>ERZ1066133.2-NODE-2-length-901213-cov-20.466039_pt1 | contig 901213 bp, 733 predicted proteins | sample MGYA00382780_ERZ1066133 | MGnify/ENA primary metagenome ERZ1066133 (study PRJEB33369, sample SAMEA5778363) | biofilm metagenome | biome: Industrial cooling water; feature: Water cooling tower basin; material: Biofilm | place: United Arab Emirates | collected... | reverse complement strand
GTTCAGGAGCCAGCACCATGAAGTCAACGCCAAAAATGGTGTCGGGGCGGGTGGTGAAGACGGTGAGGACCTCACCCCCCGACCCACTCTCCGCAGGAGAGGGGGAGGAGGAGAGTGTACTTTTTATTTTCTCGATCACGAATGGAAGTTGCTGAAGCACTTCCGTGTTCGTGAACCGAATCACACGAAATCCCTCGTGTTCCAAAATTGCCGTGCGCTCTTCATCTTCTCGTATTTGGTTTTGATGGATGGCGCCATCCACCTCTACGATTAGCTTTTTTTCGATGCACACAAAATCAACAATGAAGCGACCAATGGCGTGCTGGCGCCTGAAACGAAAGCCAAGTGCGTTGTTCCTAACAGCTTGCCAGAGTGCGTCTTCCGCTTCGGTTGGATTTTTGCGGTTTTCGCGTGCATGGTCTTTTAGTGCCTGCCATGTTTTGGAGTCGGTGGTGAAGATGAAATCCTGTGCGTGGACCTCATCCCCCTTCCCCTTCTCCACAGGAGAAGGGGAGGTGCCTCGAAGTTCGTTCGGTGTGGACGCACCCCTCTCCTCCGGAGAGGGGCCGGGGGTGAGGTCAAATTCAATCAACGCACCCACACTCTTCCCAATCCAATTGCGCTGAATCTCTTTCATCGATTCGCTAAAGTCGATTTCGTCTAGTCCTTTCAGCAGGCGCTCGGCATATTCGGTAATGCGCAGGCTCCACTGCCGCATCTGGCGTTTCACCACCGGGTGTCCCCCGCGGTAGCTCACTCCGTTAATCACCTCATCGTTGGCTAGCACCGTGCCCAGCGCCTCGCACCAGTTCACATCGGTGTAAGCCAGGTACGCCAGTCGGTACTGCATCAGCACCTCTTGTTTTTCCTCTTCCGAGAACGCCTTCCATCTCGTGGCTTCAAAATTTTGAATTTTGAATTTTGAATTTGGAATCGGATGATTTCGGTTCCCTTCCTTTTCGAAAATGTTGATGAGCTCGCTGATGCGCTCGGCCTTTTGTTTCTTCCGGTTAAACCAGCTGTCGAAAATCTGCAGGAAGATCCACTGTGTCCAGCGGTAGTATTTTGGGTCGCAAGTTTGCACCTCGCGGCTCCAGTCGTAACTAAAGCCAATCTTACCCATCTGCCGCTTAAAGTTCTCGATGTTATCGGCCGTAGATTTGGCCGGGTGAATGCCGTGGTCGATGGCGTATTGTTCGGCCGGTAAGCCAAACGCATCGAAGCCCATGGGGTGGAGCACGTTAAAACCTTTCAGCCGCTTAAACCGCGCATAAATATCACTGGCGATGTAGCCCAGCGGGTGGCCCACATGCAGGCCGGCCCCGGAGGGGTACGGAAACATATCCAGCACGTAGCACTTGGGTTTTGTGGAGTCGTTCGAAACTTTATACACCTCGCGCTTTTTCCATTCTGCGCGCCATTTTTCTTCAATGCGTTTAATTTCGTCTTTTGAGTAGTCGGCCATGGGTAAAAGTCCAGTTCAATGAAGCCGCAAAAGTACGAAACGAGGGCGAACAACGCGTTCAAAAGTTGGGGCCAAAGGCGGTATAAAACCTGTTTTTTTGAGATGGTTGAATTAGAACAACAGGGCACTATGGGCGCCCTGTCGTTTACCTGAGGGTTCGGTGCAACTACGGGAGCGATGCCGAGTAAATTCCGAACGAACTGGTGTCGGTTGCACCGTATAGTATGTACATATTTGAGCCAATGATGGTGATTCCGTAAACAGTCTCTTTGCCGTTTGTCGGGAGTGAGCTTGGCAACTCCTGGTAACTGTTGTCATGGGTGTTGAAGACGCCAAAGGAAGTCTCCCAATTTTGAACCCCTATTTCGCGCTGACCGGCAACAAAAATCAAGTGCTCAAAGCGCGCGGCAAACGTGCGGTGGAGCGGTTTCGGAAGCTTGAGGGTTTGGGTGGATTTGTTGGTGAGGTCAAATATAAAAATATCATCTTCTGCCTCGGCCGAAGTAAATGACTGCCGACCACCGAATACAAACAGTTTGTCATCCACAATTTCACCGTGCGCCCAAAACCGAGGCTCGGGCAGGGTGCCCACTTCGTTGAGTAACCCGCTTTGCTGGTCATGTTTATAAACTGCATTTGCTTTTGCGGTGTTAAGCAAGTCACCACCAAACAAGAAAACTTCATGATCCACGACAGTGGAGCCGTAGCGGCTTAACGTCAGGTTGTGCGCAACCGAAACGGGCTCTCTACTCAAATCCAGTGAATATGTATTTACGAATCGGGCACCCACAATTTTTAGCTCGTCATTAATGATATGTGCTTCTTTGGTCACAAAATCGGACTTTTCAAATTCCTGAGTTAGAACAGTCCCGTCATCAATTCCGTAGCGGATGATTTTTTCCGGTTGGCTACCCTCCAGACTCCGGTAGGCAATGTAAAGGGAGTTCGATGCTTCTGACCCCACGAATCCGGCAGCCTGCTCAATACCTTTGCCGGAGACAGTTGTCAGCTGGTTGAAGTTAAGCGATCCTGCTAGTTCACCGGTATCTTCGTTCTCGGTGGTTAGTTCAAAATGAAGTGAAGCATTTCCTTTCGTGATATCGAGTTTAATCCGGTCGGAAACCAATTCCATTTTTACATTCGGATCGCCTGTCACAATTGACCCGTCTGACTGAATGCAAATGATCTTTTGGATTGCAGATCGATAATAATCAAGCAGTGCCATCTTGGTGGATGATGCTGATGTCCGTATTTCATTTCGTGTTTGCCAGGTGAAGACAACTTTGTTTGCGTTCGCGGGCTCACTTTCAAAGATGAATTCGTCATCCTTAACATTCGCCAACGTACCAATGGACATTCCTTTTGGTTTGAATGAATTTGTCAGAGTGGCGCTTTCAATTTTCCAGCGCTTGAGATTCCCTGCGCCACCAGTCAAACTGGTTAATGTCTCTGCGTCTTTTTGCAGTAATGATTCTTCGTTCTGGCATGCGAAAAGAAGAGGTGCAGCCAAAAGCCATTTTAAGCGGTTCATAGATCGGGTTGTTTGTATCGGACATAAAACGGGGGGTATGGAGAAAGATACACCTGCTGGCCGAAATTATTTCGCGTGCCATTTATTCGGATGTGTTGGTGCTCATGACCTTCCGTTCGTGGCGGGCGTGATGACCTGGGTGCCTCAATGACTGCTGTGCTGTATGGTTAATTCGAAGGATGAAAAAGCCCTTTTTTCAAAACATTTTTCGGGGATTAACGCTTTAAAGCGTATGCTCTCCATTTCATCCCCAACCCTGCAAAGCTGGGAACGTTTTTACCGCGCAAACTTCGTCAACAGCCTCACCGGATTTAAGTCGGTTAGCCTCATCGGCACGATTAATGCCACAGGGCAAACCAACCTGGCCATCTTCAGTAGCCTGGTGCACATCGGTTCCGATCCGGCTTTGATTGGGTTCATCAATCGCCCGGTAGCGGCAGCGCCTCATACGCTGGGAAATATTCGGGCCGTGGGCAGCTACACAGTCAACCAGATTCATCCCGCGTTGGTTGCGCAGGCCCACCAAACCAGCGCCAAGTACCCTGAAACTGTGAGTGAATTCGATGAACTGGGTTTCACACCGGAGTTCCGCGACTCCATTGCAGCCCCTTTTGTGTTGGAGAGCACGGTGAAGTACGCGCTGGCCTTACAGGAAATCATACCCATTGCGCTGAACAATACGTTTCTGGTTATTGGCAAAGTGGAACACGTGGTGGTGCCGGAAAATATTCTGCTGCCCGATGGCTTTTTGGAGCTCGACCGCGCGGCTACCGTGTGCAGCAACGGCATTGACGGGTACTATGCCACCCGGCTTATTGATCGCTACCGGTATGCCAAGCCTGGGGCAAAACCTGAAAAGCTATAACGGGTCGGGTATCTGAAAGAAAGCGAGTTGCATGTATGCCGTTGCCAGCTTCAGTCCTGTACCAACGTATGCGAAAATTGCTGGCCATCAACCTGCCGGTAGGAATCCTGTCGGTGGCGATTTCGTTTCTGTACTTTGATGCCGTGGCCGATCGCCTGCCGCTCTGGCTCAATGCAGCAACCAGCTTACTTACACCGCTCAGCTACTATTTGCTTTTAACGCGCTTCCCCACTACCAGTCGCGGGCGGCTGGGTGTTGCACTGTTGCTTTATGTGGTTTGTCTGCTTTCCTTTCTGGTGATTGTTGTCCTATTTTTTGTTACTATTTTTCTGCCGGGTTTTGGGTTGGCGTCTCCGGTGGTGTTTTTAATTTTCGGTTTTCAATTGATTGACAGCGTGGAACATCTTGTACTTAAAGTAGTGGACGGCCAGATGCGACTATACCTGAACAAAAAGTTTTCTCATGTTTGGGGTGGTGCCCTCTTGCAGCTGATTCTGCGTAACTACCGATGGCTGCGCGTTAACAACGTTTCCGAAAAATGAAAGAGTGGATTGCGGTTGGCTACGAGGTTTTTGCCCTGCGCGGCTTGCCCGGGTTGAAGGTGGAGGCGCTGGCCGCGAAAGTGGGCATTAGCAAGTCTTCGTTTTACCATCATTTCGCTGATGTTCCGGTTTTCGTTGAGGCACTCCTTAAAACACACTTGGAGCAGGCGGCACGGATTGCTGCCAGCGAGCGGGCCGCCCGTAGTATCGATCCGGATTTGATCAACATTTTGGTGGCCCACAAAACCGATCTTCTCTTTAATCGTCAATTGCGTATCCATCAGGATAATCCCGCGTTTCGGGATACGTTGCATAAAGCTAACCAAATCATTGGCACCGATTTTATTGCGCTCTGGTCGGCCCACACGAAAGCGCAGCTTACCCCCAGCCAGTGGGAGGGATTGTTTTCACTGGCGCTCGAAAACTTCTTCCTTCAGATCAATTCCGAAAATCTCACCAGGACCTGGCTTACGGAGTATTTTCATCGGCTGAGTACCATCGTGCGCAGCTTTGGTTAGCTGTTCCAGCATTTGTTGTACGGTACCGTCTAAACACCCAACGTGCAGCGGGCGAACTTGCCGCCCGAATTCAATAACCGCACATGAAAAAGCAACCGCTGCTCACGGCTTTGTTAATCGCTCAAATCGGCTTCATGGCCGTATACACGGCCTTTGCCTTCCAGCACGAAGGGCCCGATTTGTTTTCTGTTTTTTTCTCTAACCTGCTGGCGCTGAACTGGAGCGGCCAGTTTAACCTCGACTTTAGTTTTTATCTCACCTTGTCGGGGCTTTGGATGGTGTGGCGCAATGGGCTGCACGCACGTTCGGTGGCGCTGGCCGTAGCGGCCATGATTTTGGGTATCCTCTTTTTCGCGCCCTATCTGCTCTATCTGCTTGGCGTTCACCAAGGCGATTTGCGCGCGGTGTTGGTAGGCAGGCACGCCAGGTAAATCCCAAAAATTGTTTTTGGCGTATTATCAGGCGTGCCGGAGTTAATCCCCGCTGCACGCGTGGCGCGATGTGTTGCGGCTCAACCTAGTTGAGATCAGGGTGATTACCTTTTTAATGTGGCCTCATACGCGGCAATCCATTGCTCAGGTGTGAGTTTGGCGGCCAGCGCCCCAATCAGTGCCATGGGCACGTCTTCCGGTTTCTTGAAACGGATGCAACTCTTGCCCATGTCAAGTTTTTTGGTGGAGTGGCGTGGCCATTCTTTCTGAAACCACGCCAACAACGCCCCTTGCAGCCCCATGTGGTAGACGGCAATGTGTGTTTTTTGTGAGGCGATATTCATGAAGGGCAACGGTTGTTGTGGTGTTACATGATAGCCGGATGGATACAACTGGTGCGGCACCACATAGCCAATCATGCCGTAGTTCATTTCTTCGCGAAAACCTTTCGGCAGGTTTTTCCGGATCACTTGCCGCAACGCTTGTATCACCGGGGCACGGTCAGCCGGCAGCGCGGCAAGATATTCTGCAACGGTCTTTGCTTTGGATTGCATCTGCGTATTTCGTTACGGGTTGGCTACCGAACCGGCGGGCAAAAATTCTTTCTTGCGCAGCAACCCTGCGCTGAGCAGCGAGATGAGCACACCCACCGGGAACATTTCTACAAAGGCAGTAATCATAAAGCGCATCAACACATTGCTTTGGTAGGCTTCAAACTGGACTTTGGCGGTTTCTAGTTCTTCCGCGGTGGCGCCCTTTTCCTTGAGTTTATCGAAGTAGGTTTGCGACATCTTTTGGATTTGGCTCTCGGGCATGGAGCGGTACGAGATTTCCCAGGCGCTGGCGTACACCAGGCTGGCCACAAGCGTAATGAGCAACCCGATTTGCAGCCCTTTACCAAACGTGATTTTTCCCTGCTGGTGATGGTCGCGGTAGGATTTGATGCCGAAGAAAACCAACGCCAGCGCAATGACCATCGTGGCATAGCCCAGCAGCTCGCCATGTGCCTCATCGAGTACCTCCCGCTCGTACAGCGGCATTGTAATCATGAGCATGGCACCAACGATAGCGCCCGCAATCAAACCATAAACAAGAACAATTTTTTTCATGTGTGTGGGGATTAATTTTTCTGCAAAACAGGTGGTTTTGGCAGTGCCGGCTCTCACCCGAAGGGATGATTTATCAGAAAAGTACAAGAAATCACCCGAAAAGGCGAGTGAAAACGGTAATCGAATCCGGATTGAAGGGTGGGCAGGCCAACGGGCTTCTAGGTTTACCCGCAAGCGGCCGGAGCCGGATGGCCATGCTGTTTCATGAAATTGAATCATCTGCGGAACCAACGGGATTTTTTGATGCTCTAGCAGCGCTTCGCTACACACTGGGTTACCATTTCATAAGCTTGCTGTTGATCGGTTTCATTCTGGCATGGCAACGATCGGTCCTTCGAAGACGGCACTGATGCTGATTCGATCCACACGTGGGGGTGGTACCCCGCTCGCAGCAGGGATGGAGCCATTGTTTGAGCCCCGGTGGGCACGTGCGGTGGGTGGCGAGTGGCGAGAGCCCGGCCCCGCGCCGCGCGGGGGCTGCCCAAAAATTACAGTTCATCCAGTGGCTGCTACGGTTCGGTAACTTCCGGGTGGTCGCGCATGCCCGCTGCGCTACGTTTGTGCATGTACTTGCACAAATTGCTAATGAAAACACTGCTTGCTTTGTTGTTGCCGCTGGGGCTGATGGCGCAAACCAAAATCGGAGGTGTGGTAACGGACACGAAAGGGTTGCCGGTGCCGGGTGCCAACGTGGTGCTTCAGGGTACCTACGATGGCGCATCGACCAACGCGAATGGGCGCTTCGATTTTATTACGGATGAGCGCGGCGCGCGCGTGATCGTGGTGTCGTTTGTGGGTTATACGTCGGTTTCCATGCAGGTGGAACTGACAGACGCACCGCTGGAGCTGTTGGTTGAGTTAAAAGAAGAGATTAACGAGTTGGATGCAGTGGTGATCTCGGCCGGCGCTTTTACGGCGGGCGAGGAAAAGCGCAGAACGGTATTGAAGCCGCTGGACATTGCCATGACTGCCGGCGGCACGGCTGATATTGCCGGCGCGTTGAATACCTTGCCGGGCACCCAACGTGTGGGTGAAAGCGGGCGGTTGTTTGTGCGCGGGGGTGATGGCAACGAGGCCCGCACCTTTATTGACGGCATGGTGGTGTTGGATGCCTACGCACCAGCGGCGCCCAATACGCCTTCGCGGCAGCGGTTTTCGCCATTCATGTTTAAGGGTACAAGTTTTAGTACGGGCGGCTACTCGGCCGAATATGGCCAGGCGCTTTCTTCCGCGCTGGTGTTGAACAGCCGCGATGCGGTGGATCAAAATCAAACGAACATCAGCCTCATGTCTGTGGGTGGAGATGTGGCGCATGCGCAAACGTGGGGTACCGGCTCGGCCGTGGGTAAAGTGGAGTACACCAACATCCGGCCGTATTTTGGATTGATTCGCCAGGAAGTGGATTGGAAAACTCCGCCCGCAGCTGTAGAAACCAGCGGAGCTGTGCGCCAGCGCGTTGGTAAAGATGGTTTGGTAAAAGTGTACGGCAATTACAGCAACACGGACTTTTCGCTTTTTCAACACGATATTCTTAATCCAGCTTCGAAGCAACTGCTGGATTTGCGAAACACCTTTGGCTACGGCAATGCGGCGTACCAGCAGTCGTTGTCGGACAAATGGTCTTTACGGGGCGGTTTTTCGTATTCCTTAAATGAAAACAAGCTGGCGCTGGATGGTTCTCCGCTGGGCGAGCGCGAGGCAGGTATTCATGCTAAGGCTGTGGCCGAACACAGTCTGTCAAACGCAGTGGAACTCCGGATGGGTGTGGAGCATTTTGATCGTACCTACGAAGCATCGCGGTGGGTGGAATCCGCCGGGAGAAACCAAACGTTATCATTCACGGAGCGGTTAACGGCCGCTTTCGCGGAAGGCGAGTGGTACCTGAGCAAGCGGTGGGTAACCCGGGGTGGCTTGCGCGCAGAACACAATGCATGGAATAGCCAAGTGGCAGCAGACCCGCGCGTATCGTTAGCGTATAAACCGGGCGGCGCAGGGCAGTTTTCGTTTGCGTACGGCACGTTCCGGCAATCGGCTGCCAACGTGTGGTTGCGTGCAAACCGCGGCCTGGATGCAGAGCGGGCGCAGCACGTGATCCTGAACTACCAACGGCTCACCGATCGCAAGACGTTTCGTGTGGAAGGTTACTACAAACACTACACCGATCTGGTGAAATTCGAGAACCGAAATCCGCTGTGGCTCAACAACACCGGCAGCGGCTGGGCGCGGGGTGTTGAGATTTTTTGGCGCGACAACGAGACGATCAAGAATGCCGACTATTGGATTTCCTATTCGTTTCTGGATACGGAACGCGACTACCTGAACTTTCCGGTGGCGGCAGCGCCCACGTTTGCCTCACAGCATAACTTCTCAGCGGTGTATAAACATTTTGTACCGGCGTTACAAATGCAATTCGGTGCTACCTATAGTTTTGCCAGTGGGCGTCCGTATTTCAACCCTAACTTGTCGGACGCAGCATTTCACTCCCAACGCACCCCTGCATTTCATGATTTTAGTGCCAACATAGCATATCTGCCCAAAAACTGGCTGATCATTTATGTTTCGTGCACCAATCTGTTTGGCCACGATAACATTTTTGGCTATGAGTTTAGCAGCCAGCCAAACGCGCACGGTGAGTTTGTAGCGCGTGCCATCCGCCAACCTGCGCCGCGGTTTGCGTTTGTGGGTGTATTTATCACCTTTTCGAAAAACAAGGGAGTAAACCAGTTACCGAATCTTTAGACACCGTAGCGTCATGGGCAGCTCGTTGCTGGTCTTCGAGCCAGCAACCAGACACCAGATACCAGCAACCAGCAACAGTTAACCCAATGAATATGAAAACAATTTCTTTTTTACTCGCGATGAGTGTGACGGTATTCGCCTACGCGTCCGACAAGTTTACGGAAACGATGCAGAAATACATTTCGCAAGTGTACGCAGCCCAAACAATCGAGGAATTTCAACCCGTGATTAACTCGTTTGAGCGCATCGCGCAGGCGGAGCCGAACCGGTGGGAGCCACTGTATTACAGCGCCTACGGCAACCTGATGATGGCAGTGCGGCAGCAAGAGGCTGCGAAAAAGGATCAGTACCTCGACCTGGCGTTGGCTGCCGTAGAGCGAGCAAAGAAACTGCAACCGGCCGAGAGCGAAGTAATTTCGCTGGAGGGTTTTGTGCACATGATTCGGGTAGCGGTGGATCCTGCCACCCGCGGCCAACAATATTCCGGGCTGGCCATGCAAACGTTTGGTAAAGCGGTGCAGTTAAATCCAAACAATCCGCGGGCGCTTGCGTTGCTTGCGCAAATGCAGTACGGCATGGCGCAGTTTTTTGGCGCCTCCACCGCGGAGGCTTGCGGCACGGCAAGAAAGGCGCTACAGGTATTTGAGAGCGATGTGCCCAAACACCCGCTGGCCCCGATGTGGGGTGAAGATATGGTTCAGGATTTTTTACAAAACTGTAAGTAGAACAATTTAAGCACGGCGTGATGCCGCAAGCCGCCGGGGTTTAAACACCAAGGATTTACCCGGCGGCTTGATCGGTATCGGCATTTCAATTTGTACATTTGCAACTTGCGCAAGACAACACCCAGGTGTAAAATTTTGTTTTTGAAAAAATACATACGCACGTTTTTGGTTTTTGGTATCGGGGTTTGTTGTGCATCGCTGGTGTGGGCGCAGCCCGATTCAGTAAACCGCAAACGATTCACCGGTTTTCCGATTGTAGGCTTCACGCCCGAGACCAGTGTAATTCTTGGGGCCGGTGGGTTTTACGGCATCACGCCCTCCGATTCCTTGCGGCGCGTGTCCTTTCTGAATGGCAACGGACTTTTTACTTTCAACAAACAATGGCAGATTACGCTTGGGCTGAATTATTTTTCGCGGGAAGAGAAATATTATGTGCAGGGCAACATCAGTTACAACGATTTTCCGCTGTTTTTTTATGGCATAGGCGAGGGCATTAATATTCGCGAGCGTGAGCTGTTCAGTTCTAACAACTTTCGTTTTCAGACGCTGCTGTACCGCACGGTGCGTGGTAAATTGTTTGGAGGCGCGGGCTGGCGGTATGGAAATGTTCATCGGCTTGAATTTCAGCAACAAGGAATTCTCGAAACGTTAGCTCCCACAGGGCTTTTTGGAAACTATTACTCCGGTTTGCAATTGGGTGTTTTGCTCGACAATCGCGATAGCCAGCTTACGCCCACACGCGGTTGGTTTTTGAATGCCACGCATTTTTTTCATCACCGGGTGCTCGGCAGCGAATTCAACTTCGCTACCTATCAGGTGGACGTGCGGCATTACTTCCAACCTGTTGCAAACCGGCCGCACGTGCTGGCGCTGCAGGCATTTGGCGTTCATAACTCCGGGGATGTACCCTTTACCGAGTTAGCGTTGCTAGGTGGCGATAACGCCATGCGCGGCTATTATCTTGGCAAGTACCGCGATAAAAACTACTGGACCGCCCAAGCCGAATACCGGCACCAGATCAACAGTTGGTTTGGGGTGGTGGGTTTTGTGGGGTTGGGTGGCATCGCGCCCACACTTTCGGATTTTGCTTCGGCCACCGTGCTGCCCAACTATGGGGCGGGCGTACGTTTTAAGATTATTCCCAGCGATAACATTAACCTGCGGATTGATTACGGACGTGGGCGCGATACCGGCAATTTTTATTTTGGGATTTCGGAGGCGTTTTAATCTGGTCTGGAAAGACTTCCGAGCTATTTTGACTTTGCAAATTCAAACGTTCGGGAGATGTTGAAACCCAACCGCATTTCGTTGTTGCTCCACGTGTTGGTGGTGTAGGGAATAACCTGGCTTTCGTTGATGCTGTAGCCGTTGGTAACAAAAACCTGAAAGACGTGGCCGCCGGTTTCGATATCGAAGCCAAGGGCGAGCACGTTATAGAATTGACTCATGTTGCGGGAATAACGGGTTACAGGCGCGATGTATTCAGCCGTAACCGCTACACTGCGCGTGAATTTGTAGCGCATGGAACCGGCCAACGCCACCAGGTCATTTTTATCCGTAAGTCGGTCAACCAGATTGTGATGTACAAACAGGGGGCTCACTTGTGCACTGAACTTTTGGTTGAACTTGCGCGCCACCATTACCATGGCAACGTACGACATGCGGTTGGAGAAGAATTCATAGCGCGGATTGCCTGACGGTGTGCCGGGATCGCGTTCGCCCAGAATATTTGCTGTACCCAGCACAGTTAAGGTAACCGGCATGCGATTATCGGTGGTTTGGCGCAGCCATTTGTATTTAATGAATCCGTCAAACAATTTTCTGTCGGACGTGCGGCCCACACCCACCATCAGCCGGTCGGTGAGTGCATAATCCAGCCGGAACTGAATGCTGGCAGGGCCGTCCAAACCCCAGAGGTTTTGCGCGCCTGAGCCGAGGCTTCCAAAGCGGTGGGCGATGCGAAACTCCAGCGATCGCGCCGCCAGTGTTTCGATGGTATGCAAATCCACCAGTCGCGTTCCTTTAAAGGTGGCATACGTGTAATCTTTGGTCTGCGGTTGCATTGCGTCAAGCTCTTTCAGCAGATCGTCTTGGGCCTGAAGGGATGAAACCAACATCAGCGAAAGCGAAAAAAGGAGTAGGGTTTTCATACCGTTATTCCGGGGTTCCGTTTGTAATCCACAATTTGATTTTTTCTATCTGGCAGTCGGGCAGCGGTCGTGACGGCGGCATGGCGGAAAACCCGGGTCTCCGCTCGATCACATTCACCAACAGACTGTTGTTGGTGGCCGCGCGCACGGTTGCGTAGGAGTCTAATCGAATGCCACCGCTGGCATTACCCGCAGAATGGCAAGAAACACAATTCAGGTTAATGATGGTTTGGATTGCGGCCGTGTACGTGGCGGATACTTCCCCACTGCATGGATCAACGGCATTAAGCTGCGGGTAAAGGCCTTCCACGCTGTCGTAATAACATCCGGTGGCCAGCACCAAAAACAAAAACGGAATCACTTTTTTCATACTCACTTTTCTTTTGCCCCCTGGAGAATCCACACGTAAATAAGATTGATTTGCTGGTCGGTAAGCGGCCCATCGGGGGGCATGGCTACGCCGGGCGTAAGGTTAGTGATGATGCGATGCAATTTGCTTCCTTTGGGGTTGCCGGGTTTTACCTGGCTCATCACATCTCCGTAACTTACAAGTGTGGGGCTTTCGCCAGAGCCATTGTGGCAGCCCACCCGGGCACAGTTGTTCAGCGTAATCGGCTGAATATCCTTTTCAAAAGTGAGGCTGGGGGTTTGCGGCACCACCGGATCGTGACTGCAACCGGCCCAAAGAACCAGCACCACGAACGCGCAACAGAGGTATCTCATAGATCAAAAAACGCAACAAGAAGCGAAATCATTTTCGATGCTGCTATGAATTTTATCAATTGTTTTCAACAATTCATCCGGGCCGTGCTACAGTTGAGTAAATGCAAGTGATACTTTCATGCCCGTTCGATCATCTTTCGGAAAAATGGTATGGAAAAAATCATCTCGATAGTACTCGGTGTGCATGTGGCGGCGGGCATTGTCGCTTTCGTGGCTGCACCACTTGCACTTATCGTTAGAAAGGGAGCTGCGGGTCATCGTCTTTTTGGCAGGATTTTCTTTTACGCCATGACGGTGGTGTTCATCTCTGCGCTGATCCTGGCTACCGTGCGGTGGAGCCCGTTTTTGTTGATGATTGCCGTGTTTAGTTATTACGGTGTGGTGAGCGGCTACCGCGCGTTATACCACAAACAATTACACCTGGGCAAAGGGGTTACGTGGTTGGATTGGGGCGCTGCCGTTCTCGCCACAATGTTTAATCTGGTGTTTCTTGGTTTGGGCGTGTATTGGCTGGCACAAGGCGAGGGCGTTGGCATTCTAGCCACCGTCTTTTCGGGCATTGGGCTGGCCGGGTGTATCCGCGACCTGTGGTGGTTTGTTCACCCTCCCAGCGACAAGCATCGGTGGTTGTTTCGGCATATCGGCAATATGATTGGGGCTTACATTGCGGCCATTACTGCGTTCTCTACACAAACCATTCATTTTTTACCGGGTGTGATGCAGTGGTTATGGCCCACGCTTTTGATCTCCCCGCTTATCGCGTTCTGGATTCGTTACTACCGTAAACAATTGGCTGCCGGAGTTCGGCTGGGTGATCTCGTAGAGTTAAAAAGTAAATACCTTTGATCATGGGCCGACTTATCGACTTTTTCAAGACCAACAAATACACCATACTCGGCCTGAGTGTGGTGGGCTTGGTGATGACGCTGGCACAGAAGACCCAGGCGGGCTGGTCGTGGTCGGTTACCGTGTATGTGGCTGCGTTTACCATTTTAATCTGGATGTTTCTGTGGTTGGGCAATGCGGCTTTAAGCGAATGGCTGAACGCCCGAATTTCCTGGCAGCAACAGCCCTTGTTACGGCTGGTGGTAGGCGTGGTGGCCATGGTGGTATACACGTTAAGCTCGGTGTATTTTTTGATTTTCTTTTTTCGGTATGTATTGGCATTTGACGTGGGCGAGGATATGGGTGGGATGTTACAGTCAACTGTGGTGATTACGCTACTGATTACCATGTTTATGACGAGCCGCGCCTTCTTTTTCAATTGGCGGCAATCGGCCGTGGATGCCGAACGCCTGAAACGCGAAAGCATAAAGGCGCAATACGAGAGTCTCAAGAATCAGGTGAATCCGCATTTTCTTTTCAATAGTTTAAACGTGCTCACCAATCTGGTGTACGAAGATCAGGAACGTGCCGTGCGCTTCATCAAGCAACTTTCGGAGGTGTACCGGTACGTGTTGGATACCCGCGATAAAGAAATCGTGCCCATCCAACAGGAAATTACGTTTGTTGATTCGTACCTGTTTTTGCAACGCATCCGTTTTGGCGAAAAGCTGGTAGCCCAGGTTGAGGTGCCCGAGGAAGACGGATTTGTTGCTCCGCTCGCCTTGCAGTTGTTGGTTGAGAACGCCATCAAGCATAACGAAGTATCGGCTGAGTGCCCGCTGCACATACGCGTGCGCCGCGAAGCTGATTTTTTGGTGGTAAGCAACACGTTGCAACGGAAATCGGTGATCCCTGAACCGTCTTCCGGACTTGGCCTGGAAAATCTCAAGAATCGCTACGCGTTTCTGTCGGATACGCCCGTGGCAATTATAGAAACGGCGCAGCAGTTTGTTGTAAAAGTGCCCATCCTTAAATAGACTTTTATGCGGCTTTTTTTTGGATGGTTGGCAACGATCGTGACCAGCGCATTATTCGCGCAGGACAGCGTGTACACCCAGCAGTACCTGTCCAAAAGTACGCGCTTCGCGTGGACCACGTTGGGCGTTGATTTCCTGAGCTTGGGCGGCGGCACAAATACGAGGGTAGATCAGGGCAACCTTGTTACCGGTTCGTTCGGTCGCACCACCTATCCACGGCTCACCATCGGTGGAATTCACTTCTGGGGCCATGCAGACTTTTATGTTACGTTTCCGTTGGGGTCGCTGGCGCTCGAAAACCAGCGCGAGCCGTTAACCGTTGCCTACCAGCAAGGAATTGAAACCGGGGCGCGGGTGTATCCGTGGAAACTGCAGCCCGGAAAGTTACGGCCATTTGTAGGTGCAAGCAGACGCCTGTTGTCTTACCGCCAAAGCGGGAATGATGCAAACGATGGTGTTGCCCCGTACTACCAGCGCTTCATCACGCCCGTTCAGCTTGGGGTTACGTATGCGTCACCACGTTATCTGCTTTCGTTATCTGCATACTATCAGCGCAAGCAAGAGGCCCGCTATTTTGTGTCGCCCATGCAAACCGGCGGGGTTACCTTCGACCCACTGTCGTTTAATGTTAGTTTCTTATGGTATTGGGATACTGACCGAGCGTACCGCACACCGGCGGCTACACGCAATCTGAATGCGTTGTACCACGTGCTGCAAAAAGAGAACTTGCTTAGCGCATGGTACTGGGGCGTGGGCCCATCCTCGGCATTACAAATCAGCCGCTCGCCCTATTTCGAGAAAAACTTTCCTTTTCTTGCTGATGATTTTACCGGAGGGTTTGCACCTGATATTACGTTTGGTCGTTTTTTTAATAAGGCGGAACTGCATGTGGGTGTTTCGTATCGTACCTACGCAGACCGTGTGCGGGGCTTTGATGCGGACATCCGGATGCGCAGACATTCGTTCATGATCGAAGCATTTAAAAATCTCTTTGATTGGTTGGGATTCGTACCCTATGCGGGCATTACCGGCTCGTTGGAAAACTTGCGAACGGAAGTGAATGGCGAACTCTTTACCGAAACGAAACCAGCCGTGGGGTTTATCTTTGGGTGGGATATTCGCGTAACCAAAACCGGCACGAATGTGCTACGCACCAACCTGCGTTACGTGCCGCGGTTACATGCGCAGGTGCAGGGCGAGCACGTGATGTACGATCACCTCGAATTCAACTTCATCCAATGGGTGCAATACATCGGGCGGAAGAAAGCGTATCGGAAGTATTCGGCAAATGAATAGGTGGCGAGGGTTAGAACGGTTTGAAGAAATAAAACCCGCTGCGTTGGCGGTAGGCCGCAAACTCCGGATACCGCGCCAGCGACCGGTCTTTGCGCAGCATGTTGGGAATAAAAATTACACCCACATACAATGCGACCACCAAAAATGGAAGCCAGTGTTGTACAAGCAGGGCAAAGGAAGTATAGATCAGTGTCTCGCCCAGGTAGTTGGTATTGCGTACCCGAGCAAAATAGCCTTCGGTAATAAGCCCGGGCTTGTACTTCAGGGTGAAATACTTTTGCGCATCGCTGCCAAAATGCAGCATCACGCCCAACACATTCAGCATCACCGCGCTGCCAATCAGTACCGGTGGTGGCTCAATTCCGCGACTGATCAACAGAAACGGTGCGATCCAATACAAAAGCAATCCAACGAAAGTGAAAATGGCATAGCCGATGGAGATGACCCGCTCAAACTGGCGGTCGGGGAACAGCCGATCTTTCAACAGCCACAGCAATCCGTACGTGCCGTGCAGCGCCAGGTACACAAACGCGCCCGTACCGAAGTTTTGGAAATAGAACATGAGCGCAAGCACCACAAAAAACGTAGCGCCCTTGTGCAGGTTGATAGGGATTTTGAATTTCATACGAACCAACAAACATAGTTACTTTCGTGAGCATGACCATTCTGATCATTGAAGATGAACCACATGCCAGCCAACGGCTGGAGGCACTCATCCGTTTGTTGCAGCCGGATGCCCGGTTACTTGCCACGCTGGATACGGTTAAACGTGCTGTGGAATGGTTGAGATCGCAACCTGCCCCTGACTTAATTCTGATGGATATTCAATTAGCGGATGGGATTAGCTTTCAGATTTTTGATCAGGTATCCGTGCCCTCGCCGGTGATTTTTACTACGGCCTATAACGAGTACGCGTTAAAGGCGTTTAAGGTGAACAGCATCGACTACCTGCTGAAACCCATCGATCAGCAAGAGTTGGCCGCAGCGCTGCAAAAGTACCGGAGTTGGCAACGCCCCGCAGCATCCACGCAGATGCTCGAAAGCATAGCCTCTGCCATGCAGATGCTTACGCGTAAGTACAAAGAACGGTTCATGGTAAAAGTGGGCGAGCACCTGCGTGCGATTGAAACCACGGAGATTTTGTTCTTCTTTAGTTTGGAGAAAGCCACGTTTGCGCAAACCCGAGATGGGCGAAAACATCTGCTCGATTTTACCCTGGACCAATTGGAAGAGCTGCTGGATACGCGCGTGTTCTTTCGCATTAGCCGCAAGTACATTGTGGCCAGCTACGCCATTCAAGACATGGTTAGTTATGTGAACAGCCGGATTAAACTGGTATTAAAAACCAGCGATGATAACGAAATCATTGTGGCGCGCGAACGCGTGCAGGAATTTAAAGACTGGCTCGATCGTTAGCGAAACAACAGGTACAGGTTCAATACCAGAAAGAAGCCAAGCTGAATAAAGTAATACGGAAGTGCAATGCGGTTGTCTGCATTTACGCGCAGCACGTGGTAGGCCGTCATCATCACCAGCGAGGTAAAAAACCAGCCGATGTAGTTTTGTAATGGCACGGTATTGTTGGCCCACGACCAAAAATCATATTGCATCGCTACAGGTTCGATCAGCCAATCAATAAAAACGGCAAGGGCTGCACCCAACAGAATTTTTGCGATCACGGGAACGCGCAGCGAATCCGACAACGTGGCTACGCAATAAATAATGAGCAGCCAATTCAGGCCGATGATAATCGGCACATTCAGTAGTTTGGGCCCAAGCGTTTTGCCATAGCTGTAATCCCCGAAAAGGAAGCCATAATTCACGCCCAGAAATTCCACGAAAAAGCCAAACGCAAACGTAAAGGCTACGAATAAAACGAACGCGCGGTTGGCTTCGCGGTGGTTTAGGTAAAGCAGAAACCCGCAAATCAGCAGATTCACTGGGGTAAGCAGCCGAAAGTACTCCTGAAAAGGCGAAACCATACCCAAAATACCCACCACGTGCATCAACAACAGGCCCACAATTGAATGCTGAGCCAAGGTGTTTGTAAAACGCAGGTAAAGTATTCTAATCATGCTTGCGAGAACACCGGCCGGGACTACTTTGTTTCGATCAACTCCGAAACAATTTTACCGCTGTTTAACGCCAGCGGAATGCCCCCGCCGGGATGCACACTGCCGCCACAGAAATACAGGTTTTTGATGTTGGAACTGAAGTTTGGATGGCGCAAAAAGGCCGCGAATTTATTGTTTGAGCTGGTGCCGTAAAGCGATCCCTGAAAGGAGCTTGTCTTCGATTCAATCGCGCGCGGATCGAGGATTTCTTCGCAGACAATTAACGGCTCGATATTCGTGTTTAACAGCCGGTTTATTTTTCGGATGATGTTGGCGCGGCACTCCGGCACCCATGCATCCCAATTTTGCCCTTTGTTGGCTGGCACATTTATCATCACAAACCAGTTTTCACCACCGGCCGGCGCATCGGCAGCTACGTATTTTGAGGTGATGTTGATGTACACGGTGGGGTCATGTGTGATGGTGTAGGTCTTGAACAAACCATCGAATTCGGCCCGGTAATTCTCGCTAAAAAGGATGTTATGCAGATGCAATTCCCGGAATGCCCGTCGCATGCCCCAATAAAAAATCAACGCAGAACTGGAGCGCTCTTGCGCCAGCGTTTTCTCCGGAGCAGGGTGATGGGGCAACAATTTACGATAGGTGTGGTACACGTCCATGTTACTTACCACGGCATCCGCCTCAAACGTGTTTGCACCTGCGCGCACACCGGTGGCTTGGTTGTGGGTGGTAAGAATCTCTGCAACGGGCGATTGAAATCGAAACGCTACCCCCAGATCGCACGCCAGTTGGTATAAGGCTTTTGTGATGGTGTGCATGCCACCTTCGGGCAGGTAGGTGCCGATGTTAAACTCCAGGTGCGGAATGGATGCCAGGATGCCCGGCGCCTGGTACGGATCAGAGCCGTTGTAGGTAGCATACCGGTCGAACAGTTGCACCAGCCGCGGGTCCTTCAACTTGCCTTGATTGTACCGATGCAGCGTAGTGAAAATGCCAAGCATCGGAATTTTTACGAGTGCTTTTGCTACAGCGCGCGTTAGCCAGGTGCTGAGTTTGTGCAGCGAGTTTTGTAAGAAAATCTGCCCGGCGGAATTGTATATGTGCCGCGAGCGTTCTAGGTAGTGACGCACCACGCGGGCGGGAACATTCCATTTGTTTTCTACCTCGGCGGCAAACTGATGCGCATCCGCGAAAGCGTGCAGGCGCGAGCCGTCTTCAAAAAAATAATGGCAGGTGGTATCTATTTTTTTATACGTGTAGTAGTTGCGCGGATTTTTGCCCGCGGCCAGAAATACCGCATCCAGAAAATCGGGCATGGTGAATAGCGAGGGCCCGGCATCAAACCGATAGCCGTTCAACACGAATTGGGTGAGTTTGCCACCGGGGTAGGTGTTGGCCTCGAAAACAGTAACCGCGTGGCCCTGCGCTTGCAACCGGCAGGCCGCACTCAGTCCGGCTACCCCCGAGCCTATTACAATTACACGTTTTTTCACCGCGTAAAGAACAACGTGAAACAGGTAAGGTTTGACAACGCCCCGCCTTTTTGCTTTCTTTCGTTTTAAAATTGGCTTATGCCCGACGCTCCCATCGCTCCAGATCAAACTTTTGTGTGGCCTCTTCCCTCATTGGATGGTCATTGCAAGAATTGTGGTTCGCCCGTGCAGGGCAAGTTTTGTGTGGAGTGTGGCCAAAAGACTACGGTAAAGCGCATTAACCTGCGGGAAGGATGGAACGATTTCTGGTCTCGGGTGTACGGCTTTGATGGGATGTTTCCACGCACGTTGCGCGATCTCACCATCCGGCCGGGCCACGCCACGCGCGAGTTTTTGAACGGCAACCGGGTAAAGTATTACGGCCCGGTGGGGTATTTCTTTTTCCTGATTAGCTTGTATTTGCTGGTGATGTCAATGTTGGGGATTACTGCGGAAGAAATTGGAAAAGCTACTGTGGGTGCGCTGGCAAAACCAGGCTCGAGTCAAGATCAGTTTAACAGTAACTTGTTCAACTGGATGACCGAGAATCAAAGAATTGGTGCGTTTTTAATGATTCCCTTCTACGCGCTGGGCGCGAAAATGTTCTTTCGCAGAGAGAGGCTAAATTTTTTAGAGCATTCGGTGCTGATCTTTTACACCCAGGGGCACGTGCAATGGTTATCGATTTTTGGCCTGTTTTCGTTCGTGCTGGTTGGCTACTTCCCTAGTTTTTACTTTCTCCTCATCTTGCAGGTGTTGTACTACGCTTACGCGTGCGTTCAATTATACCAAACGTACCGGCCGTGGGCCGCGTTTATGCGTGGCGTTTTGGTAAACCTGTTCTTTTTCGGGTTTTTTATCATCCTTACCACGGTAGCAATAATAATCGCGTTCATCGTAAATCCGGAGTTAATGGAGCAGTTGCGGCCGTCTAACAATTAGTGATTGAGTTGCTCTGCCAGCAGCCGGTGAAAATGATGGGTGCCTTGCTCACGCGTAACGGAATACCGGCCGTGCGTGTAGAACCGTGAGCGGATTCCTTTTTGCACTTGTTGTACCACATCTTCGTCTTCCATCTCCACCTGGTGCAGGTTGGCGCCAGCGCCCTCCATCAGCTTTTCTTCCTTCCACACGTAGGTAATAAATGAAACTTTGCATTGGCTGGGCGTAAGCGGCTTCACTACATTTATCGATAAGCCCCAAGGGTAGAAATTAAACATCATGTTCGGGAAGATCCAGAAGTAATAGCCCGCAATTTTTTTTCCGTAGTCGGGCGATGTGGGTGGCAAATCAAAACTGGCGTCCTCGCTTTTGGCGATGCCGATCTGCAAATTCGAAAGCGAAAACAGTTCTGTGGTGTACGAGCTATAGTCGATTACCGCATTTAATCCGGCATGGACAAACGGAATATGAAAGCCCTCCAGATAGTTTTCGCAGTACAGGGCCCAATGCGCATCTACCAGATAGTCGCGCGATAAATCCGGCCGCAACTTAAATTCCTCAAACGGAAGCCACCCCACACGCGCTTGTAGGGGTGCAAAAAAATCGGTGGCCGCTTTCGCGGGATGCAGGGCTACGAACAACCACTTGCCCAATTGATACAACGGCAGTTTCTTCAGATGATCGGCTTCGGAGGGGAAGTTTTCTACTTCTTTAAACTCGGGCATGGAGGCAAATGTGCCATCTAAACCGAAGCGCCTGCCGTGGTACTTGCAGCGGAGATCGTGCAGTTTGCAGGCTTTTTCTACCACCAGATTGCCGCGGTGGGTACACACGTTGGATAGGCAATGGATGTGGTTTTGCTTGTCGCGCGAAAGCAGCAGTGGCTCGGCCAGGTAGTGATCGAGCAGTGTTACCGGCTGCACGGAGCCGGAGAAAGGAATTTGGTCTGCATCCCCAAGAAACTGCCAACTGCTGGCGAAGATTTTTTCCTTCGACACCTCAAACCATTGTGGCTGCAGGTAAAATTCAGTGGAAAGGGTTTTTGCGCGGGCAATGTTGGCGTCAACATGAAAAGGGGGCATGAAAAAAACTTTTCCTAAATTTAGTAAAACCAGTGGGATGTCCGTTGGGTGACAAACCGCGGGTAATACCTTACCGTTCTTTACTGCATGACAAAGCTAACCGGATACATTTTTTTGGCGGCACGCGTGGTGGCTGCACTTATTCTATTGCAAACGCTGTTTTTCAAATTTACGGGCGCCCCTGAGTCGGTCTATATTTTTTCTACGCTCGGGGTGGAGCCGTGGGGGCGTTTTTTGGTCGGGTTGTTGGAGCTGGTGGCCGGCGTGTTGTTGTTAATCGGAGCCGTGGCCTGGATTGGAGCCGGGTTGGCCACGGGGTTAATGGTAGGGGCGCTGGGTGCACACCTTACCGTGCTGGGCTTTGAAGTACAGAACGATGATGGTTACTTATTCTTCCTGGCCTTAGCCGTGTTGGCGGCCAGTCTGGTGGTATTGTGGATTCAACGAAAAAAAGTGGCGAGTTTCCTGCCGTTTTAATTTTCTAGCGTGCTGAGGAAAGCATTCAACTCGGCATCCAAACCCTTACCGGCAAGGAATTCCTTGAGTGCGCCAATCTGGTAATTTGGAATTTTTTGGTTGTTCGTCAATTTCGTGGCCATATCGGCTATTAAATCATCCACATCTTTTTGGTTCGCGAGCGCAGCGCCCCGAACCCGTGCGGCCAGTTTTTCGAGCGCGGTTGCCTGGGGTGTGGCGGTGGCGTTCGGTGCTGCCATAGCCGCTTGGGTCAGGGTTTGAACGGCCTTTTTCGTTTCCGCGCATTCGTTATACAAATCAATAATCTGGTCGAGTTCTTTTCGGCCGAGTTCTGCATTCCGGATACGTTCAGCCAGCACATCGCAATCGCCCAAAAATTCGCTTAACTGTTTCTTAAAGCCAATGTTGGGTACTTCCAGTTTTGAGCCATCCATTTTGATCAGCATGCGCCCGTCAAATCCAAACTGGTTTTTCATTCTAAAGCCATACAGACTTAAAAACCCGGATTTCAACACCTGCATGTAGCGGTAGCCATTGTCTAGCCGCTGCACTTTGTACAGTACGCTGTCCAGATACAGCGTGGGCACTTGCAGCGCGGTGTAGTTTTCTTTTTTCTTATCCCGCGTAATCACGAGTCGGTCTTGTAAATCGTAGGTCATCAATTGAATCGTGCCGCGCAGGGTATCGCCTTTCACCGTAACTGCATAGTTGCTCTGCGCACTGCAAAAGAGCGGGAGCACCATCCCAGCCAAAACGAAAATGTGTTTTCTCATAATCCGCAAATTAGCGGAAAGCAAACTTTCCGGGCAAACTTTTTTAACTGGTACTGTTGGGGCTATTTTTGCACCCTCATGGTGAATTACAATCCCAAGTCGTGGCTCTTTCTCATCTCGCATTCGTATAGCCGGTATGTTATTCGAACGCTGTGGCCCGCACTGATTTTTATGGTGGTATATGCCGCAGCAATCTGCTTTCTGTTTCTGGCGGTGTTGCAGGTAAGCGATGAAGATTTTCATAGCACCACGGCCATGCATTCGTTGCTGGGTATTGTGCTGGGTTTGTTTTTGGTGTTTCGAACCAACACCGCGTATGATCGTTGGTGGGAGGGCCGCAAACTTTGGGGTACATTGGTGAACAATACCCGTAACCTCGCGCTTAAATTGCACGGTTTTTTGCCGGCAGCCGCGGCTCACGACCGGCGGTGGTTCGCGCTGATGATTCCCAATTTGGTGGCCGCTATTCGCGACCATCTGCGCGATAAACGTGAACCTGAAGTGTTGGAGGAAGCGGATGCAGCCACCACTACTGCGCTGGCGGGTTTTCAACACCTGCCAAACGGGGTGATGGCGCAGCTTTATCTAAAGGCAACCGCCCTCTACAAAAACCAGCAGCTTTCGGGCGATCAATTGCTGTTGATTGATCGCGAGTTGAAAGAGTTTTCGGATGTGTGCGGCGCGTGCGAACGAATTAAGAATACCCCCATCCCGTACAGCTATTCCATGTACATCAAGAAATTTATTTTTATCTATTTGTTAACGCTGCCGTTTGGGTTTGTTACGGAGATGCATTATTGGACGATACCGATTGTGTTTTTGATCAGTTTTGTGCTGCTGAGTGTAGAGTTGATTGCCGAGGAGATTGAAGAACCCTTTGGCGAAGATGGCAACGACCTGCCAACAGACGAACTTACCCTGAAGATTCGGGAAAACGTGCGCGAAATTTTATTACCTAAACTGCACGAAAACAGCATAAAGAACGATCAGTAGGATCATTACGCCATACATGATCAGGTCTACGCTTACGTACGCCTCGTATTTCCGGTAAAGCCCGATGAGTTTCTTCCACGCATTCATTCCACTATTTTAAAGATTTAAACGTGTATTTAAAAACCAAAAGCCGGTTGAGCCGTTTCAAGGTTCGTATGAGATGGATTTTACTCTTTTCGCTGCTTGCCGGCAGCGTTTTTGGTCAGCAGAAAGTTACCCTGAACGGATACATTAAAGATGCCGCGAATGGCGAGGCGCTGATTGGTGCAACCGTGTTAATCAAGGAGGCAAATACCGGAACCGTAACGAACGAGTATGGCTTCTTTTCGATCACGCTACCGCCCGGCAATTATCAGGTTAGTTTTAGCTATATCGGCTACAAAACGCAGGCGAAGCCCGTAGCGCTTAATCAAAACCAACGGGTTGAAATTGAGCTTGCGGCCGAGGCCGAGGAACTTGAAGAAGTGGTGATTACGGGCGAGTTGGAACAAGCCAACGTAAAGAACATGGAGATGAGCACGAACAAGCTGGACATGAAAGTGATCCAGAAAATTCCTGCTTTTCTTGGCGAAGTAGACGTGCTGCGCAGCATTCAGCTTTTACCTGGGGTAAGTACGGTGGGCGAGGGCTCCAGCGGTTTTAATGTACGCGGGGGAAGCGTGGGCCAGAATCTGGTGTTGTTGGATGAGGCGCCTGTGTACAACACCTCGCATTTGTTTGGATTCTTTTCCGTATTCAACCCCGATGCGGTGAAAGACACCAAATTGTACAAGGGCGCTATTCCCTCGCGCTACGGTGGTCGTTTGGCCTCGATTTTAGATGTTCGCATGAAAGAGGGCAACAGCAAAAAACCGGAAATCACTGGCGGTATTGGTACCGTGTTTAGCCGGTTATCGATCGAGGCACCGATCGTAAAAGACAAGGCATCGTTTATTGTAGCTGCCCGCAGATCGTACATCGATGTGTTGGCTCGACCCTTTGTGGACTTTCTCCAGGATGGCGGGGCGCTGAATTTTTACGACCTCACCGCTAAAGCCAACTACAACATCAACAAAAAAAATCGGGTGTATGCCTCCAGCTATTTTGGGCGCGATAACTTTCTGTTCGATGCCAATCAGGGTTTTAGTTGGGGAAACGCTACCGCTACGGCGCGGTGGAATCACCTGTACAACGATCGGCTGTTTTCTAACCTTACGTTTGTGTACAGTAAATATGATTATCGGTTACAGTTCGGTGATGATAATTTGAATCGCTTCAATTGGAACTCGTCCATCTCGAATTTTATTTTGAAACCGGAATTTACGTACTACCTCAACGATAAAAACGAGTTGAATTTTGGTGCCGAGGCGATCTATTACACATTCGAACCGGCCAACGCGGTAGGGATCACCAACGGCAACACGATCGACATCAGTCTCGATCGCAAGTACAATCTCGAGACCTCCGCCTTCATCGGCAATACGCAAAAAGTGAGCGATCGTGTAAGTCTTGAGTACGGCTTGCGCTTCTCTAACTTCCAGTATTTCGGGCCGGGCGATGCGTACACGTTTGGCGACACTATACCCGGTGTACGCAGGCCGGTAGCAACCGTAACGCGCGTGGACAGGGGCGAAAGCATTGCCAGCTACAACAGCTTGCAACCGCGGTTCTCGTTTAAATACCAGCCCAGCGAGACGAGCTCAATTAAAGGCAGTTACAACCGGATGGTTCAGTTTCTGCATTTGATCTCAAATACTACCGCATCTAATCCGCTGGATGTGTGGGCGCCCACTACCCGGAATATTAAACCCGAATTTGCCGATCAGTTTACCCTGGGCTATTTCCGCGATTTGAATCGCGCCCAGAAGTGGGAGTTTTCGGTGGAAGGTTACCTCCGGTACACACAAAATCAAATCGACTACATCGATGGTGCTGATTTGCTCATCAACCGTTTCCTTGAAGGCGATTTGCTGGCGGGCCGTGGCCGCGCGTATGGCACCGAATTTTATCTCCAAAAGAAAACCGGAAAAGTAAATGGCTGGGTAAGCTACACCCTCGGGCGCACGGAGCTGAAAGTGGATGGCATCAATCGAAATGAGTGGTACGCCACCCGTTTCGATCAATTGCACAACCTCAAGGTGGCTGCGTTTTACGACATCAATGAGCGGTGGTCTGTTTCGGGCAACTTCACATTCACCAGCGGCACGCCCACTACGTTTCCCACCTCGCGCTTCACGCAGCAGGGTATTCTCATTCCGTACAACGCCAACGACTCGCGCAACAACGTGCGCTTGCCCGATTACCACCGGCTGGACATCTCCTTCCGCTGGGAGGGCCGAAAGATGCGGGGCGACAAACAACGGAAGAACCGCGACTACTGGGTGTTTTCGTTTTATAACGTGTATGCACGCAGAAATCCGTTCTCGATTTATTTCGCACAACGCGAGGGCCGTGTGCCGGAAGGTCAACCGCTGGATTCGCAGGCAACCCAGTTGGCAATTGTGGGTACCATCGTTCCTTCTGTTTCATACAATTTCAAATTCTAAGTGTGATGAAAAAATCAGCGTATATTTTTTTGAGTCTGTTGGTGTTGGCACTCGTGTGGAGTTGCGAAGACGTGATCAATCCTGAATTGGAGCGTGCCGACCCGGTGTTGGTGGTAGATGGCTGGATCAGCAATAAACCGGGCAGACAAGTCATTAAGCTTACCTCAACTCAACCCTATTTCGAAAATGTGGTACCGCCGGGCATTCGTAATGCTACCGTTCGGGTAACCGACCTTACCAATGGCCGTGTGTACACCTTTGCTGAAAATACAAGTGTGGCTGGTAGTTATGAGTGGACCCCTGTTGGTAACGAAGTGTTTGGTGTGGTGGGCAACCGCTATGAGTTATCCGTTCGGGTAGGAAGCGAAGAGTATCGGGCAAGTTCGCGCATGGGCCGGGTGCCGCCGGTGGATAGCATTACGTATGCGTTTGAGGAGGCTACTCAGTTTTTTCCGGCTTCTTTCTTTGCTGAGTTTTGGGCTACCGATCCCGCGGGCGCTGGCGATACGTATTGGATTAAGGCATACAAAAACGGAGTATTTCTTAAAAAACCGAATGAGCTGAATGTGGCCTTTGATGCAGGCTTTTCTGAAGGTGGAAATTTTGACGGGGTTACCTTCATTACGCCCATTCGTTCGGGTGTAAATCCGAATGATGTTGATGCGAATGGTCAGGCCATCGCGCCGTTCAAGATTGGTGATTCGTTGTACGTAGAGATTCACTCCATTACTAAGCCTGCATTCAATTTTCTGAATGAAGTGGTAATCCAGATCGATCGTCCCGGCGGATTTTCTGAATTCTTTGCCACGCCGCTGGCCAATGTGGGCACGAATATTGAAAATGTCCGTGCGAATGGACCGAAAGCGGTAGGTTTTTTTAATACCGCAGCGGTGTCTGGCAACGGCAAAAGATTGCGCGAGGAATAATTGGTTGTTAGCGCTTGCGTTTAGCGCCTGCGCGTAACGATGTGCTGGCGAAAATATTAATGGTGCGCTCCACCCGGCCCATGAACATGGCCGTGCGAGATTTCATCCGCAGTGGCTTGACGTACCTCCATAATTTCTACATCGAAGTTGAGTTCAACTCCTGCCAATGGATGGTTGCCATCTACGGTAATGCTTTCTAGTCCTACATGAGTTACGGTAACTACACCGCCATTGTTCGTACTAAAGCGCATGCCGTTTTCTACTTTTTGATCGCCAAAGGCTGCACGCGGCACTTTTTGGATCAAGGCTTCATCTTTTACGCCGTAGCCTTTTTCTGGCGATATTTTTAATGCGAATTTATCGCCTACCGATTTCCCTTCCAGGCCCTCTTCCATTCCAATAATCAGGTTGCCATTGCCGTGCAGGTAGTAAAGCGGGTCGCGCCCTGCACTGGAATCCAGTACCTCGCCCGTATTGTTCGTTAGGGTATAATGAATAGCGGCAACTTTGTCTTTGGAGATTTGCATGGGTAACTTTTTCGAAATCTAGTGAATTAGCAGGCCAAGGAAAAATCAAAATATAAATGCTGCGTTAACTCCGCAGGTGCGAAGTTGCAGGTATTCGCCTTATTGGCGTTATTTGGATAAGTTAGTTGCGCTTTTCGTTTTTTTTTAATTCCATTTATACAAGTTTATGCGAAATTCTTTTTTGATTGTTTTGTTGTACGCACTCGGTTTTGGCGCACTGGCACAGGTAGTTGACCCCACATTTCAAACCAGTATCACAAACACCCCGACAGAGAGTCGCGCACTCCTGCTCGATGACGGCAAATACCTTCTGTTTGGCTCCTTCTTTCTGGTGAATGGTCAAGCCAAGCGTGGTTTGGCGAAGTTTAATGCCAATGGAACTTTGGACGCCACTTTCAACACCAGTCCCAACAACTCGGTCGAAGCCGCCGCTCTGCAAACCGATGGCAAGATTTTGATTGCGGGAAATTTTACTACCATTAACGGCACGCCCCGGGGCGGCCTCGCACGCCTGAATGGCGACGGTACATTAGACCCCAGCTTCCAGCCTCAGGTATTGAGCGCAGGTTTCAACCAATTTTGTATCGCCATTCAAGCCGATGGCAAAGTACTGGTGGGCGGAGGCTATACTGCGGTGGTGGGTACATCATCGGTTTTATTGCCTGGGGTAAACCGGTTCAACACCGACGGAACCCGTGATACTAGCTTTTCAGGCCCCAGCTTGAATTCCATATTCGACATTGAGATTCAGTCCGACGGAAAAATTATTGTGGGTGGGGCCTTTCCGCGGGGCCTTGCCCGTTTAACAGTTACGGGCGCGGTGGATAATTCGTTCACGTTAGGCACGTCGGGGTTCGACAGCTTTGTGTATGACACTGAGGTCACTTCGGACGATAAGATTATTGTAGCCGGAAATTTCACACAACTTAACGGCAGCAGTATGGCATACGTTTGCCGACTCAATGCAAACGGCACGTTAGATGGTACATATGCGGCTAACAACAAGTTCAACAATACCGTTTTTTCAATCCATCTGCTTTCTGATGGGCAGTTGTTGGTCGCTGGCTTTTTCAACCTTTTCGATGGCACTTCAGTAAATCGACTGGCACGACTTTCCCCCGCAGGCGTGCGAGACGCAACGCTTTCGATCGGCACCGGCCCGGGTGCCACAGGGCTGAGGCAAGTTATGGCCAACAGCACGGGCGATATTTTGGTTACAGGTGTCAGCATGACCACATTTAATGGCCAACCGCGCAACCACCTTGCGATAGTAAACTCTACGGGTACACTTCGGGCTACGGCGGCGCTAAATTTGCGCGCTTTTGGCGAGGGCCGAAAAATTGTGGCGCAGGGTACTGACAAGCTGCTTCTTGCAGCAGATGGGGAAGTGAATGGTACGACAACGGTGGGTTTGGTAAGGCTTAACCTCAATGGTACGATAGACGGCTCTTTTCTTGGTAATTCAAAACCAAGTTCTTCAGTTTCAGCAATCGCCTTGGGCGCCTCGGGGAGCATTTTGATTGGGGGATTTTTTACGGCATATGATGGGGTGACTACCAATCATGTGGCGCGCTTGTCGGCAACCGGCGTGCGAGATGCTACTTTCACCACAAATGGGGGTGCGGGGTTGAACGGAGCAGTTTCTGCTATTTTGCCGTTACCGGATGGTAAAATTTTGCTAGGTGGGGGATTTACTTCCTTTAACGGCACGGCGCGTAGGAGTTTGCTTCGCTTGAACGCGGACGGCAGCCTTGATGCCACTTTCAATGCGGGAAATGGGTTTTTGAGTACTTCGGGGCCGACCGTCATTCGCGATCTGGCCGTACAGGCCGATGGCAAAATTCTTGTTGCGGGTGAGTTCGAAGGATTTGCCGGTATTGCCACCCGAGGGTTGTTTCGCCTGAATGTAGACGGCACGCACGACCCATCGTTTCTAATCGGCACGGGTATCTCTCGATCTGGGGCAGCGATATCAGAAGTAACTGGGGTGAAAGTGCTGTCAAACAATAAAATACTCATTGGTGGCTCCTTCGATAGAATCAATGGTGTTTCGAAATTGCATCTGGCCGTATTAAATACCGACGGTACGATTGATAATTCGATCGTTTACCCTAACTTTATTAATCTCATTCAATCTTTGCAGGCGGCACCCGACGGAAAGTATTGGGCGGGCATCAGAGCCACGGGCCAGGTTTTTCGGCTAAATGCCGATGGTAGCTTCGATTCTTCTTTTGATATTTTACCTACCTCATCTTGGGTAACCGATTTCGCAGGCATTAACGGAAATATTGTACTTACGGGGCTTTTGAATCGAGTAGCAGGGAATCAGGTTTCTGGCATAGCCCGTGTCGTTTTTCCAACGGCGGTAGCGCCAACCAATCTTGAGATTTCATCCTTTAATTCTAGTCAAATTGAACTAACGTGGTCCGATAATAGCACAGACGAAACCGCATTTGAAGTTTATCGCTCCATTTCCGATGCGCCCATGGAACTGTTCCAAACTTTGCCGGCCAACACCGTTAGTTTTACGAACACGGGCTTAAATCCCATCACACGATATAGTTACCAAATCCGGGCTGTTACGCCCTCAAACTCGACAGCATTTAGCAACAAGGCATCTCAAACCACCACCCCGAACGAATGGCAACCCATTGCCACTACGCTGCCTCCGCGGAGAACTGGCGTAGCGGTTACCGCCAACGGGCGCGCCTACATGGGCTTGGGGCGCAATGCTACCGGGCGTCTAAAAGACTGGTGGGAGTTTAACCCCATCACGAATCAATGGGTGCAGAAAAGTGATTTTCCGGGCTCGGCACGCGACGGGGCTGTTGCTTTCGGTGCCAACGGGCGAGTGTATGTAGGCACGGGCAATGATGGCACTGGCGGTTTTGAGCGCGATTTCTATGAGTATGACCCCGCCTCCGACGCATGGACCCGAAAGGCTGATTTTCCGGAGGACTTTGCAGCAGCTGCTGGCATTACCTCGGGCGTTGCTTTTTCGATTGACAATATCGGTTATGTAGGTTTGGGAAACACGGGGGTAAATAATACGCAAGCGTTTTTCAAGTATAACCCCGGAACAAATGCATGGCAGTCGAGTGCCGCTTTTCCTGGGCCGGGCCGCATCGGGGCGATTGCGTTTGTAACAGGAGGGAAGGCCTACGTGGGATTTGGTTTCGGTAGCTTGGGGCCTTACCGCAACGATTTGTTTGAATATGATCCCGTAGCCAACACATGGACAACACGGGCCAGCGGCAGTGGCACCGGGCGTGGGGGGGCGGCGGCGGTCACGTTGAATGGGCGCGGACTGGTGTTGGCAGGCATTGAAAATACAACGGGCGGCTTTGGCGGAACAGACGTTTACACAAGTTCAAACTTTGTCTACAATCCAGCTTTAAACACATGGTCGCTCGGTCCACCCGTTCCGAGCCCCGTACGTACTGATGTCATGAGCTTCGCCATTGGCACCAAAGCATATCTGCACGGAGGATTCCGTTTTTCCGGGACCAATATCTTCTTATCGGATTTTTACGCATTTACGCCCACTTCCGATTTCTTCCCGGCAGCACCATCCAACCTAACGGCAACATTCAATTCCACGACCAGCATCCGATGCAACTGGCAAGACAACTCCACTAACGAGTCGGGTTTTGTTTTGGAATTTGCCATTGGCGCAAGCAACACCTTCGCGTTTTTAGCGCAACTACAGGCAGGTGTCACCGAATTTCTTCATACCGGCCTGGTGGCCAACACCCAGTACAAATACAGAGTGCGTGCAATAAATGAGTTTCAAGGCTCTGCGTTTTCGAATATTGCTGTGCTCACCACTACGCCACCGCCAACAAACCCGACGGGCTTAGTGGCCGAGGCAACATCCGCTACAACCTACAATTTAACATGGCTGGATACCTCCATCGAAACCGGCTATGAAGTTTTTCGCGCTGTTGGCGGGAGCTCGGACTTCAACTTGCTGCAAACGCTCGCGGCCAATCAAACCAGTTATACGGATGCCACGGGCGTGGCGGGCACACGTTATGCCTACCGCGTGCGTGCCTTCAACGCCGGCGGACCCTCAAGCTTCTCGAATACGGCCAGTCCCCCGCTTGGTCCTTCGGGCCTTACCGCGGTCAGTGCCTCGCTTACGTCGCTCGAGTTTACTTGGACGGACAATAGCGACAACGAAGCTGAGTTCGAAATATTTAGATCGACTGGCAACAATTCGAATTTTACCTTGGTGCTCACCAGACCTGCAAACTCTACCAGTGCAGTGAATACGGGACTCTTGCCCAACACCACTTATTTCTACCGGGTGCGAGCGGTTAACGGATTATCCGGGTTGTCTGTGTTCAGCAATGAAATTTCGCAAACTACTCTTTCAAATATACCGGCCGCCCCAACGAACCTGGCTGTTCAGTCGGTTAATTCAAACCAAATTGTTCTGACTTGGGTGGACAACGCTACGAATGAAACCGGTTATAGTGTGGAGCGCTCGGTGGGGACTAACCTATCGTTCGAATTTGTGGCGGGATTGGCAGCCAACACCACCACATTTACCAACGGGACGCTTTTGCCCAACACCACCTATTTTTATCGCGTTCGTGCCACTTCAGGTGCGGGAGCATCCGCATTCAGCAACGAAGTTAGTGCAACTACTGCGCCACCACCGCCAACCGCACCCTCAGCGCTTACGGCAAATGCGTTGAGCGCTACGGAGGTAGGTCTTTCATGGGCCGACAATTCGACCAATGAAACTGGTTTTGAAATTCAGCGTTCTTTGAACTTTGCGGCAAATTTCGTCACCGTGCAAACCACGGCGGAAAATGCCACCAGTTTTGTGGACACTGGGCTGACTCCCTTCACCCAATATTTTTACCGGGTCCGTGCTAACGGAACGGCCGGGAGCAATTCCGGCTTTACGCCCTCAACAGCAGTGAACACGTTGCTCCCTCCGCCAGCGGCACCCACCAACTTGGCGGCACGTGTACTCACGGATGCGGAGATCATGCTTAACTGGACTGACAATTCTACAGACGAGAGTGGATTTGTGATTGAACGCTCTGTGGGTGCTAACAATTCATTTAGTGTTATTCAAACTACGACCGCTAATGTTACGAGTTTCATTAACGTTGGCCTTGCCGCGGGCACGGTCTATTTTTACCGTGTGCGGGCAACAAACTTGGGTAGCCTTTCTACATTTAGTAACGTAGTAAGCACAGTGATCACCGGATTAAATGAGCCAACACGATTTGGTTCTTTTACAGCATTCCCCAATCCTGCCAAAGATACATTCACTGTAAAAAACACGACCACCCAGGTGATCAAGTTTTCGGTTTATGATGTTATCGGCCGACTTGTCGTTACGATGAATTGTGATCCGGAGGCCGAGCAAAATGTCGAATGCGGATCTTGGGTTCCAGGGGTTTACCTCGTTCATGTACCCGGAGAAGCCAACTCGTTACGCATTCAAAAGCAATAACGAAAGGCTGAAAAAAAAAGCCTCCGGTTGATGAGACCGGAGGCTTTCTTATGTACCAAAGGTGGGAATCGAACCCACACTCCCGAAGGAACACGATTTTGAGTCGTGCGCGTCTACCAATTCCGCCACTTTGGCTTGTTTCCGTTCGGCCTTCCGCTGAACGGGCTGCAAATATGTAGATTGTTTCCTTTTTCTCAAAAAAGGCCCCTGCTTTTATCCATCCGAATCCGGTAACGAACAGCGTTGGCAATGAAACTAATCCCACACATAAAAACACTCAGGGCAACGGTGCCCCAGCCCACCCACTCGGCTGCTGTGGCGCCCGCCTGTTTCCAATGCGAAACTTCCAAGGTAAAGCACAGACCACTTCCCACCAGCAAAGCGCCCACACCACCGTTGAGCAGCCAACGAAACAGTAATTGCTTGTAACTCATTTCCAAAAAAAGTTAAGGTATCTCCAGGTACTGGATCAACGAAAATGCCTCCGTGCGTCTGGTAAAGAGTTTTTTTACACGGCCCCATACGCGCCCGAACAACTCCGATTTACGGTACTGCTCCAGGCTTGCCTCGCCATCCCAATAGCTGAGTGTAGCGTAGCAGTTTTTATCCTTCGGGTCTTTTAGCAGTTGCAGGTGGCTGCAGCCCGGAAAGTTGCGAATCTGCGTTTTATGCGTGTTGAAAATCTCAAGAAACTCTGCCACTCCGGCATCGGTAAAGTGCATACGTACAATACGAACCAACATGTGTCTTTCGAAAGTTTGGAGAGCAAGGTATAAAGTTTTTGTTTTTGCTAATGAGCGCACTGCCCGCACGCCTACGCCACCGATTCAGCCGGTGCTGGTAATGGAATGGGGTTGGTAACTTACTCGTCAAATAAAATCGTTACCGGACTATCGTAATGCAAGCCGAGCAACTCGCTGGCGTTGCCTTTGTAAATTCCAATCTCCAAAAGATTTAAACTATTGAATACCATGAAGCAATCACCTTGTTCGGTTTGATCGTAACGGGTATGAATGCGTCTGAATTTTTCTCCGCCAAATTGAATGGTGTAGCCGCGGTTCTTACTCAATACATCAAACGCATCTTTTGGAATATTGGTAATGAGGTTGCCGAAATGGTCTACGCGAATAACATGGCCAGAGATCAGTTTTTTCGTTGCCTTAACGTGGCGATCGGTCATTTTTTTGAAAGCGGCAAGCTGCTGCCCCAGGCTGCTGATGCCCACGCCACTGGCTAACTTCGCGGCAGCGGGCGCAAAGATGTCGCGTTCTACAAACGTGGTTTGAATGGGATTGATTTTGTTGAGGGCCACTACGTGGAGGGGTGTTTTGTCCGATATCAAACCCAACAACCCGTGGTCCGGACAAACAAAAAAATGATCTTCCAGTGCCACGGCCAGATAGTCGTCATCCCGCCGGCCGTGGGCGTCTACACCAACCAGGTGCACGGTGTTTTTAGGGAAGTCTCGGAAAACCGATTTCAACACATACGCCCCATGGGCAATATCGCAGGGTTGTATCTGGTGGCTGAGGTCTACTACCGTAATACCCGGATTGATGCTGAGTATCTTGGCCTTGATGGCGGCTACGTAAAAATCGGATTCGCCCGAGTCGGTTAACAACGTTACGATGGCCATTCGGAATAAACGGAACCCCTTCTTCTCGAAACCGGGTTTTCTGTATTTTTGCAATCAAAAGTAAACCATTTCAATCACACTTGCATTGATCGAAAAAACCATCACGCTCGAAGATATTTCGCTGATCGATTTTCTGGGTGCCGAGAACCGAAACGTGAACGAGTTGTCCGTAGCATTTCCGCGCAGCAAGATCATTTCACGTGGCAACGAAATCCTGGTAAAAGGCGATGCCGCAGACGTGTTGCAGATTACGGATGTGCTCACTGCGCTGATCGATCATATCCATCAGTTTGGTCGGATAACGCCCGAAAATGTGCGTGGCTACATCGCACAGGAACAAACCGAGTTCGTACGGGACGATGCGCCAGACGGTGTGCTGCTCTACGGCACGCGGGGTAATCCCATCAAAGTAAAAACCGTTAACCAGCAAAAACTTGTGCAGAGCGTTCGCGATCACGACCTGGTTTTTGCGTTGGGTCCGGCGGGTACCGGTAAGACGTATATTTCTGTGGCGTTGGCGGTTCGGGCGTTAAAGAACAAACAGGTAAAAAAAATCATTATCACCCGGCCGGCGGTGGAAGCGGGCGAGAACCTCGGGTTTTTGCCGGGCGACCTGAAAGAAAAAATTGATCCGTATCTGCGCCCGATTTATGATGCGTTGAACGATATGGTACCTTTTGAAAAATTGCGTTTTTACATGGAGCGGGAAACCATTGAGATTGCCCCGCTTGCTTACATGCGCGGCCGCACATTGAATAACGCATTTATTTTGTTGGATGAGGCGCAAAATACCACGCCCATGCAAATGAAAATGTTTTTAACGCGCATGGGGCCAGACTCAAAAATGATCGTTACCGGAGACACCTCGCAAATCGACTTACCGCCTAACCAGAAATCGGGTTTGCGCGAAGCGGTACGCATTCTGAAAGACGTGAAAGACATTGGCTTTGTTGAGTTGAACGAGCGCGATGTGGTGCGCCACAAGCTGATCAAAGATATTATCGAAGCCTACAATCGCCACCAGCCCCCTGCACAGGCGTAGCGTTTGCTGGTTCGGTAAATTGCAGATAACTTCCATCGTGTTTCGGTGGACCTCCTTTCCGTTTGTTCGCATTACGCTTTTCTTTTCCATAGGCGTACTTCTGGCCGTGTACCGCGTGTTGCCGTTGGTGCACCCCTGGAGCATTTGGGCCGTGGTCATCGGTACGATGATCTTTCTTTTGCTACGCATACTTCCGGCCCGGCATACGCGTAAATGGAGTGGCACGGTGGGCCTGGCTGCGATCTTGTGTTTGGGGTTTGCTGCCGTGCGCGAGCACACGGCAACGCTACGCCCGGATCATCTCTCGCAATTGGTGGGTACGCCCGAGTTTTACATCGCGCGCATCAATTCGTATCCGCATGAGAAGGAAAAAACCTGGCGGCTTTCTGCCCGCGTGGAGGCCGTTCGGCTGCATGGGCGGTGGCAACCCGTTGCTGGCGAGTTGTATTTGTTTCAATCAAAAACCGGTCAATCCGGCCCGTACCAGTATGGCGACCGACTTGTCGTGCGGGGTAGCCCGCAACCCGTGGCGCAGCCCCGAAATCCCGGGGAGTTTGACTACCAAAGGTTTCTTTCATTTCGAAATATTTTTCACCAACATTTTGTTACCGCAGAGCAGGTAAGAAAGCTCGATTGCCAACCCGATAACCTCGTGCTGGCCGCTACCTTGCAGGCACGTGCATGGGCGGGCCAACAACTTCAAACCTATCTGCCTGCGGCGCGCGAACAGGCCGTGGCGAAGGCGTTGGTGTTGGGCATTACCGATGGGCTGGACAATGAATTAACCACTGCCTATGCCGCCACGGGTGCCATGCATGTATTGGCAGTATCCGGTTTGCACGTCAGCATCATTTATGGCTTACTTCTGCTCTTCCTGCGTCCGTTGCAACGGGTAAGGTGGGGCCTCGGCATGCAAACTGCTATTGCACTCGTGGTGCTGTGGCTTTATGCCGCTGTTACCGGGCTATCGCCCTCGGTACTCCGGGCTGTAACCATGTTTTCGTTTGTTGTGCTGGCGCGCCCGTTTGGGCAGCGCACCAACATCTACAACACGCTGGCGGTGGCTGCGTTTTGTTTGTTGTTGTATGATCCGCTCATGATCATGTCGGTTGGATTTCAGCTTTCCTTTCTGGCCGTATTGGGCATTGTGTATTTGCAACCCTGGTTGTATGCGTTATGGGAGCCGAGCTGGAAATGGCTCGATTGGATCTGGCAGGTGTCGTGTGTTTCTATTGCCGCTCAACTCGCCACGTTTGCACTTGGCCTGCTGTATTTTCACCAGTTCCCCAATTACTTTTTGTTTTCAAATCTGGTGGTGATACCGGGGTCGTTTGTGGTATTGGTGGGTGGATTGACGCTCCTGGCCGCAGCACCGGTTTCATGGCTCGCGGCGGCTTTAGGGTGGTTGTTGCAAACCCTGATTTGGCTGTTGAATGAGTTTGTTTTCTGGGTAGAGTCCTGGCCGTTTAGCCTTTCGGAAAACTGGTACATCGCCACCTGGCAATGCTGGGTGCTCATCGCCGGGGTGGTTTGCTTGGTACTCCTGGTGCGGCATCGAAATAGGTGGTGGTTGTATGGTGCAACGGCTACAGCCATACTTTTTTCCGTGGGCAATTGGCATCGGTTTTTTTCCAGCATCCGCAATGAACAACTTACCGTTTACCATGTCAATCGCCATACGGCCTACGATTTTTTTTCTTTCGGTCATGCGTATCAGTTTGTTGATGATGCATTACAAAAGAACCCGGAGGGCTTTCGTTTTCACATTCAACCCAACCGGCTGCGTGCGGGAATTGAAGCCGTGCACCCGTTGGATCACCATCGTGCAGTGGCAGTGCGAGCGGGCGTGCGATACATGGTTTGGAATGGGCGTGTCATTGCCCATATCGTAGAAAAAGACTTTACGCTTTCGCGGATGGCCACGATCGATTGGTTGATCGTAAGTCGTAACACACTCCGCAACCTCGATCAATTGCCTTCCGGATTATCGGTAAAAGCGTTGATCTTTGATACCAGTTGCTCTCCCCAGATAGTCGAAAGACTTACTGAGCAAGCCCGCATTCGCGGATGGCTAACCCATCATGTTTCTCAATCTGCATTCCAAAAAATACTATGATTACTTACCAAGTGCAAGATCGTGTGGCCCGAATTACGTTGAACCGCCCCGATAAGCGAAACGCCTTAAATCCCGAAGTGGTACGTGCGCTTAAAACTGCGCTGACTAACGCGGAGGCGGACGCGAATGTAAAAGTGGTATTGCTAGACGCAGCGGGCGATGCTTTTTGTGCGGGGGCAGATCTTGATCATCTCCAAAAACTTCAGCAAAACAGCTTCACCGAAAATAAGGTCGACAGCCAGGAGTTGCGGTTTCTTTTTCAACAGGTACATGAACTAAAGAAAGTGGTGGTGGCGCAGGTGCAGGGCCCCGCCTTGGCAGGCGGTTGCGGACTGGCTACGGTTTGTGATTTCGTGTTTGCTTCTGAAAAAGCCACGTTCGGTTATACCGAAGTGAAGATTGGATTTATTCCGGCAATCGTGATGGTGTTTCTGGTGAAGAAGATTGGCGATCAACGGGCGCGGGCACTCCTGCTTGGCGGCCAACCTGTAACTGCTGCCGAGGCGCAGGCGCTGGGCCTTGTGTTTCGCGTTACCGCAACGGCAACTTTACACGAAGAAACCTGGCGGTGGGTACAAGCACTGGTGCAACACAATTCCGGAGAAGCCATGGAACGAACCAAAAAAATGTTGGCAACGCTTCAAGACCTGCCGCTGGCCCAAGCCTTGGATGCTGCCGTAGAGCAAAATGCGCAAGCACGCGCCACGCACGATTGCCAGGCGGGTATTTCCGCGTTTCTTGAAAAACGAAAAATTACGTGGTAGGCGCTCATCCTGTGCAATGATTTTATAATTTTCCGGTTCACCAAACTTCCACATTATGATTTCCTGGCAAGGGGTTTTTCCCGCTCTTACCACCAAGTTCACCCCGAACGATGAAATTGACTTTCCACTTTTTGAAAAAAACCTGCATGCGCAATTAGATGCAGGCGTTCACGGCATTATTCTGGGCGGTACGCTTGGCGAGGCGAGTGTGCTAAGCCCGGAGGAAAAATTTGAGCTGGTGCGGTTTACAGTCGGCAAGGTGGCAGGCAAAGTACCGGTTGTTATGAACATTGCCGAAGGCAGCACCCGCGATGCCGTGAAATTGGCCCGGCAGGCAGCCGCTACTGGTGCCAACGGTTTGATGATGTTACCCCCGATGCGCTACAAGTCCGACCACCGCGAAACGGTAGCCTACTACAAGGCAGTGGCCGGAGCTACGGATTTGCCGATTATGGTGTACAACAATCCGGTGGACTATAAAGTGGAAGTTACGTTGGAGATGTTTGCAGAGTTAGCCGACTGTCCTACGATTCAAGCCGTAAAGGAATCCACCCGCGAGGTAAGCAACGTTACACGCATGGTAAATCGGTTTGGCGATCGATTCAAACTACTATGCGGTGTGGATACGTTGGCAATGGAAGAACTCATGCTCGGAGCACACGGCTGGGTGGCCGGTTTGGTATGCGCCTTCCCGCGCGAAACCGTGGCAGTGTACCAGCTAACGAAATCCGGAAAAATTGAGGATGCATTGAAAATTTACCGTTGGTTTTTGCCGCTGTTGGAATTGGATATTCACGCCAAGTTGGTACAATACATCAAGCTTGCTGAGCAAGAGACGGGTCTTGGTTCGGAGCATGTGCGCGCGCCACGGCTGCCGTTAGCGGGCGAAGAGCGCGAACGCATTTTAAAGATCATTCGCGAGGGCATTCGTACCCGGCCCGTGCTCTGATGGCGCGGTTTCGGCTGGCGGATATTCAGGCGGCCGCGCAACGCCTGGACCCTGTTTTTTTAAACTCACCGCAGTTTGTGTGCGAGCCACTGTCGGACGTGTGTGGTGCCGAGGTGGTGGTGAAGGTGGAGACCAACAATCCCATTCGGTCGTTTAAGGGCCGGGGTGCAGACGTACTGGTGCAACGATTCTCCGAACCGCTGGTGTGTGCAAGTGCGGGTAACTTCGGCCAGGCGGTGGCGTATGCTGGCCGCGAGTACGGAATTCCAATAACTGTGTTCGCCAGCCGGCACGCAAATCCACTGAAGGTTACCCGAATGAAAGCACTTGGCGCAGAAGTAATTGCAGCGGGTGCTGATTTCGATGCCGCAAAAGCAGCTGCGCATAGTTTTGCGCATGCACAAAACATTCGGTTTGTGGAAGACGGCCGCGATGTGGAAACAGCAATTGGCGCGGGCACTATTGCCTTGGAATTGTTAACGGGCCCACCCAATGTGGATGCCATACTTGTACCCGTTGGAAACGGGGCGCTCATCAACGGCATCAGCACCGTTTACAAAACCGTGCAACCCACCACAAAAGTATTTGGAGTTCAGGCGCTGGGTGCGCCCGCAATGGTGGAGTCGTGGCGCCAAAACCGCATGATCCGCCACACGGCAGTCAATACCATTGCCGATGGGATTGCCGTGCGTGAACCTGTTCCGGAAGCATTGGAAGACATGCGTGGCAATCTTGATGACGCAATCTTGGTTTCGGAGGAAGCCATACTCCGGGCGATGAGACTCTTGTTCACAGCGGCCGGTCTCGTGGTAGAGCCGGCAGGTGCTGTAGGCGTAGCTGCCTTACTGGAGAAACCGAAGATGTTTCAACACAAGCGGGTAGCCACCATTCTTTGTGGCAGCAACCTTACCGAGGCCCAGATGCATCAGTGGCTCTTGGGCGATACTCCCGTGTTTAAAGCGCCACGCCCAGCTTGAACCCGATGCGCGGAAAAATTCCGGAAAAACCGGGTTCCATCACGGTAGTGTAGATCTCGCGATTTTCGATGTTCGAGATGACATTGATGTTGCTGGCCCGCAATCCACCCCCAACGTAAACATCCAGCGCAACTACGTCCCAAAAAGTTCGTTGCAGGCCAATGGTAAAGCCGCCAGCGATGTGTTGAGTTTCGTATCTACTACCTAAGGTGACTGACTGTGTGGTTTGCCCGGCGGGCCCAAAATAGGTCCACGTGCTGGTGTACTCGTTGTCCACTTTGTGCATGCCAGCATTGATAAATGGGCCAAAGTAAATGCCCTGCACGTAGCTTCGGTTCTTTCTACTTGTAAACGGCTGTAGCGGGCGCACATACTTTCGAAATTGAAAGTCAAAATCACCACCACGGATTTTGCGATCATACATGTCGTTGCCGCCCTGGTTTCGGATGCCGAACGTGAAATTTACGCTCTTGGAGAAATCGCGATTAAAGTGCTCGGTGCCGATTTGCAGCGTGTTCGCTATGAAATGCTGCGGTGACAGTTTGATCAACGATCGGGAAGGCAGTGGCTTCGTATCCTGTGCGAGGGCAGCTGAAGCGATTAGAAAACACGAGATGATGAATACCTGTTTCATGTTCAACTTGGTTAAAGTGTAATTCCTATTTTGACTCCAATTCTGGGAAAAATCCCTTGATATCCAGGGGTTGTTACGTCGGTGTTCAGTTGTTGTCGTTGGGGTTCAAGAAACCGGATATTACTCCATCGCATGCCGCCTCCGGCAAAAACATCCACCGCCAGCACATTCCAAAAAACGCGCTGCACGCCTATGGTGAACCCGGTGGCGAAAAAATAATCCTCGAAATCGTTTTGGGTAATTGTTTGTTCAAACCGGGGTGGCGCACTGCTGCTGAAGGAGCTTGTATAGTAACCCGTAACCTGGCGTGAACGAACCATGCCGGCGTTTACAAACGGACCCGCATAAATGCCTTGCACGAGTGTGCGTTTGCGTGTAGTAACGAAATACCTCAGGGCACGCACGTATGTGCGATATTGAAATCCAACATCTACCCCGCGTTCGACCAGATCTTCGGTATTTAGAAACTGACCATGGTGGCGAATTCCTAAATCAATTGCTAGGCTCTTGGAAAGCGTGCTGTTGAAATGTTCGGTGCCGATTTGAAGGGTATTCACGCCAAAGTGCTGGGGTGAAATTTTAAACAGTGTTGGCGATAACAAGGGTTTTGCTTCTTGCCCGAGGAGCGAGCATCCCCAGAGTAAACCCATTGCCGTGAAAAGCAGGTGCGTATTCATGATTCGTTAGCTTAAAAAGCAGTGTGAGAAACTGCAATAAAGTTAAGTCCGCGCAACTGCTTTTTAATGCGGCGTGTACCCCCGAAAAATCAATCCTTAAACAGAATCAAAAAAAGACTACACCCGTTCAATCTGCGCGCCCAATGCCTTTAACCGGCCTTCGATATTTTGATAGCCGCGATCTATTTGTTCAACGTTTGAAATTTCACTTTCACCGGAGGCTGAGAGTGCCGCGATCAACAATGCCACCCCGGCCCGGATGTCGGGCGAGGACATTTTTAACCCGCGTAGTGCCTGCTTGCGTTCAAGGCCGATCACCGTTGCCCGATGGGGGTCGCAAAGAATGATTTGGGCACCCATATCGATGAGCTTGTCTACAAAAAACAGGCGGCTTTCAAACATCTTTTGGTGAATCAATACGGTACCTTTTGCCTGAGTGGCCACGACCAACACAATGCTGAGTAAATCGGGCGTGAAGCCCGGCCATGGCGCATCGGCTACGGTTAAAATTGAACCATCGATAAAGGTTTCGATTTCATACAACTCCTGTGCAGGCACAAAAATGTCGTCTCCACGAAACTCCATGCGGATGCCGAGGCGTTTAAAAATTTCGGGAATAATCCCGAGCATATCGATACGGCAATTCTTAATGGTGATTTCCGACTGCGTCATGGCGGCCAGGCCAATGAAACTTCCCACCTCAATCATGTCGGGTAAACAGGTGTGTTCGGTGCCGCCCAACTCAGTCACGCCCTCAATGACCAACAGGTTAGAACCAATGCCGCTGATTTTTGCACCCATGCGATTCAGCATCGCGCAAAGCTGCTGCAAATATGGTTCGCAAGCCGCGTTGTAAATGGTTGTTGTTCCTTTGGCCATTACGGCGGCCATAACAATATTGGCGGTGCCGGTTACCGAAGCTTCATCCAAGAGCATGTAGCAGCCATGCAAATCCGAAGCATCAATTTGAAAGAGGTTTTCGCTTGGATTGAAGTTGAACTTGGCCCCGAGTTTTTGAAATCCGATGAAGTGTGTATCCAGCCGCCGTCTTCCGATCTTATCGCCCCCGGGCTTTGGAATGTTTGCTTTACCAAAGCGGGCCAGAATAGGGCCGAGTAACATCACCGAGCCGCGCAAGGCAGCTGCTTTTTTTCGGTAGGCAGCCGACAACAGGTATTCTGTGTTTACCTGATCTGCCGTGAAACGAAATGAGCCGCTGCCTAGTTTTTCTACGCGGCAGCCCAGATCGCCAATGAGTTCGATAAGTTTGTTTACGTCTACAATATCCGGCACATTGTGAATCGTTACCGGCTTACGCGTAAGCAGGGGTGCGCATAACACTTGCAGGGCTTCGTTCTTTGCGCCCTGGGGCACGATTTCGCCCCGCAGCTTTTTCCCCCCCTTTATCCGAAAGGAAGTCATCTAGTCTTTTCTGCGATTATGGCGGTTTTTGTTGAACGGACGGCCACCGCGTCCACCGTTTTTGCCTTGCGGCCGGTTAGGGCGCGGCAGGCTGCGCTCATGATACAGTTTTTCGAAAAGATTTTCCTCGCGTGCTTTTTCGAGGTCTAATTTCAACTCGCCTTTCGACAGGTTGCGCAGGTCTTTTACGATCACGGAGTCGTCCAGGCTTTCTTTATTCCAGCTCGCGTAGAATGTTTTCATCAGCTTGCCGAGATAGATGGCCGCATCTTCGCGATCCTGGCCTTCTTTTTTCAATGCCTCTGTTACCAGGTGCTCAAGATTTTTTCCGTAGTGCTTATAACGCACTTCGCTTTGCGGGTATTTCATCCGCTGCGGTTTTTTAAATACCGTTTCCCGGCTTGGAATTGGGTAGGGGTTGTTTACATCCAGATTAAAGTCTGCGATGATGTAGAGGTCATCCCACATGCGCTGGGGGTTTTCCGCTCCTTCTTTCGCCACCGGGGCCAGTTGTTTAATCAGCTCAATCAGCGTGTACGCCAACTGGGTGCGCTTTTCTTTGTCGGGTTCCTGACGGATGAACTCAACTAACTTCTGCACATTTCGGCCGTAGCCTTTCAAGGTAATCCCCGGGCGCTGGGTATTGTATTCCGTAATCATGTAAAAAGGGAAAATATAAAACGTTGTGTAACGCGGAGGTTCGTCATCAATTCTCGTGTATCCTCAGCTTGGCAAAGCTAAGCAATAACGTCTTTTCACCAAAATCGGCAAATAAAATGCGTGCCTTGCGTTCCGGGCCGGCTTGTTCCATTTTTGTAACGGTACCAAACCCAAATTTTGGGTGCTCTACTTTCATGCCCTCTTGCAAGCCGGAGGTGTCGCTGGGTTTGAAATCAGCCGGGGTTTTGTAGGCGCTGGGTTTTGGCACTGCCTGCGAGCTGATGGTTTTCTTCATACCCTCCACAAAGCTGCGGGTAAAATGGGGGTTAGGTGGCGCAGATTCTACCGTGTTGAATTTGGTACTGGCCTTCACCAACCGTTGGTCTACATCATCCAAAAAGCGGCTGGGTTCGCAATTCTTGAGGCGGCCAAAGCGGTAACGGGTGAGGGCGTACGACAGGAAGAGTTTTTTTTGTGCCCGCGTTATTGCTACGTAAAAAAGTCTGCGCTCTTCCTCTAAGTCAGCACGCGAACTCAACATCATCTGCGAGGGGAACAGGTCTTCCTCCAGGCCCACCAAATACACGTACTTAAACTCCAAACCCTTGGCCATGTGTATGGTCATCAAGGTAACCTTTTCAGGATCGTGGTCTTTTTCTTCATCCTGGCTGGTAAGCAACGATACTTCCTGTAAGAACGCAGAGAGACTTTTGTCCTCCCGCTCGGGGTCGTCTACAAATTCTTTCACCGCGTTCAGCAGTTCTTGCACGTTTTCATACCGGCTGAGGCCCTCTACGGTCTTATCTTCGTACAACTCGCGCAGCAGGCCAGAAGATTTGGCAATTTCAGCCGCAGCTTCATAGGCATCTTTGGTTTGAATATCGAACTCGAAGCGCTTGATTTTATTTACGAAATCATCGATCGGCCCGGCTGCCCGCCCACCCAGAAACGTATTGGCATTTTGCACTACCTCCCAGATGGGAATGGCATGATCATTCGCGGCTACAATAATTTTGTCGACAGTAGAATCGCCAATGCCGCGTTTGGGTAAATTGATGATTCTGCGAAATGCGGCCTCGTCTTGATGATTCAGCGAAAAGCGCAAATAGGCCAGCAAGTCTTTAATTTCCTTGCGTTGATAAAACGACAAACCGCCAATCACACGATACTTAATGTTCATTCTGCGCAGGGCCTCTTCAATGGCTCGCGATTGGCTGTTGGTGCGGTACAGCACGGCAATCTGGCTAAATTGCAGTTGGTGCTGCATTTTTTCTTCGAAGATGGAGGTGGCCACCAGCTTGCCCTCTTCGTTGTCGGATACGGCTTTAATTAATTCGATCAGGTTGCCGTCTTCATTGGCCGTCCAGACGTTTTTCGGCAGTTGTGCTTTGTTTTTTGCAATGACGGAGTTGGCTACGGCTACAATGTTTTTGGTGGAGCGGTAGTTTTGCTCCAGCTTAATAATGCGCAAATCGGGGTAGTCTTTCTCAAAGTTTAAAATGTTGCTAATGTCTGCGCCGCGAAAAGCATAGATACTCTGTGCGTCATCGCCCACCACGCAAATGTTTTGGTTTACGGCCGCCATTTTGCGAATGATAAAATACTGGCACAGGTTGGTGTCCTGAAACTCATCTACCAACATGTACCGGATGCGGTGTTGGTATTTGTTCAGCACTTCTAAATGCTCGCGAAAGAGCTTATCGGTATTGAACAGCAAATCATCAAAATCCATTGCGCCCGACTTGAAACAACGCAGCGAATAATTCTTGAAGATATTGCCAATTTCAGGCCGCATGTTGGCGGCATCGTCCTCCAGAAACACGGGGTTTGCCAGATACTCCTGCCACGATACCAGCCGGTTTTTTGCTGACGAAATGCGGTTATACACCACGTTGGGTTTATACTGTGTTTCGTCCAGCCCCATTTCTTTAATGATGCTTTTCAGCAGCGATTTGGAGTCGTCCGTATCGTAAATCGTAAAGTTGTTCGGGTAGCCAATAAAGTGCGCTTCGGCCCGTAAGATGCGTGCAAACACGGAGTGAAAGGTGCCGATCCATAAGTTGCGTGCGTCTGCGCCCACAACTTTTTCGATGCGTTCGCGCATTTCTTTGGCCGCCTTGTTCGTAAAGGTCAGCGCCATGATGTTGAACGGATCAACCCCGTAATTTTGGATGAGGTGGGCGATGCGGAAGGTGAGCACCCGCGTCTTGCCTGAGCCGGCACCGGCAATGATCATGCATGGCCCGTTGATGTTTTCCACGCCTTCGCGCTGCGGCTCGTTAAGCGTGTCGAGATAGTTCAGCATAAGAAAGTGTGGCAAGTTACAGGTTGAGTGGGTTTTCGTGTCACGCCAAATAATATTTTTGCCGCCAGCGCCGCGGGTAATCGCGCCCGGCGCGCGTTAAACAAAATGACAAGTAGTTGCGCAATAGCATCGTAATGCAATCTAAATCAGACGTTAAAACCCAAACACATAAAGTAAATTGAAGCCTTCATTTCTGGTTACGGATAAGAAAGAATCATTTCGGAATTGGTTATTCCGCACGCTCATGAACTGGTATCCCATGTATTTTGGTACCGGCGGTAAAATTCTTTTTTGGGCCCACGATCATACGGAGTTGCATTTACGGCTACGCCTTAATCCGTGGACGTACAACTACGTGGGCACCATTTTCGGGGGTAGCATGTTTTCTGCTTCCGACCCATTTTATATGCTGATGTTGCTGCGGTCTTTGGGGCCGGAATACGTGGTGTGGGATAAATCGGCAGCCATTCGTTTTCGTAAACCGGGCAAGCGCACGTTGTATGCGGTGCTGCGGATACCCGATGCCGAGCGCGACCACGTTAAAAAAGAAGTGCAGGAAAAAGGCGAGACCACGCGCGAGTATGTGGTGCAGTGGGTGGATAAGCATGGCGTAGTGCATGCAGAAATCACCCGGCAGTGTTACATTGCTTCAAAACTGCACTACCAAAAGAAAAAAGGCGAGAGCCAGGCTGCGCGATTAAATGCTCGCGGCGTGTTCTAATGTGAATTGATCAACGCTCTTTGGTTTTTGGTAACCAATTAAGCCAAAGCCAGGCCACCAAACAGCAGCTGAAAAACAGTGTAACCAAAGAACCCTCAAGGCCGAATGCGCCCCCGGTCAACCAATCGGTTTTTTGTTGATGGTCAATGGAAAAAACCCCGGCCAGTACATGTCCGCTCACGTTAAATCCGAGAATGTTTTGGAGTAGATTCCAAACAACATGTGCGGCAATCGGTGCAGAGAGATTTTCTGTTTTTGCGTAAAGAAGTCCGAGTGCCGATCCGCTCACGAAAAGTGTAACAAATCCGATGAAGCCGAAATTGGGGTTGGGAATATGCACCACCGCAAAGACAAGGGAAGAAACGAAAATGGCTGCTCCCGGCGAGATGATTTTTAACAAATCGCGAAGCAAAACACCGCGGAAGATCACTTCCTCGGTAATTCCAATGAGTAAAAAAATGGGAATTGAGGTAAACAAACTTGCCGGGGCATGCGCCTGTAATTGAATTGCCTGGGTGGCATAAATCACAAAAAAACTAGCGGTAATCACTGCCACGCTTGTAACTGCACCCAGTTGCAGTTGGCGAAACTCGGTTTTTGAAAGTCTATCGATGAAATAGCTCTTCAGTCGTACAGTTTTGGGTTCAAAAATAACAAGCGTAACCAACGCGCCCACCAGTGCAAATAGCTGGGAAACCAATAGATAGGTGGGACTACGTTCTACAGAAAACGGATTTCCAAAATCCAGGTCGAATACAAACAATAACACGAGCATACTGCAAATGCCAGAAAAAAACATCCACACAAGCAAGAAACCGATGAATTGAATCAGCACCTCAGCTAACTCACGTAGGCTCTTTTTTACACGCATATCATGGCAATGACAAATCGTAATTGGTTAAAACAATTGTTTCCGGTGCATAAATTTGGTGTTATTTCGCATAAATAATCTGTTTGTATGATGAAAGTAGGCGAAGTACTGGTTTCGGATGATATCAAGTCAGTGGAGTTTGTTTGCCATCTGGAGAAATGCAAAGGCGCCTGCTGCGTGGAAGGAGACTTAGGGGCACCGCTGGCGGAGGATGAGTTGCCGGTGATGCATCAGATTCAGGAGGCAGTTCAGCCCTATCTCACCGAAGCAGGTCGGCAAGCGATACAAGCGCAGGGCCCCTACATTTTGGATGAAGATGGCGATTACTCAACCCCCACCATTGGCGGCCGCGAGTGCGCGTACGCGCATTACGATGACCAGGGTATTTTGAAATGTGGGATTGAACAGGCTTATCGCGATAAAAAAATTGATTTTCCAAAACCGATCTCTTGTCACCTGTATCCCATTCGCATCACACAAAAAAAAGGTTTTGAGGCGGTGAACTACCATAAATGGAGCATTTGTTCGGCTGCCTGTGCATTCGGGAAGTCGTTACAGGTGCCGCTCTACAAATTCCTGAAGGAGCCGCTCATCCGCAAGTATGGAGCGCCGTGGTACAATCAGTTGGTAGCACAAATTGAGGAGACTAACTCCCGTTAGTATCGCGGCAGCGAAAACTCTATCTTTGCCGTCCACAGACGGATATGCAAAGCGTAGCGGAATCAAAAACCCGAAAGAAGAAAACGGAAGTTGAGCGACCTGTGCTGTTGCGGGCGTACGAACTGATGTGTACAGCCCGCGCCATGGCAGAGCTGTACGATGAACAGCGCGACATTTGCAGCCGATACGTGCATTCTACCTCGCGCGGGCACGAAGCCATTCAACTTGCGGCTGGCCTGCAATTGCAGGCGCATGATTTTGCATCCGTGTATTACCGCGATGAGTCAATTTTGCTGGGGATTGGTTTGGAGCCTTGGGAGTTAATGTTGCAGCTTCTCGCCAAGCGCGATGATCCGTTTTCTTCCGGCCGCACGTATTACGGGCATCCTTCGTTGCGGCGCGCGGGCTTCCCGCTCATTCCGCATCAGAGTTCGGCCACGGGCATGCAAGCAATTCCCGCAACCGGTATGGCGCAGGGGCTGGCGTATCTGGAGCAACAAGGGCTACGGGCGCAAAAAGATGCCATAGTTCTTTGTTCTTTGGGCGATGGTTCCGTTACGGAAGGCGAAGTGGCCGAGGCGTTTCAAATGGCGGTGCTGAAGAAGCTACCGATTTTGTATTTGGTTCAGGATAACGATTGGGGCATTAGCGCCACGGGCAAAGAGATGCGCGTGATGGATGCCTATGAATATGCCGAAGGCTTTAAAGGTTTGGAGCGGCTACGCGTAGACGGTGCTGATTTTGTAGAAAGCTATTCGGGTTTAAAACGCGCTTTGGAATACGTGCGCGAGCAGCGCGCGCCCATGCTGGTACATGCACGTTGCCCACTCTTGGGCCATCATACGTCAGGCGTGCGCAGAGAGTGGTATCGGGGCGATAATCTAAAGCAGCACCAAAAGAGCGACCCAATTCCGAAGCTGGAAAAATACCTGGTGGCCATTGGCGAACCCAAATCTTCGTTAGAAGAGATGCGCACCCGTGCGATCGAAAAGGTGAAGGCCGATTTTCAAAAGGCAATGGCCATGCCCGACCCCGATCCAAACGATTTTGATACCCACGAGTTTGCAGCTACACCGGTTCTCGAAGAAAAAGGAAACCGCCATCCCGCCAAGGGCGAAAAAGTGGTGATGGTAGATGCCGCCTTGCACGCAGTGGATGAAATTTTGAGTGCCCACCCGGAAGCGATTTTGTACGGCCAGGATGTAGGCGGCCGGTTGGGTGGTGTATTTCGTGAGGCCGCTACGCTGGCCGCAAAGTATGGCGATCACCGCGTGTTTAACACGCCCATTCAGGAGGCTTACATCATTGGCTCCACAGCAGGCATGAGTTGGGTGGGGGCAAAGCCGATTGTAGAAATCCAATTTGCGGATTACATCTGGCCGGGTATGAACCAGTTGGTAGAAGAGTTATCCAAAGCCTGTTACTTGTCGCACGGCCAGTTTCCGGTGCAGTCGCTCATTCGCGTGCCCATTGGGGCGTATGGCGGCGGTGGTCCGTATCATTCCGGTAGTATAGAATCCGCTTTGCTTACCATCCGGGGAATCAAAGTAGTTTATCCCAGCAATGCTGCGGATATGAAAGGGTTGATGAAAGCCGCCTTTTACGATCCCAACCCGGTGGTGATGTTAGAGCACAAGGGGTTGTATTGGAGTAAAGTGCCGGGTACGCTTGAAGCGAAAACGGTGGAGCCCGATGCAGACTATATCATTCCGTTAGGTAAAGCAAATGTGGTGCTCCAAGCCGCACCGGATTTTGTAGACGCGGGCAGCGCAGCCGTAATCATTACCTACGGCATGGGTGTGTACTGGGCCAAAGAAGCAGCCAAAAAATTTGAAGGCCGGGTTACCATCTTAGACTTGCGCACGCTCAACCCGTTGGATTGGGCTGCGATTGAGTTACAGGTACAACGTCACCATCGGGCGTTTGTACTTACTGAAGAGCCGCTCATGAACTCGTTTGCCGAATCGCTTGCGGGGCGTATTTCCAAAACGTGCTTCACCAGTTTAGATGCCCCCGTATGGACGTTTGGCGCTGCCAACTTGCCCGCGGTACCTTTGAATATAGAATTGGAAAAAATGATGCTGCCAAATGCAGAGAAGGTGGCACGCGAACTTGCCGCACTATTTGCGTTTTGATCCTGCCGTTACGGTTGGAATTTTTCTAAATAGAGCGCCACGTACTCCTCAATTTTTTTTCTGCGGTATTGCATGATAAATCGCGGATGGGGCAATGGAACGATTTCCTGAAAGTACCGTTGGCCTTCATTGATGCGGGTAAGAAACCGGTAGTTTTCTGCCTCGCCCACACAAAAAACCCGATCCGTTCGGCACCCCAAATCAATCTGCTGCTGAAGCCAGTGGTGAATGAGCGGCGTGAGTCGCTTCTCCACCATGGGCAAGTCATAGTAGTTTAAGTTCTTTCCTTTTTGTGTGAACCCTAAAGGCGATACAGACGAGAAATAAAATTTCTTATAGAACTTTTCAGCGCCTCCAAAAGCAGTGATCATGCGGTACATAAACTCGCTGCTGAGCTCCCCTTTTTTAGGAAATGGGTTGGCAATCCCACAGATTTCCTGCAGCCGGATGGGGTCAGTAAACGGAATCCCCGTAAGGCCACCGCCAAGCCGCCCCGGGTTGATGCCGAGAATTAACGTACGCGTTGCGGTGTCTGTGTAATACTTCGTGTAAAAATCCATGCAGCAGTTCCATGCCACCGGGTCTTGATACGGATTCAATATCGCCACTGAGCGGGGCAGCGCCACCGGAATGGTAAGCCCTTTAAGAAAGTTGAGGATCTGCCCGGCAAGCGGCATCGTTGCTGTTTTCTTATTAGCTTGCAAGTAAAATAATCCAAACGCTATGCGAAAACGATTTGCGATCTCTTTGATTATGATCCTCATTCTTTTCAAGCCGGTATGGGCAGATGAGGGCATGTGGTTGGTGCACTTGCTGGGCCAACAGGTGTACAACGATATGGTGAAGCGTGGGTTGAAGCTATCAAAAGAACAATTGTATGCCATCAATAAAGCATCCATCAAAGACGCCATCATCATTTTTGGTGGTGGCTGCACAGGCGAGATTGTTAGTGCAGAGGGTTTGATTTTTACCAACCATCACTGCGGGTACGATGCAATTGCCGCCGCCAGTTCGGTGCAGAATAACTATTTGCGCGATGGTTTTTGGGCGAAAAGCAAAGCGGAGGAGATTCCATCGAAAGGCCTCACGGCCACGTTCTTAACGCGTATAGACGATGTAACCGCCCAGGTTGGGCCCGCGCTTCAAAACCTGAGCGGCACAGAGCGTGCTGCGAAACAACAGGCCGTGTTGGTCGAGGTGGCCAAGAAAGCTACCGAAGGCACTGCGCTGCAAGGGCGTGTAGTGCCCATGTTTGGTGGAAATCAGTTTTTACTTTTTGTATATGAAATCTACCGAGATGTCCGCCTCGTAGGCACACCCCCGGAAAGTATCGGCAAGTTTGGTGGCGACACAGACAACTGGGAGTGGCCGCGCCACACAGGCGATTTTTCGGTGTTCCGTGTGTACATGAGTAAAGACGGCAAGCCTGCCGAATACGCTACCGATAACGTGCCACTAAAGCCGAAGTACTATTTGCCCATTTCTTTGAAAGGCTTTAAGGATGGCGATTATGCGATGATCTACGGATATCCGGGAAGTACCAACCGCTACGAAACTTCTTTTGGTGTGAAATTGAAAACCGATGTTGTGAACCCGGCCACGGTAAACCTGCGCGACATCCGCCTCAAAATCATGTTGGAAGAAATGAAAAAGAGCGACGCGGTGCGGTTGCAACTCGCCTCCGATTACGCATCGGTAGCTAACTATTGGAAATTCTTTGATGGTGAATCCAAGCAACTGCTGAAGTACAAGGTGTACGAACAAAAGCAAAAACAGGAGCAGGCTTTTCAGGCATGGGCCAAGGGTAAACCCGAGTACGAAACCGTTTTTGCGCAATTCGAAAAAGCCTATGCCGATTGGCGGCCGTATGCGCAGCACCGGCAATACCTGAACGAGGGCGTTTTTGGCTCACCTTTAATTGCGTTCAGTGCGTCGCTGCAGGCATTGGAGCGGGCGCTCACAAAAAAATCGCCCGGCGCGGATGAAATCAAACGTGTTGCCGAGAGTCTAACCCGGGCGCGGGTTGGTTTTTTGGAAGGTGCAAATCGCGCTTCGGATGAAAAAATTCTTGCCGCCATCACCAAAAAGTTTTATGAAGACATTGCGGCAGACCAGCGGCCGGCTGCCTTCTATACGGAACTCCAGAACCGGTATGGCGATTTGAAAAACGCAGGTACCTATCAAAAATATGCAGCCGATGTGTTTGATAAGACAATGATTTTGAACGAAGCAAATTGGAGCAAATTTATTGCCCAGCCCGACTCCGCCACGCTGCAAAACGATCCGGCCTACAAGCACATGGCCGCGTTCGTAAAAAACTACAATACTCGGTTTGCGCCGCTGTCCACACAATTCTCAACGGCAAATAACGATCTGAGCAGGCTCTACCTGAAGGGTGTAATGGAAATGGAACCCACAAAAATTCGGTACCCGGATGCCAATTTTACCATGCGCGTTAGCTATGGAAATGTAAAAAGCTACCGGCCGCGCGATGCCGTGTCTTATGACTACGTGTGTACCCTCGGAGGGGTGATCGAAAAATACAAACCGGGCGACTACGAGTTTGATCTGCCCGCCAATTTGATAGACGCTTACAACCGGCGAGACTTTGGCCCATACAAAGATGCGCGGGTAAACGATGTGGTGGTGGGGTTCATTACCACAAACGATATTACCGGTGGAAATTCCGGCTCGCCCATACTCAATGCCAATGGCGAGCTGATTGGTCTTGCGTTTGACGGAAACTACGAAGCGTTAAGCCATAAAATCGCGTTTGATAAAGACCTCAACCGAACGATTTGTGTGGATGTACGCTATGTGTTATGGTGCATCGATAAGTTGGGGGGTGCATCCAATATCATTAAAGAATTGACGCTGAAGTAACTTTAAGACCTCCGGGCGTAGCAGCAGCTGCGCCCGATTCTTTTTTGTGGAGCCTCGTTTTATTACCGATCCAAATGAAGTTGCGTTGCAGGCTGCTGTAAACGCGGCCGACAACCAGTTGCTGAAGGCACGCATAAAAAAAATACCCGTACGGGTGTTGGATGAGCGCGTGGCCGCCATTGCTGGCCGCGTAACCCAATCGATTGATTGCACTACGTGTGCCAACTGCTGCAAAAAACTGGAGCCGGAGTTATCCATCACAGAAATTCACCAGTTGCGGGCTCATCGTCAGGCTTCTCTGGAAGCGTTTACTGCCCGGTTTCTGGATTACGATACGAGGCGGGAGGTGCATTACCTCAAACCAGTGTGTACGTTTCTGCACGACAACAAATGCACCGTTTACACGGATCGCCCCAATGCCTGCCGCGAGTATCCGCGGTTAGTGCCGGATCTAAAATTCCGATGGAAGAAGACCATGGAAGACTACATGATTTGCCCGATCGTGTTTAACACGATTGAGCTTCTCAAGGCAGCGCTTAGCCAGCTAGAAGACGTACCTAATCGATAGACCCGCAGAGGAAGATGCCGGCGTTACGATCAGTTGATTGTAGCGGTCAATTCCTTTCCGCAGTTGCGCGTGGGCAAATACATCCAGAACAATATCAGCACCCACCGCACCCGCAACCAACCACAGGAATGTTCGTGCAGCATTCGATCCTCCGGTGTTGAGGTCGCTGAAGAGAAAAATGGTGGGAACGATGAAAAGAAAATTGCCAACCATGTCCAGCCGCTCGAAATTCCGGTAGCGCTTTTTTACTTCCATATCTTCAATCGATAGTAGTGGCATTTGCAGCGCGTAAGGAGTACGCAGCCGCAGCAAGTCATAGTAGTATTGGTAGCCTCGATTGGAGATCGGCTTTAACTCAATCGTTTTTCTAAACTGCCCAAATGCGGAGGTTCCAATCACCAGGAAGGCAAAGATGACGATGTTTTTCATGCTCGTTATTTGTAAAGTAGATACGCCAATGCGCCCGCGGCCGCCCCTTGAATGGTGCCCCAGGCAATGTCAATCAAACTGATCCATACCGGCCAGTTTTTTACAAACGAGAGGTTTGTAAAATCAAAAACGGCATAAATCAGGCAGCCACCCAACGCGCCAACCAGCAGCAGTGTGGTAAGTCTTTGATCAAGTTGCAGGGTTAATCCCAGCAAAATACTTAGCAGCAATGAAATCGCGATTTGAGCCAGAAGCCCGAAGGATAAGTTGAACGTGATTTTGCCGTCGGCATCTAAGTTGGCCAGGTAACCTAACGCCTGCCGGTACCACGGTGAGGCGAGGCGGGCAAGCCAGATGTAGTCGAGCAAGACAAAAACAACGGCCGAGAGGCCGGCAATTTTCAGAAATCGGAGGGTGAAGAAGTAGTCCATTCTTTTGCTTTTTCGTATGAAACAAATTACCGGTTTATTTTACTCCATCAGGGGTTAGACTGTTTAAGTATTTTTTTGAGTTTGGTAAGTTCTTGTCGGTTTCTTTCGGTGTTGATGTTGTCGATGATGCCGTGTTTTTCGCGTGTGGTAAGGCGCCAACTCAGCGAGGCGCGGGCATTGTTTTGGCGAATAGAGTCCATTTTTTGCAGAATGGGCGAATAGCTTTCGGCTTGGTATTGAAGATCAATGCGGTGCAGCGGGATTTGCATCCATTCGTGCGCTTGCCCGATGAGCAGGTCTGCCGTCATGTCCTGAAAATTCTCGAAGTTGTTGTAGACGCTGCTGATCGGTTGGGTAATATTATCCACAATGGTTTCGCCTTTTCGGGGGGCAATGGTGTGCAATTTGGGCGAATCGCGGATGGATACAAACAACACTCCCCGTGTGTTTTCGTTGATCCATTCGCGAAAGGCGAACATAAATCGCACCGCGTCAGACAACCCGAAGTTATCGCTGATGCCTGCATCCATAATCTGGATAGCCGGTTCGGTAGGTAACGTGGTGTTAGGCGTAATGTACGGAAAGGTAGCGCTCATGCGCAGTGCCGAAAGAAAACGTAGTTGATCGCTGCCATGGGTAGAAAACAATCCATGAAAGTCTACGCCACCTACTTTGGCTAGCCCATACTGCTTCAACTCATGAATCTCGCTGTTCATAAAACTCATGGGGCGGGAGGCGATGAATAGTTTACGGCCATCATTTACAATTGTGGGGGTAAGCAAAATGGTGGGCACCCGGCCCGATCGTTCGACACTGTCGTACGCGGTGAGTGGCTGATCCAGGTAGCCGCCCGTAGATACGCGTAATTGTTCTTCAAAAGTATATGCACGGTCGCGGTGGTAGTGATTTCCCCCGTAAGGGAACTTGGTAAAACCAACAAATAAGTCGTTTGCCAGCAGGCCAAAAATCATCGGGTTGAGGTTGTCCTTGGCAATCCGATCGCGGTGCCACGCAGCGAAGGGTTGGGTGTTCGTACCATGAAGTTGTTGGATTTGCAACTCGCGGTAATACGTGGCCCCAATCAATCCACCCGAAGCACCGGTGATCAATACGCTGTGCTTCAGTAAATCTCCTTGCGTGAGGCTGTCGGCAGTTTGCAGGCAAGTAAACGTCCATAACGCGGCCCGTTTACCGCCTCCACTGGCGCACAAAAACGTGAGCACGGGTTTGGTTTCGCCAAACTGTGCACGCCAGTTATTCAGTGCCTGCAGGCTGAGTTGCCGGTCGCGCGCCATATGGCTGGAATCATTCAACCGCTTGAGTTCATCCACCGAATATGGAACCGGAGGTTTCTGGTAGTCCAAGCCAAATGCTTCATAACGCTTGGAAAACATGTCTTCGCCCACCATGTAATTCACCACTAAAAACAGAACGATGCCTGCTGTGGCCGACCAGCCGCCAAACCAGTAGGAGAAGGCACCCGTGAGCATCACAAAAATGGTGAGGAAAATTATAAAGCTTGCCGCGGCCGGCAGCTGAAATGCCGGCAAATCTTTAAAAATGCCAAGAATCATAACAAACAAGAAAATACCGAGCTCCACCATGACCAGATTGAAGTGGTTTTGATCGAATACCTGTAGCACGGTGGCTTTGTTATAAAAACGGTTTTGTTCCACCCTTTGTATCCGAAAAGGTAAAGCCAGATAGTAGTCTACGCGCACTTGCTTTTTCTGCGCAATACGCAATTTTTTTAGCGCACTTGCCCGCGTGATATTTACCTGCGCTTTTAGTCGCTCATCGATCCGGCAAACGACATATTTGAAAATGTCTTTATTCGTAAACCAGAAGTAGAGTGTAAACAGCAGCGTCATCGCCAGATAGCCGCTGACTAACCCGCCCAGGTGAAGCGCAAGTGTGGTAGCGGTTGAGTATTCATTGTTCAACTGGAAAATAATCACCTCGTACATATACAAACCGAAAAAGAAAGCCGGCAGCAGCGAGTTGTTTAGCTTGTATTGTGTAAAGGGTTTACGCAGCGTGCCCACAAAAGAAAACCGCAGGCTATCGTTAATGTAACAGGTAATGTGGAACGCGTTGGCAAACCCTGCCATTGCGAGACCCATGAGGAAGAAACTTGTAAAGCTAACTTCGTTTAGGTATTCCGGGTCCAGAAAGAGGTAGGGAATACCCAGGTACTTGCCGAAGTTGCCGGTAATCATGGCAAAGAGGATGATCCAGCAAATCATCAAGACAATGTTCCTTCGGAAATTGTTGAGGAGCAACTGAACAGGAAAGGAGTAGAAGAGTTTGGGCAGGAAAAAGTAAAGCGAACGCATCATATCACCCGGGAAGTTAGCAAAAAGGCGGAAACGAAGTACCCCTCGTTTGAGTAAACCACTGATGCGAATCGGGCGCCTTTGTGTAATTTCGGCACCGGCATTAAATTTCAGTTGTTGACCGCCACTTTCAAAATCTACCGCTCGTCAGCCGGCTCGGGCAAAACCCGCACGCTGGCCAAAGCCTACATCAAGCTGGCCCTTTCGGGGAATGCGGATGCCTTCCGGCATATCCTGGCCGTAACGTTTGCCAACAAGGCTACCCAGGAGATGAAGCAGCGCATTGTGGAGTACCTGGCCGATTTTTCGGCCGGCCGGGCGAACAACCTCACCCTCGAAATAAAGGAAGAACTCCGCCCCACCGACCGTCAACTACAGGAGAAGAGCCGTGATGTACTTTCGCTCATTCTGCACCGCTACTCGCAATTTTCCATCAGCACCATTGATGCGTTCTTTCAGCGCGTCATCCGCTCGTTTACCCGCGAAGCGGGTTTGCTGGGCAACTTCCGGCTGGAGGTGGATAACGATTTGGTGCTGGACGAGGTCATCGCTGCTTTGATGGACGAGCTGGGCCCGGATCAGCAGCAACTCACCAACTGGGTCGTGCGCTTTTCGCGCGACCGCCTGAAGGAGGGTTCCTCCTGGAATATCACGCAGTCGTTAAAGGACTTTGCGAAGCAGATCTTTAATGAGGATTTCAAACGGGTGGAGGGCCAGGTTTTGAAGAAGACCAGCCAGGATCATGAGGATGCTTTGAAGACGTTGTGGGAGGAAGTGAAAAAATTTGAAGCGGTGATGAAAAAGAAAGCCGATGAAGCGCTTTCGATTATTAGCGCAGAAGGACTTACCGTGGAGGATTTCAGTTATAAAGACAGCGGTACCGCGTACACCTACTTCCGGAAGTTCTCTATGGGCGAATACGCAAGCACGCAAGCGCCCCGCATGCAAAGTTACCTGGCCGGTGCCGGAGCCTGGGCGGCAAAGGGTTTGAACCACGCCAAGATGAGGGCTGTGGCAGAACGCCAGTTGTTGCCGATTCTCCAAGACATGGCTGCGCATGACGAACAGCAGGGCAGGAGCTACCGGACGGCACACGTGATTTTGAAAAACTACTACGCCTTTGGCCTGTTGGCGGATATCACCCGCAAGCTGCAGCATTACAAGAGCGAGAACAATGTGATGCTCCTGTCGGATGCTCCCCAATTCCTTCAAGGCGTGATCCGCAACAGCGATACACCTTTTATATATGAGAAGGTGGGCTCGTGGTTTAACCACTACCTCATAGACGAGTTTCAGGACACCAGCCGGTTTCAGTGGGAGAATTTTGTTCCGCTGCTCAGGGAAGCGGCTGACCAGAATTACGATAACCTGATCGTGGGCGATGTGAAGCAATCCATTTACCGGTGGCGCGGGGGCGACTTGCAACTGTTGCAACGCGATGTTGCCCACCGGTTTGGTGCCGACCGTGTAGACGTGCAAGCGCTCAATCGGAATTTTCGCAGTGCGGGCCATCTGGTGGAATTCAACAATCGCTTCTTTGCGGCTGCGGCTCGGCTCGTGTCGCGGGTGGTAGAGGATGAAACACCGGCCGAGGTATACCGCGATGTGGCGCAGCAGAAATCGAAATGGCCGGAAGCCGGTTATGTGCGCATCGAGTTTTTGGAGCAGGAGGAAGAGAAGTGGGAAGAGCGTGTATTGAAACAGTTGCCAGGGTGGCTGGAGCAATTGCAGGAAAAAGGTATGGCGTTAAAAGATATTGCCATTCTCGTTCGCGAAAACAAAGAAGGGCAACGCATCGCAAACTTTCTGCTGCAACATCAGCAATCCCCTGCTGCAAAACCGGGCTTCCGGTACGATGTGGTCTCCAACGAATCGCTGCGCCTCGATTCTGCGTGGTCGGTGAATGTGCTCATCACCGCGTTTCAGTTTTTGAAAAATCCGGAGGATAAAATTGCGCGGGCCCAACTGGCGTTTGAGCTGTGCGGAGATGCTTCGCGGGATTTGTTTCTGAAGGCGCAGAAAAATGAACTGGCGGGATTTATACCGGAAGAGTTCATCCTTCAGGCGCGCTATCTCACCAAGCTGTCGCTGTTTGAACTCACGGAAGAGTTGATCCGGATTTTTCACCTCGGTGATAGGGTAGAAGAGTTGGCTTATCTTCAGGCGTTTCAGGATCTGGTGCTGGAGTTTTCCGCGCGGGAGAAAACAGATCTGCTGGCATTTTTGGAGTGGTGGGAGATCTATAAGAGCAAAAAATCCATTCAGGTGTCGGGCTCGGTAGATGCCGTTACAATTCTCACGGTCCACCGTGCGAAAGGATTGCAGTTCCGTTTTGTGCTACTGCCGTTTTGCAACTGGGAGATGAATCACAAAATCGCTCCACTCGTATGGGTGCAGAGTGCCGAAGAACCCGTTCGTTCACTCGGGCCGGTGGCCGTTACCTATTCGAAAGACATGGAGGCCACTCATTTTGCGGAAGCTTATCGCGCAGAGCGGGTAAAAGCGTACCTAGACAATATCAACTTGCTGTATGTCGCGTTCACCCGGGCCGAGTGGGGCATGATGGCGTTTGCGCCAAGGCCTGCCAGTAAGAAGAATAGCGAGGAAAAAATGTCTTACATCGCAGACCTCGTTTATCAAGGGCTTACCGAGGATAAGGAATTTTCGAGTCACTTCAACGGTTTGATTTTTGAGAACGGAGAAATGACGCGACTGGAGGCGGCTGCCGGTGAAGGCAGTGTCAGCACGATTCAGTTAAACGGGTATGCGTCCTGCGACTGGCGCAAGCGCATGGTGATCAAGCGGCAGGGCCGCGAGTTTTTCGATGCCAGGGTGAGCGACAGGCGTACAAAGATCAACGAGGGTATTCTGCTTCATCAGGTGTTGGCCCGCATCCACTATCAGAAGGATTGGCCCGAGGTGGTGAAGATATTTTTTGATGAGAACTCGATGGACGAGGAAGTGCAGGGGTGGGTCACGGCCCGCATTCAGACGATGATGCAGCATCCGCTGATCTCGGGTTGGTTTGATAAACAGTGGCAGGTGAAGACTGAAGCCGCGGTGCTGCTGCCGGGCGATCGGCAAAAGCGCATGGATCGCGTGATGTTCGGCAAGTCCCGTACGGTAATTGTCGATTACAAAACCGGGGAGAAGTCGGCTGGCGACCGCGAACAGGTAGAGCAGTATGCCGCTGTGCTGGGGGCGATGGGTTATACTCAGGTAAGCGCGTACCTGTTGTATCTCCAAAATAATGAGGTGGTGGAAGTAGTAAGCGGGTCAACCGGCTCGTTGTTTGGATGATGGAAAATGCCAAATTTTCGATACTTTAGTTCAGCAATTTTTCATTAAATTGCTGTTTTAAAACAGCATAATGGAGGAAATTCTCACAAAATCGAACCTTCTCATTCAAAACCAGTCGCTCGATTTTGTCCGTTCGTTGCAAGGCAGGATCGACTGGAACGACCGGGCCATTGGACTTTTAGGTGCGCGTGGTACCGGTAAAACCACCCTATTGTTGCAGCGATTGAAACAGCACTATGGCCTTTCAGGCAAGGCCGTGTATGTTTCCCTGGATGACATCTTCTTTTCGGAGAATAAACTGGTTCACTTTGGTAATTGGTTTGTGGCACAAGGTGGTAACGTGTTGTTTGCTGATGAAGTGCATAAGTACCCTAACTGGGCGCGCGAAATCAAGAACTTGTATGACACGCATCCTGAGCTTCGAATTGTTTTCACCGGCTCATCCATCACGGACTTGTTGCAACACGATGCCGATTTGAGCCGCAGAGCGGTTCGGTATGAGTTGCCGGGTCTTTCCTTCCGCGAATACCTGTCGTTTCAGAAAGTATTCCATCAGCAACCACTGGCGCTCAACGAATTGTTAACAAGGCATGCTGAAATCGCAGTCGAATGGGTGAGCCAATTCCGACCCTTGAAATATTTCACTGATTATTTGGCGCGGGGCTATTACCCGTTTTTCGCGGAGAACCCTAACACATATCACATTCGTCTCGAGCAAGTCGTGAAAATGATCATCGAGACTGACTTACGATACCTCGAGGGTTTTGACCCCGCGAACAGCCGCAAGGTATTCCAGTTGCTTTACATACTCGCCACCAACGTGCCGTTCAAACCTAACGTGACAAAATTGAGCGCGAAGATTGGCATACACCGCAACACGTTAGTCAGTTATCTCCAGCATCTGGAGAAGGCCCGGCTGATCAACACACTCACGGCCACGGGAAAGAGTATTAGTACACTGCAGAAACCCGATAAGATTTATCTGGAAAACACGAATCTTCAATTTGCGTTAGCGCCAACTTTGGTTAATCGTGGCACGCAGCGGGAGACTTTTTTTATGAATCAGCTTGTCCATGCCCGGCACCGGATAACGCTTCCTGTCAAGGGTGACTTCTTAGTTGATGATCAGTTTACCTTTGAGATAGGAGGCCGCGACAAGTCAATTCAACAAATAAAGGCAGCCGATCAGGGTTTTGTTGTGGCGGATGATTTGGAGGTTGGAGCGTTACAAAAAATCCCATTATGGTTGTTTGGATTTCTATATTGAAGCGACAAAAAATTGCGTTGACATGACGCCCTTCTTGCAACAACTTGCCGATGATGTACTGGCCGGGGGCACTCCGCTGGACCAATTGACGTTTGTGTTTCCCAACCGCAGGGCAGGATTGTTCTTCCAGCACTACCTCGCGCAGCGTCTCCAGCGGCCGCAGTGGTCGCCCAAACTGGTGAGCATTGAAGAGTTTTTCCGGGAGCATACCGATTTGCGCGAACCCGATCGGCTAACGCTGATCTTCGAACTGTATCGGGTGTACATGCGGGTGATCAAGCGCGAGGAGCCATTCGATAAATTCTACTTCTGGGGCGACATGCTGCTGCGCGATTTCGATGAAGTGGACAAATACCGCGTAAACGCCACGTTGCTTTTCAAGGATTTAAGTAAGCTGAAAGAGCTGGACGAAACGTTTGATTACCTCACCGATGAGCAAAAATATTTCCTGAAGGAATTTTGGCTACATTTTGAAGATCAGCCCTCGCAGACGAAAGAAGAATTTCTCAAGCTCTGGCGAAAGCTGCCGCAGGTGTACACCGAGTTTGTCAAAACCTTAAAGAAGGAGGGCGTTGCCTACGAAGGACTGATTCACCGCGAAGTGGCGGAGCATCTGGAAAAGAAACCCCCGAAGGCTGCCGTGGCCGCTTCGGTGGTATTTGCCGGCTTCAATGCGCTGACGCGGGCCGAGGAAACGTTGCTGGCGGAGTACGTCAAGCAAGGTGCCCGTGTATTCTGGGATTACGATGCCTATTACGTAAACGATGCGCGGCAGGAAGCCGGCACCTTTGCCCGTCTGTACCGCCAACACCCCGTGCTCGGCAAAACTTTTCCGGCCGAATGGCCTGCGCATTTTTCGGCCTCGCGCAGCATCGTGCTTACCGGTGTCTCTCAACGAATCGGGCAGGCGAAACGCGCGGGGGCGCGGGTGAAAGAAATTCTTGATCAAATTCCACCCGAGCAGCGCGAGAGCCAGTTGAACCGCACCGTGATTGTGCTGCCGGACGAAGCCATGCTGCTGCCGGTGTTGCACTCCTTACCCGAAGAGCTCACAAGCATTAACGTCACCATGGGTTTTCCGCTGCGGGCAACTCCGCTGTTCACCTTGCTCGACCTTTTGATCGAAATGCAGGTGAGACGGAAGGGTGATCTGTTTTCGTACCGGGAAGTGTTGGCGGTGCTCGGGCACGCCTACACGCTGGCGCTGGCCGAAAAGGAGAGCACGCTGATTCAGAACGAGATTGTGCAGAAAAACCGGGTGCGTTTACCGGCTGCAGAACTTCAGCAGTCGCATGCCGTCTATCAATTGCTTTTTGCAACCACCGAAGCGCCCCGTGCGGTGGATTACCTGCTCGAGATCGTGCAATACCTCGGAGCTTCGTTTACAGACAAGCAAAGCTTCGATCGCGAGTATGCGTTTCATTTCTACCAGCACCTGGCGCGGCTCAAACTAATTTTTCAGGACAGCGATCGCTGGCCCGACTGGCGGGGTTTTCAAAAACTCTTCCGGCAGGTGATTCAATCGCAGAAAATTCCATTCACTGGCGAGCCGCTGCGGGGGTTACAAATCATGGGCGTGCTCGAAACCCGTAACCTCGACTTCGATAACGTCATCCTGCTTTCGATGAACGAAGGCTCATTGCCCGCCCCACAGCGGCAAGGTTCGTACATTCCGCACACGTTGCGCAAAGCGTATGGCTTGCCCGCACACGAACACCAGGATGCCATGTATGCGTATTTGTTTTATCGCGTGCTGCAGCGGGCCGGCCAGGTTGATTTGCTGTACAACACTGAACCCGATGTGGTTGGCAATGGTGAGATGAGCCGCTATGTGCAGCAGTTGCTGTTAGAGTCCGGGCTAACCATCGAACGCAGAGTGTTACACAATACTATCCACGTCAATCGCGCCAAGCCGATTGAGATTGCTAAAACACCCGAGGTATTGGCACAAATGGATAAATACCTTGGTCCGGATGGTGCGCGTTATTTGTCACCATCGTCCATCAACGATTTTATCGAATGTGGCTTGCGGTTTTACCTCAAGCACGTTGCCGAACTGCGCGAGGCCGATGAAGTAGAAGAAGACATTGACGCGCGCACGTTTGGCAACATGCTGCACGATGTGATGGTGTGGCTCTACAATGACTGGCGGGTGGCCGGGCAGCCGGTGACAGCAGACGAATTTAAAAAGGCGCATTCACGCATTGCGGGCCTGGTGGATCGTGCGTTCCGAAAGCATTATCATCTCAACGAGAACGAACCCGTGTTGCACGAAGGGCAGCGCGTAGTGGTGAAGGAAGTTGTGGAAGCCTTTGCCAGTCGTATTCTGGAGATTGATGCTGCGCTGGCTCCGCTTACGATCAGGCAACTGGAAGAAAAATTTGAATTTCCCTTGCGTCTGGCTGATGGACGCTCGGTGCGCATTGCCGGCAAGATCGACCGTGTGGATACAACCGGTTCGGTCATTCGCGTCATTGACTACAAAACCGGGCAGGATGAGTTGAAGTTCAAAAGCCTGGAAAGTTTGTTTGAGCGTGACGGTGATCGCAACAAGGCCGCGTTTCAAACCCTGTTCTATTCGTTTTTGTATGGAACGGTGGATCAGATCACCGGGCCGGTGCAACCCGGACTTTACAACCGAAAGAATATTTTCGGTGACGAGTTCTTGTTTGGCTTGCTGATGAACAAGATGGCTGTGCGCGATGCCACCACCCTGTGGCCAGCCTTTGCGGAGCAGCTAAGCCAAACCGTTCACCAGCTGTACGACCCCAACCAGCCCTTCACCCAAACCACCCACGAGAAGCACTGCGAGTTCTGCGCGTACAAGGCGCTGTGCCGGAGGTAAGCATCAGTAAATCTAATCCGGTAACGAGAGTTGGAGAGACAGCCCCGCTGCGTACGGGTAGTAAACTCCAATCGCGCGAAAGCGGGTAACGCCAATGTTCAGGTTTTCATTGGTATTGTCATCCAGAAGAAAGCATCACGCTTGTCTGTTTTGTTAAGCATGCGTTTTACTCGAATCCGCGTAGTCATAAATGTTAAGGATAGATAATGGCCGGAGCTTTCAGCTTTTACTCCTCTTTTTATTGGGTAAAAAGTTTGCCCCGATTGCATAGATGAATCAAATACTAATACTTTTGGGAATGGCATTTGTAGACGCAACACCCGAGCAGATCGCGCAGGCCCTGCAATCCGCGCAGCTTGCTTTTCTATCCTTCAAGAATTTTTCCGGAAAGAAGAAGGCTGAATTTCTTCGCGCTATTGCGGATGAGATCGAAGCCCTCGGCCCCGAATTGGTGCAGACCGCGGTGCGCGAGACGAACCTGCCCGAAGCCCGCATCATCAACGAACGTGGCCGCACCACGGGGCACTGCCGTATGTTTGCCGACCTGGTGGAGGCGGGCAGTTGGGTAGATGCGCGCGTAGATACCGCGTTACCCAACCGCATGCCTGCGCCCAAGCCCGACATTCGCAAGATGTTGGTGCCCATTGGACCGGTGGTTGTGTTCGGTGCTGCGAATTTTCCGCTCGCCTATTCCACAGCCGGAGGCGACACGATTTCCGCCCTGGCAGCCGGTTGCACGGTGATCGTAAAGGCGCATCCCGCGCACGCGGGTACGTCTTTGCTTGTGGCCACCGCGGTAACGAAAGCCGCAGGGCGCACAGGAATGCCCAACGCGGTTTTTCAACACCTGTTCGGGGCGAGCTTCGAGGTGGGCCAGGCATTGGTGAAACATCCGCTTACCAAAGCGGTGGGTTTCACGGGTTCGCTGGCGGGCGGCCAAGCGCTCTTCGATTTGGCCAATCAGCGCCCCGAACCCATTCCGGTATTTGCCGAAATGAGCAGCATCAATCCGGTTGTGCTGCTGCCGCAATCACTGCAAAGCAGTTTTGCGAAAACGGCTTCGATGCTTGCTTCTTCCATTACGCTGGGTGTGGGGCAATTTTGTACTAACCCGGGTTTGATACTGGCGGTTGAAGGCGAAGGCCTCAATTCGTTTGTGGCTGCGTTGGCCGCTGAAATCAAGAAGTCTGCGCCCGGCACGATGTTGCATCAAGGTATTGCCGACAATTACGCAAACCGGAGCCAGCGGACATTGACTCAGCAGGGCATCACCGTGGAAGCACAGTCGAACGAGGCGGGTGATGCAGCCCAAGGCCGGCCGATGATTGTTTCAGTGTCGGCAAAAGAATTTTTGAAAAACCCGTTGTTGGCCGAAGAGGTGTTTGGACCCTTTTCATTGATTGTGAAGTGTGCCGATCGCAATGAGTTACATACGGTTGTTAATTTGCTGCACGGGCAGCTTACGTGTTCGGTGATGGGAAGCGAGGAAGAGATTGCAGAATACGAGAGCATGATCAATGTACTGGTGGAAAAAGCAGGCCGATTGATTATAAATGGTGTGCCCACCGGTGTAGAGGTGTGCCCTTCAATGAATCATGGTGGACCATTCCCGGCAACTACCGATAGTCGGTTTACCGCTGTGGGAACGGATGCCATCAAACGGTTTGCACGGCCCGTGGCCTTTCAAAACTTTCCGAATGCTTTGTTGCCGGATGAATTGAAAGATGGAAATCCGCTGGGGATTTGGAGAGTAGTGAATGGGGAATTTGAAAAGTAGTTGTTAGTTGTTAGTTGTTGGTTGTTGGTTTTTAGTTGTTAGTTGTTAGTTGCATTAACCACTACCAACTGACAACTACCAACTATCAACTTTAAAATGAGAAAATGAACAAGTTTCGTTGTATAGACGCTCACACCTGCGGTAATCCCGTACGCGTGGTAGCTGAAGGCGGACCCGACTTGAAGGGTGCCAACATGAGTGAAAAGCGCCAGCACTTTTTGCGCGAGTTCGACTGGATTCGAAAAGGACTAATGTTCGAGCCACGTGGCCACGACATGATGAGTGGCAGCATTTTGTACCCACCGCATGATCCCCAAAATGATGTAGGCGTTTTATTTATTGAGACCAGTGGCTGTCTGCCTATGTGCGGGCACGGCACGATTGGTACGGTAACCATTGCCATTGAAGAAGGCCTGGTAAAGCCAAAAACACCCGGCATCCTGAATCTGGAAGTGCCGGCCGGGTTGGTTCGAATTGAGTATCGGCAGGAGGGCGGTAAAGTGAAGTCAGTTAAAATTCGGAATGTGAAAGCCTACCTGGCAGCCGAAGGAATCTTGGCGGAGTGTCCGGATCTTGGTGAACTGACTGTCGATGTTTCTTATGGCGGAAATTTTTATGCCATCGTTGATGTGCAAAAGAATTTTCCGGGCCTCGAACATTTCACGGCCGACCAATTGATTAGCTGGAGCCGTGCCCTCCGTGCGAACATCAATGCCCGGTATTCGTTCGTGCATCCTGAAAATCCAACCATCAATGGGTGCAGCCATATTTTGTGGACCGGACAGGTGATGGATCCAAAATCATCGGCCCGCAATGCGGTGTTTTACGGTGACAACGCGATTGATCGCTCGCCCTGTGGCACCGGTACGTCCGCGCGCATGGCTCAATGGTTTGCCAAAGGCAAACTGCGCAAGGGCGATGAGTTTATTCACGAGAGCATCATCGGAAGTAAGTTCATCGGCCGAATTGAGGAAGAAACACAATTGAACGGGAGGCCCGCTATTGTGCCCAGCGTAGAAGGGTGGGCCCGGATTTATGGTCATAATACCATTACCATCGATCCCGATGATGATCCGTATGCGTATGGATTTCAGGTGATCTGACCGGGGTTGCTGGTTTCTAGTCGCTTGCTTCTGGCAACTTGTGGCTGGCGTGTTGTTTCTGAATACTGGACATACCTTTTATTTTTGCTACAATGAGCTACAAGAATTTAGAAATTTGGCAGGAGGCAAAGGAACTATCAATCGTTATTCATGAGATGACGTTAGCACTACCAAGATTTGAGCAGTTTGAGGAGGGTCAACAAATTCGAAGATCCAGCAAATCTGTACGGGCGAATATCGTAGAGGGGTATGGACGAAGAAGATATAGAGCTGAGTTCATTCGTTTTTTGGTGATCGCTCAAGCCTCGAATGATGAGACAATCGATCATCTTGAAACGTTGTTTGAAACGAAGTCATTAACAAATCAAAAACAGTTTGATGATCTGCATGCCCGATTGCAATGCCTCGGCCGCAAAATCAACAATTTCATTAAAGCAGTTGATGGCAATAGCAATTCTACGTGGGTAAATGAATACGAGCTACACTATGACGATGATATCACAGCATCGGATGCGCTCAGCGACCAATCACCTGCATCGAGCAGCCAGGAACTAGCAACCAGTAACCAACCAAAGGCATGAAAGTTGGAATCATCGGTGGCGGCATTATCGGGCTGTGCTCGGCTTACTACTTAAAAAAGGCGGGACACGATGTGCTCGTGTTTGATCAGTCCTCGCTGGAAGACGGCTGCTCCTTCGGCAACGCGGGCATGGTGGTGCCCAGCCACATCATTCCGCTGGCGGCTCCCGGCATGATCGCCAAGGGTATTCGCTGGATGTTTAACAGCAAAAGCCCGTTTTATGTGCGCCCCCGCCTCAATCTGGATTTGTTGCGTTGGGGTCTTGATTTCTATCGCCACGCCAACTCCGGGCACGTGGCACGCTCGGTGCCTGCGCTTAAAGAATTGAGCTTATTCAGTAAAGCGTGTTATCAGCAATTAGCTCGAGAGGCTCCATTTGATTTTGCTTATCACGAACGTGGGTTGCTGATGCTGTATCAAACCGAGGCAGCCGCTCATGAAGAAGGGGAGACCGCAGACCTGGCAAACCGGTATGGCGTTAAAGCAGAGGTATTGTCCGCCAGCGAAGTTCAGGCGTTGGAACCCGATGTACGGGTGAATGCACGGGGCGGTGTTTTTTATCCGGGCGATGCGCATTTAACGCCTCAGCTGCTCACCCGCGGACTCATTGAATACTTGCGGCAAGAAGGTGTTCAGATTCTTCCTTCTGTTGCGGTTACTGACTTTGTTATTCAAAACCATCACGTTCGGTCCGTGCGCACCCCGCAGGGCGACCACGCGGTTGATTCGCTCGTGCTGGCAGCCGGCTCCTGGTCGGGCGAGCTGGCGCGCCAACTGCACCTGCGCTTGCCGATGCAGGCGGGGAAGGGGTATAGTTTCACGCTTCCGGAAGTGAAGAAGAATGTGCGCATTCCTTCCATTTTACTGGAAGCACGGGTAGCCGTTACGCCCATGGGTTCCGCTCTGCGCTTTGGCGGAACGATGGAAATAACGGGACTCAATCACGCCATCCATTTGAACCGCGTACGCGGAATCGTGGAGGCTATTCCGCGTTATTATCCGGAGATGCAGGTATCCATGCCCAAGACAGAAGAGATTTGGCATGGGTTGCGCCCCTGCTCACCGGATGGACTTCCGTACATCGGCCGGTTGAAAGATTTGCCCAACGTGATTGTGGCAACGGGTCACGCCATGATGGGTTTGAGCCTGGCGCCCGGTACGGGCAAACTGGTGGCGGAATTAATGAATGAAGAACAGCCAACGGTTTCTTTGGCTGCGTTTGCACCTGAAAGGTTTGCGGGTTAGAATTTCTCGCCTTTGCCGATCCAAATCCGTATTTTTTAAATTGGTACCAACGTCTGAATTTATGCAGTTGCGGGCATAGGAGGCTTTAAAAATGGAGCGTGGCGGCCTGCTCTACTGAACCTTTTTTGTGATCTCATTTTTCAGCGGCTGTAAGTGGCGCGTTACAATTGACCAGATTATAGAGTCGTCAACGTTGTCGTATGAGTGAATCAGCCGATTTCTAAGGCTTATTATTTGCCAAGCATTTTTTAAGTCGGTATCGTTTGACTCTTTCAAATATTTGTTAACCGCCTCGCCAATGATCCCTAAGTGCCGCTCAACAGCTCCCTTGGTCTTTAGGTCTTGTTTGTATTCTCCAAATGATTTCAAGTCCTTAGTAAAGTTTTCAATCAATTCAATTGAGTAAATTATGTCAGACAAAAACTTTTTCTCCTTCTCCGTCATAGATTAACTTCTTTGTCCGATTGATATTTGCTTTTAAATAAGGATTTCTAATTGAGTCCTCGGTCAAAAGGTCTACTTTCCGTTTAAAAAGCGCTTCAAGTTTGTCCCAAAGCGAAAGCAAGGCTTCTCCACGGTCGGCTGGGTCGGCAATGTCAACTTTAACAACTAAGTCAATGTCACTTTTATTGGGGTCAAAATGGTCGGTAATTGATGACCCAAAGGCATAGATTTTGTCCACCTTGTGCGAACGGCATAGGTCAACAAAGTCGGTGTACCTCTCCCTTATTAAAGTCATTAAGTCCATGATCAAATATACCTAATCTTTTGGATCATTTTTGTCGAGGCGGAATTCGGTCATTAAAGTTCGTGAGAAGTACAACTGTTGGGCCTTGCGCTAAACTGTCATCGAAGTATTTCCACCGCCTTATGTTAGCGGTAGTCATTTTAAAATAGTCTTGCAGAGATTCCAAACGTTATTCCCAAATATGGCCTATCATTATTCCAGAAATCTTTATTTGTGTAAAAATGACCTATAAAGAGTTCTGAGTTCAAGAAAATGCTTTCAAACACTTCATATTCATACCCTACAGTGTACCGTATTGTTCCTGTGTTTTTTCTTTTTTGTTCGATCATGAGATTACCATTTACGTTTTCAACTATCGGATTCTCATACAAGCGCACACCTGATTGAATAACTAGAAAGTAATTGCTTCGCTGTCGGGTCAACCGATAACCCAGCCCACCTATAAATTCTGAAATTGGAATTCTGCCACTATATGTTTGTTGGGTAGGGTATTTTAAATTCAGTCTTCCACTAAAATCATCGTAGTTGATGCGAAACAATAAGCCGCCCTTTGTTCTGTAGTCGAGTGATGTTTGAATAATCAACCCCGATGAGATGTTTTCAGAATTATGATTGATATACCCCATTTGTAATGCAGGCATAAAAAACCTTTCCGCGATTTTGTCCGGAGCTTTTACCTGACCATTTGCAGTAAAGAGGGAACTACTGATAAGAGTAGTAAATACAATAATTCTTAATGTATCATTTGCTTTTTCATTTTGCCTCGTTTTTGGAATTACGATTTGATTCTTTAATTCTATCCAAAATTTCTTTTCGTAAGGCAAGATTCTGTTCATATTGCTTTTGGTTCAGTTTCTCAAGTAAAAAAGTGGTTATTGCCCCGCCAAAAATAGCGATGCCAAGTTCAGAGAATATGTCCAATATTACTTCGTTAATAAAGGCTGCCCAGGTGTCAGCAAAAACAAACTTCAGAACTCTACTTAATACAGTAACTATTATGCCAAGGAAAAAGAAGAATTTAATAAATCGTCCATAGAAAAGTTCTTTGTCAATTATCAAGTCTAATTCCTCCGGATGCCTCCGGTAATATTCAACAAGTTCATCAGTAACTTCTGTTTTTTCACCCCATAGGGTGTTGTTTATTATTTTCTCCTGGAAATCTATTTTTGTCCTCATAGACTACTTCTATCTGTATTGATGATTACTGCTAACGGTTTGCAGATTTGCGTTGTGGCGGATTAGATGAACTAACCTATCTGAACGCACACTGTTCATTAAATGTACTACTGTTTATATTCCCACTTCCCCCGCCATAACGCAAATGTGCTGTTAGCGGTTCGTTGTTTTTCTGTCATGCGATATTAATTTGTTTCCACTTGTCGGATTTGTAAACATATCCGTTCCAACTAAAGTCACCCTCTGAACCGAAAATTAGCAGAAAACTTTCTTCGTCCGAAATTGATTTTGATTGTCTGTTACCAGAAATTATTTTATGCAAATAATTTAGTTCATTTTCAATGTCGTCATTTGGGTAAGTAACTAAAACTTTCAAGTCGCAGTTTGTAATTAATAAATGTGAAACTTCTTGGTAAAGTCCGCCATTAAAATTGTTTTCATGTTCAAATGCAACTCGAATATCTCGGAACCAATAAGTATTCGGATTTATGTCTGGCGTTTTATCTTCGGGCTTATAAAGGATTGTGTCTAACGAATAATAGTCATAGGGATAGCAGAGAAGATTTAATCTGCTTGCAACTTCGTCCATTACAGAGTTGTCGTCACCTTTGATATAACTTGTAAAAACTTTTGCATTACGCCAAATTTTCAGAAGGTGTTCTTTCCGATTCGTAACGGTGTCAGTCCACGCCTTATAAAAGTCAACTGATTTTACTTTGTCCATTAGGCAGGTCTACTGTTTTGTTTTTTACAATTTCTGTCGTAGGTCTCAAGCCAACTACCACTTTTTACTGTAAATGTGCTTCCTGCTGCACCTCTAACCGTTTTGTTTGAAGATGGCATGGAAGCAATTTTTTTACATTTCTGTTCATAGGTTTCAATCCATGAACCTGCAAGAACTACAAAAGAGTCGCTGGCAACAGCAACAACGTCTTTGTGCGATGAAGGCATTGATGATGCTTTTTTTCCATTTGAGTCGAATACTTCAATCCAACTCCCTTTTGTTTGAACGTCTGAAATCATTTTTTAATTATTTTTTTGTTTGTGCTTACTCTATTCGGTTTTTAGCGTCCTCGTTTCGCAGTCGTCCTAAAAATGACCGCTAACGTTTTGCAGATTGGCGATGGGCGGGCTTTTCACCACTAATTTTTATGCGGAGCACAAAACTTTCGGCTACCACAAAACTGTCAAGCGGAGACGAAACCCCGCCTATTGCCAATGTGCTGTTAGCAGTAGTGGCTCTTGGTCGTCCGTCAATTATTTGGTCAGTATCTGTCGCCATAATTTGCAAATGCTGTCAAAGTCAATGCCTGTGTTTGCAGGACTTGTGCTTGGTAAAGAAATGTATTTTAATTCATTTTTTCTGTCGAAATACTTGTCAAAAAGAGTTTGGGATCTTGTCCCGTTGAAACCGATAACTTTTAAATTCTTATGCTTTGCGATAAAGTTGTCCAAGTCGTTTGGTTCTTCATCTTCGATTGCACTGTCAAGGCTACCTTTTCTAATTGCTTTGTGTGCTACATCCCAAATTCCAATTTTAGTTTTGAGTAAAAGTGCTTTTTTGTCGGTGTAGGTCAATGGCAAATCATTGTCTGTAATAGCCGAAATGATTTTCCAAAATCTGTTTCTTGAATGTCCGTAATACTCGCCAAGTTCAAGTGATTTGTCGCCGGGTATTGTTCCTAAAATCAGAATAGTCGTGTCCGCATTTGAAATTGGGTCGAATGATGTTTTAGTATGTGTCGAGATTGATTTAGAAACAGGAGCTTTCTCCACAACTTTTTTTGTGAATTGTTTTGGTGCTTGTGCAGGGGTTATTGCTTTTGATGCTATTCCTGTTGGTGTCGCGCCGCTCCAACTAATATCAATTGTATTCCCGTAGTCATTTACTTTAAAACTAATACTGTCTTTATGTGCAACGTCTGAACCGTTAAACTTGTATGACTTACGAAATGATTTTGTCTCGTGGTCAATGTTAACCACTAAAATGTCGCCCCGAGAAACTGTCTTGGTGTCGATTTTATAACTCTTCGATTTTTCAAGTCTGGTCGAAGGTCTGATAGTTCTATTTCTAATTATTTCTGTCATTGTTGTTGTCCTGTTTGTTGTTGTGATGACGGTCGTCCTGCCATTACTACTAACGTTTTCGGGCTTGGCGTTCGGGCGGGTTTCGGAGCGCAAAACTGTCAATAAGCACTGAACTTAAATAGATGCACAAAGCTCCAAGTTTGCACGTCACCCCGCCTGACGCAAAACCCGTGTTAGGGGTTCGGGCTTCTTTCAGTCATCATTGTTCTTATTCATTCGAAAGATTCTCTACATAGTTTTTGAGTTCCAAATTCATTTTCTTGAACCCCTCAGGAGCAGTTTTCATCATTGGAAGTTGTCGAAAGATTTGGGAAAGCACTCCACGATATTCTTCTCTGTTGGTCAGCAGGGTTTTACCGTCACCTAAATCTTTTAGTTCAAAAAAATGTTCTCCATCAAAAATTCTTGGAAGTCCAGTCTGGGCAAGCCAAGCGAATTGCTTTCTCTCTGTCCAATGGGAAATATCAGGCTTAAACTCATAAGGGTCAGTACCTGCTGCTGCAAGTCTTAAATGCAGGTTACCATTTGGTTGTACTGTCCCACCCAAAAATGTCAATTGAGAGTTCCATTTTTTATAATTGTCAAAGTCTATTACCGTATTCCAAACTTTGTCAACCGAAGCATTTATTTCAACATCATCTCGAATTTCAAAACTGGTTCTACTCAAAAGAAGAACTAAGCCGACTGTGATTGCTAAAATTGTCCACATATTTTTCCTTTTTTTGATTGTCATTAGTTTGTCTTATTTTACTTTCGTTGGTTATTGTTTTATAACCTGACCGCTAACGGTCGGCAGCTACCCGAAGGGCGGGACTTTTACCACAAAACCTGCTTTGAAAAACTAATGTTTGATTAATCACAAAACTGTCTTTGATGCACGAAACCCCGCCTTTTTGGTAGGTGCTGTTAGTGGCTGGTGCTCTTTTCTTCATATCAAAGAAACAATTTCCGAATCACTATTATTTTCATTTATTAGATAGTCGGATAATTCTTGTTTTTTCTTTTCCAACTTTGGAATAAATGATTTTAAAAATGGATTAATGTCTTCAAAAGCTAATTTTTCTCGGTAAGCGTCCATTTTCTTTTCCCAATCTTTTGAGCCAGGGTTTAGATCTCTTACGCTATGACTGTAATTGTGAAATTGTTTACTGAAATTTTCATTAGCTTCAAAAGTTTCATTCGACTTCAAAATAAAACTAAATGCTTCAAAAACAGAATGTAGCGACAAAAAGTTGTCAATTATGACCTTGTATTTTTTCTCTTCTAAATTCAATTCATTAATAAATTTTTCAAAGAATGGAATCAGTGCATATTTTATTACGTTTTTGTCATCTAATTCTGATAATAGTAAATGAAAGTTGTCTCTAGATGTTTGCCTAAATTTCTTCTTATCCGTAAAGAGATTTATTATTTTTTGATATACAATTTTTTTATTGGCATCATTAAGTGAATAAATATATATAGCTGCAAAATATTCTTGAAGGGAGCGATGAGGGAATGTATAATCGGTACCTTCTTTATTTAATATGCCAATTGCAACTTGCAAATCGTTTATCAGTTTATCATTGTCGAAATTTATATTTTTCTTTTTTTCTTTAATGAATTTGAATTTATCCTCTAAGTATAGTCCACTAAAAATAAACTGCTCGTCAAAGTATGATAAGAATGAAAATAATTTCAAAATTTCCACAATTTGTTCCTTTGAAAGCCCACTTTGTTTTTCTCGTACAAAAGCCAATTTAGACATGCTGTCATGAACAGAAAACAATGCGTCAAAAACTTGGCTATAGAATTCGCTTCTTTTTTGTGGGATACTCGAATACGATTGAAAAGTTAAAATGAACATTGATAAGAGAAGAGGATTACTCAGAAAACTTTTATATGAAACGTTTTCCTGACTATTCACTGCTTCTGTAATTTTGTCGCAAAGTTCTTTTTCTTCAGTTGGAATTTGTTTTTTAATAAAGCTGTTAATGTCATCATCTGATAATTCACAAACCTCAAAATTGTGAAATAGAGGGAGCAAATCAATCTCAGTATATGGTCGTGAGGTTAGTAAATAATTATTCTTGTTATATAGTTTAACTAGGTCATCAATTTCTTTGGTTATTTTTTCTTTTTTGGTCGAATTGATTTCATCATAACCGTCAAGAAAAAAGACAAAGTCACCTGAACTCATTAATCTCTCAATTATTCTGTCGTGTGTAGCAAGCTTATTTAATTTAAAAATTCTATCTTTAATGAAATCAATAACACTCCCATTAAAGTCATTTAAGTAGCGTAGTTCTACTTTGACAGGAATTTTAAATTTAGAATCAATTGCGTTTAAGAATAAATATTTAACGATTGTACTTTTTCCGCTACCTGCGTTACCAATAAGAGTGATGAATTGCTTTTTGTTAAATAGTTCACTAATGGAACTTGTCGATATCCTCTTTGAATTGTCTTTGTATCCAATTGGTCTACGGCCTTTACCACAAGGTGTTATAAAGAGTGGCTGATAGAAATCCTTTAGATTTTTTGGTTGAACTCGATGTAATAAGGTTTTCGTAGAAAAATTTCTATTGTATTCTTCTACTTGATATTCAAGTATGTTATTGTTTATTACTTGCTTTACTTCCTCACCAAATTCTTTTCCAAGGTTTTCGAAAAGAGATTTTAATTTGTCTCCGACTACTGTCGCTATTATTGTCATGATTGCCATATTACTTGGTTTATTTGTTGTCTGTTACACTTGCCACTAACGTTTTCGGGCTTAACGAAGGTGGCGATTTTCACCACAAATGTTGATGCGGAGAACCAAACTTTGATTAACCACAAATGTGTCTGAGGGGTACTGAACCGCCACTTTTGCCAAACCCGTGTTGTGCGTTCGTTTTTTCTTTAATTAGTTTATATCTTTAAATGTTATACTTAGTATTTTATCTTTATATTTTTCTATTGTCATTTTGGAATTTTCATAAATTTCTCTAATTGAAATTTTCAGACCGTTAAAATCGTCAAAAGAACCGTCTGCGAAATTTTCTCCAATATGCCAAAGGTAATGCACTCCAATTTTTTTCCATTCTAAATCAAAATCCTCAATTAATTGACGTTCAAAAACTGAATCGGAGAATGTCTGATTAAATTCTATTCTCATCTGATATGATTTGATTCCTAAAATCGGGTTTGAAACTTTAATGATTTTTACATTCATGATTATCTCCATTGATACGAAAGTGCTCGGACAATATTAGCAATAGACTTGTTTGTTAAATTGCCTTTTCGAACCCGCGTCCTGTCCCACGAAACCAAACGTTGAACGAAGATAAAACTTTAAACCAACTCGTCACGGCACCATTGCAGAAACATGCTGTTGTGCGCTGGGCGGTTTACTAGTTTGTATAACTCATTTTTCTACAATCTGTTTCCTCTCCGGTAGTTTCGCAGGACGAGATTATTCTTCCCTTGTTGTCAAGCGTTATCAGTCTACATTGTACAATTTCGAAGGTATTGTTTTGTTCTTTCACCTGTCGTAACCTTTTGTCTTCGTATATATATGTCCTTACGATGTTCAACCGGATATCCTGAAAACTCTTCTTAACAATCGTGTTCGAATTGGGATAACTAAAGATAACTTTTGATGTCATTTGATTCTCTGATGAATAATTAACCTCTGAAATTACCCTGTTTTTCTTAAAAACTCGTTCAAAAACTGAAGGTTGAAAACCTGAAGAGCGACTAATCGTTTTAGTATGCCGATTGTGTTTGTCGTACAGGTAGTGAGTACAATAGTTTGTCGTGTCGCCTGTAAATACGACACTAAGATTTGGTGGCCTGAACCGATGAGAAATTGTATGTAACGAGTCTTTAATCAGTAACGACTGCTTATTAAAGTAATAAAATTGCCTTCGTGTTTCGTGTTGATAAATGCTGGAGGTTATTTCTAAAATCGTAATGGAATCTTTAAAGTAAAAGATTTCCTTCTTTGTAACTTCTTTTCCGCCATATCGGGTAGTGATCATCTTGTTCAGCAGGCCCATTGGGTCATAGTAGTATTTAAATACCTCACCCTTTTCTTTAATTATTCTAATTTTATTTGTTTTGTCAACAACGAAAGTGTCGCGGTCAACTATATTTCCATTGACATAGTAAGTTCTAACCCAGGTTGTATCCAGTTTAACAAGATCGCTTGTCTTGATTTTGTTTTCCCCTACAATTGAATCTTTGAGAATTTCTCCCAGGTTTCCAAAAACAGTTCTTCTTCGGAATGCGCAATCCTGAAGGGTCGAGTCCTTACAAGTGAATTCTGTTCTTTGTGAAGTTCCTTTAAAAAAGAAATGCAAATTATTACTGCGGAAGGAATTAGGATGAGTCAATTGGTTGATAATTTCGTACTTTGATTTTGGGTCAGTGAATGAGATTTGGTAAAACTGTCCGACAGTCTTGAATGAAATAGATAAATTCAGTACTAATGCAATTAAAGCAAGTTTCATCAATTTGTTTTTTACTGTACTCTTCACCAGCCTTGTACCCAACGGTCTATGTATGCGCTGTGGCTTATTTACCTTATAAAGTTAAAATTATTTTCAAAGCGATAACGCATACATCTTGTTGGCAGCTGGTTATAATTTCCAGCTACTTTATACTTCATCCGCAATATGCAGGCGGTGTTTAAAGCTGCCATGGCAAAAGCGCGTGTGAATAAGCCCATCGGCATTCATGGCCTGCGCCATAGTTATGCAACCCATTTGCTGGAGGCGGGCACAGACATGACATTTATACAAAAGCTGTTGGTCCATCATGACATTAAAACCACGCAGCGATGCGTATGTTGGGCAGGCCCAACTCCATGCGGTGCGCAGTCCGCGGGATAAACTGCGTAAGCGGTAGGAGTTGCGCTCCCGGCCACGGATTGAAGCGGAAAGCCCGCAGGGCGCGCTTCGCGCCCGAGGACTTGCAGCGGAAAGCCGGGCCCGAGCGGCAGGGGCCGCGCGCGTGGCGCGAGGGGGCCGCCAAAAGACTTCTCCTCAACTGTGTTTGTAGCGGGCGCGTTTACTCCGGATTTGTATCAACAGGCATCGCGGCAAGCCTGGCTTTTTGGGGATCGCTTCACTTCGTTCGCGCTGACGTTGGATTTCTTATGGCTAGTCCGTCTGCTTGCTTTCCAGCTCTCGCCAGTCTTCCCGCGGCGGGGAGAACACATCAATCAGTTTGCAAGCCGTGATACTGCGGCCGCTGTGCGGTACATGCCCGGGCACATAGGCCGTTTCACCGGGCTTCAACACGCGCGTCTCGCCCCCAATGGTAAACTCCATTTCGCCTTCCAGCAGGTGGCTCCACTGCTCGTGCGGGTGCTGATGTTCTGGCAAGGCGATGCCGGCTTCAATGCTCATGTGGCCACAGGTAATTTGATCGCTGTGGTGCACCTGGCCATAAATGCCATCCCAGATTTTGAGCTTTTTCTTGGCGGGGTAGTTGATGAACGGCATGAGTGTTAGTTTTTCGAAAGATAGGCAAAGGTGCAGGTTCATTTTGTGCCACTGAGTGTGCCGGCCGTTGGCCGCGGCGCACGGGTTGAGCGCGCGAAGGCGAAAAAAAAAGTCAGGCTTTTGGCCTGACTTGTTGGAGTCTTTAGCTTCTTAAAGAAGCGAACAGTTCCTAACGGTTGAAACCGCCTCTGCGGAAACCGCCACCACCGCCTGAAGGGCGTTCTTCGCGAGGCCGGGCCTCGTTTACTACCAGGTTTTTGCCTTGGAAGCTAAAACCATTCAAGCTTGAAATCGCTTGCTGGGCTGCACCGTCATCCGGCATCTCAACGAATCCGAAGCCACGGCTTCTCTGCGTTACCTTGTCCATGATAATTTTTGCTGAAGATACTTCTCCGTACTCGGCAAAAAGTTGCTTGAGTTGTTCCTCAGAAGCCTTCCAAGGAATGTTCGCTACATAAATGTTCATCTTACTTTTTTGAATTAATTAAACTACTGTCAACTCCATAACACCAACCTAAATGCCCCAAACAGTAGCCTTAAGAGAGATTACGTAATTAACTCGGTAAATATAGAACTAATTTCTTGATTTAAAAGCAAGTGGGCTAGAAGCCAGCTCAGAAATATCCCGGCATGTCGAACGAAAGTGAGGCATCCCTATTTGCGGCGCTGCAATCAAGGATTTTCCGGCCGTACCTCCCCCGAAATGACGATTTTCATTTTTTTGAGCTGGCTGCTAATACACACGCTCTACCGCCCCCGATCCGTAGACCTTTTTGGCCAGATTTTTGGTGTTTCCGCGATGTTTTAAAACCCCGCTGCCCATAATTGTGGCTTCCAGGGAGTTGGAAACCGTGATTTCTCCGTTCCCTGAACCGGCCAGCTTTGCTTTGGCATTTTCCAATTCGCAACCAAACGCCAGCAAATTACCACTGCCGGTAATCTTGATCTCGTTGGCGGTAGCGTACCCCTTTAGGGTAACGTTACCCGAGCCGCTAATATCTGTTGTAACAACATTTCCTTTGATGTCTAAATCGATGGAGCCGCTTCCGGAAACCCCCAGGGTAAGGTTATCAGAGGAAATCGAATTTTCGGAAATCACTTTACCGCTACCGTTTACCTGGATTTCGGAAATGGACTTGACGCTTACGAACAGCTTCATGGTAGGGTTGAGTTTGATATCGTCAATTTTCGCCCAGATACTTTTATTGGGCGCCTCGGGTTTTCGCTCGACATTCACCATTAAAACGCCATTTTCTACTTTGATCTCGCTCACCAGGAAGATGTCGGTAAGCACCTCTACACTTACTTCCTGTTTGTTGGTTTGCTTGAGGTATACCGTGTAGCCGGAGTTGACATAGATGGATTTAAACTCGGGTAGTTCCAGCACTTTTTTGGTGGTTTGTGCCTGGGTAAATGAAACAATGGTAAGGAACAAGAGTGTAGCCAAAATGAAGGCAAAAAGCAGGTTGAGTTTGCGCATGGCAGCAGGGTGTAAATGCGCAGCAAGATGTGGGTTCGGCCTGACTTTAATTCCTTAACCTCGGTAAATTCCAATTTTTCAAGCCAGGAAGTCAAAATGTGGGGTTAAACTACAGGGCGCAGGGCCAGTTTACGCCCACGGGCGGCGATAGGCAATCCCCGGCGTTAGCGGTATGGTCCGCTACCGCAATTTCATTTCTTTTTCCGGTCGGAAAAGATGAATCGGTATACCAGCCAAAACGCGATGACCCCGGCCGCCATCGCCACGATAATACCGGGTGTGATGAGTTTTACTGCATGCATTAGAACCCAAATCTAACCTGAAATTTCAGATCATTTACCATGTTTCCGGTAATCTGATCAACTCCCGAACTAATGGATGTTTCGTGGGCAAAGCGGGTCATGCTCCACCGCGCCCAAACGGTGCAACGTGGGGTGAGGTCGTATTGGATCAGGGCATATTGCCGGATGCCCCGGCCGGCAAGTGCGGGCAACGAAAATGCGAGCCAGACATCCCGCTCGTACACATACTGGCGGTTATCAAAATCTTCGGTATCAAACAACGCATAACGCATGGCGAACGTAAATCGCTGGTTCTTAAAAGCGAAGTCTTGCAGCAACAACAACCCGGATGTTTTTTGTTTTTGGATGGAATAACTACTCCACTGCACACGGGTTTTAAAGCTGAAGTTACCCTCGCCATAGTCGGCATTGAGCCAAACGTTTTGCTTGATTCCGGTATTCAGTTGGTAGGTGGGTTCATCGCTGTTTACATTTCGGTCTTTTTGCTCTGCACGGTACTGCAAAAAAAGCCGGATGGTTTTTGTTGGCGCCCAGTTTATACGGCCCAGATATTCGGTGCCCATGCTTGGGGCGTACACGCGAAACCGCAACCATGGAAATCGAAACTGATCCACATATCCTTGCACGGAAACCCGTTTGTTGAACTGATACTTGAATCCCCAGTAAACCCCTTGTTCGTTTTGGGGCGTGGTACTTTCCGCAAATGTGTTACTGTAGAATGAGATGAAATTTCTTTGAAAACTCCGAAAATGTAAGGCCACGGCCAGTCGCTCCGAGAGGTGCCCAAGCACGCCCGCAACGGTGCCGTGCCCCCGGCCCCACGTATAGCCATGTTCGCCAAACAAGCTCACGTTTTTATAGGTGTAGGATAGAAAGGCACCTACGTTTTCGTTGGTGTTACCTTGAAATGCAAACTGGTTGTACGGACGCGCGTTTCGGAGGATGTTTTGATCAAAGTGTGTGCGGTGCCACACCATGCCAGCTTCAAGTTGTTCCGTTTGATAATGCAGTACCACGGCCTGGTTGGTTTCACGCAAGGTTCTGCGCACGGCCTGCTCCGCCGGAGTACGATGCAAACCGGCCAACGGTAAGCTGCTAATGAAACGCTCAAGGCTGTCGCTTTGCAGGCGGCCGTCGCGTTTATTATTGCTCAGCAGGGCGTGCACAGACAACTTCTTTGTTACTGCCAGGGTGGCGCCAACACCTCGAAAAAAACCAGACTCCAATACCGATGTGTACGGCAGAAATCCCAGCGAACTGCGCCGGGCCGTAAGAATGGTTTCCCCACCTTTGCCAAGCCCGAAACCGCCACCCAGCAGCAGCCCTTGCCCAAACTGCGTTTGAAAATCGCCGAGCGTCAGGGATTTTAATCGCCCCAAATTGCGCACGTGCACGTGCCCGGAAACAAAATCAAAGCCCATTTGCGTGGGCGATAGTCTCATGGCTTCTCCGGCATCTTTTTCGGCTGTAAAGCCTGCGGTAAACCGGTTACCCTGTTGTAGCCGCAGGCGGTGGTAGAACTTATCGGGCGAACCCGCAAACCGTTGGGTAGAATCAGTCGAGCGAAATCCGAGCCGCGGCTCCAGGCGGCGCTCCCACCGGTTTACCCAATACCCATTCATCTTTTTGAACAAGGCGCGCGTATGCGCAGGCTGCCCCACACGAACAAAGAGTACGAGTCGCTCAATCGTTTCGGGCGTGAGTTCGGGAATGGTTTGGAGTTCGTACAACGACATGAACGGACCTTCTTCCTCCCGATGCCGAAGCAACGCCGTGATCTGCTGATCGGTAAGCAGGAATAGTCCTTGAAGTTGTGCGCGGGTGGCTCGATTAAGGTCGAGTGGGTGATTGAGCAACTGCATCCAGTTCTCATAGATATCCTCGTAGTTCAAATCCAGATCTTGTAAGGGTAATAATTCGTCTACCAGCCGCTCGAAATCAATTTCTTTTGCCGGGGGCTGTGCTACAAGCAGTACTCCGGTTAAGAGAAATGCCAATGTGCAGCCCGCAGCGTTCACGTCTTTTTGGCCTTGCGTTGGAACTGCAGGTGCGCAGAGATCTGGTGCGTTAGCAGCAATTGGAATCCGTACTGCAGGGCATAGTCGATGCGAAGTACACCCGAACGATAGCCGATACCTGCGGTGGCTAATTGGGGTTGAAGTTGGAATCCCGATCGAAAGAACATCCGTTCCCGGAAATTGTATTCGAAGCCGCCACGAAAGGTGGTGGTGTACACAAGATCCTTTTCGATTTCGGCTGTAGCCAGTGCTCGTTCCGACGGCTTTACGGCAACGCCCACGGCCAGTCGCGTGGGGAGCAGCTCTCCGGTTGTCCAAGTCGCCTGAGTGAGGTTTGTGATTAACGCGCCAACGGATACCATCGGCCCAAGTTGAATCAGCCCCCCAAAATCAAACGACACCGCGCGTTGTACTCCAAAACCTTCCGCCCGGTATTGCAACCCGTTTGCGCGCAACCCGAGTTGCGTAATGCCGATTTGATGGGCGACTGAAGCTGACACTACCTGTTCGGCATACACCTCATCACCAAACTGGAAAGCATTGAAGGCGAGGCTTGACTTTGAAAAGCCAAGGGTGGCAAACGCGCCCCTGCGGTTAGCGCCGGGCAAATGGCTAGCCACTTCTTTGGCAGTGCCCACGCTAAAACTGCGCGCCTGAATGAATGCTGCGGGGTTGGAAAAGCCAGACCAGTCGCTGCGGATGGCCACGTTGCTCCACCCCAGGGCGGCACCTTGTGCGCCCAACCGGCTTTGCACACTTTGCGCAAGCGCTTCATTTGCCCAAAATAACAGGATGAGCCAGCCGTATCGCATGGTAAAAGTTACAATGCGTTAACCGGTTGGCCCACGCGTTTGTACCCCCGAAAAATCCCGGGTGCTTGTAGGACTAAAACTCCTTTCGCAGGTTAAAGAAAAACCCCCGTGTACCCTCGCGGGTGAAGGAGTATTCAAATCGAAACACCGTATCGTAAAACGTTACTACATCCAATCCAAATCCGGCTCCGGCCAACAGCTTGTCCGACAGGCGGGTGTTGAGATTGCTCTCCTCATAGTTGGGGTAATTTCGTACAAAACCTACATCGGTGTAGGTCTTCAGGTAGATGTCCAGCGGGAAGTGGCGGAATTGTTTTACCGGCATGTCTTCGAAGTGCCACACGCGCGAAAAAATCCGTTTCTTCAGCGTAGTTTTATTTAAGGCAAACATGGGCCCTTCTACAACAAAGATTTCATAACCGCGAATGAGTTGCGCGCGGTACCCAAGTGCACCGAACAACGTGTACGGCTGGCGATTGGGGCTGCTGAAATAGCCGGAGGTGAAATTGGAAAAGAACCAGCCCTTCTTTAGATCGTAGTGTTGGGCGTAAGTCACGTTGGCTTCAAATAAGTTCACATTTTCGTTGGGCAGGCCGAGCCCTGATTTATTTACATACGCCGTGAACTGGTAGCCTTTTAGTGGATATGCGATGACATCGCGATGATCGGCATTGAAGGTGTAGGACACAGAAAAGAATTGCTGCCGCTGCGAAGCGTTACCATAAAAATTAGGGTTAAGCTGTACGATGGTATCGGCTACTTCGCTCCTGCGAAATTCCACTTCAAGACCATGGGTTTCATAAAACGATTTCCGAAAGGTGTAGGCAGTATTGATACCCACGGTTTTTCGCAGGGTATTGCGCTGGGAGAGGAAATCCAGTTTGTGGTCGTTGGTGGCAAAGGCAACATTTTTCGGCTCGCCATAATCAAATTTAAAATTCAAGCCGTGGCGTTGGCGGGCATCCAGATTTGGAATTCGGTATTGGAGTTCGTACTTACGAATGAAACCAAACTGCGCGGTTAACCGCAGCGTTTCGTTGCGGCCGCGGAAGTTGTATTGATACAGGCGAAGCCCATAATTTACCCGCCGGAAGTCTGCCCCGTAATTCTGTACCCACTCGTTGAAATTTCTGTCCGACAGCTCAAAGATCGGTACGGGAAAAGTGTACCACCGCTCGGTTACTTCCACGATTAAATCCACGAGATTCGGTTCATACGCCAGGTATTTGCACTCCACGGTGTTGAAGAGGCGCAGATTGTAAATTTTATTTCGATCGAGCTGGAGTACCGCTGGCAGGTTCTTGAGGCTGATCGTATCGCCCGATTGCAGCGTGAGTTCGCGCGTGATGATGCGGCTGCGGGTGATGTTGTTGCCGATAATGACTACGCGGCCTACCTGTACCACTTCGTTGGCGGGTGGGGATACGTTTGGGCGAGCCTGGGCCGAATCCGGGGAAGCCCATCCCAACCACAAACCCATGATCCACACCAACATATTGCCCTACCCAAGTTTAATGCAAGCAAATTACGGTATGGATCGGAAAAACCGACTACGGTTTAACCTCCTTTTTAGAATACACGCGCCATAGAATAACCACGCCTACCAAGGCCAGCGGAATGCTCAGTATTTGCCCCATGTTTAGCGGTAGCTTGCTTTCGAAGCCCACTTGATTTTCTTTTAGGAATTCGTAGGCAAAACGCAAACTCCAGAGAATAACCATAAACCAGCCGAAGATAAGGCCAGGTGGAAGGTTCTCTTTGTACCGGGTCCAAATCCAGAAAAGCAGCACAAACAGCAGGAAGCAACTTATGGCCTCGTACAGCTGCGCCGGATGCCGAGCGATGGCATACGTTTTTATTACGGCCACCTGGTGCCCGTCTTTTTCTTCCAGCAGTTGGTAATCCAGAAAAGCAGAACCCGAGCGATCGATAAAATCATCTAATTTACCCAAGTACCATTGCGCGGTGGTGTTAACGTAATTGTGCGCTGCGCCGGAAAAAAGACCGGGTTTGAAAAAAATGTAAATCAAAATGGGTTTGCGCCCATTGGCACCGTCAGGCTCATTCGGATTTTTTGCGATGGAAACAAAGTCCACCACCTTGTCGGTATCCTGTTCAAACACTTCGGTAACGCGGCTTACAAATGCTACCCCAAGTGCGGAGTCTGTGGGGCGACCCAGAATCTCGGAGTTAAAAAAGTTACCCGTGCGAATCATGGCTCCGGTAAGCGCTACAAGAATGACAATGCGATCCAACACCTGCAAGTAGCTTTGGCCGGGCTTGTTCTTCCGGCTGTACAGCCACAACGCAAACAAAATTCCAATAGCGCCCCCATGGCTGGCCAGGCCCAGGTAGCCGGTGATTCTAAACTTCGGCTCGAACTCAATGGGCAGTAACACCTCCAACGGACTTTGCCAAAGCATTTCGGGCTGATAGAAAATGACGTGCCCGAGGCGTGCCCCCAAAATGGTGGCAATCACCATGTAAATGGTTAGTGTATCAACATCTTTCTCGGGTTTTCCTTCCTTGCGGTGGATGTAGTACAACAGTTGCTGACTAACGAGAAACCCCAAGGCAAATAGCAACCCGTACCAGCGTAGCGAAAACATCCCAATCTTCACAATCTCCGGGCTACCGTTCCAGATCAGATACAGAAAATTCATACGAGCATTTTTAAAACCGGGCAAAGATATACAATTCGCGTGGCTGCGCGAGAATGGAAACCGGCCCTTTACGGTACGTTTTCCAATTCGGCAAGCTCGCTTTTAAAGCTACCGGAAAGTATCGGAAACCTGCACCAACTCCGGGGGTCAACGTTCACATCGTCCAGATGGAAGGAAGGCGCGAGGCGCTCACGTTTCCACTGATTTGCCGCCCACAGGCGAAAAAATTTTTGAATGTGCTTTTTAATTGCCGGGTGTGGGTATTCGTTACGGAGGCGGTTGTAGACGCCAAGAGGCGATAGCCGCTCCAGCAGGGCCAGCCGTTCAATCGCCACCAGTACCTGATAGGGCATCAGGTCTTTTTCGTCCGTTTGTGTTTGCTCGGGCGGGCGCAACTCAGCCGTGGGCTGCAGGTTGTTTACATACCGCAAACCTGCGTAACCCAACTCCACTTCGGCCCATTTCAACCATTGAATAATAAACGGCTTGTCGATGCCCGCAATCGGGGCGAGGCTGCCGCTGGTGTCGCCATCCATGGTAGCGTACCCAACATCGCCTTCGCTGCGGTTGGATGTGGTGAGGAGGATGGATTGCTTTACGTTGGCCAGAAGCCAGATCACGGGTGATCGCGATCGCGCCTGAATGTTTTGTAGTGCGATATCGTCTGTGTGCCAGTTCAACGCGCGCCCAAGCGCAGTTTCAATTTTGGTTGTATAGTTTTTTACCTCGTCATCAATTACCCAATGATGAAACTGGGCACCAACAGATTTTGCCAATTCGCTCGCGGCTTGAAGTGTGGTGGTGGAGGAGTTCACCGTGCCTTGATAGGCACAGGTAAGCAACCGGTTTACTGCGTCGGGCACGGTTTGGGGTGCCACCGGCCAGCCCAGTGCTTTTGTGAAATCATCCCAGCCGAGTTCGGCCACGGCTCTTCGCACCATCTCGCTCACCAACACCGCGCAACACGATGAATCGGCCCCACCACTGAGGCTCAGCACAAAACCTTTCGCGCTGCTTTTGGTGAGGTAATTAAAAAGCGCCAGGCTTGCGGCTTGCGCGAGTTCTTCGTTGCGATCGGGTTCTGGCGCCTGCGAAATCGTGCTTGTAGTTGTTGAGAAATCAACATCCGTAAAGCGAAACGTTGTTCTTTTAAACGAAAGCCTTCGGTCGGTCAGCAGCAACTGCCCTTTTTGCGCCAGAATAACGTCGCCATCGTAAATCATCCGGCCGGCTTCATTGCCCAACAGGTTAACGTAGAGATAGGTGCAATTAAAATCTTCGCTGCTCTTCCGCACCAATTCATTGCGAGTGGCGCTTTTGCCCATGGCAAAATGGCTGGCGCTCGGGTTCATTATCAGTTCCACGCCGCGTTTGCATAACTGCGCGCCGGGGCGCACATCGCGCCAGGCGTCTTCGCAAATTTCAAAACCAAACGTAATGCCGTTTTGCGCATACACCACATCGCCCACGGGAAACGCGTGGCCATCGCGCGTAAGCGTCATCACGTGCTCCGCGGGCCACGCATCGAACCAGCGGGGTTCGTAATGCACACCATCACGGGCAAGGTTTTGTTTGAGCGTAATACCCAGAATTGTACCGTTGCGAATAACACACACACCGTTGTAGGTGATACGCTCCATGCGCAACGGCATGCCGATGCACACGGTAACGTTGCCACACGCGGGCAGGAGGGCGAGGAGTTCTTGCCATGCGCGTTCGCTCAACCAATCCGACAGAAAAACATCTTCACAGCCATAGCCGGTAAGGCACATTTCCGGCAGGAGCAGGAGGTCAACCTGATGGGCTTGTGCCTCGGCAATCGCGTGCCGGATGTTGGCCGTGTTGCGCGCCCAGTCGAGCGGGGTTTGGTTTAGGGCGGCTCCGGCAATGCGCATTATGTTTTACTTGGTAAACGTGAAGTCCTTACGGGATGTTCAGCAACTCAATGGTTTTCAGCGCTGCATGTTGCTCCGCTTTTTTCTTGGTGAGGCCGTAGCCAAGGCCGTACGGTTGTTGACCGATAAACACCTGGGCCATGAACTCGCGGCCGCTTTTGCCATTTTTTGTGTCGGTGATCTCAAAGCGGATTTCCTGGCTATTGCGCTGTGCCCACTCGATCACTTTGCTTTTGTGATTCGTGTTTGAGTTAACCACGGAATCCAGGTCAAGGTAAGGCTGCACCAGCTTATTGATCACAAATTTTTTGCATTGCAGATATCCTTTGTCCAGGTAGATTGCCCCCACCAGCGCCTCCAGGGTATTGCCCAGAATTACCTGCTGCAATTGCTGGTTTTTTGAGTCGTATTGCACGATGGTTTGAATGCCGATTTTGCGCGCGATTTGGTTGAGCGATTCGCGATTGACAATGCGCGACCGGATCTCGGTTAAAAAGCCTTCGTCTTTAAACGGATATTTTTTGAAAAGATAATCAGCAATGGCAGCACCCAAAATGGCATCGCCCAAATACTCGAGACGTTCGTTGGATTCCCGAAATCCCTCTTTCTCAATCGCCCGCGAACTGTGAAGCGTTGCTAATTTGTACACGGCCAGGTTAGAAGGCGAAAAACCAGCAATATTTCTAACGGCCGCGATCAGCTTCTGTTCTTCTTTCCTGACTTTAGAATTCGACCGCTTGAGCAGGCTTAAACTCCACACAGGAATGATGAGTTATTCGGGCTTTTTAAGAATGATCGAGAAGTTGTGGCCGCCAAAACCAAACGTGTTGCTCAAGGCGATTTTTACTTCACGCTTTTGCGATTTGTTGAAAGTCAGATTCAGGCGCGGGTCTAAGTCCGGATCAGACTCAAAATGATTGATGGTGGGCGGTACGATGCCTTCTTGCAAGGCCATGATGCACGCGATGGATTCAATGGCACCGGCGGCACCCAGCAAATGGCCGGTCATGGATTTGGTGGAGCTGATATTCAACTTGTAGGCATGCTCGCCAAACACTTTTTGAATGGCGCGAATCTCGCCAATGTCGCCCAGCGGTGTGGAGGTGCCGTGCGTGTTTATGTAATCTACCTCGCCTGGAGCAATGCCGGCCTCTTCCAGCGCGTACTCCATCACTTTAATGATGCCGTGGCCATCCGGGTGTGGGGCAGTAATGTGATAGGCATCGGCAGACATGCCGCCCCCGATGATTTCAGCATATATTTTTGCTCCTCTGCGTTTGGCGTGTTCGTATTCTTCCAGAATCAGTGCACCTGCACCTTCGCCCAGCACAAAGCCATCGCGATTTTTATCGTATGGACGCGATGCCGTTTCGGGGCTATCGTTACGCTCGCTCAACGCTTTGAGCGCGTTGAATCCGCCCACGCCGGCAATACACACAGCAGCTTCGGAGCCGCCCGACACGATGATATCTGCCTTGCCTAGTTTTAGGTACGTGTAGGCATCATAAATCGCGTTGGTAGACGAAGCACATGCAGAAACGGTAACGTAATTCGGGCCACGGAACCCGTACTTAATGGAGATGTGCCCGGCGCTCAGGTCGGGAATCATTTTGGGAATAAAAAAAGGATTGAAGCGGGGGGTGCCATCGCCCGCAGCAAAACTTCTTACTTCCTCCTGAAAGGTGAGCAGCCCACCAATGCCCGACCCCCAAATTACACCTACGCGGTCGCGATTAACCGAATCCATCGGCAGTGCTGCGTCTTCAATGGCCTCATCCGCAGTTACCATGGCGTATTGTGCAAACGGATCGAGTTTGCGGGCTTCCTTTTTATCCATAAAGTTCGCGGCATCGAAGTTCTTTACTTCACACGCAAACTTGGTTTTGAATAGAGTGGTATCAAACTTCGTAATCGGGGCGGCACCGCTGGTACCGGCGGCAAGATTATCCCAATACGCACGCAAAGTGTTTCCGATTGGGGTAATAGCACCCAGCCCTGTGATTACGACACGTTTAAAACTCATAAAAAGATGTAAGCGGCAGTTCGCTGCCGAAGATTATTTCTTTGCGTGTTCTTCGAGGTAAGAAATCGCCTGACCAACGGTTGCAATGTTTTCGGCTTGGTCGTCCGGAATGGAAATGTTGAATTCTTTTTCGAATTCCATGATGAGTTCAACGGTATCCAAAGAATCTGCACCCAAGTCGTTGGTGAAGCTTGCCTCCGGAGTAACCTCAGACTCTTCCACTCCCAACTTGTCGATAATGATTTGCTTTACTTTTTGTGCGATTTCAGACATGATTTTAAGATTTAGACTGTTAAAAAACAGTGCAAAGAAAGAGATTTGAGGGCATATTGTCAAACATTTTAAAACCACCCCGTTTGTTGCCATTTTTGCCCGTATGCCCCGGAAAAAGCTGCTGGATGTTGCCTTTGATTATGACTTTGAGCTGTTTGGAATTACCTCGGTAGCCAAACCGTTTAAGCTGGCGTGGGCGATCAATCAGGCGTTGGAAATCCGGTTGGTTAAACAGGAGGATCTTACCGTGCAGCTCGAGCAGCACCTGGCGTTCAGCCACCACGTGTACCAGACGCATGCCACCACGCTGCGACTCATTCGCAACAAACCACAGGATGCCGCGAAGGGGGCAATCTTGTTGGTGCCGGAACTCCCGCACATCGACTACTTCTTTTACCGTCAGGGGTTCGAAGATTACGATAACAAACGATTGCAGGAAGTCTTACGCCACATTCCTTCCGTTGAACTCGTGTCTTTTCTACCTTTGGCGACTCTAAAAAATAAGGACCTGTTCATTTTCTAACCAACTCATGGAACGTATCACGTACAATCGCACTAAAATTGTTGCCACCGTTGGCCCAGCATCCAACAACAAAGAAATGCTGCGGGCGCTGGTAAAGGAGGGAGTAGATGTTTTTCGCCTCAACTTCTCGCACGGCACCCATGCCGATCATGAGAAGGTAATCAATTTCGTGCGCGAGATTAATGCCGAGATGGGCACCAGCGTGGCCCTTTTACAGGATTTGCAAGGCCCTAAAATCCGTGTAAACGAAGTGCAACCCGGTACGGAGATTCAGGCCGGGCAAACCATCGTGATCACCACCCGCGAGCTACTGGGGAACAACGAAATTGTGAGCACATCCTACAAGGAATTGCCGCGCGATGTGAAAGTGGGCGACATGATTTTGATAGACGATGGAAAAATCGAATTGAAGGTAGAAGAAGTGCGTGATGTGGATGTGGTGGCCAAAGTGATCTACGGTGGGCCGTTGAAATCCCGTAAAGGCATTAACCTGCCGTTTACCAAAGTCTCAACGCCTTCGCTTACGGAGAAAGACCTGGAAGACCTGTTGTTTGGGTTGAAGCACGGCGTAGATTGGATTGCACTTTCGTTTGTGCGCAAAGCCACCGATATTGAAATTCTGCGCGATCATATTACACGGGCCAAGTCGCATTCGCGGATTGTGGCAAAAATTGAAAAACCGGAGGCCCTCGAGAATATTGATGCCATTCTTAACGCCACCGATGCGGTAATGGTTGCCCGGGGCGATTTAGGTGTGGAAATTCTGCTGGAAGAAGTGCCCATGATGCAGAAAATGATTGTGGAGAAGTGCAACCGCCTGGCCAAGCCGGTGATTGTGGCTACGCAAATGATGGAAAGTATGATCGAGAACCCGCGGCCTACACGCGCAGAAACCAACGATGTGGCGAATGCGGTGATGGATGGAGCCGATGCATTGATGCTTTCCGCTGAAACGGCCGCAGGGAAATACCCCATTGAGGTAATTCGTAGTATGGTGAAGACGGTATCGTCCGTAGAAAAGCAATCGAATTTGTATTTCAAGTTCCGCGATATCAAAACGGACAATCCCAACTACATGACGGACAGCATCATTCTGCATGCGTGCCGACTGGCAAAAGAAGTAAATGCGAAAGCCATTGTGGGGATGACGCAATTGGGCTACAGTGCGTATAAGTCTGCATCTCATCGCCCGAACGCAAACATTTTTGCGTTTACCAATAACAAACAGATCATCAATTCCATGAATCTGGTGTGGGGCACGCAAGCGTATCATTACGAGCGTGCAGTCTCAACCGATGAAACCATTGCCGACGTGGAAGACATACTTAAACGCGATGGTCATGTAAAAACGGGCGATGTGTTCATCACGCTCGCCAGCATGCCCATTCAAGAAAAGGGCCGTGTCAATACGGTGAAGATCAACATCGTTCGGTAGTACGAAATTTAAGGTGCGGGCGGAACGAGCATCGTTTCCTCCCGCTCTACCACCACTGCGCCGGGCGGGTCGCCTTTGCGTTTGCGCACATATTTGCACAGGGTGTAGGCCACGGGTACTAAACCTTCTGTTTTACGTTTGGAGTAATATGCCGCCAGCGCTGCTGCGCGTTCCATTACCGGCTTTGGAAAATCCTGCCCCGCACGGTGCCGGAGAATGACGTGAGAACCCGGAGCGTCTTTGGCGTGAAACCACAGATCGTTTTTGTGCGCATGTGCGCGCAGCATCAAATCATTGGCGGCTGCATTTTTGCCCACGCGCAATTCAAAGCCGTTGACATGATGCGTGTGGTAGGGCAGGGACTTGGTTTGGGCAGCGCCCGCCGGTGCGGGTTGGGCATCGGCTAACTGGTGCAGGTGTGTGGCCTGCTGCACCTGCGTGAGGCGCTCGTTCAGCACGTGCAATGCCTTTGCTTTCTCCTCAATGGTTGTTTTGAGTTGGCGGACTTCAATAGACTGGTTCTTGGATTTCCGATAGAACACCTCGGCATTTTTTTGTGCACTCAATTCTTTTTTTAGAGGAATGCAAATGGGGCTATTGTTATCGTAGAAATTCTCGGCCGTTAACGTAGCCGAACCGGGTTCGGCCCGATGCAGGTTGGCCATGATGATGTCGGCCCATTGTTGGTAGTGGCTGTCGGTGCTTACCTGAGCTAACCGCTCTTGCGCCAGGTCGAGTTGCCCTTTGTATTTGGCGCGTTGGTTTTCCAGCTCCGTCAGGGCATGATGCTTAGCGCGTTGAAAAGCAGTAGTGGCCAGGTAATGTGCGCAGAAATCATTCAGTGCCGTGATTGGATCTTGGTATTCCCGCAATACCTGCCCGATGGGGAGCAACGAAAAAGCCGGGGCTCCGCGCCACGCCACAATAAAAAAACTTGGTTTTTGCAGGCGGACCAAACACGCTTGAAAAAGTTGCCACTTGCCGGTTTCGTCTGCTTGCCGGAAGCCCTGTTCTTCGAGGTAACTCCATACCATTTTCCCCAGCACCGGGTAGTGCGCGGGTAGCTGGCCCAGATTTGCATGAAAGGCCTGTTCAGACCAATCGATCGAACGCGCCAGCACCGCAGGTGTAAGTAGTTTATCGGCTACCAGTTGCTGTTTGAAAAGATCAACCACCACACCGTTATGCAGTAGTAGAATATTCGATCGATTGCCGTGCATTTTAAACAACAATCCATAACCGTTGGTGAGTGTAAGGGTAAAGCTTCGCTCGTGGGCAATCACCTGCACACCCGTTACGGTGCGCATGAGCACCTCGGTAAACAAATCGATGCTGTTTTTACGGGCACGGTGAAATGCGGTGGGAAACGTGATGCAACTAAACGCGGGGTCAAGCAGCGTGCGAATGAAAAACGATTGGTTGCCATTGTTAAACTCCAGCACCAATTCATCTTTATTCTGACTAAAGCACGAAACCAACGTAAAGCCGCGAATTGATTTTTCGATGATCGGGCACAGCGCCTGCAGCAAAAAGAAATGATATTGCACGGCTTAGGCCATCAACGTGAGACCATCGTGGGCCAGAAATACACCCGGCGGCAGTTGTTGCTCAATCTCCTGATGGCAACCCAGTTTGTGACTAATGTGAATAAAATACGTTTTTTCTGCACCCACCTTCCGCGCTACTACCAAAGCCTCCTCCAGATTAAAGTGGGATACGTGCTTTTCTTTTTGCAGCGCGTTGAGAACAAGCGTACGGGTGCCGCGCAGACGGGCGTAGGTGTTTTCGGGAATGAAATTGGCGTCGGTAATGTAACTGAAGTCGCCCACGCGGAATCCAAGCACGGGCATGTGCAAGTGCTTTACCGGCAGCGGCATAAAAGGAATATCCGCCACCTCAAAAGGCTGTTCGTTTATTTCCAGCAGTTGCAGTTGCGGCGTGCCCGGGTACCTTACGGGTTCAAACGCATAGTAGAATTCTTTTTTGAGTTGTTGAAAAACATCAGCGGTGCCGTACACCGGCATGTCTTTCTGGTGCAGATAGTTGTACGCGCGCACATCGTCCAGCCCGGCAATGTGGTCTTTGTGGGCGTGGGTAAAAACCACGGCATCCAGTTGGTGTACCCGTTCGCGTAGCATTTGTTGCCGGAAATCCGGCCCTGTGTCGATCACAATACTCTTGCCCTCTACCTGCAAATGAACCGAACTGCGCAACCGCTTGTCGCGATAGTCCAACGAAACGCAAACCGGACACGAACAGGCGATGACTGGAACGCCTTGCGAGGTGCCGGTTCCCAAAAAAGTAACTTTTACATGCACGTGAATCTCGGATGTGGGAAATTTACATTCCCCGTATGCGGCGCTTATTTCACCTCCACCAAGGCCAACTCATCGTAGAGTTTTTTGCTTTTCTCGCTAAAGTTGGTGGTGTCCAGGGTAATGCCTTTTAAAATTTCAAGTAGTGCGTTAATCTTTCCTTCGGTGGGGAAAAACTTATTTACGATCATGATCTTCTGATCGCGCAGCACGCAATACCCGGCTTTGAAGTTTCCTTTTTCATACCGCAGCATGTAGTCGGATTCCGAAATCAAATCTTCCAGCTTGGTAAGAAATTGGGTGGTGTACTTGATCATGCGCAGGGTGAATTTGGTTGCAAGATGCACCTTAATTCCTCAATTTTCAATTGAATTTCATGCCCGCGCGGGTACCGGTTCAAATCCGCTCATTCATTAATTTTGAAGGTGCCCGTGAAGAAACTGATCGTGATTGTTGGCCCCACAGCGGTGGGCAAAACCGCATTGGCCGTGGCATTGGCCGGCAGGTTAAAAACCGAGATTATTTCTGCGGACTCGCGGCAGGTGTATCGCGAAATGACCATTGGCACAGCTAAACCCTCGGCGGTTGAACAGGCCGGAGTGCCCCACCATTTTATTGATTCGCATTCCATACATCAGCCACTGGATGCCGCCACGTTTGGGGAAAGCGCCCGCGCCTGCCTGAAAAAATTGTTTCAAGACCACGATGCGGTGATTGTCTGCGGTGGTTCCGGCCTCTACGTGCAGGCGCTGTTGCAAGGTTTTGATGAGATGCCAAACGTGCCGCCAGCGCTACGCCAATCGATAGTTGAAAGTTATCATGCGCACGGGCTTACCTGGCTGCAACAGCAGGTGCAGCAACACGACCCCGTGTTTTTTCAACAGGTAGACCGGCAAAATCCGCAACGGCTCATGCGGGCATTGGAGTTGTTGCAGGTTACGCGGCAGCCGTTGGATCAGTTACGAAAAGGAGAAACCGTGGCGTTACCCTGCGAGCAAATCAAAATCGGCTTGGAGTTGCCCCGCCCCGTTTTGTACGAGCGCATCAACCAGCGGGTGGAAGCAATGCTTGAACAGGGGTTGTGGCGGGAGGCGGAAACGTTGTATGCTTTTCGCGATAAAACTCCGCTGCAAACGGTGGGCTATCAGGAGATTTTTGCCGCCATGGATGGAACCATCGATGGCCAAACGGCGGTAGAGTTGATCAAACGCAACACGCGAAGGTATGCGAAACGACAGTTAACGTGGTTTAAACGCGACGCGGCCATTCGTTGGTTTGACGCCCACGATCACGACACGATTTTCGCCTGGGTTTCATCGAAGCTTCATCCGATTTAGTATTCTTGCAAACCCCATGGCATTCGGAAGACGCGTGTTAATCGTTACCTATTACTGGCCCCCCAGTGGCGGCAGTGGTGTACAGCGGTGGCTAAAATTTTGCAAATACCTTGCGCCCATGGGCTGGGATCTTACCGTGCTCACACCGGAAAATCCTTCGTTTGCTTTGCGCGATGAGTCTTTGGTGCGCGATGTGCCAACGGCGGTAGAGGTATTGAAGCTTCCGATTTGGGAACCCTATCAACTCTACTTGAAAGTGGGCGCATTTTTTGGAGTGAAGGCGAGCCAGCCAACGGATTTCGTCTCAACCGGGCGCACATCTTTTTTTGCTGCTGCGAGTGCTTGGGTGCGTGGTAATTTTTTCATTCCGGATGCCCGTGTGTTTTGGGTTCGGCCGGCCGCGCAGTTCATCCAGTCGTGGATGAAGCCGGGTGAAGAACCGATCATCATCACCACCGGGCCGCCACACAGCATCCACTTGGTTGGGCTGCGGATAAAAAAGCAAAACCCAGCGGTGAAGTGGGTGGCAGATTTCCGCGATCCATGGTCGGAGTGGGATCTGCTCGATACGTTTACCCTCACGCGTTGGGCGCGTGCGCGGCATCGCTATTTTGAACGCCAGGTGCTTACGCGGGCAGACCGGGTCATGACAATTGCGCCTTTTCATCAACAACGCTTAGCACAGTTGGGTGGGCGGCCTGTGGACGTGATTACGAATGGATTTGATCCCGATGATTTTACATCCATCACGCGAAAGCGTACGGCAAAATTTACCATTCGCCATGTGGGCATGGTAGATGAATTACGCGATCCGCGTCCGTTCATGGCGGCGCTTCGCCAACTTGCACTGGAGCAACCCGAATTCGGTAACCATGTAGCAGTTGAGTTTATTGGCAACGTCAATTCCAATTTTCAACAGGAAGTTGAGCGGGATGCCACGTTAAAGGCGCTCACCACGTTTACCCGTGCGATACCGCATCAGCAGTTGTTGCAAACGTATGGCGAAACGGACGTGCAACTTTTGGTGCTGGCCCACACGGCCCTGGCGCCTGGCAATTTGCCCGGAAAATTCTTTGAGTATCTCGCCTCTGGTAACCCGATTTTGGCGGTTGGTCCGGTTCAGGGCGATGCCCGGGATGTGCTGGTAGCTACCGGGGCCGGTAAGATTTTTGAGCGATCAGACCGCGCGGGCATTACCGCTGCGCTGTGGTTCTATTATCAGCAGTGGAAGTCGGGTGCTGCACCGCCAAGCAATCCGGCGCTGGCGTATGCGCGGCCGCAATTGGCAAAACAGCTTAGCGATTTGCTTGCTTCATTTGGATAAACGCAGCATGCGCAACGCGGTCCTGAACAGATCGTTCGCCTCTGGCGATACGCGCGCCACCAAGACCAACGCCCCGTACACCAGCGTGAGGATAGCAGATCGGTACACGATGTCTGCAAGTATCCAGGGAAGTGTGGGGAGAAGCTGGTTAACGCCAACAGCAAAAAGCGCAATGATGAGTACTTTGATTGTGCCTGCCGTGAAAGGCTGTAGTTGAAGTTTCCAGCGGATGAAAAAAAACTTCACCAGGTTGAAGGTGCCCAGCGTAATGGCTGTGCTTACGGCAGCGCCCTCAATGCCATACAGCGGAATAAACACGTTGTTGAGCACGATTACCAAAGCGGCCAGCAACAGCATGAGCACGATGTTAAACGCATAGTAGCGCGATAAAACAATAATCTCGCTGCTGGGTCCAAAAAACATGTCCACCAATTTCCCCAAACCAACAAACAACACCACGTATTTGCCGGCTGCGTATTCATCGCCTTTGGGCATCAGCGTAAAAATTGCGTCCAGATTAGCCCATACCCCAAGCAGAAGCAATCCTCCGATGATGAGTTGATTCAATGCTGTTTTTTGATAGATGATGAGAATGTCTTGGGTATCTTTCTTTTCGAACGCCCGCGAGATGAGCGGCATGGCAATCTGCGACAGTGCGCGTTTCGGGATTTCAATTACCGTAGCCATGTAAAACGCCGTGGTGTAGATCCCGTTGGCGGCTAAACCCAGTAGGCCAGCCACCATAATGCTGTCGATCTTGCCCACAATAATGGCACCTGCCGTGCCGGCAAAACTGAGTACACTGTACCGCACAATGGTTCGCGTGTGTGCGCGATTTATTCCGCTGCCCGGTAGACTGAAACGGAGCTGGCGCCCGCGCCACAACGCAAACAACAAAATGCCCACCGCAAGCGCATTGGCCAGCACCGTGCTGATGACGAACTCCGGGTAGCTCAGCCATCCCCAGAAGTAACACAGCACCAATAAACCAAACATTACCCGCACTACAATATCCCGCAACAAGTTGGGCAAAATGGTTTTGAGCAGTGAGCGTGAGTACGCCTCGAATACACTTTGTAGCAGCAAAATCAGCGTAAGCCACAGCATCAACCACCCATACTCGCTGATGGCGCCTGCGTTTTCCTGGAAGTAGCCCAAAAAGGTTGATTGAAAGGCAACAAACAGAACGGCAAACAGCGCGAAGCCGATGCCCGCCAAACACACCATGAGCGAGAGGAAGCTGCGCGCGGCGCGGTCGTCTTCATGAAACTGCGGGTAGAACCGAATCAGACTTTGGGCAACGCCCATTTGGGCAAAGGGCGCAAACAGAATTGCGGCGTCCTGAATGGTGCGAAGCAAACCCACCTGCTCGGTTTCCAGAAATCGCGGATATAAATAGAGCAGGTTAATGTATCCAATGGCGACACCCAGATAAGAGATGACGGACGAGATAACGCTTTGCCGTACGACTACGCCCATGGTGTTGCTGTTATCATCTTAGTCAACCAAAGATAATGCGTGGAGTGCCTTGTGTACGATTTGTTCGTTCTGTTCAGCAGAGAGTAGCCGGGCGGCCTGGTGCGCCTGTAGCTTGAAGTGGTTAATGTCTTGCGCGGTTAGGGAATTTAGCCGACTCGCCATTTCCTTAGGATCGAAGGACTCAGCAACCACACCCATGTTGAATTTTTTTACAATGCCCGCCATTTCGGGAGTGGGGCCGATGGCGATGGCCAGCCGCGCCTGAATAAAATCAAACAGCTTGTTGGGAAGTGTATTGGCGTAGTTGAAGTTAACGGGGGGCAAAACAAAAATCCCGATATCGTACGAGCGGATAAACGCTACGATTTGATCGCTTGCTACGGGCGGTTGAAAGGTGATGCGCGGATTCCCGCCTGCCAGCGCTTTTAGCGTGTCAACGTAACCGGAGGTCTTGGCGTTCGATAATGCGGGTGTGATGAGCATGAGGTCGAGGGTAAACCGATCGTCCGTGTACGCCATCATTTCGATCAGCAGTTCCAATTGGCGCGATGGGTTCGCACCACCATGGTGAATGATGCGGATGCGCTGCGGATCTACGGGGTGGGGCGAGAGTTCGTGGTACCGGGTGGCATTGGTGAGCACCACAGGGTGAACATGAAACTCATCCTGATACGCGCGGCGCAAACCTTCTGATACGGTTGTCATCCAGTTGCCGTGAGGCAAGTAGGTACTGCAGAGAAACTGGTTAAACCGCTGAAAGAAAATTCGCCAGTACAATTTTTCTTCGAAATGGCGGGGTGCGAACTCGTGGGCATCAATCCAGATTTTTGATTGCGTTTTGAGCGAAAATGCCAACGGCAGGCTTTCCACATCGTTCGCCACGATCAGATCAAAGTGTTGTTGCTTCAATACGGGAATGAGCTGCTGGTAGCGATAAAGGGCCCAATAGGCACGATGATAAAACCGGAAAATGAGCAAAAAAGAAAGCCACAGCCGCCGGCCATGGGTGAGTTGTGGTCGTGGCACGGAAATCAACTCCACTTCGGGGGCCTGGCTGCCCGCGTAGGCCACGGCGGTAACGTGAAAATGTTTACCAAGCCACCGCATTTGCCGTTGCACCCGTGCATCGTGCGTGAGGTTGCTGAAAGCAATGATCAGCGCGCGTTTCATTTCATCCGGTGGGCTTCCACAATATAATATCTTGGCGTAACGAGCCGAAGCAAAGGCCGAATGCCAGGGGTGTACACGGGGCTGGTCCATTTTTCCCGCCGCACAATCTTCCATCCTGCTTTCTCCAGCAGCCAGTCAAATTGCCAGTCTTCAAATTCGTGAAAGTGCTGATCCCACCGGTTTGTAGGGTGCCGATAGGCGGGCGCAAACCACAAACGTAACGGGATACTGGCAAACAGAACCGGCGCCTGGATCTGCCGCAGTACACCAAGCGGGTTGAGCAGGTGTTCAAAGATTTCGAACGCGGTGGCTACATCGGTTGGGTACGCGGCCACGGCACCGGGCTCGTCATCTAAATCTTCGCCTTGGGTATTAAAAACCTGATAACCCGCCTCGGCCAACTGTGCGGAAAATGCATTGGGTGTGCCAATGTCTAAGAGGCGGGCGGGTGGTGGCAAACTGGCTCGCATAAAAGCGAGGGTTTTGTTGTATCTACGCTGGTGACTCATTTGGTAATTCGGTTGGCCGCCTTCACTCGGCCCGGATGCGCTTTGATAAAAGCGTCCCAGTTTTTTGATTTCGGTTTACTTACGCCTTTGGTATAGTGATGGCACACGGCAACAGCCAGTGCATCTGTGGAGTCGAGTAGCTTGGGCTGCTCTTTGATGTTAAAAATCGTCATCAACATTTTGGCCACTTGCTCTTTCGAGGCATTGCCATTGCCGGTTACCGATTGCTTTACTTTTTTGGGCGCATATTCGGTAATGGGCACTTCTCGATACAGCGCGGCCGACATGGCTACGCCCTGCGCGCGGCCTAGCTTTAACATCGATTGCACGTTTTTTCCAAAAAAAGGCGCTTCCAGCGCTACTTCATCCGGTGTGTATTCGTCTACCAGGGCCAATACGCGCTCGAAGATCTTTTTCAACTTCAGCTCATGGGTACCGTATTTGCCGAGATGGATCACGCCAAACTGTTGCAGCGATAGTTTGGAAAGTCGGGATTGAATGATCGCATACCCCATAACGTTTGTGCCGGGATCAAGGCCCAAAATAACTTTTTCCTGCACAACACTTTTTTCCATTGTAATTGCGGTGCAATTTAGCAACTGGTGGATGTTATTCCTTGTTGGTTCCATATTTGTGCTGTATACCCTGCTGCTCCTACTGTTGCGGCAAGGGGTAAAAAAGATACGGGTTCAAACTTCCGTTACAGATGCGCACCAAATCCGGTCCGTTTCTGTGGTGGTGCCGTTTCGCAATGAAGCCAGCCACCTTGGCGCCCTGCTCAACGACTTGAAATCGCAAACGTATCCCGCCTTTAGCTACGAGGTGGTGCTCGTGGATGACCACTCTTCGGACGGCAGCTACGAATTGGTGCAGCGCGTGGTGCAGGGCGACGCACGCTTTCGGTTAACGCGCCTGGGGGCAGGCGAGAAGGGAAAGAAAGCGGCGCTCACCGAAGGCATCCGCGTAAGCAAAGGCGAAATCATTCTTACTACCGATGCCGATTGCCGTTTGCCGGAAACGTGGTGCCGCACAATGAACGCTGCGTTTGAGAATCCGGCGGTTAAAATGTGCCTCGGCCCACTGCGCCTGCGCGGTAGCTCTTCTTTCCTTCATCGTATGCAGGCGTTGGAGTTTGTAAGTGTCGTGGCGGTAACGATGGCCACAGCCGGGTGGGGGCGGCCCTCGCTGGCCAGTGGCGCAAATCTGGCGTTTCGGAGAGACGCTTTTTACGCGGTGGATGGGTACTTCAATGAGCGAACGCTGGCCTCGGGCGATGATCAGTTTTTGATGGAAAAAATCGCGCAGCGGTTCGCGCATGCGGTGATTTTTCTGCCCGATCAGCGTGCGCTGGTGGCCACCGGCGCGGCGCCAAATCTTAACGCTTTCCTGCAGCAACGGTTGCGGTGGGCTGGCAAATGGCGGCGCCTCCAGCCTGCCACACGGGCGCTCGCGGTGTTTGTTTTCGTGTTTCACGCGGTGGCGATGGCCAGTATTCCCCTGGCCGTTTTTACCACGCAGGCTGCCGTTTGGATTCTTCCGCTGTGGCTGGTGAAGGGCGGGTGCGAATGGTGGCTGTTGGCGCCGGTGGCGCGTATCACCAAGGTAACGTGGAGTTGGACTTCGTTTTTTTGCTGGCAGTTGGCGTATCCAATGTACGCGGTGGCTGTGGCCGTGTTTTCCAGACGAAAAGATATCGATTGGAAAGATCGCACGTGGCAAAATCAGGTCTAACCTGTTTTAAGTATCTTTACCCGTCGCCATGGTAACGCTGTTACAGAAACAAGTCGAGAAAAAAGAGCTGCAGCTCAATGCCTTGCTTGAAATTACCCAAGCCATTAACAGCAACCTGCCCGAAGAAGCGTTATTCAAGATTTTCAATTTTACCCTGCGCTCTAACCTCCAGATTCGCAAACTCGCGTTGTTTGTTTTTGACGAAATCTGGACCTGCAAGGTGCATTTTGGCACCAAACGCAACTACGGCAAGGTAAAACTGGATGAGCGCGTGAAGATGATCAAAAACCTTCACCGCATGAGCGAGTTCGAGAACTGCGAGTTTGATGAATTCGATAAAGTCATACCCATCTTGCAGAAGACGGAAACCCTGGCCCTTGTGTTTGTGGGCGGGCTTGGCGCTACCGAAGATGACCACGAGGAGGAAGAAATCATCAAATTCATTCAGGCGCTCTCCAACATCATTGTGGTGGCCATTGAAAATAAGAAATTGGCGCGCAAGCAGTTAGAGCAGGAGGCATTTCGCAAGGAGTTGGAAATTGCCAGCGATGTGCAGCAGTTTCTGTTTCCGGAAAAGCTGCCCAACACACCCATGTTGAAACTGGAGGCCAGTTATTTGCCGCACGACCGCGTGGGTGGAGATTATTACGATTATGTGCCCATCAACAAAAACCAGTTTTTAATCTGTGTGGCCGATGTGAGCGGCAAGGGCATTCCTGCCGCGTTGATGATGTCTAACTTTCAAGCCTCTTTACGCACGCTGCTTCGGCAGACGCCTAATCTTACGGAGATCATCGAGGCGCTGAACTTTCAAGTGTTGGAGAATACCAAGGGCGAGAAGTTCATCACGTGTTTTGCCGCCATCTATGATATTGCCCTCCGTACGATGATCTACGTTAACGCCGGGCACAATCCGCCCTTGCTGCTTCAGAAAAACAAAGAGATCAAACTGTTGGAGGATGGCTCTACCGTGTTGGGGGCGATGCATCCGCTGCCCTTTCTGAACGAAGGATTTATTACCGACCTGGATGACTTCACGCTGTTTTGTTACACCGATGGGTTAACCGAAACTGTGGACGAATCTGGTCAGGAGTTCGGGCAACATTGGTTAATGAATTACTTCGCACTCAACAACTTCAAAGACCTGAAGACAATTCATCAGGACATCATCGTGGCGCTCGATTCGTTTAAAGGCCGCAATGGCTACCGCGATGACATTACCATGCTCAGTTGCCGCGTGGAGAAGTTCTAACCATGCTTCACCGCACTCCGTTTTTGTTGCCGCTGCTCTTTCCAAACTTGTTGTGGCGGGTGCCCACTACGGAAAAATTGCTTTTTCTCACGTTCGATGATGGCCCGGTGCCCGGACCAACCGAAGCGGTGTTAACCATTCTAAAGGAGCAGGGTGTAGCCGCTACCTTTTTTTGCATTGGCGATAACGTGCGCAAACATCGCGCGGTATTCGAGCGGGTGCGGGCCGAGGGACACGCGGTGGCAAATCACACCCGCAATCACCAAAATGGCTGGAAAACAAACACGGCTACGTATCTGGCCAACGTGCACGCCTGCGATGCCGATCTGGGCCAGCCCGCACCGTTGTTTCGGCCACCGTACGGTCGCATCACACCCGGGCAAGTGCGCCAGCTTTCGGCCAAAAAAATTGTGATGTGGGATGTACTGACGCGCGACTATGACCGTACCCTCACACCCGAAGCCTGCCTGCGCGGTTCTCTCCACGTCATCCGGCCGGGCAGCATCGTGGTTTTTCATGATAGCCTCAAAGCCGAGAAAAATCTGCTGTATGCGCTGCCGCGTTTTCTGGAAGGCGCTCGGCAGCAAGGGTACACATTCGCGTTAATTCACCACCATATCTAGCGGTGTGCCTGTGAAAGTGCTCTACGGTGTGTTGGATTGGGGCTTGGGGCACGCCACCCGCAGCATTCCCATCATTCGCTTGTTGCGGGCGCGCGGGTGCGAGGTGCGTATTGCTACCAGTGGCCTGGCCTACGAGTTGCTGCGCACGGAGTTTCCAGAACTTACCATCTACCCGCTGCCTTCCTATGCCGTTCGGTACGCGCGCCACGGCTTGTTTATGATGAACATTTTTTGGCAACTGCCGCGCTTGTTGTTGGTTATTGTGCGCGAGGGGCGCGCCGCCAGAAATATTACGACAGAATTTCCAGCCGATCTTATCATTTCAGATTGCCGCTATGGGTTTCGCTTTCGCGGATGCAAAAGCGTGTTCATTACACACCAGTTAAATTTTCAAATGCCTCGCATGTTGAAATGGCTTCAGCCGGTGGTGAATTTGTTCAACCACATCATGATCAACCGGTTTGATCAGGTCTGGGTTCCGGATGTGCAACATGGCATCACCGGTACGCTTAGCCGCCCCGGCTGGTTAACAGAAAAAGTGCGTTGGATTGGCAATTTATCGCGGCTACCGTTGCCCACACCGGGGCTCCAACAGGAGTACGAGGTGGCCGTGATTTTGTCCGGGCCCGAGCCGCAGCGCACCTTGTTAGAAAACAAACTGGTGGCACAACTCCAGTTGCTTAATCTTCGGGCGGTGGTGGTACGTGGGCTACCCACAGCCCGCGCCCGGGAGCGCATCAACCAAATCGATTTCCACAACTACCTGGAGGGCGCAGCATTGGCCAACCTGATGCAGCAGGCTGCGGTGGTGGTTGCCCGCAGTGGTTACTCTACCGTAATGGATCTGATGGCTTTGGGTGGTAAGGCGATTTTCATCCCAACTCCCGGCCAAACGGAACAAGAACTGCTGGCGAAGACGCTTACCGCACAGCGAATTGCCTGGTCTGCGCCTCAGCATCATTTTGATTTGGCTGTAGCGTTAAAAAAACTTCCTGACTATCGCGGTTTTGCCGAGTGGAAACACCCACCTAATTTGCTGCCCGTTGTAGTAGATGAAACATTGAATTCGTTGTCTTGATCGATACCCACGCACATATCTACCTGCAAGAGTTCGATACCGACCGCGCAGATGTGTTTGCCCGGGCCGCGGAAGCTGGCGTGGTGGAATTGTACATGCCCAACGTAGACCACACCTCCATCGATCGGATGTTGGAAGTGGAGGCGAAGTTTCCGGCAATTGCGCGGCCCATGATGGGCCTGCACCCGTGCTACGTCAAGAGAGGATTTGAAAAGGAATTGTATTTGGTGGAGTCCTGGCTCGCCAAACGCACGTTCATCGCGATCGGTGAGATCGGCACCGACTTGTACTGGGATAAAACCACATGGCCCTACCAACAAGAGGCCTTTCTTCAGCAAATCCGGTGGGCAAAGCAATACCGTTTGCCGGTCGCGATCCATTGTCGCGAATCCATCGCGGAAACGCTGCAACTGCTCGAACCCCACGTGGGCGATGGCCTTACCGGGGTGTTCCACTGCTTCACTGGTACTGTGGAGCAAGCCCGGCAGTGCATTGCCTTTGGATTTCGGCTGGGCATTGGAGGTGTGAGCACATTTAAAAATGGCGGATTAGATCACGTGTTACCCGAGATCGACATCGCTCATCTGGTGTTGGAAACCGACTGCCCATATTTAGCTCCCGTGCCGCATCGCGGAAAGCGCAATGAACCTGCGTTCCTGGCGCTCATCGCCCAGCGCGTGGCCGATCTCAAGCAGGTACCGCTGGCCGAACTGGCCGCTACAACCACGGCTAATGCCCGTTCGTTATTCAAATCTCAGGCGCTACACCCGCTGTCATGAATTTCAAAAATGTTTCCGTTAACACTGCGTTTCCCGGCAAAGCCCGATCACGGGTAATGATTATTTATACCGGCGGTACCTTCGGCATGACCCAAAATGCAGAAGGGGTGTTGGTGCCGTTCGACTTCGCCCATATTCTGGAGCACCTGCCCACGCTGCGAAATCTATCGTTAGACCTTACGGTGATTTCATTCGACCAGCCCATCGATTCGTCTAACATTGAGCCTGCACATTGGCAAATGATGGCGCGGTTGCTTTTCCAACACCGGGCTGAACAGGATGGTTTTGTGGTGTTACACGGAACAGATACCATGGCCTACACGGCATCCGCGCTTAGCTTCATGCTACCCGATTTTGGTAAACCCGTGGTGTTCACGGGTGCGCAGTTGCCCATTAGCCACCCGCGCTCAGATGCGCGCGAAAACCTGATCACAGCGCTTGAAATTGCATCGGCCAAAAACGGGCCCCATGCACAGGTGCCGGAAGTTTGTATTCATTTTGGTTCTGAGTTGCTCCGTGGCAACCGATCAAAAAAAGTAGAAAGCATGCATTTTGATGCTTTTCAGTCGGAGAACTATCCGCCATTGGCCAAAGCCGGGGTCAAGATCACGTACAACGAAAGCGCGATTGCTGCACCTGGGCCAACCGCGCGCCTGCTCGACCGGTATGATGCCGGGGTGGCGATATTAAAGATGTTTCCCGGGATTTCACTCGCCGCCGTGCAAGCGTTGTTTGAAGCGCCTGGGCTTCGTGCCGTGGTCATCGAAACCTATGGTTCGGGTAATGCACCTACCAGCGGTGCGTTTCTCGAATTGCTCCGCTCTGCCATGGCGCGGGGGATTTTGCTCGTCAATATTTCGCAATGCCCCGGGGGCATGGTGATCCAGGGAAAATACGAAACCAGCCGCCATTTGCAGGCGTTGGGTGTGCTGGGGGGGTCGGACATGACCACCGAGGCCGCGATTACCAAGCTCATGGTTTTGTTGGGCAATTATCCCGTGGAAACGGTACGCGAACGCATGGCCCAGAATGTAGCTGGGGAGTTAACCGTGGCGAACTAACCACGGTTTTAGGCATTTCCGCAGCGGAGAGAGAGGGATTCGAACCCTCGTGACGCTTTAGACGTCAACACGCTTTCCAGGCGTGCCAGTTCAGCCACTCCTGCACCTCTCCGTAAAAGGGACGCAAAGAAAATCAATTTCCTGTATCTATTTGGAAGTTCCGGCAAGAAAAGGCGCGGCCGTTTGTGACGAACACCTGTTCAGCGCATTTCAAGACCAAATCAGTATGTACCAAACAGGTTCCACATTTTTTTTAAAAAGTTGTTTGAAAATGCGCAAAACATTTAATTTTGGCCACTTCAAAAAAGTGATTAAACCTTAAACCATGAAAAAACAACTCGCTATTCTCACGTTCGTAGGGGTACTTTTCTCCGCAATGGCCTTTGCGCAGGATTCTACAGCTACTCAAACTGATTCGACTGCAACCCCGGCTGCGGCTGCGGTAGTGGAAGAAACCCCTGTTGCGGATACCGCTGAAGCAACAGAAGAACAAACATTTCATCAAATTCTGAAAGAAAAATTCATTGAAGGTGGTAAGGAATACATGTGGCCAATCCTCATTTGTTTGATTTTAGGATTAGCAATCTCTATCGAGCGCATTATTACGCTTAACCTGGCCACCACAAACACTAAGAAATTATTGAGCCAAATCGAAGACGCGCTTGCAAAAGGTGGTGTTGAAGCCGCAAAAGAAGTAACAAAAAATACCCGTGGCCCTGTTGCCTCTATCTTTACGCAAGGTTTGATGCGCCACTCAGAAGGCATTGATATGGTTGAAAAGTCAATTGTATCGTACGGTGGCGTTGAAATGGGCAGACTTGAGCGCGGTTTGATTTGGATTTCATTGTTCATTTCACTCGGACCAATGCTTGGATTCTTCGGTACTGTAATCGGTATGGTGAATGCATTCGATGCGATTGAAGCAGCAGGGGATATCTCTCCTTCGATTGTTGCCGGTGGTATGAAAGTGGCCTTGATCACAACCGTTGGTGGTTTAGTGGTGGGTATGATTCTTCAGATCATGTATAACTATTTGGTTTCGAAAATTGACAGTCTGGTGAATGGAATGGAAGATGCTTCCATTTCACTGGTGGATATTCTGGTAAAGCACAAACTTGCTAAACACTAAGAGCAACATGGAAATCACGGATGTAGGTCTATATATCGCTTATGCGGTATTCATAGTGGCCGGGGCAGCAGCGATTGTGTTTCCGCTGGTAAACTCGTTGAAAAATCCGGGCTCAATCGGTAAGTCATTGGTTGGTGTTGGTGCAATGGTGGTGCTTTTCATCATCGCCTATGTTCTTTCCGGTGACGAGGTAACTGCCAAATACACCGCACTTGGTGTGGATGCGGGTTCCTCCAAACTCATTGGCGCCGGTTTAACGATGTTTTATTTTGTGATTGTGCTCGGGTTTGTGGGCATAATTTATTCTGAGGTCTCTAAAGCATTCAAATAATGCCACGTTCAACACCCGAAATACCCAACGCCTCGATGGCCGACATCGCGTTCTTGTTGCTAACCTTCTTTTTGGTTACAACCACTATCGCGAACGACCGAGGCTTGAGTATTCAGTTGCCTCCGCCTCCGGAAGCTCAGCAGCAGGAGGAGATCAAAATTCAAGAGCGGAATATGTTTAAGATTCAAATCAACTCGTTCGACCTGCTGTTGATCGAAGGTGAGCCGAATCAAGACATTTCCAACTTGAAAGAGGATATTAAGAAGTTCATCGTAAACAACGGTGCTGATCCCAACTCATCGGACAGCCCCGAGAAGGCGATTGTTTCAATCAAAACCGACCGTGGTACCAGCCACAAAAAGTTTATTGAAATCCTCGACATCTGCCAGGCAGCGTATTACGACATCTGGGCAGAACGCGCAGGCGTAACCAATCAGGAGTTTCGCGATGCGGCTTCGGATTTGGCGAACCCGGATAATAAAGCGATTTATGAAAAGGGTCGTGCCGGATTACCGATGAATATCTCGATTGCTGAACCTACCAAAGTAGGGGGCTAAAACTGAATCAAGCTATGTCAAAATTCAAAAAGAAAACACAGGTTAAGCAGGACATCCCAACTTCGTCCATGCCCGATGTGGTATTCATGTTGTTGTTCTTTTTCATGGTAACAACAGAGATGCGTGAAACTACCATTAACGTGCAGCAGCGCATTCCCGAAGCCACCCAGCTGAGGAAGTTGCAGCGGAAGTCGTTGGTAACAAACTTGTTTATCGGTGAGCCTCGCAAACTGGAGGAGTTTGGTAAGGAACCCAAAATTCAGGCCGGAGATGTGTTCATCGAGCCAAAGGATATCGTTTTGTGGGTAAACCGCGAAAAAGATAAGTTGGCAGAAAACGAGCGTGATCAACTTACTGTTGCACTGAAGGTAGACGGTGACGCAAAGCGCGGTATCATCGCTGATGTTGAAACCGAGCTTCGCAAAGCGAATGCCCGTAAAGTACTTTACACCGTGCTCGAAAAGCGCACGGCCAGAAAAGGATAAGAGTTAGTTGTTTTTCATGTTTTTAAGCCCCTTTCTGTTCGCAGGAAGGGGCTTTCTGTTTATCATTGTGCTATGGCTTTGGTCTCTGCAATTGCGGTAAACAATCCCAGGGTAATCCGTGCCTGGTGCATGTACGACTGGGCCAACTCCGTGTATTCGCTGGTCATTACCTCCGCAATTTTTCCGGTGTATTACAAATCGGTAATGCGGCAAGCGGGTGGCGATCAGGTGAGTTTTTTGGGCTTTTCTTTGGATAGCTCTGTCTTGTACTCGTACGCGCTTTCTTTCTCTTTTTTGGTAGTGGCGGTAATGTTGCCGTTGCTGTCGGGTGTGGCCGACTATGTGGGGCGCAAAAAATTGTTCATGCAGTTTTTTGTGATGCTCGGCAGCAGCGCGTGCATGGGCCTGTTTTTCTTTCGCGGGCCCTCGGATTTGAATTGGGCCATCACGTGTTCCGTGCTGGCAAGCATCGGCTTTAGCGGCAGCCTGGTGTTTTATAACGCGTTTCTGCCTGAAATTGCTTCGCCCGATCAATTCGACCGCATCAGTGCGCGGGGCTTTAGCATGGGCTATTATGGGTCTGTGCTGTTGATGGTGCTGTGCCTGGCGATGATTTTGAATGCCACAGCGTTTGGTTTTGCGGATGAAGGCGCTGCTTCGCGTTTTTCTTTTCTGCTCACCGGGGTTTGGTGGTTTGGCTTTGCGCTCATTCCTTTCCTGGTGCTCAAAGAAAACGGCTCGCCAACGGAGAAAAAAGACGTGCTCCTAAAAGGCTATCACGAGCTATTGGGGGTGTGGAAACGCATTCGGCAGTTGCCGTCGTTGAAGCGATATCTGTTATCCTTTTTTTTCTTCAACATGGGCGTGCAGACAATCATGTACCTGGCCACATTGTTTGGCACCGATGTGCTCCATTTGGCAGACGATAAATTGATCGGCACCATTCTGGTAATTCAATTGGTAGGTGCGCTGGGCGCAGGTTTGTTTGCCCGGGTCTCGGGCAAACTGGGTAATAAACTTGCGCTTGTGATCATGATTGGGATTTGGATTTTGGTCTGCGTGGTGGCCTATGCACTGCAAACGGAGTGGCAGTTTTACGCACTGGCGTTTGTTGTGGGTATGATCATGGGCGGTATCCAATCGCTATCGCGCGCAACGTATGCAAAATTGATCCCGGCCGATACCCAGGATCATGCCTCGTTTTTTAGTTTTTACGATGTTACGTACAACGTGTCGATTGTGTTGGGCACGTTTTCGTTTGGCTTGATTAACCAAATCACCGGTACCATGCGCAACAGTGCGCTGGGTTTGGGCGTATTTTTTGTACTGGGGCTGGTGGCGTTGCTTACCGTTACGGACAGCCGACTTGCCGCTCGCCGCCGCTAAAAGCGGAGGTGCTTTACCGTCATTCCGTTATTGATCAACTGCTTCAGCGAATTAATTCCAATTTTCAAATGAAGATCCACGTAATTGGCCGTAACCACTTTGTCGCTGGTTTCGGTTTTTACGCCATCCGGCACCATGGGTTGATCCGATACCAGCAGTAGCGCCCCGGCTGGAATTTCATTGTAAAAAGCGGTCGAAAAGATCGTGGCCGTTTCCATGTCAATGGCCATGGCGCGAATCTTGCGCAAATATTCTTTAAAATTCTCGTCCCACTCCCATACTCGGCGGTTGGTGGTGTACACAGTCCCACTCCAGTAATCCTGATTGTGATCGCGTATGGTTGTGGAGATCGCTTTTTGCAACGCGAAGGAGGGCAACGCGGGTACCTCCGGAGGGAAGTAGTCGTTGGAGGTACCTTCTCCGCGGATGGCCGCAATGGGTAGAATAAAATCCCCGAGGTCGTTCTTGCGCTTAAGCCCCCCACATTTACCTAGAAACAGGCAGGCTTTGGGCTTGATTGCCGTTAGGCAGTCCATAATGGTTGCGGCATTTGGGCTACCCATCCCGAAGTTGATCATGGTAATGCCTTCGGCCGTGGCGCTGAGCATGGCGCGGTCTTCTCCCGCTACGGGCACGTTATGCCATTCTGCAAACTTGCGCACGTAGTTGTCGAAATTGGTAAGCAAAATATACTGGCCGAAGCTTTCCAGCGGCAGCCCGGTGTAGCGAGGAAGCCAATTTTCAACAATGTCCTGTTTGCTCTTCATAATAAAATCAAATTTCTTTGGTGCGTGTACGCGTTAAACCTGCCTCCGGTTGAGCTAACAACCAAAAAAGAGAATGGCAAAGTATGGATTTTTGATGGGATCCGGAAGAAATACATCCAGCTCACCCCCGAAGAGTGGGTACGTCAACACTTTATTCATTATTTAATCCAAGAGCTTCGCTACCCAAAGTCACTTTTTCGGGTGGAGGGGAGTTTGCAATACAACCGCTTGCAAAAGCGATCGGATATTTTGGTATGCGATCGGCAGGGGAAGCCGTGGATGCTGATCGAGTGCAAATCGCCCGCCATTAAACTCACGCAAAAAGCGTTTAACCAGGTGGCGGTTTACAATCTTACCGTGGGTGCGCAATATTTGGCGGTAACCAACGGAATGGTGCATTACTGCTGGTTACGCGGAATCGATAACCCGGAGCCGGTTTTTTTAAACGAGTTTCCACCGTTTCAATAAAAAAACTCCGGTTGCCCGCAAGCCCCCGGAGTTTCTGATCGGTTGTCGGACACTTAACCCAGAAATTCTTTCACATCCGTGTAGGGCAGACTAAAGGCATCGGCCACGGCTTTGTAAACTACCTTGCCGCCAATCATGTTTAATCCTTTGCGCAGATCGGTGTTATCTGCACACGCTTTCTTCCATCCGTGGTTCGCCAGTTTAATCGCGTAGGGCAGGGTTGCATTGGTCAGTGCCCACGTAGAGGTGTACGGTACAGCGCCGGGCATGTTGGCCACGCAATAGTGCACCACGTCATCAATAATATACGTAGGGTCTTCGTGCGTGGTGGGCTTGCAGGTTTCAATGCAACCACCTTGATCTACCGCTACATCTACCAATACCGTGCCTGGGCGCATCGTCTTCAACATATCGCGGGTAATGAGTTTGGGCGCTTTTGCTCCGGGTATCAATACCGCACCAACAATCAGGTCATGATTTTTTACCAACTCGCGAATAACGTAGTCGTTCGAAACCATCGTATGCACATTTTTCGGCATCACGTCGTCCAGGTAGCGGAGGCGGTTGATGTTCACATCCGTAATCGTAACATCGGCACCCATGCCAGCCGCAATTTTGGCAGCGTTGGTGCCCACTACACCACCGCCCAAAATCAACACTTTAGCGGGCATTACACCGGGAACACCGCCCAATAAGATGCCGCGCCCCTTTAATGGCTTTTCTAAGTACTTGGCGCCTTCTTGAATGGACATCCGGCCCGCCACTTCCGACATCGGCACCAACAACGGCAGACTACCGTCCACACGCTCTACGGTTTCGTAGGCGAGGCAAACCGCACCGGTTTTAATCATGGCATGCGCCAGCGGTTCGTACGAAGCAAAATGAAAATATGTAAAAACGAGTTGATCTTTGCGAATCAAGTTGTACTCGGCTTCGATGGGTTCTTTCACTTTCATGATCATCTCGGCTGTGTCAAACACCTCTTTTGGGGTGGACAACATCTTTGCGCCGGCCCCGAGGTATTCCTCATCCGAAAAACCGCTGCCCACACCGGCGGTCTTTTGCACGTACACGGTGTGTCCTCTGCGTACCAACTCCTGCGCGCCGGCCGGGGTTAACGCCACGCGGTTCTCGTTATTTTTGATTTCTTTCGGAACGCCTACAATCATGATTCTGGAATTTTAACTTTGAACAACTTTTTGGAGCCGCAAATATAGCGATCGGATACGATTGCAGAGGCCACTAAAACCGATTTTATGACACCAGCAGGCAGCCCGGTTTACTTTGCATTTTACGGTTCGTTGCGCAGGGGTATGCAGAATTACCTCGCTTTCGCGGATGAGTTGGAATACCTGCATTCGGCTTGGTTGCGTGGTTACAAAATGTACGCGTTGCAAGAATATCCGTGTGTTGTGAAAGCAGGGCCGGAGTCGAAAATCCTGGTAGAAATTATGCGCGCCAAAACGGCCCACTGCGCGGCGCAGATTCACCAGTTGGAACTTGATACCGGTTACGCGTTTGAAACGATTTCGGTGGCCGGGCAAGATGCGTGGTTGTATTATTTTGTTCAACCTCCAAATGATCGGGTGGTCGCCTCGGGCGATTGGGTTACATTCTTCCGGGAATTTTATCGGCCTTAATCAAAAATTTTGTGCGCAGAAAAACCGGAAAATGCTGGCCGATTTTTCCCTATTTTTGGCCTGAAAACGTTTTCTATCGTGAGCCAGGCAAAAACCATTCGACACAGCGAAACGCAGGTGCAGGAGTTGCTCACCGACTTCCATCTGGCCTGCATGAGTCGAGAAGCCAGCGTGCTCGGCCGCAAAGAGGTGTTTATGGGCAAAGCCAAATTCGGGATTTTTGGCGATGGAAAAGAATTGGCTCAACTGGCCATGGCCAAGGTTTTTGAGCCAGGCGATTTTCGCTCCGGCTACTATCGGGATCAAACATTCATGCTCGCCATTGGCGAGCTTACGTTACAGCAATATTTCGCGCAACTGTATGCCCACACCGACGTGGCGGCTGACCCCGCCTCGGCCGGGCGACTAATGAATGGCCATTTTGCTACGCGCATGTTGGATGAAGACGGCAGGTTTAAGCATCTGGCCGCGTTAAAAAATTCCAGCGCAGACATTTCGCCCACAGCAGCGCAAATGCCGCGGTTGCTTGGCCTGGCTTATGCCTCAAAGCTGTTTCGCGAGAACCACGCGCTTCACGCCTTTACGCAGTTCTCCAATAAAGGGAGCGAGGTGGCATTTGGCACTATTGGCAATGCCTCTACTTCCGAAGGCATGTTCTTCGAAACGCTCAATGCTGCCGGGGTGCTGCAGGTGCCCATGTTAATTTCGGTTTGGGATGATGAGTATGGCATATCAGTACCAAACAAATACCAGACTACCAAGGGCAGCATCTCAAAGATTCTGGCCGGGCTTCAGCGCGATAAAAAGGACAAAGGCTTTGAGATTTTAACTGTTCGGGGGTGGGATTATCCGGCGTTGTTAGCAACCTATCAAAAAGCAGCGCGTATTTGTCGCGATGAGCATGTGCCGGTGTTGGTGCACGTGGTGGAAATGACGCAGCCTCAAGGCCATTCCACCAGTGGCTCGCACGAGCGTTACAAATCAAAAGAGCGGCTCGAGTGGGAAAAGCAGTTCGACTGCATTCTCAAGTTAAAAGAATATCTGCTTGAGCAAGGTCTTGCGCTGCCAGAGCAATTGGTGGAGATCGAAAAGCAGGCAAAAGACGAGGCGAAGCGGGCCAAAGAAACGGCGTGGAAGGAATTCAACGAAGACATTCAAATCGATCAGCAAGCGTTGGATACAATACTCGCAGAAATGGCCGACCTCCCGGAAGTTGTAGAGATTCGGCAGGAGTTGCGACAGACCGTTAATCCGTTACGCCTTGATGGAATAAAAACTGCAAAAAAAGTTGCCCGTGTTTTGCGCGTGCGCGAACATCCCGCCAAGGCCAGCTTGATCGCCTGGCTTGAGCGAACGGCACGCGAGAATGAGGAACGCTACAGCTCGCACTTGCACAGCAATTCAACTGAGTCGGCTCTGACGGTAGCCGGAGAACCCGCGGTGTACTCCGATGCATCGCCACTCGTAGATGGCCGTGAGGTGCTGCGTGCGTGTTTTCAACAGGCGCTTACCCGCGACCCGCGCATTTTCGCGCTGGGTGAGGATGTGGGAAAAATCGGTGACGTGAACCAGGGGTTTGCGGGGCTGCAAGAGATTTTTGGTGAGTTGCGCGTAACCGATACCGGCATTCGCGAGTGCACCATTGTAGGGCAGGCCATTGGCGCTGCGCTGCGTGGCTTACGCCCGATTGCGGAGATTCAATACCTGGACTATCTGCTTTACGCGATCCAGATTTTGTCGGACGACCTGGCCTCTTTACAGTACCGTACCAGGGGTGGGCAAAAGTCGCCCGTTATCATTCGCACGCGCGGCCATCGGCTGGAAGGAGTGTGGCACGCAGGTTCGCCCATGGGCATGATTCTCCACAGCCTGCGCGGCATGTATGTACTCGTGCCACGCAACATGACGCAGGCTGCAGGCTTCTACAACACGCTGTTACAGTCGGACGATCCTGCGCTCATGGTGGAGTGTTTAAATGGCTATCGGTTAAAAGAACGAATTCCGGATAACCTTGAAACGTTTACGGTGCCGCTGGGTGTGCCCGAGGTATTGCGCACGGGCGATGATGTAACCGTTGTAACCTACGGCTCCATGTGTCGTGTGGTGATGGACGCGGCCAACGAACTGCACGCGGCCGGTATTGAGTGCGAAGTAATTGATGTGCAAACCTTATTGCCGTTCGACCGGCACCACCGCATTTTGGAATCCGTAAAGAAAACAAACCGTGTGGTGTTTGCTGATGAAGATGTGCCGGGTGGTGCCACCGCATTTATGATGCAGCAGGTGTTGGAAGAACAGCAGGCCTATGCGTTTTTGGATGCCAAGCCCGTAACGATTACGGGGAAAGCGCATCGCCCAGCATACGGATCAGATGGTGATTATTTTTCCAAGCCAAATGTAGACCAGGTGTTTGAGGTGGTCTATGCGCTGATGCGCGAGGCCGATCCCGAAAGATTCCCCGCGTTGTATTAACGCCTACCTGCGAATACTCTGAAGCGTAAACTCCGGAGTTTCGATTACGTTACTGCGGTTCAATTCGCGGTCTTGGATCCACACACGAAGTTTTAGTGTACGAATACTGAAGGCCGATAAAAATCCCACCGAGCGCATGGGGTAGGTAATAGTGCCTTCCAACGGAGCACTGCCCACGCCCTCTTTTTGTAAACGGGGTAAACGGCCGTTAAAATCCACGCAGAATAGTTCTTTCCAATCGTATTCGGTAAAAGTGCCGTTGGCGTTTTTGGTGTAAAACTCAACGAAGATGTTGTTAAAGTTGGGATTACTCTGGAAGTACACGGTATCGATTACCCGCGGCGGGCTGGCGTTGTTGAAAACCAACTCCCAGTTTAAACAATCGAATGGGCGCACGTAGGCGGGCAGCGTATCATAACCGCGCACTGTTCTTCGGCTGCGATAGTTTACCAGTTTGCGGGTGGTGCTTCGGGTTGTAAGCTTTTGGTTGGTACCTTCTTCGAAATAAAAATATTGCGCATACGCGGGTTGCCCGTTGCTGTTTACGAATTCATCGGTTCGCAGACCCACATCGCCATTACCATCCCGAAAGTTAAGACGCAGTACAAGGGTATCCGCCCCAGAAGGCACATCGCGAAAAAACACCTCGGCAAAGTCAATGGAAGGAGTAGTGGGAAAATTCGGGGGATCAAAGCATGAAAATGCGATGGCGAATAAGCCTACCATAAACACGCCCCCAACAAGTCTTCTCATCGTATCTTTGAATCGGTTTGTAAGTTAGTCAACAGTTGGTAACGTATAAAAGTTTTACGGGTAGAACGTACGCCAATAACGACTGCGATTGGCAGGAAATTGCGCTTGAGGTCTTTCGGTTTCAGGCCAATGCCTGTGCCGTGTATCGCGATTATTTGCAGTATCTGGGCAAAAAACCGGCAGATGTTCAAACAATAGCCGAAATCCCTTTTTTGCCGATTTCATTTTTTAAAACCCACCTGGTTCAAAGCGGGAATTGGCAAGAGGCGGAGGTTTTCTTCAGCAGCGCCACCACCGGTACCGTAACCAGTAGGCACGCGCTTCCCGACAAAACGTTCTACCTCCGCCACGCCTTGCGGCTTTTTGAAGCCGAGTACGGTGCAATTTCAAACTATCATGTGCTGGCGTTATTGCCCGCATATCTTGAGCGGCCGGGCTCTTCGTTGATTGCCATGGCTGATTTCTTTATTCGAGAATCAGGATCCTCTGAGTCGGGCTTTTTTCTTTACAATCTGGGCGAGCTAACCGCGCGCATCCGAAAGCTGCTGGAGACCAACCGCAGGGTATTGTTGTTGGGGGTAACTTTTGCGCTGTTGGATTTGGCCGATCAACTGAGCGCCCCGTTTGATCAACGGCTGTTGGTAATGGAAACCGGAGGAATGAAAGGGCGTAGACCGGAAATCACCCGAAGCGAGCTGCATGGGTTTCTTACCGAAAGGCTGGGCGTTCCGGCCATTCACTCCGAATACGGGATGACCGAGTTGTTATCGCAGGCGTATTCCAAAGGCGGCGGTATTTTCAACACCAATGCGTCGCTGCGGGTGTTTATTCGTGATATTACCAATCCGCTGGAGTTGGTGCCATTAGGCGAGACCGGTGGGGTAAACGTGGTTGACCTCGCGAACGTGCATAGCTGTAGTTTTATTGAAACGCAGGATTTGGGCAAATTGCACAGAAATGGCACGTTTGAAATCCTTGGAAGGATGGACAACAGCGATGTTCGGGGCTGCAATTTGCTCGTTAAGTAGCCTAATTTGGCGATAAACGGAAAATCTCAAGAAAATCCGTTTGATTTCCGGGTAAAACCTTAATATTTTTGATTTCCAAAGCCAACCACATGAAAAAAATTGCAGCATTTGTTCTTCTTCTGGTCGTATTCGCTTCCTGTAGCCAATACACCTGTCCTACCTACTCCAAAAAGGAGGTAAAGAAGCCGGCAACCGCCAAAATTTAACTCAAAGGTATTTTTCTACGTCCGCTGCGGTGATCTTGTCGCCTGACATGATCACCAGCCGCTCGACCACGTTTCGCAGCTCCCGGATGTTTCCCGTCCAGGTATGGTGCTCCAGTAGCTTTACGGCTTTTTCTTCAATTGCCTTCGGCTTGGCTCCATATTCTGTGGAAATGTCTTTCAAAAACTTTTCTGTTAGCGCTGCGATGTCCTCTTTTCGATCGCGTAACGCCGGAACGGAAATCACGATTACACTTAGGCGATGGTAAAGGTCTTCGCGAAAGCGGTTTTCGCTGATTTCTTTCTTCAGGTCTTTGTTTGTGGCAGCAATTACGCGCACGTTTACCGGCAAATCTTTCTCGCCACCCACGCGGGTGATGCGATGCTCTTGCAGCGCGCGCAGCACTTTGGCTTGGGCGGCAAGACTCATGTCGCCAATCTCATCCAGAAACAGCGTGCCACCATCGGCTTGCTCAAATTTTCCTAAACGCTGTTTTACGGCGGAAGTGAACGAACCTTTTTCGTGGCCAAACAGCTCGCTTTCGATCAGCTCGCCCGGTATGGCCGCGCAGTTTACTTCAACAAATGGCTGTGCGGCCCGGCTGCTTTTTTCGTGAATAGATCGCGCTACAAGTTCTTTGCCCGACCCGTTTGGCCCGAGCACCAGCACGCGTGCGTCTGTGGGCGCTACTTTTTCGATCATCTCGCGCACGTGCTGCAGCGCGGCAGATGTACCCACCATTTCGTACCGGCTGGAGACTTTCTTGCGTAGCGTTTTTGTTTCCGATACAAGGGAGTGATTGTTTAATGCATTGCGCAGGGTAACCAGCAGCCGGTTCAGGTCGGGTGGTTTCTGCAGGAAGTCATAGGCGCCTTTACGTGTAGCATCTACGGCCATTTCAGTGGTGCCGTGAGCCGATACCATGATGAACGAGGTGGCGATGCCTTTTTCTTTGGCACGTTGCAACACTTCCATGCCGTCTATTTTGGGCATCTTAATGTCGCAGAAGGCCACATCATACGGATTGGTTTCCAGCAGTTGCAAGGCTTCCTGGCCGTCTTTCGCTTCGTCTACTTCGAGCTTCAGCTCTTTTTGATCCTTTAAAATGTCTTTCAGTACCGCACGTATGGCGGCCTCATCTTCGATAATCAGAACACGTGGCATGTGCAATAAGGGTTAAAAAAATGCAAGCCTGTAAGCCGGGTTCTGTTCCCCAACACGTTGGGGCTTCTATCATTTATCTGGCTCTGGCTTCGCAACCAGAGTCTAGCAGCCTACCCACCCCGGCAGATTGCTTGCGCAATCAGGACAAGAGCGGGTCCAGCCCGGGGCCTATTTGGCCTTTCAACTCGTAAGGTTTGCCATGCGCACTTTATCACTAAAATGCCGGTGGGCTCTTACCCCACCTTTTCACCTTTTCCCCAACGAATCGGGGTAGTTTGTTTTCTGTGGCACTGTCTGTCTCCAAACAAGTTTGGAGCCTTCCCGTTAGGAAGTACGATGCTCTTATGTTGCCCGGACTTTCCTCTACCGAATTAACGGCAGCGATAGAACGGCTTGCCAAGCAAAAGTACAGATGATTTAGAACTCCTGTCGAAATTTGTTTTTTGAGATTTCATCTGGAGCCATCTCAAAAAAATGAAAAGCGTCATTTCGAGGGAGGTACGACCGAGAAATCCTTGATTGCAGCTGCAAATAGGGATGTCTCACTTTCGTTCGACATGTTTCTGAGACGGCTTTTAGTGAATATCGGCTCCGGTGATTTTCATTTCGAACTGATCGGCAAGATTGGCCACTTCCATAATCATTTCGCGAACGGCATCTGCGGATACAGAGCTGGCCTCGGCCACGGCTTCGATTTGCAGGTATCCTTCCGAAATTACAAAGCGGCTGTAATAGAAGTGGGCAGATTGCTCTAACAGCATGGAAAATGGCATGTCGTGTTGCAACGGGCATACCTTTGAGCTGATGTGGTAAAGCCTGCGGTTGTACAACTCGTTTACGCGCACGTAGCCCAATACGGTTTGAAAACGCGCACCCGAAACCGGCACCACAATAATGGCGTGGTCAGGGTCATACATGGTGTACTGGCCATTTACCTGATCAGCAACCTGGGCCATCACGGCATTTAAATCCATGGCAAAGGTGGTTTAGTTGGGAAAAGGTACTAAATGCCCAGCGTACTAAAAATAAACTGCATAGACTTTTGTGCCACGCGAAGAGAATTCGATTGCTGGCGCAGGCAGGCGAATCATATTCGCCACAAACAACAGCGACTTTACCCATTTTGAGCGAGTGCGGATGGCTGTAAGATCAAAGTCGAGGCCGAGGTAATATTGGCGATAAGGTGTGAGGGCATCGGTGGCAAGCGGCACACCGCGCGTCATGCCGTGTGCACCATACCCTACACTTACATTTAGCCATTTAGGAAAAAGCAAAAACTTATCCATGTCCACCGAGAGCCAATACGTTTGCCCGTTGTAGTCTTTGATGAACTCTTCGTGCAAGCCACGTCCGAGCAATTCCGGGCGCATGCGTGCAAGTGAAGTACGGTGGAACGAGAATTTAGGATGTACGCGAACTTCGCCCCAGGTTGTTGCCTGCGCCAGAAAAAGCGCAGAACCAAGGAAGTTTGCCGCAAGATCGCTGGCGGATGCCCCATAGCCTGCGGAGAATCCATCGAAAACTTCGATAGACGATGTCATCGCAAATGCGGCCACACTTCCCCAGAGTGCCGCCTTTCTTTGCGGTACATTGGCCCATTGAAGTGTGCGGGCAGCCGCGTGACTAATCTGAAAGGAGGAGTACAAGTGGCCCACCTTGTCGATCTGTTTCCACTCGGCAGCATCATTAAAAAACCGAAACGATTGCCGCGGATACTGGGCGTACCAAAGTTGGTTTAACGCAAGCAGCGAGCCGCCATAACCAATGGCCGTGGTGGTAACCAGTGCGGTCAGGCGCTTGTGGTTTACACCCGTGGTATCTGGCTGGCTCCATCCGGGCAAGACAACAAGGCTGAGCCAAATACTAAAAACTGCCTTCATTGTTTGTTTCGGATTCCATTTTCAGCTCTCGCCTCCGTCGGTCGCGCGCGGAGCGCAGCAGGTCTTTTACCTCGTTAAAATTCTGGGTGTGCAGCAAACTAAACCCGGTGGTAATGGGCAATTGGTTTCCCAGCGTATTTTGAATGGTGTTGAAATTAGACCGGCTATACATTTTAACCTTAAAACGCCCGTCGGGAGTAAGCAGGTAGTCAACGGTCCAGTCGCCCGCCACTGAGGCCACGTTGGCAGTTTGAGCGTTGCCAAAGGTGCCATCGCGCGTAATGCGCAACCGGCCGTTCAACATCGAGTACGAGAGGCGAAGCTGAAAGGTATTGAATGCCTCTTGATTCATGGACGCCAAATCAAGATCAAAATCGATCTCCAGATTTTGATCCATCTGCGAAAGCCAATAGCTCAATTGATTTGAGAGAAATTCGCTCACGCTGTTTTGAATGGTGCCGCTCGTGTTAAACGCATCGGGGGGTGAGAACCGGCGCAGCACAATGAGACTAAATACCTGTTTCTTTAATTCCTGCTCATCTGCCCGGGCTTTAAATGCATCAAATTGAAACTTTAGTGGCACGGGGCGTGCGCCGGCCTCGGTTTCGGCTATCACGTTATCGGGTACTTCCGGCGCGGAAAGGTCGAATTGAATTTGTGGCGAAAGCATCTGGCCATCCAGCTTGAGTAATACTTCTACGGGGTATTTTCTGCGGATGGCCGGAGCGCTGATGACCGACTGATCCGGAAGAATGGGACCGAGCGATGCGAGCTGCCGGTAGCTGGCAGTGATTTTCATTGTACCTTGGTAAGGATCGCCATACCAGGCGATGTTACTGCCGGGTTTTACGGTAAACTCCTTATTGATGATGTCGTACAGGGTGAAGTTATACGCGCCCTCGGTAAACTCAAAAAATCCGAACATGTTAAACCCGCCACGGGAGTCCATGAGCAGTTTGAGATCTCCGGTACCCCGCCCCCGAATAATATCGCCTGCCTTGATATCGAAGATGATCTCGGCATAGGCGTCCGGCGTGATGTCAAGATTTAAGTCCAACACAAACCCGGATAGGTCGGTCTCGCGATCTTTAATGGGTGTATCCGCCTTTGCGGTTACGGAATCCGTGAAATGAAAAAAATTAATGAAGTCTTTTTTTTCTACGCTGTTGGTACCGCCAATGGGAATGAAAATCCGGGTGTTTTTTTCCGATTTTGCAGAGGCCGAAATTTTTAAATTGGCGATCGGCCCGAAAATGTTCAGGCTGCCAGAAGAATACGCCTGGCCATAAAAAAGCTGGTTGTCTTTTGATGTGGTGTTGAGCACCTGCATATTTTTAAAGTCGCAGTCGATGTTAAATCGGAAACGTTGAAAATTACGGTGACCAATGCGGCCTTCTAACTCACCTTTGTTTCCTACTACATCCGTTAACTGCATGTTCTCGAAAATGATTTGACTGGCCGTCATATTCAATCCACCCTGTATTTGGTAGTACGTGTTTAAGTAGTTTACGCGCAGCCGCCCATCCTGAATTTGCCCCGAGCCTTCGATCAGCGGTTTAAGTAGTGTGCCGGTGATGGTGTACCGCCCGGTGAGTGTGCCGTCCAAATCAGAAAAAATACCTTTCACCAGGGGCTCAATTACTTTAATATTTGCTTTGTTAAAATCGGCTTGCAGTTGTAGCGGGCTTTCCACGTCCGCGGGTTGATATTTGCCGTTCAAATCCATTAATTTATTTTCACCCCGAATCAACTCAAAGTCCAGATTAAACTCATTGCGCTCGCGCACCCAAACATTTTTGCCTATCAGTGTGCCGATCAGAAATTTGTTAAGCGTTAGATCGGTGATGGTAACGTTGTTTTGAATATTTGGCGAGCGATATACGTTTTGCAGGGAGATAAAACCATCAAGCTGGCCGGCAAAACTCTCGCTTGAAAAAGAGTTGAGCAATTCCAGATTTACGTGCTCAAAGGCAAGCCGGAGCTCTGGCTCCGGCTGTTGCGAGATGTAGCCACTGAGCGTGATGGCGGCATCCGGACGGAAAATCCGAAAATCGCGGATGCTGAACTCCCGGCCTTTCCAGAAAATGGCATTGGTGTTGGAAACGGCCCACTCTTCCCCCAAAGCACGAATGTGCGAGGGTAGCATTTTTAGACGGATACTGTCTTGCAAAAACGCTACTTCTGTACGGAGATTAACCGAGTTTGGTTGATCTTCTTGTTGTAAATCCAAGGTAACATCAATGTGGTTGCGATCCCAGATCGCTTCTGCAAATAGTTTTTCTGTTCGCAGCCGAGAACCCAACTTTTGATTCCGAGAGTCAATGGTCAGCATGGCCAACACCGATGTACTATCATTAAACTTTGACGTACTCAAATCAATGTTGGTGTGGTACAGTTCCTGGTTTTTGTATCGGATGGTATCGATGCTCGTATCAAGATGAAATTGAGTAGCCGCGCCATTCGAAAAACTGCCGCGCACCAGAATATCGTGATCTACTTCCAGCGGCAATTGAATAAGACTAAATACCGGATTGATATTTAAAAGTTGAATTTGAATATCCGTATCGTACGGAACTACGCGTGGCGCTTTGCCTTTTTGTTGGTAGTATTGTTTTTGTGCTTCGCGATCGTTCTCAAAATTCAGCGCAATTTCATCTTTAAAATTCAGCAGATCATTAAACAACTGGCCAAACAGAAAATTGCCTTTGATTTCGCCGTGCACCAGGCTGGAGTTTACAGTAAGGGTTCTGTTGGTTTTGGATTTAACAGACGAAAGCACCAATTCCGGTAACTGGAGTTTCCGGTTGTTGTACACTAATTTGGTTTGCGAGAGCGAAGCACTGCCCACCAGGCTATCGATGGATAGGCCTTCGGTGTTGATGTCGAAATTCGTTTGAACAAAAAACTCGTCTTTCATTAAATGGAGTTTGTCCAGCCGCGCGGTATCAATCCGCCCTTTTATTTTCAACAGATCTTTCCGGTTGCGTAAGTCAATGGACCCGGTAGCATTGAGTTGGAGGTGCGGGTCGTTAATCGTCAGTTTGCCGTTAAAATACTCGCGGGCAAATTGTGCGTTGGTTTCAATGTTGGTGTAGTTATAGCGAAAAATGCCAATGGAGGGTATGGAGCCGTTTAGCTTAAAGTTGGCGGTAGCTAGCGTAATGCCTCGTCCTTCAATGGCACCATCCATGGTAACTCGCTGAAAGGCCACGGTGTCTTTCGAAAATGTACCTAAGTCAAAGTCAATAAGTTTGAGGTTGCCCCGATACGTGGTTTGTTCCAGCCGCTCGGGGTCAATTTTCAGGTTGAGGTCAGAAAAGATCGTGCCCGCCGGGCTGAAGATTTCTGCGTCTGCAACAAAATCGTTAAGAAAACCCACGAAATTTCCGGCCACACGAAAGCGCCTCAGATTTTGAAGAAATTGCAGCGAGCGTGGCGGAAGCAACGGGGCGAGGTCATGTATGTTTACCTGGCCTTCGGTGATGGCGAGATTAATGAATGTCTCGCGCAACGTAGGAAGGCCATCAAAATCTGCCCGGCCTTTCAAGATGGACTGGCCCGTGCGGACTTCGAGATTGCGTGCACTTAAACGGCCCACCCGGCCGCGAATGTGCCCGGAGATGGCGAGTTCTTCCAAGAGGGTTGCCGCGCCCGTCAACTTCTGCAATTCGGCTGGGTCGAGGCGGGTGTCTTTAAGCCGCAGATCCATGCGTACTTTCTTTGTGAAATCGGACAAGTCGCTACTGGCGTGGTAGGAAAACACGAGTGTATCTGCCAAGCGGCTTTTGCCGGTTTCCAGATCCAGATGGTAAAACTCAAGCGCCTTTTGCGAGTAGCGGAAGAAGGTTTGTAGTTTTTGAATTGATAACTGCGAGTGTGCTTCTATCGCCTGAAGGTTTTGTACCACAAACTGGGTGGTATCGCCAATCACTTTAAAGTTGGAAAGTAGACCATCCGAAATATCGAATTGCAGGTTTGAAGGATCAAATCGGCCAGCTGATAATTTTTCTTTACCGTTGGCATACGTAAACTGGCTGTTGCTTACGCTCAACTCACCGATATTGATTTTCACACTGGTGCCACCCGGCTTTCCGCTGCTGAACGCCTGTTTGATGCGTTCGATCCATACGTTGAGGTTTAATCTTTGGGTGCTGTCGCTGCTGATATTTTTTAACTGCACGCGGGCGCCATCCAATGCAGCACCGTCTACATTGATATCGCCATGTGCGTATAACGACACCAAATCGAACTTGATGTGTAGTGTTTGGGCCGCCAGCAGCACATTGTTTTCGGGATCTTTTACCTGTAATCCTTCAAGGTGAAGATAATCCCACCACGAGAAATAAAATGATTCGAACGTAACGGGAAAACCCGTGGCGGTGGTAAGTTTTTTTGTGTAGCGCTCCAACAAACTTTCCTGTACAACGCGAACCTGAAGTATCAAGAAAGAAAGAACGACAAACAGCACCGTTAGGTAGCCGCCATACAGAATGAATCTGCGAAGCCACAGAAGCAGCCGATTTTTGATAAATTGCCAGTTCATTCGCGCTTTACATGATCACCAACATCCTTGCCATAGAATCTTCGTGCGATGAAACTTCTGCTTCGATTATCCAAGATGGAAAGGTACTTAATAATGTAATTGCCTCGCAAACCGTGCACCAGAAATATGGCGGTGTAGTGCCCGAGCTTGCCTCGCGTGCGCACCAACTACACATCGTTGATATTGTTAACGATGCGCTGGGGCAAGCCGGTATATCGCCACAGCAATTAAATGCCGTGGCATGTACGCGCGGCCCGGGGCTGTTGGGGGCGTTGTTAGTGGGTGTGTCTTACGCAAAGGCCATGGCCTGGTCGTTGGATGTTCCGTTAATTGATGTGAACCACATGGAGGCCCACGTTCTAGCACATTTTATAGACGACCCCAAGCCCGCGTTTCCTTTTCTTTGCCTCACGGTAAGCGGTGGCCACACGCAAATTGTTTTAGTGCATAGCCCACTTCAAATGGAGATTTTGGGTGAGACGTTAGACGATGCGGTGGGCGAGGCGTTCGACAAAGCGGCAAAGATCATGAGTTTGCCGTACCCTGGCGGGCCGTTAATCGATCAATACGCAGCGCAAGGCAATCCAAAAGCCTTCGTTTTTCCCGGCAGCGATATTCCCGGCCTCAATTTTTCGTTTAGCGGCATCAAAACGGCCTTTTTGTACTTTTTGCAAGAAGAGGTGAAAAAGAGGCCGGATTTTATTGCCATGCACTTACCGGATTTGTGCGCCAGCCTGCAACATCGGCTGGTGCAGATGCTGATGAAAAAATTGGAGTTGGCGGTTCAGCAAACCGGCATCCTTCGGGTGGCTATTGCAGGCGGGGTGGCGGCCAATCGCGGCCTGCGTGCTGCCCTGCAAAACCGCGTGGAAAAAAAGGGCTGGCATGCGTTCATTCCGGCATTTCAATATTGCACAGACAATGCCGCGATGATTGCTATGGCGGCCCACTTCAAATATCAGGCAGGCGCCTTTGCATCGTTAGACATGGCACCCGTTGCGGGGTGGGAAATGAAAAAATCTGCGGTGATATGAAATCGGTTTTCAAACCCGGCGATACCAAGACGTTTTCAAAACGAGTAACGCCTGCGGATTTTGTGCGCTTTGATGCGGAGGTGCTTCATGCCGTTTACTCCACGTACGCGCTGGCACGCGATTTTGAATGGAGCTCGCGATTGTTTTTTCTGGAAATGAAAGATGCAGACGAAGAGGGTGTGGGTACGTTTCTTTCGATTGATCATAAAAGCCCCGCGTTTGATGGCGAGTGGGTACAGATTACGGCCACGGTGGAGAGTTTGAATGGGCCGGAGTTAATCTGCGCAATTGAAGCCCGGGTTGAAGATCGTATTATTGCGGTAGGAAAAACCGGGCAGAAGATGCTTAAATTGGAAAAGTTGAATCGTATCTTTAGAAGAACATCATGAGCAAAGAGCGCTTTGCCAAAACCATTAACATCCGTAACAAACAAGCCAGCTTTAATTATGAGTGGCTTGAGACGTTCGTTGCCGGATTGGTATTAACCGGCTCAGAAATAAAAAGTATCCGCGAAGGAAAGGTAAGTTTATTAGATGGGTATTGCTTCTTTGATCGGGGCGAGGCATTTGTAAAGGGTGTTAACATCACACCCTATGCCCAAGGCACACACTACAATCATGAAGCGGTGCGCGACCGCAAGCTGTTGCTGAAGAAGGCAGAGATTGCAAAACTAAAATCGCGGGTGGAAGAAAAAGGACTTACGTTGGTGCCCACGCGGTTGTTCATCAACGATCGGGGATTAGCCAAAATGGAGTTGGCATTGGCCCGTGGGAAAAAGGTGCACGATAAACGCGAGACCATTAAAGAGCGCGATCTCAAGCGCGAGTTAAGTAGAATTAAATTAGGATGAGTAAGGAGATAGTTGGCTTTGGAGTTTGCAGGTTAACGATTGTGCCGGTACGCAAAGAACCGGATCATCGTTCAGAACAGGTTACGCAGTTGCTGTTTGGCGATCAGTATCAGGTGCTATCGGTAGATGCGGGCCGTGCGTGGCTTTATATTCAAATTCATAGCGATCAGTACACGGGATGGATTAGCGCGCTGCAGCATCATGAAGTTGCGGCCGATTACTACGAACAAAGCATTTACGCGGATTATAAGATTACCACAGAAACAACGGCCACCATCCTATACCAGAAAAATCCCATTACCATAGTTATGGGCAGCGTGGTGCCCATTACCGGCAATGAGTTGTTTAAGATGGAAGATCAGTTTGCCTTTAATGGCGAATCCAAAAACCTGAGTCAGCGAAGAGATGCCGAATTTGTATTGCAAACGGCCCACAAGTACTTGTCTGTGCCATATCAATGGGGTGGTAAATCGCCTTTTGGAATTGACTGCTCGGGGTTTGTGCAAATGGTGTTTAAGATTAGCGGTTACAGCTTGCCGCGCGATGCACACCAACAGTTTTTACATGGAAAACCGGTAGATCAGTTCGAGCAGGCGCAGCCCGGAGATCTGGCTTTTTTTCAAACCGATGACGGCCGGATTATCCATGTTGGCATCGTGGCGCCCGGAGGCAAAGTCATTCACGCCAGCGGCCATGTACATCTGGGTACGTGGGTAGCCGCAGGAATTGTTCACCCCGACCAACGCCAAATCACCCATCGGTTCGCAGGAATCCGCAGAATTCTGCCTACGACTGATTAACACAACTTGATTAACCGGTTTTCATGGACTATCTTTCTCGCCATGAACCGGGTGTTGGTACTCAATCAGGATTATAGTCCACTCATGGTTTGCTCTGTAGAGCGTGCCTTTCTGTTGGTATTCATGAATAAAAGCGAATTGCTGCGGGCCGCCAACGGCTATCGGCTGCGCTCCGTTTCCGCCAGTTTCCCGATGCCGTCGGTCATTCGGTTAAACCGGTATGTGCATGCGCCCTATAAAGGCGTTACGCTAACCCGGCAGAATGTGTTTAAGCGCGATAATTTTGAATGTCAATACTGCGGCACAAAACGAGACCTAACGCTGGACCACGTGATGCCCACTTCGCGGGGTGGCCCCCACAGTTGGCTTAACCTGGTTACAGCGTGTAAAAGGTGCAATACCCGCAAGGGCGACTATACGCCGGAAGAAGCGGGCATGAGCATGCGGTACAAACCGTATAAGCCAACCTACTCGCTGTTTTTGAAAGATGCCAGTGGCGTACACCTGCATGAGTGGGAGGAGTTTCTCACGCGGTAACTAAAACTTCAAACGAAAAACGGTTTTTTGGTGCGGCTCCGATTCTGCCGTAAGGCTGCCGCGGTGCATTTGCATAATCTGTCGCGAAAGGCTGAGACCAATACCGCTACCGGTTTTCTTCGTGGTAAAGAAGGGCACAAAAATCCGGTCAAGTGCCTCTTTTATAATGCCGGGGCCGTTATCAACCACCTCAATCACAACCCCGGTTTCGTTGTATCGCCCAACTATGTCTATACGCCCGCTGGGCACCCCGTGTAGCGATTCAAGTGCATTTTTGATCAGGTTGATTAAAACCTGCTCAATCATCTCTTCGTCAATCTGCAGCGTAATGTATTCCGATTCGCAAGAGACTGAAAACGAAATGCTTGTTTTGCGGATTTCCGGTTTCATTAACTGTGCTACCTTTTCCAGTAACGACTTCAGGTACACACTTTTTACTTTTGGCTGCGGCAGCGAGGTATATTCGCGGTAAGCATCAATGAATTTGATCAAACCCTTCGATCGGTTCTCGATTGTGTTCAGGCCCTCTCGTAAATCATCCGCGCCTTCCGTTTTTAATTCGTAGTGGGTAGTGTGGTTGGTCAGGTCATGGTCGAGAATTTCGCGCAGGGTTGAAGTCAGCGAAGAAATAGGTGTGATGGAGTTCATGATTTCGTGCCGCAACACCCGCGTTAGGTTTTGCCACGCCTCAAGTTCCTGCTGTTGTAATTCCGACTGGATGTTTTGCAACGTAACCAACTTTACATCGGTACCCCGCATGCGCAGTTCAGTACTTTGAATGGTGAGCTGAAATTCATCTGTTTTGAAGAGTGCACTTTTGCCGGTTTGCAAGTGCAGCAACACTTGATACAGGCCACTATTGATTTGGTTGAGCTCGTGAATGTTCTTGATGAGATTAACACCAAGAAACCGTTTCGCATTTTGGTTGATGAGTTGCACCTTGCCTTCGCTGTCGTACGAGAGAATGCCTGTGCGCACCTGCTGTACAATGGTGGTAAGGTATTGCCAGTTTTCTTCTTTTTCCGATCGGGCCTTGCGAAACGCCTCCAGCACTTCGTTAAATTTAATGTTCAGGTCGCGGAAGCTCTGGCCCAGTTTGTTATCGGCTGTAAAGCCAGAAATAAAATCCTGATACTTTACCGATTCTAAAAAACGCGTAAGCTTCCGGTTGGTGAGCGATACAAAATGGAATAACTCAAAAAGCTCGCCCAGAATGATTAAGCCCGTGAGCCCCGCGGCAAACATCATGTTTGGCCGGCTGGCCATAAACACAAATGCGCTCATCGACAACCCGAGGATGACCACGCGCAAGGCTACACGTACACGGAAGTCAGACCACCGCATCAGCGCGTAATTGAAGGTTGGAGGCTATAGTCCATGTTTTTCCAGTCTGCGGTAAAGTGAGGAGCGGGTAAGGCCCAGTTCGGAAGCGGCCTGAGTGATGTTTCCATTGAACTTCTTCAAGACTTTTCGAATGAGCAGTTTTTCCACCTCATCAAGGTTAAACTGATCCAGCGAAAGCGCCGTGTTGTCGGCCTCCTTTCCAACTGATACAGAGAAATTGAAATCCTCCGGTTGCAGCACCGTGGAGTTGCTAAGAATAATGGCGCGCTCCAAGGCGTGTTGTAACTCGCGAATGTTTCCCGGCCACGGATGTTTGCTCATCCGCGAAAGCGCGGCATCGCTGATTTTAGAAATATTCTTGCCGTACTTCTGGTTATACTGTTTAAGGAAATGGTTTGCCAACAGGGGTACATCTTCCACACGTTCGCGCAATGGCGGAATCTCCACTTCTATGGTGTTGATGCGATAGAGCAAATCTTGGCGAAACCGGTTTTCCTTTACCATTTCGTACAGGGGCATATTTGTGGCGCAGATCAGACGCAGATCTACAGGTGTATCTTTGTTAGAACCCACGCGGCTTACCTTGCGGCTCTGCAACACGGTAAGCAGTTTGGCTTGCAGCGGCATGGAAAGGTTGCCGATTTCATCCAGAAACAAGGTGCCGCCGTGGGCTAGTTCAAATCGGCCGGGGCGGTCTTCTTTGGCGTCGGTAAATGCGCCCTTTTTGTGCCCGAATAGTTCGCTTTCAAATAATGTTTCCGTAATCGATCCTAAATCCACCGATACAAAAGATTCGGTTTTGCGCGCAGAGTGCGCATGAATGGCACGCGCAATCAACTCTTTTCCGGTTCCATTTTCGCCCAGAATCAACACGTTGGCATCGGTTTGGGCTACCCGGTCAATCGTTTGGAAAATGCGCTGCATGGCCATGCTCTGGCCAATGATGTCTTTATACTTTTCGTTGATGGATTGATTGATCTCCTGATTTTTGATCTTCAGTGTTTCTACCTGGTCGCGCGTTTCGCGCAGCCGCATAGACGAGTACAGCGTGGCCAACAGTTTTTCGTTTTCCCACGGCTTCAATACAAAGTCAGTAGCGCCGGCCTTGATGGCCCGCACCGCCATTTGTACATCGCCATAGGCCGTAATCAACACCACCACTGCCGAAGGATCGATCTGCAGGATTTTTTCTAACCAATAATAGCCCTCGCTGCCGCTGCTTACGTCTTTGGTGAAGTTCATATCCAGCAAGATCACATCATAATCTTCCTGTTGCAGCAGGGCCGGAATGGCCTCCGGGTTTTTTTCAATTTCAACTTGCGCGAAGTGCCGTTTCAAAAACATTTTGGCCGCTTTCAGCAAGTCTTCATTGTCGTCTACAATCAGAATTTTACCGTGTTTTTGGTCGCTCATAAAGCCGATGAAGAGTTTTATACCGTCCGTATTTGGCAACTTTAGTACCGAAAGTGGGATGGCCTCATTTTGCACCAAAATACAGTTTTTGGTTGTAACGGCCCGAACAAATACGTCCGTTTGCGGACGGTACCGTACACCGGTGAACTATCGAGGCGTTGTTTTTGATGAATTTCGGGCGTTATTAACCGATTATTTGTATTGGCACATTTGTTGGCAAAGAACAAATGCCAAACCTGTAGCCGTTAAAAAAAACGCCTGTTAATGAATTAGTAGATGGATCGGAAAATTGAAAAGAAAACATTCACAGTAAAACGTGTGCTCACTTGGGGTGGTGCAACGGCCTTGGTGGTATTCGTGGCCTACCAGTTTATTTTTGCTGACCGACGCTCCAAGTTGAAGATCGACTCAGATAAGATTACAATTGCTGAGGTGCGAAGGGGCGTGTTTCAGGAGTTCATTCCACAAACCGGCACGGTAGAACCCAGCCGCACGGTGTTTCTGGATGCGATTGAAGGCGGAAACATCCGGCGTATTGTGCGCGAAAGTGGTGCAATTGTAAAACGTGGCGATGTGATTCTCGAACTTACCAATCTTAACCGCGAGTTATCTGTACTGCAGCAAGAGGCCTCGTTTAATGAAAGCATTAACCGGGCACGCGAAACGCGGCTCAACATTATGCGCAACGATTTGGAACAGCGGCAAACACTGGCGCTGATCGATAACCAACTGGCCATTTTAGCGCCGCAGTTTAAAAGGCAAAGCCAACTGTACGACAAGAAACTAATTAGCAAGCAGGAGTTTGAGCGCACAGAAGCGGATTATAAATACAACCTGGAACGCAGGCGCATTACCTATGAGGTATACAAAAACGATTCGATCGACCGCATCCGGCAATTGCGTGCGGTAACGCTCTCGGAGTCGCAGATGACGCGCAGCCTCGATGGTGTGGGTAAAATTTTGGATAATCTCGTGATTCGCGCTCCGATTGATGGTCAACTCTCTACACCCCATTGGGAATTAGGCCAAGCGGTGAATCTGGGCCAGCGCATGGGGCAGGTGGATGTGATTGGCAGTTACAAAGTACGCGTACCGATTGATGAGTTGTATTTGCCGCGTATTCAAACCGGCCTGCGGGCCACCACCACGTTTGCAAATAAAGATTACCATCTGCTCATTACGTACATCTATCCGGCCATTTCCAACGGGCGATTTGAAGTGGATATGAATTTTGATGGCGAAACCCCGCAAGGTATTCGCAGGGGCCAGAGCTTGCGCCTGCGGATTGAGTTGGGACAATCATCAGAAGAACTGCTGCTACCAGTGGGCGGATTTTATAAAGACACCGGTGGAAACTGGGTATTTGTGCTGGAGGCCGATGGCCGCGCAATAAAACGCGAAATCAAGCTGGGCCGGAAAAATACGGAGCATTTTGAAGTACTGGAGGGGCTCAAGCCGGGCGATCGCGTGATTACGTCTTCTTACGAAAATTTTGGCACCAATGAAGTTTTAATTCTGAATTGATGCAACGAAGTACCGAAACCAAACGTCTTTTACACTGCTATTGTAGAACTATTTAACACATAAAAACATCCAACACTTAATTACCCCTGTGCCATGATCAAATTAAAGAATCTCGAAAAAGTGTACACTACCGAAGAGGTGGAAACTACAGCGCTCAATAGCATCAACCTCGAAATCAAAGATGGCGAGTTTGTGGCCATTATGGGGCCATCGGGTTGCGGCAAGTCAACGTTGCTGAACATCCTGGGTTTACTGGATAATCCTTCGAATGGCGAGTATCATTTTGGCGAGCATGAGGTGGCCAAGTACTCTGAGCGGCAGCGTGCCCAATTGCGTAAGGGCTCTATCGGGTTTGTGTTTCAAAGCTTTAACCTGATTGATGAGTTAACCGTTTTCGAAAATGTGGAGTTGCCGTTGCTCTACCTGAAAGTGGCTTCGGATGAGCGCAAGCGCAGAGTAGAAGAAGTGCTTGAGCGCATGAACATCATGCACCGCAGAAATCATTTTCCGCAACAGTTATCTGGTGGGCAACAGCAGCGCGTGGCCATTGCGCGCGCTATTGTAGCGAAGCCAAAAGTGATTCTTGCCGATGAACCTACTGGTAATCTTGATTCAGTGAATGGCGAGGAGGTAATGAAGCTGTTGTCTCAGTTAAATGAAGAAGGCACAACCGTGATCATGGTAACGCACTCACCATACGATGCAAACTATGCCCACCGCATTGTGAATTTGTTTGACGGTAAGGTGGTGACGGAGAACATTAAAGAGCAATTCCATATCTAGTTTGTTTTAGGTTAAGGTTAGGGTTAGGAGATCCCGGCTTAGGCCGGGATTTTTTTTTGAACACCCGATTGTTCACGATTGAACAGTAACAGTTTCTTACCGCGCAAATTGATGAAATATACCTGCCGTAATGCAACGGTTCGGAATTTGCCTTCGTCTTAGTCTCATCAAACCCTTTGCATATGCTCAAGAATTATCTCGCAATTACATTTCGTAACCTGGCAAAGAATAAGGTTTTCATTTTTGTAAATGTATTTGGTATGGGTGTGGCCATTGCCTGCTGCGTGGTGGCTTATCTTAACTTCCGGTATGCGGCCGATTGGGATGGTACCCAAGTGAAAGGCGATTCCATTTACCGTGTTCAGTTCTGGCGCGAGTTTCAGGGCAATCGCGAGCGTTACGGCATGGCCCCTATGCCGCTGGCCCAATACGTGCGGCAAAACATTAAAGAGGTGGAAAAGACCGCGCGCATTCAGGTGAACTATGTAGATGTGCGTATTGGCGATGAAGTATTCGGAACTCCTTTTGCGTTTGTAGACTCCACGTTTTTCCACATGTTTAGCTATGAACTGGTGCACGGTTCGTGGCGCGATTTTTCTGATAAGACGCGCATTTTCATTAGCGATGAACTGGCGCGGAAGTATTACAACCGCGAAGACGCCGTTGGCATGCCGATTACCCAGATTATTCTCGGTAAAGATGGAATTCGCAGACCCAAAGAATTTACTGTAGGTGGGGTTTTCAAGAAGTTACCCGGAAACTCAAGTTTCGGATTTAGCGCGGTTACGCTATACGACAACTTCTGGGATATCAATCTTGATCCGGACATGAGCGAAAATAGCTGGAAGCGGTGGACCACAGCCTTGTTTGTTTGGATTGACGATCCTGCCAACGTGCGCCTGGTAGAACGGCAATTGCAAACGTATGTAGAACCACAAAATCAGGTACGCGAAGATTTCAAAATCTCGAACTACTACTTGCAACAATTCAGTAGCATGATGCCCGCAAATCGGGCCAACCCGCGCCTTGCCCAGGATGGCTTGTGGGGTGGTTTACCACAAGAGGCGATTATCGTGCCGGCCGTAATGGCCGGGCTGCTGCTCTTGCTGGCTTGCTTCAACTTCACGAATACAGCCATTGCCATCTCCAGCCGAAGATTAAAAGAGATTGGCATTCGAAAGGTAATGGGCGGCGTGCGGAAGCAACTTGTTCTGCAATTCATGGGCGAGAACCTGTTGCTTTGTTTTTTTGGTTTGGCTTTTGGCTTGCTACTGGCCGAATGGATGGTGCCCGCCTACGATTCGTTGTGGAACTGGCTGGAGATTCGATTGGTGTATGCAGAGAATTATGGATTCCTCTTTTTTTTGGTTGCGTTACTGCTTCTTACCGCCATCATCGCAGGGAGCTACCCTGCATTTTACATCACGCATTTCGAACCAGTAGCGATCTTAAAGGGCAAAGCAAAATTTGGAGGCACCAATTGGTTTACCCGCGTGCTCTTGGGTGGGCAGTTCGTGATCTCGCTGCTTGCGATTGTGATGGGTGTGGCCTTCTACATCAATGGCAAATACCAACGAAATTATGATTTGGGTTTTGCTACGTCGGGTGTTATTTCCGCGTGGGTAAACACCGAGTCGGGGTTTAATACCTATCGCGATGCGCTGGCCGGAAATCCGGATATCAAAGTAATCGCACCTACGCGCCATCACATTGCCAATAATTGGTATAACGACCCGGTGAAGTTTGAGTCTTTGGAGCGCGAGGTGGACATCATGGAGGTGGGCGACCGCTACCTTGAGGCCATGGACATGAAGCTTATTGCAGGCCGCACGTTTGAACCCGATTCTGAAACGGACCGAAAAGAATCAGTGCTGGTAACTGAAGAGTTTTTGAAGGAGTTTAAGTGGACTGACAACCCGATTGGAAAACGCGTGGTATGGATGGATACCGTGAGTTTGTATGTGATTGGCGTGGTAAAGAACGTGTACAGCCGCGCACTTTGGCAGCCGATTGAACCCATGATGCTGCGGTATACCCAAAAGGAGAAAATCCAGCAGTTGGTAGTTCGAACCGACCCGGAGAAAACAGCTGCGGTAAATGAGTATATGCGCGCCAAGTGGAAAGAAGTGTTTCCCAATGCACAGTATAGCGGCCAGATGATTGATCAGGAGTTGGCCGAGACAAACGAAATTAATGATAATCTGGTGCTCATGTTCGGTTTTCTGGGTGCATTTGCAGCATTGATGACGGGTATTGGATTGTACACATTGGTATCGCTCAACATCGTAAAACGCATGAAAGAAATTGGTGTTCGTAAAGTGCTGGGGGCGTCCATCGGAAATATTGCGGGAGTCATCAATCGTGAGTTCATCATCAATCTCGGCATTGCCACGGTAATTGGCGGCGGGCTCGGCTTTCTTGCGGCAAATTGGTTGATGGATTCCATTTGGGAGTACTATCAGCAATTGAACATATCCGGTCTGTTGGTTGCCGCAGGCACAATGATCTTTATCGCCTTTTGCGCGGTAGCGTATAAAACGTTCAGTACGGCTTCGTTAAATCCCACAAAAACGTTACGCGACGAGTAGCGAACGGCGCCGCTGAACCGCCCTGATGAATTTAACCCCGGCTATTGCGCGGTGCCGCCGCGTAATTCCGGGTTTTATGAGTATGCTCGCTGAATCGCGGCCACGGTACGCGGCCAATGTTAAGTTTTTTGGTATTAACTATTTGAGGAACAGGAGCAAAGACCCTGTCTTTGTGTTAACTTTTACCTAGCAATTATGTAATGTTAGCGTAACACAATAGTTTTACTAGGAAGTTCTTTACATCCAACTTCCTGATATGAATAAAAAAGTAGTCCATAAAAAATTAGTGGCGGCGTTGTCGGATACAATCAAGAAGCTTGGCTTGGCGAAGCGTACCAAAAAGATTGACAAACTTATTGATCGGGCAGCCGGTAAGCTGGCAGCGCGCGTGGAGAGCGCACGGAAGAAGGAAGAAAAAAAACCCGGTAAAAAGACTCCGGTAAAAAAGAAATCCGCGAAAGCGAAAAAATCGACAAGCAAACGCTCGCCTGGCGCCGCCGGCCCAGTGGTTAATTAACTTATTGAGTTTCTTGTCGCCTTTCTTTGAAAGCGAATTTTTTTGGCTCGTATTTTTTTGGTGCGTATAAAAATCCAAAAGCTTCGCAGCCGTCTTTCGAGTGCTTGGCATGATGGATATAGTGTGCATGAATCATCCGTTGCAAATACCGGCTCTTTTTTCCCGGTTTCCATTTAATACGCTGGTGTACAATGATGTCGTGAAATACCAGGTAAAATAGCCCGTAGCAGAGTATGCCCACGGCCACCGCAAAAAGGTAGGGGCTTGGGTAAACAGTGGTAGAGATCAGAAACAAGGCAATCGATGGAATGCTAAACACCACTGCAAACCAATCGTTCTTTTCGAGTGTGTGATCGTGCACCGTGTGGTGGGATTTGTGCCAGACCCAAAGAAATCCGTGCATTACGTATTTATGAGTAAACCAAGCCACAAACTCCCAAGAGAGAAACGTACCAACCGCAATGAGGGAACAAATCCCAAGTGTGATCCAATCCATTATGCTGTCTTCGCCAGGGGCGTTACTTTTTTATCGCTGAAGAACTTTTCTAACACCGTAAACCGGTAGTCAAAAATACGATTTACCTCACGGCCTACAAAAACCCAATGCGCAAACCGGCCCAGAATGCCAAGCGGAATGGCGTAGTTCAACTCGTCGGTCATTTCAACGCCACCGGGTACTTCTTTAAAAATGTGCTGGTGGTGCCACAATGCGTAGGGGCCGAAGCGCTGTTCGTCTACAAAGTAGAACGGCTCTTTTACGTGCGTGATCTCGGTTACCCAATGCAGGGTAATGAAAGGTAGTATAGATACTTTGTAACGAATGATTTGGCCGGCATAGGTTTTTTCGCCTCCGGACGAATACAGAATTTTAAAGCCCATGTGCTCCGGCGTAATGCGCGAAAGATTGCGCGGTGTCGAAAAGAAATCCCAGGCTTCGGTGAGCGTGATGGGCAGCACTTGCGTGCGTTTTAGATGGTAAATTTTCATAGCTATTCTGTAAACAACCCGGTTGGCCTTTAGTTTGCGCTGGATATCGCAATTTTCCGGGCCATAGCAGGAAAAATAAACCCGTGAAACGGAAGCACGCTGTACCAATACAAACGCCCCCAAACACCCAATGGCCGGAAGGTGGCTGTTTGTACGAGATAGGTTTTGTGCTCACGCGTTTGAATACGAAATTCAAGCCATGCTTCCCCGGGCAATTTCATTTCCGCAAAAAGCAGCAGGCGCCCCTCGTCTCGGTCTGCTACTAATACACGCCAGAAATCGAGTGCATCGCCGGTCTTGAGTTCGGTAGGATGACGCCTGCCCCGCCGCAGGCCAACACCACCCACCAATTTGTCAACCAATCCGCGTAAGCGCCACAAGAAATTGCCCACGTACCAGCCATTTTCTCCGCCAATTTGCCACAAACGCTCCACTACACTTTCCTTTTGCGAAATGGGTACTTCCTGGCGGTCTACAAAAACACCGTACCGCGGCACTTCGGTTTTATCAAGAAAATTGTCGGCCATGGTGGAACGCGAGATGGCGTCTTTCCAACTGGAGACAATGTTTTTTTCTTTGATGCGATTAAACGCAACCTGTAGGGATTCTATGTACGACAGCCGGTTTACGGGCACAATTGCCTGTAGCCGGGCATCGCTACAAATTACCTCGTTGCGCAGGCTGTTCACCAACGCCCGTGCCAGCGAGTATGACGTGGAGGTAACAAACACAAGCCAGAGCGAAGAAAGCTTGGGTGTAAGCACGGGCACGGTGATGATCCATCTGCGTAAGCCACGCTCGCGGGCGAAGCCCTGCAGCATTTGTTTATACGTGAGCACATCCGTGCCACCGATGTCAAAACTTTGGCCGAGTGTTTCCGGGCGTCCAATCACACCCAACAGGTATTCAACCACGTTCCGAATGCTAATGGGCTGACAGCGCGTACTGAGCCAGCGCGGGGCTACCATTACCGGTAGCTTTTCAACCAGATCGCGAATGATTTCGAAAGACGCGCTGCCGCTGCCTATGATGATGGCAGCGCGGAGTACGGTAACCGGCACTGTTGCCGTTTGCAAGATTTGTTCCACCTGCCGGCGCGAAAGTAAATGATCGCTCAGGTCGGCATCGTTTACAATGCCGCTGAGGTAAATTACCTGGCGCGCGGTGCTTTGATTAATATAGGCAACGAAATTCCGCGCCGCAGCTGCCTCGGCTTCCATAAACTGATCATAGCTGGAACTCATGGAATGCACCAGATAGTACGCGATGTCAATTTTCTTGGGTAACACAACGAGTGTTTCCAGTTTCTGGAGGTCGCAGGCGCACACGTTGATTTGGCGTAGTTCTGCTTCGCCAAAGTCGTCCCAATCAAATCTCCTTTGATCGCGTACCAAACAAACCACATGGTGCCCGGCCCGGATCAACTCGGGTAACAACCGGCGGCCAATGTAACCGGTTGATCCGGTGAGCAGAATGGTCATGCGGCTTTTGGCTTACCCACGGCTTGCTGATACACCTCAAGGGCACGTTGCCGTGCAAATGCATGGTTAACGATGGGTAACGGGTATGCATTGCTTCCGAACTCAGGTACCCATTTTTTGATGTACGCCTGCTGCGGATCGAATTTTTCCGTTTGCAGCAGCGGATTGAATACGCGGAAATAGGGCGCGGCATCGCAGCCTGAACCTGCGGCCCATTGCCAGCCACCATTGTTTGCAGCCAAATCAAAATCCAGCAGTTTTTTTGCAAAATAGGCTTCGCCCCACCGCCAGTCGATGAGTAAATGCTTGGTAAGAAAACTGGCTACAATCATCCGCACACGGTTATGCATAAAGCCGGTGGTGTTTAATTCGCGCATACCGGCGTCTACAATTGGGTAACCGGTTTTACCTTCACACCATGCGGCAAACTCGCCGGGATCATTGCGCCACGCAATGCGGTCGTACGCGGGTTTAAAGGCACGTTCGTGAATGTGCGGAAAATGCCACAAGATCATGTGGTAGAAGTCGCGCCAAATCAGCTCGTTCAGCCACGTTTCGTTTTTGGTTTGTGCCAGTTGTGCCAGCTTACGAATGCTTACGGTGCCAAAGCGTAAGTGCACGGAGAGTCGTGTTGTGCCGGCAACGGCCGGAAAGTTTCGCTGCTGGTGGTAGTGTTCAATTACACTTTGTTTTATGGCACGTGGCGGAAATTCAATACCAGACGGTGCGAAACCCAATTGGGTGAGGGTGGGTAGTGGCCATGGCTTCGTTTTTTTGAAACGATCGGTAAACCGTTTGGTATCCCATGGCTTCAGTTGCTCAGCGGTGATTGTATTTTTCCATTTGCGGCTATACGGGGTAAACACGGTGTAGGGCCCGCCATCTTCCTTTACCACCTCGGATTTTTCGAGAATCACAGTATCCTTATACGTGTGGAAGGGAATTCCGCGCGCGGCCAACGCGTTTGCTACCCGTTCATCGCGGGTGCGGGCATAGGGCTCGTAATCATGGTTTGTAAAAACAGCCTTCGGGGTTACTTGGTTGAAGAAATCGACAGGATTGCCATGAATCACCAGCAAACTGCTACCGTGTTTTTCCAGCTCCTGCTGCATAACGTTAAGCGAGGCCAGAATAAACTCTACGCGTGCGTCTGCCCGGTCGTCCAGCAAATCAAGAATTGCGGTGTCGAAAATAAAGATGGGCTGCACGTTGCCGGCATCTTTAAGTGCGTGATAGAGCCCCGCGTTGTCTTCCAAACGCAAGTCGCGCCTGAACCAAAACAGCGTGGTGGTTGAGTCTATGAGGCGGTCAGGATTTTTTTGCTCGAAGCGCTTCAATTTCTTTTTCCAGTTTATCGATGGCTTCCATTTTTACAGCGTACAACTTGAGATCGCCAGAACGTTGCACATGCATGGCTTCTTCCAACAGCTTTTTGCGTTGGGATTCCATTTTTTTTATCGGATCGGATTGTAAGAAAGAGAACATGCCAAAATAACAACCGGCATGGCGCAGATGTTCAAGCTACCGCTTGCAGAACGCGGGGGAATTCCGGCTGACGCAGTAAAATTTTAAACCATGCGGTGTACTGTTCCGGAAACCTGTTAATGTCGTTTACCAGATCTTCGATGCGCATCCATTTCCAGTCTTCGGCTTCGTCTGGGTTTAAAACGGGTTCGCCTTCAAAAACATCAAAAAGCACATAGTCCAACTCGTGCTCGTGTAGTCCATTTTCGAAGGTGGCCTGATAGATAAACGAGAAGGCAACCCGGGGTTTGGCCACAATCCCCATCTCCTGAAACAGTTTGCGTTGCGCGGCCTGAACAACATCTTCGTTGGGCAGTGGGTGGCTGCAGCAGGTGTTGGTCCAAAGACCGCCGCTGTGGTACTTTGTTTGCGCTCGCTTCTGCAAGAGCAGTTCGCCTTTGGTATTAAAAAGCAACACAGAAAAAGCCCGGTGCAGCACACCTCTTTTATGCGCTTCCATTTTCTCCATGGTGCCCACGGGTTGGTCGTGCTCGTTTACCAACACCACGTGCTCCATCAGATCAAATTCAGGCGGTGTTTTACAAAAGAGTATGCCAAAATAGAGAGCTTATGGCGATTGCGAATCCGAATTCTGCTTTTCATGACATGCTCCGAGGGCGTATTGCGGATTTTATTGAAAAGCGCGCGGTAATACACATAGGCAATATACACCCCGAAACGTGCCGATCGGGGCAATTGCTTGATGCCTTCGTATCCTTTATCGAAGTCAGCTTCAATGTCGGCCTCAATGAGTTTTTTGTTTTGCTCATTAAACTCGCGCAAAGACAACCCCGGAAAATAGGTGCGCCCCATGCCCTGAAAATCGGCATTGAGGTCGCGGAGAAAGTTAATCTTTTGAAAGGCAGCACCCAGCTTCATGGCAAACGGCTTCAGGCGCTGGTACTCCTGTTCATCGCCCTTACAAAACACGCGCAAACACATTAGGCCCACTACTTCCGCAGAGCCCAGAATGTATTCTTCGTAGCCGTGCTGGTCGTAATGCACCTCGGTGAGATCCATTTCCATGGATTTGAAAAACTGATCGATCAGCGGGCGCTCAATATTGAAATCGTTTACTGTTTTTTGAAAGCTGTTGAGAATAGGGTTCAGGCTGATTTTTTCTTCAATGGCCTGGTAGGTGTCTCGAATGAAACGATCGAGCAACTCGCGTTTGTTAAAATCATGAAACGTATCAACGATTTCGTCTGCAAAACGCACAAATCCATAAATCGCATAAATCGGATCGCGCATGTTTGCCTCCAGGCATCGAATGCCCAGCGAAAACGAGGTGCTGTAGCTGTGGGTGGTTAGCCGACTGGTGCGGATGGAAACTCTATCGAATAGTTTCTTTTGGGTCATGTGGGTAAGTTAGCGAATTATCAGCGAACCTCCGCAGCCTGTGCTTGCTTCCACACCTGCTCGCCTACCACTTGACCTGAAATAAGCGAGGGGGGCACACCCGGACCCGGAACTGTAAGCTGACCCGTATAGAACAGGTTCTTTACCTTTTTGTTTAACATTCCGGGCTTTAGGTTGGCGGTTTGTAAGATGGTGTTCGCCAGACCATACGCGTTGCCTTTAAACGCGTGATAATCGCCAATGAAATCGTTATGCGCATAGCTGCGCTTATAGACTACGTGGTCGCGGATGGAATCGCCCGTGAGTTGTTCCAGGCGATTCATCACTAACTCGTAGTATTGATCGCGCACGTTGGGTTCGTCTTTCAAACCCGGGGCAACCGGTATCAGGATGAAAATATTTTCGTGCCCGGCCGGAGCCACTGTTGGGTCGGTCTTTGACGTGGCACACACGTAGAACAACGGGTTTTCCGGCCACGCCGGTTTTTCATAAATCTCGTCTGCGTGGCGCGCAAAATCCTGATCGAAAAACAGGTTATGGTGCAGCAAGCCCTTCACGGGTTTATTTACACCCAGGTAGTAAATCAGGCTGGAGGGAGCCATCACCCGGCTTTGCCAATATGCTTCGGAGTAACGTCTGTGTTCTGCGGGTAGCAAGTGCTGTTCTACGTGGTGGTAATCGGCAGCGGCAACCACAAAGTCGAACGCCTCTGCGCGGCCATTCACCCACACGTGCTCAATGCGGCCGTGGGTAACCGGAAGTTGCTCTACCGCACTGTTGTATTGAAACACTACGCCCTTTTCTTCCGCCAGGCGCACCATGCCTTTTACAATTTCATGCATTCCCCCTTTGGGATACCACGTGCCCAGCGCCATATCGGCATAGTTCATCAAGCTGTAAAGTGCCGGAGTTTTGGCAGGCGCGGCGCCCAGAAAAAGCACCGGGAACTCCAATAGTTGGATGAGTTGGGGGTTGCGAAAATACTTCCGCACGTACGCACTGATCGATTGAAATACGTGCAGCCGTAAAGCGCCTGTGATCAGTTTCCAATCGAGTAATTCCGTAACGGATAACCCGGGCTTATACACGAGTTCGTTAATGCCAACTTCGTATTTGTATTTACCCTCTTCTAAAAATTGCTTCAACCTTGCACCGCTGCCGGGCTCAATCTTTTCGAAAAAAGCTTCCAGCGCGTTTTCGCCCGCGGGCACGTCCCACACGGTATTTTTTGAATAGTAGATGCGGTAGGAGGGATCGAGCCGTTGCAGTTCGTAGTAGTCGCGCGTGGATTTTCCAAACCGGTTGAAATACCGCTCGAATACATCGGGCATCCAATACCAACTGGGCCCCATATCAAAAAGAAAACCGTTTTCTTCGAATTTCCGTGCCCGCCCTCCGGGAGACGAATTTTTCTCGAAAACGGTTACCTTAAAACCTTTGTCTGCCAAGGTGGTGGCAGCGGCCAATCCGGAAAAACCAGATCCAATTACAGCAACTTTTTTCATCCAGCGGAAATCAGTTGCAAAGGTACACTATTCGTACCCTTGCAGTTTCTTTTGAATCTCTTTTCGCGCGTGGAAAATGCGGTTTTTTACGGTGCCGATGGGTATGTTGAGGTGCTCTGCAATTTCGTGATACTTGTACCCTGTTGTGTGCATCTTGAAAGGTACGAGTAGCTCGTCCTTAATGTCGTTTACATTTTTCCACACCTCTTTAAATTCTACGCTGCCTTCCGGGCGGTTGAAGGTGTGGGTGTCTTCTACGTTGAGGTAGTATAACTCTTTCGTATCATCGTGCGATGTCTTTGCACGCTGCGCTTTGCGGTAGTTGTTGATGTACGTGTTGCGCATGATCGTAAAAAGCCATCCTTTAAGGTTTGTGTCTTCGCGAAATTTATCGCGGTACGTAAGCGCTTTTAAGATCGTGTCTTGTACGAGGTCTTGAGACTCTTCGCGATCGGAAGTGAATCTACGAGTAAACGAGCGCAACGTAGGCCGTAACGTTGCAATCTGGTGGCTGAATTCGAGGGCTGTCATATTGTTCAACGTTTGCTTTTAAATGTTGAACAAATGTAGCTATCCTATTTTGGTGCGCAAGTTTTTTGTCTAATTTTTTTTACGCGATGTTAAACAAAAAATTCTACTTCAAATTCTTGAGCATCTCTTTGAGATTCAATGCGTTATCAAAAATGTGGAAATTGCCGGGAATCTTGATTGCGATCTTTCGGATGGCTGCGCCCGACGCCAGAATTTGCGTCTGGGGGAAATCTACGGACAAGTTATTGATGTAACTCTGCATCGCTTGTGGAGCCGGTACCGAAGTCATGGACGTGATGAGCACTTTTGGCTTGTGAATAGCAAAAACCTCTTTCAAATCATTGTACGGCACGGTTTGCCCAAGATAATATGTGCGGAAGCCTTCTCTTTTTGTGATGTAGTGAAAAAACAGCAATCCCAGTTCGTGCAATTCACCTTCGGGCAAATAAAGTACCACGCGTGAAGCCGTTTTCGGGGCCATCGGCACTCCATCAATCGCCACAATCATTTTGTTGCGGATGAGGTGTGTAATAAAGTGTTCTTGCGCAGGGTTAATGTTACCGGTTTGCCAGAGCACGCCAATCTTTTCCAGAAACGGATAGATAATGTTGGTGATGGTCTTTTCGAATCCAAACTTCGCGGTGAGTTTCGCCAGCAGCGCCTCGAACTGCTCCTCATCCAGGTCGATCATGGCAATCACCATTTGATCGATGAAAATATCAACTTCGGATTTCGTCTCCGTAAGTTCGGCTACTTTTTTCCGGATGTCTTCGTATGTGAGGTTCGCAATCTTCGAAATCTTCACCCCGTGGTTATTCAGCAGCGATACATTGATCAGCTTCTTTAAATCTTCATCTGAATAGAAGCGGATGTTGGTGTCGGTTCGGGCGGGGTCGATTAACTTGTGGCGCTTTTCCCAAATCCGAATGGTATGTGCTTTAATGCCACTCAGGCGCTCGAGTTCTTTAATCGAATATTTTCCCATCGCTTCAATCGTTAGTTTACAGGCTTAACAGTGGTTACACCTGTTATGTTTAAAAGTTTTACTACAACCTTAAGCAGTTTTACTGAAAAAAATTGAAGAATCACTCAATTCGTTCGGAATCATGGTTTTTATCGCAAGGGTGGGAGCCATTTCTTTTTCAGAAAGAAGCGTGGAGCGCCTACCATAACGGTAAAAGTGGCCTGGTTAACGCACCCACGGGCAGCGGTAAAACCTATTCATTGCTCTTGCCCATGCTTGAGTCGGGTTTGAGCGCCCCACCACGCGGCCTTCGCGCCATTTGGATTACCCCGATTCGCGCGTTGGCCAAGGAAATCGAGCTGGCGGCACAACGCGCGGTAGCGGGGCTGGGCTCGCAGTGGCAAATTGGGGTGCGCACGGGCGATACCAGTGTGGCAAAGCGCGCCAAACAAAAAGAAAAACCGCCACAGTTGCTCATCACCACACCGGAGAGCCTACACTTGCTGCTGGCCCAAAAAAATTGCGCTGAATATTTTCAGCATCTGCAGGCGATTGTGGTGGACGAGTGGCACGAGCTGGTGGGTTCGAAACGCGGCGTGCAGATGGAACTTGCGCTGTCGCGCTTAAAATGCATATCGGCCGGGCTGCGGGTGTGGGGTATCTCCGCTACCATTGGTAATCTGGAACAAGCGATCCATATCCTGCTGGGGGCCGACTATTACCGAAAACAACATGCTGTAATCCGGGCGAACATCGAGAAGAAAGTAGAAATTCATTCGCTGCTGCCAGATGAACTAGAAAAGATGCCCTGGGCCGGCCATATCGGAATTCAACTTATTGACAAAGTGCTTCCGATTATTGAGCGCAGCATGTCTACACTCATTTTTACAAATACACGCTCATTTGCGGAAATCTGGTATCAAAAAATGCTTGCCCACGCGCCCGAACTGAGCGGGGTAATGGCTATGCATCACGGCTCAATGAGCCAAAACATGCGCGGCTGGGTGGAAGATCAACTGCATCAGGGAAAACTTAAGGCGGTAGTATGCACCTCAAGTTTGGATTTGGGCGTGGATTTCCGCCCGGTAGAAACCATTATTCAAGTGGGAAGCCCGAAGGGCGTGGCGCGCTTTCTGCAACGCGCTGGCCGAAGCGGCCACCAGCCGGGCGCAGTAAGCAAAATTTATTTTCTGCCTACCAACTCGCTCGAGTTAGCCGAAGCTGCTGCCTTACGGGAAGCCATGCAGCGCGGAATTGTGGAGGACCGGGTGCCCTACATTCGCTCGTTTGATGTGTTAATTCAATACTTAAATACCTTGGCCGTGGGGGCTGGTTTCCGTTCGGAGCAAGTACACGCCGAGGTAAAAAGTACATTTAGTTTTGAGTCGATATCTGAACAGGAGTGGGAGTGGGTGTTGCACTTTATCACCACCGGGGGCGCCTCGCTTACCGCGTACGATGAGTACCGGAAAGTGGAAGTGACGGACGGCGTTTATCGCATTACCGATAGGCGCATGGCGCTGCGTCATCGGCTTTCCGTGGGCACCATTGTGAGCGATACGATGATTTCCGTTCGGTTTCTCAGCGGTAAGCAGTTGGGTTTCATTGAAGAGTATTTTATTTCTCGTCTCCATCCGGGCGATGTGTTTTGGTTTGCAGGCCAGGCGTTGGAACTGGTGCGAATGGTAGGGATGGAAGCGCAAGTGCGCAAGTCGAAGAAAAAATCGGGTGCAGTGCCCTCGTGGCAAGGCGGGCGCATGCCGTTGTCATCCCGCCTAAGCGAAATGATTCGCTTAAAAGTAGATGAGAGCACCCGCGGTGCTGAAAAAGACCCGGAGATGATGTTTATTCGGCCGCTGATGGAGCTGCAGCGGCACCGCTCGCACCTGCCCGCGAAAAACGAGTTTTTGATTGAGTACCTGCAGACTTCGTTTGGATACCACGTCTTTATGTATCCGTTCGAAGGTCGCGCTGTGCACGAAGGGCTGGCTGCGTTACTGGCGCACCGCATCGCGCGGATCAAACCCATTACCTTTTCGTTTGCGATGAACGATTACGGATTTGAGTTGCTCAGCGATCAGGAAATTCCGATTTACGAAGCCATCGAAACCGATATCCTCTCGCCCGATCATTTGCTTACAGATATCCAGGCCAGCATCAACTCCACCGAAATGGCAAAGCGTAAGTTTCGCGACATTGCCGCCATTGCAGGCTTAACGTTTAAAGGCTACCCGGGGAACCCCATCAAAGATCGCCACTTGCAGGCGTCCTCGCAGTTGTTTTTCCGGGTATTTCACGAACATGAATCGGGCAATCTGTTGCTTCAGCAGTCGTATGAGGAAGTGATGGATTTTCAACTGGAAGAACAGCGCTTACGCGCCGCACTCGATCGCATCTCCAAACAAAAAATTATCATTAAAGAACCAAGTAAACCCACGCCGTTCGCCTTCCCGATTTTGGTAGACGATATGATGCGGGAGAAGTTTACTTCGGAGTCGCTTATCGATCGCATCCGGAAAATGGCGGTAGAATATCAGTCCGATTGAGCTGGTTCAACCACGTCCGCAGCAAAAAAACGTTGCTTCAGCGCCGCGGTAAAAACGTAGGAAACGGGCCTCTAGAAGATCGAGCGGAACAACAGGAATAACGTGCCGGACAAAATCATCACCACGGGTAAAGTAAGAAACCACGCCAGCATGATGTTTCGCACCGTTTCGATTTGCAGATTTTTTACGCCTTTGTTGGCCACCATACTTCCGGCAATACCCGATGAAAGTACCTGTGTAGTGCTTACCGGCCAGCCGTATAAACTGGAGAGGCCGATGGTGCTGGCCGCCACCAACTCGGAACTGGCGCCCTGGGCGTAATTCAGATGCTCCTTACCAATTTTCTCTCCAATCGTTTTTACGATTCGTTTCCATCCCACCATGGTGCCCAGACCAATGGAGAGCGCAATCATCACCACCACCCAGTAGGGAGAATAGTCGATGAGCTTGCGGAGTTTCTTGGTGCTGGCCTTCAATGTTACCTGATCTGTTTCGCTGAGATTGAGTTCTGGCGCTTCCAGAAGATCGCGTACGTTGCGATCGATGAGCATAACATCTTTACGGATCAGAAAACGTTCATCTTTTGGCACATCGTTGATGGATGCCGCAGCCAAATGCGGGTGTAAGTCTTGCGTGAGTGCTAACGAGGCCGCAAGCGATTTTTTTCCAGACTCGGATAGCGGTTCCGGATTCACTTTTTGAAGAATCAGCTCAATGGTTTGGTTCGACTGCACAAAGGCTTGTGGAGACTCGCCCGTGTTCAAAGCAAAATAACTCGGCACAATCCCGATCAAAATCAACATCACCAAACCCACGCCTTTTTGGCCGTCGTTCGATCCGTGCGAAAAACTAACCGCCGTAGAGGTGAGGATTAAAATGCTGCGAATCCAGGCTGGGGGCGGGGTGTCTTTTTTGGGTTCCTTAAAGAGATTGTCGGCATGTTTGGTCTTTCGGGTAAGCACCCGAATCAGGAACATCATGATGATCGTCATCGTGAAACCGATCAACGGCGAGATCAACAGCGAAAGGCCGATCTTTTTGGCCTGACTCCAATCTACCGCTGCTTCGCCCGTGCCTGGCAGCAATGCATACGCAATGCCTACGCCCAAAATGGAAGCAATCAACGTGTGCGAACTGGAACAAGGAATACCGTAATACCACGTAAGTAAATTCCAGAAAATGGCGCTAAAGAGCAGCGCCATCACCATCGCCAAACCGTGGGCGATGTTTTGGTCTACCAACGATTCTACTGGCAATAAATTGATGATCCCCACGGCAACGGTAATGCCGCTGAATAACACGCCCAGAAAATTACAAATGCCCGACCAAACCACGGCCACCCACGGCTTAAGTGAGTTGGTGTAGATCACCGTAGCCACCGCATTGGCGGTATCGTGAAACCCATTTACAAATTCAAACCCACAGGCGGCAACTAAGCACAGCACCAGCAAGATGGAGTAGGAGAGCTCGAGATCAAACATAGACAGTGCAGGCAAAGGTAGTCTTGCCAGTTGGGGCGAATGTTACGCCAATATTAACAATTATTACCCCGAAAATTTTGATTTTGCCGTAATTTCAACCTTTTGGGAGCTACGCTAACCATACACATTCAAGACGAAGAACTGCGGTTATTGCCGGACAAAGCAATTTTTTTGCCGCGACTAAAAACGCTGCTGCTGGCGGATTTGCACCTGGGCAAGATTACTCATTTTCGCAAATCGGGTGTGCCGGTGCCCACCGCCGCAAACGACCAAAACACAGCTGCGCTGATCGATGTCATCCAAAAAACGAAACCTGAGCGCACGATTTTTCTGGGCGATTTGTTTCACAGCCACTACAATGAAGAGTGGGAGGTGCTCCGCCAGGTGCTTACGCATTTTGTTGGTTGCTCTTTTGAGTTGGTGGTGGGAAACCACGATATTCTCAGTCCGCTGCAGTACGCGCGTGTGGGAATTCGAATTCATGCTGAGCAGTTAATGCTTGCGCCGTTTTTACTTACCCACCAGCCGCTGGAAGAAAATCATTCGGGCTACAATCTGGCCGGCCATGTTCATCCCGGAATTCGGTTGGTAGGCAAGGGCCGCCAGAGCCTGGTGCTGCCGTGTTTTTGGTTCGGTAGTAAAGGAGCCCTTTTGCCGGCTTTTGGTTCCTTTACGGGATTGTATCGACTGCCACTCAAGAAAAGCGATCAGGTATTTGCTATTGCAGACAATAATGTGATGAAGCTATGATGCGGATGTTTTTGATGGTGATGTGTTGGTGGGTGGGGCACGCAGCCGCGGCGCAGGATGCACGCCTGGAGTTGCTTTTTCTGGGCGACATTATGCAGCATGATTCACAGATCGCTGCTGCCTACCGAAAAGAAACAAATGAGTACGATTACCGCGATTGCTTCCGGTGGATTGCTCCCCACTTGCGGGCAGCAGACCTGACCATTGGTAACCTGGAACTTACATTGGCCGGTCCCCCGTACAAAGGGTATCCGCAGTTTAGCGCGCCAGATGCGCTGGTACGCGATTTAAAAAATGCCGGTGTTGATGTGTTGGTTACCGCCAATAATCACTCGATGGACCGTGGCAAGGCTGGCGTAGTGCGTACAATTGAGGTCTTGGCGCAAGAGCAACTGCTGGCTACCGGCACGTTTAAAGATTCCACCGCCCGCGCCGGGCAGTATCCATTAGTGATAGAAAAAAATGGATTTCGGATCTCACTGCTCAACTACACTTACGGCACCAATGGCATTGCCGTAACTCCCCCCGTGATTGTAAACCTGATTGACACCGTGCAGATCAAAGCTGACCTTCAGGCCGCGCAAAGCCAGAAACCCGATGTTACCATTGTTTTTTTTCATTGGGGCGGCGAGTACCAATCGCAAGCCAACGCCTGGCAGCGGCGGCTAACGGAGCTTTGTTTTCGCGAAGGTGCCCAATTGATCATCGGCGCACATCCGCATGTGCTCCAGCCGATGGAGTGGCATCCCGAAAAAAATCGATTGGTTGCCTATTCGTTGGGTAACTTTGTTTCCGGCCAGCGGCCGCGTTACCGCGATGGGGGCGCCACCTTACGCGTGGTGTTGCGTAAAGCAGTTACCGATTCGGTGGCCACCACCACCATCGAACAAGCCCGTTACCATTTGCAATGGGTGCACCGCGATGCACGGCAGCATTATTTTGTGTTGCCCGCAGCCGACTTTGCTACCGATACCGTGCTGCTGGCTACACCCGTTGCGCGCCAGGCGCTGCAACAGTTTCTTAAAGATTCGCGTGATCTGCTTTCACTTTCAAAATCCAATTACGCTGTGACAGAAGACTCTGCGGCCGCATATCGGGTGTGGATTTCCAATGATGCTACGTTGCAGCCAGCAGCCCTTCTCGATTTTTACCAGGCCCAACGCGCAGATGTGTTTGGCGCGCCCGGCTGGGTAACCGGAGAATTTTTAGACCCTGAAACTGCCTTACGCGCTGCGCACGACATTAGTCAGCAAACACCATATAAGCATGCAGCGGTACAGCGGCTATACCGAAAGCCCGATTAGCGTCTGCCGCGCGAGCCGCTGGTCATGATCACGCCAACCGAAAATTCAAGACCAGTGAAGTCGATCTTTGCGTCGGGAAAGGAAATGGGTTGCGTAACCAAAGTACCTGTGGCATCTACGCCTGCAACCGTGCCGCTGAGTGGGAAGCGCGAGGCGCCCATCAGGTAATTGCCCTCAAATGAAATTCCGAATTGCCGGTTCACATAAAACAACAACTCGGCACCCACGTGATATCCCCAGCCGGGTTTGTTTTCGAAACTCAGGCTGCTGTTGGCGAGCGTCCAATTTTGGTGTTGGCGTAGTGCACGATCCATATTGCCGTAGTCGATGCGTTGACTAAAACCATGGAAGCCGAAGGCACCACCTTTGAGGTTAAACTCCGCGGACCGGCCGCGCAATTGAAACACCAACTCAACGGGAACAAAAACGGTAAAGTTGGGCCCAGTCAGCGACTCGTTGGAAGTGAAAGGCAAATCGCGCATGCCTAGCCCGGCCATGCGGTAAAGCGTGATTCCTGTTTCGAAGGCGATAAATCGGTTAAGGTCAACGCCCACACCCCGAAAACTGAAGGGGCTAATGGGCGTAGAAAATGTGCCGTTACGCGGAATGAAATACGAGAACGACAATCCAAAATCCTGGGCTTGAACGGCCACGCTCAGCCAGCTACATACAACGAACCATCCGAATCGCTTCACACGAAAAATTTTCGCAAGATAGCGCGCCTGCGCAGCAATCCAGAAATATTTCTCCAAACGCTGCATAGCTTGCGTACCATCCCTTAAATTTAAAGTTCTCAAACCTCATCGTATGAAATGGCATGTCGTCTTTTTTTTAGCTGTTGTTGTGTTGGCTGGCTGTGCCAAAAAACAACAAGCAGATTTGATCATTTATGGCGGCACCATCTACACGGTGGAGGCTGCTAATCCTACGGTAGCGGCCGTAGCCGTGCGCGCAGATACGATTTTAGCAGTGGGTACGTGGGAAGAAATCAGCGCGTTGAAGGGTGAAGCAACCCAGTTGTTGGATTTGAAAGGAAAAACCATGACACCTGGCTTCATTGAAGGTCATGGCCACATCATGGGCCTCGGTTACAATGAGTTAAATATTGATCTGCTTGCCGTTACCAGCTACGATGAGGTAATTGCCAAAGTACGGGAGGCTGTTGCTAAGGCAAAACCCGGGCAGTGGATCGTGGGACGCGGCTGGCATCAGGATAAGTGGGATACAAAGCCCGCCAAGATGTATAAAGGTTTCCCTTCCCATCATGCACTCAGTCAGGTTTCGCCCGATAACCCCGTGTTTCTACGGCACGCCAGCGGCCATGCCGGGTTAGCCAATGCCAAAGCGATGCAACTGGCAGGCGTAAATCAGCTGTCAAAAGAGCGTGTGAACGATGTAAGCAGCGATGGCGGTGAAATCATTCGGGATGAGTTGGGTAATCCTACAGGTATCTTTAATGAGCGTGCAATGACGGTTATTGCCGATAACATTCCGGAAAACACAGCCGAGAATGACGCGCAAGCCCTGGAACTGGCCATGCAGGCCTGTGCGCGAAATGGTATTACGGGTTTCCACGATGCCGGCGCATCGCGTGAAAACATCAACCTGTTTTATCAATTTAAAACGGAGGGTAAGCTGAAGACTCGTCTGTATGTTATGCTCACCGGTTTTGACCGGCCCATGGTGTACGAATGGTTCAAAAAAGGTCCGGATATCGATACCGCCCACTTGCTTACCATTCGCTCGGTGAAGTTGAATTGCGATGGTGCGCTTGGTTCGCGTGGGGCGTGGCTGTTGGAACCGTACTCGGATCGCCCGGATTTTTATGGGATGGCCACTTACCCGATGGATACGGTGTTAAAAATTTCACGGCTGGCATTGAAGGCAGGCTTTCAGGTTTGCGCTCACGCCATTGGCGATCGCGCCAATCAGGAAATTCTTAACCGCTATGAAATCGCCTTTGGCGAAGTACCCGATGTGGCAGATCACCGCTTCCGCATTGAGCACGCGCAGCATCTCCACCCGTCCGACATTCCGCGGTTTGCGAAGTTGGGTGTTATTCCGGCCATGCAGGCCAATCACCTGAGCAGCGATCGGCCCTGGGCCATTGAGCGGTTGGGCGAGCAACGCATTAAAGAGGGCGCCTACATGTGGCAGTCGCTGCTCAAGTCGGGTGCGCGGATTGTTAATGGCACCGATGTGCCCGTAGAGCCAATAAACCCGCTGGCCAGTTTTTACGCATCGGTTACACGCAAAACGCTGAAGGGCGAACCGGCAGGTGGCTACGAGCCTGAAGAAAAAATGACGCGCGCGCAGGCCTTACGCAGTTACACCCTCGATGCCGCGTATGGAGCTTTTGAAGATAAGATCAAAGGTTCGCTGGCGGTGGGCAAATTGGCCGACTTTGTGGTTTTTGATCAGGACCTGATGAACGTGGACGAAAATAAGATTTTAGATACCAGGGTGATGATGACAATTTTAGGTGGCAAAGTAGTTTTTGAGCGACAATAGTGGGGGGTGGTAAAAAAAAACGGGGCCCGCGCCAAAGGCGCGGGCCCCGTTTTTTTGTCCTCAAACTTATTTCAAGAATTTGTGGGCACGTTCAAAAATCAGTTTCCGATCGGCCGTAATGGTAGGGTCGCTGTAAATGCGCGAAGATAACTCCGCCACAACACCCTTTTTATATCCCAATTTTTCGGCAATTTCTTCGCAAAAATGAATCTCGCTGCGGAACACTTGACCGTCACTCTTCATGATCTGTATCAAATGGTAGAGGTTTTCAAATTTTTGGTCTTCCGACAGCGCATTTAAGTCGCCAATGGGCCGAGGGCGCCGCAACATCTCCTCCAGGTCCGTATCAGAAATACCATTTGCTTTGCCAATCAATCGAATCACCTTGGCTTCTTTATCAGCAACTTTGCTGTCGCTCGCCGCCAAATTGATCAGTACATTCAGAGTTTCTTTAATCATGATCGTTAAAAATTTGCACGAAATAACTATTTCCAGTTGGTGAAATTAGTAGAAAAAACCCGATTTTCTTACACTTTTGCAAAAAAACAAGACTTTGCAAACACCCGTGCAACTTGTTGGGTTGGTGTAAGTCTTTGGTGAAATTGAATATCGATATGAAAAAATGGGGGCTTTTATTTATCGCGTTTGTTTCTTCGGTTGCGCTTTGGGCGCAGCTATCCGAAACCCGGGCCGTTGGACCGTTCAAGGGCATAAAATCGGGCGAAGCCATTGATGTGTTCTTGAAAAAAGGTGACAAAGAAAGTGTACGTGTGGAGATGACCGGGGGTAGCTTAAGCGATGTACTCACCGATGTGGCCGGCTCAACGTTGCGTATCGAAATGCGCAGCGGCACCTATAAAAACAGAGCGGTGAAGGTGTATGTAACGTATGTAAATCTGGAAAAGCTCTCGGCCAGTTCAGCCTCCAATATTTTCTCTGAAGGGCCGATCAAGACCGGAAACCTCGAGATCAATGCATCCAGCGCCGCCAATATTGAGATAAGTCTGCAGGCGAACACCGTTTCTGCCGATGTATCCAGCGCGGCGGAGATCATGTTGGAGGGCACGGCCAAATCTTTTCAAGCCGATGCAAGCAGTGCCGGTTCGATTGATGCCTATGATTTAATCGCTGACGAGGTAAGTGCGTCTGCCTCCAGCGCCGGCAATATTAAGATTACTGCCAACAAAGCCATACAGGCGGAAGCTAGTAGCGGGGGAAGTATTCGCTACCGGGGTAACCCTTCGAAAACCAACACGTCTTCGAGTAGCGGCGGTTCGGTGAAGAAAAGTATTTAAAGTTGGCGAAAACCCGGTGAGAGCCGGGTTTTTTGTTTCCGTTTTCTTTCCTCGCTTTGGTACTGCTCGAAGTTTACTAACGCCATATTAAAATGCTGATAAAACCGGGGATCAGCTTTCGGCAGGGGATTCCAGGATTTCTGCTTGAAAAGAAAATTGATCATGACTTCGATCGTTTTTCATGCTTAGACGTACAATTTCCTGTTTTAGTTTGTTGATCGGTAAAAAAAAATGTTTAACTGGTGTGATCGTACACAATTACCCACTGATTGTTCATTTTTTCGAACAAAAGTGTAAACAATCCGGTGGGAGTGTCGCCCGTGCGGGTTAGTGTGTATCGCCCGGTTACGAGGGCTGCTTGCGGCGTTAGTCCTTTCACAGAATAGATCTCAAAGGTGAGTTGCCCCATGACTTCTTTTGTGGGATAGTCCCGTTTGTACCGATCTAGGGTAGCCTGCCAGCCGGTAGTGATTTTTGATCCGATGAATTCCAACGAGTCGGATTTCCAGTAACCGTTCATAAACGCATCCAACGAATGGTCATTCCAGGCTTTTTCCTGCTCGGCAAGAACACTCCGAATGGCACGGTCATCTTCATCCGAAAATACCGCGGCCGGGTACCGACCACATCCAAGTACAAAAAAGCAAAATGCTACGATGGACAAGCGTTTCATAGATTCTCAATTTCTCACAATTTATTTATTTCAACTCCCTATTTTGCACGGCCGAACCAGCGTATGAAAAAGATTTCGTTTTTAGAGCACGTACTTCCCCACCTCACAGCCGTAGTGGTGTTTTTTTTTACTACCCTTTTCTTTTTCAATCCAATTTTTTTCGAGAACAAAGCGCTTCAGCAGCATGACATTCAACAATTCATAGGGGCAAGCAAAGAGCTGCGCGATATTCGCGAGGCCACCGGCGAGGAGGGTTTATGGGCGAACTCCATGTTTAGTGGCATGCCTGCATACCTGGTAAATCTTGACTGGAGCGACGGGGCGATTGTTACCGTTAAAAAAGTAATGTCGTTGTTTCTTCCCCACCCGGTGGCCAATGTCTTTCTGGCCTTCGTGTCGTATTACATCATGCTACTCACGTTTCGCATCCGGCCGTGGTTATCCATTGCCGGTGGCCTTGCGTTTGGATTGTCTTCGTTTGTGATCATCGGGCTCGTGGCCGGCCACAACGCCCGCATTGGTGCCATGGCATTTATGCCGTTGGTAATGGCGGGTGTTCATCTCGTTTTTTCCGGCAAACGGTGGCTGGGTGCCGCTATTACTGCGTTGGGCATGGCGCTGCATTTGCGCGAAAATCACTTGCAGATGACGTACTACTTGTTACTGATCGTACTCGCCTACGGCTTCGTGCAACTTTGGTCTGCCGTTCGGGCAAAACGTGCGAAAGAGGTGTTTGTGAATATTGCCGTCTTGGTGCCTGCGGTGGTGGTGGCGGTAGCCACATTTCTGGGGCCCTTGTGGGCAATTACCGAGTACACCCGTTATTCCATTCGTGGCCCCTCTGAGTTGGGGCGCGGCGTGGGCGCAGAGGCCAGTGGCTTGAGTAAAGCGTATGCGTTTGAATACAGCAACGGGTTGAGTGAACCTTTCACTCTATTGATTCCGAATTTTCTGGGCGGTGGCACGGCCGATTATCTCGTGCGCAATGAAGCGAGCGAAACCTATAAAGCGCTGGCCACCCCGCGCGATGAACAAATGGCCAACCAACTGGCCGCGTATTCTTCGGCATATTGGGGCCCGCAATCCAACACGGCACCTTACTACGCCGGGGCGGTAATGGTTACACTTTTTGTGATTGGAATTGTTTTTGCGCCACGCACATACTTTTATTGGTTAATGCCCCTAAGCCTGTTGGGGGTGGCACTCAGTTGGGGCGATAGTTTTCCGGGTTTGAATTACTTTTTGTTTGATTACCTGCCCGGCTATAACAAATTCCGCTCGGTAACTTTTGCATTAACGATCGTGCTGTTCTGTTTGCCGTTACTCGGTCTGCTTGGCTTGGAAGAAATGCTGAAGCAGCCGTTGTCGGACAAGAATCGTACAAAAGCCATCTTCGCTTTGCTTACTGTTCCATTGCTTTGCTTAATTTTTGCCGTGCTGGGCAATTTTGGCTCCTATTTGCGTGCGGAAGAAACTCAATTGCCCGCTTGGTTTTGGCAGGCATTGAAGAAAGACCGGGTTCAACTGCTGCAGGCAGACGCGTGGCGCTCGTTTTGGTTCGCGTTGTTGGCCGTGGGTGTGGTTTTTGCCTGCTGGCAAAAGTGGATCAAAGGGAACTGGGTATTGCCCCTGGCCATGGTGTTGTTGGTGGTGTTGGATTTGAGTTTGATTGACCGCCGGTACCTTACGCCCGACAGCTATCAGCGCAAAACCGCACAGCGCACGATGGAGGCATCCGAAGCCGATCAGGAGATACTAAAAGATAAAGCCCACTACCGTGTTTTCAACCTGCAAAATCCGTTTAACGAAGCGCGCACATCCTACTTCCACCATTCGTTGGGCGGCTATCATGGGGCGAAACTCAGAAGGTACCAGGATTTGATTGATTCTGCGATCAACAGCGAGTACAGTCGCTTTATCGCAAATGCACGCCAGGGTAGTTTTGATCTTGCGGGCTACCCGGTGCTCAACATGCTCAACGCCCGCTATCTTGTTTTTGGTGCCGGTGCAGACAATGTCATTGACAATCCGGACGCAAATGGCAACGCGTGGTTTGTGCAGCAGGTGGTTGCCGTAGAGAGCCCGGCGGCCGAGTTGGCGCAGGTAAAAGAAATCAATAGTAAAACCACCGCGGTGGTGGATGTGTCGAAATTCAAATTGAACGATAAGGCGTTTGAGGTAGACAGCAGCGCCTCCATTCAATTGGTGGAGTACCGCCCCAACAAGTTGGTGTACCAGGCAACTAACTCAAAGCCGGGCTTTGCGGTGTTTTCGGAAATCTATTATCCAAAAGGCTGGCGTGTAACGGTTGATGGCCAGCCAGCGGAGCTACTACGTGCAAATTATGTGCTTCGTGCGCTCGCTCTGCCGCCCGGTTCGCACCGGGTTGAAATGGTTTTCGATCCTACTCCTTACCGTGTAGGCAATCCGGTTTCCGCCGCGGCGGGCTGGTTGGTGGTGGCCATGGTGGCCGCCACGATTGGCATGAGCCTGCGCAAAGAACGAGCCTGATGCTCACCGATCGGATTGCGCAACGCTTTCGTGATGAGTTTGGGCAGGAGCCCATCCTTGTGCGTGCCCCTGGTCGAATCAACCTCATTGGTGAGCATACCGACTACAACGAGGGTTTTGTAATGCCCGCAGCCATCGACAAAGCGTTTGTATTTGCCGTTGGTCCCAACACCACCGGGGCTACCCGCGCGATTGCGATCGACCGACGCGAATCCGCCTCATTTGGGCTCGCGGAGCTAACGCCGGGGCATGGCTGGCAGCATTACCTGATGGGCATGCAGCACGGGTTGCACCAGATTGGCGTACCGTTTCAAGGCATGAACGTGGTGTTTGGTGGCACCATTCCGGATGGCGCGGGTCTTTCTTCTTCCGCCGCGTTGTGCTGCGGTTTTGGATTCGCAATTAGCGAAGTGCTGCAACTCCATCTTGCCCGCCTGGGCATCGCCAAATTGGCGCAATATGCAGAGCATGAGTTTGCGGGGGTAAAGTGTGGTATTATGGATCAATATGCCAGCCTGTTCGGCAAGGCCGGCCATGCGCTGCAATTGGATTGCCGGTCGGTGGAGCATACCGATGTGCCCTGGAATCCCGACGCGCTACAACTTTTGTTGGTGGACACAAAGGTAAAGCACGCCCTTGCCGGTACCGCGTACAACGCACGCAGGGCCGCGTGCGAGGCGGCTGTTTACGTGCTGCAATCGCATTACGGCCAGGTGCAATCACTGCGCGACGTGACCGAACTAATGTTGCTCGAGCACCAGGACGAGTTGGGTGAAGATGTGTTTGTTAAAGCCCGCTATGTGGTGCAGGAAAACAAACGCCTGCATGCGGCGGCGTTGAGTTTGCAACGTGCGGATTTCGTGGCTTTTGGAAAACTACTCAACCAAACGCATTGGGCTCTGAGTACCGAATATGAGGTAAGTTGCGAAGAACTCGATTTTTTGATTACCCTGGCGGAAGAAGAAACCGGTGTGCTGGGTGCGCGCATGGTGGGCGGTGGTTTTGGCGGCTGCACGCTTAACCTGATTCGTAAAGACCGGGTAGACTATTTTCGGGGCCGGGTTTACGAAAAATTTGTTGCGCATTTCGAAAAAGAACCTGACTTTTATTCGGTTAACCTTTCAGATGGTGTAAGCCGTTTGTAAAAACAGAAAACCTAAACCTCACCCATGGGATTAAACTACATCGACTATCTGGTATTTGGCGCGTATTGTGCTTTGATTCTCGGCATCGGCCTCTGGGTTTCGCGCGATAAAGACGGAAAACAGAAAAATGCAGAAGACTACTTTCTGGCGAGCAAATCATTGCCCTGGTGGGCGATTGGGGCATCGCTCATTGCTGCAAATATCTCGGCCGAGCAGTTCATCGGGATGTCCGGGTCTGGCTTTGCTATTGGTCTGGCCATTGCCAGTTACGAGTGGATGGCGGCGGTTACTCTTCTTCTTGTAGGGAAATTCTTTCTTCCCATTTTCATCAACAAAGGTATCTATACCATTCCTGAGTTTGTTGAAAAACGATTCAGCACCAACCTGAAAACCATTCTTGCGGTATTCTGGATTGCACTATTTGTTTTTGTAAATCTCACCACGGTAATGTACCTGGGCGCACGTGCCATGGATACCGTCATCGGCACGGGCGATGGTAGTCTGATGATGGTGAGCATTCTTGGTCTGGGCTTGTTTGCGGCCGCATATTCTTTATGGGGTGGCCTTTCTGCTGTGGCCTGGACGGATGTGGTTCAAGTGGTTTTATTGGTGATTGGTGGTCTCGTTACTACAGTTATCGCTTTGCAGCACGTGTCGCCAACGGGCAACATCATCGATGGATTTGTGCATGTGTTTAACACGGTACCGGGTAAGTTTTCGATGATCGTTTCCAAAGGCGAGATCATCACCCCCGATGGGCGCGATGCCTGGTGGGATTTACCCGGCTTGTCGGTGCTCATTGGTGGCTTGTGGGTAGCCAATGTGTATTACTGGGGCTTTAACCAATACATCATTCAGCGCACGCTGGCCGCGAAGAGTTTACAAGAGTCGCAAAAAGGAATTGTGTTGGCGGCGGCCCTGAAGATGATTATTCCGTTGATCGTGGTCATCCCCGGGATCATTGCCTATGTAATGAATGCCGATGCGAACGGCCAGCTCTCGCAACAGTCGCTCGACCCGAGTTTTATCAATGCACAAGGGAACATCATTAACGACAATGCTTTTCCGTGGCTGATCCGGACGTTTATTCCTACCGGGCTTAAGGGACTCGTTATGGCTGCGTTGGCCGCGGCTATTGTCTCATCGCTCGCCTCCATGCTCAATTCAACGTCCACGATTTTTACGATGGACATTTACCGACCGTACATCAACAAAAACGCAACCGATAAACAGACGGTGGCGGTGGGCCGATTGAGCGGCGCAGTTGCGCTGGTTGTTGCCATGATCATCGCGCCCGCGCTGGGAAATCTGGGGCAGGCGTTTCAGTTCATTCAAGAATATACCGGTGTAGTGAGCCCCGGCATTCTGGCGGTGTTTATCATGGGGTTGTTCTGGAAACGCGCAACGAACAACGCCGCAATCTGGGGTGTGATTGCTTCCATCCCTATCGCCATGTACTTTAAGGTTGCGCCCAACGGTTGGTCGGATGCGGCCATCTTCGTTAACATTCCGTTCCTCGACCAAATGTTTATCACTGCGCTGTTATCGATCGGAATTATTGTAGCGATTAGTTATCTGGAAGGTAAAGGGCAAGACGATCCTAAAGGGATTAAGCTGGCGCCGGGATTTTTCAAAACCGAGCCCGCCTTTAACATCGGTGCAATGACGGTATTGATTATCACAGCCTTGCTTTACGCGATTTTCTGGTAGCATTTTTTCCTATCATTTTTTGCAAAAACCCCCGATCGGGGGTTTTTGTATTTTTGATCTATGAACCGCATCGACCGGCTCACGGCCATTCTCATTCAGCTTCAAACCAAAAAGGTGGTGAAGGCGCAGGAGATTGCCGACCGGTTTTCCATTACGCTGCGCACCGTGTACCGCGATGTGAAAGCGCTGATGGAAGCGGGTGTGCCCATCGGGTCAGAGGCTGGCACTGGCTATTTTATTGTCGATGGCTTTCACCTGCCGCCCGTGATGTTCAGCCGCGATGAGGCAAGTGCGCTCATCATGGCCGGTAAGTTGATTGAACGCATGACAGACGCCTCGGTGAAAAAGGCATTCGAGTCAGCGCTCATGAAAATCAAGTCGGTGTTGAATGAGGGCGACAAAGATTATCTGGAGATGTTGCAGGCATCCGTTGAAGTGTCGCGATTTCCTGCGCCCCAGAACGAGGAATTCCCCAATAACTTTCTGAACGATATTCAGCAGGCGCTGGTGAACAAGACCGTGGTCAGCCTGGCCTATGCCGCCTCCGGTGCGGAGGTTACTGCCCGCGAGGTAGAGCCAATCGGGCTGCAATACTACAGCGGAGCATGGCATTTAATTGCCTGGTGCCGGCTGCGCAATGGCTACCGCGATTTTCGCGTGGACCGCATCAAGACACTCACGCAAACTCCGCAGAGGTTTGATCCGCGCAACCTGATCAGCCTACAGGAATATCTGCAAACGCTTATGCAGTCGTATCACGAGTTGCACAAAGTAGTTGTGCGCTTTGATCAGTCTGTGTACCAATACCGCAGGTATATTTATGGCGCAGTAGCGGAAGAAGATTTGGGTGACTCGGTACGGCTTACCTTTCTGGTGAGCAACTTCGACTGGCTGTCGCACTGGCTGCTTTCCTTTGGCAGCGGGGTAACCATCGAAAGCCCCGAGGAATTACGGCAGATCATGAGCAACCTGGTGGAGGAATTGCAGGAGCACTATCTCAAAATGTCCGCCTCCTGACATAGGGTTGTCACTCCCTGAAAAATTTTTTTAAATTCTTGAGTTTGTGCTGACATAGGGCTGTCAGTGGGCATGCGTTGGTTTGAATAAAAAAAAACAGCATGAACACCCCAATCCAAAAAGAAGTGAAGCCCATCAATTTCATTTTCCACCGTGCCGAGGTGAAGGTGAGTGAGCTGGCCGGGCTTACACCCATTACGCAGGAATTATTTGAAGAGGCCATCCGCCAGAAACTGACGATCACCGGGCCGGTGCATTGGCACTACTTCGGCTTTATGGGCGATGAAAGCAAGCCCTTTACGCTGGAGATTAGTTTGCCCGTGGCGCAGTTGCCTACAGAATACGATGGGCGCTTTCACCTCAAACGCACCGAGGCGTTTAAAGCGGTTAGCCTCCTGCACGAGGGCAGTTGGTTCGAGATTCCAACGAGTTATGGTGCATTAATGAGCTACGTGCAACAGCATCACCTCACGCCAACGGGTGTTAACCGCGAGTTGTACATCAATGCCGATTTCCGGTATCCGGAAGCCAACGTAACAGAAATTCAACTGGGCATTCAATGAGACGCACGATGATCAGAAAATGGATAATAGCGCTGGGTGTAGCCATGGCGGTGCTCAGCGCGTGGGCCGTAAACGCACAAACTAAATCAACACATATGAAAATGAATGCCGGTTTTATTACCTCCGGGTTAAACGAGACCAAGGAGTTCTACCAGCGCGTACTGGGTTTTGAAGTTGTTTTTGAGAACGACTTTTATCTGCTCATGAAAGTGCCCGGTGGAACGGAGCAAGTCAGTTTTCTGCTCCCCAACCATGAAACTCAGCAACCCCTGTTTAAGCCCGCCTTTGGCGGCAAGGGAGCGTACCTCACAATTGAAGTGGAGAACGTGGACGCAGAGTTTGATCGAATCAATCGCTTAAAGATTCCCATGGCCATCAGTTTGCGCAGCGAGCCATGGGGCGATCGCCATTTTGCCATCGTGGATCCCAACGGCATCGGCATTGATATAGTCACCTACACGGCACCAACTGAAAACTGACCGCAGCATGGTTTGGGTTTTTAAAACCAATGTAACCGAACCGCAGCAAGTACAACGGCTTCGGCCGATGCTGGACGAGGTAGCCGGCTGTGGCCGGTGGAATTTTGCGTTGGATGATACCGACCGGATTCTGCGTGTGGTGGGCGAGTGCGTGGGTCACGTCGTGCCCGATATGCTGGCCGGTCAGGGGTTTGATTGTAAGGAGTTAACTGATTAACATATGAGAAAAATCTTGAGTGTAGCCATCATTCTGGATGGTATGATTGAGGGACTGCTGCGCGCGCATGAGATAACAGTTACGTGTTGGCCGTGGAGCACCTGAAGCTGATCCGGTTTACCTATTGAAGCAGTAGGTCGGGTTTGGCAGATGTACCGGAGAATTACGTGGTGGTCACCTATCTGTTGGAGTCGGACAATGGAAATACGAACTTTACGCTCACGCAGGAAAACTGTCGCTCGGATGAAGCCCGGCAACATGCCGAGGAAAACTGGGCGATGGCCATCGGGACTTTGAATCAAATTGTAGAATCAAATTTTTGAGCGATGAAAAAGGAGAATCAAACAAAGAAAAAAGTAACCATGAAGCCAGCCAAAGGCAAAACGTGGACCGACAAAGTAAACGATCCTACCAAAGCGTTTGTGGTGAAAAAACTGGAAAAGGATTTTGCCGATATGCCGGCAGGCGCGAAGATGCTGATTGCCACGCCAAAAATCGTGGATGATTATGTGCGGCAAATTCCGAAAGGAAAAAGCACCTCGCTGGCCACCCTGCGCAAAGATTTGGCCGTAGAATATGGCGCAGAGTATACGTGCCCGGTAACGTCCGGAATTTTTCTTCGCATCGTATCTGAAGCTGCGCACGAGCAAATCCAAAATGGCACCCCCGTTCATAAAGTCGCACCCTTTTGGCGGGTGGTAGATCGAAAGTCTGCGTTAAATAAAAAGTTTTCTTTCGGGCCTGATTTTGTGCCGCAGCAGCGTAAACGCGAAGGGATTTTAGACGATCAGCACCTAAAACGTTAACACGGCATCCATTCCGTGCATCGTTCGCTAAACACCGAGTTTATGGTAGTTTTGCAACGATGGATGTACCACGGGTTGCGTTAGCGGTAGAAGCCGTTTTTCGGGAACTAGATCAGCAAATTGCGGCATTTCAAATGGAGACGACACTCCATTGCAAATGGGGATGTGGCAAATGTTGTTTCAAGGCTGATTTGGAAGCTACGGTGCTTGAGTTCATTCCGTTTGCAGTATATCAATATCAGCAAGGCCACGCGTGGACGTGGCTCGATAACATCCGGCAAGATGCGCAGGGTTTATGCCCGATTTTGAACCCCACGCAGGGCGGTGCGGGCCTGTGCTCGCAATACGCTCATCGCGGTTTGATTTGCCGTTTGTTTGGTTATTCGGCCCGCCTTTCCAAGCATCGTGATAAAGAGCTGGTCACGTGCGCAATCATCAAGACCGAGCAGGCAGAGGCCTTTGGCATAGCAAGTCAAAAAATTCAGGAACAGTTGCCTGTGCCGGTGATGAGCGATTTCTACATGCAACTGCATGGCATCGACCCGGATTTAAGTCGGGAGTTCTTGCCGATTCGCCAAGCCATTAAGCGGGCGCTCGAAATTGTTTTGCACTACTACGCTTATCGCGATAGCCAGTAACCAACGGCCTGTGTGATTCGCCTCGCAACGGGTTCTGCTATTTCGGTCACGTCTGGCGTTGCCCACACTGCAGTACTACTCCGCGCGGTTGTTTGCCATGGCAGGGGAGGATACAGAACTGAAAAAACAACCATCAGGGCCACAAATATGCCCAAAATAATCACCCAGAGTTTCTGACGAGTTGAGCGGATTGTGCGTTTCATGGCGGTTTCTGCTAGTACAGATGCATGCCAAATCCGAAAAGTTGGAATGACCTCGAATTTTTGTTCGGAATTGTTCAACTGCCAACAGCGCGGTGGGTTGGCTAGGTGCACCGGCGCGGTTACTTTGCTGCGGCTGAGCTGATAAAAACGCATCTTGAACTTATTTTCTGTCTACATTTGTTGTATAGCAAATCGATAAATTACAGCAGGATGAAAAAAATGTTGTTTTGGGTATTGGGTATGGTGGCCACGGGTGTTGCAGCCCAGGAAACGCAGGCAACGGTAAACTGGCTGACGTTTGAACAAGCCGTGGAGAAATCAAAAACCGAGAAGCGCAAAATTTTCATCGATGTGTATACGGATTGGTGTGGTTGGTGCAAGGTGATGGATAAGAATACCTTTAGCGAGCCGCTCATTGCAAAAATTCTGAACGAGCAGTTCTATCCCGTAAAATTTGATGCCGAACAAAAGGAAGACGTAGTGTTTAATGGCAACACGTTTAAGTTTGTGGCCTACGGCAACAAAGGGTCGCATCAGTTGGCAATGGCGTTGCTCAATAATCAGTTAGCTTACCCAACCGTGGTGTTTCTTGACGAAGAGTTTAGAATCATTCAACCTTTACAGGGATATCAAAAAGCCCCGGAGTTTCATAAAATTGTGCAGTACATTGGTTACGACCATTTCAAGACGGAAAAGTGGGAAACCTGGCAGACCAAGTACAAGTCGCCTTATGGCGATGCGGCCCCGGAAAAACAAGGCTCAGGTAAATAAGCGTAGATCAATAAAAAACCCCGGCATGCCGGGGTTTATTTTTTATATCACAAGAAGAGGAGACTAACCTTTGTTTTCTTCCTTCTTCGTTTTCATGTAGTCGATGAGACCCAGTGCTGATGCAAAACCAATCAACACGGCAATGATGGTTACAAAAAGATTTGCACCATCTCCAACAGCTTGTTCGAACATACGTTTATCTTATTTGTTGCAAAAATAACGGATTCACTGCAATCGCAAAATCAACAGCATTACTTTATGTGCAGATCCAAAAAACGTCTGGAATCGGTTGTATTAGCCGCAGCTTGGTGCGTTTGTTTAACCTTTACGGCCGTGGGCCAGCCGCAGTCGCGGCAAAAGTTAAAAGTGCCGGTGTATCAAGTAGGTGCGCATACCGGGTTCATTTTTGCGCACTCGGTAGACGTGCAAAACACGGCCGGTGCACAGCCGCAGGTCTATGAGGCAAACATTGGCCATTGGCGAAACGATTCCACCACCTGGAACGCGTGCCGCTGCGGCACGCTGCAATCATTCTCATTGGCTGTTCACAATTATGACGTAGGCATTCTTGGGCACGCGGTTTCGGCTTCGTATGGTTTGGAGCCGTTTTTCAGGCTCACACCCCGAAGTTCGCTTTCGTTGCGCACGGTGGCAGGTTTGGCTTACCTTACTAATCCCTTCGATGCCGAGACCAATCCCACCAACCAGTCGTACAGCCTGGCAGTAAGCGCCTACCTGGCGCTTGGGTTAGGCTATTGGTGGCGGGCAACCGATCAATGGCAGGTAGGTGCACACGTACTGTATCAGCATATCTCTAACGGTGGGTTGCGACAACCGAACAAGGGTATCAACTGGCCCACGCTGGGCCTGAGCATCAATTACAGTCTTCAGCCGCGTACATTTCGAACGTTTAGCCGCAGCACCACCACCTTTTCGAAAAAAATGCGGTGGGATGTTACCGCCTTTGGTGTTGCCAAACGCGTTGGCGGGCAAACTGATGGTCGCGGTTTGCGCTACCTGGTGGCCGGCACCAGCGTGCAGGGTGCAAAACAAGTAGGGCGCATCAATAATCTTACCGCCGGGGTTGAATTCCTTTGGGATGATGCCACCGGAAGTCGGTTACGCGCAGATGGCCGCAGCGAAGATCCCTGGCGGATTTCCGTGCATGCCGGGCACGAGTTTGTTCTCGGTCGGTTTCTTTTCAGTCAGCGTCTGGGCGCTTACCTTCACCAGGCGGGGGGGTATTTCGATACGATCTGCCATAGCTGGGGATTGGCCTACCGGTTTTCAGATCATTGGATGGCCGGGGTAAACATGAAGGCCCACCGCCACGTGGCCGATTTCACGGACTTTCGGTTAACGTATTCGTTCTAGCTCAAATGCCAAGCTCCTCGCGGTGTTTTCGCAGCACATCAATGATAAAGGTGGTGTGATCATGCAGATCAAAACCTGCCAGGTTTGCGCCCGTGTACACTTCTTCGCGGTCTACTTTGGCGGCAAAGCTTTTGTCTTTTAGTTTCTTAACTACTGATTTGGTTTCGAGCGATTGAATCCCATCCGGGCGAACCTGAGCACACGCCACAATAAAACCGGTCAGCTCATCGGTGGCCAGCAGCACCTGGTCGAGGCGCGAGCGGCAAGGCACATTCCATTTTGTGTAGTGGGCTGAAATGGCGTAGGCTATTTTCTCTTCACCTAGTTCGCGTAACTTCTTTACAATCACGTTTGGGTGCTGCTCCGGAAAGGCCTCGTAGTCGGCATCGTGCAATAAGCCAGCGATACGCCACTCGTCAGGGTCTTCACCCAACCGCTGGGCATACGCTTCCATGACGAGTTCTACCGTGCGCATGTGGCGCAACAGACTCGCATTTTTCGTGAGCGACTCCAGCAGGGCCTTCGCGTCTGCGTACTGCATTTACTTCGCCGCTTTACGCTTGCTTAGAAACAGGTTAACCAACGAAAGGCCGCCCAAGATTGCCAACACCGCCACCACAATAATGAGGCGCGTGCGCTGTAGTTGGATCGTTTTTAACTGGTCGTCTTTTGCGAGGGCCTCCAGCTCGCGTTCTTTTTCCTGCAACTGTAAGGCCACTTCCATCTGCGCAATTTTGCGCGTGCTTTCTTCGCCAAAAAGCTTCTCCCGGATTTTATCATATTCCAGCATGGCCTCATAGGCTTCTTTCATCCGGTTCTGGCGGGCATAGTTTGTGGCCATGTTTTTCATCAGGATCGGCTCGTAAATAACGGTGTTTAGCTCACGGCCCAGTTGCAGGGCCTGGTTCAGATAGGGTATCGCTTCGTTGGGCTTGTTTGCGCGTGTAAATACTTCGCCAATGTTTACAATGATGTTCAATTCGCCTAACCGGTTATTCTGTTTTTTCGCTAAATCCAATGCCCGGTTGTAGTATTCAATCGCGCGCTGGAAGTTTGATTGCCGCTGAAAAATGGTGCCAATGTTTGCTAACGGATCGCCAAAAGGTTTTCCTTCCTTCTCGCTCAGTTGCCAGGCTTGCGAATAGTACTTCATCGCTTGCTCATAAAGTTGGAGGTCGCTGTGCAGGTTTCCCAAATTATTCATCGCCATGATGAGTTTTTCGCGGTCGTTCAGCTGCGAGAAGGTGGCGTAGGCATCTTCGTAGTATTGCATCGCTTGGCCGTAATCGCGTTTTACTGAATAGATTGAGCCAATGTTCACTTTCGTGGATGCAACACCATCTTTGTTATCAATGGCGGTATTGATTCTTAGCGAGGTAAGGTAGTATTCCAGGGCCTTATCGAGCGCGCCCTGATTTTTATAGGCCACGCCCAGGTTGTTGTAGGCCGCCGCCATGCCTTTGCGGTCGGAGATTTCGGTAGCCAGCGAAAGTGCCTGCCGCGTAAATCCAATGGCTTTGATGGGATCCGAATTGATGTAGGCTTTGAATAACTCGTTTAATGCCTTTACCTTTTGCTCGCCTTTGGCGGTGGCGACAACATTTTCCAGACTATCCGTTTGGGCCAACAACCACGGAGCAAGTAAAAAAGCAAACAAGACGAACGAAACGCGCATGGTTCAGGTCTGATTAATCCGATAAAAATAAGATATTAAATTCGAATCTGTACCCTACTGTAACGCTCATGAAAATCTATCTTTTCGCGGTATTGGCGGCGTTGGGCGCCCCTGTTGTATGCGGTGCGCAAGACAATCACGCGCAAGCACCCTGGATGGCCCCGATTCACCGGCTGTTTAATGGGATGAATAAAGGCGACAGTGCGCTGGTGCGGTCCGCGTTTCTGCCGGGGGCAACGTTGGTAACTGTGGGCAAAGACCCGCAGGGCAATCCGCAACTCCGAGCCACCCCGTTGTCCGCATTTTTAAAGGCCGTGGGCACCCCGCACCCCGAGGCATGGTCCGAGCCGATCTGGAACATTACTGCCAACCATGCGCCCGATCTTGTACAGGTGTGGGCTGAATATGCATTTTACGTGGGCAAAACATTCAGCCACTGTGGTGTTGATACTTTTCAATTGGTGCCCGATAAAGGTGGCGAATGGAAGATCTTTTACCTGGCCGATACGCGGCAGAAAGAGGGCTGCGTAATTCCGGAGTTTGTGAGCAAGCAGTTTAAATAGATGATTTGCCCCATGCACGGGTGGCGGAATCTGGCGGGCGCTAATTAACTTTATCCTTTAACACGGTTTTTGATGAAGGAACAAACAGATGAGGTGATACCCGGTAAAACGGAAATCCCGGCAGGGAACTCAGGCAGGATTCGTGCGGATCTTGTGGTTGCTGTGTTGGCGGTAGCCATTGGCGTGTGCACCATGATCGTTTACATTGTGCAAGCCCGGATCATGAGCCAGCAAATGCATGCATCGGTTTGGCCGTATCTGGAAATGTTGACCGTGCCCGGTGAGCATGGATTAAAATTAATCGTGTCGAACAAGGGCGCGGGGCCTGCCATTGTTAAAAGCACCCGCATTTTTATGGGCGGTGCTGAGTTCCGCGAAAGCCAGCTGGACTCCGTGTTGCTTTTGCTGGTGGCCAAAATCCCAAGCTATGTGCATACAACTATGGAAGGGCGCGTGGTTTCGGCCGGGGAATCGTTTGATTTCTTGCACTTTCCGAAAATGTCGGAGGTGGTGCTGTTAGACAGCGCGTTTCGTAAAAACGATGTGCGTATTGAAACGTGTTACTGTTCAGTTTTTGGAGATTGTTGGAAGGTAAGCCGCGGCAAAACAACCGAATGCGACTCTTGCGACTAACTTGGCTGTTGATCTTGCTGATACCCCGGTGCTCCGCCGCGCAGACGGAGGAGTTACGAAAAAGCATCTACTTCGATGGCGGTAGCTACTTCATTGACGAATACCAAGGAGCGGAACTTTCGCGTTGGCTGGACTCTATCCCCAACCTGCTGGAGAAATACGAAATTCAACTCATCAGCCATACCGATCCGGTAGGGGGTAAGCGCTACAACCAGTGGCTTTCAAAAATGCGCAGCACGGCCGTTTGGGAACTGCTCGTGCTGAAAAGCATTCCGCAGGACAAAATTTCTGTAAAAGATTGGGGCCTTGAAAACCCCGTGTATTCTAACGACAACTACAACGGCCGCGTGATGAACCGCCGGGTGGATGTTATTCTACACCCCGTTGTTTTCTGAATTAAAAAACGAAGTGTCCGGTTTAGGACACCTTTTTTCATTCCCGAACGGCATTTCGTGCAACTTGCCCATAAAACCCGCGTCTTAATGGGGAAAACCGCAGTGGCACCATTATTGGCAATATCCCAGCATTCTATGATCAAGTTAACCGACATCGACAAATATGTTGACTCGCGCTTTCAGCGCACCTTCATTCTCAAAGGCATTCAGTTGGAAGTAAACCAAGGTGATTTTCTCACCATTATGGGCCCAAGTGGTGCGGGTAAATCCAGCTTGCTAAACATTATCGGCCTGTTGGATGAACCCTCCGCCGGGGAGTACTACTTCTTTGATCAGCCGGTGCACAAAATCCGCGAGAAGCAAAAAAGCGACATGCACAAAAACTTCATTGGCTTCATATTTCAAGCGTACCATTTGATTGATGAATTAACCGTGTATGAAAACATTGAAACGCCGTTGCTCTACAAGGGCGTAAACAGTAGCCAGCGCAAAAGCATGGTGGCGGAGTTGCTGGATCGTTTTAACATGGTGGCGAAAAAAGATTTGTTTCCCGAGCAGTTGAGTGGTGGGCAGCAACAGTTGGTAGGCATTGCCCGGGCCATTGTAGGGCAGCCGAAGCTTTTGTTAGCGGATGAGCCCACCGGCAACTTACACAGCGATCAGGGCCGCCAGATCATGGAAATTTTCAAGAAACTGAATGACGAAGGCATTACCATCATTCAGGTAACGCACAGCGAGGAGAACGCCCGTTACGGCAAGCGCATTGTGCGCGTGGCCGATGGCACCATTCAGTCGGATGAACAAGTCAACAACCGGTTATAAAAAACACTTCGAAATGGGTATGATTCGATTCACGTTGATTTTACTGCTCAGCAGCAGCGCGTTTGCTCAATCGGTACGCCTTACTTTTCAAGATGCGGTAAAGATGGGTTTGGAAAACAATGTGGCGCTGGGCCAGCAGCGCAACCAATTGTTTGTTACGCAAGTCAACCAAACATCGGGGCTGTTGCAAATGGCGCCCAATATAAGCGCCTCCGCAGACGCGGGCCGTTTTGATGGCAATTCGTTTAACCAGCAGCTGGGTAAGGTGGTAAACGGACAAACGGATTTCGTAAACGGGCGCATTGGTGCCAGCGTGCCCATTTTTGGTGGGTTTTCTCAGCTCAACCAATACCGCCAAGCCAAAAGCCAAAACGAGGCGCAGCTACAATTTATCGGGCGCACTCAGCAAGACGTCATCCGCAACGTGGCTTTTCAATACCTCACCTGCCTGCTGAATCAGCAACTCATGCGCATCGATCAGCAAAACGTACAAACCCAAAAAGCGCAGTATGACCAGATTGCCGCACAAGTGGCGCTGGGCAGCCGCGCGGAGGCTGACTTGTACAATCAGGATTTCCAGGTGAAGAATGCCGAGCTGTTGCTCGTGCGCTCGTCCAATCAATTCAAAAACGCACTGGCCACACTGGCACAAACGATTTTGATCGATCCCACGCTGAATTATGAACTTGAAGACCCTGCGTGGGAAACGCAGATCACAGAATTAGAGTCGGCCAAACTGGATGAGTTGATTGTGCTCGCTTCCGAAAAGCGCCCCGACCTGAAGCAAGCCGATTTCATTATGAAAGCCAACCAGTTTGGTTATGCTGCCCGCAAAGGCCAGTTGCTGCCGAACCTCAGCGCGTTTGGTGGCTTAAGCTCGCGGTACAACTACATTTATGACTTTTCGGATAACCGGCCGTTTAACGAGCAGTTTCGCAAGGACAACCGCCAGTTTAACTATGGGCTATCGCTCACGGTGCCCATTTTTGCGGGTTTTCAAAACCGCGCGTTAATGGTGCAAAACAAGATTTTGTATGAGAATTCCAAGCTCAGCCTGCGGGCCACGGAAATCACGGTAAAAAATGATGTGCTGCGGGCCTATCAAAACTTTCAGGATGCGCAGACCAGTTATGTTTCGGCCGATGCGCAGTTGAAATCCGCGGAGCTGAGTTACACCATGGAAAAAGAACGGTATGACTTAGGTATCTCCAACATCGTACAACTTACTACCTCCCAACAGGCCCTCGTGCGCGCGCAATCGGATTACGCCAGTGCGCGCTATACGCTCATGTTCCAGAAACTGCTGCTGAACTACGCCACCGGTACGCTTAAGCCGGAGGATATTCCCTAAGCGGCGCGTCTAAAATGCAATCGCAAGGTAAATGTGCCACGCCCGGTTGCGGATGTCCGGCCATTCCACTCCAGGCAACGTGAAATTCGGTTTTCCAAAAACGTTCGTCAATCCCCAATAGCGGCGTAACCCAATAGACGTATTTTCCGAGGGGTGAAGGGAAAAACCTGCACATAATCCGATATCAATTGGCTTCGCTTCCTCCGAGAGGTTATCATTCACGGTTTGCCCGGAAATAGTGCCGGTTTCTTTGGCCGCGAGTAAGAACCCAACCTGTGGCCCTACGTGGATGCGGAAAGCCTTCTTGCCAATTTCGCCAAGTATTGGAAGCGTGATGTAACTGGATCGCACGGTTGTCTCGCCAACCTTGGTTCCCGACCCGGAAACCACATTGTTTCGTTGACCGAAGGAAGAAAAATTGAGTTCCGCTTGAAGTCCTTTCCGGTTGTTCATGAAAATCCCGATTTGGGGGCCCCAACGCAAAGCGGCATCTACATTAAGGTTCTCACTGAAACGCGCGCCGTTAACTCCGCCCTTAATGCCAAACACCACATCCTGCGCAGATACCGCCATGGCGGTGGCTATGAAATGCGCGCAAAGCAAAGACTTGTACAACATATCTGAACTGGTTTTTCATGAGTCAAGTTAAAAAAATTTGTTACTCACTCGCCCGGTTCGTTCTCCAAACAAGTTGGAGATCAGTTAAAATAAAGTGGAACAAATAGCGATTTTTAGTCTACATTTGCACCCCCATTCGGGTGAATGGGCTCCGCGTTGCGGAGTATTCTTCAACCAAAGGTGTGGCACCGTGCCCGTGTGCCACATGTAACGAGGGCAAAACCATTGTATGGCGAAAACAACCAAAGGTCCTGAAAAGGCAAAAGGCGTAGACATCGATGACAACGATGAATTAGCACGTCTGCGTGCGGAAAAGAAGGCAGCCGAAGAAGAAGGCATTAGCCGCGTTATCCGCGATGTAACGGCCCCCAAGCCGGCCGCAAAAAACAACGTTTCGTTGGAAGATTTTGACTGGGATGCGTACGATCGTAAAGGGCTGGGCGAAGGCTACAGCAAAGCCGATCGCGATAACCTGACTAAACTGTATGGCGGCTCTGTGGCCACCATCAATGAAGGCGAGGTAGTTCAAGGTACCATTGTAGGCATTAACGACCGCGATGTGATCTTAAACATTGGCTTCAAATCAGACGGTCTTGTGCCGCTGGCCGAATTTAAAGACAGCGCCAACCTGAAGATTGGCGATGTGGTAGACCTCTTCATTGAAGAGCGCGAAAATGCCATGGGCCAACTCGTGCTGAGCCGCAGAAAAGCAAAGCTGGTGAAAGGCTGGCAGCGCGTACAGGAAGCACTCGATAAGGACGAGGTGATCGAAGGCTTTGTGAAGCGCAGAACCAAAGGTGGTTTGATTGTGGATGTATTCGGCATCGAGGCGTTCTTGCCTGGCTCTCAAATTGACGTTAAGCCGATCCGCGACTTTGATATTTATGTGAACAAATCCATCGAAGTAAAGGTGGTGAAGATCAACTACACCAACGACAACGTAGTGGTGTCGCACAAGGTGTTGATCGAGAAAGACATCGAACAGCAAAAGGCGGCCATCCTCACCAACCTCGACAAAGGGCAGGTGTTAGAAGGCGTGATCAAGAACATGACCAACTTCGGGGTGTTTATCGACCTGGGTGGCGTAGATGGTTTGCTGCACATTACCGATATTTCCTGGGGCCGCATCAACCACCCGGAAGAGGTGTTGAAGCTCGACCAGACCGTGAAGGTGGTAGTGTTGGATTTCGATCAGGACAAGAAGCGTATTTCGTTGGGTATGAAGCAGCTTACGCCGCACCCGTGGGATTCGCTGGCTTCAGAAATTTCTATTGGCAGCCGCGTGAAGGGCCGGATCGTAAACGTGGCCGATTATGGTGCGTTTTTGGAGATCATGCCTGGCGTAGAGGGCCTCATCCACGTAAGTGAAATGAGCTGGTCGCAACACCTGCGTAACCCGCAAGACTTTATTAAAGTAGGCGATGAGATCGAGGCGGTGGTATTAACGATCGACCGCGAAGAGCGCAAAATGTCTTTAGGCATTAAGCAACTGAGCGAAGATCCGTGGACGCGCCACGATGTGCTGAGCAAGTATGCCATTGGCACTACGCACAAAGGCATTGTACGTAACCTGACAAACTTTGGCCTCTTCCTGGAACTTGAAGAAGGGATTGACGGCCTGGTGCACGTATCGGATTTGAGCTGGACGCGCAAGATCAAGCACCCGTCTGAGTTTACGAAAGTGGGCGAGAGCCTGGAAGTAAAAGTACTTGAACTGGATGCATCCAATCGCAGATTAGCGCTGAGCCACAAACACCTGGAAGAAAACCCGTGGGATACCTTCGAAAACGTGTTTACCATTGGGTCGGTGCACAAGTGTACCATCATCTCCAAAAACGATAAAGGCGCTGTATTGGAGTTACCCTACGGTCTGGAAGGCTTCTGCTCTGCAAAGAATCTGGCGAAAGCCGACAACGGCAAGGCGGAAGTGGGCGAGAGCCTCGACTTTAAGGTGCTGGAGTTCTCGAAAGACGACCGCAGAATTGTGCTGAGCCACAAGTCCACATGGTCGGCTGAGGAAGAAGATAAGACGCAAGCCAAGAAGAAGCCTGCGGCTCCTGCTAAAGGCAAGACAATTGAAAAGATCAATCAGGAGTCGGAGAAATCCACCTTGGGCGATCTGGAAGCGTTGAGCGCGCTGAAGGAGAAAATGTCGGGCAAAGGCCAGTAATGATCTCCGGTAGAAACCTGTCAGCGCAGGCAAACGCCCACCGCTGACAGGTTTTTTTATGAGTTTTATCGTTGGGCATCACAACGAAAAAAAGCGTTAGTTTTGCTCAACGAAATGGTTCCGTGGCCGAGTGGCTAGGCTGAGCTCTGCAAAAGCTCCTACAGCGGTTCGAATCCGCTCGGAACCTCCAGGCCTTGAATCAACAACGGTTCAAGGCCTTTTTTTTCGGTTGCGGCTTTTCGGGTTAATGAAATGTCTCTTGTAGCATTGTCTGCTCAATTATTGCTGGCGGTACAGCGGCAAGCACCTACTGATGATTTGCTGCGCCAGTTCCGTTCGGTTTCTACCGATGCGCTGGCACATGAGCTCACTACGGATCATGCGCGGCTGGCATTTTGGATTAATCTCTACAATGCGTGCTATCAACTGCTGGTGCCGCGTCAGTCGCTCGCCTCGCCACAGGTTTTCAGGCAGGCTGCAATTCGGTTTTCGGATCAAACGTTGAGTTTGGATCAAGTAGAACATGGCATCTTGCGGCGCTGGCGGCACCGGTTTGGCCTCGGCTATGTGCCGCAACTGTTGCCGCCCCATGTCGTGCGGAAACTGGCGGTGTCAAAAATCGACTACCGGATTCACTTTGCTTTGAACTGCGGCGCAAAAAGCTGCCCACCGATACGCAGTTACTCGGCCGATGCGTTGCACGAGCAGTTAGCACTTGCTACCACCACATTCCTGGCCAGTGAAACACAAGTAGATGAACGGAAGAAGGTTTTGTGCGTCACCCGATTAATGCTTTGGTTTCATGGTGATTTTGGCGGCCACGCAGGTATCCGGGCCATTCATGCGCGGCATTTCGGGCAGGACTTTACATCCTATAAAATTCGATTTCAACCGTACGATTGGTCTGTACTGCTACGGAATTTTGCGCCCTGATTTGTCATTACACTTCTGTTGGTTTTGCCCGTGCCACATTTTTGCACATGCGAATTCGCTGAACTTTACTACTTTCAGCGCATGATCAAAGCCGGAGTAAGTGCAGTGATTTTGCTCGTCCTGTTTGGTCATTGCCAACACCTGCGCCCGTCTGCTATGGAAACTGTTTCAACGCCAACTGCCATCCAGAAAGTCTCTTTGCAAAACCGAAATGGACTGCGGCTAAGCATTATCAATTTTGGTGGTAAAATCACCGAACTTTGGGTACCCGATCGCGCCGGTACATTGCAAGATGTGGTGCTGGGGTACGATACCCTGGAGCACTACTTATCTGGCAATCCTTACTTCGGGGCACTTATCGGCCGTTTTGGTAATCGTATTGCAAACGGCAAATTCGTATTGAATGGCCAAACGTATCAGCTACCGCGAAACAACGGTGAGAACAGCTTACATGGCGGGCCGGGCGGTTTTCATAATGTGTTTTGGTCCATGCGGTTGGACTCGGCCGAGAATCGGGTTACGCTTTCGCGGATAAGCGCAGCGGGCGAGGCGGGTTATCCCGGTAATCTGCAGGTGCACGTCGCCTACCAACTCACCGAGAAAAACGAAGTGGTAATCGAATATCGGGCAACTACCGATGCGCCTACCGTGGTAAACCTAACCCATCACTCGTTCTTCAACCTTGCCGGTGCCGGCGCAGGCGATATTCTCGGCCACGAACTCCAGATCATGGCCGACCGCTTCTTACCGGTAGATCAGGGTCTGATTCCCACGGGGGTGTTACAAGATGTAACCGGAACGCCCTTTGATTTTCGTACACCCATGCCGATTGGTGCACGTATTCACGGCACCGATGAGCAACTGCTGCGGGGTAAAGGGTATGACCATAATTGGGTACTCACCCAACCCCAGCCCGGGGCACTAACGTTGGCCGCCCGTGTGGTGGAACCTACTTCCGGCCGCACCATGGACGTGTACACTACCGAGCCCGGTTTGCAATTCTATTCGGGTAATTTCCTGGACGGATCAGATCGCGGAAAGGGTGGCCAGGCATACGCCCATCGCACGGCTTTTTGTCTGGAAGCGCAACACTTTCCCGACTCGCCAAATCAATCACATTTCCCCCGCGTGGTGCTTCAGCCCGGCGAAGTGTACACCCAAAAAACGATCTACGCGTTCTCGGTTACGGAGTAACCAGCAACAGGTTGTTCCAGTTCAGCACAAAATAACCAATCAACGCGCCCATGAGCAGTGCGCAGAAGAGTTGGTGAATCCACACCCGCTGTAGTCGCAGCGCTGCTATCGCAAAGCTGCCTGCCAGCAACACCATTTGCAGCAGTTGGTTGCGCCAGGGCAAAGCCCGGATAAAGTGGTTTTCGAGCAGGGCGTTAGCAGCGAGAAAGCTGATGAGAAAGAAAAATGTGCGGTAGTTGCCGAGGTAGTGATTCCGCACGGTATCGGGGTCAGGTTCTCCATCCATCCCGAAAGGAAAGAGCAAACGCGCCAGCAAAAACAACGTGATGGGATACACCAGTTGAAACACAAAACCAGGTAAACTCCACACCTCATCACGCAACTCGTACAGGCTCCACCACTCCTGGATGTGAAGAAAAAAAACGAGTAGCACCCAGACCATGTGCAGCCAGTAGAGTTTCGCGCGAGTAGCACGCAGGAACAAATCGGCAACGCCGGTTATCAGTTGTGTAATCCCCAAACCAAGCAAAATGGAAATAAAGACGCTGAGGTATTCAAAAGGGCTCATGTAAACATTTGAATAAAAGTAAGTTAGAACAAACGAACCAGTAATTTATAATCAATCTAAATTGCACTTTAGATCACAAATGTTCAACAAAACCAGAGTATGTTTTTCATCTTGTTCAAAGAACTTTTGGACATCAAAAATTAGCGTTGCGCCTTCCAAAATTAATTTGAAAAAACGGCCTGTGCGCGTACATTTGCACGATTCCGTAAAAACCGGACGCCTAAACAACATGCAGCAACGTATCAACGCTTTCTACATTTTCGTTTTTCTTTTCCTCTTCAGTTTTTCTACGCACGCACAAGACATTCCCACAGACGAGGCCAGCATTAAAGCAGGCGAGGCGCTGTTCAATGGCAACTGTAAATCTTGTCATCGCGTAAAGCAAAAATTGGTAGGACCGGCCCTTGCGGGGATTGAAGGCCGCGCGCCATCCATCAATTGGATCATCAACTGGGTGCGCAACCCGGCGGCAGTCATCGCTTCGGGCGATGAGTACGCAAACAAAATCTATAATGAGTACAACAAAAGCCAGATGACGGCTTTTACCAATTACACTGATGATCAGATTCTCGACATTCTTGCGTATGTAAAATTTGAGGCCGAGAAACCGGAGGCTGCGCCGGTGGCGGCTGCAGGCGCGGATGGCGCGACCGGCGGTGGTGGCGCAATTCCGTCCAGCTACCTGAATGCCATCTTGATTGGTATGGTGGTGATTCTGGTGTTGTTATTGGTAATGCTGGCGCTGATCATCAGCGCCCTGAAACGTTTCCTGGATACCAAAAATCTCACAGAAGAAGATAAAGAGGTTGTTCACTCACCGATCAATACAAATTCAATCGTAAGTAGCCCCGGCTTCATTTTCCTTGTGGTGTTTATTGTAGCGGGTGTGTCTTTTAAGGCAGTAATTGATGGACTTTACTCCATTGGTGTTCAGAAAAACTATGAGCCGAAACAGCCCATTGCATTCTCTCATAAGATTCACGCAGGGCAGTATGAAATCGACTGCAAGTACTGCCACACCGGTGTGTTGCGCGGCAAGCAGGCAAACATCCCGGCCGTGAATGTGTGTATGAACTGCCACAACCAGATTAGAAAAGGTACAAACACGGGCGAAGTAGAGATCGCAAAGATCTTTGCCGCCGCTGGGTTCGATCCGAATACGTCAACGTATACGGGTAACACAAAACCGATCGAGTGGGTGCGGATTCACAACCTGCCCGATCTGGCGTATTTCAACCACGCGCAGCACGTGAACGTAGCCGGCATTGAGTGCCAGACGTGCCACGGGCCGATTCAGGAAATGGAAGTGGTAAAGCAGTACTCTTTGTTAACGATGGGTTGGTGTATCGATTGCCACCGCAAAACCGAAGTGAACACGAAAGGCAACCAGTACTACGATAAGCTGGTGGAAATCCACAATAGCAAGAAGCCGATGAAGGTGGAAGATATTGGCGGGTTGGAGTGTGCCAAGTGTCATTATTAATATTTTGAAACCATTCTTTTTACTACTGAGAATAGCCCAGATATGAACGATACCAAAAAGCTGTATTGGAAAGGCCTGCCGGAACTGAAGAACGATCCGAACTTTGTAAAGCATGCAGACAAGGAGTTTGTAGACATGGGTGCGCCCGATCCGGGCCACTCGCGCAGAGACTTCTTGAAAATGATGGGCTTTAGTGTGGCGGCGGCATCGCTGGCCGCGTGCGAGGCGCCCATTCGCAAAGCTATTCCTTATGTAAACAAGCCGGTGGATGTTGACCCCGGTATCCCGAATTATTACGCCTCCTCGTACGTGAGCGGCGGTGACTATTGCAGCGTGGTGGTAAAAGTGCGCGACGGTCGTCCGATTAAAATCGATGGCAACAGTTTATCCAGCGTTACGAAAGGCGGCACCAGCGCTCAGGTGGAAGCATCGGTTTTATCGCTATACGATAGCTACCGGCTTCGCGGCCCCGAAGTAGGTGATGCCGCTTCGGATTGGCAGACCATAGATCGCGAGATTACCGCGAAGCTTCAGGAAATTGCATCGAAGGGTGGCCAGATTCGCATCGTAAGCAATACGGTACTTAGCCCCAGCACACTGGCAGTCATCGAAAAGTTCAAATCAAAATACCCTACCACGCAGCACATTCAGTACGACCAATCTTCTGCGTATGGCGTTTGGAAGGCGAACGAAGGCAGCTTTGGTACAGGGATGATTCCTTCCTACGATTTCAGCAAAGCGAAAACCATTGTAACTGTAGCGGCGGATTTCCTTGGTACTTGGATTGCTCCCATAGAATTTAGCAAACAGTTTGGTACCACGCGCGAGATCAACGAAGAGAAACGCGAAATGTCGCGCCTGTATGTTTTCGAATCGAACCTCTCCCTCACGGGCGCGAATGCGGATTACCGCACCATGATTCGCCCCTCTCAAGAGGGCTTGGTAGTTGCCCAGTTGTATAAACTGATTGCTGCTAAAGCGGGCGCACAGGGTATCACCGCAGGTATTGACAAGGTGGCGCATTTGGAAAAAGCGGCAAACGAGCTTTGGGAGAACAGAGGCCAATCGCTCGTGGTAGCCGGGTCAAACGACAAAGATGTTCAGGTACTTGTCAACGCCATCAACCATTTGTTGGGTAACTATGGCAGTACCATCAACACGGCACTACCGGTAAATTACCGGAAGGGTAACGATGAGGCCATGGCCGCATTTATTGCCGAGGCCGAAGGGGGCAAGATCGATGGTGTGATTTTCTATAACTGCAACCCGGTGTACGATCACCCGATGGGCGCGAAGTTGGAAGCCGCATTGAAAAACATCGCACTTTCGGTAAGCACAGGCACAACCAAAGACGAAACCGCATCGGCAAGCAAGTTCAAAGCACCCGATCATCACTACCTTGAGTCTTGGAACGACTTCGAACCGAAGAAAAATCACTTCAGCGTATCGCAGCCTGCAATTACGCCGCTCTTTAAAACACGTCAGGCACAAGAGAGCTTCTTGGTTTGGGCGGGCGAATCAAACACCGATTACTTCGAGACACTGAAGGCCAACTGGAATGCGTGGTTTTACGCAAAGTCGGGTAGCCTGTCTGGCTTCCAGTCGTACTGGGATAAGTGCTTGTATGATGGCGTTCTTGAATTTCCGGCGGAAAACAGTGCAGCACCGAACTTCGCAGGAAACATTGCAGCGGCTGCAGCCGATATCGAAAAGGAATATCAAGCCAACAACACCGCATACGAGCTGGTGGTGTATGAAACCTGCGGCGTAGGAAATGGCGTTCAGGCGAACAATCCGTTGTTGCAGGAATTACCCGACCCGATCACAAAAGCCGTGTGGGATCACTATGTAACGGTATCGCAAAAAGATGCAGCCGCGCTGGGTATCAACAATGATGCGGAAGGCCATACACAATTGATTAAGCTAACCGCCGGATCGTATTCGGTATCCGTGCCTGCATTGGTACAGCCGGGGCAGGCACCGGGCACCTTGGGCTTAGCGGTAGGTTACGGCCGTACGAAAGTGGGGAAAGTGGCCGAGAACATTGGCAAAAACGCGTACCCGTTCATTTCAATAGCAAACGGATATCTTTCGTATAGCGTAACGAACGTAAAGGTGGAAGTAACCACCGAGCCGTTCCAGGTTGCGCAGACCCAGATTCACCACACGTATATGGGTCGCGAAAGTGTGATTCAGGAGTCAACTCTTGCGGAATTCAAAGAGCGTCCGGATGCCGGCCGCGCATTCCCAAAGATTTCGGATTGGGACAACAAAGTAGATCCGGCCGCGCTTTCGTTATGGAAGGGGCACGACTATAAAAATCACCACTGGGGCATGGCGATCGACATGAACACCTGTAACGGGTGCGGCGCTTGCGTGGTGGCATGTAATGTAGAGAACAACGTGGCCTTGGTGGGTAAGCAGGAGGTAATCAACCGCAGGGAAATGCACTGGTTGCGGATCGACCGCTACTATAGCAGCGCCAGCGATGCACCGACTGATTCAAAAGAACTTGAACAGGCCGCAGAAAACCCGGAAGTGGTGTTCCAGCCGATGCTTTGCCAGCATTGCAACAACGCACCTTGCGAAACGGTTTGCCCGGTGGCGGCTACAACACACAGCACGGAAGGTCTCAACCAAATGACGTACAACCGTTGTATCGGTACGCGCTACTGCGCCAATAACTGTCCGTACAAAGTGAGACGCTTTAACTGGTTTAAGTACCACGATAACCAGCAGTTCTACTCTTCGAACCCGGCCATGAACACAGATTTGGGCCGCATGGTGTTGAACCCCGAAGTAACGGTGCGTTCGCGTGGGGTAATGGAAAAATGTTCTTTCTGCGTACAGCGCATCCAAACCGGAAAGCTCACAGCGAAGAAAGAGCGCCGCCCGATGCAGGATGGCGAAGTAGTAACCGCCTGCCAGGCAGCTTGTACCACCGGTGCCATTGTATTTGGCGACTTGAATAACCCGGAGAGCCGCGTAAGCAAACTGTTGCAAATTGAGCGCGACCCGCAACGCCCGTACGGCATCGACAAAAAGGCGAGAAACCCGCGCGCGTACCGCGTGCTGGAAGAGATTGGCGTTAAGCCGAACATCTTCTACCTCACCAAGATCAGAAACAAAGACCAAGCAAAAGAAAACGCATAACCCTACGTAATAACGAACTCTATGCACGTTACTTCCTCTCTTCGAGAATCACTGGTTACCGGTGGAAAAACCATGGCCGATGTGTCGGAAGACATTAGCCGCCAGGTAGAAGGAAAACCAACCAAACTTTGGTGGGGTGCCTTTGGTTTTTCTGCACTGCTGCTCCTGTTTGGATTATACTGTTTAAGCATGACGCTGTGGAACGGCATCGGCTTATGGGGTCTGAATAAAACAGTAGGGTGGGCCTGGGACATTACCAACTTCGTTTGGTGGGTGGGTATTGGCCACGCAGGTACGCTTATTTCGGCTATCCTTTTGTTGTTCCGCCAAAAGTGGCGCATGTCTATCAACCGTGCTGCTGAGGCGATGACCATCTTTGCGGTTATTTGTGCGGCCACCTTCCCGCTCGTTCACATGGGGCGCCTTTGGCTTGGTTTCTATTGGGCGTTGCCGCTACCCAATACCTTCGGTTCTCTTTGGGTAAACTTTAATTCGCCACTGTTGTGGGATGTGTTTGCGATCTCAACGTATTTCAGCGTATCGCTGGTGTTCTGGTACATCGGTTTAATCCCCGACTTTGCGGTTATCCGCGATCGCGCAGTGCGCATGGGCCACTCCACCCGCGCAGCAGTTTATAATGCCCTCAGCTTTGGCTGGGATGGCGGCGCAAAAACGTGGATGCGTTATGAATCAGTAGCGCTGATCCTTGCCGGTCTCTCCACGCCGCTGGTATTGTCCGTTCATACGATCGTATCCTTCGACTTTGCAACCTCTGTAGTTCCGGGTTGGCACACCACTATTTTCCCACCTTACTTCGTGGCGGGTGCGATCTTCTCTGGCTTCGCCATGGTGTTAACGCTGCTTTTGGTTACGCGCAAAGTGTTTAAACTGGAAGATTATATCACCATCTACCACATCGAGTTGATGAACATCGTGATCATCATCACCGGTTCCATCGTGGGTATCGCATACATTACCGAGTTCTTTATTGCTTGGTATGGCCAGGTGCCTGCCGAACAATACGCATTCATGAACCGGATGTTTGGTCCGTACTGGTGGGCCTATTGGGCGATGATGACGTGTAACGTGTTCTCGCCCCAACTCTTCTGGTTCAAGAAAATCCGTACCAACATCGCGGCAACGTTTATCCTCTCGATTGTGGTAAACATCGGAATGTGGTTTGAGCGCTTCGTGATTATCGTAACGTCAATCCACCGCGACTATCTGCCGTCCAGCTGGTCGATGTTTTACCCTACGATGTACGATTTGGGTGAATACATCTTCACATTTGGATTCTTTTTCTGCGCCTTCCTGTTGTTTGCCAAGTTCTTCCCGGTAATCAACATGGCTGAAGTAAAAAGCATTATCAAATCATCCTCTGAACAGAAGCACTAATTACACATGGATAGCAACAAGAACTTTCTGGTAGGTGTATTCGAAGACGAAGACGTGCTGATGAAGGCCGTTGAGAACGTGCGCGAAAAAGGCGTAAAGATTCATGAAGTATACACCCCTTTCCCGGTACACGGATTAGACGAGGCGCTGGGTTACAAGCGCTCGCGTTTGCCCATTGCCGCGTTTCTTTTTGGCATGACGGGAACAATTCTGGCAATCAGTACACAAATCTGGATGATGGGTTTTGATTGGCCGATGATTATTGGTGGTAAAAACCATGTGTCGTTACCGCCATTTGTGCCCGTAACATTCGAATTCACCGTGCTTTTGGCTGCCTTTGGAATGGTGGGAACGTTTTTTATCGTGAGCGACATGAAACCCTACAAGTGGCCTCGCCAATACGATGTTCGCAGCACGGATGACAAATTGGTAATGGCGATCGATCTGGCCGCTAACAAATTTGGCAAGGATGAAATTGCAGGTATCCTGAAAACCAATGGTGCAACTGAAGTTAACGAAAAGAATTTTTGATCATGCGTAACAGTTTCATTTTATCACTTTTTGTCGGTGGCTTGTTACTGGCCGGTTGTCAGGCCGGTGGCGACAATCCGGGTCTGGAGTATGCGCCCAACATGTACCATTCGGTGGCCTACGAACCGCTTTCGCAAATTACTGACGAGCAAGCAGGTGCATGGGTAAACTCATTGGACAATGGCCGTGGCGAATATTTTAATTCCAATAAATACAATCCACATGGCATGAACTTGCGCGAGCCAGCACCCAACACGGTGCCGCGCAACAAGCAGAATTGGTTGCCCTATCGGTTGCCCAAGGATAGTCTCACGATTGCCGCTGCCAAATTGAAAAATCCCCTTGATTCTACGAAAGCGGTGTTGGCCGATGGAAAAGCGTTGTACGAAATGTATTGCAAACACTGCCATGGAGCAAAAGGCGAAGGCGATGGCTTAGTGGCCGACAAGTACGCGGGCGTGGCGAATTTAAAGGGCGATGCGTACAAAAATATTTCTGAGGGCCACATCTTCCATGTGATTACGCATGGCAAGGGATTGATGACAGCCCACGGGTCGCAAGTGCTTCCCGAAGAGCGCTGGAAGATTGCCAAATATGTTAAAACGCTTCAAAAGTAATTTCTGAAACCTGTAGATACCATTCTGATGATAGCTGACGAGAGATACGAGTTCAAATCCGAAACCAAACGTAAACTCCTTTACGTGGGGATTCTGGGTTTAGTATTGTTTGGTTTGGGAACATTCCTGGCCATGAACGCCGGACATGGCCATGGGGATGGCCACGCAGCCGCTGCTGAGGTTTCTAAAAACCTTATTGCCAGCGCAGAGCCTGTGGCTGCGGGTGGCGCAGAAGGGCATGGCGAGCACCACGGCAGCCCGGTGTGGGTGAAGCGAATTTTCACTTCTCTTTGGCACCACAACGTATTCTTCGCGGGCATCGGCATCATCGGGTTGTTTTTCATCGCTATTCAATATGCCGCACAAGCAGGTTGGTCTGCACCCATAAAGCGGGTGCCGCTGGCCATCGGTCACTGGATTCCTTTTGCTGGTATTTTAATGGTGATACTCTGGTTTGTGGTGAAAAACGATGTTTTCCACTGGACACACCACGACCTATACGTTGAAGGCACCGCCGGATACGACCATATCATCGCCGGCAAGGCCGGGTTTTTCTTTTGGCCGTTGGAGGCCGGAAGTTTCCCGATCTTTTATGTGTTGCGTTTGGTGATCTTCTTCAGCTTGTGGTATGTGTTCTTTATGTGGATCAAGAAGGAGATGCTGCAAGAAGACATCGCGGGTGGAGTTCAACACTGGCTTACTGCGCGTAAATTCTCCGCCATTTTCCTGGTGATTTTTGCCGTTACATCTTCTGTAAGTGCATGGGATTGGGTGATGAGCATCGATACGCACTGGTACAGCACCATGATGGGTTGGTATGTGTTTGCGAGCTGGTGGGTAACCGGTTTGGCAACGATCACCCTGATTGTAGTAAATCTGAAAGATGCGGGCTACCTGAAGATGGTAAACTCAAACCACTTGCACGATCTCGGTAAATTTGTTTTTGCCTTCAGTGTGTTCTGGACGTACATCTGGTTTAGCCAGTTCATGCTGATTTACTATGCAAACATCCCTGAGGAAACGGTGTACTTCATTCAGCGCCTGCGCACCGCGCCCTACAGCTGGATATTTTTTGTAAATCTGTTGTTAAACTTTGTGCTGCCGTTCCTGTTATTGATGACAAGAGATGCGAAACGCCACGCTTCGATGTTGAAGGTGGTATGTCCAATCGTTATCGTAGGGCATTGGTTCGATTTCTTTAACATGGTAACACCGGGTGTGATGAAGACAGAAGGAGGGTTAGGATTCCTGGAAATCGGCTTAGCGCTGGTATTTGTTTCCCTCTTCCTTTACGTGGTATTGAACGCGCTGTCCAAGTTTCCGCTGGTGGCCAAAAATCACCCGATGATGGGCGAAAGTCTTAATCATCACATCTAACGAGTTGAATCACTAAAAAAAAGAAATCCATATGATGAGTGTGATAATCGGTTTAGGGGTAGTTCTGGTGCTGGCCATACTGTACATGTTGTTCCGCATCGGGAATCTGGTGGGGTTGGTGAAGGGCAATACCGAAGAGATTGACGAGAGCGCGAATAGCTCACATGCGTACTTGTTCCTGTTGTTTCTTGTGGCGGGGCTGGCTGTATTCTTCTGGTACTCGTTTACGTTTTATGAAGACTACACGCTGCCGGTTGCATCTGAGCACGGCTTAATTACCGACGGTTTGTTTTGGATTACAATGGCGGTAACAGTCGCATCCTTTACGGTGATTTTCATTGGGATGTTTTGGTTCACGTTCAAGTACAGGTACTCCAAAAATCGCAAAGCCGAGTTCTATCCAGACAATCACAAGCTTGAATTGCTTTGGACGGTAGTTCCCGCGATCGTACTCACCTTGTTAGTGTTCCGCGGTTTAACCGTGTGGAGCGACATCACGGCGCCTGCATCGAAAGAGGCAGAAGCAATTGAGCTCGTGGCACATCAATTCGCATGGACGGTGCGTTACCCCGGCGTAAAAGACAAGGAACTTGGCAAGCACAGTTTTCAAATGATCGATGCCATGAACGAATTTGGTCTCGATTTGAGTGACAAAAACTCGTACGATGATTTCAAGTCGCTCGAATTGCATTTGCCCAAAGGAAAAGAGGTACTGTTAAACATTCGTGCGAAAGACGTGCTGCACAGCGTGTTTTTGCCACACTTCCGTGTGAAAATGGACGCTGTTCCTGGCATGCGCACGTACTTTAAATTCACGCCTACTAAAACGACAGAAGAGATGAGGGCCGAAACCGGCAATGCGAACTTCAATTATGAGTTGGCGTGTACAGAGATTTGCGGAAAAGGCCACTTCTCCATGCGCCTGTTGGTGGTAGTAGAAGAGCCCGAGGCATACGAAAAATGGAAGGCGGCACAAGAGCCGTGGTTAAAGCAAAATCCGGATTACCTGAAACGGGTACCGGCCGAGTTGAAGGAAGTGGCGTTGATAAAGTCTGGCTTGCCGTTGGAAGGCAAAGTAATAGACCAGGCAGCGGTAGTTCCGGTAGTAAATTCTTCACTTAACTAAGATCTTTTTTAACGATGGCAACCGTAGACATTCACTCGCACGTTCAGGTTCAGGGACACGATGATCATGGCCACGAGCACGAGCATCATGAAGGTAACTTCTGGACGAATTATATTTTTTGTCAGGACCACAAAGTCATCGCCAAGCAGTTCCTGTTTACAGGGATGTTTTGGGCATTGATTGGTGGTATTTTATCGGTGATTTTCCGTTTGCAGTTGGGTTTTCCTGAAGCGAGCATCGAGTGGCTGCGGCCCGTGCTAGGCGGATGGATTACGCCGGAAGGCAAGTTGGATGCGGAGTTTTATCTGGCGCTGGTAACGATGCATGGAACCATCATGGTGTTCTTCGTACTAACTGCCGGCTTGAGCGGTACATTCTCCAATTATCTCATTCCATTGCAGATTGGTGCTCGCGACATGGCCTCTGGTTTTATGAACATGCTTTCGTATTGGTTCTTTTTCTTGTCCAGCGTAATCATGTTTGTTTCGTTGTTCCTCTCGACCGGCCCTGCGGGTGGCGGATGGACGGTTTACCCGCCGCTGAGTGCGCTGCCACAAGCGATTTCCGGGTCTGGTCTTGGCATGACGCTTTGGCTTGTATCGATGGCGTTGTTTATTGTGAGCACCCTGTTGGGGGGGATCAACTACATCACCACAGTAATTAACATGCGTACCCAGGGGTTGTCGTTTACGAAACTCCCGCTTACGATTTGGGCGTTCTTTTTGACCGCGATCATTGGCTTGTTATCATTCCCGGTTTTGTTTGGCGCGGCGCTTTTGCTGATTTTCGACCGGAGCTTCGGCACAAGTTTCTTCCTGTCTGACATCTACATTGGTGGTGAGGCGCTGGCACATGAAGGCGGTAGCCCCGTGCTGTTTCAGCACTTGTTCTGGTTCCTTGGCCACCCAGAGGTGTACATCGTGCTACTTCCTGCGCTGGGAATCACATCAGAAATTATTGCCACAAACTCGCGTAAGCCGATTTTCGGATATAAGGCGATGGTGGGATCAATGCTCTTCATTGCAATATTGTCGTTCATCGTTTGGGCACACCACATGTTTGTAACGGGGATGAACCCTTTCCTCGGTTCAATCTTTACCATCTTAACGCTGATTATCGCGGTTCCATCAGCAGTGAAAATCTTTAACTATGTAACTACACTTTGGCGCGGAAACATCCGATTTACGCCCGCGATGTTATTCTCTATTGGATTGGTTTCGTTCTTCCTTACCGGTGGTATCACGGGTATCTTTTTGGGGAATTCAGCGATCGACATTCAGTTGCACGATACGTACTTCGTAGTTGCCCACTTCCACCTGGTGATGGGTAGTGCATCGTTCTTCGGCATGTTGGCAGGTATTTATCATTGGTTCCCCAAAATGTTCGGACGGATGATGGATGATCGCCTCGGCAACATTCACTTTTGGCTGACATTTGTGGGCGTTTATCTGGTGTTTTTCCCGATGCATTACATCGGTATTGCCGGGTTCCCGCGCAGATATTACTCGTGGACAAACTTTGAAACGTTCAGTGGCTTTGCAGACCTAAATATGCTGGTGAGCGTGGCTGCGATCCTCACGTTGTCGGCCCAGTTTATCTTCTTGTTTAATTTCTTCTACAGCATGTTCAGGGGTAAGGTGGCGCCCGCCAATCCGTGGAATTCCACCACGTTGGAGTGGACAACACCGCGCAATCCCGGACACGGCAACTGGCCGGGCGCAATCCCCACCGTGTACCGTTGGCCGTACGATTACAGCAAGCCGGGTGCAAAAGAAGATTTTATCCCGCAGCACATTCCGTATTCCGAAACACCGGAGTCAAATCTGCCGCACGAAAACGAGCAGATTAAGCTTGAACTTGGCGGTCAGGTAAAAACTGCGGCGCACTAAGCGGATTTTCTTGAATTCTGCAGCCACCCGATTTTATAAGCTCTGCTTATCAACTTGGGTGGCTGTTTTGTTTTTGGTGCTTGTAGGTGGCATTGTGCGCACCACGGGCTCGGGCATGGGCTGCCCGGATTGGCCGCGCTGCTTCGGGCAGTGGATTCCGCCAACATCGATTGAACAGTTACCGCCCGACTATAAGGCGAAATATGCTGCCCACCGTGCGGCGAAAAATCAAAAGTTTACCCGGTATTTGCGTTTGGCGGGCTTCAGCGGCACGGCGGATCAAATTGACCAAGATCCGGGTATTCTTGAGGAGGCCGATTTCAATCCCACCAAGACCTGGATTGAGTATGTAAACCGATTGATCGGGGTGGTTATTGGGTTATTGATCATCGCGGTGTTTTTGGCATCCTGGAGATACCGGCAACGGCAGCCTCAGATTTTTTGGAGTGCATTGGCAACGCTCTTGCTGGTAATCGTACAAGGGTGGTTTGGGTCGATTGTGGTGTCCACCAATCTTACCACATGGACAATCTCGTTGCACATGTTCTTAGCCCTCGTAATTGTAGGGTTATTGACTTGGTTAATGCACGCGGCGCGGCCGGGCCGTAATCTTGCCGGCAGTTGGCCGCGCGCGCGATTGTTCGTGCTGGTGTCCGTGCTATTATCATTTGTGCAAATCTTTTTGGGTACCGAGGTGCGCTCGGCCATTGATATCGTGGCCGCGCAGCTGCCGCGCGCGGAGTGGGTGAATGCCCTCGGCGCAGAGTTCATTGTCCATCGTTCGTTTTCCTGGGTCTTGTTGGCGGTAAATGGGTTTTTGGCTTGGAAATTAATTAAAACAAACCCCGAAAACCGGCTCGTAAAAGCCATAATAGCTTTACTTTTGTGCGCCTTTTTCTCCGGGGTAGGGATGGCTTATGCGGGCATGCCCGCGTTTTTGCAGCCGCTACATTTGGTGATTGCCGCAACCACCATTGCGCTGCAGTTTTTATTGTGGCTGAGGCTGAACCCGGCTAAGGGCTGATGTGTTAACTCCATGATGCAAACGCAAACTTTTTCGATGGCCGATCTCACGAAAGTGAAGGCGAAAGCGTATGGGGAGTTATTAAAGCCCAGACTTTCATTTTTGGTGGCCTTTTCGTGCGCATTTGGGTTTGCGCTCGCATCTAAATCAGATATCTCCTGGGCGCGTTTGTTGCTCGTTACGCTGGGTGGATTTTTACTCTCGGGTGCATCTGTGGCTATTAACCAAATTCTGGAAAAGGATCTCGATCTGCTGATGATCCGAACACAAAATCGGCCGCTGCCCTCCGGGCGTATCACCGTGACTGAGGCCGTTTGGGTAGCCGCGGTATGTTTTGTGGCGAGTCTCGCGCTGTTGTACCAATACACCAATACGATTACCGTGGTGTTATCGGTTGTGTCGATGGTGTTGTACAGTTTTGTTTACACACCGCTGAAACGGGTGGGCCCTGTTGCGGTATTTGTGGGCGCTTTTCCCGGCGCGCTGCCTCCGCTATTGGGATGGATTGCCTACAGTGGGCAAATCACCCACGAGGCCTTGATCATATTTGGAATTCAATTTGTTTGGCAGTTTCCCCATTTCTGGGCCATTGCCTGGGTGGCCGATGACGACTACAAAAAAGCGGGGTTCCGGCTACTTCCCTCGGGTGGTGGAAAAGATTTGAACACCGCCATCCAGATCATGATCTATACGATGTTTCTTATTCCGCTGAGCTTGTTGCCGGCTAAGTTTGGGATTACCGGAATCAACTCAGCCATTGTTGCAACGATCTGCTCCATCGCATTTTTTGCGCAGACGTTTTCGCTGATGAAAACGGGTAGCCGTCAATCGGCTATGCGGATTATGTTTGGTTCGTTTTTGTATTTGCCGATTGTTCAGATTGCTTATTTGTTGGATAAAACGTAGAGGGGTATGGAAAATGTAACGTCACCGGATTTTAAAATTATTGAAGAGCCCAAAAAGCCCTTGGCAATGCATCCGAAGAAATTCGCGATGTGGCTATTCATGGCCAGTGTAATGATGTTGTTTGCGGCGCTCACCAGCGCCTATATTGTACGCCAAGCGGAGGGCAACTGGCTCTTTTTTGAACTACCGGCGTTTTTCACAGCGTCAACGGTGATCATTGTTTTAAGCAGCGTTACGATGCAATGGGCGTTTTTCGCGGCCCGCAAAAACCAGATTTCCACCGTGCGCACGCAACTCACGCTTACGTTTGTTGCGGGTTCCGCATTTTTGGTTCTGCAAGTATTGGGTTGGCAGGCATTGGTCACCAATAGCGTTTATTTTGTTGGAAATCCGTCCGGTTCGTTTTTGTATGTCATCACCGGGTTGCATGGCCTACATATCGTTAGCGCGCTTGTTTTTTTGTTCATTGTTTGGGTTGCGTCCCTGAAAATCACGCATTACGCGGAAAAGATTGCACAAATGGAAATGTGTACCACCTATTGGCATTTTTTAGGCGTTCTTTGGGTATATCTTTACGTCTTCTTATTATTGAACCGATAATCTAAACTGAATATGGCACATACCTCGGCCGCACCGGCCACGGCACACGGAAGAAGCATTTGGGATGGGGGAGTCTCCCCAATGAATGCGAGCTACGGAAAGCTAATGATGTGGTTTTTCCTGCTCTCGGATGCGTTTACGTTCTCTGGCTTATTGATTACTTACGGATTAATCCGCGCGGCGCACCCGGCGTATACTGGCTCGCCAGCCGATTTCACATTCTCGTCTGAATATTGGCCCATTCCTGAGAAGGTTTTTGATGCAGTGCCCTTTTTCCACGGTGCAGAGCTTCCGCTGGTGTTTGTGGGTTTGATGACCTTCATTCTGATCATGAGCTCGGTAACAATGGTGCTGGCGGTGGAAGCTGGCCATCGAATGGATCGCAAAGCGGTTGAGAAATGGATGCTTTGGACCATCGTGGGTGGCTTAACGTTCCTTGGCTGCCAGGCATGGGAGTGGACGCACTTCATTGTGGGCACCGGTACAGATACGATCGTGCAGAAATTCAACGTCCTCACAGGGGCGGTAGATCCGGTGGCGGTGCAAGGCGCCAATTTGAAAATCAACCAGTATGGCCCGCAGCCTTTTGCTGATTTCTTTTTCTTTATCACGGGCTTTCACGGCTTCCATGTTTTTAGCGGCGTGCTGCTTAATTTCTTGATCTATTATAATACAGTTACCGGCGTTTACGACCGCCGGGGCCACTACGAAATGGTTGAAAAAGTCGGCCTGTATTGGCACTTCGTAGATTTGGTTTGGGTATTCGTATTTACATTTTTCTATCTCGTTTAAAACTTTAAAGTCGCTGATACTATGGCACATCATTCCCACGAACCCCAGGTAACGGTTATCCCGCCCGACAAAGAAAAGATCCGTCACCTCTGGAAGGTTGCACTGATTCTGTTATTGGTAACTGTATTCGAATTTATTATTGCCTTTGCCATATCCCATCAATATCACACGTTGAAAGTAGCCATCTTCGTGGCGCTTACCATCGTCAAGGCAGGCTACATTGTAATGGAGTTCATGCACTTGAAGCACGAAGTAAAAGTGTTGTTCTGGTCAATCATGATTCCGTTGGTTTTTGTGGTGTGGATGCTTGTGGCATTTGTGTACGAGGGCATTAAAATGAGCGACATCAATTTCATCCGTTGGTGATGTAACAACAACGTTTAACAGAAAGGGCTGAGGCAAAACCTTAGCCCTTTTTTATATGTTAAATGTACGAGCGAAATGAAGAAAGGGGTTCTCTTATTACTTGCCTTGGCGTTGCCTGCCCTGGTGTTTGTATTTCTGAAGCGTTTTGGCCGTAACGAGTTTGCTGTGCCCGTTTTTCATGCACAGGCGGCCGAGTGGACACTTTCAGATTGTCCGGCAGCGACAATCCCCGTTCGCTACATCACATCCTCAACGGGGCCCAACGTGCAGATAGTAACCACCCGTACCTTAGATGCGATTGCGCTTGACCTGCGCCGAGTAGAGCAGAATATTAGCCCTGCGCTATATCAGGTGGTGCCCGTTGTGCGGGATTCCGTGCGTTGCGCATTGCTGCTGCGCGAAAATGATACGGAGGTACTCATCGACACCGCCGGTCAGATTCGCGGCTATTACAGTCTTGGCTCGCGCGAAGAGACCGACCGACTGATTCTGGAATTGAAAATTTTATTGAAACAGTATTGATATGTCAGCGAGAGAACCGTACAAAAACCTCATTATTGCTTTATCCATTGCCATACCGGTAGTGGTGGCTATCCTTTTCCGGGTGCAGATTACCGGCTACGACTTCAGTTATTTGCCGCCCATCTACGCTACCATTAACGGAATTACGGCCGTGCTCCTGGTGGTGGCTGTGGTCTTGATTAAGCAGGGCAAGCGGGCACTGCATGAACTCGTCATGAAGATTGCGATTGCGTGTTCGGCCTCGTTTTTGGTAATGTACGTGCTCTACCACATGACCAGTGAGCCCACGGCTTACGGAGGTGATGGGTTCCTCCGGTATCTTTATTACTTTATTCTCATTTCGCACATTGTGCTTTCGATTGGCGTAGTGCCGCTGGTGCTTTTTACTTTTTCGCGGGCCCTCGCCGGGAATTTTGCACGCCACCGGGCATTGGCTAAATTTACATTTCCAGTATGGTTGTATGTGGCCGTTACCGGTGTTATTGTGTACCTGATGATCAGCCCGTATTATGCGTAGCGCGGTGGTTTTTTTGGTTTTGATGATGATGCAGGCAACTGCCGTGGCGCAGTGTGCGATGTGTCGTACAACGTTGGAGAACAACGTGAGCAACGGGAATCCCGGAATCGCGGCGGGCATTAACTTCGGCATTTTGTATCTGTTCTTTGCACCTTATCTGGCAGTTGCGGCCATCGCTTACTTTTGGTTTCGCACCAGCAGACGAAATGCAAAACTCGCTTAAGGCTGCTTTGGCCTGCAGGTGCCCGGCGTGCAAGCAGGGAAAATTATTTCCAACCCCGTGGTATCATCTCGCCACGTTTGCAGTAATGAATAAACGTTGTCCGCATTGCTCGGTTCAGTTCGAACCCGAGCCCGGTTTTTTTATTGGTGCGATGTACGTGAGCTATGCATTTACGGTAGCCATTTTGGTGGCGGTAACCTTAGTCTTGTATCTGTTCGTAAAACCGCAGTCCGATTGGGTGTATATTTTTTCTGTGATTGGCACCACAATACTTCTCATTCCGCTGAATTTTCGCTACTCCCGGGTGGTGTTTTTGTACTGGTTTGGTGGCCTTCAGCGCATCCAACAATAACGCACAGTTTTTGCTATTTTAGGGCATGCCTTGGGTACGCCATGCTCGTCCATTCATTTTGGCCATTGTGCTGGCTAGTGCGGGTGTTCTAAATGAAGCGAGATGGGATCGCAGCCAGGCTGAACAGGCACTGGTGGATCGCGTGAGCGCCAGTCTTTCCGCACGTATTGCCATTGCACAGAAACAGTTACTTTCGTTTTCGGTAACGGATTTTGATTCGCTACAACTACAGGATGTTTTTCTTTTGCAGGGCGACTCGTTAGAGCGTTGGAGCGAGCATGAGTTTCTGCCCGATTTTGGTAAGATTGGAAATGAGCAGCCGCTCCAGTTCATTGCCTCCTCACGCAGCAACTTTCTTGCGCTCCAAAAGCAGTTGGACGATGCGCGAAGGTTGATTCTTGTGATTAACCTTCAGAACAAGTATCAGGTAGCAAATCGATATTTGTCTACCGAACTAGTGTCGGAGTTTTTTCCAATCCAATCTGGGATTGTTTTGCCTGTAGATGCGATGGTGGGGCTGCCGGTAGAGGTGGAGGGAAAACCATTGTTTAAAATTGCGCCGCTGGATCTCGATACACACGCTCCCGGTTCGATCTGGCTTTTTGTGGCAGCGCTACTGTTCGTGCTGTTTGGCGTGGTGATGATGGTCCGCGCGTTGGAGCAGTTTAGTCGCGGCTGGGCTTTTGTTTTTTTGGCTGCAAGTCTTGTGGTAACACGCGCAGTGCAGCTTGCATTTCACTTTCCGCGGTCGTGGGTAAAAGGTCCGCTTTTCGACCCCCAGGTGTATGCATCCAGCTACCTTAACTTTTCGCTTGGCGACTTGCTGATCAATAGCCTCTTGGTGTTAGTGGTCGTGACGTACGGTTATCTGCGTTGGTTACCCGCATGGTTAAACCGGCAAAATGCGCCCCGTTGGAATTTCATTACACACGTGGGGCTATTTTTTTTGCTTTGCCTGGCCGTGCTCTTCCCCTACCTTTTTTTTGAATCGATCTATCATAATTCCCAGCTTACACTTGATATCTCCGACACGCTGCAAGTGAACGCCCGCCGGGTAGTGGCGTGGATGTCGGCACTGGCTGGCTTGCTGGCGGGGTGGTGCACGGTGCTGGCGCTCGTTCGAATTTTATTTCAAGCACCGGTTAAGGCAACGCGTACGTATTTCGCATTTGCAACCGCATTCTCACTATTTCTGTTGTACGCATTTGTTGAGGGGCGGAGTTATGAAATTCCGGCCGTGGTGATTTTAGTTACAATTGGTTTATCCGCTGCCTTTGGCAGACGCATGCGCTTTGGTGTGCAATGGCAATTGTTACTGGCGGTGCTGGGCTGCAGTTATGCAGCGATGGCCGTTTTTTTTCTGGGTGAAGAACGTAAGCGCGAATATCAGCAACGCTTTGCGGTAAGCTACTTGTCGTCTCGCGATGAGTTGGGCGAGTTTCTTTTAAGCGAAGTGAGTGCAAAAATCGCAAACGATCCTTTCATCGCTTCGGTTTGGAATAACCCACTTCGCAATCGATCGGTCATCAAGGAGAAAATCAAGCGTGTCTATCTCCAAAACTATTTTAACCAATACGATGTCGGGATTGAGTTGTTTGAATCTTCCGGCAAGCGTGCCGACACCACGGAGGCTGCCGGCCTTGCTGCCGTTCTCACCAGCATGTCCGGGCAAATGCTCCCCACCGGCTATGAGGGTGTATTTATTCGCCAGGCACCCACGTTACCGGCGGCGCGTAATTACCGGGTGGTTACCCGGGTAGGCCGCGGCCGGTACATGGCAGGCTTTGTTGTGGTTGATTTGACTTTGAAACGCGCCATACCGGAAAGCGTATTTCCGGAGGTACTTCTGGATGAGAAGCGAATTCAAGGCGAGGTTTTTGGCCCCTATAGTTACGCCTGGTGGGAGCAGGACCGGATTTTGAATCGGTTTGGGAGTTTTGACTATGAGAGGTTGGACGTGAATTCTTTTCAAGACGGTGTGCGATTTTCGGCTTTTGGTTTTGAGCATTTTCCGGTGCAGGAACGGGAGGGGCGGTGGTTAGTAGTTTCCCGTCCGGCCTACACGTTTGTGCAGGGTTTAGCCAACTTTTGTTTTTTTCTTTTGTTAGCCAGTGCGCTTGTGGGTGTAGCAGTGGCCATTCAGCGATGGAGAGAAGTGGTGAATTGGCGCAATCACACGTACGCCCAGCGTATGCAAATTGCAACATTGTTATCGGCCACACTCCCGTTTGTGATTATCGCAGTAACCCTTTTTCAACTGATCCGGGGCAGCAACCGAGAACAGCTGAATACCCAGTTCGTGCAACGCGCACGTAATCTCAACCAGGCACTGGAAGGGCTACCGCTGGGGCGCGATAGCGACTTAACATTGGATCAAGTGCGCCAGTTTACCGATCTTGATTTTTCTATTTTTGATGCACACGGGCGCCTGATGGTAACCAATCAGCCCGCGGTGTACGATCAGCAGGTGTTATCGCCCTTACTTGCACCGTCCGTTTTAACGGAGAGCCGCGGCGCAGCACCGCTGGTGCGCGAGGAGCGTATCGGAAAGCTGAGCTATAAAACATGTTACTTGCCCATCCGGGATTCAGAAAATCACACGTATGCGATTTTGTCTGTTCCGTTTTTCGATTTTGATCAATCAAACGAGCGCTCGGAAATCCAAACCTTGAATGTGTTATTGATTCTTTTTGTTGTGGTGGGGCTTTTTGCCGTGCTGCTATCCATTCGGCTCTCGCGGCAGTTGGTGAGTCCGCTACAATGGATTGCGCACACATTGAGTCAAACTACGTTTCAAAATTCGCCCTCGCGTTTGGAATGGAAGCGCAAAGACGAATTAGGGGTTTTGGTAGATGCATATAATCGCATGTTGAACAACTGGACGGAGGCGAAGGATAAACTTGCGCAGCAAGAGAAAGAAAGCGCCTGGCGCGAAATGGCCAAGCAGGTGGCCCATGAAATCAAGAACCCGCTTACCCCCATGAAACTCACGTTGCAGCAAATGCAACTGTTACAAGCCAGAAAAGATTTGACCGACGGGAAGGTGGCGGAATCAGTAGCGGCCCTACTTCACCAGGTGGAGTTGCTCAATGAAATTGCAAGCTCATTTAGCGCTTTCGCGGGCATGCCGCAACCGAAGTTCGAGCAGCTGCAGGTGGGCGAGGTGTTAGCGCAGGTGGTGCGGCTTTATCCGCAGGATGCACAACATCGCGCAGATGTGGTGCAACCCGCGGATCCGGTGTATGTTTGGGCGGATGAGAAAATTCTGTCGCGTGCATTCGCGAATATTTTACTGAATGCGTGGCAGTCATCGGATCGGCCGGTGCAGGTGGTGATTCGGGTGGAGCGTTTGCCGGATGGCGTGCAGATTTCCTTTGCAGACAATGGTCCCGGCATTACAGAAGAACAGCGCGCAAAGATCTTCTCGCCTTATTTTACCACGAAAAAAACGGGGTCGGGCTTGGGGTTAGCGATTACAAAGCAAGGTATTGAACGCTGCCGAGGTTCGATTCGATTTGAGTCTACGGTGGGTGTTGGCACCACCTTTTTCGTTCACTTGCCGCTCATGCACCCGGCAGCTAATCACGCTTCAAGCTCTTCATGACCTTGTTTACGAAAACAAAGTCATCCAGTTCCTTTACGCCCGACTTCATAATATCTTGCTGTGAGCCCTCCCACATGTTTTTTCCTTTGTGAATGAACATGATTTTTTCGCCTATCCCGAGCACGGAATTCATATCGTGCGTAACCACAATGGTGGTAATGCGGTATTCGTGTGTGATTTCCGAAATGAGTTCGTCAATCAGAATCGATGTTTGTGGATCGAGGCCGGAGTTGGGTTCATCGCAGAAAAGATACTTTGGATTATTTACGATCGCACGTGCAATACCCACGCGCTTTTTCATTCCGCCCGATAGTTCGGAAGGCATTTTTTTGGCGGCGGCTTCCAACCCCACACGTTTCAGACAGAAGTTTACGCGATCCATTTTTTCATCGGGTGCCATTTTGGTAAGCACATCCAACGGGAACATCACATTTTTTTCCACATTTTTTGAGTCGAACAGCGCGCCACCCTGAAACAGCATCCCAATTTCTCTGCGGATGTCTGCTTTCATCTCTTTATCAGCTTCAGTAAAATTCCGAAGATCGTAAAACACGTTGCCCATGTCAGGGTGGATGAGCCCAACAATGCACTTCAGGAGCACGCTTTTACCTGTGCCACTGGCACCGATGATGAGATTCGTTTTTGCTTTTTCGAATTCGCCACTGACGTTGTCGAGAATAAGACGATCGCCAAACGACTTACTGATGCGCGTAATCTTGATCATTTATTCAATAGCAATTCGGCCAGAAAATAATCGCTCAGCAAAATGGCAATCACGCTGGTGGTAACGGCTTTGGTGGTGGAAATGCCCACTTCCAGTGCGCCACCTTGCGTGTAATAGCCTTTAAAACACGAAATCGTGGAAATCAAAAAGGCAAACACCACAGATTTGATCAATGCGAAGAAGATGGTAAACTCGTTAAACGTGAACCGGATGCCATAGATGTAATCTGTGGGTGAGATGATCCCCGTAAGGGAACCAATAAGGTACCCCCCAAAAAGTGCACAAAAACCGGCGATGATAACCAACATGGGGTACATGATGAGCGAGGCCACTAACTTGGGAAGCACCAGGTAGGAAGATGAATTAATACCCATTACTTCCAACGCGTCAATTTGCTCGGTAATACGCATGGTGCCGATGCCGCCCGCCATGCTGGAGCCCACTTTGCCTGCGTAAATGATGGCGATGATCGTGGGGGCGAGTTCAAGCACGGTCATTTCGCGCACCACCTGGGAAATCACAAACTTAGGGATGAGCGGACTTACCATGTTGAACGCAGTTTGCACCGTGGTAACGGCACCCATAAACGAGGAAACAAGCATGACCAGAAACGTGGATTTGATACCGATCTGAATGCATTCTTCCAGCGTAAGGTGATAATAGGTTTTTAATGTCTCCCGCCTTACAAACAACGAGCCCAGAAAGAGCACGTATTGTCCGAATTCCTTCATGAAAATTTCTAAATTGCTTCAAAGATAACTAAAAATCAATGGCACTTTTGGCAGTGATAACCGGTGGAACAAAAGGCATTGGGCGTGCGATTATTGAGCGGTTTGCAAAAGCCGGCTTTGCCATTGCCACCTGTTCGCGAAAGCAAGCCGATCTGGATGTGTTGGTGGCAGAGGTGGGCCAGCGTTACGCAGTGCCGGTATCCGTTTTTGTGGCCGATATGAGCGTGACCGAGCAGGTAAAACGATTCACCACGTTTGTAAATACCGTAGGCGCCGCGGAAGTTTTGGTAAACAACGCGGGGTATTTTGTGCCGGGCGCTGTAACGGACGAACCCGAGGGAACGCTGGAAAGTATGATTCACAGCAACGTGTACAGCGCGTACTATACCACACGTGGATTGATTGATGCCATGAAAGCCCGCGGCCGGGGCCATGTGTTTAATATGTGCTCCATTGCCAGCATCAAAGCCTATCCCAATGGCGGCTCGTATGCCATCTCAAAATTTGCATTATTGGGATTTTCGAAAGTCCTGCGCGAGGAGTTAAAGCCAACCGGCATTCGCGTTACCGCGGTACTGCCCGGCGCCACCCGCACCGCCAGTTGGGATGGAGTGGAACTTCCGGACGATCGGTTTATGAAGCCCGAGGATGTAGCCGATACGATTTACGGCGCATATGCCCTTTCAAAAAATACGGTAGTAGAAGAGATTCTCTTACGCCCGCAGTTGGGCGATATTTAAACCTGAGTGCGATGGAAAACAAACGACTGGTTTCATTAGACGCGTTTCGGGGTTTTACGGTAGCCGCCATGATTTTGGTGAATAACCCGGGCGACTGGGGCAACACGTACGGCATTTTACTGCACGCCAACTGGCACGAGACGATAACACCCACCGATTTGATTTTTCCTTTTTTCCTTTTCATCGTAGGTGTGTCGATTGTGCTGGCATATGCGAAGCAAAAAGCAGCCGGGAAAAGCAAAGGCGAGATGCAGAAAAAGATTGTCTGGCGCGCGGTGAAGATCTTTGCGCTGGGAATTTTTCTGAGCCTTTATCCCGAGTTTAACTTTGCAGAGATTCGCATTCCCGGGGTGTTGCAACGTATTGCGATCGTTTTCTTGGTATGCGGGCTGTTGTTTGTAAATACTTGTTGGAAAACGCAAGCCACATGGGGCGTGGCATTTTTGGTGGTGTATTGGCTTGTGATGGTTTTTGTGCCCGTGCCCGGCTTGGGCGCAGGAGTGCTTGAACCCGGGCAAAACATGGCGGCTTGGCTGGATGCACTGGTCATCCCGGGCAAGATGTGGGAGGGAACATGGGATCCCGAAGGAATACTCAGCACGGTGCCTGCGTTTACTACCGGAATCTGTGGCATGATGGCCGGCCACGTTATTCAAAGTAAGATGACGGCCGAGCATAAGCTGATTTGGCTGTACATGGGCGGCGCTTGTGTGCTGGCGTTGGGCTACCTTTGGGGCTGGAGTTTTCCCATCAATAAACACCTCTGGACGTCATCGTATGTGCTGTATACCGCGGGCCTGGCACTGCTTGCGTTGGCCACCAGTATTTGGGTGGTAGATGAGCTTGGGTATAAAAAATGGACGACCGTCGGGTTGATTTATGGATCAAATGCAATCACCGCCTACTTCCTCGCGGGCATATTCACGCTGTTGGTGAGTATTCCGGAAAGTGCCAACATCCAAAGTGGAGTAATGCAGGTACTAAAGGCCATAGGATTGCCCCCAAAGGCAGTTTCGTTGGGGTGGGCGCTGTGCTATAACCTGATTTGTTTCGTGCCGGTGTACGTGCTGTATAAACGAAAGATCTTTATTAAGCTTTAGCCGCGCGTACGGTGAGGTAAATCCCACTTGCAGGGGCGAACAAATTGGCCCCGAAAGGGTTAAATTTGCTGTAAATCAGTAAAAGCCGGTGAACGGAGAAATTGCAGCCCTAAAACAGTATTGCAACAGCCTGGTGCAGTACAGCAGGCGAAAAACCCGCGTAGTAAATATTGGCGATGTGCCGCTGGGCGGAACCAATCCAATTCGGGTGCAATCGATGACCACCGTAGATACGATGGATACCATCGGCTCGGTGGAGCAAGTGATTCGCATGGTAGATGCCGGTTGCGAGTACGTGCGCATTACGGCACCCAGCATTAAGGAAGCGCAAAACCTGGAGGAAATCAAAAAAGAGCTGCGCAAGCGTGGCTACACCGTGCCGCTCATTGCGGATATTCATTTCACACCTAACGCTGCGGAGCTGGCCGCGCGCATTGTAGAAAAAGTGCGCATCAATCCCGGAAACTATGCCGACCGCAAGCGGTTCGAAACAATTGAATACACTGATGCTTCTTACGAAGCCGAACTGGAACGCATTCGGGAAAAATTTACCCCGTTGGTAAAGATTTGCAAAGAGTATGGCACCGCCATGCGCATTGGCACTAACCATGGCTCGCTGAGCGATCGGATCATGAGTCGCTATGGCGATACACCGCTGGGCATGGTAGAATCTGCGCTTGAGTTTTTGCGGATTGCCGAAGATCTGCATTACTACAACATTGTGTTGTCCATGAAATCCAGCAACCCACAGGTAATGGTGCAGGCCTACCGGTTATTGGTGCAAAAGTTGGATGAGGAGGGCTTTCAACCGTATCCGCTGCATTTGGGCGTTACCGAAGCGGGCGATGGCGAAGATGGACGTATCAAATCGTCTGTGGGCATTGGCACGTTGCTGGAAGACGGGCTTGGCGATACCGTGCGGGTGTCGCTTACGGAGGAGCCTGAAGCAGAGGTGCCCGTGGCCAAAACGCTGGTAGATCGGTACACCGATCGGGCAGGCCACGAACCTATTCCCGATGTTGCGCAGTACCCAATTCATCCATTTGAATACAATCGCAGAAAAACCCGGGAAGTTCAAAATCTTGGGGGGCACCAGGTGCCTCGGGTAATGGCCGATTTTTCGCTAAAAGAGAAAGTTACCGCAGCGTCTTTCTTTGCGCTTGGCTATCACTATTCTGTGCCGTTGGATAAATGGAACATCACGGACATGGCGTGCGATTACGTGTTTCTGGGAGACACCGCCATCGACTTTGAGATTCCGGGCACGCTGGGCCTGGTCTACAATCATAAAACCTGGCTTACGCAGCGGCACCGCGACCGCGTGTATCCGTTCATTCACTCCCGCGACTATCGTAACGGCGTAGAAGTTTCCCCGAATCTCAATTTCATTTATGCACTATTGAAGGATGTGGATGCGCCCTTGATTCAGAAACTGAAAACCGATGCCACGGCGGTGTTGGTTATTGATACCTACAACAAACACGGCTACGCAGAACAGCGCAGGCTTTTCGTTGAATTGATGACGGAAGAATGCGAGGTACCGGTGATCATCGGTCGCGCCTATCGCGACCTAAAGGCGGAAGACTTGCAACTGTTTGCCGCAACAGACGTAGGCGGTTTATTGATTGATGGTTTAGGCGATGGTGTTTTTCTGGCGGCCGAAAACTGCGGTGGCGATAAGGTGGTAAACGAAACCGCATTTAATATTCTGCAAGCCACCCGCACACGTATTTCAAAAACAGAGTACATCTCTTGCCCATCGTGTGGGCGCACGTTGTTCGATCTGCAAGAAACCACGGCAAAGATCAGATCGCGCACGTACCACTTGAAAGGTGTGAAAATCGGCATCATGGGCTGCATCGTTAACGGGCCCGGCGAGATGGCTGATGCCGACTATGGGTATGTAGGCTCAGGTCCCGGGCGGATTACACTGTATCGGGGGAAAGAGGTGGTGAAGAAAAATGTACCCACGCCGCAGGCAGTAGATGAGTTAATTAATTTGATTCGGGAAGACGGCATCTGGATAGAGCCGGAAACGCTAATTGCTTAAATATGGAAAATCAAAAACCGGAGGCGAAACACACCACGTTGCGTGAGTTCTTCCAACTGGGCGAAGTGGGCGGATATTTTTTCAGGAAGAAAGACCCCTCGCGCCCGAGTAACATTAACATTCGCATGATGCATGGCATCAACAAAATCTCCATCGCCATTTTTTTGCTGGGCGTTTTATTTCTCATCTTTAAACTGGTGATCAAACCCATGCTGTAATGAACCTCGAGTCTTTTCGGAATTATTGCCTTTCAAAAAAAGGCGTTACCGAAGAGTACCCGTTTGATGAGGTAACGATGGTGTTGAAGGTGATGGGCAAAATGTTTGCCGCCACCGACATCAACGAATTTGCAAGCATCAACTTGAAAGTAGATCCAGAAAAAGGCACGGAATTGCGCGAACGGTACCCGGCCATTCAGCCCGGTTATCACATGAATAAAAAGCACTGGATTACGATTTTTATTGATGGCTCGTTGCCCGATAAGTTCTTAAACAGTCTGATTGACGATTCTTATGCGCTGGTTGTGAGTGGGTTACCAAAAAAAAGATAAAGCAAAGCTTCTGGATTTGTAGCTGATAATCAACGAGATACAATCTTCCACCTAGAATTTCGTTTACTCATGGTTAGACTATTTCATTAACTTTGTTTCTTGTGTTTATTATAGTCTGATGTTCAGGGGCTTTTTCATTGCATTACTGGCTTTTTTCAGTACAGCTTGTACGCAAAAGATGATTTGCCCCGCCTACCAGAGCTCGTTTATCTACGACAAAGAGGAGCTCCGGAAAAAGTTTAGCTACTTCAACGAAGACTCAACGCCAAAAATTCTGGCGTCCCGGCAAACCAAATACCTGGTGGCTGTGCCAGAGTCGTATCGCAAAAAATTGCGAAGCCTTCGCACCATTGAAATGAAGCCGGTGTATCCGGTAATTCCGGATTCGCTTAAGGTGGATAAAGATGTAGAGTTGCTGTTGGCCGAGACGGACATTACCGATTCCGTGGCCACCGCGGCTGACTCCGTAGAGACCGAATATGCGATCACAAAAACAAAAGAGAAGTACAATCTTGATCAGGATTTATACATGTGGTATTTCCGCAAAATACTGGTCATGCCGGATGTGCGCGTAGCTATGGAAAGTAAAAAGGAACAGGCTGCCGCTGCTGCAAAAGAATCAAAGTCAAAGAAGAAAGACGTAACCAGAAAGCGAAACAAAGCGGATTCACTTGACACGAACACGCCAGCCGATACCACCAATACAAAAAAGCGCGCGCTCTTTGGTGGGCGGAAGAAAAACAAATCAACGGGGCCAGCGGCCACGCCCAAAGAGAAAGCGCCTGCAAAAAAGGAGGACGAAGGCGATGGATTCTAATGCGGTGCTGCCACTTGATCTCGCACGGCTTTAGGAACAAGATGTCTGCCTTTCACTTCACACTTCGTCCGCTGGGCAGGGCCGATTGTGCAGATTGTTCCAACATCCAAATGTGTAACCAGTTAAGAAAACAGTGTGAGATTTCCGAATTGATCGGCCGGGGGCACGGGTAGGATCAGGCTGCTGTCGTGCGGCTGGTTTTCCTGGATCCGGGGCGAAACCGGGTAGCTATCCATTTCCTCCGAGGGGTAGGGCGTAAGAAGATCGAGCAGCTGCTTTTCGCTGCTTTCGCTCGCAAGCCAGATTTCGCCTTGTGTTTTGCTGAGAACCACGGGCATGCGGTCATGCAACGGAAAAACTACTGCATTGGGTGGCCCTGTAATGATGTTGAAAGTATGAAAAGCCTGCCCCTCTTCATTGTCGTACTCCTCCCAAAGACCCGCGATAGCAAAAGGCTTTCGCGTTTTCATTACCACGCGGTAGGGCACTAACGACTTTTTTGAAACTCGCTTCCATACGTAGAAGCCATCCGCGGGCACGAGGCATCGGTAGCGCATCAATGCTTTGCGGGTGGAGGCGCGCTCCAGCAAAGATTCTACCCGCACGTTTATCAGTTTCTCGCTTATGGGTTTGTTCTTGGCCCATTGCGGTTCCACCCCCCAATAGAAGTGCGAAAATCCCGTAGGGCTATTTTGCGTGATAACGGGTAGCAGCCGGGTGGGGAACGCATTGAAAATCGCTTGCTCAAAGCCGAGTGGGTCCACGCGAAGTTCGTGGCCCAGATCGGTGGGCGAAACGGCTAAACTATAACGATCAATCATGCACAAAGAACTCCAACGCTTTCAGTTCGCTCCAATATAAGCCTTTGGCGTCAAACTGAGCAAAGCCCACGTGGCCGCCATAGCGCGGGAATTCCGTGTGTACGTGTTGGTTGGCAATTGTCTCCGCGCCGGGGTAGCACCGTGGCGAAAGAAACGGATCGTTCTGGGCGTTGATTATTTTGGTTGGAATCGTAATGCGGGGCAAAAACTGCAGCGCACTACTCTGCTCATAGTAATCCACCGCATTTTTGAAACCGTGCAACGGCCCGGTGTACACATCATCAAACTGCAAAAGATTTGAAATATCCCTTAGCGGGCGCAAATCAATATGCGGGAATTGAGCGGCTTTACTTCTAAGTTTTCTGCGCAGGCTAATGAGGAAGTTTAAGTTATACAGCCAGTTGCGGGGCTGAATGATTTCAAGGCAACTGCTATGTAAATGCAACGGCACGGAAAACACAATTGCACGCTGCAAAGCGGATGGCCGCTCGCGCGGCTCGCCCAGGTACTTTAGCGTAAGGTTGCCGCCTAAACTGAAACCTGCAAGGTAGATGCGCCCAAAGCCGTGTTGTACAGCATGGGCGATCACCACCGCCAGATCGTCTGTGGCACCGCTATGGTAAAACCGCGGTTGCCAATTCAGCTCACCGCTGCAACCGCGATAGTTCCAGGCCAGCACACTCCAGCCTTTTGCCGAAAACGCCTGTGCGAGGCCACGCACGTACGGGCGGTGGCTATTGCCTTCGAGGCCATGCGATATGATCAACAACTGGTGGGGCGAGTTACGCACCCAATCCAGGTCCAGAAAGTCGCCATCTGGCGTAGCGATACGCTCGCGTTGGTAGGGTAGCTTTGGTGCTATTCTGAATTTGGCGGGGAAAATCGTCTCAGCATGGCAATTCCACAGCCATGCGGGCCGTTGATAATCGCCAATCACCATCTCATACGTTCTTTCAACCGCTGGATGTGCATGGCGTGGTGTTCGCCATGCCAGGCGTAGCTTGCCACCAACGTATCCAGCCGCACGTGTTTTTTGTTGTCGGGGTGGTAGAACTGCCGTGCAAAGTCCGCGGGTGATACGGTTTTAAGTAGTGCTACCCATTTGGCGTCGTGCACGTGAATCAGTGCAAGCGAAAGCTGAATGTCCGCTTCGTTCTCGCCGGTTTCCGCCCAGCGTTTTTCCTGATAGGCTTTGATAGTGGGCGTATCTTCTGTGAGGAGCCATTTGGTGCGGATGTACGCATGCAAATGGCTGTCTGCCACGTGATGAATGGTTTGGCGCACCGTCCAGCCACCTTCGCGGTAAGGGGTGCCCAGTTGCGCGGGGGTAAGGGTAGCTACAACCTCTGCAAGCCGGGCCGGAAAAGCCGCCAGGGTTTGTATGTTGTTTATGTTTTGTTGTTGGGTATAGGCCTCCAGCGGCTGAAACCGACCGATGGGATACCGCAAATCTTCGGCACTCATTTCTCGGAGATGGCCTTTTTGATCTCCTCTTCCGAAAACGCTTTATTCAGTTTAACCACTTTGTTTTTGTTCAAACGTTTTTTGCGAACGCGGATGTTGGTGAACTCAATCAGCAGCGAAAACGCCACAGCAAAATAGAGGTATCCTTTCGGGATATCTTGGTGGAAGGCTTCCAAAACGAGGGTGAATCCAATCAAAATCAAGAAACCCAGGGCCAATACTTCCATGGACGGATGCCTGCGTATAAAATCGCTGATGGCGCCCGAAAAGAACATCATGATGATGATTGACACAATCACGGCAATGATCATCAGGATTACCTGATCAGGAGGAATGATACCCACTGCGGTGAGGATGGAATCGAACGAGAAGACAATATCCAGGAAAATGATTTGAATGATCGTAGACGAGAACGAACGCACGGCCGCCTTTGTACTGTCGTCTTCATCATCTCCTTCCATTTCATGGTTGATTTCCATCGTGCTCTTGGCAATCAAAAACAAACCACCGAAAAGCAGGATAAGATCTTTACCACTTACTGACCATGACTTTTCCATGAAGATGTTGGCCGGGATTGTAAACAGGGGTTCCACAAAACCAATGATCCAGGTAATGCCCAACAGCAACAGAATGCGTACACCCATGGCCAGGGCGAGGCCGGTATTGCGTGCGCGTTGGCGTTGTTCTTCGGGTAGTTTGTTCGATACAATCGAAATGAAGATGATGTTGTCGATACCGAGGATTACTTCTAAAAAACACAGTGTGAGAAGGGCTAACCAGGTATCTGGCTTAAGGAACAATTCCATGGGTTAAGGTAAGATTGGGGTAATAAAACAGGTTACAAAGTAAAAAAGTGGTTTATCTGAAACAAGCCGCTTTGAACGCTTTTTTTCGGCATTTTCGGCAAAAAAAGGCGCTTGGCCGACTTCCGCGGGAACATTACTTTTGTGTCCCTTTTCGGAGAGATGCCAGAGTGGCCGAATGGGACGGTCTCGAAAACCGTTATACGGGTAACTGTATCGAGGGTTCGAATCCCTCTCTCTCCGCTGTTTATCCTACCAAGGGCAGCCCGCGTAGCGCCATTACGTGCAAAAAAGTACAGAAACCAAGATAGCCTAAGGCTACGGTAAATGCAGTAGTTCGGGTAGGCGCCACGTAACCGGTGGCATCAGTTAGCAACCACACCAAAAACGGCACGATTTGTAAGGCGTGCAGCGCAAAAAAGTGAGGTACACGCCAATCGCCCCCTTCGGTGCTCCAGTTCAGGAGCGGCAGCCCAGCGCCGCCATCGGCAACACCCACCGCATGTTGTAAGCTGGTTGACATGATGCCCCCGGAAATGCCGCCCAGAAACAAGATGGCAAGCCCGAATCGCCACGCCCAGACCATGTGCACAGGCATGGGGATTGGATTTTTGAAAAACGAGAACAGCGTGTAAAAAACCAGCAGCGAGTTGAGGGCAATGAAGATGCCCATCACAGAAAAAATTGCCGCGTTGCCGGGGGAAGAGATATTGAAATGCGATTGCACCCCGCGCAGCGCCTGCAAAAAGATTAACCCTAGCTCCACCGTCATGCACACCACGGTGCCCCAACTTATCACTTGCTTATCGCGCAGCGGCAAATAGGCCAAAATCCAACCGAGCGTAACGCAATACACACCAACTGAAATCGCAAACTTCATCGGCTTCAGCCAAACATTAATGCCCATGAGTTGGCGCGGGTCTAACGCCCAACCCACGGCGGCGGCTACCGCCAGCAGACTACAGGCAAGGGCGCTGATGTATAGCACCCGGTTCCGCGCACGCAGCGCAGCAATCCAATCAGAAATTTGCATGCACCCATTGTTTGGTGTGGAGGCCGCGGATCAGGAAATAGAGTACAAAACCCATGGGCCCAAACAAAAATGTGAGCAGCAAACACGGAACTACCAGCACGTGTTTTATGCCGTGCTGCTGGCTGTTGCGCAGTACCCAGCAGCCTACCCAAAGATCGAACGCCAGGTAATGTACCCAGCCGGTTACCACCGCCCACGGGCTGGTGAACAAGCTCATTACCCCCTGCAAGGAGGAGAAGTCGCCCTCGGCTGAGCCAAAGAACAAGAAAATCAGCGCCACATACACCCCGCCCAACAAGGCCGGAAGCAGACCGGAGACGATGACCGCTTGTGTTCCGCGCCAACGCGGTGCCAAAATCAAGAGCAGCCAGCCCAGCGGCGCCGCGGTGTTTACGATTTGAAAAACAACTTCGGGAGACATGAGGTGTAATTTGATTTTGTAAATTTATGTGATTCAACCGCGCCTACATGTTAACCTGGATCAATTTAGTACTACTCTTTTTTGCGATGACGATGATTGAACCTCCGAAGAAATACCTCGCCCTGGGCGACTCCTACACCATTGGCGAGTCGGTAGCAGAGGCCGACCGCTGGCCTAACCAATTGGTGCGCGCGCTGGAAGCCAAGGGCAAGCGGTATGAAATGCCGAAAATTATTGCAACCACCGGCTGGCGTACAGATAACCTTCGCGCGGCTATGGACGGGGCTCAACTATCACCAGAGTATGACCTTGTTTCTTTATTGATAGGCGTAAACAATCAGTATCAAGGCAAGTCTGTGCAAGCGTATGAGGGTGAGTTTACAGACCTTCTGCAGCGGGCCGTAAAACTGGCGCGTAGAAAAAAGGAGAACGTGTTTGTAGTGTCAATTCCGGATTACGGCTTCACCCCGTTTGGCGAAAAAAAACAGGCGGAGATCACCCAAGCGATTGATGCATTTAACGCCGTAAACAAAGCGATAACAGAAAAAGCAGGGATTCGGTATGTAAACATCACCGACATCTCGCGTGAAGGTTTGGTGAAGCCCGAGTATGTGGCGGACGACAAACTCCATCCCTCGGGTGTGATGTACCAAAAATGGGTAGAACGAATCGTAAAAGTATTTTAGTTCGCTGCGAAACTACTTCACCAGCGGCGCCACATAACGGGTTACCGTTGCTCCAACGATTTTGTGGCCCTCCGGATTAGGGTGAATGCCGTCCGGTAGATTCAGTTTTTCGTTGCCGGCCACGCCCTCCAGCAAAAATGGAATTAAGGTAGCTTTGTTTTTCCTGGCCAGCTCGGGATACAGGGATTTAAACTGATTGGTATACGCCTCGCCCAGGTTGGGGGGCACCATCATGCCGGCAATCACGATCTTTGTTTGAGGATATTTTTTCTTCACTTGATCAATGATGGCTTGTAGATTTTTCTGGGTTTGATCTAACGGCAGCCCGCGCAGGCCATCGTTGCCCCCCAGCTCTAACACAAATACATCAACGGGTTGTTTTAAAATCCAGTTTAAGCGCTCCAGGCCGCCGGCCGAAGTCTCCCCGCTGAGCCCGGCGTTAATCACCTTTACAGGTGTGCCTTTTTGTTTCAGGTTTTTCTCTACCCAGCTTGGAAACGCCTCTTCCGCAGACAGCCCATAACCTGCTGTTAGACTATCGCCAAAGAACAACACCGTAGGCACGGGGCGTTGCAAAAGAATTGTTAATGCAATAATCCAGAAGCTTTTCACGACCATACAAACAGTTATCTTGAACCGATTTTACGAATAAACGTTGTAAAAGTACTTTTTGATTTTGAATCATGGCAGAAATCGTACTCGAAGCAGAGCAACTCACCAAGTCTTACACGTCGGGCATTGGTCAGCTCACCGTTTTGGATCACGTATCGTTTCAGGTGCGGCAAGGCTCTACGGTGGCCATCATCGGGCCCTCGGGCAGCGGCAAGACCACATTGCTCGGCTTGTGCGCGGGGCTAGACGTACCCACCAGTGGCTCCGTGGCGCTGATGGGTTTCAAAATGCAAGCGATGGATGAAGATGACCGTGCTTTTTTGCGCAATCAATATGTTGGCTTTGTTTTTCAAAATTTTCAGTTGTTGCCAACGCTTACCGCGCTTGAGAATGTGATGGTGCCGCTGGAGCTGCGGGGTGATCGCAGTGCGATGCCGCGGGCAAAAGAATTATTAGAGCGCGTAGGGCTGGCAGCAAGAATGGATCATTATCCCACCCAACTTTCCGGTGGCGAACAGCAACGGGTAGCCATGGCCCGCGCATTCATCACCAGCCCGAGGATTCTGTTTGCGGACGAACCCACCGGCAATCTGGACGAAGAGAACGCCTTGCATGTAACCAAGCTCTTGTTTGGTATGAACCGCGAGCAGAACACCACGCTGGTGCTGGTTACGCATAACCAGGATTTGGCTTACCGCACAGAGCGCGTATTGAAAATGAAAGGCGGTCGCCTGGTGGAAGATCATCACGTGGTACCCGCATGATTGACTATCGCATCAAACTAAAAAGACCGCACGTTCCCTTTTGGAAAGATCGGTGGGTGTGGAACATGGCGTGGCGCGATGCGCGGCATAACTTCGCACGCCTTTTCTTATTCGTGGCTTCGCTCGTTACCGGTATTGCAGCGGTTGTGGCCATTGGCAGCCTGAACTATTCCTTACAGGAAGATTTAGATCGTAATGCACGCGAGCTGCTTGGCGCGGATTTGGTAGCCAACGGAAATAAGCGTTTCGAACCGGAAGTTCTGGCGGCTTTTGATTCTACCGGCTTGGAACAGGCCTCGGAGTCGGAGTTAGCCTCCATGGTCATGTTCATGAATTCAAAGCAATCGCGGCTGGTGCGCGTTATGGGGCTCCGGGGGGCATTTCCGTTTTATGGCGAAATCGCTACACTCCCTACCGACGCATACGAGAAGATGAAGCAGGGCGGTTACGCGATGTTGGATGAGTCGCTGGCCATTCAATACGAGGTAAGTTCTGACGATTCAATAAAGGTGGGTAACAATGTATTTCGTGTGGCGGGCGTTGTGCAGAAATTTCCAGGTGGTGCGGGTATCTTAACCACATTTACCCCCTCGGTGTACATCGCGCAAAGCGACCTTGATTCTACGGGCTTAATTCAATTTGGCAGTCGCGTAACGTACCGGCAATATTTCAAAACCAAAGATCAAACCGAGGCGGAAGCGCTGGGCAAAAAGCTCCGGCCCCTCCTTCGCAAGTATGGGCACGGGTATGATACCGTGGCGGAACGGAAGGAGGATTTGGGTGAAGCATTCCAATCGGTATATCAATTTTTTTCGTTACTGGCATTTGTCGCGCTGCTGCTGGGCTGCATTGGTGTGGCCAGCTCGGTACACATTTATGCCCGCGAAAAGCGCGATGAAGTTGCCGTTCTCCGGTGCATCGGCTCAACCGGCTGGCAGGCATTCTCCATTTATTTTATTCAAATTTTCTTTCTAGGCTTGCTGGGCAGTGCGGTGGGCGCAGGGGTAGGCTTGGGTATTCAGCAACTGGTACCGGTAGTATTTAAAGACTTCATACCCGGCGAAGTTACGCTCGGCTTATCATGGCGCGCGGCGTTGGAAGGGTTGGCATTAGGTACAGTCATCTCGGCCCTGTTTTCTGTTTTGCCGCTGGTGGCGGTGCGTTTTGTGCCACCACTTACGGTTCTGCGTGCAGAATCCATTGCAAGCACAGTAGTTTCCAAGACCAAGGTGGTTGCCCTGGCGCTCATCGTACTTTTTCCAATTGCCGTGGCCACCTACCAAACCAATAGTTGGCGGGCGGGTTTGGCATTTACCGGCGGTGTGTTGATCGCGTTAAGCTGCCTGGCGTTGGTGGCGTGGCTTTTACTCAAGCTGGTGCGAAGGTTTTTCCCGCGGCAGGCAGGGTTTGTTTTTCGGCATGCGCTTTCAAACCTTTTTCGCCCCAACAATCAAACCGCGGTGCTCATGGTTACCATCGGGTTGGGTACGTTCATTATCGCTACGCTAAACATCATCCAGTCGAGCTTGCTAAACCAAGTTGAGTTCTCTGGAAATGAAAACCAATCGAATACAATTCTATTCGATATTCAAAGTTCGCAACGCGAAGGCGTGGTTCAACTCATCCAGTCGCACCAGCTGCCCGTCAACCAACTGGTGCCGATCATTACCTGCAGACTGGCGGAGGTAAAAGGCAAACCCATCGACCAACTTCAAAAAGACACTACGGATAAAATTCCCAATTGGGCGCTCACGCGCGAATACCGGGTAACGTATCGCGACAGCCTGCACATCTCCGAAGAGCTTTTGAAGGGTGAATTGCAAAAACTTACCCGTGATGCCGCAGACTCTGTGTGGGTAACGATTTCCGAAGGGATGCACGAAACGCTGGAGGTGGGTGTGGGCGATTCCCTCGTGTTTGATGTGCAGGGCGTGCCGATCAAGGCGCATGTAAGTGGCATTCGAAAAGTGGATTGGCCAAAAGATCCACCCAACTTTATTTTCGTCTTTCCGAAAGGAGTTTTGGAAAATGCACCTCAGATCTGGGTGGCCGCCACGCGGGTGAGCGACCCCACGATTGGTAGCCGGTTTCAGCAGGCATTGGTTATGCAATACCCAAACGTTTCGTTGATTGATCTGCGACTGGTATTGAGTACCATCAATGAAATTTTTGAAAAGGTGGGATTGGTGATCCGGTTTTTAGCGCTGTTCAGTATTGTTACCGGGTTGGTGGTGCTGGCGGGTGCCGTGCTGAATAGCAAGTTTGCACGCATGAAAGAAAATGTGCTTTTGCGCACCATGGGCGCCCGTACGCGGCAAATCACGAACATCACATTAATCGAGTATGCGTACCTGGGCCTTTTCGCTGCCCTTACGGGGATTTTGCTTTCGATTTTCGCGGGTGGTTTGCTGGCCACATTTTTCTTCAAGGTAGATTTTACATTTAGCCCGTGGCACTTAACGTTCATCGGGCTTGGTGTGGCCGTAATCACCATGCTAATTGGATGGTTCAATTCGCGCGAGGTAATTTCAACTCCACCATTACAAGTGTTGCGCAAGGAAACTTGAACGAAGCCTAAGTTTTTGTACCTTCGGCAACGTGGGTTTTTGGTATGAAGCGACTACTTTCTGCGTTGTGTTTTGTAACGGGTGTTGCCATGGGTCAGGGCGCAAATCTATTTGTGCCGAATGCCGGCCAGTTCACGCCGGACGTCCGCTTTATTGCGCGGATTCCTGGAGGCGCAATTCAAGTGCATCAACGCCATTGGTTGGTACAACAGCTTGATCTGCGCAAGTTAGAACAGCTTCACCACAGACATGCCCATCGCGAGCAGGCGAGCACGTATCAACCCGAGTTTATTACCGGCAACAACGTACGCATTGAATTTGCAGGCGGTAACCTTGCGCACGTAACTCCGGTAAACGGAACCGGGGAGTATTACAACTATTACACCAACCCTGAGCCCGCCTGTTGGGTAACGGGTGTGCCCACGTATCAAGGCCTGCACTTTAAAGACGTGTACGCGGGCGTGGATTTACAGCTGTATCAGCAGGGGCAGTCAATAAAATACGATTGGCACGTGGCGCCCGGCGCTGATGCCGCCTGCATTCGGCTGGTGTATTCCGGCATGCAGAGCATCAAAACCGTGGGCGGGCGCCTGGTGGTTGCGCACTCGATTGGCGGATGGCAAGAAGTTGAACCGGTGGCCTACCAGATGATCAACGGTGTGCGCCAACCCGTGCATTGTCGCTTTCAGATCCGCGAAAGCGAAGTCAGCTTTGTGTTTCCAGACGGTTATGATCCATGCGAGCCCCTCGTGATTGATCCGTTGCTGATCTTTTCTACCTACACCGGTTTTACTGCAGATAATTGGGCCAGCACTGCAACGCCGGGCGAGCGTGGTACTGCGTACTCCGCGGGGGTAACAAACCAGGCCATGTTTGGGGGCACTTTTCCCGCTACGGCGGGATCTTTTCAAATAAATTACAGTGGCCTATACGATGTTGGCATCGTAAAATTTGATTCGCTGGGCACAAAACTGTTGTATGCCTCTTTCCTGGGCGGTTCGTTATCAGAGTCTGCGCACAGCCTTATTGTTGATAGTAATGATGATCTCGTGGTGCTGGGCACTACATCTTCGGCCGATTTTCCGACCACACCCAATGCGTACGACCGTGGGTATAATGGCGGTTTGCCTGCGTCCAATGTCATCGCCTATGGGGCAGGGTCTGACATCTTTGTGACTCGGATTCGCGCTGACGGGCGGGAGATGAAAGGTGCCACATTTCTGGGCGGCACGCGCAATGACGGCATGAACCCGACTACCAGCGTGTTGGTGGCAAATTATGGCGATGAACTACGGGGTGATGTAATTACCGATCGCGACGGAAATATCCTGATCAGCTCCGTCACAGATTCGCCCGACATTCCGATTTTTCAGGGCTATCAATCGCAATACCGAGGAGGCGACTCCGATGCGTATGTGGCGAAGTTGAGCCCCGATTTGAGTTTTGTGATGTGGAGCACCTTTTTGGGTGGAGCTCTTGCTGATGCATCGCATACCATTAAAATCGCACCCGACAATTCAATCTTACTCGCGGGTGGTTCGGCAAGTCCTAATTTTCCCGTTACTGCAGACGTTTATCAACCTGCATTGGCGGGCCAGGCAGATGGCTGGTTGTTGCGGCTCAGTGCGGATGCAGACTCGGTGTTAGCGGCCACGTTTACGGGCACGCCGCAGTTTGATCAGGTGTATTTCATCGATCAAGATCGGGCAGGTGATGTTTTTGTCTACGGACAAACCAATGGAAATATGCCGATTACGCCGGGCGTCTATCACAACCCGCGCAGTGGCCAGTTCTTACAGAAATTTTCCCGCGATCTTAAGTCGCTGCGTTTATCTACGGTATTCGGCTCTGGTCGCTCGTTACCGGATATTTCTCCCACTGCTTTTCTGGTGAACGACTGCGATAAAATTTATATGTCGGGCTGGGGCGGAGCGGTAAATTTTTTGCCGAACTACTGGGGTACCAATACGCGCAACATGCCGGTCTCGCCCGATGCACTTCAAAAAAACACGAATGGCTCCGATTTTTATTTTATCGTACTCACCTCCGATTTTCGGGAGATGCTGTATGCAACTTACTTGGGGGGAGGGCAAAGCGCTACGCACGTAGACGGTGGCACGAGCCGTTTCGATAAAAGCGGAATTGTGTACCACGCGGTTTGTTCCGGTTGCAGCGCTTTCAATACCACCGGCGGGGCCACGTCCGATTTTCCAACCACACCCAACGCATTTTCCCGGTTAAACCGAAGTGCAAATTGCAACAATGCAGTCTTTAAGTTTGATCTTTCTTCGCTACGGGCACGGATTCAAACAAACTCCATCACACTTAAACAACCCGGCTTAAGCCGGATTTGCCTGCCCGATGAAATTGTTTTTCAAAACCTGAGTAGCGGAGGCCGGGTGTATGAGTGGAACCTGGGAGACGGCACACGATTGTTTCGCCCAGATACAAGTTTGGTGCGGCACCGCTATAAATCGCCCGGACGTTATACGGTTAAGTTGAAAGCCATTGACCAGGGAACGTGCGTAGGCGTAGATTCAACCTTTGCCGTGATCGATGCATTTCAGGCAATGGCGAAGGCAGGCAACGATTTAGCGATTTGCAGCGGTGCACAAGCGCAGCTCACGGCGTCGGGGGGTGTATTTTTCCGCTGGGAGAATGACCGGAACAAAGCGGTGCTTACGGATGCCAATCCGGTGGTAACGCCGCAGCAAAACACTACGTACCGAGTTACGATTACAGAAGCCAACGGATGCACCAAGATTGATACCGTTTTTGTAAAAGTGGTGCCGGGAATTGATTTGCAGTGGGAGTGGAGCCGAACGTTTTCCTGCGCTGATTTACCTGTGCTCGCGCTTACGCGTGTAACCAAGCCCAAGGAAGACGAAGTGATCTTTTTTGATCTGGGTGATGGTACCACGATTGACGCAGCAGCAGCCACGTACACCTACGCGCGGCCAGGCAAGTACGATGTTAAGCTGGTGGGGCGAAAGGAGTTCTGTGTTTACGAAAGTGCCCAAACCATCGACATTTTTCCTTTCCTGGTACCCAACGTAATTACACCCTTGATTGTAGACGGCAAGAACGACCGGTTGCAGCTATTTTTTGGAAACACCACCGTGCAGGCCGCGGGATTTCCTTCGGCCGTAAAGATTTTTAACCGATGGGGCAATCTTGTGTACGAATCGAATAATTATCAAAACGACTGGAGCAGGGAAAACGTGGCGGCCGGTGTGTACTTTTTGGAGTTTCGGTCGGCTACGGATTTGGTGTGCAAAACCTGGTTGCAGGTAGTGAAATAACACTAAATGTACCCCGCCAATTTATACATCACCATTCCGGACCACTCTTTTAAGAGGATTTGCCAATTCACCCAGGCATCTACGTCAGGAACAAAAAGAATTTGAAAAGTGAATCTACGCTGGTGCGCAAACGGATCAGCACTGAAATGGTCTAGCTCCCAGCCTTGCTTCCGGAAACAAGCCAGAGATCTTCGCTGATGGAATGCGGAGGTGATTAAAAGAAACTTTCCCGGATCAGCACCGGCAAAAAGCTGCGTAATCTCCCGGGCGGATTGAGCGGTGTTATCTGATTTTGTTTCGAGTACAATGCTCGTGCTGTCTACTCCGCAGAGTATCATAAACGCTTTCAAGTCGCGAGCTTCTGTTTGTCCGATGTCGGTAAGGCGGCCAACACCGCCGGAGATAATGATCTTCTCAATAATGCCCAGTTTATAAAGCTGTATGGCGTGCGTGGCGCGGTCAGCGCCGCGTGCAAAGAAAACCCGGTCGCGCGGGCCAACTTGTGCTTTTGTTACGCCCGTAAGTACAATGCCATAGTCATATTTCTTCACTATGGTTTCGTAAGGTGTGGGAGGTAGCTCCCACAGGCGGATCAACTCGTTAGAAAGAAAGTCGTTACTAAACAGAAAGAACAGCCCGATGGTGAATACAAGAAGTCTTTTTTTCCATTTACTGTTTTTTAGCCACCACACGCCCAGCAAGAGTAAGCCAAGGATAACTGGCGGCTGCGTGAGCAAGCCAATTGTTTTGGAAAGAAAGAAGAACATGGCTACATCCTTTTCGGGATAGGATTGGAGATGTTACCCAGGCCATCAATGATTTTGCGCAGCACCTCAAAATAGAGCAAAGCCAGCAGCAAGAGCGTCATGCTCCAAATCACCAATAAGTTGAACACGAGCGTATCGATATTCATGTTCAAAAAGTGCTTTTTGGGCATATAAAACTGGGCATCAAAATCTACCATATGGTCTGGGTCAGGGTCTTTGTAGATCGGATATATTTTCTGTACCAGTTTGCCATTGCTTTCGATGATTCGGTGGGTCTCCGCCAGGTTTTTCACCAGGTCGGATATGGCTTCGTTCTGGTGGGTGGCTTTGAAAAGCTCAAATTCATCCGCAGCTTGAGTGGAATGCGTTTTTGCGCGCACCAGTTTTTCTTTTTCCTGATCCGCCTTATTGAAACGTTTGATATAGAATTTCTTTAGCGTTTCAAAAAACTGTTTTGTGCCCAGGTAAGTGGCCGAGTCGAATTTACTGGGCTCCAGCTCCGAAAGAAACGCGAAGTTACTCTTCCCCACGATTTCCAATTCGTTTTCAATTTCATGCTTCAGCAAGGCAAGATCGGCTACAATTTTCCGCTGCACATCTTCATTGGTATTTCCGCGGTTCAGGTTCACAAAGTCGAGCCGGGTTTCCAATTCGGGTATGTAATAGATCTTCTTAAAGTCGGAGGCGGCCATCACCTTATCGTACATGTAAAACTGCCGTTCATAGGCGTTGTCTTTAAACTGGGTAACCATGGCGGCTTCAAATGCCCAGCGGCTTGTCATCAAATCGCCCACCGCCGGTACCGTGGCGGTATTGCCAATGATCGGGTTGAGCTTATCAAACTTTACTACCACCCCGCTCAGGATGAGTTGTGGGATCAGTAAAATGGGAATCAAAATATAAATCGTAACAGCCGAATTAAATGCAGAGGAGATATTCAACCCCAGCAAGTTGGCAAAGCAAGAGGTGGTAAACAGAATAATCCAATGCTGAAAAAACAAACCTTTAATGCCAAGCATGCTGTTGCCAACCAAAACAAATGTACCGGTTTGAATGGCCGACATCATGAAAAGAATGCCCACTTTAGAGGCCAGATAACTACTCCAGTTCAGGTGAAGAAACTTTTCGCGTTTTAGTATTTTCCGATCGCGTATAATCTCTTCGGCCGATACCGTTAATCCCATAAAAAGCGCCACGATCACACTCATAAAGAAGTAGGCCGGCAGGTTAAGATTCTTGGAGAGGAGGTAGCCGGCTTTAAACGGATCGTCTACGTTGTAGTACCGCACGATGAACGCGAGTATAAACGCCAGCAGCGGCGCCTCCAACAGGTTGATAACAAGGTACTGTTGGTTGCTGAGCTTGGCCATTAAATCGCGTAAGCCAAAAAGATGGGTTTGCTTCAGCCACCCGGGAATCCGCAAAGTCGAGACGGGGGCATCCGCAGCCCGGGCTACGTTCGCAATTTTTGTTTTTTGCTGGTATTGCTGGTTCCATTGCTCCGGGGAGTACTTGCGCTGGCTGGTAAAATTGCCGTACTCGTTGATCACCCGGGTTTCAATGATGTTAAAGATTTGTTCCGGATTTACGTTTCCGCAGAGTGAACACTCGCCTTCTTCGCTGTCAATCAAGTCGATGTTACGCTTGAAATAGGATACCGCGTCTACGGGGTTGCCATAATAAATCTGGTAGCCGCCGGTATCAAGAATGACCAGCTTATCAAACATTTTAAAAATGTCGGACGAGGGCTGGTGAATTACCGCAAATACGAGTTTCCCCTTTAAGGATAGTTCTTTCAGTAATTCAATAATGTTTTCCGAGTCGCGCGAGGAGAGGCCCGAGGTGGGCTCATCGCAAAAAAGTACTGCGGGCTCGCGCAACAGTTCCAAGCCAATGTTCAGGCGTTTTCGTTGCCCACCGCTGATGGTCTTGCGCAGGGGCGAGCCCACGGTAAGATCACGAATTTCATTCAGCCCTAAGTCATCAAGCGTTTTCAGCACTAAATCATTGATTTGCTTTTCATCGAAATGATTAAAGCACAGTTTAGCTGCGAAAAACAGGTTTTGGTACACCGTGAGGTCTTCGATTAGAAGATCATCCTGTGGCACGAAACCGATAATGCCTTCTATTTTTTCGGGCGTTGCATGAATGTCTATTCCATTAATCAGCACTTGGCCCTGGCTGGGTTTTTCCGTTCCATTTAAAACATGAAGCAGCGTTGATTTGCCCGCACCACTGGCACCCATTAGCGCAATCAGGCGGCCGGATTCTTCAATAACGTCTACGCCACGTAATCCTAACTTACCGTTTTTAAACTGGTAGGAGATGCCCCGCGCTTCAAAACTCAGGCGGTTGGTTTGCGAGCGCGTGTTAAACTGCCGGAGAATATCGCCATAATACACCGGATCGGTGGTGCCCCACCGCAAGGAGCTACCCGTGCCCAAAATGGTAATGACGGATGGCTTCAGCGGCACCCCGTTAAACACCACATCGGTGGTGCCGATATATTTTAGAAAATAGTTGCCCGACTCAGGCAAGTGCGCCACCACCATCATGCCGTGCAGATGATCGCGGTAAATGTGTTTGGTTGCGCCATGGCCGGCCCGCGTGGAATCAATCAGCAGCAAATGCTCATTAGAAACGTCCGCCGGTACCTCGGCTAACGCAAACTCTTCCAGCAGATCGATTTCTGTTTTCGACACGTTAAGCAGCGTGGCGATTTTAACGATGAGCGCGTGTTCTTTTTCCGAAATGTTTTTATCTGCGCTTACAATGGAGATTAACTCCATCATCACCACTACCTTCTGCTTTTGGTCGATTTCAGAGTTCAGGGTTTGGCAGAAACGCTCGGTAGAGGCGGCATCCGCACCGGCAGTGTCGGCCACAAGATCATCAAAGTATTGCAGGTGCTTGTTTACACTATTCAGCGGAATATGCTCTTGTAGAAACTGCTTAATCTGATCGCGCTCTTGCTGAGAAATGCCGTCTACCCGCGCCACCAGGGCAAACAACTTCATGATGGCTTTTAGAATCGGTTCGCTCATGGTGTAAATTTCAACCGAAGGTATTTAAAAAAAAAGGGATCGGTGAGCCAATCCCTTTTAATTGCAAAATGTTTAACTGCTACTGGGTAATTCCCTTGCGTAACTTTTCAACAATCGAGGTAATATCCGCCAGATTTTTGTCCGTCAATACTAAGTCGGCCCGGTTGTTCTTAATCTGTTCTTCAATGTTTAAGGCACGGTAGCTGGCCTGCAACGAAGTGAGATCTGCGATAATGGAAGGAATGGGCTCTTCCGTGCCCGAGTTGCCAAGCATGCGAAGTAACTCATCTACCGATTTCTCTTGTTCCAGAATAATCCGCATCAGCGGGGTAAGGATCAGGTTTCGCTGGTCATCGGGCAGAATATTTTTCGGGTAGCTTTTTACCACGCCGGTAGAAATGTAGAGGCCTTCTACAAAGCTGCCGGTTACAATCAGGGCTGCCAATTTATTGCGGCTATCGTCTTTCAGGTATTTGTCGGCCTGGCTAATGGTAGTGTTCAGCAAGCTGGCCAAAGAATCTTTATTCGAGATATTGCTCTCAAACTTCTTCAGTACGTCCACATCAAACGCCCCAATCACACCCAGGTTATCGGCCAGCGTTTTGCAAACGTTCATGTAATCAATGGCGTCTTGCGTCTTGTCGTAGGAGGTAAGGTAACCAATATCGGCCGCGTAAACGCCCAGATTCAGGGCAGCCTTGTCGCTAATGGTAGCATATTGGTCAACTTTCTTCTTGTCGTTTACCAGGCTTTGGTTGTAGTCTGCACCGGTAGCCTCCAGCAGGTAGGGAATTTCGGTGGGCGACGGGATATTATAAACAACTTCTTCTATTTGTTCTTTTAGCGATTGCTCCGCTTCCTTGAATTCATCAGAATTAGCGCCCTCGTTGGTCTTGGAAGAACAGGAAACCAGGTACATGCCTGCCAATAAGTAGGAAAACAGTCCTAAGCGAGTAAATTTCATGGGTTTAAGTGATTTAGCCGTCAATTTTAAGCATTTTTCCAAAAATGGCCGTCAATCGGTGCCTAATATTTTGGGGGGTACAACGCCAGCGAAGATTCCAGACATTTTTTGCTTCTTTGGCCCGTAGTTTTGTCCGATGGGAAGCAATCGATTTCAGCGGGTTTGGATCGTAGACGACAGCGACGTTGACCTTTTTCTGCAAAAACGCTTAATGGAGCTTACCCATTTTGCAGCAGAAGTGGTCATGCACAGGTCGCCCACGGTGGCCCTGCAAGAATTAACCTCAGCCCAGCCCGAGCGATGGCCCGATTTGATTTTTTTGGATTTAAACATGCCGGTCATCAACGGCATACAGTTTCTGGAACAGATGCGCGCGCTTCGCCTCAATCGGGGCGAGGTAAATTGCCGGGTAGTCATGGTAACCAGCTCCACCAATTTTCAGGATGTACAAGCCGCCAAGGCGTTTTCGTTTGTGGCGGAGTTCGTGTCTAAACCGCTTACCCAGCCGATTTTGCTCAACTTACAGCAAGCGCTTACATCCGTTTCGTAACGCCGTTTCGTTCGGCCATTCTTTTTCAGTAAACTTGCGGCGCATTTACAGGGGCCCTTAGCTCAGACGGTTAGAGCACCTGACTCATAATCAGGTGGTCGCTGGTTCGATCCCAGCAGGGCCCACTTTACCAACCGGCGCGTGGGGAGCCCGGAGTTTCCAGGCAAAATACCCGGTTACCAAACCCGTTGTAACACAACCATCAAAACCCGAAGCGGGGCGTTTCTCTTTTGGGCGGCATTTCGGGCTGTCCGCTGTACTCCTCGCCACCACGCGCAACTCCGCCGCCGCTGCGGGGTGCCGCTGCCATCCCGGCCGCGGGTACCCGATACCAAAAAGTGCGCGTCATTTCAAAAGGGCGGGGCGAGCCGAATGCCAAAACTCGCCTTCAAACCCGAAACCGAAATCCCCCAAACACGAGCGCAAAGCTTCCGGGAAAAACAGTGGCACATACCCTGCTTTTTTGGGTGGCTATATGCAATGAGGGGTACATAGATAAAGTGGGGCTAGCACCAATTGCATATATTAGTACGTTAGCAACAATGCCCTTCCGTGTAACCCGACAAATTCTCCACGACAAAAAAGTAACGGCAGACAGTCCAACCCTTTAAGTTTCTACACGCTGACAAAGGAAAATCAAAAAAGGACGAGGGAATTAAAAAAAACAGGACGACCTACTAACAAAGTTTTGGCGCGTGGACAAATAACTATTCTTTAGACAACGTTGGACAGGAGAAAAAAACAAAAAAAAGACGGCTGAACTCAGTAAACTATAAAGACTCGTCTTCGAATCCCCACCGCACGGCAACCGGGAGAGATTCTCACCCACCGCACATTTGGCACATGCCATTGCCGCACATCCAACCGCACAATCCAAAGCAATGGCAAGAGCCAAATCCCCACCCGCCCCTACTAATATAGAGTAGACTAAACCGACAAAGCAGAATTCCACATCATAACAGTACCTTTGACAAAATACTACCTTCAAAGATGACTCTCTATATTAAAAATATGGTTTGCGACCGGTGCAAAATGGTGGTGACTCGTGAACTCGAAAAACAGAATATCAATTTTAAGAAAGTAGAACTGGGAGAAATCACAGTTGTAGATAAAGTTGAGACCTACAGATTAAAACAGTTCAAAGAAAACATTGAGAAGTTGGGATTTGAATTAATTGGTGACAAGAAATCAAGGTTGATTGAAAAGGTGAAAACAGAAATAATCGACTTAATACACAAACCAACTGCAAAACTGAGGACAAATTTCTCTACATACCTCGCAGATAAGATTGGAAAGGACTACTCTTCTATTAGCTCTCTTTTTTCTGAAGTTGAAGGCACAACTATTGAACAATATTTCATACATCAAAAGATAGAAAGAGTAAAAGAGCTGCTTGTATATGATGAACTATCATTGAGCCAAATTGCAGACCAGCTTAAATACAGTAGCGTTCAGCACTTATCTAAGCAGTTCAAACAAATTACCGGACTAACTCCTAGCCATTTCAAGAACCTTCGCGACAAAACGCGTAAGTCACTGGATAAAGTATAACTCTTTCCTGTAATTATATAAACACCTTTTACATCCTACTCCGTTTCTTTGTATGTAAACGGAAATTCAAAATCGTAAATCCACATGACACACTCATACACTGTAGCAGGTATTACCTGTGAAGGCTGTGTAGCCAAAGTAAAAAGTAAATTGCTGATGCACCCCGATGTGCTTTCTGCCGATGTAAAACTGGAAGGCCAGAAGGCCGTTGTTACTATGCAAAGGCATTTATCGGTTGCTGAATTGCAGAATGCCATCGGTAATGACACTAAATACAAAATCAGCGAAGATGCCACCGACCACAGCCACCACACTATGAACAAGGAAGAATCTAAATCTTGGTTCGCTACCTATAAACCGTTGTTGTTGATTGGACTCTTCATTTCAGGTGTTGCTTTCTTAACAGCCGATGGCAGCTTGCACACGGGTATGAATACTTTTATGGCTGGCTTCTTTCTAGTGTTCTCATTCTTTAAGTTGCTCAATCTTAAAGGCTTTGCCGACAGCTACGCGATGTATGATTTACTCGCCAAAAAAGTGCCTGCCTATGGACTTGTTTACCCCTTTCTTGAATTGGCTTTGGGAGTGGCATTTCTAATAGGCTTTAACCCTACTTTGACAAATTGGGCGACTATTATAATCATGGGGTTCAGCAGCACAGGCGTGATTCAGAGTGTTTTAGATAAGAAAAAGATTCAATGCGCGTGTCTGGGGGCTGTTTTCAATCTTCCCATGAGCACCGTAACTATTATTGAAGATTTTCTGATGGTAGCAATGGCGGCCTACATGATTGTAATGCATTAATTCAAAATACTTACATTTGCTACCGCAATGCTGAAAAAACTACTACTTGTTTATGTGTTTCTGTTCGCCTATTCAGGGGCGATATTGCATAGCATTGTACCCCATCATCATCACGATTCGCATAAGGAAGCAACGGAACATCACCATCATGATAGTGCCGAAAACCATTCACATCAACACGATAAGCAAGATACTAACGAACATGAAGATTCGAATTCAGTATATTTTCTGACACACGCTGCAAATGCTGATGTTACATTTTCTCATTCATCCGAGCAAGGTTTCGCTAAAGTCAAAAAAACAGAAACACAGGTAGCAGCTTTTAGTTTAATTGCCATTTTCAGAATCGTTCCTTCGCAACAAATTTTTCATCCTCCCTCGGATGATAGCATTGCTGATAATTCTCTTTATCTATTTCGTGCGCTTCGCGCACCCCCTCTCTCCGCTGCTTAAGCATTAGTTTCTAATGCTATAACTATTTGCTCTTACAAAAGGCAAATACCCATTACTCTATTTACTCAACACTTAAACACGTTGGATATGAATGCGAAAAGCAACTATATCCCCGCACTTAAATACAATTGGCTAACGCAATTCTATGACGGCTTGCTGAATGTATTTCTGCGCGAGAAAACTTTCAAAACGAGATTAATTGAGAGCTTCTCTCATCGAAATCCAAAACACATTCTCGACATAGGTTGTGGCACAGCCACACTTTCGTTGATGATGGAAAAGACGTACACAGAGGCTTGCGTTACGGGCCTTGATGGAGACGAAAACATCTTGGCCATAGCGAAAGAAAAAGGAAAATCAACGCAGTCAAAGATTCGGTTCATTCAGGCTATGTCTTACAACATTCCCGTGAGTGATGGATTATTCGATGTGGTTACATCAAGCCTCATGCTTCATCACCTCAATTCAGAGGATAAGAGAAGAACACTCAAAGAAGTACATAGAGTATTGCAACCCAATGGCACAGTAGCCATTGCCGATTGGGGCAAGCCTTCCAACTTTATCATGCGCGGAGTATTCTATTTGGTTCAGTTTCTCGATGGATTTGAAACAACTACCGATAATGTGAAAGGAATGATACCAGAGTACCTAACCCAGGCAGGATTTAAAGATGTTAAAGAGATTGAAAGGATTGATACCATTTTGGGTAGTGTTTCAATTTATCAAGGTAAAAAATCAAACGCATGAAAAACTATTTTGTAACGGTGCTTCTTTTATCTATCGCGACAGCAAGCACAGCACAGCACATTTTAAGTGAACAAGCTGCACTTGATTCAGCCATGAAGTATAGCCCTTTACTTAAATCGGCTGAACTACAGGTAAAGCAAAGCAACTACTTGCGTAAAGCTGCTTTCAATCTCGCCAACCCAGATGTGATTGCTGAAAGCCCGACAGGTGATTTTTACGCGGTAGGCATTCTACAATCCATGGAATTTCCAACCGTGTACATCAAACAAGCACAATTGCTTAAACAACAATCACTGCTTTCTGAAAAGGGAAAGGCACTTACAACAAATGAAATAAAGAGATTGATTCGTTCCGTTTATTTAAATGCACAATACAATCAGCAACTGGTTACACAACTAAAATATCAAGACAGCCTTTACAATCAAATTCAGCTATCGGCCAAAAGGCAATTTGAAGCGGGTGTAATTGACTACCTCGCCAAGACTTTTGCTGAGTCTCAATACGGTGAAATCCATAATCAATTCGTTCAAGCACAAAACGTTTATAAAGCTAACGTTCAACAATTAAAACTGTACACAGGCATGTCAGCAGAATCCAGCGTGTCTCAACTGGTAAAGCTTTCTACCCTTACAATTCAAGCGGATACATCATCGGTAACACAAAGTCCTTTCGTTCAATACGCACGACAAAACCAACTGGTCAATCAAAAGCAAGTATCGGTGGAGCGCAATCGAGCATTGCCCGGCCTTGTGTTTGGATACCTTAACCAAGGTCCGAAAGAAACAGAAACCTACTATCGCTTTCGTGTGGGCTTCACAGTTCCGCTTTGGTTTTGGCAATACAGCGGCAACATCAAAGCAGCTAAAGCAGGGTTACAAATTGCCGAACAACAAACACGGGTACAGCAGCAACAACTTACAGCCGACTTACAAACTGCCATGAGCGATTATAATTCTACTCAACAAGCCGTTGCATATTATGAAACTTCCGGCCTTCGTCAGGCAGATGACATTATCAATGCTGCAAAACGTTTTTTTGAAAGCGGACAGACCGACTACATCGCTTACATCCGAAACATTAATGATGCATACACGATTAAGCGAACCTATCTCGAAACATTACGAAACTACAATCAAAGTATCATCAACATTAACTACATAACCGGAGATTTATGAAAACACTAAACTATTTCTCAAAGGTTTTGCTTCTCAGCTATTGCCTTTTGCTTACGACCTTAGTAGCCAAAGCAAGCGGAGGCGATGACCACACCCACGCAGGGGAAAAACCAGTTGCCGAAGCGAATGGAAAAAATTATTTCTCTTCGGAAGCAATCTCAGATAAGTACGAACTGTTTCTAAAATACCAGCCTATTGAAGTAGGGCAAGTGGCAACGCTTTGGCTGTTCATTAGTGATTATAAAACCAACAGGCCATTGGATAGTGCTTCTCTCAAGATTACTTCCAAAGAAGACAAGTCGCTAAAGTTTACTATTGTGAGAATGGATAATGGCTATTATGAAATTAAAACCACTTTTCCATCCGCAAAGGTGTACTCGCTAACAGTAACAATAAGTTCATCATTGGGTTCTGATTTACTCCTTTTGCAAAACATCGAGCCGGGTAAACAATTAGCAGTATCAGAAGAAGAACATAGCCATGCTATTTTTGAAAGCAGCATTTTTTTAGTTGGCGTTGGTCTCGCAGCAGGTCTTCTTATCATGTTCATTTTCATGAAAGCTCGTTACAGAAAAGTAGCCGCTGGTTTCTTAATTGCCCTTATTGTTTTACCGACTGCACAATTGCAACCGGTATGGGCGCACGAAGGCCATGATGATGCAGGTAAAAAAGGAAATAACTTTTCCAATGCGTTTGAAGTCCCTAAAGAAACACAGTTTCTATTTGATGTACTCACACAACCTGTTCAACAAGGCGGATTTACTGAAAGCACAAAACTTTTTGGCACAGTAATACCATCATCGAACGGTCAGGCGGTTGTTCAATCACCCCAAACAGGAAGAATCACTTCCCTGAATGTGAAAGTCGGACAAAGGGTAAATCAAGGACAACTGTTAGCCACCATTGAACCAACTATTGATGCTGGCAATGCAGTAACGTTTATTGCTGAAAAAAATAATGCGGAAGCAGAGTTAGAAGCAGCACAAAAAGATTATGAACGTTTAAAAAGCATTGAAGACATTGCAGCCAAACGAGATATTGCCGAAGCGGAATCGCGTTACAACAAGGCAAAAGAAAACAAAAAGCTTTTTGAAAATGTAGGCAATGGCTCATCAAATAATTCAAGAGCGATTTTCTTAAAGTCACCCATCAACGGCACATTAAGCAACTTCACTTTTGCCATTGGTGCAACCGTAAACGCTAACGAAACATTATTTACCGTTACCAATCTTTCAAAAGTATATGTAGAGGCACAGGTATTCGATAAAGATGCTGACAAAGTTAATACAGGTAGAAATTTCATGGTAGAATGTGCCACTACGGATGTTCACAAAACAGCACAAGTAAAACTACTTGCTCCAGCGCAATCCATTAACCCAACCAATCAAACACAACGGGTAATTTTTGAAATGGAAAATCCCGACAATGAATTTAAAATCGGTGAGTTTGTAAATGTTCTGGTGTTTGCCGCTAAACCCATTAAAGAAATTGCCTTGCCTAACAGTGCTATCAGTGAAATCAATGGTCGCCCTGTGGTCTTCATTAAGGATAGTGCAGAGCAGTATAGCGTGTCTTATGTATCCATCGGCCAAAACAATGGCTCTTACACAGTGATACAAAAAGGAGTAGAAGAAGGTGAACGGGTAGTTGTAAACGCTACTTATCAAATGAAAATGATTTATCTAAACCAATAATCCATAACTAAATAAAACAAGTACACATGAAAACAACAATTAAGAACTTTGCCTTTGCACTCTTCGCAGGAGTTGCATCAATGGCCGTAACCTCTTGCGGAAGTAAATCCTCTGAATCAGGTGAACATGTCGAAGGAGAACACGACCATGCAGCAGGAGACCACGAACACACCTACGCCTGCCCGATGCACGCAGATGTTACGGGTAAAGAAGGTGAAACTTGCCCTAAGTGCGGAATGAAATTAGAATTGGTAAGTGCAGATAAAGCGGCTAACACGAACACATATTTCATGGCTTTCAAAAATGAACCCGCAGTAGAAGCAGGAAAGGCAGCCAAGTTATCGTTCACACCGTCCATTAAAGGCAACGAAAGCGAGATGGTTCCCCTCGATATTCAGCACGACAAAAAACTACACTTAATTGTAGTAAGCAAAGACCTGTCCTACTTCGACCATATCCACCCTGAATTTCAGGCAAGCGGCTCGTACGACATTAATGTATTGCCAAAAGGAGTAAACTATTCAAACGGAAGATTTCATAATGAAACCAAGTTCGAACAAGGTGGTGACTACGTTCTGTTTGCAGACTATGTGCCAAGTGGTGCAAATCACCAGTTAGAAAGAATTGAATTGAATGTTTCAGGCACACCTTACAAAGCTCAAAAGTACACGGCTTCTAAAACCGTAAGCATGACAGACGGTTACGAGGTTTCCTTAGAACCCGAAGGTGGAAAGTTTTTTAGCGAAGGCACATCACACATTTCAGGCATTATCAAAAAAGATGGCAAAGAAGTTCCTGCCGATTCGTTTGAAAACTACTTGGCAGCAAAAGCCCACGTTGTAGTGATAAGTGAGGACACTCAGAATTACTTGCACGTACACCCCGAAGTAGTAAACGGCAGACTTGACTTGCACACAACTTTTGGCAAGCCGGGAATATATAGAGGCTGGTTACAGTTCCAAACCAATGGTCAGGTACATACAGCCGATTTTGTCATTAAAGTAGAAGAAGGCAAAGCACCTGAAAGCGAACACGCTGCAGGTGCTGAACACGCACATTAATAAGTAAATGAAGGAATGTTGCAGGGCGGAAGAGCAAAAGCCTGACAGGTTTAGGCGCATACTGAAATGGATTGTCTATTCCGTTGTCGGGCTTTGCCTTCTATTTATAGTCTTGCAATGAATTTGAGTAAAACATCAACGTAAGGAATCATGCTGAATCGCTTAATTAGTTTCTCTCTTCACAACCGCTTGTTTGTTGTGGCGTTCGCCTCTTTGTTATTGGTCTATGGCACATACACGGTTATCAATCTACCTGTAGATGTATTGCCCGACTTAAACAGGCCACGCGTAACAATCTTCTTAGAAGCTAACGGCATGGCTCCGGAAGAAATTGAAACACAGGTAGCACTTCCCGTAGAGACAGCCTTGAATGGTGCGCCCGGTGTAGAAGTTGTGCGTAGCAGTTCGGCCATTGGTATAGGTATGGTGTTCGTAGAGTTTGATTGGGATACCGATGTGTACAGAGCAAGGCAGTTAGTGGCAGAGAAATTACAAACAGTGCAATTACCCAACGGCATTGTTCCTGTGATGGGGCCGATTAGTTCAGTCATGGGTCAAATCATGTTAGTAGGCGTAAGTGCCGATTCAACATCTTCTTCTGAACTAAGAACATTATCAGACTTTACTATTCGTAGAAGATTGATGAGTATCAAAGGCGTATCGCAGGTAATACCCATTGGGGGCGAACGACTACAATATCAGGTATTGATTTCAAGTGCCAAGCTAAAGCAATACAATCTTACGATTGATGCCATCGACAATGCACTTCAATTATCCAATCAAAATACAACGGGCAATTTCTTTGACCAATACGGTTCAGAAGTATTAATCCGCAATGTAGGCAGAGCTTATACATTAGAAGATTTGTCAGGAACAGTAGTGGCAAACAACGGAGGAGTACCCGTGCTGCTTTCACAAGTGGCAGAAGTAAAATATGGTGCAGCGTTAAAGCGAGGCGATGCGAGTATCAATGCAAAATCGGCAGTAATCCTCACAGTAGAGAAGCAACCAGGAGCAAACACTATTAAACTCACTGATGAGATTGAAAAAGCATTAACCGAATTAGAAGCCACACTTCCGCCCGATGTAAAACTTAACCCTCACATTTTCCAGCAAAAGAACTTCATCGTCAATTCATTAAACAATGTAGAAGAGGCTTTACGCGATGGATTTATTCTCGTTATTATCATTCTGTTTCTTTTTCTGCTCAATTTCAGAACAACCATTATCACGCTCACGGCTATTCCGTTATCACTCATTATTTCAGCAATTGTTTTCAAGTGGTTTGATATTTCAATCAATACATTAACGCTGGGTGGCTTGGCAATTGCTATAGGTGAATTAGTGGACGATGCGATTGTGGACGTTGAAAATGTTTTCAGACGGTTAAAAGAAAATCAACTTGCAGCCAATCCGAAACCAACACTTAAAGTCATCTACGATGCCAGCAGTGAAGTACGCAATTCGATTGTATATGCCACCATCATTGTAGTACTCGTATTCATTCCGTTGTTTTACATGCAGGGTATTGAAGGCAAAATCTTTGCACCTCTCGGCATTGCTTACATAACGTCTATTGTCGCTTCACTTTTCGTATCGCTTACGGTCACGCCCGTACTCTGTAGCTATTTATTAAAATCCGTTGGCTCAAAAAAGGAATCAACTAAGAAATCATGGTTCGCTAAAATCTTTAATTCTGAACACGCGGAGGATTCCACGCTAGTGAAATGGTTAAAAAAACAAGACACTAAAGTTTTGCATTGGGGATTAAATCATTCTCGACCCGTAATTACAATCGCTGGTATAATTATAGTTGCCTCCATATCTATTGTTCCATTCTTCGGAACAGAATTTTTGCCACCGTTCAACGAGGGCTCGTTTACGATTAACCTTTCTGCTCCTCCCGGCACTTCATTGGAAGAGAGCAATAAGATTGGCACAATGGCTGAAAAGCTAATGATGAAAGTGCCCGAAGTTGAGTACGTGAGCCGCAGAACGGGTCGTGCTGAATTAGACGAACACGTAGAGCCTGTCAGCAATTCAGAGATTGAGGTAGAATTAAAATCAGATGTTACCCGCTCTCGTGATGAAATTCTTGCCGACATCAGGAGTCAACTCAATATTTTAAAAGGTGTAAACGTGAATGTGGGTCAACCCATTTCACACCGCCTTGACCATTTGCTTTCGGGGGTTCGCGCACAGGTAGCCATCAAACTCTTCGGACAAGACCTTACCGACCTTCGCACCAATGCCGGAAACATAAAAGACATTATTAGCAAAATTCCGGGTGTTGTCGATGCACAGGTAGAGCGGCAAGTAATGGTGCCGCAATTGCTAATAAAAGTAAACCGTGAGGCCTTGCAACGCTATGGAATACAAGCAGGAAAAGTAGCGCAAGACCTTGAAGTATTTTACAATGGAAAAGTGGTAGGGCAGATACTGGACGGCCAAAAAACATTTGATATTCTATTGCGCACTACTGATGAAGAGCGCAGTAATATTGAGAACATTCGTAACACCATGATTGATACGCCTGAGGGCAATTTGATACCCCTTCAGCAAATCGCCACCATTGAAACCACCACAGCCATCAATTCCGTTTGGCACGAAAACACACAACGCAGAATTGTAATTTCATGCAACGTACAAGGACGTGACCTAGGTACCACTGTAAAAGAGATACAAGAAACACTGGGAAAAGAAGTTGCCTTACCCGAAGGATATTTTCTTGAATTTGGTGGTCAGTTCGAAAGTCAACAGTCTGCCTCAAAACTTATTTTGATACTTAGTATATTTTCTATAGCAGGAATTTTCCTTGTCTTATATAGTCATTTTAAATCTTCGCGAATGGTGTTACAAATCATGCTTAACGTTCCGCTGGCATTAATTGGCAGCGTAGTAGCAGTTATGCTTACGGGCGGAACATTCTCTATCGCTACATTGGTTGGCTTTATTACCCTTACGGGAATTGCTTCGCGAAATGGAATCATGATGATTTCACATTACATCCACTTAGTAGAACATGAAGGAGAAAAGTTTAGTAAAGAAATGATTATCCGTGGCTCATTGGAACGATTAGTTCCCGTATTGATGACAGCCTTAACAGCAGCCTTAGCATTAGTACCGCTTACATTAGACCCACAGGCATCAGGGAAGGAAATTCTCTATCCCGTGGCAACGGTAATTTTGGGAGGGTTAGTGAGCAGTACTTTGTTAGATATGATTGTAACGCCTGTTGTCTTTTACAGGTTTGGCGAAAAGGCACTGGAAACGTATTTCAAAAATGCAAAGACAGAAGAATTAAGATAACGAATACATAAAGCGAAATGCAAGTTGAACTAAGAATACAAATATGAATCGCTCCGCTTTTAAAATTCAAAAAATGGACTGCCCTGCGGAAGAGCAGCTTGTAAGACTGAAACTTGGGAACATATCGGGTATTGAACAACTACAATTCGATTTGCAGGAACGACAACTAACCGTATTTCACAAAACCGATGAAAACATAATTGAAGAAGCTCTTCACACGCTTAAACTGGATACCTCACTGCTTTCGACTGAAAAGAATGTTCAGCCTCTCAATAACTCAGAAGTAAATCAACGAAAGGCATTGTGGTGGGTGCTTGCCATCAATGCGTTACTATTCGCTGTTGAAATGAGTACAGGTCTTATCGCTAATTCAATGGGGTTAATAGCTGATTCCCTTGACATGCTGGCCGATGCTATTGTTTACGGGTTGAGCTTGATTGCTATTGGTGGCTCACTCTATCTCAAAAACAGAGTGACAAAACTTAGCGGCATTTTTCAAATCACATTGGCATTAGTTGGTTTATTGGAGGTAGTTCGAAAGTTCCTCAACGAAGAAGCAATCCCATTATCTAATATCATGGTAGTCATTTCATTGTTAGCCTTGATTGGAAATGTTGCCTGTCTTTTCATCTTGCGCAAGATACAAACCGGAGAAGCGCATCTAAAAGCTAGCTGGATTTTCACGTCAAACGATGTAGTCATTAACATAGGAGTTATCACAGCAGGTGCTATGGTAGCTTATTTTCATTCTGCGTTACCTGATTTACTAATAGGCACCATTATTTTCTTTATCGTTATCACAGGAGCCTACCGAATTCTTCAACTCGCCAAATCATAATTCAATGAAAAAAAATCGAAACTACTACATCCGTAAAACTCATCGGTACTTAGGGATAACCATCGGAATACAGTTTTTACTTTGGACGGTCGGTGGACTTTACTTTAGCTGGAACAACATTGATAACGTACATGGCGACCACCTGCGCAAATCTGTTTCATTTTTACAAACAGATATAGAGGTAGTGTCGCCCTCTATTGCATTGCAAGCCTTGCGTCAAGAAAAGTCACCCGATTCTATTCATTCTATACACCTCGTTCGCGTGTTGGATAACCCTGTTTACCAAATTCAATACTTCAAAGGTCATAGTGGCGAAGGTTCGCACCATCACGTTCATTTTGCATTGGCAGATGCAACAACAGGTGCGTTACGTTCTCCGCTCACCAAAGTCGAGGCAGTAGCAATAGCACAGGAACAAATTGTCAATAATGCTAAAGTCGGAAACGTTGAATATTTAGAGCAAGTGGGTAAACATAGCGAGTACCGCGAAAGACCGCTTCCTGCCTATGCCATCACATTTGACGAACCTGCTTGCACCATTTATGTTGCTGCCGAAACAGGCACGTACCAAACTATCCGCCACAATCAATGGCGCGCATTTGATTTTCTGTGGATGCTTCATACGATGGACTATGAAAGCCGAGACAACTTTGGAAACATAGCCTTACGAGCATTTTCTATTTTCGGATTGTTTACCGTTTGCTCAGGCTTCCTCCTATTCTTTGTCTCTGCCCCTTGGTTCAATAAAAGAAAACAAATTCAAACTACTACCTCAAACTCGTTTTAATATGAAAACCAATCTCACATTCATAAGCCTATTTTCACTCATTGCCTTAATAGGTTGTAATCAAAAGCAAGAATCAAAAACAGAAACAACTCCGCCCATAGCCGACAAGAAAATTGTGGAGGCAGTTGTAATCCAGCAACAGTCCGAGAGCGATACACTCAAGGGGAGTTTAAAAGCACTTGTAACGGGTAAAATTGGAAATACCGTAGTAACGGTAAACTACTATTCACCCGCAGTGCGTGGTCGCGTTATTTGGGGCGGGCTTGTTCCTATGGAACAGGTTTGGGTAACGGGTGCGCACAAGGCAACATCCGTTGAATTTGAAGGTGCAGTAAAAATTGGTGATGTTGAAATACCAAGCGGCAAGTATGGCCTGTTTACCATCCCTTCTAAAGATGAGTGGACAATCATAATCAACAAAAATTGGGACCAACACCTTACAGACGAGTACGACCAAAAAGATGACCTCGTAAGAATTAAAGTAAAGCCAGAAACAGAAGAAGTGAATCAAGAAAGACTTCGATACGTTGTAGAATCTGAGGGTAGTAAAAAGGGTGAGATTGCTATTTATTGGGAAAAGGCAGAAGTTACATTACCCATTACAGTTATAAACTAAACCGCTATCTCAAAATTTACAAACGTCCTTAAAAGGCTCAAGCATAATACTTGAGCCTTTTTATTTCTTCTGTCAAATTCTCAAAATCATACTTGTAAATTAATTCTCCCTTTTTTAAATTTATTATACCAATCCATCAGATTTCCCTTTCGGGGAATAGGACTGGCCTTCTCGTTTGTAGTAATGTTTAACCCTCAAAACCAAAACGTTTATGGCAAGTACCACAGAAACAGGTCACGCAAAAAATGTAGCGACCTTCGAAGACCTCATTAGCTTCTGCACAGGCTATGGAGCAATGTACAATCCGAGTAAAGCAATATTAAAACTTCCTGCTTTAACCACTCAACTTACAGGTGCAAATGCAGCATTACAAGCAGTCAAAGTAGCAAAGACAGCGTACGACAATGCCACCAATGCAAGAGAAGTAGCCTTCAAACCAATGAAGACACTTGCTACTAAAATCGTAAGTGCCTTGGCAGCAACCGAAGCCACCAAGCAAACCGTTGACGATGTAAAGTCCACAAACCTGAAAATTCAGGGAAAACGCGCAAAAGCAGTAGAAAAACCCGATGCAAAAGCATTAGCCGAAGGCGCAGAACCCGTAAAGACAGCATCAACTTCACAACAGAGTTATGATAAGTTGATAGACCATTTCGCACAGTTGATAGCAACCTTGACAGCCGAGCCAAAGTATCTCCCTAACGAGAATGAATTGAAGCTAACAGCACTGAACTTGATGCTTACAGATTTAAAAGCAAAAAACACAGCCGTGATAAACGCTACCACAGCAGTAAGCAATGCGCGGATAGCGCGAGACAAAGCCCTCTATGCCGAAGGAACAGGCATGGTCGTTACAGCAATGGACGTAAAGACTTATGTGAAGTCCGTGTTCGGAGCATCAAGCCCCCAATACAAACAAGTGAGCGCCCTAAAGTTTACAAAGCGCACCGGTGACTAAGAAACGGACACTATTCCACAGAGAAAAGGCAGGGATATTCATAATACTCCGGCACTTCTTTTAAAATGGAGCAGCGTAACCGGAGAAGTAAGCACCCCGTTTTACGAAACTCCAAATGTTATCCACGAAGTTGACAATGTTACTCACGAAACTGACAATGTGATTCACGAACCTTGCGATGTTATTCACGAATATTCTAATGTTACTAACGAAGTTTGCAATGTGATTCACGATGTTACCAATGTGATTCACGAAACTCACGATGTTATTCACGAAACTAACAGTGTAACCGGAGAAACTCGCAGTGTGACTGAGGTGTAACCCGAGAGTGTAGCCCGCCCAAGCCGCACACTTGCCAAAGCCCGCACAATCCCGCCCGCAAGTCCAAAGCTTTGCCAAGAGTGCCGCACCCCCGCACCAATATTTGACAGTGTGGTAAGAGTAACTGGAGAGATTGGGTAAGGTTGCCCCCCGCGCAAGTACACAATACAAAGAGTGACTCGTGGACAAAGAACAAATAAATAAAAAACGGACGACCATGTACGGTGACAATCAATTTTATAACGTGACACCCCAACGACAACGTAACGACTGACCTACAACTTCCGAGAAGAAGGGCACATGTTGCTAACAAAATGTTTGCGCAATGGTGGGGTGACGTGTAAGCTCAAAGTGCTATCTTCGTTCAACGTTCAGTCACGTGGGACAATGAAGCGTTTCAAAGTCCCACCACTGCGCAAACACCAACGTTGGTGGTAATTTTTAATGAAGTCCCATATACTGTTTCAAAATAACTATTTTTGAATACCGAGTAATAATACTATGATTAAACTAAAAGTCGAATACTATTTATTCATATCTCTACTATTTTTTAATTGTGAAGATCAAACAGGTACACCGGAGGTAGGATTAAACAGTCTCGTAATTGTAACCGATGAACCTAAGGGTTCGAACTGCGAATACGGTGGAATAAAAATTGAAGTAGGTACCGATTCCAATTCAAATGGTATACTTGACACCAAAGAAGTACTCAGTAAAAATTATATATGTAATGGAGCTACTGGTGCTGTTAGCCTTTTAAAAGTTGTGACCGAATCTCCAGGTACTAATTGCCAAAACGGAGGGATTAAAGTTGATTCAGGTGTAGACATCAACCGAGATGGTACACTTAATATCATTGAAATTACCAACACAACCTTTGTTTGTAATGGCCTTGTCGGTAAAAATAGTCTTATTAGACTTACAAGCGAACCAGCAGGTGCTAATTGTCAAAAGGGAGGGCTTAGAATTGATTCAGGTCTTGATTCAAATGGAGATGGAGTACTCAATACTTCAGAAATCTCATCTATTGCATATGTCTGCAATGGAATTGACGGTAAGAATTCAATGACTAAAACAACAAATGAACCTGCTGGAACAAATTGTCAAAATGGAGGATTCAGAATTGACTCTGGTGTGGACATAAATGGAGATGGATTACTTGTCCCTACTGAAATTGCTGCTACTGCCTATGTCTGCAATGGAAATGACGGTAAAATCAGCCTAATTAATATAACAGATGAACCCGATGGTGTTAATTGTGAGAGTGGTGGTGTCAAAATTGTTTCTGGATTGGATAATAATGGCGACATGGTTTTGAACTCTAATGAGGTAACATCGACAAGTTATCTTTGTTCTCAGGCTAGCACAGCAGCAATCGTATTTGATTTCAACTTATCAAGCGCCTCTATATATACAACAACAACTTCTGTTCTATCGGGCGCAGCAAATACGATCCAGAACTTCAATCTGGCTGATTATCCAGGTGTTGTCTCAGTAAAATTCGAAGCTTTGATGAGCATCTCAGGGGCTGCCAATACTGTTACACTAGAGCTATATGACTTTTCTAATAACCAACTAATCGCAAATAGCTCAATTTCGACAACAAACAATAGCGAAATACTAGTCGTATCAACGCTCAATTTCTTGGCTGATTTTCCAAAGGGACCTTTTAATCTTGGCTTTAAACTAACATCACAAAACGGAGGCTTTGCTGGTATGAGAAATCCTAAGCTTAGATTGCTTCGAAATTGAGCGCAAACAATTCATTTTTAGATAATTAATTCAATCTACCATAACTAGCGATAAGGTTAAAATGAATGTTGACCGGCATTAGTAATGGAATACTCACCAACAAAAAGCTATAACCGATGCCGGGTAATGAGTACTTATATAGTTTTATACTCGCAATTGCGTTTTGTCACGGTGGACAATGACGTTTTCAAAAGCCGCCACTGGTTATAGCCAAACGTTGGCGCTCATTTCCATTGACATATAGACCATGGAAAAAATTAAGTTGATAGCTTTATTCCTAGCTATACCTCTACTGGTTCTTGGACAAGATTCAAAAACCCAAGAGATTGAAGTAATAGGTGTGGGAAAAATAACGACCCAGGCGGACTTTTCATTCTTCGCAGAGTTACCTGTTTCGGGAGCTCTGCGCTTTTATTATCGCTTTTGTCAAATCTATGTCTTTTGATTCAGTCCAGCTCATAATGTCATAGATGCCTTGGTTGCCTGTCTGGTAATACTTTGCAGAACTGTGGATGTATTCACATTCATCTGCCACTAAGGCCCAATTCCTCTTGCACGGATTGGCATGGATGTAGTCAAGTTTCTGGCAAATGAATTTGTCGCTCATGCATTCCTTCCAATCGAACGATGGCTCGAAAACTTCGTGCCGCTTGCCGCGACTTCTATCGGTATCATGTACAATGGAAGACAATTCTGATAGTACATCAGTTTCATTTGCCTGCCGCAGCCTCCGTACTATCCCATAGGACATAAACCGTTTACCCTCGCCTATGATTGAGTTGATGGATAGGCCTTGGGTGTTTCTAAAACCAATGAGCGCATGCACGTGGTTGGGCATTATCACGTAGCCAACAATGTAATGCCCTTGGCCTTTCAGGTGGTCAAACCATTTGTACACTTCTGCATACCCATCACTTAGGTGGAACAGGTGTCGCCAACCACTGCAAGTAATGGTGATGAAAAAAATGCCATCATAACCGGTTATCGCCCTGCGCACGCTCATCGTTTAAATTTAGCTCTTTTGTTTTTCTTGAGCTAAACCTAGTTGGTCATTATCGCGCAGAGTTCCCGAAACGGGTAACTCTGCGGGGAAGGAAAGCCAGATGCTACGCCTGGCTTTCCTTTCCTAAAAGTGTATCATATACAAATTTAAAATAGTAAAGAATGTCATCATTTGTATGCTTCAAGCCCGGCAACAAACTTTTAAAGTCATAGTTCGGATTTTCCAAAGCCCATTTAAGGGAAGATAGAATTTCATTTTGCTGCACCAATGTGTAATCCTTTTTAAAGCTCTTGATGAAATTTGCATCAATAAATTTTTCTTCTTTAACGTTAGTCATATAGTACATCTTATATAGCGGTATTCTTATGTGTTTCGGCAATTCCATAGTCAAAGTTTTTGTTTAAAATCCGTTTAAAGGGATTTTATCTACATCTTTTACCCCAACTGGCGCGGAAGTTACTTCCGTGCCCTGTATTAAATAAACAAAATACCTAATAAGCCCTTACCTGTACCAAAATAATCTCTTGCACTACTGTACAGATACTCTTCTGCTTTATCAACGATTCCTGCCACCACCGGATTATTGTGAATATAGTCTAATCTTTGTGTTGATAGCAAATTCGTACTTAGTTCAACCGGATGGTAACAGTTCTGCCAGAACATATATTTTGTGTGTTTGCCACTTTCTGATGCGGCTCTCTTAAATAGTTCCAGCATCCATTCGCGTCTACTTTCGGTTGAATTAGATTCAATTGCCTTACAAATGTGAACGGATGTAAACCTCTTCATATCCTGAATGATATCTTCTATATCATCCTCGCCCTCTTTTCCAACAATTAAATGCACATGATTGGTCATGATACACCATGCATAGATGCCAAGCCCCTTTAATTTCCTACAATGCCGCAAACTATTTAATAGAATGTCTTTGTATTCCTTTCTACTGAGAGCATCAATTCAATAGGCTATAGTAAATGTGACAAAATGTAACTTTGAATGATCACGAACCTTATACTGTTCACTCATAATATCTAAGTTGATAGATAGGATGATATGGCAAAGTAACGAATACGATATTTATTTATAGAAGGGGGAGGTACTTTTTAGAGAGCACGGAAGTAACTTCCGCGCTAGAGGGGAGGTTGTGCCAATACTTGGCTAATAGTATCACGCTCGCGCCAGTTTTTCCTTACCCTGTATAGCACATACTCTTCTTCAGTGTTGCATTCAAAACATTCACCATAACCCCTTGCCACTGGTTCATTTTTAGGAATGATGTCATCAAAAAAATGGTCATTGATCTGCCATTGCCCTGCTGCATCCCTTCTAAGATAGCCGCTGAAAATTTCTGTCATAGCAAGCTCGTGCAGCTTTTCCCAGCTCAAGGGTGTGTGTATGTCCTTTTGATAGTATTCACGGGGTAGAACTACTATTGGCCCAGAATAAAAGTGCCAAAGATCATTTAATTTAACTCCATACAAAAACTTTATATCATCCTGAACACCTTCAGTTAAGAGTTGTTGCATTAGCAATGCTCCAATTATTTTATCTTTTTCATTGTTAAAGCATATGAGTGAGTCAATCTCGTAGTGTTTTGAATTGCCCAAATAGCGATAATAGCCTAACCGATTTTGTGACCAGGTTCGAATGCTGTCATTTAAGCTAGAATAAACTTGTAGATAATCTTTTGTTCCCACTTCCTTCATTGCAAAATCTATGTATTCCTTCCTCTTTTTTAAATTCTCCTTACTGTGCGAACATCCAAGTAGAGCCAGTATAAAAATGAAAGATTTAGTTCCGAGGTTTGACATAACCATCATCGTTTAAACCCCGAGTAAAAATCCAATCGTAGTTGTAAACCCAATGGCAATCGAGAAAACCCTTGGGTGCTGTTGCTGGTATGTAAGCCCGTTTAGCTTCAAGGCCTTTGATCGCTTTCTGTGGAGCCACACCATCTTGCTCCCACAATTTGTCAACACTTTCGTTAGTGCCATAGTGCCACACGCCTTCCCCATTATTTTATTCTTCGCAGAGTTACCCGTTTCGGGAACTCTGCGCTTTTATTATCGCTTTTGTCAAATCTATGTCTTTTAATTCAGTCCAGCTCATAATGTCATAGATGCCTTGGTTGCCTGTCTGGTAATACTTTGCAGAACTGTGGATGTATTCACATTCATCTGCCACTAAGGCCCAATTCCTCTTGCACGGATTGGCATGGATGTAGTCAAGTTTCTGGCAAATGAATTTGTCGCTCATGCATTCCTTCCAATCGAACGATGGCTCGAAAACTTCGTGCCGCTTGCCGCGACTTCTATCGGTATCATGTACAATGGAAGACAATTCTGATAGTACATCAGTTTCATTTGCCTGCCGCAGCCTCCGTACTATCCCATAGGACATAAACCGTTTACCCTCGCCTATGATTGAGTTGATGGATAGGCCTTGGGTGTTTCTAAAACCAATGAGCGCATGCACGTGGTTGGGCATTATCACGTAGCCAACAATGTAATGCCCTTGGCCTTTCAGGTGGTCAAACCATTTGTACACTTCTGCATACCCATCACTTAGGTGGAACAGGTGTCGCCAACCACTGCAAGTAATGGTGATGAAAAAAATGCCATCATAACCGGTTATCGCCCTGCGCACGCTCATCGTTTAAATTTAGCTCTTTTGTTTTTCTTGTGCTAAACCTAGTTGGTCATTATCGCGCAGAGTTCCCGAAACGGGTAACTCTGCGAAGACAAAAGTTGTTCCATTCTGAATTTTATAGCCTCAATCGGGTCAGGTAAGTCAATTGGGAAATGTTCGTTTTCGTATTGGTCTATCAATATTCCCAATATCTCAAGTTCATCTCCCTCCTTAGTTCCCTTTTTAGCGTCAAAGATTATTTCAAGTCTGTCCAAAGCTTTTTGGTAGTCCTTTTTCGTCTTTATTGGTTTTAAGTTTATAGTCGTCAAATTTTATTTGCATCAATCCTGTCGTAATCTTTGTGAGTCCCAACAAATCTTATCCCCCAACTCGCGCGGAAGTTACTTCCGTGCCCTCTATTAAATAACCAAAATATCCAATAAGCCCTTACCTGTACCAAAATAATCTCTTGCACTACTGTACAGATACTCTTCTGCCTTATCAACGATTCCTGCCACCACCGGATTATTGTGAATATGTTCTAATCTTTGTGTTGATAGCGAATTCGTACTTAGTTCAACCGGATGGTAATAGTTCTGCCAGAACATATATTTTGTGTGTTTGCCACTTTCTGATGGGGCCGCCCCACGGTATGCTCGGTTTTTTTTGCCGTTTGCATCGTCTTTGGTCAGGGAGGCGCGCACTTCCTCAACGTCTTCATACGTGCGGCCCTGCACCGTTACGCGTACCTGGTTGGCAGCGCCGGGCATCTTCGCCAGCGGCCCTAAGGGGGAGGCAAACGCAATCTCCTGGGCAAATGCAGAAACATTAAAAAAAATAAAATACCTTTAACGCATCAAATCTCATCGCCTAAGGGGTGGTCAAACCATTACCGAAATGGGTGGGTCAATGAATCCGAAATAGTCAATTAACACTAACATGATACGAACAATCACAATAGATATCATAAATGATAAAGCCTTAAAGCTTTTGCAGGATCTTGAACTTCTTCAGCTAATTCGCCTGCGTAGAGAAAAAAATCAACCCGGTTCGATCAACTGGGCGCAACGTTACAAAGGTGCTATGACCAAACAATCCATCACCGATATTGACAACCAACTCAACGACCTGCGCAACGCATGGGAGTAAAGCACCTTTGGGATACCAATACTGCTATCTATTACCTGCAGCAACAATTCCCGCCTCATACTGAAAAATTCATCGATGACTTGTTAATTGATGAACAGCCCTGCATTTCGGCAATCACTGAGATTGAACTGCTGTCCTGGAAAACCGCTACTGAAAAAGATTTGGAAGTCCTTCAAAATTTCATCAATGATGCCCTGGTCATTGAACTTGAACAGCCTATCAAACTCAAGACTGCTGAGATACGGAAACAGCACAAAGTAAAATTGCCGGATGCTATTATTGCAGCAACTGCGCTGCTCTACAATCTCACGCTCATCACTCGTAACGCCAAGGACTTCGAAAATATCTCCGGCATCGCTTGCGTTAACCCCTGGGAAAAATAAAAAGCCAAGCGTTATGCCTGGCTTTCTTCTTTCATTCTTCGCAGAGTTACCCCTTTCGGGAACTCTGCCCTCTATTGGTACAATTTACTTCGTTAAATCAACATCTTCAAGTTCGGGGTAGTTCGTAACCGCATATGTTCTTTGCTTGCCGGTAGCATTAAACCGTGCCGAACTATGCGGATATTCACATTCATCCGCGACCAAATCCCAAGCTTCTCGGCAAGGGTTTGCATGGATGTAGTTCAATTTTTGCGCAATGAATTTGTTGTTACGGCATTCCTTCCAATCAAACGAAGACTCAAATACTTCGTGTTCACCTTTAAAAGTCAAAGTTCGGACTCAACGAGGACTGCGACATCATGATCGACCAAGTCCGCGCAATTGATAATAAAAGATTTGTGAAAAGAGTTGGCAAAGTGGACAGTGGTACGGCCGACACGATAAGAGAGAATTTGAAAATAGTTTTGGACTTAGATTAACCTTTGTCATTGTTGGTTCCTGACCAATAGCAGCTAGGGCAACTATCTTTTGTCCAGGCTGCGCAACACGCGCGCCACAAATTCGCCCGCCTGGCTTGGCTCTAACCAGCGGTTAACGATTACCAAATCGTTCACCGGATCAATCGTTACGAAATGCCCACCAAAACCTTCCGCAGAAAAAACCTGGGGATGCACGCCTTTCCAACGATCTACATTCAACCACCACAGAAAACCGTACGTTTTATTTGCTGCGGAGGGCACACGCGCATCGGCAAGCCACCGCTCGGAGATGAGCTGTTGGTTTTTCCATTTTCCGCTGCGACTTACCAGTAACCCAAACCGCGCCAGGTCCGTGGTGTTAATGAAAAGGCCACCACCAAAGTGCCCACCGCCGCTTACCGATTGTATCTGCGTGCCATCTACATTTACAAATGAATGCTCATACCCGTACCATCGCCACGTTGTGGATGCGCCAATGGGATTCATAATTTTTTCGCGCCACAGCACGGGCAACGGCTGGCGCACCACGTGCAACAGGGCGTAGGCCAACAGGTTCACGCGCACATCGTTGTATTCGTACACCGTGCCCGGCTCGTTTAACGTGCGGTGCTTCCAGTTGTCGATGCTGCCCTCTCTTGGCGGCCGATCTGCCCAATCGCAAATGCCAAACTGGCAACCCGACCAATCGGAAGACTGTGTAAGCAAATGCCGCCAGGTGATCTTGCTGCTGTGTGGCGAATCAAACTCGCCACTCCACACGTAGTTCTTCACCGGCTCGTCTACACTGCGGATGAGTTTTTGATCGAACGCCAATCCCACGGCAGTGGAAAGAACGCTTTTGGTTACGCTGAAGCACATGTCTACCCGCTCCAGATCACCCCACGAGGCCACCACATACCCGTTCTTGATGATTATGCCCGCCGGGCCGCCGCGGTGCCGCGTGGGGCCAAGAATCTGGTAGTTGGGTTCGTTGGCGTACGCTTTGAGTAGTGCCATGCGCACATCCGTTTCAGTTTTTGAATCGTTTCGCAACGCAAACCGAACCGCGCTATCGAGTAAAGCGGCATTCATCCCCACTTCGTGCGGCTTTTTGGTTTGCCATTGTACATCCGGATAGTAGGCGGTTTGCGCGTGCGCGGGTATCCCCGTAAGGGCAATAACCACAGCGACAAAAAATCTGCAGGTAATCAATCGAGACAAAGCGTGCATGAGCATGAGAACTAAAGAAACGAACGCGCTCACTCGGGACTAGCTGTTTTTGCCTTGGCTTGATGATTTTCAGCCATCTCCAAGCCGCCCTTCAAAATCCCAAGTAAGCCCACGCCCAGCGAAATCAAGCCAAACGAGAGCTCGTTTAGCGCGCCCACGTGCTGCTGCAGTGCTGCTGCAACCCCGATGATGAGGAAGAACCCCGCCATGCACCCAATGTAGATAAGAAAGAGCTTCGACTTCTGCGGATTTTCCCAAATGCGCTGCGATACTTTGTTCTGGCTTTTGGTGGTGTCCTGTAGCGTGGAGACACTCAGCCCCAAACCGTAAAAAATGAGGGCCATGTTGTAGTCGCTCCAAATGGTGGCGCGTTCATTGAAGAACGGCTTGGCGATAAAAAACATGCCTGCAAACATCAGCGGGTATTGGATATAGCTGATCTTATGAAAAAGATCTCTGGCGTTGTTCATCGCTTACAAGCTCCAACCTTTGCGGTACTCGCGCTTCACAAACTGATTGGCCTCATCAAAGTTGGTGATCTTCATGTTCTTCGCGTCCCACAGCAGCTTTTTGCGGCCGGGGTAGGTGTAACCGCGCCCGTCGGCATTGTTCTTGCGCATTTGGTAGCTGCGGATGGCAAGGTTACCCATGAGAATGGCTTCGGTAAATGGCCCGGCAAACTCAAAGGGTGAACTAACTTCCGCATTGCCATAGCCTTTTAAGCAGGCGTTTACCCACTGCACATAATGGCCTTCTGGTACGCGCGCGAGGCGCTCGGGGGGCAGGGCCGTGTCTTTCATTTTCGCTGTAGGCAGCAATACGGGTGGCACATTGTAGTTGCCCATCAGTTTCCCTTTTGTTCCTTCGAAGATGAAGCCGTTGCCCCAATCGCCCATCTGTTCTTCGGGCAGTAGTTCTTCGGGGCGTTCGGGCAGCAAGCCGCCATCCATCCAGGTAAGCTTTACATTTCCTTTTCCGTCTTTGCGGGGAAACTTGAGGTGAATGATAGACGAAGCAGGGCAGCTCTCGGCATAATTGGCTTCGCGGAAGAAACCCTCCCACTCGGTGGTGGTAGAACATTCCACTTCCGTGGGAAAATCAATCGGCAACGATTTGAAAACGGGGTCTAAAATGTGGCAAGCCATATCGCCCAGCGCACCCGTGCCGTAGTTCCACCAGCCGCGCCAATTGAAGGGATGGTAGGCGGGGTTGTATTCCTGAAACGGCGCGGGGCCGAGCCAAAGATCCCAATCCAGGTGTTTGGGTACATCGTGTTTGCCGGTAGGTTTGGCAATACCTTGCGGCCACACGGGCCGGTTGGTCCAGGCGGTTACTTTAAACACATCGCCAATCAGGCCGGCATCAATCCACTCGCGAATCACGCGCACGTGCGGATCGGACGCGTGTTGGTTGCCCATCTGCGTAACGACTTTGTACTTGGCGGCCGCCTCGGCCAACATGCGCGCTTCGTAGATGGAGTAGGTGAGTGGCTTTTGCACGTACACGTGCTTGCCCATTTGCATGGCGGCCATCGCGGCCACCGCGTGGGTGTGGTCGGGTGTAGACACGGACACCGCATCAATGCCTTTGCCTTCCTTGCTCAGCATTTCGCGATAGTCTTTGTAAAACTTTGCCTTCGGGAAATTCTTTACCGAGTCGCGGGCCATCTGCTCGTCTACATCGCATAAAAACACTACGCGTGCGTTGGGGCTGCCCACAGTTTTGCCGTCGGGCGTACCGGCAAATCCGGTGAGGTCGGTGGTACCTTTGCCGCCCACGCCAATGCCTGCAATGTAGAGTGTGTCGCTCGGGGCAACAAAACCTTTGCCGCCCAACACAAAGCGCGGCAGAATGGTAAACGCAGCAGCGGCCATGGCCGTTTGTTTCATGAATGAGCGCCGGGTGTGGCGGGCAGAGCGGGACTGGTTAGACATATTTTGCGATTTAATGATTCGGTAGTTTGTAAATTTGATTCATCAAGTAAATTGTTTTTTTGTTGAATTAAAAGACTTTTTATTCAATGAACCCCACACTCACCGATGCCGCCCTGGATGTTCCAAAGATTAAAGAAGGAATAGCCTATCTGGAACAATTGCTGCTGGATGTGCTAAACGAAAATGGCGAGTTGGCTTTAGCGGAAGCCTTTCGCCAACGCAGCTCCGTAGTAGTAGACCCGCGTCTGCCCAAGATTTACTCAATCTACTTTCAACTACTCAATATTGCGGAGGAATATGCCGTTGTGCAGTACCGCGCTCGTTTGGAAGAGGGCGAGGGCCTTGCGCGGGTTAGCGGGCTTTGGGCCGATACCCTTCGCGCATGGAAAGAACAAGGGTTGCAGGCAGGGGAGATGTTACAGTTGCTGGAGAACACCTTTATCGAGCCGGTGTTTACGGCACACCCCACGGAATCTAAACGCACCACGGTGCTAGAGCAGTTGGCGCAACTTTTTGACCAATTTAGTTCGGCCCGAAAAGCCACCACCGCAGCCGAGCGGCAACATGCCGACGCCGCCATCAGGCTTTCTTTGCAGCGCTTGTGGTTTACGGGCGAAGTGTATCTGGCCAAGCCTGCGGTGCAAGACGAGCTGCGCAACGTGGTACACTACCTCACCCATTCATTACCCGCTGCTTTGGAGCGTCTCGACCAACGTTTGGTGCAGGCGTGGCGCGAACTCGGGCTGCCGGGAGAACTTACGCAACATTGGACGCGCTGGCCGCGGATTAGTTTTGGCGATTGGGTGGGTGGAGACCGTGATGGGCATCCGTTCGTGACTGACACGCTCACCGCGGAGACGCTCTCGCACTTGCGCCAACAGGCTTTGCAGCTCATTCGTCATCGAATAACCCAGTTGGCGAAACGCCTTAGCCTGGCGGAAGATTTGGTGCCCGCCACACCCGCGCTCTCGAATTACATTGATCACTGGACGGAACAACTCGGGCCAGACGGGAGACATGCCTTCGATCGCAATCCGCGCGAGCCGTGGCGCCAGTTTTTGAATCTGGTGGTGGCGCGATTGCCCAACCCCGGCTACGCGGCGTTTAACGATACCACGCGGCACTGCTATACAACTGCTGCCGAATTACTACAAGATCTGTCTTTTTTGCACGCGCAATTGCTAGCGGCCAAGGCTGCTGCGCTGGCCGACGCTGAGCTGATTCCGCTGTTGCGGCTTGTGCAAACGTTCGGATTTCATTTGGCCCACCTCGACATTCGACAGAACAGTCGCTTTCATGATCTGGCGCTTACGCAGCTGATGCAGGCGGCAAATATTCGCAATGCGGATACGTTTGCTACATGGAGCGAAATCGATCGTCTTCGTTTCCTTGAAGAAGAACTACGCTCGCCACGGCCATTTACGGCTGACGAATCACAAATCGGCCCCGAGGCAAAACAGGCGGTGGGCACGTTGCGTGCGGTAAAACAACATGCCCGCCGGTACGGTTGGGAAGGTATTGGTTCCCTGATTGTGAGCATGACCCGGCAAACCTCTGACTTGCTGGTGGTCTACCTGCTGGCGCGCGAAGCAGGATTGGTAGAGATTACCCAACACGGCTGGCTTTGCCCTGTGCAGGTCGTTCCGCTGTTCGAGACGATTGACGACCTCCACCGCAGCGATGATATACTGGAAAGTTACTTGCGCAATCCGGTAACCCAGCGAACGTTGCATTGGTTGCAAAACATGAAACAAATGCCGCATCGTGTGCAACAAGTCATGATCGGCTACAGCGACAGTAATAAAGATGGCGGGATTTTCAGCAGCTTATGGTCGCTGCAGCGGGCACAACAGCGGCTGGCGGAAATAGGAATGAAACAGGGTGTGGAGCTACTCTTCTTTCATGGCCGCGGTGGATCGGTAAGCCGCGGCGCGGGCCCCACACATCGGTTTATTGCTGCTTGTCCACCGCAGGCGCTGCAAGCGGGATTTCGCCAGACAGAACAAGGCGAGGTGATCGCCCAGAAGTACGGTCGCCTGCCTTCTGCCGTGTATCATTTGGAAGTACAGGCGGCGGGTGTTGCCCGACAGAGATCGCGCACACCCAAGTCAGACGTGTGGTTTGATCGTACGCTCGAAGCGCTTTCGCAAACCAGTAAGCAAGCCTATGAGAAGCTGTTAGCCGAGCCGGGCTTCATCGATTTTTTTGCGCAGGCTACCACGTTGGATGTGATTGAACAAAGCGGTATCGGCTCACGCCCTGCACGCAGAACAGGGCAACGTACGTTGGCGGATTTGCGTGCGATTCCGTGGGCATTTAGTTGGAGCCAGGCTAGGTTTTACTTGCCCGCGTGGTTTGGCGTGGGCACGGCCCTTGCCACATTGCACGAGCAGCAGCGTCAGGATTTCGAACGGCTCAAAGCTTCATGGACCTCGCACCCGGGTTTGCACTACATTATCACCAATGTTTTATCTGCGTTAATGTTGGCGCAAAAAGAAGTCTTTCTCGCTTACGCGGATTTGGTGGAAAGTGTGGAATTGAAAAATCGCCTGGTAGCGGTGGTAATCTCAGAGTTAGCGCGCACCCAACATCATGTGGAAGAATTGATTGGTTCTACCATTCGTGCGCGTAGGCCTGGCATGCAGGCGATGATGGAGTTGCGCGATGATAAACTACGCCTGCTCCATCACACGCAGATTCGTCAATTGGCTGCGTGGCGACAACTAAAAAAGGAGGGCCGCGATGAAGAGGCTGCCGCGATGTTACCGCAACTATTACAGGTGGTAAACGCCATTGCCGGTGGCTTACGGGCAACGGGATAGCGCCCTACTCCGAGTCGAACTTCACGCTGATCTCCAGTGTGCGTTCATCGTACTTTAATCCGTACTGATCCAACACGTCTTGCGGCACACCGTCCCACTGGTTGGGGGTATTGCCGGCATAGCCAAGATCTTTGATGCCGATTTTGCTTGTGAAAAATCCGGTGGCGGTCAAATCGCGCAGCAAGTTGAAGAACGCCACTCCCTGTTGGTGTTCGGGTAGGGCTTGTTCAGGAAAGGCGATCGCGTCTACCATTTCGATTTGTTGCTGGGCAGAGGCCTTTACAAAGGGTTGGCCGTAGCGTTTGAAGCATTGTAGGTCCAACCACTTTAAACCCCCGCGCATCGGTACCTGGTGGCGGGGCATGTCTTTTACGATAAATTCTAAAAATGCGGGCACACCGGCGTCTGTAGCACTCCCCGAAGTTTCGTCTTTGGGAATGATAATGTCCACAAGCACGGTTAACGTGGCCATCTCGTGCTCGTCAAAAAACGTCTCTGCAACTACTTTTTTGTAATGTTCCGTTTCATAGGGTTGCCGGTCCGGGCCGCCAAGGTCGGCCGCGGGGGCAGCGGATGTTGTCTTTTTTTGGTCGGGCGCACAAGACTCTAACAACACACCGGTTGAAAGTGTACCTACTGCAAGCGCTTTTAAATATTTTCTACGATCCATAGTGGTTAATCTTTTACCTGAATGATTTTTTTGGCTGAATTCATATGCAAATTCCAAATCTCACATCTCAAATCTTACATCTCAAATCTTACATCTCAAATCTTACATCTCAAATCTTAACATTTTAGATATTCTGCTTTTTCATTTCCTCAATGACATACTCACTCGCACGCATCGCCAGGGCGAGGATCGTCCAGGTGGGATTTTTATCGGCTTGTGAGACAAACGGTCCTCCATCAATCACAAAAAGATTTTTCGCTTCGTGCGCCTGATTAAATTTATTGAGCACCGATTTTTTAGGATCGTTACCCATGCGTGTAGTACCTACTTCATGAATGATGCGCCCCGGCGTTTCTAAACCCCAGTTGTCTTCGGCTGAGGATTTTCCCCACGTAACCACACCGCCCATTTTATCAATGATTTCCTCAAAGGTGTGTTTCATGTGGCGCGCCTGACTGATTTCGTGTTCGCTCCATTTGTACCGGAAGCGCAACACCGGTATGCCAAATTTATCTACCGTGTTAGGATCAATCTCGCAGTAGTTGTCTTCGCGGGCCACGGCCTCGCCACGGCCGGCCATGCCAAACGATGCGCCATAAAAGTAGCGGTAGTCGTCTTTTAACGAAGCGCCATAGCCGCCGGCCGGTTTTACTTTGCCATCGCGACCCGGGTATTTGCCGTTGGTGTGTTGCATCCCAAAACCAAAGCCATAGCCCGGCATGCCCATGCCGCCCCAGTATTCGATGTGGTAGCCCCGCGGGAAGTCGAGTTTCTTGTTGTCAAGCCACCACGGCGTGTATACGTGCATGCCGCCTACGCCGTCTTCGTTGTAACGCTTACGTCCAACAAGTTGCGGCAGGAATCCGCCCATCGCCGCGCCGGTAGAGTCGTGCAGGTACTTGCCTACGATGTTACTGGAGTTGGCCAATCCGTTGGGGTGGCTTTTTGATTTGGAGTTCAATAGTAATCGGGCCGATTCGCAGGCACTTGCGGCCAGCATGATGATGCGGCCGTTTACCTGATATTCTTGCAGATCGGTTTTATCCACATACGAGATGCCCACGGGTTTGCCGGTTTCGTCTGTCACCACTTCACGCGCCATAGCGTTGGCTACCACATCCACGTGGCCCGATTGCAACGCGGGTTTTACCAAGACGGACGAGGAAGAAAAATCTCCGTACACGGTGCAGCCGCGATTGCACTGCGAGCAGTAGAAGCACGCGCCCCGCTCTTTATTGATCGGTTTTGTAAGGATTGAGAGTCGCGAAGGGATCACCGGAATGCCAATCGATGTGGCCGCGTCTTTAATCATCAGTTCGTGCAAGCGTGGCTTCGGTGGCGGAAGAAAGATGCTGTCCGGATCGTTCGGTAGATTTTCTTTGGAGCCAAATACACCAATGAGTCGGTCCACTTTATCGTAATACGGAGCCACATCGTCATAACCAATCGGCCAGTCATCGCCAAGGCCATCGATACTTTTGCGCTTAAAGTCTTTAGGACCGAACCGTAACGAGATTCTGCCCCAGTGGTTGGTGCGGCCACCCACCATGCGCGAGCGGAACCAGTCGAAGCGGTTGCCGTCTTTTTGGGTATAGGGCTCGCCGTCAATTTCCCAGCCGCCATAGGAGGCATCAAAATCCCCGAAAGGGCGATGGACGGAGCTGGCACCTCTGCGGGGCGATTCCCACGGCCATTTCAGTTGCGTAACATTTTTTGCAGGATCGTACATTGGCCCCGCCTCCAGCAATAGTGTCTTTATTCCGGCTTGCGCCATCATGTACGCCGCCATGCCGCCACCGGCACCCGACCCTACGATGATGACATCATAAACTTTTGAAGATTTTTTGATTTGAAATTCCGCCATATGCCAATGAAGATTCCGCTAAATGTAGCAGTTGAGGCGAGAAAAAGAAATAGCAATCGATTGATGAACAAAAAAGATTTGCTGCACAAGGTGTAGCGCCACATGATCTTTGTTTAACGTGGCCGTAATGTTGCACCCAACCCAAAGGCGTACCTTTGCGTTGAAAATCAAAAAAGATTTTTTCAGCTATGGAATTTCATGTGGAGTTGGATCAACAGACGGGTGTAGCACATTTTTATCGGGGCGAGAAGCGTGTGGGCACGCTAACGCACCAACTCTCGGGCGATGACTGGAAGCGATTGGATCTTGGCAAGCTTGAGATAGCCTCCAATTTGTGGAATCAAGATGGCGAGTGGAAACTATCCGCATACCCGATCGATGCCAAAACCGGGTACATTAAGTTAAATCGCTCTTACCCTGTTACACTTACCCTGCGGAGCGGGACTCCGGTGGCTGCTTAGTTTTTTTGGGCACCGGATCATAACCGCTGGTGCCCCACGGGTGGCACCTGCCAATACGCTTTGCACCTAAAATTATCCCTTTCAAAACACCCCATTCCCCAATGGCTTCTATGGTGTATTGGGAGCACGTTGGCGCGTGCCGACAGTGAGCGCCTAAAAAAGGCGACAACGTTGCCTGATAGATGCGGATGGGAAAGATGAAGATTTTTTTCAGCACGGGTAAGTTTCAGGTCTCTCGTTTCTTGCTCTCGGTTTCGTTTTTTTCAACGAGCTTAATGTTGATCACTAACAACTATCAACTACCAACTACCAACCAACACCCCACTCATTCAATTGAATACGTAATCTCCCCATCTTTTCCATCTTTTAATTGCACGCCAATTGCCTTAAGGTCATCCCGAATTTTATCGGAGAGTGCGAAGTTCTTTTCGGCCCGCGCTTTTTTCCGTAACCCAATCAGTACTTGAATCGTGCCGTCCAGTAAAGCGTTATTCTGAACGGCCTCTTCCTGCAAGCCCAGAACATCTTCCATCATGGCGCGATAGGTAGCCAAAAAGCGATCAAAAACTTCCTTCGCACAACTTGTCAGTGGCAGATTACCCGATTTAAAATCATTGATGCGTGCCGACATCTCAAACAAGACGGCCAGTGTTTTGGCGGTGTTAAAATCGTCACTCATGTTTTGGTAGCACGCGTCCGACAGCGCGTGAAGTTGCTCATGCAGTGCCGCCTCTCCGGTTGAGTTACCCGGGTGGTGCAGCCCTTTAGCCGTAGCCAGCGCACTTTGTAATTTTCGGAAACCTTTTTCGGCAGCTTCCAACGCCTCATTGGAGAAATCGAGGGTGCTGCTGTAATGCGATTGGAGCATGAAAAAGCGCACCGTCATGGCGCTGAACCCTTTTTTGAGCAGCGGATGATTACCGCTAAACAACTCCGAAGGCAGAAAGGAGTTGCCCAACGATTTGCTCATTTTTTGACCGTTTACGGTAAGCATGTTGCTGTGCATCCAATAGCGCACCGGGCTTTTGCCGTTGGCACCGGTAGCTTGCGCAATTTCGCACTCGTGGTGAGGGAACTTTAAATCCATGCCGCCACCATGAATATCAAACGTCTCGCCCAGGTATTTTGTGCTCATCACCGTACACTCAATGTGCCAGCCGGGAAAACCCTCACTCCAAGGCGAAGGCCAACGCATGATGTGTTGAGGCGATGCCTTTTTCCAAAGCGCAAAATCGATTTTGTTGCGCTTTTCATCCTGGCTATCCAACTCGCGGCCGCTCTCCATTAGTTCTTCGATGTTCCGCCCGGATAAAATGCCATAGTGGTGCGACTGGTTGTATTTCTTTACATCAAAATAGACCGAGCCATTTACTTCGTACGCCAGGCCGTTGGCGATGAGTTGCTCCGTGATACGAATCTGTTCTACAATATGGCCAGTAGCGCTTGGCTCAATGCTGGGAGGCAAAATGTTGAACTGGCGCATTACAGTATGGAAGTCATCGGTATAGCGTTTCACGATTTCCATGGGCTCTAACTTCTCGAGGCGGGCTTTTTTGGCGATTTTATCTTCGCCTTCATCCGCATCGCTCTCCAGATGGCCCACATCGGTGATGTTTCGTACGTACCGCACTTGATAACCGAGGTGGCGGAGGTACCGGGTAACGGTATCGAAAGTGAGAAAAGTGCGCGTATTGCCGAGGTGAACATAGTTATATACCGTGGGGCCGCACACATAAATGCCCACAAAGCCGGGATGAAGCGGTTGGAAGCGTTCTTTTTGGCCCGAAATCGAATTCGATAAAGAAAGGGGAAACTTTTCAGATAACGTCATGAACAAAATCAGCTAAGGGCCACGAAAATACCATTTTTCAAGGTTAAGGTAAGGTTAACCTAACGTCTGTTTCAAACACAAGAATCGATTGAGCAAACGATTACGGAGCATCCGCAACGGTAATCGCAAACGTTTGCAATTAATTTTTTTTAAAGAATTTTGTTTTTGAGTGAAAGAAAAAATCTAATTTACTCGCTCGATTGATTTGCCGAATAATATTCGTTCAATTCAGCCGAAAGTTTCATGTTCAACTAAACAACCTAAAACCAACAAAATCCATGAAAAAACTCTACTCGAATGGGAGGCGCTGGCTGTTCGCAGTTCTCTGGCTAGTGTCTTCAGCCTTCGTTTGGGCCCAGGAGCGAACGGTTTCCGGAACCGTAAAAGATGAAAACGGCACCGGAATGCCGGGCGTAAACGTGTTAATTAAAGGTACTGCCTCAGGTACCGCAACGGACGCCAACGGCCAATACCGAATCTCGGTACCGGGCAGCAGCTCTGTGCTTGTGTTCTCATTCGTGGGCTATACCACACAAGAGATTTCTGTGGGAAGCCAATCCACGGTTGACGTTTCGATGGCGTTGGACGTACAGGCACTCTCTGAAGTAGTTGTAATTGGTTACGGAACGCAGGAGAAGAAAGATATCACCGGTGCGGTAGGGGTTGTCAAAGCGAAAGAACTTATTGAAATCCCAACGGGTAATGTGGCCAACCAATTGCAAGGGCGAATTGCTGGTGTTAATGTGATTAACAGCGGTCAGCCGGGTGCTGCTCCGCAAATTAACATTAGGGGTAACGGTGGTTTCGGTGGAAACAACCCGCTGTACGTTGTAGATGGCGTATATACACTGGACATCAGCACGATCAACCCGAACGACGTAGAGTCCATCTCGGTTCTAAAAGATGCAGGAGCCGCATCGATCTATGGAACGCTGGCCGCAAACGGGGTGGTGTTGATCACCACAAAGCGCGGCCAAGCCGGCCGTGTTAAGGTTACTTACGACACGTTTGTTGGCACGCAAAGCCCAGGTAGAGGTTTTACTAACCTACTCAATTCGCAAGAGATGGCAAACCTTCAATGGCTAGTATTTGAGAATGGGCCTACAAACACGGCGACGCACCCGCTTTACGGTAATTGGACCCGCGGTGGGCCCGCCCCGGTACTTCCAAACTTCATCCTGCCAGCAGGCGCGAGCACCGCTGACGAGAGCCTCTATCGAATAGACCTAGACAACCCGGCCAACACGTTTCAGATTGTTCGTGCGAACAAAGAGGGTACGAACTGGTTTGATGAAAGTACTAGGTCTGCACCGATACAAAATCACGATGTAACAATGAGCGGCGGAACGGACAAAGCCTCTTTCTTGGTTTCTATGAACTACTTCGATCAACAAGGAATTGTTTTGGAGACGTTCACCAAAAGATACTCCATCCGCGCGAACTCGACCTTCAAGGTGAAGGATAACATTCGTTTTGGACAGAACATTCAAGCCACGTATGTAACAGGTAGGGGCATTCAAAATCAAAGCGAGGGTAATTCCATCTCGCAATCGTATCGTATGCAACCAATTGTGCCTGTATACGATATTCGTGGCAATTTTGCCGGAACGCGCGCTCCCTCAACCGGTAACGGCTCCAGCCCTGTGGCAGATTTGATGCGTGCTTCGAACAACGTTGATTTTAACGTGCGAGTGCTTGGTAACGTATTTGCCGAGGTTGACGTGACGAAGGATTTAACGTTTCGGTCAACATTCGGGGGCACTTTCCAAAACCGCTACTTCCATAGCTTTGGATTTCAGACCTTCGAGCGCGCTGAAAACGTGGGCACGAGCACATTTACAGAGGGTGGCAGCTACAATGCGAGCTGGGTTTGGACCAACACAGCTACCTACCGCAAAACGTTTAACAAACACAATCTTACTGTGCTGGGCGGTTATGAGGCGCAGCGCTTCGACATGCTTCGCGAAGTTTCCGGTGTACGAGGTGGTTACTTCTCATTCGATCCTAACTTTTGGACGCTGAACAACGGTGCCACGGTGATTAATGCCAATAGTTTCGCTTTCACCCCCACCAACACCGCTTCGATTTTTGGTCGCGTTGATTATAATTATGGCGATAAGTATTATGTCACTGGGACCTTGCGGAGAGATGGATCATCCCGATTTGAAGATGCATTCGGTGTTTTCCCGTCCATCACTGGTGCATGGCGGATTTCGGGCGAGGACTTCTTTTCTGGTATTACCTTTATTGACGACTTAAAAATTCGAGGGGGCTATGGGGTTCTTGGAAACCAGTTTCGGTTAAGTTCCCTCAATCAGTTTTCGCTGTTTGGTGGCTCCCCGGGTTCCTCGAATTATGATATTGGAGGAACCGGAAGCTCCGCCGTTCAGGGATTTCGCCCCACGCGAATTGGAAACCCTAATGCCCAATGGGAGCGCGCAATAACAACGAACATTGGTTTTGACGCCGCGATGCTGAATAACCGTTTGCAAGTTAATTTTGAATATTATGTGCGCAAATCAGAGGGTTTGCTTGATGCAGTCCAGCAAGTAGCGACGGAAGTCGGTGGCGCTGACGTTCCCGCTCAAAACGTTGGGGCGATATCAAACCGCGGTGTCGAGTTGCAAGTGATCTATCGCCAGAATTTCGCAAATAATTGGCGCTTTGAATCGAATGTTACTCTTACGACTATCCGAAACCGGATTGATAACATCACGATCGGTGCTAACGAATTTTTCGCCGGTGGAACTCGTTTTGGCAACACAACAGTTAACCGCGTAGGCGAGCCGATTTCGGCCTTCTTTGGATATCAAACCCTTGGTTTGTTCCAAAGCGCTGCGGAGGTTGCAGCGGCGCCGGTTCAAGATGGTGCGGCCCCCGGCCGTTTTCGATTTGCTGACATCAACGGCGATAACAGAATTACCCCGCTTGATCGGGTGATTATTGGTGACCCCAATCCTAACTTAACGTTGGGCTTAAATCTGAGCTTGGGCTACAAAGGTTTTGATTTCTCTACTTTCTTGTTTGGCTCTTTTGGCCAGGACATTTTTAACTACACCAAGTGGTGGACGGATTTCTGGCCTTCTTTTCAGGGTGCAAAGAGTGAGGACGCTCTATACAATTCGTGGACACCTGAGCGCCCGAACGCAACAACTCCGCGAGCTGAAAACGTTAGTAACTTTAGTACCAATGGGGAGTCAAACTCCTACTACATTGAAGATGGCAGTTTCCTACGCGCCCGTAACATGACACTGGGCTACACCTGGCCCACCGCGGTCGTGAACAAAATCGGCTTGGAGCGGGTTAGAGTGTACGTACAGGGTGCAAATTTGTTTACAATTACGAGATACTCGGGTTTAGATCCAGAATTACAGAGTGCGAACGTGTTTGACAACACATCGTTTGGGATTGATTTTGGAAACTATCCTGTGGTGCGGCAGTTTTTGGTGGGTGTGAATATTGGATTTTAAATTTGATAATGAAGATGAAGAAGTTAACGTTTAAACTTTCATTGGTGGCCATGGTGTTTGGCCTATCGATGTGTCAGAAAGATTTCTTGGAGGTCGCACCGAAAGGGGCGCTGGACGAGAACGTGCTAGCCACTCGGCGCGGCGCGGATGCGTTACTGATCAGCGCCTATTCGATGTTGGACGGGGTTGCGGACAATGGTTCAGGTTGGGAGGCCGCGGCATCGAACTGGGTGTACGGAAGTATCACTGGTGGTGAAGGTAACAAGGGAACTGATGCGGGTGACCAACCGGATATTAACCCGATTCAAACGTACACCGCGGCGGCAACCAATGGCTACTTTAACATAAAATGGCGCTCGGTTTACGATGGTGTATCGCGTGCGAATGCCGTAATCAGAATCATGGAGAGGGTTACCGATGCAACCGATGCGGAGCGCACCGCAATCGTGGCTCAAGCGCGCACGCTTCGCGGGCATTATCATTTCGAGGCGAAACGGATGTGGAATCGAGTGCCGTACATTGATGAAAAAACGGAAGACGGGAACATACCTAACGAGGCTGATATTTGGCCACAAATTGAAGCGGATTTGAAATTTGGCTATGATAACACTCCGGAAACTTTTAACGAAGTAGGGCGCATAAATCGTTGGGTGGCAGGCGCAATGTACGCCAAGTGCCTGATGTATCAGCGGAAATTTAGCGAGGCGCTTCCTGTTCTTCAGGCGATCATAGCAAATGGACGCAATCCTCGTGGAGTTCGGTTCGCTTTGCTGCCTCGCTTTGGCGATGTTTTTGATATAGCCAATAACAATAGCGCTGAAAGTGTTTTTACTGTGCAGTACTCCGTGAACGATGGGTCCGCTGGTTGGAACGGTGGGTGGGGCGAAGTGTTAAACTTCCCTTACAAATCGGGTGCAAGCCCGGGCGGCTGTTGCGGGTTTTTTCAACCTACCCAGGAGTTTGTGAACTCTTTCAGGACTGCGGGTGGTCTGCCTTTGATTGACGGCAGTTACAATACTGCTGCAAACCAAGTAATCAGTGATGATGGGATTAATGCAAACCAACCGTTCACGCCAGATGCTGGCCCGCTTGATCCTAGACTAGATTGGACCGTAGGCCGTCGGGGAATACCCTTCCTTGATTGGGGACCTCATACTGGCCGCGACTGGGTTCGCGATCAGGCATACGCAGGGCCTTACACCGCGAAAAAGCAAGTATACCGCAGATCACAAGAGGGAACCAACACCGAAGTGGGTAACTGGACGAGTGGCTGGACAGCGAACGGCTATCGGATGATTCGTTTCTCGGAGATCTTGTTATTGGCTGCTGAGTGTCTTGCTGAAACTAATCAAGGTGACCGGGGGCTTGCGCTCGTTAATCAAATTCGCGCACGGGCGGCAAACCCCGCCGGATTTGTTCAAAATGGTGGTGCGCCCGCGGCAAATTATGTGATTAACCAGTATGCTGCAGGAGATTTTGCTACCCGCGACGCCGCATTGGCGCGAATCCGGTTTGAGCGAAAGCTAGAATTGGGTATGGAAGGACACCGATTCTTTGATTTGGTACGCTGGGGTGTTGCAAAACAGACCATTGACGCATTCTTGGCATATGAGGCTCCTCGGAGACCAGTGATGTATCAGGGGGCGAGTTTCACCGCGAATTCGGATGAGTATTATCCGATCCCGCAACGGCAGATCGACATTAGCCGCGGGATATTGAAGCAGAATCCAGGTCACAACTAACAGACGCACGACGTCAATTCTTAAAAAGACTTTCCCTTACCGGGAAAGTCTTTTTATTTTTCGGGCTCGCAAAAAGTTTTGTTCATGATGAAAATCACAATTCTTGGTATCGTGTTCGCGGGCGTATTGCTCTGCGGTTGTTCGAAACCTGCAGACACACGTTTCAGACTAATCGCCCCTGAGGAAAGCGGTATTACCTTCAATAACCAGATTTTTGAGCATGATACGTTTAACATCCTCACCGAAGAATACATCTATAACGGAGGTGGGGTGGCCGTAGCCGATTTCAATAACGACTCGCTGCCCGATCTCTTCTTCTCCGGTAACATGGTACCCAATGAACTTTATTTGAATCAAGGTGGATTAAAGTTTTTGAACGTGACAGAGAAGGCCGGTATTGGTTCGAGCGATAAATGGAACACCGGCGTGGCCGTAGCTGATGTGAATCTGGATGGCTGGCCCGATCTCTATGTATGTGCTACCATGAAGAAAAATCCAGAACAGCGCATCAACTCGCTTTTCATTCACCAGGGCCTGAAAGACGGAGTTCCTTTCTTTAAAGATGAAGCGGCCGCTTACGGCGTGGCGGAAAAAGGATATTCCATGAATGCGGCTTTTTTAGACTATGACCTGGACGGTGATTTAGACTTGTATGTGCTCAACAATATTCTTAACAGTGAAATCCCCAGTGCGTGGCGCAATAAGATTATTGACGGAACCGCGGCAAATAACGACCAACTCTACCGCAATAACGGCAATGGTACTTTTACAAATGTAACCAAGGAGGCCGGAATTGTTTGGGAAGGATACGGATTAGGTCTTGCTATTGCCGATTACAACAATGATCGTTACCCGGATATCTACGTAAGTAATGATTACATGTCGAATGATCTCCTCTACATCAACAATAAAAACGGCACGTTTACTAACCAGTTACCGTCGGTGGTGCGGCATCACAGCATGTTCTCCATGGGTAACGATGCCTCTGACTTCAACAACGATGGCTGGGTGGATGTGATTACGCTCGATATGCTTCCGGAAACTTATCGCAGAAAAAAAACAACCATTCAAGGATCTTCCTACACCGTGTACCTCAACAACGAGAAGTGGGGTTATCAATTTCAGCATGTACGCAACATGCTCCAAGTGAACAACGGAGTAACCGCCGCTCAGCCGCTGAGTTTCAGCGAGGCTGGCTTTCTCGCGGGCGTGTACGAAACGGACTGGAGTTGGTCGCCTTTGTTTGCTGATTATGACAATGATGGTGACAAAGATCTGTTTATTACAAACGGGTTTCCCAAAGACATTACCGATAAAGATTTTTCTAACTACCGAAACGATGTGGGCGCGGTGGCTAGCGCAGGGCTACTTGTAGATTCAATTCCCGTGGTGAAGGTTTCGAATTATGCTTTCGAAAACACCGGCCTGCTTCAATTCCAGAACGTTACAGAAACGTGGGGCATGAAAATTCCGTCATTTTCCAATGGCGCCGCGTTTGCCGATCTGGATTTGGATGGCGATCTCGACTATGTGGTGAATAACATCAACGACCCGGCGTTTTTGTTTGAAAATCGTTCCGTTCAATTGAATCCGGAGTCAAGCAATTATTTGCGTATCCGGCTTTTGGGAAGTGGCGCTAACCCCGCCGCGTTGGGTGCGCGGGTAAAAGTGGTGTCTGCTTCGGGCCAAATCCAGTATTATGATCAGTCTGCGTACCGCGGTTATCTTTCTACTGTAGAGCCGGTGATTCATGTTGGGCTTGGGTCGGAAAAAGCAGTTGCGCTCGTGGAAGTGAGCTGGCCCAATGGTACGGTTAGCCGAATAGAAAATAGCGCAGCAAATCAAACGCTTGTGATGAGTGAGGCAGCCGGTGTTAGTCAGGATATAGTAACAACTGCCCCGCCGCTGGTAGTGCGAGTTGAGGATGACGGGTTGCGTTTTCGTCCGCAGGAAGAAGATAAAATTGATTACAATATCCAACGCACGTTGCCGCACAAATTCAGTCAGTCAGGCCCTTGCATGGCCGTAGGCGATGTAGATGGTAATGGTTTGGAGGATTTCGTGGTAGGTGGTGCGGCGGGTATGAGTGCGGTACTTTTTTCGCAGACTGCGGTGGGTAAATTTCAATCACGCAACATCGAACCAGACGGGAAGTTATCAGAAGACGAAGGTTTGCTTCTTTTTGATGTTGACAACGATCTCGATTTGGATTTGTATGTGGTGAGTGGAAGTTTTGAATTCGAGCCCGAACATGAAAACTACCAGGATCGCCTTTTTCTGAACGATGGTCGTGGGAATTTTTCAGCAGCCACCGGGGCGCTGCCGGGCATGCGATCCAGCGGGTCTTGTGCCCGGGCAGCTGATTTTGATGCTGATGGTGACTTGGATCTTTTTGTTGGGGCACGCGTGATGCCGGGACAATATCCATACACTCCTAACAGTTCGCTGTTGCGGAACACCAATGGAAAGTTCGAAGAGGTTACAGCAGCGATCGCTCCCGGATTACAGAAAGTAGGCATGGTAAGCGATGCGCTTTGGACGGACGCCAATCGTGATGGGAAACCCGATCTGTTGGTTGTGGGAGAATTTATGGCACCAACGCTTTTCGTAAACGACAATGGAAAACTGGTACTGTCGAAAAACGCTGGTCTCGAAAAATACAAGGGTTGGTGGACGAGCCTGGCTGGAGGTGATTTTGATCAGGATGGAGACATTGATTACATCGCAGGAAATGCGGGCTTAAATAATTATTTCAAGGCCACCGACCGAACGCCACTGCGTGTGTATGCTAAAGACGTTGATGGGAACAATAGCGTTGATGCTGTGCTTTCGTGTTATTTTTTGGCAGAAGATGGTTCGCTAAAAGAATACCCGATTCACTTCTGGGATGAACTCAATTCCCAAAGTCCAAAATTCCGGCGCAAGTTTGCCCGGTACAAGCAATTTGCAGCTGTGCCGATGTCTGACTTCTTTACGCCGGAAGAGGAAAAAGATATGTTCATTATGGAAGCAAACCACATGGCCACCAGTCTGCTGCGAAACGATGGCAAAGGGCGGTTTGAGGTGAGTGTGCTCAATCGCGAGCTGCAGTTAGCGCCTGTTAACGGCATGCAGGTGGTGGATGTGAATCAAGATGGGTTGTGGGATATTGTGGCTGTTGCAAACGACTATGGAAATGAAGTCTTTGCCGGGCGCTACGATGCGGCTACCGGCGCGATCCTACTAGGAAACGGTAACGGTACATTTCGCTATGTTCCATCCCGCGAAAGCGGCTTCTTTGTGCCGGGAGATGCGAAGGCGCTGGTGCAGCTTCGGGCCGGTAACGATCTGTATGTGGTTGCATCGCAGAACAGAGATAGTCTTCGCACATTTTCGATAGCCCAGGCGGGTACTTTTTTCGCGGCGGAAGCTAATGACCAAGCGATCGAGTGGAAGACAAAGTCCGGAAAGCAGGTACGGGCGGAGTTTTACTACGGCGCTGGATTTGGTTCGCAAGCAGGCCGTTGGCTGCAACTGCCTGCCGATGCGCAGGACATTTTTGTGACGAATTATTCGGGTGAAAAGCGACCGATCAGCCCGCAGATGCTTTCTGCTTACCGATTGGAGCCAAGGCGGATTAATTGATTCAGAAGTTTACCGCCACTCCAAAATAGATCGTTCGCAGCGAAAAGAGTTCAGGTGTTTTGATGGAGTAATCGAAGTTATAAGAGTAATCGCGCACGTTGTTGAAGTTAGGGATGTTGCTTAGACCACAAAACGCCACGGCCGAGCCATTTTTTCCGATAGTGAGAAGCTTTGAAATGCTCAGGTCCAGTAGGTTGTAATTGGGCAGGCGCGTTTGTGCGCCATTAACGGGTTCATAGGCACCTACGCTGGAGTTGAAGTTAGCGCGCATAACAGGTGTATAAAAACTTCCTTCACGAAACAGGAAAACCAGAGTGGTCGTCCACGTGCCGGCAAAGGTGTATTCCACATTACCGCGAATGAAATAACGGATATCGAAAGGCGAGGACGTAGTTTGATCGCCAGTCGTTTGTTTGGCATTTAATGATGTTAATGACAATTGCGTGCGCAAATTCCGGTTAACCCTGTAGCGACCGTACAGCTCCAAGCCCTGCACGTGTGTGGTTTGAGGGGCCACTTTCCCGCTTTTCGCGAAAACCGAGAAGGTGCCCTCGAACCGCGGTTTCGTATGGCTTACATCCAACGAGTACTGATCTGTTTGAATGTGCGCAATGCCACTGCCGCTACCTTGAGGAATAAGTAGTTTATTGTAGCGCCCGGCCGAGAGGATAAAACTCCAAGTCTTGGAAGGGCGGAAGTTAACATTCAGCTGACTGCTCCAAAATCCGGGTTGGTTATTGATTTCAAATCCTTTTCGGATTCCGCCGCCGGCAATCCACTTCGGTGAAAGATTAATTTTTCCGTACGCGTAGGCCTCGGGTAAGCGAACTGCGGCACGTGCTGTGGCGCTGTCTACAGGGTATTGTTCGCCCAATGCAAAAGCATAACGTGGAAATTGACCCGTAAAGTCCGATCCGCGGTAGTCGTAACTCAGTCCTGTTTTTAGCTCGCGCTTTTGCCCGAAGTATTGATAATTTACAGACGTGAAAAAGTCGGTGAGATGAAGCCGGGCATTAAGTGTACTTAATCCAAATTGTGCGCGCGAATAACTGATGCCTTGGTTCAATGATAGCTCGCTGTTCTGGAAACGATGACGCACGTTGGCAACGGTGTAATTGCGTATTTTCTCCTGATTAAAATTTCCCTGGTAGGTGGGTGTACGTGAGTCGAATAAAAAAGACTCGCGGTTTGTGTAGTTAAAAACTTTAAACACCGTGCGGTCGCTTAATCGGCTGAAGAAGTGAAGCCCGATGTCGACTGTTCTGAAACGCTTTACGCGATCTAGTGCCGCCGGGTTCAACCCGCGCAGCGCAGCAGAGGGTTGATAGTTGGTGAAAGCCGTGAGTGCGGAGGTACGCCCCACTTTGCGTGAGGTAAAATAGCCTACGCTTGCCAACGATAGGGAAACGGTGTGGACGGGCTGCTTTGGAAGGTCTTCGTCCGTACTCAGCGCAATTAACCCGGAGGTTGTATTTCCGAATTCAAGGGGTGGATTACCGGGATACACCTGCACTTGGTGAATTAGTGCGGTGTTAAAAATGCTGAATGTGCCGATTCCGTTGAGTTGTGCATACCGCACTGCATCGTTGATGGGCACATTGTTCAAGAAAATTCCGGTTTCGTTTGGACTACCGCCGCGCAAACTGATGTTGGCGGACTCATCTGTAGTGGTTGCCGCAGGCGATGCGTTTACTGCCAGCAACGGATCGGCCTTGGCGCTGGGGTTTGTGTAGATTTCTAACTTTTTGATTTTGCTTGCCGTAAATTCTTCGGCAATCAGCCGTTCGGATGTGATCACGATTTCATCCAGGTCTGTGGAAGAGGGGGTGAGCGTTACTTCAATTTCGCAGGTGTTGTAAATCACAACCTGAGCATCGCTATACCCAACAAAGCTAATGCGGAGTGAATCATGCTTTTCGTTTAACCACACGAATCGGCCGTTGATATCGGTCGTTACGCCAGTGCCCGGTTTGTTCAGGGCGCGTACGGTAGCCCCCGGCAGTGCGTCACCACTCACTGCATCTTTTACGATGCCGCTTACGGTAACGCACTGCGCAAGGAGCGGGCGGGTGCTCAACAGAAACATGAGGGTGAGCCAGCGCATTTTATTGTCCTGATTTTGCCTTTGGCAGTAACACGTGTTTTACCCAGCCAAACTCGGGCTCTATTTTCAACGCCTTTTCGAAAATGGCAATGGCTTTTGCACGTTCGCCTTTTTTCAGTAGTGCCTGACCCAGAAAAGCCATCGTATCCAAATACATCCAGTTGTAAGGAAGCGTTTCGGGTTTGCTTTCGTACAGTTGTAGTGCTTTTTCGTATCCTGCTACGGCTTCGTCCAGATCACCGCCCCACATTTCCGGTGTAAAAAACTTCGCGTTTGCATACACTTTCCAGGCTAATGCTGAATTTGGATCAAGCCGCTTGGCTTTCTCAATCAGATTGTCGCTCTTGCCGCCCAACACCATGCCCTGCATCGGGCTGTAGCCCATCTTTATCCCATAAGCTGCCGACTGCAATGCGTACGGCTCGGCCCAGTTCTTATTTTCTTCGCTGATCGCTTTCAGGTTATCCAACAGCGGATCGTAATACTCATCAAACAAGTCCTCATCCTGATTACGCATGGTGCCCGAAAGGAGCGCGAACTGCGCAAGGGCGAGTTGAAAACGTGCGCGGGTATCACGGGGGCTCTTTTTTGCGGCTGCCTCACGAATGCTCACCGCTTCTTTCCAGAGCGATGTTTCGATCTTTTGGCTGAGATACGCACGATAGATTTTTTCCTCCGGGGTTTGTGCAGTAGCCGCAAGGTGTATAACAGCTACCACCAGCATTGTCAAATGTTTTTTCATAATGTTTATAGCTTGTTTAAATTCATTTCAAGGAAAGGAAACCACTGATTGCCATCCGGCGAGAATTCACCCGTTTCTTGCCAGCGATTGCCGTCAATGGAAATGGTGTACCGGATTTTTCGCCCGGGGTAATCAAAGCCCCACGTATATTTTCCCTCACCGGTCACGGCAAATTGTGCATCGGCCATTTTTCCGTCGCTGAGGTATGAGCGGAAGGAAAATTTGTTTTGAGTTGCATCGAAGTTTACCAGTGCCAGCGCATGGTGCCGCACCACGTTGTCGGCTTTACCGATTCCTTCAATTTGCAAAACGGCACCGCTGAGCTTAAACTCGATGATCTCGGTTTGATCTACTTTTTGTGGCTCGCCCGGACCCATGCGATAGAGTGCAGTGCCTTTCCAGTTTCCGATGAGTGGCTCCAGTTTTTTCATTTCCGGGTTAGTGTTTTGGGCAGCCGCGGGAAACACGGCTGCCCCTAACGAAAGGATAATCAATAGTGTTTTCATTTGATGAAATTTTGGCTTTATGTTAACGAAGTGCGAAGCCGATGTTTACGCTTAGCTGAAACGATTGGAATGGATCGCTGATGGAGTTGGTCAGCCCGTTTGTAGTCCACGCGCGTTTGCCGCTAAGCCCCATGTGGTAGGCGGCTTTGATGCCAAAGAACATGGTATCCGAGAGGCGGCGTTCAATGCTGATTGCGGTGTGGATGAACCCATCGCCCATGGACACGGTGCTGCTGTTGGCTCTGCTGCCCAGCAACTCTCCGAGCGAGTTTGCAGTTGTGGATCGGATGGCAGTGAGTGTAAGGCCGCCAAATCCAATACCGGCGGCAGGCACTACGTTCCATTGGTTGCGCTGCCACACGTATGCGCCATAGAAATAACCCATACCCCCCGTTAGCGAAGTGTTGTTCTGGCCCCGTGCAGCGTTACCGGAGAAATAGGTTCCTTCACCACCGATCCGCCAATGGCCCACTGCACCAAATCCACCAACACCGCTGCCAAACGTCATCGGTGCTTCGGGTAAACCGGATTGCGCCAACGCGTTGTTCATGCTTCCGAAAGAAAAACGTTGTGTAGCCGGCATCAGGTACAACGCGCTACTTGGGTTTTGAGCTTTAAGTTGAGACCATGAACTAATTGCAAGAATGAGAACGATTAACTTTTTCATAATTGTAAACTGGTTTATGTTATAAACTATATAGGTAAAAAATTTTATTTTTGTATGTAGCCTTTAAGCGAGTTGACGTAATCTTCGAATGCTTTCACTCCTTTTTTTGTGATGCGGCACGTGGTAACCGGTTTTTTTCCATGAAATGATTTTTCAATCGCGATGTAGCCCGCCTCCGAGAGTTTGTCCAGTTGCACACTTAAGTTACCAGCGGTAGCGTTTGTTTTCTCCTTCAGGAATGTAAACTCCGCCGCGTCTAACCCGATGAGAAGCGACATGACCGCCAGGCGGAGTTGCGAGTGAAGCAGCGGATCAAGTTCCTTAAACATCGTCTTTTACTTTTGAATTTTCAACAAGTAGCCGGGCACGAGATATCCCATGGCAATGGCCACGGCGGCCAACAACGATCGATATTCCGATGGCAAAAAGAAGCAGACCACACCGGCTACATAGATGGCGATCCCACCGATTAACAACGGTTTGAATTTAAGCGTGAACCCCGAGGTGAACGTGGCAATACTACCACCCAACAAGATCAGCGCATCAATCTGGTAGTCGATGAAATGTCCTACCATTGGCATGGTAATGGCAAATACACCAAAACTCATCCACAACGCCGTGTTGATTTTATCCAGGTGTGTAGAAGACCCCGCCTTTTTTGTTTGGCGGTAGGAGTACACGAACGTAATCACCCATGCGAATGGAATCACCAGCCAAACAGCATACGGATAGTCGAACTCAATTTGCAACAGGATAAAATTACCCAGGTTCGCGGCCACAATTACCCAGCCCCAAAAGAGGTAGTAAAAGGAGTTGTCGCGCACATTGCCCTTGGCCTGATTGATCATGGATTGGATCAACTCCAGGCTCTGCTGTGGGCTCAGCTTGTCGTTTTCGGTATTCATATCCGTAATAACGACACAAACATAAAGTAGTTTATAATATAAACCAAAATTTCTCAAGAATTTTTGAGATCATGGAAATTTCGCTTGAAACGGCCATTTCAATCCCTATCTTTCCATCCACCAAACCCAAACCTCTACTCGTATGAAGAATCTCCTGGCTTGTTTACTCCTGCTCTTTGGTTCTGCAGCGGCTGCCCAGCCCGAAATCAACCGATTGGAAAAACTCAAAACCGAAGCAGCCGCGGAGGTGGAGAAAAATGCCGTGCTCGGTCAGCAAATCAACGACATGCTGTTTAGCTTTTCCGAACTCGGATTTCAGGAGTGGGAGACGTTCAATTACCTCACGAACCTATTGGAGAAACAAGGATTTAAAGTCGAGCGGGGTGTAGCGGGCGTGCCCACGGCATGGATTGCCCGCTGGAGTAATGGATCGGGCAAGCCGGTGATTGCGCTGGGCTCCGATGTGGATTGTATCCCCAAGGCCTCGCAGAAGCCGGGCGTGGCGTATCACGACCCGATCGTGGAAGGGGCCCCCGGGCATGGTGAAGGCCACAATTCCGGGCAGGCACTGAACATCATCTCTGCGCTCGCACTCAAAAAGATCATGGAGCGGGAGAAAATCTCGGGTACGCTTATGCTGTGGCCCGGTATTGCCGAGGAATTGGTGGGCACAAAAGCGTTCTATATTCGGGCTGGGTACTTTAAAGATGTGGACGCGTGTATCTTCACGCACGTGGCAAATAACCTTGGCGTTGGCTATGGCGATGCCGGTTACAACGGATTGGTATCCGTGCGTTTCAATTTCGAAGGTTCCGCTGCGCATGCTGCGGGCGCTCCGTGGCGTGGCCGCAGTGCGCTGGATGCCGTGGAGTTGATGAACATTGGCTGGAATTTCAGACGCGAGCATTTGGAACTCACGCAACGCTCGCACTACGTTATTCCCGATGGGGGCGATCAACCCAACGTGGTGCCATCGAAGGCCGCGGTGTGGTATTACTTCCGCGAGCGCACCTACCCGGATATCAAAAAGTTGTTTGATACCGGATTGAAGATTGCAGAGGGTGCTGCCCTGATGACGGACACGAAGTTCACGTACGAAATTCTGGGCTCCGCATGGCCGGGGCACTTCAACAAACCCATTGCGGAAGCCATGTATACCAACATCCAGAAGGTAGGCTTGCCCACCTGGAGTGCCGATGATCAGCTGCTGGCCAAGGCTACACAAATTGAAATGAAGGCACCCAAGATTGAAGGACTTGCCTCCAAACTCGATACCATTGGCTTGCCGGCTCCCACCGGCTCGGTGAATGTGATGGGCCGTCAATTGATGTCGATGGGTGGGGGCTCGGACGATATTGCCGACATCAGTTGGTCGCTGCCTACGGTGGTGTTGCGCTATCCGTCCAACATTCCCGGATTGCCCGGCCACCACTGGAGCAATGCCATATCCATGGCCACTCCGATTGCCCATAAAGGAATTGTGTATGGCGCCAAAGCGGAAGTCATGACCTTGCTGGACATGATGCTGAAGCCGGAGATCATTGCCAATGCGTGGACGTACTATCGCGAAGAGCAAACGAAAGATCAAAAATACATTCCGCTGATTGGCGAAAAGGATAACCCGGCCATCTATTTGAACAAGAAGATCAGCGATGAGTTTACACCCAAGCTGAAACCGTTCTATTACAATCCTGCCAAATTCAAAACTTATTTAGACCAGCTCGGCATTGTTTACCCAACGGTGAAACCCGAGCAGCGCGAGGCCATTCAGAAACTGGATGAGAAATCAAAAAAATAGAGTAAGATAGCGACATGTTCACCGGCATTATTGAAGCAATGGGTGTGATTAAAAGCATCATCCCCGAAGGCACAAACAGACATTTTGAGATTGAGAGTCCGGTGAGTCATGAACTGCGCGTAGATCAGAGCCTTGCCCACGATGGTGTTTGTCTTACCGTAACACGGGTGGCGAATGGTAAGCATTGGGTAACCGCAGTGCACGAAACGCTGGCGAAATCTAATCTGGGTCAACGCCACGTGGGCGACCGATTGAATCTGGAACGTTGCATGTTGGCCAACGGACGATTTGACGGCCATATTGTTCAAGGCCACGTAGATCAAACAGGGCGCTGTGTGTCAGTGAAAGATTTAAACGGCAGTTGGCTGTTTGAGTTTGAATATGATGCGGGCTTGCGTAACCTAACGGTGGAAAAAGGATCTATTTGTGTAAACGGTGTGAGCCTGACTTGTTTTAACTCTGCTGCCGGTCGCTTTTCCGTAGCTATTATCCCATACACCTACGCACACACCAACTTTAATTCATTGCGTGCGGGCGATACGGTGAACCTGGAGTTCGACATTGTCGGCAAATATGTAAAACGTCTGCTGGAACGATAGAAAATACAGCCGCCAAATTACAGTAACTTAACTTTCAATTTGTAAACCAAAAAGCAATGCTCGATCAACTAATAAAACTTGTAGAACAAAACGCGGGCAAGGCCATCATTCAAAACGATGCCATCCCCAACCAGTTTAATAACGCCGCCATTCAGGAAGTTGCCGGTGGAATTTTCAACGCGCTCAAGGGCCAGGTGGCGCAGGGCAACATGAACGATGTAGTGGCCATTTTTCAAAAAAGTGCTTCAGGCCCGGCGCTCGCCAACCATCCTATGGTGAAGCAGATGGTGGACTCCATCGCCAAAACCATTGCATCTAAATTTGGCGTGAGTCCGCAGGCGGCATCCAGTGTGGTGTCTGGACTGCTGCCTACGGTAATGAATCAGTTCATCCAAAAAACGAATGATCCGAAAGACGCATCGTTTGACCTTACCACGATGATGCGGCAAATGAGTGGCAACAGTTCTTTGGATCTCGGTAGCTTGATTGGTCAGGTAGCCAGTGGCAGTGAAGGCAACCCATTAGGAGGACTGGGAGGGATGCTGGGGGGTATGTTCGGCAAAAAATAACATTACGCGCCCCCTGAACGGATTGCCGTGGGCGGCAGTGGCGATTGCAACTTCCGCCGCACGTATTTTATGACCAGGAATCCGGCAGCTCCGGCAACAATGCCAACACACGCGCCGGCCAGCAGATCAGTAAGATAGTGTACCGAGAGATACAGGCGCGTAAAGCTCATTAACGCGGCCCACAGAAAAAGCCACCGGATGCCACGCAGCGATGCACCAGCGGCAAGCGTAAGCACGGTGGCCAGTGCAAATGCATTGGCTGCATGGCTGGAAGCAAATCCGTACAAACCACCTTTATAGCCCTCGATAAAATGAAGTTGTGTGCTTAACCCGGGTTGATGCGAAGGGCGAAGGCGTTCGAAGAACGGTTTCATCAGCGAGGCCGTGGTTTGGTCGCTGATGACAATCGCAATCAGTACGCCCGCAAGGATCGACCAGGCGTCTTTGGTGGGGCGTGTTTTGAAGAGCAGGTAAATGATGAGCAAGAACAGGGGAGTCCAAAATGTAGTTTGTGTGATTACGATCATTACCGAATCCAGCCACGGCAGGTGCATGCCGTTAACGGCTAACACGATCTGTTCATCCCAATACTGTATGGTTTCCATTGCCCGCAAATGTCGGCATTTGGTTTCTGATTTTTGCTGCTGCGTTACACCTGCGATCGGTTGATGTCATTCTCAATCCAGGCTTCCGCCTCTTTACCTGAGGTAAAAAACATAACTTCTATCCCGGCCTTCTGGCAAGCATCCTGAATGCGGGTGCGGTAGTCTTCATTGTGCTGGTTGGGATCGTAAATCGCGGCTACCAGCCGCAAGCCGCTGCCCACCGCAGAAACAAAGATATCCGAAAGCATCCATTTTTGGTCTGCCGGGGTAATGTTGCCTTGCTTGCGCAAGTCGGAAATCCAATAGGGAGTATTGTATGTGCGGAGCGTCTCCAGGCATTTGTTAAACAAGGCGCGGTAGGCCTCGCTGGTGACTTGTTTCTTCCAACTTATGCCCATAACGTTCGTTCGGGCGTTGTAATGGATGATACCATACTCGCTTTCATAACAAATCTGGCCTTCTACCTGATCCGGGTTTTTGAACGACAGTTTGAAAGTGGTGCCTTTGTTCAACGAACTTTCCACAGAAATGCTGCCACCCATGATATCGATTTGTGATTTAACCAAAAACAATCCCAAACCTTTGCCATCAGTATGGGTATGAAAACGCTTGTACATCCCAAATAAATCGCGCCGGAATAATTCCAGATTCATACCTACACCATTGTCTCTAAACTCCAGATGAATTTGGTCTGGCGAAAGATACGTTCTTACCTCCACCCGTAGCGGGCGGTTGGGCGACCGGTATTTGATCGCATTGCTGGTAAGATTAAATAAAATGCTGTTGAGCAGGGGGCGGATAGCGAAGATGATCGGGGCCTTCGTGAAGTCGCCCACAATTTGCGCTTCTGCCGGAGTTTGATGTAGCAGACTCTCGCGCACTCGTTTAAACTCCTGATCAAACGAGATTTTTTCTTTGATGCGATAGACCTCGTTTCGAATGTCAATGATCTTGTTCAGGTCTTTGATAATCGCGTCTAACTCGTGCGAAGAACGGCTCAGCAATTCCACCAGTTGCAGTTGCTCGCCCGACATCCCCGCTTGGTTCCGTTCCAGTAAGTTCGATAAGCCCAACAGCCGGGCTACCGGTGCCCGCAGGTTGTGCGAAATGGTGTAGGAGAACTGCCGAAGTTCACTGTTGTATTTGGAAAGCTCGCGGTTTGCGTCAATCAATTCCTGGTTTTTCAGATCAACCGCTTTCTCTAACTCTTCATTCGATGCGCGCAGGCGCTCCTTTTGCTGTTCGATAATCAAATTTGCTTCTTCCAGTTTCTCATGGTTGGTCTTGATCTCTTCGTTCTGAACTTCAAGTTCCTGGTTAAGATTGGCAAGCATCCGGTTTTTTTCTTGCAGCAGCGTATTCGTGCTGTCTTTTTCAGCAAGTAAATTGAGGTTTTCGTTGTCTGATTTATCCACGGCATTTTTTAACAAATACGAGGCCATGGTAATCATCAAAAAATGAACAAAAAATACCGTGTTGTAATAAATGAAAAGATCGGATCGCTGATACAAATCCACTTTTAATCCGAATAACCCGATGAGAAAGTCGTACCCCATCGAACAGGTAAAGGTGACGAAGACGGCCAGCGCGAGCCATCTCTTTTCGTGCTGGGTGTCGAACACGAAAAATGGAATTGTGCACGTGGCCATGGTAATGATGCGTGGCGGAAAATAAGAGGCGGTATACACAAGTGGACCGGTTTCGGTGCCCGTGGCACCCACCAACCAAATCACGTACGCGGGTACAAAACAGGCGACCAAGAGCCGTGCCCATATAAAAAAGCCGTACCGGTTCAGCACCGGCACGGCGAGGTACACGAGAAAAACATACGCCATGCGTTGAACGCCCTCGGTGAATCCGGTGAGGGCGAAAAGTGTGATAAACAGCAGCAACGTAAGCACGACCAGCACCACGGAGAGCCGGTTAGACAGCACGATGCTACGTTTTAAGAACGGGTGACTGGCCCGGTCAACACCCAACTGTGAAAACAACCTCCAATACCTCACACCTTTTTATCTAATCCATGAACAATATACTGGTTTTCTTGCGCCAGAAATGTTTACTTTTCCTGTTATTTCAACTTACGTATGAATAAGAAATATGATGTCGTAATTATTGGCGCGGGTCCTTCGGGGTATGCGGCGGCCATGCGGGCACTTGATTTTAAGAAAAAAACGCTTTTGGTCGAGAAGAACCGCGTGGGCGGGGCTGGAATCACCAATGGGGCACTTTCATCAAAGACCTGGTGGGAACTCAGCCGCGATATTTCTGCCTTCCGTAAGGCGCTTCACCGGTTTAACATTCCCGCACCCGCGGTACGCTACAAAGAAATTCAGGCGGAAGTGAAACGGGCCGTACAGGAGCGGAAGGATCTCCTCGAACACCACATGGAACAACTTCAGCACAGCGACTACCACGATTTGCTTGATTTTAAAATCGGTAATGCGCGGCTGGTGGGGCAAAATGAAGTTGAAATTACCCATGGTGCGCAGACCGAGCGGATAACCACCGATTTTGTGGTGCTGGCCACGGGCAGCCGGCCGCGCTACCTGCCGGAGTTACCCATTGATGAGCGCATTGTGATGACAAGCGAAGGCATTGAGGAAATGGATGATTTCCCAGAGAGCATGGTAATCGTGGGGGCGGGTGTAATTGGCTGTGAGTACGCCACCATCTTCAGTGGCTTTGGGCGCACGAAAGTACATATCATTGACAAGGGCGATCGGATTTTGCCATTCGAAGACGAAGATGTGGTTCGGATTATCGAACGGAATATGGAAAACAACGGGGTACTCATTCACCGCAACTCACGGCTGGTAAACATGCAGATTGTGAATGGGCGGGTGGAGTACGAGTTGGAGTACACCGATAATACCCGCGAGACCTTCAACGTAGAAAAGGCGCTGGTATCGGTGGGGCGGGTACCCAATATCGAAGACTTGTGGGACGATCGGGTGGGGATCAACATCACTAAGCGCGGAATCGATAACAACGATACACAAACAAACGTGTCGAATATTTTTGCGATTGGCGATATCACGGCAGACATTTCGCTGGTAAACGTAGGGGAGTTGGAGGGGCGGTATGCCATTGAACGCATTTTTGGGCATCCTTCCCGTAAGTTGGTGTATGAGAACATCAGCACGATTATGTTTTTGAACCCCGAAGTGGCGGGTGTGGGCCTAAACGAAATTCAGGCGAAAGAAAAAGGAATTGAGTACAAAGTGGTTACGTTGGAGTACAGCACCATTCCCCGCGCCATTGCAAAGCGCAACACCCAGGGTTTTATCAAACTGCTGGTTACCAATGACGAGGAGATGAAGATACTCGGTATGAAAGTGGTGGGCAACAATGCATCCAGTGCTATTCAAGCGGTAGCCGTTCTCATTTCGATGAATAAGGGCATTGAAGAACTGGCCGAGTGTGTACATCCCCACCCATCGATTACTGAAGGCATTCAGGAGTGTGTGCGGATGCTCATGGGTAAATCACTCTTCAAACCATCAGCCCTGCGCGGGCGGCTGTCGTGCAGGCGTTTTTGCGGTGGCCGTTACGAAGAAATTTCCTTTCGCTAGCTAGGAGTAGTAAACGGCAATCTCGTTCAGCGTTTTCCGTTGCTGATCCGGAACATGTGCACCCGGGGCGGGTAACCCTACCGGGATGAGCAGGAACGGTCTTTCGTTATCGGGCCGCTGCAAAAGGTGAGTGAGGAACGTCATCGGGCTAGGGGTGTGCGTTAGTGCCACCAATCCCGCCTGATGAATTGCGGCAAGCAGAAATCCGCAAGCCAAGCCTACAGATTCGGTTACGTAATAGTTGTTCTTTTTTGAACCGTCTGGCTGGAGGTTGTACACTTGCTTAAACACAACAATCAGATAGGGGGCATCTTCCAGAAACGGCTTTTGCCAATCCGTTTGTAAAGGTTTGATGTCGTTCAGCCATTCATCGCTCATGCGGTGCTCGTAGCTTTCGCGTTCTTCTTTTTCGGCTGCGTTACGAATTTGTTTTTTCAGCGCTGGGTTACTCACCACACAAAACGTCCAGGGCTGTTTATTTGCACCCGAAGGGGCACTGCCGGCTACCCGCAGGCAATGATTGATGAGTTCGAGCGGAATGGCTTGGGTGCTAAAATCGCGCAACGATCTGCGGGCACTCATTTCCTCAGCATGTGTTTGCGCTTTTAAAAGAGCAACAGATTCATTCCAGGCGGGAGGGAGATAGGGTATGAACGGGTAGCCGTTGATGAGATGCGGATTCATGTGTTGAATGTAAAGAAAAGCACACGATGTGCTGAATTAATGCTCAATAAACCAACAAAATGTCGGCCCGGAGATAAATCAGCTGTGGCGTTTCCGCAAAATGCCCTCTACATCGCTTAACGTATGGCCCTTGGCCGTAAGCAGCACCATGTAATGATACATCAAATCTGCAGCTTCGTTCAAAAACAAGTCCCGATTATTATCCTTCGCCTCAATCACCAATTCAACTGCTTCCTCGCCCACCTTTTGCGCAATTTTGTTAATGCCTGATGCAAGGAGTTGGTTGGTGTATGAGCCCTGCCGGGGATTTCGCTGCCGGTCGTGAATTACATGTTCGAGAAAATCAAAACCATGGGCAATATTTATTTCATTGAAACACGTATCCGATCCCGTGTGGCACACGGGCCCGGTAGGCTCAGCCTTGATCAAAAGCGTATCTTTATCGCAATCCCACATACAGTCGATTACGTCCAGAAAGTGGCCCGATGTTTCTCCTTTTGTCCACAGGCGCTGTTTCGATCGGCTAAAAAAAGTAACGCGTTTTTCTGCAAGTGTTTTTTTTAGTGCTTCGGCATTCATAAAACCCAGCATCAACACATGGTGTGTGCGGGCGTCTTGAATGATGGCCGGCACGAGCCCTTGGTTGTCGAACTTGATGGTAGAAATATCGGCCGGGGAAATCATAGGCGAATGGGAACGTGTTTGGCTAAAAACTTTTTTACCTCCGGAATGGCAACTTCGCGGTAATGAAAAATGCTGGCGGCAAGTGCGGCATCCGCCTTGCCAATTAAAAACGCTTCCAGAAAATGGTTTTCGTTGCCGGCGCCGCCGGATGCAATCACTGGAATGGTAAGTAACTGGTTTAGCTTCGCAAGGGCATCCACGGCAAAGCCGGCTTTCGTTCCATCGTGGTCCATGCTGGTAAACAAGATTTCGCCTGCGCCACGTTGCTCGGCCTCTTTCGCCCAGGAAAAAAGCTTTTTATCGGTTGGTATGCTTCCGCCGTGTGTGTGGATAACCCATTGGTTGTCTACCTTACGGGCATCTACGGCAACTACCACGCATTGTGTTCCAAATGCAAGCGCCAATTCGTTGATTAGTTCTGGACGTTTCACGGCGGATGAATTCACACTGATTTTGTCTGCGCCAGCTTCCAGTAACGGCGCCACATCGGCTACCGATTGAATTCCACCTCCAACCGTGAATGGAATGGTTACGTGCTGCGCAATTCGCTTCACCAGATCGGCAAGTGTTTTCCGTTTTTCGTTGGAGGCGGAGATATCCAGAAAAACGAGTTCATCCGCGCCCTGCCGGGCATAGGTAGCCGCCAGTTCAACGGGATCGCCCGCATCGCGGAGGTTGACGAAATTAGTTCCCTTTACGGTGCGGCCGTCTTTAATGTCCAGACAGGGAATGATGCGTTTGGTGAGCACGGTTTAGTCAGCCAGCTTCGACTGTTTTAGTTCTTCCCAGGAAATTTTGCCTTCGTAAATCGCTTTACCGATGATGGCGCCATGAATTTTAATGAACTGCAGTTCTTTTAAATCATCTATTGAACTAATGCCGCCACTGGCAATGATGCGTAGGTAGGGAAATTTGTTTTTGAGCATTTTGTACAAGCCAAAATTGGGGCCCTTTAACATCCCATCGTTGTTGATGTCCGTGCAGGTTACGTACATCAAACCGTCTTGATCGTATTGCTGTATGAGGTCATAAATGGAGAGTGGCGTGTCTTCCAGCCAGCCGGCAATCTGTACTTTGTCTTGCTTTACATCTGCGCTAAGGATAAAGTTTTCCGGGCCGTATTCACGCAACCAGCGTCTGAATTTTTTCGGTTCGCGAACGGCCAGACTACCCACATTGATTTGATTCACTTCCATTTCGAGCAGGCGCTCTACTTCTTCATCCGTTTTTACGCCGCCTCCAAAATCTACTTTTAGCGAGGTGTTGGCCTGAATGTCTTCGATCGCATCCCAATTCACCACCTTTCCTTTTTTTGCCCCGTCCAGATCTACCAGGTGCAAAAACTCCATGTCTTCTTTTTCAAACTCTTGCGCAACTTCCAACGGGTCATCACGATAGATTTTCATTTTACCGAAATCGCCCTGGGTAAGTCGTACACACTTACCGGCAATGATATCAATGGCGGGAATAATTTTCATCGTTCGTATTCAAAACTATGCTTCACACGAATTCACGGGGTGGCAACACTTGGGCGGTGGCTTATACTTCCAAAAAGCGTTGGATTACCTGTTCGCCCAGGCGGTCGGACTTTTCCGGGTGGAATTGCACGGCATAAAAGTTGTCTTTCTGCAAAGCAGCGCTAAATTCAACTTTATAATTGGTTTGTGCAACTGTAAACGGCAGCAGCGGCACATAGTAGCTGTGTACGAAATACGCGTAGCCGTTGTCAACACTGGGCGGCATCCAGCCTTTGATGTGCTCCAGCTGGTTCCAGCCCATGTGGGGTACTTTGTAGTTGGGTGCGGTTTCAAATCGCTTCACAGTGGCATCGAAAATTCCAATGCAGGGCGTATTGTTTTCTTCGGAATGGGTGCACATCAACTGCATGCCAAGACAGATGCCTAATACGGGCTGACGCAAATCGCGAAGCACTTCATCTAACCGTTGTGCTTTCAGAAAGTGCATGGTAGTGCTGGCCTCGCCAACGCCGGGGAAGATAACCTTATCTGCGGCCCGAATAATTTCCGGATCGCTGCTCACCGCATAGCTGGCGCCAAGTCGATCGAGCGCGTAGCGCACCGATTGCACGTTGCCTGCGTTGTACTTTAGGATGACGATACTCATAACTTGATCTGCTGTTAAATCACGCCTTTGGTGCTGGGTAGTTGATGCCCCTCTTTTTTAACCGCCATTTTTATAGCCTTGGCGAATGCTTTGAAGATGGCTTCAATTTTATGGTGCTCATTGGCGCCTTCTGCTTTGATGTTGAGGTTGCATTTGGCGGTGTCTGAAAAAGACTTAAAAAAATGAAAAAACATTTCCGTTGGCATCTCCCCAATTTGTTCGCGCTGAAACGTGGCGTCCCACACCAGCCACGGTCTGCCACCAAAATCAATGGCCACTTGCGCCAGGCAGTCGTCCATCGGCAGGCAGAAGCCGTAGCGTTCAATGCCCCGTTTCGTGCCCAAGGCTTTCAGGATGGTTTCGCCCAGCGTTAGCGCAGTATCTTCAATGGTGTGGTGTTCGTCTATGTACAGATCGCCTTTCGCGTGGAGGAAGAGGTCTATTTGTCCGTGGCGTGCGAGTTGATCCAGCATGTGATCGAAAAATGCAATGCCGGTGGCAATTTCACTCTGGCCTGTGCCATCCAGATTTACACGCACGGTGATGTCGGTCTCGCGGGTCTTACGATGGATTGTGGCAGTGCGTCCGGAACGAAGGAGCAGTTCGGCAATGGCCTCCCAGCGGTGAGTAACGAGTGCACATGTTTCGTGCAGTTCAAATTCTTTTAGCTTGGGTTGTAGAGAGCCATCGTTGAACAAGATCGCGTGGGCACCCAGATTTTTCGCCAATTCTACATCGGTTAGCCGATCGCCCAATACCCAGGAGTTTTTCAAATCGTAATTGCCATTAAAGTATTCACCCAGCATTCCTGTGCCGGGCTTGCGGGTAGGTTTGTTTTCGTATGCAAATGAACGATCGATGTGCACCTTGGTAAAGTGAATGCCTTCGTTTGCGAGGGCAGTAATCATTTTTTGATGTGCGGGCCAGAACGTTTCCTCGGGGAATGAGGCCGTGCCTAACCCGTCCTGATTCGTTACCATCACCAATTCGTAGTCACTTTCGCGGGCGATTTTTCCCAGCCAGGTGAATACGCCTGGAATAAATTCTAACTTCTCCAGGCTATCTACTTGTTGGTCTGTGGTGGGCTCCACAATCAACATTCCATCGCGATCGATAAAAAGTACCTTTTTCATTTTTGATTTAGCAGTTCGATCAGTTTTTGATTCTCGGCTGGTGTGCCAACGGTAATCCGTAGGCAATTCTCGCAAAGTGCTACCATCGAGCGGTTGCGCACCACAACTTCTTGTTCCAGCAGCCACTGGTAGACCCGATTAGCGTCTTTTACTTTTACCAGTACAAAGTTTGCATCGGAAGGATATACTTTTTCCGTGATGGTAAGGTTTGCAAGCGCAGCCATCAGCGCTGCTCGTTCTTTTTTGAGCACGTCTACCTGTTCGCGTGGTGTTCCGCGGGTGAGTGCTTCCAGTGCAATTTGCTGCGTAAGTGTGTTGATGTTGTAAGGTGGTTTGATCCGATCGAGCCATTGAATGATTTCGGTCGAGGCGAAGGCCATACCAAGACGTAATCCCGCAAGCCCCCACGCTTTGGAAAATGTTTGGAGCACTACCAGGCGGGGGTAGATGTTTAACGCGTGTATCCAACTTTCGCTGGCGGCAAAATCAATATACGCTTCGTCTATCACCACAATGCCTGGAAAAATGTTCAGCACGTATTCCATTTTTTCGCGACTTAGCAAGTTTCCGGAAGGATTGTTAGGCGAACACAAGAACAGCAACTTCGTGTTTTGCGAAATCACATGCTCGATTGCCTGTACATCCAGATCGAAATCCCGCGTAAGCGGTACAGTAATCGTCTCTACCAGGTTAATACTTGCACTTACACTGTACATGCCGTACGTGGGTTGGGGAATGATTGCCAAATCATGTTTGGGCTCACAAAAAACTCGGAACAACAGATCAATGGCTTCATCGCTACCGTTGCCTAAAAAAATCTGGTTGGGAGCGACTCCCTTCAACGCCCCGATTTTTTCTTTTAGCTTGCGCTGATGCGGATCGGGGTACCGATTGTACAGCGTAGGGAAGGGATTTTCGTTGGCATCCAGAAAAATCCGTGCCGTGCCGGAAAATTCATCGCGGGCACTGGAGTATGGCTTTACGTTTTGAATACCCGCGCGAACGAGTGGAGTTACGGTGCTGCTCATGCCATGGCGTTTAAACGAATTCGAACGGCTTGCTGGTGGCCTACCAACTGCTCAGCCATCGCCATTTCTTCTACTACCGGGCCAATTGTTTTCAAGCCTTCCTGGGTTATACGTTGGTATGTGATGTACTTCAGATAGCTTTCCAGCGATACACCACCAAACGCTGTAGCATAGCCCGCGGTGGGCAAGGTGTGATTTGTGCCAGACGCATAATCGCCAACCGACTCGGGCGACCAAGGCCCTAAAAATACCGATCCTGCGTTGCGTATCTGGTCGGCCGCATGGTGCTCGTCTGTCCAATGCAAAATCAAATGCTCCGGGGCGTATGTGTTTATAAATTCAAACATCATCGTTTCATCGGTAAATGAAATAGCCAGGCTATGCGCAAGAGCTTGCTCGGCCAACGCCTGGCGCGGCAGTTTTGCTACTTGTAGCGCCAGCTCGCGCTGCACGCGCGGGATGAAATCGGCTTGATCAGTTACAAAAACCACTTGGCTGTCGCTGCCGTGTTCTGCTTGCGAGAGGAGGTCTGCTGCAACAAATGCGGGGTTAGCATTCCCATCGGCAAGCACCAATACTTCCGATGGGCCCGCGGGCATATCAATGGCTACACCCTCCTGACTTACAATCTGCTTTGCTTTGGTAACGTACTGATTACCCGGGCCAAAAATTTTATACACCGCCGGAATGGTTTCCGTTCCGTACGCCAGCGCACCAATGGCTTGTGCGCCGCCGGTTTGAAAAATGCGGGTTACGCCCGTGATCGTGGCGGCATACAAAATGGCTGGATGAATTCGTCCTTCCGTAGTAGGGGGGGAACATAACACGATTTCCCGGCAACCCGCTAACCGCGCAGGTATTGCCAACATGAGCACGGTGGAGAACAAAGGTGCACTGCCACCGGGAATATAAATTCCCACTTTATCGATGGGTATTCCTTTACGCCAGCACGTAACGCCGGGCATCGTTTCTACAATGAGGGGTTCTCTTTTTTGGGCGGCATGAAACCGCCCAATGTTTGCAGCGGCAATTTGAATAGCGGCCTTTATCGTAGGTGCGAGTCCATCCACTGCCCGTTGTATCTCGTTGGCGCTGATTTCGAGCGAGTCTATCGCCACGTGATCGAACTCTTGTGAAAAAGCGCGTAGTGCCTCGTCACCGGATTTTTTAACACGGTTAAGAATATTGCGCACGGAGCTGTCAAGATATTCCAGCTCCAATTGTGGACGTTGGCAGAGTTGTTTCCACGTGGATGCGCCTGGATTGGTAAAGACTTTCATGGGAGTTGAGAATATTGGTTCGTCAGGCAATCATTTTTTCGATGGGGATGACTAAAATTCCCTGCGCGCCAAACGACTTCAGTTGATCAATTTTTTCCCAGAAGTCGTTTTCGTTTACTACCGAGTGCAACGAAGACCAACCCGGTCGGCTCAGGGGCATGATCGTAGGGCTTTTCATTCCGGGAATAACAGATGTGATTTTCTCGATGGCGTCGTTCGGGCAGTTCAACAAAATATACTTGTTGTTCTTGGCCGATTGCACCGCGTTGATTCGGAACAAGAGTTTTTCTAGAATGGCTGTTTTTGCTGCCGCCAGCGTGGGTTTGGCAATCAATACCGCCTCGCTTTGCAGCACCACTTCCACCTCTTTCAACCCGTTGCTTAACAACGTGCTGCCGGTGCTTACTAAATCGCAAATCGCATCGGCCAGACCAATGCCGGGTGCAATCTCTACTGAGCCACTGATCTCGTGAATGCCCGCCTGAACACCCTTGCTGGTAAGGTATTGCCGCACAATGTTGGGGTAGCTGGTGGCAATATTTTTGCCTTGTAAGCTGTGGATGCCGGCATAACTATCGCTGCGCGGAATAGCAAGCGAAAGGCGGCATTTCGCAAAGTCAAGCCGTTTAACCAGCTCCAGTTGTTTCCCTTTCTCCAGTAAAACATTTTCACCTACTATGCCCACATCAGCCACACCGTCTTCCACGTATTGGGGGATGTCGTCATCCCGCAGGAAAAGCACCTCTACCGGGAAATTCCGGGCTTGGGTTTTCAATTGATCTTTGCCATTGCTGATCGCCAGCCCGGACTCTTTTAGCAATTGGAGTGAGCCCTCTTGTAACCGGCCTGATTTCTGGATGGCGATGCGTAGTATTGCGTTCATGCGATGAAAATGTAGTCAATAAAAAAAGGCTTGCCTTTGGAGTGGCAAGCCTTTTCGGTTTTTCGAATATGTTTTGATCACAACATACCCATGCCACTCCGCAGCTTGCTGAGGTGATGATGCAAATGGTTGTTGTTCACGTGTTTCATTGATTTAACGCGTCAAAGAAATGGAACCTATTTCACAAAACAAAATAACTTTGGCAAATTTTGATTGAACAAACCACGTAGCTACGAGTTGAAACACGTATGCGAGCATCTATGAATAAGATAGTCATGGCGGTTATTGGCCTGGCGCTGTGGAGTTGCACCAGCACAGAAATGAAGCTACAGCAGTTTTTATTGAAGGGCAATCTCGCCCTGGAGGCGGGTAACACCGCGCAGGCGGGTTATTATTATCGCGAGGCGACCAAACTTGAGCCGTGTTATTTAGACGCATTGAATAATCTTGGCACGTTGGAGTTTCGTGCAAAGAATTTTGAAAAGGCCGTGGCGTTCTACGATCAGGCGCTGGCATGCAAAGCAGATTTTTTGCCCGCCTTGTTTAATCGTGCAAATGCGAGATTTGAGTTGAAAGAGTACTTTGCTGCTCTGGCGGATGTAGAGTTGATTGCCAAAGCAAAGCCCGATACGGCATGGCTCGACTTTACGCGTGGCCTGATTTTTACACGGCTCCGAAATTTCCCGGAAGCCCAACGCGCGTTTAACAGGGCGATGGCAAAAACAGCCACTCCATCAAGCGACCTGCTGGTGAACCGCGCAACGATTTTCTATTATCTGAAAAAGTACGACAGCGCCTTATTGGATTTAGCGGCAGCCGAAAAAATAAATCCAGATGAAGCGAATATCTACAATACCCGCGGGTTGGTTTACGCAGACGTGAACGATTTGGAGCGCGCGTTGATCGAAACCAATCGTGCCCTCGACCGTGCGCCCAACCATCCTTACTACCTTAACAACCGTGGCTTTATTTTTCTCCAGCAAAACGACTTAAAGAAGGCCGAGCTGGATATCAACGAAAGTATTTCGCAGGACCCCTACAATGGGTGGGCCTATCGCAACAAAGGCATCTATTACTTTATGGTGGGCGATTACGCTTCCGCAGAACGGCTATTGGCTCAGGCCGAAAAAATGGATCCCTTCATTGATAAGATTCATTTTTACCTTGGTCGTGCGTATTTAAAAAATAATCAACTGGAAAAAGCCTGCGCGCAATTCCAATTGTCTGAAGAGGCGGGCGATAAAATGCTCACCGGCGAGGAACTCAAAAAATGCCGATAGATTCGTTGCAACAGATGGTAGTGGCTTTGGCCGACCGGCTACAAAAACCGTTGCCTGGCGCTGCTGCCCATGAGCCGTTACGGGCAACGCCAACGGGAATCATCAAACCTAACTTCGAGCACCAGGTTCCACCCAAACCTGGCAGTGTGTTGATTCTGCTTTACCCGCAAAACGAGCAGATTTTAATTCCTTTGATTAAGCGGCCGGATTATCTCGGGGCGCACAGTGGGCAGGTGAGCTTACCGGGCGGCAAGGCCGAGCCTGGGGAGACCGCAATAGAAACCGCGCTGCGGGAGGCGCACGAGGAAATAGGCATTGAGGGGCGGCATGTGCACGTGTTAGGTGTGCTCTCGCCTTTTTTTGTGGTGCCCAGTAATTTCATGGTCACGCCCGTGGTAGGGTACCTGCGCCAATCGATCACGTTTGTTCCCGATGCAAAAGAAGTGGATCGCATTCTTCACGCGGATTTACTCGCCCTTTTGCGCGAAGATGCCGTGCGCGAAAAGGAAATTCTTGCCGCTCGGCTTTTTCCGATGCGAGCACCACATTTTTTGGTGGAAGATGAGGTGGTTTGGGGTGCTACAGCGATGATATTGAATGAGTTACGGGTTCTCCTTCGGGAGCTTGGGATGGCCTGAAAAGCAAGAAGCCCCTTCCGTCTGAAGAGGCTTCTTGTTACCTAAACCTAAACCTATGAGAAGAATTACTCTACTCTCGCTATTAATAACGAGGTGTTTTTTCTAAAGTTTCAGGCGGAGGTTCGATTTTTCCATTTTTTAACATCCTGTTTAATGGCTACTTGTTTTTTAGCTTCGCGGCATACTGTTTCTTGAACTTATCCACTTTCGGGCGGATCACGTATTGGCAGTAGCCCTGATTGGGATTCAGCGCATAGTAGTTTTGATGGTAATCTTCGGCCACGTAGAACTCCGCTGCGGCGCTGATTTCAGTAACAATCGGATCTTTAAACGTGCCAGCAGCGGCCAATTGCTTTTTGTATGCCTCCGCTACTTCTTTTTGTTGAGCGTTGTGGTAAAACACTACCGACCGGTACTGCGTGCCCACATCTGCGCCTTGCCGGTTTAGGGTAGTTGGGTCGTGCGTGTTCCAAAAGATTTCTAATACCTCTTCGTAGGAAACCACCGTGGGGTCGAACGTAATTTGAATCACTTCGGCATGCCCGGTTAAGCCGCTGCACACTTCGCGGTAAGTTGGGTTTTTTATTTTGCCACCCATGTAACCGCTCTCCACCTTTTGCACACCCTTTACCTGAAGAAAAACGGCCTCGGTGCACCAAAAACAACCACCTCCTACGGTGGCGAGTTGCAGGTTTTTTGTTGCGGGTGAATTGGATTGCGCAGCGGTAGAAAGTGTACTCATAAGAAAAGCAAAAACTAGGGTGAACGATTTCATAAAAAAGTGTTGTCGGTATCTAAACCGGGTATGCGCCCGAAAGGTTTCTGGTTTTAGCCGGAATCCGGCCCGAATGTCCGCCGCGCGCTAATCAGTATTGATCCAGGAAACCGCAATAGTTGCTGCGGATTTGCCGGTCGATTTGCTCGCGCACGAGTTGGCGTACCCGGCTGGTGGCCGGTTCGCGCTGCCGCAGTAGTCGCTTTACATGCTCCGGAAGCGCGCGTTCATCGCCGGAATAGGTGGCCCATGAAGGCGTTTCATCGGCAATGCCGCGCAACGTCTGGTTAAAAACAATTTCCTCGCTGGCCGCGGAGATCTTTACCTGCAGGGCGCCCTCAGCATGGAACGATTTGGTAAAAATGGTCGCTTTCGCGGATATCTTGGTGTAGGTAGGAACCATCTGCGTACCTACCTTTTTTTCGCCCGTCTTCACACTGTCTTGAAACGTTTCTTCCGATTTGGTGATGCGCGGGCGTGCCTCGTTATACTCCGTTACCTCCGAGCGCACCCAAAGGCTGTATTTGGCCAACTGCTCGGGTTCAGTAGAGAAAAATTTCACAAACCGTTGATTGCATGACTGCAATTGTTGTTGAAAATCCCAGTCATCGCCAAAACGCGTGCGCGCCACCATCACAAACAGCGTGGCATTCTCTCGTGCTTTTTCTTGCATTTCTATGGCTTCGCGGTAGCCTTTGGATAACCGATTTGTCTCTTCAAACAGCGCGTGCGCCTCGCGGTAGCTACCGCGCGTATCGCGCATCATCGCTTCAATACCGGCCTGGTATGCCTCTTCTGCGGCTTTCAATTTCAGTTCTTCCACTTGGTTGAAGCGATTCTCCGGCTTGGGTATAATGGCCAATGCTCCGGGCGCGGTGCGGATCTCATCGTGCATACGGTTGATCTGCTCGTAGTTTTGCATGGCCGCGCGCCACTTAAACGGCTGGTTGGAGTTAATGATGTTTTGCGCCTCGGAATCAAAATACTGCACCGCCAGCGAGTAGCTCATCTGCAATACCTGTTTCGATTTTTTGTGGTCCGGGTTCTGCCGCAGCCGCTGCACGGCCGAAAGCACTGCGTTGGAATAGTCGCCCCGTTTAAATGCGCCTTTGCCCGAAGAACAGGCATCCGCCAACACGGCAACCAAAAAAAACAGAAAAAGCGAGCGGTAACGAGAAATGAGGTGACCCATGATGGAACAAACTTAATTCTTCACGGAACAAAATCAATGCCCAAAAAATCAACGCGCATCGCTGCCGAAAAGGTCCGACAAGACTTCATCCAGCAGATTACGCCAATTGCCCCAGGAGTGGCCATCTGGCACTTCGCGGTAATGATACACACACGCGTTTTTTTCCAGAATGTCGCGCATTCTTCGGGTACTCTCGCTGGTATCATGTATCGTGCCGGCAGTCATGGAGATTTCAATACTTAACCCTTTGGCTTGATCGCATAGCGTGTACACCTGTGGGCTTTTCCAAAACGCGGGCGATTGAATGCCGGCCTTGCCGAAAATATCGGGCGCACTAAACAGAAAATACGCCGCGGATAAACCACCCATAGACGTGCCAACAATTGCCCGGTCGGCAGGTTTATGACTCACCCGATAGCTACGTTCGATTTCGGGGATGAGCTCCTCCTTGAAAAAAGCGAGGTAGCGCGGGTTCATGTTCAATTCATCCATTCTTCGGTTGTTGGCCCGGTTGGCGGGCTCACGATGATCCAAAAAAACGGCCACCACCGGCCGGATTAGTTTTGATCCGATCAGGTTATTCAGCACGGTAAACGCGTTGCCCATACGTGGATGGAGGTATTCGTAACCATCGGTAAAAAAAACAATGGGTAGATCGGTAAGTTGCTCGTAGGCCGGGGGCAAATAGACCGAGTATGTAAGCTGGTAACCGATCCGGCTGCTTTCGAAAAGAATATCCTCAATCAGGGTACCTTTTGGCAGAGCCGGATTTTCTCGTAGCAACTGGTCTTCGCGCCAGCGGGGCATACGCAGTTCGCTGTTGGGGCTGCCACCGGCCACGCCCGACCATTGCTGCTGGGTGTTGGTGGGGTCTAAAATCCATTGACTGCCGTTTACTACAATTTTGTAGTCGATCCGCGCATTTGGCTCGAATCGCGCCTTGAGCATCCACACATCCGGCGCACGAAGCAATACGCCTTTGTTGTTAAAGTTCTTGTTATAGCCCCACTGGTTGAAATCGCCATTCCATTCTACCGTGCGCGCTTCGCCCCGGTATAAAAAGGCAACCGAGTCTTCGCAGATCAGCGGGAGCCGTTTTTGGTGTTTCAATCCGTTCCAGATCGAATCGTACCGGCTGGATGTTTGTAACGTATGTAGCGTTGCGCGCCAGTCATCGTATGTTTGTCCGTGGGCGGCAGTGCCCATCCACATCAAAAAGAACAATGCCCTGCCGCATCGACTCATTTTCATGCCGCGTACACGCTAGTGTTGAATGAGCACTTCTTCCGAATCGCGCACACGCAGGCACAATACCCCCGCCACAATCATGGATACCCCGCCCGTAACGAGGATGTATATCGTTTCGCCAGCGAATACTTGTTTCAAAAAAAATCCCAGTACGGTGGCGGCCAGAATTTGGGGAATGACAATAAAAAAATTGAATACGCCCATGTAGTAGCCCATCTTTTCTGCCGGCAGTGAGGCCGAAAGCATCGCGTAGGGGATAGATAAAATACTTGCCCATGCAATGCCAACGCCAACCATTGATAGCCAAAGGTAGGCGGGTGTGGTAATGAAGTAGATGGAAATCAGGCCCAGCCCTCCGCAGGTAAGTGCAAACAAGTGCGTTACCCGGCGGCTACTGTACTTTGCCAGCACTGGCAGGAACAATGCGGCTACCGCGGCTATGCCATTATACGCCCCAAACAACATGCTTACAAAGCTGGCGCCATCGTTGTACGCTTGCGAGGTGGTGTCGGTTGTTTTGTAAATGTAACTGGTTACGGCCGGGGTGGTGTAAATCCACATCGCAAATAAGGCGAACCAGGAAAAGAATTGCACCCACGCCAACTGTACCATTGTTTTGGGCATGGAATGAAAATCCTTTACCACGTGCACCATACCTAGGTACGATCGGCCCTGGTTGATGTACAAACTTGCAAGCAAATGCACCACACCGAAAACGCAAAGGCCAACCCCCAGCACGTACAGTTCTTTTGCTGCGGCAAACACGTACACCAGAATGGAAATCACTCCGCCCGCCATCATCAGCATGGTGCCGTAATAGGAAAAGAGTTTTTTGAAAAATCCTTCGTCATCAATTTTTCGCTTTTCGCGATTGCGTAGTTTTTGTTCCGCTTCCGGGTGCGGCGGATACTCTTTCGTAGAGAACACCGTCCACATCACCGTAAGGAAAAGCATCAATGCCCCAAGGTAAAACGAATACCGCACCGAATCCGGAATTTGCCCTTCGCCAGCCGAGTTTGAGATGTTAAACCACTCGGTAAAAATGGTAGGGAGGAAGGAGGCTACAATCGCACCGATGCCAATGAAAAAACTCTGCATGGCAAAGCCGGTAGTGCGCTGCGATGGCGGCAGTAAATCGCCCACAAACGCGCGAAAGGGTTCCATACTTACGTTGATGGATGCATCCATAATCCACAATGTGCCGGCGGCCATCCAGAGTGCGTAGGAATTTGGCATGACGCATAGCGCCACCGAAGCCAGCAACGCCCCAATGGCAAAGTAGGGGCGTCTTCGGCCCCAGGTGGGATGCCAGGTGCGGTCGGAATAAAATCCAATAATGGGTTGAACGAGCAGCCCGGTAACGGGGGCAGCCAACCACAAAATCGGAAGTTCTTCCGGGTTGGCGCCCAACGTAGAAAAAATCCGGCTGGTGTTTGCGTTTTGAAGCGCAAACCCAAATTGGATTCCCAGAAATCCAAAACTCATGTTCCAGATTTGCCAGAAGCTTAGCGCGGGTTTAAAGGTTCCGTTTGCCATAGTTGCTAATGAGATGAATTGATTTGTGATGCCGGCGGCTGCACGGCACTTTCGCGAACGAGCGTCCACAACACTGCGGAAATACCGAGGCAGATGGCGCAGATGATGAAGATGGCCGTTTCATGTTCAATCATGGGAATGATTTTTCCAAACAACAAGCTCACGATAAGTTGTGGAATCACTACCGAAAGATTGAAGATGCCCATGAATAAGCCCATTTTATTTTTTTCCACCTTCTCGGTCATGATGGCAAACGGTAAACTTACCGTTGCGGCCCACCCGATGCCTACAATGGCCATGATGAGGTAGATGAACAGCGGCGAGCGCCCCAGGAAAATCAATAATCCGTACCCCGCGCACATGGCGGCCATGGCAAACACGTGCACGCGTACCCGGCCAATTTTTTTGGCGAGCGGTTCCAGCAAGAGCGAAGGGAGCAGGAAACCGATTGTATTTAAAACCAGAAACGATATCGATACAATTTGGCCGATTTCCGCATCGGAAGTTGCAGGCATCATGCCGCGTACAAAAAACACCATGTACACAAACATGGTTTGTACGCCCAGCCAGCAAAATCCGTGAGCAAAATAGATTCGGTTTAGCTGACCAAACTGGCTTGTGGTTGCTCCCGCGGCACTCGCTTCCGGGGTTGATAAGGCTGCGGGTTCCGTAATGAAGAACGGAGGCAATAACGAGAAGAGCAGTACCAGGCCTGCACCGAAATAAATCAGCGAGTAGTTACCCCACCACGCCCCGATGGCATAGGCCAGCACACCAAAAAAACCGGAGATGGTTTGCATCCACGTATATCCAAATGTGCGCTTTTCGCCTTCGGGTGTTACATCTGCAATAATCGACCGGGTCGGGTTGAAGCTGATGTTGATGGAGAGATCCAACGTGAGCGCAACGGAAACAGCCACCACCAAAATGCCGATGCCCGTAGCGGAGCTAATCGCCCCGAGGCTAGGTAGTGCCAGTAGACTAAGCGAAGCCAACACGCCTCCAATCCAAATGAAAGGCCGTCTTCGTCCGCCCCAGAACCACACCTTATCGCTAATGATACCAATCAGCACCTGCCCCACGATGCCGGCAATCGGTCCTGCGGCCCACACGATACCCACTTCGTGTATGTTGAGTTGGTATTGCGTGGAAAGAATCCAACTCAGCGCAGAAATCTGTACCGATAGCGCAAAGCCCATGGCTGTAGAGGGCAGGCTGAGCAGGGTAAGAAAACCCTTGGAAAGACGCTTTTGAAATTCAAGCATACGTTACCATTCCACCCGGTGGGCGGAAGCGTTAAGTTGAAACTGAATTTGTTGTACGGATTCAGCGCCCATAGCATCGGGCTCGTTTATCGGGTCGTATTTTTCTAATGGCGCGAAAAAGGAGTGCTCGCGTTGCTGCGCGGTGTGCGCCTGACCATCAACGCGCACCTGATCGAACTTCCCAAAACCATGAAAAACAACCGTTGCGGTTTTGTACGGAGACGGAAAACTGCCGGAAGCTGCGGTAATCTCCAGTCGATTTGCGGCTGCGTCGTAAATGAGTTGCCGCGTACTGCAAGCACCTTGCTCATAATTGAAGCTTACGCCATCGTCTTCATACAAGGTAAAGGAACGCTGCTGTGTGCCATGATACACATGCAGAAAAAGTTCCTCATTGCGATCAAATGTGTTGATGCCCGTGGCCTTCATTGGTAGCACGCTGCTTGCCCGGATAAAAATAGGCAATTTATGGAGCGGACAATCCACAAATACTTCTTGTGCGCCCGCATATCTTTTTCCATCGAACAAGTAGTACCATTCGCCTTCCGGCAGATACACTTTTGTGATTTCTTTCTGGCTCTCTACGGGGGCAACCAGCACGCTTGGCCCAAAGAGGTATTGATTCTCGAACCGATGGTAAAACACGCGATCATCAAACGGGAATTCAATGGCCAGACTGCGTTGCACCGGGGTGCCGGTTTGTGTTGCCTCGTAAAAAATCGAATAGAGGTAGGGCATGAGCTGGTAGCGGAATTTGATGTAATTCCGGGTGATGTTTTCTACCTCCTCGCCATACGACCAGGGCTCCGAATCGGCCGTATTGATCATGGTATGGCCGCGGAAGAAAGGCGAGAGCGCGGCAATTGAAATCCAACGTGCAAAAAGTTTGGGCGAGGCATTGCCTACGAAGCCGCCCGCATCGTAGCCGGCAAACGCAACCCCGGTTAGACCCAGGCTATTGACCATGCGCACCCCCAGCAACATGTGCTCATCGTACGATACGTTGTCGCCCGTCCACAGGGCCGCATAGCGTTGAATACCCGAGAAACCCGAGCGGGTGAGGTTAAATGGCCGTTGGTTTTGCAGCAGCGCTTTTGTGCCCTCGTAGGTGCTACGGGCCATTTGAAACCCATACAGGTTGCGCGCCTCGCGCATGGTGGCACCTTCGCCATCAAAATCAAAAAGCACGTTCTCGGGCAGGTAGTTTCCCCAGGTGGCTATCTCGTTCATATCGTTCCAAAACCCGTCAATGCCCAGATTCACGTAGTCTTTAAACTGTTCTTTCCACCACTGCCGCGCGGCCGGGTTGGTAAAATCAGGAAAGTGGCACCAGCCCGGCCATACCTGCGCGGTGTAGTTCTTGCCGTCAGGGTATTTGATGAACACATCATGCTCCAGACCATTTTCGTAGGCGGTGTAGCCCGGTTCCACTTTTATTCCGGGGTCGCACATGATCACCACATGAAACCCCTTGGCTTTAAGTTCTTGAATCAGCGCGGCTGGGTTAGAAAAATGGGAGGGGTGCCAGGTGAAGATTTTGTAACGATCCATGTAGTGGATGTCCAGCACCACCACGTCGGCAGGAATGTCTTTCTCCCGGAAGGTGTTTGCCACGGCCAGCACCTCTTTATCGGGGTAGTAACTGTACCGGCATTGCTGGTAACCCAGGCTCCATAACGGGGGCAGTGGCATGCGGCCGGTGAGGTGTGTGTACGATTGAATTATCTCCGAAACGGAGTGACCAAAAATGAAGTAATAATTCATTTCACCACCATCGGCACCGAAACTGGCAAACCGGTCGTTGGAGGCGCCTAAATTGAAATAACTTTTGTGGGAGTTGTCGAAGAAGATTCCATACACCAGGCCCTGATGTAATCCAATGTAAAAAGGAGTGCTGCTGTACAGTGGATCGGTACCCGCGTGGTAGGCGTAGGCATCGGTATTCCAATTTTGGTAGCCAGCACCCTTGCGGTTAAGGTGGCCGGTCTTCTCACCGAGTCCAATGAACCGCTCCCCGGGCTGTAATGATTTATAGCAGGTTACCTGTTCACCAATCCAACTTGTGCTTAAGCCGGGCTCGTCTTGATTTATGCAGCGACCATCCGGTGAAAAGAAGGCGAAGGATGAATCGTGCTTGTTCATTCGAACGGTGAGTCGTTCGGTTCGCCATTCGAGGTGCGAACCAGTGTCCACCACGTTTTTGTCCCCAATCATTTCAGGTTCAGCTACAACGGCATACGAGTGTGCCGAAAAATCGGAGGTTCGATGTTGGTGAATGCGGGCCACAGTGGCTCCGTACCATTGTACGCGGGTATGTGCAAACTCGCTCGCCACCACCCATCCATCTTCTGTGTTGGTGAGTTGGCGAAACGTGCCGGGTTGGCGGGGAAATCCGGGTTTTTGTAGAAAAGACATGTATCCGTGGTATTAAAACACGGAAAGTACATGCATTCAAATCAACGTAACAACCAAAACGGGCGATTAAAATTCAGAAAACGATTGCGCTATTTTTTCTTAGGAACGCCCTTTTTTAAAGACGATTGGCGTACCACGAGCTTGGTTTTTAACACTTTTGTTTCGGGGTTAACATCGCCTTCTTCTTTGTCTTTCATCTCAATTTGCCGAATCAAAAGCCGTGCAGCCTCCTGACCCATTTCAAATCCGGGTTGATCAACCGTGGTCAGGGATGGCTCAACCATCTCGCCATAGCTCCAGTTGCTAAACCCAACCAGAGCGATGTCCTGCGGAATTTTCAAACCCTTTTCTTTGATGGCCATCATGGCACCCATCGCCATGGGGTCGTTATTACAGAAAATGGCATCGGGCGGATTGGGCATCGCCAATAGCTTTTTGGTGGCTTTTTTGCCTTCTTCTATCGAACCCTCCGGGCAAACGATGGTGTAGCTATCGCGCACCTCCAGGTCTTTCTCAATCAACGCATCCTGATAGCCTTTCAGTCGGTCTTTGCTAATGATGAGGTTGGGCGCACCCTGCAAGTGGGCGATGCGCTTGCAGCCCTGGTCGATGAGGTGTAACACCGCCTCTTTGGCGCCCACGTAGTCGTCTACAATTACTTTACTCGTGTTCGGATTATTGTACATTCGGTCGTAAAACACGATTGGTACACCTTTCGAGAGGATCGACTCAATGTGATCGAAGTTGGTCGTTTCGCGCGAAACGGAGAGCAGCATTCCATCCACGCGGCTGTTAAACAGCGCCTTTACATCCAGTACCTCGCGTTGGTACGATTCGTTCGACTGGGTAAGAATAACGTTGTATCCGGCCTGATAGGCCACATCTTCGATGCCAGAGATTACAGTGGAAAAGAAAAAGTGAACCAGTTCCGGGATGATCACCCCAATGGTGTTTGTCTTCTTTTGGCGGAGACTTAGCGCAACAATATTGGGTTGGTAATTTAGCCGGTCGGCCAACTCGTTCACCGCTTTTTTTGTGTCCACACTGATGTCGGGATGATCTTTAAGTGCCCGTGAAACGGTGGAGGGTGAGATGCCCAACTCGCGCGCAATGTCTTTAATCGTTACTTGATTGAACTTCATTTCTAACGGCTGCTATGTGAGAGTATACCTGAAAATTTTTAAGCAATATAGCTACAGCGTTACAGTTCAATGATGAAAAACCGCAAAACCAGAACTTGCAACTATTGGCTAATCCCCAATCGGATTCGGTAAAGATACGTTGAATGTCGGGAAAACTTGCAAACGTTTGCGATTACGTTTCCGTTAAAATTTCGCGATTTTTTTGAGTTATTGAGCCTTGGATATGGAATTTTACCTCTAATATTGATTACCGAAAGATTATTTCAGGTGGAAAGTATGCCTGAAGTAGCTGTTCGAAAAAACAACAAAAACAATTTAAACCTAACTAAAACCAGTATGATTAGATTTTATCTAGCAGTACGCAGATATGCTACTCTTCTGATGGTTTTCGCCACCAGTTTGGCGTTGGCTCAGGAGCGTTCCGTATCTGGCAGAATTACATCTGCGGATGACAATTCAGCGATTCCGGGGGTAAACGTCCTCGAAAAAGGAACCAGCAACGGTACGGTGAGCGATTCGGACGGAAACTTCCGGATCAACGTTGGGCCGAATGCTGTGTTGGTATTTTCCTTTGTGGGTTATACCACACAGGAGGTAACAGTGGGGAGCCAGTCTACGGTAAATATATCGCTGGTTTCAGACGTAACAGCACTGTCAGAGGTAGTCGTTGTTGGATACGGTTTACAAGACAAAAAGGAAATTACGAGCTCCGTGGTGTCTGTAACAACCGAAGGATTTAACCGCGGTAACGTGAATGATCCAGCGCTTCTTTTGCAAGGTAAAGTGCCAGGATTAAGCATTTACAACCGTGGTGGCGACCCGAACACCAATGCAACGATTCGTTTGCGCGGTTTATCCACAGTAGGTGCCAACACCGAACCATTGATTATTGTCGATGGCGTTTTGGGTGCTTCGCTCGCAAACGTTGATCCAAACGATATCGAATCCGTTAACGTTCTGAAAGACGGTTCGGCATCTGCAATCTACGGTAGCCGGGCATCAAGCGGTGTAATTATTGTCACGACCAAGCGCGGATCAAAGCGCGGCGGTGGCATGTCGGTAGAATACAATGGCTTTGTTGCGGCTGCTACGCCCTTTCGTCAACAGCCGTCGCTTTCGGCAAGTGAGTATATAGCGGCTGGAGGTAACAATTTGGGATCAGTAACCAATTGGCAGGACGAAGTGACCCGCACTGGAATGACGAACGTACACAACTTGGCGGTGTCGGGCGGAAACCAAACCACTTCTTTCCGGATGTCAACAAACTTCCGGAATGTGCAAGGTATTCTTGAGGGTTCCGGCTTCAATCAAATTAACACGCGCGCGAATCTGCTTCACTCGGCCTTGAATGATCGGTTGAAAATTGACATCAACATGTCAATTACGAACCGTAACTCAAATTTCTCATTCAACGAGGCATTACGCTACGCAGTGTTGTTTAACCCAACAGCTCCAATTCGCTTCGGAAACGGGGACTTTTATCAAGCAATCTTGTTTGACAACTTTAACCCTGTAGCCATTATCGAGCAAAACGTGAATAGAGGTAATCGTAGAAACATTAACTATAACGCCAAAATCGATTATAGCATCACAGATAATCTCACAGCTACCGTTAACTACGGCCAACAATTTGAAAACAATCTCAACGGCGAGTATTATTCCCGTAATTCGTTGTTCCGGGGCTTGAACCGCGGAGGTCTCGCTCGCCGCTACACAAACTCCATTAATTTCACATTGTTTGAAGCCTATGCAACGTATGCGAAGGAGTTTGGAAAATTTGATTTGAGCGTGACCGGCGGTTACTCGTTTCAGGAGGATGAGTTCCAAGATGTGTTCATTGAAATGGGCGATTTCCCCAGCGATGCGCTTGGGTTTAATGCGCTGGAGTTATCGGGAGACCGCCTGAAAGGCATCCCAGGCTTGTTGAATATTCAAAGCAACACTAACCCCAAAAATCAGATCGTAGCTCAATTTGCTCGCTTGAATCTGACGTTTGATAAGGGGATATTCTTCAATGCGTCGGTGCGTCGGGAGGGGTCAACTCGCCTCGGTGCCGACAACCGATATGGAATCTTCCCCGCGTTCGGTGCCGGCGTGGATATCTTGAAATATGCTAATATCGCTTCAATGAGCGCGTTCAAGTTTCGCGCGGGTTATGGTGTAACCGGTGCGTTACCTCGCGCAAACGGTCTTGCACAAGATCGCTTCCAGTATGATTTTGCCAATGGTGGGAACGTTCAACAAGTACAGTTAGGTAACCCGAACCTTCGATGGGAACAAAAGGAAGAAATCAACTTGGGGATTGATTTTGGCTTCAGCCAACGGTTAACTGGGTCATTGGATGTTTACACTAGAAACATCAAAGATTTCATTCAACCCACCCGCGTTCAGATTGGACAACAACCTGCAAACACTCAATTTCAGAACTCTGGATCGTTGCGTACACGAGGTATCGAACTTGCATTGAATTACACAGGCGTTAAATTGGGTCAGGTAACCTGGAACCCTGGTATTGTGGCGAGTACCTATCGCTCAACGCTTACAGATTTCGTAGTGCAGGAGAATATGATTGCTGAACTTGGTGCACCAGGTCAAAATGGTACGTTCATGGTGCGCTCTAAAGTAGGTGAAGAAGTTGGACAAATCTGGGGTCCGGTTTTTGACGGAGTCGAAGGGAATGGTGCTCCACGGTTCCGTGATATTAACGGTGACGGCCAAGTGATTGCCGCCCCGGGACAAGCATTAAACCCGAATGCCGATTTTCAAGTGCTTGGTCGTGGTTTCCCCACCCTGGAGTTGGGTTGGACCAATGAGTTTCGTTACAAGAACTGGGATTTAAATGCCTTTTTCAGAGGTGCCTTTGGCCACAGTCTGGTGAACAACTTCAGGGCGTTTTACGAACCAATTGATCCGGGCGCGATCAATTCGTACAACCGAGTGATTACCGATAAAGCTGTTCCCGGTCTGACTGTTGCCCAGTTCAGCTCCCTTTATGTTGAGCGTGGTGATTTTTTGAAGTTAGACAATATCACGTTGGGATACAATTTCAAAACGGCAGGCAAAACATTACGTAGCGCCCGCCTGTTTTTCACTGTACAGAACGCGTTCATCTTGACGAATTATACGGGTATTGATCCCGAGCCAGTTCTGCAGGATTTTGGTAGCGCTGATAACGGCGGTTTCCAAGGTACCGAGCCGAACGTGCTGGCTCCAGGTATAGACCGTCGGAACTCGTACTTTAATAGCAGAACATTTACGTTTGGTGTGAATATTGGCTTGTAGAAGAATGGAAAACGAAAGAAAATTTAATATGAGAAATCTAGCAAAGCTTACTTTTTTGACGGTTTTGGCTTTCGGAGCAGCCTGTACCGATTTGGAAGAGGAGATCGTTGGTGATTTCACCAAGGATTTTACGCCTGGTAATCAAGGCGTTGGTGTTCGGAATAATGTGAATAAAGCAACACCTGCCGACGGCTTGGGTGGTGCTTTCGCACGAGTATTGAACGGGACTGCGAACCACGGTGGGTACTTTTCAACTCAAGAGGTATCCTCAGATGAAGCAGTAATTACTCAAAAAGGGGGCGATTGGTTTGATGGTGGCATTTGGTTAACCATGCATCGCCACCAATTTGCATCAACAGGTTTGGGTGGAATAAACGGTGCTTGGGAGGATACGTACGCTGGTATTTTCCAGTGTAACACGTTGTTAAACCAAGCAGTAGGACAAATTCCCGCTAACCGGGCGCAGTTACGTTTCTTACGGGCTTACTTTTACTGGCGTTTGCTAGACTCGTTTGGACGGGTTAAACTGCTCGTAACACCTGGTCAGGATGTAAGGCAGTCGACTCGCGTAGAAGTATACAATTTTGTCGAGTCAGAGTTATTAGCTGCGATTCCCAATTTACCGACCGGAAAGCAAGACTACGGTCGCGCAAACAGGGCTGGTGCATATGCGTTGCTGTCACGGTTGTACCTAAACGCAAACGTTTATACTGGTACACCACAATGGCAAAAGGCTATTGATGCTGCGAATGAGGTCATTAACTCAAACCTGTATTCGTTGTCGCCGGAATACAAAGATGTTTTCTCGCCCGCGAACGTGGAAAATGTGGAACACATTTTTGTAGCTCCATTTGATGAGGCTACCGGAGGTGGGATGAATTTCGCTCAGATGACTTTACACTATCCTAGTCAGTTAACGTATAGATTGGCGCAGCAGCCATGGAATGGTTATTCTACTTTGGAAGAGTTTTACAATTCGTATGAGGCAAGTGACAAGCGCCGGGCAAACAATTTCATCGTTGGCCCTCAAACGGATGTGAATGGCTCGCCTATTCTTGACCTGGCATTTGACAAAGATGACCCGGACGGAGCGGCGATCAATTACACTCCTCAGATCAACCAACTTGCGCCCAACGGCTCACGGCAGGCAGGTGCTCGCTTAGGTAAGTTTAGTTTCAAACTCGGCCAGAATCCCGATATGGACAACGATTTCCCGATTTTGCGTTTGGGCGAAGTTATTTTGAACAAGGCTGAAGCGCTGTTCCGTTTGGGGCAAATTGGCGCAGCAGTTGCTGAAGTCGACAAGTTAAGAACGCGTGCTGGTGTAGGCACTATTGCACCCCTTACTGAGGGCAAGTTGTTAGCCGAGCGTGGCCGGGAATTGTTCCAAGAGGCACTGCGGAGAACGGACTTGATCCGCTTCGGTGCATGGGGCAACGCATGGTGGGAGAAGCCTGCACACTCTAACCCTAATTTGAATGTTTTCCCGATTCCCAACGAGCAGTTGCAAGGTCAGGCAGGAACACAGTTTCCTTTGACCCAAAACCCTGGGTACTGATTTTTCTGCTACTTGTCAAAGTTTGGAAGCGTCCGGTTCGATACCGGACGTTTCTTTTTGTAGTATGAATAGAATCGCTGTAATCATCGCTTCGTGGAGCTTCATCGCTTGCGTTTCGACAAATTCAAAGAAGCCCATTTTTGAAGACGTTGCAGCTTCGGCTGGAGTTATATTTAGAAATGATCTGGAGCTAACTGAACATGTTAATCCCTATACGTTTCGAAATTTTTTTAATGGTGGCGGGGTTGCTGTTGGCGATATCAATAATGATGGATTCCTTGACATCTACTTAACTAGTAATCAAAGCGGCAATCGATTGTTTTTGAATAACGGTAACTTCACGTTTACTGATGTTACCGATCAAGCGGGCGTTTCTTGTGCGGGTTCCTGGTCAACCGGGGTATCTTTTGTAGACATCAACGGGGATGGTTGGTTAGATATTTATGTTTGTAAGTCAGGCCCGCCGGATACACCCAAGCGCTTTAATGAATTGTTTATCAACAACAAAGATCTTACTTTTTCTGAACAGGCTGCCAAATTTGGCTTGGATGTAAAAGGACTTTCTGTACAGGCCGTTTTTTTCGATTTTGATCGTGACAACGATCTTGATTGCTACCTACTAACCAATTCTTTCCGCTCAGTAGGGGCCTACGATCTAATACCAGGGCTCAGAGAGATTCCGGATTCCGAGGGTGGAGGAAACAAATTTTTTGTGAACGAAAATAATTTCTTTTTTGATAAAGCAGCGGAATTAGGTATCTACAGCAGTGCAATTGGTTTTGGATTGGGGGTTACTCTGGGTGATTTCAATTCAGATTCATGGACTGATATTTTTGTTTCAAACGACTTTTTTGAGCGTGATTATCTTTACCTCAACCAACATGGACGGGGATTTGTCGATTCCCTGACACAGTATTTTCAGTCAATAAGCGCCGGATCAATGGGAGCTGATTTCGCTGACCTTGATAACGATGGTAGCGGGGAACTGTTTGTCACCGAAATGCTGCCGGATTCACTTCATCGGAAAAAGACAAAAACACTTTTCGAAGGTTGGAGTCGGTATGAACTGGCGGTGCAGAATGGATACCATCATCAATTTTCAAGAAACGTTCTTCAGAAAAAAATGGGTAATAATTTTTTTGGGGAAATCGGAAGATTTGCGAACGTGGCCGCTTCTGAGTGGAGTTGGGGCGCCTTGATATTTGATATGGACAACGATGGCTGGAAAGACATTTTTGTTGCAAGTGGCATCACCCGAGATCTTTTAGACCGCGACTACCTTTCTTTTAGTAATGATCCGGAGAATGTTAGAAAGCTTATGGCAACAGAGCAAGATGCAGTCATCCAATTGATTGAACGCATGCCTACTTCCCGGTTTGTTAACTACGCGTGGCACAATCAAAAAGGACTTTCCTTTGAAAACAAAACAAAGGACTGGGGTTTTGGATCCCCAGGCTTCTCAAATGGCAGCGCCTATGGCGATTTAGACAACGATGGCGATTTAGACTTGATTGTGAACTGTATTAATTCGCCAGCCCGAGTTTACAAAAACAATATAGACACGGCAACACACCGCAGTCTTTCATTCCGGTTTATAAGCAACTCAAAAAATACCTTAGCAATCGGTACAAAAGTTCATGTCTTTTCTAGCGGTGAGTTGCTCGTGGCTGATAATTTTCCCAATCGGGGGTATCAAAGTTTTTCTCAACCGAGCATAACAATTGGTGTGGGTAGTCGTAGCCAAGTGGATTCGGTTGTGATAGTTTGGCCCGATAACACCGACACTACGTTGCAACAACTTCCAACGAATTCTTCGTGGGTGATATTGAAAGGTAAAGAATCAGTACCCAGCCGAACAAAAAGGAACTTAGCCACGAACGCGTTAATTAGATTGGAATTGAGACCGGAAAGACTTTTCGCCCATAAAAGTAATTCGATCAATGACTTCGATCGCGAACCGCTACTTACAGAGATGTATTCCAATGAGATTCCAAAGTTAATTTTAACGGGGGATAGTAAACCGGGAGTATATGTGGGCGGCGGGGCTGGCCAGCACGGAGTTTTTATTTCATGGAACGGTAATTCATTTGTAAGCAAAGAGTTCAATACCAACTGGTCTGCCGTGGAAGAAACAAGGAGTGCAATGTGTGATGTTGATGGAGACGGTGATCGGGATTTTATTTTCGCATCAGGTGGGCGATTGTATCCTTCTATTTCCGATTTGCAAGTTGATCGACTTTTCTTACAAACGGCACCCGGCGTATTTCGTGAGTCAATGCAATCAAGTCTCGCAGCCAGTGGATTTGCAACGAGTGCAGTTATACCGATGGATTTTGATAGAGACAATGACGTAGACTTGATAGCTCTGGAGAGGTTCGATCCGTCCATTTATGGTCGTGGTGGAGGTCTTCATTTCTTTGCCAATGATGGTCTAGGAAACTATACCGATGTAGGAGATACCCAAACACAGGAAGTAAGAAAGGTTGGGATGGTCACAGATGCCGTGGCAACCGATTTTAACAACGATGGCTGGGAAGATCTGTTGGTTGTGGGTGATTGGATGCCGATTACGTTGCTGGTAAACAAAAATGGGAAGTTTTCAGTCACACCTGTTCCGGGCCTTGCCGGGCAGAAAACAGAGGGCTGGTGGCATTGCATCCATTCGGCTGACTTGAATCAAGACAAACTCCCCGATTTTGTAGTCGGAAATCACGGCTTGAATTCGTTTGCGAAACCCGGAGATCGACTTTGGGTTGGTGATTTTGATAGCAACGGGTCATTCGAACAAATTTATACCACCTACCAAGGTGGAAAGCATTATCCCGTTCATGATCGTGACGAACTTACTGCTCGTATTCCTTCCCTTAAGAAGTTAGCGCTTAGGTACAAGGATTATGCTGAGCTATCGATCCAAGAACTTTTTCCAAATTTGAATTTCGAACGCGTTTTTTTTCATGAAGTGAACATGCTGGCTTCAGTAATGTTACTCTCTGACAAAAATGGAAACTACCGTTTGGAACCAATGCCTAATGAAGCGCAGTTTTCATCAATTTACGCGGTTACCACTGCGGATTTGGATGGCGATACTCTTTTGGATGTTATTGTTGGAGGAAATCAGTATTACGTTAAACCGCAGTATGGGCGTCAGGACGCGTCGCCCGCCTGGTGGTTTAGAGGAAGTAGAGATTCAAAAAGTTTTAAACTTGAGGCGGGGGTTGCGCTAGGGGTACGTGGTCAAATACGAGACATCGCGTATCTTGCCGCTGAAAACGGGAGACAGTTTTTATTTTTTGCGAAATATGGAGATGACCTTGAAATATATGAGATATATCGTCAGTAGGGCGTGGGTGGTTATTGTGCTATTTGGTTCGGGCTGCTTCCAGTCTGAGTACACCCGGCTGGTAAAGCAAGAGTTATCCCGGGATACACGGATGGATTCAGTAGTCCTGGGGATTAATTTGGGAGACACAAGAGATGAGTTCTACGGCAAATGTTTCGATCTCAACCAGCAACACTTGGTTACCCAAGGGCCGAACGGTGCTACAGTTCAGTTCCTTTTTACCGACTCGTTGGTACATCAAAAGCCAACACCAATGCGCTTACTTTTTATTCCGCAGTTTGACGATCAGGATTCTATCGCGGAAATGAATTTGGAGTTTAGTTACGTAGGATGGTCACCGTGGAATAAGAGCCTTCAGTCAGATACGCTATTCAACAAGGTACAGCAACTCTTGTTAATTGGATATGGGGGTAATCGATTTATATTTCCAACTATTGCTGGACAGGCAACTCCTGTAAAACTTGATGCGAACCGGCGCATGATTGTTTATAAGAAAGATGAACGTAATGTGGTCGTAAAAGTACAAGATATTTTGAACGAGCGCTTTCGCCATTCAATTTCTGAACAATGAAGCTTGAAATGCCGTTGGTTATAAATCGATTTTTTTTGGTTTGCATTGTCTTTTTGTTCTTGATAGCATGCAAACGTTCCGAAAATAGTAATCCAAAAGAAACTCCACTTTTCACCAAACTTGCATCAAAAAAAACAGGTATTGATTTTCGAAACGATCTTGAGTTCGATCAGCAGTTCAACATCTATACCTATAGAAATTTTTATAACGGCGGTGGTGTGGGTATTGGAGATTTTAATAATGATGGTCTCCCAGACATTTACCTAACGGCTAATCAAAAGCAAAATAAACTTTACCTAAACGAAGGGAACTTGTCTTTTCGAGATATAACTGAGACTGCTGGAGTAGGGGGTAAGCGTGCATGGTCTACGGGTGTAAGTGTCGCAGATGTGAACGGCGATGGTTGGCTCGATATCTATGTTTGTAATTCCGGGGATGTGTCTGGGGACGACAAAGAGAATGAGTTGTTTATTAACAATGGAAATCTTACGTTCACCGAGCGAGCGGCCGAATTTAATCTTGCCGACCGTGGTTTTACGACACACGCTGTTTTTTTTGACTATGACCGAGATGGTGATTTGGATGTATACTTGTTGAATAACTCCTACCAAGCGATTGGCAGCTTTAACTTGATGAAAAATGAGAGACCCATTCGCGATTCCCTTGGCGGGGATAAGCTGATGAGGAACGATGGTGGGGTTTTTACTGATGTGAGTGAGAAAGCAAATATCTACGGGAGTGTAATTGGTTTTGGTCTTGGTGTTACCGTAGGTGATGTTGATAACGACGGATGGCTGGACATTTACGTATCCAACGACTTTTTCGAACGAGACTATTTATACATCAATAATCGAGACGGAACATTCCGAGAAGAGCTCACCGCACAAATGAGTTCCATTAGCGCTGCATCCATGGGAGCAGACATGGCTGACATCAATAACGACGGCTGGGCAGATATCTTTGTCACCGAAATGTTGCCGAAGGATAATTCGAGAGTGAAAACGGTCACCACGTTTGATAGCTGGGATCGATACATGTACGGAGTAAGGAATGGTTATCATCATCAATTTACACGCAATACGCTTCAGCTAAACAATCGAAATGGCACCTTTAGTGAAATAGGGAGACTTGCTGGACTTCATGCCACTGACTGGAGTTGGGGTGCATTGATTTTTGATATGGATAATGACGGTTGGAAAGATTTTTATGTTGCTAACGGAATTTTCCAAGACTTAACAAATCAAGACTATTTGCAGTACATCTCTACCGAAGAGGTCGTTCGATCAATTCTTGCGGAAAAAAAGGTGGATTACAAGCGATTGGTGGAGTTGATTCCGTCAAATCCGGTACCGGATTACGTTTTTCGTAATCTTGGCAATTTTACTTTTGAGAATCGTGGTCAATCTTGGGGTTTTGATGAGCCCAATTTTTCAAATGGAGCGGCTTATGCTGACCTCGATAATGATGGTGATCTTGATCTTGTGGTAAGCCATGTAAACGAGTTGGCATCGGTTTACAAAAATGAAGCTTCGGAGATCGGGAAAGGGAAATCAATTCGAATTGTATTGGAGGGAGAGGGGAAAAATCGATTTGGAATAGGTGCAAAGATAACGGTTGATAGCAAGGGTCAACGTTATACGGCTGAGTGTGTACCAAACAAGGGTTTTCAATCTTCCGTTGACTTTCGTGCCCTTATCGGAGTTGGGGAGGTAGATACCGTTGACAGAGTCGAGGTGGTATGGCCCGACGGCCGGGTATCTGAGGCTCGGAAGGTTGTTGCTGGTGGTGATGTTGTATTCGCACAGAAGGATGCACGTATTAGGATAAGTTCCTCCACGGTTAATTTGCCGTATGTTTTCCGTCCACAGAATTTTACGGGGATTGATTTCTTCCATAGAGAAAATGATTTTGTTGACTTCGACCGAGATCGATTGCTTTACTCCATGTTGAGCAATTGTGGTCCACGAGCGGCAGCAGCCGATGTTAACTTAGATGGTAAGATGGATATATTTATCGGGGGAGCTGCGGGAAGCGCGGGAAGTTTGTACCTCCAAACCAGCTCCGGTAAATTTTCAGCCACGCACGTTGAGGCATTTCTTCGAGATGCGGCGTCTGAAGATATGGATTGCGCTTTCTTTGATGCTGATAGAGATGGTGATCCTGACCTTTATGTGGCCAGCGGTGGAAATGAATTTACCAACGTTTCGGATGCTTTGCGCGATCGCCTATACATAAATGACGGGCATGGACAGTTTACGAGGTCGACCCAAGTATTGCCGACTACTGCGTTAGAGAACTCTAGCGTGGTTGCTCCGGGCGATATTGATGGTGATGGCGATTTCGATCTTTTCGTTGGAGTTCGAGCAAAGGCACAAGCGTATGGCGAACCCATGAATGGTTATCTGCTCGTGAATGATGGATTCGGTCGCTTTTCCGAGAAAACCCGAGAACTTTGCCCAAAATTAACCGCCTTAGGAATGATCACGGATGCCTGCTGGCTTGACGTAAATGGAGACAAAGCGTTGGATCTTGCGGTCGTTGGAGAATACCTCCCGCTCACCATTTTCGAAAATATTAATGGAAGCTTCGTTCAATCAGAACAGAATTCCTTGAAGTATTCTAACGGATGGTGGAACCGACTACTTCCGACGGATGTCGATAAAGATGGTGATACGGACATAGTAGCGGGAAACCTAGGACTTAACTCTAGGTTTCGAGCAAGCAAGGATGCCCCTATCGAATTGTTGATATCTGATTTTGACAAAAACGGTAGCATTGAACAAATTCTTTGTTTTACAGAAGCTGGTAACTCGTACCCTTGGGCGTTGAGGCATGATTTGGTAAGTCAGCTGCCACCGTTGAAGAAGAAATTTTTGAAATACGAGGATTACAAAGACGCCACAATCGAAGATGTCTTCGATGCCAAGACTATCGAAAATGCCACCAGACTTACTGCATACGAAATGGCTTCTGGTGTTTTTTTTAATGAAAATGGGAAATTCCGATTTCAATCCTTTCCCACCCCCGCCCAGTTTTCACCTGTGTATGCTTTGTTGGCAGACGACTTTAATCGCGACGGGCACACGGATATTCTACTTGGTGGAAATCAGTTTAACGTGAAGCCTGAGTTTGGTCGCTATGATGCAAGCTTTGTCAACTTGCTTATTGGTGATGGGAATGGTGAATTTAAAGTTGCTGCACCGGAACAATCAGGGTTGTCCATAACTGGTCAAGTAAGAGATTTTTTATTTTTCCCGACAACTGGCAAAGAATTATTGATTATTGTTAGAAATAATGATGCGGTGGTTGTGTTCGAGCGGTAGCCGCCAAGCCGTGAGGGGGCTATTTTCTGCTTTATTGTTTTTGTTTGGAGTTGCATGCGATAATCAACATCAAATCTCGGAAGTTTTGTTTTCAAATGTTCCTGAGAACTTCACTTCAATACGATTTCAAAACACGTTATCCGAAGACAAAGACTTCAACATCATTGAGTACCTGTACTTTTATAACGGCGCTGGTGTAGGTCTTGCCGATTTCAATCGCGATGGTAAGCTGGATGTTTACCTGGTGGCGAATCAACTACCCAACCGTTTATACCTAAATGAGGGCGATTGGCACTTCCGTGATATTACTGAAGCGTCGGGAACCGCCGGCACCGGTAACTGGAAAACCGGTGTTACAATTGCAGATGTTAATGCCGATGGCTGGCCTGATATTTTTGTGACTGGTGTAGGCGGCTACAAAAAATTTACCAGCCGTAATCAATTACTCATCAACAATGGTAACCTCACCTTTACTGACCGCACGGAGGAATTAGGTTTGGCTTTTCAAGGGCTTTCCACACACGCTGCTTTTTTTGATTATGATCGCGATGGAGACTTAGATGTCTACCTGGTAAATCATTCTGTGCACAGTCCCCGCTCGTATGGACGTAAAAGTTTGCGATTTGAAACTGACTCGCTGGCGGGCGATCGGCTCTACCGAAACGAACGCATCCCTACGGGTAACCTTCAGTTTACAGACGTTACCCGCGCGGCAGGTATCTTCTCCAGCCAAATTGGTTATGGACTAGCGGTGGCTACAGCCGATTTAAACAACGATGGTTTCCCGGATATCTACGTATCCAATGATTTTCATGAGAACGACTATCTCTACATCAATCAAAAGGATGGAACTTTCAGGCAGGAGTTGGAAAAATCTTTACCCCACAGCAGTCGCTTTTCAATGGGTAACGAAGTAGCTGATGTGAACAACGACGGCTGGCTCGACATTTTATCATTGGATATGCTGCCCTATGACGAGCCCGTAATCAAAACATCGGCCGGGGAAGACACTTACGAAGTGTATCAGTTCAAACTTCAGTATGGCTATCATCCGCAAATTGCCCGGAATAATCTACAGCTTAACCGGGGCCTTGATTCCGGCCGGTTATTTTTCTCAGACATAGCGTGGTACGCGGGTGTTGCGGCCACGGATTGGAGTTGGGGCGCGCTGCTTGCCGATTTTGATGGCGATCAACGCAAAGACCTGTTCGTTACCAATGGTATCGTACGGAGACCTAACGACATGGATTTTGTGAGCTTTATCGCATCCGACTCCGCGCAACGGCTGCTGGAAAAAGATCCGCTACCGTTTATTCGGCAGATGCCTACAGGTAAAGTGCCGAATCAAATCTTCCAAAACCAAGGCAACCGATTTGTAAAAATGAACGACGCGTGGGGTATTCAAAATCCTACTTTTTCCAATGGGGCAGCCTATGGCGACTTAGATAATGATGGAGATCTGGATCTGGTCGTTAACAACATTAACGAGCCGGCCAGTGTATTACGAAATAACTCCACGGCACCGTTTCAACGGCTCAGCATTTACGATTCCACATCGCCCGGAAATCCTTTCGCAATTGGTGCCCGCGTAAAAATTCAATCCGGCAATGTTGTGCAGATGTTCGAATTGCAGTCCAACCGGGGCTGGTGCTCCAGTTCATCTACCGAAATTTCTTTTTCTGTTTCCGGGGATTATCGTGTTGAAATCTTGTGGCCAGATGGCACCATTCAGCAGGAGCCAGGTAGCAAAGACCTCATCCGCCGGATTCACAAAAGCAGCCTGCCTGCGCCGCCCGAACAATGGGCTTCAGTGTGGTTGGAACCCTTCGCTTCGGGTATTCAACATGTGCATCAAGAAAACGAATTTAATGCGTTTAGTCGTGAAAGTCTCATTCCCCACATGCTCACCACAGAGGGGCCGCCGCTGGCCGTAAACGACTTTAATGCCGATGGCTTGGATGATGTTTACGTGGGTGGTGGCCGCGGACAGACGGGTGCGCTCTACCTCCAATCCCCGCAAGGGCTTTTCAAGCAGTTGCAACAAAAGGCATTTGCACCCGATACTATAGCCGAAGACGTAGATGCGGTTTGGGTCGATGTGGATGGCGACCGCGACAACGATTTGATTGTAGTGGGCGGCGGCCAGGAAAAGTTAACGCGCAATCGTGGGTTGCAACCACGGTTGTACCTCAATGATGCGGGCAAGCTTACAGATGCCACGCGCCAGTTTCCGCAAGTTTACCTGAACGCATCTTGCGTGAAACCTGCAGATTTTGATGGAGATGGCGATGTTGACCTTTTTATCGGGGCCAGTGTGATGCCGTTTCTCTACGGCATGGCTCCGCTGAGTTATCTCTGGATAAATGATGGACGAGGATATTTTACTGATTTCCCGCGCTGGGCTGGGGCAAGCCGATTTGACAACGTAAGCCAGGTGCGGCCGGGAATGGTAAAAGATGCCGCTTGGGGTGATGTAAACCTGGATGGGCGCCTCGATTTGGTGTTGGCAGGGGAGTGGATGCCCATTACGGTGTTAGTTCAACAGCCCGACCACACATTTCTGAATCTGTCGGACGCTTACGGCCTCAAAGCTACCCGCGGGTGGTGGAATACACTACACGCCGCAGATTTGGATGCTGATGGCGATCTGGATTTTGTGGCTGGAAATTTGGGTTTAAATAGCCGCCTCACGGCCTCCCGGCAGCAGCCGCTTACGATGCTACTCGGAGATTTTGATGCCAACGGAAGCTCAGACCATATTCTTGTGTATTACAACGGGGCCGCGCAGTACCCCTTTGCCACGCGCGATGAGTTGGTAAAGCAATTGCCAATGTTGAAGAAAAAGTACCTGAAGTATCAGGATTACCGCAATGTGCAACTGGTAGACCTTATTCCACCCGAACAAAAACAGCAGTCAGCTGAACTAACGATAGATATGTTAAGTACTGTAGTGATCTGGAACGAAGGTGGAAAACTTACCGTGCAGCCACTCCCTGCTGAGGCGCAATGGGCCCCCGTCTTTGCAGTTACCAGCGATGATCTGGATGGCGATCAATACCCAGACCTTTTGCTGGGAGGAAACTTGCTTGCTACGCAGCCTTCCCTTGGGCCGTATGATGCGAGTTACGGAACGGTGCTGCGCAACACAGGTGGGCGTACGTTTGTTTCCGTGTCGCCAACCGAGACCGGGCTGGTATTGAAAGGGCAGGTGCGAGATATGCAGGTGCTACGCGGTGCACAAGGAAAGAAGATCTACCTGGTGGCCCGCAACCGGGCACACGTACAAGCCTTTAGGTCTGTCCGGAAATAGCCCGTGCGGGCTGGCGGAGCACGGATTGAGGCTGCATTGGCTCAAATCAAACTTTCAGGCTATATTTGCAGTAAAATACGCTATGAAGAAAGTACTCTTTTGTTTGTTGGTTATGGCCGTGCTTGTTTCGTGCTCTACAAACACAGGCGAGTACAAAAGCAAAGCAAACGACCCGGAATTTCTGCATCGTTCCATGAAGGAAATTACCGATCGCATCGTGCACGATATTTTTTCGCCACCCGTGGCAAGTCGCATTTATGCCTATACCAGCATTGCTGCATATGAGGCAGTACGGCACCATGACCGTAGTTTCCAAACCCTTGCCGGGCAGCTCACCGATCTCACCCCGTTTCCACAGCCAGATTCTACGCAGGAATATTCTTTCAACCTTGCGGGTACGCAGGCAATGCTTAGAGTGGGGCGCGCGTTGGTCTTTTCGGAAGACAAGATGGATGCGGTTTATGAGAAAATCATGAGCGACTTTAAAGCTACCGGTGTGCCGGATGATGTGTTTCAACGCTCGGTGGAATTTGGAAACCAGGTGGCAGAACACGTACTGGCCTGGTCGGCCAATGATAACTACAAACAAACACGCAGCTTCCCGAAGTACAGTATCGAAAAAAGTGAAGCCACCTGGAAGCCCACACCACCCGCATACATGGATGCCGTTGAACCACACTGGAACAAAATCCGTCCATTTGCGCTAGACTCAGCGCAACAATTTAAGCCGGCGCCGGCCACGCCATTTGTCAAACAGAAAGGCTCAAAGTTTTTTACAGAGGCCGAAGAAGTGTATAACATCGGTAAGAATCTCACTGCGGAGCAGCGGGAAATCGCTGCTTTTTGGGATTGTAATCCTTTTGTGATGAATGTAAAAGGTCACGTCATGTTTGCCACGAAGAAGATTTCCCCGGGCGGTCATTGGATGAACATTACCCGTGTAGCGTGTACACAATCGCAATCTAACGCAGTCGTTACTGCCGAGGCCTATGCGCGGGTGGCTGTTTCGTTGGTGGATGGCTTTATCAGTTGTTGGGATGAAAAATATCGCTCGCGGTTGGTGCGTCCGGAAACATTCATCAATCAAAATATGGATGAGAATTGGGTGCCGCTGTTGCAAACACCGCCCTTTCCGGAGTATACCAGTGGGCACAGCGTAATTTCAGCGTCAGCGGCAGAGGCACTATCAGGTTTGTTTGGCGATCAGTTTGCCTTTACGGATTCTACCGAGGTAGAATATGGTATGAGCGTGCGCTCGTTTACGTCTTTTCGTCAAGCCGCGGATGAAGCATCAATCAGCCGTGTGTACGGGGGTATCCATTACCGCCCCGCGGTAGAAGAGGGGTCGCGACAAGGAAGAGCGATTGGTGAGTTTATTCGCCAACGGCTGAAGACGCGAAAAGGATAAGCTGCTCCAGCTAGCGCAGGCTTACAACCGGTATCTCGGTGTGAAATAGCACGGCTTCGGTAAAACCCAGTTGATATACTGGTGTGTGGGTGCGATCGTGGGTGGCCATCACAATCCAATCCATATCCATCGACTTAGCAAAATCCACGATGCCCGATGCCAGTTCTACATCATTAAATACATGGTATTGAAAACTGATGTTGGGGAATTTTCGACCGAAGGCCTGCATGCTTTGTAAGGCTTGAGGTGTGGTGCGGAAATGGGCCGGTGTGTTTACAAAAAGCAGATTTACCCGACTTCCTAACGCTTCAATCAAAGGCAATACGCGTTCGAACGCCTTGGTAGGAGGTGTTTGGAAATCAGCTGCAAGCACCATGTTTTTCCAGATTTTTTCGGTTGCGTCCTGTTTTATTGACAAGACGGGGCAAGGTGCCATACGGATTACCCGTTGACTGTTCGATCCAACGAACGGCCGGTCGATTTTTTCATTTCCGTGCGTTCCCATCACAATCAGGTCAACCTTAAAACGTGCCGCCTGCTGCACAATTTGCTGATAGGGTGTACCATGCACCACCCGAAACTCGAGATCAACGGAATCGAATTGTTTTGTCTCGGCTAGTTTCGAGAGTCTGATTTCCGCATCAACGGTGTCGGCCACCGTTTGAGGATAGGCTTCCTGTTGGCGAACGGTGAGGCTATTCCATTCCAGTGGCGTATAAACGCAGTGCACCAGCAGTAAGCGCGCACCGGTTTTTTGCGCGATGTAAACGGCAATTTGCTGTGCCTTTTCAGAATAGGGGGAGAAGTCGATGGGAACCAAAATACGTTTCATACCTGCCTGGGTTAGCGAGAAGAGCTGGTCTCAGAATATACTCTTAACAAAGTTGCCTGCCGAAACCGGCAGGCAACTCGTATGCCGGCATCCTACGGATGTTTCCATCGTCTTCCTAATTGCTGCCAGGTTCTTATGAGCCTCAAAGTGCGGTGGTCTTCGCCGGATGCCACATTTTTTTCAACCGCGGGCTAATGCACCTCAATAGCTTTGGGCTTCACTTTTGCGGTTACTTCTTTTGGTAGCAACAGCACCAGAATTCCGTTTTCATAGCGGGCGTCCACTTTTTCCACTTTTACATTTTCGGGCAGGTTGAAGGATCGCATGAAGTTTGTGTAATTGTACTCCCTGCGTGTAAAGTTGGTTTCTTTTTCTTCCTTCTCATTTTCTTTTTCTACCGTAATGGTAAGCAGGCCATTTTCCACGGTGATGTTGAAGTCTTTCTTGGTGAGACCCGGTGCAGCGAGTTGGATCTCAAATTCCTTTTCTTTTTCCACTACGTTCACCGCAGGCATTTCTTGCATACGTTTCAGCCAGTTGGCATCGAAAAAACGTTCGTTGTCGAACAAATCGGTGAGCCAACGTTCGTTAAACAAGGTTGGAAAATTGGTTTTCATGAGTCTCATATCGTCCTCCTTTCTTGGTTTTCGTTTGACGGTGTTAAGGTCAGCAAACGCCGCAGTTAAATCCATGACGCAGGACACTCAACCGGCTGATTCTCGTCATTACGGTCAAAATTTTTCCAACTAATCGGGAACCTTTTTAAACAAAAAAAGCCCTCGCAAGAGGGCTTTTTGTTTAGTAGCATCATGCTGCCAATTAGTGTGAAATGACCACCTTCTTTCGCACCCAATTGCCATTTGATCCAACCCGAAGAATGTAAACGCCTGCGGCGAGATCGCTCACAGACAGAGCCGCGCGCCGCGCACCTGGGGCAATCTGTACTGTTTGCGCGCGTTTACCCATTTGGTCGATTAAATCGACTGTCAGGGTAATCGTAGCTTCAAGGGGAATCTCAACGTACAAAAGGTTGTCTGCCGGGTTAGGGAAAGTTGCTACTGTTTCCTCCGATAGTTGTTCAATGCCAGTAATTACATTCACCGGGGGATCTGGAATATTTTGGATTACAAGCGATTGATACACTTCGCGGGTATCCTCATCCTGCAGAAAAACAGCAACTGCCATGTCGTTTGGTTCCCAGTAGAACAAATTCAAGTCCGGAATCCATTCCAGGTTGAATGTGTAGGAGGTATTGGGCAGAAGTTCCCCACCCACTGCATTTGGATGAGTGCTTGTTTTCGTGCCAAGTACTGTGGGTAACATCTTCTTCACGACAAATTGGAAGTTTTGCTCGCCGGTGTTCACCAGACTGCGCTTGGCCCCCAGCGCATCTAATGTGATCGATTGTTCCATGACCACAACGTAGAGAACCGTTTTGTTATTGAGTTTTTCAACGGGGTTAACAGCCACGGAGACATTTAACTTACCATTCGTGGTAGTAGCGGTGGCGGTCAAACTTGTTTGGGCAAGCATCAGCGTGCGTTTGTTATACTCCGTTACACCCCAATCGGTGAAGAGCGGCCGTGTTGCATCCGGCTCACCCAGAAAGCCGTCTATCCGGGAGCGTGGGGTTGTACGAATATTGTAGTACAAAGCGCGCGAACTGGCATCACCCGGGTTATCTTGGTTGAAGGGGTCAACACCAGGAAACCCGACACGGTAATTCATTTTAACTAATTCCATACCAACCTCGGAGGATTTGAAGTTATTGATGAATTCGTTGACGACTCTTTCATTAGATGCTGTGCCGGAACCGGCGTTTGCGAAACTCTCCAGTAGAATTGTTCTTGTTCGCTCACCAAGCCGGAAGTTATCCACCGCGAAGCCCGAACTTTCATCGCTTTCATTGGCAGCCAGGGCAAAACGAAATACCACGTTTTCACTTCTAACGATTCGGTTGGTTTCCGGATCTGCTAAAACAAATCGCGAGTCGCGCCATTCGGTATCTTCTAAACTCCAACCAATATCACCAACTGATTGATCTCCGGGTTTTGCTGCAATTGCGGTTGCATTGTACCACTCAATGCCCTCGCCTTGCTTACCTAGTACCTTCCACTTTTTCAGCGGGTCAGCCACATTAAATGTGTCTGTTGAGTACTGTAGCACAACGCCATCATTCAGCTTTAGCGCCCGGAAACTATTGAAGGAAACCATTGGTCGTGTCAAGGCGCGTGTATCAAAGTTGGCCGAGTAAAGCGCAGACCGTTCATTTGCATTGTACGAACCAGAAAGTTTGGTCATCCATGCTCTTGTACCCAGGAGTGGATTGGGAAATTTGTTTACCGGCACGCCATGGGCCCAGGAAGGCGCGGTGCTGGACGGTCTGAAAGGCGTGCCAAAGACCTGCCAGTTACCGTTATCCGTCTCAAATCTACCCTCTGTACCGTAGTTATTGTTGCTTGTGGCAACATACCGCGGCAGAATTACGATTTCCTTAGAAAGCTGAGCGATACAACCTTTTTTGCTTTTTACCTCGAGCCGGGCGGTAAACACGCCAGGGTTGGGATAGGTGAACGAAAAGTCATCTTCATTATTTGCCAATTGCTCAACTCCCCTGTGCGGGTTGAAAAGAATAACATTTGCGGGGGAACCATTTCCGAGCGTCCAGGTAAGCTGCTCAAAACCATCTTGACCAGGTTCGGCAGGGGCAGTGGAAATTCGGGAATTATCTGTGAAAATAATGGGCTTGGAATTATCTAATCCGATGAATCCGAAATCAACTTGAGGCGTGGCTCCAATTCTTATGTTTTGCGAAGCCGGTGTAACGGCAGAGCACCTGTCGTTTGAGGTCACTTGCAAACTCACGTTGGAATACAAGCCAGGTTGAGCATACGTATGGGTTGGATTCTGACTCTCGGAAGTGTTTGCCGTACCTGAGTTCGGGTCTGAAAAATTCCAAGACCATTGGTTGATGGTCAGCCCAGCCGGTGGCACATTGGCAAAGCGAGATAAGTCAGTGAATTGAACAGCGATGTCTTCACATAATGTAGATGTACTGAATTCAGCAATCGGGTTTGGAGTAACTTGAACGGTGATTGTTCCTCTACCACTACAAGGCGAAGCCGCTTCCTTAAACACATATTCGATTCGGATCGGGCGATATCCATTGGTGAACGCATCGGGGTTCAAAGTGGCGGTGCCGTTTCCGTTGTCTACAAACGCATTTCCTACCGATAACTGGGTGCTTCCATCCCACAGGGTAAACGTTCCTGTAGAAACGCCCGCAGCCGGTTTAGGATAACCGCTGATCCGGATAAGGCCACCTTTCTCGCAATACTTTAGGGTGCCAGCCACGGGTTGGTTTGCGCGGTCAACTTCAACAATAGGTACAGGCGGCAGGAAGATTTCAACATTTTGAAAAAGTGTAAACTCTTCATCGGCCGCATTCGCAATACTCTGGTAAATGGCCTCAAACTGAATTATACCTAAAGATCCACCCTTATAGTATACTTGATTTTGTCCGTCCACCGATACCTCTCTGAAATACTCGTACGGATTCTGGTTGGCGGTACCGCCAATGGTGAAGCGTTGATCCAGTAGCCTCTTGGTATCAAAAAAGAAATCAAAATACGTGCGACCTGGAACCGGATTATCTCCCGGATTGTAGCTGCGGCTTCGAACAGGTAACGTAGGTACAAAAGCTGCCCATTCCGGCCCGAAAATCAACTGATCGCCCGCGAGAACGGAACGCGGGATAGACGTCTTCAAGTCGCGCATGTAAAATGCGGGAAGGTTATTGAACTTAATGGTATCTACTACTGAGGGCGACGGCGGGAAAGGCCCACCCAACGCGAATAATGAATTTTCGAAACAGTATTTTGTATCAAGACCACCAATTGCCCTTCGACTGTCGTAAACGGTGTGTTGTAACGTGCTGGTGGCCACACAACCATTGCTGTTTGTGCGTTGCATCGTGATGTTGAAGGGGATGTTTAAAGCAACGGCTTTCAAGGCGAGTTGGTCCACATTTACACCCGGGCCAGAGAAAGTGCTAAATCCAAAGTCACCAGCAACAGGTCTGGGTATCAGCGTGACCTGAAAACTCGGACTGTTAAAGTTGTCTGGAATGTTTGTTACCGTTGACGTTGACCCAAAGGTGCTCACAGCATAACTGTTCGTAAATAACGCGTTGGCAGAAGATAGGGGTGAAGCACTGATGCTGGCGATAACCACATTGTTACCAATGGCGGGAATCGCGTTGCCACCTAGTCTTCGAATGTTACCACTCACAGATCCGGTTCCATTGATCCGGAGGCCGGTAATCGTAATCTGATCTATGCTGGTAGCCCCGGAGTTTTTAAATGAAATTTCCGCAATGGTGTTATTCAAATATTGAATTGCACCTAAATATGTTCCCGGATCATCGGGATTAGGCGCGTTCCCTGCAAAGTCCGCTCCCGAAAGAATGACTTTCCCATACAAAGGCTTGTTCGATGCATCAAGCGACACATCAAACTGGAAACCAACAGGCAACAAAATATTAAACGATAAAACATCGCCCGGCGCGCCGAGGCTACGGAATTGATCACGTGTTGAGCCTTCACGAATCCAAATGGGTTCGTTTAATGTTTGGAAACTGTTGCTACAAATTCTTAGCGAGAGTCCAGAACCAGGATTGCTGTTGTACGTAACGCCCGCAGGAACCGTTGTGGGTTGGAAGGAAAATGAAACTCCTGTGGTAGCTGTGTTGAAGAATTCATCGGTTGATGCACCCGGAACAAAGAACCCCGTATTTTTTAGCGGAACCAGCACAGGCGCAGGTATCGGGTTTGCTGTTGCACTGCCACCAAGCTCCTCAAACGCTTCGGCATACAGATAAACTTGATATGTAACGCTCGGGTTAAACTCGCCCGAAGGCAGCAGATTTGGCCGAATGGTGGCTACCTGCGGTATCGGATCCGTCTGCGAAATAGTAAAGCTTCCAAACGCTACTTTGGCCGCATTGGTGTATGTGGTTGGGTTTCGCAACTGTTCAACGGTGGGTGGCGGCGGGCTGGTGGTGGGATCTAACACCAGATAAAACGCTTTCCCACGATTATCAAAAGTGGCCACTAGATTTGCTGAAGCCACGCTTGCGTCTACGATGCCAGAAGCAACAAGGTTGGTGGAGCGCGTACGCAGGCGTGTTGGGTTGCTATTCGCAACCTTGAAAAAGAAGACGCCCGAGTAGCTGAACCCTGGGAAGCGGTTACCCGCTTGGTCCATGATACCCCGGTTTTCCGGTACCACATTCACGGCGGTTGGCGCCCCTAGCGCTCCGGGCTCCACGGTTACATAGTACAGCGAATCCTCGCGGAGCGTGCCGGTGGGAATGTTGAAGTAAAGCGAATCGGTGAGATTTGCGGTAACTGTGCTACCCAGAGCGCCGGGGTACTGGCCACGCGGGCTGGTGGCCAGATTTAATGTAGCCACTTCCTGCCCGGTTTTCTGGCTCCGAAGAACTACTCGCCGGTCAAGCGACCACACTGGAACATTAAATGCGAGCATTACATTTGATTGGTCTTTCGACACATTTAACTGTCCGTTGGCAGGATAGGTGCGCACCATAACGGGCGGGAACAACGCTGCGAATGCATACGTGGGCCCCGCACTGATCGCGGCAAGATTACCATCCCGGTCTGCCGAGTAGGAGCTTCCCAAATTTGTACTAATGGCATTATTCGTAACGGGTTGGGTGTATCCCTCGTCTAAGAGGTAAGGCTGGAGCTTTGGCGTACTGCCGTTTGCTGACGGATCGACATCAACCTGTAGAAAGTAGGATGTGGCCAAAGCGGAATTCAGCGGTCGCGGGGTTGTAAACGATACCACCAATTTGTTGCCTCCTGTGGGTGTTATGGTACCGCCCAGCGTGGTGATGTTTACCGCACCAGAGCTGAAGTTAGGACCGTTTGTCTCGAAGATTCTGATGTTTTTAAGAATGGCCGTTACGTCTGCCGTAGGGTTTGCCACCACACCGCCAGAGCCTTCTGGGTTTCCGAAGGCGATGGTAAATCCGTTTAGCGAAGGATTTCCTGCCGCTTTGTAAGGCACATTAAAGCTCACACCGAAAATGGTTTTGTTCACCGAGCCGCCGCCAATGTTGGTAGAAAGCTCAAGGCCGCCCTGTCCCGCTGCAAGCGTGGTAGAAAAAACATTCAATACTTCTACGTTGGAGCACCCGATTGACGGAGCGTTAGCCGAACTTAACGAAGGCCCTGTGGTGGTAACCGTTAACCGGCCATTACCTGTGCCGGTGTATTGAAGCGAACCAAGGGTAAGAACGCCACGGCTAAATGCAATTGAGGTGGGAACTACTGTAGCGGATGCACTAATGCTAGCCGAATTGTTAAACTCAAGGTCGGTAATAAGAAACTGGTCGCGAGCTGTAACTACAGGAATAGGATCACCGCTTTCAAACCCAAAGGGCTCAAGCACGCCCTTGTATAACTGAGGTTGGGTAGTGAAATCCAATCGGTCGGCCACAACATTAATGATATTTCTGTCAGTAGGTGTCTGCGCTCCAGACGCCACCGCTCCAGAGGCTTTTGTCCAGGTACCGCCGGTAACTTTTCCGGCGCTTGGATCAAATTCAGATCCGGCGGGTTGCCGGATCTCCGTAATTCGTACGCGGATGTTATCCACATCACGCACATCGGGCGAAGTATTTTTAAACGTAGCGCGGAGTGTAAATGTGGTTGAATTGTTGTCCGCGGCTATGATCGGAGAGGAAAGCGTAAAGGCGGCGGTCGCACCGGTGAGTGTAACTTCTCCCAAATTTGTCCCCGCCTCGTTAAACACGGCTAAACGCTGAATGGCCGATGCGCCCGCGGTAGTTCCACCAAGCAACGGGTTAGATGTTTCAATCGCAAATTCGATTTCAGAAATTGCCGTGGCGGCTCCATCAAGGTCGTTCACGGTGCCATTACCATCCTGTATTCGATAGGTAGCCAGTGCAAAGCTTCCGGCAGAACTGGCAATGGGGTTCGACTGGAAGTTAATGTATGGTATTCGTTCGCCTGCGGATGCGGAAACGGGCACGTACAAAAGCAGCGATTCGGTAGAAGAGATTACACTAATGTCCGGCGATGTTCCGGAGAGACTTCCAGCACTGATATTAATCTGGGTGGGGCCAAGCGGGTCAGGCGCGGAAGTGAACTGGAAGTTGGAGGGAAATGTAAGCACACCGGGCGTTGGGGTATTGAAACCAAGAATTGGTGCAGGTGAAAAAGGTCCATTGATAACATCCAGCGCGCGCGAATTGCTAAATGCCGTAAGCGGGCTCGTGAAATCTAGATCGCGGTTTTGAAAACTGTCGCGGGCTTCCACCACCACAGGTGCAAAATTTACATTGATGCTCGTGGTTGCGGGAATAGATGTAAAGTCTAGACTGGTTGCAGTTACCTCAATACGGTTTTCATCGCTCGTTAGCACACTGGTAATGCCGGTAGGCGCACCATTGGCCAACTGGGAACTGGTTACAGATTTTGCAACTAACGAAACAACCGCAAACGAAATTACCTGATTATCCACTGCGCCGTTACCGCGGAAACTGGCGCGCAGCGTTAGATTCTTAGTGCCATTGTCGTTTACTATCAATGGCGACGTAAAGGCGTTGAATGTTACCCGGCCAACCGTAGCGCTTTGCGCTACCGCCGCTGTCGGTACATTCACTTCTTTTATTTCGGTGGTACCATCATAAAGTGCTAACTGCCGCAGATTCTGGTAATTGGTAATATCAAATGTAATGGTCGTTAACTCCGTGGGGGTTCCGTCTGCGTCCGGCGAAACTACGCCACCATCCCGAACAGTGAATTGCTCCAGATCAATACCGTTGGTAGCGGTGATGTCGGTGAACTGAATCACTCGGTAATCTACATTAGCTGGATTTGAAAATGCTGCGTCAAGCACGATATCGGATGTGTTGGAATAATTGATCGTAATCGTGTTGCTAGCCACGCTAATGGGCCCTGCGGCCACAATCAGTTGCGCCGTGGCGCCATTAGCTGCGCCACTAACGCTGGTAAATCGAAAGGCAGGATCAAAAGAGATAATACCAGCTGTATTGGTCAGCGTTATGCTCGCCATCGAAATGCCAGCAGAGTTCGTAAGTGTCGGGGTTAACGCATAATCAAGATCAAGCACGCCGTTTACATCGTTCGCGCGGAGTACCGGGCTGGGCGTTACATTGGCATCGTATAGCTGAACGGCCCCAGGTTGGGTGGTGAAGTTAAATTGTGTAGCCACGGCCTCAATCCGATTTTCATCGCCCGTTAACACGCTGGCGATACCCACCGGAGTGGAGGTGGCTAGTTGTGAACTACTTACTGCAGCTGTGGCAACTGATACTACAGTGAATGAAACGACATGATTGTCCGTCACCTCGCCCGCCCGGAAGCTGGCGCGCAGCGTTAAGTTCCTTGAAGAATTATCCGCAACAATAAATGGTGCTAAAAATGCATTAAACGTAACCCGACCCACCGTTGAACTCTGTGGCGAAGCTACCGCTGGCACGTTCACTTCCTGAATTTCTTGGGTGCCGTCGTACAGTGCTAACTGCCGCAGATTCTGATAATTGGTAATATCAAACGTAATGGCATTTAGCCGGGTGTTGGTTTCGTCCGGGTCATTGCTTCCCCCACCATCGCGCACCCGGAATTCTTCTATTGCGAGGCCATTCGTTGCCGTAATGTCGGTAAATTGAAAATCTGTGTAGAGGATGTTAGACGGGTTTGCAAAGCCAGTGTTCAATACAATATCGGAGGTGTTTGAGTAGGTGAGCGTAATGGTATTACTATTGCGACTGAGCGTACCATCAGATACCTCCAGTTGCGTGGTTGCTCCGTTGCTTCCACCGCCGGTACTGGTTAATCGGAGCCCGGCAGCGAAAGTGATTATCCCCTGCGTATTCGTCAGCCCAAAATTCACCATCGTAATGCCCGAAGAGTTCGTAAGGTTTGGTGTTAGAGCATATTCAAGATCGCGTACAGCATTGGCGTCATTCGCATGCACGATTGGACTAACCGTAAGCGGCGCATCATACGGTTGTGATGCTGCCGGTTGGGTGATGAAGTCCAGTTGCGTAGCTACCGCGTTGATGATGTTTCGATCGCTAGGAGTTTGAGTGCCGGCAGCCACTGATCCCGTTGCCTTGGTCCATGTGCCGCCGGTAACTCTTCCCGTACCAGGGTCAAATTCCGAGCCTGCAGGTTGGGTGATTCTGGTTAAGCGAATGCGGATGTTATCCAAATCCCGAACATCCGGGGCGCTGGTTTTAAACGTTGCGCGAAGAGTAAACGTTGTGAAACCATTATCTGGAGCCACGATTGGTGAAGAAAGTGTAAACGCTGCCGTACCGCCGGTGAGTGTGATCTCGCTGAGTTTGGTTCCTACGGCATTGAAAATGGCTAACTGCTGAATATCGGTTGAGCCCGCAACGGTAACACCGAGGTTGTTGGTGGTAGTCACTTCAAATTCCAGCGTTGAGATAGAAGTGGCGGCACCGTCATCATCATTTGTCAAACCGTTGCCATCCTGCAATCGGAAGGTTGCAAGTGGAAAACCAGCTGCTGCGTTAGTGATCGGATTGGAATTAAACGAGATGTAAGGAATTCGGTTTTGAAAATCCGCTGTCTCGTAGGTAAGTACCGAAGCCGTTGACGAAACAATGCCAATGCCGTTGGATGTTCCGTTTAAGCCTCCGGCAGAAATCGTGAGCGCCGTAGGCGGTGTAGGCGGATCCGGTGCGGACGTAAACTGAAAGTTGCCGGGGAGCGTAAGCACACCGGGTGTTGGCGAATTAAAACTCAGGATCGGAGCGGGCGTGAAAGGGCCATTGATAAATGTAAGTCCACGCGTATTTCCGAAGGCCGTTACGGCGCTGGTAAAGTCCAGATCGCGATTCTGGAATCCATCGCGCGCTTCTACAACCACTGGCCCGAAATTCAGGTTAATGCTCGTAGAAGCAGGTACCGTTGTGAAGTCAAGTACCGTAGCCGTTACCTCAATTCGGTTTTCGTTACCGGTTAATGCGCTAGTAATGCCGGTTGGCGCGGGGTTGGCCAGTTGCGAGCTCGAGACCGCGTTGGTGCCCAATGAAACTACTGAAAAGGAGATCACCTGATTATCGATCACCCCGTTGCCCAGGAAACTCGCGCGCAGCGTCAGGTTCTTCAGTGTGTTGTCGGTTACCACGAACGGTGAGACAAAGGCATTGAACGTTACGCGGCCAACCGTAGCGCTTTGCGGAACCACAACGGTAGGCACATTTACTTCCCGGATTTCCGTTGCTCCATCGTAAATGGCTAGTTGGCGCAGGTTTTGGTAGTTCGTAATGTCAAACGTAATGGCACTCAAACGCGTCTCTGTTCCGTCTGGGTCGTTCAAACCGGCTCCACCATCGCGCACCTGGAATTGTTCCAGATCAATACCGTTGGCGGAGGTTAGGTTGGTGAATTGTATGTTGTAGTAGTCAATATTTAAGGGATTGCTAAAGCCGGTATTCAATACGATGTCGCTGAGAGCCGAATAGTTGAGTGTAATGATATTGCTGTTCCGGCTAATGGAGCCATCCGAAACCACGAGTTCCGTGGTAGCCCCATTAGCGCCTCCACTGGCGCTGGTGAACCGGAATGAAGCATTAAAGGTGATGACACCCGCGGTATTGGTGAGGCCAATATTGGCCATCGAGATGGCACTGGTATTGGTCAGGGTAGGCGTTAGGGCATAATCCACATCGCGAACGCCATTGATGTCGTTGGCGCTGAGCACCGGGCTGGGTGCTACGTTGGCATCATAGTTTTGAGTGGCGCCTGGTTGGGTAGTATAATCAAATTGCGTGGCCACTACTTCAATGCGATTGCGGTTGGCGGTTATATCGCTTTGAGCCCCTCCTGCTGAGGCATTGAAGAAGTCAGAACTCAGGAGGGTGGTAGTTGCGTTCGTTACCGCAAACTGAAACTGCACGTTATCGGTAACGGTTGCCGGGGTGTTGTTGAAGCTTACCCGCAGCGTAAAGGTGCGTGTACTGTTGTCAGCCGGGCCGTAGCCCAGAGTGCCATTAATGTTGCTGAACGTCACAGTGGCGGCGCCTGCCACTTCACCTAACTCAACGCCACCGTCATCGTACAGGGCTACGCGCCTGATGGCGCTGGGGTTACTGATGCTAAATGTAATATTGTTCATTAGGGTGGGGGCACCGTCCGTATCCGTGCCGGAAGCACCGCCATCGCGAATGGTGAACCGCGCTACCGCAATGTCGCCTGCGCCACCAGTGATATTGGTATTCTGGTAGTCGGCATACATAATATTGGAAGGTTCGGTAAAGGTGCCATCCCGAACAATATCAGCAGCATTTGAAGCCGTTAGGTTAAAGCTAGTGCTTGTCGCGTTTGTAAGCCCGGCTACGCTGGTAGTGATTGCGCGGCTGGTGGCTTTGGTAGAGAAGATGATGGGGGAGTACGTTCCAAGTCCGTTCGTGATGGTTACTGTCGGTGAAGTTGACAAGACGCCTGTAGACGAGAGGCTACCGGTGTTGCCATAGTCCAAGTCGCGCGAACCGAGGTTATCCGTTGCTTCAATGGTTACGGCCGGGGCGACTGCAATGCCAATCAGCGTGTTGGTGGGTTGCTGTACAAATCTAATCTCGGAAGCTGTTACGGCTACTCGATTATCGTTTACGTTGGTGCTGGTGCGGGCACCGCCCGTGCCAGCAGCGCCATCGCTGAAGGCAAAGGTAGATCCCGAGGTAAGGGCCGTAACGCTGCTTACCCCCAGTTCGAAATGTACATTGTCTGTTACCGTAGCATTAAAGCTGGCAAATACCTCGAATGTTTGTGAATTGTTATCCGGGGCAACAATATTTAATCCCGAAAATACTGCGGTAGGGCCACCAGCAGCCGTGGCCACAACAGAGGCACCGTTACGCAACGCGAGCAGTCGGAGATTACCGGGATTTGTCACGTTAAACGTGATGTTCGTAAGGGTAGTCGAGAGGCCATCCGGATCGGTTCCGTCTATGCCGCCATCCTGAAGCACAAACTCACCCACCTTAATCATGCCGGTTGGAGGAGGGCTGCCAATGGTAGCGCTGGCCGCCTGAAAATTGCGATAATCGATATTCGCGGGATAGACAAATGCGGCTTCCGAAACGGTGGATTCGTTGTTGCCCGACACGGTGATGCTCACGCTATTCTCGGAATTGGCAGCTGTGATCGAAGCGGTGGTGACCTCCATTGTAGAAGTACCTATTTGGGTAAAGTTGAATCCCGACCCTGTAAAATTAGCCAGACCACTAATGAAAGCTGCTGGTGCACTAGCTCCCCCGAGATTGGTGGGGTTGCCAGTGACTACAGTAAGGGCTTGTGCAAAATCAAGGTCACGGTTGTTGTTGGCATCCCGTGCTTCAAAAATGGGTTGTTGAGCAAGTGGTGATGCAGCAAACGCGCTGGCCGAGGGCTGTTGATCAATATTAATCTTGGTGGCAGTAACCTGTACACGGTTATTGCCATCACCGGACTCTACCAACTGACCTCCGGCAAATCCGCTACCCCCGGCTAAGATGAAGTCGGCCTCAGTTATCCGGAAAACAAGCGCTTTGCCATCAATATCATCGGGGAGTGTGCCGAGCAAGGAAGTACGCAGCCAGATTCTAAGGGTATAGGTCTTATTTTGGTCATCAAAGATTCGGCCGAGCTGATCTTGGCTTGAGGGGGCACTATTTGGGATACCCGTAAAGATGATCTGGTTGGCCGTAATGGAGCTGGCAACTATACTGGTTGCGCCAGTACTGGCAGGACCAGACAATTCGGCCCCCAAGATGGCCTGAGTCCAATCGTCCACGTCGCCAGAAATCAAATCCTTTCGATTAATTGTTAACCCCGCAATGCGGGTTGAGCTGTTATCGCGGGGAGGCGTGTCATCCGCAGCGGGACCGTCATCAAACACACGGAAGTCAAAGTTAAGCACCGCAGTGCCTTGTGTATTGATCAATGAGGAGAATGTGCCTGGCTCGATACCCGAGCCGGCGGCCAAAGTATTGGCGGTGCCCGCAATCGTGAAAACAGCGCGCGGATTATTGGACGCACCGTCGGCTGTGATGTAATTCGATGACAGAAGTGTTCCGTTGTAATCAAAAACCTTGAAGTGGTAGTTGGTTCCAGCGGTAAGGTTGGTAACCGTTACAGAATTACCCGAACCATTGTACACAACATAGTCATCTTCGTCTGAACCCCCGCCGCTCGGAAACAAATGCCCGGAACCAAACGCGGCATTGGCGGTGTAAGACACACCGTCCGTGGGGTTGGTAAATGAGGTTGCGGCATCATCATCTTGGCTGGCTAAAACGATTCGATTGCTACCGGTTCCATTAGCCCACGTTAGCGTGACCTGAGTTTGAGTGGTTCCCGAAAATACAATCGCTGTCGATTGGGTATTGGGCTCCGCGGCCAGTGTTGTTCGGCTGTTGGGGTTATTGGTGGCGGTGGTGGTATTATACACCGCCGTTGAACTACCCGCACCGTTGTATTCGTAGACGCGGAAGTGATATACGGTGTTGGCGGTGAGGCCGGTTAGATTTACGGTATTTGAGGTACCATCAAAGACTACGAAGTTACCGGTGCCAATTTGTGTACCCGAACCGAAGGCAGCGTTTGCGGTATACGAGGTGAGTTGTACGGGGTCGGCATCCACGGCCGATCCGGCCTTGGCCAGCACCAGCCTGCGATTGCCACCCCCCGATCCATCTACCGCATTAGTCCAGTTTACCGTCATGGTTGTTGTAGTTATAGAACTAAACGTGATGTTGGTTGCTTGCAGGGTGGGGGCCGTTTGCCGGTTGTTGGTAGGTGCGCCCGTTAATCGATAGTTTTCTGCACCGCTCGTGCCATTGAATTCGTAAACGGCAAAGTGATAGGTGGCATCCCCGTTAAGTGCAGTTAGGGTAAAAGGTCCGGAGCCAATGTGGACGACATAGTTTCCGGTACCGATTTGTGTACCGCTGCCAAAGGCGTTGTTAGCGGTGTAGGAGGTTCCGTCCACGGGGTTGCTATCGACAGCCGATCCCTGCTTAGCCAGCACGATGCGCGAGGCGCCACCACCATTGGTGAAATTGACATCCATAGCTGAAGCAGAAATAGCAGAGAAGATGATGCCGGAGGCGGCAGGACTGGGCTCCGCGGCCAGTGTTGTTCGGCTGTTGGGGTTATTGGTGGCGGTGGTGGTATTATACACCGCCGTTGAACTACCCGCACCGTTGTATTCGTAGACGCGGAAGTGATATACGGTGTTGGCGGTGAGGCCGGTTAGATTTACGGTATTTGAGGTACCATCAAAGACTACGAAGTTACCGGTGCCAATTTGTGTACCCGAACCGAAGGCAGCGTTTGCGGTATACGAGGTGAGTTGTACGGGGTCGGCATCCACGGCCGATCCGGCCTTGGCCAGCACCAGCCTGCGATTGCCACCCCCCGATCCATCTACCGCATTAGTCCAGTTTACCGTCATGGTTGTTGTAGTTATAGAACTAAACGTGATGTTGGTTGCTTGCAGGGTGGGGGCCGTTTGCCGGTTGTTGGTAGGTGCGCCCGTTAATCGATAGTTTTCTGCACCGCTCGTGCCATTGAATTCGTAAACGGCAAAGTGATAGGTGGCATCCCCGTTAAGTGCAGTTAGGGTAAAAGGTCCGGAGCCAATGTGGACGACATAGTTTCCGGTACCGATTTGTGTACCGCTGCCAAAGGCGTTGTTAGCGGTGTAGGAGGTTCCGTCCACGGGGTTGCTATCGACAGCCGATCCCTGCTTAGCCAGCACGATGCGCGAGGCGCCACCACCATTGGTGAAATTGACATCCATAGCCGAAGCAGAAATAGCAGAGAAGATGATGCCGGAGGCGGCAGGACTGGGCTCCGCAGCCAGCGTTGTTCTACTATTGGGATTGTTTGTTGCCGTGGTGGTATTGTAGTTTTGGGTAGCTCCGCTGCCGTTGTATTCAAAAACGCGCACGTGGTAGACTGTATTGCTCGCAAGATTTGTTACCGTTACTGAGTTACCCGACCCGTTAAAAACGCATTTTTGTCCGTTACCTAAGTCGGTGCCGCCGGTGTAATTGGAATTGGCCACGTAGTTTGTTGCCTCGCTGGGCACAAACGTGATCACAGCATCGTCAACTATAACAATCTTGTTTCCACCTGTTCCGGTCCAGGTTATGGTGAGCGAATTTTCAGTAATGGTAGTGAAATTAATATTGCTGGCCTGAGTCGCGGGCTCCAGTACTAACGTGGGGCGGTTGCCTTCCAAGGGGGGTGAGCCGGTGCGGTAATTGATCGCAGCGCCCGAACCGTTATACGCGTGGATGTCGTAGAAATAATCAACTCCGGGTGATAGCCCGGTTTGGTTAAACGTTGTTGCTGCGCCAATATACGCCACGATTTCTGTGTCGGCACCCGGGTCGAGGTCATCGCCAACGCTGTGAGCCGTGCCGTCTTGTGGCCCGGGCGCATCGGGAGATGCACCTTGTCTGCGCACAACGATATAGCCATCAGCGCCTCCTGCGCTGGCGGTCCATGACAATGTGTAGCCCGTGCCATCATTCAACAAGTTACTGAATACAAGTCCGGTAGGTTGGGCAGAGGGCACTGTCTGCAGCGTTGTTCGGGAATTGGGGTTATCACTTGCCGTGGTGACGTCATATACTTCAGCGCCAGCGGCCCCAGTATAGTTGTACACTCGCACCGTGTACACCGAGTTTGCGGCGAGGTTTGTGACTGTAATCGGGCCGCTATTACCGTTAAAAACGCATTTCACGATTCCTGCACCCCCATCTAAATCAGTGCCCGCTCCAAAATCGAGGTTGGCGCTATACGTGGTGTTGTTTGATGGAGTAAAACTACCAGCAGCATCCTGAATGGTGACGATTCGGGTTGACCCCGACCCGTTTGTCCAGTTTATTGTAAGCGTCGTTTCGCCAACGCTGGTAAAACTGACGTTACTTGCTTGCTGGCCAACGGCGGCTATGGCGGCACTACATACCAATACCACTGCAGCAACAAACGAAATTTGAGAAACACGGCTCGGTCGAGAGATTCGATTCATAAGTAAATTATTGTAGCAATACCGTAATAGTTCTTCGAAAAAAAGTTTAGGTCTCCTGGCTTGACTAAAATCTGATCAGTACAAGTTTTTCCTATTGGATCTCCCCATTCTTATCCATCTTCAGCAACATCACCACACGCAAGTTTGCGAGGGTTGTTGAACCAAGTACCACAAGGCCGCCATCGCGGGCTTGCCGCACGGCCACGCCCACATCGTTGGTTTGGTTGCCGTATCGTTGCCGCCAGATTTCGGTTCCAAACGCGTCTATTTTGATCAGTTGAAGATCAAATCCGCGCCCGGTCTCTCCGGGTAAATCATCTGACTGCGAGTCGTACGAGCCCAGCAGCACAATTCCGCCATCCCGGGTAGCGGTTAGTGCGTACCCGGTTTCATTAAACTGCGACTTTTGGGGGTCTTTCGTAGATACGATCTTTTGGCTGTTGGTAAACGTGGAGCCATCTTCATTAATGCGCTGGAAAAAAATATCATCGTTTCCGTTCACATTCGTTGTTCCTATTATCGCGTAGCCGCTGGTAAAAGGGGTGATGTCTGCTGCGGTCTCGTTATTGCCCGGGTTGCCAATCGGTAGGTCGAAGATTACCCGTTGGCTGTTTTGCTCCGCTTTAACCATCCGGATGTCTTTGCCGCCCGTGCGGGCCACGGTGCCGGTCCAGATTGCCTGGTTTCCTGCATTGAGTAATAGCCGCGGTGTAATGTTTGTAGCACCGCCGGTTCCATCGCCATACTGGCGCAACCACCTGCGCTGAAAATTAGCTCCGCTATAGCTTGCGAGGAACATCTTCTGGTTCAATGCCGTGTCCGAGGGGTTAACACCTAACACGAGCACGTCGGTGCCAGATTCTGCCAGCCCAACGCCCCGGCGTCCGCGCAAACCAGCGATTGAATCCAACCGCACTTGTTTACCGTCAACTCCCGCCCGAAGTACAAAGGGCCTGGGTACGCCATTGCGGATCCATTCGCCCGTAATCAAATACCCGCCATCTTTTCCCAGAATCAATCCATGGCCCACCAACTGCGGCTGAGTGGCATCGAAAAAATCTTCGCCAGCCGCGGGGTGAATTTCCACCCAGAGGAGGTTGCCGTGCACGTCCGTTTTGTACAACTTTATCTTGCTGCTTGCCGACTCTCCCAACCGCGCATCTACATTGGTAAGAATAACGAATCCATCATCAGCAGTTTGCTCAAACGCAACCGCTGTTTCATTAAAGCCACCGCTGAAGTAACGCAGAAATGTATCGGGTTTACCTATGGATTGATCATTTTCACTCAGGCAGGCGGATAGCAGTACAATTAAGGAGGCGGGTAACAAAAACCTCATGGCTTATCGGATTAGTTTTTTGGGTTTGAAGAATGGAACTAAGAAACCAATGTTAACGGCCAGGTTATTTTGCCGGATGTCGTTATTCTGGAACGCAAAGTCGAATACCGCCTCTGGTGTTGACCGGTTATTGCTGTTGATCAAGTTACGAAGCCCGTGTTGGTATCGAACTTCGCCCGTGACGTAAAACTTCCCGATCCTGACTTTTGCACCTGCGCCTAATTGAATTGAATACACCCAATTCGCAAAGGCTTCCGTTTGGTTAACCGTGCCCGTTAGCGTACTGGGGGTAGCTCCATTTGGTGTAATTGTAGTTGTGGGTATGCTCTCCACCCGTAAGCGCCTGCTTAGCGTTGGCCCGAAGGTAACGTACGTGCCAAAACGCTCGCCCAAGCGATACTGCATTAAAGGGCTGACATCAACCCACACCTGACTCACCTCTGCACTCAGCGTGCCCGAGTTTCCGTCTGAGATATCGGAAGACAAAATGCGATTGTTTTCATAGGTAAACCGGCGTGCAAAGTACATGAGCTCGGCAGCGGCCACAAGCCGCTGTTTCCAATTGTTTCGGAATTTGTTTTGTTGAAAAAGGTCACGCTCAAAAACCAGTCCGCCTTGAAAACCAACACCCGCATTGTAGTTGCCGGCACCTTGGCCGTTTCCGCCAACGTAGAAATTCGAAATGAAAACGGGCAACGTTGCGTTAACCGCGCCTTTAGCACCCACGCGAAATAACGGTTTGGTTCTAAACTTCCGGTAAAGGGTAATGAATTCGGCTGGGTCTACGGCTTCGTCAACCTCAAAAAAGGGATCAGCCTGGAGCAGCAGAATCATGTGGGCGTCTGCCTCTTTTGGTTCTTCTAAATATATGTAGGCTTGCGTAAGCAACTTAAATGCATCGCGCTTCTCCTCGGCAGACAGTTGGTCGCGCGTGATGCATGCTTCGAGAAGTTTTGGTACCTCGTGCAACCTTCCCTGTTCGTAGGTGGTCTGGGCAAGCTTAAGTATCTGCGTGCAACTCGCCGAGGTACGACCGGTTTGAGCAGCGGTGGTAAGCGCGCAGCCGATCAGGAGCGCGAAGAGAAAAATAATCCGCATGTGTGATTCTATTTCGGTAGGGGGTATTTGTCGCAGGTTTTGATCCTTTCCAGGTCACCAATGAACTGTTCCCATTCATCCGAGCTCAGATTTCTGGAAACATACTTGCACAACAGGCCGCCCATTGTTTCCACTTTAGTGGGCCAGGCGTGAATGGTTTCATTTGCTGTGGTAGAGTTGCTGTTCACACCCACAAGTAATTGCTCATCATCGGGGGTAAAGGTGGCGCTCCATACCCAGTCCGGGTTATCCACGAGTTTGATGGGCTGGCGGTTCATCTCGGCATCGCTCCAATTCCAGAGGCGCACGGATTTGTCTCGGCTGGTGGTGGCCATAAACGTGTTGGCAAAGTTGAATTTGATTTGTTCAATATGTTCACTGTGCCCGCTCAGGATTCGAGGTTGGCGGCTGCCGTCTTCCCAAATAATTCGGAGCAGGCCGTTTTGGTCGCCAATCACAATACGGCGGTTGTCGGCACTAAAGGCAATTGCAGTAATTGGAATGTTCTGGTTGCGGTAGAGCTCTTTGGCGGCGTAGTTTTTCGTGATATCGTAAACCATCAAGACACCATTCTCGCCAGCGGTGGCTAGTCGTTTCCCGTCGGGGCTTACCGAAATGCCGTTTACTTTGCCCGTTCTGGCGTCCACCACTTCTTGTACAGAATTCAAATCGGTGAACTTAATACTCCTGCCAGAGTTATCGCGCATCAGTGCTCCTTTGCCGTTGGGCAGGAACTCAACATTATCAATGCCATCGGTAAAGCCAGGTATTCGTTTTGGGGCTTGTTCAGGTTTTCTTAAATCAAAAAGCAAGGCATAATTTTTCGAAGCATCACCCGTAGTTACGCCACCTGCCAACAGCAGTGTTCCATCGGGACTCAAGTCGATCGAAAAGAACAGATAGTCACTCATCCGGGGCACCAGAGGGTCGGCTTTCCAGGTGCCATTGGATGGAGTCCACCGCAACACACGCCCGTCGCTACCGGCGGAATAAATCTGGTTTGATCCCGCATGGGTGACTAACGCCCGCGCAGCACCTTGCTCATGGCCCTTCAGGTTTTGGGTAATGGGGTCTCCGCGCTCGCCGGTTTCCTTGTTTGTGATTTGGTTCTTCAAAGCAAAATACAACCCATTGTAGATGTCGTCCTCGTACGGATAACCCTTTTGCTGCCGGTTAAACAAATAACCGGTTTCAGCTACCAGCGCTTGTTGTTCCGGATCGTTAGTTAACTCTTTAGACTTGATTGCAATCGCTTTTGCAACGGCCAAGTATCGCTCGCGCTGAGCAATCTCCTTTTGGATACGCGCGTTCTCGGCTTCTTGAGTTGCTTTCTCCTGGTTCTTTTTCGCCAAGTCAGCGTTTTCGTTTGCGCGTTGTTCATTTTTTACCGCCTCAGCCCTGGCAGCTACGGCTTCAATCCGTTTGATTTCAGCGTCTTGCCGCGCCTTCTCCGCTTCTCTTTTTTTATCTTCAGCGATCAGTTTCGCACGATCTGCCGCATTCTTTTCACGAATGGCAATTGTCGCCTGGTCGTCAGCGCGCTTTTTTTCGTCAAGTGCTTTTTGCTCATTCTCCCGGGCACGTGTTTCGTTTCGTTTCGCCTCGGCCCGCTGGTAAATCGCAAACACCAAAAACATCAGCGCCACCACCAACAAACTGCCAAACACAATCATGGCAGTACGTGCGCGCTGCAACTTGCGCTTCTGCTCCAGTTCTTTGATGCGTTGCTCGGTTTCGAATTCTTTTTTGGAGTACTCCAAAAAGATTAAGGTGCGCTCAAAAGCGGGGTGGTAGCGTTGCCCCCACACCAGCGTGGGCTTGTGCTTGGCCTGCCAGTTTAGGGCCAACTGCAAATCCGGTGGCCGCCACAAGCCGGCCTTGCCTACCTGATACATGGAGGCCGCTTCGGCCAGGCGGATGTACATGTTTACGGCTTCCGATTCATCGTCCACCCAGTTTTTCAGGCGCGTCCAGATGCGCATCAAACTCTCGTGCGAGATATCGATCATCGATTTTGAACCCATCACCATGCCATGGGAAGGGGTAAGCAACGAGCGGCCGGGTTCCCGGAACTTTTCAATCACACCTACCACATCGCTTTCTGATACATCGGCAATGGCGGCAATCTCATTCAACCGGGTAGGTCTGCGGATGCCGAAGTTCTCGCCGCGTTTTTCGGTGATGGCTTTGAACATGACCTCGCAAATTCGCTTTTGCTCGGTATCCAATTCTTCATACGCTTCGTTGGCATGCATCGATAACGCTTCGGCCATCGTGCCGATGGCCTCATAGTGCTTCAGGTCTACCGCCTCGGCTTCGTAATCGCGGTAATGGCTCCAGTAGCTCCACGTGCGCATCAAGGCATGCTGCAAGATCGGCAGTTGGTCGGGGTTATCGCCTAAATCATTCAGTAGTTGCTGTACCAACCGCGGTGCAATCTGCGCCCCGCCTACGGCTACTGGCCCTTCAATCGCTCTGCGCTTTTGGTCGCGCGTCATCTGCGGAATCAGGTAGTGGCTGTCATTGATTTTGCGGGTAAGCTCGGGGAATTGCGCGCAATCGCCAATAAAGTCCGAACGCATGGTAATGGCGATGTAGATCGGGGCGTCTTCATAGTTCACCGCCTCCATCAACAGGTTTACAAAAGCGAGTGTTTCATTTACCGAGTTGGGGTCGGTACTGTCTTTAAACCGGAAGAGTTCTTCAAACTGATCCACCAGTACGAGGTAGTTGATATCCGACCGTCTGCGGGATTGTTGAATCGCTTCAACCAAGCCAAGCGAACTGCTGCGCAGCAGGGTGGAGACAATAGTTTTTTTGATTTTTCTGTCCTCTACATTCGCATCAGTATACTCTTTTGAGGATTTGAGCAGCGATTCGGCCAGGTTATCGATGGGGCCGGCTCCGGGGCGCGTAACCACCACTTCCCAGTTTGAACTGGCGTCCGTGAGGAACCCTCCGTACAAAATGGGCAGCACGCCGCAATAAATAAACGAAGACTTACCACTTCCAGAGGGACCAATTACACCAACAAACCGGCTCTTGGAGAGCTTAAGCAGCACTTCATCGCTTTGCCCTTCGCGGCCAAAGAACAAGTGACTTTCTTCGATTTTGAATGGACGTAATCCGGGGAACGGATTTAGTGTGCTGATTTCTGATAGTTGTCCTACCGAGGTACTCATAGGCTTACGAGTTAAAAGTCTTGTAAAAACGTTTTCAGAGATTCAATGGATCGATGGGTATCGTTTCCAGTGATGATTTCCATATTCTGGCTTTTCAGGTTTTCGCTGTCGGGCACCGGTTCGGTGGATACGATCGCTTTTCCTTTTATGGGTTTCTTCCGGCCGAAGCCTGGTGCTTTTAGCAGATCTAATACCTTCATGCGCACCCATTGATCATTCACTCTGTTCTTAAAGATAATTGCGCCATCAAAAGACTTTAGGTTTTCGATGTGGCGTTTGCGCGAATCCATTAAGTCGCCCTCAAACGCAGGCAACAACACTTTAAAACCAGATTTTTCAATCGCTTCGCGGAAAGGTTTTACGGCATCCATGTCCACCCGGTCGTGCATTAAGTAGATGGCTTTGCCCAGATGATCTTCGGCCTTGCGGTCGTTCGACTCCAGCAATTCTTCACGCATAATGTTTTTAAAATCTTCCAAAGGGGTTTGTAAGATTTCGGCACCTTCTTGTGCTTCCACATCACGTTTAATGGTGTCGATAAAAGCTTTTTGCCGATCGCTGGCATTTTTTAGCGTGGGAGCGATCCAAACCAGGCGCGAAAACTCTTCGCCACGCTCTTTACGTGCAAAGCTGTGCTCTGCAGCCAGTCGATTCTGGATGTCTACCACCGAACGATCACTGCCTTCAGGAATTTCGCCATAGGCACTACCGATCAGGTGAATGGACATGGCACTTGCCTCCAGGTCGGTTCTTACTTGGCGTTCCAAGTCGGTAGCGTTTCCCGGTAAGGATTGGCCCGGTAACACTACATAGCCGTGGCGTAGCAACTCACGCTTGATGATGTTGCGCTGTACGGACAGATCGTGGCCGGTTTCCGCCAGATAGATGGTTTTACGTTTAAATAGGTTTTTTACTTCTTGGCGCGTGCCCTCGCGCAGCAGGAGCAGCGTTTCGCTGATGTCGTACGCCAAGTCGACCATCTTCATCCAGTATTGCTTCTCCGCCTCCTGGCTGAAGAAATCAGAGTACTCTTTCATCTGGCCGGTTTCCGCATCCAGTTGGTACATTTCGTAACCAATCATATCGCGCAAACGTGGCGGTTGATCGGCTGCGGATAACGGACTCTTTAAGACTTTGAAAACCCGATTTCCGGTGCCGGGCTGAGCTGCTTTAACAAAGGCTTCTACGGTATCCAAACAACGGCCAGATTGGATGAAATCGCGTGACAGAATGGTGATTAGTGCACCAGCGTTATCCATGGTGGATGCTGTAACGGAATCGAATTCGGCTTTTAATACGATATTGGGTTTGGTGCCGAGTACCTGAAATAGCATCAGGTCCAGAAATTTTTTAAACTGACTTACCCAGCCAGCCTCTCCTTTTTTGAGGGATTCGTTATCTTTTTCTGCAAAGGTGATTAGCGCATCTATTTCGTAAGCCATAGGTTTAAAGCGTGGTGGTTTTAATTCGGTTTTTCAAAAAGCCTTGCACCATTTCGTAGTGGTTGGCCATCACAAAGTAGAAATCAGAAAGATTGAGTTTAAATACTACCGTGCGTTCGCGGGCTACAGTTTCGTCTACCGGAGTAATTGGACCATCGGAGAAGATGTCGCCATAAACATCACCCTTTTTCAAGGTTAGTTTTTCGCCCGAGGCAAGGGTAACGTCTACCGAACCGTGGGCAACAATCAAGATCGGGTTGTCGTCCGTATTTGCCGCGATCATCTTCGCGCCGGATTGAATGTCTACGGGTTGAATCTTATCGGCCAACTCCGACAAAAAGTTACCTGGAATTAAGCCGAACGCAGGAATCTGCTGTAGAAAAAAGACAATCTCAATTAATAGGAAGAAGCCATCATCCAATCCATCCAACAGTTGGTTGTTTGCGATGGATGAGTCCAGAAACTTTTTGTCTTTATTTGGCAGCCGGTCGGCAATGGCCTGATACGCGTTTTTGTCCTTATTATATATTACCCAGGCTGCGGTTTCCTGTAGCAGCTTGTCTTGGTTAAAGAGCTGACTCACCAATCCGCGGCTCACCCGGAAATCGGGCAGGTAGGCGGCGAGGTGCACAGCGCATGCCTTTGACCACCGGTTATTAAAATTGAAATCGCGATTTAGAACATAGTTGATTACCTGTACGGGATTGTACTGTTCTCGAGGGAAGTACACCTGTAACGCATCAATTTTATCCGTAGTACGCGTATCGTCTAGCAGGGGGATCAACTTTGGCTTCAGGTCTTTGTCGAGGAATAAATCCAAAAGCTCAAGGGCATATTGAATGCTGTCGGGAGTGGCGGTGAGTAAGTTCTCGCGCACCAGTTGCACGCTTTGCGGATCATAAATCAGTGAAAGCAAAAGGGTGATTTGGTCGTAGTTTTCGCGGGTTTCTTCTGTAAGTGCCTGGCGGAGTATCAGGAATGGTTCTTCGTTGGGAAGTTCTTCAATCGCGGCCAGGTTCCACAGTGTTTTGCTCATCTCTGCATCCAGCAAATCTTTTACAATCGTAGCTTCGCGACCGCGGGCTTGGTAGTTTCTGTAGCGTAGGGAGAAAAGAATTTGTTTTACAATGCGTTTGTCCGGGTAATCGGCTTTTTTCCACAGTAGTGTAAACCCTTCTTCGCTACCAATACTACCCATGATCTGCACAATCTTGAGCATCACCTGGTCGGTTTGCCCTGCTTTATGGAATGCATTTTCCAGTGCAGGCAGCACAGGCGCACCCGCCTCTTTCAGTGCGGCTGCCGCTTCGTGGCAATAGGTGGGCGAGGAGAGGAGTTCGATTAACACCGGCCAGGTTTCGGGGCGTTTTATTTTTCGTGCGGTTAACAATGCCTCGCGCCTTACGCGTGGATCAGCATCGCGCATCAACTCTAATAAAATGAAGATTGTTTTGGTGCTCACCAACTGGCGCAGCAATTTCGCTGCCAGCAAACGATCGTTGCTTTTGGGTGCTTTGCTCAACTTCACCAGATTATCCACGGAAATGGACAGCAAGTCGCTGTCGGACATGGCCGATGATGCCTGCGCTGCGAGCCCCTTCATTTCATCGGTTTCGCGACCCAGCCCGAGTTCGTGAATCTTCTGTTCAGCGAAACGTTGAATCTTTCGGTTGTCGCTTTCGCGCAATTGTAAAATGGAGCTTTCAAACAGCGCAGGCTCCATGCGCTCCATTAGCTTCAATCCATAAATCACCTTTCCTTCTGCAGAGCTATTTACTTCTTTATCTAAGATACTGTTAAGCGTGTATTCGCGCTCGGGGTGTTCGTGTTCAACAAGATTGCGGCTGGCACGAAGCGAATCTTGCAACGTTTCGCGGTAGCCCCGGTACATGCGGTTGGTTACCCAATACCAGCACCCCAACAGCGGCACGGTAAACGCGGTAATGGAAATGAGATCAAAAATCTTGAATTGGTTGATCAGCACGATCAAACCCCCGGCAAAAATGCTGGCAATGGCGGCCACCATGCCTTCCATCTTGGTTTGCGCATCCAGTTTGATACGTTTATCAATCGGGATGTAATACATTTTTAGAACGGGGTCGTCCATGGCGCCTTTTAACGAGTTTACAAACAGCTTGCTCATGGCGATCATGATAAAAAAGAAAATTACGGAGTTACCCGTTTCATAACCGAAAATAATGCCCAGCGTGAGGGCGCCTGCGGTAAAGATGATGAGGATTAGCGGGTTGATGATGAGCGACACACGCAAGCCGTACTCGTTGGTAATCCGGTCGGCCCCGAAGGTGGCAAACAAGAATCCAAAAATTACAATCGTAGCTTCAAACAACGATAGGAAGTAGGGCAATTCTTCTTGCGAAAACCGCGAGGTGGTTACGTTATAGAAGGAGTAATCAATGAATCGCAGGCTGATGGTAGAAATGATTACAAACACCGCCATGGCCACCAAATACCTTGATTTGAAGAAACTCACTACCCCGAGCTTTTGTAGCTCCGAATCGTTGCCTACATCGCTTTGCAGTGTTTGAGCGGACTTTAGGTAGCGTTTGGATAGTACGATAAAGGCCACGAGGAAACCCATTGCACTTACGAGCGAGATCGTGTACAACGTTTCGGTTTGTACGCCAAAATTCAGCATTACAGGAATGGTAAAGAATGCCAGAATGGACGCGATGTCTACCCCTACGTCTACAGAGCCAATCACCCGCTTTGCCTGCCTCAAGTTGAAGATCCGGCCAAACGCACCCCAGAACACTAACTGCGAAAGGAAGGTAAAGGGGAGTACGAGTGTGAAACCAAAGGCAAAATGTACGTCTTCATCCCCGAAAAGGGCGGTGATGTATTTATCACCAAATTCAATAACGCCCACCAAAACGATGATTACAATCAGGTTAACAACGGCCAGCACGGTAAACGGAATGCGTCCTTGCAATTGGTTGTAAATCCAAGTGGCCATCAGACCAAACACCCCCGATACAAGCAACGCTACAGGAAAATCCTTGCCTTCGTCATAATGGTTCAGGAAAAGTGTTTGCGAGGCAACCGTAACGGTGGCCAGAAATAGACCCATCAAAAAACTAATGAGCAGAAGGAGGGAAACCGGACCGACCTCGTCCTGTTCTACCCCCAACAGTTTTTGTAGCGTTTTCTCCAACGTAATTGGGTTTAAAAGCCTAATTTCTTTAAGAATAGCGAAAAAACCTATTTTAGCTTTAGTTAATTCCAGAATTAATCAATACTTCATACTCAGGTGTTTGTGTAAAAAAACGGTTTCGTTTGGTCGAACACCTCTTGCTTGTAAGTTTCCGGGCGGTTTGTACAACTTTTTTGTAAATCGGCCCACTACATTTGATGGCGAAATTTAACATATGCGGTACAGATTCCCGGTACTTCTCCTTTGGCTCGTGACATTTACTATCGGCTTCGGCCAGAAGTCGCTCACCGAAGCGCAGCGGTTTTTTTCGATCAAAGCCTACGAGCAAGCGTTACCTTTGTTTGAGCAAGCTTTTCGCGAGGGAATTAAAGACCCGGCCGCCTACTATCAAGCTGCGCAGTGTTTCAGCCGCATGCCCGATTTGAATACCCAGATCAAGGGTATTCCGTATTTCGAGAAGGCCTTAGAAAATTCCAAAGGTTTGCCGCCCACTATTCATTTTGAGGCCGCTCAACTTTATCTGAAGAACGAAGATCTGGTGCAGGCGCTGAAGCAGGCGAATGTGTATAAAGACCTGACGAAAGCCGACAAAAAAGCACAAACCGACGCGGCCCGCTTGATTGATGTGATTCAACGTGCTTCCGCGTTCATGTCCGTGCCGCGCGATTTTAAAGTAGCTGCGTTTCCGGGAGCAGTCAATACCGTTTATACAGAATACAACCCCGTGGTTTCGGCCGATGAAAGCGTAATGGCATTTACGGCATTACGACCGAATACAGGCAAAACGCGGTCGGCCGATAAGTTTATTGAAGAGGTGTACATCTCCTATAATCAGTCGGGCGCCTGGTCTGAACCGAAGGTGATCCCGTTATCAAGCGAAAACAATGTGGGCACCGCAGGTATCTCGGCCGATGGCCAGAAGATGTTGGTTTTTATTGGTGGGTTGTCAGACCCGGGCAATTTATTACAGATCACCAAAACGGGTGATACCTGGTCGAAGCCTTCGCTTGTTAATCCGCTATTAAATTCACCCCAACTAGAATCAACGGCCAGCATAACGCCCGATGGCAAGGTGATCTACTTTGCCAGCGACCGGAAGGGAACCCTTGGCGGGATGGACCTCTGGAAGATGGAACAAAAAGCAGATGGAAACTGGAGTGCACCAGTGAACCTGGGCCCCACCATCAATACAAAGGACAATGAGGATGCCCCCTTCATTCATCCTGATCAGAAGACCTTATTTTTTACTTCGGATGGACATACCACCATGGGTGGCCGCGATGTTTTTGTAACCCGGCTGGTGGATGGAAAATGGACAAAGCCCGAAAACATGGGGTACCCGGTTAACACCACCGCTAACGACAACTACTTCACGTTGCTGGCAGATGGTAAGCGCGCCTATTTCTCTTCCGATCGCAAAGGGGGAAAAGGCGCCCAGGATATTTATTATCTGGATATGCCGGTAAACTCTTCCAGCATTCCGCTTACCATGATCAAGGGAAAAATTTTAAACGGTGAAACCGGTAAGCCGATTCCTACCAAAATGTACGTGGTAGACAATTCCAGCAAGAAGGAGGTAGAGTTTGTATATGATCCTGACCCGGAAACCGGCAACTACCTGATTATCCTGCCCCCAGCGAAGAACTACGATATTATTATTGAGTCGGAAGGGTTTCTGCCCTACACATTAAATGTGAACGTGCCGAATCAAAATCATTTTTACGAACTCTACCAACAGGTAACCTTAAAAACCATAAAACAATTCGATGTAGTGGTAGGGCAAGAAGTGTTAGTGAAAAATGCATTTTATGATACCAACCAGGACGCAAAGACCGATCTTCGGAAAACACATGAAGCCAAACTGGTGCAGTCCGGCAACGTAGATGTGTACGACATGATGTTGGATTTAATGGCCTCCAACGACAGCGAGGGTATTGCCTACCTGGTGGACTTAATTAATTTGAAAGACGGGGTTGACGAGATTAATTTTGACGAGAAGACGAACTCAAAAATTGAAGTTGCCACCCGTACGTATTTCTACGATGAAAGCGATGAAAGCAAGTTTGAGAAGAAGCAAGTTGAGGGTAAGCAGATTCTCACCCTGCCTACCATGTTTGTGGCGGAAGAAGCCCGCCGCCTGAAAGAGGGCAAGAAACCAGCCGTGTACGACCGCGCGTTACTGGGCAAAACTGTAAAAGTCTATTTTGAGGCGGGCAAGAGCGAGATTAAGCCACAGTATCAAACGGAGTTGGAAGGCCTCCAAAAGGCATTGACTCAGTTCTCCGATTTGGGTATCGAAATTTCAGGTTTCGCTTCCGCGGAGGGTTCAGAGGATCTGAACCGCGAGCTTTCCAACAAGCGGGCGATAGCGGTGCTGGAGTACTTCAACCACAAAGGGCTAGTGCGCAGGCGCATTGTAGCGCGTGGTTACGGGGCCACAAAAGATCAGGTGGCCGCCAAGGAAGAAGGCCGACGTGTGGAAGTTAAGGTGGTAGACTTGCAGAACACGGGTAAGTAATGATTTTTCATCGCACATAAAACTTTTGGTTTTGATTTGTAGGCCATTTTTTTGTGGCCATGAATCGATTTTTTTTGTTCTGTTTTTTTGTTGTCGTTGCTGTCTACACCGTTGATGCGCAGCCAGACACCGTGGCGCGCCAGTTAGAGGAGGTCGTGATCCAATCCAATCGCATCCAAACTGGTTTTGATGAGACTTCTGCCAGCGTAATTGTGGTTGGCCAGGCGCAATTGCAACAAGCACCCGGTCAGAGCATTCCCGATGTGCTCCACTACTTTGCCGGCATCGACATTCGGCAACGTGGGGCCAATGGTGTGCAAGCAGATCCGGGCATTCGCGGATCTACTTTCGATCAAGTCCTGATCCTCATCAACGGAATCAAAATTTCTGATCCGCAAACCGGCCACCACTCGCTCAATCTCCCGATCGACATTGAGAACGTTGAACGCGTAGAAATTATTAAAGGCCCGGCTGCGCGCATCTACGGCCAAAACGCGTTTGCCGGAGCGATCAATATCATCACGAAAAATCCAGAGCAAACATTTGTAAAAATACAGGCAGTGGGTGGCGACTTTGGGCTGGGCGGCGCGCGCGTATCCGGAGCGTGGGCGGGGGCCAAGGTTCGGCACTATGCGTCCTGGAGTACCGATTTTTCCAACGGCTATCAGTACAACACGGATTACAGCATGCGTAACTATTTCTACCAGGCCGAGGCAAAAACAAAGGTGGGCAAACTACAGTTTTTGGGCGGCTTTACTGATCGGAAATTTGGCGCTAATGGGTTTTACGGTCGCGCGGATTTTCGCGACCAATACGAGGAGATACAGACCAGTTTACTTGCTTTATCGTTACAAACCGCGCCCGCAAAAAACTGGAACATCACGCATCGGCTTTACTGGCGAAGAAATCAAGACGAGTATTTGTTCGTTCGTTCCAACCCGGCGTTTTTCAGGAATTTGCACATCAACAGCACGGTTGGTTACGAAGTAAATGCACAACTGCGCAACCGTTTTGGCGTAACCGGTATTGGATTAGATGTGAACACACTCACGCTGCGCAGTAACCGGTTAGGAAACCGTGAGCGTACGGTTGCAACCTTGTTTTTGGAGCACCGGTTTGAATGGTTGGACAAACGACTGGATTTTACACCCGGTGCCCAACTTAACCACTACTCGGATTTTGGCACCAACGTTTTTCCGGGCGCAGATGTGGGCTATGTGCTCTCCAACAAACTGAAGGCGTTTGGAAATATCGGGTACACCTACCGCGTGCCTACCTACACCGATTTGTATTACCAGGATCCGGCAAACGTTGGCAATCCGGATTTGCAACCCGAACAAGCAATTTCCTATGAGGCTGGACTAAAATGGATCAACACACCACAACTGCAGGCACAAGCCGCTTACTTTCGCAGAGATGGCAGGCGTATTATTGATTGGACGAAGGCGCAAGAAACCGATCCGTGGCGCCCCGATAATCTTAATAACGTCATTATGAGTGGGCTGGATGTAACCGCAAGCTACGCATTCAATCATGTAGCAAAAAAATCAATCGTGCAGCGTTTGGAAGTGGGTTATGTTTGGATTGATGCCCGGGAAGTCAACAGCTTACAATTTTCGCGGTATGCGCTTGAGAACTTAAAATACCAGCTCACGGCTACCCTGCAATTGCGGTACACTGATCAACTTCGGCAAACGATCAGCTACCGTTTTTTTGATCGCATGAACTTACCGGACTATCAGGTGATGGATACGCGGTTGGGTTGGTACGGAAAACGGATGACAGGATTTGTAGATATCACCAACCTGTGGGACGAGCGATATCAGGAGACCAATTTGGTTATTCTGCCGGGCCGGTGGTTTCGGGCCGGCTTCGCTTATACATTCTTTCCTTCAAAATAAAGATGGTAATGATTTCTACAGCCAGGGTTAAATGGGCTTTGGCATTGTGGGCACTGGTCGCGCGCGGCCATGTACTCCGCTATGGTTAGCTCGGTTTTGCATTTCCCGCACAGAATAGCCTTTTGGTGCCAATCCGATCGTGGCCAAACTTGTGCGGGGTGATCTGCAACCGCTTCATGACATTCAAAGCAGGGATAAAAACGATTGCAGCAGGCAAAGCGTATCGCAATAATGTCGTACGGTGACGAGTAGTGCACGCATCGGGTTTCGCTGTCAACAACCAGGCCGAATATACCGGGCTCCATTCCGTCAAGAGAATGGGTGAATAAGATCATTGCCAATGTAACCCTGCACGTGCACCAGAGTATGGTTGTTTAAAATCATAAGCGTAAGCGTGAGTCTCTTCATAAAGTTAAATGTCGGTTTGTTTAAGCGCGAAATGCCTTAGAAGTAATATTTAGGTGCTTTTTTTGCGAATAACGAAGGAAAACATCAACAAGATGTTTCAACATTTGTTTTCTCTTTGGAAAACATATTGCATCGGAATATCTTTCCAAATCATTTTTTAACCTAATTTTAAACTCCTTGCTGTCGTTCGTGCTCAGTCAAGCAAAATCTTTTTTTATTGTTCTCTTTAGTGTTGCGAGCTGGGGCGTTGTTGCTTCTACCCACTATGCGTTGCCGCGTGAAATAAACCGCGTGCGATTGGACGACCAGGTGGAAATCTTTATTGATTCGTCTGATCGTGTAACGTTTGATGAAATACAGACCACAGATTTTAGCAGGCGCTTTACATCCCGACCTGGGCAAACCTTGGCGTTTGGGTACTTGCCCCACACCATTTGGCTGCGTTGCACCATTACCAATACCGCCGTTGGCAAAGACTGGTATTTGGAAATTCCTGCTGCTTTTTTGGAATATGTGGACTTCTACCAGTTCGAGGCGGGCGCCTGGCGTGCTACGTATGGCGGTTACTATCGTCCGCACCGCGACCGCGGCGTACCACATACCGGCTTTGCGTTTCCGCTGAAATTTGAGGCGAACGGCGCCGCTACGTTTTACATCCGTATTGCGGGCGCAAGCCCAAAGACTTTTCCACTGTATGCCGTTGAGCGGGATACATTCATTGCAGATTCCGATCGTGAAACGCTAGGCTATGGTGTTTTTTTTGGCGTACTGGGTGTGATGTTTTTCTTTAACCTGATTATCGGCATCACGTTAAGGCAGGTGAATTACCTCTTATACGTAGGCACCATTTTTTGTTCCTTCTTTGTTTTTGCGTCGGCCTCCGGATATGCCGGCAAATACCTGTGGCCGGAGTACCCGATGATGAATTTCTACGCAGGCCGAATGATCCTCGGTGTATTTGTTGTTTTTCTGGCCTTGTTTGCGATTCGTTTTTTGGAAACCAAGCGCTATTCCAAGGTGTTGCATTACATTCTTTGGTCGCTCGTTCCGCTGGCAGGAGTCTCTACACTGCTGGTTGCCACTGGCATCAAATCATCGGCCGGAAATACGCTATTAGCCCTAACCTCAGCCCTTTTGATTGTGGCCGGCATTGTGTGCCGCATTCGGGGTAACAAAGTGGCAATTTATTTTATAGCCGCCTGGACGTTCTACCTCACGGGTGGCATAATGTTACTGTTACGCAATGCTGGAGTTTTCGAGTCTAATTTTTGGACTACCCATTTGCCGGAGATTGGCGCGGCCCTCGAAACCGTTATCATTGCGTTTGCGCTGGGCGACCGCTACCGCCAATTCAAAGAGGAGAAAGAACAGGCACAACGCCTGGCGTTGCAGGTACAACGTGAAGCCAACGAGAAACTGGAGCGCACGGTAAATGAGCGTACCGAACAACTTTCAACTACGGTTACCGAGCTGAATACCCTGCTGGCAGAAAATAAGGAGCAAACGGAGATCATCAGGGAAAAAAATGCGGAGCTCGATGCCTTCTTCTATGGTGTAAGCCATGACCTTAAGACTCCCTTGGCGTCTCTGCTGTCGTTAACCGCCCTGGCAAAAATAGAGGTGGTACACCCGAAAGCAGACCAGTACTTTGCCATGCAAGAGCGGGAACTCAATCGTATCAATTCGATTATTCATGATTTGGTTGCGATTACCCGAATTGATCATGAGACCATCCGGAAAGATCACATTGACTTTGATAAAATGGTGGCGGAGTGTTTGCAGTCGTTGCGCGGCTTGCCAAACTTTGAAAAGATCCGTTTTATCAAAGACATTGCGCCCGTACCTTCGTTTCAATCGGAATGGATATTCCTGAATAACATTATTCAGAATCTGATCGAAAATTCGATTAAGTATGCGGGCGAAACCGATCCGTATGTAAAAATTGCCATTCAGCGGGCAAACGGAAATGTGAACATTGAGGTGTCAGACAACGGAATGGGTATTCCGGCCGAGCATCAATCGCGGATTTTCGACATGTTTTACCGAGCCACTGAATTGTCGCAAGGAACAGGCTTGGGCTTGTTTATTTTAAAGCGCTCGGTGAATCGATTAGGTGGTACGATTGAAGTAGAGAGCACACCTGGCGCGGGTTCCACGTTTCGGGTGCAGTTACCGGCCTAGCCGCCTGGCCAGAAATATTGGACTAGCTCAAACAATTGTTCGTGCATAAACCTTGCGCGGGCGGTTGCAGCTGTTTAACTTAATCGCTTACTTCACGCATGGCCTCTACCAAACCTACGCTAACGTTCGCGCAAATCATCAACATGAACGTGGGCTTCTTTGGCATCCAGTACAGTTTTGGATTGCAGCAAAGTGCCGTTAATCCCATTTACGACTTTTTGGGCGCGAGCCCCCATGAAATTCCGATGTTGAACCTCGCGGGCCCCGTAACGGGTTTGTTGATTCAACCCATTATCGGTGCATTGAGTGATAAAACCTGGAGCCCGCGCTTTGGGCGAAGAAAACCGTATTTCTTTATTGGGGCTGTTTTATGCTCGGTGTGTTTGTTCTTCTTTCCCTTCAGCAGCGCACTGTGGATGGCGGCCGGTCTGTTATGGATTTTGGATGTGGGCAATAACACGGCTATGGAACCGTACCGGGCCTTTATTGCAGATAAACTTGATGACCAGCAGCGGCCTACGGGTTTTCAAACACAGAGTTTTTTTACCGGGTTAGGCCAGACCCTCGCCAACGTATCGCTGTTTGTGTTTCCAATCATCATCATCGGCAAGACCGGTGCGATTCCGAACTGGGTATTTGCCTCGTTCTTTCTCGGTGCGGTGTGCTCTATCGCCACCATCTGGTGGAGTATGCACACCACGCCTGAGATACCGCCCACAGATGAAGAGATTGAAGGATTCAAACGAAAAAATCAGGGCCAGCCACATTTGGTCGCACAGTTTTTCATCTCCATCGCTACCTCGCTCATCGCCTATTTGTTTTTGTTTCTGATGGCTATTCCGGCGTTAATCTTTCCAAAACTCCTGCCGCGGATCGTGGCAGCGTTAAAAAAGAACTCGTTTACGCGCATCATCTTTGCGCAAAACCTGGAAATTATCGAAGCAATTTTGGAGATGCCAAAAGTAATGTGGCAATTGGCGTTGGTGTATCTCTTTCAGTGGTATGCCTTGTTCTGTTATTGGCAAAACGCTTCTAAAAGCGTGGCCCTGTCAGTATGGAAAGCTACTCCAGCCTCTGATGCGGGCGCTTACGAAGCGGCCGTGAGCTGGACCGGATTGGTGAACGGCTGGTACAACATTGTTACTTTTTTAACTGCGTTTGCACTGGTTGGTTTTGTAAGGCGCAGTTCGCCTAAGATGGTTCACTTTTGCTGCCTGGTTTTGGCTGGCGCTGGTTTGCTCGCATTTCCGTTCATCGAAAACAAATACTTGTTGTTCCCGGCCATTACCGGATTTGGCGTAGGCTGGGCCAGCATGATGGGTATTCCTTACTTGCTGGTGGTGGGAAAAATTCCAAAAGAAAGATACGGTGTGTACATGGGCATTATTAACATGATGATTGTGGTACCGATGATTTTACAAACAGTATCATTTGGATTTATTATGAAGTACCTGTTGAATAACAACAGCAGCCACGCGGTGCTTTTTGCCGGCGTTTTGTTGCTCTTGGCAGCGATGGCCACGCTCCTTATTCGCGGGTCGGCTTCCGTCTCCGAAACGCAGTTCCAATCAACCGGGCATTAACCTTTATGACCATATATCTTGCAGAATTCTTTGGTACGCTATTGCTGATTTTAATTGGTAATGGTGTTGTGGCAGGTGCCTTGTTGCGGGGCAGCAAAGCTGAGAACCCGGGGTGGTTTACCATCTGTTTTACCTGGGGGCTGGCGGTTACATTGGCAATCTATGCAGTAGGGCAAATCAGCGGTGCCCATCTTAATCCGGCGGTAACGTTAGCCTTCGCTTGGAAGGGGGATTTTCCGGCCAGCCGGGTGTTGGGCTACATTGCGGCGCAAATGGGCGGAGCGTTTGTTGGCGCCGTGTTGGTTTGGGTGCACTACCTGCCGCATTGGCGTGGTACTCCGGATGCGGTAGCCAAACGAGCGGCGTTTTGTACTGCGCCCGCCATTCGCAATCGCGTAACGAACTTTTTGAGTGAGGCGGTGGCCACTTGCGTGCTGATACTTGGGCTCTTGTTTATCGGCACAACAAAGTTTGCAGATGGGTTTAGTCCCATAGTGGTGGGGTTGCTGATTATGGCCATTGGCCTTGGCTTGGGCGGCCCCACGGGTTTTGCGATTAACCCCGCGCGCGACCTTGGCCCGCGCATCGCACACGCATTGCTGCCCATTCACGGCAAGGCCAACTCGGATTGGGGTTACGCCTGGATTCCTGTGGCAGGCCCCATTGCTGGCAGTGCATTGGCGGTATGGATTTATAGCATACTCTACTAACCGCGACCATGAAATACGTTATCGCGCTCGATCAAGGTACTACCAGTTCGCGAGCCGTGCTTTTTGATCGAGACGGTGTGATCAAAGGAATTGCGCAACAAGAGTTTCAACAGATTTTTCCTCAGCCGGGCTGGGTGGAACATGATCCCAATGAAATCTGGCGATCGCAAATTGGCGTGTTGCTGCGGCTACTGATCGAGAACCATGTGCAAGCAAAAGATGTAATCGCCCTCGGTATCACCAACCAGCGCGAAACAACCGTGGTGTGGGACCGCGCCACGGGCGAGCCTGTATACAATGCCATGGTATGGCAAGACAAACGCACCGCTCCGATTTGCGAGGCGTTGAAACAAAAAGGGCTGACTGACTACGTACGCCAAACCACAGGTCTTGTTATCGACTCGTACTTTTCGGCTACAAAACTGAAATGGATACTCACCGAAGTGCCAGGTGTGGCGGCCCGCGCGGCCCGCGGCGAGTTAGCCTTCGGAACGATAGACGCCTGGCTGATCTGGAAACTCACCAACGGCAAAAGCCATGTTACAGATTACTCCAATGCCTCCCGAACCATGCTGTTCGATATTGGTAAACTAACGTGGGACAACCAATTACTTGCTGAGCTTCAGATCTCGCCCACGTTGCTGCCAGAAGTGAAACCTTCCGCGGCTTCTTTTGGCGTATGGCGATATGAGGGCGTAGACATCCCCATCTTGGGCGTGGCGGGCGATCAACAGGCTGCGCTTTTTGGCCAAGCGTGTTTTGAGCCCGGCATGGCTAAAAATACCTACGGCACTGGCTGTTTTATGTTGATGAATACCGGCACGCAACTGCAGTATTCCAAGAACGGATTAATCACCACGGTGGCGTGGGGTTTGGATGGGCGTGTGGAATACGCGCTGGAAGGCAGTGTGTTTATTGCCGGGGCTGCGGTGCAATGGCTGCGCGACAGCATGCATCTTATCGATCAATCGAAGGATTCGGAGTATTTCGCTGCAAAAGCGTTGGGATCGAATGAAGTGTATGTTGTTCCCGCTTTCGCGGGATTGGGTGCACCGTATTGGGATATGTATGCCCGGGGCGCTATTTTCGGGCTCACCCGCGACACCGGAAAAGATCACATCATCAAGGCTACGTTAGAGTCGCTGGCCTTCCAATCAAAAGATATCTTGATGGCGATGGAAGAAGACGCGGGCTTGAAATTGTCGGCATTAAAAGTAGATGGCGGGGCGTGCGCCAACAACGTGCTGATGCAATTCCAGGCGGATATTCTAAACACACCGGTAGAACGGCCCGAAGTGATTGAATCTACCGCCTTGGGCGCCGCGTACCTTGCCGGAATCCAAAGCGGCCTGTGGAAGAAAGAAACGATTTTAAAAAACAGGCGAATTCAAAAAACCTTTACACCGGCCATGCCAGTCCAAACCCGCGATCGTCTCTATCAAGGATGGAAAAAGGCCGTGGCGCGTACAATGAAGTGGATCGACTAACACCTTATCCATGTCTTTCTCTGCACGTAACCGGCCGCAGTTCCTGCACCAGCTTCAAACAGAATCGTTTGATCTGCTGGTGATTGGTGGTGGCATTACCGGTGCTGGAATTGCGCTAGATGCTGCCGCGCGGGGCTTAAAAACTGCGTTGATTGAGAAAGAAGATTTTGCGTTTGGCACCAGCAGCCGATCTACGAAGTTAATTCATGGCGGTTTGCGGTACCTGAAGCAATTGGAGTTTGCTCTGGTGAAGGAAGTGGGCAGCGAACGTGCCATTGTTCACCGGTTGGCACCGCACCTGGTGGTGCCAGAAAAAATGCTCTTGCCTTTATACGACCGCCGAGGTTTGGGTTATTGGTTAACCTCCATAGGATTAAAGGTGTACGATTGGCTGGCCGGGGTGAAGCGCGAAGATCAGCGCAAAATGCTCACGCGCCCACAAACGTTACGGTATGAGCCTTTGCTCCACCCGCAGGGCGTGAAGGGCGGGGCCATCTATGCGGAGTACCGTACCGATGATGCGCGGCTTACCATTGAAATCGTTAAGAAAGCAGTGGAGCAGGGGGCTTGTCCGCTGAACTACATCGAAGCAATCGATTTTCAGTATCAGGCCGAACAACTTACTGCAGTGGTGGCCCGCGATCAGGTTACGGGCCAATCTTTTCCGATCGCGGCAAAAGCAATTGTAAATGCCGCCGGCCCTTGGGTGGATGAGTTGCGCGAACGAAATCAGTCCCGAAAAGGCAAACAACTGCACCTCACAAAAGGCGTGCACATTGTGGTTCCGTATCACCGCCTGCCCGTGCGCCAGGCCATCTACTTTGATGTGCCCGATGGCCGGATGATTTTTGCCATTCCGCGCGGCCGCACCACCTACATCGGCACGACCGATACCGATTACACCGGAAACAAAAACGAAGTGTACACTTCGCTCGAAGATGCACGGTACCTGCTTCATGCCGTGAACGAAACGTTTCCCACGGCACTTCTTACGTTGGCCGATATCGAATCAAGTTGGGCGGGCCTGCGGCCATTGATCCATGAAGAGGGAAAATCGGCTTCTGAGTTATCGCGCAAAGACGAAATTTTCGAATCGGCCTCCGGGCTTATCTCCATTGCCGGTGGCAAACTCACGGGCTACCGCAAAATGGCGGAAAGGGTGGTGAACAAAGTGATCGAAAAACACTTTGGAGACCGGCACGTAAAGCCCTGTACCACGGCAAGCCTCGTGTTACCCGGCGGAGATTTCGAATCCTACGCCCAGGTACAACAATTGCAAACGGCATTGGCGGCGCGTTTAGATGCGCTGAACATCCGCGGTAATGAAGCCACCAATCTGGTGCACCTGTACGGTAAACAGGCGCACATCATCATCGATCGCGTGGAACACCACCGCACCGACCAGCCAGAACTGGATTTGATCCTCGCGGAAGCCTGGTTTGCGGCGGAGTTTGAAATGGCCCTGACGGCTTTGGATTTTGGTATCCGCAGAAGCGGGCTACTCTATTTCAACCACCCAAAACTACAGCAGTGGGCGGAACCTGTTTTGCAGTATTTTGCAAGCGCTGGCGGGTGGTTGCCTGAGTTTGCCGAGCAGCAACGTAACGAATTTTACCGCGAGCTGGGCGCGGTGGTCAACTTCACGAATTAACATAATATGAACAGAATTCTTGTTTACGGTTTAGGTATTCTTGCTTCGGTAGTGCTACTGGGCGTGGAGATAGGTAGTATCTATTACATCATGCCGTTTCCGGGAAGCCAACGCGATGAGTCCATAGACCTTGCGTATTACCTTCATCAAAACATCGTGTACTTGCGGATGTGTGGCGGGATGTTAGCCATTTACCCCGCGTACGTTTTACTCACCAAAGGTACTGCCACGTTGCGCACCGTGGTGATCACGATTCTGGCGGTGTATGCCATGGTGTTTTATCAGGTGAGATTTAAAATGCGGGCGGATGAAATGTTCTTGCAACCCGGTCAGGTTAGTTTACTGTCTCCCAACCAAAACAAAGTAGATCGCAAGAAACTGGTGTTGGGGGTTGCGGTAAATGGCGTGGCGCGGGCCTATCCCATCGAAGTGATTGGGTACCACCACCAGGTGCGCGATACACTGGCCGGGCAGCCGATCATGGTAACGTATTGCACCGTATGCCGTACGGGAAGAGTTTATCGCCCCATCGTTAATGGTCAGCAAGAAGAATTCCGGTTGGTGGGTATGGATCATTTCAATGCGATGTTTGAAGACCGCCGCACACAAAGCTGGTGGCGGCAGGTGAGCGGTGAAGCGGTTGTGGGGCCATTGAAGGGGGCATTATTGGAGGAAATTCCCGCGCAGCAAATGAGTTTGCTGGCCTGGATTGATCGGCATCCAAACACATTAATTCTCCAACCCGACAGCACATTTAAGAAAGCGTATGAAGAACTGGAATTGTTTGATGAAGGCACTTTAGAAAGTTCGCTCGAGCAGCGCGATAGCCTTTCCTGGCAAGAAAAATCATGGGTGGTAGGAGTGAAGCACGCCTTAACGGCTAAAGCGTACGATTGGAATGAGTTGCTCCGCGTTCGCGTGATTAACGATACGTTGGGCAGTTTGCCTGTGCTGATTACGCTTGAGCCCGATAGCGTTTCTTTCCATGCATGGCAGCGCGATACGCTGGTTTTTGATTGGAGCGCCAATCAACTCGTTGATCGCAACACGGGTTCGCAATGGAACTGGCGCGGTCAATGTGTGGCCGGGCAGTTACAAGGCGCTGAACTTCCGTACGTGCAGGCATACCAGGAGTTTTGGCACTCGTGGCGTACGTTTCAATCCAATACCCAAGTTTATCCCGCACAAGAAAAATGACCCCGTCAATTCCCTGGTGGAAACGTGCCGTAGTATACCAGATTTACCCGCGTAGCTTTTACGATAGTAATGGCGATGGCATTGGCGACCTCAACGGTATCATCGAGAAAATAGACTATATCCACAGCCTGGGCGTTGATGCCTTATGGCTTAACCCCATCTTTCGCTCCCCCTATGATGATGGCGGATATGACATCAGCGATTACATGGCCATTCACGAAGAGTTTGGAACTATGGAGGATTTCGATCGCCTGCTGGCCGCGGTGCACAGCCGGGGTCTTAAACTGATCATTGATGTAGTACTCAATCACTCCTCTGACGAGCACGCCTGGTTCATCGAATCGCGCAAAAGCAAAGACAACCCCTATCGCGATTATTACTTTTGGCGCAAAGGGCACGGTACCCAACCACCCAATAACTGGCCCTCGTTTTTTGGGGGTAGCGCCTGGCAGTACGACAACGCCACCGGCGAGTATTACCTCCACCTGTTCTCGAAAAAACAGCCTGACCTGAATTGGGAGCACCCGCCGCTACGTGCCGCCTTGGCCGCCATGATGGAGTTTTGGCTGGCGAAAGGGGTAGACGGGTTGCGGTTGGATGTTATCTCGGCCATTTCTAAACAAACCAACTTTCCCAACACGGATACCACAGATTTTAACGAGACCATTCGTAAATACTACGCCAATGGCCCGCGGCTGAAGGAGTTTATTTCTGAAATGCGCCACCGCGTGTGGGACAAATACAATTGCATGACGGTGGGCGAGGGGCCCGGAATAACACCGGCCAACGCACCCGACTACTTGGACCAAAATCACGGGCTGAACATGATTTTTCACTTTGGCCACATGTTTATGGATCAGGGGCCGGGCGGACGGTTCGATCCCATTCCCTGGACACTACAGGATTTTAAGCAGGTGTTTGTTACGTGGAACGAGGCCCTGAAACAAAACGGCTGGGGAAGCGTGTTTTTGGGCAATCATGATTTTGCCCGCATGGTATCGCGCTGGGGAAATGATCGTGAACATTGGCGCGCCTCTGCAACCTTACTGCTCACGCTGATGCTCACCCAACGGGGCACCCCGTTTGTTTACGCTGGCGATGAAATCGGCATGAAAAACCTTACGCTGGGCGCAATTGAAGAATCCAAAGATATCGAAACGTTAAACGGATGGCGCGAAGCACGCGCGCGTGGCGTGGCCGAAGCCGACTTCCTTAAAGTAGCCAACTACAGTGGTCGCGATAACGCGCGGTCACCGTTTCAATGGTCGGCCCAGCCACACGCGGGCTTTACCACCGGCCAGCCGTGGATGGGGGTAAATCCCAACTATCCAAAATTGAATGCGGCCCAGCAAGAAGCAGATACAGAATCCGTATTGCAGTACTTCCGCAAACTCATTCGGTTTCGAAAGGCGTATCCCGTGTTGGCCGATGGTGAGTACTTGCCCTTTACGCATGAAAAAGAGCAGATCTTTGCGTACGTACGTCAGGCACCGGAAGAAAAACTTTTGGTGGTAATGAATTTTTCAAATCAACCGCTTACTTTGGAAGCGTCATGGCTTCCCGCAACAGCGGTATGGCTATTCGGTAACGAATCTGCGCCCCAGCAATCCACCTGGCAGCCATGGCAAGTGGGGATTTACAAACTATGAGCAGACAACAACAACTGTGGGGCATTGATCTGGGCGGTACAAAAGCCGAAGGTGTAGTACTGGGCCCCGGAGGCATCAACGATATACTCTTTCGCGACCGTGTGCCCACGGGTGCGGATCATGGCTACCAGCACATTCTCCATCAAATTGAAAAGTTGGTGGGTATGATGGAACAGCAAATGGGTTATCGGCCGGCACGGCTCGGCATTGGCACCCCAGGCACACTCGATCCAAAAACGCAAACCATGAAGGGCTGTAACTCAGAATGCATGAATTTCATGCCGATGAAAGCCGATCTGGAACGCATGCTGAACCTGGAAATCGCCATCGCCAACGATGCGAACTGTTTTGCGTTGGCCGAGACGCGTCTGGGCGTGGTGGCGCAACAGTTTCCGCAGGCTAAAGTGGTGTTTGGTGTAATCATGGGCACCGGTGTGGGGGGTGGTCTGGTGGTTGATGGCCGCGCCATTGGAGGGCTGCAAGGCATCGGTGGCGAATGGGGGCATAACTTTTTGGATGACTCCGGCGGCCCGTGTTACTGCGGAAAAGTTGGGTGCGTAGAGAAAGTAATTGCGGGGCCCGCATTAGAAAGATACTATCATGCCGTTTCGGGTGAATCCGTTCGGCTGAAGGAAATTTACGGGCGGTTTCACCAAGGCGAACCCCATGCCGTGCAAACCCTGCAGCGGCTCACACACTTTTTTGGTAAAGCGATCAGTGTAATCATCAATATCATCGACCCGGATGTAATTGTGATTGGTGGTGGCGTGGGCAACATTCCCGAGATTTATACCGATGGTGTGGCCGAAACGCGCAAGTATGTTTTTAATAACGGAGTGCTGGATACCCCCATTGTAAAACCCCTGTTGGGCGATAGTGCGGGCGTATTTGGAGCCGCCTATCTGGTAGCCTAAAACTATTGAATTGAAAGAAACCTTAGCCAGCTTGAAGTAAAAGATGAAACGAATTGCCATTGTAGGACCGATCCCGCGCGATCACATCGTTACGCACCAGGGTGAACTGATTCAAAAATGGGGTTGTGTTACCCACCCGGTGATTGCCCTTTCGGTGATGGCGGGAAAGAAAATGGAAATCATACCCGTTTCGCACTTGCGCGATGTGGATATGGATAATGTGCGCGAAGTATTTTCCGGGTACGCAGGCATCAACTTGAAACACCTGACCAGCAAAAACGACCAAGGCGATGTGATCAGCCTCAGGTTTGTAGATGTAAATAATCGCCTCGAGCGTCAAACGGGGTTTATGGATCCCATTGTGCCGGCCGACTTTGCCAAGTTATTGGATTGCAAGGCGTTTGTGTTTATCCCCATCAGTGATTACGAGATCTCGTTGGAGACCCTCATCTACCTGAAAAAACGCAGCAAGGGTTTGATCATTTTTGATGCCCACGGGCCCACCACCGCATGTTTAATTAATGGTGAACGGCAGCGCAAGTTTTGGATCGACCGGGATGTGTGGTTACCCTACATTGACGTACTTAAAATGAATTTGGAAGAGGCCCAGGCCTCGTGGTTCAAAAAGGAATACGAAACCACCGACTTTCAAATCAGCGAGGAGCCCGATCGCGTGCAGTTGCGCGCATTTGCTGAACACTGCCTTTCCAAAGGCGTGAAATGCGTTTACATCACGGTAGACTCGCGCGGTTGCCTGGTGTACTATAAAGAGCGCAGCAAGGTTCATGAAGAACTTGTGCCGGCCATCAAAGTGCAAAAGGTAGTGGATACCACCGGCTGTGGCGATTCCTTTGCGGGGGGGCTGGGTTTTTCGCTTACCCAGAAGCCCAAAGACTACCTGCGCGCAGCCCGGTTTGGCAACGCGCTGGGTGCCCTGCGCACACAAGGGAAAACGTTTGCAGTATTTAAATCGCTGGCCGAGACGGAAGAAATCGTCCGACAGGGCTATATTTAACCGTTGAATTATCATCTGTGATTAAAGCTGCGATTTTTGATTTAGACGGTGTGATTGTCGACACCGCTCACTACCATTTTATAGCCTGGCAGCGACTGGCCCATGAGTTGGGTATTGAATTTACGGAGCACGAAAACGAACGTTTAAAAGGCGTTAGCCGCATGCGGTCGTTGGAAATCATCTTAGAACTTGGCGGTAAAGCGTTGCCAGAAGCCGAGAAGGAGGCGTTAGCCACCCGTAAAAACGCGTGGTTTGTAGAATACATCCAAGCCATCCGGCCAGACGAAATCTTTCCGGGTGTAAAACAACTCATACAACAGTTGCGCCGCGGTGGCGTAAAAGTGGCGCTAGCCTCCAGCAGCAAAAATGCCCGACTGGTGCTGCGAAATCTGCAGATCGAAGATTTGTTCGATGGGTATGTGGATGGCACCATGATCACCCATTCGAAACCGCACCCCGAAATTTTTCTTTCCGCAGCGGCCCAACTGGGCGTGCAGCCGCAGGCATGCGTGGTATTTGAAGATGCCGAGGCGGGCGTGGAGGCGGCATTAGCCGCAGGTATGAAATGCGTGGGCGTAGGTGCCCCGGTGAACGTGGGCAAAGCTCACCGCGTGGTAAGCAACACTGCGGAGGTTACCGCAGCGGATATTCAAAACATGTAATCCCAGAAAATCAGATCGTGTAAAGACGCTATGAAGAATTATCTGCAACATCACGAATGGCAAATTATTGAAGACGGGTTCCATGCCGAACATAACCGGATTTCGGAGAGTGTTTTTAGCCTGGGCAACGGCCGCATGGGGCAACGGGCCAACTTTGAAGAGTTTTACAGTGGAGATACCCACCAGGGCAGTTATGTGGCCGGCGTATACTATCCAGACAAAACCCGTGTGGGTTGGTGGAAGAACGGCTATCCTGAGTATTTCGCCAAAGTACTCAACGCGCCTGCATGGATTGGCATTCGCATTCAAATCGGAGATGTTGAATTAGACCTGGCAAACTGCCGGGTAGAACATTTCAAGCGCACGCTGGATATGAAGCGAGGCTTGCTGCAACGCACCTTTACTGCCCACTTGCCCAATGGCCGCACACTGCAGGTGCGCGCAGAGCGATTTTGTTCAATGGCCGATGGTGAACTCGGTGCAATTGAATACGCGATTAAGCCGTTGGATTTTTCGGCTACGTTCAAGATTACCTTGCCCATCGATGCGGACGTAGAAAACAAAGACGCTAACTACCAGGAGAAATTCTGGGATGCAGTCGATCAGGAATCGCAAATGGGGTGGGCCATCGTTACCGCGCAAACCAAGAAAACGCTCTTTCATGTTTGTACGGGCATGGAGTACGATCTGTACCTCGAAGGCAAGCCCACGCGGGGGAAAGTGTTTACCAACACGCGGGAGAAGTATGCCGATAACGTGGTGGAACTGGAGGTAAAGCAGGGCGCAGAGCTTGTAGTGCACAAATACGGAGCCGTGCTTTCTTCCGAGAACCATCCGAAGGAATTTCTGGTAAACCTCTGCCGCGCAAAGCTGGATGAAGCAGCAGCGAAAGGGTATGAAGAACTAAAGAAAAATCACGAGGCCGTGTGGGCCCACAAGTGGGAAGAGTGCGACATCACGATTGAAGGCGATGTGGCCGCGCAGCAAGGTATCCGGTTTAATATTTTTCAACTAACGCAGACCTACACTGGAGAAGATGAGCGTCTCAACATCGGCCCGAAAGGGTTTACGGGCGAGAAGTATGGTGGCAGCACCTATTGGGATACCGAGGCGTACTGCTTGCCCTTCTTCATGTCTACAGCCGATCCCAAAGTAGCGCGCAACCTGTTGGTGTATCGGTACAAGCATTTGCAGCGTGCCATCGAGAACGCCGCCAAGTTAGGTTTTACCAACGGGGCTGCACTTTACCCGATGGTAACCATGAATGGCGAAGAATGCCACAACGAGTGGGAAATCACGTTCGAGGAAATCCATCGAAACGGTGCTATTGCTTACGCGATATTTGATTACGTGCGTTACACCGGAGACGATAGCTACCTGCCGGAATACGGATTGGAAGTGCTACTCGGTATCTCCCGCTTCTGGTCGCAGCGCATCAACTGGTCGGTAGATAAGCAGAAGTATGTGATGTTGGGTGTAACCGGGCCCAATGAGTATGAAAACAACGTAAACAATAACTGGTACACGAACCTGTTGGCTGTGTGGACGCTGGAGTTCACACAGTCCGTGGTTGACTTCGTGAAGAAATCGCACGCGGCCCGCTACGAAGAGATTGTTCGAAAGACAAACTTCCGCGAGCAGGAAGAAACGGCGCGCTGGACGGACATCCGGCAAAAAATGTACTACCCGGAAGACAAAACCCGGGGCATCTTCTTGCAGCAGGATGGCTTCCTGGACAAGGAGTTGCTAACCGTAAATGACTTGCGCCCGGAAGACCGGCCCCTGAATCAGAAGTGGTCGTGGGATCGTATTCTGCGTTCGTGCTTTATCAAACAGGCAGACGTGCTGCAAGGCATGTACTTTCTGGAAGAGCGTTTCGATTTGCCTACGCTAAAACGCAATTTTGATTTCTACGAGCCCATGACGGTACACGAGTCATCGCTGTCGCCCTGTGTGCACGTCATTCTCGCCTCGCGTTTGGGCTACAAAGAGAAAGCCTACGAAATGTACTTGCGCACCTCGCGGCTGGATTTGGATGATTATAACAACGACACCGAAGACGGTTGCCACATCACGTCCATGGCAGGCACGTGGATGAGTGTGGTCAAAGGTTTTGGTGGAATGCGGGTGGTTGACGGTAAACTTAGTTTTCAACCCTACATCCCCGACGGCTGGACGTCTTACTCGTTCCGGCTGGAATTCCGGCATCGCGTCATCCGGGTCATCATCAGTCAGAAGGGAACCCAGATCAAGCTGGAGTCAGGCGAATCGTTGGAGGTTATCCTCAACGGAAAAAGTCAGACAATTACCGCCTAGGGCGGTGCCCACCAAAAAACAAGAGCTGCCTGGCGTACCGGGCAGCTCTTTTCTTTTCAATTCGTTTGATTCAGTTTTATTTTCTGTACCGGATAAACAAAAACGTGAAGATGGCAATGAGAATGGCAGGAAGTACGGCCATATAACGCAGCGTTTCCGCACCGGTAGTGGCGTTATCTAATAAACCACCCATAATCGGCAACACCAAAGAAACGGAGAACATGCCGGCACCACCCATCAACGAAAGTCCCACGGCCCCGCTGTTCGGAATCTTCTCGGAAACGAAACCCAGCATGGTTGGCCAGAAGTAGCAAATTCCAACCCCAAATACAATTGCTGCCAGGTACGTCATCGGCCCTGAAGCATAGCTAAGGGCAAGTAATCCCAAAAAAGAGAACACGGCCGAAAACAGCAGCATGCCCGAAGAGCTTAATCGATGAACAATCGGTCCGGCAAACGCACGCCCAACCGCCATAATGCCGTTGGTTAACGCCAGCACCAGGATGGCCGATACGCCCGACTCGCTAAGCAGCGATGCAATGCGTTGGTTTGTACCCAGCTCGGTTGAGGCGGTTAAAAACATACTCACGATCATGAGAATAAAGAGGGGTGTGGCGGTGGCTTTCCACATTGATCCGGTGGAGATACCCAAAGTTACGCGTTCGGTTTTCGGCAGCTCTTGCCCAAGGAAAAGATACCCATAACCCAACAGCGGAATAACGAGCACACCCACCAACGTCTGCCAACTTAGTTGTAGGGAGTCGATGATTAAATAGGCCACCAGGCTGCCGATCACAATTCCGCCAGGGAACCAAACGTGGAAGCGGTTCAGCATTTTTGTTTTCTCTTCGGTGTAGAGCGAGGCAACCAACGGATTGCATGCGGCCTCTACCATACCGTTGCCAATACCCGTGGCTAAAACGGCAATGAAAAGCGACCAATAGCCCGTGGCCGTGATCATCAACACAATACCCAACGCGTGGCTCACAAAAGCAAGCCAGATAATGCGCTTCATGCCCAGAATATCTACCAGAGGGCCGCCAATCACCATCGCCAACGTAAAGCCCCAAAATGCCGGGCCAAACACAAAGCCGATATCCTCCGCGCTCAAACCAAATTCCGCTTGAAATGCAGGCTCCAGCCGGGCCCGAATGGCAAACGTCATCGAGGTTACAATCAGCGCAATACAACTCCCCAGAAACAGTCGGGAAGAATCTATTTTTTGTTGCATGTCTAAAGTGGGTTTAAGTTTTAGGTGGCTGAATATGGAAGTAAAATTTTGTTAGTGCAAGCGTTTGTTTCATCAAGATTCGCCATCTTCCCAAACATAAATTGCATGCAGTGAAGTATTTGTTAGGTATTGATGTGGGTAGCTCCTCGGTAAAAGCGGCGTTGGTAGACGTGGATAAGGGCCACCGGGTGGCGCAGGCATTCTCGCCCGAAACGGAACTCGAAATTGCCGCACCCCAACCTGGTTGGGCCGAGCAACACCCACACACGTGGTGGGAACATGTGCAGCGTGCCGTGGCAAAAGTGCTGGCAATCAGTGGTGTGCGGGCACACGAAATAGCCGCCATGGGCATTTCTTACCAAATGCATGGCCTTGTGCTGCTCGACCGACAAAACCGGGTACTGCGCCCAGCCATTATCTGGTGCGATTCCCGCGCCGTTGCAACGGGCCAGCAGGCGTTCCATGAACTTGGCCGCGAGTATTGCCTATCGCATTACCTTAACTCGCCGGGAAATTTTACAGCTTCCAAATTGGCCTGGGTTAAACAACATGAGCCTGCAATTTTTTCCAACATCCATAAAGCCATGCTCCCGGGCGATTACATCGCATGGCAACTAACCGGCGAGATCGCCACCACCGTATCCGGTTTATCCGAAGGTATTTTTTGGGATTTCGCTTCCGCGGATGTGGCGACGGGTTTACTCCATCAGTTTGGAATTGATCCCGGGTTGCTTCCCCAACGCGTAGCGACGTTTTCGAATCAGGGTACGTTGCGCCCGGAGGCAGCTGCGCAGCTTGGCCTTCAATCCGGTATTCCGGTTTCTTACCGGGCGGGAGATCAGCCAAACAACGCCTTTTCTTTACATGTGCTTGAGCCGGGCGAGGTGGCAGCTACGGCGGGCACGTCTGGGGTGATCTATGCGGTTACGGATCAACCTGCCTACGATGCGCAGTCGCGCGTAAATACGTTTGTACATGTAAACAACACGGCTCATGCGCATCGCAATGGGGTACTGTTGTGCATCAATGGCACCGGTATTCTAAACAGCTGGACCAAGCGGCTGCTGGGCAACATGAGCTATCCGGAAATAAACGCATTGGCTGCGGCAGTGCCCAGAGGTGCAGAAGGCGTAACGGTGTTTCCGTTTGGCAATGGGGCAGAACGTGTGCTGGCGAATCGCAATGTGGGCGCACACGTGATGCATCTGGATTTAAACCGGCATCACCGCGGCCATGTGGCCCGCGCCGTGCAGGAGGGTATTGTATTTGCGCTCGCTTTCGGATTTGAGGTGCTGCACGCCATGGGCATCCGCCCCAAGGTGATTCGCGCCGCTCATGCCAATATGTTTTTGAGTCCGGTTTTTCGCCAGGCATTTGTTAACACGTTGCAAGTGCCGCTGGAGTTATATGAAACCGATGGGGCCACCGGGGCCGCCCGCGGTGCCGGGGTGGGCGCAGGGTTTTTCTCCCTGCCGGATGCCTTCCGCGGGTTGCAGAAATTGCAGTCAGACCAGCCAGATGAGCGGAGCATAAAAGAATACCAACCGGTGTACAGCCGCTGGAAGGAACAGCTCCAACACGTGCTGAGTACCACGGGCTAACTTGCCGTTTAGCAAAAACCTAAACCGGTTACCAAAAAAATCCAAAGGCATTCTTGCCAGTTTATTTAGCACGACTATATTTGCTAAATAATTTAGTATTTAGGGTCGAATAATTCTAAATTTAAACTGACAATCAAGTAATTACAACGTATATGAAGATCATCAAATCCCGCCTGCTTGGCACCCGGTTGGTGCGGGCACGCGACCTAAACATCCAGATTTTTCAAATTCGCAGCGTGCTTAGCGAACACCGCGGGGCCCTGCTCGATCGTATTCTTTCGGACTTGGCCACTTACGTGGATTATAAATTTCATCAAACACTAAGGCGCGCAGATTTGGTAGATCTTGCCCAGAAACTGCTACTGCTGAAGAGCCGGGACGTGGAGATGGAGTTTTATGAGCCCATCGTTAAGCATCTGCAAAAGAAAGACGAGATTACATTAACCAACGATTGCTTCTTTTTGGAGATTGACGAGTTGATCCGGGTCAATCTCAATCCACAGTTACACTTTGCGGCTTAATCGAATTAAGGTATATTTGGTTTCTTACGTTGGTTGTTGTTTCGATTTTAAAAACTAAACCTTTCATTTCATATGAAAAAATTTATCGCTGCAGTATGGGTAGTAGTTGTCATGGTTTCTTGCGGAGATGATGATCCGAAGCCAAAAACCACCGAGGAGTTGTTGCAAGGTGCTACCCGGGGTTGGGTTACTACAAGTGTCACGATCAGCCCTGCGCTTTCATTTGGTGGTACTTCCATCACCGATTTGTTTTCAATTTTAGATGCGTGCGACAAGGATGATGTTGTGATTTTCACATCCGGCACAAACTACTCCATCGAAAATCCACAAAAATGTGAGGCGAGCGAACCAACGATTTGGGAGTCGGGCACGTGGACGTTGAGTGCCGATAAGAAAACCATCCGCTTCGTGCCCACGGGCGATTCTGCGTATGAACTTCAGATCCAGGAATTAACAGAGTCCACCCTAAGAGGCACAGTCGTTGAGACGATCAACGGAGTAAATTATACGCTAACGCAAACTTTACAGCCACGAAAATAGCGGTGGTGCCGTAAACGGTTAAGGCTAACCCGGTAAACGTAAGGTAGAATTCTTACTTGCCGGGTTTGCTTACGCGGATGTCCTCATCCTGATAATAATACTCGTCAAACGTTTTCCTTACCGGCGCGGTGGTGTCGGTAAGGATGCGATACACCATCCATAACAAACTCGCTGAAGTAAGCAGAAAGAGTGCGAAAATGATACCGAAGTGAAACGGTAACGAGGCAAAAACCACATACACCAACAACAGGCCTGTGGTAATGGAAACGCTAAGCGCAGCCGATCCTTTCATATAAAATAAACATGGCCAATTGGGCCTTTGTTTGCGAAAATTTCATTTTAAATAAATCTGCTATTTTTGGCCACCTAAAAGTGCTGCAATGACCTTACTGGAGTTTGAAAAGCCCATAGCCGAATTGGAAGCTAAGTTGGCGGATATGAAGCAGTTAGCTGATGAATCCGACCACGAAGTAACCAAAGCGGTGCAAGCGCTGGAGCACAAAATACAAGAGTTGAAAAAGGAAACGTTCGAGAACCTTACGGGTTGGCAACGCGTGCAGCTCTCCCGCCATCCGGATCGGCCCTACACGTTAGATTACATCTACGAAATCACCAGCGATTTTATTGAACTGCATGGCGACCGGCATGTGGCGGATGATAAGGCCATGGTGGGTGGACTTGGCACCATCGATGGGCAAACATTCATGCTCATCGGCCAACAAAAGGGCCGTAATACAAAACAGCGCCAGCTGCGCAATTTCGGAATGGCCAACCCCGAGGGCTACCGCAAGGCACTTCGGCTAATGAAGATGGCCGAGAAGTTTAACAAGCCCATCATTACGCTGATTGATACCCCAGGTGCGTTTCCGGGCCTGGAAGCAGAAGAACGCGGCCAGGGCGAAGCCATCGCCAGAAACATTAAGGAGATGGTAACACTTAAGGTTCCGGTAATTTGCATCATCATTGGTGAAGGAGCCAGCGGTGGAGCTTTGGGCATTGCCGTGGGCGATCGGGTGCTGATGTTGGAAAATACCTGGTACTCGGTAATCTCCCCCGAATCATGCTCCTCGATTTTGTGGCGTAGTTGGGAGTACAAAGAACAAGCCGCAGAGGTGTTAAAACTCACGGCAAAAGATATGTTGCAGCACAGACTCATCGATGGTATTGTAAAAGAGCCGCTGGGCGGTGCCCATACCGATCTTAAAGCCATGTCGCAGGAGTTGAAGCGGGTTATTGTAAGCACCTATCAAGAGTTGGCCGCGCTTACACCACAAGAACGCGTGAGCCAGCGTATCGAAAAGTTCTGTTCGATGGGCGTGTATAAGGAATAACGCAGAAATAAATTCATCATGAAAAACCGTTATGCTGTAACGGTTTTTTATTTTCGAAAGCACGATGGCAAAGCGCGAACGTATTCAATGGAAAAATCAATTCGTTAACCTCGGGGCAATTGCCATCGGTGTATACCTTGCTTTTGCCGTTAGCCAATGTCAGCAAGGGTGGAGCAACGAGCAACTCATGCAGCGTTATCTTGCGGGGTTGCGCGCAGATTTACAAAAAGACCTTCAAGCAATAGAAACAGACCTCAGCAAACTGCGTGAACTGAATCGGAAATGCACGTTGTTGCTACAATTCACCAAGAGCAGAAAAATAAATGCCGACTCCGTGACCAAGTATCTTAAAGGTATCACGGTGCAGACCACGTTTCACCCTAACCCGCATGCGTACCGTACGCTTATTGGAAACCCTGCCGTAGCAAATCTCATCGAAATAGATATGAGCCGCCAGTTATCGGAATTGTATAACGGCACGTATGAAAATTTACGGGTATTGGATGCACTAACACTGCAGAACTTCCAAACCCACGTGGTACGTCGGTTTATTGATGGCAGTGGCTTTAGCCAGGCGTATCTTAAAAGCGCTGCATTTGAAGGGTTGGTGGCGGTAAACGCAGACTTTAATCGCCAAAAAATAGAAAAATATGAAGTGGCCGAATCGCAAGTAAGGAAGCTGTTACAATTGATCGATCAAACCGAGCCATGAATTTATATGTGATCAATACCGGTTTTTTTAAGCTGGATGGTGGCGCCATGTTTGGCGTGGTACCCAAAACCATTTGGCAGAAAACCAATCCCCCCGATGCCCAAAACATGTGCACGTGGGCCATGCGTTGCTTGTTGATTGAAGATGATCAGCAATTGATTTTGATTGACAACGGCATCGGAAATAAGCAAGACGAGAAATTCTTCAGCCACTACTACCTGCACGGCACCGATTCGCTTACCCGTTCCTTGCGCACACATGGGTTTACCGAGAGCGACATCACCGACATGTTTCTCAGCCACCTGCATTTTGATCATTGTGGTGGTGGTGTTCTGCGCGATGGTAACAGCCTGAAGCCCGCATTTCCAAATGCCCGGTATTGGAGCAACGCCGCGCATTGGCAATGGGCTACCCAACCCAATCCCAGGGAAAAGGCAAGTTTTCTAACGGAAAACATCCTGCCGATGCAAGCCAGCGGCCAATTGCAGTTTGTGGCTCCCGGTAGTCAGCCGCTCTCGTCTTTTGAGATTGCGTATGTGAGTGGCCACACCGAGTGCATGATGATTCCGAAAATTCGCTATCGTGGGCGTACCATTTGCTTCATGGCCGATTTGCTTCCCTCGGTGGGGCACATTCCTTTGCCCTATGTAATGGCATACGATACGCGGCCGTTGCTTACGCTGGAAGAAAAAGCAAAATTTCTGGAAGAGGCAGCCGCGAACGAATATATCCTGTTCTTAGAGCATGACCCCGTGCATGAGTGTTGCACGGTGAAGAAAACGGAAAAAGGAATCCGGCTTGACCGCACATTTTCTTTACACGAAGTGGTATGATTACGGGAATAGCTCTTTCGGGCGGAGGTGCCCGCGGCATCGCCCACATTGGTGTACTTAAAGCGCTGGAAGAAAAAGGGATTCACATCCACCGGCTGGCGGGCACAAGTGCCGGCTCAATTGTGGCCGCTTTGTACGCCTACGGGTATGCGCCCGATCGTGTGTTCGAGATCATCAAAAGCCTAAGTATTTTCAAATCGGTACGCCCCGCGTGGACGTGGACGGGTTTATTAAAAATGGATGGGCTGCAAGAGCTGCTGCACAAATACATCCCGGAGAATTCGTTCGAAGCCCTGAAGTTACCACTTACCGTAGCAGCAACCGAAATTAGAAAAGGCCAGATCCATTATTTTTCTGAAGGCGAGTTGATTCCCGCCATCATTGCCAGTTGTAGTATTCCGGCCATCTTTGAGCCGCGTCAGTTTCAGGGCGGTTTGTATGTAGATGGCGGAATTTTTGACAACCTGCCCGCGCGGCCCATTCGCGATCTGTGCGATGTTGTGATTGGCTCGCATTGTAACCACATCAGTACTGATTTCGATGCAAAGAGTTTGAAAGTTGTAATCGAACGCAGCATGCTCATGACGATTAACGCAAACACACAAATCAGCCGCAAATTGTGCGATGTGTTTATCGAGCCACCGCATTTGGATCGCTTCGGCAGCTTTGATATTGGTAAAGCACAGGAGATTTATGATACCGGCTATCAGTTCGCCAAGTCGAATTTTATGCCGCATGATTTTCAACACCCAACCGTGGCGCGATGACGTTTGAAGAGGAGATTTTGCAAGGAATTCCGAACGATCTACCACCGGCACGGCCATACGAAACAAACATCAGCCACGCGCCCCGCAGAAAAGATATTCTTTCGCCCACAGAAAAGCGACTCGCCATTGAAAATGCGTTGCGCTATTTTCCGCAGCACCAACATGCTGAGTTAGCACCCGAGTTTCGGCACGAACTGCTTACCTACGGCCGCATTTACATGTACCGCTTGCGGCCGGAACACCCTGTGTACGCACGCCCGTTAGATGCGTACCCGCACCGTAGTAAACAAGCCGCCGCCATTATGCTGATGATCCAAAACAATTTGGATCCGGCAGTGGCGCAACATCCACACGAGCTAATTACCTACGGTGGCAATGGTGCGGTTTTTCAAAATTGGGCGCAGTACCGGCTTACCATGCAGTACCTCGCCACGATGACGGATGATCAAACGCTGCACATGTACTCCGGGCATCCACTGGGTTTGTTTCCTTCTCACGCGGCGGCTCCGCGCGTGGTGGTCACCAACGGTATGATGATTCCCAATTATTCGCAGCCAGATGATTGGGAGCGCTACAATGCCTTGGGTGTTACCCAATACGGACAAATGACGGCCGGCTCGTACATGTACATCGGCCCTCAAGGTATTGTGCACGGCACAACTATCACCGTACTAAATGCCGGCCGTATGATTGCCAAAGCGGGCGAAGATTTGCGGGGTAAGCTGTTCGTTACTTCTGGGCTTGGGGGCATGAGTGGTGCGCAGCCCAAAGCCGGTAACATTGCAGGTTGCATTACGGTGGTTGCGGAGGTAAATCCCCATGCGGTGAAAAAACGACACGAGCAGGGCTGGGTGGATGAGGTTATTACCGATCTGGATGAACTGGTGGCTCGGGTAGCGCGCGCAAAACAGGCAAAGGAAGTGGTCTCGCTTGCTTACCTCGGTAACATCGTTTCGGTGTGGGAGCACTTGTATCAACGCGGGGTGCATGTAGATCTCGGCTCAGATCAAACATCGCTTCATAACCCGTTTGCGGGTGGTTATTATCCGGAGGGACTTTCGTTCGAGGCGGCAAACGAAATGATGGCCACCGATCCACCACGGTTCAAACAACTGGTTCACCAATCGTTGCGCAGGCAAGTAGCGGCAATTAATCGCCATACCGCGCAGGGCACCTATTTTTTTGATTACGGAAATGCATTTTTATTGGAAGCCGCACGGGCGGAGGCCGATGTGCGTGGGCCCGTGGGTAGGGAGTTTCGTTACCCAAGCTACGTGCAGGACATCATGGGGCCGTTGTGTTTTGATTACGGGTTTGGACCCTTCCGCTGGGTATGCTGTAGTGGTCGCGCGGAAGATCTGGATTACACCGATCGGTTGGCTCGTGAAGTATTGGAAGAATTGGTGCTAACCGCCGCGCCCGAGATTCAACATCAATTACAGGATAACCTGCGCTGGATAAATGCAGCAAAAGCCAACAATCTGGTTGTGGGTTCGCAGGCCCGCATTCTGTACGCGGATTGCGTGGGCCGCATTCAAATCGCACTAAAGTTCAATGCGGCCATCCGGTCGGGAAAGATCGGGCCGGTGGTGCTGGGTCGTGATCATCACGATGTGTCGGGCACCGACAGCCCGTATCGTGAAACATCGAATATTTATGATGGCTCTCGCTTTACGGCGGATATGTCTGTACACAATGTGATTGGTGATGCGTTTCGCGGGGCTACTTGGGTTTCGTTGCACAACGGCGGTGGTGTAGGCTGGGGCCAGGTAATGAACGGTGGTTTTGGCATGTTGTTGGATGGAAGTGCAGCAGTTGATGATCGCATTCGGCAGATGCTGCATTTTGATGTGAACAACGGCATTGCCCGGAGGGCGTGGGCGCGCAATCCGCACGCGAATGCGGCCATTCGCACAGAGATGAAGCGAAGCCCCGGATTACACGTTACGTTACCGAATGTAGTAGATGCTCAAATACTTGATTCCCTGTTCTGATGTTTCGTTTCATTCATGTACTGATCTTTAAAATTACGGGTTGGACCATTGTCGGCTCGTTCCCCGATCACATCAAAAAATTTGTAATCGCGGTAGCTCCACATACCAGCAATTGGGATTTTACCATAGGCGTTTCTGCGCGCAGCATCTTGCGGTTGTACCACTCGCGTTTCATTGGCAAGAGCCAGCTTTTTAAGCCGCCGGTAGGATGGTTTTTCCGATGGTTGGGCGGCATTCCGGTGGATCGCTCAAAATCGCAAGACATGGTGCAGCAAGTGGCGCAGCATTTTAAGTCGGGCGATCGTTTTGTTTTGGCCATTGCCCCGGAAGGAACCCGTAAGAAAGTGGATCGGCTAAAAACAGGTTTTTACTACATCGCCAAAGCTGCCGGGGTGCCGATTTTTCCTGTAGGATTTGATTTTGCAAAAAAGCAGGTGATAATTGACAAACCGCTGTACCCGGGCGAAAACGCGGAAGCAGATTTGGAGAAAATTATGTCGTTTTACCGAGGGATTACAGGCAAGAACCCCGAATTGGGCCTGCAAGAGCAACAGCAGTAACGTGGCCAATACGCACGAGCGGAATTTTACGTTACCTTTGATCTCTAAATTTAAATAGCATGAAATCAAATCGACTGATCGTAGTTTTTGGCGCGCTGTTAATCGCATCTCAGGCGTTTGCACAGGCGCAATTTGCGCTGGGTTTGCGCGGCGGGTTGAACCTTGCCAAGTTTGATATTTCGCAGGGCGTGTCGAACATTGAGAACCGCACCGGCTTCCATGGCGGTGCTTTTGCGCTGATCAAGCTCACCAAGTTTGGCATTCAACCCGAAGTGCAATTTTCGAAGCAGGGCAGCAGCTTCAGGGCGAACACATCCAATATTGAAGCAAACTTCGATTACATCAATGTGCCGATTATGTTAAAACTTTATCTCGCCGCTGGGTTGAATCTGCAAGCGGGTCCGCAGTTTGGCTTTCTCTCCACTTCAGAGTTGAGGGAAACGGTGGGCAGTATCGTTACCGTACAAGATGCCAAAGATCGTTTAGGAAAAAAGTCGGATACATCAATTGCCGTGGGTGCCGGCTGGGATTTGCCCTTTGGCCTGATGATTGAGGCACGCTACGTGTTTGGTTTGCAGGATGTACAACTGCGGCCCTCCACTACCTCGCCGCTGGATTTCAAAAATCAGGTGATCCAGGTGTCGCTGGGCTATAAGTTGATCAAGCTCGGAAAGTAATTTTTGAATCTAGTGATTCATGAAAGGCCACCTTCGGGTGGCTTTTTTAATTTTGTGCCGTGACCAACAACGCTTACCAAAACGCGGTGGCCTACCTGTATGCCAATCTCCCGATGTTTCAACGGGTGGGCGCAAGTGCATACAAAAAGGATTTAGGCAACACGTTGCAGTTGTGTGCGGCTTTAGGTAATCCGCAGCATGCATTCAAGGCCATTCACGTAGCCGGAACCAACGGCAAGGGTAGTACTTCGCACATGCTGGCCGCGGTGCTGCAAGTGGCTGGTTACAAAACCGGGCTCTACACTTCGCCGCACCTGAAATCATTTACCGAACGCATTCGCGTAAATGGCCAACCGGTGGCGGAAGAGTTCGTGGTGGATTTTGTAGACCGCATACGTCCGCTGGTTGAGGCGATCAAACCATCTTTTTTTGAAATCACCGTAGCCATGGCGTTCGATTACTTCGCCCGGTCGGGTGTGGAAATTGCAGTCGTTGAGGTGGGATTGGGTGGCCGATTAGATTCCACCAATGTGATTACACCGCTGGTATCTGTCATCACCAATATCAGTTACGACCACATGGACTTACTTGGTAACACGTTGTCTGAAATCGCATTCGAGAAAGCGGGCATCATTAAGCCGGGTGTTCCCTGTGTTGTTGCGCAATGGCAAAACGAAGTGGAGCATGTTTTTCGTGCGCAAGCTTCCAGCGCGCGCGCGGCGCTTACGTACGCTTCGGCCGAGTACAGTGTAACCCCAGTGGTGCCCGGCACGTGGCGCACCCACCAGTTGGCAACCGGAGTGAACCAAGACTACCACCTTGATTTGTTGGGCAATTATCAACAGCAAAATCTTGCCGGGGTATTGGCCACACTTGATGTGCTGGCCCGGTGCGGCCTACCCATTTCGCCCACCGCCAGGGTAGAGGGCTTGGCCAACGCGGCAACCATCACCGGGCTAAAGGGCCGATGGCAACAACTTGGGGCGCATCCGTTGATTATAGCCGATACCGGCCACAATGAGGCTGGCCTGCAAGCGGTTTTACATCAAATCCGGCAACAGCCGTATAAAAAGTTGTGGATGGTGCTTGGGATGGTGAAGGACAAGGAGCTTTCTAAGGTGCTGCAACTTCTGCCCCGAGAGGCCAATTATGTTTTCTGTCAGGCGCAAATTCCGCGCGCGTTGCCCGCTGTTGAATTGGCCAAACACGCGGCGGCTTTTGGTTTGGTAGGTGAGGTAGTGCCCGATGTAAACGCCGCCCTGCAATGGGCAAAAGAAAAAGCCAGCCCAGACGACATGATCTTTATTGGCGGTAGTACTTTTGTGATTGCTGAAATTGATAATCTGTAAACGCACTTGAAAAGTAAACTGCAACGCTTCGCGATCATTGCCGAACGCGAAAATGTATTGGAGCCCGGCAAAGAACTTTTTGATAAAATCAAAGGCCGTTGGAACGAGGCGTTCTTTCGTAATGCATATCCCATCACCTTGGAACTGGCTTGCGGCAGGGGCGAATACTCTGTGGTGCTGGCCCAGCATTTTCCGGATCGTAATTTTATTGGTGTAGACAAAAAAGGCGACCGCATCTGGAAGGGCAGCACGTGGGCAGTGGAAAAAGGTCTGGCCAACGTCGCTTTTTTGCGCACGCAAATGCTCAACCTCGAATCGTTTTTTGGACATCACGAAGCCGATGAAATTTGGATTACGTTTCCCGATCCGCGGCCCCGGAAGCGCGATGTAAAAAGACGCCTGACTAGTCCACGTTTTCTGGACATTTATAAGCACGTAGTCCGGCCCGGAGGTTGGGTGCGGCTCAAGACAGACAACACACCACTCTTTGACTACACGCTGGAGGTACTGAATGCACGCGCAGACGTGCGCGATCTGGTTTTTACCCACGACTTATATCAATCACCCCTGCGCGCGGAATGCCACGACATTAAAACACGGTATGAGGAGATGTTTACTGCCCAGGGGGAGGTCATTAAATACCTTCGTTTTTGCTTTACCGATTTGTGAACCACAAATAACATTGCCTTAATGCCGACTTGGCGTAACACTGCGTTAATCCGGCTACTTTTGTGCAACCAATGAGAGGAAAACCGCACTCGGTTTTCCGCCACCTATGGGTAAGAAAAAGCGCGAGGTAGATCTAGTTATCCTTTCCGACATTCACCTCGGCACGTACGGCTGCCACTCCGAAGAACTACTGAAGTACCTGAAAACAATCAAGCCGAAGCACTTGATTTTGAATGGCGACATTATTGATATGTGGCAGTTTAGCAAGCGCTATTGGCCCAAATCGCATATGCAAATCATTAAGCACATCATGGGCGTGCTGGCCAAGGGCACGAAGGTCACCTACCTTACCGGTAATCACGATGAGATGCTCCGCAAGTTTGCAGGTTTTAAACTGGGTAATTTGCGGATCGCCAACAAGAAGGTGATCAATCTGCAGGGCAAGCGGGCGTGGATCTTTCATGGCGATGTATTTGATGTAACCATGCGCTACTCGAAGTGGCTGGCAAAACTCGGTGCTATTGGTTACGATACACTTATCCTCATCAACACGTTTGTGAATTTTGTCTTGAAGCTTTTCGGCCGAAATAAAATCTCGCTCTCCAAAAAAGTAAAAGATAGCGTAAAGCAAGCGGTAAAATTCATTAACGATTTTGAGCGTACGGCAGCGGAGATTGCCATTTACAACAAGTACGATTATGTGGTCTGCGGCCACATCCACCACCCGGAGATGAAAAATATCGTTACGGATAATGGCCAGGTTATTTATCTCAATTCGGGCGACTGGGTGGAGAACCTCACCGCGCTGGAATATCACCTTGGGGAATGGCGCATCTACCGCTACCACAGCGATCCCTTTGCGCAATCCATGAAAATCAACAAGCGGTATCGCAGCAAGTTGGATAACGATGAGATTTTTAAAGACCTGGTAAACGAATTTCTGAAAAAATGAAAATCTTATACGCCATTCAGGGTACCGGCAACGGGCACTTGAGTCGGGCAGTAGACATCATCCCGGAGTTACAGAAGCATGGCGAGCTGGATTTGTTCGTAAGCGGTGCTCAGGCCGAGATTGTGTTACCCTATCCGGTAAAATACAAATCCAAAGGCCTGAGTTTTTACTTCGGTAAAAAAGGAGGAATTGATTTCTATCAAACCTTCCAAAAAAACAGCACGCGCGAAGTGGTGAAGGAAGTGAAAGCATTCCCGGCGGAGAAGTACGACTTGATTGTGAACGACTTTGAACCCATTAGCGCGTGGGCAGCCCGGCGCAAAGGTGTGCCGTGTGTGGGTTTGAGCCACCAATCGGCATTGCTTTCTAAAAAATCACCACGTCCGAAAGTGATCGATCCGTTTGGCGAGTGGATTATCCGCAAGTACGCGCCCGTGAAAAAATACGTGGGTTTTCATTTTCAGGAATACGACAAGAACATTTTTACACCAGTCATCCGGCAGGCCATCCGGCAGGCAACGGTTACCAACAAGGGCCACTATACCGTCTACCTGCCTGCGTACGATGACAAAAAACTAGTTTCGCTGCTGCTCAAGTTTCCGAAGATCAAATGGCAGATTTTTTCTAAGCACACGCAGCAGACTTACCACGTGGGCCGAATTTCGGTTTTTCCTGTAAGCGGCCAGGATTTTATTGAAAGCGTGGTGAGTTGCGAGGGCGTTTTATGCGGCGCTGGTTTCGAGACGCCCGCCGAGGTGTTGCATCTCAATAAAAAACTGCTGGTGGTGCCCATGCAAACCCAATACGAGCAGCATTGTAATGCCGCCGCGCTAAAAAAGATGGGGGTGCCGGTGGTGAAGAAAGTGAAAAAGAAATCCCTCAAAAAGATAAAGCGCTGGCTGGAGGAGGCCAAGCCCCTGAACTACACATTTCCAGACATTGCTGAAGAGGCCGTGGACTTCCTCATGCGCAAGTATGTTTAATTAAAAGGGTAATCTACCCGTAAAAAATCAGTAATACCCACACCCGTTCTTTGCCATTTCGTTTATAGCAGTGGCGACTCAGCGAATCTTGGTGGTGGATGATGATCGGGATATTCTGGACTTGTTGAAATACAATCTCCGCAAGGAAGGATTTCAGGTGCGTTGTGTAAGCCACAGCGAAAAAGCCGTTCAGGCAGCGCTCAGATTCAAGCCCGATTTGGTGGTGCTGGATATTATGATGCCCCATCCCAACGGTATTGAGATTTGCCGGGAGTTGCGTTTGATGGATGTGTTTCGAAATACATTCATCTTTTTTTTAACAGCTAAAACAGAGCCGTATTTTCACGACGCTGCGTACGATGCCGGTGGGGATGATCTGGTAGAAAAGATTACCAGCATCCGGGCGCTCACCAGCAAAATCAACATCGTGCTTCGCGATCATTTTGTGATTCGCAAGCGGCAGGCAGAACTCACGCTGGGTAAGCTTCAAATTAATCGCAGGAAGGCGGTTGTGCGTTTGCCGGATCGTGAAATAAAACTCTCGCACCAGGAAATGGAGTTACTCTACTTCTTTGCCCAAAATCCGGATCGGGCGGTTACCCGCGAGCAGTTGATTAGTAACTTGTGGAGTACTTCGTTGTTGACCTGGACTTCTTCCTTGGATGCCTTGGTAGAAAAGCTAGCCGAAAAATTAGGAAAACCCTGGATCGTGTCAACCGCGGATGGCCTGTACAGCGCCCGTTGGCCTTAGTCTACTTCCAACGCTTCAAGAATCTCTGCCAGAGCGCCATAGGCTTTTAACCCGGTGCGCTCTTCTTCAAACCCAAGCAGGGAAATGCCGGAGAACCCGCGCTCCAAAACCCATGGAATAGCTGTTGCGTCTGCAATTTGTGCCCACAGCGGGAAATGGCCCATTAAGGTATTTCGCTCGTGCTCCGTCAGCTCACTCGCGTCCGACACTTCCAGAAACAGCACATGTGCCGCAGCCGTCATGAGCTTGGGTAGCGCGTCCACAAGTAGTGCACCTGTGCCTGCCACAATCCATTTTGATTCCGCCGTAATGGAAGTAAGTTGTGTTACGTTGATTTGGTAAACCACACCGGGCAATTCGTTTCGCCAATCGGCCGTAAAATCGGCAAGTTCTACTACCAGTGTTGGCCCGGCTATCCACCCGGCAATATCTTTGAATTTCGTAAGCGAGATCCCGCTTTCAACCGGGAATCCCAAATAATCTGCACCCATGCCGGCACCGTAGCGGGCATCGCTTAAGTGGGTGATGTTTCCGATCTTAACGGGTAGTCGTAAAGCCATCGCCAAATATCACAAAAGAAAGGATAACTTTACGCGTTAGTAACAGGCATGCGTTTAAAACATTGGTACGGTTTTGTGATGTTGGTGCTGTGGGGTATGGCGTGCGAGCCGGGGCCGGAAATTGTGGTGTTGCGGGATGTTGAATTTGCGCCTTTGAAGAAAGGCATGTTCTGGATTTACCAGGTGGATTCCACGGTGATTTCGGCAAACATTGAGCAAAAGTATCAATACCAGTTGCAGGTAGAAATTACCGATTCAATTGCCGAAGTACCGGGGCAGGCGTGGTACGTGCTTACGCGTTCAAAACGCCCTACTTCAAATGCAGCATTTACGCCGCTGGTGCCGTGGAGTGCCCGGCGTAACGCGCAACAGTTTCTCGTGCGCGAGGGCAACACTGTTTTTGAGGCGCTTGCTTTTCCGGTGACTGCCGGGCGCGTGTGGAACGGAAATGCGTTTAATGGCTTGGGTGGGGATGAGTTTTGCGAGGGCACGGGTGCCTGCGACTTATACAGCTATGTTGAACTGGGCGCTACGCGCGTGGTGGGCGGCACTACCTTTACCGATGTGCTATCGGTAGCGCAGGGCAATACGCCCGACCGGCTGGTAAAGTTTGATGTGCGCACCAGTTATTATGCACGCCATGTAGGTTTGATTGAGCGCGAGTACCAGGTGTTAGACTATTGCACGCTGCCGGCCTGTTTTGGGCGCCAGTTTGTAGATCGGGGTTTGGTGTATTCGCAAACACTTATATCGCATGGTCAGAGGTAAGCTCATCCTGTTCTTTGTTTGTGTAAGTGTTTGGGCGTGGAGCCAGCAAAACCGGTATGTGGTTACGTTTTCCTCGAAGCAAGGCACCCCTTTTTCTGTGCAGGAGCCCGAACGGTTTTTATCCGCGAAAGCGCTGCAGCGGCGTGTGCGTAACGAAGTGCTGGTTACCGCAGACGATCTGCCGGTAAACCCGGATTTTGTTCGCCAGTTGCGCGCGGCAGGTGTAGACGTGTACTACACCTCGCGTTGGCTTAATGCGGCGCTGATCCAGGCCCAGCCTGCGCAATTGGCAGCCGTGCAAGCGCTGCCCTTCGTGGCAAGCGTACAGCAAGTTGCACCCGGCCGGAAACTTGCCGGCCGCAGCCAGGCCAAAAACAAGTTGAAGGAAAACACCACGGTTGCTGCTGCAACGGCTACGCGCACCCAATTGCAAATGGTGGGCCTTACCAGCATGTTAGATGAGGGCGTAACGGGAAAAAACGTGCATGTGGCCGTCTTCGATAGTGGGTTTGAGGGCGTAGCTGCCATCTCTTTTTTTCAGCATTTGTATGCTGAGGGTAGGGTAAAAGACGTGTACGATTTCGTAGCGCGAAGTGGCAATGTGTATCAATATGATGACCACGGTACAGAAGTGCTCTCCATCATGGCCGGGCTAAATCCCAACACGTTTGTAGGCGGAGCACATGGTGCAGATTACCATCTGTATGTTACGGAAGATATTTCCAGCGAATACCGCGTGGAGGAATGGAACTGGCTTTTTGCCGCGGAGCGGGCGGATAGTGCCGGTGTAGATGTAATTGTGGCATCGCTGGGGTACAATACGTTTGATGATGCTACGATGAACTATCGCACCGCAGATTTGAACGGAACCACAGCCATTGTAAGTCGCGCGGCAACGGAAGCGGCCAGGCGCGGCCTGGTGGTGGTAACCAGCGCGGGCAATGAAGGCAATGATCCGTCGTGGCGGTTGGTTACACCGCCGGGGGATGCCATTGGCACGCTGGCGGTGGGGGCTGTAAATGCCTCGGGCGTTCGGAGTTCTTTTAGCTCGGTTGGGCCTACTACCGATGGCCGCATCAAACCGGAAGTTGTTGCGTTGGGTTCCGGCACGGCCTTGATCCGCAGAACCGGAAGCATCTCTACCGGCAGTGGCACTTCGTATGCAGCGCCGTTGGTGGCCAGTCTGGTGGCCGGGGTATTGCAAAAATATCCGGAGCTCAGTCGCGCCGCGGTACTTGATGCCTTGCAACAATCGGCCTCACTGGCCGATGCCCCCAATAATCAGTTGGGCTTTGGTATTCCGAATTATTTGCGCGTGGTAGATTATTTCGAGTCGAAGAAAATCGATGAGCCGATCGAAATCTATCCTAATCCGGCAGAAAATCTTGTTTCCATCCGCATCCAAAACGGGCTGCAAGAAGAGATTCGTGTAGTGCTAACAGATTTGGCCGGCCGGGTACAAATTGATCGTACGGTAAAGATCACGCGCCCGTACGATCCGATTGACATTGATCTCGCGAAGCTATCGCCCGGCATTTATTTTGTACAGGTTAACCGCACCGGCCAATCCAAAACCATGCGACTGGTAAAACAATAGTATGATACAAGAACGCCCCATCATTGCACCCTCCATTCTGGCTGCTGACTTCGCCCATCTGCAACGCGACGTGGATATGATCAACGAGAGCGATGCGCAGTGGATTCACGTAGACATCATGGATGGAGTTTTTGTTCCAAACTTGTCGTTCGGCATCCCGGTAACGGAGGCAATTAAGCGCCACGCACGTAAACCTTTGGATGTTCATCTGATGATTGTGCAACCCGAGCGATATATCGAAGCATTTCGAAAGGCCGGGGCAGACGTAATCTCGGTACATCTGGAGGCCAGCACCCATTTGCATCGCACCTTGCAGCAAATTAAAAGTACCGGGGCTTTGGCGGGGGTAGCCATTAACCCGCATACGTCGGTAGCCTTGCTGGAAGATACGCTGCGCGATATTGATCTGGTTTGTTTAATGTCGGTCAACCCCGGGTTTGGCGGGCAGAAATTTATTGAACAGACATATCAAAAAACGGCTGCGTTGAAGGCCCTGATTCAGCGGGTGGGTGCCCGCACGTTGATTGAGATTGATGGTGGTGTTAACGAACAAAACGCGGGGCCGCTTTTGCAACACGGAGCGGATGTGTTGGTAGCCGGTAACGTGGTGTTCTCCCATGAAAACCCGAAAGGGGTGATTTCGCGTTTAAGAAGTAGCTAGCTTTTACCATTCTATGCGCCTTGGAATTATTCTTGCTGCCGTTTTGATGATCTCCTGTGCCCGGCAGGTTTCGCGAATTGATCCCGGCCAAACCATTGATTTGAGCGGGCGCTGGAACGACTCGGATAGCCGGCGGGTAGCCGATCAGATGATTCAAAGCCTCACACAGTCGGAGCGGTACAAAGCGTATGCAACGACACTCGGGCGCAAGCCCGCCATTCTTGTTGGCCTTGTACGCAATAAAACCAGCGAACACATTGATGCTGCCAACTACATCAAAAAAATTGAAGTAGCCGTGTTTAACTCCGGCCTGGCTGATTTGGTGGAATCCGAAAACTTCCGGGATCTGCTGCGTAAAGAGCGTGCCGAACAACAGGATTTTGCCAGTGCAGAAACCGTAAAAAAATGGGGTCGGGAGGTAGGTGCCGATCTCATGCTCTTTGGTGAGATGACCAGCGAAACCGATTTCGCTGGTAACCGGCGAGTAGTAAACTATGTGACCACACTTTTCCTTACCGAGATTGAAACAAACAAGCGGGTGTGGTTTGGCCAGCAGGAAATCAAAAAGTTGGTTCGCAACTGAAGATGATGATGCGGAGAGGCACAATCGTTTTTTTGCTGGCGATTGGCCAGGCCTGTGCTTCGTATCACCAAACCAACCGTGATTTTAACCTTGAGTTTGAGCAGGGTCAATTGCAGGCCGCGCTGGCAACACTTCGCAACTCAAACATCAAAAATTCGCGCAACGAGTTTTTGTACTATGTAAACGGCGGCTTGGTGCTTTCGATGATGGGCCGTTATGCCGAAAGCAACGACTATTTGGAGAAGGCGTATTTGCTGGGTGAAGACTTTAGAACAAACTATTTTCTTCAGGCCGCCTCGTACCTGACTAACCCCATAGTTACCGAGTATCGGGGTGAAGATCATGAACACCTGATGCTGCTGTACTACAAAGCGATTAACTTTCTTAAAGAAGGGCGCACGGAGGAAGCGCTGGTAGAGTGCAGACGCCTGAATATTCGGCTGCAACAACTGAGCGACCGCTACGAAAACCCAGATCGGTACCGGGAAGATGCTTTTGTACACATGTTAATGGGCATCATCTATGACATGGACCGCGATTACAATAATGCGTTCATTGCCTACCGTAACTCCTACGAAATTTACACCAGTAGCTATGCCCGGCTTTTTCAAGTGGCCGTACCCCAGCAATTGAAACAAGATTTGCTGCGCACCGCAAGCCTTAGCGGGTTTACCGATGAGCTGGCCCGCTTCAAAGCGGAATTCAACGTGCCGCACTATGTGTACCAGCCCGACCAAAACGGGCAGTTAATCTTCTTTTGGCACAATGGGTTGAGCCCGATAAAGTCCGAGTGGGGAATCAATTTTATTGCCGATACGCGTAACGATTTCATCTATTTCTCCAACGAGGAAATGAATTTCGTTTTTCCCTTTCCGTTGAATAATTATAGCCAGGAAGACCGTAATGCGCTTACTGCGCTGCGCGTATTTCGGGTGGCTTTTCCGCGCTTTGTAGAGCGCCCGGAATACTTTCAATCCGGTCAGTTAATCTGGAATAATCAACGTACTGAGCTTGAAGTTTGCCAAAACATACAACGCATTGCCACCCACTGCCTGCAGCAGCGCATGACGCTGGAATTCAGCAAGGCGCTGATTCGCGTGGCGTTAAAAAAGGCGGTAGAGCACCAAGCCCGCAAATCAGACCGGGTATTGGGATCGGTAGTGGGTGTTGTAAACGCGCTTACCGAGCGGGCGGATGTGCGCAGTTGGCAAACACTACCTCATAACATTCACATCGCAAAAATCTCGTTGCCCCCGGGGCGGCATCAAGTCCGGCTGGAACTCGCCGGGAGCCGCACCGATCAGCAACATGATTTTACGTACGAAGTGCAGAGCGGGCAGACACTTTTTCACACCTTTACTTCGTTAGAAACAAACTATCCGCGCTATTACTGATTAGGGCGATTATTTCTAATTTTAGCGATTCATTAAACGCGTTCATATCAGCTACCGCAGCATCTTTTTGGGTTTGTTAGCCTGGGGTTTATCGGGTTGCATGGGCGTGTGGGCACAAGATCAGCCGGTTTTTCCGCTGGATAATTTCTATGCCGAACGCAGAAAATGGCCTCGTACGATTTTAAAAAACGTGCGGTTCAGCCTGAGCACCGGGTATGGTAACACGTTTTTTCGGCATCGGTTGGATGGTTTTGGCGTGTTGCAGGCCCCAGACAGTGTGGTGAAGATTTTTGATCGCGCCAATCCCAATACCATCTACCAAAGTTGGGTCAATCGTGTGGCAGCGAATCCATGGGGTTTTGCGCCCACGCATTTTCGGGTGAGTTCCGACTCGGCTCAACTTGGTTTTCGCGGCAACGGTTGGAACATCCCGTTTAAGGGAACGATCCACTATGAATTCATGGGGCGGTACCGGATCGGAGGGGGGTATTCCTACCAATGGCTGAATATTGGTCGGTTGGTACCTACACAGTTTGACGATCGCATCGCTGACTACAACCCGATTACGCCGGGTGGGTGGATGCGCCAATACTTCGGAATGCTCGGGGTCTCGTTTTACCGGGCAGATCGGTTTTTGTTCACCGCGGATGCCAACATCGGGGGCTTTCGGCCCGGCCGCAATTTCGATCGGTCGTTGATCCAAAAAGGAATCTATGTAAACGTGGGTGTTACGGTAGAAAAGGAGTTATCAGAATACCTGCGGGTATTTGCACGGCCCTCCTTCGAGATAAAAAACTACACGTTGGCGCTACCCGGCTCGGGCAAAGGTATTGTGCACAACATCAACACGCTGTACCTCAATGTGGGGTTAACGTATTCCATTCCGGAACTGCCACGTTGTTTTCACAAAGACTGCCGCGTGCAGATCAACCATGCCCATGGCGATCGGGAATACAGAAGCCGGGTGCACCCGATTTTTAAGAAACAGAATCCTGGGTATGGCGAGAATCATCCCAACCTGATCAAATACAAAAAGCGCAACAAAAGGCGGCTCAACCCCTATTGATTTTTGCCTGAAAATACCTTGCCATTCGGCCCAAAAATTGGCCGAATTTCTTCCTAATTTTTCTATCTTCGCACGGCCTTTACCAGGCCCTTTTTTTAACCTGCTAATTCACTGTAAACGACCACTTTGTGTCAGAAGAAAATGTAAATGATCCGCCCCCCCGGCAGAACATTATCCCAATCAACATCGAAGACGAAATGCGCGGTGCGTACATCGACTATTCCATGTCGGTGATTATCTCCCGGGCGTTACCCGATGTTCGGGATGGGTTGAAACCTGTACACCGCAGGGTGTTGTACGGTATGCTGGAGTTGGGCGTTAACTACAACAAGCCGTTTAAGAAGTCTGCGCGGATTGTCGGGGATGTGATGGGTAAGTACCACCCCCATGGCGATGCCTCAATTTACGATACACTGGTGCGCATGGCCCAGGAGTGGTCGCTGCGCTACCCCATGGTGGATGGCCAGGGTAATTTTGGATCGGTTGATGGCGATCCTCCGGCAGCCATGCGTTACACGGAGGCGCGCCTCCGCAGAATTGCGGAAGAAATGCTGGCCGACATCAACAAGGAAACGGTAGATTTCCAACCTAACTACGATGATCAGTTTACGGAGCCCTCGGTACTACCCGCCAAGGTGCCCAATTTGTTGATCAACGGCTCATCGGGCATTGCCGTGGGCATGGCTACCAACATGGCGCCCCACAACTTGCGCGAGGTGGTAGATGGTGTGATTGCCTATATTGATAACCGGGAAATTTCCATTCCGGAGCTGATGAAGTACGTAGTAGCCCCGGATTTTCCCACCGCCGGCATTATTTATGGCTTGCAGGGCGTTCAGGAAGCCTACCTCACCGGCCGCGGAAAAGTAACCCTGCGCGCAAAAGCCGAGATTGTTGCTAACGGCAACCGCGAGCAGATTATCGTTACCGAGATTCCGTACCAGGTGAACAAAGCGCAGATGATTGAAAAGACGGCTGCGCTGATTAATGAAAAACGCATTGAAGGCATCAGCGATATTCGCGATGAGTCGGATCGGGACGGTTTCCGGATTGTGTACGATCTAAAGAAAGACGCCATCGGCAACATTGTGCTGAACAACCTTTTCAAGCACACGCAGTTGCAGACCACCTTTGGTATCAATAACGTGGCGCTGGTCAAGGGTAGGCCGCAAACCCTGAACCTGAAGGAACTGATCCACTATTTTGTGGAACACCGCCACGAGGTGGTGATTCGTAGAACGAAGTTTGATTTGGCTGAAGCCGAACGACGCGCTCATATTTTGGAGGGTTATTTGATTGCCCTGGATCATCTGGACGAGGTAATTGCGTTGATCCGCAATTCCAAAGATCCGGAGGTAGCCAAGGTGGGTTTGATCGAGCGCTTCGGTCTTTCCGAGATTCAGGCGAAGGCCATTTTGGAGATGCGTTTGCAACGGCTTACCGGCCTGGAGCGCGAGAAAATCCAAAACGAATACAAAGAAGTGCGCGCCCTGATTGAGCACCTGCAACAGGTGTTGGCCAACGAGGGTCTGCGGATGGATATCATCAAAAACGAACTGTTGGAGGTGCGCGAGCGCTATGGCGATGAGCGCAGAACCCTGGTGGTGCCCAGTGAAGAAGATATTACCGTGGAGGATATGATCCCCAACGAGGAGATGGTGATTACCATCTCGAATCAGGGTTACATTAAACGCACCTCGCTGAGCGAGTACCGCACACAAGGGCGCGGGGGTATCGGTTCTAAAGCAGTTACCACCAAAGAAGACGATTTTACCGAACACCTGTTCATTGCCCAGGCCCACGATTACCTGTTGATCTTTACCGAATCGGGCAAAGTGTTTTGGCGCAAGGCCTACGAAATACCCGAAGGCAACAAAACGTCAAAGGGCAGGGCAATTCAAAACCTGATCAACATTGAGCCGGGCGATACGGTGCGGGCAGTATTGAATGTGAAAGATATTACCGATGAAGCATACATCAATTCCAATTACGTGGTGCTTTGCACGGAACGCGGCACGATCAAGAAAACGGCCCTTGAGGAATTCTCGCGGCCGCGCGCAAATGGTATTGCCGCAATTACGATTAACGATGGCGACCGCCTGCTGGAGGTAGCCCTTACCAACGGCAGCAACCATATTGTGATCGCGAAAAGCGAAGGCAATGCCATCCACTTTAACGAAGAAGACGTGCGCCCCATGGGCCGCACCGCTGCGGGTGTACGCGGCGTTACGCTCGATTCGGACGAGGACAAGGTGATTGGCATGGTGTGCATCACCCGGGCAGACGCAAATCTTTTGGTGGTTTCGGAGAAGGGTTTTGGAAAACGCTCGGACATCTCCGATTACCGAATCACCAGCCGTGGCGGGAAAGGTGTAAAGACCCTTCAAATCACCGAAAAAACTGGCAAGCTTGTTGCAATCAAGGAAGTAGGCGACAAAGACGAATTGATGATCGTAAATAAATCCGGAATTAGTATTCGCATTGCCGTAGAAGAACTGCGTGTTATGGGCCGTGCTACACAAGGCGTAAAGCTGATTCGCCTGAATGACGATGACTCTATTTCTTCTGTTGCCAAGATTGAAAAAATGGAAGGTGAACCGGGTGCCGATTTGCCAACCGAATAAAAAACTAATTTTGTACCACTAAATCAACAACCTGTAAAATGAAAAGAATAGCCCTTGCGCTTTTGCTTTGCAGCCCTTGGCTGGCTGTTGCACAGCAGAAGGAAATTAAGCCGAGCATCCCCAAGGCGGAAACCGCCTGGAAAGCAAATAAGTTGGATGAGGCCAAAGCAATCATCGATGCCACCGTCTCCAATCAGGAGTTCATGGTCGATAAAAAAGGCAACCCGTCTAAAAACGCTGCAAAGGCATGGTATATCCGTGGTGTAATTTATGCTGCCATAGATACCACAAAAAATGAGCAGTTTAAGAGCCTGGAGGCGAACCCGTTTGCCGAAGCAAAGAAGTCGTTCGATAAGAGCAAGGAACTGGACGGTGGAAAGACGGCTAGTTTCCTAAATGATCCTGCCGGCTTTGTGCCGATTACGGTAGACCAGGTAAACGCCTATTTGGCACAAGCCTACTTTAACAAAGCCATCTATCAATACCAGGATAAAAAAGACTATAAGAGGGCGTTCGAACACGTGGAGCAAACGCTCTACTTCTTGCCGAATGATACATCCATCCTGTTAAATGCAGGGGTTTACTTTGGGCCCTCGGCCGATGAAACCGAAAAATCGTTGGAATACATCAAGCAATACCATGCGAAAGGCGGAAAAAGCAAGGACTCGTACATTCAGAAATACAGTTTGTATCGCGATAAGCTAAAGAACAACGAGGCCGCACTGGCCACCGCGCGCGAGGCGATGGTTGCTTACCCGAATGAATCCGAGTTTCCGAAATTGGAGTTGGACATGTTCATTAAGATGGGCCGTTTACCCGAAGCAAAAGCAGCTATGGAAAAACAAGCCATGGCTAACCCGGAAGAAAAAGAGTCGCGTTACTATTTGGGTGTGATCAGCCAGGAACTAAAGCAAATGGATGAAGCCCGCAAGTGGTACAACGAAGCCATTAAGCTCGATTCAAAATACTTTGATGCGCAGCTTGCCCTGGCCGATTTGGTGTACCAGGAGGCAAGGGATGTAAAGGCGCAGATGAACCAGTTGGGGATCACAAAAGACGACATGAAAAAGCGGATGGAGTTGGACAAAGTGTATGTAGACAAACTCAAGGCTGCACTGCCGAACTGGGAGTTGTGCGAAAAGCTGAGCCCGGATGAACCTAAGGTGTTAGATACGCTCCTTAACATTTACAGCGATCTGGATAACCAGGCGCAGATTACCCGTATTGAAAAGAAAATGAAGAGTTTGGGCTTGTTGGATTAACCTACATCCCTCAAAAAAAGGAAAGGTCGGCCAAAAGCCGGCCTTTTTTATTGCTTTCCCGGCCCAAGTGCCCGCCTGCTGACTTCCGTCATTCTTTTGCCGTTGGCCATCGCCTATAATAGCAGGCAATTAACCGATTTGAATATGAGTTCCGTAAGTAAACTTTCAGCAACCCAGACCAACAGCCTGGTGTTGCTTCGCATTTTTATTGGGTGGCACTTTTTGTACGAAGGTGTACTGAAGTTGTACAGCCCAAATTGGACCGCCAAAGGCTACTTGCTTAGCGCCAGTTTTATGCAAGGATTTTTCCGGTGGCTGGCCAGCGACTCCCTGATTTCAGTGATTGATACCCTAAACATTGCTGCGCTGGTAATGGTGGGTGTGAGCCTGGTGGTGGGTTTTAAAACCCAGTGGGCTGCGCTGGTTGGCATCGGCTTGTTGTTGATGTATTACTTCGCCCACCCTGCCTTTCCCGGCTTCCCGCAGGGGCCGTCTGAAGGCAGCTATTGGATTGTAAACAAAAACCTGATTGAGGCTGCTGCGCTGTATGTGCTTTTCGTTTTCCCCACGGAAGGTGCTTTCGGAATTGCGCGGCTGTTTCAACGTGCTAAAATCGAAAACGCATAACCTCAAAACACAACTTTTATGGCAAACGAAGAAGGTTTATTCAACAGATTGTCGCGCAGAGATTGGCTTAAAGGCTTAGCCGGGGTGCCGATTTTTGCCGGTGTTTGGGGTGCCGGGGCTTCTTTCTCCGGCAATGTGAAACGCGAGCGCAAGCTGCTCCTGGAAACGCTCAATATCAAAGCGGCGGCTCCCCCGGCCACGGGGCCGATGAGTGGAGATCCGGTGCGGGTGGGGATCATCGGGTTTGGAATCCGGGGTGAACAACTGTGCCGCGCGTTGGGCTTTGCTACCACCGATTGGCTGACCGACATGAAGAGCGCCCTGGAAAAGAATCCAAATGATACCCGTTTGAATGACTTTAAGGCGCAGGAAAACCTAAATGTGAAGTTAAGTGCCATTTGCGATCTGTTTGAGGTGCGCACACAAAAGGCGTTAGACTCGTTTAACAACGAGACCAACCAGATCAAAAGATTCAAAACACATTCAGCGTTGATTAATAGTGGCGAGGTAGATGCCATCATCGTGGCTACACCCGATCACTGGCATGCACCGATTTCAATCGAGGCCATCAACAAAGGCATCCACGTGTACGTGGAAAAACCCATGACACACAATATTGCCGAAACATATGCTTTGCGCGATGCGGTTCGAAAGAATCCGAAGGCGGTTTTTGCCGTAGGCCACCAACATCGGCAAACCCAAAGCTTTCTAACCGCGCAGGATGTTGTGGCAAAAAACATTCTTGGGCACGTGTCGCTCGTGGTTACAGCCACCAACCGCAATGACGATAACGGAGCCTGGCAGTACTACATCCATCCAGAGGCCAATCCACAAACGGTAGATTGGAATATGTTTCTGGGGTCGGCTCCACAAATTCCCTTTAATGCAGAGCATTTCTTCCGTTGGCGGAAATGGTGGGCGTATGGCTCTGGCCTTTCGGGTGATTTGCTCACCCACGATTACGACAGGCTTAACTGCATTTTGAAAATGGGCATTCCTAAGTCGGTGATGTCATCCGGGGGCATCTATACGCACCGCGATGGCCGAAACGTGCCCGACGTGATGCAGGTAAACATGGAATTTCCAGAATTCACCACGGGTACCAGCCAGGAGCCCGGCAAAGAAAAAGGCATGACGCTGGTATACAGCGCCACGCTGGGAAACTCGTACGACCGCGGCACGGTGCTCATGGGTCATGATGCCTCTATGGAACTGGGCAACACGCTTACCATTTTTGCCGACTATGGTTCAACCAAGTTCAAAAAAATGATCGAGGAAGAGCGAATTGATCCGTTTGTACCCATCTATTCGTACGACCCGAGCGCCAACGGAGCCGATGCGGTAACTTCTGCCACCGCCAAGTACTTCGCAAATAAAGGACTTCTGTGGACCTACCGCGATGGTAAACGCGTGGATTCCACCTTTCTGCATTTACGCGAGTGGTTGAGTTGCATTCGCAATGGTGGCACCCCGAGCTGTGGTATTCAGGAGGGTTTTGAAGAAGCAATTACCGCGCACATGGGTGGGCTAAGCTATAAGCTGGGACGCCGTGTAGAGTGGGACGCCGCAACCGAAAAAATCATCGCACTGCCGGGCGAAGACCTGGATGCGGTGCTTCTGGCAAATGAAGAAAAGGTGGGCATGGCCAAAGCCTGATTCGCCCAATCACAATAAAAAAGGTCATCCGCGGGGATGACCTTTTTTTCCTTGCGTAGCTACGCTGTTATTTTGTTGTGTCGGTGTCGGTAGAGCTGTTCCGGTTTAGATCCAGCCCGGGCGCTGTTTGTTGCTCTTTCGCCTTTTCCAGAATCTCGTCTTTTTGCTCGGCTCCCGGGTTGGTAAAGTTGGTAGCCAGCACAAATACCATGATTGCAATGGCAAAACCCCACGTTAAGCGTTCCAAAATGTCACCGGTTTTCTTTACACCAATCAGGTTACTGGCGCCGGAGCCACCAAACTGGCTGGATAAGCCACCGCCTTTGGAATTCTGCGCTAAAACCACCAAAACAAGCAAAATGGAGGCAAAAATGGTTAACCCAATCAGGAGTGCGTACATAGTCTATTTCTTCAGCTCTTCAATTCGAGCGGCAAAGATGGCCTTTTTCTGTGGAAACTTCCAAATCAGTTTTTTCAAGACTTCAATGGCCCGTTCTTTCTTGCCCTGGCTAATGAGCAAATCGGCCAGCGTGGTGGAGACCACCTCTTGGGTTAACTCAACGCTTTTTTTGGATAAATCCACATCGGGTTTGCCCGATGCGGGTTTGCGCACAATGGTTGGTTGCCGTTTGATAAACCGATCGATGATTTCGATCTGCTTTTTGTTTTTGATGGTCTTTTTTGCCTTGCCGCGGTAGGCCTCAATCCGCGAAAGCAGTAATTCACTATTTACTTCCTGGCCTTCTTTTTTTTTTAAGGCTTTGCGCTGCGGGTTTTCTTTCTTCTGGTCCTTTTTTTTCGTTTTGCCTTTGCCCGTTTTTGCGTTCTTGGCGCTTTTCACCTCTTCAAATCGTTCCAGCGTGTGCTCGAAATCAGATTTTAGCTTTTTAAGGCGCTTCAAATCATGGCTAAGCTCCTCGCGCAGATGTTCGCCATCAAGCGCTACAGGAGCTGCTGTTGGTGTTCGTGGTGCTGAAATCCGCGGAAGCGCGATCAGGCTCTTTAACACCGCGCGGTCTGTACAGTACGTGGCCGACCGGCTGAGCTGACTCGGGGCATTATCATCATCGTGGTCGTGCAACGCTTTGGCCGCAAGCGCCTGGATGGCCTGACTGTACGGGAACTGCCGGGTTAATTGTGTAACTGCTGCTGCCTCCGCAGGTGTTGAAGACTGGATACTTCTTAAAAGTTGCAAAAGGCCCTGTTTGTCCACGCGTATTGGTAAGAGGTAAGGGTAAAGCTAAGCAAATGAGGCTGAATCGCCAAGACCCGGAAGTTACCAGTTTGCTACCGTGGCGTTAAAGATGTCGATTAGAATCTGGTCAAAAATCCGTCGCTCCAGATCTTCCTGGATGCGGGTGAAGTCCAGGTTGTTGTCAAAATCTGCGTAGAACGAAAAGGTTTTGTCTTTAAAGTTGTTTTTTGGCTCCAGATTATCCACGTAGTTCAGCTTTACGGTTATGGTAAGTCGCGTTAAAGCAGCTGCATCCACCGGCGCGGTTGCCCCACCTACGGTGGCCACGGGTGCCATAGGTGCAATGGCGTAGTTTGTGATGACACCCTCCACCTGAAGCTCGCCACCGTCCGGCACTACTTTCACGCTGGAGTTGCGCTGGTAATAGTCTTTTAACTTGTTCGTAAAGTTTGGGCCCAGATTAGCGGGGCCGAGGTCGGTATTGTTGAAGATATCCGAAACCTGAATGGTGCGCGCAGCGGTGGACGTACCGGTGAATGAGTAGATGCCGCAGCCGCTAAAACCAGCTACTAGTACAAAGCAGCCAAGTGCAAATAGTTTATTCATCTAGCGAGTACTCTTTTATTTTGCGATACAGTGTGCGCTCAGAGATGCCCAAATCACGTGCCGCATTTTTCCGTTTGTTGTTGTTCTTCCGCAACGCGCGCAAAATCAACTCGCGTTCTTTTTTTTCTATGGAAAGGGAATCGTCTTCGGTGGTGTGCGAAACATCCTGTACTTCTACGGTTTCCCCCGATGTTTTCAGCACAGGATTAACCGGCGTGACAGTAAAGGTTACCGGTTCATTGGTGGGAACAGATTCCACAGACTTAACGCCATCAAACAGGCCGGGGTAGTCTTTTACCAATTGGGCTGCGTGGCCAGGGTGCATGGCGCCTTCTAACACAATTTTTTTCAAATCGGTTAAATCTTTGCGCATATCGAACAGCACTTTGTACAACAGCTCCCGCTCGGATAAACTCTCCTTGCTCCCTTCATTGTAGATTGCGGGTAAGTTCGTTTCGCGCGGAATATAATACTGCAGCTCGGTGCTGGTGATGAGTTTCTGATCTGCCGACAATACCGAAATCTGATCGACCAGGTTTTTGAGCTGGCGGATGTTACCCGGAAAGCGGTATTTCGCGAGCAATTCCTTGGCATCGTCCGATAGGGTGATGGGCTTGACTTTGTATTTCTCGGCAAAGTCGGAGGCAAATTTGCGAAACAGCAACTCAATGTCTTTACCTCGCTCGCGCAGCGGCGGAACAAAAATGGGCACTGTGTTGAGCCTGTAATACAGGTCTTCGCGGAATTCGCCCTCTTCCACCTTTTGCATGAGGTTTACGTTGGTGGCAGCCACCACGCGTACATCGGTTTTCTGCACTTTAGACGAGCCCACTTTAATAAACTCGCCATTCTCTAACACGCGCAGCAATCGGGCCTGGGTGCCCAGCGGCATCTCGCCAATCTCATCCAAAAAAATGGTGCCGCCATTCGTTACTTCAAAATACCCTTTTCGTGCTTCGTGTGCGCCAGTGAACGAACCTTTTTCGTGCCCGAACAACTCAGAGTCGATGGTTCCTTCGGGAATGGAGCCGCAATTAATCGCGATAAATTGACCGTGCTTACGCGGGCTGAGCGAGTGAATGATTTTCGAGAACGATTCTTTACCACTGCCACTCTCACCGGTAATCAACACCGACATATCCGTAGGCGCCACCTGCGCAGCTACCCCAATCGCGTGGTTCAGCAGCGGGGCATTGCCGATGATGCCGAAGCGTTGCTTAATGTTTTGAATATCGTGATCCGTAATGGCCATTTTTATTTCACAATCTTACCAAATAAGGTTGCGGCTGTGCAGCCGGTGATTTGTACATGGACGTACTCGCCTTTGTTTTTATTCCCCCGGTCGAATACCACTACTTTGTTTGACGATGTGCGCCCCTGAAGTTGTTCTGCAGAGCGTTTGGATACACCTTCAATCAAAACCTTCTGCACGGTGCCAATATCGCGCTGGTAGCGCAGCAACGAGTGCGCGGTCTGTTTTTGAATGACTTCGTCTAGTCTGCGTTTCTTTACGTTCAACGGCACATCGTCTGCATATTGCCGCGCCGCTAATGTGCCGGGCCTTTCGCTGTAATGAAACATGTAGGCGAAGTCGTACTGTACAGCATCCATCATGGACAACGTATCGGCATGTTCGGCTTCGCTTTCGGCACAAAAGCCGGTAATCATATCCGAAGAGATGCCGCAATCTTCGCCCAGAATTTCGCAGATGGCTTGAATGCGCTGCAAATACCACTCGCGCGAGTAGCCGCGGTTCATCCGCGTAAGCACATCGGTATTTCCGCTTTGTACCGGCAGGTGGATGTATTTGCAGATGTTTTCGTGGCGCGCCATGGTGTGGAGCACTTCATCGGTCATATCTTTCGGGTGCGAGGTAGAAAAACGCACGCGTAAGTCCGGATGAATTTGGGCCACGGCTTCCAGCAGGTTAGCAAAGTTGAAATCTACACACAACCCTTTTTTTTCCAGGCGGGCTTTGTTGTTTTCCGCTTCGCTCCATTTGTAAGAATCTACATTTTGGCCAAGCAGCGTTACCTCGCGGTAGCCCTGATTAAACAGGTGTTGCGCTTCGGCCACGATGGAGTGCGGGTCGCGGCTGCGCTCGCGCCCACGGGTAAACGGTACCACGCAAAACGAGCACATATTATCGCACCCGCGCATGATGGAAATAAAAGCCGTTACGCCATTGCTGTTGAGCCGCACGGGGTTGATGTCAGCATACGTTTCCTCGCGCGAGAGGAACGTATTCACCGCCTTGTGCCCATCGTCTACCTGGTGAATTAAGGTGGGCAGATCGCGGTAAGCGTCTGGCCCGGCTACCAAATCCACAATCTTTTCTTCTTCCAGCAGCTGCGTTTTCAATCGCTCAGCCATGCAACCAAGCACGCCAACAAGCAATTCTGGCTTGTTCTTCTTGAACGAATTGATCTGTTGCAGTCGGTGGCGAACGGTGGTTTCGGCTTTTTCGCGAATGGAGCAGGTATTTAAGAAAATGAGGTCGGCTGTGGCGGGATCGGAGGTGGTATCGAATCCCTCTTTTTGCAAAATCGATGCAACAATCTCACTATCAGAGAAATTCATCTGGCACCCGTAGCTTTCAATGTAGAGTTTGCGGGGTTGGCCCGTAGCCGTATTTTGCAGCACTTTCGCTTCCGCGGAAGCGGTTTCGTCCGGAATAAAATCTAAATCGTTGATCAGAGAATTCATCGCACTAAATTGGAACGCAAATTTAGGGAAAATGGTCAACTAAAATGACAGATTGGCAGATTTGATTGTGATCCCAGCTTCAACATTCACATTAAACCGAACTCGTGTATGGCAATTATTAAGACGGTACGAGGATTTTCACCTCAAATTGACCCTTCCTGTTATCTGGCAGATACCGCGGTGGTGGTAGGCGAGGTGGTACTTGGAAAAAACTGCACCGTATGGTTCAATGCCGTTGTACGTGGCGATGTACACTCGATCACGGTGGGCGACAACACCAACATCCAGGATGGTGCGATTATTCATTGCACCTACCAAAAAGCAAAAACCGTCATTGGCAGCAATGTATCTATTGCACACGGGGCCATTGTTCATGGTTGCACGGTGGAGGATAATGTGCTTATTGGGATGGGCGCGGTGATTATGGACGATGCCGTAATTGGCACCGGTTCAGTAATTGCAGCAGGCGCGATTGTATTGCCCGGCACCCAGGTAGAACCCGGATCAATCTATGCCGGTATGCCCGCAAAACGGGTAAAAGAGGTAGGGCCGGAGATGCGCGAAGTGATTGCCCGCACCGCCCGCAACTACCCGATGTATGCCACGTGGTTTACCGAGGCCGGGTAGCGGCCCACGCCAGGCACCGGGGTTTTACAGTTGGTATTCCTGTTTATATTTGCACCCCAAATCGAATAACCAGAAGCATGAAGAATCTTTCTCTAATTTTAAACGGAGTACTAGCGGTGGCCGTGGCTGTGCTTTTTTACCTCCAGTTTTCCAAGCCAAGCACATCTGCGGGCGAAACAACCGGAGGCCCTGCGGGCCCACTCACCATTGCCTATATCAAGAGTGATTCCATTTTGAAGAACTACGATTACTTTAAGGCGCAGCGCGATAAACTGGAGGCCAAAGGCAAACAGATGGACACCGATTTCCGCAACCGTGCACAAAGTCTTCAAAGCGAGTTTGAGTCCTATCAACGCAACCTCTCCAACCTCACCATTGGGCAGGCAAAAACCATTGAAGAAGATTTGGGCAAAAAGCAACAGAACCTGCGGCTGTACCAGGAACAACTCTCGCAAGACCTGCTGAATGAGCAAAACAAAATGAACGAGGAGTTGTACAAAAAAGTAACCGAGTACCTGAAACAATACGGGCAAGAGAAGGGATTACAAGTAGTGTTGAAATTTGATACCTCCAGCGACTTACTCTATGGCGTAGATGCGTTGGACATTACCCAGGATGTAATTGCTGGTCTGAATGTAGCCTATGCGGAGGAAAAAAAGCAGACGCCCGCCAAGACCGATTCTGTTAACACGAAGAAGAAATAACGCGGGCCACATAGTGGTGCCAAAAACCGACCAGACCGGTCGGTTTTTTTCTTTTGTTTAAGTTTGTAACTTTTCGCAGCATGCTGGGTAAACTTTTTACAGCACTTCAGGTACGACAGAACGAGCGAGTGCAAGTCTCCCTCGTCTTGACGATGGGTTTCTTTATGGGTACGTTCATTGCCACGTACCAGGTAACGGCAGAATCGTTATTTATTAATCAGCTCAGCGATCAACTGGACCAGGCTTTTCTGTTTTCCGGTATCCTGGGGATCGTTTCTACCGTGGTGTTTTCGTTTTTGCAGATTCGTGTCAAGTTTACCAACCTGGCCATTGCCAGCTTGCTGTCGGTGGTATTCTTTACCTCGTTGGTTTACGCGCTATACCATTACGGCCCGCAAACCTATCATGATGAGGTGCTCTTCAGCATGTTCATCCTTACAGGGCCGATGACCGCCATCCTTTTGCTGGTCTATTGGGGGATTTTTGGGCGGTTGTTCAACTTCAAGCAATCAAAAAGAATCATAGGTTGGATCGACACCGGGCAGCTACTAGCTGCAATTATTGCCTTCTTTCTCATTCCGTTAACCGCGCCGTGGTTCCCGGATACTTCTAATTATTTGCTTGCCTGTAACGTAAGTATCATTGGAGTACTGGCTTGCCTGCTGCTGATTTCGTACCGGTTTGATCTGTCGGACAACGACCCTGCCTTGCTCGAGAAAACCATCAAGCAGGAAACCAGTTTTAAAGCGATTTTGAAAGACCGCTATACGCTGCTGCTCGGGTTCTTTACGATCGCCTCCATGAGCATGCTTGTGCTTAACCAGTACTTGTTTCAAACGGTGTTGAACGCGCAATATCCTGACCAGCGCGAGTTAACCAACTTTCTGGCCTACTTTAATGGCATCATTTACCTGCTGAGTTTAATCATGCAGACGTTTATCAACGACAAAATTCTGAGCAACTATGGTATTCGTGTATCGCTATTGATTCTGCCCATTGTGGTGGGTGCGCTCGCGATCATGACCTTTTTTACCGGCTTGTTCGCAGGCTATGATATTGCGCTTTCCCCCTCGGGATTTGTTTTCTTTTTCCTCTCGGTGGCCATGTTGCGGTTATTCAACGCCATGTTGCGCGATTCGCTGGAGAACCCGGTGTTTAAGCTCCTGTTCATTCCACTGGAAAGCAAGTTGCGGTTCGGCATTCAAGCCAAAGTGGAAGGCACCGTAAGTGAGACCGGGCGTTTCCTTGCAGGGGTGTTAATTTTTTGTTTCGTGCTCATTCCATTCTTTAAATTATACATTGTAGCGGCTGTCATTCTTGCATTGAGTGTGGGCTACCTGTTTGTGGTAAGTAATTTGTACGCAGGCTACCGCAATAAAATCAGAGCCAAATTAGAGTTGGTTACCGGCGTGGCGCAGGAGAAGCTGGAAGTAGGGTACACCAGCCTGGTGGGCAAGTTGGAAGCCAATTTGCTGAAAGATGTGAAGGGCAAGTCGGTGTTTTCTTACAAGTTGTTGGAGAAGATCAATCCCTCGCAAGTAGCCAGTTGGGTAAACCGGATGGTGGAGCATAAACAGCCCGAGGTGCGCGAATTTGCACAACAAAAGTTGAACGAGTTTAAAGGGCTTTCCGTGTCGGAGCGATATGTTATTCGCTTGTCGGGTAATTCTGAGGGGCAAGAGAAAAACGTATTATCAAAGGCCGATTTGGTGGCTATTTTGAACAACGGAGGCGAAATCACAAAGTCAAGAATCCAGAAACTGGCCCGGTCGCTCGTGCCGGAAGATCGCCAATATGCGGCGGAGTTATTGTTGCACGGCGGCACCAGCGACAACCTATCGTATTTGGTGGAGTTGCTGAGTGATTTGGAACCGAAAGTGCGCAACACGGCCATCAAAACTGCCATCAAGAAAAACAACGGCGAGGTTATTCTGGCGCTGATTGATAACCTCAGTAACCCGCTGTTTGCCAATCAGGCCGCCAATGCACTTACCCTGATTGGAACAACCGCCATTTCCATGTTGGATAACTCGTTTTACCGAACGGGGCAATCCACGCAAGTGCTGATCAAGATCATCCAAATCATGGGGCGTATTGGTGGGCAGCGCGCCAAAGAATTGCTATGGAATAAAATCGACTATCCCGATAAACTCATCGTTTCGCAGGTGCTTTTGTCGCTAGGGGAGAGCGGTTTTAAGGCGGGCATTTCTCAAATAACCCGTATCAAATACGTAATCGAGCAGGACATCGCGGATATTGCCTGGAATTTGGGGGCGATTCTGGAACTTGAAAATGCCGGGGATGAAGAAGTTTTGAAGGCGCTGCGGCGCGAAAGCCAAAACGACCTGGAACATATTTACATGTTGTTGGCCATGTTGTACGATACCCGCTCAATTCAGTTAGTAAAGGAAAATATCGAGAGCGGTACTGTGGAAGGAACCACCTACGCGATTGAGTTGTTGGATGTGTTCCTTTCCGAGCAGTTGAAACAACGCGTAATTCCGGTTTTAGACGACTTGTCGGACGCAGATCGACTATCGCGGTTGGAGATTTTTTATCCCCGCATGAAGCTTGACGATAAATTGGTATTGAAGTTTATCGTTAACCGCGATTTTAACCAAACCAACCGCTGGACGAAAGCCACGGTGTTGTACCGGATTGGGCGCCTGAAAATTGCCGAGTTTAAACTGGATTTGATCGCGCAGTTGTTTAACCCCGACCGGCTTTTACGCGAAGTGGCGGGATGGGCCCTGTACCAAATCAACCCTGCCGAGTATGACGAGCACGCCAATCGCCTGCCCGTTGAGGCACGAAAAGAATTAGATCGGTCCATCCGCCACCAGATGGACGGCCGATCGCTGATGGTATTCGAGAAAGTTTTGTTCCTCCAAAAAATATCCTGTTTTGAGGGGATGTCTGGGGTTAGCCTTTCATTTGTGGCCGACATTTGCGATGAGGTATATCTGAAAAACCGGCAAACATTGGTGCTGGACGATAAACTGCAGAATTATTTCTTCATTGTGTACGAAGGATCCACCGAGTTATTTGTGAAGGGGAAGCCCGTAAAAGACTATCTGGTAGGAGAGTTCATCGGGGAACAACTTTCCGTGCCCGGCTATGGTCAGGCGTACATCCTTACTGCCACGAACGACACACTTTTACTGCGGGTAAACAAGGACCTGTTCTACGAGTTGCTGGCAGGCAATGTGAAGATGGCAGACCAGGTGTTGGAATTTATTTGAAAACGTCTTACTTTCGAGAGATTTTTTAAGCTTTTCGTATTTGCATTTTTTAATTTTAGAGCTTCTGAATCGATACTTTTGGTACTGCATTATGGCTACATTTCAACTCCGATAAGGTGAGATGCTGAACTATTCAGTAAAAGTTGGCAACGTTGAAGAGGAAGTGATCTCGCCCTTAAGTGTGGGGCAGGAGATTGGCACTAATCCATTCCCCGGGTTACGCCCTTTCACCATTGATGAGGCCCACTTATTCTTTGGCCGCGAAGGACAGGTAGACGAGATTCTCGCAAAACTTCACCAGCATCATTGCGTAACGGTAATGGGCTACTCCGGCAGCGGTAAGTCCAGCTTAATGTATTGCGGTGTAGTGCCCGTGTTGATGGGTGGCCTGCTTACCACCACCAGTTCCTCATGGCAGGTCATCTCGTCCCGCCCCGGTAGTGCACCGATAGAAAATCTGGCGAATGCGTTGATTGCCCATTTGTTAGACCGCGGCCGCATTCTTGCTGCCGATGCACACATTCATCGCGCAATCCTCCTTTCTATTCTGCGCAGTGGTACTAACGGGTTGGTGGAAGTTGCCAGGTATCTGCAGAGCCAGCAAGGGGAGAACATCTTTTTATTGGTAGATCAGTTTGAGGAGTTATTCCGGTATCGCGATCCGGCGGATGATCAATCCGTAAACGAAAGCACCGCGTACGTAAATATGTTATTGGCGGCGGTACACCAACGCGAGGTGCCGTTTTACTTGTCGCTGAACATGCGCTCGGATTTTATTGGTGATTGCGCGGCTTTTGCCGGGCTTACCCAGATGATTAACGAGAGCAATTACCTGGTGCCCCAAATGACCCGCGATGAAAAGAAATTGGCGATTCAAGGGCCGATTGCAGTGGCGGGTGGGCAAGTGTCTGACCGGTTGATTAAACGCCTGCTGGTGGATTTGGGCGACAACCAGGACCAGTTACCCATCTTGCAACACGCGCTGATGCGCACGTGGGATTATTGGGTGAGCAACCGCGAAGAAAACGAACCGATTGACATCCGGCATTACAATGCGATTGGTAAAATTGGCCAGGCACTTTCGCAGCACGCCAACGAAGCATTTGATGAACTGAGCCAACGGGAGAAAGAGATTGCTGAGGTACTTTTCAAAACCGTAACGGAAAAAAATCTTGAAAACCAGGGGCTGCGCAGGCCGGGAAAAATCAAGTTGATTGCGGAACTGGCCGAAGCTTCCGAACGCGAGGTGATTCAAGTGGTTGAGCACTTCCGCAAACCCGGGCGATCGTTTTTGATGCCAGGCACGCAAGTGGCGTTAACGGGCGACTCCGTAGTGGAGGTTTCGCACGAGAGTTTTATGCGTATCTGGAACCGCCTGAGCGGTTGGGTGGAAGAAGAGTTTGAATCAGCCCAAATGTACAAGCGCCTGTCGGACGCAGCCGCCATGTACCAGATCGGAAAAACCGGTCTTTGGCGCCCACCCGATCTGCAGTTGGCACTCAATTGGCAAAAGAAGCAACGCCCCACGCGCACGTGGGCGCAGCGATATAACGAAGCGTTTGAGCGAGCAATCGTATTTCTTGATACCAGCCGGATTACCTATGAGGCCGAACTCAAGAATCAGGAGATGCTGCAGCGCAGATTGTTGCAGCGTGCGCGCGTAGTGAATATTGTATTGGGAGCATTTTTGATTCTTGCGGTTGGGCTATTTTTCTATGCGTTAACACAACGTTTCGAGGCTGAAAAGAGAACGCAAGAAGCGCAAGCCAATGAAAAAGCAGCTAAGCAGAGCCGGGAGGAAGCGGTTAAAAGTGCAGCGTTAGCGGAAACAAGGGCTAAACAACTTGAGATCGAAACGGAAAGAACTAACCAATCAAATAAGAAATTGCAAATTGCTTTAGACAGCATGCGCCGGTTAAAAAATCTTGCGCAAGAAGCGTTGAAAGTAGCTGAACAACAGACCATTTTTGCGGAGGGACAAACCGTTAAAGCCAATGAGGCAAGAATTAGGGCCGATAGCCTAAAAGCATTGGCGTTGAAAAATCTGGAATCTGCCAACCGCCTGTACTATTTGCAGGTAGCGCAGACCATTGCTGGTCGCTCCGAAAACATAGACGATAAGGACTTGGCCGGCACATTAGCCATGCAAGGCTACTTGTTTCATACCCAGTTCGAGGGTAAAAAGTACGATCCGTATATTTTCCGTGGCCTCTACTATGCGCTTACCAAGCTATCCGGGTTGAATTACAACGCCCTTAAAACACCTGGGAATTATCGCAACCTCATGTTTGCTCTGGCAGTATCAAAAAAGAATAACGAGTTTTTCACCACCGGCAACGATGGCCGCATTTTCCGTGGTGGTATGAGCGCCATTCAGGAAAAGGAATTTGCAGCTACGCCCAATCGTAACCGGGTGCTGGCGCTTTCTCCAGATGAAAACTACCTGGCCGTAGCCAGCGACTCGGCTTCCATTCAATTGTTCGATGTTCGCACCGGCAACTTCCAGAGCATCAAAGGCCATCAGCGCTTTGTGAACGACATTGAGTTCCTTCCGGATGGGAAATCTTTCGTATCGGTTTCCGGTGATTTCACGCTGCGTATGAACGATGTGGCCTCTGGAAAGAGCGCGCAGTTTTTGGTGTTACCGTTCGAGTTGAAATCCATTGATCTGGCTGCGGATGGGAAGCAGCTTTTCGGGGCATCCCCGAAGGGGAAGGTGGTTATGATTAATTTGGAGACCCGCGAAGTAAAAGTGCTGGTAGATGAAGCGCCAAACCGAGTGCTTTCCATTGCCGTACATCCATCCAAAAAGATGATTGCCTACGGAATTGAAAACATCAGCGATAAAGGTATCATCCAAAAAGGCACGGTGAAGCTGTTGGATTTGTCCACCCTGAAAACACGCGATTTAACAGGCCATAAATCAGGCATTGCTGACCTTGAGTTTAGTGCGGACGGCCAGTTGTTGGCCAGCGCTGGGCTCGACCGAAAATTGCAAATGTGGGTGGTAGAACACCCCGAAGATTTGCCGATTGTGATGGACAACAACAATGGAAATATTTGGGATGTTGCCTTTACGGCTGATTCGAAATTCTTGCTGGCTTCGTGTAACTCAGGCGAGATTCGGGTATGGCCCACGGACTCTCGCTCGCTCGCGGAACAGATTTGTCCGAAGGTGAGCCGCAACATGACCCCGGAAGAGTGGGCGTTATACGTGGCCGAGAATATTGAATACGAGAACACGTGCAAGTCGTTACTGATCAGTGATTACTAATGAGTTTCAACGCCCGGTTAGTCGTAATTGCCTTGTGTATTTGCGTGTCGATGCGTGCAGCGGCGCAGGAAGCCGTGACAACGTGCGAAGAAACACTACGGAAGGCAGACGAAGAGTTTAACTCCGGGCGCTTCTACGGTATTCCTGTTATTTTAAATGATTGCTTGTCGCAGTTCTCGCGCGACCAGCGCTTTCGCGCATATTTGTTGCTTACGCAAACGTACTTGTTGATTGACGATCAGGCAAATGCGGAGAAAAGTTACATCGAGGTACTTAAAGTCGATCCAGAGTTTGTGCCGAACGAGCAAACCGAGTCGGTAGATATCGTAAACCTAAGCAAGAAGTTTACGTCCACCGCTATTTTTACTCCACACGCCAAGGTAGGAGCGGCATTTAATGTTTCGCGCATTGTTCAAGACGCAAATTTGTATGGCACCGATGTGGAGCGAAACAACATCATCCGCCCGGGAATAAATTTTGGGGCGGGAATGGAGTGGAATATTACCCAACGTTGGGGCGTGGGTGCGGAAATTTTTTTTATCTGGAAGTCCGATAAACTGGAGTACCGGAATTTCTTTGAGCAAGACATCACCAGCCGCATCAGTCGGCAGTTTGGGATTGATGTGCCGCTCTACGTAAGGTTTACGGACGATGTGGGCCGCATTCGCCCTTTTGGATATGCCGGGATGGCATTTAACGTATTGTTAAGGTCAACCGGGGAATACGACTTAATTGACTTCACCAGTTCCGGCGGTGGCGATGGCACTGCGCCCTTTCAGGTGCCCAATGTTAGTCCACAGTTGAATGAGAAATACAAATTCCGCACCCTCACACGTTCGATTTTGGTAGGAGGTGGGGTGAAGTATAAGCTCGGGCGCGACTTCATCATGGTAGATCTCAGGTACATGGCAGGGATGAATCTAGTGAACCGCGAGGAGAAGCAATTATCTGGACCGGGCGATGATTTCAAACTTGATACAGAGATTCCAGGCTTTGCGTTCGTTCAGCCTTTTTTTCGGTTGGATAATTTGATTTTCAACGTAGGCTACGTGCGGCCGTTGTACCAGCCGCGTAAGATCAGCCGTGGTGGCATTCTTGCATTTTTGCGGAAAGGAAGGAAAAATGAGTAGGCTTTTTTGTTTCGGTATTGTTGTCGGGCTATTGCTTCTTGCCTGCGAAGATGAATCCGATCTGCAGCGGACGCCGGAAGATGCTTTTATCAAGTTTTATGGTCGTGAGGGAAACCAGGAAGGCGTAGATGTGGTGATTGGTCCGGATAACGCATATTACGTGTTGGGTAACTCCAACAATCGAGAGAACAGGCAAATCTATGTGGTGAAGACCGATGCCGCCGGAAACGTGTTGTGGGAGCGAACCTTTGGCGGGCGGAACGAAGAAATTGCCAAAGACATAGAGCTAACGCCAAACGGGCAATTGGCCATTGTGGCCGACACGCGTTCTGCCGCAGGCGATAAAGACATCATGGTTTTGATATTAAATGCGGATGGCTTGCGTGTGGATAGCACTGTATATTCCTATTCAGCTCTCGATGAAGAGGCGAACTCAATCACCCCCATCAACTCCGGCTACTTAATTGCTGGGTCGACCCGCTTATTCGATCCTGATCCGATTTTAAGCCCGACAGGTATAAACAACATCCTTGATGGCATAGTCGTCCGTCTCAATGCTGACCTCAGCCCCTACACCGGGGTTTGGGGCAAAACGTTAACGGGTATCCAAAGTCCTGGTACCGCTCAGTTTGGTTTAGGCACGGTATTGACGATCGAAAAGGTAACCCAAGAAAACGCGGGACTCTTTGTTGTTTTTTCGCACACAAATTCGAGAGACGTGAATAGCACGGGGTTAAGCAATGCGTACATTTTTTCCATTGACGGTAACGGGTCTCCCGGGGGAGACCGAGTCTTTGGCACACCCGAGGATGACGAGATCGTCACTTCCGTGGCGCGGGATAAACTTACGTCCGGATACACGGTTACTGGTATTTCTACCAAGCCAAGCGGGCGCCAGGAAGTGTTCCAATTCTTCGTTGGGGTTGGCGGCGGCGCCATTACGGGCGGAAACCTAGTTGAGATCACCACAAATCTTTCGCAGACACAGGCGGATATTCCTATTTCCGCAGCGGTAACTGGCTTTGGATCAGGGTTTTTCCTTGTTGGTTCCACGAAAAACTTTTCGGCAGACCAGACCACATTGCAGGGAGATATTTTCTTAAAGTTGATTGATCGGCAAGGTGGCGAACTTTGGCGCAACCCCCCTGAGTTAACTTTTGGCGGAGCAGCGAATGATTTCATTGGCAACGTGGCCGAGACGCCCGAGCAACGTATTCTGCTGGTGGGCACTATGGGCATTGGCGATGTGCAAGGCCAACGCAAAATCGTGTTAATCAAGGTAAACCGGGAGGGTAAGTTTGCGCCTTAACGGCGTTATCTTCCAAACGTAGTTTTACATCAATTTACGCCATTTTTCATTCGTTTTGGGTTACATTTACGGTCTCAAACTGATCTAAAACCTGGACCTTAAGCCTAATCACTAAGTTGGCCCTTCTTCAATTCATGCTTCGCTTCCATAGTGCTTCAAAGCGTGTAGTTACGTTTTCAAAAATTCGTGGTTTTCTGGGCGGTCTTGGTCTTTTGGCTGTGATAGTTTTTGGCTCCGGCGCGCGGGTTTATTCCCAGAGCAGCACATTCACCTCCAACGTAGTTACGGGTAACTGGAATACACCCGGAAGTTGGACCGAGGTGGGCAGTGATGTGGACGATATTCCAGACGCTGATGACATTGTGATCATTCTCTCGGGGCACAACATCACCGTTAACGTAGTCAGCGCGGCTCAAAATACAACCATTAACTCGGGCGGTACACTTACTGTGTCCAACAGTTTTTCGACTGCCGGGCTGGTCGTGAATGGCACTTACATACATAACATTGACGGGGGTATTGTTCCTAGCGGAGTTTGGGCGGCCACCTCAAACTTTGAAGTACGAGGCGTAACAAATGCCAGTCCTTCCAACCTTAACCAGTCATTTGGGAACTTCATTTGGGATTGTGCGGGGCAAGCCACCAACATCTATCTTGAATCGAACATCAGCATTCAAAATGATTTTGTCGTTAACAATGCGGGGGGCGTGCTTGATCACATCAACCGTGCATTGCGCATGTCCAATACAACTTCAGGTTACACCATAGCGGTGGGAAGGGATGTTGTAATCAACAGTCAGGGCGCCTTCAAGATGAACAACAACACAGGCTCGTGTGTCATGACGGTGGGCCGAAATTTACTGATCAATGGAGGTAACTTTACGATTGTTACCGGCGGAGCAAATTCAACTGTAACCGTAACGGGCGATGTAAATATTTCGGGTGGGACGCTTCGGATGCATGAAGACGGAAGCGCCACAGTCGGAACTCTTAACGTAAACGGAAATTTCTCGCACACCGGTGGGTTGATTGATGAGGACAACATCGGGTCGGGGCTCATTGTATTTGCTGGTGTCGGAACCCAGACATTCACATCAGGTGGAACGATCACAAACACGATTGACTTTCAGGTAAACAGCGGGGTTATTCTGCAAATGGCAGATCCCACCACCACGGTAACAGGGGGTGGATCGTTTTCCCTGTCTTCCGGTGCAACGCTGGGGATCCGGGCAGCCGGTGGCATTAGTGCAACGGGTGCCTCGGGACACGTACAAGTTACCGGTACCCGCGCCTTTAACACTGGGGCGAGCTACATCTACAATGGATCCGGGGCGCAGATTACCGGAAGCGGCCTACCAACCGTTGTTCAAAATCTCACAATCGCCAATACAGGCCCGAACATCGTTACACTAACAAATAGTTTAACCTCGGTTGCCGCGGCACTGACGGTTTCCAATGGCACCCTCGCCCTCGGGGGAAATTCGATCGGTGACATTGGTTCGCTGAGTATGACCGGTACGAGCATAACGGGAACCGGAACACTTACTCTGGATGGCGATGTAACATTTAACGTAAGCCCAGTGTCCGCAGCGATTTCGGCAAACGTTGCGTTGGGACCAGCAGTTCGCACCTTTACCGTTGCGGATGGCCCTTCGGTTGTTGATGCGATTATCTCCGGAACGATTAGTGGTGATGGTATTTCGAAAGCAGGCAATGGTCTGCTCAATCTTTCTGGTGGAAATAGCTATACGGGATTGACGGCCATCAACACGGGTACCCTCCAACTTGGCTCCAGTTCTGCACTGGGCACCACAGCTGGGGCAACGGTAATTGCGTTAGGTGCCGTGCTAGACCTCAACGGTGTCAATTACACTTCGGCAGAGCCACTCACGATTAACGGCACGGGTATTTCAAGCAACGGCGCGTTGATTAACAGCAATACCTCAACGGCCACCTTTTCGGGATTAGTTACGTTAGGGAGTGCGAGTAGTATTGTGGGGGGCACCGGGGCGATCAACCTAAGCCATGTCGGAACCATCACCGGAGGCTTTGACTTAACGCTCGGTGGCGCATCCGGTGGAACATTAGCAAGCGTTGTTGGAACTGGAGCAGCGTCGCTAATTAAAACAGATGCAGGTATTTGGACGCTATCTGGCGCAAATACGTATACGGGTGCAACAAACGTTGCCGCGGGCACCTTACGTTTAGGCGCATCGGATAGAATTGCAGATGCGAGTGCGTTGCAGATTTCCGGAACGTTTGATCTGAATGGGTTTAGTGAAGTTGTGGGTTCCATTGCTGGAGCCGGTACGGTTCGAAGCTCATCAACGGGCGCAATAACTCTAACAGCGGGAGGCGACAATTCCAGCACTACGTTTTCTGGCTTGGTGGAAAATGGTTCCGCTACAAGTATGTCGCTCGTGAAGAACGGTACAGGGGCGCTTACACTGTCAGGATCCAATACGTTTACCGGCGGACTCACATTAAACGCAGGCACGCTTAACATCAATAGCGCCGTGGCTCTTGGTACAGGCACTTTTATTTATGCGGGTGGGTCAATTGACAACACGAGTGGTGGCTCGTTGCTGCTTACTGCGAATAATCCCCAAAATTGGAATGCTGACGTAGTTTTTATTGGAACTCATGCGCTGAACATGGGAACGGGGGCCGTAACCCCAAATGCAAATCGCGTCGTTACCGTCAATGGGAGTTTATTAACAGTTGGCGGAGTTATCGGAGGAGGAGCGATCAGTATCTCGAAAGCTGGCGCAGCCCAATTGACGTTAAGTGGCGCAAACACATTCTCGGGTGGATTTAATTTGAACGCAGGTAGAGTAAACGTGAATAACGCCCAGGCCCTTGGAGCATCTACCGGAACACTCTCGATCAATGGTGGGGGACTTGACAATACAACCGGAGCCGCCATAACGCTGGTTAACTACCCCCAGGTGTGGAATGGAGATTTTTCTTTTGCCGGCTCGCGGAATTTGAATCTGGGAAATGGAACCGTGGTACTTTCTGCAAATCGAAATGTCTCAGTTAACGGTGGCGTATTGACTGTCGGGGGGATTGTTAGTTCACCAACGTTTAACTTAACGAAGGCGGGTATTGGCGAACTTTCATTTGGAGGAAACAATGTTTCAGTCAACGACCTCACCATTTCTGCAGGTACGTTGCGTGCGCCTACTTCAACTTTGAATTTGTCGGGAAATTTCGTTTCGAATGGAGTGTTCGTAAACAACACGGGTACGGTTCATTTCCTGGGGTCGGGCACCCAAAGTGTTCCCAGTGTGAGTTACCATAATCTTAGTTTATCCGGATCAGGTCAAAAAAATGCTGCTGGTAATATCAACATAGCTTCCAACCTTATAAATGCGGCTGTATTTGATTTGGGTGCAAACAGTCTTTCAGTTACAGGAAGCATAGATAACACAGGGGGTACACTTCGTTTCTCCGGCAGCACAAATGCGTTGGCGGTACCCACCGGAACCGTGGAGTATTATGGCGCATCCCAAACTGTCGCTTCTGGCAGTTATCGGAACCTCACGATCAATCAGTCTTCTGGAGACGCTTCGCAGGTTGGTAACGTTCAGGTGGATGATGTGCTTACGATTAACTCTGGCCGACTCAATCTTCAAAATCATGTTTTGACCATTGGAGTTGGGGGAACAATCTCGATTTCACCTTCAGCCGCACGTATGATAATTGCTACGGGCGGGGGTGAAGTGAGGAAAGCCGTTTCCGGTGACGGTTCTTTTCTTTTTCCGATAGGCGATAATACAGGAGCGTTTGATTATAGCCCCGTCACCGTAAATTTTACGGGGTCGGGTTACACTTCTGCGTATGTTTCTGCTTCGGTTACGGATGCAAAGCACCCGAGCAATGCGAGCCCAACGCATTTTTTAAGTAGGTATTGGTCGATTTTAACTTCAGGCATTGCGTCTTCGTCCATTTCAGTATCAGGAACCTATGTTGGAGCTGACGTTGTTGGTGCCGTAGGGCAGATTAGCGCTGCTGCAGCGATCAATCCGCCTGTAAATCCTTGGCAAAAATTTGGTTTGGTTGGCGGTACCGTTGCCACCACTTCGATTGCTGTAACGGATGGGGAACCTACGTTTTTTACTGGTGTAACTTCGGGTAACCCAACCGCTGCGGCGGGTAGCGACGTGAGTATTTGCACAGGCGGAACCGTCATCCTTGGAGGTAGTCCAACGGCAACCGGTGGTGTGGGGGGGTATACGTATAGTTGGTCTCCATCATCAGGTCTGAGTGCGACTTCGGTTGCAAACCCAGTGCTTACTGGAGTTTCGTCTGGTGTTACTAATTATACCGTTACGGTTACCGACGCAAACGGGGCTGTAGCTACGGCTGTGGTGCAGGTGACGGTAGATCCGATCCCGGCCGTTACGAATGGTACGTTGACGCAGAGCATCTGCGGTAGTGGTACAGCGAGTTTTACGCCCGTGATCAGTGTGGGGGGTTCGACCTATACGTGGAGCAGTACGGTATTGAGTGGATCGGTTAGCGGAGTAACGGCCAGTGGTACTAATGTTCCGGTGAGTGATAATTTAACAAACTCAGGCAGTGTAGCAGCGGTGGTTCGATACCGGGTCACGCCAACGGGCCCTGTGAGCACGTTGTGCGTGGGCAGTTTTGTAGATTATGTGGTGACGGTTAATCCGGTTCCGACAGTGAGTGCGAGTGCACAGAGCATTTGCAGTGGTGCTACGAGCAATGTGGTGATCAGCAATCCGAATGGGGTGGTAGGCACTACGTTCAGTTGGACGTTGGGTACGGTAGTGGGGGCGGTGAGTGGTCAGGGTGCGGGCAGTGGCACGGTGATCAGCCAGACGCTGAGCAGTGTTGCTGGCGGCAGTGTAGAATATTTAGTAGTAGCGAGTTCGAACGGATGCAGCAGTGCTGTGTTTCCGGTAGTGGTTACGGTTAATCCGGTTCCGGTGGGTAATAGTGTGGGCGCTGGGACGAATGTTGTTTGTTCCGGTACGGCATTGAATATAGTTCCTACCTCGAGTGTAGGCAGTTCGACCTACAGTTGGACGGGCAGCAACGGTAGTGGTGGTACGGGCAACATTACCGATACCCCGGTTAACAGCGGCACCAGTCCGATCAACATTACCTATACCGTAGTTCCTACGGGTCCAACGCCCACGTTCTGTGTGGGAGGTCCGTTCACGATCGTGGTGACGGTAGATCCGATCCCGGCCGTTACGAATGGTACGTTGACGCAGAGCATCTGCGGTAGTGGTACAGCGAGTTTTACGCCCGTGATCAGTGTGGGGGGTTCGACCTATACGTGGAGCAGTACGGTATTGAGTGGATCGGTTAGCGGAGTAACGGCCAGTGGTACTAATGTTCCGGTGAGTGATAATTTAACAAACTCAGGCAGTGTAGCAGCGGTGGTTCGATACCGGGTTAGTCCTACAGGGTCTGCCCCGAGTTTGTGTGCGGGTAATTTTGTAGACTACGTGGTAACGGTGAACCCTTTGCCAATAGTAAGTGTATCACCGAATCAGGAACTATGTGCAGGTTCTGCCACTGCAGCCTCCATATTCTCAGGTGTAGGCTCTTTCACCTGGACCAATGATAACCCGTCCATTGGATTACCTGCAACTGGCGTTGGAGATGTTCCTTCATTTACCGCGATCAACTCAGCGAACAGCCCGGTGACAGCAACAATTACGGTTAACGCCTCCATCGCTGGTTGCCCGCCGGCTACGCAAACATTTTTTATTACAGTCAACCCGAACCCCAGCTTTACCATCACCAACGCAACGGCTGAGATATGCAGCGGCACGCCAGTGGATATTCTTTTTAACAGCAGTACATCCGGTCATCGAATCAATGTGGTAAGCGTGGCGTATGGAGCCGTAACGGGCGGCACAGTAACAGGTAGCAGCACCTTTACAAACGGTGATCGCATCACCGATGTGTTGCAAAACAATACGAATGCTCCAATCGATGTGGTATATACATTTAATGTAACCACACCATTTACCACGCCGGTTTGTCCGCTTACGCCGCTCGAACAAACAACAACTGTTCGCGTTCTTCCTGCTCCGCAGTTTTCTTTGACAAACACAACAGCCAATCAAATCTGTTCAGGTAGTTCAACGGATATCTTGCTGAATACCCCTGTCTCGGGTGGCCGCGTGCGTTTGGTGTCGGTGAACTACGGAGCAGCGACGGGTTCACTAACGAGTGGAACCCTCTACACAGATGGTCAACGTATCCAGGAGACGATTATTAATTCTACAAATAATCCGGTAACGGTAAGCTACACATTCGAGGCGGTAGTCGGCACATGCACGCCTGGGGCGCCGCAAACGACCTCCGTTTTAGTCAATCCAAACCCCAGTTTCTCAATCACCAATAGTACTGCGGAAATTTGTAGCGGCACGCCGGTAGATATCCTATTCAATAGCTCAACGGCTGGCCATCGAGTAAACGTGGTGAGTGTAAACTACGGCGCGGTAACAGGCGGAACGGTTACATTGGCCACCACCTTTACCGATGCTGATCGGATCACGGAAACTCTTACGAACACGACCAACGCACCGATTGATGTCGTGTACGTATTCAATGTGACGACGCCGTTGACAACGCCGCCCTGCGCGTTGGCGCCAGTCAACCAAACTACCACCGTGCGCGTTCTACCTGCTCCGCAGTTTACTTTGACAAACACAACAGCCAATCAAATCTGTTCAGGTAGTTCAACAGATATCTTGCTGAATACCCCTGTCTCGGGTGGCCGGGTGCGTTTGGTGTCGGTGAACTACGGCGCAGCCTCGGGTTCATTAACGAGTGGCACCCTCTACACAAATGGTCAACGTATCCAGGAGACGATCATTAATTCTACGAATAATCCGGTAACGGTAAGCTATACATTTGAAGCTGTAGTAGGCACGTGTGCTCCGAGTGTCCAGCAGAGTACGTCTGTGCTGGTGAATCCCAATCCCCAGTTCAGTTTTGTAAATGCTACCGGTATCATTTGTAGTGGATCGCCAACGGATATTTTGTTTAACAGTGCAACGGCGGGCCACCGCATAAATGTAGTTAGCGTGGTTTACGGTGCGGTAACAGGCGGTACTGTTATACCCGGAACAACCACTTTCGTGAATGGCAGCCGATTAACAGAAACTTTGGTAAATGCGACCAATGCTCCTCAGGATGTAACGTATGTATTTAATGTAACCACTCCATTTACAAGCCCGGTTTGCCCCGCTTCACCGGTAAATCAGACGGCCGTAATTCGCGTCAATCCCATTCCTAATGTGAGTTTTGCCGGAGCAACCACAATCTGCTCAAACACCACAACAGATTTGCAGTTGAATAATCCAAATGGAGTTGCGGGAACTACGTTTACATGGTCTGTTACGGCCACCAATGTTACAGGAGCGTTCGATGGGGCAGGTAATCGAATTAACCAGGCACTAAGCAGTACCGATGGCAATACCCCCGGCACCGTTACCTACACTGTTGTGCCTGCCGCTAATGCGTGTAGTGGAGCACCCCTCATTATCAACGTAGTGGTAAATCCGGTTCCTACGTTAGCCACGAGTCTACCTTCACAAGATTTGTGTAATGGGCAAACTTCTACCATCGCATTAAGTAATCCGAACAGTGTAGCGGGAGTGGGTTATGTTTGGACGGTTAGTACCACCGGAATCAGTGGTGTTTCAAATCAGGCTACGGCTGTTCCTGCCGGAGCGTTTAATGTTCCGATTTCGCTCATCACCCCGAGTGTGGGCGGCACGGCAAACTTCTCTGTGCGTGCCGTTGCAAACAACTGCTTCAGTGTTCCAGCCACTGTGGGGTTAACGATTCGGCCGTTGCCAACGCTTACCGTGCCCGCTAACACCGTACTTTGCGAGCCTACTTCAATTCTATTGCCTGGTACAGTTGGCCAGAGTGCAGATCGCGGGCTTTGGAGTATTGTAACTGGCGCTGGCGCGTTGTCGGCCACGAACATCGTTACCGGATCACCGATTCAAGTGAGTGCATCCTACGATGTTGATCCGGCTGATATTGGTACCACTATTGTAATGCGCCTCACCACCAGCGATCCGGATGGCCCTACCGGATTGTGCGAGGCCGCTTCTGCCGATTACTCCATTGCTGTTAATCGGTCTGCGCGACTTACTGCCGGTCCCGATATCACCATTTGTGCAGATGTGGCCTCAACTCCGTTACAAGGTGCCATTACGTTTGCACCAAATGGAGTAGCGTGGTCGTTGGTTACCGGTACGGGAACATTTTCAAATCCGGCAAGCGCTACGTCAAATTACGCCTTTAACAATCCGGCCGAAATCAATCAAACCGTTACGTTGCGCCTTACGGGATTTGATCCTGACGGCAGTGGCCCGTGCGCCAACGTTTTTGATGAGATGAATTTCCGGGTAAATCCGTTGCCGGTAGTTTCTTTTGTGGGATTGCCGCCCGGTACACCACCTCAAGTGGCCGAGAACATTGCGCCTTTCCCGCTTACAGGTAACCAGGTGGGCGGCGTGTTTACGGTACAGCCGGTTACGTCTAACATAGGCGCCACCATACCCAGCCCGACTGACCGTGCATTCTTTGATCCGAACAACGCGGAGTTGGGTTCAAATCAAATTACCTACACGTTTACAAATGCGAACGGCTGCACAAACTCCACCACCCAGGAGTTAATTGTTAACCCAGTAACGGTAGTTGATTTTGCAGTTCAAGGCGCCACATTAAATGGCTCAGGTCAATTTGAACTCTGTGCAGAGCAGGGGCAGGTGAGACTGCTTGGTTTCCCGGCTGCCAGCACCGGGCTGCCGCCCGAGACACAGTTTAAGAGTATACCCGCTTTTCCGGGCGGACCTACCGCTACGATTGTATTTAACGGCACGGATTATTTTATTGAGACGAATGGCCTTGCGTCTAACACCTATCGCATCCAGTACGATTACAAAAATGCATTTGGTGCCATCACGTTCCGAATTCGAGATATTGTGATATTCGCAAGCCCGGTTGCTGCATTCACTTCTCTGAATAACTGTATTGCCAGCGACGTGGTCTTTAACGATACGTCTACGATTAACCCTACACCGTTCTCCACAAGTATCGTGAACTGGTTATGGACGTTTGGCGATCCGGGCGACATCAGCAGCGTGCAGAACCCAAGCAAGCGATTCGTTACCTCGGGCACAAAGAACATTACGCTTCGGGTTACCACACTGCAGGGCTGCTCCAATACCTCGGCAATTTTCCCGCTCCGTGTGGGCGATGTGCCTGAGCCTGATTTTGAGTCGTCTGCATTCTGTAACAACGATCAAACGTTATTTAGAGACCGTACACGTAAAGTGTTCCCGGCCGACCCCGCTGCGTTAAGTACCATTGCACAGTTTACCTGGGATTTTGGCGATGGCAATACGATGACGGGTAACTCCAACTCCACTGTGCCTGTCGGTACCCATGGCGGAGCCACCAGCGGCACGTTTAACGACCCGCAGCACCAATACACTACGTTTGGTACCTATAACGTGCGCCAGACGGTGCGCACAAACGACGGTTGTATCAACACCGTGGTGAAACGGATTTTCATTTTGCCGTACAACACCGTTCGGCCCGTAGCCGATTCGGCCTATTACCAGGACTTTAACACTACCAATGGCGGGTGGGTAGCAGAAGCATTTGAGTCGCGCATTTCGCCCACGCGCTTTACCCTCAGTCCGGGGTACATCGCCAGCGATACCAGTTGGATTTGGGGTATCCCCGGCGGAGCAGTGATTCGTGGCACCGATCGCGCCTGGTGGACGGGTGCAAACAGCAATCAGTATTACCCCAATGAGAACTCGGTGGTCAATGGCCCTTGCTTCGACTTGCGCCAGTTGCAACGCCCGATGGTTTCCATGGATGTTTGGACTGATGCCGAACGAAACATCGATGGGGCGGTGTTACAATATTCATCCGATGGTGGGATCACCTGGCGTATTGTTGGCCCCGCGGAGTCATTGTTTGGCCCCGATCGCGATCAGGGCATCAACTGGTTTAACGGAACATTCATTACCTCCAATCCGGGAAGTCAGACCATCGGCCAATTCGGGTGGACAAACGCCACCCAGAACTCGCGGCAGTCGCGGTGGTTAAATGCACGCTTTAATTTGGATATGATACCCGTAGCGGAGCGCGCTCAGGTACGTCTGCGCATTGCGTTTGCCAGCAACGACAAAAATGCTGCCGATGCTGTGGGGTCTAGATTTGATGGATTTGCCTTTGATAATGTGTATGTGGGCGGCAAAAAGCGCCAGGTTTTGGTGGAGCACTTTACCAATTTTACTGCTACGCCATCACAAGCGATTCTTGATGCCGCTAGCTACCTCAATACCTTATACCAAGATCAGATTACCTTCCGGCAGGGCAACCCTGACTTTACGGACATCCAGTATCATATGGAACTGCCCGGCACGGATGTGCTCAATCAGGAGAACCCAACTGATCCAGCCTCGCGCGCCCTGTTTATGAACGTGTCTCAGCCACCTACCACGATCATGGATGGGATTATTAACAGCCAGTTTAACGGGCTCACTACTCGCCTGAATCGCGTAGAGTTAGATCGCAGAGCGTTGAAAGATCCGTTGTTCCGACTTCAATTGCAGGAGGTGCCCGCTACCGATAATAACCGGATTTCCGTTCGCGTAACGGTAACGGCAGATTCTGCAGTCAATACCTTCCCGATGATTGTGCAGGTGGCATTGTTGGAAGACGGCATCGGTTCGGGGCGCAGCACATTCCGTAGATTCTTGCTCGGTCCGGGCGGCCAGATCATCAACGGCTCCTGGGTGCGCAATCAACAACGTATCGTTACCCGCGATACAGCAGCGATTGATGTGCCGATCAAGGATGCGAATCGTTTACGATTGGTTGCCTTTATCCAAAACCGAAACACCCGCGAGATTCTTCAAGTTACGTCCATCACCGCGACTCCGAAGCAAGGACGGCTTGTTGTGGGACTTGAAGACAACGAAATCGCGCGCTCGTTGCAAAACATTTCGGTCTATCCAAATCCCGCCAAGGGCACCTTCTTCCTGCAAGTGCCAGAGGAGTTGATTGGCCGGGGAGAGTGGAAACTGCTCGATCAACGGGGCGTTTCGGTACGCACGGGTAAGTTTCAGGATGCGAAAAATGGAGTGATTCAAGTGGCCGTGGGCGACCTTCCGGAGAGTATTTATATCGTGGCGCTCACCGGGCCGAACAACACGTTCATCTACAAAAAGATCATGCTGCTGCGCGAGCGATAGTGGTTAGTTGTCGTTTCTGATTTGTAAATAAGATTCATTATCAATACTTTAGTGCTCTGCACCTCATTTTTTAAACTAAGTATTTATGCGCGCAATCTGGAAGGGGCACATTCAGTTTTCTTTGGTTACAATTCCGGTTCGGATTTACAATGCCATTGACACCAACCAAACCGTAAGCTTCAACCTTCTAACGCGCGAGGGGCATAACCCGGTGAGTTATGAAAAGAAAGACAAAGTCACCGGCAAGCCGCTAAAGTCGGAGGAAATCGTAAAAGGTTATCAGTATGAGCCCGGCCAGTACGTGATTATCGAAGAAGAAGATCTGGCAAAAATTCGGTTGAAGAGCACCCGCGTGATTGAGATTGAGGGTTTTGTAAACGAAAAAGAAGTACATCCTACGCTTTTAGAAACGCCCTACTTTATCGGGCCCGATGGCGAGGTTGCTGCCAAAGCCTATGGACTGTTGATGCACACCCTAAAAGAGAGTGGCAAGATCGGGGTAGGGAAAGTGGTGTTGCGCGATCGGGAGACGCCCGTGTTGATCAGCCCCTTTGAATCCGGGCTGCTGCTGTATCGGCTCCGGTACCCAAATGAAATTCGTTCAATCCGTGAAGTTCCACAACTGTTGGAGGTGAAAGCCGACAAAGATCAGCTGAAGTTGGCAAAAACGCTGGTTGACTCGATGTCGGTTTCGTTTGCGCAGATGGAACTAAAAGATCACTACTTCGATGCACTGAAAGAAATGATTGATGCAAAAATAGCCGGCAAGGAAGTGGTTAGCGTTGGCGAGGAAGAGCCGGAGAAGGTAGTGGATATCATGACGGCACTAAAAGCAAGTATTGAGGCGGCCAAAAAGAAGCCCATGGAAAAAGCGAAAGGCAGCGCGGTAAAAAAAGAAAAATCGGTGGCCAAAACCACCAAAGCCAGCCGAAAAGCAAGCTAAACGCCCGCACCTACAACCGGGTTCTCTGCCTATCTTTGCGCCATGACCAAGGTGGTACAGTTTCCGTTTTCATCGCCCCAGAAATTTGGTTTTCGCCCCGTGCGGAAGCGCAAGAGTAAGGCGGATGCCAAGGGCCAGCTTGATCTTTTTTCCGGTGGGCGGATTGTAAAACTTAACCAACTTTCGCCTTTTGAAGAGGCACTTCTGTTGGATGAACAGCAGCACGACCGCGCAGTGGCCATGTATGAAGAGGCCATTCGCCAAATTGATGCGATAGCCGATTCGTACTGTAATCTGGGTATTATCTACTCTCAGCGCCAGGACTATAGCAAGGCCGTGGATTGTTTCACCAAAAGCTTAAAGGAAGACCCCCGCCATTTCGAAGCCCATTATAATTTGGCCAACGTGTACGCAGAACTGGGTAACCTGCCGTTGGCAAAGCTTCATTACCAGGTGGCGATAGAAATTGAGCCTGAGTTTTCCAATGGCTACTTTAACCTGGGCCTTACCTATGCCCGCAACCACGAGTGGCAGGCCGCCATTGACGCGCTTTCGCAATACCTGTTACGGGTAAGCCTGGAGGAAGGCAAACAGGCGCGCGAGCTCATTCAACAAATGACGGCCTCCCTCCATCAGGCGTAAGCCTACAAGGTCCACATCGTAATAACAAAAAGCAGCGCGCGGTATAACTCCAGCGCAACCTTCAAAATTAAAATCATCACGACCGATTTCGCGATGAGTTTCCAGGAGCGTTCCTGATAAAACACCGCACTGGCGCGTAACAAAAAGTAGAGATTGGTAATGACGAAAATGGCAGTAAGGGTCAGTTCGTTTAAGTAACCGCCCAAGTGAAAAATGCGCACCATCAGCGTAAGCAAAAGGGCATTCACAAAAAGATTAAAGCATGCCAATTCAACCATGAACCCCACATGATCGATAAAGTAGCGGTTGCGTTTGCGATAAAATGCATTGAGTGGGAGTGAGGCTAGAAAAACGAATACCATCACCAGCAGCTTGGCGAGGCCGAGTGTTTTTTCGTTGTAAACCAGCGTAAAAGAGTCGATCGATTTGATTTCCAAAGCCACCATCTTGTTGGCGATCCAATGCGTATAAAAGTTGCGAAACGGGGTAAGCAGCTGCGTGTACAACGAGGCATTAAAAAGCTGAATGACCGGAAATAAAAAGTAGATCAGGTTGAGTACAAAAAACAGCGACAACGGGCGCAGGTACATCACCCTGCGGCCCTCAGCAAACTCTTTGGAAAGAAAGCCCGGTCGCTTCAATACCAGCCATAACGTTTTTGCAAACTTGTTGTCCGCGAACGTGATCGCGATCATGATGTTGCTCAGGAACGTGCGGAACGACCGATCCACCGGCAGCAGTACTTTTTCACCACATTGGTTGCAGTAGAATCCCGAGAAGGAGTTGCCGCAGCTTTTACAGGTGTGCAGTTCGGATGCTTGCGCCATGAAAAAAGATGGGCAAAGCTACAACGCGACGGGATGCCTTTTTAACGAACGTAAGATTTTTGCGCCGCGACTGCGAAATGCGGGCGTACCGATGGGGAGTTCAACCTCGACCAGCGGAATCAACTCATTTTTCAAATCCGGATAAACCGAGCACAAGTTGGCGAGCACCGTCATAGCAAATACGCGCATGGCAATGGCTTCCTGCCGGTTGGTAAGAAAACTCGTCGCCAGGTTGACTACGGCTGATTGGTGCGGTGCCGGTATGGGCAAGCATTGTAAGCTGCGCATCACGTTCCGCTTTACCGCCGTTGGTGCTGATGTTTTTCCGGCGGCCCGCACGAGTTTGCCGAGATGGGGTAGTACGACATGTGGCGCCTGTTCGGCAAGCACGGTAATCGGCCATGAAGCTTGTTGCGAAATACGGTTGGGGCCGGCCAGAAAAGCATCAATCAGTTGTTGCCCGTGTTTAGGATTACTCCGTACCCACGTAACGATCCGCACACAGGTAGCCTTGCGCGAGGGCTGAGATAGTTCGTGAATCAAATTGAAAATCAATGTATTACTTTAATTAACAAACTATAATTGTTTGATTATTAGGTTTTTTAAATCAAATTGAATTAACTTTATTGAAGATAAAAAGGCTGCGATATGTTCGTATTTTTTGCCATTGTTGCTACGCTATTTTTTCAAATTGGACTTGTTTTGTTCTGCTTATCTCAAAAGCGGGCGGCATAACTTTTTGAACGAAAGCTGATTTTTTAATTCTCTGTTGCCTGCCTGGCAAGTGCAAGGACGGCTTGTTGTTGTGCAACAAAGCCATCCCGCTATTGCTTCTCGGTGCATGGTTCACCCCACCAACAGTGATTTCTCCTGCCCGCTGCTGCGCGCGATGGCGGTGGTCTGTAAATTCTTCATGCCGCCTTCTACATCAATCAGGTTGTGCCAGCCACGGGCCTTAAGTATCGAGATGGCAATCATGGAACGATAACCACCTGCGCAATACACGTACACGGGCTTGTCTTTGGGAATCTCCGCCAGATGCTCGTTCAAATAATCCAGTGGCACGTTGCTCGCGCCAGAAATATGGTCGCCCGTAAACTCCGCCGGTCTTCGCACATCTACCACCACGGGCAGCGCCATTTTCATGCGGTCGGCCATTTCAACTGCGGTAACCTGAGGCACCGTATCAATCGCTTTGCCCGCAGCTGCCCAACTGGCGAAACCGCCTTGCAAATATCCCAGCGTGTGATCATACCCCACGCGCGCCAGCCGGGTAACTACCTCTTCTTCTCGGCCGGGATCAGCAACCAGCAGCAGCGGATGGTCCACACCGGGGATCAGTGCGCCCGCCCACGGGGCAAATGTGCCATCTAACCCAATGTTGATGGAGTTAGGAATGAACCCTAAACGAAAGTCTTTTGCAGCCCGCGTATCCAGAATCAAAGCTTCCGATTCATTGGCAATAAGTTCAAACGCTTCGGGTGTGAGCGCTCTGGTTCCTTGTGCTAATACGCGACTAATACTAGTGTAGCCTTCTTTGTTCATCCGGGCGTTTTCCGGGAAGTAGGCAGGTGGCGGAGCCAAACCTTCGGTTACCTCTTTGATAAACTGCTGGCGGGTGAGGCCGGGACGGAGTGCGTAGTTTACGCGCTTTTGATTGCCGAGGGTATCCTGGGTTTCTTTCATCATGTTCTTGCCACAAGCGGAACCGGCTCCGTGCCCGGGGTAGATCACGACGTCATCCGGTAACGGTAAAATTTTCGATTGAATGCTATCGTAAAGCACGCCAGCCAACTCTTCCTGCGTCATCTTCGCAGCCTTTTGCGCAAGGTCGGGGCGGCCCACATCGCCCAAAAAAACGGTGTCGCCTGTGAAGATACACTGCTGTTTGCCTTCTTCGTTGATGAGTAAAAATGTAGCCGATTCCATCGTATGGCCAGGGGTGTGTAACACTTTGATGATGCACGTGCCAAGGCGAAGTTCTTCGCCATCGGTGGCTATGTGCGCTTCAAACTTGGGCTGGGCGGTGGGCCCGTAAACGATTTTCGCTCCCGTTAGACGGGCAAGATCAAGATGGCCGGAAACGAAATCCGCATGAAAATGCGTTTCTAATACGTACTTGATTTTTGCGCCGTTGCGGTTTGCCTTTTCAATGTATGGCGCTACCTCGCGCAGGGGGTCGATAATGGCCGCTTCATTGCCGCACTGCAAATAATATGCACCCTGCGCCAGGCAGCCCGTGTAGATTTGTTCGATGGTCATGGTCTTTGTTTTTTTGCAAAGATGGGAGCAAGGCGGGCGCCTGTTCCATGACTTTTGTCACGCGCAGCGAAATTCGCGGGTTAATGTTTGTTTGCGTAGACGTGCGATGAAAAAAGCTACAGGCGGCCGCGGGCGATTTCGTGCCGGGAAACGCTAACCAAGCCGGCGGTTTCCATTTTTTTAAGTAGGCGGGAGATCACTTCGCGCGATGAGTTTAAATCATCCGCAATTTGCTGGTGGGTGATGGGCAACTTCGGCCCCAGCGTTTCGAACTGCCGTTTTAAGTAGAACTCCAGTTTTTCATCCATCGAATGAAATGCGATTTGATCGATGACTTGCAGCAACTCCTCGAAGCGCGAGCGGTACGTTTCCAACACAAAGTAATACCAGGCCTTGTGCTTTTTCATAAGGCCGTCCATGTAGGGCAGGGGTATGGCTAGCGCATCTACCGGTGAAATCGCCACAGCCTTTAGCGCGCTGGCTTCATTTTTGGTAGCGCAAATCATACTCAGGGCACAGGCGTCACCTTTTTCAAGGTAATAGAGAAAGAATTCCGCACCGTCATCGCCTTCGCGGTACAGCTTCACGCGCCCGTCCAAAATGATAAAGGAGTATTTAAAGTACTGGCCGGGCCGCATCAGCACCTCGCCTTCGCGGAAATGAATTACCTGACCGGCACCTTCCACATCGCGAATCAGTTCCGCATCAAACTGCGGAAACAAACCCGCCAGATGAACTTCCCCGGTGGCCACGGTTAGTTCGATTTCTTCAGCGGATTTTCTACCAATACTTCTTCTTCAAACATCGGGCTATCGGCCGGAAGAATCGATAACTCCTGAAAGAGCACGGCCTCTGGCACGATGAAGCTGGCGAGTTGATCGCTGCTGCCGGTAACGTGGTACGCTTTTTGGCTTGCCACCGCACCCAGTATTCTGCGCAAGTTCTTGAACGAAAGATCGCCTAAGTTGCCAGCACGTACCACCTCTTCTTTGCCATCCAGATGAATCCGGAAAACCTGGAGACCAGTGCCCGGGGTGGACTTCACGATGAACGCATGATCCAGACCGTCTTCGCGCGCCCGGGCCAGCAGGCGCTCGCGCAACTGGGGCAATGTGGCCGCGTTGTCGATACGCACATCAATTACTCCAGCTCCGGTGGCATGGCCGTTTGATGTTTGCGTGGCTTTGGTAATCGTTCGGTCGTTCAATAAATCTTTCAGCACACCCTTTTCAATTAATGCGATTTCCGTGGGCGGAATTACGCCTTCGTTATCGGCATCATACGCACCCAACAAATCCACGTTGCCTAGTTTCTTCATACGGCTTTTTGCATACACGCTGATGGCGTTGTCCATTACGCTGCGGCCTACGCGGCCCTCGGTGGTGGCGGTTTCCATTCTAAACCCGCTTGCATTTTGTATGTCGTTAGAAAGGATCAACGACTCGCGCCCCCCGAATAACGCGTTTGAGAAAATCTCTGCCACGGCGCGTCCTTCTACCAGCATTGGGCCGGTGTACTCGTCTTGCAGCGTGGGCAGCGTGCCCGAACGCAGCAACTGGTCGATCAGGTTTTTGAAATTTTCCGCGGCTTGCGCGGCAGAAGGAAACTGCTCTGGATTTCGCGCGTACTCCGTATATGAATCGTATAAAAATAAACCGGCCTGATCTTTTAATTGCACGCTGGCTTGCAAAGCAGCAATGGTTTCCGGCGTGCGGATTTTGGTGCCCTCGCTGTTCACGGTGTAGTTATATCCCTCGGAAAAAGATATCACCACATTCGAGTTCATGATTTCTGGATACGCGCGGGCCACGGCCGATACCTCGCGGATATAATCCTCCCACCGGCTGCGCTCAAAGGGTTTGGGCGTGAAATCCTCAATCAACGTGTGGGGTGCCTGTTGTGCAAAGGAGCGGTGGGGCACATCCTTTAGCTCCTTTCCTAAATCGCGCAGCGTTTCTTCGTTCTTTTTGAACTGGCGGGCAGCGCTTTTGTACACATTATCAGTAGTAACCCATAAGGATCTGCGAATGCCCGCGTAGTCGTTTTCCAGTGGCACAGAAATCTCGTTGTTGCCCGGCTGGCTATACAAATTATTGTCGAGGCTTTCATCGTTAAATTCATAGCCGCCCACCAAAATGCGTACCGACGCCTTCGTGCGCGAGGCCGAGCTGTTGGATTGCAAAACAGCACCCAGCGTGGCCACCATCTGGTGCACGTTAAGGTCGGCAATGCTGTATTGAATGAAGAACGGTTTGTTGTGATCCGGCAGTTGCAGCTCTTTCAGATTTCGTTGCAACTCGTCTTCCATGGCACGGAGGATCACGTCTTCCTTGGGCTGGGCAAATCCGGTGGCGCCAACCAGCAGCGCTGCGGAAATAAAAATCGACTTCATCCGGTTAACGATTTAGTGTGGGACGTTTCAGTAACGTGGGTTCTTGTTCGGCTTTGGGTTTCTTCTGTGTTTCGATTCTGCGCACGAACAGCGCAGGTGCAACAGCGCTCACGGGTACGCTGCCGCTTTCGGCACCGCAGAACCCGGTGAAGATGCCCGTTTCGTTTCCGGCCGCGGTAATCTCAGCAAACATGGCCAGCGGTGTTCCAATCAGATCAACGCCTTGTACTAATTCATCCGGCCGCCCATCCGCGTAAATGCGGTACACCTCCGTGGGAAAAATATTAAACGCGTTCGGGTTAAAGCGATCGGTAAGCGTAAAGCCGCCCACCACGTCCTTGAAATAATACCCATACGCCCGGCCCTGCCGTTGGCATTCTTTCACCAGCATTCTCCGCAATTCTTCCATTTTTAATGGCTTGGAGGTTTCCACAATCAGGTTGCTTTGGCGCGTTACCACATCCGAGCCAGGGGCCGCACGACCGTGGCCGTTTGAATTGGCAATCCCGGAAACGGGCGCACGGCTCATCAGAAAGGTTTTAAGCACACCATTTTGCACCGCTGTTACGCGCTGTGCTTTTACACCTTCATCATCATAAATATAAAACCCGTTAAGATGCTGGCCACCCAGGGTTTGTAGGGTGGGATCGAACACCACGGATAATGTGGCAGGCAGCACACGTTCGTTCAATTTGGATTTGAAGGTTTGGCCGTCCTGTTCGCTGCGCAGCCGATGCCCCTCTACGCGGTGCCCAAAGATTTCATGGAAGAAAACACCCGCCACTTGTGCATCCAGAATAGCAGGGCCGGTATACGGTTCTGCGGCTGGCGCGTCTTTTAACTTGATTAAAACGGAGAACATTTTTTCTAACTCTGCTTTTACCTTTTCAGGAGCCGGAAGTTCGGCCGGGGTGCGCGCAAAGAACGAACGGTTGAGCGGCAAGATGAGCTGACCTTTTGAACGCACGGAGGCGCTGACTTGCAAATACGTGTAAGGCATATTTTGTACTACCTCCGTGCCTTCGCTGCTTACAAAATATTTGCGCGTGAGGTTTACCTGCAGGCTGGCATCGGCCGAGATGATATCACCGTCTTTCAGGAAGAGCGCAGAAAACTCTTTGAGATACGTTAGCCACTGGGCGGTATCCAGCGCGAGCTGCAAAGGTGGCTCGAAGTACGCGTTCTTTTTCTCCTTCGTGAAATCGGGAACCGAAGCAACGGTGCGCGGGTTCGCGCGGATGGCTTTATACTTGGCAACGGCCTCGCGGTATTTTTTCTGCGTAGCCTGCCACATGAGAAAGCGCAACGCCTGCTCATTGTCATCAAGAGGTAAAATTTCGTAGCCGTAGCTTTCGCCCATGCCGGCCATGTCCATGTCGGTACCGCTGGCGGGGTGCGTGTTGTCCAGTTGGTAATCGCCTACTTTCACGCGGGGTGTAAGTACGCGGGTGCGTTCGGTGTCGCGCTGCACTAAACTGCCGAACGAGGTTGCCGCCTGAAAGAGTTGAACGTCTTCTACGCGGTAATCAAGATAGTAGGCGGGCACGGTGCTGGCGGTTAGGCCCGCCATTTCCCGCTGAATTTCTGATTTCAGGGTTTGTAGTAAAACGTCTTGGGCCATGAGCACTTGCGGGCTTCCAAACATGACCAGCAGTAGGGTAGACGTGACTAAAAAAAATCTCTTTTTCATTCGTAATGGAAACGGGTCAAGATACTGCTAAAATTCTTTTCGGGCATAAAATGTCACGTTTGTTTAGTAGTTTTCGATGCAAAACCGGATGCGCATCGTACTCGCGATTGTTATTGTTGATCTAGTTGCGGGCTGGATATGGCATCGGGTGCAAAACCTGTTCCATTTTGATTTGAAAAAAGTCCGTGCGGTGATGCGCTACACACCTGCTCCGTGTACGATCTACGCCTTTCATCATTGGCAGACGCCGTGCGGATATCGATTACAGTTTGATCGGATTTTACAAGCGCGGCAATGATGATGTGGATTGGGATTGTTGTGGTTCTTTGGCTGGTGGGAAATCTGTTCACCGGTGTGTGGCAGGATTATTTCATCTTCCGGTTTAAGGTGTTGTCGCCCTCAGCAAAGCTGCATTTTGAACATCCGCATCATGAGGTGCATTTACAGGGCGAGGCGGGTGGCAAGCTGCACGCGGTTTATTTTCAGCGGTCCGCGGCGAAAGGCCTGGTGCTTTTTTTTCACGGCAACCGGGGTAATGTGAGCAGGTGGGGGCACGTGGCCCGGCAGTTTATGGATTTGGGCTACGATGTACTGGTGCCGGACTACCGCGGCTATGGACGTAGCACCGGAACGCGCACAGAGCCGCTGTTTTATGCTGATGCCCAAGTGTGGTTCAACTGGGCCTTGCAACGCTACCCAAGCGAGATGATTTCGTTGTATGGCCGCTCGTTAGGCAGTGCGCCAGCTACGTTTTTGGCAAGCAAACACCCCTGTGCGCGCCTGTTGTTGGAAACTCCGTTCTCTTCCATGCGCAATCTGTTCTTTACCTACTATCCTTTTTTGCCACCGGTGTTTTTCTTTAAGTATCGTTTCGATAACGAGCAACTCATTCAGAACGTGAGTTGCCCGATTCATATTTTTGTAGGCTTGCGCGACTTTGTGGTACCATTTCGATGCACCCGGCGCTTGTTACCGTTGCTAAAGCCGAGCGATCAGGTAACGACCATAAAAGAAGGAGGCCACAACAATCTGGCCTCCTTTACGGAGTATCATCACGCGTTGGTGCGCGCGCTAACCTAGATTACGCTTCCCACAAACTCCATGAACTCATGCTTCAGGTTGTCGTACTGCGTACGGAATGAAACGAGTTCTTCCATGAGGGTTTCGTGTTCTTGAAAGTACACCGTATCCGATTCTTTCTTTTCCTGCAGCGTGTGGGCGAGACGCGCCTCGTGCTCGCGCAATTTTTTTCTGAAAAGGTCAACCAATTCTCCGCCATAATACGTGATCAGGCTTTGAAAATGGTCAATGCGCTTTTTTTCATCTTCGCTGCTGAGCCGGGGTGCGGCCCGGTCGAGCAGTTTTTGATAAAAGGCAAGCTCCTGCTTCCACAGCATGCAGGTGGATAACCACGCCAGGCTGTTGCGGTGCATTTCGATTAACGAAGGTTGTAAAATGTATTTTCCAACAAGATTACCGGTTACAGAGATCATATACGTCGGGTTTATATTTCGAATCAAATAAAAGATGCAACTTGTGGCTCGTTAATGATACCGATCAGCGTTCGTTATGACAATTATCATACCCTGCGCAGGTATCGTTTTTGATATTGACTTCGTTTAATACATGATGCAAAAGCGATTTTGTTTTTTGATGGTAGTGGTGACTGCCTTGGCGGGATGCGCTGTGCAAGTCACCAGCCGGTACGATACGAAAGCAGACTTTAGCAAATACAAAACCTTTTGCTGGATGGATGGCTGCGAGTTTAAAGTAGATGGCCCCGATTACTTGAAAGATGAAGAGATTCGCCTCGCCATCAAGAGTGTAATTGTACGCGAACTTAACAGCAAAGGGCTGACCGAGAATGCCACCGCGCCGGATCTTTTGGTGGGTTTTAATATCACGGTAAAGAATGACACGGCAGTAATTTTCAGGCGTGCAGAAGAAACGCCCATTTACTACCGCCCGTTGCCGCAGCAGCAAGACGAGATTCCATTCTTACGCGGCACCCTCATTCTGGCCATGGCGGATAAAGCTACCAGCCAGATCGTATGGCAGGCGGCAGCGGTGGAGTACATGGAGGACCGGCCCAAAATCACGGCCGATTATATAAGGAAGGGAATCAAAAAGGTAATGAAGCGGTTTCCGCCACCGCAACCATAGTCAGATCTCTTTCACCTGCCTGGGCAGAAAAAAACGAGCTCACGGATCAGCGTCCTCTAATTTGGGCTGGCTTCCTGGTCGGTCATAAGCAAGGCATGGTTTAACCCGTGCAGTATTGATGCGGGCAACTGTTCGTTTTGATCTTCGTGCAGCAAGCGTTTGATGATGGCTGCTTTCTTTGGGCCGTTGGCCATTAAAATCGGTAGCCGGGATTCGGCAAAATCAGCTAATCCCAAGGTGATTCCTTTTTCCAGCGGGGTAGGCGATTGAAAATACTTTTGGCCCACCTCGATTGTCTCTGCTGCCAACGCGGAAATGTGCGTGTGGGTGCTAAATGGCGTGCCCGGCTCGTTCATGGCAATGTGCCCGTTGGTACCAATTCCCACCAGCATTACGTCAAGCCCACCGGCCTCGGCAATGCGTTTCGCGATGCGATCCACTTCACCCATAGGATGAGCGGCCCGCCCATCAAAAAAGTGAATCTTTGCGGGCGAAACTCCCAGCGGGTGAAATAGAAATTCGTCCATCATCTGGCGGCATGAGCCGGGATCAGCACCGTTCATACCCATCCATTCATCCAGGCCCACCCATTCGCAGTGGCTCAAATTCAAACGGCCATTCCGCACATCATCAATCAAACATGCAAAGACGCCCAGCGGGGAGTGCCCTGAAGCGAGGCAGACCAAAGCGTTTGGCCGGGAACGAACTACTGCTGCTATTTCATCGGCTACCGCGCGGCACAGCGCAGCGTAACTTGGGAAGACCTGATGTTTCATATTCCGGATCTACGACTACAAATAACGCAAAGTCATGAATGTTACAAACGGCAAACTTTTGCTTTCCGGAATTTCTATATTTCGATTTGATCCAAAGGCTATGAAAAGAGTTTTGATTTCTCTATTCGCACTCGCAAGCGTGCTTCCGGTAACGGCACAGCAGCTCGACAGTATCTTTAAGTATGTAAAATATCGCAACATCGGGCCGTTTCGGGGCGGCCGGTCGGTATGCGCATCGGGGGTAATCAACGATCCGCTCACCTACTACATGGGCACAACGGGCGGTGGTTTATGGAAGACTGAGGATGCGGGCGTGAGTTGGAATAATATTTCCGATGGGTATTTCAAAACGGGTTCGGTTGGCGCTGTTGCCGTTTCGGAGAGCGATCCAAACATTGTGTATGTGGGCATGGGCGAACATGCGCCCCGTGGTGTCATGACCTCGTATGGAGATGGCGTGTATAAGTCCACCGATGCCGGAAAAACCTGGAAACAAATGGGCCTGGCAACCACCCGCCACATTGCGCGGATCGTGATTCATCCGAAAAACCCTGACATTGTATATGTGGCAGCACAGGGAGCATTAAACGGCCCGTCTGCCGATAGAGGTATTTTCAAATCGGTGAATGGGGGCCTTTCCTGGACGAAAGTGCTCTATGTAAATGATCTTACAGGGTGCTCAGAGCTTTCGCTGGATGTGCATAATCCGCAGGTATTGTACGCCACACTGTGGCACCACCAGCGCCTGCCGTGGAAAGTGATTAGCGGTGGCCCCGGCAGCGGTGTTTACAAGTCGACCGATGGTGGCGAAACGTGGCAAAAAATTCAATCGGGTCTGCCCAAGGAACTGGGCAAAATGGCGATTGCAGTGAGCCGCGCCAATCCGGAAAAGGTGTATTTGCTTTTGGAGAGCGATACCGAAAAAGAAGCCGGTGGCCTTTTCGTATCCGAAGACGGCGGTAAAAACTGGTCGAGAATCAGTAGCGACCACCGCCTGGTACAGCGCGCCTGGTATTACATTGAAGTCTTTGCCGATCCGCAAGACGAACACACCGTGTATGTGCTAAGCGCACCTGCACTCCGCTCGATAGACGGTGGCAAAACCTGGGAGCGGCTCTCGGGTTGGCATGGCGATTATCACGATTTATGGATCAATCCCACCAACGCAAAAAATATGGTGATTGCCGATGACGGCGGCGCAACCATCAGTTTCAATCGGGGTAAGACCTGGTCATTACAATCACAAATGCCAACCGCACAGCTCTATCGCGTAAACGCGGATAATCTGTTTCCTTACCGTTTGTATGCCGGCCAGCAAGACAATACCTCGCTCAGGATTACATCATTGGCATTGGGCAAATGGGAGATTGGCGAGCGCGACTGGGATTATTCAGCAGGAGGAGAGAGCGCGTTTCTGGCGTTCGATCCGGATCAGCCAAGTGTAGTGCTGGGTGGTAGTTACCTGGGCACAATTGATGCATTGCAGCCGGGCGCTTCGGCCAGCACCAACATCATGGCGGCACCCATTCAATACCTCGGACGCGAAACAAAAAATATGAAGTATCGCTTCAACTGGAATGCGCCCATCATCTGGTCGAAACACGAACCCAATACGTTCTATCATGGAGCACAGGTTTTACTTCGTACCCGCGATCTGGGCCGCACCTGGGAAGAAGTCTCGCCCGATCTCACCCGGAATGAAAAAGATAAGCAAGGCAAAGGCGGCGGCCCCTATACCAACGAGGCTGTGGGCGCGGAGAACTATGGCACACTGAGTTATGTAGCAGAGTCGCCGCAAGATAAGGGCACGATCTGGGCCGGCAGTGATGATGGCCTGGTACACGTTACGCGCGACTTTGGCAAAACATGGTTGAATGTTACGCCCAAAGGCCTGGCGGAGTGCTTGATTAATGCCATTGAGGTTTCGCCCCACGATCCGGCTACGGTATACATCGCCACCACGCGGTATAAATTCAACGACTTTACACCGGCTATTTATAAAACCAGCGACTACGGCAAAACGTGGGTTAATATTTCCAAGGGTATTCCGATGGGCGCTTACACGCGGGTAGTGCGCGAAGATGATGTGCGCAAAGGGCTGTTGTTTGCCGGCACGGAAACCGGCATGTACATCAGCTACAATGGCGGTGCCCAATGGCAAGCTTTCCAACTCAACTTGCCGGTGGTGCCGATTACCGACCTGAAAATCCATAAGGGAGATGTATTGGTAGCAACGATGGGGCGTTCGTTTTGGATTTTGGATGACCTCGGATTGTTGCGCCAACATTCAGGCACAGACGAGGGCTTCAAGATCTATACTCCGGAAGATGCCATCATTGGCAACTGGGGCAGTGAATTGAATGCCACCAATGCCGAGTTTAAAGGCACCAGCACGTTTACGGGTGTTAATCCGGCCAACGGCGTAGTGGTATATTATCATTTGCCCAAACTACCGGATTCCGTGCACGTGACGTTGGAGATCCGCGATGGCGCAGGCGATTTGGTGCGCAGCCTGACGTCCAAAGCAGACGACGCCTTTCAAAGTTATGCGGGCGGGCCTGACCCCGAGCCTGTCTTGGGCAAAGCAAAAGGGCTGAACCGGTTCGTGTGGGACATGCGTTACCCCACGATGGCGGGTGCGCCTACGGCTTATCTGGAAGGGAGTTTCCGCGGCCACAAGGCTGTTCCGGGCACCTATACACTCACCCTAAAATATGGCCTTCAGCAAACAAAGGCAGAATGCAAAATTCTGCCAAACCCTTTGTACAATGTAACAGCCGACGAGTACGAAGACTACCATCGTTTCATGCGCGGCATGGAACAAACGCTGAACGACATGCACAGCAAATTGAATAAACTCTACAAAACCCGGGAGCAACTGGAAGCACTACTTGCCGACCTGGGCGCAGATTCCAAACTGGCATCCTTGAAAAAAACAGGCGCGGCGCTGGTGCAGAAAATGAAAACGTGGGATGAAGAGATGATTCAACGCAAGTCGAAGGCCTACGATGATGTGGATAACTTCGAAAACAAATTCACCGCTAATTTCCTGTTTCTCATCAACCAGACGGAAAGCGATTTGCCGCGTGTAAATAAGCCGAACCGCGACCGCCACGAGGAGTTGATGAAGGAGTGGGAAAAACTAAACGCACGTGCACTTGAGATGATCGAGAGGGATGTGCCGGCATTTTCCACGCAACTGTGGGATGCGGGCATTGGCCCGGTGCGAGTGAAATAGGAAGTACAGCTCACGCGAGATAGGCGCGGGTTGTCGTTGCACAACCCACGCCTTCTTTTTATCTTTCAACCTCACCTTTGCCTCGCTAACCTGATCTCCTATGGCTGCTACCGTTTTGTTGCCGGAAGAAAAAAAGCAACTGCGTTCCGTTATTCTTGCCAGTTCGGTAGGCACGCTGATTGAGTGGTACGACTTCTTTATCTTCGGCAGTTTGGCTACGCTTCTTTCCACCCAGTTTTTTCCAAAAGAAAATCCCACGGCTGCGTTCCTCTCCACGCTGGCCACCTTCGCTGCAGGTTTTATTGTGCGCCCTTTTGGGGCCATCGTATTTGGCCGCCTGGGTGACCTCGTGGGCCGCAAGTACACGTTCTTGGTTACGCTTGTGCTCATGGGTGGCTCTACGTTTGCCATCGGGCTTGTGCCCGGGTATGATACCATCGGCATTTTTGCACCCGTGCTGGTGGTTTCATTGCGGCTACTGCAGGGCTTAGCGCTGGGTGGGGAGTATGGTGGCGCAGCTACGTACGTGGCCGAGCATGCACCCGCAGATCGAAGGGGCTTTTACACCAGTTTCATTCAAACCACCGCCACGCTGGGATTCTTCGTTTCCCTGGCGGTGATTCTGGGGGTACGCCAATGGCTGGGCGTGGATGATTTCAACGCATGGGGCTGGCGGGTGCCGTTTGTTCTTTCGGCTGTGTTGGTAGGAGTTTCGGTGTACATCCGTTTAAAAATGCAGGAGTCGCCATTGTTTTTGAAGATCAAACGGGAAGGTAAAATTTCAAAAAATCCCATCCGCGAAAGCTTTGGCAAAAAAGAGAATTTGTATGTGGTGCTCCTTGCGCTGTTCGGGGCTGCGGCGGGCCAAGGGGTGGTTTGGTACACGGGGCAGTTTTACGCGCTGTCGTTCATCCAAAAAACCTGCAACATCGAGTTTGTGCAGTCCTACCAAATCCTTGCGATTGCCCTTGCGTTAGGAACACCGCTGTTCATTGTGTTTGGCGCGTGGAGCGACACGTTCGGCCGCAAGTACATCATGCTGGGGGGGATGTTGCTGGCAGTGTTGCTCTATCGCCCAATCTACCAGAAGATGTACGACATCGCGCAGGTATCCGCAGATCAGGAGATTGTTGCCGGCCGTTCCATTCAGCGCGAAACCTCGTTTACCGCTGCGGGCGATACGGTGCGTATTACCACCCAGGAACGATTCTTTGCGAACGAAAACAAATGGGTGGAAGTGCAGCGCGAGAGCAAAGGCGTGGTTACTGAAACGCGCAAAGAAGTAGTGCTGGGCAACCGCCATCAATTTTATATGATCGGATTGATTTTTGTGCAGTTAGTCTTGGTAGCGATGGTGTACGGACCGATTGCAGCATTCTTGGTAGAATTGTTTCCCACCCGTATCCGCTATACGTCTATGTCGTTGCCGTACCATATCGGTAACGGAATTTTTGGTGGACTTACACCGTTTCTGGCCTCCTGGTGGTACGAACGAAGTAAGGCCGTTAATCCGCCCGATGGCGATATTCTGGCCGGCCTCTGGTACCCGATTATTGTAGCTGGAGTAACTTTTGTAATCGGTATGATTTTCCTGTCCAATAAACGCACGGGCGATGTAACCGAATAGCCAATGGCGAAAAAGAAATCGCAATGGGTTACGATTGGTAAGCGTAAGCTGGAGCTTTCGAATTTAGAAAAAGTACTTTTTCCGGACGATCACATACTGAAAGCCGAGGTGATTGAATACTACCTCGGTATTGCGCCAACGCTCTTGCAACACATCAAAGGCCGCGCGCTTACGCTCATTCGCTTTCCGGATGGTATTGCAGGCGAAACGTTTTATCAAAAAAACCGACCGGAGTGGGGACCCGATTGGATTGAGTTTGCCACGCTGGGCAAAGAAGAGAAAGACTACATTGTGGCGACCGAGCCGGCATCGCTCGTATGGCTGGCCAATCTGGCTGCACTCGAATTACATCAGTTGCACAGCCGCAAACCACAGTTCGATCATCCGGATTACATGGTATTCGATCTTGATCCGCCCGAAGGTTACGCGTTTGAAAATCTTGTGCCGATGGCAATGGATTTGCGTGCGCACCTGGAGAGTTTTGGCTATCATGTTTTTGTGAAAACCACCGGTGGCAAGGGCGTGCATTTGTGCTGTCCGCTGGAGGCAAAGTGGGAATTTCAAACGGTGTTCGAAACAGCGCAAGCACTGGCGAAACTTTTTGTGGAGAAGAACGGAAAAACCACAACGCTACACCTCAAAAAAGAAGCGCGCCAGGGGCGGGTGCTGATCGATATCTACCGCAACCGTTCGGGGCAAAGCATTGTGTCGCCCTACAGTTTGCGCGGCCGCGTTGGGGCGCCGGTGTCAATGCCACTTTCGTGGGATGAATTGGCCCGCCTGAAAAGCCCAAAGCAGTTTTCCATTCGCAATGCGATTGATAAAGTGAAAGCGGATGGCGATGCCTGGGAAGGAATTGGTGCATATGCGGTGGCCTTGCACACCCATCGCACGCAAGTGCCTGCGAAAACGCTGCCGAAATCGCGGAAGCATAAAAGTCCTGAACAACTTAAAACCTATCATGGCAAGCGCGATTTCTCCAAAACACCGGAGCCGGCCGGAGCGGAGTTACTCGCCCCGGGCAGTAGGTACGTGATCCATCGGCACCATGCTTCGCATCTGCATTACGATTTGCGGCTTGAGCAAGACGGCGTGTTGAAAAGCTGGGCCGTGCCAAAGGGTTTGCCACCCTATCCGGGTGTCAAGCGCCTGGCCGTTCAAACAGAAGACCATCCCATTGAGTATCTGCAGTTCGATGGAGTTATTCCCAAAGGCCAATATGGGGCTGGCGAAATGTGGATTTACTCCGCAGGTAAATATGCCATCACCAAAGAAAAGAAGGATGGGTTCTACTTTCGGTTGAACAGCAAAGAAGTAAATGGCGAATACCGCATCTATAAAACAAAAGAGAAGGAGTGGTTGTTGGAGCGGGTGGATGAAGTGCAGACCAACTACCTGCACGACATCGTAGAACCAATGCTGGCCGGTGCGTCCGACAAGCTGCCGGTGAACGGTGATTACGTATATGAAGTAAAGTGGGATGGTATTCGTGCGATCATTGCGTTGGAAGACGGGCGGCTTCGCATTCGATCGCGCAACCATAACGACATCACCGCTCAGTTTCCGGAATTGCAGGTAGGCGACAAAGCCTTTCGCGCCACGTGCGGGCTGTTTGATGCGGAGATTGTCTGCCTCGATCAAACCGGTCGGCCGGATTTTAAAAAAGTGATCAACCGCTTAGTGACAACAGGGGATGCCGCTATCCAGAAAGCCAGTAAATCCAACCCTGCTGTGTGTTACGTGTTCGATTGCCTGTATCTGGACGGCCGCCCGATTCTGCAAGAACCGTTGCAACGTAGAAAAGTGTGGTTGCAAGATGCGGTGCGCGAGGGTACACCCATCCGCGTAAGCGAAACCGTAACAGAGGGCGAGGCGTTGCTCGAGGCCGCGCGCGCACACAAACTAGAGGGCGTGATGGCGAAGAAGGCCGATGGCAAGTACGTGCCCGGCAAGCGCAGCGAAGATTGGGTGAAGATAAAAATTCGCGATACGCGCGATGTGGTGATCGTAGGGTATAATCCGGGCCAAGGCGAGCGGAGCGGTACGTTTGGCGGGCTGCACGTGGCCGAAGTGGGCGAGGAGGGACTGATTTACCGCGGCAAAGTGGGCACCGGTTTTGATGAAGCCATGATGAAACACATTCATCGCTTGTTGTTGAAGCAGAAGAAGATCAAAAAGCCGTTTACCCAAAAGGCAATGGACGAGAAAACCAGCATTTGGATTGAACCCGTGTTAAAGGCCGAGGTTCGCTACGCGCAGATTACGCGCGATGGCATGTTTCGCGAGCCGGTGTTTGTACGGCTGCGGCGAGATGAATAGACAGTTTTTTGTCGGCACCCTATTTGCAAACCATAAATTTTTACGAAAAATTTGAATGATTTGTAAAACTTAAATTGACCCTCCTAGTCGAATGAAGATTCCTTTACTACTGGTTTTTGGTGTAACGGTTTTTACGCAGTGTTCAAACCGAGACGATATTGAGCAAGGCAATTTGGATCAAGTGAGAAGTATCGGGCGCAATTCGGTTACATTTTTAAATCGACCGGCCACCATTCTCATGCTCGAAGTATTCTCCACCGATTTAAATATCACGCGCCGCGTAGAGGTTCGTGTTATCCGTCCGTCGGTTTCCGCCAAGGGTGCGCTCGTTCTTTCAACCGGAGGCTTTGGGACCAATTTTTATGGCATCGGTTTAGAAACCAATACCACACTGAATTCCGCAGTTGCGCTTGGATTGGAGACGTATGAAGTCAAATGGCTGGGATCAGAGGGTTGGGGCACAGGCGTGGCGGGTGTCGGTTACCCGGTAGCGGTTCGCGCCTACACATCGATTCTCCGCTTCTTGAAACAAAATGAAATAACCAACACACAAAGGATTATTGCTCATGGAGGCAGTGGCGGCTCCTTTCAAATTGCTTATGCTCTCGCACGGTTTAACGCAGAAGCAGAAATTCATGATGCCATCTTAATCGCAGGGCCACCTACTTCTGATTTGCGACAAGCAATTTTTGGAGACAAGACGCTTAAGTCTTACTGGCCGGATGGAATCGGTGGTTTTCGTACTACCGATTATATCCACGGCTGGGATCAGCAAGGGAAGTATTGCCAAAATCGTTCCCAACCCCCACCGGCTTTTGTGCTTGAGGCGCTTGATAAGTCGTCAATTTTGTCGAAGGTGATACCTCCGGACCTTCAATATTCAACCAATGTTATATTTGTCAACACCAATGATATTACCAATGCCGACGGTCAAGGCCGATTATACTTTGAAGCGATCACAAGCCGGAAACAGTGGCACTATTTGTCAAATGAAACATCGCACGATGTTGCTGGTATACCAGCAGGGGCGATGAAGATTCGAGAGCTACTTCAAGAACTGGTGAAATAGAAAACCTTTTAACGTTTGGCACAAACAGGAATTCGCTTTTGTACTACTCCCTAAGCACCCGGATGTTTCGCGAGCTCGTGTTTGTACGGTTGCGGCCGGATGTATAAAGTCGTTGGGATTACCTATTTTGAATTTCTTGTCATTACTTTTGCGCTATGGCGGATGCTTCGCTTTTTTTGAAAAACCTGTGGTACCTCGCGTTCCACAGCTCGTACCTAAAGTCAGGAAAGCTGGTAGGAAAGGAGATCGTGGGCGAGAAGATCGTTTTCGGGCGCGATGCGCAGGGGAAACCTTTTGCTTTGCGCGATAATTGTCCGCACCGGGGTGTGCCACTCTCGCAGGGCTGGTTTAAAGACAATACCTTGCAGTGCTGCTACCACGGCTGGATGTTTAATACCGAAGGTGTTTGTACCGGCATTCCGGCCATGCCACCGGACGCAAGTTTTGACCCGTCAAAAATCAAGGTGTTTCAATATCCGGTGGCGGAGTATAACGATACGGTGTGGGTGTACATTCCAGAAAAGAAATTACCCAACACCGTACCCAAAGAGCCGCCACCCGCATTGGTGCTCAGTCCGCAGCAAAAGTTCAAACACGTTGAAACCGTGATCATGCCAGCCGATATTGATCACTCGGTCATTGGATTGATCGATCCGGCGCACGTTACGTTTGTGCATCAGTCGTGGTACTGGCGCTCGGCAAAAAAGCTAAAGCTGAAAGAGAAAAAATTTGAGCCAACGGCCAAAGGTTTTAAGATGGTGCGCCACACGCCCTCGGCCAACTCGAAAGGGTACGGTATTCTTAAAGGCGGTACCTCCACGGAGATCACGTTTGAGATTCCCGGCATCCGCACAGAACACATTTTGGTAGGACAAAAGAACCAGGTCGTTTCGATTACGGTACTTACACCCATTAACGAGCGCGCAACGGAACTCACGCATATTTTTTACACGGACATTCAGCTTGCCAACTGGTTATGGTATCCACTGCGGCAGCTGGGCAAGCAGTTTATCGGGCAGGATCTGGGCGTTTTCAACAAACTTAACGAGGGCCTAAAATCAAATCCGACACTTTCGTTGATTGGGGAGCCCGATACCCAGGCGCGGTGGTATTACGAGATCAAACGCATGTGGAGCAAAGCCCAACAGAACAACGAGGCGTTTGTCAATCCGGTGCAGCCGCAGACGCTGCGTTGGGTTACTTAGCGCATACCTTTTGTTTCAACTTCGGATTGATCGCCACCTTTAGCGCGGCCGCTTTTTGGAGATCGGCACACGCGTGCAGATAATTTCCGGTTTCATAGTGCATAATGGCGCGGTTGTAGTAGGCATTGCCGTAGTCGCTTTTCAAAAAAATCGCCATGGTGTAATCTTCAATCGCGGTAGTTCGCTGGTTCAGTCTGCGGGCCGCGTTGCCATGGTGGAACCACGCCTCCGGCCACTGGTCGTTAAGTTGAATGGCGCGTTCGTAATCCCGTAAGGCCTTGCGCCATTGGCGTTGTTTTTCGTAAACGATGCCGCGCGTTACCCAATAGGTTTCGTTTAGCGAATCGATGCGCAGTGCTGCTTGGATGTCGTTCAGCGCTTCATCCCATCGCTCTTGTGCTAACCGCAGTGTGGCCCGCTCATAGAAGGGAAAGGGAATGGCCGGGTTCTGGTCGATCAACCGGGTGAGGTGCATTTCTTCTTCGGTTGGCGATTGCTGGTGGGTAACGGCAAGGTTGTGCTGTGCTACTTCCAGATCGGGGTTGAGTTGCAATGCTTCGCGAAAATCCTGGCGTGCTTCTTCGGTGCGGTGGAGTTTCTCTTTGGCGAGCCCGCGGTTGGCAAGGGCCTCTGGGTAGCGCGGTTGCAACGCCAACGCGCTGTCGAAGTAGGTGAGGGCCGCTCCATATTGGCCGGTTTCGAGGCAAACGGTGCCCAACGCATGGAACAACTGCGGACGGCTGCCGGTGTGGGTGGTAAACGCCCGCTGCACGGCATGTTGAAAGGGGTCAACTTCAAACACCACATGGCTGGTTTCCCCCGGGCGTAGCACCAACAACCGTTGTAAGTCGGCCTGGGCGGCCACCCAGTTTTTGCTGCGGATGAGCAGCATGGCCCGCAGCCAAAGGGCCTCAAAATGTGTGGGTTGCCATTCGAGGTAAATGCTGTAATCTACCAGCGCCTCCGGCCACGCAGCCGTGCGTTCTTTATTTTGTGCCCGCTGCAGGTAGGCAGCGTGTCGCCCGGGATCCAGCGCAATTACCTGCGAAAGACATGCCACGGCCCGATCATACGCACGGTCGCGTTCGGCTGCCTCCGCTTGGTTTTGCCAATGGTCTGCTTCGCGTTGCGCATGCATCGTTTGTGCGCCAGCGGCAACCGTTGTCAACAAAAATACCCACCAACACCAGGCACGCATTCCCGAAAGTAAAAAAAGGGCTGCACAATGCGAACCAAAGCCGCTGCCTCCTGTTCATAATGGCATGGAAACATCCACTATTGCCAACGAAGAACTGATCCGCGATGCCTACCGGAAACACCTGTTGCTGGAGGGTAAGCGCCCCGCCACCGTGTTTAAATTTTGCAATGACTTGGGCATAGCCGAAAAAGAGTTTTACAGCTCGTTTGCCTCTTTCGAGGCGATTGAAAAAGCAATTTGGCAAAACTTCATCACCACCACGCTCACACGCCTGCAACAGGACGCCAACTTTGGCAGCTTTTCCTGCCGCGAAAAGGTATTGGCATTCTACTTTACGTTGGCGGAAGAGTTGAAAGCCGAGCGTAGTTTTGTGTTGCATCAATTGCACCAATGGCAACCCGCCACGGGAGTGCCCACGTTTCTGAAGGGTTTCCGCACCACGTTTGAAGAGTGGTTTGCCATGATTCTTTTGGAAGGGAAGCAAACCGGTGAGTTGGCTCCGCGGCCGTTTATCGACCAACAATATGGTTCTGTGTTTTGGATGCATTTGCTCTTCATTCTTCAGTTTTGGAAGAAAGACGACAGCCCGGAGTTTGAAAAAACAGATATGGCCATCGAAAAATCCGTAAACCTGGCCTTCGATTTACTGGGCAAAGGTGTGCTGGATGGCGCATTAGACTTCGGTAAATTTCTTTACCAGCAAACCAAAAAATAAGTTTTACCCAAACGCAACGTGAAGGAGCAGAACAGCATTCCGGTAAGTAAAGTACAGCGCGCCACGCGGTTCATCACCACCGGCGCGAAAATTGGCGGCAATTACCTGAAGCACTACGGCAAACGGTTGGTGGACCCCACTACCTCGCGCGAGGAGTTGCACCAGGAAAACGCTACCGACATCTACAACTCGTTGAGCGAATTGAAGGGCAGTGCCCTGAAGGTAGCTCAGATGCTGAGCATGGATAAGAATCTGTTGCCTACGGCCTATCAACAGCAGTTTTCCATGGCACAGTACAGTGCGCCGCCGCTGTCGTACCCGCTGGTGGTGCGCACGTTCGAAAAATACTTTCAGAAAAATCCTACCACACTTTTTGATACATTTTCTCATGCCGCAAAAAATGCCGCCAGCATGGGGCAGGTGCATCAGGCAACCAAAGACGGCAAGAAGCTGGCGGTAAAGGTGCAATACCCTGGCGTAGCCGACAGCGTGAAAAGCGATTTGGCCATGGTCAAGCCAATTGCGTTGCGCATGTTTAAGTTGAATCCGGTAGAATACGATGAGTTTATCCAGGAGGTAGAAAACCGACTTCTGGAAGAAGCCGATTACGCGCTTGAGCTCACGCGCTCACGCGAGATTTCGCAGCGGTGTGCACATCTGGAAAATCTCCGGTTCCCCACCTATTATCCAGAGTATTCTGCGCCAAAAGTACTTACGATGGATTGGATTGAGGGCGAGCCATTGGGGGAGTTCATCAAGCATCAATCCCTGTCGCCCGAAGAGTCAAATCGTTTAGGGCAAGCGCTTTGGGATTTCTATCACTTTCAAATTCACGAGCTGCGGGCACTGCATGCCGATCCTCATCCGGGCAACTTCATTGTTACACCCGATAAAAAACTGGGCGTGATTGATTTCGGATGTGTGAAAGTAGTACCCGATTCATTTTACGATGCCTATTTCCAATTGTTAGACCGCAGTATTTTAAAAGACGAAACGCGGTTAGAGGCTGTTTTCCATCAACTCCACTTTTTGTATCCGGAGGATTCGGCAACGGAAAAGACCTTCTTCAAGAAGGTATTCACCAAACTGGTAGAGCTACTCGGGCGTCCGTTTGAAACAGATGAATTTGATTTTGCCAACCGCGAATACTTTGCGTCGCTCTACGCGTTTGGCGAAGAGCTTTCCAGCATGAAAGAACTGCGCGAAGCAAAACGGGCGCGGGGCGTGAAGGATGCACTCTACATTAATCGCACCTATTACGGTCTATACAACCTGCTGCATCAACTCAACGCAAAAGTGCAAACCAGCCGTTGGGTGCCGGAGCGGTTTCGGTAGTAATCTTTTTGTGTCGGGTGGGATTAGAACCCGCGTGCGGTATCATCGCCCCGATTGCGGTCGGGCGCTCCTTCAAGTTTTCCGTCCGGGCGAACGAGAATTGCATCTACGCGGCCCAAACCCTTCCGTGCCATAAACGTGTGCCCCATGCGTACCAGTTCTAAGCTATCTTTCTCGCTCAGTGCCTTGTGCTCGCTGGCGATTTTATCGGGCAACCATTGACTATGCAAACGTTTTGCGTCTACCGCTTCCTGCATCGTCATGTCGTGCTCAATCACATTTAAGATCACCTGAAAAACCGAAGTAATAATGGTAGAACCTCCGGGCGACCCCAACACCATAAACAGCTTCCCATCTTTTTCCACGATGGTGGGCGTCATTGCACTCAGCATCCGTTTACCGGGCTCTACCTGATTGGCCTTGCCTCCGATTAAACCGAACATGTTGGGCGTACCGGGCTTGGCGCTGAAGTCGTCCATCTCATTATTCAGAAAAAAGCCAGACCCCGGCACCAGCACGTGCGAGCCGTACCATCCGTTTAATGTGGTGGTAACGGCTACTGCATTGCCCTGTGCATCAACTACGGAAAAATGGGTGGTTTCTTCCGACTCATAACCCGGAATCACGCCCGGTTGCACTTCTGCGCTTGGCGTGGCTTGGTTTTCCTGGTAAGACTTCATGCGCCCGGCCACGTAATCGGCATCGAGCAGTTCCTCCTGCGGCACTTTATAGAACTCAGGGTCGCCCAGAAATTTCGATCGATCGGCAAACACCCAACGCTCGGCTTCCGTCATCAGATGAACGGTGCGCGCACGGTTGTGCCCCCAGTCTGAGATTGGATACGGTTCTACCGATTTCATGAGTTGGAGCAGGCAAATTCCCCCGCTGGACGTGGGCGGCATTGAAACAACCTTGTACCCTTTGTACGTTCCCACCACCGGTTGGCGCCAGAGGGCCTTGTAATTGGCCAGGTCTTCCAACGAAATCAGCCCGTTACCGCGTTTCATCTCGGCTACCAGATCTGCGGCGGTTTTACCTTCGTAAAAGCCGGCGCGCCCCTGGTCGCGAATGCGCTCAAGCGTATGGCCTAAATCTTCCCATCGAATCGTATCGCCTTCCTGCCACTGCGCACGCAGCAGAAAAGCGGGCGGTTGCGTGTTGTACTTTTTCAGCGCCTCCTGTTCGTCCGTTAAGTTTTTTGCTTCGCGTTTGGTAAGCGGAAATCCACCCAGGGCAAGATCGATGGCCGGCTGCACAAGTTCGCGCCAAGGCAACGAACCGTATTTTGCGTGCGCCTGCACCATGCCATCTACCGATCCTGGCACGCCGGAGGCCAGGTGGCCCGCCAGGCTGCGCTCCGCCACCGGGTTACCCGCAGTGTCCAAAAACATATCGCGAAAAGCCAATGCCGGCGCCACCTCCCGAAAATCGAGGGCATCAACGGTGCCATCCGCCTTGCGAATCACCATGAAGCCGCCACCGCCAATGTTGCCGGCACCGGGAAAGGTAACCGCCAAAGCAAAGTGTGTGGGAATAGCTGCATCTACGGCATTACCGCCCTTTTTGAGAATAGCGCTGCCCACGTCGGCTGCCAGCGGATGCGCGCAGACCACCATGGCCGAATCCGCCACCAACCCGGTTACGGGTTCCGGCTTTGTACGACATGCACAAATTGCAACTACACTTAAAAGAATTAACAGGCGGTTCATGGAACAAAAATTGGGTTTCCCTGAGTAAATGTATTATTTCAACCCGAAACCCGCACATGAGCCTGAGAAAAGAAAAAGCTGCCCGTCTGAAAATTGTGATTTTAGATGCCACGTTGAAACTCATTGGAAAGCGGGCTTTTGAAGATCTGTTTGTGGATGAAATTTGCGAGCGGGTGAAGATTTCAAAAGTTACGTTCTTCAAGTATTTCCCGCAGAAGGAGGATATTCTGTTGTACTACTTTCGGGTGTGGTGCCTGCATCGTGCGGTAGACATCCGGCAGAAGCCGCGGGAGGGTTTGCCCGGGATTTACTACCTGTTTGATAAGGTGAGTGAGGATCTGGAGCAATTCCCCGGCATTTGGCTGAGCCTTGTGGCATATTTGGCGGACTTTAAGCGGGTGCCTAAACCCTTTCCGGTGAAGCCGGAGGAAAAAAAGATTCTGTACCCAAGCCTACCCGATGTTACCGCAATTGAGATTGCGCCCATGGAGCAAATGCTGGAGAAGTTTGTGCTGGAAGCCATTTTCCGCAAGGAAATCACCAAAGCAACGGCTACCCGCGAGATCACGCAATTGTTGAACTCGGTATTGTTCGGTGCGATTTTAACCGCTCACCTTCAACAAATTACCCCTGTAAAGATTTTCTTCCGCAAGAGCCTGGACATGACCTTGCGCGGGTTGGTGCACTAGCCTTTCATCTTCACTTTCTTTACGCCCTGTTTTTCAAAAAACCGAACGCGAAAGCGACCAATAGCGTACTTCTTGTTGTGCACGTGCTTCCGGTACCACGAATGGTGGTACCGCGGCTTCACTACCGTTTCCGTGGGGCCACGCGAGCAACTGGCGGCAATCACCAACACGAAAAAGACAATGACCACGCGCTTCATTGGCCCAAGATAACACGGCAAGTCAAGATTGGCAATTGCTACACAAGGCAACCCAAGGTGAACTCGTACCCGGTTGCTTAAACGGCACCGCACCCGGCAGCCTGGCTGTAGATTCGCTTTACCAAGATTACGGATTTGTATTCATAGCTGGCGGCAGTTATGTTCAACGCACACCCGGTGGCGTAATGCAGGAATCAGCGATTTCCGGGTTGTGTCACACTGGAAACTCCGTTTTCCATATTTTTGAGAACGCTTTTTTGAATGACAAAGGATTTCGACTACATCATTGTTGGTTCCGGATTTGGGGGCTCGGTTTCCGCCTTGCGGCTGAGTGAGAAGGGCTACCGGGTGCTGGTCATTGAAAAGGGTAAGCGCTGGCGCTCTTCAGATTTCCCGAAGAGCAACTGGAATGTCCGGAAGTATTTGTGGATACCGCTGCTGCGCTGCTTTGGGTTTCAAAAGCTCAGTTTTTTCCGAGAGGTTTTCATCTTGTCGGGCGTGGGTGTGGGCGGCGGTTCGCTGGTGTATGCCAATACACACATGATGCCGAAAGATAAATTCTATGCGCACCCGATCTGGGCGCACTTTAAAGATTGGAAGGCGGTGCTGGCACCTTATTTTGAAACGGCCAAAGCCATGTTGGGCAGTGCGAAGTACATGAAGGAGGGGCCCGAAGATCGCGTACTGCAAGAAGTGGCGAACGAGATGGGGCAGGGGCACACCTACGGGCGTGTGGACTACGTGGGTGTGTATCTGGGCGATCCCGCGAAAGCGGTTGACCCTTACTTCAACGGCTTAGGACCAATGCGCAAGGGCTGTATTGAATGTGCAGGCTGTATGGTGGGCTGCCGCCACGATGCCAAGAACACGTTGGATAAAAATTACCTATGGCTGGCCGAGCACGTGTTTGGCGCCACGGTGCTACCCGAAACGGAGGTAACAAAAATTCGTTTCGAGAACAATCGGTATGTTGTTGAAACGCGCTCCAGCACCGGCTGGGCCCGAAAGCACACGCACACGTTTACTTCCCACGGGCTGGTGGTGAGTGGGGGCGTACTTGGCACACTGAATTTGCTGCTGCGCCAGAAACACGTCTATAAAACGCTGCCGCTGTTGTCGCAAAAGTTGGGCGAGAACGTGCTCACAAACTCAGAGATGCTCTCCGGTGTGGTAGCGGCAGATCGTAAGTTGAATAATGGTCTGGCCATCAGTTCGGTTTTTGACGCGGATGAAGACACCCACATTGAACTGTGCAAGTTTCCAAACAAGTCCGGCGCGATGGTGAAATTAGCCGTGATGGCCGCGGGGGATGGCCCACCGCCTGTACGGGCTGCGAAAATGCTGGGCAACATCATCAGCCGGCCGTTGGATTTTTTGCGTTCCGTATTTCATCGGGGCGTGGCCGAGCGTTCCATCATCTTTTTGATTATGCAGTCGCTGCCAAACGCCATGAAGATGAAGTTGAAGCGGGGTTGGTGGGGGCCATCGCTTACGTTTGATAATGACGCCAACCAGAAAGTGCCCAGTTTTATCGGCATCGGCCAGCAGGCGTTGGAACGTTACGCGAAGAAAGTAAATGGTGTGCCGCAAAACGCAGCTACTGAGGTGCTTTTTGGTCTGGCATCCACTGCACATATTCTTGGTGGTTGCCCGATGGGCGATTCCCCCGCCACGGGTGTAGTAAACGAGCGGTTTGAAGTATTTGGCTACCCGCGCTTTTACATTTTGGATGGTACAATTGTGCCGTGCAACCTTGGGGTAAATCCCTCGCTTACCATCACCGCGTTAAGTGAATATGCCATGGCGCAGATTCCGGCCCTTCCACGTTCAAAAACACTGGAAATCCGATTGCGCGAAAAGGCGGAGGAAACGGCAACTACATCAGGATAACCGTAGTGGTTTGCCCCGCCCGCACCTGCACTACTTTCCGGTATTCCGGAAGCGCATACAACGCTACCACATAGTTTCCGGGATTGAGATTTGTAAACTCGACTTTCGCAGCCAGGGTTTTTGTTTCTAATGCTTCCGTTTCCATGAAACGATAATTGGCAAGCGAACTCATATCGAAAAGGCCTACCTTATATTGGTTTAAAGGCGTGCCACCTACACTCTGCTGCGTCCAGAAAACCTCTAGCGAACCCACCAGCGGCACTTCTTCTTCGCTACAGGCCGAAGTAGTTAGGTAGAGCACCAACGCAAGCAGTCGGGTGTACGTTTTCATGGCTTTCATTTTTGGTTACTATGGCAAAAAGCACAAACTTAGGGTGAAAACAAAAAACCGAGAAAGCAGCCGACGTCTTTCCACCAGCCACTTGCGCAGGGAAGAACGTGCTCAACGCAATCGAACTAAAATATTAATACCATGAAAAATTCCAGACGAAAATTTATTCAACAGGCATCGCTGGCCTCCCTCGGTTTTGCTACCGGGGCATTTCCCGCACTTGCCGGCCGCGGCCTGTCTGCGGTGTCAGCAAACGATAAGATCAACGTAGGTGTCATCGGGGTGAATGGTATGGGCTGGTCTAACCTCACCTCGCTCATTAAGTTGCCCGAAGTACAAGTTACTGCCTTGTGCGATGTAGACGAGAATGTGCTTACCCGCAGAAAAGATGAACTGGCCAAACAGAACATAGCGGTGAAAACCTATGCCGATTATCGCAAGCTGCTGGAAAGCACAGACGTGGACGTAGTGGTGATTGGCACGCCCGATCACTGGCACTGCTTGCAGATGGTGGAAGCCTGCCAGGCCGGTAAAGACGTGTATGTAGAAAAGCCCGTGGGTAACTCCATTGCCGAGTGCCAGGTAATGGTGGCCGCGCAGAAGAAATATAATCGCGCCGTGCAGGTAGGGCAGTGGCAGCGCAGCGTGCCCCACTTTGTGGATGCATTGAACTATCTGCGCTCCGGCCAACTCGGCAAAATCCGCACCGTAAAAACCTGGGCCTACCAAGGGTGGATGCGCAACATCGAAGTAAAACCCGATGGCCCCGTGCCTGCCGGCGTAAATTACGATGCCTGGCTTGGCCCGGCACCAAAACGCCCGTTCAATCCCAATCGCTTTCATTTCAACTTTCGCTGGTATTGGGATTACGCCGGTGGGTTGATGACCGACTGGGGCGTGCATTTGATTGATTACGCGTTGCTGGGCATGAATGCCTCCACGCCCAAGGCCGTGGTGGCACTCGGTGGGAAATTCGCGTACCCCGATGGTGCCCACGAAACGCCCGACACCCTGGCCGCCATTTACGAGTTTGATGGCTACAACATGATTTGGGAGCACGCGCAAAGCATCAGCAACGGCAACTATGGGCGCGACCATGGCATCAGCTTCATTGGCAATAACGGTACGCTGGTGCTGCACCGCGGCGGTTGGGAGGTAATTCCCGATGAGAAGCGCATGGAAGCCGTGCCCTTCCAGCCCAGCAAAGGCTCGGGGTTAGATTTCCACACCCGCAACTTTATTGACGTAGTGAAGAGCCGCAAATTCAGCGACCTTACCGCACCCATCGAAGCAGGGGCACACGTGGCGATGGTGTGCCAAATGGGCAACGTATCGTATAAAACCGGCAACAAAGTATCGTGGAATGTTCAAAACAGCCGATTTAACGAGGCAGAAGCGAATAAATGGCTGGCGGCGGGGTACAGTAACGGCTATCAGTTGCCTAAAATCTCGTAAAAAGACAAGTTCATTTTTGCATAACCCAAAGGGCAGGTTATCTTTGCAGCCTCAAAAATCGAACAGAACGATGGTCGATGGTTGAGGCCCGGTAGTTCAGCTGGTTAGAATGCCTGTCCCGCCATGGCGGGAAGGTCGCGGGGGCCCCGCCTAAGATGCTAAGAATTGAGCTTGAAAAGATTGGTCCGGTAGTTCAGCTGGTTAGAATGCCTGCCTGTCACGCAGGAGGTCGCGGGTTCGAGTCCCGTCCGGACCGCAGAAAGGGGGTAAAACCCCTTTTTTTGTTAAATATAAGCCCTTTTTTTAAATTAGGGTCAATTAAATCACCCAAAATCTTGACCGTGACCTTGACCAAAATCACAAATCTGTGAAAGTCCGATTCCTTTTGAAGCGAACGGGGGACGGCTTGGCTCGGGTTTATGTCGCGTTGTACCTGCAAGAAGTTCAGGAATTGATCTCCACTGGGGAGACAATAAATGAAAAGACGGAATGGGGTGCGGACGGCCGGCCGAAGAAGATGCTATCTCGTTCTGCCAGTCGTGTGCTCGAAGTAGAATCCCAAGTGTGGGACGCGATTACTCGTCTGAAAGCCCGGAAGGCTGTGGTAACCCCGCTGGCGGTCAAACGGGAGTATCTATCCCATTCAAAAAATGCTATCACCACCCAATTGGATATCGATCGAGCCGAAAAGAAAGCAAAGGTTTTGGTCAAGACGTTGGCCGCTAAATGGAAGGAAGATCATCTATTCCGTTACCGCGAGTCCACGCGAAAAGCAGTGCGCGAATCTATTGATGGGTTCCTTTCATTTTTGAAGGCTACCGATCACGCATTGATCGAGCGCGATGATCTCGGCCCCGATTTGATTGCATCGTACGAGCGGTATTTACAAGACAAGAAGAAGCTTTCGGATTCTACACATGGAAAGCGGATGAAGCACTTGCGTTGGTTCCTAAAACACATTGATTACGATGTGTCGAAGATTAAAATTCGAACCCACCGAAAGGAGATCATTTCCCTGTCGTTGACTGAGCTTGAAAAGCTTGAAAACGTATTGCCGGAAACCCCGGAAGAAAACAGAGCGAAAGATATCTTTCTTTTGGGTTGTTACCTGGGACTCCGGATATCCGACTTGAAGCGAATTACCCCGGCAAGCATCAGCCAGGGTAGAATTACGATGGTGTTGCGAAAGAATAACCGGCCGGTACAAATACCGATCACCGGCCAGGCGAAAACTATTCTCGATAGCTACGCCAATTACGCGCCAAAGATCAACGAGCAATCCGTTAACAAGTGCTTAAAACTACTTTGCCAAAGGGCTGGAATTACTGACATGGTAACGCTCCGAAAGAGCAAAGGCGGCCGCCAGTACGATGAAGCTGTTCCGAAGTTCAAGCTTATTACCACCCACATTGCGGGTAAAACATTCATCAGCACCGTGGCCCCGAAACTGTACAACATGACCCCGGCAGACGTAGCAGCGATTACCGGTAAGGATTTGAAAACACTGCTTGGGCACTACTACCAATTGCCACAAGAAGAAGCAATTAAGAAAATGTCGACTTGATGATTTACAAAGAGAAATATCTTGTTTACAATCCATCCACGGGTACACTTGATTTAACGGATGATGAACGTGACTTTTTAAAGACGCTCGGGTCACGTCTTTCAAAGGACGATTTTTTGAAAATTATCTCGAAACAGGAAGATAAAAAAAATGCGATTGAGCGCCTTAGAGAAATATTCGAGTTCCATGGATCTTACCGTGAGTCGACATACCGTATTCGTATAAAAAACTTCGATGATTGGTGGAGCATTTTAGAGGGATGCGAAAGTGAAAAATTGACTAGCACAAATAGGGGCGTGACGTGCAAAATAACTTCCGAGCGACTACGAGAGATTTTCGAGTCCAACTACAAAGGGAGAAAAAATCAGATTGCGGTTTTATGCAGAGCCCTTGAAAAAGAAAACCTAATCCAATGGCCAGAAGGAGGAGACTCCAGAGAAGCAAAGCATGAATTCTTTGCGCGTTTCTTGTCACCAAAATTGATCGGGTCGGCCTCTACTTTTGACAAAGGATATCGGAGGGCTGATAATGCTGACATCAAAAAGTGGGTAAAGATTGTTTCCGAAAGTCATCCGGAAAGGGAATAAGTTTGATTTTTTTGTACTTGGCTTTTAGCGATTTATAGCACGCTGTTTTCCGAATTGTCTTTTCGGAAAATTCAGAAAATCTTTTAGGGTTCATTTGATTAAACATAAAATCAACATGAGCACCTTAATTGCTTCAAAGTCGCTGGTCACGGTTCGCAAGGCGTCCGAAATCACCGGCGCATCCAGAAGTTTCATCCGGAGTTTGATGTCTCGGGGACTTCTTAAAAAGTACTCAATACGGACAGCTGTTTATGTGTCCCTTAAAGAGTTTGAACAATTGGCTTCGGAGGGCCATGAAAATGTCGCGGCATAGTGGTTTGTCTCTTGACCCGACCATTGTAAATAGTTTGATTTCGGTCGGAGGTCAGGTTGTGGGATCAATCGGGGCAAACAAATCAAATCGTTTCATAGCTGAATCTGCCGCCCGCCAAGCAGAAGCGAACGCAAGAATCGAAGAGCTCCGGTCCCGAGCAGCTGCAGCAAGTGCTCCAAGTTTTAAACCCGGGAAAGATGATAATTCTTTCGGTTGGGTTCTGGGGTCGGTTGCGGTACTGACCGTTGTCTCAACAGGGATTTTTCTTTATAGAGCATCGTCTTCTAATTCGGCCGATGACAAAAAAACCCGGGCCTAACCGGGTTTTTCTCTTTTGAAGTTTTTCCGATAAAACGCTTTAACACATCATGAACAAAAATATTGAAAAAAAATTACATCGAATCAGATCGTTGAGGAGCTCCCTGGCAAATCAAATTTTTCAGATCAAGAGAAGGGTTCCAGTTAATTCGAAACGGATTAGCGCGCTCCGATCTGAAAGGGCAAGACTCTCAAATTTGATCAGGAAATTGAATGGGTAAATGTCTGTCCCATGCAAAACATCTCCGATCAGGTTCGCGGCGAATTGCGCGAACTATCAAATGCTGTATTTCAGCATGAAGACGCTATAAACGATAAAACCCCGATTCGCGAAATAGTCCCGGTGATCAGGATCCGCGATTCGATCTTCGCGGTGAAGGGGGATATCTCGATTATCGGTGGATTGCCCAAAGTAGGGAAGACTTCCGTCTGTGCTTTCCTGATCGCCACGGCATTACTCGATCGATCTCCTGAAGGTTTTGACTCGCTTGGAATCCGAACAACGTACTGCCAGGGGGCACCAGTGATTTACATTGATACGGAGCAACCGCAGGCCTACACAAACAAGCTGCGAAAACAAGTACTGAAACTTATCGGCCAAAGTCAACACCCGCAGAATTTGGGTATCGTGAATCTTCGTAAATACGACTCCGAAAAAAAGCTGGCAAAAGTGCTGGAGCTGATGGGTAAGTATCGCAACGCCCATCTCTGGATTATTGATGGAATCGCGGATTTGATCAAGGATCCGAACGACACAAAGGAATCCTTTGGGGTAATTGAAAAGTTCATGATGAAAAGTGATGAACTGGACACAGCCATTGTACTCCACATTCACGAGAACCCGGGATCATCGGGTAAACTGCGCGGCAATTTGGGAAGTGAAGCTGAGCGAAAGGCCGGTGGAGTGGTTTCAATCAAGAAGATAAAGTCTGAGGGATCAGTCGTTCACGCGATAGAGCCGAAAGTAATTCGCGGATCCGCAGACTTTGACCCAATTTATTTCCGGTACGAAAACGGGGTTCCGGTATCTCTGAGCCCCGCGGAATCGGAGCAAGTGACACAGAAACGAAACAAGACAGCCGCCAGGCTTGAATTGCTTTCAGAGCTGGCAAAGCGCTGCCTTCAAACTGGCCGACTCAAGTATTCGGATTTGGTGGATAGGATCGTTCAGGTCAGCCCGGAAGTGGAGGGGAAAACGCTTGCCAGGCGCACGGCCGAGAACAGAATCAAGTCCTTTATTCAGTCAAAAATTGTGGTGATTGATGGGGATTTTTATGCATTGCCGCATATATAACTACCGCAACCGCAATTTATATATAGGTGCGTTTTGCGGTGCGTTGCGGAACCGCAACGCACCGCAAGTTCCCTATATACGCCCCCTTTTTGCGGTTGCGGTTTGCGGTAACCCCTGAAATTCCACCGATTACCCCATGGAAATGGCTCACGGCTACCGCTTCCGGCTTGAAAGGTATCAGGGCATAAAAACCCGGCACACTTGCCCACAGTGTGGGAAGCCACGGCAGTTTACCCGGTACCAAGACACGGAGACTGGCGAACACCTGGCCGATCACGTTGGCCGCTGCGAACGGGTTAACCAATGTGGCTACCACTACAAGCCTTCTGAGTACTTCCGAGATAACCCCGTCCAGAAACCTGTAAACGCATCGGCTAAACGTTTAACCGCAAAACCAGCAAAAGCGCTTATTCCAGTCGATTTCATTCCAAAATCGGTTTTTGAGGCCACAACTGGCCGATTTGACGATAATTTATCGCTGTTTTTGATTAAAAAATTCGGCCGCTACGCTGTTCGCGAAGCGTTTAAACGGCTATCCGTTGGAACGTCTCGCCACTGGCCTGGTGCCACGGTTTTCTGGCAGGTGGATGCGGCCGGCAATGTCCGTACCGGCAAGGTAATCCTGTACGATAGGTCCATGGGCAAACGAATAAAAGAACCTTACCCGCACGTTACTTGGGCCCACACGCTGTTGAAAGCCTCCCATTCTATTCCAGAAGGCTTTCAGTTAAGCCAAACGCTTTTTGGAATGAACCAACTGGCTACCTGTAATGGCCGCGCTGTGGTGATTGTAGAGGCTGAAAAAACGGCCGTGATTTGCACCATTGCTTTTCCGGAGTTTACGTGGATGGCTTGCGGTGGCATTACCATGCTTTCGGCTGAACGCCTGGCACCATTGAAGCATACCAAAATCATTTTGTACCCCGATTTGAACGGAGCCGAGGCGTGGCAGCAAAAGGCCGATCAGCTCAGCGCCTTGGGGTTTGATGTATCCGTATCGTACCTGTTGGAAAGGAGATTTCCGGACCTTAAGAAAACCGGTTTGGACATTGCCGACTTCCTACTTCAAGAGCCATTTCAAAAACCGCCCATCGAAACTATGATCGAGAAAAATCCGATGCTACTTTCTCTCATTGAGCGGTTTGATTTGATGCTAGTTTAAATGGATGTTCATTGTGCGCCTCTGCCGCTGTGTCCTTCGCTTCGGTGGCTAATTGGTGTGCTAATTTAGCTTCTAGCCAATCAGCGTATCGCGCTACGTTATCGGTAAATATCTCATTCGGATTTTCGCGTGTAAACATTTCACGCAGTTTCATTCTGTTTTCTGATACTTGATTCATGTTGGTTTATTTTGATTGCAACCGGGGAGTCATTGCAGCAGCTTTTGAGCATCTTTTAATTGCTCAGGTGTCCCATAGTGTTCGATAAATCTTTGAATTTCGTCAGGGCTTAACGCTCTGCGATGCGTTATGCCAATCAGTCGCAACCACTTTGAGATAGTACGGTAGTTACACCCGTACTTAAACGCCAGATGAGTCCTTGTCTGAATTATCTTCATGGTGCTTCTTTAAGATCGTAGATGCAAGTTGTTCTGCCTTCAAAAATGATTGTTCTGCGCGCTGCAGCTTAATTCTGTTTTCTGGTATCGGTGCCATTTGCATTTCGGTCAACGCTTTTACGTGATTCCAAATTATTCGAAGCCGCTCGTCAACCGAATAGTGGTAGCTGGAATCGATGCTTGTGTTTTGCTTTGTGTTCATGCTCATACAATATGAAGTTAGGTGTAATTAAGTCACTCTAAATTTTGACTCCCATGTTGACCAAAAAGGGCTAAAAATGCCTTTTTTGGGCCGTTTATGGGGTTTCTGCCTGTCCCGTCCGGACCGCAAAAAAGCCTCAGGAAACTTAGGCTTTTTTCGTTTACGCTCATCTTGTTTTTTGGGCGGCATTTCGGGCTGCTCCGGGGTTCGCTTCGCTCCCGTGGCCCCGCGGCGGGGCCACCAAGCCCTGCGCATCCCGGCCGCAGTTCACTACACAAAAAAGAGAGCTGTTGGAGACACCTGTGCTGCGGCAGGTAACGCCAGAGGAGTAAACGTGGTAAAATGCAATTCGACCCCTCCGGGGTCGGTCGCAACATTTTTTTCACCAATCAATACCTTCGGGATTGTTCGGTCGTAAGCCGGGTGCCAAGGGGTGGGGTAGGTGCAACGAGCACACACCAAGAAATTTTTTGTTCCGTTGGCCCGATGGAAATTGCGCTTGTGCGCGCAAGATGGGTTTTACACTTCGGCTTTTTTAACATCGCGCATCAAAGTAGAAACCGATATTTTACCATTTACACCCCGCGGCCGGGATGGAAGCGGCACCCCGCAGCGGCGCTGGCCTGTGCGGTGGCAGCGAGGAGTACAGCGGACAGCCCGAAAGCCGCCCAAAAAAATTTACAAACAACTTAACCGCTGGCGTCTTCGCTCGGTTAAAAAAAAGAGACTGCCTCAAAGCTCAGCCGACATTGCGAACGAAGTGAAACAAATTCCGCACGCAAGTACGCATGCAGATTGCTTCGCTCGTTCCTCGCAAATTCGTTACGTAGTGCTTGTGAGACAGTCTCTATATGATTTCAATGATTCAAATTACTTCAACGATTTGATGAGGTCTTCGTTCATCATCTGGTAGTCGCGGTTGTTGGCTTTCTTCGCAGCTTCTAAAGAAGCAGTAGCGGTATCTTTCGCGCCTTTCTTATCGCCCAATGCTTTTTGAATTTTTGCTTTCTGGTGCAAAATCCAGAACGCAGAGGGATTGTTGGCTACGGCTACGTTGATGTAATCCAGCGCCTTGTTCAGGTCTTTTCCATTTTCCAGAAAATACACGGCGGCCTGGTAGTAGTTGTTTGCGCCGGTGCGTGTGGCAGTTTCGATCGACTTCATTACTTTCTCATCGAAGTCTACTTTCACGCCAAATTTTACCGAGGTGTTTTCCCACGCAATTTGCACTTTGGCGGTTTTATTGTCGTCTGAAATATCTCCGATGGTGATGGTAAAGGTTTCAACTTTCTCGGTGAGCTTCTCTGATTTTACTTTGAAGTTGGCGGCCTCTTGTGCTTTGTCGTACCCATCGGTATTGCCACCCAACTTCAGGTCTTTGTAGAGTGAAATGGTCCACTCGGAAGCTGCGGGCCAGGAGAAAATTAAGTACTCGCCTTTGGGTACTTTGGTTCCTTCTACTTCTACGTCATCGCCAAAGGTAATTTTGGTTCCGGTGTTGGCACCCGTGCGCCAAATTTTTCCGAAAGGCACCACTACGGCAGCATCGGTGCCGAAAATTTTGCGGCCTTTTGCTTTCGGGCGGAAGTAGTCGATTTTAATGTCCGTCAAACCTACAACGGTAGACGTGCTTGCTGCGGGCGAAGGCTGCGGCGTTTGAATTTGCGCTTGCGCCCAGCCGGCCATGGCCAGTAGCGCAAGAATGAGAATTTTTTTCATGGAACTGTCTGTTTAAAATTGGTGCGCGAAAGTAGCTATTCAATGGGCAAACTGAAAAAGGATTTCTACCTCCGGAGCGACGTTACAGCCATTGCCCGCGATTTGTTGGGTAAGGCGTTGATAACCAATGTTAACGGGAAGTTAACGAGCGGCATTATAGTAGAGACGGAGGCCTACTCGTGGCGCGAGAAGGCGTGCCATGCATACCAGCAACGCAGAACGGCGCGCACCGAGGTGATGTTTGGGGCGGGTGGCCACGCGTATGTGTATCTGTGCTATGGCATCCACCATCTGTTTAACATCGTTACGAACGAGTGCAACGTTGCCGAGGCGGTGCTGGTGCGTGCGGTAGAGCCGGATCGTGGTGCGGCACATATCTTGCAACGCACGGGTGTGCAAGCGTTAACCCGGGTTACTTCGGGGCCCGGCAAGTTAACGCGTGCGCTGGGCATTGATTCGGCCTGCAACGGCCAAAGCTTATTGGCAAAAAATATTTGGTTAGAAGATGTGGGTTATGCGGTGCCGCCACACAGTATAAAAGCCGATGTGCGGGTTGGCGTTGATTATGCCGGGGCGGATGCGCTGCTTCCGTGGCGTTTTTTGATTGCCAACAATGCATGGGTTAGCAAAAAGTAGTTTTTTGTAGTTTTGAAGTTGATGCGTTTGTTTCTGTTTTTATTGGTGATGGGTGGTGCGCGTTTGTTTGCGCAAGTGCAGTATGAGCGCCTGCCGAAAGCGATTAACGCGCCGTTGGATGAGCAGAACCCAGTGCTTACCCCGGACGGCCGCACGGTGTTTTTTACCCTGAGTAACCACGAGCGCAATGTGGGCGGAAAAGCCGATAAAGGCGATATCTGGTTTACCACCTGGACGGATAGCGTGTGGAGTGCGCCGCGCCCGGTTACCGCACTTTCCAATTCCTACCACAATGCCGTAGCCGGACTTTCGTCTGATCAAACCGCCGTGTATCTCTGGGGCCACTACGACAAGGATGCGGTGCTCTCGCAAGGCATTGCAAAATCGGTGGGCCAAAATGGCGATTGGAAGTACCCGGTGAACATTGCCATTCCGTATTACCTTAACCGCTCGGTGTACTTCAGCGGCATGATTAACACATTGGAAAACGTATTGGTATTCGGGGCCGATGGATTTGGCACGCTGGGCGCGGAAGATTTGTACGTGAGTTTTCGCAAGCCCGATGGATTCTGGACGGAGCCAAAGAGCCTGGGGCGGCAGATTAACACCACCGCACAGGATGTATCGCCCGCATTAAGTGCGGATGGCAAACGAATTTATTTCTCCACCAACGGGCGCAAGGGGTTGGGTAGTTTTGATGTGTACTATGCCGACCGGTTGGACGATACCTGGACGAACTGGAGTGAGCCGGTGAACCTGGGCCCCGATGTAAATACACCCGGCCGCGAGTTGTTTTATCGTCCGTATCCCCAGTGGGGTATTGCGCTGTTTACCAGCACTCAAAATAGTGATGGCTATGGCGATGTGCGCGTGCAAAAGCTCTCGCGTGCGGAGCCGGTGTTGGAAACTCCGCCTGTAATTCTAGAAGTGAGTACACCGGTAACGGTGCCCGCGGCTACACGCGAGCCCGTGCCTACGGCTTTAAATCGCATTCAGGTGTTTGGTAAGATTTTTAATTCGAAAGACGATCGGGCCATCACGGGAAAAGTGGAGTTTCGGGCCGACTCCGTATTTCAAGCGGTTACTGAAAATGGCGGCTACCAGTTGGTGCTCTCGTCATCAAAAGAGTATCTCGTAAAAGTAGAAGCCGAAGGTTTTGTAGGCAAGACCGAGCGGTTGGATCTGCGCACGTTCCAACTGAAACGTGTGGAACTGAATTTCTCCCTGCAACCGGCCGAAGTGGGTGTAACAGTGAATTTGAAAAACGTGTTGTTTCAACAAAGCACCGCTAACCTGTTGCCCGAGTCGTTTCCGGAGTTGGATGTGGTGTACGACATGATGAAGGCAAATCCCAACATGCAAATCTTTTTGGGTGGCCATACGGATAACCGCGGCCAACATTACCTAAACGTGCGACTCTCGCAAAGCCGGGTAGAGGCGGTGAAAGACTATCTGGTAAAGAAAGGTATCCAACCCGAGCGCATTACCGGCCAGGGTTTTGGCGGCATTCGCCCCATTGCCGATAATGATGCCGAAGACACGCGTAAACTGAACCGGCGGGTGGAGTTTACCATTACCAAAAACTAGCTGCCCTGCGCGAATCGTTGCAGCGATAAAAAACCGACGGGGTCCGTTGTTGTTTTTTCAATCGCCATGTCGGCCAGCGTTTCGCCCAGACCGGGAACAAACTTAAATCCATGGCCGCTAAAGCCGGCCGCTACCACCACCCGGTGGTCGGTGTTGGGTAGGAAGTCAATCACAAAGTGTTCGTCCGGAGTATTGGTGTAGAGGCAGGTTTTTATGCTTAACATCTGTTCACCGCCACCCGGCAAATACTGCGCGACGGCTTCCGCAAGTTGGCGGGCTTCGGTTTCGGTATTGCCACGATCTACCGCGTTCGCGTTTGCAGGTTGCCCCGGGTAGTGATAGGCGATCTTGAGCCCAATGGGGCCACCAAACTGCTGTACGGGTAACACGGGGAAACCATAAAAGGCACCGGGCAGATCGGGCGGCGCAATCAGCCAGCACGGGAATGCGCCGAGCGCAAACTGCTGCCAGTTGTGTGGTTGAAACCACGCCACCACTTGCCGGGTAACCTTGAGTTTGTGGTGCACGTGGGGCAATAATTCCCCCGCCCATGCACCGGCCGTAACCACTAAACTATCGCACGTAAACGTGGCTGCTGCCGCGCGCACCTCAATGTATTTTTCGCGCAGTTCCCAACTCAACGTTTTTTGTTTGGTAAGCAAAACTGCCCCTTGTTGCAACGCAAGTTGCGCCAGTGTAAGGATCGTGCGCTCGGGTAGTACAAAACCAGCATCAGGTTCAAACAGCATGTCGTAGGTGGGGGGAATCACAAACTGCGGAAACCTGGCGTTATGGTGGCCCATTTCTTCAATTTCAATTCCATACTGTGCGGCCGATGTGCGGGTGCCTTCCAATAAAGGGGATTGAGGTACGCCTGCGTAAAACAGCCCCGTGCGGTGAAAAAGTGTGGTTTCGGCCACGCGCTCAAGTTCGGCCCAATTGCGATAGGCTTTTTCGAGCAGCGGTACGTAATCCGGATGTTCAAAATAGGCTTTGCGGATGATGCGGCTTTGGCCCGCGTGCGAGCCATGTTCGTGCGGAATCTCGAATTGTTCCAGGCCCAGTACGCGCTTGCCCTTTTTGGCCAGGTAGTAGCAGGTGGCTGCGCCCATGCTGCCCACACCCACCACAATCACATCGAAATGCGTTGCTGTTTTCATATCAAACCAAAAGTTAGTAATAACTTCATATCACGGGTACCGCTGCGGGCGGTTTATGCAATACCTTTAGCTTCTAAATTACACGTACATGCAATCGCGCAGGCATTTCATCAAACAATCATTGGCGGTGTCGCTTGGTTTTGGCGGCCTTGCAAATTACATCAGCTACGGGCAAGCCATCAACAACCCGTTAACGAATCAGGATCAGAGCAACTGGCTGCAACTTCCGCCGGGTTTTCAAGCCAAGGTGATTTCGCGCATGGGCGAGAAGATGGCCGATGGATTTTTGCTGCCGGGCCGCGCGGATGGCATGGCGGCTTTTCCCGTTGGCAGTAAGGTGGTAGTTGTTCGTAACCATGAAAACAGTCCGGGCGATTTGCCCGCATCGCCTTTTGGTGCGGATCTGGGTTTGCTGAAAAACCTTCGGCAGGAGTTAGTCTATGATTTTGGATTTGGTAAACGCCCAAGCTTGGGTGGAACCACCACGTTTATATTTGATGAGGATCGGCAGCAGATTGAAAAGCAGTTTCTTTCGCTGGCGGGCACCAACCGCAACTGTGCAGGCGGCCCCACACCGTGGAACAGTTGGATTACCTGCGAGGAGGACACCACCAACCGCGGCGAGATGGCCGCCGCCCATCATGGCTACAATTTTGAAGTACCCGCGGGTGAAACCAAACTGGTAGCACCCCTGCCGCTCAAAGCCATGGGTCGGTTTAACCACGAAGCGGTGTGTGTTGATCCCCGCACCGGTATTGTGTACCAAACGGAAGACCGGGGCGATGGCTTGATCTATCGTTTCATTCCTGAAAAGCCCGGACACCTCGCCCAGGGTGGCCGCTTGGAGGCCCTGGCCATTCGGGGTGAAAAAAGTTTTGATACCCGAAACTGGACCAATACGAACTTTGCCGTCGGACAGTCGCTGGAGGTGGAGTGGATTCCGCTGCTCGATGTCGACACACCCGCAGACGACTTACGGCTACGGGGCGCGGCCGCAGGCGCTGCTGTATTTGCACGGGGCGAGGGCATGTGGTTTGGGAATAACGAAGTGTATTTTGCCTGCACAAACGGAGGCACCCGCAAAGCGGGTCAAGTTTTTAAATATGTACCTGCGGCGGCCGAAGCGCGCGCCGGAGAAAAATCCGCACCGGGCAAACTCACGCTGTTTGCCGAGCCCAACGACAAAGAGATTTTAAAGTACTGTGATAACCTGACCGTAGCGCCCTGGGGCGATGTGGTTTTTGTGGAGGACTCCAACGATGCCTGCCTGCGCGGAATTACCCCCGCGGGGGTGATCTACACAATTGGCCGCAACATTGGTTCTTCTTCTGAGTTGGCGGGCGTTTGTTTTTCGCCCTCCGGTAAAACACTTTTTGTTAACATTCAGGATCAGGGCCTTACCTATGCCATTACCGGCCCGTGGGCCACGCTTCGCAAGAGCTAAGCAACAAAAGGCAGCCCGCGTTGTTGTTGGGTTGCAATGGAGGTTACGGCTTTGGTAGTAGATGCATTTCTGCTCGCACTCACGTGGGTTGTTCAACTCATTGTGTATCCCGGTTTTCGGTGTGTAGATGCGGCGGCAAATGAGCAGTGGCACCGTGCCTACACGGCGCGTATCGTGGTGCTCACCATGCCTACCATGGTTGCACAGCTTGCCCTGCATGGCATTATTGCGTTGCATGGCGGCGTTTGGGCGTGGTTGGCATTTGCAGGTGTGCTGATCACCTGGGGCTTTACATTCGGGCGGGCCGTTCAATTGCATCAGCAAATCGGTAGCCGCGGGCCGCTGCCGGAGTTGATCGATCGGTTGATTCGCGTGCACAGTTTTCGAACTGTGGCCTGGACGCTGGTGTTTTTGATTCAGATAAAACGACTGTGGTATGATTTCTGACCGTGCCGCGCGCCTTACCTTACGGGCTGCTGCGATTTACAATTTACTTTGGGGCGCCTGGGTGGTTTTGTTTCCCGCCCATTTTTTTACCCTTACGGGGATGCCGGTGCCGGATCAACTCATGATCTGGCAGGGGATGGGGATGGTGATTGGCGTGTACGGCCTCGGTTATTGGTGGGCGAGTGCAGACGCAGTACGCCATTGGCCCATTGTGGCGGTGGGCTTTCTCGGAAAAATTTTTGGACCCATTGGTTTTGTTTGGAACTACGCGCAAGGTGTGGTGCCGTTTTCGTTTTTTTACACACTCATTACGAACGACTTCATTTGGTGGATACCCTTCTTTTTGATTTTGAAAAAAGTGCACGACACCACGCGGTGGCGACTTACGGCCTAGTTCATGTTTCGTAACGCGTTCGATCGGGTATGGCAAACACTGGTGCGCGCCCTGCAGCAGGGCACCAGCCCCAGAAAGTTGGCATTAACCTGTGCATTGGGTGTAGTATTGGGCATTTTTCCGGTGTATGGCACTACTACACTGCTTTGCTTTGGCGTGGCATTGGCGCTGCGATTGAATGTGGTGGTAATTCAGGCGGTAAACTATTTGCTTACGCCGGTACAACTGGCGCTGTTGATTCCGTTTATGCAGGGCGGCATTTGGTTGTTTGGTTGGCCCGCGCTACCGCTGGATTTTGCCGTGTTAACGGCACGCATGGAAGCGGACGTTTGGCTTTTTTTGCGTGAGCTCGGTTCTGTGGTTGGCGCTGGTGTTGTAGTGTGGTTGTTTGTTGCCGTACCGCTGGTAACGGTGCTGTTTTTTGTGCTGCTCCGTGTTATTGAGAAGTGGAAGAAGCTCCAGGCGATAAATGCTTAGTCGTACTACAGGCGGCACCTGATTTTATCCCAAAAAAATTCACTACCCAGCTTTTCTTAATCACCCCCGGCATTTCATCCGCGAAAGCGAGTACAAAAAAAGCAGCCCGTGGGTGAGCTGCCTTTTTACGTGGGGTTGTGGCCATCAAGCGGTGTACAGCTTCTCGTAATATTCCTGCAACATTCGTTTTACGGCAAACTGCTGGTGCGTGGTTAAAATGCTTTGCTTCATCATTTCTACCCACTTCTTTTTGTTTTTGTAGTAGGTAGGCAGCACTTCGTCCAGCAATACGTTGTACATCGCTTTTTGGTCGTGCGCGTCCAACTTCGTTTCATTGGCATTTTCAAAACCATCGCCAAACTGCCAGCCGTTGATGCCGTGCTGGCAGGCTTCCGGCCACCAGCCATCCAAGATCGAGAGATTCAGTACGCCGTTCATTGCCGCCTTCATGCCAGAGGTGCCGCTAGCCTCCTGCGGGCGCCGTGGATTGTTTAGCCATACGTCCGAGCCCCGTACCAACATGGCGCCAATCGTCATGTCGTAGTTTTCCAAAAACACTACCGACTTCGGATATTTTTTTGTGAGGGCCACGATGTTGGCGACAATTTCTTTCCCGCGATCGTCCAGCGGGTGCGCCTTACCGGAAAAGATAATCTGCAACTTTCCCGACTTAAACAGGCGGTCTACCTTACTACGGTCGCTAAAGATAAAATCGCTGCGTTTGTACGGCACTGCCCTCCGCGAGAAGCCAATGAGCAGCGCATCTTGCTTGAGGCGAACACCGGTACGTTGGTACACAAAATCCAATAGCGCTTTTTTATTTTGCTGGTGAAGTTTCAGCAGCTCCACGGGCTTTGCATCGGCTTTGGCAGCTTGAATCATCCGTTTGTCAACCCACGTCGGGATGTGGATGGCGTTGGTAATGCCCACAATCTCAGCCCGATCTTTTACCTGCTTCCACATTTTGTTGGCCGTAACGGCATGCAGTTGCGCCACGGCATTGGATTTCTTGGAGAGCCGTAGCGCGCCCACCGTCATGTTAAAGGGAGAGCCGCCCAGTTGTTTCAATTGCTGCTTGCTAAACACACCGTTGTCTGCACCCATGTACATCAGCCGGTCGATGTAGTGCGACTCATTACCTTGCACCACGGGCGTGTGTGTGGTAAACACAATTTCCTTACGCGAAGCTGCCAACGCCGCTTCGTAACTGTGCCCGGCCGCCATTTTTTCGCGCACCAATTCAAACCCTGCAAACAGCGCGTGGCCTTCGTTAAAATGATACACGTCAATCGGTATGTTTAAAGCGCGTAGTGCCTTTACGCCGCCAATACCCAACACCATTTCTTGTGCGATGCGTTCTTCGCCAAACCAGCCGTAGAGTTGGCCGGTAATCCAACCGTCTTCATTGCCGGGTACATCGGTATCCAGCAGATACAGCGGCGCGGTTCCAAATCGATCGCACAACCATACCTTGCATTTTACCTCGCGTTTACGAATGGTTACGGAAACGGTAACTCCGGTATCTTTCAGAAACGGATAGTGGTAGATGGGGTAGGTATCCAGCGCTTTGCCTTCGTGGGTAATGCGTTGGTCAGTGTAACCTTGTTTCCATTTAATGCCGATACCGACAATCGGAAACTTATGGTCTTTTGCGCCTTTCAGGTAATCGCCTGCGAGAATACCCAGGCCACCGGCGTAAAGTTTAACATCGCTTTGAAGGGCGTATTCCATGCAGAAATAGGCAACACGTGGAAGTGGTGCAGAAGCCATAGACGATAGATTTATTGGGTTTAACAGTTGTGTAGGTCGGTCGCCGGCGGCGGGTTACTGGTCGCCAGCGACTCAATTTGGTTTTTACTTTCCTTGCACTTTTTCTTTCCAGTCCTTCAGCTCGCGCGTTAGCACATCCGAAGTTTTTTGCACCAGTTCTTCAAAACTGTCGCCATGTTTTTTTACGAAGATATCGTTGCCGGGTAAGCCCAAGCGCACTTCCATGATCTTGTTATCGTGGGTTTCGGCTTTTTCAATCCGCAACGTCACTTTTGCCTCGGTAATCCGGTCAGTCAACCGATCTAGTTTATTCAGCTTCTCATTGATGAGGTCTTGTAATTCCTGCCGGGGACTTACCCCAACACCCTGGATATTGATTTTCATATGTGTATAGTTCAGTGTTTGCGCTCTTCGATGCGGCTACACGTTTCAAAAACTCGAACAGATCAATTACGCCCGCATCCCTCCTCAAATAAAGTAAAATATTTGTTTTCAGGTACTTTTTTTAAATCTTCTTTCATTTTAGCTGATGTTTTTTAAAAACCATGATTTTTATCATCGCAATTCACTCCGCCTGGCCTGAGGTTCGGCTTTTTGCGTTTACCAACCGTTAACAAAAAAGACTTTGGTGATCCCGGTATTAAAATCGTTATTTCGCGATCAATCTTTTAAGTATGCGATTCTTTTTTTGTGCGTTATGGATTGGCTTTACTGCAATCGCGTTTGCCCAAGGTAAACAACCCAGTTCAGCAGAAATTCAACACCGCTTAAAGAAATTGAACGTGCTGGGTAGCGTGTTGTACGTAGCCGCCCACCCAGACGATGAGAATACAAATGTGATTACTTATCTGGCCAACGAGCGTCTGCTGACCACAGGCTACCTTTCCATGACCCGCGGGGACGGTGGCCAAAATCTGATTGGTGCGGAAATTCGTGATTTGCTGGGCTTGATTCGCACCCAAGAGTTACTGGCTGCCCGCAGAATTGATCGGGGGGTACAGTTCTTTACCCGCGCCAACGACTTTGGATTTTCAAAAAATCCCACAGAAACATTTCGAATCTGGAATAAGGACACCATTATGTCGGACGTGGTGCGCGTCATCCGCCAATTTCAGCCGGACGTCATCATCACGCGGTTTCCACCAGACGAACGCGCGGGCCATGGCCACCATACGGCCTCCGCCATGTTGGCCGAAGAGGCGATGGTGCTGGCGGCAGACCCGCAGTATCAACCTGCGCAGGTGAAAGAATTTGGAGTATGGACGGTGCGCAACCTCTACACCAACACCGGGCGATGGTGGAACCAATCCATAAACGAAAATACGCCCGGAGTGCTTCACGCCAACGTAGGGGCCTACAATCCGTTGCTCGGCAAATCGTATTCAGAGATTGCAGCCGAGTCCCGCTCGCAACATAAAAGCCAGGGTTTTGGTGTGCCGAGCAGGCGTGGCGATTTTCTGGATTTTTTTGAGTACCGGTCGGGTGTACGTGCTCAAAAAGATCAACTTGAGGCGATTGATATTTCATGGACGCGCGTGAAAGGTGGCGATAAGGTAAAGCCATGGGTAGATGAAGTGATCAAAAACTACAATTCGGCTATGCCGGCCGCATCCGTACCCGGGTTGCTGAAACTGCGTAAGGCAATTCTGGCGTTAGAGCCAAGCCTATGGCGCACCCGAAAATTGCAGGAAGTGAACGAGCTGATCCAGGCCTGTGCCGGTTTATTTATACAAGCAGTGGCCGATCAATACTGGGTGGCGCCGGGGGAGCGCGTAGCAGTCAATACAGAAATTGTTAATCGCTCGTCTGTCGCAATCGTACTGAAAAAAGTGAAGGCCGAGGTGCTGGGGGTGGATTCGGTTTTCCATCAACCATTGGCTAACAACAAGGGTTTGGCAGTGAAGTTAACCAAAACAATTTCGGCCCGTGCAGGCTATTCAGATCCCTATTGGTTGCGCGAGCCGCATCGTCTCGGCTATTTTCAAGTAGCCCGGCAAAGCGACATCGGCAAACCAGAAAACGATCCGGCTGTGCCAGTACAATGTACGTTTGCGATTGAGGGCGAAGAGTTTGAATTAGTCACCCCATTGATATACAAGTGGACCGACCCCGTAAAGGGCGAACTCACACGGCCGTTTGAAATCACACCCAAAGTGGCCGTGAAAATTGAAAAGGCAAATTATGTGTTTACGGAACGCAAAGTGCAAGAAATGGTGGTGGGAATTACCAGTGTTTCCAACGAAAGTGTGAATGGCCGTTTACAAATCGAGGGCTCGAAGGGTTGGCTCATCGAGCCGGAGGCCCACGCGTTTGAATTGACCAAACGCGGGCAGGAGCAAACGTTTCGCTTTCGGGTAACGCCTGCGCCCGATTGTATTAACTGCACGCTTACTGCGGTGGCCACCGTGCAGGGCCAGCGTTACGACCGCAGCGTTCAAACGATCGCGTATGATCACATCCCTACACAAATCTACCTGCCACGGGCAGAGGCCAATGCCATATTTCTCGACTTAAAGACCGCAGGTAAAAACATTGGCTACCTCGCCGGTGCGGGCGATGGTGTGCCCACCGCGCTGCGGGTAATGGGCTATAACGTGTGGGAGATGAAAAACGAAGAAGTTACCCCGGCCAATCTCAATACACTTGATGCGGTTGTACTGGGCATACGCACACTGAACACGAACGCGCGCATTGGCTTTATGATGGGCGATTTACATCAATACGTGAAGCAAGGGGGCACGGTGGTGGTGCAATACAACAATAACTTTGACATTGAAATGGACGTGAACAAGATTGCGCCGTTTGCCCTTACGCTTTCGCGCGATCGCGTGACAGAAGAGGACAGCGAGGTGCGGGTTCTTCAACCGAATCATCCCGTGCTCAACCAACCCAATAAAATTACCGCGCTCGACTTTACCGGTTGGGTGCAGGAGCGGGGCTTGTATTTTCCATCAAAATGGGATGCAAACTTCCAGGCCATTTTGTCGATGAACGATACGGGTGAACCCGCCCGCGACGGTAGCTTACTGGTAGCAAAGTATGGCGAAGGATACTATGTGTACACAGGATTGTCATTTTTCCGGCAACTGCCCGAAGGCGTGCCCGGTGCCTATCGACTCCTGGCCAACATTGTATCGCTAAGTGCGGCCAGCAAACCAACTGTTGCACCGGCTCCAACCAAAGAAAAATCGAAAAAACATGCAGGCCGAAAATGAGAAGCCACCGGTTTTCCGGACGTGGCGTGGTTGGTATTGGACGCTAATGCTGGCGTTGGCCGTGCAAATAGTGGTTTATTACATAATGACAATTCGGTTTTCATGAACACACTCGACTGGGTGGTGCTTTTTGGCACACTGTTGTTTATTGTAGCCTACGGCGTTTGGAAAACGCGTAACGTCTCGGGTATGGAAGGCTACCTGTTGGGGAACAAGAGCGTGCCCTGGTGGGGGGTTTGTTTAAGCATCATGGCTACGCAGGCAAGTGCGATTACCTTTTTGTCTACGCCCGGGCAGGCCTACGAAGATGGGATGCGGTTTTTGCAATTCTATTTTGGGTTGCCGCTGGCGATGGTGATTTTGTCCATAACCGCTGTGCCGCTGTATCATAAACTGAAAGTGTACACGGCCTACGAATACCTTGAAACGCGGTTTGATGTGCGCGTACGCACGTTGGCAGCATTCTTTTTTCTACTGCTGCGCGGGCTGTCGGTGGGAATTACCATCTATGCACCCGCGTTAATTCTTTCCACCATTCTCGGTTGGAACATTAATCTAACAACCATTTTCATCGGCACACTGGTGATGATCTATACCGTGAGTGGCGGTACAAAAGCGGTAAGTGTAACGCAGAAATTTCAGCTTACGATTGTTATGGGTGGGATGGTGCTGGCGGGTTTGATTGCCTGGTGGAAGTTACCCGATTCGTTAACGTTTGGTAACACGTTTCGATTTGCCGGGGAGTTGGGTAAAATGAATTTGATTAACCTGAACTTCAATCTGTCGGACAGGTACAACATCTGGTCGGGCTTGATTGGTGGTTTGTTTTTGTTTCTCTCGTACTTTGGCGCAGACCAAAGCCAGGTGGGGCGGTATCTTTCCGGCAGTTCGGTAACGGAAAGCAGGCTGGGCTTGATTTTCAACGGTCTGTTAAAGATCCCGATGCAGTTTGTGATTTTGTATATCGGCATTGTTGTGTTTGTATTTTATCATTTTCACCCGGCGCCGGTTTTTCACAACACCGCATTGTTAGACGCTGCACGGACACCCGCAAACGAAATTGTCCTCCGGAATTTGGAAGCCGAGTACGATGAAGTCGCGTTGCGAAAGAAAGCAAGTGCCCATCAATTAGCGGAAGCTATTGCTTCAAACGATCGTGAAATCATTGCTGCAGGCAAAGCCGCTTTGCAGGGCTTGAATGATCAGGAAAAACAAATCCGCTTGCGCGTGAAAGAGGAGATCCAAACGGCGGTGCCCGGAGCAAACACATTGGACAAGGATTACGTGTTCATCACTTACGTGATGGGCTACCTGCCCCATGGATTGATCGGGTTGCTTTTAGCCGTTGTATTTTCGGCCGCGATGTCATCAACGGCGTCTGAGCTGAATTCCCTGGCCTCAACTACAGCGGTTGATATCTACAAGCGTTCCGTTCGCCCCGGCCAAAGTGATGGGCATTATGTTACGATGTCCAAGTACTTTACAGCGGGTTGGGCTGTTGTGGCAATGATCTTTGCATCGATCGCCAACCAGGCGGAGAACCTGATTCAATTTGTAAATATCATTGGTTCGCTTTTTTACGGTACGATCCTGGGAATTTTCCTTTGTGCGTTTTACGTCAAACGGGTAGGCGCGAAATCTGTTTTTTTTGCCGCTATTTTGGCAGAGCTCATTATTTTGTACTTATACCACTTTACGGAGGTTGCATTCTTGCTCTACAACATTATTGGATGCGTGGCCGTGATTGGTTTTGCCCTGTTGCTTGAACTCGTTCTTCCCGCTCAGCGCAAATAGAAAACACCTTTGAGCCGGGCTTCTTCCCAAGGGCGTTGTGCTCCATTCGAGAGCTTTTCGACCTGGTTGCGTGTGTTCATGAAAATGTCTTCAATACGCTGGGATACCCGAAGCTGTTTCACAAGTTCACCGGTGTACAGCCCGTTCACACCATCGCCATCGGATGCAGTTGAGCCCGGATCAGTAGCATAGGCAATGAGCGTACCGCTGGGCGCCTGCACGCGTGCAAGCCCGGCACCGGTACTTCTTTTGCCCGTGGGAAAAGGATTATTGCGGCACGCATCTAAGATGATCATGTTCAGGCCCTCATCGTTCGAGTATTCCATGGTGCGCGTAACGCCAATCAATGGAATTGTTTTAAGTTTCACGTCCAGTGCAGAGTTGATCGTGGCATCCACAGGCACGAGATAATTGGTACCGTCTACCTCTAACCCATGGCCTGCGTAAAAAAACAAGCTCACGTCAGCTTCTTTTATGCGATCGCCAAATTCATACACGGCATTTTTCATTTGCTCGTAGCTGGCATTCAGCAGGGTTTGCACTTCAAAGTTCATTTCCTTCAATGCCGCTTCCATACTTTTGGCATCGTTGATGGTATTGTTAAGCTTTGCGGTTTGCGTATAAGCGGCATTTCCAATGACAAGTGCATACCGCTTTCCCGTTGTTGCCTTTTCTGCTGCTTCTTTTGGCAATGCAGCAGAAGGTTCGCTGGTAAGAAAAATGTCTTTTTCCGTTACCGATCGATCGGTATGCTCAACCTCAATCCGAATTCTGTTTTTGCCTTTGATGAGCGGAACTTCTGTTTTAAACTCTTTGCCACGCGAAACTACTTCGCCATTTACAAGTACCCGGCTCACCGGGCTGGTGCCATCCACCACGCCCGCAATTTGCGTTTTGCTTTCGCGAATCACGTCACCGCCGGTGTTTCGGCTGAGGCTGGGTTGAAGGATCCGGATATCTGCGGGATTATTTTGAATCACTTCGTAGATATATACATTGCCGGCGGCTGTTCCCACACCTAAGTAACCATAGTCGTCCGAAAAAGAAACACACACCGGTTTTTCATCAACTGCAACGGAGTTGGTTACTTCCCCTCGCTCCAGATTGTAAATCGAAATAGTTCGTGTATCCGTGCTGAGTAGCGCCACAAACCCGGGCGCGAATGCCATTTCATCTGCGCGAAACCGGGTAGGCACACGCTTGTATTCTTGCCCCGAAATCCAATCATAACTGATCAACACATTTCTGCGTTCGGGTTGGTTGCGCCCTTGCATGCCGCCTGCGGGCAAAAAAACTTCTTGAATCCCCACAACAAACTGATCGCCACTAAAATTTGTGGCGGCAGCATGGACAACCGATCGGGAACCATTTACCTCGCCACTTTGTAGTTTCAATTGTCTCACAAGTTGTTGGTTAAATAAATTATAGGTGAGCGCATCTCCCAATTTACTTACTACAGCCAACTGCTGACCGAAACGGTCGAAGCCCATGAATACGGCGGCGCCAGTAGGGGGCGAGCCTTTCGCGCGGCCAAACGTCATTCCTGCTTTTAGGTCGAAGATTTCAATATCACCGGTCTTTGTCAAACACGAAAGGTATTGTTGATTCGGATCGATGGCGGCCATTCGAATGGTATTGGAAAACGAGAAGCTGGAGAGTTGTTTGGTGGTTGGTGAAAATTTATACACGCGGCCATTCGTTTCCGCCACCAACACCGCGGCATCAAGATCTGTAAACTTCAAAAGAGCAACATCGCCGGTGGTAGGTGTGGTCGCAAGGTTTTCTCCGTTTTCGAGTGAGATAACTCGGATTTCCTTTGCGCTGGTAGCAACGGCCACAGATTTTCCGTTCGTTGCGAAGGAAATCCTTTCAATGGCTTTGGTGCCGAGATTCGTTTTACGCAAAGGCTCAATCTGCAAGGTTTGCCCAGCGGTGGGCACAGCGTACACAAGCCATGCAGCAAAAAAAAAGAAACGGCACACGGTAGTCATCGTCAATCAAAGAATTTTTCCAAGCACAACGCCCACGCCAATGTTGAGGTTTAGCGACGGACTTACTTCAAGTCCGCTATTACGGGTACTTTGATCATACGTGCTGCCGAGATTGATGAGCCAGTTCAAGTTTGCATCGATATTAATTCGCTCGGTAACAAAGTAGCGTAAACCGGCATACGGCCCGAGGTTGACGAATGCTTCATTGCCCGAAGGTTGGTAGTTGATTTCCGCACCCACGTATGGGTTGAATTTCCCATCGGCCGTTAAAAAAGAATAGGCGCCGTAAAGTCCAAATCCAACCGAAGTCTTGAGCGTTGTTTTGTTTTTTGTGGGATCCTGATTGTTTACGCGAATGTTCGGGGTGAAGAAAAAATTTGGTTTAACACCCATTTCCAAGTTAGGGGTAAAGAATTTTCCAATCTTAACATAGACGTTTCCTTGAATAATCCGGCTGGGCACATTATTTATTTCAAAGCGTTGGGTTACAAAATTACCCGAGAATTGAAGTGCCAGATCGCCAGCCTGTTGTTGCGAAAACGACACAAAAGCGATATAAAAAAAGAAAACGCACAATTTTATTTTCATGATTTGGGGGTTACGTAATGATTAATTCGGGTATGAAAGCGATACTGTCAGACAAAAGTCTTTAGAACACATAATTGTATGCAAACTAGAAATTGATTGCTAAAAGAAAAATACCTACAAAGAGGTATTTTTTATTGAATGAAACCCTTCTAATTTCGAACCATCAAACAGATGCTGCTTTTCACCTGCTGCTAAATTTTGAACTGCTCATGACTATTAAAAGACAATCTCTTCTACTTTGCTTCTTTCTTGTAATGGTTGCCGGAAGTACGCTGGCACAGACCTCGTTCGGTCCAACGGCTTCATATAATTTTAATTCATTTCGTGGCAACACGGCCTTTAAGGTAACCCCCGGCTTTGGCATTGGAGGTTTCTTTAAGCATCAGGTAACCGGCTTTTTAACACCAAAAATAGAGTTGGCCTATTTTCAGCAAGGTGCTTTTTTGGAAGATTATGTAGTAAGTGCGCCAGAGCTTTTGCGCAATCGGGCCCGTGTTACGTTTCATTCTATTCATGTTCCGGTTTTACTTGAGTTTAGTTTGCCTTCATTGCGCGGCGAAGCCATTCAGCCTAAACTCTCTTTGGGTGGTTTTTACAATTTTATTTTCAATGCTGAAGAACGTTTCTATAATTCGATTCGTGTGCCGGGGTATTCGCGGGTAGAGCGTTTTGGTAGATCGGATGTAACCGGTCAGTTCGAGCAAATGCAGTACGGTTTAATTGGCGCCATTGGCGGTGAGATTCAGATGTTTTCTTTGCCGGTAGCCCTTGAGTTCCGCTATCTCTACAATTTGAATCAAATCAGCAAAGACGGCACTCGTAATAACATTAATCTTCGAAACTCATTTGACGAGTGGGGCGACCAGTTGTACCTCGGCACCGTGAGTTTTAACGTGCAAGTAACTCTTTCAAGATAGTTTTCTACTTTAATTCAAACCCATATGACAAACAAAACAAAATCCCGTTTTCAACTTCTGTTGGCACTGGTGGTTGTATTCGCAACCGTCTGGTCGTGCCGAGATGAAGACCCTACGTTAGACGATATCCGTGAGGATAAGTTGGCTTTTTTGGAAGACTCATTACGAATTAGCGATTCCTTGCGCCTGATCAACAGTGCAGGTGTGGTAAATTACTCCATCACCGTGGTAGATGGTGCCAGCTCTACTATTTTTAAGAATGGCGGAACAGGAAATAAAACCGAAGGTGTAGATGGTGCTCTTGCGAACGCAATTGTAACGATCAGCCAGTTTGGAAAAACAGAATCGGATACCACGGATGCATCGGGCACAGTGGTATTTCGCGGATTCTTCCGCACTGCCGTGAACGTGACGATTCGCAGAACTGATTTTACTACCGTGAGCTATATTTCCACCGTGGGCATTCAGAACCCTACCGTAAACGGAACGCTGAGTTTTGTAGGGAACCTGATACCGATCTTCCCTACGGCAGGTAACCGCACAGCTACTGTTTCTGGCCGGATGACGATCCAAACCGATCTCACCAACAAAACACGCGAAGCCGTTCCCGATGGAACTCCGGTTACTGTTTCAATCGATGCGCGTGATTCAGATTTCCGCAATAAGTACCTGATGTCGCAAAGTGCATTTTCATTTAGTGCACCCGTGCCGCAAAGCAACAATACTGCTGGTTTGAGCTACAATTTCTTTTACGTGGGTAACATTGCACAAGCTTCATACAGCACAGGCATTGTGGGTGCAACTACTGCTGGTGGGGCCTACACAGTAAATGTTCCCGCTGCAATTGATGGACTGCCGCTGAGCATTAGCTACTCTGATCTTGCGTTGGATCAAACATTATTTCAGGAAGTGGGTGAAGACCAAAACCGGATAACACAACGTGTGATTTTCCGCGGTGATGAAGATTTAACTCCTGCAGCTTTGCCGCCGAGTAGCTCTGCCGACATCATTTTTGACTCCTTTACGTTTTCTGCGTCTGCTAATGCGGTAATCTCCCCGAACACGGGAACTATCGAGCGAATTAACTTGACCAACGGAGGCAACAACTATAACGGAACTCCACTGGTTCAAATTACAGGTGGCGGCGGTACTGGGGCCACTGCTACTGCTACTGTTACAGCTGGTCGTGTTACCGCCATTAACTTGACGAGCCCTGGTAGCGGGTACACGTCAACTCCTACAGTAACGATCTTGTCCGGCGGCACATCCGCTGGTGCAGTTTCAACCCTCGATGGTACACGCCAACAGGTGTTTTCTGTGAGCGTGTTAAATCAGGGTACAGGTTATACCTCAGCTCCTACCGTAACATTCACCGGAGGTGGTGGAACGGGTGCAACCGCGACCGCGCAGGTGGCCAATGGAAGAGTGGTGGCCATTTTGGTTACTAATGGTGGAAATAATGATTACACCGGTGCGCCCACAGTTACATTCACGGGTGGCGGTGGCACTGGTGCAACAGCGTTTGCCTTAATGGGTTCGCCAGTAGCTCAAGTCAACATTTTTGCCGCAGGGTCAAACCATACGTACGCGCCCGCGGTTACCTTTAGCGCGCCAGAGTTTGTCAACGGCGTGCGCGCAGTAGGCCAGGCAATCGTTGATCCAAATACCCGGCAGGTAATTGGCGTAGCGGTTACCAACGCAGGTTCAGGCTACACAGCTCCGCCCACAGTAACGATCAACGGGGGATCTGGTGCCACCGCGCAAGCATTCCTTACTGGAGGATCGGTGATTTCGTTTAATATTACGAGCCCCGGCTCTGATTATGCTTATCCTCCCCGCGTAGTAATTGGTCGTCTGTTTTCGGGCGATGGTACTGGCGCCGCTGGCACTGCGGTAATGGCAGCTGGTCGTTTGGTTGGAATCAACATTACTAATGCCGGCTCAGGTTATACTTCCGCGCCGAGCGTTGAACTTGAAGTGGGTGGTGGTGCGATTGCATACGCAAACGTAGATGCGAATGGTGCAATCACCTCAATTACAGTCGCTAATGGTGGCAATGGCTATACTGCGGCGCCTCGTGTTTCAATCTTTGGCACGGGTAATGGGGCTACCGCAACGGCAACGGTGGATGCGAACGGCCGGATTACCGGTGTAACCGTAACAAATGGTGGTAGCGAGTATGAGTCGGGCAATACGCCTTCGGTAGAAGAGCCTTTTTCTTCAACTCATTCGCAAAAGATCACTACGAAACCGGGCCTCCGCTATATTAATGATATTCATTACGGAACTGGCACAATTCGTCAGCCGAACTAATTGAGACGATAGATTATTGGAGAGGCCACCATTAGGGTGGCCTCTTTTTTTTGTGCTGTTGAAATAAAAATCGGCTACCTTTTCGGGCAAAAAAGAAATGTTTCGCATCGCACTGCTGCTTACTATGTTTTTGCTTGCTTGTTGTAATCGCAAACCTCCCATCACGGAAGTATATCCATTCTATGATGGCAAAGACTTGGGTGTTGCCTATTCTCCTGAAAACACAGCTTTTAAGATTTGGTCGCCCACAGCGGTGGCGGTGGAAATTCATATTTACAAGAACGGCGTTGGTGGTACGCCAATCGAGTCGCACCAACTGCACCGCGAAGAGGCGGGTGTATGGGCGCTAACGGTACAAAAAGATCTGAAGGGATTTTTTTACACATTTCAAGTTGAAACCAAAGCTGGCAAGTTGGAAGAAACCCCGGGCATCTATGCCCACGCGGTGGGGGTGAATGGAAAACGAGGTGCAATTCTTGATCTGGCAGCTACCCACCCCGAGGGTTGGGAGCAGGAGCAGCGACCCCAATTCGTAAACCGAACCGACGCCCTGATTTATGAAATGCACGTGCGCGACTTCACCATACACGAAAGCACAAATCATCAGCATCGTGGCAAATACCTTGGGCTCGTTGAGCCGGGTACAAGAAACCCGAGTGGCCAAGCGACCGGGATTGATCATTTGGTTGAATTGGGTATTACCCATGTGCATCTTTTACCGGTTTTTGATTTTCGGAGTATTGATGAGGCAGATACCGCCGCGCGCACGTACAACTGGGGTTATGATCCGCAAAACTACAATGTGCCCGAAGGAAGTTATGCCACCAATGCCCATGACCCCGCCACGCGGATCCGCGAATTCAAAGCGATGGTGCACGGTTTTCATCAGCGCGGCATTCGTGTGATTATGGATGTAGTGTACAACCACACGGGAGCTACCGAAAACTCAAACTTTAATCTGGAAGTGCCCGGATACTATTATCGCCATACGGCTGATGGAAAATGGAGTGATGCCGCGGCGTGCGGCAACGAAACGGCCTCCGAGCAACCGATGATGCGGAAGTACATGATCGAATCCTGCTTGCATTGGGTACGCGAATACCACATCGATGGATTTCGTTTTGATTTGATGGGCATACATGATCTGGCCACCATGAATGAACTTACTGCAACGCTGCTGAAAGAAGAACCGTCGCTTTTGTTTTATGGAGAGGGGTGGACGGCCGGGGCAAGCCCGCTACCAGATTCGCTGCGCGCGTTAAAGAAAAATACCTATCAATTGACCGATATAGCCGCTTTTAGTGATGATTTGCGCGATGGGCTGAAAGGCTCTGTTTTCAACCACGAGGCGGTAGGTTTTGTTAGTGGCGCTCCAGATGTGGAAGAAAGTGTTCGCTTTGGCGTGGTAGCGGCCACAAATCATCCGCAAGTTAACTTCGCTGCGGTAAACTATTTCAAGGCGCCCTGGGCACGCGAGCCCTGGCAATGCGTTAACTATGTAAGCTGCCATGATAACCGTACGTTGTGGGACAAGCTAAGTATCAGCGTAAGCGAAAAAGATGAAACGACTCGTATTCGGATGGATCAGTTGGCGAACGGCATCGTACTTACCGCACAAGGCATTCCTTTTTTGCATGCAGGTGAAGAATTATTGCGATCGAAGCAGGGGGTAGAAAACTCCTACAACCAACCCGACTCCATTAATCACATCAACTGGGATCGTAAATCAAAATACAATACGACGTTTAATTTCTATCGCGAGCTCATTGCACTCCGCAAAGCACATCCCGCTTTCCGGATCAAATCAGCAGCCGAGATTCGGGCTGCGGTCGAGTTTATGGATTCGCCCGCGCGAGTGGTGGCATATCGTATCCATGCCGAGCAACTGGGCGATGCGTGGAAAAACATCGTGGTGGTTTACAACGGAAATGACAAGCCAATTTCCTTGAAGTTGCCGTCAGGATTTTGGACGCTACAACACGATGGACAGGGCCTGACCAACTCAAAAAAGAAAGTTCAGGGCACAGTGGCAGTACCCGGTATTGCAATGATGATCCTTAGCCAATAAAGGCGGATATGGAATCGCCCACCTGAATTACAACCCAATTTTTCGGTTGATTCTGCGCATGGCTTCGAGGAAACTTTCTTTTACTTGTTTACGAAAGTACATTGGTGCAAGGCGTTTCATCCACGCCATTTTGCGGGCACGAGCGGGCAAAATAAGGTAAAGTTCTTTTTTTGCGGCTCGTTTTAAGATTTCGTCAGCCACCGCATTGGGTTCCAGATTCGATTTATCCAGCAGGTATTGAGTTGATTTCTTAACGAACTCGCCACCGCGACTTGCCTGCGCGATGTTTGTTTTGAAGTACGAGGGCATGATGCACGATACATGAACCTGGTGATCGTACAACTCGCCATACAACGTCTCGCTAAGGGCAACAACCGCGGCTTTGGTGAGGTTATACGCCCCCATCGTGGGCGCGCAGCTTACCGCGGCAATACTGGCAGTATTGAAAATATGTCCGGATTTCTGCTTTTTGAAAACAGGAATAAAAATATGACAGCCGTAAATCACACTCATTTGATTGACGCGGATCATCCACTCATAGTTTTCAATGGTGTATTCTTCAAACCAACCACCATCACCCACGCCTGCGTTATTAAAGAGCAGATCAATACCGCCGTGGAGCAGGAGAAAGCGATTGGCCTGCTGTTGAAATGCAGCATAATCCGAGACATCGAAAGGGTATAATTGTGCTTGCCCACCGGCGCGAATAATTTCCGGTTCGATTGCTTCTAGACCAGCTACATTCATGTCGGCCAAGCCAAGCTTCCAACCGTCACGCGCCAGTAGTAATGCAAGGGATTTACCTAATCCGGACGCGGCGCCGGTGATAAACGCTCTTTTGTTTGGATAGCGAGTGGATAACTGATACATGTTTACATTTTTTGAATGGCGTGTACGGCTTGTTTTGCCAGCGCGTGTACTACTTCGATGAGTTGCCCAAAACGCGGGTCTTTGGTGAAGCCGGCTTTCCAGCGGCTATAGATCTGCTGGGCGATAACTGCATTTTTGAAAAGACCAAAAGCGTAGTAAAATGAAATGCGACTTACGTCGCGGCCGGATACTTCGGCATACCGATGAATCACTTCTTCGCGGCTTAGGTTTCCGGGTAGCCATGAAATGTTAAACAGTCGGGTGATGGGTGCATCGCCAACTTCGCACCAATAGGCAAGCGTGGCGCCCAAATCCATCAATGGATCACCCACGGTGGCCATCTCCCAGTCTAACACACCCACCATCTCGGTAAGTTGCTGCGGATGAAGCACTACGTTATCGTACTTATAGTCGTTATGAAGCAATGCGGGCGCACCGGAGACCGGGATATTTGCATGTAGCCAATTTGCCACGGCATCCATTTCTTCAATCGTTTTGGTTTCGGCTTTTTTGTAGCGCGCTACCCAGCCCTCCACCTGCCGCTGCACATATCCATCAGGTTTACCGAGTTGGATGAGTCCGGTAGCGTGCACGTCAATGGCATGCAAGGCGGCCAGATTGTCAATTAGTTTTTGGGAGAGGGATTTCAGTAGATCGGGTGGTATTCCTTTCCGGGCATGTTCCGCCCGCAAAATCACACCCGGTAGGCGCGACATCACATAAAAAGGGGCGCCCATTACCTCCAAGTTATTGCAGATCGTCACTGGCTGTGGTACGTGAGGATAGTGCGGCTTCAACAACGTTAACACCTGAAACTCGCGCCCCATGTCATGGGCAGATTTAATGTTTGCACCAAACGGAGGTCTGCGTAAAATAAAATCACCTGTACTGGTTTTGAGTCCGTAGGTGAGGTTCGAAAATCCGTGCGGAAATTGTTTTACGTCTTGTATGATACCGATATCAACTACGCCATCCAGATATTGTTGAAGCGCGGGTATGGGCAATTCTTCGCCCGGGCGTACTGCCACGGGTTGATCGGTAGAGATTTGCATCTGTTGGGAGTTCACAAATCAATTTTTTTTGATGGGTGCGTCTGCGCCTGGCTTCTTCAATCCGTATTTTTTCAGGATACCCAACGCCATGCTCTGTAGATGTACCTCGTCTGCACCATCCCAAATGCGGGCACCACGCTCGTGCTGGTACAATGTGGCCAGCAGGGTTTGATCGGATAACCCAGCGGCGCCAAATGTTTGAATGGCTCGATCCAAAATGCCAAGCATGATGTTTGCCACATAGTACTTAATGCCGGAAATTTCTTCGCGGGCGGCAGCGGCTCCATTTGTATCAATTTTTTGAGCTGTACGCAGTACCAATAAACGGGCAGCGTCAATCTCTACCCGACTTTGTGTTATAAATGCCTGGATGTATTGCTTATGGCCGAGGAATACACCGTCTTCAATTTCGCGCGTAACCGCGCGTTGACACATCAGCTCAAAGGCTTTTTCTGAAATGCCAATCCACCGCATGCAGTGGTGAATCCGGCCGGGCCCCAGCCGCTCCTGGGCCAACCGAAAACCCTCGCCCTCGTTACCAATTCGGCACGATACAGGCACGCGACAATTTTCCAACAGGATTTCAGCGTGGCTTGCCCAGCCGTAGCCGGGCTCACCAAATACCGCGATATTTCGAACGAGCGTAAAACCGGGAGTATCTGTGGGTACTACAAACATGGAAGCCCGCTGGTGGGGAGCCGCGTCTGGCTGGGTTACCGCCATCACAATGCAAAACGCAGCCCCATCTGCACCGGTAGTAAACCACTTATGGCCGTTGATGACATACTCATTACCTTGACGGACAGCCGTGGTGCCGAGGCGGGTAGGATTTGAACCTGCTAACTCTGGCTCGGTCATCCCGAAACAACTGCGAATGGTGCCCGCGCACAGTGGGTGAAGATATCTTGCTTTGATTTCTTCGCTACCAAAGCGGGAAAGCAGCTCCATGTTGCCAATGTCTGGGGCCTGGCAGTTAAATGTGTAATGGCCGTAAAACGGTGCACGTGCCAAAGCTTCACTTAACTGGCCAAATTCGCACAACGTGAGCCCGAGGCCGCCTTCCGCTGTTGGCAGATGGAGGCCCCATAACTTTTCTTTCTTCACTAACGCTCGCTTCTCGTCCAAAAGGCGAAACGTTTCCTGCCAACTGCGTTGGTGGTGTTCGGCTTCGAGGGGCAGAAGCTCGCGGGTAACAAATTCCTGCACCTTGGGTAGGAGCGAGGCGAGCCGTGCAGTTTCAAAAAGTGCCTCCATAAATTAAATGGTGATTCCACCATCTGCCGTGAAGGTGGTACCCGTGCAGTAGCCCGATTCCGCAGCCGCCAGAAACAGTGCGAGCGCTGCAATTTCTTCGGCTGTACCCATGCGCGGTATGGCCATGTGTTTCAAAAAAGCGTTGAGCATCTTTTCATTTTGCCACAACGCTTCTGAAAATTTTGTTTTGATTAGTCCGGGCGCGATGTTGTTTACGCGAATCCCATCTACGCCCCACTCTTTGGCCAATACTTTGGTGAGCATGTTTAGTGCTGCCTTTGACACAGAATAAATGCCCAGGCCGGGGTCGGGGGTATCGCCCGCCACCGAACTGATGTTGATGATAGAACCACCTCCGCGCGCTTTCATGATCGGGTATGCCAATCGTGCTAACTCGAATGGCGACTTGACGTTTACTGACATGATTTTATCAAATGCCCATGCCTCGGTTTGCACCACGGGGCCATACACCGGATTGGTGGCAGCGTTATTCACCAGTATATCCAGCCCGCCCGCTGTAGTCGAAACCTGCGTGATCAGTTCCTTACAAAAATTGAGATCGCCAACATTGCCAGCAATGGCAGTGCATGCACCACCATGCTGTTGGATGATACCAGCCACCGCGTTCAGCTCTTCTGCTTTACGTGAGTTTATGAACACACGCGCACCCTGCTGGGCATACACCAAGGCGATCGCTTCGCCAATTCCTTTACTTGCCCCGGTGATCAGGGCAACTTTATCCTTAAGGCTAAAGATATTTTTATCCATGATTGAAAATTTTCAATACTTCTTCAGACACACGCCTGGGCTTTAATGTGCCCGCGTCTAACATGCACCAAATGGTTTTTGCTTTGGCAAACTCCTGCCGGGTACGCTGGTTTCGGATCACGATAAAACGTTCAAAACGTGCGCCCTCGGCTGCACCCACCCAGGTGAGGACTTCCACTTCATCGTTTACTACGGCCGCAGACAAATAATCAATTTCATGACGCAGCGCCACCCACACGTATTTGTTGAGCAGATGGCTGCCTACATGATGCCAATGTGCCTTTGCAACATCTTGCACCCAGCGCAGATAGACCACGTTGTTCACGTGATTCATCTCGTCCAGCTCGGCAGCTTGCACCGTACGGCATAACGAAAACTGGAACGGGTAGTCGGCCATCGCTACAAGATAGTTGTTTCGCTCGAATGCTTGCAAATGCCTTTTTCGCCCGCGATTCCGTTATCTTTGTCGCTCATATTATCTGCATGAATTATTTATCGGCCGAAAACCTGGCAAAATCCTATCACGACAAGTGGCTCTTTAAAGATATCTCCGTTGGTATTTCGCAAGGCGAGAAATTCGCGCTGGTAGGAAACAACGGGGTGGGTAAAAGTACGCTGTTAAAGATGCTCACGGGTGAGATAACGCCCGATAGCGGCACGGTTGTTATCCGCTTGGGCATTCGCTTGGGCTACCTTACCCAACAGCCCTCGGTAGATGAAAAATTAAGGGTGAAAGATGTGTTGTTTTCTGAGGAGAATCCGATTGCAAAAGCAGTAAAAGAGTACGAAGACTGCCTCCATCATCCCGATGTTTCGGGCGAGCGCATGCAGGCCGCATTAGAGAAAATGGAAGAATTTAATGCGTGGGACTATGATGCGAAAGTGCAGGAGGTAATTGGTAAACTGGGTGTGCCCGATTTGGATAAAAAATTTGGGGAATTGAGCGGCGGACAAAAGAAGCGGATTTTTCTGGCCCAGCTACTTCTGGCAGAGCCTGATTTAATCATCATGGATGAACCCACCAACCATCTTGATCTTTCTGCGATTGAATGGTTGGAGAATTTTCTTGCAGGACCCGGCATGACGGTAATTATGGTTACCCACGATCGTTATTTCCTGGATGCCGTGGCTACTGAGATACTTGAAATCGACCGGGGGCAGTTATTCCGTTACAAGGGGAACTACGCGTATTTTCTTGAAAAGAAATCCGAACGCGAAGAGATGTTAAAGGCCGAGGTAGCAAAAGCGCGTAACCTGCTGCGCAAAGAATTAGACTGGATGAGGCGCCAGCCAAAGGCGCGCGGAACAAAAGCAAAATATCGCATCGAGGCGTTTTACGAGTTGCAGGAAAAAGCAGCTACGGATTTGCGAAAGGACCGGCTGGAGCTCGACATCCAAGAGGCCCGGCAGGGCGGAAAGATTCTGGAGGTTCATCAAATCAGCAAGTCTTTTGGTGACGTGAAGTTGGTCGATCGCTTCTCGTACGTGTTCAAAAAGAAAGATCGCATAGGCGTGGTGGGCAGCAACGGAGTGGGGAAGTCCACGTTCTTGAATATGCTCACCCAGCGCTTGGCGCCGGATGCGGGCGAGGTGATTCCCGGCGTAACTACCCGTTTCGGCTATTTTACACAAGAGGCAGTTAGTCTGAATCCGAATCATCGTGTGATTGAAGAAGTGAAAGCAATTGCTGAGTTCATCACCTTGGGCGATGGCTCGCAAATTTCCGCCTCGAAATTCCTCGATAACTTTCTGTTTCCGCCCGAGAAGCAATACACATTCATTGAAAAGTTGAGCGGTGGCGAAAAGAAACGTTTACAATTACTCAAGTTATTGGTAACGAATCCGAATTTTCTTGTGCTGGATGAGCCCACCAATGACTTTGATATCGATACACTGAACGTGTTGGAGGAATTTCTCGATCAGTTTACCGGTTGTTTATTGCTCGTTTCGCACGATCGCTATTTTATGGATCATCTGGTGGATCAGCTTTTCGTTTTTGAAGGAGCGGGTACGATTCGCATCTTTAATGGCAACTATACCGATTATCGGGATTGGCAGGACGAGCAAGAACACATGCAGGCCATGCCGAAAGTCGCGAAGGCGGCAACGGTTTCCGTAGCGAAGGAAACATCGAAAGCCTCGTTTCAAGAGCGCAAGGAATACGAAACGCTGCCCGCGGAGATTGAAGCGCTCGAAGCACGGAAGCTGGAGATCACCACAACACTAAATGCCGGAAACCTACCGCATACCGAATTGGCACGTTTGGGGCGTAGCCTCCAAGAGCTTGATGTAACCCTTGAACAAAAAACCGCCCGTTGGCTGGAATTGGCGGAAAAGGTGGAAGGGTAAGTGGGATGTACTGGATTCGAACCAGTGACCCCTTGCCTGTCAAGCAAGTGCTCTAAACCAGCTGAGCTAACACCCCGATTCTCGTCTACCCGGCATCAATTTCGCCCGTCTCCGAAAGCCATACCGCTATAAACCGGGTGCTTTCAAAACGAGAAAACGAAATCAGCATTACAGAGGTAATTGGCACAGACAAAAACATGCCTAGTACGCCCCAGATGGCGCCCCAAAACGTGAGCGCCAGCATCACACCCAACGGGCTTAAGTTGAGCTGACGACCCATGACTTTGGGCTCTAGCACGTTGCCTACGCCAAACTGCACTATTTGTATGGCGACAAAAACCCACAGAAAAATCCAACCTGATTGATATTGGAATAGCGCAAACAACGCCGGAAAAAGTGTAGCGAAAAACGAGCCGATATAGGGGATGTAGTTCAACACAAAAATCAAAAACGCCCACAGTACGGCAAAATCCACACGAAAGCCAAGCAGTATAAAGTAACTCAGCACACCCGTTAACACACTCATCTGGGTTTTTACAGAAACGTATTGGCGAATCGATTTCACAATTTGATCAATTACGCCATCCAACCGGTGGTGTTGGTCTTCCGTATGACTAAATGCATGCAGTTTTTTATAAAAGAATTTTTCTTCCACCAGCATAAATGTAACGTAGATTACAATTACAAAAACATTTCCCGCAATGTTGGAAAGGCTGTTAAGTAAACCAGTAAGCACCGGCTGCACGTCTATTTTCTGTAACCGCTCCAGCGCGCGTTCCTGCACTTCATTGAATTGCTTAATCGATTGGAGTTCGCGAAGCATGGCTTTAAAGTTCTCAGCATAAAGCGGAGATTTTTCAATGATCAGTTCCAGATTAATCGTCATGATTTCAAAAAATCCCCAACCAATCAGAAAGATTACCACAAACGCCAGCAGGTTGGCGAGGCCGGTGGGCGCTGTACGCTTTTTTATTTTTACTTTCTGAATCAAACGGCGCAATTCATACACGCAGTACCAGATCATGACCGCCACAACCACCGGCTGTAGCATGGCACTGAAATAGGATAGGCAAAAAACAATGCCGGCAAGAACGACCATCCAGGCCGCGGCTTTTTGGATACGCAGAGCGGAAGGCGATACTGATTCCATGCTGTAAATATGCCAACTTTTGCGCACTCCGTTCAATGCTTTGTGGTTTTTGAAATTCCGGTAACTTTACTTGTAACGAAGCAACATGAACGTACTATCCGGGTTGGATTGGCTGGTAATTGGGCTTTATTTTTTAGCCATCGCGGCAATTGCTGCATGGTCAATGCGGCGCAAAAAGGATTCTGTGCAGGAGTATTTTCTGGCGGGGCGTAACATCGGTTGGTTTGTGATTGGCACTTCTATTCTTGTTTCAAATGTGGGGAGCGAGCACGTGGTAGGGTTGTCGGGCACAGCCGCCCGAAGTGGGTTGGTCATGGGGCATTACGAGTTGCATTCATGGATTGTATTGTTGCTCGGCTGGGTGTTCATCCCGTTCTATATCCGCAGTGGCGTATTTACCATGCCGGAGTTTCTTTAGCGCCGGTTTAACGCATCTGCCCGTTGGTTTTTGTCCGTGCTATCGCTGTTGAGTTATGTGCTCACCAAAGTTTCGGTTACGGTTTATGCGGGTGCGATTGTAATCGCCACCTTTATGGATTTCGACTTTTGGACGAGCGCGCTGGTGCTGGCGGTACTTACAGGTATCTATACTGTGCTGGGTGGAATGCGGGCTGTGGTTTACACGGAAGCCATGCAGGCGATTTTGTTACTTGTTGGCTTATTGGTGTTAACGCTACTCGGCTTAAGCGAAATCGGGGGCTGGAATAAACTCATGGAGTCATTGCCGTCAGAACAGTTGAATATGTTTCCACCTTTGGATCACCCGGATTTTCCGTGGGCGGGTATTCTGTTTGCTTCGCCTATCGTAGGGGTGTGGTACTGGTGTACGGATCAGTACATTGTGCAACGCTGCCTCGCGGCCCGCAACGAACAAGAGGCCCGGCGCGGTACGATCTTTGCCGCCTACCTGAAGCTGTTTCCGTTTTTTATTTTTTTGATTCCCGGATTGATTGCCACCGCCCTTGCCCACGCGGGCAAGTTGGAGCTTTCTTCGGCCGATGCAGCATTCCCCGCATTGGTAAAAACACTGCTGCCAACCGGCCTGCGAGGTTTGATCGCAGGTGGCTTGCTGGCGGCATTGATGAGCTCGCTGGCATCGGTATTCAACTCTTGCTCCACGCTGTTTACCATGGATATTTACAAGAAGATTCGCCCGGCAGCGAACGAGCAGCAATTGGTTACCGTGGGGCGGGCCGCAACGGCAGTGGTGGTGCTACTGGGGATTCTTTGGATACCCGTGATGAGCAATATTTCCGGCGTGTTGTATCAATATTTGCAAAGCGTGCAATCGTATCTGGCCCCACCCATAGCGGCGGTTTTTTTGCTTGGTGTTTTTTATAAACGTGTAAATGCAGCGGGCGCCATGGCAACACTGGTAGGCGGTGCGCTGCTGGGGTTCTTACGCATCGCACTCGAATTAAACAAAGCCCACCTTACAGGTTTTTGGTTGGCGTTTGCTTCACTTAACTTTCTTTACTTCTGCATTTTGCTTTTCTGCGTATGCGTGGTGGTGTTGTTGCTGGTAAGTTGGGCCACACGTCCGCCAGATGCGGTGCAGCTCCATGGCCTAACCTACGGCACCACGTCAGGGGAAGACCGTGCGCACTCGCGCAGCACCTGGAACATATGGGATGCGGTACTTTCACTGATCGTGGTGTTCCTGATTATAGCCATCTTTATTTACTTTTCCCCTGCAGGTGTAGGTTGAGACCTGCCGCGGTGACCAGCCGTTTATGGAGGTGGTGTTGACATCAAAAACCGAAATTCATTATCTTCGACTCAGCCGATGGTAAAATGAAGATCAAATGGATTTGAAACCGAACTGGCTCACCGAGGGGCTGATTGATTTTGAGTACAAAAAGTATGTGTTACTGGCCTACTTGCAAAGCGTGCAGCAGGCGTTTGGGCGTGTGGAATTATATCCGTTTCTATCGGATCTAATCATGCACTACCGTAACCTCGAGACGATTCGCGAAGGGAAGACGCTGTTGGCAAGTGCTTTTCCAAAAGAGCTTTCTCCGGAAAAGATTTCTAACCTGGAGCTGCTATACAAAAAAGCAGTTGCCGATGATGACTTGATGCAGGAGATCGAATCGATTATCGAATTTGCTTTGCCAAAATTCAAGAATAGCCTGGACGAAGGGAGTTACGTTTATGAATATGTTGAGTCGCAATGCGAGTTAACGCCCATCGGCCTCACCTCGCTGTATGAAAAGGAGGGGTACCTCTTTGTGAGCCAACCACCGCAAACCACCACGGATATCTATCGCTATCAGCTTTCGGTGTTTGAGCACGGCGCGGATCAGTACCGTGGGCTTCATTTATCATGGCACTCAACCGAAATGCGATCCCTATCCAATACCTACGAGTCGATGAAGGTGAGGCTCATCCGCCAACACCGCGAGTTACCGCAGCCTACCACGTACTTGTTTACCAGCAAGCTGGTATTCCCGTACCAAAACACGTTGTTGCCAGTAGCAAAACGTTTGCTAATCAAGTATTTGTCGAAGGCCGCCTAACGCGTTCGCGGGCGGATAAACTTTCCGGCCCGGGTTTTGTTTAACGAAGAAAGTATTACTTTTAACCCGTTTTACTAACCCAAAAAACAGAATACCTATGCGTTGGATCGCCCTCATTGCTATTGCGTTTTGCTTTACCCTTCAGGTTCAGGGCCAAGCGCCGGAATCTGCCGATTCGGAGAAAATTCTTGGTGTTTGGGAAAGCGGTAGCGGTAAAGCCCGCGTAAAAATTGATAAAGCCGGTGATCTGTACACCGGGCGGATTGTGTGGCTGCGCGAGCCGCTGAACGAGGAAGGAAAACCTAAAGTGGACAAAAACAATCCGGACGAAAAACTGCGAACCGCGCCCTTACTGGGCTACCGGATGTTGAAAGATTTCAAATACGTGGGTGATCTCACGTGGGAAGAGGGCACCATTTATGATCCGGAAAACGGCAGTACCTACAGTTGTACAATTAAGATGACGGATCCGAACACGCTGGACGTGCGCGGCTTCATTGGTGTGTCGCTGTTTGGTCGCACCGATGTTTGGAAGCGCGTTCAGGTAAAGAAAAAATAGCACATGCGGTTATTGATTGGCACCGTGTTGGGCTTGCTCAGTTGGCAGGCACTTGCGCAGCAGTCGGACACTACCGTTGTGGAAGAAGACTTCAGTATGTATGCAGATGCGGAGTTGGCCGACGGGGCGAAACGCTTTTGCACCTCCAAGGTTTTTGATCTCAGCCCCAACAAGCTGATCTCGGTGGGATATGATTTTCAGGCGGGGTATCAAATGGATTTTGGCATGATTGGAGGTGCCCAATCAATGGCAAACCAGGCACAGTCGATTCAAAATCGATTTAATCAAGGCCTGCGCATCGCGGTGAATGCCCCGGCAATTTCCAAAACGAACGTGTTACTCAACCTCGGCTTTACCTATTGGGATCATCTGTATTCGTTCGATGGCCGTACAACCAACGCCTTGGCACAGTCCTTGAATCAGTATGGCTTACGTACCACGGGCGTAAACTTTACGCTTTTCAAACCGCTCAATGAAAAGCAATTTATCATTGTGTTTGGCTCTGCTGATTACAACGGAAACTATTCGTGGAACGAGCTGCAGCCGTTTAAGTACACCAAACTGTCGGCCACCGGCATTTATGGTTGGAAAAAGCACGACCGGTTAATGTACGGCTTTGGTATTTCGCGTACGTACCGGATTGGCGAGATGAACTACATTCCGGTAATGCTTTATAATTATACCTTCCCCTCGCGGAAGTGGGGTATTGAGGGCCTCTTTCCTGCCCGCGGTAACGTGCGCAGAACGTTTAATGCGCGCACGCTGGGCTTCTTTGGCTATGAGTTGGAAGGGGCCAGTTACCTCATCCGCAACCGGGGTGACGAGTTTGAACCGGCCCTCGATAATCTGGAGTTGCGCAGAAGCGAACTGCGGGTTCGGTTCACCTTCGAGCGATCAATTAAAGATTTTATCTGGGTTTCTGCGCAGGCGGGCCTTCGCTACAATTGGATGTTTAACGTAGATCGTAACGAGTTTTTCCGCGGCTTTGGCGATGACCCGTATTTCATCACCAACACCATCGGCAACCCATTGTACTTTAACGTGAGCATTAATCTGGTTAGCCCCTAGCCGGGAACGGTTAGAGGCCATCTCAAAAATATGAAGAGCGTCATTTCGAGGGAGGTACGACCGAGAAATCCTTGGTTGCAGCGCTGCAAATTGGGATGCCTTACTTCAGCACGACATGACGGGATATTTTTGAGTTGGCTTCTAGGTTAATCAGAATAAAAACCGCTGGAACTGTTCAGCGGTTTTTTTGCTTCGTACCCTCGTAGCGTAAACGTGTATCGATCGAAAATGCAGGATACCTGGCTATTGCTGCCAAAGACCGATGAAAACGTTACCATCGGTTCGCGTGGTTTACTTGATCATCAGAGTTTTGATTTTGCCGCGCAGCCCGGGTGTGGCCACAGTTAGCGGCAAGCGCACATGGGGTTGGCAAATGCCCAACTCTGCCAGCAGCACTTTAATGCCCACAGGATTACCCTCTTCATACATGGGCCCGTTAATATCAAGCAAACTAAATGCAGCTTTGGTGGCTTTCGCAAAATGCGATTGTGCTGCCGCAGTAGTCATTTTTCTGAAGGTGGTAGGGTAGGCGTTGGCAAGCACCGAAATAACACCCACTGCCCCCACAGCATACATGGGTACGGTGAGTAAATCATCGCCCGAAATAAGCAGAAAGTCGGCAGGTTTATCTCGGGCAATCGCCATGCACTGTTCCAGATTACCCGAGGCTTCTTTAATACCAATAATGTTTTTATGCCGCGCCAGCCGTAGTGTAGTTGTAGCCAGTAAGTTGGAGCCGGTGCGCCCGGGCACGTTGTACAAAATAACCGGTAGGGGGCTGGCATCCGCAACGGCAACAAAGTGGCGGTAGATTCCTTCCTGCGCGGGTTTGTTGTAGTATGGGCTTACCGATAGAATTGCACTCACGCCCGATGTGTCGGTAGTGCGCAGCTCGTTCACCACGTAGGCGGTATTGTTGCCGCCAATGCCGTAAACTACCGGCAGGCGTTTGGGATTATTGGCCAGTACAAATCGTAAAACGCTTTGCTTTTCGTCCTGACTTAGCGTGGCCGACTCGCCCGTAGTGCCCATCACCACCCAGTAGTCAACACCCTTGGCCGTATGGCGCAATAGCTTTTTTAACGCTGCAAAATCGATGGCGCCGGATTCAGTAAACGGGGTGACTAACGCCACGCCTGTGCCGTGTAGTTTTTTCATCCTAACTGACGGGTGTATTTTAACATGTTATCGAAAAGACCTTTTGTAGTGCCGGTATGCTCAATCATCATTTCAAAGTAGGGCTCGCAAGAATCCATGAAGCGCCCCACGCGGCAGTGTGCTTTAGAACGAGCCAGTAGGTACAATATAAACGGGTTGGGTTGCTCGTCCAGGCAAAAAACATAATCGAAGGGCTTTTCAGCAAACGCAATGGCCTTGTCTGATTTTACTTCACCCCAAGCGGAAACGTCTTGAACAGAGAAAAAATCGAACAGAAACTCCGGATTCTCTTTTTTGCGAGGCAGAAACTCCAACACCTGTACCGTCTTTCCGTCTTGCTCCAGTACCCGCAGGAGTTCTTTTACCTCTTGATGCTTCTGCACATCGTCTACGGTAAACACCATACCGAAGGATTTTGCCTGTGCATAAGGTGTACTGGCGCGCAGGCTTTTGTTCTTCTTCAGTGCCGCACGGGTGCGCATCGCTAAAAAGCTCATCCGAAACATGGTTGCAAACTACAAGGTTGGGGGTAAACTTGGTTAGCCGTTCACCATTTTTTCGAATTCTTCCTCGGTAATGATTTTCACACCCAGTTTCTCTGCTTTTTCGCGCTTGGCGGGGCCCATGTTATCGCCTGCGAGCAGATAGTCGAGTTTACCCGATACCGCGCTGAGTACCCGGCCACCGTGGGCAAGAATAACGTCTTGCAGTTGATCGCGCTCATAGTTTTTAAAGACTCCGGAGATCACGAAAGATCGGTTGGCGAGCACATCGCTTTTCTTTTCCGGTTCTACTTCCGTGGTTTGAAACTGAAGCCCGGCCGTCTTGAGTTTTTCCAGCTCCTGTGCGTGAATCGGGTGGCGGAAGTACGCATGCACGCTTTGCGCGATGATTTCACCCACTTCCGGCGCCCGCAGCAGTTCATCAACAGAGGCCGCGGCAATGGCTTCGATGGATTTGAAATGGCGCGCCAGTTTTTGGGCCACGGTTTGGCCTACGTAGCGGATACCTAACGCAAACAAAACTCGCTCAAAGGGAATCTGCCGGGACTGGGCGATGCCATCCAACAGATTTTGTGCCGACTTCTCTTTTACGCCTTCGAGCGTAAGCAAATCGGCTTTGGTAAGCCGATAGAGATCGGCCGCGCTGTGTACAAGGCCCTTTTCAAACAACAGCCCGATGGTGCGCTCGCCCAGCGAGTCGATATCCATCGCCTTGCGGTGGATAAAGTGTTCAATGCGCCCCTTGATTTGTGGTGGGCAATCGGTATCATTTGGGCAATAGTGCGCCGCTTCGCCTTCTTTTCGAATCAAGGCGGTGTGGCATTCCGGACAATGGGTAATGTATTGGATTGCGCGTGCGCCCGGTTTGCGTTTTGATGTATCTACACCGGTAACTTTGGGAATAATTTCACCACCTTTTTCCACAAACACCACATCGCCTTCATGCAGGTTCAGGCGGGCAATTTCATTGGCGTTATGCAATGAAGCTCGTTTTACGGTTGTGCCTGCCAGAAACACCGGCTGCAGCTCGGCCACGGGCGTGATGGCACCGGTGCGGCCCACCTGGTAGGTAATGCCGTTCAGCGGTGTACTCACGTTTTCAGGTTTGTATTTGTAGGCAATCGCCCACCGGGGGCTCTTGGCGGTGAAGCCAAGGTAGTGTTGCTGGGTGATACGATTCACCTTAATGACCACACCGTCCGTGTCCAACGGAAGATCATGGCGGGCATGCTCCCAGCGATGGATGTACCCAATCACATCGTTGATGTGCTTGGCCCGGTAATACGTGGGGGATACAGGAAACCCCCAGGTTTCGAGTTGGGCAATGCCCGCACTGTGTTCCAAAACAGTTTCGCCCGTGCCGAGGAGGTAATACACGTAACAGTCGAGTTTTCTCCGGGCTACTTCGGCCGAGTCTTGTAATTTGATTGTGCCTGCTGCGGTGTTGCGCGCGTTGGCGTACAATTCTTCACCTGCTTCTTCTCGCTCCTGGTTAAGCCGCTCGAAGTTCTTGCGCGACAAGTAGATTTCACCTCGCACTTCAAAACGCTCGGGTAGCGAACTACCGTGTACCCGTAAGGGCAGGGAACGGATGGTACGCACATTTGCGGTTACGTCATCGCCCTTCACGCCATCGCCCCGGGTAACCGCTCGCACAAGCAGGCCGCCTTCATAAATTAAACTGATGGATACGCCATCGAACTTCAGTTCGCAGAAATACTCATACGCATCGCCGCCAAGGCCCTTTGCCACCCGCGTATCGAAGTCGCGCAGCTCTTCTTCCGAATAGGTATTCCCTAACGACAGCATGGGGTATTGATGGACTACCGTGGGGAACTCTTTGGTGATCTCGCCACCCACCCGCTGGGTGGGCGAATCGGGCTGCCGCAGTTGGGGGAACTCGCGCTCCAGTTGCAGCAGTTCGGCCAGCAATTGGTCAAACGCATAGTCGGAAATCACCGGTTTAGCTTCTACATAATAGAGCTGGTTGTGATGGTTGATTTGTTCGGTGAGCCAACCGATCCGGTTTTTTGCTTCTGGCAGATTCATAAAGCTGGCGAAGTTAACGGTTACGTGCGATTTGTGCATGGGCGATTTGTTGCTCCCGAAAACTGGCACCATCTTTGGGTAACGGTAATTTTAAATTAAACCCAATTAATCATGAAGAAAGTTTTGTTTTCGGCTGTGTTTTTCGCCCTGGCCGCGGGTACTGTTCTTGCACAGGAGTACAAGAACGTGAAAGTAGGATTTGGCCTTGGTTATGCCATGCCTAGCGGACAAGGTGCGAAGGCCGGTATTTTGCTGTACCTCGAACCGGCTTATCGCGTGTCGGATCCGTTGCTGGTTGGCCTCCGCTTAGAGTCGGCCATCATTGCACGTGGTTTCTCGCAGAGCGCTACTTCTGCAGAACTGGAAGTGGCGGGTATCGGCTCGTACAGCGGTTTTGCGCAGTATTACTTTTCCAATGGCACATTCCGCCCGTTTGTTGGTGGCGGCTTGGGCATCTTTACATTGGCAGCCGTTTCGGCATCTACCACTCAGGGTACCCCAACCGCAGCGGTAGAAGCGGGCTCTAAATTCGGCTTTTTCCCACGTGTGGGGTTTGATCTTGGGCATTTTAACGTGTCGCTGGATTACAACCTTATTCCCGCTTCCGCATCCTCCGGCGCCGGGGGCGACATCAAGAATAGCTATGTTGGATTTCGGGCAGGCTTTTCTATTGGCGGCGGCAAGAAATAATTCTGTTCTCCGTTAATTCAAAAAGAGGCTGTCTTACACGGTAGCCGTCATTGCGAACGAAGTGAAGCAATCTGTATTCAAATAGCTGAATGCAGATTGCTTCACTGGTTCCTTCCTCGCAATGGCGTTACGCTACGCGTGTAAGACAGTTTTTTTTATGTTTGATTTTTTTCGTTCAGTACGGCACACGCCATCAGTGCTGCGGTTTCTGTTCGAAGCCGATTTTGCCCGAGGCTTACTTTTTGATAGCCATGCGTGGCTGCGGCTTCAAGTTCAGCTTCCGAAAAATCGCCTTCGGGCCCAATAAGTACCACGTAGCGTTGGTGCGGCAGCGCCACCCTGCTTAGTAACACCGGATTATTGAAGTCTACATGGGCAATGAAGCGTTGACCAGTTTGTGGCAACACGTCTGCCAATACGCGCAGCGGGTGCAGTACCGGTAGCCACGCTTGCTGCGATTGCTTCATGGCGGCAATGGCTACTTTTTCCAGGCGTTCGTAGTGAATGTGCTTGCGCTCGGTTTTATCGGTGCGCAGAAATGAAATTTCCTGAATGCCAATTTCCGTGGCCTTTTCTACAAACCACTCGAGCCGGTCATGATTTTTTGTTGCCGCGATGGCAATGTGGAGGTGATGTTTCGGGCGGGGTATTTCGTGTGCGCGAATGATCCGGTACGTACAAACTTTGGCAGTGGCCTCCGTAATCTCTGCTTCTGCCCACGTGCCTCGGCCGTTACTGAGTGCGATGGCGTCGCCTGGGCGCAGACGTAACACCCGGGTGGCGTGAACGGCTTCGTCCGCGGCCAGGTGGTGCTGGTCAAGCTCAGGAACAAAAAATGTGTGCACCGCCTAACTGTACTTTTGGCGCAGCGTAGCCATCAACTCAATGTACTGCGTTTGGGCTACCTCCTTGGTCATCCCTTTTTTGGTTTCCCACGCAGTATACTTGGCAATGCCTTTAAAGTCAAAGCCTCCGGGACGTTCTCCGGAAACGTCACCCTCCGTGCCTTGTTTGAAAAGCGCGTACAATTCCAGCAGTTCTTCGTTACTGGGGCGTTGCGTGAGCTGTTGCGATTGCGCAACTGCCGCTTGAAAATCTTCCTGTAATGGCATAAAAAAGGGGCTGATGTTTGTCAGCCCCGAATATACTGTGTTGATTTTTATTTCCGGTTGGCAATCGGCACGTATTGCCGCAGCGTGGCACCCGTGTACACCTGCCGCGGGCGACCAATCGGTTCCTTGTTTTCGCGCATCTCTTTCCACTGGGCAATCCATCCCGGTAAACGGCCCATCGCAAACATGACGGTAAACATGTCTACCGGAATGTTTAGGGCACGGTAAATGATGCCGGAGTAGAAGTCCACGTTCGGGTAAAGCTTACGATCAATAAAGTATTGGTCTTTTAATGCGGCCTCTTCCAGCTGTTTGGCGATATCCAGCACCTGGTCGTTAAATTTCAATTTGCCCAAAACATCGTCTGCGGCTTTTTTGATAATCTTCGCACGCGGATCAAAATTCTTGTACACGCGGTGGCCAAAGCCCATCAGGCGGAAGCCACTGTTTTTATCTTTTGCCTTTTCGATCCACTTTTTCACGTCGCCTCCGTCTTTTTTAATCGCCTCCAGCATCAGAATCACCTCCTGATTGGCGCCGCCATGGAGCGGACCCCACAGCGCATTGATACCTGCGGAGATAGACGAATAAATAGAGGCTTTGGACGACCCCACAATGCGTACCGTGGAGGTGGAGCAGTTCTGCTCATGGTCTGCATGCAGGATCAGAAGTTTGTCGAGCGCATTCGCCACCACCGGGTCGGCCTGGTATTGCTCGGCCGGCAGTGCAAACAGCATTTTCATAAACCTACTGCAGTAATCCAGCGAGTTGTCGGGATAATTTACCGGATGCCCCACGGCGTTTTTGTATGCCCAGGCCGCAAACGTAGGCATCTTTGCCAGCGATCGCACAATGCTGAGGTACACGCCTTCGGCAGAACGATTCGGATCCAATGACTCCGGGTAAAACGCAGTTTGCGCACAAAACAGGGAAGCTAACACACCCATTGGGTGTGAGGTGGAGGGGAAGCCGTCCAAGATTTTCTTTACGTCCTCATGTACCAGCGTATGTGTTTTGATGTCGTTGGTAAACTTGGTGAGTTGCTCCTGGGTGGGCAGTTCTCCAAAAATCAGCAGGTAAGCTACTTCCAGAAACGTGGACTTTTCCGCGATTTCTTCAATGGCATAGCCGCGGTAGTGAAGCACACCCTTATCGCCATCTAAAAATGTAATGGCGCTTTTGGTGGCCCCGGTATTTTTGTACCCAAAATCGAGGGTAATGTGCCCGGTTTTTTCCAGCAGGTCGCTGATGTCGATGGCCTGTTCGTTTTCGGTGCCCTCTACAATGGGGAACTCGTAGGTTTTTCCATCGAGTATAATTTGTGCGGTCTTCGCCATAGTGTTGAATTGGATTCGAACGTGAAAATAGTAGTTACGCTGACTATTTGGTTAACAGTTGAAAAACTTTAATTGTTACCTAAAATCAACGGCATGCCGTCTTTTCCCGAGCCAATCACCACCACTTTTGAATTTGGCGATTCGGCCAGCTTCAGGGTGGCCTCAATGCCGCGCATTTTCAAGAGCTCGTTAGTCAAGCTGTTGTTAATGATGTTGTTAGCACGCGATTCACCCTCGGCAGCAATGCGTTTCCGCTCGGCTTCGCTGCGCTCTTTGTCGAGGCGGAATTGGTAGGCCAGCGCCTCCTGCTCTTGTTGCAATTTACTTTCAATGGCCATCTTGATCTGCTCGGGCAGGATAATCGAGCGAATCAGCACGGCGGTAGCATGTACGTTGTTCTTGTTCAGGATGTTCTCGGTCTCTGCGCGGATCGCGGTTTCTACCTCCGCCCGTTTGGTGGAGTAAATCTCCTCGGCGGAAAAGCGGCCCATGACCTGGCGCACGGTAGAACGCACCTCCGGAATGACCAACACGCTAACGTAGTCTTTGGTGAACTTCTCATGCACAAAGCCAATCTTGTCGGGAATGGGGTAGAAGCGCACGGTAACATCCACATGTATGCTCAAACCATTTTTGTCTAACACATCCATGTTTTCATCGCTCGACATTTCATTAACCTTATACACGTACACGTCGTTCCACGGGGCTTTCATGTGAAAGCCGGGTCCCACCACGTTGTCCTTATCTAATCCCTTTCCAAAAGGGTAGAAAAGAATGGCTCGCTCGGTAGCCTCAATGGTGTAAAACAAGCTGGAGGAAAAGGCCATCACCAGGATAAAGCCAATCACACCCAGGATAATAAAGGGTAACTTCCGGTTATTCATATTCTTGATTTTTAGTTTTCTTCTTGGCGCGGCAAACCTAACAACTTGCCGATGATTAACATAGCATAGATGCTTCCCCAAACGCCTTCAATTACACTTAAATTACGGATCAGGCGCGTGGGATTAAGTCCCGAATCTACGCCGCCTAAAACACAAAAACTGAAGGTAACGGACTCCGCATAGTTGGGCACACCCAACCCGAGGGGGATGCCCAGGCTGCCAGGTTGCGCAATACAAATCAAATCGTACAAGCTGCCGAAGCAGATGCCTACGAGCAAAAACACGCATGCCGCGCCCCAAAGCTTGTCGGATGTTAAATACCCGCTCGAAAAGATATCGCGTACGGCAAACGAGATTACCGTAAGTTCAATGATGAACAGCAGCACGTGAATGGTAAACAGATACGCCCGCCGGTTTTCAATTACAATGAATTTGTAGTAGGGAAACTCAATCAGAATCCCTGTGCCCACTATGCCGAGCAGTACGACCATAAAAGAAATGAGCAACCCTTTACTGGAAGTGAAGTTGCGCAGTAAATCCCATAACAAGAAGGCATAGGCAGCGCCAAAAAGCGAGAGCACGGAGATAATCAGTTTGGAGATGCCGCTTTCCGGGTTGGTGAGCAGCGGTTCGGAGATGAGCAGGCACGCCACGATGATCACCACCAGTAGCAGTACCAGGTTGCGGTAGTCCTTCGCTTTTTCGCGTTGCAGTTCCCTGCCGGTAAGCATCGATCGAAAGGAAAAAGAGGGCATCCCGCAATTTACAATTTTCGCGCATCTACCCCCGTTGGGGAAAATCCACACCAGGTAATTCTAGGGAAACTGGTAAAAGCTGGTATCTTAACCGCCGGTGAGAAAAACAGCTTTTTTCGTTTTCTGGCTGACGGGCCTTTCAGTAGCTGCCCAAACAGCGGCTATCGATAGTCTGCGCGAAGCCGTACGCCTTGCCCAGGATCCGCGCCAAAAGGTTGATTTGTTGAACGACCTGGTCATGGATTTGTATGATTGGGATTGGCAGGCGGGCTTTTCCAGCGCCACGGAGGCATACGAGCGGGCCGTGCAAATCGATTATCCAGCCGGGCAGAAACGGGCGCTCACGCTGCTTGGCGTGGGGTTTTTCCTGCGGGCTGAAGTAGACTCGGCCGTTACCTACTTTAACCGCTCCAATAACCTGCCGGAAGAACTTCATCCGGCCATTCATGCATACAATTGGATCATGTGGGCGGCCAGCCACCGCATTCGCTCTCAGTTCATCACTTCCGATAGCCTGCTGCGGCTTGCCATTCGCTCGCTGGAAAAGCAAAACAATCAATATTATCTCGCCATTGCCTACCGTAACCTGGGCAAGTTGAAAAAGGAAATGTTTCAGCTTAACGAAGCCGACTTGTTCTACCAGCGGGCATTGAGCATTTGGATTTTGCTGCACAATGAAGACGGAAAGCGCGCGGTGCTGTGGGATTTGGCCGAACTTGAAATCAGCCGGGCGAAATTCAACACCGCGCGCCAATACCTTCAGCGGGCCTGCACGTCAGCCCAAATTGAAAAACAGTTCTACCAGTGCTTGTACCTGCAGGCCCAGATCGACATGGAGAGCGGCAAATTCAAGCAGGCGCTGGAGTTGCTTACCCGCGCCCTGCAAACCGAGGAAGGCAGTGGGCAGAGCCTGGGAAATGCGTTTATCCGTTTCGCGATCGGGGAGGTGTACAGCATGTTGGATCAGTATGAACTGGCGTTGCGCAACTACTTCACCGCCTTGCGGCTGTTCGAGGAAATCGGTTCGGCCGCAGATCAGGGCCGGGTGTTAAGCGAAATTGCCTGGGTGTACAAAGCGCAGTTCAACTTCGGCTTGGCCAAGGAGTACCTTAACCGCTCGCTCGAACTCCGTCAACGCGTTAACGACCAACAGGGCATCTCCAACTGCTACAACATCTTTGGCTTAATCGCCTTGCAGGAAAAAGACTACAACGCGGCCATCAAACTGCTGAATCGTTCCTACCAAATCCGGGAATCCATCGGCTACCGAAAAGGAATGTTGGATGTGTTGTACAACCTGGCTCTGGTGCACATTCAATTGCGGGAGTACCAGCAAGCTACCGATTATCTCAACCAAAGCATCGCCCTTGCCACCACGCTGGAAATGCCGTACGACATCGCCTATGGCTACAATGCCCTGGCCAACATCCAAACTCAAACGGGCGATTTTGCCGAGGCAGAACGCAATCTCGATCGTGCCCGCGGAATGATTCTCGCCTCCGGCTCCAAAACGCTGTTCAGGTCGTATCTCACCCACGCGGCCAACCTGATGAAGGCAAAAGGCAATTACCGCGAGGCGGTAAACCTTTTAGAGCAGAAAATCACCCTCACCGACTCCATTTACCAATCCAGCAGCATCAGTAAAATGGCAGAAATGCAGGCCGTTTACAGCCTGGAGCAAAAAGATCAGGAAATCAAACTCATGGCGTTAGAAAAAACGCTACAGGAAGAAGAAATCTCGCGGCAGCGGTGGTTTGTGCTCTTTTTAACGTTTGGCATTTTGCTCATAGCCATCTCTACAGTTGTGTTGTACCTGTTCTACCGGCAGCGCACGGAATCCAACCAGGAGTTGCTGCGGCTCAACAAAAACATCTCCGAGCAAAAAGAGGAAATTCAAACCCAGACCGAGGAGCTGCTGGAAGCCAACCAAACCATTGCCAACATCAATGTGGATCTCGAAAATCGCATTGAGCAGCGCACCCGCGAACTCTTGCAGGCCTATAAAGAACTAGATACCTTTTTCTACCGCTCTTCGCACGATTTCCGCAGACCAATTACCACTTTCCTGGGGCTGGCCGAAGTGGCCAAAGTAACGGTGCACGATGCCGGGGCGCTTCAGCTCTTCCAGAAAGTAAGCGAAACGGCCAACAATCTGGATCGGATGTTGGTCAAACTGCAATCCATCAGCGAACTGGCCGTGGAAGACCAAATTGCCCTGCCGGTAGACGTTCGCAAGATGGTAGACGACCTCGTGTTTACCCGGCAAAATGAACTGCTCGCCAAAAACATTAAAGTGCTCAGCGAGGTCATCGGCCGAGAAACCATCATTACGCAGGCCACCTGGTTACGGTTAATCATCGATAATCTGCTGGAAAACGCCATCCAATTCGCCACGCCGCAAGATCCGGTCATCAAAATCATGGTGATTAACGAAACCTATCAGTTCAATCTCTACATCGAAGACAATGGCGAAGGCATCGCCCCCGAAAACCAAAGTCGCATTTTCGAGATGTACTTCCGCGGCAGTGTACGCTCCAAAGGCAGCGGCCTCGGCCTGTACGTGGTAAGAAAGGTGGTGGAACGGCTGCGGGGCACCATTCAAGTTACCAGCCAGCCGGGCGCCGGCACAAAAGTGCAAATCGCTTTCCCGGTGGTGGCATCCAACGTGTAAGCAAACAGTAGGCAAAGCAATCCAAACCACATAAAAAAAGCCCCGCTGTTGCAGCGAGGCTTTTCGGTTTAGGTGTAGGGTAATGCTATAATGAAAAACTGCCGCCCGAATTCCCGGTCGCAGGCGGCTCGGGTGCCGGTGTGGGTGCCGGAGGGGCTTCCACCACCGCAGGCGTTGGCGCAGGTGCAGCTTTTGGAGCCACTGCTTTTTTAGGTGCCGACTTCTTAGGTGCGGGCTTTTTCTTTGGGGCTGCCTTTTTAGGCGCCGCTTTCTTAACAACTTTCTTCTTCGCCGCTTTTTTGGCCACCTTCTTCACCACTTTTTTGGCCGACTTCTTAGCCGCTTTCTTCACCTTCTTAGCAGCCTTCTTGGCTACTTTCTTAGATGCTTTTTTCGCTTTCTTTTTTGCCATAGCAGGTTCTAATTAATGGTTTGGTGTTTCAACGTTCACTACAGGTTGACGATATAAATTTAATGAAACTTTATAGCGAATAACAAAATATTCATTGGAAAATCTTTAAATGTCTCACGCCCGGCAAACCGGGCCACCCCCGCGGCAGGTTTCATTTTTGGGTGTGCCCCGCCCGCGGCGGGCGGGTCGCGCCTTCCGCTTTTACTCCTCGCCCGCGAAGCGCGGGCTGCGGGGTAACCGCTTCAGTCGCTCACACTGCCCGGTACAAAGAAGATCGGGTACCCCCGCGTAGTACAGGCTGGCCTCTGCCTGGCAAAAACGCTCTGGGCAGAAACCCGGCCTGCTCCTTCGGTTCTTTATTCATGTTCTTGGCGAACGCGGAGGCGGATATTCAGCGACCGTTTCCAGCTTATGTTTTGATCTCCTGGTCGATCAAACGTAAAATGTTAACAATCCTTCTCTTGAGGACCTGCGACTGCAGGTTGGCCGAATTATTCAACCCAATCGATACACTGACTATTCCCTCAAACCTTCCAGAAGTTAAGATCTTATCAAGCCCGGGTGGCCGCGATGACATGCCCAGTCGCCTCATGCTGCGCTCCGGCTTTTCCAGCGCAAAAGGAGCAGGGTTGTCACTCCTATACAGCACATCCAGAGCGTCCCGGGCAATACCCATTTCCGCATAGCTGGGCACGATTAATTCATCTACAAGTTTTGCCCATCGCTTTTCCACTTCTTGCACAGCAATCACTTCGGACGACCAGTTCGTTAACAATCCTTTCAATTCTTCATTTTGGATCAGTCGGATATTCCCCGAAACAAAAAGGTCGTTGACAATCGGATCAAAGGTTGGATCATTCAGCAACAACGCCAGGCGGGCCATTAAGCTATCCCGATTTACCCGCGCAGGGTCATCGATATAGTTTAACACCTGATGGGAGGCGTTGATCATGGCCTCACGCGTTGAAATTTTTTCTTCGATCTGGACAAGATTGGATTGATACTCTTTTTTAAGTTGAATCAATATGTGTTGCTCTTTTTCCCGGTCTTTCCGCGCTTCATTCCAATTATCGATTGAAAACGCGATTAGAATACCAATAACCACAAGCAAGATCTCACCAACCGAGTAGAACAAGTATCTCTTCAACTTCCTTAACCTGATGAAATTAAGTCTTCGGGGACCAAAAAATCTTGTCATTTTCCGAACGCGGTTGGTACAACAAGTGAAAAAGGTAATCAACGTTGGCCGAAGTTTCAAGGCAGGGTGCAACATCATCCGAAATGCTAGCTGATGTGCAGTCCACGCGGTGTCTCGGGCGTTGTTGAGCAAAACAGCCTCACAGGTCTGGGTAATTCTGTGTTTCAATCGGATTTTGAAGGAATTCCGAGGTTTTCAAACACAAGCACCCGCTAACAAAAGCAATTTTTCGCGGTAACAACCGGCAGCACCTCCGGTAGTTCAGCAGGCTACTTTCAAGCCTTGTATTGAATAGACAACACCCGTTATCCGCCCAGTCAGATTCAGTTGTTGGCATACAGTTCTGGTACGTTCAGAAGCCGGATACCGCAGATCCCTCTGGCTTGGTTTGGAGGGAGCACATCACCCAGCTACCCCAACCTCGAAAAGCCCGGTTACTTGCGCTCGTTTTTCTTGCGTGCTTCTTCGCTGGCCTTCATGGCTTCTTCCAGCTTGGCCATGAACTTGGATTTCTTGCCGGTGCCACCTGAGGCAATCAGTTTTTTCTTGTGTTCGTCCATCACACGTTTGATTTTATCCTCATCCACAAACCGCTTGATAATGGCCTGTTGGGTAAAAGTAACGAGGTTGGAAACGAAATAGTAAAAGCTCAACCCGGCCGAAAAGGTGTTCATCACAAACATGAAAACAACCGGCATAATGTACGACACCTGTTTCATCGGCCCGGTAACCGAGCTGATCTGGTTGTTTTGCCACGTATATACCAAAGTGGAAATTGTCATGAGAATGGTAAACAAGCTTACATGCGATCCATAAAAAGGAATAGAAAACGGCAGGTTTATAATGGAGTCGTACGTGGACAAATCCTCCGCCCACAAAAACGACTGCTGCCGAAATTCAATACTCACCGGGAAGAAATAGAACATCGCAATGAGAATGGGCATTTGTAACAACACCGGAATGCAGCCGCTAAACGGATTTACTCCTGCCTGTTGGTACAGCTTCATCTGCTCCTGCTGAATTTGCGCCATGTTGTCGCCATACTTTTCTTTAATCAAATCCAGCTCTGGTTTGAGTAAGCGCATCTTGGCCATGCCCAGGTACGATTGATAGGAGAGGGGCGCGAGCAGTAGTTTCACGAGCAAGACCAGAATCACGATCATCAACCCATAGTTCGAAATAAATCCCTCGAGGAAGGAGAACACCGGCACCACCAAATACCGGTTCACCCATTTCACCGGGGGCCACCCCAGGTACAGGTTCCGGTCAAACTCAGGGATGTTGGTTTGCTGCAGGGTGGAGTACTCGTTCGGGCCAAAATAATAGCTGTAGGTCGACTTTCCGCTCAACACGTCCGCGGCGGGGATCAATGCCTTCACTTCCGTGTCCTTCACAATCGCTTCGCTGCCAGGATATCCGTACGTACGCGCATACCCACCCGAAAACGAACCGCTGGCAATGATGGCGCTCACAAAAAACTTTTGCCGGATTGCGAGCCATTGCAGGGGCTGACTCAGCGTGGTTTCTTCTACATCGAGGGAGCTTTCACCTAAGCCATCAAAGCCCTGACCCGGGGCGTAGTAGTTAATCGTGGTTTTCAACCGACTGTCGTTGAGGTCTTTTTCCACCAGCGGGGTTTGATTTTTCCAATGCAACGTAAGCAGTTCGTTGGCTGCCAGGGCGTTGCTTTCGATCCGGTACCGTACCTGAAAACCGGCGGGCGCCAATGCATACGTGTGCCGCACAAACCGGCCGTCACCCCAGGTGGCACTAAACGTTACAATCGTGCTATCGCCTCGCTTCGACTGCGCGGCCTGATAGTACAACGCATACAGATCCACCGTTTCGTTATCTAAACGGGTAGCCAGCGAGAGCGAACTATTCGATTGCGAAATCAGCACCAGCGGTTGCTGCGTGTATGTTTTAAAGTTTTTCAACTCGGCCGATACCGGTGTACCGTGGTTGGAGAGCACCAGTTTGATGTCGGCATTCTCAATTGTGGTAAACAACTCCTGCCCGCGCAGCAGTGCGCCCACGTCGCCAAGGCGCGCCAGCGCCACGGTATCGAGGGCGGCCGCCTGCGGTTTGCGCTCGGCCGTGCGTACGGTGTCCGTCACTTCCGCTGCGGTAACGGGCGGCGGCGGTGCCGTGGTGGGTCCGGCAAAGAAATAAAAATACACCATCAACAGCAGTGCAATGAGGGTAAAGCCAATGGCTGTGTTACGATCCATGAAATGCGTTTAGAAAATTGTTTTTTTATGTTGCAAGGCAGCTTCTACAAACCGAACGAACAGCGGATGCGGGGAAAGCACCGTGCTTTTTAATTCCGGGTGATACTGCACCCCGATGAACCAGGGGTGATCTTTCAGTTCCACGATCTCTACCAGTCCGGAATCCGGGTTTACACCGGCGGCCTTTAATCCGGCCTCCTCGAACTGTTCCAGATATTTGTTATTGAATTCGTAGCGGTGGCGGTGGCGTTCGTGAATGGTGGTGTCGCCATACACCTGATACGCTTTGGTTCCTTTCTTGATTTTGCACGCATACGCCCCCAGTCGCATGGTGCCGCCTTTGGTGGTGATTTTCTTTTGCTCTTCCATCATGTCGATCACCGGATGTTTTGTCTTCGGATTTAACTCCGTTGTGCTGGCATCCAGCTGTAACACATGGCGGGCAAATTCTACCACTGCGCACTGCATCCCCAGACAAATGCCGAGGAATGGAATCTTCTGCTCCCGCACAAAGCGTACGGCCTGAATCTTTCCTTCTAATCCGCGCTCGCCAAAGCCGGGGGCTACCAGAACGCCATCCAACTGGCCGAGAATGTTTTTTACGGTCACCTCGTTGATCTCTTCCGAAGAAATCCACTTCACGTTTACCCGGCAATCGTTTTGCGCACCGGCATGGATGAACGCTTCCGCGATGGATTTGTATGCGTCGGGCAGGGAAACGTACTTACCCACCAAGCCGATCGTTACTTCCTGCGAGGGGTTTTTGAGTTTACCCAGAAAGGCTTTCCATTGGTCGAGGTCGGGCTCCTGCTTGGTGGTTACCTTCAATTTCGAGAGCACGCGCTCATCCAGTTTTTCTTTGCGCATCAGCAGGGGCACATCGTAAATGGTGTCGGCATCTATCGCCTCGATTACCGAGTTCAGGTTCACGTTGCAGAACAGCGCCAGCTTCTTGCGGATTTCCAGCGGCAGTGGGTGTTCGGTCCGGCAAACAAGAATATCCGGTTGCACCCCATAGGAGAGGAGTTCCTTTACCGAGTGCTGCGTGGGCTTGGTTTTCAGCTCTTTAGCTGCGTTCAGGTAGGGGATGAGCGTGAGATGGATCACCAACGCGTTGTTGGCGCCTAAATCCCACCGCACCTGGCGCACGGCTTCCACAAAGGGCAGCGATTCAATATCGCCAACCGAGCCACCAATTTCAGTAATCACGAAATCGTATTGACCACTCTCGCCCAGCAGGAAGAGGTTCCGCTTGATTTCATCGGTAATATGCGGAATCACCTGTACGGTTTTGCCCAGGTACTCGCCTTTGCGCTCTTTGGTGATGACATTATTATATATCCGGCCAGTCGTGATGTTGTTGGCCTGGGAAGTGGGCACGTTTAGGAATCGCTCGTAGTGACCCAGGTCAAGGTCGGTTTCCGCGCCATCGTCCGTCACGTAACACTCGCCGTGTTCGTACGGGTTAAGCGTGCCCGGGTCTATGTTAATGTAGGGATCAAACTTCTGGATGGTCACCGAAAAGCCGCGGGCTTGGAGAAGTTTACCGAGCGACGCAGAGATAATCCCCTTCCCGAGGGAGGAAGTTACCCCACCGGTAACGAAGACGTACTTGGCAGAAACAGACATGGGCAGACAAAATCCGCGCAAAGGTAGCCGAATTGAGGGATTAGAAAACCGCTAAATTTTTAAAATTTTTCAGTTTTTCTGAGATTGTGCGTATGTTTGGCGGATGTGGTGTGAGGTTACAAAACTGCAGCACTCTGTATTTAATTGATGAACGCCTGAGCCTGGTGAGTTTGTTAAAAAGACTAGTTATTACGTGCATAGCTTTTTTCTCAATTGCCTTTGCAATCTCGTTCACCGCATCTGCGCAAACCGCTACTGCTACGCAGGCGCGGCATGAAACCTTGGATCAAGACGAAGTTCAGGTTCGTTTCGACAACAACGTGGTGTTTAACCCAGGGCTTCCAAGTATCACAGGCTTTACTGTTCGTGTCAATGGCACTGCGGTAACGTTGGTAAGCGCGGGTCTGGTTGCAGCAAATACAATCTTTGTTCGTTTCAGCGCGACGTCCGTGACCGGAAACCCGGTTAGTGTTCCTGGGGTCAACCCGGGTAACACCGTTACGATTTCTTACGATGGCTCCGGCAATTTGCGCACGGCGGTTTCTCTCAATCCTGTGAATACTTTCACAAATCTTGGCTCACAGAATAATGCGGGGCCGAGTTGTGCCGACTTCAGTTTCAATCAGCAGGGGGAATTTGATCCCGGTAACGTAGACATTTGCGATCCTGTTCGACCGACACCGTTCTTCGAGTATATCATGTCAAAGCGATACAGGAACAGTTCATTGTATAACCCGATTAACGCTCGATTGAGAGTGGCTTGGGGCGACCCCGGTAATTCAGTTACAAATTATGTGTTTAGTGAGAATTTTTCCGGAGGCCGATCGTTCATCCGGGTCAACCCAAATCAGGCAACCCAAATCCCGGCGACAAACTTCAATTACCCTAACCCAGATGGTGTCTGCGCCTACACTGCCACAGTCTCGCCAACCTTCTTCGTGTCGGGTTTGAACTGCCCAATTGGTGCTTTGGTTCAACAAAGAACCTTTCAGTCCTATAGCACCGATAACCGAAACACTGGTCTTTTACGTTTGAACGACAACCCCGTTAACTCGCGCCTGGTCTGCTTGGGAACCAACGCTAACCTAAATTTTGTTGACGCGACAGATTTGAACTGTCGAGCGGGTATCGGCCTGCCAAATCCATCTCCTAACGAGCAAAGGCGTTGGGTACGTTTTGTATATGGCTTCCCGGATGCAGGTCCAGGGTTAAATGTTCCTAACGTACGTGTTAATGGAGTGAACCTCACAGACGGATCGGGTAATTACATCGGCCCGGTGGGTGGTTATGTGGTCCCAGGTGCAGGTGGACCTGGCGTTGAAGATTTTCTTGGGGTTGTTGAGGTGCCAGCTAACGTCACAGTGCCTACGCAATTCACGCGGAATATCCAAACTACCTCTACTTCGGGCCAAGTTGTCGGGCAACGTTTTAACGTGACCATGCAATATTGGAACGTCTGTAATCCATATAATTTTACGATCAGTGGTCAGGAGGAAATCGTAAACTTTGTGGAAATTATCGGAAGTCCCAACCCGCCAACAGTTAACAATCCTTCACTTTGTGAAACAGCCGGCACAGGGAGTTATCTAATCACCGCCAATGGAGTAGGCGCTGGTACACTTACCTACACCTGGTACCGCGACGCAGCTCTAACTCAGGTATTGCAGGCAACCAGCACGGATAATAACTTTAACGTTGCTACGGAGGGCCCGTTGCCGCGCGTGGCGACAACGGTATCTGCAAGTACAACGGAGCAGCGGTTTGTGACCGTCACCCAAGGAAGTAACAATTGCACCAGTCAGCCCGCAACAATTACTATTCGGGTAGACGATCAAAACACGGCCGGGGTGATTGGCCATCCTCTGGGCGCAGGCCCGACGTTCACCGTCTGTTCTGGAACCGACCCAGCCTCGTTTTCAAATAATACTTCTGGCACTGGGGGAGGCCCGGGTGGGACTTTTACGTACCAATGGCAATCAAGTCCAGACGGGGTCACATATTCAGACATCGTAGGCCAGACTTCCGCCACTTTCGACCCTGGTGCTTTGACCGCCCGAACATTTTTCAGACGGCGGGTAAGGTCAGGGAATTGTGCAGATGTATTCTCGAACTTTTTTGAATTTCGTGTTGATACTCCCGTCACCCCGGGTTCAATTGGTGCTGACCAAACCATCTGTGCTACGCCGGGCGACCCAGCAAACCTGACACAAACTGGCGCGCCAGGTGGTGGAAACGGATCAACGTATGCATTTCAGTGGGAGGAATCCACTGTTTCTGCGGCGGGCCCCTTCAACACCATTACCGGCGCTACCGCAGCCACGTACAACCCACCGGCGGGTGTCACCGCAACGACGTTCTACCGCAGGCGCGTGACTTCTGGTGTCTGTACGGCGGATGGACCAGACCCGGGCACAGACCCGGACAATATTGCTTACTCAAATGTGGTCACGGTAACGGTGCACCAAACAATTAATCCAGGCTCCATTGGAAATGCGCAAACCCGTTGTTCAGGGCAAGATCCCAACGTCATCACAAACCTTTCGCCGGCATCTGGCGGCGATGGTTCAAATTATGCCTACCAGTGGCAACAGGCCACCGCATTGGCGGGCCCGTTTTCGGATATTGTTGGTGCCACGGGTCTGACCTTCGATCCGCCCGTGCTTACGGCTACCACGTTCTATCGCAGGCGGGCACGGTCACCGGGCCCGGTAGCCACTACGTGTCCCGAGGAATTCACTAACGTGATCGAGATCGCGATTAACCCACTCCCAACCGCGGCAAATCCCACCGGTGGAGGTTCCGTTTGTTCGGGTAACCCTGCCCCAGACATCAACTGGACGTTGACCGGCACTCCTCCGTTTAACATCACGTACACAACAACCCCAGGTGGGCCGGTAACCGTCCTGGCTTGGCCATCAACTACGTTCACGATTACCGGACCTTCTCCGATGGTGAACACAACCTATCAGATCACATCACTGACCGACTTCAATGGTTGTGTGGCTACCGCAATGGGCGGAACGGCCAGTGTAACCATCGGTGGAGATGCGCCTAATTTTGACACGTTCCCGAGTTTAACGCCTTCGTTCACGTGCGCGGATGGCGCCTCTACCGCTGACCCCCAGTTGAATTTCAGCTTACTCCCCGCGTCTACAGCGGCTGGTACGTATACATTAGTCTATCGGATCAACGGCGGTGCCAATCAAAACAGAACATTTTCGGTTAATTTGGCCAATGGCGATCCATCTGCTCCAATTACATTCACAGAAGCGGCTTTAAACTCAACTACGCCAAGTCCGCACGTAATCCGCCTTGTCTCCATTCTTACACCTGCGGGCTGTCAAACAACGTTTAATACAGATTTGAATTTCACGGTAAATCCACGTCCGCCTGCGCCCACGGGGGCAGTGAGTGGGATTGCGTGTAATACCGCCGCCACCGGGGCACCGATTAGTGTGACCGACCCCGGCGCTGGATTTACGATCGTATGGTCGTCCACCGCAGCACCAACCTTTACCGCCGCGGCGGGCGTTACCGGTGGTACTCGCGGCAATACCTTCACCCCAACCAGCAATGCATCCGTAACGTACCATGCATTTACTCGGTCGGATTTAGGGCCTACGAACTGCGTGAGTTCTACATCCTTGCCCGTACAGCATATTCAGGATGTGCCACCCACAACGGCCGCCGCTGGAGCAGATCAGCAGAATTGTACCGGTACGTTCATTTTGGCGGGTAACCTGCCGAATACCGGTATTGGGGAAGTAGGAACGTGGACGGTGCCCGGTATTGCATACATTCAAAACTTCTCGGCCTACGCCAATGGAACCACCACTTCCGCTGCGGTAAACGGCTGGACCATCGATACTTCAGCGCCGGGCACATTTGCCGGTGGCCAAGGGTCGTTTAATGTGCAAAGTAATGTTTTTGAAGCATCCAATCTCGATGGTTCTGGAACCGGGGGCGTAGAAGTAGTATGGCGCAGTCCGGTCATCTCCGGTACTTTTCCAAGCCTAAACATTTCAGCGGCGCTCTCCAGTGCCGGTGCATTGGACGCAAGTGATTATCTCCGCGTTTTTTATCGACTCAATGGCGGTGCCGAAACCCTGCTCACGAACGGTAATCAAACGGGTGCAATTACGGGAACGGTAACCGCAACCGCTACCGGCTTAAATGTCACCTCCAGCATTCAACTGGTCATTCGCGCGCGGAACAACGCGGCAGGTGAAATTTATCGGTTTGACAATATTTCCATGGCGAACGCGGGTGCGGCAACCGTGGGTGACATCAATACCCGAAATACCACAGTAACCGGCCTTCCGGTAGGTGTGAGTACGCTGACGTGGACAATCACCTCTCGTTTTGGTGTCTGTCCGAGTTCGTCAGACAATGTACTTCTTGAGCGATATCCGCTGCCGTCCGTAGTTAATCTTACCCCCACACTTTGCGAGGATACATTTGGTGGCGGCTCGGCCGCGGGTGTTAACCTTACAACGTATAATGCCTCGGTAATGGGTGGAACGCCCGCCAATACCGTTGTAGAATATTACCCTTCTTCGGCCGACCGGACAGCCGGAACCAACCAGATTTTGGCTCCGATCACAGTCACAAATGGCTTGGTTCGCTTCACACGTGTGAGAAACACATTAACGGGTTGCGTAAATGATGGCACAATCACCTTCACCACCCGCACGCTGCCGGCAGTAACTAATCAGACTGCACAGGTTTGCGAAAACTTCCCACCCGGTTCGAATCAACGCACGGGCTTTAACCTGACCTCATTTGAAAATGCCATTACCGGTGGTGCCGCGAATCGCGATGTCGAGTGGTATACGGATGCGGGCTTAACCGCCTTAATCCCCGCGGGCGTGGCCTCCGGAGCTGAACAAAACTACACGGTCAACGCAGACATTACGTTGTTCGCCAAAGTAATTGACACGGCTAGTCCTACCACCCCGCAATGCTTCCGTTCGGCTACGCTCACTTTAGACTACCAGCCACGTCCGCTCGATAATCAGATCACCGACGGTATCGGTACCACCTTGGGTGCATCTTATTCCATATGTGCCAGCGGCAACCTTGTGTTGTTGCAAATCAATCCCGGCCTAAATGCCGGCTCAACATACCAATGGACAATTCCTCCGGTTTCCTACCCGGGCGAATTTGAATTGCTGTCAGGCACCACCGGGTTCTTTGTTATTCTTCGCTTCCCGAATTCCACCAACCCCCCGGCTTGGGCAGGTGCTTCAAATTACTCCACAGGCGAAGTTGTTGCTTTCTCGGGCAACCGCTACCGTAGCTTAGTCAACGGTAACGTCGGCAACACACCCAACACTAGCCCCGTACAATGGCAACTGCTTTCAGTCAATTCGCTGTATACCGCCGCAGGCATCCCCATCTCAATCCGCGAAACGCTGGGAACCGCTGGTTGTTTTGGAAATACGATTACCACCAACGTGGTGGTGGAGGCTTCACCCCCCAAGCCAATCATTAGCGGCCCCAGCTCAGTATGCGAAAACCAATCAGGGGTAGTATTTAGTATCTCAAACCCTGTGGCCGGTACCTATTCTTGGACTTTGCCACCTGGTGCAACGATCACCTCGCTGCCCGTAACGGCGTCAACGATTACAGTTCAAATGAGCACATTCGGTGGTAGCGTTGGTGTAACGCACTCCAGTGGCACGGGCTGTACCTCTCCTGCAGCCGATCCGCTGCCGGTAACGGCGGTATCGCGACCGTCAATAACCTCGTTGCCCACTGCTACCCTCTGTAGCGGTCAAACTGTTTCCGCGGTACGAACACTCACCTCCAGCATCGTGGGCACCACATTTAATTGGCAGGTCATTGCCATCACCGGTTCGGTTACGGGCACTACGGTAGGGAACACCGCTTCTGGTGTTACGGCAATAGCCGAAACGCTTACCAATACATCTGGTCTGGTGGCTACCGTTACGTACCGGATCACGCCTATCGGCCCCTTACCAAATAACTGCGCGGGTGCAACGCAAGACTTGGTGGTTACAGTAAATCCCGAACCTGTGCTGGTGGCCGGCCAAAACAAAACAATTTGCAGTAAGGATTTGGTAGGATATGAGATCCGGTTGTCACCGTTGAACCTACCCGCGGGAACGCGTTTCAATTGGCCTGATCCAGACGGCGCAGGTCCCGCTACATCGGGCAGCAACGTGCTCATGGGCACTGCGGGCACCATTCACATCAACGATCAACTCACCAATACGACTACCGCGCCAATCAACGTGGTGTATGTGATCACGCCAGTAAGCGGCGCGGGTTGCACTGGTGCTTCGCAGCCGGTGACGATAACCATTAATCCTGAGCCCGTAGGGCAGAACGACGCTTCTTTTGCTCCGGTGTGTAGCGGCGCGACGGTGAACTACAATTTAGTAAACAACGTAGCCACGCTCGGAAACAACCTCACGCTCGGAACAACATTTCAGTGGGTCGCGGCGGATAACCCGGCGGTAACCGGGGAGAGTTTGGTTGCGCAAACCGGCAACACTATTTCGGATGTCATTACCAATCAAACGGGCTCGGCCCAAACGGTGGTGTATACCGTTACACCCCGAAACGGTACTTGCGTGGGGAACGACTTCACCGTCACGATTTCGGTCAACCCCGAACCGGTATCAGCCGATGGCGTGGCCACCCGTTGCAGCGATCTGCCCACCGGCCTCACGCTCACCACAACGGGTGGCGCGGCGGCCGCAACTTGGACAATCAGCATAAATGCCAACGGCCTTACCGCCAGTGCGGGATCACCCGTGAGCGGTGCGGGCCAGGCGGCCAATGCCATTGCGGATGATGCGTGGACGAACACCACGCTCAATCCGGTGAACGTTATTTATACGGTAACGCCCGTGAGTCTGGCAGGATGTTCGGGTGCGCCGCGCACAATCACGTTAACGGTAAACCCCGAGCCGGTAGGTTCGAGCAGTGGGGTTACCCGTTGCAGCGATGTAGCGGTAGGGGTGAGTTTGACCACGAGTTTGGCTTCAGTGGCTGCGGCCACGTACAATATTTCGGTGAATGCGAATGGGCTTACGTTGAGCGGAGGCATCAGCTCCGCGGGTACAGGTCGACTTGCGAATGAATTGGTAGACGATGTTTGGCGCAACACGGGCACTGCTCCGGTGAATGTAGAATATACGATCATTCCGGTGAGCGGTGCAGGCTGCGCGGGCGATGCGTTCACGATCACCGTGATGGTTAACCCTGAGCCGGTAGGTGTTGTGGGTAACATCATACGCTGCAGCGATGAGGCGGTAGCGTTCAATTTGGGCACCACGGTAGGATCGGTGGGCGCGGCTACGTACAACATTACGGTAAACCCGAACGGGTTGACGCAGAGTGCGGGTACCCCCAGCGGTGGCACGGGCAAGTTGCTGACGGAGTTGGCAGACGATGTATGGCGCAACACGGGGCTGACGTTTGTGAACGTGATTTATACGATTACGCCGGTGAGTGGAGCCGGCTGTGAGGGCGATTCGTTCACGGTAACGGTTCGTGTGAATCCGGAGCCGGTGGGCAACAACAGCACGGCCACGGTGTGCAGCGATGTAGCGGTAGGTGTGAACCTGACCACGTTGGGCACAGCCGTAGCGGCGGCATCGTACAACATTTCAACGAATGCGAACGGATTGACGCAGAGTGGTGGCACTCCTTCGGCAGGTACAGGCCGCAGCAATACGGAGTTAGCAGACGATCAGTGGACCAATCAGGGTTTAGCAGCGGTAAACGTGGTGTACACGGTCACTCCGGTGAGTTCAGATAACTGCTTGGGCGATCCGTTCACGGTAACGGTCACGATCAACCCGGAGCCGATCGGCAATCCGGTAACGACTACCCGTTGCAGCGATGAACAGGTCAACGTAACGTTGAGCACCAGTGGAGCGGCGGTATCGGCTACGAGCTACAACATACTGGTAAATGCGAACGGACTGACCCAAAGTGGAGGCACGCCAAGTGGTGGCACCTCGAAGGCGGCCAACGAATTAGTGGATGATATATGGCGCAACACGGGCCTGACAGCGGTGAACGTGGTGTACACGATTACTCCGATCAGTGCGGCGGGCTGTGCGGGCGATGCATTTACGGTAACGATCCAGGTAAATCCGGAGCCGGTGGGCTCCAGCAGTACCGCTACGCGTTGCAGCGATGAAGTGGTAGGAATTACGTTGTCTACGAGTGCGTTGTCGGTAGCGGCAGCGACGTATACGATTGCTACCAATGCGAATGGATTGACCCAGAGTGGCGGTACGGTGTCGGCAGGTACGGGCCGGGCCGACAATGAATTAGCGGATGATGTATGGCGCAACACGAGTTTGAACCCGGTGGATGTGGTGTACACGGTTACGCCGGTGAGTGCGGACAACTGTGCGGGTAATCCTTTCACGGTAACGGTAACGGTTCGTCCGGAGCCGGTGGGCACAAGTTCTACACTTACAGTGTGTAGCGACAACGCGGTAGGAGTAACGTTAACCACCAGCCCGCTGGCGGTGGCGGCGGCTACGTACAACATTGCGGTGGTATCGAACGGGTTAACGCAATCGGCCGGTATTGCAAGCGCAGGCACGGGCCGGTTGGCTACGGAGTTGCAGGACGATGTGTGGCGGAATACCACCAACAATCCGGTGGATGTGGTGTACACAATTACGCCGGTAAGTGCCGCACCCGCTTCATGTCTGGGCGATGCATTTACGATTACAGTTACGGTGAATCCGGAGCCGGTGGTGGCAGCTGCGACGGTGAGTGGCATTTGCAGCGACACGGCCGTTGGGTTTACGTTAAGCGCGGGTACTTCGGTGCCGGCTGCGACCTATAACATTTCAGTGAATGCGAACGGATTGACCCAGAGTGCGGGTACCATTTCGTCTGGCACGGGCCGGTTGGCCAGTGAATTGGCAGACGACCGTTGGACGAACACGACGGCCTTGCCGGTGGATGTGATTTACACGATTATTCCGGTGAGCGCGTCTCCGGCCTCGTGCCAGGGGGATGCGTTTACGGTTACGGTGCAGATTTTGCCCGAGCCGGTGGTGGCCTCCAGCAGCGTTACGCGTTGTAGCGATGTGGCGGTAGGGGTAACCTTGAGCGCGGGCACCGCGGTGGCCGCAACCACGTACAACATTTCGGTGAATGCCAATGGCCTCACACAGAGTGCCGGCACCAACTCAGCTGGAACTGGGCGCCTGGCGGCGGAACTTGCAGACGATGTATGGACCAACACCACACAAAATCCGGTGAACGTGGTGTACACGATTACTCCGGTTAGTGCAGCAGGTTGCGAGGGCAATCCGTTTACGGTAACAGCTACGATCAACCCCGAGCCGGTAGGTTCGAGCAGTGGGGTTACCCGTTGCAGCGATGTAGCGGTAGGGGTGAGTTTGACCACGAGTTTGGCTTCAGTGGCTGCGGCCACGTACAATATTTCGGTGAATGCGAATGGGCTTACGTTGAGCGGAGGCATCAGCTCCGCGGGTACAGGTCGACTTGCGAATGAATTGGTAGACGATGTTTGGCGCAACACGGGCACTGCTCCGGTGAATGTAGAATATACGATCATTCCGGTGAGCGGTGCAGGCTGCGCGGGCGATGCGTTCACGATCACCGTGATGGTTAACCCTGAGCCGGTAGGTGTTGTGGGTAACATCATACGCTGCAGCGATGAGGCGGTAGCGTTCAATTTGGGCACCACGGTAGGATCGGTGGGCGCGGCTACGTACAACATTACGGTAAACCCGAACGGGTTGACGCAGAGTGCGGGTACCCCCAGCGGTGGCACGGGCAAGTTGCTGACGGAGTTGGCAGACGATGTATGGCGCAACACGGGGCTGACGTTTGTGAACGTGATTTATACGATTACGCCGGTGAGTGGAGCCGGCTGTGAGGGCGATTCGTTCACGGTAACGGTTCGTGTGAATCCGGAGCCGGTGGGCAACAACAGCACGGCCACGGTGTGCAGCGATGTAGCGGTAGGTGTGAACCTGACCACGTTGGGCACAGCCGTAGCGGCGGCATCGTACAACATTTCAACGAATGCGAACGGATTGACGCAGAGTGGTGGCACTCCTTCGGCAGGTACAGGCCGCAGCAATACGGAGTTAGCAGACGATCAGTGGACCAATCAGGGTTTAGCAGCGGTAAACGTGGTGTACACGGTCACTCCGGTGAGTTCAGATAACTGCTTGGGCGATCCGTTCACGGTAACGGTCACGATCAACCCGGAGCCGATCGGCAATCCGGTAACGACTACCCGTTGCAGCGATGAACAGGTCAACGTAACGTTGAGCACCAGTGGAGCGGCGGTATCGGCTACGAGCTACAACATACTGGTAAATGCGAACGGACTGACCCAAAGTGGAGGCACGCCAAGTGGTGGCACCTCGAAGGCGGCCAACGAATTAGTGGATGATATATGGCGCAACACGGGCCTGACAGCGGTGAACGTGGTGTACACGATTACTCCGATCAGTGCGGCGGGCTGTGCGGGCGATGCATTTACGGTAACGATCCAGGTAAATCCGGAGCCGGTGGGCTCCAGCAGTACCGCTACGCGTTGCAGCGATGAAGTGGTAGGAATTACGTTGTCTACGAGTGCGTTGTCGGTAGCGGCAGCGACGTATACGATTGCTACCAATGCGAATGGATTGACCCAGAGTGGCGGTACGGTGTCGGCAGGTACGGGCCGGGCCGACAATGAATTAGCGGATGATGTATGGCGCAACACGAGTTTGAACCCGGTGGATGTGGTGTACACGGTTACGCCGGTGAGTGCGGACAACTGTGCGGGTAATCCTTTCACGGTAACGGTAACGGTTCGTCCGGAGCCGGTGGGCACAAGTTCTACACTTACAGTGTGTAGCGACAACGCGGTAGGAGTAACGTTAACCACCAGCCCGCTGGCGGTGGCGGCGGCTACGTACAACATTGCGGTGGTATCGAACGGGTTAACGCAATCGGCCGGTATTGCAAGCGCAGGCACGGGCCGGTTGGCTACGGAGTTGCAGGACGATGTGTGGCGGAATACCACCAACAATCCGGTGGATGTGGTGTACACAATTACGCCGGTAAGTGCCGCACCCGCTTCATGTCTGGGCGATGCATTTACGATTACAGTTACGGTGAATCCGGAGCCGGTGGTGGCAGCTGCGACGGTGAGTGGCATTTGCAGCGACACGGCCGTTGGGTTTACGTTAAGCGCGGGTACTTCGGTGCCGGCTGCGACCTATAACATTTCAGTGAATGCGAACGGATTGACCCAGAGTGCGGGTACCATTTCGTCTGGCACGGGCCGGTTGGCCAGTGAATTGGCAGACGACCGTTGGACGAACACGACGGCCTTGCCGGTGGATGTGATTTACACGATTATTCCGGTGAGCGCGTCTCCGGCCTCGTGCCAGGGGGATGCGTTTACGGTTACGGTGCAGATTTTGCCCGAGCCGGTGGTGGCCTCCAGCAGCGTTACGCGTTGTAGCGATGTGGCGGTAGGGGTAACCTTGAGCGCGGGCACCGCGGTGGCCGCAACCACGTACAACATTTCGGTGAATGCCAATGGCCTCACACAGAGTGCCGGCACCAACTCAGCTGGAACTGGGCGAGCCGCAGCAGAATTGAGCGATGACGTTTGGCGCAACACGGGTGCGGTACCTGTAAATGTAGTATACACAATTACTCCGGTAAGTGCAGCAGGTTGCGAGGGCAATCCGTTTACGGTAACAGCTACGATTAATCCAGAGCCGGTAGGCGTTGTGTCAAGCACGACGGTTTGCTCAGATTTAGCTGCTGGAATCAATATCTCCACGCTGGGTACAGCGGTGCCGGCTGCAAATTTCACGATTGCAGTTAATTCCAACGGTCTCAGCCAAAGCGGCGGAACATCCTCTGCTGGCGCCGGTAGATCTGCGACAGAGATTGCAGACGATCGCTGGACGAATATCACAACAGCGGCGGTGGACGTGGAGTATACCATCACTCCATTCAGCTCAGCTCCTGCAAGCTGTGCGGGCGATGCATTTGTAATCACGGTAACGGTAAGCCCCGAACCCCGTGGTTTCAACGACATCACACCTACAACCTGTAGCGATGTAGCGTTTAATTACGACCTGACAGCAAACGTGGCGAATACCGTAGCGGGCGGCAATAACCTCACCACGGGCATCACGTTTTCGTGGATTGCCACTGCCAATCCCAACGTGACGGGCGAGAGCCTTGCTCCACAGACGGGAAGCATCATTAACGACATTCTGAACAATATCACCAATACGGTGCAGGTAGTGCGTTACACAGTAACGCCAACCGTAGCTGGTTGCGTGGGCGATCCGTTCACGGTAGATGTGAATGTACAACCCGAGCCCCGCGGCTATACCGACAATAGCCCGATTATCTGTAGTGATGCCGCTGTAAATTATGACCTCGTAGCCAACATCACCAATACGGTAGCTGGCGGCAACAACCTCACCGCCGGTACGACCTACAGCTGGGTAGCGACGGCAAACGGTAGTGTGGCGGGCGAAAGCACAACCCCGCAGGCAGGAAACTCAATCAACGACATCCTGAATAATGTGACCAGCATCAATCAGATCGTTGAATACACCGTTACACCAACCAATGCAGGTTGCGTGGGCGATCCATTTGTGATTCGTGTTAACGTGCGACCGGAACCTGTAGGCCAACCCGATAATTCACTCGTGGTGTGCTCGAACAACGCGTTTACCTACAACATTCAAACAAGCAACATCGACTTGAACAATGCCGTGCCGAGCCGGTTCACGTTTACGGTATCGTCTTCGAACGAAACAGCTGTACCTACACCCACAGGCTTAGACCGTACGGTGGCTAGCAGTTTGCCGATCTCGGGTAACTTCCAAAACCTGTCGGGAGCAGACGTTATTGTATCCTATAACATTACTCCTTTTAGCACCAGCGGCAATTGCGCGGGCAATCCGTTCGTGGTGCAGGTTACTATTCAATCGCAGCCGACTGCGAACCCGCTGACCACTCTCACGGCGTGTAGCGATGAAGGGCTTAATGTAAACTTGCAGGCATTGATCACCAACAGCCTGGCTAGTCAGTTTCGCTACACGGTATCATCCAGCAACCCGCTGGCGGTATTCCCGGCAGCGAACCGAACCGTGGCCACCGCGGCACCGATCACCGATACCTACACCAACCTCAGCAATGCGGACGTAACGATTACCTACACCGTTACACCGGTGAGCACTGCGGGTGCATGCGCGGGTACACCTTTCGATGTGCGCATCACCATTCACCCGGAACCGTTGGGGATAAGCGTAACCGATCCGATTTGTGCTACCTCGCTAAACCATGACTTGCAAGCACGCCATGTGTCGGTTACGGGCGGTAATAGCTTGCCCGCTGTCTTTACCTATACCGTAAGTTCTTCAAATCCTGCGCCCAATCCGGCAGGGGTGCCACCTGGCCCTGACCGCATTACCCCGAGCGCGGCACCGATTACGGATGCTTACGTGAATAACTCGGGAGCAGCCGTAACGATTACGTATTTGGTTACGCCCTTCAATGCGGCTAACCCTACGTGTGGCGGCACGCAGTTTACCTACACCGTTACGATTAGTTCTACACCTGTGGGTGTGTCTTCCACCGAATCTGCTATTTGCTCTGACGTTGCGTATTCCATCAATCCGCAGACCAACGTAAACACACCGCCGGGTAATAGCGTGGCGAGTACATTCACGTGGACGGCCGTGTATGATCTTGGACTATCCGGTGGAGCCGCCAGCGGAACCGGTCTGATCTCAGAAACCATTACGAACAACACCACCGGCGTGAAGAATGCGATCTACACCGTGGTACCCAAAGCAGGCAATTGTACCGGTCCTTCATTTACGATCACCAAACCGATTAACCCGGAACCCGTGGTTGACCCTAGCGTGACGCCGCGTACAACCTGCAGTGATGTGGTCTCGGGCATTGTGTTGGCAGGAACAGCTACTTCAGAGGTGCCGAGTGCGTATGATATCAGCTTATTGTTTAAAGATCCGGATTTGGTGGGCACGCCAACGGCAGGTTTGGCACTGGCAGCGAATGCACTTCAAAACAATCAGTTCACAAACCGGATTCGTACCAATGGCTTGTTTGTGCGTTGGAATGTAACTCCCTACGGCCCGCTGGCACTTGGCGCATGTCAGGGCAATCCGTTGGTGGTACAATTGGAAGTGTTGCCCGAGCCGGTAATGGACCCCGGTTTGGCGAACCTTAATGTCTGTAGCGATGTCGCGAACGGCATTGAGTTGATTACCGATGGGATTTCCGCAACCGCCACTTCGTTCTATGTGAATACCGTGGAGGTAACCAGCCTCGCGATAGCTCCCGGCGCAACCGTGGGTGCGGTGGCAGCCAAGCCTGCCAACGTAGCTCCTAACTCTGACCCGATTACGGGCGCGAAAACCAGAAACGCCATTCGTAATGACGTGTTTACGGTAACTACCAACGTGGCTGCGGCCAGCCGCACCGTGGTGTACAATGTTACACCTCGTACAGGTAATTGCTTTGGCGATCCGTTCAACATCAATCTGGAGATTCGTCCGGAGCCTGTCATTCAAGCCACGGTTACACCTCCGGTGTGTTCGGATGTGCCCTTCAATATTTCGCTTACCCAACAACCGACATCTGTAAGCATTGATTCGTATAACATCAATTCCATTAACTGGGATTTGTTGCCCGCACCGGGCTTACAACCGGGTGCATCTAATTTTGCAACCGGCGTACAAGATGTGAATGGACCAGGCGCGGCCGGTAACTTGACAATTAATGATCGGTATACCAATGCTACAGATATAGTTCTTAAGGCACGTTACACCATTACGCCAACTTCGCTTGACGGGTGCGTTGGAGATCCGTCACTTACAGAAGTGGATGTCTCTCCGGCAGCTACGGTAGCTACAGGTCTGGATCGGATTGTATGTAGCGATGCCGTCTCGGGCATCGTGATTCAGGATCAACGCACCGCTACCGGTGTGGGCTTCCCGGCGCAGTCGTTCCGGGTAACACCCAATGTGGCTTCAACCACCGGATTAGATATTAATCAATTCAACCCAGCGAGCCGCGTGGTGAATGGTGCATCTTCAACAACAATTCAATCGGATGACTTCATAAACCCGACTAACCAGCCCGTTACGGTAAACTACGTGGTGGAAGCATGGACCGGCTTGAACGCTACGGGTTGTACAAGCTCACGCACCATTGGACTCACCGTGGAGCCTGCGATCATTACCAACCTTGCTTCCGCGATGAACCTCAGGCCGGATATTTGCGCTGGTGATGTAACCGAGATTGTACTTGGCTCGCCATCGAATCCTACACCCGCGGGCCTCACGGCTCCGTTCAGTTCTCCTACGGATATCACATTCAACTACACGGTAACGGGCGCATCCGTAGCGCCGGGTTTCAATCTACCCGAAGCTGCCCCGAACAACGTGATTCAGCAAACGATCAACAACAACACAGATAATCCAATCACAGCCACCTTCCGGATTACTCCCATAGCGGCCAATGCGCGTGGCGGATTGGGCTGTACGGGCACACCTACAGACGTGCCAGTGATTGTGCGGCCGAAACCACGGATGTCTGCCAGCACCTCGAACATCACGATTTGCGAAGACGTGGCGCTTGAGGTGACGTTGAACTCAACCACCAACTCCAATTCCGGTTCCGTTACCGGCGCAGGTCCGGTGGAGTTTGATCTGCAAAGTATTTTGGATACGAACACCGGCAATCCGTCTACGTTTATCACGGTTGCATCCAATCCGGCTGGGCCTAACGTGCCGCCTTGGTTTGTGTTGAATGATGTGCCGGTAAGCACAGCATTAGGGCAGGAGGCCATTCGTTATCAATACCGACCGCAGTTTACGTTGGGTGCTGCCACCTGTTTAGGCGACCCCATCGGCATCACGGTAACGGTTAGCCCGCGCCCGCGTATTGCACCCATCGCCAATTTTGATGTATGTAGTGGTGTGCAGTTCGAACAGAACATCACGGTGCAAGAGGCTGATCCTGCGCTTACGCTGATTTCCTGGACCGCTGCGGTAACCACGCCCAGCCCGACTAACGTAACCGGCGCTGCTGGTGGTGCAGGCGACCAACTGACACAAGTGGTGTTCAACCGCAACCCGGACGCCGCGAAAGTAGTGTACACCTTCCGCGGCAACGCATTCGGGTGTATTAGTCCTACACAGACACTTGAGGTAGATGTCTTCCCCGAGCCGCGCATGCAAGGTTTGGCGCGCTCGTTCAATATTTGTAATGGTGCTCCTCTAAACATCAACTTGCAGTCCACCAGCAGCCCGGCCATTACCTCTTTCCGCTGGACGGTAGACAATGGTGGAAACACTGATTTGTCGGGCGGTGTCGCGAATCCGGGTCCGAGTTCGGTCATCAACCAGACACTGTCGAACGCGGGCACATCACTGGGCACCTACACGTACACCATCACTCCGTACGTGATCACACCTACGAAGCAATGTGTGGGTTTGGATGGCATCACTGCGGTAAATGTGGCGCCTCCGGTTGTGGGAAGCCTTGTGAGCAGCGATGGCGATAACTCCGCATTTATTTGTGAGAACGGGCGCGACTTCCTCTTCTTCGAGTTTGATGGTTTACCCCTGTTCGAGGCCGTGTACACCGATGGTACAAGCGATTTCACGCTTACCCGCCAAGGCGCCATCCGCGTGTTGCAGGTAAATCCGGCTACGACCACCACCTACACCTTGAAGTCGTTGCGCGATGGATTTGGCTGTTTTGATGCAAATCTGAATACGCCTTCCAACCGCCCGTCGGTAACGGTGAACGTAGGAGTAACCAATGCCAATTTTGATCTGATTACTCCGGCCATTGCATGTAGCCCGTATCAGGCGCAGTTCCAACACAACCAGGTGGCGGGTGTAAACTATACCTGGAAATGGTTCGATGGTGTGGCAGATTCTACCTATATGGCTGGCAGCAGCGTGGCCAATCAGGTGGTGCGCCACACGTTCTTCAACCCCTCTCCGAATGGAAACGTACGATACAAAGTTTATCTCGAATCGTTCCTTGATAACAACTATCCCGGTGGCTGTCTAAAAACCACGTTCCGCGAAGTACAGGTATACCCCACAATCAGTACCGGCGTGTTTCCGGATAAGAATGTGATTTGTAGTGGTGAAGACGTAACGTTTACCAACTCCTCGCAGGGCGTTACCCAGAGCACCTGGTTCTACCGGCCGCAAGGTTCCACCCAGCAGCTCGAAACCCGTAGTACCTCGAACGTAACGTACAAACTGGAAAACACCTCCACCTCTAATCCGCTGGTGATGGAAGTGGTGTACCGCTCGACCAACGGCAATTGTCCGGCGCCAGATGTGGTCACGCCAATTACCGTATATCGCGGCGTAGCTCCGAACTTTGCAAACACACCGCCTACGCTTTTTGTAGCCGGTAGTTCGCGCACCACCATCACCAATACTTCCGTGCCGGTGGACAATGCCGACTTTAGTTACGATTGGGAATTTGGCTTGAATGCAAATCCGGGTACGGCTAACGGTGTTGGGCCGTTTAACCTGAACTACTCCACGCCCGGGCCGAAGGTGCTGCGGTTAACGGTAACGAATCGAGCCGCACAAACTGCAGGGTTAACGTGCGTGTCGTCCATAGAAAGAACAATTCAGATTGCCGTGCCCCCGTTGATAGCCGATTTCGTGGCTACGCCGCTGCGTGCGTGTTTCCCTACGGACATTACGGTAACCGAGAATCAGGCCACGGGCGATGTGTTTGAGTGGCGCGTGTTTGATAGTAATGGCCGCGTAGCCGCAGTGTCGAATGTGGTGTTGCCGGTGTTCCAGATTCCGAATCCTGGCCGCTATACCATACAGTTGACCACACGAAATACGTTTACCGGAGACCAGAGAACGGCACTGAGAGACGCTGAAATCTTCCCCAAACCGGTGGCCTCCTTCCAGTTGCGCCCGGATGTGGTGTACGTGCCGGATACTGAGCTTACCACGTTTAACTTCAGCGAAGGCGCAAATGAATACGAGTGGGCCTTTGGCGATGGGGCAACGTCTATCGATCGTGAGCCCAAACACAAATACAAGGTGGAAGGTCGATACGATGTGCAAATGATTGCCATGTTTGATCACGGCGGTGGTGTGGTCTGCTCCGATACACTCACCAACAAAGTCACAGCCAAGCAGGGCGGCATTACCTTGTTGCCCAACGCCTTTACGCCCGACCCCAGTGGTCCGCGCGGTGGTGTGCCGGGTGGTGCAGGTACCAACTCCTTTAACGATGTGTTCTTGCCTATCGTTAAAGGGGCCGAGGAATTCAACATGCAGGTGTTCGATCGTTGGGGGAACCTGATCTTCGAAAGCAACAACGCGCAAGTCGGCTGGGACGGTTACGATCGGAACGGCAGACTCATGCCAAATGGGGTGTATGTGTATAAACTTACCTTGCGATTAAGTGATGGCCAGCGAACAACGCAGATCGGGGATATTACATTAATACGGTAATTCTTTATCTTTGATGGCCATGAACCTACGCCTGTTGTTTGTATTTGTGATTGCTTGCTCTGTGGCGAAAGCGCAGGATCCACAGTTCTCGCAGTTTTACCAGGCGCCGCTATACCTTAATCCCGGATTCACCGGGATCACCCAGCAACAGCGATTTGCGCTTAGTCACCGCCTTCAGTGGCCTAACCTGCCGCAGACGTTTGCTACGTATGCCGCGAGCTATGATATTTTCGTGCCCGAGCTACGCAGTGGTTTTGGATTTATGGCCACCACCGACAAGATGGGATCGGCCGGCTGGCGTACCACTACTGCCGGGCTGTTGTACAGCTATAAGATCAAGCTGAACGAGAAGATCGTTTTTTCGCCGGGCTTGTATTTTGGATATGGCATCAACGGTCTCGACCGAACTCGCCTGAGCATGGGCGATGGTCTTGAATTTGATGGGCAAACGTTGGATCCGGATGTGTCTCGTATCGGCAATCAGCAGTACTTCGATTTTGGCTCAGGATTCCTGCTCTATTCGCGCATCCTCTGGCTCGGGGCTTCGTTCTACCACATGAACACACCCAACCTGTCGATTTTGAACAGCGTGAGTCGCCTGCCGATGAAGTCGACAATTCACGGCGGGGCCCGCATTAACCTGCGCGGCTCGTCCATCCGCAGTAGCAATGCCCGCATGTCGTACGTCACACCTTCGTTCATTTTCCGACACCAGGGCCCCATCACCCAGATGGACATTGGTGTGAACTACCATGTAGACCCGGTTTCGGTGGGAATTTGGTATCGCGGCAAGCCTTGGGATGAGAACTTTATCGGTTCCATCAACCAGGATGCCTTGATCTTTACGATGGGGTTGTATCTGAAGAATCTGGCCATTGGATACAGTTATGATTTTAACATCTCCGAATTGTCGGCCGCTTCGGGCGGGGCCCACGAAATTTCGCTGGTGTACGAGTTTTCGGCCAAGCCCATCAGCCGTCAGGTGAAAAAGAAAAACCGCCTGATTCCGTGTCCCACCTTTAACAGCAAAGCCAACTTCTGGAACTAACGCCCAGCCGCTGGGCAGTGCTGCGCTTGGCAGATTCTCCGTACTTTTGCCGCGATGAATTTGCGTTCGCATCTTGAATCAATTCCCGCCATGGCGTGGGTGGCCGAGGCCGCCCGTGATTTGGGCTATCCGTGTTATGTGGTGGGTGGTTTTGTGCGCGACATACTGTTGGAACGGCCGTGTAAAGACATCGACTTTGTATGTGTAGGCAGCGGCGTGGCGTTGGCCGAGCACGTGGGCCGGCGGGTAGGGGTGCAGCCGATTGTTTTCAAAAATTTCGGTACGGCCAACATCACCCATGGCGGCTATCAATTGGAGTTTGTGGGTGCCCGCAAAGAATCGTACCGCCACGACTCCCGCAAACCGATGGTGGAAGATGGAACATTGGAAGACGACCAGCAACGACGCGATTTTACCATCAACGCGCTGGCCATTAGTTTGAATGCTGAAGACTACGGTACACTGATCGATCCTTTTGGGGGCGTTCAGCACTTGAAGCAAAAACTTATGGTCACCCCGTTGGTGCCGGCTACCACCTTTTCGGATGACCCGCTGCGCATGATGCGGGCCTGCCGATTTGCGTCGCAACTGAACTTCGATATTGATGGCGATGCGTTTCAGGCGATGCAACACATGGCCGACCGCTTAAAGATCATCTCGGCCGAACGCATCACCGATGAGCTCAATAAAATCATTTTATCGCCTGTTCCTTCGTACGGTTTCAAATTGCTTTTTCACAGCGGCTTACTTAAGCACTTTTTCCCGGAAATGGTGGCCCTGCAGGGCGTGGAGTATGTAGACAACAAAGCCCATAAAGATAATTTTTACCACACGTTGCAGGTGCTGGACAACGTGGCCAAGATGTCGGACGACTTATGGTTGCGTTGGGCCGCGATTTTGCACGACATCGCCAAGCCGGTTACCAAGCGGTTCGACCCCAAAGCCGGCTGGACATTTCACGGTCACGAAGAGCGCGGCGCACGCATGGTACCGGGTATCTTTCGAAGGATGAAACTGCCGATGAACGAGAAGATGGAGTTTGTGAAGAAACTCGTGCGGTTGCACTTGCGCCCGATTGCGCTGGTGAAAGAGGAGGTAACCGATTCTGCCATTCGCAGGCTGCTGTTTGAGGCTGGCGCAGATGCCGATGCGCTGATGACGCTGTGCCGGGCCGATATTACCTCTAAAAATGCGGAAAAAGTAAAACGCTACCTGCGCAACTTCGAGCGCGTGGCCGAGAAGATGGTGGAAGTAGAGGCCAAAGATCATGTGCGCAACTTTCAACCGCCGGTTACCGGCGATGAAATTATTCGCTACTTCCAGCTTACCCCTGGCAAGATAATTGGTGAACTAAAAGAAGAAATTAAAGAAGCCATTTTGGAAGGTATAATTCCTAACGAACGAGACGCTGCCTGGCAGTATCTGTTAACCATTGCCGAGCGCAGGAAGATAGCCAATCCGAACTTGGCCCCGAAGTAAAACACGTATCACAATCAAACATAAAAGAGTCATGAAATATCTGGTAATTCTCCTACTGCTGGCCACCGGCACATTTGCACAAAACAAACAGGCAAACACAAAAGGAAAGTCTCAGCCGGAGGCGCCCGCCCAAAAGCCCGCAGAACCCCCGGCGCAAGAGCAGCAACAGCAAGTGGACCCGTTCATTGCCCACTTCTTTAAGAAGTATTCGCTGGCGTTGCAATTTAATGACTACGATGTGGCAAAGGATGCCTTGTATGATGTGATTGTGGAAGCTCCCACCGATAGTTTACTTACCTCACTTACATTGCTGTATTACGAAAACCAAAAATATACCTCTGCCTTTTTGGTAGCGCAGGCCATGCTGCAGCGAAACCCGAAAAATCTCACCATGTTGGAAGTAGCGGCTACATCGGCTGAAACCGTTGGCATTTTAGATCGGTCGCTACAATACTACGAGAGCCTCTATTTGCTTACGAATAACCTGAATACGCTCTACAAAATTGCGTTTATTCAATACGATCTGAAACGGTTTGCCGAGTGTAAAACAAACGCGGAGATTCTGCTCTCTAAGCCGGAATTGGAGGCGAACAAGGTGCTGTACAACGATGCCCAGAACAAGCAGAAGGAATACTCGATGAAAGTAGCGGTGCTCAACCTGTTGGGAATGACCAAATTAGAGCAATCGGATAAAGAGGGCGCCCGTAAGGCGTTTCAAGATGCCCTGGCGCTGGCGCCCGATTTCGTCTTGGCCAAACAGGGCATGGAAAAAGCGAAATAGCATGCAACCTTCTTCCGGCGGGCGGGTCTTTTGTGTAATTTAATTGCTTGCTGGCATCGGAAGTAAACATACATGGGGATTTAATTGACCGCTGTCGGCTGGGGGATAGGCACGCGCATTTCCGGATTTACCAGTTGTACAAAAGGGCGATGTTCAATACCGCCTTCAGGATCACCGGTAATGAAGACGAAGCGGAAGATGTGCTGCAGGAATCATTCGTGGCGGCTTTCCGGAGTTTGGATTTTTATCGTGGCGATGCACCGTTCGGGGCGTGGCTGAAACGTATTGTCGTAAACAAATCAATCACGTGGCTGAAGAAACGCAAGTGGGATCGGCTTCCTGAAGATGATCGTTGGGATGTACCCGAAGAGCTAACGACTGATGAAACGGAAAACTTCCCCGCATCGGTTGAGCAAGTAAGAAAGGCGATTGACGCGCTGCCGGACGGCTATCGCACCGTACTCTCACTCTATTTGTTAGAAGGGTACGATCATGCGGAGATTGGTGAGATTCTGGGGATCAGCGAATCTACCAGTAAAAGTCAGTTCAATCGGTCGAAGAAAAAGTTAAAAGAGATCCTTCAATCCAAGATATATGAAACTCGATGAATTTATCCGTGCCCACCGCGATCAGTTCGATGGCCGCGAGCCGGGCGACCGTGTCTGGAAGGGCATAGAAAGTACCCTTCACCCCAACGTGTTCAGTTGGAATTCACTTGTTGTGTGGCGGGTGGCGGCCATTTTGTTGTTTGGGGTTTGCGCGTTTCTGTTGGGCAACCGTTGGCCTGCCGCAGGCGCAACCGGTTCGAACCGCGAGCTTACCGAGCTTACGCAGTTTTATTCTTCTGAAATTGCAAAGAAGGTTGCCTTGATCAGTACGTTTGAGAACCGGCTGGATGAAGATCAATTTTCGCAAGAGCTGCGTAAACTGGAAGCGATGTATCTGGTACTGGAAGCAGAATTGAAGCGCACGCCCAGCCGCGAAGTAATCGATGCGCTGGTGTTAAACATGCTTGTGCGGATTGACCTGTTGAATCAACAAATCAAAAAACTGGAAGACACTCAGGCCGCGGCGGGCACCGCCACGCCTACGGTAGGTGTGTAGTAAGTTCCTGAACCAGTAGCTGCACCTGTTTCATAAACTGCTCCACGCGCTGCCGGTCGCTGCCACTGCCGCTGTTTGCAAGTTCCTCGAGTACCATGGCTTCGGATTTTAAATCGCCTCGACCCAACATGTCCAGCGAGGGCTTCATGCGATGGATGGTGCTGGCCATTTTTTTCTCATCTTTTTGTGCGAGGGCGATTTCAATTTCATGAATTGACCGGGGCAGCGACTCGTGAATTGTACCCAACATCTGGCGAATAAAGGCGGGATCGTTATTACTCACCTTTTGCAGGTATTGCAGATTGATGCCGCTGCGGGGGGTACCGTTGTTGGCTGTAGTTGGCGCTGGCGAGCTTACGCGAGTCGCGCGCATAAATGGCGTTAGGGCGGCAAACAATTCGTGTGGCGTAAACGGCTTGCTCACACAGTCGTTCATGCCTACTTCTATGCATTTCTCGCGCTCTGCCGGATTCGCGTTGGCGGTAAGGGCAATAATAGGCAGGTGGCTTAACGCCTCCGTAGCGCGGATTGCGCGGGTAGCTTCGTACCCGTCCATCACCGGCATTTGAATGTCCATGAGCACAACATCAAACTTCGTGGCCTTTAGCTTTTCTACCGCAACGTACCCGTTCTCCGCCAAATCAAATCGGCAGTTCATGTTTTTGAGTACGCTGCTGGCGTACAGTTGGTTAATGTCGTTGTCTTCCACCAGCAACACGTGGAGTCCGTGCAGATCATGCTGATGGGGTGCACTGCGGTCTTGGAGCACCTGTGGCAGATCTGAGGTTTGCCCGCGTTTGAAATTGATTTCCACCACAAACTCTGAGCCCTCATGCTCCCGGCTGCTTACGCGGATGGTGCCGTGTTGAAGTTCTACCAACTGGCGCACGATGGTAAGACCCAAACCAGTGCCCCCAAACTTCCGGGTAATGCTGGCATCAGCCTGGCTAAAGCTTTCGAAAATGGTCTGCAGTTTTTCAGCCGGAATGCCAATGCCGGTATCGCGTACGGAAAACACGGTATGCCACTGGCTTTTGCCACGCGGTTTTAATTCGCACCGAACAAACACATAACCCGATGGGGTAAACTTAAGCGCATTGCTGATCAGGTTAACCAGAATTTGATTCAGTCGCACCGGGTCGCCCACGAGCACCGGGTTTCCTTCGAAGTCTTTTTGCAGCAACAGTTGTATCCCACGCTGCCGGGCTTGCAGGCTGTATTGATCCAGCAGGTTCTTGAGCAGATCGTTTAGGCTGAAGCCGATTTTCTCAAACTTGAGCTTTCCGGACTCGATCGAGGCCAGGTCAAGGATGTCGTTGATGATTACTTTCAGGTTCTCCGATGAACTGCGGATGGCATTCAGGTAGGTAGCTTGTTCCTCCGTTTTGGGAAGTTGATTGAGCAGCGTGGCCATCCCGGCAATGCCGTTGATGGGCGTACGAATTTCATGGCTGATGTTGGCCAGGAACAACTGCCGCGCCTGTTGCGCGCGCATGAGCTCCGCAGCGTCTTGCTTCCGCTGCGTAATGTCACGGCAATCGAGGATCAACCCCGGTATTTTGTTCTTGTTTTTTAGATTGATGGAGTTAAACTCCAAAAACTTAAACGAGCCATCTTTGCAACGAAACTGAAATTCTACTCCGGCCGTGTACGATTTTCGGCAACTGGCGCTGAATTGTTTTTTGAACTCGACCAAGCCCTCGGGTTTGATGAAATCGAAAAAGTTTTTCTGGATGAGAAAGCTGGCCCGGTAGCCCAACGTTTCATTTACCGACCGGTTGTGATAAAGTATGTTACCCTGATAATCAACCACAAAGATGATGTCCGACCCATCTTCGACCACCGCCTGGTAGAATTTCCCTTTGCGCACATACTCGTTCAGGTTCATATGCCGCGTTGCTCCATTTCTTTGAGATAGCGATAAATAGACGATTTGCCAATGTCCAGCCTGCGGGCCACATCCAACACATTGTTATCGTACTTATTCAAGTAATTGCGGATAATGCGGTAGGTGTAGTCTTGCAGCGACATTTCCTGCATCAGAAATGCCTGATCGCCCGATACCGCGTTGAACGTGATGTTCTCGGCCGTAATCTCACTGTCATCCGCCATTACCGCGGCCAACTCCACCACTGATTTCAATTCGCGCACATTGCCCGGAAAGGGATAGCCGAGAAGTTTCTCCTGAGCTTCCTTCGACAACTTCAGCCTTTGCATTTGGTTGTCTTTAACAAACTGATCGAGGAAATACTTGGCAAGCACTAAAACGTCTTGTCCGCGTTCGCGCAACGGGGTGAGATGTATAGGTAGGCCAATTAACCGGTAGTACAAGTCTTCACGAAATCTTCCGGCCTTTACTTCTTCCAACAGGTTTCGGTTGGTGGCCGAAATGACCCGCACATTTAACTTGATCTTGTCGTTACTGCCCACGCGCGTGAGTTCCCGCTCTTGCAACACCCGCAGCAATTTGCTTTGCAGACTAAGTTCCAGTTCGCCAATTTCATCCAGAAAGAGTGTGCCGCTGTCGGCTTCCTCAAATTTGCCAATACGTCGTTGGGCGGCGCCCGTAAAGGCACCCTTTTCATGGCCAAAAAGTTCGCTCTCAATTAACTCTTTTGGAATGGCCGCCAGGTTTACGGCCACAAACGGCTCTGCTTTACGGCTGGAGTTGTAGTGAATAGCCTTGGCAATTAACTCCTTACCGGTACCCGTTTCGCCCGAGATGGAAACGGTGATGTTGGTCTTCACGGCCTTTTCCAACAGGGCAAAGGTCTTTTGCATGGCGTCGCTCGATCCGATGATACTCTTGCCGAAATCGTATTTGATGTTCAGCTCTTGTTTGAGATGATCGATTTCTTTGCTGAGCGAGCGCTGTTTGCGCGCGTTTTGGATCGAGTTGAGGATCCGGTTTTTTGCGTCTTCGTCTTTCGAGATGTAATCAAACGCTCCGGCCTTCAGGAGTTCTACCGCCGTGCCGATCTTTTCCTGTGCCGAAACCACAATTACCGCGGTAGCGGGGTTCATTTCCAAGATGGAGGCCAGTAGTTTTTCGCCGGAAACGTCGGGCAGCGAATAATCAAGCGTAACTACATCGGGTTTCTTATGCAGGTGCTTTATCAAATCTTGCCCGGTGGCGAAGAAAGTCACCTCATAGTCCGGATTTAACTCCAAAACGTACCGCAAAAACCGGGTGTAAGTCGGGTCGTCTTCCACCACAAAAATCTTAACTGGGTCTTTTTCGTACATAGGAATCGCAAACTTAACGCCTCAGTGCTTTTCGGATTTTATTTTACCTTTAAAATTAGAATTTATTAAAGACATTTGAGCAGGTTTAATCTTTCTGTTAATGATGATTCCGGCATTCCAATCGCTGCGCGACCACGAAATTGAACTCTTGCTGAAGGCTCCGCTGCTGGCCAGTATCCTGATTGCCGGAGCCGACGGCCATATTGATCACAAAGAAATGAAGCAGGCCATTCAACAGGCCCAAAAGAATGCAAGCCGGGCGCGCGCCAGTTTAACCGAGTTTTATAAAATGGCGGGTGAGGATTTTGAAGACAAATTGAAGATTCTTATCGCGGGTTATCCACTTGAATCGGAAGCACGCAACCATCTGATTGTCGATGAGTTAACTCTACTTAATTCAATCTTTAAAAAGCTACCCAAAACCTTTGCCCAGGATCTGTACCAAAGCCTTTGCGACCTCGCCCAGAGCGTGGCTACTTCCTCCGGTGGCGTGTTTGGGATGAACACCGTAGGCCAGGAAGAAGCGAAATGGGTGAAGTTGCCGATGCTCCAGCCGCCCCACGCGTGAGCGCCTTTTCGCTGTTCGAGAAAGCCCTGATTCCCTTTCGGCTCGTGTTTATCATGTGGCTAACGTTTGCCATTCAATTCGTAAACGGGTATAACTTCGTTTTTTTGGGTGTGAAGCCCCGCACGGTGGAGGGGTTGATTGGCATTTTAACCGCACCCATGATGCATGCCAACGTCCTGCACCTGTTGGGTAACACGCTACCGGTGTTGTTTTTAGGTGCGGTGCTTTTTTATTTCTACAGCTCCGTATCGCATCGGGTGTTCTTTTCCTGCTACCTCATTACCAATTTACTGGTGTGGATTTTCAGCCCGAATGTAAACTACCACATTGGGGCTTCGGGCCTGGTCTATGGATTGTCGGCTTTTCTTATTCTGTTTGGATTTTTTCGTAAGCAGGTGGGTTCGTTGTTGATTTCGCTGGGCGTATTTCTGGCGTACGGGGGTATTTTCTATGGAGTAGTGCCCACGCGGCCGGACGTTTCGTGGGAATCGCATTTAGCAGGTGCCCTTGTGGGGATTTCTACGGCCGTTTACTTTCGCAGGAAATAGTTATGGACAGTGCCGCTAAGGCCATCATGGCCGATCTTCAGAAAAAGAAGTTTGCCCCCGTGTACTTTTTGCAAGGGGAGGAAACCTACTACATCGATTGGATCAGCCAGTACATTGAAGAGCATGCACTTACCCCGGCCGACCGCAGTTTTAATCAGGTGATCCTGTACGGAAAAGACATTGCGATGCCCAACCTGCTGACCAACGCCCGGCGTTTTCCGATGATGGCCGAACGCCAGGTGGTTATTGTGCGCGAGGCCCAAGACATGGCCGACTTGCAAAAGGAGGCGGGCGCTAAACTTTTGCTTGATTACCTTAAAGCGCCCGTGCCGTCCACCGTGTTGGTGTTTTGCTTCAAGCACAAATCGCTGGATAAGCGCAAAGAGCTGGGCAAAAAAATCGATCAACTGGCTGTGAGCGCCACGTTTAAGAAGCCGTACGAAAATCAATTGCCAGAGTTTATCCAGAACTACGTTTCGCAGAAGGGGTTCCGCATGGAAGACCAGGCTGTGCGTGTGTTGGCTGAGTACGTAGGCAACGACCTGAATCGCATTGTAAATGAAATCGACAAGGTGCTGATCAGCAGCCAGCCCGGGGTGGCCATTACAACCCAGGAGGTGATTGCCAAAGTGGGGTTGAGCCGCGAGTACAACATTTTTGAATTGCAGAAAGCAATCGTTAATCGCGATTCGTTTTCGGCACAGAAGATTGTAAACTATTTTGAAGCCAACCCGAAGAAGAATCCAGCCATTCCGCAAGTGGCGTTTCTCTATTCGTTTTTCAGCAAGTTGCTCATGGCGGCCAGCCTGCCCGACAAGTCGGAAAAATCTTTGGTTAGTAATCTAAAAATCAGTCCGTTTGCCGCGCGTGAGTATAGTAATGCTTTGAGAAACTTTTCGCTGCACCAACTCATGGCGATCATTCGGTTGATTAAACGCGCAGACTTGCAGTTGAAGGGGGTAGACGCAGGCAACCAAACCGAAGGGCAAATTGTGAAGGAGTTAGTGGTGCAGATTCTGCGGTAGAAAGTGCGGCAGATTTTTTGCAGCCGGTTTATTCAGCGTAACTTTGACCACAATGTTTGGACCGCAACACGGCTCTTCTGGTTTATTTTTTTCGCCTGCTGTATCTCGTTTCTATTTCTCCATTCGTTGTAGTGCTGTGAAAACCATTGCGCTGTTTCTTTTTGGCTGGGTGATTGCCCCACTGGTATGCAGTGCGCAAACCTTGCAATCGCAAGATGAGAACTACCGCCAGTACGAGCGTGGTATGGAACTCTTTGCGTTGGGCAACTACGGTGGTGCTATTCAGCAGTTTCAAGACTACGCGCGCAACCCTGCGGTGAGTGCCACACGCGTGCCTGAGGCGCGCTACTATGCGGCCATGTGCGCAGTGCGGTTGTACCATGCGGCCGGAGAAAAACAACTCGAGCAGTTTTTGCAGGATTACCCGCATCATCCGCAAGCGGCGTTGGCAAACTATGAGCTCGGCAATTTCTTTTATAACGAAAAACAGTTTGAAAAAGCGGCGGCCAATTTCGCACGGGTAGATCTGCTGGCGCTCAACGCAGACCAACAACTGGAGGTTCGTTTTAAGTGGGGCTACGCCCTGTTTAACCTAAAGAAACTGAAGGAAGCAGGCCAGCAATTTGCTTTTGTGAAAAACCAAGGCGGCCAATATGGGCCGGCGGCAAGCTACTACGCGGGCTTCATCAGCTACCAGGAAGGCGATCATGCCACTGCACTTACAGATTTTAAGCGGGCTGAACTCAACGCATCCTACGCACAGGTAGTGCCGCATCTCATTGCCGCTGCACTCTATTACAACCGGCAGTACGATGAGGTGATCGCGTATGCCAACACCGTAAAAGACCGCGAGAACCTGACCAACGAAAGCGAAATCCGGTTGTTCATGGCGGAAGCGTATTTTAAAAAGAAAAATTTTACCGAAGCTTTCTCGGCCTACCGCGACTACTTGCAGGACCACGGGCAAGCCGACAAGGCCTTGTTCTACCGCGCAGGCGTAGCGGCCGATGAGGCCGGCAAGACGAAAGAAGCAATTGATTACCTGAAAAATGCAGCACTTGCCACCGACAGCCTTGGTACGTTTGCCTCATACCGGTTGGGGTATTTGTACCTAAAAACCGAGCAAAAACCCCAGGCGCTGGCCGCTTACGAAACCGCCGCGAAACAAGGGGCAGCAGTGTTAAAATCCGAAAGCCAGTTTCAAGTGGCGAAGCTATTGTACGACTTGGGCCGCCCGGACGAAGCCATCGCCCAGTTGGATCAATTTCTGAAGCAATACCCTGGAAACACCCGGGTAACTGAAGTGAAGGAAATCCTTTCGCAAGCCTATGTAAATGCCAACAATTACAATAAAGCCATTGAATATATCGAGAGTTTACCCAAGCGAGGCCCCGCCATCGATCAGGCCTACCAGAAGGCAACCTATTTGAAAGGAACGGAGCTTTACAACCAGGAGCTGTACCCCGAGGCCATTACGTATTTCAAAAAGTCGCTGGAGTTTCCGGTGAAAAAAAGCCTGGAGGCCGAAGCGAATTTCTGGTGTGGCGAGGCGTATTCCATCGGGCGCAAGTACGCGGAGGCGGCACCCTTTTATCAAAATGCGCTTGCTTCAAGTACAGACGCGGAGCTTACGGCCAACAGTCATTACGCCCTGGGGTATGCGTACTACAACCAGCAAGCCTACCCACGTGCCACCACGCACTTTACGCAGGTGGTTGATGCCGGGCGAATCGCCCAGGCCCGAAAAACAGATGCGTTGCTTCGGCTAGCGGATTGTAACTATATCGCCAAAAACTACTCGGAGGCGTTGGCGCTCTATCGCAAAGCCATTCAACAAAAAAGCACAGACAGCGATTATGCGTCTTTGCAGAGCGGAGTAATCTTTGGCATTCAGCGCAAGTATGCGGAGGCGTTAAGCGAATTAGATAAGGTGCTGGCCCGGCCCTCGCGTTACCGCGATGATGCATGGTTCAATCGCGGTCAAATCAACTTTGAACAGGGTAAATATGGTGCGGCCGTGGACGAGTACAGCCGATTAATTGATCAACCTACGCCCGGTCGGTTCGAACCCTACGCTTTGATGCGCCGGGCCGCAGCCAACTACAATTTGAAAGAATTTGGCAAGGCTGCGGACGATTACATTGCACTAATCAAAAAATATCCGGCTCATCCGGCCTCGCAGGATATTGTGGTGCAACTGCAAGAGGCGCTTACGTTGGCCAATCGCGGCAGCGAATTCGATGAGTATTTGGCGCTGTTCAAACAGGCGAATCCGGATGCCAAGGGAATTGAGTCGGTGGAATTCGAGGCACTCAAAGGGGTCTTCTTCAATCAACAATATGAAAAGACGGTTCAATCGGTAAAGACATTTTTGGTAAGCTACCCCGAAAGCGCCCGGGCTACGGAAGCCCGGTACTACCTGGCGGAGAGTTATTATCGCCTGAAAGACAACGCAAATGCACAAGCGGCTTTTGCCGAAGTCGCGTCCGATCCGGGGTTCAATCTCATCCATCGCGTGTACGCCCGCCAAGGGGAATTAGCCCTTCGTGCCGGAAACCTTCGGCCCGCGATTGCGAGTTACCAAAAGCTGGAACGCATCGCAGCAAATAAAAAAGATCTCTACACCGCCTCGGCGGCCCTTATGGAGACCTACTTCCAATTAGGGGTGTTCGATTCGGTTGCCTATTACGCCCAACAAATTGAAGAGCGCGCCAATGTAAACGCGGGTGCGTTGAACAAAGCCGCTCTGTATCGCGGCAAGGCGTTGATGGCGCAGGGCAAGTATGAGGAGGCCAAGGACGAGTTTATCCAAACCATCAACGCGGCGCAAGACGAGAACGGAGCCGAGGCCAAATACCTGCTGGGCGAAATCTTCTACCTGAGCAAAGAATACAAACGGTGTTTCGAAACGCTCATCGATTTCAATGCCGCCTACCCGGCCTATACCGAGTGGGTAGGAAAATCATTTTTGTTGCTGGCAGATAACTACCTGGCAACCAAAGAAACGTTTCAGGCGAAAGCTACGCTGCAATCGCTGGTCGATAGTTTTCCGTTGGAGTCGATCAAGGCACAGGCGCGGCAGAAGCTGTTGAATTTGAATGCGCCCGAGCAAAAATCAGTAGCACCTGATACCCTCGATAAGAAATGATGCGCCAGGTTTACATCGTGCTTCCGTTGTTGGCGATCTGTAGCGCCGCTTTTGCACAAGAGTGGGGCGGAGAGATCGAAAGTGTGGAGATTGAAATCATCAAGGAAAGACAACTCACATTGCCCCGCGCGAATCGGGCTTTCGACAAAGTACCACCACGGCCAGTAGAGCCGATTGAACCCCGACTCACGTACGACTTTCAACCGGTAAACTTCGAGGCGAAAAGTTTTGCACCGGTGTTGCGTCCGCTCCGCCTGAAGCCCGAAGAGCTAACCCGTCTGTATGGCCGTACGGTAAGTGCCGGGTTGGGAAATTACGCGTCTCCGTATCTGGAGGCTTCGCTCAGCACAAAGCGCAATAAAGACCGATTCCTCGCGGCCCGGTTCTTCCATCGCAGCTTTGGCACCGGCCCGGTGGGGGGTGAAAAATCGGCAAGCGGCCAAACGGAAATTGCTGCACTTGCCAGCAGCTTTGGAAAACAGGTAAGTGGGGGCGGAGAACTTCACTATGTGCACACCGCCGTAAATTTTTATGGATTCCCCAATCTTAACGCGGTGGCAGCCAACACGCTCGCGCAAAACTTCAATCGCGTAAAGCTGAGCGGCCAGTTTGAAAATACGCGGAAGGGCGATTTCAACTTCGATGCCGGTGGGTCTTTTGGTTATTTGGTAGACAACTTTAAAGCGGCTGAAAGCGAAGCCTTTATCTATGCAAATACGCAGTACAAGATCAATGCAACATCTGCTTTTCTCGCTTCCGCGGATTATGTGCTTATTGCCCGGCGCGATGAGAACGTGGATGCGAAGCCGCGGCACTTATTGCGCATTCGGCCGGTGTACCAGTTTGTGCCTGTAGATAAACTCACCGTGCAGGCAGGTGCGCAGCTGGCGTATGAAAACGATACCGTGGGCACCGGCAGCAACTTCCACCTTTATCCACACGCGCATGCACGCTATGCGCTGGCCAAGCGGGTGGAAGCATTTGCTCAGCTGTCTGGCAATATGGAGCGTGTGTCTTTGCATACACTTACGGCTCAAAACCCGTGGCTCGCACCCAACGTGCCCATTTTTCACACCAACAAGAGAATAGAGGTAGGGGGCGGGTTGCAGGGGGGCTCAACCCGTGGGCTCACGTGGTCGCTCGGAGTCTTCTCCGCGGCGTTGGATCACCAATACTTTTTCATCAACGATGCGACTGGTGCTAAATTCGATTTGAACTACTTCTCTAAACCGGTGTGGCGCACAAACCCATTTGCTGAAATCGGCTTTGCCAAAGATGTGCGTACCCAGTTCAAGTTTCGGTTCGATTATTTTGCTTACAACTCTTCAAGCCCCGGTTTTGTGCCTTGGCATTTACCTCAATACCGTACGGAAGTATTGGCCAATATCCTGTTGTATAAGAAACTGTTACTGCAAACCAGTTCAACCGTGTTGGGCGGCATTCGGGCGCTGGAAAACACCTCACTGCGTACCGTTGCGTTGCCCGTGGCGGTTGATTTGAATGTCAAGTTCGATTACCTGTTGTCCGACCGCTTTACGATATTTTTGAAAGGCGAAAATCTGCTGAACAGCCAGTACCGGCTCTTCCTGAATTATCCGGTTCGGGGCTTGCAAGTGCTGGCGGGTGCCACGTATAACTTCTGATTCCATTTTTTTACGTTATTTTGTAGGATTAACAGATAACACATGGCAAAACGTAAGACAAAAGCGTCCAGTCAACCGAAGTCCAAGTCGATTGAAAGCGATGATGATAGTTTTGGATTACCAGAAATTGAGCCTCAGCCGTTAAGCGAGCAACCCGAAGCGGCCCCGGCAGCATCGGAACCGCCGGTAACTGAACCCGCATATGAGGCGCCTGTGTTTTCCACACCGGAACCAACGGTGGAAGCAGCACCAACCTACACTGCGGGCGAAACGATTGAGTTTACGCGCCCTACGTCTCCGCCGGAAGAAGTTCCGGTTGCAGCCTCGCGACCGGTGGGATTGATTGTAGCGGGCATTCTGGTGGTTGTTTTAGCGATGGGTGGTCTGATCTATTGGTTTGTCATCAAGCCGCACCAGGAAAAGGCGAAACAGGAGTTGCTGGCCAAGGAGAAGAAAGAACGTTTGGAACAAGAGCGCAAAGCCATTGAGGAAGAAGAACGGAGGAGACGCGAAGCGGCCGAAGCCGAAAATCAGGCGAAGTTGAACGAAAAGCCGGCGGTTGGTGTGATCGATACACTAACCGAAAGGACGAAACGTTATTACGTGGTGTTGGCCAGTTCAGTAGATGCAGACCTGATCTTAGACTATGCCAAAAAACTGAGTGCAAAAGGAGTGAGTACCAATATTCTTCCACCCAACGAAAAATTGAAATTCACTCGCCTCACCATGGGAGATTTCGATACGTATGCCAACGCGCAGTCGGCCGCAGATGCGGCCAAGCCGGAATACGGAAGTAACCTGTGGGTAATTCGATACTAATTTTTTGAAATGATTTATACCACGCTCGCGCAGATCATTACCAATACTAATACCGCCACACCTGGTGAAGAGTCGATCTCGTTTTGGAGTTTGGTGCTGGCCGGTGGCCCGCTCATGATTCCAATTGTGTTGAGCTCTTTCATCGCAATTTACATCTTCATCGAACGATTGCTCACCATCAACAGGGCCAACCAAAGTCCCGATCAGTTCATGGCGCAAATCAACGAGAAGGTGCTGAAGGGCGATGTGCAGGCGGCCCGCTTGTTGTGTGCGCAGTTTGATAGTCCAATTGCCCGCATGATCGAAAAAGGCGTTTCGCGCATCGGCAGCCCGCTGAAGAACATCGAAGCCTCGATCGAAAATGTGGGGAAGATTGAAATCTTCAAATTAGAAAAGAACCTTTCCGTGCTGGCCACCATTGCCGGGGCAGCGCCCATGATGGGATTTCTGGGAACGGTAATCGGCATGGTGGAAGCGTTTATCGCTATTGCCCAACAGGAAGGGTCTGTGAGTCCGAAACTGCTGGCCGATGGCATTTACACGGCCATGATCACGACGGTGGCCGGACTGGTGGTAGGCATCATCGCTTATCTGGGGTATAACTATCTGGTTACCCGGGTGTCTAAAGTCATTCATAAGATGGAATACGCTTCCATCAATTTCATCGATCTTTTGCAAGAACCCAAGTAGCATGAACCTGCAATCCCGAAATAAGGTAGATGCCGCCTTCAGCATGGCGTCTATGACGGATTTGATTTTTCTGTTGCTTATTTTTTTCATGCTTACCTCTTCCTTTGTAACGCCCAGCGGCCTGCCGGTAAATCTGCCCACCAGTAAAGCAAGCACCATTGAAGTACAAAAGGTATCCGTTACGGTTACCAAAGACCTGCAGTTTTATGTGAACGAAAAGAAAGTAACCAAGGCCATGCTCGAAGGTGAACTCAAGAGCAAGCTGGGTGGCCCGAAGGGAGTGGTGGTGCTACACATCGATGAAAGCGTGCCCACGCGTGAGATGGTGTACGTGGCGGGTATTGCCACATCGTTGGAGGCGAAAGTAACCATTGCCACCAAACCCAAATAATGGATCGCGAGAAGAGAAATAAGAACATTGCATTGTCCGTTTCGCTGGGTGTACACGTAGCGCTGTTTCTGTTGCTATTCTTTCTGGCGGCCTGGCGCGCGCCCAATCCACCGTTACCGGAATACGGAATTGAATTGAATTTTGGACTCGATACCGAGGGGACGGGCGATGAGCAACCGCTGGATCCGGTGGGTACTACAGAAACCGAAACCGAAGACAATCCCACCCCAGCTCCGACAGAACCGGAAGTAACGCCAACAACATCAACGCCCGAAACCGTTACGCAGCAAGAAGGCGATGTGGTGGTAAAAGAAGAGCCAAAGAAAGCGGAAGTTAAACCCGTGCGGAAACCCAACACAGAGCCAACAAAGCCAGAACAAAAGCCGGTAGAAGTACCGAAGACGGTCTACACACCGGCCGAAAGTACCCAAGGCAAACCGGGCAGCCAGGGGGATGATGCGAACAAGACGGGCGACAAAGGAAACCCGGAGGGATCGCTCGATGCCCGCGCCCTTTACGGCAAGCCCGGCGGTGGCGGCGGTGGCGATGGCATCGTGCTGCAAATGAGTGGCTGGGCCTGGGCCGATAAGCCGGTGATTCCAGAACTGCCGGATAACCAGGATGGAAGAATCGTTTTTGAAATTGAATGCGATGACCAGGGCGAGATTCTAACGATCAATACCCTCGAACGCGGGCTAAGTCCGCAGGCCGAGCGCATCCTCAAAGACGAGATTCGGAAAAACTCCCTCATCCGCACGTCTGCCGGCATCACGCCCGAACGATCGAAGGGCCGGGTGGTGTTTGTGCTGAAAACGAAGTAAGCCTACGCGGCCACCACAATCAGGTAGTAATTCTTTTTTCCTTTTTGCGCGAGCAAGTAACGGTTTTGCAGCAGCGTGTACGCCGGCTTGGCGTTCGCATCTTCCACTTTTAATTTGTTGATGCTCACGCCCCCGTTTTGAATCATTCTGCGCGCCTCGCCCTTCGAGGGGAAAATCACGCCTTCGGTTACCTCGGAGAGTAAATCCGTGACGGTTGCACATTGCTGCAAAGCGCTTGCGCGGATGGTGACCTGCGGAACGCCTTCAAAAACGGCAAGCAGCGTGTCCTCATCCAATTGTTCCAAGTCTTCTGTGGCCGAATTTCCAAAAAGAATGTTCGAGGCTTTTCGCGCTTTATCGAATTCGGTTTGGCCGTGCACGCGTGTGGTCAGGTCTTGTGCCAGGGCCAGTTGCAGGGCGCGCTGGTGCGGCGCCTGCTGGTGGCGGGCAATGAGGTCGAGAATTTCCGCTTGCGGCCACTCGGTAAAAATTTTCACAAAGTTGGCGGCGTCTTCATCCGAGGCATTTACCCAGTACTGGTAAAACCGGTAGGGCGAGGTGCGCTTTGCATCCAGCCACACGTTACCCTGCTCCGTTTTTCCGAACTTCGTGCCATCGGCCTTTTTGATCAGCGGGGTGGTGAGCGCAAACGCATCGCCATCACTTTTTCTGCGGATCAACTCCGTGCCGGTAACGATATTACCCCATTGATCGGAGCCACCCATTTGTAGCTTACAGCCTTTGTGGGTAAAGAGCCAGTAAAAATCATAGCCCTGCACAAGTTGGTAGCTAAACTCCGTGAAGGAGAGCCCGGATTCAAGGCGCTTTTGCACCGCGTCTTTCGCCATCATGTAATTGATGGTGATGTGCTTACCTACATCCCGGATAAAATCCAGAAACCGAAACTCTTTAAACCAATCGTAATTGTTTACAATTTCTGCGCGGTTGGTGCGGGCAGCGCTGAAATCCAAAAACCGCTCCAGTTGTTTTTGCACCGCCTGCTGGTTGTGGCGCAGCACTTCTTCCGATAGCAGGTTCCGTTCAGCCGATTTGCCGGAAGGGTCGCCCACCATGCCCGTAGCACCGCCCACCAGCGCCACGGGCTTGTGGCCGCACCGTTGAAAGTGCACAAGCGTCATGATCTGCACCAGGTTGCCAATGTGCAACGAATCGGCTGTAGGGTCAAAACCAATATAGCCGCTGGTAACTTCTTTCCGGAGTTGTTCTTGCGTGCCGGGCATGATATCGTGAATCATGCCGCGCCACTTCAACTCTTCAACAAAATCGTTCATGCCATGTAAAAATCGGGATCGCAAATATACACGCGTCCCCGGCATCGCCCACGGGTATTTTTATTGTGCGCCCGATTTGCCCGGTTGCCTTCGGCTCGTACTTGCAGGTGTTCCTCAGGGTAATGCGAACTACGTGAATTCCGTTAGTTTTGAACTTTAACATCCCAAAAATGAAGCACCCTGAATCTCTTGAGCTAGTGGCGGAATTCCATCGCACGTTTAAACATCCCATCCTGCCAACGCCGGCAATACCCGATGAGGCCCGCTGCAAACTGCGCGTAGCCTTGCTGGCCGAAGAATTAAAGGAGTTGGAAGTGGCCATTCTTGAAAAAGACATCGTTGGCGTGGCGGACGCTTTCGCGGATCTTCAGTACGTGTTATCCGGTGCCATTCTTGAGTTTGGCTTGGCCGATAAGTTTAAAGCATTATTTGAAGAAGTGCAGCGCTCCAATATGAGTAAAGCCTGCACCAACGAGGCCGAGGCAAAAGAAACGGTGGACTTTTATCTTAAAAAGGATGGCACACAGTGTTACTATCGGCAGGAGGGCGATAAGTGGTTGGTGTACCGCCAGGCGGATAACAAAACGATTAAGAGCGTGAATTACTCACCGGCCAATCTGGAGGCGATTGTCTATCGCTAAACGTAGAACTCGAACTGGAAAACATCTTCTTGCCGGGGTAGCTGCAGTGGCCGCATGGCCAAAATCGGCAAATCGTTGTAGGCTTTAATGAACTCGCTGCGGCTAATGCGAATGCGACTTTGCCCCGGCTTGGTTTTATGGTATTGCATGCGCCCGGATTTATTCGCGGTAGCCGAATAGATAAACGAAAACTGAATGGGAATGGGGGAGGGGATGTATTTCATGCGGCAGGGCGCAGGTGGTAGGCTTTCTGAAAGCTGGTTAACAGCATGCGGTTTTGCACTTGGTTGTACTGCGCTAACATGGTGTAGGCCCATTCGGGCACGTAGTTAAAGCGCGTTTGGTACTCGTCAATCTTTACGCATAACTCCCTGAGATAGAAGCGGGTTTGGTCTAGGTTCTTACAGTTGGAAGGCAACTCAAAATTGCGGGCAGTGAAGCTTTTCAGCTCAGCGTCAAGTTTTTTCTTTTCAAAGTCGCTCATAATTTTTTGTGTAATTTTACACAAATATATATCGCTTAAATCCAATAAAGCAATAATTATTGTTGAAAATTACACAAAAAATGTTCGAACGGAGGCTTAAACTCCTATTCTGTGTGCCAAATTGCACAAAAAATCATTCCAATGCACGCGTGGTAACCCAATATCTGTAGGCTACCAGGGCCTTCTGCCACTTGGCCAGCCGGGTGAGATCATGTTTGGCCAGACTAGGCAGTAGTGCTTTGTTGAAGGCCGCAAGTGTTTTAAACAGGAGTTTGCGCATCTGGCGTTGGGGTATTTAAACGTTAATTTATGGATTAATTGCCTTACCTTTAATTCAAACTTTTATTCCGCAGCAATGCAAGTATCCGACGCTATTCCCGTAGATCCTTTTCTTGAACTCTGGCACGATCTGATGATCACCTTGGCCATCGTTTCCGCATTTGGCGGTATTCTGGTGTACCTCATTTATCAGCTCCGGGTTTCCCTCATCAACGATTTTAAAGCCAAACACGACTTCATCAACAGTCAGGAAATCAAGTGGTACAAGGGTTCCTTTGTGTTTTTTGGATTAACGGCCGCTTTCCTGGTGAATTTGTATGGCGAGGGCTCTCTCACGGAGGTAAACTTTTCGTTCTGGGTGCGGATCTTTTTTGGCTTTGCTGCCGGCGTAACCATTGGCTACGTGGCCATTCTAATTTTAGAAAACTACTGGCCCACGCAGATTAACCGGAAACTGCGCAAATGGCGCTACACGCCGCGCATCAACGAAAAAACCGGTAACCGCATGCGCCTGTTGGCGGAAGACGAAGAGGACGTGCACTTACCCGAGGGCATGCAAGCGGAAGAAAACGCGTTCTCGGTAGATTACGATGTGTGGATTGACGAGAAGACAAACGACATCAAGATTGAAAAGTACCCGGGGCAGCTGATTGCCCAACAATGCGGCAATTGTGGATTTTACACCATGCGCGTGGTGCGCGAGGAAGTAGTGGAAAAACACGAAGACGGCACCCCCAAAGAATTGGTAAAGCACTATCAATGCTCGTATTGCAAGAGCGTGCGGGCCACGCAGTTTAAAATCTCCCGCAAAGAGGCAAAAGATTATTTGAACCAAAAACCCCAATTCGCCACGCGCGGGAAGAACATCGAGCTGATCAAGCTCGAAATCTATACCGCACTCGATGGCAAGCTAAATTACGAGTTTCAATCGCTGGACCAGGCCCAGAAATTCCTGAACGAGTACGGCTAGGCCGACTTGAAATAGCCTTGCACCCTTTTTGCTGTTGTACACGTAAAAACATCTCATGATGAAGAACATTGCTTTTTTTGGCCTCCTATTTTCTTTTTACGCTACACTCGCCACCCCGGCAGATACTACTGCGCTTAAACCCAAGCCGGTTTTTGGCAAGGAGGCCCGGGTAATCAGCTATATTCTCGATAACAACCATTACCGCAAGATCCAGCTCAACGATTCGCTTTCTTCTGCCATTTTAGATGCCTTTATCAACGAGCTTGATGATAACAAGAGCTACTTTCTGGCGTCGGACATCCAGAGCTTCGAAAAATTCCGTAAGGTGGTGGATGATCTCACCCGAAATGAAGACGTAACCCCCGCTTATGAGATTTACAACGTGTTCCGAAAGCGGTTTAAAGAGCGCATGGACTATGTGATGAGTAGCCTCATTAACACGCCGCATGACTACACTTTGGATGAGTACTACGAAACGAATCGCGACAAGCAACCTTGGGCGAAAACCCCGCAAGAGTTGAACGACATCTGGCGCAAAACCCTTAAAAGTCAGGCGCTGAGCCTGAAACTGGCCAACAAGCCGGATGCGGAGATCAAAGACGTGCTAAAAAAACGCTACGAGCGGTTCGTTAAAAACATGCTTCAGTTCAATGCCGAAGATGTGTTCGGCATGTATATGAACGCGATTACGGAGGCGTACGATCCGCACACCAACTACCTTTCGCCCAAGGCATCGGCACTCTTCAAACAAAGCATGAGCCTTTCCTTGGAGGGTATCGGGGCGCAATTGCAAGCCGAAAACGACTTTACCAAAGTGGTGCGCATCCTGCCGGGCGGTCCGGCCGATCGCACCAAAAAGGTACAGGTAAACGACCTGATCGTTGGTGTGGCACAAGGCCTGGAAGGCGAAATGGTGGACGTAGTAGGCTGGCGATTGGATGATGTGGTGAAATTAATTAAAGGGCCAAAAGGCACTACCGTGCGATTGCAGATTCTACCGGCGGCCTCCGGGGTGAATGGCCCCAGCCGCGAAGAGATACTCGTGCGCGACAAGATTAAGTTGGAAGATCAATCCGCAAAGAAGAGCGTGATTAACTATCAGGATAACGGCAAAAACCTGAAGTTGGGCGTAATTAGCCTCCCCACATTCTACATGGATTTTGATGAGTACCAAAAAGGCAACCCCAACTACACCAGCACCACCCGCGATGTAAAACGCATTTTGCAGGAATTACAAGCCGAAAAGGTGGATGGCGTGGTGATGGACCTGCGCAACAACGGTGGTGGCTCGCTGGCGGAGGCAATCGATTTAACAGGGCTGTTTATTAAGAATGGCCCGGTGGTGCAAGTAAAGAACTCGGCCAACCAGGTGCAGGTGGGCGAGGATGACGACCAAACCGTGGTCTATTCCGGACCGCTGGTGGTGCTTACCAACCGATTCAGCGCATCGGCTTCCGAAATTTTTGCCGGCGCCATTCAAGATTACCATCGGGGCGTAATCGTAGGTGAGTCAACCTTCGGAAAAGGTACGGTACAAACTGTGCTTGACCTGAAGCGGTTCATCAATGACGCTGAAGAGGTGGGTGAGTTAAAACTCACCTTTCAGAAATTCTACCGGGTAACCGGAAGCAGCACCCAGCATAAGGGCATTACCCCGGATGTGTTGTTGCCCAGCGCCTTTGAAGCGAACGAGTATGGCGAGAGTGCATCGCCCAGCGCACTTCCGTGGGATGTAATACGCGGAACTAGTTTCCAGCGTGCCGACCATGTTTCAGAAAAGGTGCTCGTAGGATTGAACAAGTCGTATCAGGAACGGGTGAAATTCGATGCCCACCTGAAAAAATACATCGGGGAAACCGAGGAGCTGAAGCGCAACCTGGCGCAGACCAAAATTTCGTTGAATGAGGCCAAGCGTAAACAGGAAATGGACGAAGTAGAATCGCGCAAGAAGGCCAACGAAGGTTTGAATACCAAGATCAGCGGCAAAGATGGCTTGCCAGCTACCGACCTGAAACAATTGGACGATGAATACCTCCGCGAAGGGTTATTGATCCTTACGGAATTACTTACCCGCAGAATTGGGTGAGAACACAATCATCGGCTTAAGCGAGTAACCCCGCTTTTGCAACAATTGAATCAACCCGCGCTCGCCCTCCAAATGGCCAACGCCCACCGTGATAAACGTGGGCTGGTCGGTCATCATTTTTTCGATTTTAGGAATCCACTCTTCGTTGCGTTTGAAATAAAACGCTTCGATAAACTGTGGATTATTTTCGGTGGGATGAAGAGTTTTAATAAACACAAGATCAATATCGCCTTTTACAAAGGCCGCTTCTAATTCGATGTACTCGCGTTTTTGAGTAGCAAAATCTTTGATGGTGGCGTCCAGTGCCTTGAACTGGTCGGGCAGCGGGTAGCTTTGAATCGCCTCCGCCTCGCGCTCGATGTGTTCCAGGTTAAAGGCATCCATTTCCTTTTGTTTGGCGAGTTTCAGCAATTCGATATCATAAAATTTTACTTTCTGCCGAAGCGAGAGGCGCGTCATGTTGATGGACAACGCCAGCGGAATCATGTTACCGTATGCCTTTTCAAAAGCGGCCTGATTCATTTTAAACTCCTTTTGAAATAGATCCAACAGGGCCTGGTAATCCGCCGGGCTCATGTAATCGGCCAGCTTTTTGCCATCGGGTAAATGCATGGCTTTGCTCAACTCGTGCTGCGAGCGGTGGTCTACCTCATCTTCAATCGCAAATGCTTCGCACTTATCCATCGCTTCTTTCACTTTTTTAGGTAGGAAGTATTCTTTCGAACCGATGAACTTCAGCGTGCCCATCAAATAGGAGGGCTTCTTCAGGTCTTTTCCGGTTACCTCCCAAAGAATGGAGTTCTGGGCGTACGCCAGCGGCCCAATGCCGATCAGGAACATTACTACAAAAGCGGTGCGTTTCATGGATTCGAATGGTTCAGTGCTGCAATAAAATCACACCAAAGAAAACAATAATGTTTTAAATGCCCTATCTGGCAGCGTTAATTCCCCGGGTATTTGGCATGCGTCACATAAAAGGCGGTAGCCGCCGTGTGTGTAACCGGAGATTTTCGGAAACACTATTTTGGGATGAGTTCCGGAGGCCGCTCAAAAACACCCCTTCATATTGATTGCACGTGCAACACGGTCTATGGCAGCGCCACAGTTAGGGATTTTTTGGTTACGACTCCCACGAAGTGATGCGTTCCCTATTTTTGCGATGAGTGCTACTATTTTTGATCGGGGCTGACCATACACCGTATTTTTTAAGTATTTTTTCGTTTCGAATTTAAACGCCTTACATGAGCGAAGACCTGCTCAAAGCCATCGTTCAACTTTTTGCCATTGTTGCTAAAGAACGCATCACCGATGACGAGCGACTGAAAATCAAGGAGTTCCTGGCGCTGCATTTAAATCAGGATGCCATTCGTAAGTACCTGGGGTTGTTCGATAACTTTTGTAAAGAAACGAACCGCCTCGCGTCTGACCCAAACCTGGGGATAGACGCAGAAACGCAACAGTTTGTAGACGATTGGGCGCAGATCATGAAAATTGCCCGGCAGGTGAACACCGCGCTCACCATGCAGCAAAAAGGCGTGTTGGTCATCAAGATCATTGAGTTGGTTTTTGCCGATGGCGAGCTATCCGAACGGCAAAGCAACCTGATCTTTTACATTGGCGAGGCATTGCGCATTCCCATGAAAGACCTGCAAGCCATGCGTGCCTTCGTGATCGGCCAGGACATTGAGGAGCTGGCTTCGCGAAATATTTTAGTGATTGATGAGGGGGCAGATACGATTGAACATCCGGGGCCACGCATTACCTCCAAAAACCTTACCGGCCTGATCGCCATCTTGCGTTTGCCGGAGGCGGAATCCTATTTTATCAAGTATCTCGGCATTTCCAGCATCACACTTAACGGTGTGCCGCTAAAGAGCCGAAAGGTAGATGTGTTTCCCACCGGCAGCACCCTTCGCGGCAGCAAAATCGACACGATATATTACAGCGATATTGTAGGGAAGTTTTTGAAGGGCGATGTAGACGATGAAGTATCGCTTGTGGCGGAGCACCTGTTTTATCATTTCAAATCGGGTCGCGCAGGTTTGCAGAACATTACTTTGGCGGAAACGGGCGGTAAGTTAATCGGCCTGATGGGCGCCAGTGGGTCGGGTAAATCTACGTTGCTTAGTGTACTTAACGGCAGTGAGAAGCCTTCGAGCGGGCGCGTGTTGGTAAACGGTATTGATATTCACAACCACCACGGCAAGCTGGATGGTATTATTGGTTATGTGCCGCAGGATGATTTGCTGATTGAGGAACTTACCGTTTTTGAAAATCTTTATTTTGCCGCGCGCCTTTGCTTTAGCAACCGTACCCGCGAGGAACTGGAGGAACGTTCACTTAAGGTGCTGCAAAGCCTGGGCCTTTCGGAAATAAAAAATTTGAAAGTGGGCTCACCGCTGCACAAAACCATTAGCGGCGGCCAACGTAAACGCCTGAACATTGGGCTGGAGTTGTTGCGCGAGCCAACCATTTTGTTTGTAGACGAGCCTACCTCTGGGTTATCCTCCCGCGATTCAGAAAACATCATGGACTTGCTGAAGGAGCTTTCGCTTCGCGGCAAGATGGTGTTTGTGGTGATTCACCAACCATCGTCTGAAATATTTAAGATGTTTGATACGTTGGTGATTCTGGATTTGGGTGGTTTCCAGATTTATTACGGTAATCCGGTTGAGTCGGTCAACTATTTTCAGGACATCATCAATGCAGCCAACCGTAGTCCGGGGCAATGCCCGGAATGTGGTAACATTAACCCCGAACAGATTTTTAACATCATTGAAACCCGCATTGTAGACGAGTACGGCCGGTTTACCCACACCCGTAGAATTTCGCCCGGGCAGTGGTATCAGTATTTCAAACAGAAGATCAAGATCCCGAAAGTAAGCGAATCCAAAAAAGTGCTGGAAGGGATTCAAAAACTTCCGTCTGCCTTTGCGCAGTGGCGGGTTTTCGTAACGCGCGATGTCATGGCCAAGTTTGCCAATGAGCAGTACATGGTGGTGAACTTGTTGCTTGCGCCGGTGCTGGCTTTGTTCATCGCCTATTTTTGTAAGTATTACGATGCGCTGGGCTCGGAAAAAGCTGCGTACACGTTTTTCCATAACGAGAACGTGCCGGTCTATTTTTTCATGAGCGTGGTTGTGGCCTTGTTTGTGGGACTGATTATTTCTGCGGAAGAGATTTTTAAAGACCGCAAGATTTTAAAACGCGAAAAATTTCTGCACCTAAGCTGGGGTGGCTACTTGTGCTCCAAAGTGGTGATTTTGTTTGCGCTATCGGCCATTCAAACGTTTTGCTTCTGGCTGGTGGGAAATCTGATTTTAGAGATTCCGCTCACGGAGTACCGGTACTGGTTCATTTTATTCTCCGTTTCCTGCTTTGCCAATGTGTTGGGTTTAAATATCTCCAGCGCCTTTAATTCAGCGGTAACCATTTATATCCTTATTCCTTTGTTAATCATTCCGCAATTGCTGCTCAGCGGTGTGGTGATCAGTTTCGATAAGTTCAATCCGCGTGTGGGTACCCCCAAAGGTATTCCGGTACTGGGCGAGATGATGGCTTCGCGTTGGGCTTTTGAAGCCTTCATGGTAACGCAGTTCAAAGACAACCCGGTGCAGCAAAACTTTTATCCGCTGGATCAAAAGATTGCGCAGTCGGAATACAAGCGGTTGTATTATTTGCCGGCCATCACCACAAAATTGGAGTTCGTACTCTCGCAGCCCTCACGCTGGCGCGATCGGTCAGACACCAATCCCGTGAAACGCGAGTTGCAGATGGTGCGGGCAGAGATTGAGCGCGAACTATCGAATGTGGGCGTTGATCGTTATCCGAATTATACCCGCCTCGCGATTGGCAGTTTCGATTCGCTTGCCTTTAAAGAAGCGTCCAACTTTCTGTCGGTGTTAGACCGAATGTATCGCCAACGCATCGCGCAAAGCACCGAGGAGCGCGATAAGCTGATGAAGCGCCTTACCGATACACCCGAGAAGATGGCCCAGTACAACCGTGCCCGGATGCGCTACGTGAACGAAAAAGTGAAAGAGATGACGGAAAACCAGATGACGCCCACCCGCATTGTAGAGTGGCGGGGCGAGTTGGTTCAGAAAATTTACCCGGTGTACAATGATGAACAACGGCCACGGCACATGCTCGACTTCCGCGCGAACTTTTACAGTCCGGTGAAGCATTTTGCCGGTCGCGATTTCAATACCCTTGGGTTTAACCTTACGGTGATTTGGCTTATGTCTATCGCGCTGTATGTGACGTTATATTTTAATGTACTGGAAAAAGCGGTGAAGTCACTTGAAAACTGGCGCAAGTACAGGCCTGTAAAAAACAAGTAAGTGTTGTACATTTGCCATCATTAAAATCACGAAACGCATGAAGAAAGTTAGTCACCTGCTGGCGCTATGTGTGCTTGCGATGTTGTTTGTGGTTGCATGCGCACCCAAGCAAGAAGCGGCCACCGAAACCACCCCCGAAGAACAAGCCGATTGGAGCGAGCTCGATTCGTTCCATATGTTTATGGCCGATATGTTTCACCCGTATAAAGACTCGGCCAACCTGGCCCCGATTAAGGCCAGCGCAGAGCAGTTTGCTGCGGATGCAGAAAAATGGGCCGCGGCACCACTTCCGGAAAAAGTGAACAATGAAGAGGTAAAAGCCATGCTGGAAAAACTGAAGACCGATACCCGCGCTTTGGCTGATTTGGTTAAATCGGGTGCTTCAGACGAAGCCATCGGCACCAGCCTGAATGCGGTGCACGATCACTTCCACAAGATTCAGGAAGCATGGTATGGCGGTGGTGGCCATGGTGAGCATCACGGGCATTAAAACGATTTGATAGAACCAAAACGGGCGTTGCAGGTTTAACTTGCAACGCTTTTTTATTTCTACGTGTGCTGAAGATCGCCTGGGCCCCCAGCTATGTGCTGCCGCTGCCGCCACATCACCGCTTTCCCATGAGCAAGTACGAGTTGCTGCCCCAGCAACTTTTGCATGAGGGCACCGCAACCGAGGGTAATTTTTTTGAACCTACGCCCATTGATACGAAGTGGATTCTTCGTACCCACGAAGCAAACTACTGGCGGCGGTTACGCGCGTTGCAACTTACGGCTGCGGAAGAAAGACGTTGTGGCTTTCCGCAAACCCAGCAGCTGGTTGATCGGGAAATTACCATTGCGCAAGGCACCCTTGCGTGTTGTGCATTTGCCAGGCGCCATGGCATCAGTTTCAACATTGCGGGTGGCACGCACCATGCGTTTACCAACCGGGGCGAAGGTTTTTGCCTTTTGAACGACCAGGCAATTGCCGCCAACTATTTGCTGGACAACGGGCTGGCAAAGTCAATTCTCATTGTCGATCTGGATGTGCACCAGGGCAACGGCACGGCCCAGATTTTTCGTAGCGAGCCGCGGGTTTTCACCTTTAGCATGCACGGGGCCAACAACTATCCGCTGCAAAAAGAGGTCTCGGATTTAGATGTCGGTTTAGCCGATGGCACGGCGGATGCCCTTTACTTGCGTACGTTGGAGTTGCACCTTTGCAACCTGCTGGAACGCGTGCAGCCCGACTTTATGTTTTACCAGGCGGGTGTGGATATTCTGGATACGGACAAACTCGGAACACTAGCGGTTAGCCAGGCGGGGTGCCGCGCGCGTGATCGGTTGGTGTTACAAGCGGCAAAATCTGCACGCGTGCCGTTGGTGGTGTGCATGGGGGGCGGTTATTCGGATATCCGTGCGATTATTGAAGCGCATGCAAATACTTACCGTCTGGCACAGGAGTTATTCTTTTAGGTGGCTTTCGGTTTTTGTAATTTACGCAGATGAATAAGCGTACTTTTCTAAAGAAGACGGCCGCCGTGGCGCTGGGTGGTCTTTCTGCGCACCAATCGTTGGCCGCGTGGGTGCAGCAGCATGCCCGTGTTCCTTTGGATAAAATTGCCACCGATGAAGCCTTCTGGAAGGGCGTTCGCCAAGGCTACCGGTTGAAGCCGGATTATATAAACCTTGAAAACGGCTACTACTGTTTTGTGCCGGAGGCCACGCTGGAGGCGTACATCAACCACATTCGTGAGGTAAACTGGCAAGGCTCCTACTACATGCGCACGGTGCGGGAGGAAAACAAGAAAAAGGTGATTGCGCGGCTCGCGGTTGTGGCCGGTTGTGCGCCCGAAGAACTTGCGCTTACCCGAAACACCACCGAGTCGTTAGACACCGTCATCAATGGAATGAGTTGGAGGGCGGGCGATGAAGCCATCATGGCCGAGCAGGACTACGGTTCCATTGTGAACATGTTTAAACTGATGGAGCGCCGCTACGGCATTATGCGCAAAGTAGTTTCAGTGCCCAATCTGCCCGCGTCGGACGAGGAAATCGTTGCGCTGTACCAGCGTGCAATCACCCCCAAAACGCGCTTGTTGCTTGTTAGCCACATGGTAAATATTACCGGCCAGATTCTTCCCATTCGCAAAATCTGCGACATGGCCCACGCCCGTGGGGTAGAAGTGCTGGTAGATGGTGCACACACATTTGCGCATCTCAACTTCTCAATCCCCGATTTGGGTTGCGATTACTTTGGCGCCAGCCTCCACAAATGGTTAAGCACGCCGTTGGGTGCTGGTATCTTGTATGTGCGCAAGGACAAGCAGGCAGGCCTGTGGGCGCTGATGGCGGATTGGGAAATGAAAGACGATATAACGCATTTGGCCCACACGGGCACCCACCCGGTAGCCACGGATTTGGCGGTGCTTGATGCGATTGCCTATCACGAAGCACTGGGCGCTGAGCGGAAAGAGGCACGGCTTCGGTATCTGCAAACCTACTGGACCAGCCAGGTGCGCGATGCGAACAACATTGTTGTAAACACCCCGGCCGATCCTGGGCGTGCATGTGGTATTGCCAATGTAGGCATTCGCCACATGAAGCCCGCTGATTTGGCGAAGACATTGCTGGAGCGATACAACATCTGGACGGTGGCGATTGATGGCCAGGGCGTGCGCGGCTGCCGCATTACGCCCAACGTCTACACTACGCCGGCCGAGTTAGATCAGCTCGTGGCTGCACTGCGCGCGTTGGCTTAGCTCAGGCGCGCGGCAATGGGAGCGGCCAGGCAAACTTCTGGAATTGCAAACGCATCAACCAGTGGCACGGCCTCTTTGCGTACGTCCCAACAAAGCTGATTCAAGAGTTTGCGGATGGCTTTGGTTTTGGCGCCCTCCATGTAGCCGTTTTCCAGATACCAACCTTTGTGCTGATCAAAGTGATGGAGCGCAAAAAGCTGGCAAAGCGTGCGCAGAATGCGCTGCACACCCGGGTCTGCGGTTGCCAGCACCTGCCGCTGAAATTGTTCGAGAATAATCCGCTCTACGTAGGCGTGGCCCACTTCAACCAAATGGTGTTGGCACACATTAAACGCATCAAAAGAATCCATACCCGATTGAATGAGCCTGCGCAGGCGTTTTGCAGCCGAGGTCAGGATATCGCGTTCGCGGTAGCGGAATGCGTTTAAGTGAAACTCGAAATCCAGCAGGTGTTCTTCATCGGTATCGCGAATGGTAAACGGATTCATTTCCGTAAGGCTCGTTCCGGCCACCTGCGCTGCGTAGTTCATCAAGCCCAGCACATTCATGTTGCTAAAGGTTTGCTTAAACTCCGTGAGTCGGCTTTTGGCCACGAGTTGCATCAGCACAGTGTTGTCGCCTTCAAAGGTGGTGTAGATGTCGGTATCTGCTTTTAGCGCATCCAGCCGGTTCTCCGAAAGATACCCTTTGCCGCCGCACGCTTCGCGGCACTCTTGCAAGGTGTGGGTGGTATTCCAGGTGGCAAATGCTTTTAGTCCGGCGGCCAGTGCTTCAATTTCCTGCATCTCCTCTTCCTGGCGTTGGATGTAACGTTGTGTTACATACTGCAGGGCGAAGTGTAAGGCGTAAGCGTTTGCCAACAATGGCATGAGCCGCCGTTGGTGCGTGCGATAGTTGAGGATAGGTACCTCCGGGGCACCCTCGGGCCCGAATTGGGTGCGCTTGTCGCCATAGCGGATGGCAATGGTTAGCCCGGATTTTGCAGCGCTCAGCCCCGAACGTGGAATGCCGATACGGCCGCCAACCAGTGCGCCCAACATCGTGAAAAAACGGCGGTTGTCGCTGGCAATGGGGCTGGTGAATTTGCCCGCGGCGTCTACCTGTGCAAATCGGTCTAAGAGATTTTCTTTTGGGATCACCACCTGGTGGAACCGAATCTTGCCATTGTCTACGCCATTTAATCCCAACTTGCGGCCACAGTCTTCAATCGTTACGCCCGGCAACACGTGGCCGCGGTCATCCCGCAATGGTACCACAAAGGCGCTCACTCCGTAATCCTTGCCATCGATAATCAATTTGGCAAACACGGTGGCCATCCGGCCGTGCAGCGCCGCATTGCCGATGTATTCTTTCTGCGCATGTACATGAGGCGTGTGGATGATGAAGGTGCCCTGGGCATGGTTGTACGTAGCCGTTGTTTCGATGCCGCGCACGTTTGATCCGTGGCCGGTTTCCGTCATGGCAAAGCATCCGGGCAAATCGAGCGTGCCAATGCTGCGCAAGTATTTTTCGTGGTGCTTTTCCGTGCCCAGCAGGTACACACTCATGCCCCACAAGCCAAACTGTACGCCAAACTTCACCACCAGGCTCAGGTCGTGATAGCTCAACGTTTCCATGATGGTGAAGTAGCCGGCCAAGTCTTCTTTGCCGCCAACTGTTGTTGGATAGGCGTACGCACCAAAGCCCTGATCGGCCAATAACTGGCACCACTTGAGTACGCGGGCACGGTAGTTTTCTAGCTGGGTGGGATCGGTATAAAAAAACTCAGGGTCGCTGATGATGCGCTTGACGCGGTTAATCAATGCGTGCTGGTCGCCCTCCAGCAACTGCTGCAGGGCAGTAACCGAGAATGCCGATGCTGTTACTTGCTGCTCGGTGATGGTCTTCCTGCGTTCGGGGTAGAAATGGTAGATGGATTCTGCGCTGATTACGCCCAACACCGACTCGATTTCCTGCAACGAACCGAGCGCTTCCGTAGGCAACCCTTTGAACAATCCGTTACCGAGGTGGTGGGCGAGACGCACGCCAATTTCTGCGAGGTTGTTACCCGGCTCAATATGCACGGACCGAATGGCGTGGTACCACGCTTTAAACTCCTGCGGGGAGGGTGGCAGTTTTGGATTGAGGTAACGCTGGAGCAGTTGGCGGTCTTCCGGCCCCAGCCACTGCTGTTGATCGAGCAGGCCCTGCAACGTGTGCAATTCACTGGGCGTTAGCACGGCATCTTCCCAGACTACATACAGCATGGGGATGAAGACAAACGTATTGGGTTGTCCGGATTCAATTAATGAGGCACTCATGTGGTTTCTTTCGAGTGACAATATAACTTACCCACACGAAATCTGTTGCGTTTCGTTCAATGCTTGGCGGCTGGCGGAGCGGGGCGTAGTATGTCGGCTGGCTACACCTGGGGGCAATCGTTGGGTGCATTGGCGTTGGTGCCCGTACGTTGCCGCCCACACTTCAGTGCGAAAAGCATAACACCGAGTAAATCTGCACCGCGCGGCCGGGATAGGAGCGGCACCCCGCAGCAGCGGCGGCCTTGTGCGTGGCCGCGAGGAGTATAGCGGATAGCCCGAACAGCCGCCCACACAAGACCAGCTTTTGATCGTGAGCACGGCGTACGCGAGATAGTAAAATGAAACGGGGTGAGATGGTAGCGAGGGGGGGAGTTGAACCCCCGACCTTTGGGTTATGAATCCAACGCTCTAACCGCCTGAGCTACCTCGCCAGATTGGGGCTGCAAACATACAAAGTTTTTCGATTTTTGCAGGGCGCCGGAAAATCTGGTTTTATTTTTGTTCTACCTTGGGCAGCGCATGAAGAAGATCGATAAACTCATTCTCAGTTCTTTTCTCGGGCCCTTTTTGCTCACCTTTCTGGTGGTGGTGTTTATTCTCCTTACGCAGCACATGCTGAAGTATTTTGATGACATCATTGGCAAGGACTTAGGTTGGGATGTGATTGGCACGTTCTTGTTTTATTTTGCGATTGTGATGACGCCCGTAGCCCTACCATTGGCGGTGTTGCTCTCGTGCCTCATTACGTTTGGCAACCTGGGCGAACACTTTGAGCTAACCGCCACCAAGAGCCTGGGCATCTCGTTGATTCGCAGTTTGTTTCCCATCTTTCTCGCTTCGTTGGTGCTTACCGGAGTGGCCTACTACGCCAACAACACGCTGGTACCCAAAGCTGCGTTAGAAGCCTACAGCCTGTTGTACGACATCAAGCAAAAGAAACCTGCGCTCGACTTGCGCGAAGGGGCTTTTGTAAATTCTATTCCCGAGGTGATTATTAAAGTGAATAAGAAGTTTCCGGATGGGAAGACGATTAAAGACGTGATTGTGTACGACCACCGGGGCAAAGTAGGCAACAAAGAAGTCACCGTGGCCGACTCCGGCAGGATGTACACGATCTTAAACGATCAGTACCTGAAGTTAGAGCTCTTCAATGGGTACAACTATGCGGAAGGCACGGCCGGGAACGATGTGGCCGGCCGCCAAACGCAGGAAGAAACGTACACCAAAACGAAGTTCGCGCGCTCGGAGTTGGTGTTGGATCTGTCTTCGTTTGCGTTGATGCGCACCGACAAGAAATGGTTTCAGAGCAACCGCATCATGCGCAATACCCGCGAGCTGGAAACGGATATGGATTCCATCCATCGCGAAGAGCTGAGGCAGCAGCTAACGGTGTTTAACTATTACCCCACGTTTTTTGCTTTTCATTTCAAGCACGATTCCGTTGCCTACAGCCCCGAGGTGCGCCGGTTTAAAGAAACAACCGATTCTACCCACCAGGCCTATGTGCCTTCGCCCGCCACGGAGTATGCAGTAAACAAAACGCTATTGGCGACAAGGGCCGCCTTGGTGGCGGGGTCTGTCCAAAGCCGTGCCGCATTAGCACCGGCTAAACCGTACACCTACGAGGAAATTAACAACGCGCTTACGTACACCCGCAACATCCAGTCGCAACTGGCAAACGTGAACCTTAACCGGCACGCCACCCAACTGGACTACAAGATTTTCGAGATTCAATGGCACAAGATTTTTTCGAGCTCGTTGGCCTGCCTGGTGATGTTTCTGATTGGGGCTCCGCTGGGCGCAATTATCAAACGCGGTGGGCTGGGCATACCGGTATTGGTGTCTATTCTTTTCTTCATTGTGTACTATGTGCTGGGCTTGCTGGGCGAGAAATGGGCAAAGGCCGGGTTGATACCGGTGTGGACCGGCGTATGGCTGGCCGATACGATTTTGATTTTGATGGGATTTGTGTTTTTGAATCAGGCGCGGATTGACGCGCGGTTGTTTGAGGCCGACTTCTACCAGGTGGCCTGGATCAAGTTGAAGAACTGGCTGCAGAAGATCGGGCTGGTGCGCCAAAAAAGTGCACCCAGATTTGGTTAGAATAAGGGCAACGCCTACTTTTGCGCGATTAAAACAAAGGAAAAAGACTTAAAGCTGTTACAATGTACTTAAACGCGACAAAAAAGCAGGAAATCTTCGCGAAAAGCGGTTTTGCAAAAAAGAAAGAAGACACCGGCTCGGCTGAATCACAAATTGCGCTGTTCACCTACCGAATTAACGAACTCACCGGGCACCTCAAATCCCACAAGAAGGACTACTCTACGCAACAAGGCCTTTTGAAGCTGGTGGGTAAGCGCAAAAAGTTGCTCAACTACCTGCAGCGTACGGACATCGGCCGCTACCGCTCGATCATTGCCGACCTCGAGCTGCGCAAGTAATCGACTGAAATAAATACACAAGGGAACCGCTAACATGGTTCCCTTTTTCACTTTTATCCGCCTGTTCACCGCGGATCACCTCAAACCAAGACATACGATTATGAACATGAATATTATTACAAAAAGCTGCCAACTCCCGGATGGAAGGGAGATTACCATTGAAACCGGAAAATTGGCCCGCCAGGCCGATGGATCGGTTGTGCTGCGCATGGGCAACACCATGATTCTCGCTACGGTTGTTTCCAACCTCGACCCCGTAGAGGGTGCAGACTTCCTGCCGCTCTCGGTAGATTATCAGGAAAAGTTTGCTTCTACCGGTAAAATTCCGGGCGGCTTCCTGAAGCGCGAGAGCCGCTTGTCGGATTATGAAATCCTGATCAGCCGCTTGGTTGACCGTGCCATACGTCCTTTATTTCCAGATGATTACCACTCCGAAACTCAGGTAAATATTCAACTGATTTCGGGCGACCACACTGCGTTACCAGATGCACTTGCGGCATTTGCTGCATCGGCTGCGTTGTCCGTTTCCGACATTCCCTTTCAGGGGCCGATCTCAGAGGTGCGCGTAGCCCGCGTAGATGGCCAGTTTGTGATTAACCCGCCGCTGGAACAGAAAGAGAAAGCCGACATCGATTTGATCGTGGCGGCATCGCTGGACAACATTTTGATGGTGGAAGGGGAGTGTAAGGAGGTAAGCGAAGCGGACATGCTTGAAGCGCTCAAGGTGGCGCACGAAGCCATTAAAGTGCAATGCCATTTGCAAATTGAACTCACCAAGGCCGTGGGCAAAACCGTAAAGCGCACCTACGAGCACGAAGTAAAAGATGAAACATTACGGCAGCAACTCCACGCGCAATTGTACCCGAAAGTGTACGAAGTCGCCGGCCGCCAAATTGCCAACAAAGCCATGCGCAGCGAGTTGTTTGGCAAGATTCTGGAAGAGTACATGGCCAGCCTTCCGGCGGATACCACCATCAGCAAAGACCTGGTAAAAAAGTATTACAAAGAGATTCAAAAGAAAGCTTGTCGCGATTTGGTACTGAATCAAGGCGTGCGTCTGGATGGCCGCAAAACCACCGAAATCCGCCCGATTTGGACGGAAGTAAACTACCTGCCGTCTCCGCATGGCTCTGCTATTTTTACCCGTGGCGAAACGCAGTCGCTCAGCACCGTTACGCTGGGCACCAAGCTGGATGACCAGTTGATTGACGGTGCCATGTTTTCCGGCACCAACAAGTTCATGTTGCATTACAACTTCCCCGGCTTTTCTACGGGCGAAGTGCGGCCTAACCGGGGTCCCGGCCGCAGAGAGGTAGGGCATGGTAATCTGGCGTGGCGTGCATTGAAGCAGGTGCTTCCCGCGGAGGCCGATAACCCCTACACCATTCGTATCGTATCGGATATTCTCGAGTCCAATGGTTCTTCGTCCATGGCTACTGTTTGTGCAGGTTCGCTTGCGCTGATGGATGCGGGCGTGCAGATTAAAGGCGCGGTGTCGGGTATTGCCATGGGCATGATCAGCGACAGCGCCACCGGTAAGTATGCAATCCTTTCGGATATCCTTGGCGATGAGGATCACCTGGGCGACATGGATTTTAAAGTTACGGGCACGGAGAAAGGCATTACCGCCTGCCAAATGGATTTGAAAGTAGATGGCCTAACCTACGATGTATTGTTTCAAGCATTGAATCAGGCACGCGAAGGCAGAATGTTCATCCTCAACGAGATGAACAAAACCATTCAGAAGCCTAACCCGGATTTGAAACCCAACGCGCCACGTGCCATTACCATCACCATCGACAAAGAAATGATTGGTGCACTGATTGGCCCGGGTGGCAAAGTGGTTCAGGATATACAGAAGACCACCGGCGCAACCATTGTAATTGAAGAAGTAGGTGGCAAAGGCATTGTAAACATTTTCGCCACGAACCAGGGGGTAATGGACGCAGCCGTGAAACGCGTAAAAGCCATTGTGGCCGTGCCGGAAGTAGGCGAGGTGTACGAGGGCACGGTGAAGTCGATCATGCCGTTTGGGGCATTTGTAGAATTCATGCCGGGCAAAGACGGGTTGTTGCACATCAGCGAGATTAAGTGGGAGCGGCTGGAAACCATGGATGGCGTGTTGGAAGTAGGCGAACAAATCAAAGTGAAGCTGGTTGAAGTAGATAAGAAAACGGGTAAATTCCGTCTGTCCAGAAAAGTGCTGATTCCGCGCCCGCCGCGCAAGGAAGAGGCCGAGGCACCAAAAGCCGGCTAAGGATTGACAAATCGGTTTTTTGGAACTAATTTTTCACTTTTACGTGTTAACCCAAACGTTGAACGGTAGCGCATGAGACAACTAAAGATTAGTAAACAAATCACGAACCGCGAGAGCCAATCGCTGGACAAATACCTACAGGAAATCGGTAAGGTAGATCTGCTTACACCCGATGAAGAGGTAGAGTTAGCGAAACGCATCAAGGAAGGCGACCAAATTGCCCTCGAAAAACTCACCAAAGCCAACCTGCGCTTTGTGGTTTCGGTGGCCAAGCAATACCAAAATCAGGGACTCTCGTTGGGAGATTTGATCAACGAAGGCAACCTGGGTTTGATCAAAGCCGCCCAACGTTTCGATGAAACCCGCGGCTTCAAGTTTATCTCGTATGCGGTGTGGTGGATTCGTCAGTCGATTTTGCAAGCACTGGCCGAGCAATCGCGCATTGTGCGGTTGCCGCTAAACCGGGTGGGGTCGTTGAACAAGATTTCAAAAACGTTCTCGGAGTTGGAGCAAAAGTATGAGCGCGAGCCTTCGCCCGAAGAACTTGCCGAAGTACTGGAAGTAACCACCGCAGAAGTGGTGGATACACTCAAGATTTCCGGGCGCCACGTATCGATGGATGCACCTTTTGTACAAGGCGAGGAAAACAGCTTGCTGGATGTTTTGGAAAACGACAGCGAGGAAACCCCCGACCAGGGCCTGATGACCGATTCGCTGCGCAGAGAAGTGCAACGCGCACTCTCGACGCTTACCCAGCGCGAGTCGGACGTGATTGCCCTCTACTTCGGGCTGAATGGCGAGCATGCCATGACGCTGGAAGAGATCGGGGAGAAGTTCAGCCTTACGCGCGAGCGGGTACGCCAGATTAAAGAAAAGGCAATTCGCAGGCTGCGGCATACATCCAGAAGCAAGGCATTAAAGCCTTACTTGGGTTAAAAACATTTGATTTTTGAATCAAATAAAAAGGTCTCCGCTTGAGACCTTTTTTATTCGTAAATGTGTTTAAGCAAATATACGTTTAACTATGTCGATTAAAGTCTTGATTATCGGATCGGGTCCTGCGGGCTATACCGCCGCAATCTATGCCGCCCGGGCGGGGCTCAAGCCCGTATTGTACACCGGCGGCCAGCCGGGGGGGCAACTTACCACCACCAACGATGTGGAGAATTTTCCGGGTTATCCCGACGGGATTAACGGCCCGCAGATGATGATTGATCTGCAAAAGCAAGCCGAACGCTTCGGTACGGAGATCAAGTACGGTTTGGTTACCGCGGTGGATACGACCAAGTATCCGTTTCCGGTAACGGTAGACGAAAAAGACCTGATCAGTGCGGAATCGATCATCATTGCCACCGGTGCAACCGCCAAATACCTGGGCATCCCATCCGAAGAGAAGTTTGCGAACCGCGGTGTTTCTGCCTGTGCGGTATGCGATGGTTATTTCTATCGCGGCAAGGAAGTGGCCGTGGTAGGAGCGGGCGATTCCGCCGCGGAAGAATCCACCTACCTGTCTAAACTTTGCACGAAGGTGCATTTGATTGTGCGGCGAGACGAAATGCGGGCGTCCAAGATTATGCAGCAACGCGTGCTCAACACACCCAACATTCAGGTGCATTGGAACACCGAAACCGATGAAATTCTGGGAGACGAGCAGGGCGTTACGGGCGTGCGCATCAAAAACAACAAAACGGGCCAAAAAACGGAACTCGCCATCCAGGGTTTCTTTCTGGCCATTGGGCACAAGCCCAATACCGATTTGTTTAAAGGCCAATTGGATATGGATGAGGCCGGGTATCTGGTGGTGAAGCCGGGCAGCACCAAAACAAACGTGGAAGGCATCTTTGCCGTGGGCGATGTTGCCGATAAGGTATACCGCCAGGCCATTACTGCCGCGGGTTCGGGTTGCATGGGCGCTTTGGATGCCGAGAAGTTTCTCGCGGCCAAAGAAGCGGACGTAGCCCACGCGTAATTTACCCGTGATGCAGAAATTAGACATTCTGGTGATTGCCGCCCATCCGGATGATGCGGAGTTGGGCTGCGGGGGCGTACTGGCAAAACACGTTTCCCTCGGCCATCGGGTAGGGGTGGTAGACCTCACCCGCGGTGAGCTCGGCACGCGCGGAACACCGGCTACGCGCGATGCAGAAGCCGCGGCAGCATCAAAAATTCTAGGCCTTTCCGTGCGCGAGAACCTAGGTATGCCCGATGGGTTTTTCCAAAATAACCCCGAGCACCAATTGCCGATTGCGGCGGTGGTACGCAAATACCAACCTACGGTGGTGATTACCAATGCTCCGGCGGATCGCCATCCCGATCATGGCCGTGCCGCACGGCTGGTGTCGGACGCGTGCTTCCTGGCCGGGCTGGCTAAAGTAGCAACGGCCGGTAACGAGAGCCCGTGGCGCCCGAAAGCGGTGTACCATTTCATTCAAAGCAACTACCTGCAGCCCGATTTTGTGGTGGACATCAGCGGCTTTTGGGATACAAAACTGGCCGCGATCAAAGCGTTTAAAACTCAGTTTTACGATCCGCAAAGCACAGCGCCCACCACGTTTATCTCCACACCCGAGTTTTTAAAACTCGTAGAGTCGCGGGCCATTGAGTTTGGCCACTCCATAGGCGCTACCCATGGCGAAGGATTTATCAAGCAGCAAGCCCTCGGGGTGAAGTCGCTGCTCGATTTTTATTAGAGGCCGTCTCAAAAATATCCCGTCATGTCGAACGAAAGTGAGACATCCCTATTTGCAGCGCTGCAAGCAAGGATTTCTCGGTCGTACCTCCCTCGAAATGACGCTTTTTTAATTTTTGAGATGACTTCTAGAAACCATCGCAAAACTACCCCGTCAATTGCAACTGCGCGCACGGAGCTCTTGGTCGTGTTGGCGCTGGGTGCTAAGGTGCCAGCCGCACCCATTTCCACGTGTCATCCGGTTGAAGTACATAGTTGATGCGGTCGTGCAGGCGGCTTGGGCGGCCCTGCCAGAATTCTACCCGCAGCGGGCGAACGGCAAAACCACCCCATTGTTTTGGTTTGGGCAGCACGGGTTGATCGCTGAATTTTGCTTCGAGTGCACGCAACCGTTCTTCCAGCAGTTCGCGGTTGGCAATGGCCGTACTTTGGGGTGAGGCCCACGCCCCCAGTTGGCTTGCCCGCGGCCGACTTTGAAAGTAGGCCTCCGAGGCGGCCTCACTGATTTTTTCGGCCACACCGGTAACCCGTACCTGGCGCTCCAGTTCCGGCCAGAAAAAGTTGAGCGCACAGCCCGGATGCAGTGCCAATTCCTGGCCTTTCTGGCTCTGGTAATTTGTAAAAAACACAAACGCATCCTGCTCAATTCCCTTGAGCAACACCACGCGCGTAGAAGGGTGGCCCTGCGGCGAGACGGTAGCCAGCGTCATCGCGTTGGGTTCTGGTACCTGCGCATTCAGCACCTCGGCAAACCATTTTTCAAATTGCCGCATCGGGTGCGGCAACACCTCGGCTTCGTGCAGCGCGGCGCGGGTATAGTCTTTGCGGATCTCGGAAATTGCCTTCATGTTTTTGTTTAAGTTTTACGTATTGTTTTCAGTCGATGGCGAAAAAATAACAAGCGCAGGGGTTGTTTTGTGATGTTCGATCCTTTTTATTCACCCCAAGTTATAACGCGGCGGGATGTTTTCCCGTTTCTGTACCAATCACCATGGAGTTTTTCGATTACCAGCATCATCTCAATCCCGAAAAGGGGCGGCTGCTCATTTCAGAACCCTATCTGGGCGACCCGAATTTTGAACGCACCATCATTCTGTTGTGCGAACACAACACGGAGGGCTCCTTTGGATTTGTGCTGAACAAACCCAGCGAATCGTCTGTGGCCGAAGTAATGGAAGACCTGGCAAAAGTAAAATCGCCCGTGTTTATTGGCGGGCCTGTGCAACAAGATACACTGCACTATGTGCACCAGATTGCCGATTTAGAAGATGCCATTCCCGTGGCCGATGGAATATTCTGGGGTGGAAGTTTTGAACAGTTGATGTCGTGGATTGATCTCGGTAAAGTAACCGCTAGCGACATCCGGTTTTTTTTGGGCTACAGCGGTTGGAGTGCCGGGCAACTGGAGGAAGAAATGAAAGCGAAGTCGTGGATTGTAAGTAACCAGGTATCTGCGCGTGTGCTGTTTGAAACCCCAAGCGAAGACATGTGGAAAGAAGTGTTGCGCCAACTCGGCGGCCGTTTCCGCATGTATTCAAATTACCCGGTAGATCCGCGGCTGAACTAGCGCAAGAATGTTTAATTTTGAACATTGGTGAGTTGTTGACGAGGAACGTTATGGAAAATGAGAATGAGCAATCGGTAGAAACCACGGCTTTCGAAACGCCGCCGGTAGCGCTTGCTGCGGATGTGCACGAAACCGACCCGATGGAGGTGGAAGAAGAAATCCGCCAGGTGGATTATGCCGCATTTGCAAAAGCCGATTTTGTGAAGTTGGTGAATGAGCTCACCAAGGGTACTGATCTGAAGCAGGCCGACCGGGTATTGCGCGAGGTGAAGCCCTTGTTTGATGAACTGCGCCAGAAAGACCGCGAAGCGGCGCTGCAGAAGTTTTTGGCTACCGGAAGCAAAAAAGAAGACTTTGAATACCGCGTGCCGGATTTAGACTCTGCCTTTGATGCCGCCTACAAATTACTGCGCGACCGCATTACCCAGCACCAGCGATCGCTGGAGGAACAGAAGCAAGAAAACCTGCGGTTGAAAGAAGAACTGCTGGAAAAACTGCGTGCACTGGTAGATGGCGAAGATACCGAGCACAACTTTAGTGCATTTAAGGAAATCCAGAAATCGTGGAAGGCAATAGGGCCGGTGGCGCCCAGCCAAACCAAAACGCTGTGGGCCAACTACACTGCATTGGTTGACCGGTTTTACGACCAACGCAGCATTTATTTTGAACTGAAGGAATTAGACCGCCGGAAAAATCTGGAGGCAAAATATGAGTTGTGCGCGCGCGCAGAAAAGTTGATCGACCAACCCGTGCTGAAAGAAGCCGTGCGCGAGTTGAATGAGTTGCACAACGAATTCAAACACATCGGCCCGGTGCCGCTGGAAGAAAAAGACCAATTGTGGAACCGGTTCAAGGCCGCGTCCGATCAGGTGTATGCCCGACGCGATGCATATGTGCAAGAATTGCAAAAGAGTTTTGCGCTCAATGCGGAAGCAAAAGCACAGGTGCTCGCCGAGTTGCTGCCGTATGCCGGCTTCCAGACCGATCGCATCAAAGAATGGAACCAGAAAACCCAGGAGGTGCTGGCGCTGCAAAAGAAGTGGGAGAGTATTGGCGTAATTCCGCGGGCGAAAGCACGCGAGTTGAACAAGCAGTTCTGGCACGCCTTTAAATCATTTTTCCACACCAAGCGCACGTTTTTCAAACAACTCGATCAAGAGCGCGAACGAAACCTTGCACTGAAAAAAGAGCTGTTGGAAGCGGCCAAGCAACTGCAGGAGAGTGCCGATTGGAATGCTACCTCCAACACGTTGAAAGAGCTGCAGCGCAAGTGGAAAGAAATCGGGCCGGTGCCCGAAAAATTCCGCGACTCCATTTTTAACGAGTTTAAAGCCGCGTGCGATCATTTCTTTAACCAGCGCAGAAGTGTACACGACCAGGAAACCCAAACGCAGTTGGAGAACCTGAAATTGAAGGAGTCCATTTGTCACCAATTGGAGCAATCCGGCGCCGGTGGCGGCTGCACGTTGCAGGAATTGCAGACGTTACAGGCGCAATACCAAACCATTGGCTTTGTGCCACGCGAAAACGTAAATGCGCTGCGCGACCGGTATGCCAAAGCCGTAGACGCGTACATTGCCAAACTGCCGATGGGCGATACCGACCGTGCGCAAGTACAATGGGAAAGCGAGCTGGCGGGATTAAAGAACGATCCGCAGGGCGACAAAAAGTTGTACCAGAAGGAGCAAGGGTTGCGTAAAAAACTGCAAAAGGCTGAGAACGATCTGGCCACACTTAAAAACAATCTCGAGTTCTTTGGGCGCTCCAAGAATGCCGATAAGCTGAAGGAAGAGTTTGCCGGCAAGATTCAGGAAGCCGCAGACGAAGTAAAGCGGTTGAAAGACCAATTAAAAGTTTTGAAATCGCTGGGTTGATTCCATTGAAAACCGAATAGTTCGGTTATTTTTGCACCTCTTTTCGCGGCCAGTCGGCCGTGTACGCCTCCTTAGCTCAGCTGGTAGAGCAACTGACTTGTAATCAGTAGGTCGTTGGTTCGATTCCGACAGGGGGCTCTTGATTTTCAGAGCGTTACGCTCTTTGCCCGTATGTCACCGTGGCGATTTCATCTCAAGCCCGTAATTGTTGGAGTATTTCTCGAAGCCTCCTTTCCATATTAGCTGTGCGGTTTCAAACGAAAAAACTTGTAGAAATTCCAGTATTTCGAGCGTTTTTGCCTTGGGTGCCGGTCTCCATAGACTGTTGCGGGCTTGTGGGTTATTGAGACTTTTTAGAGCCGCAGGCGAGCCGATTGATACCGAATGTAAAGTTTCTGAGACTCATTTTTTGCTGACAGCCGGCATTGGTAAGTCAAAGAAACGCGACACTTAACGAATTAAAGTTGGCACCCCCGTCAATTTCAACCGCCTTCACAAAGACACCCCTCGTTTCCACGGGATAAAATCTTCCTGCTGCAATCTTACTGCCTGAGGTACCACTTCGCCACTCGCCACACGCAGTACAAATTCCATCAATTCATTCGCTTTGGATTCAAGCGTGTCTTCTCCCGTAATTACGGTGCCTGCATTGACATCGATGATATCGCGCATGCGATCAAACAAGGGCGTGTTGCTCGAAACTTTAATCGTTGGCGCTATGGGGTTGCCAGTTGGGGTGCCCAAGCCCGTGGTGAATAACAATAAAGTGCACCCCGATGCTGCTAACGCCGTGGTTGACTCCACATCGTTGCCGGGCGTACAAAGCAGATGCAAGCCTGCTTTCGTTACTTGCTCGGTGTAATCCAGCACGGCGGTTACGGGCGAGGTGCCACCCTTTTTCGCGGCACCGGCTGATTTCATGGCATCCGTAATCAAGCCATCTTTGATATTTCCGGGTGAAGGGTTCATATCAAAACCAGAGCCGACCTGCTTGGCACGTTCTGCATAGGTCTTCATCAGGCGCAGAAACTTCTCTGCTATGGAAAGACTTACGGATCGATCCACAAGATGCTGCTCAACTCCATTTAATTCAGGGAACTCAGCCAGCACAGGTGCTCCGCCCAGTGCCACCAGCATGTCAGACAGGTGCCCGACAACGGGGTTGGCAGAGATGCCCGAGAACCCATCGGAGCCGCCACACTCCAAGCCAACAATCAATTTGCTGATCGGTGCGGTAGCTCGTTTTTGTCGGTTGGCATGAACCAAACCGGCAAAAGTTTTTCGTACTGCATCGGCTACGAATGACGGCTCTGATTTACTCTCCTGTTGACTAAGAACATAAAGCGGCTTATCGAACCGGGGATTGATGCGTTCAATTGCCTCTTCGAGGATGCGAACTTGGGCATTTTGACAGCCAAGGCTGAGAACGGTGGCGCCAGCCACATTCGCGTTGTTGAGGTAGCCTGCCAGCAGTGCGCAAAGTGCATCGCTGTCCTGCCTTGTACCACCACAGCCACCTTCGTGGGTGAGGAACTTAATACCGTCTACATTCTCAAACAGTCGCTGACGATCGTTTGAGGCGTGTTCCACGAGAATGTCTTCTTCCAAAAGTACCTCCGCGGATGCGCCTGCACGATAGCGGTCAATGAGGTGTGAAACGTTCAATGTATAGGCACGCGGTTTATGGTAGCCAAGCTGTTCAACCAGTGCTTCGCGGATCATGTTGATATTGCGGTTCTCGCAAAAAACAAGTGGAATGACAAGCCAGTAATTGGCTACCCCCACTTTTCCATCGCTGCGATGGTAACCCTGAAAAGTACGCTCCCGGTAAGGTGTCACATCCGGCGGTGTCCACGTCAAGTTCAATTCGCGAAGCACCGCGGGAGTGACAGCGTGTTGAACATTGAAGACGGTAATCGGCTCACCCGCCTGAATGTTTTTGGTTGCTTTGCCAACAATTACACCGTACATCCTAATTTCTTCACCCACAGCCAGATGTTTTTCAGCAAACTTGTGTTTTGTATTCACCGCTAAAGGAAGCGTAATCATTCCTTCGGTGGTGTCTATCCGTTCACCTGCAGCCAGATTGCGTAAGGCGACCCACACATTATCGGATGCGTGTATTTTCAGATACCGCCGCATCCGGTCAATTTAGCTTTTGGATGTCCCGGCCCGAACAATGCGCGGCGGTTAACTGCGTAACGCCAACCATTTCAATATCCCGGCGAGTGGCGGTTGAGTCGTAAGACAAACTAAAGTTTATCAACTTGCAACCGTTCAGGTGCGCTAGTGTGAGGTAAGCGGGAATGTTCGATCGGTCGATGCTTGTCTCAAGTTTTGGAAAATTCTTATTTCCACGTGGTTTCGTTGCCTTATCGAAATTAGCTTCCTGTGCCACGTGGTATTGAACATCACTGAATTCAAGGTTGAGAATAGGGTTTTCGGGGCGTCCGGTTATCAAAATCTTACCGCTGCTCACAATCGAAAGATTTTCGAATACCGTATTGCGAATTGTGCCGTACGCATCCGAAGGTCTTTTTTGGTCGATGTCGATAAAAATTGGGTACTCGTGCTTATGGCGCGAACCACCGGTGAGAATCATATTGGAGAACCGGTTGTGCTCGAATACACCGCCCTCTAACATAAACAGGCTGATGCCATAGCGGCTGTTGCGAATTACATTATTCGAAAATACACAGAAACGAGTGATCCCGGCCGATCCGGTACCAAATTTGATTCCAGCGTCATCGCTTTCGATTACGCAATTCGTTACTACTACGTTTTCCACCACACCGCCCACATCAGTTTTTAGGCAGATGGCATCGTCCCCCGTGCGGATGAAGGAATTTGAAATCGTTACGTTCCGCGTGTCTACAAGGTCTATGCCATCGGTGTTAGGGCTTCGTGGATGGTTGGAGATACGAATTCCATCAATTGTAATGTATTCCGAAGCAGCAAACCGGATGACATGGCTTGGCGCATTTTGTAACTGTACATCACGGATCGTGATGTTCTTTGCGTTCCGAAAGGAAATCCATGGTACCGGGCGGGGCAGAGCGGTGTAATCTGCATCCCAGAATTTATCGCCATTTCCTTCAATGATTCCCGACCCGGTGAAGCGCACATTCTCTACTGCAGTGCCATCTAGCAAAACGCTCAAAACTTCCTGAGCGGACATTTTCGGTTGAAAAGCAATGAGCATGAGATTATTTTCTCCCTCCGGCTTGTTGTAATGCTCGATGTTGCCACTGCCCACCAACACCGAGCCTGGCGAAAAGTGATAGTCTATGTTGCTTCGAAGTTGGAGTGTGCCCGTAAGAAATTTTCCAGCGGGAAATACCACTTTTCCTCCACCTGCCTGAGCGCACGCATCAATGGCTTTTTGAATCGGTATTGTGTTGAGTGTAACGCTATCGCCAACAGCACCAAAGTCGGTAACGAAAAATATTGGCTCGGTGTTTTTCGTCTGACAGCGACCAAGCGTCAGCACAACTACAATCGCCAGGATAACACTATAATGGAATCGTTTCATTTTTTCGAATTAACAAGTGCATTATCAGCCAAGCCACAAGGTAGGCCGAGCCGCAAATAAAGAACATAATGTAATAGCCGGTTTCGATCGTGCCCAAGGCTTTGTAATGATCAAGCAACATGCCTGCCGCTTGAGCAATCAGGATGCCCCCAACCGCACCCGCCATGCCGCCCATGCCTACAACTGAAGCAACCGCTTTTTTGGGAAAGATATCGGATGAAACAGAGAAGATGTTGGCCGACCACGCCTGATGACCCGCGGCCGCGATACCAATGATGATCACCGCAAACCACATCGTGATTGACCCAGCCGCCTGTGCCATCACAACCGGTACTGCCATTAACGCAAAAATGAGCATTGCCCGCTTGCGGGCGGCGTGTGCAGTTTGGCCGCGGGATATCCAATGCCCTGATAGCCAACCGCCAAAAATGCTGCCCGCACTTGCAAGTAAATACACCAATGCCACGGGCACAGCTAATTCCATTTTCTGTAAGTGATACTCTTTGTTTAAGAATGACGGTAGCCAGAAAAGATAAAACCACCAAATTGGATCCGTAAGGAACTTTCCGATTACAAAAGCCCACGTCTCCCGGAAGCCAAGTAGGCGCACCCATTTTACAGGCGTAGTTTCACTGCCGGGCTCTCCGGGGGTGTCCGACTCAATCAGTTCTAACTCCGCTTGAGTGAGGCGTGATTGTTTTCTCGGGATTTCATAATATTTAAACCAAAAAAATAACCACAAAAAGCCGGTAAGGCCAGTTGCAATAAATGCCCATTCCCAGCCAAAGTGAAGTGCAATCAGGGGCACAGTTAGTGGTGCTACGATCGCCCCAATATTTGCGCCCGAATTAAAAATGCCAGTCGCCAGCGCTCTTTCTTTTTTGGGAAACCACTCAGCTACCGTCTTGATTGCCGACGGAAAGTTACCCGCTTCACTAATGCCAAGAAACGCACGCGCAGCGGCAAAACCGGGAATGCTACGCGCAAAGGCATGCAATAAAGCAGCTAAGCTCCACAACACAATTGACAAGGCATAACCTAGCTTGGTGCCAATTTTATCGATCAACCAACCCGCTCCAAGCATACCGATGGCATAGGTCAGCTGAAATGAAATTACCAATCGGGAGTAGTCGGTTTCTGTCCATCCGAAAATGGGTTCGAAATAATCGTCTTTCAATAAACTGATGACCTGCCTATCAAGGTAGTTGATGGTGGTAGCAAAAAAAAGCAACGCGCAAATGCGCCAACGATAGTTACGAAGAGTAGTGCTCGAAGTGGTCATGATATTTTAGCTTCTTGGGCGAGCGCGATGGCTCTTCCTATCGCTGATTCTAATTTTTTCCAGTCACGGTTGGCAATGACTTCCTTGCTGATGAGTTGAGCGCCCAGCCCGATACAGGAAGCTCCGGCACCAAACCAGGCGCGTAGGTGATCGTAAGTAGGTTCAATACCACCCGTAGGCATCAGTTTTAGCGTAGGCATCACTGATTTTGCTGCACGCAAGAACTCCGGTGTTAACGCATGCGCCGGGAACACCTTCATCATCCGTGCGCCTAGCTCATGTGCCAGCGTAAGTTCGCTGATTGTGGCACAGCCAGGAATCCAAAGAGTATAACTCGCAGATTGCACTTGTTGCATGTGAGGCACCAGCGCCGGTGAAACCACAAAATCGCAACCCGACCGCATAAACTCCATCGCTGTTTGATAGCTGAAAATAGTGCCAATGCCCAGCACCATTTCCGGACAATTCTTTGAAACAAATTCACGTAACGCCGCAAACACGGATGGCGCATTTGTTCCGCGATTTGTGACTTCGAACGACCGAACGCCTGCTTCATAGCAGGAGCGTACGACCTCGCATGCGATTTTCGCATCATCATGGTAAAACACAGGCACAAGCGAATGTTCTTCCAAATGGTGTATTACCCGGTGAATATTCTGATAGGCCATTCAGCGAAGTAATTTACCAATTTGACTGCCCGACATGAGTTGTTCAATCTCGGATAAATGTGCACAAATCACATCGCCCTGCACGCTGTGCTTAAAAACTGCGGCAGCCGTGGCAAACTCGATGACTTCTTGCGGTGATTTTTCGGTCATTCGGCCGTGGATCAGTCCCGCCACAAACGCGTCGCCGGAGCCAACTCGATCAACCACAGGCTGGATGTCATACTTGCGCGAGCGATATAGTGTGCCACCATACCACAGCTCGCCTTGTAACTCTTGGTGGTGCGCATGATGTGTAACCCGGATTGTGTTCGCCAGCCAACTCATCCGTGGTGCGTGCACGTGCACGCGAGCAGCAATTTGATCTAGTGGCAGATTCGGATCGAGTGGAATACCGAGGCAATTGGAGAAGTCGGCAGCGCTGCCAACAATTACATCGCTTTCGCGGATGAGTTCCGGCATGATTTCATATGGTTGCATACCATATTGCCAGAGCACCCGGCGGTAATTGATGTCGGCAGAAATAGTCAGTTTTGCTGCGCGCGCAGTAACGATTGCATCGCGACACGCAGTGGCTGCGTTTGCGGACACAGCTGGCGTAATACCCGACCAGTGAAACCAACTTGCCCCATGGATAATGTCCGGCCAAACGTAGCTTTGAGGCTGCGCTTGGGCAAACGAGGAATGAAAGCGATCGTAGATTACTCTTGGCGATCGAACCTGCGATCCTGGTTCTAAATAGTAAATACCCATCCGCCCTGGTCCATGCCCAATGAAGTTCGTTTCTATTCCAAAACTCCGCAATGAACGCAAGGCGGCTTGACCAATGTCGCTATCGGGCAGCACGGTTACATGCGCAGACGAAATTTCCCACTGGGCAAGCGCGGCAGCTACGTTTGCCTCGCTGCCTCCATACACTACATCAAGTGTGTGTGCCTGTTGTAATCGCACTTCCGGCCTACTGGATAAGCGCAATAAAACCTCCCCAAAAGAAATAAATCGGTTCATCAAAATGCGAAGTAGTGTTTGGCATTAAAGTAGCACACATTCTTCACAAGATTGCCTATCAACTCAACATCGTCTGGTAACTCGCCACGTTCCATTTCGGAGCCCATTAGATTACACAGGATACGCCTGAAATACTCGTGTCGGGGAAAAGAAAGAAAACTGCGCGAATCGGTAACCATACCCACAAACTGGGATAACAATCCTAAATTGGAGATTGCATTGATTTGCTTCTCAATGCCTTCTTTTTGATCGAGGAACCACCAGGCAGAGCCATATTGCATTTTGCCGGGAACGGTACCATCATTAAAGTTACCCACCATGCTGGCAAACAGTTCGTTGTCCGACGGATTAAGATTATAGATAATCGTTTTTGTTAACTGGTTGCGGCTATCCAAGTCATCAAAAAAACGAGCCATCGTAGCGCCCTGCAGAAAATCCCCAATTGAGTCAAAACCGGCATCAGCACCCAACTGCCGCAACCCCCGGGTGTTATTATTACGCAATGCGCCCAAATGAAACTGTTGTGCCCAGCCTTGACGGCAGTACATCTCCGACAGCCGGAGCAGCAAGAACGTACGGAGTTGCAGTTGGTGTTCAGTCGGCAAAGCTGTACGGCTCCGCAGCTGCCCGAATAATTTGGCTGCTTCGCCTTGGCTGATGGGCGAATAGGGCAAAAATTCCAGTCCGTGATCGGATGCGCGGCATCCAAGCCCGCTGAAAAAATTAATACGCTTCTCAAGCGATTGAAGCAGATCGGTAAGTGTGCGAATATCTTGATGTGCTACCTGACTGAGATTATCGATATAGGCATTCCAAATCTCAACCGACGTAAACGTGTAAACTTTATCCGGTCGAAACGTGGGCAAAAGCAAAAGTCCACTGTTTTTAAAACGAGCATGATGTTCCAGCGTATCGCACGGGTCATCGGTAGTACAGACCACCTGTACTTGCATCCGCTCCATAAGCCCACGTACGTGGTAGGCCGGTGTGCTCAGCAAGGCATTACATTCATCATAAATTTCGTTTGCATGACTGGGGTTGAGTGGCCGATCGATTCCGAAGTAGCTTTTTAACTCCAAATGAGTCCAATGGTAAAGTGGATTACGAAGTGTTCGAGGAACGGTTTCGGCCCACTTTAAAAACTTCTCGCGCGGATCGGCCGTACCGGTACAATATTTTTCTTGTACACCGGCTGTGCGCATTGCTCGCCACTTGTAGTGATCTCCCTCCAGCCAGGCTTCGGTGATTGTGGAAAAAGCTCGGTCATCGGCAATATCACGGGGCGAAAGATGGTTATGGTAATCGATAATGGGCAGCGGTGCTGCGTATTGATGGTAGAGCGTGGCCGCCGCATCTGTCTCCAATAGAAAGTCTTCGCCTAAAAATGATTTTGAAGTTTGGATCATAGCAGCTGGAAAGAAAGTTATAACATCATCGAGTGAATCCCTAATTCCAATCCGCGGAGCTCCGCCAAGCCGCGAAGACGGCCGATGGCGGAGTAGCCTGGGTTTGTTTTTTTGTTCAAATCGTCCAGCATTTGATGACCATGGTCAGGCCGGAATGGGATTGGTTTCTCGCGACGCTGGTTTTCAATGACTAGTTCTTTCATCACCGCTGGCATGGGCACATCGCCTTCCAAATGATTGGCTTCGTAAAAGCTTCCGTTAGCTTCGCGTTGCGTGCTACGTAAATGCACAAAGTTGATACGATGGGCCAGGCGGCGCACCATTTCGGGAAGATCATTATCAGCCCGCACGCCAAAAGAGCCGGTACAGAAGCAAAGCCCATTGTAGGGAGAATCATAAGCAGCCAGCAATTGCTGCACGTCGGTGTCGGTGCTCACCACCCGCGGCAGGCCAAAGATCGGATAGGGGGGGTCGTCAGGGTGAATGGCTAACTGCACACCGTGCTGTTCCGCCACTGGTGCAACTTCCGCAAGGAAGTAATACAAGTTTTTTCGGAGTTCAGCGTCATCAATATGCTGGTATTCGTTCAATGCCTCCCGAAACTGATCAAGCGAGTACCCTTCTTCGGCACCTGGAAGGCCCGAGAGGATATTGCGTTGAAGCGTTGCTTTCTGTTCGGAACCAGCTTGGTGTAGAAATCGTTCGGCCTGTGCCAGAATGGGCTCCTCGTATTCCCGCTCAGCACCCCGGCGTTGAAGAACAAAAACATCAAACGCGGCAAAATGAATGCGGTCATAACGCAATGCCTTTGAGCCGTCGTTTACTACAAAATCAAGGTCTGTTCGGGTCCAGTCCAACACCGGCATAAAGTTGTAGCACACCGTGGTGATACCGCACGCCGCCAGATTGGCCACGCTTTTTTGATAATTTTTGATAAAACGCTCGAAACCATGTTTCTGCTTTTTGATATCCTCGTGCACGGGGATACTTTCAACTACAGACCAGGTAAGTCCTGCGGCCTCGATTGCATTCTTTCGACTACGAATTTCCTCCACGGTCCAAACAGCTCCGTTGGGAAGGTGGTGCAACGCGCTTACAATGCCTGTGGCTCCGGCTTGCCTGACATCCCTAAGCGATACCAGATCGTTCGGCCCAAACCAGCGCCAGGTTTGTTCAAGTTTCTTTTTCATCTCAAATATTTTGATGTGTCAGACACCAGCATACGCACTAAAGCCTCCATCCACGGGTATTACGGTGCCGGTTACAAACTTGCTGGCGTCTGAGCAAAGCCATACGAGGGTACCGAGTAATTCTTCGGGTTGCCCGAATCGCCCGAAGGGTGTGTGAGAAACGATTTGTTGACCGCGTTCGGTTAAGGTACCATCTGTGTTTGTTAGTAGCTCCCGGTTTTGCTCGGTTAGGAAAAATCCAGGAGCAATCGCGTTTACACGAATGCCTTCACCGTACTTCTGTGCAAATTCTACGGCAAGCCATTGCGTGAGATTACTAATCGCTGCCTTCGCAGCCGAATAGCCAGCCACGCGTGTGAGTGGCCGAAAAGCGGACATGGAGGAAATGTTGATCACAGCACCTTTTTTTCGTTCGGCCAAGTCGCGCCCGAACACTTGAATCGGCAGAAGTGAGCCCATCAGGTTGAGATCAACCACTGCCCGCATGGCGTTGGGGTCCATATCGAACACCGTTTGGTCGATTTGAATAGTGGCGCCTTTTTGATTTCCGCCAGCCGCGTTAATCAGAATCTCAACAGACCCAAATTGCTCTCGCAATTGTTGGTGGGCGCGCTGCAGTTGTTTCAGGTCGCAAACGTTGGCCTCGATCGCTGTAATGCGGTGGCCGAGTGCAGCCATCTTGCCTTGCGCAGACAATAAGCTGGGCACATCGCGGCTTAATACGGCCACGTTCGCACCGCCTTCGCACAGCACCTTTGCCATGGGTAGACCGAGGATTCCTGTTCCGCCGGTGATCAGTACGTTTTTATTCTTTACGCTAAACACTACTTTTTCATAAGTAAGGGAGGCAAGGGCCTCCCTTACGTTCAACATAAACTAAACTAAACTACCCGAATCTTATCTGCGCACGTTTCCATCCGCATTTTTTGTCCAGTTCAGCGTCCAATCCGTCGTGCTGATTGCACCCACAAATGCTCCACTTTGGAACTGGAAATTGTTATCATTTAACGAAGTCGGATTGTAGGGGGACACTTGCGATGCACCTGGTGTGAAATCGTTTACACCAATTCCTGCAATACCCACGCTCGCAGGACTGATGGTATTTGCATAGGGCGCAGCTGCAAACACAACGGCGTTCTCGCGTAATGCGGTGGAGTTACCTTGCGTAGAAATGCCGGTTGCATCCGTGCCGCCAATTTGGAAAAAGAACGAATTATCAATTACCGAATTTGTGGTGGTTACATTATTTGAAAGGCGGATACCGTCTTCGGGAAACTCAGCAAATATCGAATTGCGAATAATCACACGACCGGCGCGCGACTCGGCACGCATACCGTCTGAAGAAGAGGGGCCAGTGGCTACAGTGAAGCTTCGACCGGGCCCGATAAAGGTCATATTTGCGGCCACCAACGTGTTGCCACTGAAACCGGTGGGCGGGTTGCTGATCAATAAGTCGCGTGAATCTTTGTCTCTTAAAGTGGCGGATGTCGGAAATCCATTAACAAATGTTGGAGTAGTGTTCGACACAAAGAATTGTACATAAATATCTGCATGAACGATGTTATTGGCGGTTGTGGTGCCCGTATGGCGCAAATTCAAATTAGCGGTGAGGTTGTCGGTCGCAACGCAGTTTTTTAACGCAACTTTAGATCCCTCAATACGGAAACCTTCGCCAAGGCTTTTGAATACCTGTACAAACTCAATGGTAGTACCACGGCCTACATTCGTCAGCGTCAATCCTCCTTTGTCGGACGTTGGGGTTACTCTGTCGCCTCCGCCAAATTCCACGCGCACGTAGCGTAGCGTACCAGCATTATAATTTAAATCGTTTGTATTGGTGGTGTTTCCTTGCAGTATCACGCCTGCCCACATTCCGGGTGCGGGCGCTGCGGTGCCCTGTGGCTTCACACTAAAAACAATTGGCCGGTTGGCTGTACCAATCGCCTCTACGCGGCCACCGGGTTCAACAATAAATGCCGATATCAATTTGGTTGCATCCTTCACGGGTTTTCCGTCATCCAACGCCAATACATTTACTCCTTCTTTAATTGTGAGAACGGCACCGGATTTAACAGCAATGGTTTTCGTTAGCTCGTAAATATTGCCCTCTTCCCATGTGGTGGCGGTGGTAATGTCGCTTGAAACAGAAACCGTAGAGCCAATTACATTAACTTTGTAGGTGGCAGATGCGGTGCGTTCTTTGTTATCTGTTACCACAAACTCAATCGACTTTTCGCCTGTAGGCTCCGTGGCGCCAACAGCAAAAGGATACGTTACTTTTTGTTCGGTGTTGGCTCCCGCAGTAACAGTCACCGGCGTGCCGTTGGCGGTTAGCGACTTTAGCCCGCCCTGCGCCAAAATGTTAACTTCAATGCTTACCGTCTGGCTGCGTTGGGAAGTTGTTACGCCATCTGTATCTGTAAATGAAAGCGTGGGCGGGAGGGTTTCAGGCTCCTCATCTTCTCCGCACGAAGCGAAAAAGAATAGTCCCCCAACTAACAGAAGGGAGAGCAAGTAATTAAGTTTGTTCATAGTTATGGTCTGTTTTTTTGTTTGCGGAATTTTACTGAGAGGACGTAGCCGATGAAGAATGCCCTTACAGCGAAGGTGCAAATTTTGGCAATAGGTAAATTTCGTATCGGCCGGTAGCTCTTGTTCCGCGCCCTCCCACGGGTCCGCTGCTCGTTCGTTCAAATCGCAACGTAAGCGTGCTTCCCTCAGGATTGAGAATGACATCTACCAAGGTTCCGTTGAAATCAATTTTGTTTAAGTTCTTTCCATTGAGGCCGTCTGCAAAGCGCCATGTGCCTGAAGCAGAAAACAGCCCATTTGAATTATTTGATCGCCAGACGCCCGACGCTTCGAATTCGAGCGTCATCAGCAAAAAGCCTAAATCGGTAATGTCGCCACCATCCAAAAGTACGTAGCCCACTTCCCATGGTTTTGATAAAAGGATTGTTGCTTTTCGCTCCTCCGTTAAAAGCACCTCTTTCTCATCGCATCCCGATGCCAATAGCAGCATCAACACACCGGTATGAGCAAAAATAAAACGCAAGTATCTGGTCATAGCTTTACAATTTTAAGAGTGCTCCGAGCCGAAGCCGTGCGTACTTCCAATACATAAATCCCAGGGGTCCAACCACGCGTATCAATTTGGATATCTTGACCGTTTGATTCGATCCGGGCCACCGGCTGTGCGGTAATTGAGAAGACTATCGCGGTAACCTTTTGCACGGTGCTGAGGCGCACAAGAAGCTGATCCTGGCAAGGGTTTGGGAAGGCAACAAATGCAATGTCTTGTTTCGGAGTAGCCGTAATCACAAGCGAAGCCCGAAAACTCTGCATTGACTGGCGGAGTGAATTCCGGGCGGTTGCCAATGCGATGCCGGAGCTACGCGGATCACCGGCCACACTGGCGGCCGCAGTAATCTGGCTTTGCAACGCGTTTAGCGCTGTTGCATCTGCGGTGATCACAGGGTTGTCTTGCTCTCGTTTTACAAGCGCCAGCGCCTGCTGTACCAAGTCCATTACAGACCATGCAACCTCGTAATTCGGAAACCAACGCAAATCGCCAAGCGGCTCGCCCTTCGAGGACGCGCGAAAAGAGTTTGCTGATATCGGATAGGAGAAGTTGTGATAGGCCAATGCATTCAACTCCCATGGATTGGAAGTTGCTGCTCCCGTCCAATCCCAGTCGGGTACGGTGGAGCCTTGACCGCTTTCGCTAAGAATGATAAACTGTGTGGGCGGCATTGGGCGTGCAGTGAACGCGAGCGGCTCGGAAATCAGGCCAACAGACGTGTTCACGAATGATTGATTGGCTGCCACCACCAACGGGGGCGGTACGCGAGCGGTGCCTTGGCTGGTAAGTGTTGCCCATGCATTCGTCACTTCACGTTCAAAATAGAAGTTGTTGTGACTCAGATTAACGCGCGGGTTAGGACCAAAGGGTGTGAATTCCAAACTTACAATGGGCGATGTGGTGGAGTTACCCAGGAAACGTGGATTTACGATGATATTATTTGTTAACTCCAACACATTTACCTGACCGATTGCAGCGAACCGCTGGCCCACATTCACGAATGTGTTTTGGTTAAGTTTAACATAGTTGATTTCCGCACCACCATCCCGAATTACCCGTGAGGTAATGTTGTACCATGTGTTGTTTTCCACCACAATGGAATCGATCGGGTTGCCTCGATCATCAATCACCCGCCCATTATCTGGGTTACTTGGGCGCCCCATGCGACTAATCGTTGAATTAAGCATGTACACCTTGCATCCGGATGAGTTGATGCGTAAAAACGTTTGACCGGAACCATCGATGAAGCAATCATAGAATCGCAGTCGCAGACCGGGGGATGAAGCAGATACCAGACGAGCAATGTACGTGTTGAACTCGTTGATGGCTGTAAAGTGAATGCCTCGGAATGTGAGATCACCACGTACTTCAAAAATTTCTTCTACCTGCGTACCGCCTTCCAAAAAACCCATGCGCACAAATGGGCGGGGGCCGGTGCCTTCTTCAGCTTCTAGCCGCAAGTGGAACCCACTGGTGAGAATCGTTCCGCTTAGCGCATAAACGCCGCCACGTTTCAACACATACACGGTGTTAGGATTTTTCCGAACACCTCCCGCTAACGTATCCTTCCGGATAATTTCATTCAACGTACCGAAACCTTCGGGCACAATCACTCTACGCTGTGCTTGCACCGCGTGCATCCCCGCAAAAACTAAAAAGAAGCAAAGGAAACTACCACGCATAGTCTGTTATAATTGGAATTGAATGCCGAGATCAGCCGTGAAACCATAGTAATCTTCAGCCGTTCTGCGTCCTTTCTCACCCAGGAAAGAGATCTCGGCTGCGTTGCTCATGTTATTACAATTGAAGTACACCTTCAACAGTTTATTTACTTTCTGCTTTAGGGCTAAATCAAAACGGGTATTTCCCTGTTGAAAGGCATCCAGGGTGGGGCGCGTGCCGAGCGCGGTAAACGTGTCGCCCTGGTAAACCATCGAAAGCCGACCGCTGAAGCCGCCTCGCTCATAACCAATCGACACATTACTGATTAAATTAGCCTGACGTGGTGCGCGACCAGTGCGGAATGCATCGAGCACAGGAAACGCAGTGAAGGGCCGGGTAGCAAGGCGTTGCGGCTCCGGAATAAAAGGGTAGAAGGTCTCCGAATCTAAAATCGTGGCGTTTGCAGAAACGATAATACCATTGAAGGGCTTTGGCAGGAACCGAAAGTTGGCTTGCACATCAATTTCACCACCAATAATTGTGGTATACCCTTGCGAGTTTTCGGGCGAAGTTATGGTATACCCCACAAACGGATCGTCCGGCGGCAAAAGCCGTGTAAAGGTGCGTATATAATCTACATTCTGAAGGCGCTTATAAAATCCACCAATTGTAATGAGTCCATTATTGTTATAGAGCGCCAGCGATAAATCGTAATTCCAGGCACGGATTTGCTGCAACTGCGGATTCGCTTGTTGAATGGTTTGCTCGCTGTCGTTGATTCTACGGAATGGAATCAGGTTGGTAAAATCCGGGCGTGAGAGCGTGCGCGTTGCCGCCGCGCGAATATCGATTCCATTCATTACCCGGTAGCGGGCATGGAACATCGGCAAGAACTCGTTGTAGTTTCTACTCCCTGTGCTGTCGCGTACCACTTGTTGAAAAGCCGCCCCATCGTCAAAGTCGATGCCGCTGGTCATAAAGTTTCCGCGGTAAGATGTAACGGTACGCTCAAACCGAAGCCCGGCCAGAATCAAAAGCTTTTTGGCTACTTCAAATTCCGTCATTGTATAGGTAGCGAAGATTTGCTCGCGCGAGATATTGTCGTCTATATCCGCCAGGAAATCTTTTGAGAGATAGTTAAGTTGGTTCATGTTGCGAATTAAACCTGTTGTGGTGGAGCGGCTTAGCCCTGGGCCGTTGGTTTCGCCAGCACCCGGACCGATGAAGTAATTGCCATTGAGGAAGTTACCAGCCGAAGGCCCGGTTAAGAAATTAGACATGGCAATTCCGCCGTTGCTGGGTACGCGTTGATAGAGGTTGGGGAAGGCCACGAGGAAATCGCGGATTTCTCCGCTCGTGGCCGAGAAAAAATTACCCACGAGCCGCTGCCGCTCCCGATCCCGTTCGTTGTCGCGGTATTTCAAACCAAACTTCAGAAATCCCGCGGTTTTCTCGCCCAGCCGGAAAGGGTATTTCAAATCGGTTTGCGCAGTAATCGCACGCTCCACAATCCGATCTGAATCCAACGATAGTAGATTCATCCACGTTTCCGCCAGGTTATTGCGCGCCAAAGAAATAACGGAATCCACACTTTGGTTTACCAGATTAATTCCTGCGGAATTGAAGGCACTGAGTTCCCGAAAGCGAGTCTCGTAGACCAGTGGGTTGTTTTGCGTGGAGCGTGAGTAGGAACCTTGCCAGGTGAACTCCAGTTTCTTCCCGATGCGATGTTCGCCATTCAGTGCTGATGACAAGACATCTGTTGTGCCCACCCGGTCGCGAATATCAAACTCCTGCCGTTGTTCGTTCCAACGGTACCTCCGTCGCCTGCGTACTTCATCGCGATCTGTTCGGCCAAACAGGTTACTCCAACTAATCGTTCCTTTTGGTAGTTTGTAATCCAATACCAAACTGCCTCCGTAACGTTTGCGGATTTCTGTGATGTCCGCCAATGTTAACTCTGCCGGCTCGATCAGGCTTTGGCCAAAAAGGTCCTGCTCCAAAAATGAATATTCCGCGCGCAACTGGTCTGAGCTGCGATTTGCGCGCTGATAATTGGCCGTGGCCACTACGCCAAGTTTATCTTTCATAAATCTTCGGCTGGCATTTAGCGTGCCCTTGTATTGGCCTAATTCCCGGTCCTGACCGTTATAACCGTATTGCGCTGTGGCAAAGATTTCCGGATCGGCCGAAGCTTTTTTTACCTGGAAGTTTACTGCACCACCAATTGCATCGCCATCCTGATCGGGACGCAACGCCTTGAACACCTCAATGCCCGAGAGCATATCCGGAGAAATCATACTCAAATCAACGGAACGGTCGTTGGGGTCTGTGGAAGGAATACGCAGCCCATTGATCATGATGTTGTTGAAACGAGGCGCAAGGCCACGCACCACTACTTTTTGACCCTCGCCCGCATCGCGCTGTACATATATGCCCGATATGCGACCCACGGTCTCTGCTGCGTTCTGATCGGGTAGCTCGCGAATTTTGTCTTTGGATACCACGTTGATGATTGTGCTGGAACTAATTTGCTGATTGATGGCCGCCGCTTGCCCCAACGCTTGGGCCGTAACTACGACTTCATCCATCATTTTCGAGTCGATCTGTAACGAGACTGTCACTTCGGTCGTTTGGTTGGCGATAATTTCGAGTTGGAGTTGCTGGCTTTGATAGCCCACGTACGAGACCGTGAATATTCTTTTGCCTACCGGCATCGATACCAGTGTGAAGTTACCCTGTACGTCGGCAACAGCGCCAAAGGAGGTGCCAGCCAATGCAATGGTGGCGCCAATCAGCGGCTCTCGAGTGGAACGATCCGTGATGGTTCCACGCACAGTGCCCGTCTCGCGGGTTTGGCCCCACAGCGCACCTGTTACCACAATTGTAAGAACGGCAAGTAAAAATTTTCTCATTCAGTGGAACTAAGATGTATGCGATTGTGAAGACGCTGCCACGCTTGTTCGACAGATATTAACAACTCGGGCGGCGGTTCTTTTTGTAGTCGTTCGTACAGCAGGCGTGCCGTTTGCTTTTCCGCCAGCATGCGCGTTACACGTGCTGTTGCAGCCTGTGGTTCGTGCGCGAGGTAGGCCGCGAAAAGTACATATTCCAAATCGGAAAGTTCTTTCATGGATACCAACAGGACGGTGTTGCAGGTGCATACCCTTACAACAGTTATGTGGGCAGGAGTTCCGCACGCAGATGTTTTAACGCCCGACCCATTTGCGTTTCAACCGTCTTTACGCTAATTCCAAGGCTGGTGGCTATTTCGTTGTACTTCATGCCCAAATCACGGCTCATGGAAAAGATTTGGCGGCAACTGGGCGGCAACCTGTTTATCGCCCGTCGGAGTTGTTGATCGGTGTCGGCTGCCTCTAATTGAAGCTGCGAGCTGGGCGAATCCACTTCCAGGTGGTGTGCCGCCTCAATGTCGGTGTGGTGCATGCGCTGAGTTTTGCGCAAGTAATCGTAGGCGCGATTGCGGGTGGCCACAAAAAAGTAGGACAGCGGATTGTCTGGGATCAAATAGGAGTCTCTGTTTTTCCAAATCGCAAAAAAAACGTCGCCTACCACTTCCTCGGCTACTTCCGGTGCATGCACAAAGCTGCGGCAGTACCGGCAGAGGGGTGTGTACAGCTGCCGGAATAGTTCCTCGTACGCGCGGGTGTCGCCTCTTGTAAGAAACGCCTGCATTAATGAGTGAACCGTTTCTTTGGCAATTGGAACAAGTACGCGAAAGGCGTTGGTGGGGGCGGAGGGTACAGGCGCGATCATAAAGCCAGTGATAATTGGTTTACTTTTTCAACCGATTGCATTGAATCATTGTGCGATTGTACACGTTTTACTAAAAGAAATTACAATTTTTCTTTGAAATGTGAATACTATTTTTATGGGAACGTTCCCGGGAACGATCCCATGTTTTTCACTACCTTGCCTTAGGAACATTTTCAGATCGTTTTCATGAACAAGCAGGCCATTACCATCAAAGACATTGCGCGATTGCTGGGCATCTCCAAGTCAACAGTTTCGCGCGCGTTGAGTGGACAGGGTGAAATCAATCCCGAAACCAAACGCAAGATTCTTGAACTGGCACGCAAACTCGACTATCAACCCAACATCGTTGCCGTGAGTTTGAAGCAGCAGCGTACGAACACCATTGGGGTCATCATTCCGGAAACGGTGAATCGTTTTTTTGCTAAAGCGGTAGGTGGTATTCAGCGTGTGGCTAACCTGGCGGGGGTTAATGTGATGATCTGCCAATCGGATGAATCGTACGTGTTGGAGAAAAAAAATTTGCAGACGCTGGTGGCAAGTCGTGTAGACGGCCTGCTCGTCTCCGTGTCGCGTGAGACCGACAAGTTTGACCATTTCGATGCGGTCATTTCCAAAGGTATTCCCCTGGTCTTTTTCGATCGCATTGTAGAAGGATTACGTGCATCGCGTGTTTACTCCGACAATTATGAAATTGCCCGGGAGGCGACCCAGCACCTCCTTCAACAGGGCTGCCGAAACATTGCGTTTATGGCCGGCCCGCAACACCTCTATAACAGCCGAAATCGGTTGAAGGGTTATCTGGATGCACTCACTGCGGCCAGCGTGCCCGTTCGGGAAAACCTGATCATTCGCACTGATTATAAATCCGGTAAAAATGAAGAGTTCGCCCGTTATTTGATGACACTCAAAGATCCACCAGATGGAATTTTTGCGATCAACGATTATGCGGCGTTAGAGATCATGCACGTATTGAAAAAAATGGGTTTTAAAATTCCGCAAGATGTAGCCGTTCTTGGTTTTAATAATGAGAACATCTGCAAACTGGTGGAACCCGGTTTGAGCAGCATAGACCATCCGGCTCATGAAATGGGCATGGCGGCCGCTGAAATTCTTTTGCAGGAAATAAAAGAAGGTACGAACACTTTGGTCAATAGACTCATCCGCAGTCGATTGGTAATCCGCGAGTCCACCCATCGGCAGATTCGCTAAAGCATGGAATCTTCATTCAACTCCCGCAACACATCAAGCACACCAAGCTGATCGATTTGGTAGAGATAATAGGCTACCCGTTCGGAAAAGTGGGTTTGGCTTGCCAACTCAAGGCCCCACCATTCTTTCTTTCCCAGTACATCCTGCACCAATGCCCGAATCGATTCGGGAGTGTATCGGGTCGCCATCCAACGTTCCTGAAAATAGCGAATCACCGCGGGGTCATCCTTCATTGGAATGGGCTCCCCGGATTTCCATCCGCGGTAAAAAAACACCAACGCAGCAAATGCAAAAGCCAAACGCTCCGGCACGAATTGTTGATGACGAATATGCGCGAGCACCGATGGCACAAGCCGTACACGATATTTTGCAATGCTGTTCAGGGTAATGGCAATTAGTTCATGCCGGATCGCCGGGTTCATAAACCGCGCTGCGATTTCATTCCAATAGCAGGTTATTTCCTCTGCTGACCCGGGCACAAAAGGAACAATCTCTTTCTCCAACGCGGTGCTCAAAAAGCGGCCTACCACCGGATGTTTCATCGCCTCTTGCACCGTGGTAAGGCCGGCCAAGTACCCCACCGGTGCCAAGATTGAGTGCGCACCATTCAAAATGCGAACCTTGCGCACGCGATAGGGCTCCAAATTATCCGTAAAAACTACGTTCAGTCGCGCGGCAGGCAGCGGCAACGCGGCCTGAACCCACGGCGGGGCTTCGAGCACCCACAGGTGATAGGGTTCGCAAAGCGTGAGTAAATGATCTTGAAATCCCAGGGCGTGCCAAAACGGTTCAGGTTCAGCCGGAAAACCCGGCACGATTCGGTCAACCAATGTATTGCAAAACGAGACGCTTTCGCGCAGATAGGTGGCGAACGTTGTGCCGAGATTCCACGCGTTGGCATACTGCCAAACAACATCGCGTAGTACTTCTCCATTTCGCTCAATGAGTTCGCAGGGAATCACCGCAATCTTTACATCGGGAAACGTTTGAGCGCGTTTGTAAAGCAGGTAGGCCAGCTTACCCGGAAAGGTGGTCGGGCAGTCTGTTTCTGAAAACGGTTCATATTTAAACTCAATCCCGGCCTCTGTTGTATTTGAGAGTATAAATTGTAGGCCGGGCTGACACGCCTCTTCAACCACCGCCTGCCAGTTTGTTGAGGCGTGGTGCCAACGCTGAATCACGTGAACATCGTGATTAACTGAGACCACGTTTCCGGCACGATACGAACGTTCAATCACCGTGTATCGGCCTTGCTGCCGCGCAAGCAGGTTATCTTTTCCCATTGACTGAACTACGGCCACGCCCATATTGAGCCCTACCGTGTTGTTGGCTTGTTGAATCATCCAATCGGCAAAGCCCCGTAAAAAATTGCCAGTGCCAAATTGCAGTACCTTCACCGGATAGGTTTGGCGGGGTAAGGATTCGATAGGCGGAAGCTGAATTATTGAGTCATCCGTGTTCATACAAGATAAAGACAGTAGATTTACACTGTACCCTTACAAAGCGGGTTAGTTAATTCAGGGTTTTAACCGGAAGAAACGTCCTGTGTAAAGAAACGCAATGCCCACCGCTTACTTTTTCCTTCTTCTCGTCGGCACAATCGCTTTCATTATTATATCTGGCGCTTACTGGAAATGGCATCCGTTCTTTAGTCTATTAACTGCCTGCTTGATCTTTGGCATATTCACAGGAATGCCTTTACTCGCGATGGTTAACGCCATTACCACCGGTTTTGGATCATTGGTTGGCAGTATTGGTTTGGTGGTGGTGCTGGGCAGTATTTTGGGTGTTGTGTTGGAAGAATCCGGAGCCGTTCATCGGATGGGCCAGTTTTTGCAACAACGTTCTGCGGTATCACCGCCGCTGGGCATTTCATTGCTAGGTATGTTATTGGGGATACCTGTTTTTTGCGATTCTGGTTTTATCATTTTAGTGAGTTTGGCGAAATCGATTGGCGTTGCGTCCGCTGTGCCGTTGCCTACCATGACATTAGGACTTGCCGGAGGCTTGTACACCACTCACACGCTCGTGCCCCCAACGCCTGGACCGATGACGGCCGCAGCAAACTTGGGGGTGGGCGATGCGCTCGGCTTGGTGATCGTGCTCGGCATCATCGTTTCGATACCTGCCACCTTGGTTGCGTTTTTGTATGCCCGCTATATTGGCAAGCGGTTGCCTACTACGGCCCTTAGCGCTGCCCCTGCGGAAGCGGTCGATCACCGGGTACCGATAATCATTGCTTTGCTCCTGATTTTATTGCCGGTAATTTTAATTGCGGGCGATTCAATTTTGAAACTGTTTGAAGCCGATTTCCGGGGGATGGAAGTAGTTCATTTTGCCGGGCATCCGTTGGTGGCATTACTGATTACTGTTGTTATTGGCCTCCTTGTTTTTCGATCTCAAGGAAAAGCAAATGCATGGGTAGAAAGAGGAGTGAGACAGGCCGGACCGATTATTTTACTCACCGGTTGCGGTGGTGCCTTGGGCGCTGTATTAAAGGCAAGCCCGTTGGCAGCGATAATCGCTTCGTGGACGCAATCACAATCGTTGATGGGCGTCGGGTTTTTAATTTTAGGATTTGCCATCAGCAGTGTGTTTAAAAGCGCTCAGGGTTCCAGTACCAGCGCGTTAACGATTGTAAGTTCTTTACTGGCTCCATTGGCCGCCTCTGCGGGATTGACCACTGGCATCGAGCTATCATTGCTGGTGTTGGCTATTGGGGCGGGCGCCATGTCAGTTTCCCATGCCAACGATTCCTACTTTTGGGTGGTATCGCAGTTTAGTGGGTTTGAATTAAAAGCTGCCTACCGGGGTTGGACAATGATTACCTTCCTTCAGGGGCTGGCTGCCTTGCTGAGTGTTATCATACTATACGTGATCTTGGTATGAATGTGCTCATTGCCCCCGATAAGTTTAAAGGCACCTTAACAGCAGTGCAAGTTTGTGCGGCAATTGAACGCGGTCTTAAGGCAGCCCATGCGGACCTTAACATCCGAAAATTTCCATTGGCCGATGGCGGCGAGGGTACGCTGCAAATCTTTCAATGGCATACGGAGGCAAAGCCTAAAGAAGTTGCCGTGCATGATCCGCTCATGCGCCCGATTTTAGCCTCATATTTAATCTCAAAAGACGGTAGCACAGCATTTATTGAGATGGCACAAGCCAGCGGACTGGGGTTGCTTGCCGTAAGCGAACGCAATCCTTTGCTTACCTCTACGTTTGGTACGGGCGAGTTAATTAAAGATGCACTCGATTGTAACGTTGAGAAAATTCTTTTGGGGATTGGCGGAAGTGCCACCAACGATGGCGGCCTGGGGGCATTTGTGGCTTTGGGTGGAAAAGTGTACCGGAATGAGCATCAACTGGCACCCGTCGGGCAATCGCTGTGTTTACTCACGGATATTGATAGCGCTGGTTTGCATCGCCGTTTAAAGGAATGCACGCTTACGGCTATTTGCGATGTAAAAAATCCTTTCTACGGGAAGCGCGGCGCCGCGCACGTGTATGCGGCACAAAAAGGTGCTGACTTGGCGATGATCAAAACCCTTGATCGTGGACTTCAACATCTGGCCCGCATCATCGAAAAAAAAACAACAATTAACCTTCAACAAGTGGCCGGAGCCGGTGCCGGAGGTGGATTAGGAGGTGGCGCATATTCCTTGTTAAATGCAAGTCTCAAACCTGGCACTGACGTTGTTTTTGAGCTGACGCAATTAAAGCTGGCTATGGATTGGGCAGATATCGTGATCACGGGCGAAGGAAAACTGGATAGACAGACGTTGCAGGGTAAGCTCGTTGCAGGAGTAGCCGCAGCGGCCCGGAATGCCGGCAAACCGATGGTGGCGGTTTGTGGCGTAAATGAACTTACGGAGGTTCAGGCAGAAAGCGCCTTTATACCTGCCGTATTTTCCATGGTTGCTTTTGCGGGCCAACAACAAGCATTGACCAACAGCGAGGGTGTACTGGAAAAGCTAGCGGCCCACGTCCTGTCTAAAGCAATTCTAAACTAACTTATGCATCGCGGAGAATTCATTAAAAAAGCAGTACTCATCGGAGCCAGCTCCTGGTTAGCTCCCTATCTGGCAGTGGCGCAATCATCCGCCGTTATCATCAAATCCATTGAACTACTAAAATGGCGGGAAAACCATTTTGTTGTGGTTACTTCCGCGGATGGGGTAAAAGGCATTACACTCACCAACACGCGGATCGATTACCTCTACGGAATCTTCAACGGATTGGTTAAACCGTTTTTCATTGGCAAAGATGCGCGTCAACTCGACCAACTTGTGGATGGTGTGTATCGCGATGAGCGCAACTACAAATTCAGTGGCATGCCGTTTTGGAATTGCGTAGGCCACATTGAAGTAGCCATTTGGGATTTACTGGGCAAAACCGAGAACAAGCCGGTTCACCAATTATTGGGCAGGCAACTGCATACCCAAATTCCAATGTATCTCTCCAGCCTCACGCGCGACAACACTGCTGAGGATGAAGTAGGAAAAATCAAAGAGAAGCTGGCGCTTAGCGGTTGCAAAGCAGTGAAGATAAAAGTGGGCGGCCGCATGGGTACAGACAGGAAAGCCGAGCAACGTAGTTACAAGATTGTTGAGCTATTGCGTACGTATTCCGATACGCTAACTATCTATGCCGATGCCAACAGTTCATTTGATGTAAATCAGGGAATTGCCATGGGTAAATTTTTGGAAGAGCATGGCGTGGATGTTTACGAAGAGCCCTGCCCCTGGGAGGATTTTGAAGCCAATAAAAAAGTAGCAGCTTCCCTGAAAAAAATAAAGGTGGCCGGGGGTGAGCAAGATACGAGTTACCACCGTTTTGAGTGGTATTGCAACAACAACGGACTGGACATCTTACAACCCGATACATTCTACAATGGTGGTATCTTGCGCACGTTGGCAGTGGGTAAACTTTGCGCGCAACACAAGAAAGGTTTTGCGCCACACTCGCCAAAATCCGATCCACTGGAAGCGCCATTCCTGCATATAGCATCCGTAAGCCCTGCGCTGTATGGATATCAGGAGTTTCCGTTAACAGCCGTAGGCAAAAAACAGCCCGACTGGTTTGGTCCGCACTTTGAAATAAAGAACGGCAGACTTGATGTTCCGGCCGGCCCAGGATTGGGCATGGTCTATTCCGATGATATCTGGAAAGAATCAAAACTAATTTCCGAATGAGCCTAACCCGAAAAAAATTCCTTCACACACTTGGACTTTCTTCGCTGGCGATAGCTGCACCGGCTTCGCTTGCGCAAGCCCAGGAAAGGAAGCTCGAAAAATCTGGTGTTAAAATTACCAACGTAAAAGCCTACGCGCCCGATAGTGCTACGTACGTAAAAATTGAGACGGATGCGGGCATCAGCGGGTGGGGTGAGGGCGATCACTTCCAAACCCCAATTACTGCACAGATTATCGATCGGATCATAAAACCGAAACTGATCGGCCAGGATCCATTCGACAGCGAATATCTCTGGATGCAGATGTTCTTCGAAGGTTTTGAAGGTGGCAACTCCGGCTTTGTGCCCGGGGCAGTGGCCGGCGCAGATAATGCGTTGTGGGATTTAAAGGGCCGGCTCACCGGCAAACCGGTGTCGAAGTTGTTGGGTGGAAGTCAGCTGCAGAAAGTGGCGGTGTACGGCAGTTATGGCCGCAAGAAAGAAGGCGGCCTCAAGTCGATCGAGGAGATGGTAAAGGAGGGAACGGGGTTTGTAGAACAGGGTTATAAAACCATTAAAGCGCGCATGCAGTTGTATGATCGCGGACGCAATCCGGCCGACAATTTTACCTACGAATGCATTCGTGCCATACGGAAAGCCGTGGGCGATAACATTGATCTGTTTGTTGACTTCAATAACGGGTACACGGCCGGCAAGGCCATTGAACTGGGTTTGAAGCTTTACGAGCATTTCAATATTAAGGTAGTAGAGGAGCCCGTAAGCAGCATGGACTACCCCGGCTTGCGCCAGGTGGTGGAAGCACTGCCGTGCGATGTCAACGCGGGCGAACATGAATACAACAAATGGCAGTTCCGCGATTTGATTACAATAGGCAACCCCGATTGCCTTAACCTCGACACCGCCAAATGTGCCGGCATTACCGAATGCCACAAGATTGCAGCCATGGGGCATGCTTTTGAAAAGGAAGTGATGGTGCACAACACCCGGCCTACGCTAGCCACCGCCGCGAGCCTGAACTTGCTCGGGGCCATACCCAATGCGGCCAAGGTGCAGGAGTTTAGCGGCATGCGCCCGGAACTTAACCTTACCCAATTCTTCCATAACTCCCTCAAATTTGAAAATGGATTTTTGTTCATCCCCACTGAACCTGGGCTGGGGTTGGACGTGAATGAAAAGGCGATGGAAAAGTTTTGGGTTCGGTAACGGGCTCCCATTCAAAGAATTAGCTGGTTTCAGATTTTCGGTTCGCATAATCACGTTAAATGGTTGCCTCATTCAGGGGTTGCCATTCTTTTTTCGTCCTCCGGTATATGAGAAATGTTCTTTTCGGTCTTTTCATCGTTTTGTTCATATCTGCTGCCACTGCTCAGGAGTTAAAACCGGGCGGCCTTCAAGGCGATAAGCCGTTGCTGCTCACACCTTCGGCTGAAGAAAACAAGAAGATTGAGGGACAATCGGTTTATAAACTGGATTACTTCGGGTTTAAGGAAACCGACCGGAGCTTTCAGTTTACACCTACGCTGCGCGAGAACTGGAACTGGCTGGCAATTTTCAACGCTCCGCTGAAAGGCAAAAAAATCAACACCTTCTTTTACGATAGCTGGGTGGCTACCGACCAACCCAAGACCATGAGCAACGGCCGCAGGCGTAACTTCGATCAGGACATCACAAAGCTCATTCGTTCTAACGCATACCACATCGGCTTTCAGCGCAAGCAATCGGTAGAAAATGAAATTTTCTTGCTCATTGTGAGTCCGTCCAGACAAAAAGTAGTACTGGAGTTGGACGATAAGACCATTGGCATAAAGCGTAGGCTCACCTACGATATGGAAGCCCTGGAAGCGAAGTTCGTACACATCGTTATCCCACCGCAGGAATACACGGTGGTTACCTGGAAACCTGAGCAGACCCAGCGCCAGGTGCGCGACATCAGCCCGGGTTGGAAATTTTACAAAGGCGACGTGGCCAATGCTCAGGCCGAGGCATTCGATGATACGAACTGGTCGTCAGTCGATATTCCGCATGCGTGGAACGCGGATGAGTTATTCGACTACCGCAACTACCGCGACACCATTGATGTAACGGAAATGATTTACCGCGGTATTGGCTGGTACCGCAAATCGTTTACTATTGACCCAGGCTGGAAAAGGAAATATATTAAAGTGAATTTTCTGGCGGCTAACCAGGTAGCCGAAGTATATCTCAACGGTAACTACCTCGGCAAACACACAGGCGGTTATACCGAGTTTCATTTCGGTCAACCCTTCATGAAATACGTGCGCTTCGATAAACCCAATGTGCTGGCCGTGAAAGTAGACAACCGCTTTAGCTACGACATTCCGCCCCACACGGCCGACTACAACATGCAGGGCGGCATCTACCGGGCCGTGCAACTGATTGCCACTGATCATGCTTTTGTTAAAGAAGCCCGAATCTTTACCCCGCTTGTATCACCCGAGACGGCCACGGTAGAGGCCAACGTGATGCTGCGCAACATGGCCGATAAAGACCGCCCGGTGAAGCTCATCACCAACATCATCTCGCCCTACAACGAAATCATAGCATCCGATGTGCGCACGGTTACAATCGGAGCAGGGGAGAAGCCCATCTCGAAAATTAACTTCACGATTAAAAATCCGTTGTTGTGGTCGCCCGACTACCCGAATCTGTACCGCGTATCGGCCGCCATTTACGAACCGGGCGACTGGCAGCGCAACGGAACGTGTATCGACCAGCAATTTTTTCCCCTTGGGTTTCGAACCGTATCGTTCGATGCGAACAAAGGCGTAACACTTAACGGTAAGCCGGTGAAACTTAAAGGCGTAAACGTCCACCAGGACTTCATCCATCAGGGCTGGGCCGTTGATCTCGCGCAGAAGCGCAAAGACTTTATCCTGATCAAAAACATGGGGGCCAATTACGTGCGGCTATCGCACTATCCGCACCATCCGTATGTGATGCATCTGGCCGACAGCCTCGGCTTGATGTTGTGGTCGGAGATTCCCGTGGTGAATACCATCGGCCGTGATACGTTTATTGAGAATGCGGTGAACATGATGGATGAGCTGATCGCCCGCGACATCAACCATCCCAGCATCATCATGTGGGGCGTAGGCAATGAGTATTACCGTAACTTTTTTACGAAAGAAGATGCAGAGTACGCATTGAAGTGTACGCAAGCCGTGGCAAAGAAAGCGAAAGAACTCGATCCGTACCGGCCCACGGTGCAAGCGCAAAACGATTTGATTGATGAGCGCATTTTGTCGCTTACCGATATCCAGGGCCGAAACCGTTATTTCGGCTGGTATGAAAAAACCTACAACGACTTTGATCACGAAGTAAAAGAAGAACACCAAAAGCATCCGGATTGGAAAGTGCTGGTGAGCGAATACGGTGCCGAAGGCAAGTACGGCTATCATCTCAATGAGCCAACGCTGTTCGATCACAGCGAATCGTATCAGGTTAACCTTCACAAAGCCTACTGGACAACCATTCGCGATAACGATTTTATTTTGGGCGGCACCATCTGGAACATGTTCGACTTTGCCTCGTTTGCCAAAGTGGGCAACATTCCGCACGTCAATCAAAAAGGCATGATGACGTACGACCGCAAACCGAAGTCGGTGTACTACTACTACCAAAGCGAGTGGACAACCGAGCCGATGATTTACATTCACTCGCACACGTGGACCCACCGCTACGGAAAGCCGGGCGAGAAACAGCGCATCGAAATCTTTAGCAACTGCGAGAGCGCAGAGCTGTTTGTGAACGGTGCCTCGCAGGGTAAACGCCTGAAGGCTGAGGGCTATGTCTGGCCGGTTGATCTGATGGTTGGTATGAACAGCCTGAAGGCCGTGGGCACCAAAGAAGGGGAGACCGTAAAAACATCAATGGAACTTCACTTCCGCCATGGGTCCGACAAGCCCCAGGTGAAAACCACCGGCCGCGGAGACGGCTGATTCATTTCCCGCAACATCAACTCAGTAAGTATGACCAAATGGATGCGTATCCTCTACGTGCAGGTAATTATTGCAATTTTCCTTGGCTGCCTGGTGGGCTACTTCTTCCCCGGCTTTTCACCCCATGCCAAACTTATTAGCGACACATTCATCAACCTGATCAAGATGTTGATCGCACCCATCATCTTTGTTACGGTGGTGCTGGGCATTGCGGGTGTAGGCAACATGAAAAAGGTGGGGCGGGTAGGGGGCATCGCCATTTTGTATTTCGAAGTTGTTACTACCGTGGCGCTGCTCATCGGCCTTTTTGTGGCCAACTGGATACAGCCCGGCAAAGGCGTTCAGACCACAACAGCCAAAGCCGAGCAAGTTCAAAAATATGCCAGCCAGGCCAGCGACCTGAATTGGGGCGAGTTCTTCGCGCACATCGTGCCAAGCAACATCGTGAAGGCGTTTGCCGAGGGCGATATTTTGCAGATCCTGTTTTTCAGCGTGCTGTTTGGGTTTGCGCTGATTCACTTGGGTTCGTACACGGAGGGCATTGTAAATGGTCTGAATCGATTTTCGCAGGTGCTGTTTTACATGATGAAAATGGTGATGAAGGTGGCGCCCTTGGGCGCATTTGCCGGTATGGCCTACACCATTGGGCATTTTGGTTTGAGTACGCTCATCCCGCTGGGCAAGTTGATGGTGAGCGTGTACGTTACCATGGCTGTATTTATACTGGTGGTGTTGAATCTCATTGCGCGGCTGTATGGATTCAGTTTATGGAAGTTATTGAAATACATCAAGGGGGAGTTGCTGATTGTGTTGGGCACATCCTCCAGCGAAAGCGTGTTGCCCAACATCATGCAAAAACTGGAAGAAGCCGGGTGCAAAAAGAGCGTGGTGGGGCTGGTGATTCCCACCGGCTATTCCTTTAACCTGGACGGCACCACCATTTACTTGAGCATGGCCACCATCTTTCTTGCCCAGGTGTATGGCGTGCCGCTCACGGTAACCCAGCAACTCACCATTGTGGGCGTGTTGATGCTTACCAGCAAGGGCGCGGCAGCTGTTACCGGTGGTGGCTTTATTGTGCTGGCATCCACCTTGGCGGTGATTAAAGTAATACCAATGGAAGGTCTGGCGTTACTGTTGGGCGTAGATCGTTTCATGAGCGAAGCCCGCAGCATTACCAACCTGATTGGCAATACCGTAGCCACCGTGGTTGTGGCGAAAGTTGAAGGCGAATTAGATGTGGCTGAATATGAGCGAAAGGTGCATTCCTGACCACACGCTGTTGGAAGGTGAGAAGCGGAGATCGAAGCGGGTTGCTACTGATTACAGGGCTGTGTGCAGTCATTGGAAACCCTGCTTTGTTTATTTAACATAATATAAATTATGTAACTTAAAGCTGGCTAACGTGTTGATTAACAATATGGTTAATTCCGGAAAAAAGCCGTCCAAAGCCGCGCGGCTCCCGGGCCGTGCACATTGCCCACGGGCATTATTTGCAACCAACCACGGCATGCATAAAAACGCAGGTAACATATTCCTGGCGCAAATCGAAGCCGGCAACTCACGGGCTTTTTGCCGCGCGCTTTACGGCAGCGGTTGAGATTACAATAAACGATTAGGAGTGAGGCCCGAAGAAAAACGGGATACCACTCTCCCATTTCATCGGGACTTCAGCGCCTGGTGGCAATCTCGTTTTGCCTTGATGTAAAAAGTACGGAAAAAATCAAGGCCCAAAAATGTCTTCCGCTCACATGCTTAAGCGCCACCCCACCTTTGGCTAAGGCCATCGCGCTACGTCCCCGATTACAATTCGGAGTAATTAAAAATCAAGTCCCCATAAACATGCCCGATTTATCTGGGGCAAGAATACCATTCTAGAGTTATTTCTTAGACGAATCGAGAATAGATCATTTGTGGTTGAGTTGTTAACAATATCATGTTTGATATCTGCTATCGGAGTTTGAACGTCCGTCCATAAAACATCAAAATCTGCTGGAATACTTCCGCTTGGCCAAAATCCGTTATCAATGCCATAGCTATTCCAAACAAATCCAAGCTCATTCTTTGTGACATCTCCGCTCCTATAGAGTTGCGAAACAAGCCCTACGGCAATGCGTAGTAGTAATGTCGCTCTTGCCATAATTGAAAGAGGTGTCAATTCATCTACTCTGGCATGCCGAAATATCAAGTGATCATTTTGATAGGGTGCTGTGAACGACAATAGATTAATTAAGGTCTGGTCATGAAGCCCCCGCTGTTCAAACGCGTTCACAACTAACTCCTCAAATGTTTGCGCTGGATTTAATTTAACGTATAAAGTCTGAAACAATTTTCGCAACAAGTATGTATCCAGTAGCATAAATCTATCTCTTTGGGAAGGGCTCAATGCCTCCCAAAAAAGAGTCAGATCTGTTATTATGCTATTGAAGTCTAAAGGTTTTTCGAACCCTTTTATTCTTTGTGGTCTGTAGCTTACTTCGTTCCGATTGTCTCGATCATTCCTATATGACTTAATATCAAAGCACCAATCCTTTAACCATTCCTTTACTATTTTAACACTTAACACGGGTGTCGCTCCTGGGTGAAAAAATTCGGTTAGCTCAATAAAATCAAAGCCCCTAATTTTAAAAATTCTCAATATCTCAGAGTTAGGTTTATAAGCTGAGTTAGCCCATTTCTCCATTGCATCCCAAGTAAATACATGGGTTCTTGCAGTAGGCTGTTTATAAGAAGTATTTGGAGGTGTTCCTTTAAAAAAGTTCTTCGGGTACTCACAATTCGTTGTAGGAGAAAACGCTCCAATATGTTTTTCATCAAATACCCCCACTCCTTCTGTTGCAAGAATTGCCATCGCACTTCTTAATTCTGCATAATATGAAAGATGTATAGCCGCACCTTTATCACCGTTCAACAATGCACTAAATGCATTCGACAAATACATCCAGCCATCTAATAAATGTGACAAAGAAGAAGCGGCTAAAAATGTATTGATTTTTGATTGACCTATGGTGTATGACTTATTAACATTTGCATGCCTTTTTAATGCATTAATGCCATTAGTTACAAGTGGATTGCGCAGTGAAATTATTTGCTCATCGGGAATATGATATCGTTTTACATTTTTAACTCCTTCAATTACAGCTTCTCTTGAAGTATGTCGGATGAAATAGCCTAGCTTCATATTTACTTCATTTGTGCTAGGATTGACGAATAGTGTTTTACTTTTTCGTTCTTTGACGAAAGGAAGATTTTTAGCAAATCATTCCAAATCTCTCGATAACCACCACTTCCTCTATATTTCTTTTGGAATTCTCTTTTATTCTCATCTTCAAACTCTGCAGAAGAAGTACGCCAATCTAGTTTAATGACTTCTCGTGCAAACAACTGGACGTAGGTATAAACTGGATGACTTACAAATTTATTGATCGCGAGATCAATACTCCCAGAATCAATTTGCCGCTCATCAATTTCACTATCCCAGTCAATTTCATTTAAATCGATCTCAGATTCATTTGCTAAGACATAAAAGAAATCATTTGAAAACATTGAGATCCCAGTTACTCCTTGATCTCTTGAAAGATTAGAATTCTTGCTTATAAAGGATTTGTCTAGTCGTAACTCCTTTTCAAAAAGAGTCATCTGCACATTTTCCTTACGCAACATATCAACCCATTCTATTTCTCCATCTTTGGTGTTATCAGTATTCAGGGCTTTAGCTATTTCATCCCATAAAAGAATCAAGAAGCCTGCTTGTTGAGCCCTAACCCACTTCAATTCTTCAAAATTTCTCTTTTTTAAAACATCACCAAATAAGCCACTTATATCCCTTCGTACTTTTCTGAAGTAGCTGTCCGAGAGAGCTCTAATAAAAGCATTTTGAGAAATGTACGATGATTCCTCTCCCAACATGCTGATTCTCTTGTGCCAAGGACTCTCTTCAAATAACCAAAGTGCTTCAACAAGCTCTTGGGCACGGGTCTCGCGGTAAACCTTCAATCCTTCCTTAGAATTCTCAAGCCATTCCTGTGTACGTAACAATGGATAGAGATCATAGCCAAGGCTGGTATTTATCTTCTTGGGTTTGATATTAATCATGTAAAAAAGGTAGGCTTGCCATGCCCTATCCAAATCATAATAGGCAACTACTGGAACCTCAAAGTCCCCATTAATTTTCTCCGATTCATCAAAAGCCCATAATCTATGCTGGCCATCAATTATCTCTATGGGTTTAAGCTCAGGCATCCAAGTGTCGGAAAATACATTTTCTGGTAACACTAGTTTAGTTATCCCTGCCTCATTCTTAATTGTAATTAGATCAGCATCATTTATTATTGAATTCCCTCTTTTTTGATTCTTTCCCAAAATATTTACAAGAATTGCAGTAGGTAACATGCCTGGCATTTTCAACTTTTGATTTTCAGGATCAAGCCTATCTTTGTCATTAAGAGTAGACAATGGGAAACCACTTTCAACGTAATTTCGGATTTCATGTGATCTTTCTTCTTTTAGTGATCTTTGAATATTTATTTCTTCAGCCCTCGGTTTTTTTGCTTTCCTTCGATGAACATCAGAAATTCTTTTAAGAACTCTTATATCCATCTTAAACATATAAAAATGACCCTGTGGTTTTTTTCGCATTGGTAAATCAAAATTAACTTCATCCCACGAGGTTAACCATTGCGAAACTTGAATACAGTTTGTTTCATGGTAGGTTTTCTTTAGATCATTTAGATCATAGTTAAAAGCCTTTAATTGTGATATGCTTTTGCCTTCCAGCCAATTTTTAAATTGCTGCTTATTTAGGCTAATTGTTTTATGAAAATTATTTTGAAAAGCAATTTCAAAGAATTCTTCAGTAATCTCCTCTTTAGAAAACCCGCACCGAATAAGCCTTTCTTTGAGTAGGTCCTTAAAAAGGACACCAATATTTTCTTGTTCAAAAATTTTAGTAAACTCATAAGGTACGTTAACCTTTCTTCTGTAACTCGTTAACGAAGCACCTCCTTCAACCAAAGCGCTTCTCATATTTGTTTGATGCTTCCCTCCCTCACCCATTTTGAACACGCCTCCCATGTTGAATGACGAATACTGGTTGGCAAAATCCTCAATATTTGAATGGTGAGTATACAAGCCAGCTAATAGCGTAAACATTTTTCTGAGATGAGGATAGTTTTTAATTACCTCATACCAATATTTTGGAACAGGATCAGTTAGCTCTTTTATTCCGAGGTAGGATTTCAATATTGGATGGTCAATACCCTCCTGGCCACTTAAATAGTTGGCTAGCTCGTTATTGCCGATAATATTTATAACTTGAACTGCATCAAATTTTGTCCATGATGTTTTAAGTCTTGTGATGTCGCCAGCCATAGGTGATGTTAAATAAGATTTGCAACGATCAAATATTCAATAACGTCTCTGTCCTTATCTTCAGCCCTCCCCATCGTACTATGTTTGTAGTCAAGAGCTAATTTTTTTATACTGTATTCGGCTTTATTAAAGTGAATAGGAAGTAATCTCATAACTTCTTCTATTGAAATTACACCAGTACCACTATAACTTAAAACCATTTGGCATTTTCTTTTGGCTATTTTCTTAAACATTTCAGAAAAAGCCGTTGGCGCATTACTCTTTTGCGAGAACGGAGACTGATGCCTATCCATCCGATACCTTCCTTTGTGCTCAAGATCAGGGTAGTCATACCTAACCAAAGTCTCTAGCGCGTGATAGAATCTTGAATAATGTACAGGAGCATAAGGTGGATCAGCGTAAACGGTTGTTCCTTCAGGAATTTTTTCAAGACAGTCTTTAAAATCCAAACTATAGGTTGTTAGGTCTTTACTGGTGGATCTATATGTTTCGAGCAGTTGTGTAAACTTCTTTTTAAAAAGCTTAGATATACTCTTTTGTCTGTATGTAAGTATATTTTCTATCGCTTCAATAGTGCTTCCATCCCGGTATTGAGCAAAGTGTCCTGTACTTTGAGACGTGTATGACATTGCATACATTAAACTCGAAAGAATAGCATAATAAATTGGAGTACTTTTGTAAGCCTCAGCTGTTCTCCTTAATGAATCGATCCAAACACATTGCTGAAAAGACCAATATGTGCCAGAATAATATTTTGTATATAGGTAATAATCAACACCAGTAAAATCTTTATCAATTAGATCCCGTTGTTTCTTCTCAAATTTTGCAAAGCCGTTTAATGTACCAATCTTGTATAGATCATCAAAAAGTTCGGGAAAAATTTGATACAATTCTGTTACGTGGATATTCGATGTACGTTCAATGTCTTCATAGACTTCTTCTGCTGTGTACTGAGAGAAGTCTGAGAAGTAGGTGTGGGCAAAAATTTCGGAGTAAGTTTGAATATCATTTGAAATGACATCGTACCTATTGCGGAGCCCTCCCGAAATAGAACAAGATCCTGAGAACAGGTCACAAACTGTTCCATCTGGCGGTGTTATTTCGGAAATTTGATCAAGAACAAAATCAAGAATGGGCTTTTTCGAACCCATGTACTTAACTATGTGAATCAATTTCGCGAAATCATTGTCATCTAATTCTTTTCTCTTCTTTTGTTCAGTTATCATTAAATCAAATAACAATTAGACCAAGTAAAGATCCAAGTTACATTTTTTGGCCGAATTTGTATTCGATTTCGTGATTTGTAATTCCGTGCTGAACCCCCACCGTAAGGGTCGTACCCCCCCCCCCCTGGCGCAAGCGTCACGCTTGTGCCACTTTTTAAATAAGACAACATCGTTCAAAAATCATGTCGGATTTATTCCTTTCGATTTGCCCTTGGTTAGAAAGTACATGAAGATGAATCCAATGGTGATGGAGGTAAAAAGACGGGTGAGGTATACATACAGCTCTGGCGTAGCGATTTCTATTTGCGAAATAATTCCTTGTTGGATGCCATTACCGGCGCCATGCGCCATGGCCGCTGGGATAAAGCTTTTAGAATGTACCGTAAGCCAACCCATAAAAAATGAGTAGCCAATCATGATCACGGGCGAAATGATTAAGCTGCCAACCACCGGGTTTTCTGGGTAGTTATAGCCAAACAATTGGATGGGCAGGTGCCACATGGACCAGATAAAACCGAGCAGCATCAACCCTTTCCATACGCCTAAACGCTCAACGAGCAATCCCTGCAGGAGCCCGCGCCAGGCGAGCTCCTCTCCTGCCGCAAAAAAGCTATTGATCAACGCGAAGGAAAAACCCGTGATAAAAAGGTTGAGCGCAAAAATGATCCAGGATTGAGCGCCCATGCCCAATATGAAAGGCCCGCCTGAAATGACTACCTGTTCAGCGGAAAACGCAAACCACGTTGATGTACCCCATTGTTGTGAAAAAAAAACTGCAACAACGATCAGGCCGAACAACATCGGAACCAAAACCGAAAGGAAGGTAGTGCTGATCAACTTCCAGCTGGGTTTCCACATCAGTTTTGATTTTAACTCCGGATGGAAGCGCAAAAAGAAAAACGTAACGATACTGGGCGATAGCATGGTGCCCGCCAACCAGAACCTCATGACCGGGTCGGCTAAGCCGGTGGTGGTTGCAATAGCGGTTAGTTGCAAGCTCCAGCTTACCACAAACATCCAACCGCAATACGTGAAAATTAACTTCCAGGGAACAGACGCTGGCACCATGATGTGTTTGGTTAATAATTTTTTCGCAAAGGAATGACATTTGCGTAGCCGGAAAGTCCCACTTTATCAATGGGGACAAATGTGTAACCAAAAATGGTGGCGCCTATGTGGCTGATTATCAACGCCCCGCGCAAAGGGAACTGTTAGTGCCCGGTTTGAGGCCTGATTTGAACTCAGTCCACGGCAATAGCGATGTGCTGCTCTTTTAGGTATTGTGTGGGCGACTGGCCGGTGAGATTCTTAAAGTTTCGGTAAAAGGCGGTTTTAGAATTGAAGCCACATTCAAAGGCCAGCGCCAGCAAGGTGTACTTTTGATTGGCGGGTTCGGCCGCGATTTTTTTGAATTGATTTACCCGCCAGGTGTTGATAAAATCATAGAACGTTTTTGCTTCCTGCGAGTTGATGACTTGCGACAGATGGTGAGGGTGAACCGCGAGTGCTTCAGCCAATTGCGTGAGGGTAAGCTCAGGGTTGAGAAACAACTTCTGTTCATTCATGGCGCGGATGAGTTTTTGGTGAATCTCTGCCTGCCGCGCTGAGGATAAGGTGGATTTCAGGTATCGGCCTTTTGTTGGTTCCGCAGCCAGCGAATGGTCGGTTGCGGGGGCGGGTACCATGGCATCCGGAACAGTGGCGGCAACGCTCGCGCTCGTTTGGGTGAAAATGCCTACTTGCTTGATGCCGAAATAACCCAGCACCAAAACAAGTATCGCGATCAGTGAAAAGATGATAAAGTCGTTTCGGGTGAAAAGCGTGAGCCAAACCACACCGGCTCCGTAAATGAGGTATCGCAGCCAGACGAGGTTGATCTTCTCCGTATGCGAGAATCGGTGTTGCACGTTGCGAACATGCGCACGCAACAGCCACAACGAGAGCGCAACGTATGCTACACCGGAGGTCCACACCAATACGCGCTGTGTGAGGAAAACCCATTTATAGCCCGCGCCTTCACGGGCAAGTACGGCCAGTTGTTCAGCATGAGGGCGAAGGTAAAAGGGAATGAGCGTGGAATAAAGGAATACTATCGGCACGAGGTGCCAGACATAATTTTTTTTTAAGTAGGCATGTTGGTTGGTGAGCGAAGCGGTGTAGAAGTACAGAAACGGTCCGTGAAACAATGGAAAAGGAAGGCTCACCAGCAGGTAAGGATGATAGTACCGATCGGTTACCTGAACGAGGTAATACAAGGCCAAATGCACCCCGATGATCACCAGCCAGCAGCCGAGTATCAGATCGGCTCTGGTTTTTCCAATCTTCGTGAAAAGTATCAGCGCTAAAAGGAATGCCAGCGAGGTGGATACGATGTACAACATACCAATCGGGCGGCAAAGCTACGTAATCCCGCCAAGGCGGTACAGGCGCAAAGCAATAAAGTTTTATTTGATTTGTGCTCGCGCCACGCTTACCTACCGGGTGGGTTCAGTTGAAATCGCCCGTGCTATTTTGGTAACAATTTCCGCTGCTGAATTTAAACCGATTACTCTTTTTCTATCTTGCAACGTTGACGCACGGATTCTTTGCGTTAGCCATTCCAAGTATGATTTGGTTGTGTGCAACGGGCATTGCTCAGAAAAGAGTGATCACTATTCTATTTGAAGTATAAAATATTTATGTCCCACGGAGATTGGAAAGATATGTTTCGGGCAGTTCAGGAAAATGACATGGAACCAGAAGCCATCTCAAAAAAAATGAAAAGCGTCATTTCGAGGGAGGTCCGACCGAGAAATCCTTGATTGCAGTGCTGCAAAAAGGGATGTCTCACTTTCGTTCGACATGACGGGATATTTTTGAGATGGCTTCTAGTAATTTATTACATCAACGAAGGCATTGATGTAAACTATCAGCATCCGGAGTTACTTGAAGTCGGAGTAAGCGCATCTCCAATGATTAAATGAGGAATTTAATTTTCGCATCGATGTTTTGTCACGCGGTAGTTAATCTCGGTATGATGTTTTGCATTTTTATTTTTTTTAGACAGCGAATCGGTTAGAAATGAGAAAAAGCTTGAATAACTTTATATTTTACAAAACCCGACTGACAATGATTACTACGATGAAAACCATCAAAACGTTTACTGGTATTGTACTGATGACGATCCTGATCACGTACAACAATACACAGGCGCAAAAATTAGAAAGTGAATTTCTTTACACGATAGATCTATTGTTGGAACCTGGGATTGATCTTGGCAATACTCCGTTGGGTAAAAGGGTAATCTACACGATAAAGGGAGGAACATTTAGCGGGCCCAAATTGAAAGGGAAAGTTAAGCCTGCGGGTGGTGATTGGGTTTTGCGTGTAGATTCTGCAACCACCCAACTTGATGTTAAACTGATTCTGGAGACGGACGATGGTCAATTGATCTCAAATACGTACAAAGGAATTGTTCGCAATAACCCAGACGGTACCACGTACTGGAGAATCGCCCCTTTTTTTGAAACGAGTTCAGAAAAATACCACTGGCTAAATCACATCGTGGCAGTAGGCATTGGCAGGTTTGGTCAAGGTGGGGTAAGCTATGATGTGTATGCGATTAAATAGTTTGGTTCTGATGCACGCAGCTACCCCGCTTTCTACCCATTTATGTAGCAAGAATGTATAGACTCATCTTTTTTGTTTTCCTTGCGAGTTCCGCTTCAGCGCAGGAGATTAAAGCGATTCAACTCTACCAATGGCTTACTGAACAGAAGTTATCGATCGTGAATCGTGTGGTGACGGGAGTAAATGAGCCAGATCATCCGTTTATCCGACTTTCTGAGAAAGATGACGAACGTAAATGGAAGTAAAAGTTGCTTCCCCGGCCCAGCTGGCTTCTCACGCACAATTCACTTCCCATCAATTTCAACAATTCATTGGAGATCGTTAACCCAAGCCCCGTGCCACCATATTTTTTTGTACTGGAAGCGTCTACTTGCGTAAAGGCTTCAAATATCCGTTTCTGGTCTTTGGGATCGATGCCGATACCGGTATCCGTTACGGAAAAACAAAGCGTAACCTGACTTTTTTGGATTTCGATGGGCTTTACGCTTAACTCGATCTGGCCTCCCTGGGTAAATTTAATTGCGTTTCCTACCAGATTGATCAGAATTTGCCGCAACCGAACCGCATCAACAGAAACAAACAGCGGAGTTCCTTCGGCAATCGTAAGTATCAGTTTTTGATTCTTTTGTTGCGATTGAAGCCGCATGGCATCCGTTACTTGTGCGCAGAGCTCATGAATGTTTGTCTTTTCGATTTCCAATTCAATTTTTCCCGCGTCAATTTTCGAAAAATCCAACACATCGTTAACGATGTCAAGTAAGTAATGTGCTGATTTATTCAGCATGTCCATGTATTTCGATTGGCTTTGGTTTAATTGTGTTTTGATCAATAAATCCGAAAAACCAATTACTCCATTTAGTGGTGTGCGTATTTCGTGGCTCACATTTGCCAGGAATTCGGACTTTGCTTCGCTGGCGACCTCTGCCATTTTTTTCGCCTGCAGGATTTCGCTTTCAATTCGCTTTCGTTCCTCGATTTCGGTTAATAAATCCTGCTCATTTTTGTCAATGCTGTAACGGAGGATATAGAGCCCCACAACTTGCCCGGCATAGGCCGCAAGAACAACGATATTGATAAAAAAATACGATTCGTCTTGATGGCCTGTCTGATAAAAGCCAACGCCAAAGTAGTTGTGCAGTGGATCGAATAACAATAACAAGAAAGCAATGTATGCCACAGAAAAGTAACTCCAACTTCGTTTTTGCTGGTCGTACAGTACCAGGGCTACAACACCTGATACCATGATGAAAAAGCGGTAGCCATAGTAGTGGGATTCAAAACTGACGGCCATTTCGATGTTCGTGATTTTACTAAACAGGGAAGACAATAAAATACTGGTAGGAAAGTAAACGCTAAGAAAGATCCGGCTAAACAACGTCCATCCACGGTAGTTGGCCAGCATCGTTACAATAAAGCCGATCCCAACGGCACCGGTAGACATTGCCGCTAAATCCCACCCAAAAAAGCTTGCTTGCAAAATGCAGATCAACAGGCAAATGAAACTGGCGAGCAGGCCTAATTGATTGGACATGGTGATGGCTCGATTAACATCACGCGGAAACTCACGATTTACACCAAGAACGAAAATTCTTTTAAGCATGCAATTCGTCATCGGTTTTTACAAGCAGATGAAAGAAAAAGGTACTCCCCTGACCAACTTCGCTAACGAGTTCTAATTTGCTTCCCATTAATGCCAGCAACGCATTGGATATGGTGAGCCCGAGGCCGGTGCCCCCGTATTTTTTGGTGCTGGAACTATCGCCTTGGGTAAAGGCTTCAAAGATCCGTTCCTGATCTTCCGGTTTAATTCCAATGCCGGTGTCCTGAACGGAAAACCGGATGGAAGAATCGCCATTTGGCAGTTGATGCATCCGTTGAATGTGTAGTACGATTTCACCTTGATGCGTAAATTTCAATGCATTGCCCAGCAGATTTACAAGCACTTGCCGTAGCCGGATGGGATCAACCCACACATACGAAGGACAAGCGGTTGAGAGTGCTAATGTTATTTTCAGTCCTTTTTGCTCTGCATGGATCGTAAATGCCTCAATCACCTGGTGAGTTATTTCAACCAAGCTACATTTCTCGATTTCCAATTGTAGCTTTCCGGCCTCTATCTTCGAGAAGTCGAGGATGTCGTTCACCATATCCAGCAGCGATACTGCGGATTTGTTTAATACCGTGATGTATTTCGATTGTGTGGCATCCAGTTTTGTTTTTAAAACCAGATCGGAGAAGCCGATAATACCGTTCAGGGGCGTACGGATTTCATGGCTTACATTCGCGAGAAATTCGGATTTGGTTTTGTTTGCCTGGATCGCCTGATCTTGTGCTTTCCGTATTTCGAACTCCACACGTTTGCGCTCCTCGATTTCAAATAAAAGTGCCTTTTCATTTCGCTCGATATTCTGCCTGATGATTAAAATGCCCGTGAATAAAGCACCATACGCCAGTAAGATCGTAATTGTGGAGAAATAGTAGTTGGGGTCTGTGTGGCCGGTTTGATAATAGCCTACCCCGAAAAAGCTGTGCAACAAATCAAAACAACAAATCAACCCTCCTAAATAGGCGGATGCCAAATAGCCCCACTTTGCTTTAGCGCGCTCAAAAAGACCTATGATTCCGATTGCTGTTACAATCAGGAAGAAGTGGTAAGAGTAATAGATGCCTTCAAAGTCAAGTTCGCTTTTGCTGCTGATTAAAAGTTTCGAGGCAATGGAAACCAGTAGCACGCACGAGGGCAGATAAAAGCTTAAGAATATCCGGCTGCCCAACGTCAGGCCACAGGCGTTACACACTACGGGAATAAGAAAGCTTACCCCTACAACAAAACTAATCAGCGACACCGCACTCCACGCCACAAGGGTACCGTGCAGGAGCGCTAATAGAAAGGCGATGGCTCCACCCAGCAATGCAATCTGATTGCACAGGGTAATTCCCCGGGCTTCGTCAATGGCCATCGTTGGGGTTACGCCTAACGAGGTGATCTTGTGAAGCGATAACGTCATGGCTCCGTAGGGCGATTCCTCGTATCGTCTACAGAAAACATGAATTTTCTTGCGCTTGGTACGGCAGCCCCAAGTTTATCGATTCTCATTTTTCCTTCACTAGGCGAATGAATGGTGTTGCAGGTACTGTACCCGCCCGCCCAGCTTACACGATCAAGAGGCATTTTCTTTGTCTTGGTCGATTAGTTTTTTTACAAGCTGGATTTCGATGGAAATCGAAGTAACCAGTTGATGCATGTGTTCTGTATCGCCCATTTCTGCTTCCTCTAACTGGGTGGCTTGGGCCGCTAACTCGCTAAAACAAGCAGACAACGCAACGCCTTTTAACTTGTGTGCGGTTTCCACCAGCCCAACGAAATTTTCACTGGCCAGGTGTTGGCTTAGCGCTGTGTTACACTGATCAAGGCTTGCCTTTGATGCATCAATCACTCGTTGGTACACCGGCTGATTGTTTCCTAGTTGCTGCATCAGTTCACCCTTATTAAAGTGGTTAAGATTTTCGGTACCGGCCGAAGCAAGTCTTTCAACGGCAATAGGTGCGATGTCTAACGAAAGCCACTTTTTGAGGGCTTTTTGAATGGAGTCCTGTACGATGGGCTTGCTGATGTAGTCGTCCATTCCCGCTTCCAGGCATTTGTCGCGGTCGCCTTTTGCGGTGCCTGCGGTTAGGGCGATGATCGGTATTCTTCCATGGGTCTCCATACGCCGGATTTCGATCGTGGCTTCAAAGCCGTTCTTTTCCGGCATACGTACATCCATAAAGACGATATCCGGATGTTCGCTTACAAATTTCTCTACTGCTAAAACCCCGTTTTCGGCTTCTACGATTTTTGCATTCGGCACAATATTTTCAAAAATTGATTTCACCAAAAGCATGTTGACCGTGTTGTCTTCCGCGATCAAAATAGTGAGCGGCTTTTCGCGCGAATCAAGTTTACTGTCGGGTAACTCATCCGGCTGTAGCGGTTCTTCGGTTTTTTCGATGAGGCGGGATAATGAATTGAATAATTGACTCATTTTGGCCGGTTTAACAAGCCGCTGTCGGATTTCTAGCTCATCGCAAATGGTGTTGATGTATTCATCATCGGATGAACTGTAGAGCAAAATCACCGGTTGCTCTTTGGGTGATAGCAGTTTCCGGATGTTGCGTATGGTTTCAAGGCCATCCATTTCCGGCATATGGTAGTCCACAATTATGGCATCAAAAAATTTACCTTCCTGAAAGGCATCAATGGCTTCCCGGCCGGAAGAAACCTGCTCGGATGCAATGTCTTTGAGTGCCAACATCTCTTTTAAAATCAGCTGGTTGTTTCGATTATCATCAACGATCAGCACCCTTTTTATTCGATCAATATTCACCCATTCCATCGCCTTGCCATCCTGCGATTTGAAACGGATATCAAAAGAAAACGTGCTCCCCTTCCCTACTTCACTCTGTAGCGCCAGTTGGCTTCCCATCAGGGCCAGCAAGCTATTGGAAATCGTTAATCCTAACCCGGTACCACCAAATCGTTTCGTTACTGAGGCATCTCCCTGTGTAAAGACTTCAAATATTTTCTTTTGATTGTGTGGCTCAATACCAATACCCGTGTCGCGCACGGAGAACCGGAAAAGCCGGTCTGTTTCCGAAATTTTTTCCAGTACTTCAATCTTTAATTCAATTTCGCCCTGCTCAGTAAACTTCACTGCGTTGGCGAGCATGTTAACAAGAATTTGCCGCAGTCGGATTTCGTCCGTCCAGATATACCGGGGAACATCGTTGGAGATATTTACCAACACCTCCAGCCCTTTTTGGTGCGCCTGGTATTTGATCATATCAGCCGCCATGCCGCCAATTTCAAACAGGTCTGTTTTCTCGATCGACAAATCCAGTTTTCCGGCCTCTATCTTCGAAAAGTCTAAGATATCGTTGAGTATATCGAGAAGCGCATGCGCGGATTTCGACACAGTACCCATGTATTGACGTTGGGTATCAGTCAGTTTTGTTTTTACCAACAGATCAGAGAAGCCGATTACCGCATTTAGCGGCGTGCGAATTTCATGGCTCATGTTGGCCAAAAACTCCGACTTTGCGGCGCTGGCAACTTCCGACTGCTTTTTACTCTGCTCAAGTTCTCGCGTTCTCTGGCTCACCAGGTTTTCCAGTAGCTGATTTCTTCTTCTCACAGCGCGGGTCCGCAAAAAATACCACGCGTATAACGATATCACGACAAACAGTGTGGCGATTAACTCAAACCACCAGGTGTTCCACCAGGGCGGCAGTACATGAATGACCAGCGCCGCGCCCTTTTCATTCCAAATGCCGCTGCTATTACTGGCTTTTACCCGAAATGTATAGGTGCCTGGCGGTAAATTGGTGTATGTAGCATTGCGTTGCGTGCCCACATGATTCCATTCTTTTTCAAAACCTTCCAATAGATACGCATATTGGCTCCGCGCCGGATTGCTATAGTCAATGCCAACAAAATCAAAACTAATCACAGACTGCTTGTGATTGAATGTTACTTCTCTTGTCTGGGTGATGGGTTGTTTCAGGATCGAATCGGGTGCCAGCACCATTACGGATTTATTGAACACCTTCAGGTCGATGATATGGATGGGCAATAAATTGTTGTTATTCTTAATGCTATCCGGATGGAAAACCAATACGCCTTTATCGTGCCCCAGATAGATGGTACCGTCTTGGTCTTGAAAGGTTGCGCTTCCTCTAAACTCCAAACCGTCCAGTCCATCATTGCGATCATAATTGCTAACTGCTGCACTTGCCGGATTGAATTTTACAAGCCCGTTGTTTGTACCCAGCCAGAGCCGTTGCTGTTGATCTTGAGTAATACTTCGCGCACCGATTCCCCGTATCAATGTCTGGAATGTACCTTTCTCGGTATTCATCAGGTTTACCCCTTCCGATAAACCCAACCATGTTTTACCAGACGAATCTTTAAGAAGGGTATACACGGTGTTATCTGAGAGACTGGTTGAGTCTTTGGTATTGTTTTGGTAGCAAGTGGTTGTAAATGTTTTAAAATTAAATCTCACCAGACCGTTTCGTGTGCTGATCCACAGGGTGCTGTCGGAGTCCGCGTCTATTTGCATGTTAAAGTTATCAAGCTCTTGGTTTGCACAGTACTTGGTTGTGAAATTCGTAAACTCCCCCACCCGGTTTAGCGGCATCAACGAAATGCCTTTTCGTGTAGCGATTTGTAACGTATTTCCATCCGGGCTTTGCAACAAGCATGCTACTTCATTTTCTGCGATGCTTTTTGGGTTTTTTGGATCGTGAACAAAGCTGATGAACCGATCTGCTTTTTCGTCAAATAGCTTTAAACCTTCGCGGTGTGTGCCCACCCAGATTCGCCCGATTTTATCTTCAGAAACCGCCAGTCCGGGATTACCTGGATAGGCGGTAGAGATTCCATTCGTTATTTTAATAACTCCTTTTTCGGTAGCTAACCAAAGGCGTCCTTTTCGGTCTTTCGTAATCGCATTTACAGTCGGGTTATCCAGCGGCAACTCTATTTTACCAAACATGTTCTTGTATGGATCGATGATGTTTACGCCTCCAAAATGCGTGCTAATCAAAATCCGACCTTGCCGATCGCGGTAGATGCCACCGCCCGTGTGTGCGATGGAGTTGCTGTTGATACTGCGCGGGTCTTTTGCATCGGGTAAGTAATTGGTAAATGTTTTCTTATTCCGATCAAACAAACTGAGGCCACCGTTTTGGGTTCCAATCAACAGGAAATTGCCAAACTCTAAAAAGGACGTAACGGTATTTATCGGGAGTGATTGTTTATCGTTAATCTCGTGGCGGTAGTTCGTAAACGCACCGGTATTGAGGTTCAGGCAATCCATGCCAGTATCTAGCGTTCCTACCCAAACAAATCCGGTTTGATCTTCAAAAACAGTATACAACTTTTCTGAGCTTATGCTGTTTATCCCCTTCGGCACATAATGGCTGATGACCTGCCTGGTTTGGGTGTCGTAGAGATAGAGGCCGTTGTTTTCGGTAGCGACCCATATTTGGTTGGCGCGCGATGACTTGCTTACGCCCATGATGTTGTCTTGTGCATTTGGCCAGTCAATACTTTCAAACTCGGTTTTTGCCGGATTGAAAAAACCAATAAAGTATTCTCCGGCTGCCCACAGGGTGTGTTGGCTATCTTCCCAAAAAACATAGATTTTCTTCTTTTCCGCAAAGCGAACAAATCGATCATTCGCCTGATTGTAGCGGCAAATGCCAAAACCATAAGTGCCTACCCATAAATTACCTTTCCGGTCTTCAAACAACGTATTTATTTGGTTGCTGCTTACCGTTGATGAATCCTTTACATCGTGGATATACTTTTTGAATTGATACCCATCAAACCGGTTCAATCCGCTGTGCGTGGCAATCCACAGAAAGCCCTCCTTATCCTGAAGTGTGCTGGTAACAAAATTGCTGGTAAGACCGATTTCGGTAGTGATGTGGTTAAACCGGATTCGCGGCTGCGCGTGTAAAAATTCGAAACATAGAAAGAAGCTAATCGGTACGAGAAACAAGACTGATCTTTTCATATCAAAACAACATTAGCGCCGGCAAAACATGCAGAAAATGGATAGTATGCGGTTTTTAACCTTCAGCATTCAAATCGTCTGGTTTACTTCTTTAACGTACTCTCATCCCGTGTCACTTTTTTTCCTCAACATGGGTGTTTACAAAATTGGTCAGTTCCCGGGTGGCTACGTCCATTTCTGCGATACTGTCTTTTACAAATTGCGTAATATAACTCATCTCCTCCTTCTTGATGTGCCCATTTTCCATTAAACTTATCAGTCCTTGAATTCGGGCCATTGGCCCGCGTACTTTATGAGAAGCCTTAAAGGCGATGTCTTCTAACATTTTGGAAATCTGTTCTTTTTGTGCTTCGGCTTCTTTTCGTTCAGTAATTGGTAAGCCCAGTGTAAGAAAATAGTTTGTAGTGCCAGTTTCATTTTTGAGTGGTATAATTACTTTATCTAACCAAAAATTGGAACCATCCTTTCTTTTCTTTTTTACCTCCCCCCGCCACGTCTTGTTCTGGGAATGAAAAAGTGCGCCGTTACTATAAAACGCGATGTCTTCATCATTGTCTGCATGAAGAAATCGGACATTCTTTCCGATAATTTCGTCTTCGCGATAGCCGGTGACTCTCAGCAGCGGCTCATTTACTTTTAGAATAGTGCCGTTCGTATCCGTTACTGATGAATAGACATGGACGTTGATTGCATCAATGTACGACTGAAGCTCGTTACTTTTTTGCTTTACAATCCAATCCAATTGTTCGCTGAGCGAATGCAATTCTTCGTTTGATGCTCTCAATGCTTCATTTGTAGAAAGACCTTTTTTGTGCGCTTCCTGCAAATCTTCTGCGTACTTGTTGATCAATGATCGGAATACGAGTAGCTGAACGGTAACGGCACAAGCAGAAACAAGCATCACTACACTTCGCATATATTCATACGGAACGGTTGGGTTCGCTACAAATTCATGATGGGTATCATACCACAGGTAAAAGCCGAAGCTCGTCAGGGCGAAAACAAAACCAGCAAGAATTTTAAAAACGTCATCAAAAATCAATATCGAAGAACAGGCAACTGCAATGAGCACGAATTCAGTTCCGGTGCGGCGGTCGGAAAGTGCCATAACCAGGACCACCAATGTTAACGAAAAGATCATGAAGGTTTTTGCAGTCTCAAATCGTTTTCGGGAATTAAGCCACAAAACGAACAGCATGACCACCGCAATCGGAAGTGCCTCTAACGCACTATACGAACCCAGCGAGACAAATACCGCAGCAAATACCACCACAAATAAAATTGATACAAATGCAAACGCATTTAATGTTTGTAATCGAATTTGCTGCCTTTGATCCAAAGCATCGTTATGGCCAATACGCAGTAAGCGTTTCCAGAAATTCAAAAGCGCCATTTGCGTTCGGATAGACTTTCAAAAAAAGGAATGCATACTTCTGTCATACAAAAGAACTGGCCATATTCAGATACATTCTGGTTTGGGTGTGATGCAGATGTTTGCTTTTGTCTTTGGGCAAGATCAGATAATTTGAAATAAATTCAAAAAGGCGATAACAACATTCGAAAACAAAATGTAATGGTACACGGGGAAGTTATGATCGCGGATTGGTAAGTCGAAATGAGTCAACCGTGTGCCTGAAGTGAACTAGGCTTTGCCTGTGCTGAGCCAGTGTCCAACCATAGATTTTAAATACTACGTCCGGCGTATCAATAAATGCAACCAGGAACACCAAAGGCTCACCGTTCACCTGCCATTCGACCTCTTTTTGAAATGATTCGAACCCACCAACTTTTTTTTGGGTTTCTTGAATTACACTTCCGCCCCGTTGCAGTAGCTCTGATTTGAATTGGCGCTCCATCATCGATAAATACAATTGCGGTGTCTTTGATTTCGGATTGGCGATTATCATTAGGTAGCACTCAATGAAGACGTTTTTGAATTGCAAAACCGCTTCAGCATCTAAATCATTCGTTTCTACAAAGTAGTCGGGGATACTGATCGAAAAGAGACTATCCTTTTGAAAAGTAGAATAGGTTACGGTATGCGGCACGATGTTTTGCGCTTTTGCAGGCGAAGCAAGCAACAAAAGGCCGCCAGTGGCCATTAAGCCAAAAATAATGAGGTGGAACAGAAACTGCCATTGGTGTGCCATGAAAATTTGGACTGTTCTTTCGCTTTTCATTTGAGGCGTACGGGGGCTTTTCTCCATACCTTTTGTTTCATGTATTCAGCGTGTTTTACGGTTACTCTATAAATCAGAAAAGAGGCGGCGCCAGGTAGTTTGGGCCGGCGCCGGCTCACTTCCAAGTGTAAAACGTTTCGACTACATCAGGCCTTTAATCGGTTTAAGATCCGGGTTTTCGGTTCGTGCCAACTGCTGTTCTTGCGCGCTGATTTTTTCCGCTTGTTTTTGAACCAATTCTTCCAGTTTCTTTTCTTTCGAGATGTCTCTTGCCAGTTTAATTACTTTTACTGGTTTTCCTTGTGCATTACTGATCGTACTATAGTTCGCGAATAACCATACGGGCGAGCCGTCTTTTGCTTTTCGTAAAAATTCACCTGTTTTTGACTTTACGGTTTTAAAGGATTCCCAAAACGCACGATACTCGGCGGTTTCCGCGTAGCTCTTTTCAACAAAAATGCGATGGTGCTTACCTTTGATTTCTTCCAGCGGATATTTCATGGTGGCGCAGAAGATGTCGTTCGCGTTAACAATGTTACCTTCTAAATCAAACTCAATGAATGCCTGACAACTATTGATCGCATCCAACGTGCCCAGCATTTCCGATTCTTTGCGTTGCATTTCCTCTTGCGTGGCCGTAAGTTCTTCCATGTTCTGCCTCATTTCTTCCTCCTGGGCTTTCATTTCTTCCGCTTGCTGTTGCGACTGCTCCAACAAAAGTTTGGTTTTGGTATTGGTGCGTACGGTGCTGATTGCGGCCGCAAGATTTTCAGATAATTTTATGATAAAGTCGCGCTCGTAATCTTCCATTAGCTTGAACGCGGCCAGTTCCAAGACACCGAAGACACCCTCGTTTACTTTCAATGGAACGATAAAAATGTTTCTGGGATTGGCAAGGCCTAATCCGCTTGTAATTTTCACGTAGTTCTCGGGTACTTGTGTCATGTAAATCGGGTCGCCCTCTTGCCAGCATTGGCCGGTAAGTCCAACTCCGCGTTCAATTTTTTCTTCTACGAACTTCTTTTTATCCCAAGCGTAGCAGGAAATCATTTGCAGGTACTCGTGATTCTTTACATCGTCATTAACCACGTACAACCGGCCCTGGTTTGAATTCGAGTACTTGACGATAAATGAAAGCACCTGGTCGCCAAACTTTTCCAGATTTTGATCTTGATTCCGCAGTATATCGCCCAATTGGGCAAGGCCGGTAACTGCCCAGTTTCTTTTTCTTTCTTCTTCTGCGTTTTGCTTTAAATTCTGTCGCATGGTAAGCAGCGCCTTGCCCATGCTGTCGTGCTCGCTCAGCAATTCAAATTGTTCGTCATATTTACCGTTACCAATTTGAGATGCAAAATTTGATTTTGCGTTGATGCCCTTGATCAGGTCGGACATGGCGCCTTGCATTTTGCCAATCTCATCGCTTCTTGGCTGAACGCTGGTTTGAATTACTTTACCGTAGGATAGGTCGACCAGCGAGTCTTTTATGGCAACAATGGGGGTAACAATTCTTCTTTTCACGTTGATATAGGCAGCAATGGTGGTAACAATGAACAGCACAATCATGCCCACTAAGAGTAAGGTAAGCATCATGTACGATTTTTCTTTCTCCGACTGGGCGACGGCTATCTTTTGCTCCTGCTTTTTAATGATTTGTTCAAGAGTTTGAACAAGGCGAACGGTGGCAGGGGTAATCGATTTATCCAACAGGTCAATCGCCCTTTCAACTACTTCGTCATTACTGTACAGGCTGTCGGCATTTAAGAGTGCAGTTACGTTTTGTTCGTCTTTTGAAATTGCGCTCAACATGGTTAATGTTTGGCGTACGGAGTCCATGGCTTCCCCGCCTGAATGATCAATAAGGTATTGAATCTTCTCGTTAATCCGGGGATGTGTTTCGGTCAACAGCTCGGCCAGTCGTTTCTTATCGGTCGGGTTGGGCTGGTAGATCCAGCTATTGGTTAGTTTGCTCATTTCTCCCGCTAACGAACTCATCTCTTTCAAACTGATGTAAATAGGGAGGTTTACATTCGTGATCCGATCGTCTATTTTCCGGTTTGTGCGAAGTGAGATAATGCAAACAACGCTTGCAAGCACGGCTACCAAAATAATTACTCCGTAGCCTGCCAATACCTGATTTGCCAGATTGAATTTAAGTTTCATAACTGAACTTTTTTATTTGTTATTGCCATACACTAGAATTCCAACACCACCTTTACCTTGGCTTTTACTTCTGGGGTGAGGGATTTCGAATTGATGTAGCCAATCGCTCCGATTTCCTGTTCCACAAACTCAATGATCTCAGCATCAGATGCGAATTTATCGGGAAGTCTTTCTGCATTTTGAAACTGACGTTCCGCGAAATAGGCGCTTACCTCCGCCTCGGTCATCTTCAAAATTGTGCTGTAGAACGCTTCCCGTTCCGCACATTTCGATTTACGGTCTGCCGGCCGGATTCCTTTATTGATGCCAGGCCAACGCGATTTCAACTTGCGTAGATAGTAGAGTTTTGCCTCGCCTGCGGACAGCGCGGAAATTGTATTTTCCTTATTAACGATGACTACGGTGTCGCCCGGCGGCGGAGAATTGAACGAACTTAAGAAAACGATGGTGGAAAGAATGAAGATTAAATACGAAAGCTGTTTCATATCCTTGAAGTTTCAGGTTAGGTAGTTGATTTTAAAAACGCGCCGCTACTTGAACGGAAAGCACATTTTCCCGATTGATGACGTCCGTGCTTACGTACTCATATTCCAATTTAATTACGGCTGCTGGTGTCATCGCATAACGTGCACCAATCACAAATTCCGAAAGATCATTGGGAATGAAGTATCGCTCGCGGGCGGTAAAACGCAAAAAGTCGGTCAACACGTAGGGTGTAATTTTTCCAAAACGGTAACCCAGATAGCCATACAAAAGATTCGACCTGCTTTTGCCAAATGTGGCCACATCATTGGTTACATTGAAATACTCTGCGGCCAATTCAAACGGAGACGCCTGCGTCATATGAGCCACGCCCACATTGTAGATGGTCTGTTGAACATCGTTAGCTACCGGAAGACCCTGTACTGATTGTGATCCGGCGGTGAGATAGTCGGTTCTGATTGATGTGAACAATTCAAAGTTTTCAATGGGTTCAATTTTAATCTTGGCATTTACAGACTTTTTGGTTGTATTGTCTGTATTGATCGAGGGTGCGCCTGCGGTATTATCCACCATCAGGTAGTAGCTGAAGCGGTATTTACCGATATTTTCGCCATCCAGTTGAAGTCCCACGCTGTTTGTGGAAATGATGCCCTTGTCGTCCTTGTTCCGCACGGGATACGGCCGGTTGATCGTGGGTTGGAAAACCAGTCCTTGTGTATAACGATTATTCCAGAAGCCCAGTGGAGTATACATTCTGCCAAGCCGGATGTTGAGCTTATCATTAACTGCATATTTGATATACAGCCGCTCAATGTTAAAATTCACAACTGTGCCGCCGTCGCCTTTAAAGCCCATGAAGAATTCACCCAGTACCGTAATTCTTTCATTCAGCTCAGAAGTAATGAACATGTTGAAACCACCTGTATTGAAGGCGCTTTGATCGTTGGTAGCCGAGTTATCATCAAATTTGGCCGTGTAGCCGGTGTGGCCGAAGTAGGTTACTTTCGTATCCTGACTGACACCCATCGTGGCCAGAAGCGAAAAAGTAAGCGCAAGCGCGCCGGTTTTTATCATGTGTATGTGTTTCATAAGTTTAGGTTTGGAAGTTCCTTTCGATTTTCCGCAAAGGTTTGTAATTCAGCAGGCCATCTTTAATTTTTTAGATGAATGAACGTTCCTGCTCGGTAAAATTGCTGTCTCACGCCACCAATAGCACTAAACCGATTTATCCACCGGTACCAGGTAGTGTGCAGCATGGTGAAGTGGGCCGTGGGTGAAATTGATTTGATCAAAAAACTAAGTTCAGTGTGTTAACCTGCTGCTCGTCAACTATTCAAGTGCGGTACCCGCTCACTTTTTCCGGATTTCATTCAGCCCCGGGAACGGTAGCAAGCAAGGTCATCGTGTGAAAAGCCGAACTTGTCGGCTCGGAGCGGGAATTCGCCTAAATTGTAGACCTTGTGCATTTAGAAATTGACATTTTCGTGCCAGATTCTAAATTTCCGGTTTTTAACGACTGAGGTCTTTGATCTTTTCAGTTATTTACTTCAAATTATTTTCCAGCCATGATTGTTGATGTGTCAGAGATTTACAGGACGTTGAGAAGGGAACTAGCGAATTTATCCGCCACGCTGGATGGGGATCATGACCGGGTAAATCGAATGATGCAAACACTTGTGGATGATCTTGCGCCCGATTTCCAGAAGTTACGCGATGCCATTGAGAACGAAAAGAGTGGCGAGGTACTTACCCTGTTACACAAGTTGAAGCCACGCTATGGTTACCTCGGGCAAGAGCAGGCGATGAATGAAATGACCCGATGGGAAAACGAAGTTCGGGTGTTTAGAAACAGCGACAGAAACCGGGAACGGCTAAATTATTTCGAAAGAATCAACGAGTTGATCACGAGTGAATTAAATCAAATCAGGCAGGAGCAAAACGCCTTCGGTGGCCCGGAGCGCAAACTTCCGCTTGCGGGGAAAAAAGTGCTTGTTGCCGAGGATGACGAGATTAACGCCATGGTATTTGAGTTGTTTATTGAAGAGTTGGGCGGAGTGGTGTACCGGGCAATAGATGGAAACCAAGCTGCTATGCTTACTAACGAGCATAAACCGGACTTGATATTCATGGACGTGCATATGCCCTACTTCTCCGGAGTAGAGGCGATTAAGCTCATCCGTTCGAAGAATGTTACCATCCCAATTATATCTTTGTCGGCCTCTACCCGGTTGCATGAAAAGCAACAGTCGCTCGAGGCAGGAGCCACATCTTTTTTAACAAAGCCTGTAAAGCGAGAGGCAATACATCAGGTACTATTGCAGTATTTGACTTAATCGAAATAGCGAATGACCCGTGTAGGCGATTTTATGCCAAAAATAGATACCATTGGATGGGTTGAAAGCGATTCCGCCATCACACGGGCCGCGAAGAGCTTGTTGGTGTACCTGGCCATCTTCATGTCTTTTGGCGGCTTGGTTTGGGGTAGTTTGCTGCTCTTTTTTGATTTGCATTTCGCGGCCCTCATTCCATTTGGTTATATCCTCCTCTCATTTTTTAATATTCTTCACTTCTCGTGGCGTAAGAATTTTCGAACGGCCTCGGGCTTCCAGATTACAATCAGCATGTTATTGCCATTTCTTTTACAATGGCAGTTGGGCGGCTTTTTTGCTTCTGGCAGTGTGATGTTATGGTCGATACTGTCATTGGTTGGCTCGGTCATCTTGTTGCGGGGGCGGTGGGTTTATTCTAGTCTTTTTTTATACGTCTGCTTTGTGCTGGTCTCCTTTTTTGCAGATGCCTATTTCGTCCCTCATAAACCCGCAATATTAACCCCCGAGGTGTCACTGGCACTACTAACACTCAACATATTGCTCATTATGGCCATTGTTTTTGTATTAGCGAAAATAAAAGTTGACCGGGATAGAGAAATACAACACGAGCTGCTGAATCTGTACGACGTTCATGAAAAAAACTTAGCTACTGAACAAGAAACGCGTAAACAACTGCAAATCAGCGAAAACCGGTATCGCCATTTAGTAGAGGAAAGTCGGGTGTTGATTTGCACGCATAGTGTTACCGGAAATATCATTACCATCAATAAGCCAGGGGCCGAAATCTTAGGCTTTGCATTGGAGGAAATTCAAGGAAAGAACATCTCCTTTTTGTTGCCGCCGGAGTCGTTCGACAATTACCATCGATACTTACACCAAATTGTACGCCATAAAACCTTCGAAGGCTTTATGACCGTGATCACCCGAAATGGCGATAAGCGAATGCTCCTTTTTCGAAATGTGTTGGTTGAAGACAAAGGGCAAAGTCCGTATATCCTCGGCTCTGCGCAAGATGTAACAGAGTGGAAGGAATCCCAGAACCGGGAGCGGCTGATCAGAAAAGAGCTTCAAATGATTGTTTCATCAATCGATGATATGGTAATTGAATTTGATGAAGCTAACCGATTCAAAAACTTTTGGTGTAGAGATGAAAGTAAGTTGAGCAGACCTGTTTCGCACTATCTCGGAAAGACCATTCAAGAAGCATTTTCGTTTATACCCGCATTTGCCAACAAAGCACAACTTGTGTACGAAAAAGTACTTCAGTCGGGTAAACCGTATAGTGTTGAGATTGAACAAGGGGTTTTTCCCACCCCGATGAGTTATTTGATTAGACTGAATCCGATTATTGAAAAAGACGGAAGTATTAAAAGGTGCACTGCATCAGTGAGCGACATCACGCTTCGGAAGCAGGCGGAAATGCAATTGAAAGAGGCACTTCAGATTCGTAACGCACTGCTCGATAACATTGAGGGTGGAGTGATTATTGAAGATACGGCACGGCGCATTAAGCTTGTGAACGATGAATTTTGCCAGATATTTGGTATCCCCGTTTCACCCGACAAATTAGTAGGAACGGATTGTTCCGAGTCGGCCGAGCAAGTGAAGCACTTATTTGTGGATTCACCACGTTTTCCCGTAAGGGCCGCAGAGATTTTAAGTAATCGAACAAAAGTAATTGCAGAGCAACTGGAGATGACCGACGGCCGGGTACTGGAACGTGATTATATTCCAATTGTCATCAACAAGGAGTACCAAGGCCATTTGTGGCATTATCACAATGTAACCAAACGAAAGCAAACCGAACGTGAGTTAAAAGCGGCCAAAGAAGAAGCCGAAGAATCCAATCGATTAAAAACCATTTTCCTCGGCAACCTGTCACACGAAGTGCGTACCCCGTTACAAGGTATTTTGGGTTTTGCGGAAATTCTGGAAAACCCAAATTTAACGGACGCAAAGCGAAGGGAATACCTCGGCATCATCAAACGCAGAACGAATGATATGCAAAATATTATTGAGTCGCTGCTCGATTTGGCTAGCCTGGAAACCGGCGAGATCAAAGCTTTTCCGGTAAAAGTAGATTTACACGAGTACATCGAATACGTTTTCGCTAAAGCCAAACAAGATTTCGACTTGGGGGGTAAACCCGTACAACTTGTATTGGACAATAAACTGAAAGCCACCGATACCACGTTAATTGATCCACAGCACTTGCTTCAAGTGCTTACCAATTTATTCAGCAACGCCGTGAAGTTTACCAACCGGGGCACGATTACATTGCGGTGCGAACGATTGCCTGAGGCTTTCAGGGTAAGCATAATCGATACGGGAATCGGTATTCCGGCGCCCAAAGTGGCGCATATCTTCGAGCCCTTCCGCCAGGCACACGAGGGCATAAGCCGGTCGAAAGGAGGAATTGGCTTGGGTTTAGCAATTTGTAAAAAGATGGTGGAGATGTGGGGTGGCGTAATCCATGTAGAGTCGCAGCCGGGCAACGGCAGTAATTTTAGTTTTATAGTACCTTTGGACAGCAATTCGAAATTGACCGTTTGATCGTCAATCAAAATATCCGTAAAAAAATAACCTCTGGCTAACCCCCAACGATAAACATAAGTTGATTACATGATCTCATGTGCAATCATAGAAGACGATAACTTCTCCCGCAAAATGGTGGAGACATTGTCTGAAAAAACAGGTCTGCTGATGGTGAAGAACGCCTTTTCGTCTGCCCAGGAGTCCATGCCTTGGCTGGCAAAGAATGAAGTGGATTTACTTTTTTTGGATATCGAAATGCCGGGTATTTCCGGAATTGATCTTTTAAAAGTGTTAACGCGCAGGCCGGAAGTGATTATCATCAGTTCCAACCCGAGCTACGCAATTGATGCATTTGAATTTTCGGTGGCTGATTACTTACTGAAACCCATCAAAGACTATAACCGGTTTTTAAAAGCCGTGAATACGGTGGCGGTGCGGCTGAATAAGCACCTTGCGGATTCTGACATGAGCATTTACATTAAGTTGGATTCGCTGCTGCACAAGCTAAATGTGGACGATATTTTGTGGGTGGAAGCCTTCGGTGATTACATTAAAATTCAAACCAACGACAAAGTGCACACCGTATATTCTTCCATAAAAAAGATAGAAGAAAAGTTGTCCGCCAAAAAATTCGTCAGAGTTCATCGCTCATTTATCGTGAATGTTTCGCAAATCTCGAATGTTTCTGTCAGCAACTTAGAGATAAACAAGCGAATCATTCCCATCAGCGAAACCTACAAAGACCACCTTCTCCAGCGGTTGAGTATTTTGTAACTTAAAGTTTCTACCACGGGCTTCAATTCATTGTTGGTTTATTTCGAAGTTGTGTTTTTGCCGTCACTGAGTTGATTTTTGCCAGTGTTTTTACATCTGTTGGCGCGCGTTTGCAACGCGTGCCGTTCCTCATATAATAAAAGCATCCCTTCGGGATATCTGAACTTGTACTTCCCTGGAGTGCTATAAAGGTAGCTGTTATTGGATTGAGGTTAGGAAAAGCACGCGTTGCAAACGCGCCCTAGCGGGGGTGTAATCTATTATCTATTGAGTATGCATTAGCGCGTGCGGCCCTCCACAATCTTGTCGTACTCACGATCATTGGGCTCCCACAGTTCTATTTTATTTCCCTCGAGATCGAGAATGTGTACAAACTTGCCGTACTCTACCGTTTCAATCTTATCCACCACGGTAACTCCGGCTTTCGTCAGCTCCCCTACCAGCCACTCCAGATTTTCCACGCGGTAATTGATCATGAAAGGTTGATCAAATTGAGTTGACTTTTCACTGAAAGGGCTCCACTGGGTGAATCCCTTCTGGGTGGAATCGCCCGCCTGGCGCCATTCAAAATTGGTGCCCCATTGATCGGTGTTCAATCCCAAATGCAACTTGTACCAATCCTTCATCTTGTCGGGGTTTTTGCACTTGAAGAAAATGCCACCGATGCCTGTTACTTTTTTCATACGTTCACCTTTATTTTATACGGTCTTTATTGCGTGCTGATGGAACTCGCTGCATGAAGTGCGATTACCCGTGCAATATAAAATAAACGGTGGAGCTTTGCCGCTATTGTTAGGTACCTGATACAGCCTGCAAAATCATGAGGATGGCCGTTAGATCAATCAGCGCGTGAATAAACATGGGTAATGCCAGGGTCTTGCGCCAAACAAAAAGCAACCCGAAGATCAGACCGGGGAAAAAGTAACCCGGAAACCGCTCGAATACCACCATGCCGTGCACAAACGTGAAGCTGAGCGAAGTGATGAGCAACGCAACCCAAGTATTTACTTTCCGACTTTCGAGTGCACGAATGCCAAACCCGCGGTACACAAATTCTTCGCAGAAGCCAGCCGAGAGCGCAGTAAAAATGAAAAGCACCCGCTGTGCAGTTGTCTTTGGGAAAAAATCTCCGATCTGTTTTAGTTTTTCCGCATTCAAATCCGCTTGCATCACTACCACCTCAATCAAAAAAAGTAACCCCAAGGCAATGGCGAAATAGATCGCCAACCCGTTACGGATATCTTTTTTCGAATAGCCAAAACCCACGTGCCCGGCCGTCCAGCCGGATGATTTTACAAATCGCCAACAGATGAAAAACGAGACCCAATGCAAAACGATCAACCCACCGAAAAACGGAATGAAGTAATTGCTATCGGAGTGTGAGAATAATTTCACCGACCACGGCGCAAGGCTGTACAGGAGGTAGCACCCGGGAAACACCAGCAATACCACCATCAATCTCCAAAGGGATACAGGTTTTACCATAGCCATTTATTTTGGGTAAAGGTGGAGAATACAGGAAGACAAAAAATTATCAAATGATAATTAATGGCCTTTGGCAATGTAGGCCCGTATACGGCTTAGGCTTACGGGCGTGATGCCAAGGTAAGAAGCAATGTATTGCTGTTTTATTTTCTGAATCACTCCGGGGCGTTTCGCCAGTAAGTCGAGATAGCGCTCTTCGGCCGTTTGGGTAATAAACGAGATAATTCGCTGCTGAGAGCCAAAAAATAGTTGATCGGCAATCTGTTTGCAGTACTGAAGGCCTTCGTGCGAGCTGAGCACGAGTTGCATGTTTTTGTGCGAGATGGAAGCCAGCGTTACATCCGCCAACGCACGAATGAACAGTTGAGATGGTTTGCGCGACACAAACGATTCGTATGAACTCAGGTATTCATTTTCAAATACAAACGCATGACAAACTTCTGCGGATCCTTTTGCAATGAAGATGCCTACAGAGCCGCTGCAGACCAGTGAGATGAAATTTTCTACACGGCCCTTGGGCAGGATGATGGCGTTCTTTTTGAAGTGTCGGAACTCCGTAAACTGTCCAAAGACTTCGGGATACGAGTTGACGGGTGGTTTGCGGGAGCCGGCCATATACAAAGTTGCAAATAATTGGGCGCTGATTGTGTGGTGGGTTTTTTAGGCGAAATCCCCTTCCTCCAATTGAAAGATAAGTTCCACCGGGGTGCCAAACTCTTTGGCCATTCGGAGCGCGAGCACCGTTGACGGCACAAATTTACCCGCTTCAATGGCATTGATGGCTTGCCGCGAAACGCCAATCTTTGCTGCGAGCTCGGCCTGCGTCCAGTTCTTTTTGGCGCGCTCTACCTTAATCGTGTTCTTCATGGCCGATGTGGTATTTGCGTTTCGAGATGAACAGCCCGATGAAATAGTACGCCACAAAGAGAGGCACTAAAAAACGGTACGACCAATCTTCCGCCTTGAGTTCAACAGCCAGATCAATCAGGCCCAGCGTCATGATGGTGAACAGCGCCAGCGTGAAGGCCACCACTACGGCCTCCATCTGGATTTTAATCTGTACCTCGTCCATGAAATACACGCTGCGGTAGAACTTGTACAGAAAGAGGGCGAAGGCAATGGCCGGCACGAGGGTAAGCATGATGCCCACCGCGGGCGATAACTCGAGCGTTTTCATCGCACCCAAACTACCGATGTAGCTTACCGCCCAAATGAGCGCATACACCGGAACCCGATCCGACAGATGCTTTTTTGACTTTTCCATGGTTTGTTGATTTGATGGATCAAATGTAAGTGTATGTATTACATAAAGTCAAGTATAATTTACTTTTAGATAATTATAATTGTCATTCGGCCGTTTAGAGAGCACCTGCCTAGAAGTGTCTGAATCCGAACACCACCGTTCGAATTAGTAACAGCCCATACCTCAAAATGCGCTAAATTCAACCATTCAATCACTTTACCTCACTTGGCATAATGATTGGCAACTAGCACTAACATGCTGCACAACTACTACACGCTGACGTTGCGATTTTTGGCGAAGAGCAAAATGCACACGTTTATTAACCTCTTCGGGTTGGTGGTTGGATTTACCTGCTTCCTGCTCATCTCACTTTTTGTTGCCGATGAACTTACCTACGATCACTCGCCTCATGCCGACCGCCTTTACCGGGTGGTGAACACGGCACCGGAAAACGAACCGTGGCTTAAAGGGATGCCCCAAATGCCCGTGCACATGATGAACGAAATTCCGGAGGTGGAAAACGTCTCCCGGCTTTTGTTTGTAAACGGGCTGGTGCAGGCAGAACAACAGACCATCGAAGAACCGAACGTACTTTTCGCTGATCCCTCCTTTTTCGCACTCTTTCCTCTTCCGCTGGTAAGGGGAAGCAATTCCTTCGCGGATCAACATTCGGTGTTGCTCACACAACAGGCCGCCACGCTTTACTTCGGATCGGATGATCCCATTGGCAAAACCATCGCGTTTACGCTTGAGGGCGATACCAGTCGAAGTACTTACACCGTGAACGGAGTGTTGCGCGATCTTCCTTCCAACATGCACTTTCATTTTGACCTGCTGCTGCCTTACCGCGACAACATGGTGTATCAGGGCAATGTGGGGGTGTACTCCTACTTCCTGTTGCGTGCGGGCGCATCACCGCACACGGTAGCCGTTGCTTTTGAGAAGCTGAACACCAAACACCACCAGGCCTGGGGCACCGACCTGGCGCAGCGCATCCTCTTGCAACCGATCCGTTCCATTCACCTCGATTCGCACTATGGCGAGGAGATTGAAGCAAATGGCAACCGACAGGTGGTGTACATTCTGGGCTTTACGGCCGTGCTGGTGTTAACCGTGGGCCTTATCAACTTCATCAACATCTCGCTGGCGCGCAGCATCAAGCGGGGTAAAGAAGTGGGCATCCGAAAAGTGTTGGGTGCGCAGCGGAAACAAGTGTTCACGCAATTTCTTTTGGAGTCGCTGTCGTTACTGGTGGTGGCTGCCCTCGTGGCGCTGGCCGTTGCGCAGTTGGTACTGCCGGTGTTTAATGCGTTTACACAGAAAACCATTAACCCCAACTTTATTGAGTTTCTGCCGCTGTTGGCTGCGGCTATTTTGTTTGCGGGCTTGTTGGCCAGCGCCTACCCTGCCCTTCTCCTTTCCGGAGTGCTGCCGGCCATTGTGCTAAAGGACGCTTCCAGTCTGAAATTTTTACAGGGTGCCAAACTGCGTAGTGTGCTGCTCGTGGCACAATTCGCCATCGCCATCACCTTGCTCATCGCCACGCTCACCATCTGGCAGCAGTTGAACTACATTCAATCCAAAAATCTGGGTTTTGATAAAGATCATGTGATCGTGATCAACATCAACAACCCGGTGTTGCAACAGCACTATGCTACCGTTGTGGAGCAACTGCGGCAGCAACCCGGTGTTTTGCAGGTAGCGGCTTCGGGCGCTGTACCGGGTCGCGAGTTTCCCGGCCGGCCGTATCAACTTCCCGCGGCCAGCAGTCCTACCCGGGCCGGCATGGGCATTGGCACCAGCACCCTTTTTGTTGATGAAAGTTACCTTGGCCTGATGAACATCGCACTGGTAAAGGGCCGTGCGTTCGATACTGAAAACCGCGCAGCCGATAGCCGGTACGGCATCATTGTAAATGAATCCTTTTTGCACGCCTACGGTTGGCGCCAGGAGGAGGCCATCGGCAAACGAGTGCAGTATTTTGATCCCACCCTACGCGCGTTTACGGACAGCCAGGTGATTGGTGTGGTACGGGATTTCCATTTCCAATCGTTTCGTTCTAAAATCGAACCACTTGTGATCCGCCTGCGCAACCCCGAAAACAATGCAACTCATGCCGTTCTCGGTATTACTTCGGTGTCGTTGAAAGTATCCGGTGAAAATGGTGCGGCACTGCTGGCTGCACTTCAGCAAACATGGAAGCAGATTGATGATCGGTATCCGTTTGACTTTGCGTTTCTGGATAGCCAAATTCAGGCACACTACGAGGCCGATGAGCGGTTTGGCAAGCTCTTCATTACGTTTTCGGTTATTTCGATCTTGATTACTGCGCTGGGTCTATTCGGCATTTCGCTGCTCACGATTGAGCAACGAACCAAGGAAATCGGCATTCGAAAAATACTGGGTGCATCGGCAAAAAATCTTGTTGCGTTACTCACGGGCCAGTTTATGAAACTCCTGGCCGTGGCGCTGGTGGTGGCGGCACCGGCAGGCTACTGGGCCATGGAACGCTGGCTAGCTGATTTCTCCTACCGGATTCATGTCTCCGTAGTAGTCTTGGCGGTAGCCGCAGTTGTGGTGGCCGCAGTCGCACTGCTAACGGTAGGCCTACTGGCATTAAAAGCCGCTGGCCGCAACCCGGTGGAGTCGTTGCGGGCGGAGTGAAGGGTCAAGCGCGAGCAATCCACGAAATGATGTCGAGTAACCGCACCGATTGAATTTTCATTTTGCTAGAAGCCATCTAAAAAGTAAACATCCCGTTGATCGAAAATGCACCACCTCGCCGCAAGTTTCGGCATGCTCAAGTCATCAGTACCGCCCAATCGCTCGCTACTTCTCATACTCAATCTTCGTAATCCGCCAAACAAAAGGGCGGGCAGGTGTATGCACCGTTACCTCCTCGCCTACTTGTTTCTTCATCAGTGCCTGTGCCATGGGCGAGTCCATGGAAATGTAATCCCTACGGCCAATCAACTCTTCGCTCCCCACAATACGGAAGCGGTTTTTCATACCTTTATCATTCTCGATCTCCACCCACGCGCCAAACATCACTTTACCCTCCTGGTGGGGCGAGTAGTGCACCACCTTCAAATCATCTATACACTTGCGCAAGTATAAAATACGTTTATCAATTTCGCGCAGGCGCTTTTTGTTATAATGATAATCAGCATTCTCCGAACGGTCACCCAGACTCGCAGCCCACGCCACTTTTTGCGTGGTATCCGGCCGCTCCACGCGCCATAAGTGGTCTAATTCGGCTTTAAGTTTTTCTAATCCTTCGGGTGTAATCAGCAGCGTCTTCATTGGTGGGCGCGAAACTATTTAAATCAACTGACTTTTTTCAATCATCACGTTGCGCAAGAGTTCGATATTTTTTTTCGGGCAATGCCTTCGGCCCGGGCTATTCGCTGCAATCCACGCGAAACGCGTGGGATTTCCGCTGCTATCCCTATTGCGGCGGCTCCGTGTGCAGTTATTGTTCGCTTTAAAAGGATGTGGATGGGCCGTGTTCAAAACAACGCAAAAATTCCCGTAAGGCATTTTAAGTCCGCACTAATCGCTGATCTCCACCACGCGCTTGTTTTGCAATTGTTTCATGGGCTTCGGCACAATCTTCAATATCTCATCGCGCAGCGATTGGATCAATCGGGTTTTTATATGGTCGCGGTGGGTTACCAGGCTCACCTCGCGCACGGGGCTTGGCTCTTTCAGGCGCTTCACCAGCTTGCGCTGGGGTTTAGTAAACTCCATCACCGCTAATTCCGGAAGAATGGTAATTCCATCGCTCTTGTCCACCATCCGCTTCAGCGTTTCCATGTTGCCGGTTTCGTACCGAAAGTGGAAGTCGCTGCTTTTGCGCAACTCACACAAGTTCAACACCTGCGATCTGAAGCAATGCCCTTCCTCCAGCAGCCAGAGTTGGTTCGGGTCAATGTCTTGCGCTAACACATATTTTTTGCCGAAGAGCGCGTTCTTTTTAGATACGTACACAAACAGTTCTTCGTAGAAAAGCACATCTTCCTTAATAGAAGGATCTTTTAGCGGTGTTACCACCAGGCCGCAATCCAGCCGGTTGTTTTTCAGTTCGTGAATCACTTCCTCAGTAATGGTTTCTTTCACAATCAAATTTAGCTGCGGGTATTTGCTGCGCATGTACTTGTATAAATGCGGCAGCAGGTACGGAGCCAGCGTGGGTATAATGCCCACGCGCAGCTCTCCGGCCATGGCGTCTTTTTGATCGCTGATCAGTTGCTTTACCAGCTGCGCCTCGCGCAGTACTACCCGTGCTTGTGCAATAATGCTAATCCCGATCTCGGTGGGAATCACCGGCTGTTTGGTGCGATCGAATATCTTAACGCCCAACTCCTCCTCCAGTTTTTGAATTTGCATACTCAGCGTAGGCTGTGTAACAAAACACTTGTCGGAGGCCAAAACAAAATGCCGGTGGGTATCCAGTGCCACCACGTATTCCAACTGGGTTAAAGTCATAGATAATAGCTATATAATCATAAAAATAATCAATTTGATTTATTGCCGGGCTGATCGTAGCATTGGCCTGTTTTTATCGTAACATCAAAATTCATTTATAGACTATGGCAAATCAAACACACGCGCCCGCAGCGCCCCACGCCCTGAACGGCAACGGCAAATGCCCGTTTCATGGCGGTGAAGTAAAGCAAACCGCAGGTACCGGCCCGCGTAATCACGATTGGTGGCCCAACCAGCTCAAGTTGAACATCCTTCGGCAGCACTCCGCACTCTCGAACCCGATGGACCCGAAGTTCAACTATGCCAAAGAGTTCAAAAAGCTTGATCTCAAGGCAGTTAAGAAAGACATCTTTAAGTTAATGACCACCTCCCAGGACTGGTGGCCGGCCGACTATGGCCATTATGGTCCCTTCTTCATTCGCATGGCGTGGCACAGCGCGGGCACGTACCGAATCTCCGATGGCCGCGGTGGCGCTGGTGCAGGTACCCAACGCTTCGCACCGCTCAACAGCTGGCCAGACAACGCCAATCTGGACAAAGCCCGGCTGCTGTTGTGGCCCATCAAAAAGAAGTACGGCAAAAAACTTTCGTGGGCAGACTTAATGATTTTGGCCGGCAATTGCGCGCTGGAAGCGGCGGGCTTCAAAACATTTGGATTCGCGGGTGGTCGCGAAGACGTGTGGGAACCGCAGGAAGACATTTACTGGGGCCCGGAAACCGATTGGCTTGGCGATAAGCGCTACACGGGCGATCGTGAACTGGAAAATCCGCTCGGGGCTGTGCAAATGGGTTTGATTTATGTAAACCCGGAAGGCCCTAACGGAAAACCCGATCCGCTTGCCGCGGCACGCGATATTCGCGAAACGTTTGGCCGCATGGCCATGAATGACGAAGAGACCGTGGCGTTAATTGCCGGTGGACATACGCTTGGAAAAACGCACGGTGCTGGCGACCCAAGTAAATACGTGGGCCGCGAGCCCGCTGGCGCCAGCATTGAGGAGCAAAGCCTCGGTTGGAAAAACACGTTGGGCACAGGCCATGGTGTAAACACCATTACCAGCGGCCTGGAAGGCGCATGGACAACAACGCCTACCAAGTGGAGCAATAACTATTTCGAAAACCTGTTTGGCTTCGAGTGGGAACTCACCAAAAGTCCGGCCGGTGCGCACCAGTGGAAACCGAAAGGCAATGCCGGTGCCGGCACTGTGCCCGATGCCCACGATCCTTCGAAACGTCATGCGCCCATGATGCTCACCACTGACTTGGCGCTACGCTTCGATCCCATCTACGAAAAAATCTCACGCAGCTTTTTGGAGAACCCGGAAAAGTTTAACGATGCCTTCGCCCGGGCGTGGTTCAAACTCACGCACCGCGATATGGGGCCGGTGGCGCGGTACCTCGGGCCGGAAGTGCCGAAAGAAGTGTTGATCTGGCAAGATCCGCTACCTGCAAAAAAACAAAAGCCGCTCACGCCGCGCGAGATCAGCGATCTCAAGGCGAAGATTCAGGCGACTCGGCTAACCATAGGCGAACTGGTAAATACTGCGTGGGCTTCGGCTTCCACTTTCCGCGGCTCCGACAAGCGCGGGGGTGCCAACGGTGCACGCATTCGCCTGGCACCGCAAAAAGACTGGGCCGTGAATAACCCGGTGCAGCTGGCAAAAGTGTTGAAGACGTTGGAAGGCATTCAGAAAGCTTTTAACGCCAGCGGAAAAAAATACGTGTCCATGGCCGACCTGATTGTACTCGGTGGCTGTGCCGCCATCGAGAAAGCAGCTAAAAAAGCAAAGCTGGATGTGAAGGTTCCGTTTACGCCTGGCCGCGTAGACGCGTTACCCGAACATACCGATGTGGAGTCGTTTGCGGTGTTGGAACCCGCTGCCGATGGATTCCGGAACTACAAAAACAAAAAGCACAAAGCCAAAGCCGAAGACCTGCTGGTTGATAAGGCACAACTCCTTACCCTAACGGCACCTGAAATGACAGTGCTTGTGGGGGGCATGCGTGTGCTGAACACCAACTTCGATAACTCCAAACATGGCGTTTTCACCAATAAACCCGAAACGCTCACCAACGACTTCTTTGTAAACCTGTTGGATTTTGGCACCACCTGGAAAGCGACAGACGCTACTGAAGAAGTGTTTGAAGGACGCGACCGGAAAACCGGAAAGGTAAAGTGGACCGCCACGCGTGCCGATTTGATCTTTGGGTCGAACTCCGAGTTGCGCGCCATTGCCGAAGTGTACGGTTGCGAAGATGGCCGCGAGAAGTTTGTTCAGGATTTTGTTGCCGCCTGGCACAAGGTGATGAACCTAGATCGGTTTGAGTTGAGCTAAGCGATCTGCTTTTTACACGTAAAAAAGCGAACTGCAAACAGTTCGCTTTTTTGTTTTCACCAAGAACCGTCACTTCGAGTTCCGCCTCCTCAAGGTGAAGAGCACCGTTACGACAACGCCCCTGGCGCAGGCATTCCTGCGGGTCGGGATTTGTCTTCGGGTAATGGAACGAATTCGTGGTTGTCGTTTGGGGGCAGTAGAATACGCCCCGCCTTCCAATCGGCTTTTGCTTGTTCGATCCGTTCTTTGCGCGAGGACACAAAGTTCCACCAAATGAAACGCTCGCCTAACGGCTCGCCACCCAACAGCAGTAACGTGCACGCTTCGCCCGCTTTCAGTACTGGCGTGCTGTTTTTTGTGAACACCAAAAGTTGCCCTGCGGTGTATGTGCGGCCATTCACCTCCAGTGTGCCGTGCACAAGGTAGGCGCCGCGCTCGGTGTGCCCCTCGGGCATCGCGAACTTCGCCCCGGCGGCTAACGTAACGTGGGCGTAAAACAAGGGCGAGTGCACCCGTACCTCGTTTTTTAAGCCGTATGCCTGCCCAGCGATTAAACGCAGCCACACGCCCGAGTCCGTGAACACGGGAAGTTTTGTTTCCGGGTAGTTAAAAAATGTGGGGTCGGCTTCTTCATCGCGCTCGGGCAGGGCCACCCACGTTTGGATCATTTCCAGCTTTCCCCCGGCGAGTACGGCAGGATCTTCAAACCGCTCGCTATGGGCAATCCCCTTGCCTGCGGTCATCCAGTTTACCTCACCCGGCCGAATCACTTGCTGCACGCCAAGACTATCGCGGTGGGTTACATTGCCACCAAACAAGTAGGTAACTGTGGATAAACCGATGTGCGGGTGTGGCAATACATCCATCGATCGCGCTTGCGTGGGTGCCACGGCAACGGGGCCGGCATGATCCATAAAAATAAAGGGGCCCACCATCCGCTTTAAGCGAAACGGCAAAATACGCTTCACTTCCATACCGGGTGCTAACGATGCTTTTCGCGCTTCAATCACAAGTTCGATCATGGCCTGAATATACGGATTTGGTTATCGAATAAATCCCGGTAATTCCGCAAAGAACTTACCTTGTTCGAGATTGAGATAGTAATCTTTCAATGCCCACACGAGCGCCTTGTATGAGCTGAACAACTCGCGGTTGAAATTGATCAATGTTGAGATCTCCACGTCGGTTAAGGTCGCGAGCGTGGCGGGGTCGTACAACTTCTGCAACTCTTCGGGATAGCTGGCACGTACCTTTTGAAATAGCTTCACCAAGGGTTCGAATCGATCGCTCTCTTCTCCTGTTCGCATCAGCGCTTCCACTTCGCGGCAAAAGCGAAGCATAGATTCCTTCATATATTCGTAGTAGCGGTACTTCGCTTCGTTAGATGATTGCCGGAACTGGGCAATGTCGTCCAGTGAATCACGGATGCTTTTGGAGGCAAACAACGCGTTTCGCATGGCAGCCGCTAACCGGCCCGCGTGTTCATCTTCTTCCGGCGTAAGCACGCTTTTGTTGATACCAAGGTAGTAGCTGTGCATCTCGCCATGCATGCGCTTTAATTGCTCGTATTTTTCACCGTGCGGTTTTTTGTGGAACGACTCGTCTACCGACTCCGGATGAAAGTCGTTATGGAGATGAAACGAGTGCAATAAGAAATCGAGCGTATACCAAAGGTAACGGCCCGCTTCTTTCTCCAGGGCCTCCACCGCCAGATCGCCCGAACTTGAGGGCACCAATTTTAAGAACTGCGTGCCACCGTCATCCTCGACAAAACGCCTGGTGAGGAACCGATCGAAAAGGTTAAGGAAGGGAAAAAACAACAGTACCCCCGCCACATTGATGAACGTTTGGAAAAATACAAGGGCCGTGAGTGGGTTGGTTAGTCCTATGCCATTCGTGACGAGCGCATACACGGGTTGCAAAAAAATCAGGACTACGCCAATGATAATCGTGTTGAAAAAAAAATTACCGAAGGCAACTCGTTTCTTTGCCGGAACGCCGCGCATGGAAGCGACCAGCAATTTCACCGTTGTACCCACTTCTGATCCTAACACCAGTGCCATTCCTGCATAGAGTGTGATCGCGTCTGCATGTAATGCGCTTAGTACGATGGCAACGGTGGCAGAGCTTGACTGGATGATTGAGGTTAACCCAAATCCCACCAGCACAAACACCCACGCCGGATAATTGCGCATCACGCTGAAGTCGACCTCACCTGCCAGATGGATGAAGCTGCTCTTCATGAATTCCAAGCCAATGAAAAGCATGCCGAAGCCTACAAGGAGGCGCATCCAATAGTACGCGCGGCTCCCCGACCGCGCAGCAGCAAGTGCAATGCCACCGATGCCTACGAGCGGCCATGCCAACGCTTCTATTGATACTTCAAAACCGACGGTGGCCACGAGCCAGCCGGTGAGCGTGGTGCCAATATTCGCACCCATAATTACCGCCAGCGCATTTTTCATGGTAATCACGCCCGCGCCCACGAATGCCAACACCATCAGGCTCACCACCGAACTGCTTTGCAGCACCGCCGTTACCATTGCCCCGCCTGCGATCGCTTTAACTTTGTTATTCGTGTGCCGGCGGAGAAACAGTTTGAACGTTCGGCCGGCGAGTCTGCGCAGACTTTCTTCCAGAAAGCCCATCCCCAACATGAAGATGCCGATGCCGGCAAGCATCTTAAAAATATCGGCCCATGCAATCACGTCCGTTTGCATTTATGATTCCATCGAGACGAATGATTCAAAAGTGAAATTTCGCTACTTCGGCACCATTTGGCGTAAACGTGACCATGAACAATTCGCCATAGTCATCGCTGGGGGTAATATCCGTGCGCCCGGTCAGTGCTTTTAGGAGTTCCGCCAGGTTATAGGAGTGGCAAACAACCAATGTGGTGCGCGAGATATTTTTTAAGTCAGTTGCCAGACTGTTATTCTTCACGTCATAGTTTTTGATGGACACGCCTGCTGCGCGTGCCACAGGTTCACCCGTTTGCATCGTGCGTCGGGTGGCCGTAGAAAATATCTCTTCTATGCCGGCACTCTGCAACAAATAAGCCAACCGCTCGGCCCGTCTTTTCCCTTCGTCCGACAGGTTGGGATCGTCTGTACTTTCAAGGGCTTTTTCGCAATGGCGCACAAGAAAGATGCGGGGTGCACTTTTCTGCCCCCAACCCCAGGAGGCAAAAACGATCGACAGCACCACCGTCAGCACCCATTTGCCACCGACGCGAGTTCTTTTCATTTGATTCATCGACCAAATATACAGTTCGCATGAAAACGTGGCAAAGGGTGGTCCCTGCCGCGGTCTGAAGTTACTTCTTGAAAAACATTCCCGAGCCAGGAATATGATTTGCATCCCGCCAATTCGGCTGCCAGAACATGCGCTGGGGTTTTGCCGTTCCGTCTTTGTCTTGCACCACCACATTCAGGCGTAACGTACGCCAGTCCCCCTGCATTTTTTTGAAGTAATCAATTGGCACCGCTACTTCAAACGCATAGCCGCCGCTGTTTCGAACACACTTCCACTCAAGTCCTTTTTCACTCTCCTCCATGTCCCACACGCTGTTCTTGCCTTTCGCATCTTCCGGACTGACGATAAAATACAGTGATTTTTTAAACCAGTCCTCCCCCGTTTCTGACGCACTTTGCGCCTGCGGCTGCCCGTCCATCACAAAGCCCACAAAATCCTGCGAGAACGTGGGCACGTCAGTTTTGTTTTGGATGTCCTTGTCGTTCACCTGTACGGCCAGGTACACATGTGTTGCTCCGTATTGAATGTGGAATGCGGCTCCTTCGGGGGTTGTGAGCGCGTACGGCAAATCCCACTCGGCCAGGTTACCATCTATCTTCACATCTGTTTTTCGTTTCGTGAGCGAATAGCGTTTCACGGGAGCTGCGTGAAATTGGAAGGGTACAAAGAATTCCGCCTTGCCCCGCTGATTTTTTATAGCAACTTCTGCTTTTACTTTTACCGGTTGTAATTGTTCCACCGGTTTATTTTTTCGCGGCTCTACTCCCATCGCCAGAAACACCACGGAATTCGGAGGAACGGTTGTTTCCGGTTTGGGGAAATCCGATTTGATGTCCCACGAGAAGCCGGAAGAAAAACGCACGGTCATGGGTACATCGTAGGAGTTGGTTACGCGAAAGCGAATAGAATCTTTCCGAAAAGGGCCATCCAAGTACAAAGGTTCTACGCGGATGACATCGGACGACCACAGTTTGGTGGTGAACGACTCCACCGCCTCGGTATGCATTTTCTCATCGAAAATACCTTCCAGTTGCAGGTTGGCCAAAACGGGCCCGCGGTCAGTCATGGTGATCAACGTAAAGTGATCGAACTCGCCAAACTGCGGGCCACGCAGTGATGATGCACCACCAGTGGTAGCCAGCATGTAGTAGTTGGATTGATTGCGCTCGTACTGCACGTAGTGATGGCGGTGGCCCACAAACACGGTGTGTTTCCGGGCAGTGAGTAATTTTTCTACATCAAACCACCTTACGGGATCGGTATCTTGTACCCATAGTGGTTGGTGCATGAAGAGCATCGTCCAGCGCACGTCCGGGTGCGTTTCCAACGTTTTTTTGATCCATTCGTATTGCGAATCTGAAATACTGCCGCGCCCGGAGCCGCGGGTCTGGTCTTCGGAGTTCATGGCAATGAAGAGTACGTTCTTGTACACAAACGAGTAATGCTTGGCACCTAACCGCCTTTCCCAAATCCGCTCCTGCACGGGGTTGGTAAGGTCGTGGTTACCCGGCACGAAGAAGAAAGGCATGTCGAGTTGATTAACAAAACCGGTGAACTCATCCCACTGACGGTTGAGTTCAACGGTGTCTGTGGTGTAGCCTTCAATCAAATCGCCCACGCTCATCACAAACTCGGGCTGCAGCAGGTTGAGTTTCCGTACGCCTTCCTCAAACACACCCGGCCGGTGGCCTCCGGTACGATCGCTAACGATGGCAAATTGAAATTGGCCCGGTTTGTCGTTAATGGATTTGGGCGTCCACGGCTTCGGCCCGGCAATTTTCGGGAGTTGAATATTGGGATGATTCTCAGGTTGCGCGGATAGCAGTTGTGTGAGCAGGAACAGACAACAGGCGAATGCCATTCTAATTTTCTGCACTATAGCGGAATTTCTCATAGGTCAAATGTAGTAGAAAAGCGGCTTAACCGGGTTATCGAAATGTTATGCAATGGCTAGTTTCGATGTAAGGGAATTCGGACTTCCACTTTGGTGAACTCGCCAAATACTGACTCTACGTTTATTGAACCCCCAAGTTTCGCAACCGTTTCCTTTGCGATATATAGTCCTAATCCAGAACCTGTCTTTCGATCGGTAGCCCTGTAGAACATGTCGAAAATTCGAGGAATATGAGTGGAGTCGATACCAATGCCATTGTCCTCAACTGTTAACGCAAGCTCATTATCCGTTATCCGAAAAGTAACAATAATCTGATTTTCGGTTTTTTTTGTGTCTCGGAATTTGCACGCGTTTGTAATGAGATTGTTTAGAATCACAAGCATCCGCTTGCGATCGAGCAATACTACTTCCGCTCCTTCAACACGCTCTTGAAACCTGACATCTTCGGCTGATAACTGCACATACTCGCGTACCTCGGCCAACAACACCCGTACATCCACCAATTCATACTCAACATCAATACGTGTATTACGTGAGTATTCCAGTATGTCTCGGGTAAAAGTATCCAAACGTGTAATACTGTTCCGAATGTATTGAAGGTACATCGGCCAGCTATTTGCGTCTTTATCCTTCTCTGCGATATTGACTAGTCCAAGTATTGTGGCAAGAGGGGCCCTGAGGTCGTGGGAAACGCGGTATACAAAAGAGTCCAATTCATAATTGGTTTTTTGCAACTCTTGGAATTGAGTTTGAAGGCGTTCCTCCGCATTTTGCCGCTCAATGGCGCTGCCAATCATGCTCGCGGCTGCTTGCAGCGCACCACGTTCTGCGGCTGACCAATTGCGTTTGTGATCGCATTGATCAAATCCGATGAAGCCCCACCACTTCCCGGTAACAAAGAACGGGATCACGATGAGTGATTTGATTTGCTGCTGCTCCAAAAGTGGCTGTTCATTTTCCGGAAAGTCGTCAACCGAACCAAAAACGGTCTTACCCTCGCTCATTAAATCGATCCACCGCTGAAAGCCAACTGCTTCAACTTCGATGTGCTGCAGTTCAGGAGCAGAAATTTGTGGTGCGACACCCGGCGCGCACCACTCGTAAGCCAAGCTTGTGTAACGCCCTGCAGGTTCGCCCGGCTCGTGCCGAAATACATACACGCGACTCGAAGCCGTTGCTCGCCCCAAACGCATTAAAATCTCATTAATGCTGTTTTGCCAGTTCCTATTGGACAGTAACTCTTTCGCTGAAAAGGCAACCGCTTCTAAAAGCTGTTCTTCCGGAGTGAGCGTGCGGTTTACGAAGATGTTGATATTAGCGGAGTCCTTCATCATACTACTACAAGGCACAGATGTGTAAATGTAAGAACCAAATCGGTTACCTGCAGCAAGGCTGTAGATTCCAAGCTTCGCCCCGGAACTGCCCCAGATGTACTCCCGCACTCTCTCCACCCTCACCCGCCAATTTTTGACATTGATCGAACTACTCGCGGGCATTCATCGAAATCCTGACCCCTCGCCCTGTTTGCGCATGTACTTTTGGGCGTTGAAAATTAAACACATGAACGCTAAACGCCTGATCGACATTACTGCCTCTGCCACTGGCCTGCTGCTGGTATCGCCCCTGCTGCTCGTTATCGCCATTCTAATCCGCCTGGAATCCAAAGGCCCGGTGTTATACGGTGCCTACCGGGCCGGCAAAGGGTATCATCGTTTTAAGTTGCTGAAATTCCGGACGATGTACACCGGGGCCGACAAGAATCTGAAAAATCTGGCGCATTTGAATTTGTACGGGGGGGCAGCAACTGTCACCAGCGCGGATACCTGCCAGGTTTGCGCACCTGTTGGGCGCCAGTGTGTACAGATGATTGATGAACGCGGCCATTCGGTATGCGAGTATCAATGGAAGGAAAACAAATCGAAACCGGCCGCATTTTTCAAGATCAAAGACGACCCCCGCATAACTCCGTTTGGTCGGTTTTTACGCAATACCAGTCTAGATGAATTGCCGCAGTTGATCAATGTACTGAAAGGCGATATGTCGCTGGTGGGTAACCGGCCGCTGCCGCTTTATGAAGCTGAGCAGCTAACCACCGATAAGGCGGCTGCCCGGTTCTTGGCTCCGGCCGGAATCACGGGTTTGTGGCAGGTTACCAAACGCGGCCGAAAAGGCGAGATGTCGGAGGAAGAACGGATTGAACTCGACACCGAATACGCGCGGACGCACTCCGTGGCGCAAGATCTTCGGTTGATGGTAAAAACCATTCCCGCGCTGTTTCAAAAAGAGAACGTGTAGAAAAACGGCCGGTGCCCCGTACCGGTCTGTTTTCCAAAAGGTTGCGGGCTGTGAGCCGATCGCTTCCCAACTCTACCTCTCCATCGAAAAGAGTAAACAGCCAGATGGGCCATGGGCTGTAATTTGTATCTTGCCCGTGCGATTGAAAACCCCGCTGCGCGATGAGGTGCCTACTTGTTGACGATGACGAAATGTCGCGGAAAATCCTGGCCAATCTTTGTTCGCAAATCGAACAGATTGAAATTGCCGGGATTTGCGAAAATGCCTTACAGGCGATACCGCTGCTGGAGAAGGGCGACATCGACCTGATTTTTCTGGATGTGGAAATGCCCGACATGACGGGACTTGATCTGGTGAAAAACATTGCGCACCTGCCGCAGGTCATCTTTATTACGTCTAAGCAAGAATATGCGGTGGAAGCTTTTGAACACCGCGTAACCGACTACATCCAAAAGCCCGTGCAACTGCCACGCTTACTCAAAGCGATTGACCGGGCCCGCGAGATTAAAGGCAAGCAAGTCGTTGCCGATGCCAATGATTTGTACGTGCGGGTAGATGGAAAACTGGTGCGGCTGGATCTGCGCGATGTATTGTACATCGAGTCGATTGGCGACTATGTGATCTTTCACACCGAGAAAAAGGAAAAGTTCATCGTGCACTCCACGCTCAAAAACATCGATGACAAAATCAGCAACCCGAAGTTTTTGAAAGTGCATCGGTCGTTTATCGTTAACCTCGCTAAAATCGTGGACATTCAGGAGACCAACCTGGTCATCAAAGACAAGGTTATTCCTATCTCGCGCGCACACCGCCCGGTGCTCATGAATCACATCAAAACATTGTAAAAAACCGGTCGTTCAGCACGTGCAACTGAACGACCAAATCCTACCAAAAAACGAATAATCCGCAATCGCCCTGCCCACTGCCCTACTTTTGAACGAAATAGTATGGCATGGTTTCGGTGATTACAGTAAACTATAACAACACAGCCGTTACACTGGAGCTGCTGGAAAGTGTGTTTACCCACGAGCGCGGCCCGCTGGAGGTAATCGTGGTGGACAACGGTTCCCGGGAAAATCCAGAACAAATCATCCGGCAGCGATATCCGCAAGTTGTGTTTGTTCGCAGCGAACGAAACCTGGGGTTTGCCGGAGGTAACAATCTGGGTATCGCCCACGCCACGGGCGATTATCTTTTCTTCGTCAACAACGACACCGAGTTTACTGCGCCCATCATCGCCTCGTTGGTGACCGAACTTCAAAACAACCCGCGGCTTGGCGCGGTTTGCCCACGGCTGGTGTATCCCAGCGGAGCAAATCAGTTTGTGGCATTCACTGCCGTCAACCGCTGGACGGGCCGCAACGCGTGCCTGACGGAAGCCCCCGTTGGCGCAGGCACTCGTGTGAAAAGCAGTTTTGTACACGGTGCGGCATTCATGATTTCGCGGGCACTCTACGAAAAAATCGGCAACATGCGCGAAGAGTACTTTCTCTACTTCGAAGAATTGGATTGGTCGGCTGCCATGACGCGCCTCGGCTATGAGGTGCTGGTGTTAACGGATCGCACCATCGTGCATAAGGAGTCGCAAACCGTGGGCATCGCCAGCGAGTTGCGAAGCTATTTCATGGCGCGCAACCGGCTGCTGTTCATGCGCAGAAATACCGGCACACCCTCGCTGGGTGTATTCTGGCTGTATTATGTGTTGGTGGCCAGCCCCTATCAAATGATGCGTTACCTGTTGCACGGGCAATGGCGTTGCGCACGGGCACACCTGGCGGGTATTTTCTGGAACATCGCCTCGCCCACCAACTCTCTTTCACTTGGCTACAAATACAATCAACTGAATCAATTATGACGAAACGCTTCCGTGTGCCCGCCTGGGTCGATCATCACGATATGATGCACAGTGCCTGGAAACTTCATCAGTTAGAAGACATCGCCAAACTACGAAAAGGGCTGAGTCGCTTTCGTGCAACGCAGCCAGTAGTGTCTATTGTTATTCCGGTTTGGAACGAAGAAGCAAACCTGGTGCGCACGCTTTCTTCATTCGCGGCCATGCAGGTGCCTTTTGAAACGGAGTTGATTGTAGTTAACAACAACTCTACCGATAGCACAGCAGAAATTCTGGAAGCCCTGGAGGTTAAAACGGTTTTTGAGCCCCGGCAGGGTATTGCTCATGCACGCCTGGCCGGGTTACGAGCCGCGCGTGGTATTTATCACTTGTGTGGCGATGGCGATTCGCTGTATCCACCCGATTGGATTGCGGCCATGGTGCAGCCGCTGGTGCGGGATGAAACCATTACCTGTGTCTATGGCAATTACAGCTTTTTGCCAGCGGGCGGCACTTCGCGCGGCATTCTTGCCTGCTATGAAATCCTTGCCGAATGTCTTTTTGAGATGCGCAGGTGGAAACGTGAATTCTTAAACGTGCGGGGCGCGAACTTTGGCTTCAGGCGTGCACAAGGGCTTGCCGTGAAAGGTTTTGAGATGCCGGTTACACGAGTTTTTGATAACGCAGAAGGGAGCAAAACGTTTGTGGTGTTTGGAGAAGATGGCCGCATGGGCCGGAAACTCGGCACGCTGGGCAAGCTGAAGCTCGTACGTACCCACCGGGCCCGCATTTGGACCAGCTCCAGGCGGTTGCTGCGCGATGGTTCATTAAAAAATGCGTTCGGCAAGCGGATCAAGAAAGAGTCAGTTCGCCTATTTGAATATCTGTTTGGCGGCCCGGTAAAGAACACGACCGATCAACTCTCGCCTGCTACTCACTAAATCAAGAAAGAACAAACATGTCAACCACCACTACATCCACCAATAATGCCGGTATGAATACTGTTGCAAAAAAAGTCATCGTTACATTTGGCGTGGGCTATAACCACCACCACATTAAACCGTTTATCGTGAGCTGTACCCGCCATGCACCCGATGCCGATATCGTAATTTATGTCGGCAATAACATAATGGAGTTGCAGGCACGGTTCAGTCAGTTTCCGCGGGTGAAGTTTATCCGTTACGAGGAGAATCTGTTTGCCAAGCTGATCAGCAAAGTAGTGATGAAGTTACCACGACTGGCCCGAGGGTATGCCACCTTTGTAAAATTTCTGCACGGCACGGGTCTGCTGCGCCCCGTACACATTGGCCATTTGGCTGCACCGTTGGTGCAGTTTATGGTGAAGCGATTCTTTGCGTTGCACCAACTCACCCTTCGCGAGCAATACGATCAGTGGATGTTTACCGATTTGCGGGATGTATTGCTTCAGGCCGATCCGTTTAGTCAGCTAAGCGAAAACCGGTTGGTTACCGGTGTGGAGCCGGTACGCATAGCAGCATGTGCCATGAATCGCAAGTGGGTACTTCGCACGTATGGGGCTGCAGTGCTGGGGTCAATCGGCAATCGATCAATCGCCTGCGCAGGCGTTACACTCGGTTCGCGAAAAGCAATGCTGCGCTATCTCGCTGAAGTAATCAACGATACGTTGCAGCAGTTGCCAAGAATCATTGGCATGCTCGGGGCCGATCAAGCCATCCACAATAAAGTGCTCTACACCGGCTTACCGGGTATCGCAAAAGAATTTGAGCGAAATGGAGACGGAAGCATTGCCACACTGCATTACTCAGAACTGGATGAGTTTGTACTGGAAGCAGGTGTTTTGCGCAATCCATCTGGTAAGGAGTTGGCAGTGGTTCATCAGTACGATCGCCATCCACATCTGGCTGCGCAACTGTTGGCCGGGTTTAAATCGCAATCGGTACCGGCCTTTGCACACACGGCCTAACCATGACGCGGGCCTATCTTTTTCTATCGTTGCCACGGCATGATGCCGAATACACGTCCACTCCGTGGCAACTGGCGCGCGAGTTAGCCGGTAAGCATCAGGTTTTTTTTGTAGATCATCCCTACACGTTTTGGGAAGCCATCCGCAAAATAGCCAGCGCTGCCATTCGCAGGCGCTGGGCCTCCTACTTCACCACTGGCATCTCCAAAAAAGATGGCGTATATGTTGTTGCCGCGCCTTTTGTATGGCCCGCCAATTTTTTACCTCCTGGCCGATGCTATCGACTGGTAAAGCGCTGGAACGAAAAACGGATGGCGGCACGGATAAATCTTGCCTCTGCCCGTTTTGGGGTTGAGCAGTGGCTGTTTGTAAACTCATTCAATTTTTACTTTCACGACATGCACCAGTTTTTGCATGTGCCCGTGCGCCTGGTGGTTTATCACTGCATTGATCCCATCATCAAGCCGTATAGCCAAAAACATGGCCAATACCTGGAACCAGACGCGGCACGGGAGGCCGATCTTGTGATTTCCACCGCCCCGGCACTATCTCAACGGTTTATTGCCGAGGGCATCAATCCGCAAAGTTACCTCGTGCCGAATGCAGCACAGGTAGAACTATTTGCCACACCGCCACCTGCTATTCATCCCACGGTGCAAGCCATCACCGGCAAGGTAATGGGTTACCTGGGTAGTATTGAACGCAGAATTGATTACGAGTTGCTGCTTGACGTGCTGCGGCTGTTGCCGGATTGGAACCTGGTGCTGGCGGGTCCGGTGGACTGGCACTATGTGCCGGCCGAGGTACGGCATCACCAACGGATTTTCTTTGCCGGGCCGGTGCCCCATACGGAGGCCCCGGCCGTCATCAAACGATTTGATGTGGCGCTCATTCCGTTTCTCACCGATGAGGCGAGCTCCGGCATTTACCCACTCAAACTCTTCGAATACCTCGCCACGGGCAAGCCTGTGGTTTCTACAAATTTTAATCCCGATATTTTATTGCCATTGACCGATGTGGTAAGTGTAACCACCGGTGCATCGGAATTTGCTGCGGCCTGTACGGAGCAATGGCGTGCGCAGGAACCGCGGCACATCGAAGCGCGACAGCGTGTGGCGGCCTGCAATACGTGGGCGCACCGCGCGCAACAGTGGCAGGAATTAATCGAAAAACATCTTACACGCGATCATCATGTCCATTCGCACATTACTCACGCATAATCCCAGGCTCAAAAAACTTGCGCTTGCCTTTATCTTCCGCAGAAAGCCCTACCAGGCGCGTGTGCGGTGGTACATTTGGCTGTGGCTGATTTTTCCGCGCTACTTCCAAAGAGGAATCGACTGGGGTTCGCGGCTCGACCTCGTACCTTTTCATCGCTTTGCGCTTGGCAAGTATTCGCGTATTGAACGCGGTGTGGTGATCAACAATGGCATGGGCGATGTTATCCTGCACGATGAAGTACACACGGGCATCGGCTGCGTGTTAATCGGGCCGGTTACGTTGCATAAACACGTGGGCCTCTCGCAGTACGTTCGCATTCTAGGCATGCACCACGGCAGCGATGTGTTATCGCCACATCACCATCAACCCGTGATGGCTGCGCCCGTTATTTTGGAAGAGGATGTTTTTGTTGGCACCGGAACGGTAATTATGGGCAAGAAAAACGGTGAACCTCTTGTGTTAGGCCGGTATAGCCGCATTGGCGCAAATTCGGTCGTTACCACCGATATTCCGCCTTACTCGGTGGCGGTGGGTAATCCTGCGCGTGTTGTTCGGGTGTGGGATTTTTCGCGGAACATGTGGGTGAAGCCGGAGTCCAACTAAATGCACTATTTGCGCTTGTCTGTGTTGGTTTTTTCCGAACTGTGTAGATCTTTTAGAAGCCGTCTTAAAAATATCCCGTCATGTTGCACGAAAGTGAGACATCCCTATTTGCAGCGCTGCAATCAAGGATTTCTCGGTCGTACCTCCCTCGAAATGACGCTTTTCATATTTTTGAGATAGCTTCTAAGTAAATTTTTGCAGGGGGTAATCCTGCGCGTGTTGTTCGCGTGTGGGATTTTTCATGCAATGTGTGGGCGAAGCCAGTGGGAAATTACGCGCACAGTTTGCGCTACCTGCGTTCGCTTTTCACAAGCTACTGAAATCTTCAGAGTAAAATCGTGGCGGTGAGTAATCGTACGCGTGTTGTTCGCGTGTGACATTTTTTCACGCATCTTGTGGTTGAAGCTAGAAGGCAATTACACGCACAGTTTGCGCTGCGCGCATTCGCATTTTATGAGTAACTGAAATCTTCGGAGTAAAATTATGGCGGTAAATAATCCTACGCGTGTTGTTCGCGGGTGGGATTTTTTGCGCAATTTTTGGATGGAGCCAGTGCGCAATTACGCGCACAATCTGCGCTGCTCGCGTTCGCTTTTTACAAACTGCGGAAATCTCCGAAGTAAATCAAAACCCCAGATAAGGGTGAGCGCCATGCCCTGAATCATCAGCTTTGGTTGCCGGTAATATTTGAGGCGGCTGAGTAAGTAGTAGCCTAATGTTTTCACACCAATTTCCCAATAGATGTTTTTCCACGGGGAAGATGCACGCTTGCGCTGATAGGCTGCGCGGTTGCGAAAGAACAACCGAAATTCACTTTCCATGATTTTCATGCGCTTGGCTACCTTGGCAAACGAATCTAAACGCGGTGGATGGTACAAGCGCATCGCACTCACAAAAGTGATATCACCCAGTTGCTCTATTCGCCAGGCAAGGTCGGCATCTTCATTGTGCGGATACGGAAACTGCTCATCAAACCCATTGATCTGGAGCAGCGCAGCACGCGTAAATGCCGCGTTGCACGTTGGCACACTGCTATTGCCCTGCTCATTATCGATTTGATGGGTAAGTGGTGTAATGTCTTGCCGGTCGGTGTACGTGCTGCCCTGTAGTCCCACACTATTGGTGGTCTGGAACGTGGTGTGAATCACCTCCAACCAATTCTCCTGCGGAATGCAGTCGTCATCGGTAAAGGCAATCACCCGGCCACGGGCGGCAGCAATGCCTTTATTTCGGGCTGCAGCCGGGCCGGCATTGGCCTGACTGAAAAAGCGGAACGCGGGCCAGCGGGTGGCCAGCTCGCGCAAGTAGCGCGCAGTGCCGTCCGTTGAACCATCATCAACCACCAGCACCTCATACTGATGAGCGGGTAACGTTTGTTGTTGTAGTGCCTGCAGGCACTGTTTGAGCGAGTCCACCCGGTTGTAGGTGGGAACAATTACGGTTATTTCCATTGCCATTTTTTTATTACGTTGTTTTCCGCCACAGCGCGCAGCTGCCGGAAGATGTTGATGTAGATCCGCGCCACTTCACGCCAGGTATCGCCCAGCGCCAGATTCGCTTCCTTTTTGAGAATGCGGGTGACCCAGAAAATGCCAAAGACTTCGGTGAGCACCATGGCTACGGGCGCACCGGGTAATCCCCACGCGTGCATCAACGCAAAGCTTAACAGAATGTTGATGGCACTGTTTACGAAAACCACCTGGGTGGCCAGGTGCGGTTTGCCCAGCGCAGTAACCAGGCTGCCAAAGGCCGTTCCCAATGGTGTGATGAGCGCAGCAACCATTACATAGAGGCCGAGTAAGTAACCAGCCTCGCGATAGCTGGCACCATGCAACTGCTCCAGCAGGAAAGGCGAAGCCAAACTAACGAGTAGCGCTACCGGTAGCGTGAAGGCGATTAATTGCGCAAGCATCTGATGAAACAGGAGGCGCGCATGCGACAACTCCTGCTGATTTACCCGCGCAACCAGGCCGGGAAACAAAATTGACTGAATCGCTTGATTCGGTAGCAGAAACAATTGTGCGAATCGCTGCGACACACCAAGCCACGCGGCATGCTGCGTTGAGATCAGCGCAGACGCATAAAAGAGGCTGATGCGCGAGGAGACAGCCGAGGTAGCTTCGCGCAGCATGGCATAGCCGCCAAAGCGCAGTGTGTGGTACACCTCGCTGCGCGTAATGTTCGCGCGAAAGATCATGACATACGGAATGGCTGGCGCACCGATAACAATGCCCGCCACGCTGGCAGCCCCAAGTGCCACAATTAACATGGTGAGTGGCTGCTGGCCGTGCCAAATCCACAGGAACCCCGCCCACTGAATGAGCGCCACCAACGCATTGCTCAGCGCAATGGTTCGTATGTTAAGATGGGCTCTTAGAAAAAATGTTTGCCACCGGAACCATGCGTTCGGAACGGAGTAGCTGCCATAGATAAGCAACAACGGCTGAAGTGGTCCTTGCACAAACAATGCCACAGCCAACACAACCAGATTGCTCATCATCTCAAAAGCGGCCATCGCCAGAAAATTTGCCTTCACGCCCGGATGGCAGCCCGGCCCTTCATTACCGGCCACCCGCTTCACCAGTGCAGGTTGGATCAGCGCATCGCGCAAACCGCTCACCAGCGCAAACACGGCTATGAACATGAACCACACGCCCATTTCGCCTGGAGAAAAAATACGGGTAAGCAAGATGATGCTGCCCAGCCCGGTGGCTAACTCCAGGCCGTTGTTCAACAACGCCCAGCCGCGTGTCTTAAATGAGATCATGGAGTCGATACGGTTTTGTGCGAGCCGTCAAGCGCAATGGCACGGAATAAAATCGCGATAAGCATCCAAAACAAAATGCTCATCGGAAAAACTCCGATCACTTCCTGCCCCCACTCTACAATCAGCAACGGCGGAACAACCGCAATAATACCGGTGGCCACTGCCTTCAAACCGGCATCCTGCACGTGCCGTGACTTGCGGATGCCTTCCCAAATGATTTTTGCATATAGCCACAGGAAGAAAAGCAATCCAACCCATCCTAACTCTACCGCTACACGAATCAAACCTGAGTCGGGCGCGAACAACGCCAGGAACGTACCGGGTGTAAACCGCTGGCCCCATACACCCGTAGAGCCAAGCCCTCCGCCAATCGGGTGCGCCAGTATCCACGGAAAAATCATTTGCCGGTTGCGTGCCCGCGTTTGATACGATTTATCTTCCGAGGCTTTGAACACCGACTGGATGCGTTGAATATGATAGTTGTTGCTCGGCATCGTAGCAAGTGCAAAGAAGGCAACGGCAGCTACCCCCAACGAAGCGTACATGGCACGTTGGCGGGCCAGCAGCACCCACATCAGATAGAATACAGGAATGATAATGAAAGCCGACCGGGTGCCCGAGTACACCATCGCGATTAACGTGGTGCCGCTCACCACCAAAAGCAGGGCACGAACCCACACCGTGCGGATGGCAACCAACAGCGGGACGCAGAGCATCGAAATGACGCCCATCAAAATCCCGAATTGCGCAGGCGAGCCGATGGAGCCAATCGCGCGCCAGCGCCCATAGTTAAACACCAGGTGCACCAGATCATGACTGAACACATATTGATACTCCCACGCAAAATAGCCCACCGTGGCTTGCCAAATGCCCCACACTGCGGACACGAAACTCAAAAAGAAGATTGCTGCCACCATGCCAAAAAGTTTTCTGCGCGTATTCAGATAGCTGGAGGTCAAGAAGAATACCATCATGTAGCCCACAGCCGGACGAATAACATAAAACCACGCCACCCGTGAACCTGCCCAGGGGTTGACCAACTCCACGAGGTTCATTGCCGCCCACAAAAAAACGGCTACCGAAACGGGCGTATCAAAGCTGCTCCAATCCCGACTCACTGTGCAGCGGTAAAGCAAGCCCACAAGCATCACCAGTATCATTACATCCAGTGCAATGCCCATGGGGATTCCTTCGGCCAACCGGTTGGGGATGCTGATGAAGAACGCAAACAGCAGCATGATGTAAAGGCCGATTCCCGTGTTCCACAAAGCCGAAACGGCCAGCGGCACGGCCACCACCGCCACTACGATACTCATGCCCGCCAGGAACCCGAACTTCATCGTTGCACCTGCTACTACCGGAACGCAAGCCAGGGCGAGGCACCAGCCTAACCACGCGGGCGAAGCATGTTCACCACGGATAAACCGCGCGATGGTTGTACCAGCCGAGGGCGCTACCCGAATCATTTATAACTGATGAGGTGTGTGGATGAACGTACCCCGGTTCTCTTTCCGCAGGCTTTTCATTGCGTTGCTAAAATTGTGCAGCGCCAGCGAAGGAAGGTAAACGGCATACCGTAAACTGCGCGCCAGCGCGCGATGGCGCTGAAGGAAAATCAGGATGGCCACCACCTGCAGCAGCGCAGCCGCAGTAAACAAAGGATATTGCAGCGGCCACGCCCCGCGCCACCAGAAAACAATCCACTCGGCCACGGTTAATGCAGCGATGAGCACCAACTGTACCGAGCGCGGTGGGCGGCAAAGCGTAATCAGGTAATCAATTGGCGCAATGCGCTTGTATTGCCACGCAGCCTTCAAAAGAATGCCGGCACTGTAACATGCATTATAATACTGCTCGCCAAACCAGCGCACGCGTTGCGGATTGTGTGCGGCCTGGCTTGAGGTTTTCTCTTCGCGCAGCGTGCTGTGTGGCCAAAAAATCGTGCGCACCGTACGGGCACTTTGCAGCAGTTGCACCATAAAGTTCTTATCAAAGCCCGGTGCGTTGGGGTCAAGTTTGCCAACGGTTTCCAAAAACAAGTCGGTTTCAATCAGCGCACCACTTCCACTCAGTTCCACCATCAGCCCGAGGTTCTGTTTCGCTTGCCGAAACATGGTATCGTTCAGCCGCTCGGTGAGGTGATCAAAAAACGAAATCGCATTTTTCGTATCAATGGAAAGCCGCTGGCCTTGAATGATGTCGTAGCGGTCGTACACGTGCGATGGAATGTGGTCAAAAAAATCGGCTGAGATCAGGTTGTCTTTATCCAGCAGCATCACAAACTCAGGATTGATCTCGCCTTCGCTTTGTAAAGCAGAAATACGCCCGCAGAGATATCGTAACGCGTGCTGGTACGAGTTTCCGGGGAGATGATCAAACGCCCGTTGTTCTACAAAAAAGCCTTTTGTGCGTGCAAGCTTTGCAAACGCTTCGTCTGCGTGCTGTAAAAGCACCAGCACCTGAATGTTACGTTTACCGATGGCCTGAGCTACCGCCTCTAACACTTCACGAAAAATCGGACCCGGGCGATACGCGGGCAGGATGATGAGAATTTCCGGGTTATAGGAATGTAACTTTCCTGACGTGTTGGATTTGCTTTTGCCCACCACAATCCAGATCAAGCTTAGTGCCGCATACCCACCCAGGTATAACGCTACCAGCAGGCCCGCCAAAATCAATAGTGTAGTCATCTTAAGTTTCGCGTAACGATTTTTTTAATCCACTTTCGTATTGCACTTTTTTTGGATGGCAAGCCGCCCAGATCGTCTTCCATCGCATCCGGATTGGCTTCCATCAGCACGGTTCCCAAAAAGGACACGGGCGACTTTCGTATCAACTCTTCTGCCCGCTTATCCAGCCGGGTGAAGACGCGATTCGCCCGAAACGCCAGCATCATGTGGTTTGCCTGTTCCATCCAAAAATGAATTTCCGCAGTCTGATCCATGGACGATGCGAGTACAAGCACCACATCGCACGCCTGCTTCTGTTGCTTTACCTGCTGCAAAATGTGGGTGCGGTTCGCCATCAGTCGGCCTTCACCAAACGATTCGCGCAAATCCACATCGCTTTCGCCTGCTGGTGTATCGCACGCGGGGTTTGCCCAAATTACTACCACCCGAAGGCTGGCTTCCTGCAGATATTTTTTGATCTGTGCCGCAACGGTAGCCTGGCCTTGTTCGCCAAAGGCTGACGTAAGCAGCAACATGTTTTCGTCTCCGCGGCAGCGGCTCCACACCAACTGCGCAATCTGCATCCACTGTTGGGTTTGCACGGTACGCCACGCATCTTCCCACAGGCGGTTGCCCGGTAGCGGCAACTTCGGCACAACACCCGCAATGGGCAGGGTCGTATTCGCCTGCAGCTTTTCGCCCGATGAGATGGTAGCATCCAGCAGGTGCAGAATGATGAAACACGCAGCCAGCAAAACAAATGTGGCCAGTCCGCCCGAGGCCACCAGCAGCCAACGCTTAGACGGTTGCGGTTTCTCCGGTTGTTGGGGCGGGTCAATCACTTCGATCACATTCTCGCCAGAGCCGTACTCCATCGATTCGGTGAGACTGAGTTTGTTCAGTAACGTGAGGTACACATGGTTGGCGGTGCTGATTTCCTGCTCATACGCACCAATGGTTGACTCGAACGGTGCGAAACGTTTGGCGTAATCGTTTACCCGTTGGATTTCTTTGTTGATGATGGTGATCATGTCGGTTGAGGTTTCCGCTTCCAGATCATACGCTAGGTATTTGCTGGCTAACTCCATTTGAAACTGGCTGGGGTCGTACGGAGTTTTTCGGGCGAGCTCCACCAGCTTTTCCTGAATGGCAGTTTTTGCTTTCGCGATGTTTCCGTCAATGGTTTTTGAGTCGCTGATCTGCTGGTTGCGAAATGAACTGCGCAGCGCTTGCTGGTTGAGTTGCATCAGTTCATTCTTGAGCGCGAGGATTTCGTGGTGACTAGAGAGATCCAGCGACAGCGCGTTGCCGGTCTGCACGGTAGCCAACACCTCTTGCCTGCCTCGGGTGCTGGCGGCCATGCGCGCCATCAGGTTGGCGCGTTGCCCCTCCAGTTGCACCAGGTACACCACAATGGCCTTGGTGTGTTCACCCAGATTGATAATCGTATTGGTAGATTTAAACTGTTCCAGCCGTTTGATTTTGCTGTCGAGATCTTCTTTGGCCTGGCGTACCAATCCTTCGATGATTTCTTTGTGGCCTTTGATTTTGTTCTTGGCCAGCGCACGGTTTTCTTCAATCAGCGCATCGATAAACAGTTGCGCCAGTACCCGGGTCTTTTCGGGTTGCTCGGCTGTAATCTCCACTTTCATGAAATTGCTGTCCATCACCCGGAAGGCAAGCAAGCCGCTGCGCATCGTGTCGTCCGACAGGCGGTGTGCCTGCAGAAATGCCAGCACCAGTCGATCGGCCGAATTGGCTGGGTTGAGCTGCCGCCCCGCTTTCCACTCGCGCAGGCATTGCTCTACCGGCTGGCGGTTGGCGCGCAGTGCTTCGTTGCCCTGATGAAAGAAGTTCACGGTGTCCGACAAGGCCAACTCTACCGATTTGATCCGCACGCGCTCCAGCGTACGCTTGGATTTCAATAACTCCACAGTGTTTTGAAAGTAGCTGTGCACCTGGTACTGCTTAAGATCCTCATCCACCAGGCTTAGGCCTTTGCTTTCCTGAAGATTAAGGTACAAGCGGGCTTCTGTGCGGTATTGCAGGGGAAGATTCCGTGTGAAGTAAAAAATCACCAGCATGGTGAGCAGCGGCACTGCTACCAGTTTCCCCTGGTGGCGTAGCAGCGCGCGCAGTATGCCAATTAGTGTTTCCATTTTTGGTCTTGATCAGGTTGACCCTCGGTGGGTTGAATCAGCAGGTTTATTTCCTGCCGTATGCGTTGCGCCTGCACCTCGGCCCGCAGCACCGCCTCATGGGCAAGTGCCAACGCGTTTTGATTGAGCAACACGGCCTCAAGTTGTACTTCACCGCGCTTGAATTTTTCTTCCAGCAATGCGCACTGCTCCTGCTGAGTTTGCTGCGACTGCTCGCGCAGCTCCAAAATGCCGAGTGTTTCGAGGTACTGATAAAACAGTTGAACGATTTCCAATCGCAACTGCCTGCGTTGGTGCAATACCTGGTTTTCGGCTCGCACCACCTGCAGCCGGGCTTCGCGGATGTAGCTGCTACGGCTAATGAACCGCTCGGGATCAATACTTAACGTGAGGCCCAGTTGCGGAAAAAGCCCGGCAGTGGTAACCGACTCGTTGTTGGCGTTCACCTGGGTGTTGACCGAGAAAAAGTTTACCCCCATCCGAAAGGAAGACACCCACCGGTTTTTTTCCTGCCGTACATTCTCGTGTTGCTGGCCCAGTTCGGCCTCGAAGCCTTTGATCCAGTACGAATTCTGCCATGCCAGCGTCACTAAAGAATCCAATAGAGCTTCATCTTGTAATACCGACTGAACCCACGCTTTTCCGGTGGCAGCATCCAGCCGGGTTTGTGCGCCCGCGCGCCCAGTTAGCAACAGGCAGCATAACAGCAAGCCATGTAACAGGCCGATACGGATTTTCATGATTTTGATTTCCACGGTAAGCGACACCACTTCTGATTTTTATTATGGTGCGAAATTAGCGTGGCCGATAGGGCGCTTTGGCTTTTTTAGACGATTGGAGCGGGTTTGCCGTTGATTGACTTCTGCCGCAAGTTTTTGGAAAACAAAAATCCGGACGGTGTGCTACCGCCCGGATTTCATGAAGGCAAATGCGTGCCGGTGGCTATCGAAAGATCAGCTCCGGTAAACGATTGGCGCCTTTGTTGCGGAACCAGTCTTTGTCGCGTGTGCCGCCACTCTTGGCCCACTCGCTGAAACGCAGGTGTGCTTTATCGATTGCGCGGCTCTCCAGCGGGTAGTCAAACTTCTCCGGCAGGTGAATTGCCCACGGCATGTTATCGCCCGACTTATAGAACCTGCCTTCGGCCGGGCGGCTACTGTCGGCCTGCTTGCCCAGTAGTGCAGCATTTGCTTTGCTGGTGGGCGGCATACCGGGCAAATGCACTTCCACCGATCGGTCGTTCACAAAAATGAATGGATTAAACGGGGCGTCTCCCAGATCAATCAATTTCACCGGCTTGGAAAACTTAATCCGAAAAGTGATTTGCACAGGCGGCACACTCTCCGACCGTGGCAACGTGTTGACCATGCCGGGGCGGCCAAATAACTCATGGCTGTTATCGAACAACACCACAACGGCCCGCTCCTGTCCTGCCTCGGTGCCGTTGGGCGACAAGGCAATGGAACCACTCCGGATTTTATCCAATTCCACCGATGCGATGTAGTCCGGTGCTACGGGCAATTCAATCGCTAATCCATTTCGGTGCGAGGCGCCCAACGCGCGTATCCGCCAATCGCCTTCCAGCTCGATTACTTCGTTGGCAACATTGGTTACTGCTTTGAAGTTGTAATCTACCACCAGATCATTCATGTCGTAATCTCCCTTCTGGGGCCACATGTCTTCAAATGCCAGCGAACCAAATACGTTTTCGGCCGGTGAGAATACATGAAATGCGCGATTGGCATCGTTAGGATACAAATCATTTCGGTCGAGTACATTATCGCCATCGGAGTCTCTTCCGGTGGCCGCTTTCGCGGATGCCACATTATCCGTGATTACCGCCCGGTAGGGATTGGCCGTAACGAAGAACACCGCATCGTTAAAGTCATTGTCGCCACCCGGTCTTGAAGTGTCTTCAATTCCCAACAACACCAATTCCCGGATATCGTCTTTGAGTGCAGCCACGTGCGGGCGGTGAGCCGCAGCCGTAAAGGTGTTCAGGTTTTTGTCGGAGTACTTGATCTGGCCTTTATCTACTACGTTGCTGCCGTTCCATCCATCGGGCACCAGAAACCAGCCGATGCCGGTATTGGCCGGAAAGCGCCCCAGGTAAACCCGGTTGCCGGATTTTAGATTGCCACCGCTCCCGCTGAGCGAAACATTCGGGAAAATGATGTTGTGAATTTTGATTTGGTCTACCGATGTGGGCGGGGCATCCAGATCGTACGTGTAATAGCCTAACGCATTGCGCCAGCCTGCGCCCTCGTGAACAAACGTAATCCACACATCGGCCGTCTCGCGGAAACGTGTGTCGGAGTTGATGCGTTCGTCAATGTACTCGGGGTTAAACTGCGGAACGGGTCTTCGCTCCGGCAACGAGTTGTTTACCAGGTCCAGAAGATCCTGGGGAATGTAAGTGTTTTGAGCCTCCAGATTATTCGGCACTCCCTGCGCATCAAACGCAGCCAGGAACGTAAACTTGCCGCTATGCGTACGACCGTTGCTGGCACCGGTGGGCTTGCCCGGCACGGACGCTGTGGTAGCTACGCCTCCAATTTGAACATGGTTTACACCCGGACGCACCGCGGCTTTGGTTTCCTGAGGCAAACCTAAATAGTCGGTGCGGATGCTAATCGAATCAAGGTAGGCCGGAATTTCGCCTGTTACAAACGCCTCGCCAGCCGCATTGGTTTGCAACGTTCCCAAGGCATGAAAGCCTGTTTCATTTGTGTAGCCGTACGTCAGCGGCACACGGCCTAATGGTTTGCCACCATTGTCGCGCGTAGCCAGCGCAACGCGGATGTCTTGTGTAGTGGCGTAATTGAAATGATCGGGGGCTACGGGTACAAGCGACTCCGTTTCAACTGCGGAATCGGAATTGAGTATTTCCACGCATCCGGTGGCAAGCCAGCAGATCAACAGAAAGTGTATGTAATTTTTCATCACTTGAAACATTTTCCGCAAAACTATTTCCCCGCAAAGGCTTTGCGGTTAATTTTAGGCCAAGCGCATGTTTCGTATGATGAACTGACACTCTTCTTCGTTTTTTGGCAGGCGGTTTACCAGGGAAAAAGTTTTTTAAACAATTGCTTCAGCGTGCCGGAATTTTGCTTTTCATGCAGTCGGTCTACCGTAGTGCGCAGCCGCACATAGGCCGCTGAGTTTTTCTCGATGTAATCGAACGAACCAAATTTGAGGGCTTGCACGGCTGCCGAAAGATCATTCTGTGCCGACAGGTAAATGACCGGAATCTTCGGTTTTACGCGTTTAATATCGCGGAGCACATCAAGGCCGTTTTCTTCCCGCCCCAGCTGATGATCGAGGATGATCAAATCCGGATTCTGATGCAAACCTTCCACACACGATTGGCCGTTGAAAAACGACAGCACGCGGTATCCCAGATTCTTCATGTGTTCTTGCATAAACTGCTGATAGATCGGGTCATCATCAACTACAAACGCCAACTTCTCCATGGGTTATTCCGATTTTTGGTTTTCTTTAAATGTCTTCACTTCATCCATTAATACCTTTGCCTTGGCCAGCGCCAGGTGCCCTTCCAGCAGCATTTCATTGGTGTTGGAGGCGCATGCCAACAGCTCTGCGCGTTCGGCCTGCTGCACCAGCGCATCTACACTAAAAATCCCGAGAGAAGCCTTCAGCATGTGAATGGCGCGGGCCAGCGAGTGCCCGTCTTTATGTTGCAGTGCGTTTTCAACCCGGCCAATCATTTCCGGAAAATACGTAAGGAAAGAATCTACGAGTTGGTCGCGGATCTTTTGATTATTCAGCGCTTGCAGGTGCAGGCGCTTTTCATCGAGGTACAGAAACGATTGGGGTTTCATCGTGTTTTCTTTCCCGGAGGTTCAAAAGGCGTTCCAACCACTTTTCGACTTACCTTCCCCTTGGGTGCTCATCGCCCAAAAGTCACCAGCCAACCGTCTGACGCGTACAGATAAACGGCATTCAGCCACCATTCATCGAAACGCAGCTGCCGGCACCGGCACCGCTAATCCATCGTCTTGAAATTTCATTTTGGGAAAAACCGGCCCCGAATTGAAACAATCAGAGCACGTTGAGCCTCCGGAATAACTCCGGTTTATACGACTCGCCTATCGGGATCACCTTCTGGCCAATGACCACGGCAGCATCTTCAATGGCCTGAATCTTATCGAAGCGCACGATAAAAGAGCGATGAACGCGCACAAACTGATCGCGCGGCATCTTTCCTTCAATGCCCTTCATGGTGCCGTGTACCACAAAGCGTTCGCGGGCGGTGAAAATATTAACATAATCGCCATACGCTTCAATCCAGTTGATGTCCGCCAGTTTAATGCTGATGATTTGATTGTTAGCTTTTACAAACACCGCATCGGGTGTGGCGTAGTGCTCGCCCTCGAGGGCGAGCCGTCTTTCTACGCGATCAATGGCTTTCAAAAAGCGCTCCAACCCTACTGGCTTCAACAGGTAATCGGCTACTTCAAAATCGAATGCCTGCAGCGCATAGCTTTCCTTGGCGGATACCACAATGATTTCCGGATAACTGCTAAGCGACTTTAGCAAATCCAAACCCGACAAATCCGGCATTTCCATATCCAGAAAAACCAAATCCACTGGTTGCGAAACGAGGAGATTCCGGGCAACCAGCGGATCGCTGCAGGAGTCGATGAGGTGCAAATTCTTCGCGCGCTGTACCAGCATCTCCAGCATCTTGCGCGACATATCGTCATCGTCTACAATAAGGCAACGGATTCTTTTCACCATGGATGATCTTCAGGCAAAACGCGCCTCAAGATAGCATGAATTCTGACTCGAATTTCCTCCGGGTTAAAAGGCTTTATCACAAAATCATCGGCACCGGCCCGCAAACATTCAATCCGGGCCGTACTGTTTTCTGTAGCCGAGAGCATCAGAATGGCAATTCGCCTCCATTCGGGGTTCTGCCGAATGCGCTGGAGGGTTTGCAGCCCGCTCAGCCCCGGCATGTTTAAGTCCAGAATAATCACGTCCGGAGCCAGACCACGCTCCAGTTGGTCCAGGCACTCTTCGCCCCGAGCCACGCACGTAGTGTGAAAATCACTTCGGAAAAACTCCTTGAGTAACCGCGGAAGACTGGGTTCGTCATCGGCTATCAGCAAATTCAACTTAGGTATCATATCATGTGTTGTTTAAATTTCTTTCTGATTATTTCAATTTCCGCCTGGGCATGGTCGATGATGATTTGCACCTGTGCCAGCAGCGCGGCTATTGTCTCACCATCGCCATGGGCAGCCGCGGCTTCTTCTATTTTTGCGATAATGGCCGAAAGCGAATTGATGCCCACGTATGAGCCTTGCGGTTTAAAAGCATGAGCCAATCGTTGCAGCGTGAGAAAATCCTCGCGCAGGAAAGCGGCCCGCGCCTGGTGAACAAACTCTTTCGATTGCGTTTCAAACAGTGCAATCATCTCCATTTGAAACTCCTTGTTGCCGGGCGAAATGCTTTCGAGGTAATCCATTTGAATGTACCCTTTGTCGGCCGTTGCACTTCGGCTGGCTGTGGCCGGCTGACCCGGAGTTAAAAACTGCGCCAGTTTTTGGTTCAGTTGGTCGGGCTGGAAGGGCTTGGAAATGTAATCCTGCATGCCTGCTTGAATCACGCGGCCGCGCGGATTGTGCAACACCGATGCAGTCATCGCCAGAATGTTAATCGACCGCACCGGCTCCGGAAATGTTTCTCGTATCTGGCGGGTGGCCTCAATACCATCCATCTCCGGCATCTGCACGTCCATCACCACCAGATCAAAGTGGAGCTGAGTGCGCAACACGGCCAGCGCCTCTACACCATTCTGCGCTACGGTTACCTCAATTTGCCAGTTTTCGAGTGTACGTTTGGCCACCAATTGATTGATGGGATTGTCTTCCACCACCAACACACGGCTGCCGGGGAAAGACAGGAGCGCCACGGGTTCACCTGCCGCCAATTGAACCGTAGTTTCCGGAGCGGCATACGGTATGATGATGGTAAACACCGAACCCTTACCTACTTCGCTGGTTACCTGAATGCGGCCGCCCTGCATCTCCACCAGTTGTCGGACGATGGTAAGGCCCAGCCCGGTGCCGCCAAAGCGCACCGCGGTCGACTGATCGGCCTGGGTAAAACTTTCAAAAATCAGCTCCAGCTTATCCTTCGGAATTCCAATGCCGGTATCTTGTACCGAAAACTTGAGTTCGTACCGGCTGTCGTTTACTGGCTGTACTCGCCCGGTAACGCGCACAAAGCCTTCCATGGTAAACTTGATGGCATTGGAGAGCAGATTCATCAACACCTGGCTCAACCGCACCGGATCGCCCAACAACGTAGCCGGAATGGCGGACTCCCACTCCATCTGCAACCTGATCTTCTTGGCCTGCGCCTGTACACTCAGGTTCTGTACGAGTTGGTCGATCACTTCGCGTGGATTAAACGCCACCGACTCAATCTGTAACTTACCGGCTTCAATTTTCGATAAGTCAAGAATATCGTTGATGATGGAAAGCAGATGTTCTCCGGAAAACCGAATGCCGTTGAGGTACTCGCGGTTTTCTTTCGACAGCTCGGAATTGATCATGAGATTGGTCAGCCCCAGCACACCGTTAATGGGCGTGCGCAGCTCGTGGCTCATTTTGGCCAGAAAGTCCTGCTTCGCATTCATGGATACCTCGGCCAGTTGTTTCGCCCGCAGTAAGTCGTTCTGAATCTGGCGGGCCTCCGTAACATCGCGGTACAGCCACAGGTGGCCGCGGTATTCGTTATCAATAAAGATAGGAACGTAATCGCGCGAGTACACGCGGCCGTTGCCAAGTTCGCACTCCTCGTTTACCTCAATTTCCCGTTTTTCCAGCAAGGTTTTTATGCGCGACACAAATCCATCCGGATCTTTGAACAGGTTCTTTGATTGCTCCGCTGCATTGGAGCAATCCATGCCAATGAGTGAGTCGGCCGGGGCGGGTATGTGAAACATCCGGCAGAACTCTTCATTACACAACACCACGTGGCGGTTTTCATCTTCCACCAAAACCCCCGCCTGAATCGTCTTGATCAGGTTTTGCAGACGCGTGGTTGTGGATTTTAAAATCTTCTCATTCTTTTTTCGCGAGCTGATGTCGCGCAGAATGCCGCTGAAAATTCTCCGGCCGTTAGAAAACGTTTCGCCAAAACTGATCTCCAACGGAATCTCGTGCCCCAGCTTGTGCAAGCCGGGCAATTCCAACGAAGTCCAACTGTGTAGTTTCTTCTCACCGGTTTGGTTGAAGCGCTGAAAACTGGCTGCGTGCAACGGTTTAAAATAATCCGGCATCAGCACCTCTAGTCTTTGCCCGATTAACTCGCGCGTTTCGTAGCCAAATATCTTGCCGGTTACCTCGTTGCTGAAGATAATCACGCCCCGGTCGTCAATCGTAATCACGCCATCCGACAGCGTATCAAAAATCACCTGCTTCAGCGCCTGTGTATCGCGTAGCTCGGCTTGTGTTCGCCTGGCTTGCGTAATATCCCGCGTTAGCACCAGTGCTTGCTGCTCGTGCAACGGCACGATGCGCGCCTCAAAAAAACAAATTGCATCTTGCTCGCGGGTAGTAAACTCAAACGAAACCGTTTCCTGCGTGCGCAGCGCACGCGACAGCTCCTGCAGGTATTGTCCGGTGATGTTGGCCGGAAAGATATCGGCCAGGCTGGTGGCACGGGCACCGTAAAAAGAAGTTCCTTCCAAAATACGGCCTTGGCGATCTACTTTGATGGGATGATCGGGCACCGCGTCCAACAGCGATTTCAACATCTCCTTCTGCTCGGCAATTTCACTGATGAGTTCGATGTTCTTTAAGGCCAGTGAAGCATAGGACGCGAGGAACTGGGCGGTTTCAAACTCATCGTGGGTAAACTGTTTTTCGGAGAGCCGGTTCACCATAAACGCACCCCAGCAGTGTGTTCCAATTTGCAGCGGAATGGCAATTACCTGTTCGCACTCGATCGAAACACCTTTTGGATATACGGTGCGCGGATCCCGATGGGCATCGGCTACGTTCTCGCCCAGCACGCTGGAAATGACCGACCCCAAAATGCCTTTACCAAAAGGAATCGACCAGTCTTTAGTCGCTTTCTCGGCTGCCTGGCCTTTTAATATTACTGGCCGAAAGAGGTTATCCTGGTGATCGGCCTTGTAAATGGCAATGGTGTCGTACTGAATGAGTTGAGCCAGTCCCTCGGCCAGCAATACGGTAACCTGCTCAGTATCGAGCGTAGCGCCAATCCGGGTAGAAATGCGCAAAAGTGTTTTTCGGGTGACCGATGTGTCTAAATTCATCTTTTAGAGGCTCTCAATTCGGTTACAAAGCTCTTACGGCAAACGTAGAAAGCGAAAGGTTTTATCGAAGGATTCGGTCGATTGATCGAAATCTCAACTCCGGCCCATTCAAAAAGGCCAGTTTTGCGGCACAAATAAACAAAAAGACAAATGGACAACTTGTCTATCGCCTTTTGGCTGATGCTTGCGCTGGTGGTGTATGCCTATCTGGGCCACGGTTTGGTTTTTGGAACGCTTACTCAAATCAAAAAGAAGTTAAAATGATGAATCGCTACGAGCCGGAGGTGGCAGTGGTTATTGCCGCTTACAACGAAGCGGCTGTGCTTCCGGAAAAAATCAAAAATACATTGGCGCTGGATTACCCGGCCGACCGCATCAAGATTCATTTGGTCACCGATGGATCTACCGATGAAAGCGCTGCGATTGCCGCTGCGGAAAAACGAGTGCATCACTACCACCACGCCACACGCCAGGGCAAGCTGGCCGCCATCCACCGCATTATGCCTTTTGTGGACTCGCCTATTGTAGTGCTTACCGATGCCAACTGCTGGCTTAGCCCGCAAACGCTTCGCTTATTGGTGCGCCATTACGCGGATGAAACCGTGGGTGCTGTGGCGGGCGAAAAAAAGATCATGGCCGATCACTCCAAAGCGGGTGTGGGCGAAGGTTTGTATTGGCGATATGAATCGTGGCTGAAGAAGATTGACAGTGATTTGTACTCCGCAGTAGGTGCTGCGGGCGAGCTGTTTTCTTTTAGGAGAAATTTATTTGAAGAACTTCCCGCGGATACCATTATCGAAGACTTTGTACTCTCGATGCGAATTGCGCAGCGGGGTTATAAAGTGCGGTATGAGCCGGGCGCTTATGCACTGGAGGCACCCTCGTTTTCGCTCGCTGACGAGTGGAAGCGCAAAGTGCGCATCTGTGCCGGAGGATTTCAATCCCTGAAGTACCTGCCGGGCATCTGCAATCCGTTTCGGTTTGGGTGGCTTAGCGTTCTGTTTTTGTCACACCGCTTTCTGCGCTGGGCGGTAGTTCCATTTCTATTGCCGCTGCTCTTTCTGGTTACTGCGTTACTGGCGCAACGATCTGATTTTTTTGCGCTGGTTCTTTTGGCAGAAGCGGCCGGGCTTTTGGTGGCACTTACCGGATTGCTGTGGCATTCCAAAAAATCGTTACCGTCATGGATGATCATTCCCGGTTACGTACTCATGATGAATGCGGCTGCGTATGCCGGGCTGTTCCGTTACCTCCACGGAACGCAGAGTGTAGTGTGGGAGAAAGCAAGGCGACAGTAGGCGGTAATGGTTGCTGACTCAACCGATCAATCGCGAAAGCGCAACATGGTCAGTTCTTGCTGAATCAGGCGTGAAAGAATGTGAAAGTCCGACTTATCCAGCTTTTCGCTTGTCAGCTGCTCCACCGCTCGCTGGAATAAAGCATCCAATTGCTTTACTTTCACAGCCACATCTTCGTTTGATCGGATTTCAAGAAACTCCAGGAAATACTTATCTACCTGATCTTTCTTTCGCTTTGCAATCGAGTTTCGGATTGCCTGCAAACCCCCGTAAACAACCGCAATAATCGACAGCACCAGCGCTATTGTGTCGGCATATCGCTCAAAGAAGGTTGGCTCATCTCGCCTGAGGTAAGCGGCCGTGCCGTCATGCAACGCAAAAAGAAGTGAGTTGGGGTCAAAACCCTCATTAATCGAACGGTACATGATGTCGCGGTGAACCATTTGCAAGCGCCTCTGAAAAATAAGTTCGGCAAGTTTATACACGGAATTTTCTCCAACATTCTGATTGGCTACTAAAACGGCCTCGGTTGCGATGGTATTGATCTCAATCGAGTTGGCTTCTCCGGGTATCGCGGGCAGTTTGTACGGCCGAAGGGCAGGGTCGTTAAGGGACAAAAACTCAATCCAACCCTGGTTAAACGAAAATGGGTGCCATCCTTCTTGCAAATACCGGGATGCACGCTCCCCATAAAAGGTACCCCAAAAAACCACCACCTCGGGGTTGTCCTGAAACGTAACGAGCGTTGAATTCTGAATCCGTGCACGGCTTAAAAAGCGCTGCAAGTTCAGCGCGGCCTCACCTCCCAATAATTCAACACCAACTCTCTTGCCCTCCAGTAAATGCTTGGCGGTAGAGCCGGGTGGAAGCGGTTCTTTTGAAAAAGCAAAGAGCAATCGTGTTGTGAGTGGTAAAATCGACCGCAGGTTCCCCGATTCCTCACCCAATTCTTCAGCTAGCGGCACACTGTGGTTGTTCACGAACGCAAGATCGGCCTTCCCTTGGGCAACCAGGCGGTTAGCCTCAATAGAAGAAGCGGCCCGAACGATCGTAATGCGATAGCCGTTTTCCTCCAGAAACGGAACCAGGTGAGACGCCATGTAATTGTAGAAGTAATCCTTCTCCGGAATGGCTAGTCTGAACGAAATCTGAGGCTTGTAAATATCGCAACCAGAGACCCCCAGTACGAAAAGCAGCGTAAATACAGTGACACGTTTCATTGCCAACTATTTCTTTTAAAGTTACAATCTGGCGGGCAATAAAAATGCCTCACTTACGGAAAAAGGACAAACGGGCTTAAAAAAACCTATCGGAAATTGCGCCCCTCCGACCAGATTTTGGTTTGTGTCCCGAGCCTGTTTTTCTCCCCCGCTCCTGTGGAGAGGGGGCCGGGGGGTGAGGCTCTGCGCGAATCATGCACGGCTGTTTTCTCATCGGCCCGCGATACGGCCAGGGGCAGTTCGCCCGTCATCTGCGGAGTGAGCGTGCGCAGCAGGGCCGATAAATCAAAACAGCGCTGTACCACTACGTGGATCACCTCCCCTTCCTTCTGCACTTTGCCTTCCACCATCAGCAACCGCGACTGAATGATTTCCTTGCGATACTGATCGAACTGCTTTTTGAAAATCACCAGGTTGGCTACACCGGTCTCATCCTCCAGCGTAACAAAGCAAACGCCCTTGGCGGTGCCGGGCCGCTGGCGCACTAAAATCAGTCCGGCCACTTTTACGCGCGACCCATCGGGTAAGTCGGCCAGTTGGGCGGTGGCCACACTGCGCAGTTGCTCCAGTTGCGGGCGCACAAAACTCACGGGGTGCGCTTTCAGCGACAACGTGGTGGCGGCATAGTCGTGTACTACGTGCTCGGAAAGTTCCATACCGGGCAGCGCTACCGCGGGCTCTTCCATCAGGGCACTGCCAAAAACAGCCGTGGGTTTTTCCTGAGTTGATACCTGCCACAGCGCCTGCCGCCTGTCGTGCTGTAAGGAACGAAACGCATCGGCATCGGCCAGTTTTTCCAGCATGGCCTCTCCTACCTCCAGCGCATGCAACTGCTGAATGGAAGTAAACCCGCTGCCGCGTGCGCGAATCAATCGCTGCGCATCTTCTTCTTTCAAGCCCCGCACTTGCCGAAAGCCCAATCGCACTGCGCAGTACTTGCCCGATTTTTCTTCCAGCTTGTAATCCCAATCCGAATAATTCACATCCACCGGCCGAACCTCTACGCCATGTTTTTGTGCATCGATCACCAGCTGCGCAGGCTGGTAGAAACCCATCGGCAAACTGTTCAGCAGCGCGCAGGCAAACACATCGGGGTAATAGCACTTCAGCCAGGCGGACACATACACCAGCAGGGCGAAACTCACGGCATGGCTCTCCGGAAAGCCGTAACTGCCAAACCCTTCCAGTTGCCGGAACACCCGCTTGGCATATTCTTCTGTATATCCATTCTTTACCATGCCGCTGATCAACTTCTTTTCGAAGTGTGAGACCATGCCCTTGGCTTTGAAAGTGGCCATGCTCCTGCGCAGTTCATCGGCTTCCGTGGGCGAAAAGCCGGCCGCCACGATGGCGATCTTCATGGCCTGCTCCTGAAACAACGGTACGCCCAGCGTGCGGCCCAGTATCTCTTTCAACGCGGGCGATGGATATTCAATGGGCTCCTCGCCATTGCGCCTGCGCAGATACGGATGTACCATGTCGCCCTGTATGGGCCCCGGCCGCACGATGGCGACTTCAATTACCAAATCATAAAAACACCTGGGCTTCAGCCGTGGTAACATCGACTGCTGTGCGCGGCTCTCAATCTGGAACACCCCAATGGTATCGGCATGGCTTACCATGTCGTACACGGCCGGGTCGTCTTGCGGAATGTTGGCCAGCGTAAGGTCCAGGTTGTAGTGTTGTTTGGCCAGGTCAAACGCTTTGCGGATACACGTGAGCATGCCCAGCGCCAGCACATCAATTTTCAAAAACTTCAGCGTCTCAATGTCGTCTTTGTTCCACTCAATGTTGGTGCGGTTCTCCATGCGCGCGTTTAAAATCGGGCACAGATCGCTGAGTTTGCCTTGCGTGATCACAAACCCGCCCGTATGCTGCCCGAGTTGGCGCGGAAAGCCCATGTACTGAGCCGTGAGCTCCAGCACTTTTTTGATCAGCGCATCGTCTGGGTTAATGCCCTGCGAGCGGATGCGGTCGCGGTCGAAGCCATCTTCCGAAAAACTCCAGATCAAACCCGACAGCCGCGTGGTGGTGTCGGCCGATAAACCCATGGCCTTTCCCACATCGCGGATGGCGCCTTTGTGATGCAGTTCGGTAACAGTAGCTACTACGGCTGCCCGGTCACGCCCGTACTTGTTGTAAATGTACTGCATCACCTCTTCGCGCCTTTCGTGTTCAAAGTCGACATCAATATCGGGCGGCTCGTTGCGCGCAGCGGAGATAAAGCGCTCGAACAGCAGATCGAACTTGGCCGGATCTACGGATGTAATACCCAGGCAGTAGCACACCGTGGAGTTGGCAGCCGAGCCCCGGCCCTGACACAGAATTTTCTGCTCGCGGGCGTAGCGCACAATGTCGTACACGGTGAGAAAATATTCCGCGTAGTTCATCTGCTCGATAAAATTCAGTTCGTACTGAATTGTAGCTTTTACCTTGTCGGGAATGTGGTCGCCAAAGCGCTCGCGCGCGCCCTGCCAGGTTAAGTGCACGAGTTCCTCCTGCGGACTGCGCCCCGCGCTGGTGATCTCTTTCGGATATTGGTATTTCAATTCATCCAACGAAAAGCGACACGCCCCGGCAATGGCACGTGCATTTTCAATTGCTTGCGGATAGGGCCGGAACAGCCGCTGCATTTCTTCCACCGGCTTCAGGTAGCACTCAGCATTTGGGTGCAGGCGGAAGCCTGCCGTGTGGATGGTACACTTCTCGCGCACACACGTTACCACATCTTGCAGTTCTCTGCGCTCGGCCCGGTGGTAGTGCACATCGTTGGTGGCCACCAGGCGCATATTCAACTGCTCACTGAGTTGGTGAATGCGGTGCAGTCGCTTGCTGTCCAGCCCGTGGTACATGCGCGTGGCGGCAATCGATAGTGAGTCGCCCAGCGCTTCGCGGTATTCGCCAATCATCTGTAAAAATTCTTCCGGCCACGAAAAATCATCGCGCAAAACAGCCGGTGGCACCACCACCCACTGCATGCCGGCCGCGTGTGCGTACACATCGGCCCGGAACAACTCGCACTTGCCTTTCTCCGTGCGCAGATTACCAACAGTGAGCAAATGCGATAACCGCGCATACGCGTGGATGTCCGTGGGGTACGCCAGCAGACTGGGGCCATTCTGCACATCCACCCGACACGCGGGAATAAAACGAATGCCGTGCTTCTTCGCGGCTCCATGCGCCCGCACAATGCCCGCCAGCGTGTTGCGGTCGGTGATGGCAATGGCCTCATAGCCCAACTCCGCAGCCCGCTGCACCAACTCCTCCGGGTACGAAGCCCCGCGCAGAAAGGTGAAGTTGGAAGTGGTTTGGAGTTCGGAGTACACGTTGGTTGTTAGTTGTTAGTTCACAGTTGTTGGTTGGTGGTTGTTGGCCTCTGGTTACTGGTTTCTTGCTAGAGACCAGTAACCAGAGACTAGCGGTTATCGTGGGCGTGCCCGGGGCTGGTTTCATATTTTTTTGAGGCCAGCCCCGGTCGGGCTTTCGCGGCTGGCCACCCACTGCACATGCCGTTGCGGGCTCAAATCACGCGAGGCGCGTGACTCAATCCCTCACGCAGTTCGTATACGCCATGAGATTTACTCATGTAGTTAACGAGCAAACGTCATCACTCCAATCGGCCGCTGTCGGAATTTCCGGGTTACAACTCGAATACCTCAGCAAGTGCGTCCTTAATGCCATCAATTTCGTCTTGCTTCAACCGGCCGATGGGTTGCTTGCTTAACCTGCTTTCATCCACCGCCCGCATTTGATCGAGGCACACCTCACCACGCTTACTTTGGAAACGAATTTCTACTCTGGATGGATAACCGCGTATTGTGGATGTCATCGGAGCGATGATCACGGTACCCAGCACGGAATTCATTTTACCGGGTGAGAGTACCACACAGGGTCTGCTTTTCTTGATCTCCATGCCCACCGTGGGATCCAGGTTGACAATGTGGATGTTGTATTCTCTTACCATACCCATTCCTCGGAATCAAACTTGTTTACAACAAAATCGGCTTTCTCCTTCTTCGCGTTCTTAAAATCAGCCCACGTCTTTTTTTTCTTTGCTTCAGCGGAACTAATCATAATGACTTTGTCTTTCACCACTATTTTCACAGTACCCTTAATGCCGCTTTCCTCCAGAACAGTCTTGGGCAACAAAATACCCTTAGAGTTTCCCATTCGCCTTACTTTAGTCAGTGTCATAGTTTTCATTAATGTTATAACGTAAAGTTATAATATTTGACTCAAAACAAAAATAACTCCTTGTCATTCGGGCTTGCGTGAAGGATTGAGCGGGCCCGATAGCTATCGGGGTGCCTGAGCCTCCCGCCTATGGCGGGATAAACTCCAGGGCGAGCCGCGAAAGCCTGAGCCCGAGGCACGAGGGGACACGCCCAAAACGCCCCACAATCAACCAACAACCAACAACTATCAACTAAAATATCCATGCAAAAACCATTGAAATGTTTCATCGTGGTAATGCCCTAACCGAAAAAGCCAGTAGCGATTTCCCTCATCGTCTTCCACACGGTAGTAGTCGCGGTGCTGGCCCTGCTGCAGCCACCACTCCTGCTCAATGCGCTCGGGGCCATCGGCTTTCACAATGGTGTGCACGCGGCCCTTGTGCCGAAACAGTAAAGGCGGGTAATCCGGAATCGGGGCCGTGACTTCGATGCGTTCGGGCACGGGCAGCACGTGCAACGGGCGGTGTACGTCTGTGCGCCACTCGGTCATCGCTTCTTCCTGCAGCGAAGTGGCTTCGCGAAACGATCGCTCCGGCCAGTGGTGTTCATCGGGCAGGTAGCGGTAAATGCGCTCGCCTATTTTATTCGACAGCCGATCGACCAACTCCGCCAGCCGCACATCGTCTAAGCCGCCACCGGCTTCCCACATCTTTTCCTGCTGCGGCAGGTGCGGTTCTACCTTTGGGGCTTCGAGCACAAAAAGCTCGATGCCCAACGCAGGCTCAATGGTGGCCAGCTTGATTTCAAACAACTTGAACAGATGACTCACCTGATGTGACGCGCGGCTCGTGGCAATGGAAATCTGTTCCACTTTTCCATCTACGCGGTGGCCTTTGAACACGGCTGCGCGCACACCTTTTTGTTCTTGCTGCAGCCGCAGGCACAACATCTCCAGCAGTTGCTTCAGTGCGATCTCAATTCCCGTGGCGGTAACAATCGGCTCGAGGCACGGCAGTCGCTCGTGGTACGGCTCCACCGGTTGGATGGGCTGCAGCGGCTCCAACTCCTGCCCCACGGCTTTATCCAGCTGCTGCAAAAAGCCCACACCAAAACGTTTGCGCAATGCCGCACGCGGCAAGTGTATAAATTGCTTGATGTGGTGTAAACCCAACTTGTGCAGGCGTTCCACCACCTGGGGTTCGAGTCTCAACGCCTCGGGCGGCAGGGGCAACAGTGCTTCCATATGCCCACCCGCGGACACCACGCCCGGATTTTTTCCGTAGTGTGCCACGGCCCAGGCGGCCCCGGGTGTATCGGCCATGGCTACGCGCACGGTGTAACCGCGGGCGGTGAGTTTCTTTGTCATCTCTTGCACATACTTTTCTTCACCGCCCCACAGGTGGGCACAGCCGGTAGCATCGAGAAACAAGCCGTCAGGCGGATCGAGCGCCACCCACGGAGTAAAGCGAATGCACCACTCGGCCAGCTTGTACAATACGCGCTGAATTTTGTCGGGCTCATCATCCAGCACGTGCAAGTCGGGCAGCAGGGCACGCGCATCGGCCAGCGCCATGCCGCACGAAATACCACTGCGTACGGCTGCTGCATTTACGGCACTCACAATCATGCGGCCATGCGAAGGCTGCCGCAGCACAAACGGCATTTTTTTGTATTCCGGGTTCAGGAGACTGAACCAATCGGTAGGCAGGTATCGAAACCAGATGGAGATAAAACGCGCCATGGTTAGCCGGCTTGTTGAAAAGGTTGCTGATCGCTGGTTGCTGGCGGCTGGTCAGGTGCTATCACAAACCGATTCTTTTGCCACTGCACCTGCCACACACCCGGGCGGCCGTTGCGGATGCGCAGCAACTCCACGCGCCACTGCGGCAAGCCGATGCCGGGCAGTGCATCTGGGGTTTCGCTCGGCAGCGAAGTAATCCGCCAGCGCGACACGCAGGCGGTGGTGGTTGGCTTTACATTGCGGTTGATGATAAAGCCCGTTACCTGGCTTTGTTCTACCGCCAGTTGCAGGCGCCTGGAGGCGGTGAAGCTGATGTCGCGCAACTCGCCCACCACGGCCGTCAGCGCGGGCGACTTCAGTGCTTCTTCCATGGCCCACAGTGCTTCGCGCTCGCGGGGCACTTCCACAAACAGCACGCGGTCGGGTTTAATGCCGAAGGCTTTCAGTGCAGGGGGAAACACCGTGCGCTTCGTGCTGATCCACACCGCCACACCGCGTGGGCGCATGAGGGCAGCCATCAGGCCAGTCATGAAACCACTGCTGGCGGCTACCGCTTCGGGCGCAGGTGCCCACAGTTCGTGCACGGCAGCCAGGGGAAAAGAGCGGTTGGGAAACGCCTCATCGATTACACCCAGCGAGAGCGCACCTAACCCACTGCCAGCCGGCTTAAAGCCCTGCAGCCGGAGGATATCCGATTGGAGTTGAGCGCGAAGTTGGGCTTGAGACAGCACGAGTTGATTGTTTTTCGAAACCTTCTTAAAGTCAAACGCATAGCAAAGTGTTAAAGCATTGAAAAACAATGATTTAAAACCTTTTAAAAAAGTTAAATTGAACTATAACGGATTTTCGAAATGCTAAAATATTTAGCAATTATGAGAACTACAAACGTCGGCTTCTTATTAAGGAATTTTATTAATTAGCTGCTCTTTGAGTTGGCTACTGGCTATCCGGCCATTTCAGCGCACCAACTGAACATAGCCTTTAACGGTCTTACGCTCACCGCGACAAGAACTGAAAGTTAGCAAGAAGTAATACGTTCCTGTCGCAGCGCGATCGCCATTCCAGCCCTCATTGGCGGGACCCTCGTAGACTGTTTTTCCATATCTATCCATAACGAGTATTGTTCCTTGGTAGGCTTCCGTTAAGGGAATCAACCGCTCATTTATGCCATCTCCGTTGGGTGTAAATACGTTGGGTACAAGTACAGAATCGCTGGGGTAAATAAAAACCTGTTTGAGCGAACTTGAGTAGACACAAGAGCCTAGCGTGACGATCACCTGATAGAATCCGGAATTGCGAACTACCAGAGAGGAGGCGTTGCCCGGAAGTTCTTCTCTGCTTCCCTTTTCGCTGGATCGGTAAACCCACTTATAACTTGCGTTGCTCGGGTTCGTAACCTGCAAGAGTAACTCTTCCGCCCCACACAACTCGGTGTATGTTTCTGCGGGCAGTAAAGAAGCGGTGAAGGAGTCATCAACTACAAATGGATTTGACTTCACCTTGCATGGCCCATAGTCAGCCGTTACCGTGTATCTGCCATTTTCATACACACGCACAGAAGCTCCTGTTTCATTAACGGATGTTATGTTGCCGTTATGGGAGGCTTCCCAACTGTAATTGGTATCGGAAGAAGTGTTTTGTATTTGCAATAAAATCGACCCGGCTTCACAGATATTTTGCTGCGACCGAGTGATAACAGGCAGCGGGGCACGGATTACTGTAATCGGCACTTTCACTTCGTAAAAACAGCCAAGTGGAGAAGTGTATCGATATAAGGCCTCGTATGTAGCCGCCACAAGCCCCGTTGCAATAAACCGATTGTTACTGATACCCGGCCCACTCCATTGGCCGTTTGGGGTAGATGGTAATAAAACAGGCGTGGCAACTCCCTCGCACCCACGAATAGGTACTGCTTCAAAGTTGGGTACTTCATCTACTATTGTAATAATCTCTGAAAATGTATCACAGGCATCATTCATAACTCTTACCCGATATTGCCCTCGTTGCGTGGCCATCATTTCGCGGCTCGTTCGGAGCGGAATAGGTAAAAAAGATTGACTGCTGTCTGCCCGGAAGAGCCATTGGTAAAACACATCTTCCTCTGGCTCGGCAGCAAGCGCTACTGAAATGTTACGCCCCCGACATACAGCAATCGAGAGAGGTGAAATCAAACGGGCATGCGGAGGATATTTTACAACAATGCGAAGTACTCCAACATTTGCACAACTAGGGGTTTGATAACGAATTTCATGAGTGCCTGCACCAGCGCTTTTGGGGTCAAAAATACCTTCGCTGGAGTTGGTAATACCAGGGCCGAACCACTCTCCGCCAAACGGATATCCAAACAACTTGAAAGGTGCGGCATTTGTACATGTGGGAGGCACAAGCCGGATCATAGGTGGCGGTGGGGTTATATAAACGGATCCAGACAGACGGCCAGAAGAGAGATCTTCAATAGAGGCCCCAATAAAAAAATCAGATTCATCAGCATATACTGAAATACCAAAATAATCTTTTTGAAATTTGTCACCAGTCAAATCTTGCAGCCACTCCGCAGTTTCCCAGAGGTAGTCTTTTGCCTGGTATACATACACTCGACCTGGTTTGTTGCGGGCCGTTAATCCATCGAGATTAAAATCGGCTCCCGGTGTTCCAACTATGAGTGTGTTTGCGTAGGCACGTAAGGATATCCCAAAAAGTTCGCGTTCAGATTTTATCCGGGGCACGAGTTTAACAGACTCTGTTCTGGAAGACCATGACTCTCGTGGTTTTTTTGTATAAACATAAACCGCACCCACATCCCATACACCATCGTAGTCCCGAGTTGGCGCGCTAATGAAGATTGTGTTGTTATGAATTGCATTGGCGTAGCCAAAATTTGAACCATTGCTGACAAGACGAGTAAAGTCGGGAGAAACTTGGATATACTCCGGGTCAGACGGTATTAATTCGTGACGCTTTTCCCATTTACCGTTTGTATTTCTTTGGAAAAGCCAGCTTCCACAAAGCAGTATATCGCTTTCCAAGGCAACGGCAAGCGTTTGAGTCTTAGAAAAAAAATCCCCGTATCCACCCAGCAGATTTTGGAAGAAATTCCATTGTCGACCATCAAATTTGTATATCGCAAGCATAATGGCATAGGGTGAATTCTGCACATAAGGGATAACCAGCCAATCTTTGTCCATAGCCAGATTATCTCCATAGGCGTAAACGGTGAGGGAATCTTCCGGCAGAGCGATTTCTTGAGTTAGTTTTGCATTCGCCCACCCATCGGCTGATTTTTCGTAAATAAAAACCCGACCCCATGCTTTTTTGCCAGTCTCAAAACTGGATGCTCCGATCGCTAATTGATGCCGGTTGGTAGCTATTGCACTCCCGAATCCATCATCGTGCAAACTAATGCTTGGCGCAAGTAGCTTGTTGCGCAGGTTCCACTGCGTACCTGTCTTCTCGAAATAGTAGACTGCCCCCACGCCTTGCAATCGGGTTCCATCTTCTGGAGCGGAAACAAAAAGATGGTTATCGTAGCCGACTACCCTAGCTCCGAAAAAGTGTGACGATGTACTCGTTTTCTCATTGGAAATCGAGCTTTTACGCCAGTGATTACCTTGTTTTGAAAATGTTTTTAGCGAGGGCTTGCCTGAATTTTGATCTTGCGAGGAAATTAAGCTGATAACAAAATCTGTGTTTTCGTTGCTGACTAAAGCATGACCAAAGGGATTGGCAGACAGTGGCGCGGCGGAAGTAAATATTTCTAAGTTTTGCAGAGATGGTTGGCACCAGCCATCGGCACCTCGTGTGATCAGGACAAGGTGCGACTCATTTGTCTTTGTAACGAACGTAGCCAGCAAGCTGTCTCCCCGAACCGCGATAGATCGGGCAAGCTCAATGGCATTTGACTGTATTGTGTTTGAGAGGGGAATCAAACAAGTGGCGTTAGCATCGGCCCAGATTCCTGATGAAGGTTTCTTGTAAAACAAAATACCGGGTTCTGCAACGCCCGCCAGGTGGCGGAAACCTGGGATAAATAGTCCTTCATCATTGACAGTGAACTTGAATTGGCCAAGGAGAAAAGATTCTGAATTGAATGGGCGAAGAGTTGCAACAGGCATGCGAGGTATGGCGTCGGAAATTGGATAGATGTAAATCGATCCAAAGCCTGTGAATGGTGTGCCTGTGATGAGGTAGTTGTCGTGGAGGGCCACGCCAAATCTCCCGAAATCCGCCAAATTTTCCGCGGGGGCTATGATCCGTTGTGGTTGAATGGTTCCGGTCCACTCTTGGAAAAGGGACTTCCGATATACGTAAATGGCGCCCAGGTAATACGAACTCGTGCTGGTAGGTGTGATCGGAGCATGCATATCGGCAATAGCGATTACTTGTTCATCTTCTGAAATTGCCATTGGTGTTACGCTGTTCCAGTTACATCCAAAACTGCCGCTACCAGTTATCCGAAAACTCGTGCTCTCGCTCTGAGAGGTCCAACCGGAAGCCGGCTTTTTGTACAGGTAAACCTTGCCCCCGTTGCCGTAACTGCTCACAAGCAGATAGTTTCTGGATAACGTAACGTTAAAACCAAAACGAGATCCATCGTAAGGATCGGTGGGTGTAATCGTGGCCACCTTCTGCCACGTAACATCGGTCTTTTTGTAGATGTAAACCAAACCGGCAAACCGACCAAGGCTATCATGGCCAGGCATCCCCACGGCCAAATAGTCATCAAACATATCAATCGACTGGCCGAAGCCCGTAGAATAATCGGTTGTAGGTGTGGGCGCAAGTTTGGTAAAGTCGGTTAGGCATTGTGCGTGTAAGTTGACAAGCGCACTAAACAAGATGCCGATAGGTAATAGAGGTCTCACGTTAACAATGAAGTCTTACAGCGAAATTTAAAATTGCTTGCTTTAAATGATGGGTAATTTACAAAAAAGGACGGTTTCAACGAAAGAAAAAAAGCGCTGACGTTTACCCACGTTACGTACGTGCCAGTGAGTGAATTGGACAAGTCTTGAAATATTCGGTGTTCGTGGTATAGAGATTGATAATTACAAAGTATGATCAAGGAAATACACGCCTGGGTAGTTTTGAATCGGCCGGTGGTAGAGCGGGCAATTGCCCGCGAGATCACGTTTGCCGATGAGCTTGCAGTGCTGCTCCATCACGAGTTGCCGCTACGTCTGAAGCGACTTGAAAAAGCCCTAAATGAAGAGAATTGGGCGGTTATTCGAGAGCAAACCGGTTTACTGCTGCAATCAATCGCACCCCTAAAATGCAATATCGTTCCTGGTTTGTGCCGGTTAATTATGCTCGAATCCGAGGCGGCCGCACCACCGCTAGTCCCGGTTTGTAACCTGATTGAGTTCCTTCGAATCCTGATCATCGAACTCAAATCTTTCTCAAATCAGGAAAAGAGTTTCTTAAAATTGGAAAACGCGTTATGAAATGGCGATCGCAATCGGTGCCACCAACTGAAATGACTATGCTGAATATTCCACTGGACCTGAATCGAAAAATAACAAACAAATGAAACTGGCATATCTGATTGAAGCGAGCGGCACGTATCAAAAAATGATTCAGCAGCATTTACAACAGTTGGGCTTTGAGGTTCGCAGCTTTGTAACCGCCAGCGAATGTTTGCGAAAATTACAGCAGAAGCCTGACCTCATTTTGTTGAGCCAGCAGTTGGAAAATGATGAGAAGGGTACAGATTTTATCCGCCACTTTAAAAACAAGATCGATAATGTACCCGTGGTTGTACTCTCCAACGAAGGGGATGTGTACACCGGCGTAATGGCGCTGAAATTGGGTGCGATGGATTACATCGAGAAAAACGGAGCCGCGCTGGTGCGATTGCGTACCGCCATTGATGGCATCCCTGATTTTTTACGTCAGCAAAGACGAAAACGACTACTCCGATGGATGATTGGAATTGCCGCTTTGTCAGTGCTGGTTGCAGCAATCTGGATGGGCAGGGTGATGTAGCTCAGGTCCTTCAATTTTATATCAAATTATTGATAAACAGATAGTTAATCATTTTTGAGCTGTGGTTTGGAATGCTGCCTTAGTTGATTTTTAGTTTTTGAATTAAATATTTGAAAATCAGCTATCTACATATTCCGGCTTTCTTTTAGGATTGAAAAATTTCGGGGAATGATGGCATTCTGACGCGAAGACCCGGTGGAACCCCGCGGCCCTCTGACATTTTTTGTCATCTTTGCGCGCCTTTCGCGAAGTTCTGTCAGCCTTTCGAGCTTTGGCATAGAAATCGAGTAAGGGTGAGAGATAACCCGTTTTATCAACTTTAAAATCTATTAACCACATATGTCGAAGATCAACTTCAAACCCAATGAGGACCGCGTTCTGGTTGAACCGGCTCCCGCTGAAACCAAAACTGCTTCGGGTATCATCATCCCGGACACGGCTAAAGAAAAGCCGCAAAAAGGAAAAGTGATTGCAGTAGGCGAAGGCCTGAAGGACAAGCCGGTAACCGTAAAGGTGGGCGACCACATTTTGTATGGCAAGTATTCCGGTACTGAGATCAACATCGATGGTAAGGAATACCTGATCATGCGTAACTCCGACATTTTCGGAATTATCTAATTCAGTAATCACAAGAACTCAAATTTGTATAAACTATGGCTAAAGAAATTACATTCGATACCTCCGCCCGCGACCGGCTGAAGAAAGGTGTGGATAAACTGGCAGATGCCGTTAAGGTTACGCTTGGCCCGAAAGGCCGCAACGTAATTCTCGATAAGAAATTCGGTGCTCCTTCAGTAACAAAAGACGGGGTATCCGTAGCAAAAGAAATCGAGTTGAAAGACCCGATCGAGAACATGGGTGCACAACTGGTGAAGGAAGTGGCTTCTAAAACAGCCGATGCGGCTGGCGATGGTACCACTACGGCTACCGTGTTAACGCAGTCAATTGTTACCCACGGCTTGAAAAACGTGGCTGCTGGCGCTAACCCGATGGACTTGAAGCGCGGAATTGACAAGGCTGTTGTGGCCGTTGTAGAGCATCTGCAAAAGCAGTCGAAAAACATCAAAGGCAACCAGGAGATTTCCCAGGTGGCTACCATCTCGTCAAATAACGACACCGAAATCGGTACCATGATTGCTACCGCGATGGAAAAGGTCGGTAAAGATGGTGTGATTACCGTTGAGGAAGCGAAAGGCACGGAGACCGAAGTGAAGACCGTAGAAGGTATGCAGTTCGACCGCGGCTACCTCTCCCCTTACTTCGTAACCAATACGGAGAAGATGGAAGCTGACCTTGACAACCCTTACATTCTGATTTACGACAAGAAAATCTCCTCGATGAAAGAGCTGTTGCCCGTATTGGAAGCAACCGCACAAACCGGCAAGCCGCTGGTGATCATTGCTGAAGAGGTAGAAGGCGAAGCACTGGCTACTCTTGTGGTGAATAAGATTCGTGGTGCACTCCGCGTTGCCGCGGTGAAAGCGCCTGGTTTTGGCGACCGCAGAAAGGCCATGCTGGAAGACATTGCCATCTTAACCGGTGGTAAAGTAATCAGCGAAGAAACCGGTATGAAACTGGAAGACGCCCGCCTCGAGTTCCTCGGTCGTGCAGAGAAGGTAAATATCGACAAGGACAATACCACAATTGTAAACGGCGCAGGCAAAAAGGCGGATATCCAAGGCCGTATTGCCCAGATCAAAGCGCAGATCGAGACCACTACCTCCGATTACGACAAGGAAAAACTGCAAGAGCGTTTAGCTAAATTGTCGGGCGGGGTGGCGATTCTTTACATCGGTGCCGCAACCGAGGTAGAAATGAAAGAGAAAAAAGACCGTGTAGATGATGCATTGCATGCTACCCGTGCAGCCGTACAAGAAGGTATTGTGCCCGGTGGTGGTGTGGCCTACATCCGCGCGATTGAAGCCCTGAAGACGGTAGAGACCGACAACGAAGATCAGTCTACAGGTGTGAACATCATCCGCCTGGCGTTGGAGTCGCCCCTGCGCGTGATTTCTGAGAACGCCGGTCAGGAAGCATCCGTAATTGTAAACAAAGTACGCGAAGGCAAAAAAGACTTTGGTTACAATGCCCGTGAGAACAAATTTGAAGAGTTCTTTGCGGCAGGTATTATCGACCCGACCAAGGTAACCCGCCTGGCGTTGGAGAACGCAGCGTCTATTGCAGGCCTGCTCCTTACCACCGAAGCGGTAGTATCGGAAATTCCTGAAAAGAAGGAAGCTCCTGCGATGCCCCCCGGCGGCATGGATGGCATGATGTAATTCGGATTTGAATTTCTAAAAAGGCTTCATGGAAACATGAGGCCTTTTTTATTAACTTTCCGACATAAACCCTGTGCTATGGTGATTCACCAATCGTTTGCTGACTTTGTTCTCTTTCTGTACGTGCACATGGCCCACGTAGACGGGGAGTATCATTCTTTAGAGGAAGAGCTGATCTTAAAAAAGGCAAAAAAACTGTACCCGGATGAGTCCGTGGCGAAATCAAAGCTGCACGAAGCCGCGGTATTGTACAAATCGATGGATGCCGCGAAGATTCCCAGCGTTATCCGCGATACCTTCAAACAACATGGCGAAGTAAAGTTTTCGCAGAAGTACAAAATCTATACAGATATGTACGAGATCATCAATGCAGACGGCCGCATTGATGAATCCGAAACCAAAGCCATTGACGAGTTGAAGCAAATTATCGAGATGGCCGCGGGCCGCGAGTAAACTACACCTCTTCTTTCCAGGTATGATCGGCTAACAGCCGAACGGCGGCTACAAAGCTCTTGAAAGGGATTTTTGCGCCCCATTCTTTCGGGCCTACCATGGAGAGCAGGTGGGTGTCGTCTTTTGTTTCGTACAAATAGTAGAGTTTACCAATTACCGGGCTAAAACTAATCTTGGCATTGTAGATCAACATGCTCAGCTCTTTGCGTTGCTGAATTTCCTTGGCCTGAATGGCCAGCAGTTCAATCTGTTGACGGATTTGGTTGAGCTGCATATTGGTTTGCTCTTCCATTGCCGTAAGCGCATGATGGCGAATCATGCCTTCCTCGTTTGGCCGAATCACCGCGCCGGAAACGGCTGCCGAATACGGCAGTACACTCATTTGCTTGTGATAGACCTCTACGTTGGTGAATTCACGATCCGGGTGTAAGTGCTTTTGGGTGATCTGCAAGTATCCTTTAGGTGTGATTTCGTGCGTTACCACCAGTACACGGGTGTCGCCCTTAAAGAACTCGGTTTGAAAACGGATCGCATCTAAAAACCGAGCCACAACACCATCCGCCAAGCCCTGATAGTCAATGGATTGCTTTTCGCCATTGGGTGCCACTTCATATCCGAACTCAAACCCCTGATCTTCAAAGGTTATCCAACTCATGGCAATGGATAGCACATGGGTTGCATCGGCAATTTTAATGCGGTAAATGGCAGATTTGGGGCGCTCGCCCAATTCGTACGAACCACGTTCCGGAAAGAGTTGCCAGGAGGCAATGAAGTTATAGGCGTCAACCATGGATAGAATACCCTGTTGAAACGGCTAGAACGCCAAAGTGTTATTTGTGATCGGTTTTCGTAGCCGTGCGATATAAAACTGCTGCCATTCCAGCAAAAAGAAGTACCCCGAGGAGGTAATATCCCGATTGCCCCAGGGTATCCACCAGCGCATGTTCCAGATTTACCTTACCCATGCCTTCCGGAGAAACAACAGTGATGATGGCAACCACAACACCCGTTAATGCACCACCGGCAATTAATCCGGTAGCAAATAGGCTGCCTTTGCCTAAATCGTCTTCTTCTTTTGCAAGCTTTTTCTTTTCTGCTCTATAGTCAACATAACCCTTGATCGCACCACCGATAAAAATAGGGAGCGTGGTGGCCAGCGGCAAGTATAATCCAATAGCAAATGCCAATGCCTTAATTCCGCAAAGCTCAATCATCACCGCGATGAACACGCCCACCATCACAAACTGCCAGTCGAGATTGAAGGAAAGAATTCCTCTTGCCAGCGTAGCCATGAGCGTGGCTTGTGGGGCGGGAAACTCGTCACTGCCCACGGCGTGTTGGATGCCTTGTGCAAGTAACTCGGGCGAAGGTGTATCCAGTACTTTCACCACCAAGCCAATCGCAACCGATGAAACGATTGCTCCAATGAAAAGCGCCAACTGCTGATATCGTGGCGTAGCGCCAACGATAAAACCCGTTTTTAAGTCTTGAGATGTAGCCCCGGCGTTTGCCGCTGCAATACAGATCATGCCCCCGACTACAAGTGCCAGCGGCTCGTATAACTTCCCGCTCCAGCCTACCGCTGTAAAGATCAAACACGTACCCATAAGCGTGGCGATGGTCATTCCGGAAATCGGGCTGTTGCTTGAGCCCACCAAACCCACGATGCGGCTGGCCACGGTAACAAAGAAGAACCCGAAGATGATGATCAGTACACCGATCAACAATTTCTCAACAATCGTATCTCCCGGAATAATCTGGCCCGGCAGCAATGCAATCAAGGCCACCAAAATCAAGCTGCCGATAATCACCACTTTAAACGAAAGATCTTTTTCGGTACGCGATGCGGTAACCGCGCCTTTTTCTTTTAATGAACCCACGCTTTCTTTGAATGAAGAAATAATCGTAGGAATGGTTTTCATGAGTGTGATAAACCCACCCGCGGCTACCGCGCCTGCACCAATTTGGCGAATATAGGCGCGGTAAATGGCGTCGGCATAGCTGCCAAATGTATGGGTTGCCGGATCCCAGCTACCGGGCCCGCCCGCAGTCGCAACGTCCGACAAATACCCCAGCTTCACTAGTTGTAGTGCGATGGTATCCGCAGGAACCAACGTCGCCAGTAAGGGCGTCATGGCATACCACGCCAGTACCGAGCCCGCAACCAGCACACCGCTTATTTTAAAACCAATGATGTACCCTACACCCAAATACTCCGGCGTAATCTCGCCCCGCGTGGCGGCCGAAGGCCAAAATTTGTTTGCCTGGCTGGTAACGTACGAAGGCGTTTCGGCAATGAAGTGAAACACTTTTTGCAGAATGGCATAACCGAACGCCACGCCCATCCCAATAAATGCGGTCTTCGCGAAATCGCCCCCCTTCTCGCCTGCCTGCAGCACCGACCCACAGGCGGTGCCTTCCGGATACGGCAACGTGCCGTGTTCCTTTACAATCAACGAGCGCCGCAGCGGAATCATCATCAGCGTGCCCAGCATCCCGCCAAAGGCAGCCAGAATTAAAATTGTGAGGTAGTTAAAATATCCCTCGCCAACGCTCACACCATCTTCACCGGGCGAAAGAAAGAGAAATCCCGGCAGGGTAAAAACCACACCTGCTGCTATCGACTCGCCCGCAGACCCCGTGGTTTGAATGATGTTGTTTTCTAAAATGGTTGTCTTCAGGTACCGCCGCCCCAGCGTTATGGCAATCACGGCAATGGGTATAGACGCAGAAACCGTTAAGCCGGCTTTCAAGGCCAAGTACACGGTAGAGCATCCAAACAAAATCCCAAAAAGAACCCCGAATACCACCGACTTGATGGTGAACTCCGGGATGTTTTGCTCTGCAGCAATATAAGGTTTAAATGTTTTTTGTGCGTCCATGACAAATGCAGGTTATAGAATAACAAAGAAAATCAGCGCGTGTAAAAAGATGGATAAAATACTAAAGGCCATGAACGAGCGGTTGCGGGCTGCAGCCGGATAGGTTCGACTTATCGCCACACTGGTTACTACTAAACCCAACAGCACCCAATAATCATAACGGTAGGCGGCAAGCCCATACAACACAAACAAAAGTAACGGCAAAAAACTTCCCCATTGCTGCTCCGCGCGGTCAATCCACGGGTTAAGCTGGTCGTATAAAATCATCAACACCACCGAGCCAAACCCAATGCCCGATACCACGTACCACATCATCGAAGGATCGGTAGTCATGTAGCCCAGCCGCAACACATCGGCTACTTTACCTGCACTGAACGAACCGATGGCCACGGGTAAAAATGCAAAGCCCATGAACGTGCCAATTTGATCTTTGGGTGCAAGGCTACTTACATACTCATAAAAGCGTGGCGCCTGTGTGGCTTCGCCCAGCGCATAGATGCCAATACCAATCACCGTAAGCAAAATGGTGGTGCTTGCGCCCACAAAAATCCAGGCAACGCTGGCAATTACAAAGCCAATGATCATGGCTGTAAATGGCTTCCACTTTTTCACCAGGGCGGTCATGGGTATGGTAAACAAAATCACCCCCCATGCATCCACGGTTTCAATTACTTCAAATCGCGAGTACTTCAACACATCGGTGGTGTAGAACGGCAGCAGGTAAAAAATCTGCCAAAACATAATCCAGAAGCCCGAGAAAATCACCAGAAAGAGAATGAACTTCAGGTTGCCGAACACCAGAATCATATCCGTAAATACTTTGGTAAACGTGCGCCGTTCCGGCTCGCCTGCGGCCGCCTGCGGTTCATTAAAAAACAGCACCGTACCCAGTAGCAACAGGCCGCTGGTAATGGAAGACATAATCAACACAAACTCAATTCCAATATTCTCGCGCACCGTCAGGGCGATCATCGGGCCAATGGCGCCCCCCAAATTCACCAGTGTGTAGTAGATGGAAAAACCCAACGCGCGCGAATCCTCGGTGGACGTGCGCGCCACCGTGCCCACAATGCAAGGTTTAATTAACGATCCACCCACCGCAGTAAGCAGCAATACTGCAATCATGTACGGCTTCGTGCCGATGCGTTGTACCAACTCTGCACCCCAGGCCATACCGCCCAAGCCGATCAAGAAGTAGCCAACACAAAAAATGAAGAAGCAGGCGATGAGCGTTTTCTTAAATCCGTATTTGTCAACAAAAACACCGGCAACAATGGGCAGCGAGTAGATCACTCCGGAGAATAAGCCCGCCAGCGTGCCGGCCTCGTTGGCCAGCCCTACTTTGTTTGCTAAAAAAACAGTGAGCACGGCTTTCGATCCGTAAAATGCAAAGCGCTCAAAAAGCTCCAGCACGTTTGCTACCCAGAAAGTGGGGTGAAATGCCCGGCGCGTTTCTTGCCAGCGTTGAGATAGATTCATGTAGGTAGGTATAAGGCGTTTCAAAGTAGAGTTTATCAGCCATTCTTGCAAGCGTGCACAGCCGGCAAAAGAAGGGTTACCCGGGCGTGCCCCTGCGGCCGCACGCTCACCCGCAACGGAATACAATTCGGTTTGGCCGCAGGGTCGCGCTGTCGGCACTCGCCACCCACCGCACCGGCCACGTCGGGCTCAAACAAATGCCTCCATCGCTCACGCAGCACGCGGCCCACAGTGGTTGGGCGTGCGAAAATAAAAAACCCCGGTGGTGCCGGGGCTTTTGCAGACAAAAGAAGCTACATCAATGCTCGTCCTCGCGTTCCGGGGCCAGAATCCACTTCTTGGGCGAGCGCCATAAGCTGGAGAGCAACAACTCGCGCATGAAGATGAACTCCTTCGGCAATTTGTCGTACATGCGCTCAAACAACTCTGCATGTTGCAGAAGTTCGTTCTTCCAATCTTCGGAGTCAATCGCCATGATACTTTCAAACTCCTCGCGGGTAAAGTTGCTGCCCTTCCAATCAATATCTTCATACGTGGGCATCCAGCCAATCGGACTTTCCACCGCGTTCGATTCGCCACGGATTTTCAACACAATCCACTTCAGCACCCGCATATTATCACTAAAGCCGGGCCAGATAAACTTGCCGCTAGCATCTTTGCGAAACCAGTTTACACCAAACGTGCGGGGCGGCGCGGGTATGTTGCGACCAAATTGCAGCCAGTGGTTGAAATAGTCGCCCATGTGGTATCCGCAAAAGGGCAACATCGCAAAAGGGTCGCGTCTTACTTTGCCTACTTCACCAAAAGCGGCGGCCGTCATCTCGCTGCCCATCGTGGCTGCCAGGTACACGCCATATGCCCAGTTAGAGGATTGATACACCAGAGGAATGGTAGTGCTTCTGCGTCCACCAAAAACAAAGGCACTAATCGGCACACCTTTGGGATTCTCCCATTCCGGGTCGATCGATGGGCACTGGTATGCCGGTGCAGTAAAACGCGCATTGGGGTGCGCCGCGGGCTTACCCGAGGCAGGATCATACTTCTGGCCGCGCCAGTCAATGATGTCTTTCGGAGGCTCTTTGGTCATTCCCTCCCACCAAACATCTCCATCTGGTGTTAGAGCCACGTTGGTAAAAATCGTATTCTTCTCGATCGACCGCATCGCATTCGGGTTCGTTTTTTCATTCGTACCCGGAGCTACGCCAAAGTATCCGGCTTCTGGGTTGATGGCATACAACTTGCCATCCTTGCCCGGCTTAATCCACGCAATGTCATCGCCCACGGTGGTCACTTTCCAGCCCTCCAGGCCGTTGGGCGGCAGCAGCATAGCAAAATTTGTTTTACCGCATGCACTTGGAAACGCAGCAGCAACGTAATCTTTTTTCCCATCGGGGCTTTGTACGCCCATAATCAACATGTGCTCCGCCAGCCAGCCTTCCTCCTGCCCCATAGCCGATGCGATTCGCAAAGCAAAACACTTTTTACCTAAGAGTGCATTTCCACCATAGCCCGAGCCGTACGACATGATTAGCCGCTCTTCCGGGAAATGAACAATGTACTTCGTAGTCGGGTTGGTGGGCCACTTCGCATCGGGTTGTCCGGGTTTTACCGGCGCGCCCAAGGAGTGCAAACACTTCACATAGTCACCGTCTTCGCCCAACACGTCCATCACTTTCTTGCCCACGCGGGTCATGATGTGCATGTTTACCACCACATACTCCGAGTCGGTTACTTCAACGCCAATTTGCGCAATGTCTGAGCCCACCGGCCCCATGCTAAACGGGATCACATAAAGTGTGCGGCCCTGCATTGCGCCTTCATACAACGCCTTTAATGTGCGCTTCATCTCTTTCGGGTCCATCCAGTTATTGGTGGGTCCTGCATCTTCTTTGCGTTTGCTGCAGATATAGGTGCGGTCTTCCACGCGGGCCACATCGCTGGGATCAGAAAAACAAGCGAAGCTGTTGGGGCGCTTTTTCAGCGGAATAAACGTGCCTTTGTCAACCAGCTTTTGGCACAATTCGTCATACTCTTCTTTAGATCCATCGCACCAGCGCACAGCTTCTGGTTTGCAGAGGGCCACAATCTCCTTCACCCACGACTTCAGCTCACGGTGCTGTATCGGGTAAGTCGATTTTTCAACAAATGAATCGGTCATATCGGGTAGAGTTTGGTTCGTTATCTACACTGCTAAAGTACTATGCCCAAGACGGAAATGAAAACTCAGTCAACCGTTTGAAATTATGATTTTTATCAGAAATCCACCCGGTAAACGAGAACGGGAATAATGCCTAATTGGTAGCGTGTTTCAACGCGTTGTAAAAATGAATCAAAATACTGAAATGCCACATTCTTGTGGTTGGCCACATTTTGAATATCCAGCGAAAGGGTGCGTGTATAATTGGGTTTATTCTTTCGCCAGCTGATGCGCACATCGGGCCGCCAGTAATCGGGTTGCCGCACAACGTAGCCACGGCGGGTATCAAAAATGGTAGTGCCATAGAGTTGAGAGGTAAGTACGTCTATCGGCTGTTGGCGTAATCCACCAAAGTAAAGAAAGCGAACGTGTACTCCAAAGGTGCGCGCAGCACGGCCCCACTCCTTGCCTGCCAACATCGTAAACGCATAACCTCCGTTGAAGCGGGCAGTATACGTTACTTGGCGGATATCGGTAAAGGTAGCGTGATAGCGCGTACCGTTTATTCCGTAGTAAAACGAGTTGGCGAACTTGCGATCAATAGCTCCGGAAAAACCCGCATGAGTACCGCGACCCTCGCTTACCAGTCCGGTGGGCGCAAATTCATCGAATTGATTGACGGCGGAGAACAGCGAACCGTCAGTTGATATGGGTACGTTACGCAACTGATGATAAAAACCTTGTGCGGTAAATTGATGTTTGGCAAACGTAGCGCGCCACTCTGCCAGCCACTGTGCCGACCGGGTAAGCGCAAGGTTACGATTGCCGGGCTGTAGATACGTTGGAACACTTTGTGTCTGGCCTACCTGGCTGTACGACAATTGAAAAGAGTTGGCGCGGCCCATACGGGTAAGCGCTAGCCGCGGCTCCAACGCATGGGTGTTGTTATACGTAAAATAGGGTGTACGAAACCCGGCTTGCAGTTCCCATTTTTTTGTGAGACGATGCGTGTAGTGTATAAAAGGTTGAATCAGCGCGCCGGTTACGGTGCCCTGAAAATTGGGGAAGCCAAGTGCGAAATACTGTGGCACCACCGTCTGTACGTTAAGATTACCGGATTGCTGATTGAGCTGCACTCCGGCCTCCACCTGCTGGCGCTTCCAACTCCTTCGGGTAAGCAAACATTGTGTAAGCAACCACTGCTGCTGCTCGAAAACCTCTGCATTGATATGCGGCTGCGGAATATCCACGCTCTGCGAAAAGCGATTTTGCGACTGAGCCGAAAAAGCAGTGCCCCACTCCCAGCGCCAAACGCGGCCCCAGGTGTGCTTCGCTCCTACTGCCCATACCGCGCCGTCAAAATCAATAGTGTAGCGATCTTTTTCGGTTTGCCATTCCGGTTCGGGTTTACGCGTAAAACGGTTTGAGCTGATGCCGCCCCAGCCGAAAAAAGAGGTCTCCCCATGCGGGTGGCGAACATGGCCATGAAAACTGAAATCCTGAAAATTGATACGCTCGTCTCCAAAATTCAAACCAAGCCCTGACAACAAACCAACCGTGGAGTACCTATAGTTCGCCAAAAAAGATGAACTCTTCTTTTTCGTTAACGGCCCCTCCGCCGCTACATCTAAGCCAATCACACTCGCCTGGGCAGTGAACTCGTATTGATTTTTGTTGCCTTCGCGTAGGTGCATGTCCACCACGGCCGATAGTGCATTTCCGTACCGGGCCGGATACCAGCCAGAAGCAAACTCGGTGTTATCCAGCACTTGCGCGCTGAGTACACTAATGCTGCCACCAAACGAAACGGGCCGATCGCTTAATGTGCCCGCGTTGGCCAAGTGATTGGGGTTAAGCACATCCAAACCCTGCACCCGCCAAAGCATCGCGTTGGGCGAGTAACCTTTTACTGACAAAACGTTGCCTTGATCGTTTACCGCCACTGCACCCGGGGTAGCTACCGCCAGCCGCAGAGGATCAAAAAAATTCGCAGGCACACGTAACGACTTTTCAATTGAGAGATTGGTTGTGCCCGCTTGTACATGAACAGAGGTTGGCGCAGTAATTTCCACTTCATCCAACTCGAAAGGCTGCTCGGTAAGCACCAGATCTACCACCGACTCTTTGCCGCCAATCACCAGCCATTCAACCTCCCGCGGTTGATGCCCAACAAATGATGCCCGAAACAGATAACGCCCCGGTTCGAGCTGTAGCGAGAAGCGGCCCGTAGAATCCGTAACCGCCGTTGCGGCCACTGCTTGATCTACCAAAACAACAACAGTAGCACCTGGCAGCGTACGGCTTTGTTCCGAACTAACCCTGCCGCGAACGCTTTGAATGATTTGCCCAAAGGCCACTACGTCCGCCCATGCAACAAGCGCGGCAACCACTGCCCACTTCCACACGCTATAGAATCTTTTTCAGGTTTTGAATACAGTTTTGCGTGCTCGTGATCGAGTTTACGGAGTAGCTTTCCTGCTCTACGTAAAAGTGCTTTAAGCCGGCGAGATCCGCCTTTGCAAAAAGTACAGAAAAGTCGATGGAGCCGGTACCCACATCTGCATTTCGGGTGGCATCGTTCTTATCCATGTCTTTTACATGCCACAACTCGAAGCGTCCGGGATGCTGTGCGAAGTATTCCAGCGGCTTTTGGCCCGCTTTCACTACCCAGTAAATGTCCATCTCCATGGCTACAAGATTTTTGTCAAGCCCGGCCAGCATCATATCGTAAGGACGTTGTCCATTCAATAAATCAAACTCAAATGCATGGTTGTGGTAGCCCAGCCGAACACCATACTTCTTCGCTACTTCCCCCGCTTTGTTGAGGTCATCAATTACACGCTTGTAACCGTCTTGGCTGCGTTCTGCATCGGGTAGCCATGGCACCACCATGTACTGCTGCCCGGCTTCCTTTGCATCTGTAACGGCCTTCTCCCAATTGCCGCGCACCAGATCAATGCCATAGTGGCCGCTGGTAATTTTCATACCAAGACTTCGCACGTAGTCAATAAACTCTTTGTTTGTCATGCCAAAGAGTTTTCCATCGCGGTAGCCAAACGTTTCCACGTGCGTATAGCCCATATCCGCCACCTGCTTTAATACCGCTTTTGGGTCTTTGAAGATCACATCCCGTAAGGTGTAAAGCTGAAGACCTATGGCCTTTTGATTTTGGGCCAACGCCTGGCTACCCAACCAGACGCCCGCCAGAGCCAAAGATGATTTTTGTATGAAAACTCTGCGTTGCATAGGTTATTTTTTAAGGTTGAATCCGGCAAAATAAAACAAGTTACTATCGCCAACATCGGGGTTTTTAAACACCAGCACCAGATCGTGAATGCCACTCACACCCGGGGCAGCCGTGGCTACTTTCATGTTTACGCCTGCCATTACTTTTATCTCGGGCGAGTTTTTGAAATCCACTGTGGCCAGTTTCGTGCCTTTCGCATCGTCAAGAAAAACATCGATGGTGCCGCCCTTGGTCATCAGCGCCACTTCCGCAATAACAAACTCAATCGTGTTGACGCCTGTAAAGTCCAGCGCTTTAAATACGGCTGAGCTGTTATGCGTTATGCCTTCCAGAATTTGTTGGCCATTAGGCGTGTTGAACTTTCGCGGTCCGTTCAATGCACTGGCTTCGCCACCCGCTACATAGGGTGCACGGAGCACCAATGCTTTTTCCCCAGCCAGCGAAGGAATAGCACCATTTCCTCTGTCGTCATACGAGGCGGTCAACACATAGGCTCCTTTCGGAGATTCGTTAGGTGGCGGTGGTGGCGGATTGAATGATACCTTGCCCGTTACACCCAATGACTTTGTGCCCTCCTCTTTCGCCAACGAAATGATGTACTCTACCATTTGAACTGCCTGCTCTTTGGTGATTTGCGGATGCGCCGCCATGGCCACTTCGCCCCAAACTCCTGAACCGCCATTGATGATTTTGTTTGCCAGCAGTTCCAGCGCGCCCGGATCTTTTTTGTATTTGCGGGCAACGTCGCGATAGCTGGGGCCTGCGGATTTATCATCCACCATGTGGCAGGATTTACAGTCGCTCTCGGCAATGAGAATTTTGCCGGGTAACTCCGGGCGTTGATGCCCTTGAGCAATTTTGGTCATATCATAGCCTTGCGGAAGGTAATCAAATGTAACCATTACGCGCTCGGCCTTAATTTTCCCATCGGTCAGGCTGCCATCTTCTTTGTCGGACACGGACACGGTGTACGTGCCGCTCGTGCCATCAAGATAGAATTGGGAGTTTCCTGACCACGCAATACTAACTTCCGGCGGTTGGTTACCCGCGATGATCGTAAGCTCGGCAGCGGATTGATATCCTTTGGAGTCGGTTACGGTTACTTTCGGCTTGTAAATGCCCGGTTTATCAAACACCTGCGTAAAGTTACCGTCGGCCGAAGTGGTGATGGTGCCGTTTACATCCAACTCAAACGTGATCGGATCGCCATCCGGATCAGTTGATTTTGCTGCCGACAGCTTTACAGTTAACGGTACCGCACCTTTTGTTACATCCGCGCTGAGCTGCGCATCGGGCCCACGGTTGTCTTTATTGTAATCAATGCGCGACAACCGCGCATCCATGTTTTGCTTAAACCACGCGGTGCCATACTCTAAGGTGTAGAGTTTGCCATCCGGCCCAAACTCCATATCGATAATGTTGTTGAAGGTCATCCCCGAAAGGAAAGGTTCGATGTCGGTAATATTGCCTTCGGCATCCATGCTTACCAGGCGCACCCAGTTTCGCATCCAATCGTAGATGATCAGCTTTCCGTCAAGATACGCCGGGAATGCGGCCGCCTGGTCTTTAAACTTATCGGAATAATACACCGGGCCAGCCATGGCGTTACGGCCGCCTTCTTTCATCAACGGAAAATCAGGAGAAGCCGCATAGGGATACCAGATGAACGCTGGGTTAGCCACGGGTAACTCTGTCTTGCCGGTGTTGTTTGGCGAGGTGTTCAATGGCTTCGTTGGATCGTGCTTCGCGCCCACCGTTTTCTTTTCAAAATCATATTTCCCGTACGCATAATTATTGCCCACAAATAATGGCCAGCCAAAGTAGCCGGGCTTTTTTGCCTGGTTTACTTCATCGTACCCGCGGGGGCCGCGATCCGGATGATCCGCACCCGAATCGGGACCTACCTCACCCCAATACAAGAAACCGGTTTTTTGATCAATCGAGATGCGGTACGGATTGCGCGTACCCATCACGTACACTTCAGGTCTCGTTTTTTCCTCGCCTTTGGCAAAGAGATTTCCTTCCGGGATGGTGTAGCCGCCTTCTGCTGTAGGACGAATGCGTAAAATCTTTCCGCGCAAGTCGTTGGTATTCGCAGATGACTTTTGCGCATCAAACGGGGCCCGGCCGGGCCGCTCATCTGCCGGACTAAAACCATCGGATTCAAAAGGACTGGTATTATCGCCTGTTGAAATAAATAGACTTCCATCCGGACCAAAGGCAAGCGAGCCCCCGGTATGGCAACAGGTTTCGCGCTGGGTGGCTACGTCCAGAAGTTGTTTTTCAGAAGCCATATCAATCGCACCGTTTTTAAATGTGAACCGGGAGACCACGTTGGCCGAGCGCTCCGGGTGCGAGTAAAAAATGTAAAGCCAATTGTTGGTGGCGAAATCCGGGTCTTTTGTAATCCCAATCATGCCATCCTCATGCGTGGTGTACACATTAAACTTATTGATTTGCGAAATTGAATCTGTAGCGGGATCATACAACTTCACTGCGCCTTTGCGCTCAATAAAGATGATTCGGCCATCAGGTAAAATTGTGAATTCGGTAGGCTCGTCTAAGTTGTAACCCAGCACCACTTTTTTAAACCGATTGTCTTCCGGTAAACGGCCTTCGCGGGCCTTGGAAAAATCCGGCTTACGGGTGCCGATGGCATACGTAATGCCCGTTAAGATCTGATCCAGGAATTCTTTTTCCTGAAAGCTTTCATTGGTGTGCCCCATGCCGGTGTAAAACACCCGGCCACCATCGAACTCGTGATACCAAACAATGGGATGATCTGCTCCGTTCTCACCGCCCTGGTAGGTGGATTCATCCAGCTTGTAGAGCACGTTGATCTTATCAGAAATATTTTTGTAGTTGTACCATTCATCAAAGCGCTCCCACGGCTCAGGTGTTTTTTGATCCAGCTTGTCTGTTTTTACTTTGATCAGTTTTGCTTTTTGTTGTTGCGGGTGGCTTTTGAAATACGCGCCCACCATTTTTCCGTACCACCACCAATCGTATTCTGTATCCGCGGCAGCGTGAATGCCCACATAACCACCGCCGGCCTGAATAAAGCGTTTAAACGCGTTTTGCTGTTGAAAGTCCAGTACATCGCCCGTGGTGCTTAGAAAAACTACGGCACGATAATTTTTAAGACTATCTTCATGAAAGTAAGCGCTGTTCTCGGTGGTGTCTACGTCAAAGTCATGCTCAGTGCCTAACTTTTGAATTGCTTCCTTTCCAACGTTGATCGACTCATGGCGGAAGCCTTTCGTTTTTGAGAATACCAGGATGCGGGGCTTGTCGTTAAAGCAAGATTGCAACACCAGGGCAAGCGCTACTATCGGCAAAAATTTCTTCACGTTTTTACTCTTTAATTGAACGAATTTGACATGCAAAAATAGCAATGCCTTTGGGCGGTGTTTACACACCTATCCACAAAGGCACTGTAGTGATTTTTCAAAAAAAAAATTAATGTTCTGTTTCCCCATCCAGCGACAAAACGTAGCGCGCCATTTTCTCGGCATCGGCCTGCGATAGGTCTGCGTGGGCCGTCATGGGTACCTCACCCCAAACGCCGGAGCCGCCGGTAATGATTTTGCCGGCCAGATACTCCACATTCGCTTTGGTAAACTCATATTTTTTCGCAACGTCTGTGTGCGAGGGTCCGATAATCTTATTAGCTACGTGATGGCACGTTTTGCAATCGCTGGCTTTCACCAGTGATTCGCCTTGCGCAATAATGTCGGACGCGCTGACCTCCATGGCCGTAGTGGCCGACTCCGGAGTGCCATAGTCTTCTTTTACGGTTTCTTTGGGTGGTGAACATGCTGCCAGAGCGGCAACGGCACCTGCAATCATCAATCTATTCATCTCGGTTTTCAAATTTTTGATAGTTGTGTTTTTCTAGCTCAGTCCTAAAACAGCGCGGTTGAGTTTGGGATCTTTACCTGCCGAAGCAAAATCGTCAAACGCTTTTTCTGTTACGCGGATGATGTGATTTTTAATAAACGGCGCACCTTCTGCGGCACCCTGTTCCGGGTGTTTAATGCAACACTCCCACTCCAGCACGGCCCAGCCCGCGTAGTTATATTGCGCTAGTTTCGAAAAGATGCTTTTAAAATCCACCTGACCATCGCCTAACGACCGGAACCGTCCGGGGCGATCAATCCAATCCTGGTAGCCGCCATACACGCCACTCTTGCCTGTGGCATTGAACTCGGCATCCTTTACGTGGAACATTTTGATAAACGTGTGGTAAAAGTCGATGTATTGCAGGTAATTGAGTTGCTGCAATACGAAATGACTTGGATCGTATAAGATGTTACAGCGGGTATGTTTTCCGGTTGCTTCCCAGAAGCGTTCGAAGGTAATGCCATCGTGCAAGTCTTCGCCCGGGTGAATTTCGTAGCACACATCTACGCCATGCTTATCGAACGTGTCCAAAATAGGCAGCCACCGTTTGGCAAGTTCTTTGAAACCGTCTTCCACCAGCCCGGCCGGGCGTTGCGGCCATGGATAGACGGTAGGCCACAACAGCGCGCCGCTGAATGTGGCATGCGCTTTCAAACCCAGGTTTGCACTTGCTTTCGCTGCATACTTTAGCTGGTTCACCGCCCACTCCGTCCGCTCTTTCGGTAGCCCGTGAACTTCTTTTGGAGCAAACGCATCGAACAACTTATCGTAGGCCGGATGAACGGCCACGAGCTGGCCCTGCAGGTGGGTAGAGAGTTCAGTAATTTTCAGCCCGCAACTTTCCACGGTTTCGCGCACCTCGGCTGCGTACTCTTTATCTTCTGCGGCGCGCTGAAGATCAATGCATCGTTTATCCCATGAGGGAATTTGCACACCCACATAGCCAAGGCTGGCCGCCCATTTACAAATGGATTTCAGATTATTGAAAGGCGGCTCATCGCCCATGAACTGTGCCAGGAAGATGGCAGGACCTTGAATATTTTTCATTCTCGTTTTTTTGAAATCGTTAAGGATTAATACGCAGTAGCCATCTTTATCCTTACCCCTTCAACTTCGTCCATTTTGCTGTGCCTCGGGCGGATTTCACCACGGTTTCAACAAAGGTCATCCCACGAATGCCTTCGTCCACGCTCGGAAAATCGTACTTATCGGTATCTATTTTCTTGCCGGGTTTGTAATCGAGCACGGCATTCGTAAACGCGCGGTAGATATTGGCAAAAGCTTCCAGGTATCCTTCCGGGTGACCGGCCGGAGTACGCGTAAACTTCTTCGAGGCGTCCGACAGGTAAGGCCAGCCGGTACGAACAATTTCCTTCGGGCGGTCCAGCCATTTCATCACCAGCGTATTGGGTTCTTCTTGTTTCCACTCCAGGCCACCTTTTTCGCCATACACGCGAATGTTCAGGTTGTTTTCTTCGCCCGCAGCCACTTGGGTAGCCAACAGCACACCGGTTGCACCATTTTCAAACTTGATCAGCATCGAACTGTCGTCATCCAACTTACGCCCTTTCACGGTGATGTTGAGCATGGCGCATACTTCGGTGATTTTCAACCCCGTGATGTACTCTGCCAGGTTAGCGGCATGGGTACCAATGTCGCCAATCGCGCCCCCGGCACCAGAACGCTTCGGATCAGTACGCCATGAGGCCTGCGCATTGCCCGTGCCCTCCAAAAACGTGGATAGCCAACCTTGCGGATATTCAACATAGACTTTCCGTACTTCACCAATTTCGCCTGCGGCCACCAAATGCTTCGCTTCCTTCACCATGGGGTAACCCGTGTACGTATGTGTTAACGCCAGAATGAGCCCCTTCTTGTCCACCACTTTCTTCAGCGCTTTGGCTTCGGCTACGGTAAAAGTCATCGGCTTCTCTACCACTACGTGAAAGCCATTGGACAACGCTTTTTTGGCGGGGTCGAAGTGAACGTGGTTGGGCGTCACAATCGACACAAAATCAATGCGCTGATCTCCCGGCAGGTTCTTTTCCTTTTCGAACATCTCATCGTAAGTGGCGTACACGCGATGGGGGTTGAGGAATAATGCTTCCCCGGTTTCTTTAGATTCTTCGGGCAGGTAACTAAATGCTCCGGCAACCAGCTCGATGTTGCCGTCCATCAAGGCGGCTTTGCGGTGAATCGGACCGATGAACGAGTTGATGCTCCCTCCGATCATGCCCATGCGTAATTTGCGCTTCATACGTTATGCTATTGTTTGGGTGAAAGTAATCATTTTTAGAAATCGTGTTTGCTAAAACTCCACGGGTGGGTTTAAACAAATCTGGCTAGTAAATTTTCAATCCATTCCTGCCGGCCGCTCCGCTGTGCGGGTTCGCCCAACTGCTGGGCCAGATCGGATAAGTGGGTTAACGTTAACTTACCGGCTTCAAAATCGCGACCGGCGCCTTCATCAAAACTGGCATAACGCTCACGCATAAACGTGGTGTAGGTGCCTTCTTCCAGAATGGCATGGGCAGCGAGTAGCGCTCGGGCAAAGGCATCCATCCCACCGATGTGCGCATAGAAAATATCCGCAGGGTCGGTGGAATTTCTGCGCGTCTTGGCATCAAAGTTTACGCCCCCATTAGCAAATCCGCCCGCTTGCAAAATCACGAGCATCGCCTCGGTAAGTTCGTACACATTATTCGGAAACTGGTCGGTATCCCAGCCATTTTGGTAATCCCCGCGGTTGGCATCAATACTTCCGAGCACGCCCGCATCGGCTGCAACCTGTAATTCGTGTTGAAAGGTGTGGTGCGCCAGCGTGGCATGGTTCACCTCGATGTTCAACTTAAAATCCCGCATGAGATCATATTGCCGCAGAAACGCAATTACGGTAGCGGCATCAAAATCATATTGATGTTTGGTGGGCTCCATGGGTTTGGGTTCTATCAAAAACGTACCATGAAAACCATTCTTGCGCCCATAATCTCGGGCCATCGTGAGGAACCGGGCCAGATGTTCCTGCTCCCGTTTCATGTTGGTATTCAGTAAGCTGAGGTAACCCTCGCGGCCGCCCCAGAAAACATAGTTCGCGCCGCCCAACGCAACTGTGGCGTCTATCGCATTTTTCACCTGGGCCGCCGCGTAGCATACTACCTGGAAATCCGGGTTAGTGGCCGCCCCATTCATATAGCGCGGGTGCGAAAACAAGTTGGCGGTGCCCCACAAAAGTTTCACTCCGGATGTCTGCTGTTTCTGCTTGGCGTAGGCTACAATCTTTTCAAGCCGTGCTTCGGATTCTTTACTTGTGGCCGCTTCCTCTACCAAGTCGTAATCATGAAAGCAGTAAAACGGGATACCCATTTTTGTAATGAACTCAAAAGCAGCATCCATCTTGTCGTAGGCCCGCTGCAGCGGATCGTTTGCCTGCAGCCAGGGGAAATTCTTGGTAGGTGCTCCAAACGGGTCCGCCCCGGTGCCACAGAACGTGTGCCAGTAGGCTACGGCAAACCTGAAATGCTCGGCCATGGTCTTGCTGCCTACTTTTTGTGAAGGATTGTAAAACCGGAAGGCCAGCGGGTTTTTGGAGTCCTTGCCCTCGTAGGTAATCGCTCCAATGGATTTGAAATAGCTTGTGGTTCCTGTGGTGATGTTCATTGGGCCAAGTTTAGCAGCGCAGGTTAAAAAAGCAACAAAACCACGTTGAATTGTTACGCGAAAGCATGAACAAGCGCGGGCCTTTTAAAATCAGAAGAATCAGTACCTTCGCCTGTCTACTGAAAATGAGTTCTGCAGCAATTGCCACCACAGCCGCCCGCTTTCGGGCGCAGCGCATTGTGCCCGTTTTCTATCATGCCGATCGGGCCGTTGCACTACACGTGTTGGAAATTTGCTATCAGGCCGGACTTACGGCTTTTGAGTACACCAACCGCGGGCCGGAGGCGTTGGAAAACTTCAAGTTTCTAAAGGCGGCCACGGGCCACCTACCCCACCTTTGCCTCGGGGTGGGCACAATCTTTGGCCTGGACGAGGCCGAACGGTTTCTTGCCGCCGGTGCTGATTTCGTGGTGTCGCCTGCATTAGTTCCGGAGTTGGCGGAGCTTCAATCTAAACACAACTGCTTGTGGATTCCGGGCTGTGCTACGGTAACGGAAATTGTTCATGCCCGGGCGTTGGGAGCAACCGTGATTAAGGTCTACCCGGCGGATGTGCTCGGTCCCGGGTTTGTCCGCTCAGTAAAGGCTGTGTTACCCGATGTGTTTTTGATGCCAACAGGCGGTATTCCTGCTGATGCGCAGGCATTGGAGGCATGGTTTGCCGCCGGGGCCGGTTGTGTAGGACTTGGATCGCAACTGTTTCAAAAAGAATTACTTCAACCCAGCCACCACCACCAACTTAAACAAAAGTTGCACGCGCTGGTGCAGGGAAGCACTATCCTATCTTAAGCGAATGCACGTATTACAAGTTCATCCTCACGATAATGTGTTGGTTGCCTTACGGGATTTTAATGCCGGACAATCAGTGCATTGGCTGGAACAAGCCGTAACTACTACGCATGCCATCCCTGCCAAACACAAGATCGCCCTTCAATCATTTGCCGCAGGCGATGCGGTGATCATGTACGGAGTGTTGGTGGGGCGCGCAGTGGTGCCGATCGAAAAAGGCGAGGCGATTACCACACGCAACGTAAAACATGCGGCTGCACAACCTGTACTACGACCCAGTTCGTTCAAATGGACACCGCCCGATGTTTCGGCTTTTCGGCACGCAACCTTTCGTGGCTATCACAGAGCGAACGGCACCGTTGGTACGGCCAACTACTGGTTGGTGGTGCCGCTGGTTTTCTGTGAGAATAGAAATATTGAGGTGCTGCGAGAGGCGCTTATCGAAAAACTGGGCTATGGTCCACCGCGGCCGCAGCAGTGGAGTGTAGATGGTTTGATTCGCAGCTACCGATCGGGTGCCACGGCCGAGCAATTGTTGCAGATGGATGTGGTAACCCATGACGACAATCGCCAAGCCGAGCGCCTCTTTGCAAACGTAGATGGCATTAAATTTTTAACGCACGCGGGCGGCTGTGGCGGCACACGGCAGGATAGCGATGCGCTATGCGCGTTGTTGGCCGGGTATATCAACCACCCGAATGTGGCGGGCGCCACGGTGCTTAGCCTGGGCTGCCAACATGCGCAGGTAAAAATCCTGGAAGAAGCGATCACAAAAATAAATCCCAATTTCAACAAGCCACTTTTCGTGCTCGGTCAACAAGACAGCAAATCGGAGCCCGAGTTTATTGCGCAAGGATTGCGGCAGACGTTTGTTGGCCTTACTGAGGCAAACAAAATCTCAAGAGCCCCAGCTCCGCTAAGTAAGCTCGTTGTCGGACTAGAGTGCGGCGGCAGCGATGGCTTCTCGGGCATTAGTGCCAACCCTACGCTAGGCTACTTTTCTGATCTGCTCGTTGCGCTTGGCGGAACGCCGGTGTTATCGGAGTTTCCCGAGTTAAATGGTGTGGAGCAAGACTTGGTTGATCGATCGGTTTCCGCGCCGGTTGCGCAAAAGTTTCTCGATCTGATGAACGCCTACGCTGAACGGGCAAGGCAGGCCGGATCAGGTTTTGATATGAACCCTTCGCCCGGAAACATCAAAGACGGTTTAATTACCGATGCGATGAAATCTGCTGGCGCTGCAAAGAAGGGTGGTACTTCGCCCATTGTATCCGTTCTTGATTACACGGAACAAGTGCAACAGTCCGGTCTCCATCTGCTCTGTACACCTGGCAACGATGTGGAATCTACCACCGCCTTGGCGGGATCGGGCTGCAATCTTATTTTATTCACCACAGGCTTGGGCACGCCCACCGGTAATCCAATTTCCCCAACCATCAAAGTCTCCAGCAACACAAGCCTATATCAGAAAATGCGGGATGTGATTGATTTCGATACGGGTGATATTATTGCCGGAAAAAGTACAATCGAAGACAAAGGCAGAGAACTGCTTGCGTACGCCATTCAAGTTGCCAGTGGCGAGGCTACTCCACACGCGGTGCGCTTGCAGCAAGACGATTTTATTCCCTGGAAACGGGGAGTATCGTTATGAACTGCCGCGTTCTCCGGAGTTACATTTTACTTCCGCAGTGCGATGGTAACCGGTGAACCCGGAGCGAGTTTCGGATCTGAACTCACACAAGCGACCGATAACCGCTTCACATCCACCAAAATCTCATAGCCATGGCCTGCGAACTTCTGTGACAAAACGGTTCCCACCACACCTTTTTTCATCTTTCCTCTGCGCACCGCCAGTTCCTCCGGCCGGATGATCACCTTCCCGGAGCCACGGCCACCCAGCGCCTTGTACATTTTCGCGTCTACCACCGAGTAGCGCCCGAATAACCCGGCTACATATTCACTCCGCGGCTGAAAATAGACTTCGTGTGGCGTGTCCTGCTGCACGATTTTTCCGGCTTTGAGAATAATGATGCGATCGGCCCAGGGCAGCGTGTCCTCCGGATCGTGCGACACCAGCAGCGTGGTGATGCCCAGTTGCAGCGAGATGGATTGAATGACTTCCTTCAAAACACCCTTCACAATCATATCCAGATTGGTGTAGGGTTCGTCCAGCAACAGCAGTGCGGGTTTGCCAATCAGCAAACGACAAAGCGCAATGCGCTGACGCTCGCCTCCTGAGAGTTCATCCGTTTTTCGCGACAGCAAATGTTGAATTCGACAGAGTCGAAAAATTTTCTCAGCCTCGCGGGGCGTGAGTTTGCTGGCATATTCAAGTACCTGTTCTACGCGCAGGAACTTCGGCAACTCAAAGTATTGTGGCAGGTAAGCAATGCCGGGATGGCCCGGCACCAGTGTCTCGCGCGGGCCCTTTACTGGCTCACCCTGAAACACCACCTCTCCGCTGTCGGGTTGCAACAATCCGGCAATGATTCTTAATAGCGTGCTTTTTCCAGATCCGGTTTCTCCGGCAATCACAATGTGCTGACCCTGCCCCTGCGTAAATTGAATATTGCGCAAGGAAAAGCCGCGCTGATCGGTTAATCCGACTCGGGTTACCAGCAGTAACGGAGCCGTCATTGGATCGCCTGGTAGCGTTGTTTCATCTCCTCTGTCCGCTTGGCCAACCGCTCAACCGCATCCAATACAGCCTGCGTAGGACGGGCATCCGCACCTTGGATCAACGCGATGACATGCAGCAACTTATCCTGAAGACCTACGAGCGTTTCCTTTTCCAATGGCGTTTCAGTTGCAGCGCCATACAATACGTCCGGATTTTCCGGCTGACCCTCTCCCCGCAGCGCGAGCCACTTCTCTTTCTGGCCCTTCTTCCATTTTACTTTGGCATCGGCCAGCCGCGCATCGATTGTCTCGCGCAAGGATTGCACCTCATGGTACAACTGGTAACACTGCAGCGATTTGCTGCTCTGTAAGCCAATGTCATCCGCGGAAGCGGTAACCCGCGGATCCATCACAACTGAAATTTTCTGCTTGGAGGACTGACCATCAACAACCAGTGTAACCTCATACTCACCGGGCGGTACAAAAATTCCTTTCGGAGATGTGGCCGTATTCCGGTAGTTGGCAGCAATCGATAACTCCCGCTTCGCCCCTCGGGGTGGTGCGTACGACAAATCCCAGATAAACCGGTGATGCCCTGGTTTTATAGAAAGTGATTCAGGCTGGCGAAACCAGTAGGTTGGGTAGGCCAGCGCTGCCGTATCTGGTTGTTCGCTGGCGTCAGCGGAACTGAATGAGCGCACCAACTCACCCTGCGCATTTCGGATTTCAAGTTGAACCCGCGTGGCAGCCTTGGGCAAGTAATAGTCCAAAGCGGCACCGTCTGGTGGATTTTGGCCTGCCGGTTCTTCGGGTGGCAGTGGTGTATCGCTAAACATGTTGAAACGCACCCGAACAGATTTTTCAGGAGCAAACAGTTTGGCTTCGCGGTTATTCAGTTGTGCGAGTTGGCGCAGCGGAGAGAAGTTATCCAAGATCCAGATGGAGCGGCCGTGCGTAGCCACTACCAGATCACGTTCGTGGATGACCAGATCGCGAATGGAAGTTGCGGGCATGTTCAAACGCAGCGGGTTCCAGGTAGCCCCGGCATCGGCAGAGAAGTAAACGGCTTTCTCAGTACCTGCAAAAAGTAAACCGGGCTGCACCGGGTCTTCGCGCACTACATTCACCGGTTCGTTCGGTAAACCCGCCACGATGCGCGTCCAGTTGCGGCCTGCGTCTGTTGTTTTGTAGATGTGCGGGCGCAAATCATCTTTCCGCAGCGCGTTCACCGAAATGTAAGCGGTGTTGATGTCATGCTGCCCGGCATCGATCTGTGAAATTTTGTCCCACGAAGTGAATCCTTCAGGTGTTACCTCGCGCCAGTTTTTGCCGCCATCGGTCGTAACGTGCACCCTTCCATCATCGGTGCCGGCCCAGATCACATCTTTGCTGAACTTCGATCCGGCCACAGAATAAATCACACCACGCTGCGGGATCGTAGGCTCTTTTCGGAAGTCGCCCACGCTGGCAGGCACCTCAGGATTGGGTCGCGATAAATCCGGGCTGATGATTTCCCAACTGTTGCCACCCGTATGCGACTTCCACAATACGTTGGTAGCAAACAGCAGCATAGTGTTGTCGGCCGGATGAAACAATACTGGTAGTGTGCGCAGCAAACGATACTTGCCGGAACGCAAGGCCTCGGGCGCTACATTTTGCGACTGCCCGGTGCACTTATCGAAACGCGTGAGACGCCCTCCGTAAATGATGTTCGCGTCTTTGGGGTCAGCCACAACGTAAGCGTACTCATCCGCACCTACGCCCATCCAATCCCGAAAGGAAATCTGCCCGCCCGGACCGCGACTCGCCACGCCAATGGCGCCACTCTCTTGCTGGCCACCATACACCCAGTAGGGAAACTGGTTGTCGGTGGAAACGTGATACAACTGAGCCGTGGGTTGGTTGTACCACGTTCCCCATGATTTGCCTCCGTTAACAGTGACTACGGCACCCTGATCGGCCGCAAAAATCATAATGTCCGGGTTTACGGGATTGATCCAGATGCGGTGGTAGTCGTCACCGCCCGGGGCACCTTTGAAGCTGAACCACGTTTTGCCGCCATCGAGTGATTTGTAGGACGCCACGTTAGCTGAAAAAACAACGTCAGGATTTTTTGGATGCACTTTCAACTCGGCAAAGTCGCTGCCGCGCCCAAACACACGGCCATCGGTTGACACGCGCTGCCACGACTCACCGCCATCCTCGCTGCGGTAAATGCCGCTGAGTTGGCGAGCATCCACCGTGGCATAGAGCCGCTGCGAGTTGCCGGGTGCAATGGCGATGCCGATGCGGCCGAGGCCCTGTTCGCCAGTAGGTAAACCAGTCGTTAGTTTTCTCCACGTGCTGCCGCCATCGGTGGACTTGTACAAGCCGCTGTTGGGGCCACTGAACGATCCGTTCTCCCACGGGCCTTCCCGGTGTTCCCACAAATCAGCATAAACGGTATTGGCATTGTTCGGATCGAATTCAACCTGAATGGCTCCGGTATTGGCATTGATGTAAAGCACTTTTGTCCACGTCTTCCCGCCATCGGTGGTGCGAAACACACCGCGCTCCTCATTTGCTCCGTACGGGTGACCCAGGCCGGCAACGAAAACGATATCCGGATTGGTGGGATGCACCACTAACCGGCCCACCTGCTGTACGTCTTTGAGGCCCACATGCTGCCAGCTCTTGCCTGCATCGGTGGATTTAAAAATTCCCTCGCCAATAGCCAGGTCGGGGCGGTGAAGCCCCTCGCCCGTTCCGACATACACGATGTTGGGATTGGAGGGTGACACTGCGATGTCGCCAATGGAGCCGGTGGATTCGCGATCAAAAATCGGCCGCCAGGTGCGGCCGTAGTCGTCTGTCTTCCAAACGCCACCGTTGTTCACCCCCATGTAAAAAACATTCGGCTGCGATGGCACACCCACGGCACCTACGGTGCGGCCCGCCCGGAACGGGCCGATCACGCGCCAATGCAAGTCCTGATATGCAGATGGTTCAATAGGCTGTGCATCCGCGAAAGCGAACAGCAGTGTAAAAAGGAACGTGAAGTAATTCTTGCTCATACGGCAACGAAGTAAGCAAATCCGCACGAAAAATGTATTTATTCGCTCGCATCGCGCAATTAAATAGTTACCTTTCCAACAAATTAACCCCGCATGACGCTAGACCACAATCCCTATATGCCGATATGGAACAAGTATCGTCCCGCCATTTTAAAGTTGATGGTCGAATCGGCTAACGAACCGCAGCAATACAAGTTATCGGCTCATGAGTTTCGTGCGATGACGGCTAAACCCAAAACGACGTACACATTCGCGCTGGAAGCATCGAATGGTAAGGCATTGAATCGAATTTCGGATATTCCGGTGGCTGTGGATTTGCTCCTGATGCTTCAGCAATCCAATAAGGCCATGGAGTTGATGAAAGAGTCTACCTATGCACTCAGCATGGATCGCAACTTTGTGTTGCACGTTTCACGCAAGTAAGGCTACCCCAAATACGATTTTAGCAGCTTGCTTCGCGAGTTGTGGCGCAATTTGCGGGTGGCAGTTTCTTTGATCTGTCTTACGCGCTCGCGGGTGAGGTCGTATTTGTCGCTGATTTCTTCGAGCGTAAGTGCCTGTTGGCCGTTCAAACCGAAATACAACGAAATCACCATCGCCTCCCGTTCCGACAACGTAGCTAACGCACGTTTCAGCTCCTGCTGCAACGATCCGTCCATCAGCGGCTGATCCGGACTTTCCTCGAGGTGATCTTCCAGTACATCCAGAAGGCTATTGTCTTCCCCTTGCACAAACGGGGCATTAACGGATACCGATCGCCCGGAGACTTGTTGCGTGCTGGTTACTTCGTCTACAGTTACATCCAGTAACGATGCAAGTTCTTCGGCTGTTGGCTCTCGTTGAAATTTTTGTTCCAGTTCGGAGAACGCTTTTGAAATACGATTCAGCGCGCCCACCCGGTTGAGCGGCAACCGCACAATGCGCGATTGCTCTGCCAATGCCTGCATGATGGACTGACGGATCCACCACACGGCATACGAGATGAACTTGAACCCGCGGGTTTCATCAAAACGCGCGGCCGCCTTCATCAAACCAATGTTGCCTTCATTAATTAAATCACCCAACGTAAGGCCGTTATTCTGATACTGTTTTGCCACAGACACCACGAATCTCAGGTTTGCCTTCGCCAGTTTTTCAAGGGCTACCTGATCGCCTGCGCGAATACGCTTGGCCAATTCTACCTCCTGCTCCGCCGTAATTAAATCGACTTTCGCAATTTCGGAAAGATATTTATCGAGCGAGAGGTGCTCGCGGTTGGTGATTTGTTTAGAGATTTTTAGCTGACGCATAAAATCGGATTAACTTAATTGCGCGGGAAGTCCCGCTTTTCGTAGAAACACAAGATGCGATACAAATGCAGCCCACATGCTGCCGTACTCCCGGTACGTAATGTTAAACTCGGCACACGTTTCGCGCACCAGCCGGCTGATGGCCGGGTAATGAATGTGGCTAACCCGCGGAAACAGGTGATGCTCAATCTGAAAATTCAAACCGCCCAGCATCCAAAATAAAAAGCGACTCTGGGTGGCAAAATTCGAAGTGGTTTCTACCTGATGTACAGCCCACTCCGTGTGCATCCGCGTGGGCGAATCCACGGTTACCGGGAAATGTGTTTTCTCCACCACGTGCGCTAATTGAAACACAATGCTGATGAATAATCCACAGGTAAAAGTTACAATCAAGTATCCCACCAGCGCGTATAGCCAGCCGGTAAAATACACGGGTATGGCCAGGTAAATGGTCACGTAAAATATTTTGGTTGCCCAAAAAATGAAATGTTCGCGCACGTCCAGCGGCTTAACTTCGGTGTGCTGCGCGATCTTTTTCGAGAAGTATTTTACAAAATCTTCATAAAACACCCACGCGATGTACGAGATTCCATAGAGGAAGACCCAGTACACGTGCTGAAAACGATGGGCTTTGTGCAGCGGTTGGCTGGGATGGAGCCGCATGAACGGTTCCACGTTAATATCCGAATCGCTTCCGTGAATGTTGGTGTACGTGTGGTGGTTTACGTTGTGCTTGATTTTCCAAAAGTACGTATTGCCCCCCAACACGTTAAGGAAATAGGCAGCCACTTCGTTCACCCAGCGGTAGCGGGAAAAACTTTGGTGGCCACCTTCATGCATTACATTGAAACCCAGCATGGCCAAATGCAAACCCAACAGCACCGCCAGCGGAATGGCAACCCACACCGATGGCTGTAATACGATCAAGATCAGGTAAATCGTTACTGCAGACAGAAACTGAACACTGCCTTTAAAAAAAAGCCGTGCCCCTCCTGCCCGATTCAGTTGATTGCTCTGGAAATAGTGATCTACCTTGCTCTTGAGACGTAGAAAAAATGCTTGCTGACCTGTTTGGAATGTGGGTTTCTGCATGCGCTTAGTCAATCAGTTGAACCCGCACGGCATTCAAACCTTTTTTGCCGCGTTCAACCTCAAATTGCACTTTATCGTTTTGTTTGATGGAATCAATCAAACCGGATTGGTGTACAAACACGTCTTCGCCTGAGTCGGAGGGCTTAATAAACCCGAATCCTTTTTCCTGATTAAAAAATTTCACCGTTCCTTGTTTCATTGTATTAATTGTTTTCGTTAATGGTTTTCTTGTTTTCTGTGGTTATCCTTTTTTCGGGCGGCTCGGTAGTAAGGTTACCGTTTTCGTCTACATAAGCCAGCATATTCTCCAGTGCGCCGCCTTGCGAGTTTTGCTTGCGTTCTTCTTTACGCTGTTCTTTTTCCTGCTTTTTCTTGCGTCTTTTTTCTTCTTTTTGTCTTTTAATGAATTGATTCGATCTCGACATGCGTTAATGTTTGGTTATTCTAAAACGGCAGTCGGGGCTGAAAAAATACACCGGCCACCCGTATTTTCAGCTAAAAAGATTGAGAATAGAAAGAACTCTGAAAAGAGATTTGCCTTACTAGAACAGAATGATTTCTGCTAAAAACGTTCACAAAGGTAACCCGAATTATCCGGATCGTTACTACACTACGCAGATTAAAGTTATGATCTTGCTGTGATCAATCTTTTTTGGCCGAAATCCGCGAAAAGCGCGAAATTCCACCTTCCTTAACCTTTCCCTGAGATGTACCTATCGCGCAGAAAGTTTATCCGGGCAGCGGGATTTAGCCTCGCAGGCCTGGCCCTCCCCAAAGTTGACAGTTGGGCGCAAACGGCCAAAGTCTACCGCGTGGGCGTAATCGGCACCGGCTGGTACGGTAAGAGCGACTTATTCCGCCTCATGCAGATTACCCCGGTGGAAGTGGTTGCCCTTTGCGATGTGGACAGCAATCGTTTAGCAGAAGCAAATGCACAGGTGAAATCGCGGTTACCCGGCGCAAATCCCCGCCTGTACCGCTTCCACGAAGAAATGCTCCACAAACATGCACTTGATCTGGTGTTGATTGCAACGCCCGACCATTGGCACGCGCTACAGGCAATCGATGTGTTGCAGGCCGGTGCGCATGTGTATCTGCAAAAGCCAATTAGCGTAGACGTACTGGAAGGCGAGGCAATCTTGAACACACAGAAACGATTTCCGCAAGTTATTCAAGTGGGCACGCAGCGCAGAAGCACACCTCATTTGCTGGAAGCCAAGCGCGAGATTATCGACAAAGGCCTGCTGGGAAAAATCGCGCAGGTAGACATGTTTTGTTATTACCACATGCGCAACAACAGCGCCCCGCAACCGCAGGCAGTGCCCACCTTTTTGGATTATGAACGATGGTGTGGCCCCGCGCCGCTGCGTGTGTACGATGGCTTGCCACACGGCGGCTGGTGGCGTGCGTTTATGGAGTACGGCAACGGAATCATGGGCGACATGTGTATCCACATGCTGGATGCGGTGCGGTGGATGTTGCAGCTAGGTTGGCCAACAGAAATTTATTCCGAGGGTGGGATACGCGTACAAACAAAAGGAAAGTCAAACATTACCGACACGCAAACCGCGATTTTTAAGTTCGATGAACTCACGTGTACCTGGAATCACCGCACCTGGGGCGAGCCCGCGGACCCTGCCTACCCGTGGGGTTACAAGATCATTGGCGAAAACGGCACACTGGCCTGCAGTCCATTTCAGTATGATTTCACTTCCGTGGATGGAAGAAAGATTCACCGCGATGCGGTATATGAACGTGAACAGTTTCCGGAAGACACACGCGAAGAAGGTATCGAAATACATGCCGCGCCGGCTACCCGCGCGCATTTAAAAAACTGGCTTGAAGCGATTGAGAACAAACAGCCGCCCGCTGCGCCTCTGGCGGAAGCACACTGCAGTACCGCAAGCTGTATTCTGGCTAACCTTGCGATGGAACTGAAGCGTCCACTGCAATACGATCCCTTAAAAAAACTCGTGGTCAACGATGTGGAGGCAACCGATAAACTGGCCCGCGCATATCGGGCACCCTGGAAGCATCCCTACCTGAAATAGCCGACCGATTGCTAGAAAAAATGGAGTTAAAACTAGCAGCCATATTAAAAATATGAAATGCGTCATTTCGAGGGAGGCACGACCGAGAAATCCTTGATCGCAGGGCTGCAAATAGGGATGTCTCACTTTCGTTCGACATCACGAGCTATTTTTTAGCTAGCTTCTAGTTTACTTTCACCAGCAAATTCTCGCCTAACAAGGCAAACTGTTCCTTCCACTGGGGGTCTTCCGGCGCGTTACCGTTTTTCTTGTTCGCGATGGACATCTCAAAATACAGATTCTGACTTTTGTAAAGATGAAGCCGCACATCTACTTTGGGATTGAACTTGAGTAGAATTGGAAACAACCGGTTTAATCGTTGCAACCTTTTCACATTATGATTTTCGTTGCTAATCCGTCTAAGTTCCTTAAAAACCGCCTCGGCCGCCATGCGCGCTACCTTATCAACATCTTCCACCTTCAAGCTCCACTTGGTCATCTCAGCAGCAATGCGCTCAAGCGACTTTACGTTGATCCGTTCCGGCTCGAAGGCGTCCAATAAATCCGCATTCAAGATATACTCAAATGTAGAACGATATGCGGGGGGAATGGGAATGCCGTTGTTGGCGAGCGCATTTACCAGCGGATAATCGCGGTTATACGTTCTTCGTAGCGATGCCTCCAGCGATTCGAGGCTTTTCTGCGCAATAACATCCAGCACCTTGCGCTTCTCTTCTGTGAACAACTGCCAGATCGTGTATTTGTCCGGCCCGAAATACGTTTGCATTACACCAATCACATCACCCAGGCGGCCTTCATCAAACGCACTTGTAATGCGAAACTGCATGCTGGCAAACTTATCGGCTTCCATATCCAGCGAGATATTGCCAATGATGTTGTGCACACCAATGCAAACTACCGCAAAAGCAAACCTTTTTTCCGACCATGTAACTAACGAGCGCACTTTTGTGATTCCCAATACCAAAACCTGCTCGCCCGCCTGTTTCTTAAGGAAGAAATCATTTGTAGCGGTGTAGTTGAACAATGGCAGCGACTCGGGTTCTTCCTCAAAAATGGAAGACACTGCATAGTGCATCCCCACACGGGTAAGGTTGGTTTTCGCGGGCAACACCAATTTTTCGTACACATTGGCCGCATGTTCATAAGTGGCCACGTTGCTAGGCGCTTTCTCCAACAAGCGCTTAAATTCGGGTTCGAGACTCAGCTCCCCAATCTGATTGGCTAATTGAATCACCCGGCAGGCATATTGCATGACTTGCGTGGTTTCAATGCCGGACACCTCATCAAAAAACCAACCGCAACTGGTGTACATCAACATGGCGTGGCGCTGCATTTCCATGAGCCGCAGCACGCGTGTAGTATCTGCTTCCGGGCGGGCGTGCTTGTGTAGAAATCGTTTAACGGTTTCTTCGCTACGCTTTAATATAACTTGCACGTATTCATTGCGGGCGCGCCAGGGGTCGGTCAGCACTTTTCCACCTTCGCGCTCAAACAGTTCCGCTGCCGTGTCGCGCAGCCAATCCAAAGCATCGCGCAGGGGCCTGCGCCAGAGTTGGTGGTAGCCGGGTTTGCCACCCGAATTACAGCCACAGTTTTCGCGCCAACGTTCTACCCCATGCACACAACTCCACGAGCTTAACTCGTGCACCTGCGCTTCGTACACCACTTCCGTTTTGCTCAGGAAATAGGGGTAATTGGCAAGTTCTACATGCTCATTTTTTTCGATGAAGTCGAGACAAAACGCCAACGCCATATCGCCATGCCGGTGATGATGGCCGTAGGTTTCGCCATCGGTGGCCATGTTTACAAGCTGCGGTTCGCCATCGGCCGTATTGAAACAATTCATCAGGTTTTCGGCAAACCGTTTTCCGTCTTGCAATAACCCGTTGAACGCCACCGATTGAGAAATACCGCCATCGTAAAAAAATACGATGATTGATGTGCCGTTGGGCAAGGACACCCGGTAGGCCTTGCGCGTATCCACGGTTTGATCGTTCACGGATTGCCAATCGTTCGTGCCGATTTTGCGAGTGGCTTTCGCCTGACGCGGAGCGAGAATGGTAAATTGAATTTCATGCTTCACCAACAGCTCCAGGGTTTCGGTATCTACGGCGGTTTCGGCCAACCACATGCCTTTTGGAATCCGCTTAAAGCGATGCTCAAAATCGCGGATGCCCCAAATGATCTGTGTTTCTTTATCCTGGCGGCTCGCCAGCGGCATGATCATGTGATTGTACACCTGCGCAACTGCGGAGCCATGACCATCAAAAAATTCAAAACTCTCCCTGTCGGCATCCAGCACGGCCTGGTACGTTTCGGGGTCGTTTACTTCCATCCACGAAAGTAAGGTGGGCCCAAAGTTGAAACTGATCCGGGCGTAGTTGTTCACGATCTTTCGGATGACCTGCTGCTCATCCAGAATACGCGATGCGGCATTGGGTGCATAGCACTCGGAGGTTATCCGCTCGTTCCAATCGTGGTAGGGATGCGCGGAATCCTGCACCTCAATCACTTCCAGCCAGGCATTTTCGCGTGGCGGTTGGTAGAAATGCCCATGAATACAAATGAATCGTTGCTCTGCCATTAACTTCCAAGTTCGAACTCTGCTTCTTCCGCACTTAACCTGAACACCATAACGGCCAGCGGAGCAACATTAATCCTGATCGAGTAATCTTTGAAATGATACTTTACCGGTGCAGTGACTAGCGGAGCGGCGTTGAGTACTCCGCTACCACCATATTTAGGGCTGTCGGAATTAAACAGCTCCTGCCATTTGCCTTTTAATGGCACACCCACCCGGTAATGGGTATGTGCTGCGGGCGAGAAATTGCAGACTACCAGCAGTTGTTCTTTCGGGTTTATACCCTTCCGCATGTAGATCAAAACGCTACTGTCGCGGTCATTGTAATCCACCCACTCAAACCCGCGGTCGTCAAACGGAAACTCATACAATGCGGGCTGCGATTTATACAAGGCATTCAGGTCTTGCATCATTTTCAAAATGCCCAGATGAGGTCCATGATCAAGCAAATGCCAATCGAGGGCACGGTCGTGTGCCCACTCGGCAAACTGGCCAAACTCACCACCCATAAACAGTAGTTTGGTACCCGGGTGGGTGTACATGTAACCAAATAATGCGCGCAAATTGGCAAAGCGCTTCCAATCATCGCCCGGCATCCGGCCCAATAGTGAGCCTTTGCCGTGTACTACCTCATCGTGCGAGAGCGGCAGCATGAAGTTTTCCGTGAATGCATAGATGATACTAAATGTTACTTCATCCTGATGGTACTTCCGGTAAAGCGAATCGCGTTTAAAATACTTCAACGTATCGTGCATCCATCCCATCATCCATTTCTGGCCAAACCCCAGTCCGCCCAGATACGTGGGTTTCGATACGCCCGACCACGCTGTTGATTCTTCGGCAATTGTTACTACGTCAGGGAAATTGGCATACACCACCTCATTAAATTCTTTCAAAAATGAAATTGCTTCCAGGTTCTCGCGCCCGCCGTGTTCGTTGGGCACCCACTCGCCTTCTTTGCGCGAGTAATCCAGGTACAACATAGACGCCACGGCATCTACGCGCAAACCATCAATATGAAAATGCTCAAGCCAGTACAGTGCGTTGCTGATCAAAAACGAACGCACTTCGTTACGACCATAATTAAAAATATAGCTACTCCAATCGGGATGATAGCCCTTTCGGGGATCGGCATGCTCGTACAAATGCGTTCCGTCAAACCGGAAGAGTCCGTGAGCATCGCCAGGAAAATGCGACGGTACCCAATCCAGAATTACCCCAATTCCTGCGTTGTGAAATGCATCTACCAAATACTTAAACTCCTGTGGCGTGCCGTAGCGACTACTGGGCGCGAAATAACCGGTAATCTGGTAGCCCCAAGATCCAAAAAAGGGATGCTCCATCACGGGCAGAAATTCCACGTGTGTAAATCCCAGCTCAGACACATACTTCACTAACTGATCGGCCAACTCGTGGTAACTCAACGAACGGTTACCTTCCGCCCAACTTCTGCGCCAGCTGCCGATGTGCACTTCGTACACTGAATATGGTTTGGCCTGGCCTGCCGTGTTTTTGCGTCTTTCCAGCCACGCAGCATCCTTCCATGCATAGTCGGATTTCCAAATGATAGAGGCCGTTTTCGGTGGCGTTTCAGCAAAAAATGCAAACGGATCCGCTTTCTCCAGATATTCGCCCGAGTTGGCGTGGATCGCAAATTTGTAGACTTCGCCCGGCATAACTCCGGCAAAAAAACCTTCCCAAATGCCGGATTCATCCCATCGTGGATTCAATTTGTGCTGGCCTGCTTGCCAGTAATTGAAGTTTCCAATCACAGAAACAGCCGTGGCGTTGGGTGCCCACACGGCAAAGTACGTGCCTGCTTCCCCCTGGAATGTAGCCGGGTGCGCACCTAGTTTTTCGTACAGCTTGAAATGCTTGCCGCTTCGAAAAAGGTGGATATCAAAATCCGTGAACAACGAAAAGCTCTCAAACTCACCGGTATCTGATTTTTCGGATTTCTTTGCCATGCGTCTGTTGATTACTTCGTTTTTTCTTTTTTACGTTCTTCCTTCTCACGAACATATCGATCCATAAGGTAATCAATTCCCCGTAAGGGAATAATTACCCAATCCGGCCGGCCGTTTAGCTCGTATCCTAATTCGTAGACTGCTTTTTCAAGCAGGTAGGTACGGATGAGCACGTCGTTCTCGTAGGCAAGTTTTGTGCCCATGCCCATACGTTCCATATAGGCGCCCAGGTAAAACCGGCTTACATAGTGCTGCCACTGTTCGGCCCACTGCTCAAGCACTTCAAGGTCGCGCTCGCGATAATTTTCGTTTAGCAACATCTTTCCAAACGCGGCATAATGAAAAGAGCGCATCATGCCGGCAACATCTTTAAACGGATTTTTCTTCAATCTCCGCTCGCTAAAGCTAAAGCCGGGCTCCCCTTCAAAATCGATGATGATAAAATCTTTTCCCGTAAACAGCACCTGGCCCAGATGGTAGTCGCCATGAATGCGTGTTTTGATGGCTTCGATGCGCAGCTGGTAGATTTCCGAAAAACATTCGAGAATTTTTTCTTCCATGGCCAGCAGCTTCTCCGCCAATGCACGCGTGGTTGGATTGAGTTTATCCAGCGATTGCTCTAGAAGCTTAAAACGATCGCGCACTAGTTTTCGCAGTGATGAATACAGCGAGCGTTGGTAGTTGGCCGTAAAATACTCCGGTGCAAATGCGGCATTGTTCGAATCGGATGCAAGCGCGAGATGCATTTCTGCCGTGCGCTGGCCAAGGCGCACCACACGTTCGTAAAAACCACGACCTACCAGTTCTTGAATAATTTCGGGGGCATCTTCAAACACCTGGCCGGGCTTATTTACCAACTTTGGCAGCTTCTCGCCTTTTACTTTGGTTAAGACGCGCTCGTAAAAGCGACCGACCGAATCGATGGTCATCGCCCATGAGTCGCCCTGATTTTCAACCTTCTCTTGCAACAAGCCAAGTACAAACGTACCGCCCTGATCGTCCCGGAACTCTACACTGCCTGCGTATTTTGGCGCATTCCGGAAACTGGTGGCTTCTGATAAGAAGCGAACAATTTCTAAATCGGGATTGATTTCATTCTCCAGCTTTCTGTAGAATTTGAAGAAATACTGATCAATGTAGAGAATGGCTGTATTGCTGGAGTCTGCCTTCAAAATTTTAGACTCCACCTTATCCGCATTCAGCTTTACGTACACACTGGCATTAAACTCCAGCGTACCTGCTTCTTCTTTTACTTTTTGTTCGCGCGCTATGCTGCTAAAGACGTGGTCACGGAACGTACGATCGTAACAGCTATCCAGAATAAATCCTACCTTATCCTGAATCTCGGCCCGGCACACCACGCTTTGCGGCGTGTATTCCACCCGATCGAAAATGGAATCGGATGAAACAAACGTGAGGGGGAGAAAATAGAGCTCGGGCAATCGTTGTACGTACGACACCTCAATGATGGTAAGGTAATGCGTAGTGCCCTCCACTTTTAGCGGAACGATCTTATGAAAACCTACTTTATTTACAATCTTCGCCTTGCCGCCAAACCAACGGCATTTTTTCATGAAAGGCTGCAATACTTTACGCTCCAATACGCGCAACTCATTGTAATTTTTATCGATTTTCTCCCACGATACTTCCGTTTTAAACAACTGCAATTCACCGCCACCCACTTCCTTTTTTTCGGATGCATCTACCTGGAACCAGTAGTAGCCATACGGCCCAATGGTAATGTAGTACTCGTTCGTCTCCACCGATCGAAACCGATTCTGGCTGAATACTTCCGTGATGTCCGACTCTTTAAATTCGGTGAGATTAAGGGTAGTTGATTGCGAGAATTGCGACAAATTAGCAACTACAATTACCTGCTGTTGTTCATGCGTGCGCACAAACGAAAGTACCTTGCTATTGCTGCTCTCTATAAACTTCAAGTCGCCACGACCAAATACACCCAGGCGCTTTCGCATGGAAAGTGTATTTTTTATCCACCACAATAATGAACTTGGGTTTTCCTCGTGCGATTCTACGTTCACCGACTCGTACCGGTACACCGGATCGGTAATGATGGGCAGGTACAACCGCTGCGGATTTGCGGTAGAGAACCCGGCGTTCAGGTTCATGTTCCACTGCATAGGCGTGCGTACGCCATGCCGATCGCCCAGGTAAATGTTGTCGCCCATCCCAATTTCATCTCCGTAATACATTACCGGTGTGCCGGGCAGGGAGAACAGCAACATGTGTAGCAGTTCGATTTTTCTGCGGTCGTTGTTGAGGAGTGGTGCCAGTCGCCTACGAATACCCAAATTATGTTTCATGTTGGGATCATTCGCATACGCTTTAAACAAGTAATCCTTCTCCTCCTCCGTTACCATTTCCAACGCAATTTCATCATGATTACGCAGGAACAAGGCCCATTGGCTATTGGCAGGTGTTGGTGGTGTTTGCTCGATGATATCAATAATCGGATAACTGTCCTCCGTGCGCAGACCCAAAAACAGGCGCGGCATTAGCGGATAGTGAAAATTCATGTGGCACTCCTGGCCATCGCCAAAGTACGATGCAGCATCTTCCGGCCACAGGTTAGCTTCGGCAATCAAAACCCGATCTTTGTAATTCTTATCGATGTGGCTCCGAAGCTTTTTTAAAAAGGCATGCGTTTGCGGCAGGTTCTCGCAATTGGTGCCTTCTTCTTCATATAAAAAGGGCACAGAGGGCAACCGGAAACCATCTACGCCCATTTTCATCCAAAAATCTGCCACCTTGATCATCTCCAGATGCACCTCCGGATTATCGAAGTTTAGTTCGGGTTGGTGCCTGTAAAACCGATGCCAGTAATAGGCTTTTGCTTCCTGATCCCACGTCCAGTTTGAATTCTCGGCATCGGGAAACATCACGCGTGCTTCCTTGTAACGGTCGGGTGTCTTACTCCACACGTAGTAATTTTCGTATCGCGAACCGGCCCGTGCTCTTCGCGATTTTTGAAACCACGGGTGTTGATCGGATGTGTGATTTAGAATTAGCTCAACAATCACCCGGATGTTTCTGCGGTGGGCTTCCTTCAAAAATGTTTTGAAATCCGCGAGCGTACCATAATCCGGGTGTACGTCCATGTGATCGGTTACATCAAATCCGTCATCCCGCAAAGGCGAAGGAAAAAACGGTAACAGCCACAGTGTGTTTACGCCTAAATCTTCGAGGTAGTCAAGGCGCTGAATAAGTCCCTGAAAGTCGCCCACACCATCGCCATTACTATCAAAAAAAGCGCGTACACTTACTTCGTAGATAATGGCGTCTTTAAACCAGAGCGCAGTTTGTTGCTTAACCGATGCAGCCATATTACATGTTGGATTCGTGCAGCGTTACATGAAATACATGAAAGGGCAACTTGTGGGGATTCAGTTCCACATAGTTCCATTCCTGCGCCCAGGTGTAACGTTCGTCTGTAAAAAGATCATGCAGTTTCATGTTTACCCGATCGGGCCGGATGGAAAGCTTCGCGTACGGCACTTGAACATATCCGGTTTGCACATTATTGGGATCCAGGTTTACCACGACCAGCACAATATCGCTTAAATCATCCGTGGCTTTCAGGTAGGCAATAATATTGCTATTTTCCACAGGGCAAAACGTGAGATTCCATGTGGAGTGGAATGCAGGATGTTGATGCCGAATTCGGTTCATCAACGTAATGATGTCGGTCATGCGGTTGGTCTTCCGCCAGTGATAATGTTTGATCTCGTATTTCTCAGAATTAAAATACTCCTCTTTACCTTCTACCGGGGTGTTTTCAAAAAACTCATACACGGGGCCGTACATGCCATAATTTGAGCTTAACGTAGCGGCAAGTGCGTACCGCAGAATGAAAATATTCTCGCCTTGATACTGCAAATGATACGGCAGAATGTCTGGTGTATTTGGCCAGAAATTCGGACGGAAGTAGTTGCGGGATGGCCCCTGCGTGAGCTCCGTTAAATACTCTACGATTTCCTGCTTGGTAACACGCCAGGTGAAGTACGTGTACGACTGCGTGAATCCTGCTTTGGCGAGATTGGCCATCACCTTTGGCCGGGTAAATGCCTCCGAAAGGAAAATCGTGTTCGGGTAGATTGCCTGTACTTCAGCAATCACCCACTTCCAAAACACAAATGGCTTGGTATGCGGATTATCCACCCGAAAAATTCGTACCCCTTGTTCTGCCCAATACAAAAAGACTGATTTCAGTTCGTTCCACAGGTTTTTCCAATCTTCGGTTTCGAAGTTAAACGGATAAATGTCCTGGTATTTTTTAGGCGGATTTTCCGCATACTGAATTGAACCATCCGGCCGCTGCCGAAACCAATCGGGATGCTCCTTTACATACGGGTGGTCTGGGGCGCATTGAAACGCCACATCCATTGCCAGATCAATATTCAGCTTTTTTGCTTCCGCGATTAACGCGGCATAGTCAGACAATGTGCCCAACTCCGGGTGGATGGCTTTGTGCCCCCCCTCATCGCTACCGATGGCCCACGGAGAGCCTGGTTCTCCGGCCTGCGCACGTACATTGTTGTTCTTACCCTTTCGGTTGATTTTTCCAATTGGATGAATGGGCGGCAAATACAGCACGTCAAAACCCATGGCGTGAATCCGCGGCAACAGTTTGATCACATCGCGAAAGGTGCCATGGCGACCCGGCTCCAAAGCGCTCGATCGGGGAAACAACTCGTACCACGTACTGAATAATGCTTTCTTAAATTCGCATTTTACCGAATACGTGGCGCTGCGTGTGCTGAATTGAATCAACGGATATTGACGGACAATTTTTTCAAACTCAGGGGTCCAGATTGATTGAATGGCTTCGGTAGTCTTTGTGCGGGCGGCGAAAAGTTCAGCATACTTTTGTACGCGTTCATCTTGATACTGCTGCGCGAGCAACGAAAGCATCTCCGCCCCTTCCATCACCTCTACGGCAACATCAACCTTCGCGTTTACTTTCTTCTTGATCCCATCCCACCACGTATCAAAATGATCGATCCATGCTTCTACATAAAATTCATATAAACCCTCCTGCATTACCTCGAAACTGCCGGTCCATTCATCGTTACCAAGAGGAACGAGTTCGCAGTAGTTCCATGCTTTTTCGGGTTTTGTCTTGTAGGCAACGCGGGCCCGAACATGATCGTGACCATCGCCAAAAATATGTGCGGCAACATCTACCCGCTCTCCTACCGTGCGTTTGGCGGGGTAAACACCGCCATCCACCACGGGTTGAACATTTTCAATGATAACTCTCGCTTGCGACATAGGTTATGGAACTAAAACGACTGAATGAAATGCAGGTATCTTCACGCCTTCGGTGGTGATTTGCGCCTGCGCGTGTGTGGAAAAATCAATTTTTGATACATCTGTGGGCAGTGGCAGGGTTACCTCTACGTCCGACAAATTGTGGACGGTAAGCACGCGTTGTCCACCATGCACACGGTAAAACGCAACAAGTTCCTGCGGCACCGCCGGGCCCAACTCCAACGATCCGTACGTTAAAACTGCGCTACTATTTCGGTAGTGAATCCACTTCCGGTAAAATTGAAACATCGACTGTGGATCCGTTTTTTGCTCAGCCAACGGTACCACCGTCTGGTCGGTAGAATAGCGTGGTTCCTCCCACCGGGTTTGAAAGGCATCCGTACCGCCGCGATCCCACAGAAAAGGCTCGCGGATATACTCATCAGGTTTCTGGCCCTTCATGCCGATTTCCTCGCCATAGTAAATGTAGGGAGTGCCGGGCAAACACATCAGAATAGAAGCCGCCACTTTTTGTTTTTCAGGCTGATTCAACTCACTTAGAATTCGGTTTTGGTCGTGGTTCTTCAGAAACGTAGCATCCACATACTCAGGGGTAATAGAGTTGTAATAATCATTGATCTCCTTGTATCTCGCAATGAGTCCTTGCGTGTCTTTACCCTGCTGAACAGCGGCCGTAATGGCGTAGCCCATATCGAAGTTAAAAAGTGCGGGTAATCCTTTGAGGTAGGGTGCAACATCCTTCGCGGACGACCAAACTTCGCCAACCAAGTACACGTCCGGTTTAATTTTTTGCATCTCGGTTCGGAACCAAACCCAAAACGCATGATTGTCGGACGCCCGGTCGGTAGGGAAAATATGTTTAGCCGCATCCAGGCGAAAGCCGTCTACATCCATGTCTTGCAACCAATACCGCCCGATTTCCACAAACTCCGCCTTCACTTTCGGGTTATCAAAGTTAAAATCGGGCATGCCCCCGTAGAAGTATCCATAATATTGTTCGGCAAGCGTGTCGTTGTTTACCGGGTGCCATTGGCGGATGTTATCAGAATCAAGCGCGGTTTCTTTTTTTGAGATTTGGTCGCGAATGGAGTCGCGCTTGGCCCACACAAAATAATCGCGGTACGGGTTATCCTTACCCTTGATGGCCTCCTGAAACCACGGGTGATCGTACCCGGCATGGTTGAGAATTAAATCTACGAGCACTTTAATACCACGCTGATGCGCGGCGGCAACAAACGCTTTGAAATCCGCTTCGGTGCCGTAGTCGGGATGAATGCCTTTGTAATTTGTTACATCGTATTTGTGATAGCTGGGCGAAGGCATAATCGGCATCAGCCAAATGCCTCCCACCCCCAGATCGCTCAGGTAATCCAGTTTCTGCGTAAGTCCTTTAAAGTCGCCCTTGCCATCGCCATCGCCATCCGCAAAGGAGAGCACAAACACTTCATAATTTACGCCGTAGGGCCACTTGGTGACTTTTTCGGGCGTTGAGTTACATCCCAGCAGAAGCACTGCCGCCAGAAATGCAGGAAAAAGAAATCGCTTCATTACTTTAATTTCAGAATGAAATATCCATAGGGTGGCACATCCACCGTGCACGTAAAGTTTGCATCAAAACCGATTTCCGCACCGCTGCGGAGAAGATCCCGGCCGATGAATTGAGTGGGATCTGTGAGGCCGATTTGATTTCGCACATGCTCTGGCAATTGCAATTTGATGGTGATGGGCTGCGGGTTAAATCCGGCAATGATTAATAACTTCTCCGTTCCTTCGGATCGCACAAAAGCCAACACCTTATCGGGAATGTTGCCAAAATGCAGATTATGGTGGGTTATGTCATGATAAGCGCCTCGCGCAATGGCTGGATTGGTTCGCGCCAGGTTCAACAAATCACCATAAAACTGTCGCAAGGCTTTCTGCTCATCGCTTAGCGCGCCGCCATCGTACTTGCCGCCGTTCACCCATTTCTGGTGTTCGGGCACGCCCCAATAATCAAAAATGGTTGTTCGTCCATCGTTGCCATTAAAGCCTTCCTCGCCGGCTCCCGGCTCGCCCACTTCCTGGCCAAAGTAGATCATTACCGGACCGCGGTCGATGGTGGCGCTCACCACCATGGCCGAGAGCGCTTTCCAGGGATCGCCCGCAAAGGCCGGGCTGGCAATGCGTTGCTCATCGTGGTTTTCAAGAAAATGAAGCATCTGGTCGTTGATGCCGCTGAGGTAGTTTTGAATGTGTGGAATATCCGCAGAGCTGCGTTGCTGCTGTACCAAACCGCGAAGCGTATCATAAAGCTGCACCTTATCGTACAGAAAATCGAATCGGCCCCGGTCGATATAATTTCGATACTCGTTCGGGTTGTAAATTTCTGCGATGAAGATCACATTCGGGTATGCCGACTTTATCTTGGGAATGGCCCAAGCCCAGAACTCCACCGGCACCATCTCAGCCATGTCGCAGCGAAAGCCATCAACACCCTTCGCGGCCCAATAGGCCAGGATATCGTGTACTTTTTGCCACGTATCCGGAATCGGATCAAAATATCCTTTGCGGCCGCCCTGAATGTCCACTCCGTAATTCAGTTTTACGGTTTCAAACCACTCGTTGATGCCCGGCGTGGCCGTAAACTGGTCGTTACCAGTAACTTTGGCCGGTACCTCCTGGAACTTGCCATCTTTGGTGGGGAAAACGTTTTCTGGGCCTAATGAGATGTAATCTTTGGGCGGCTGAAACGACTGGCCGGGTAAGTAGTAGAAGTTATTGGAGGGTTTAAACGAAACAGAAAGATCGTCATCGGCCCCGAAGTCTTTTGCACCTGGCGGTTTGGTATCCGATTGGTAAGCACGTGCAACGTGGTTCGGCACCAGATCGATGATTACCCGAAGACCTTGTTCGTGGGTTCGTTTGATCAGCGCTTCAAATTCGGCCAGGCGATTCTTTACGTCAACCGCTAAATCCGGGTTAACATCATAGTAGTCTTTAATGGCATAGGGCGACCCCGCCCTGCCCTTCACCACATCGGCATCGTCTAACGGAATTCCGAATGCCGTGTAGTCTGTGAGTACAGCATGCTCTAAAACGCCGGTGTACCAAATGTGTGTGGCCCCAAGCTCTTTCAGGCCTTTTAAAGCGGCCTCGTTGATGTCATTGAACTTACCCACTCCATTTTCATCGCGGGTGCCGTATTTTTTGTTGATTGTTTTGGTGTTACCAAACAGGCGCGTCATCATCTGGTAGATAACGACTTTCTCTGTTCCAACAGCACTGGCAGGCATGGATTCCGGGATTTTGGTTTGCGGGGGGGTGCAGGCAGCAACAACAACTAACGCCAGCACACAACTTCTACTATACCACATTGAGGCAAGTTAGAAAATGATCGCGGCACTTGAACGCATCAACCGAATAAAAAAGGCCGCTTTTGACGGCCTTTTTAGTTTTATTAACTGAATGACTAGTCGGGGCAAGTGCTGATATTGCACAATTCTAGCATGTTCAAGGACGGATTTACATAAAACACATTATGCATTTGATATGGCAAATTACCGGTACAACAAACCACCCGGATTGACGAATTCGCAAACGATTGCAAAATCCTGAGATCGGCTGATTATCCCAAAGTTCACCACTCATCAAAAAACAGAGTTTGTCTAAATCGATTTTCTTATCGCGAAATCTTCTCAACAACTAATGCCCGATAACTGAATGCTTGGCGCAATTCAATCGACCTGCATTGAATCATTATCTGCAAAAGTCTTTTGGTAAAGAGGTTCGGAAAACCCCAACGCAATCAGACGGCCCTCACGCTCGATGATCGGGCGCTTAATTGCGCTGGTGTGTACCATAAGGAGCGCGATGGCCGATGCCTGGTCTACAACAGCAGCTTTCGTGGTGTCTGGCAACTTTCGCCAGGTTGTGCCGCGCATGTTAACGAGTTCCTTCCACTCCAGCTGCTCACACCAACGCTGTAATACCTGGGTTGATATTCCTTTTGTCTTATAATCGTAAAAATTGAATTCAATTTGGTGTTCTTTTAACCACGCCTGCGCCTTCTTCATGGTGTCGCAGTTTTTTATTCCGTACAGGAGTACCATCCGTATTGCTTTTCTATGCTTTTAAGTTGGCGATAAATTTGTTGATGTCGGAATCCAAATCGGTGGACGTCGCCAAAAGGTTAATAAACGCGCTGCCAATAATCCCTCCGGCGGCATACCGACAAACTGTTTGGAATGTTTCCCGATTCGAGATACCGAAACCAATTAATAAAGGCCGTTGCAACTTTCGCGTTTTCAGCAAGTCGAAGTAAGCAAGTTGCTCTGCTGAGAAACTGGTGCGAACACCGGTGGTGCTCGAGGCCGAAACCGCATAAATAAAACCAGAACTCAGTCGATCAATCGTGGCGATCCGGTCGTCTGATGTCGTGGGCGCAATCAGAAACACGTGGCTAAGTTGGTGCCGTTCAAAAAATGCGGCATACTTCGATTCGTATTCGGCCAGCGGCAAATCCGGAAAAATCAATCCATCCACTCCGGCCGCTGCCGCGTCTTGAATAAAACACTCAATGCCGTACTGCAACACGGGATTTAGATAGCCCATGAGCACAATCGGCAACTTTACGGTTTGGCGCAACGTGCGAACCTGTTCCAACAAAAGCGGTACGGTCATTCCGTTTTCCAGCGCTACTTTATTGCTTTGTTGAATCACCGGGCCGTCTGCTAACGGATCAGAAAACGGAATCCCAATCTCAATCAGATCTGCACCTGCCTGTTCAAGGGATTTTGCAATCGGCACCGTATCACTCAGCCTTGGAAAACCAGCGGTGAAAAAAATGGAAAGAATATTTTGCTGCTTAGATTCAAACAGTCTTGTTAATCGATTTTGCATATCAATACTTGCCCCAACGGATATAGGTTTCTAAATCTTTATCGCCCCGACCGGAAACATTCACCACCACTACATCCGCCGCTTCCAACTCCAATTTGTCCAGTGCCGCAAATGCATGTGCTGTTTCAATGGCGGGGATGATTCCTTCCAAACGGCTTACTGCGATTCCCGCGAGCATTGCTTCTTCATCGGTCGCGCTAACGAACTCCACCCTTCCGGTTGCAAAAAGATGCGCGTGCAACGGGCCGATGCCCGGATAATCAAGGCCTGCTGAGATGGAATAGGGTTCAATTACCTGGCCATCTTCTGTTTGCATGAGCAGTGTTTTACTTCCGTGTAAAACACCGGGGCGCCCCAGCGCGGTGGTGGCGGCAGATTCGCCAGTATCCACGCCTTTACCCGCAGCTTCAACGCCAACCAGCCGAACATGTGCATCATCCAAAAAATGAAAAAACGCCCCGGCTGCATTGCTGCCGCCCCCTACACAGGCCACCACGTAGTCTGGAAATGGATTTCCTTCCACTGCCGTAAGCTGGTGTTTGATTTCCTCGCTGATGACCGACTGAAAGCGGGCCACCATGTCGGGATACGGATGGGGCCCTACGACCGACCCAATGATATAATGCGTGTCTGTAGGATGGTTGATCCAGTGGCGCATCGCTTCATTCGTGGCGTCTTTTAGCGTTTTGTTTCCACTGGTAACCCCTACCACCTTGGCGCCCAGAATCCGCATACGCTCTACGTTGGGGCGTTGGCGTTCCATATCGAGCTGCCCCATATACACTACGCACTCCAAACCCATCAGCGCGCACACGGTAGCTGTCGCAACGCCGTGTTGTCCGGCACCGGTCTCTGCAATTATTTTTTTCTTTCCCAGCCGTTGCGCCACCAAAATCTGGCCCACCGTGTTGTTTACTTTGTGCGCACCGGTATGGCATAAGTCTTCTCGCTTCAGATAGATGTTGGCACCATATTTTTCTGAAAGTCGTTCTGCCTTAAACAGTGGCGTGGGTCGCCCAACATAGGTATGCAAAAGCTCCTGAAACTGTTTTTGAAACTGTGGGTCTTGGATAAAACCCAAATACTTCGTGCGTAGTTCTTCGATGTTTGGGTACAGCATTTCCGGTATAAAGGCGCCGCCAAACTCACCGTAATACCCCTGTTCGTTAACTTGAAACTTCATGGTCTGTTTTTTAATTCGTTGATTACTGTGCCAACTAATTCTATCGATTTTATTCCTGGCGCTAGTTCTACCCCACTGTTAAAATCAAACCCAGCCAACATGTTGTGGTGAACCACTTTCAGCGCGTTGAGCGCGCTCACCGCTAAACCGCCGCTCAGCAAAAAGGGAACGTTGCCGGTGTAGTTTTTTAGCAGCGCCCAGTCAAAGGCACGGCCATTCCCGCCCGGATGCGCCCCTTTTGTATCAAACAAAAAGTACTTGCAAAACGGCGCAAACTCCAACGTGGAAGCGAAATCAAATTCCTCATCTATCGAAAACGCTTTAATCATCGACCAACCCAACCGGTACCCTTCTTGCACCATCGCTAACGACTCCTGCCCATGCAACTGAATCCAACGCAACTGGTGCTGTGTGCGTAGCGCTTCAATTGTTTCGACTGTCTCGTTTACAAAAACACCTACGCGCTTTGCACTCGGCAAAACATCGCTTAATTGAAAATCCGATCCTACAAAACGAGGTGAGTGTTTGTAAAAGATCAACCCCAGCAAATCCGGCTCAAGCGCAGCTACGGCCGCCAGATTTTGCCTATCGCGCATCCCACAAATCTTTACCAGCGGCTTCATGGTGCACCAAGTTCGGTGATGAATCGATGGGCTGCCTGCTCCGGAAAATCGTGCTTCATAAAATATTCACCCATTAGAAATCCTTCATACCCATGTGCGCGGAGCTCGCGAATCACCGCCACATCATCAATACCACTTTCGGAAACCTTGAGGACTTCTTTTGGCAGGATGGCCACCAGTTCTTTTGAAGTTGCAATATCAACAACAAAAGTTTTCAAATTGCGGTTGTTCACTCCCACCACATCGGCACCCACTGATTCGTGTCGCGCCCATTCATCCTCGTTGTGTACCTCCAGTAACACTTCAAGGCCCAGTGAATGCGCGAGGGTAGCCAATGTTTTTGCTGTTGGCGGATCAAGAATAGCAGCGATGAGCAATACCACATCGGCCCCCAGGGCACGTGCTTCAATGATCTGATACTCATCAATTACAAAGTCTTTGCGGAGAATGGGACATGAATTCACCCGTGCGTCTGTCAGGTCCCGATCGCTCCCGCCAAAAAACGATTCATCCGTTAACACAGAAAGTGCAGAAGCGCCCGCACGCACGTAACCTGCGGTGGTGGGCACAACTTGGGCCTTACCGTTGATGATGCCTTTCGAAGGCGATTTGCGTTTGAACTCAGCAATGATACCGCTGGCCAATGGGGCAAGCAGCCGGGCGCACAGCGAGTGCCTATCCTGAGCAAACCAGGCGCTTTCCTCCAATTGCCTGACGGTGCGGGCTTGTTTGCGTGAAGAAACCTCAGCCTTCTTCGCGGCTACAATCGTATCCAGAATATTCATCGTGCTTCCTTTTGGTTGATCTCGAGAAGCATTTTAAAACTCCGAAGCGCAGCACCGGAGCGTAGTGCATCCATCGCCACCCCGCGTGCATGTGCGAGCGATAGCTTTTGATCTGCCGCCCATAGCGCCGCAGCGGCGTTCGCGATGACCACGTTATTTTGGGCAGGTGTACCACGTCCTTCCAGTACATCAATGAAGATGCGTGCGGACGCTTCCACCGTTTCGCCACCGGCAATTTCCGCTTCGTGAAGTGGGGGGAAACCAAAGTCGTTCGGTTCCCACATCCGCTCCCCCATATTGCTAAAGACTTTTGTTCCGCGCGTCAGCGAAATCTCATCGTATCCGTCTACCGAATGGAGAATGGCAAATGATTTTGACGTTTGCTGGTACAAGTATCCATACTGGCGCGCCAGCTCCAGGCTAAAAACACCCACCACCTGCCGGGCGGGGAATGCCGGGTTGACCATGGGGCCCAACATATTGAAGAACGTTTTTACGCCAAGTTCTTTCCGGATGGGTGCCACGTTCTTCATGGCTGGATGAAACAGCGGCGCATGCATGAAGCATATATTCGCTTTTGCGATACTCTGTTTGAGCTGATCGGTTTGGTTTGTAAAGCGATATCCAAAATACTCAAGTACGTTAGATGAACCACAGGCGGAAGACACCCCGTAGTTGCCGTGTTTGGCCACTGGTTGCCCGGCTGCGGCCACCACAAAAGAGGCCAGCGTAGAAATGTTGAAGGTGTTCTTGCCATCTCCCCCGGTGCCACATACATCCATCACCGGCTCTTCAAACTGGATGGGTACACATAACTCCAACATCGCATCGCGAAAGCCTTCTAACTCTTCAATGGTGATGTTGCGCATCATGTACACGGTCATGAAAGCGCTTGTCTGACTTGGGTTGTATTTTCCATTTGCCAAGTCTACCAACACTTGTCGGGCTCCTTCTTTGCTTAACGTTTGATGGTTAATGAGATCGGATAGCAGGTGTTTCATTTGGAGGAATGGTTTAACCAGTTAGCAATCATCCGCGGGCCTTCGGGCGTCATGATCGATTCCGGATGAAACTGCAAGCCCCGCACATCAAAGCTACGGTGGCGTAAGCCCATAATCAGTCCGTCCTGGTTGGTGGCGGTAATCTCGAGCGAATCCGGAAATGGCTCCGGCGCAACGGCCCATGAATGATAATGGGTTGCCTGGAACGCGGGCGATACACCTGAGAACAGGTATTCATCCGCACACACAACCCGAGTAGTTGAGGTTACTCCATGCAACACATTCGGAATATTAAACAACGTGCCCCCAAACACTTCGGCTATCGCCTGATGACCGAGGCAAATACCCAAAATACTTTTTGTGGCACCCCACTTTTGGATTAACGGTTTTAGTACACCTGCTTCATCCGGAATGCCGGGTCCGGGCGATAGCAAAATCTTATCGTACGCACCGGCTTCATCCACAGCGATCTCATCATTCCGCACAATGCTGGGCGAGTGGCCTAGTTCCCGAAGAATATGCACCAGGTTGTAGGTAAACGAATCGTAGTTATCGAACACAAGTATTTTCATCGCAGTATTTATCCGTTACATGGTTGTAGCCAGTTCAATTGCCTTGCGCAATGCGCCAAGTTTGTTGTTCACTTCCTGAAGTTCGGAGTTAGCGTCCGACTTCGACACCACGCCCGCGCCTGCCTGATAGATCAACTGGTTTCCGCGACTCAGGAACGTGCGAATCATAATGGCATGGTTATACGATCCGTCTAAGCCAACAAAGCCGATGGCCCCACCATAAAATCCGCGGGGCACGGGTTCCAGCGCCTGGATCAATTGCATTGCTTTATGCTTGGGCGCGCCCGAAAGTGTGCCCGCCGGAAAGGTATCGGCCGCCAACTGCAGGCATGAAACTCCCGGATGCAAGTGGCCCGTTACCTTTGAAACGAGGTGAATCACGTGCGAGTAAAATTGAATTTCCTTGAACACGTCCACGCGTACCTCGCTGGCATGGCGACTCATATCGTTGCGGGCAAGGTCCACCAGCATCACGTGTTCGGCATTTTCTTTTTCATCTTTTGCCAATTGCGCCGCCAACTCCGCATCTTCGGTATCGTTGCCCGTTCTCCGAAAGGTACCGGCAATGGGATAGATGTGCGCCTTGGCGTGCTTCACTTGAAGCTGTGCCTCGGGTGAAGAGCCCATCAGCTTAAAGCTTCCGTAATCAAAATAGAAGAGATACGGTGAGGGGTTGATCGATCGAAGCGCCCGATACACGTTGAACTCATCGCCCCGGAAACCAGTGGCGAAGCGCCGGGAGAGCACGAGCTGAAAAACATCGCCCCGGAAGCAGTGCTGGCGGCCGTGCTCCACCTGGCGTATAAAGTCAGCATCCGAAGTGAAACACTGCTCCTCGCCTACCCGGTGGAACGGATACGTGGAAAACCGATGGCTGAATAAAATTTGCCGCACGCGTTCCAGTTGAGGCGGTGCATCGCCAATTTCATGTTGGTACAACATCATCTCGTTATTGAAATGGTTGACCACAATCACATAGCGGTACATCTTGTACATCAAATCCGGAATTTCCGCATCGGCCTGCGGTAGGGAAATTTTTTCGAAGTATCGCACAGCATCGTAGTTGGTGTACCCAAAAAAGCCGGTGTGCGCATAGCTGCCGTCGGGCGATGTAGCTTGAAAGGAACCCGTGTATTCAATCCATGCGCGCAACACCGCGCTGGGCTCAGCAACGGGAGTGATCTGCTCCGTGCCATCGGGGTAGGCCACACGAATTTCACCGTTTGCTACGCTGAAGGAGGTCATTGGATCGCAGCAGATGTACGATAAGCTGTTTTCATCGCCATGATAGTCGGAGCTTTCCAACAAAATACTGCCGGCAAACACATCGCGTAACTTCAAATACATGTTTACAGGCGTAAGCGTATCGGCCAACAATTTCTGGGTATGGGTATTGATCGTGTATTTCATCGTATTAAAAAACAAAAAGCCCGCTCCGGTTTTGATCGGGGCGGGCTCGGTAATATTCCGTTATCCACTCTATCGCGCATGCGCGCACCGATCAACATCCGTTGACGGGCGCCACCACCATGCTTGATAGGTTGTATTCATTTCAGGCTTCGGCTTTCTTCTTAGCTGCACGCTTCGGCTTAGCTGCCGTTGCTTCCAACTCTACTTTTACTTTCTTCGAGGCCGCGCGCTTCAACCGCGCCTTTATGGCCTGCTTGTTTCTTGAAACACCGTACGAATTCCTCCAGCGTTTTCCTTTTTTCGATTTTTTATCTCCTTTTCCCATGATTCAATATTACGGGGCAATAATAGCAAAGGGAACCATTTCTACCAAATCACGGCCCGATACTTCGTTTCGCGAAACATCTTGTCACGCGTGGTGATGCCAAACTTTTGATAAAATGGTGGAAAGCTCGAGAGTGCATCAAACACCTCTGCCGCCCGCTCCGCGCCTACGGCCGGGTCGCCCAGGTTGATCTCGCGGTGATGATACGCTACGGCAGCGAAAAACGAGAAATCGTCTGCGGCAACTTGGCCCGATTCCATTTTGTAACGCTGCCAGGCGCGGTAGGCCACGTCTACCATGTTTACCTCCAGATTGGCACCGGCAGAGGTAGCATTCATCTGGTGTAGTAGTTGGCGGCTTAATGCCACACCTAAGCCACCATAATTCCAGGCGGCATCCGATGTTAAAAATGGTGGTTCCAACAGTGCCAGTGGCACAAAGATTCTATCATGTGCGATGAGTTGTACGGCCGTTGAAAACGGCTGCGACCGCATCACCGAGTCGCCCGGCGCATGAATCGTGCGCTGCGAAAGTAGCCCCAGCATCCGCGCGGCCCAGGAATTCACGCCCTTTCGCCCCGCCTCCAACGTCTGGTAGCTCTCGTACGGTCGGGCGGGCAACACGGATGTTTCTTGCACTGCCAGCGTTTTCAGCCAATACCGTTTCAGCGAATCCGGCCACCGACTTGTTTCCTTTACTTTTTGTGCGAGCGCCAGCCGCACGTGCTCGCCCAATTCTGCTACACGGTTTTGTTCATTTAAGTCCAAATTGCCGCGCACAAACATCCGCCCGAAAACATCCGGGAAGACGCGTTGCGTAACCAGCAGGCTGTGGCGTTGCCAGTCGATTTTGCGATCGCCATACACCACCCGCAGCCACGACGGTCCCAAAAAAGGCGCGCTTGCTGCCAACACCCGCCAAATTAGAAAGTCCTTCTTACGATCGAGATTTGAGGTGGCTGCAATAAACTGATTTACCACCTGCCAGTAGGCCGGCCGGTGGATCACCAGCGTATCGTTACCGGCGAGCGAGAAGAAGGCCTCCCAAGCTACCTGCGTGGTACGAACAAATTCTGCCAACCTGCGGCGCACCGGCTCGGCGCCGCCCTTGGCATACGCTGCGTCTAAGGCTTTCTCAAGGCCATCAATTTCCTGCGCCCTTCGGCTGCTCTCGGTTTCCGTAACGCCCAATTGCTCCAAAGCGGTTTGTATAACCTGGGCGCGTACACGCTTCGCACCGGGGTTCCAGCTTTCCAATGCCAGGCGATCCTCCCGCGAAAGCGGCAACACCATTATCGTTGTTTCTGTGGTTTGTTCAACATCAAAAAAAACCGGTATCCGTGCGGATTGCAACTGGCGCAACATGCGCAAAAAGTCGACCTCTGTTTTTATCGCCTGGATTTGCCGAAGCCACGGTTGAACTGCGCGAATGCCCTGCTCGGCAGCGGCCGAGTCACTCGCCCAGGTAAAAAAATTCAATGCCTTTCGTTGATCCGTTCCCTCCGGAAAGCTGCCGTCAGTTTCAATCGCCAGCAAACGCGCCAGAAGTATGCGTTGAACTTCCTCCTGCCTTTTCAACACCGGGCTGGCCGCCACCTGCCCCGGGGCAAGCTGGGGCTGCCCCAGCCAGCGGTGGTTAATGAAGCGGTAAAAATCATCTTGCGGCCGGAAAGTTGAGTCCACCTCAGGATACCAATCCGCGCGCACCGCCACCGGCGGGGGCGCAGGGGTGCAACGGCTTAAGATAACCGCAGCTAACGCAACCCAAAAAATCAGGTAAACAAAAAAAGGCCGACCAAACAATTCGCTATTTTTAAAGTTATAAAGTTGATTAAAAAATAGGTTATGGCGAAGGAAAGTGTGGAGTTGATTTTGGCCATTCGCAAGGCGGCGCACCAACTCGGGCAAAGCAGTTATTACCAGTGGGGCCACATGGGCTCATGTAACTGTGGTTTTTTGGCTCAACAAATCACGAAACTAAAAAAGGAAGACATTCATAAACGCGCCATGACCGGACATGGCGATTGGACGGAACAATTAAACGACTATTGTCCCACGAGCGGCCTACCTATGGATGATCTGATCTCCGAACTGCTCGCGGCCGGACTCTCTACAGACGATTTAAAGCACCTGGAACGCTTGTCTGATCCAGCGGTTTTGCAGGCCCTGCCGCCACACACCCGCCATCCAAAGCACAATCAAAAGGCAGACGTTATTACGTACATGCAAACATGGGCCGACGTGCTGGAGGCGCGGTTGGTAGCCAAGATTTCACTTCCCGACTTCGCTTTGCCGGCAGAAGTATAGTTGGGGGGCTGGCGCGAAAACGCGCCACCGGGCTATTCGCTCCAATCCACGCGAAGCGCGTGGGATTTCCGCTGCTATCCCTGCCCCGTGGGCTCCTCTCGAGCTGGAGGTCAGGTGATCACTATCCCTTCTGTTCCGCCACCATTTTTTTGTACTCTGTTAATACCTTTTCGTACGAGGCTTCATCGGCTTTTTTAAGGGTGTTCATCAGCACCCCTAGCCCGGAGTCCTTAAGCGAAATCCGGTGGCTACGCACCTCTGCCATCTTGTTGCGGATGGTGGCCTCGAGTTTTATGAGTTCGCGTTCGGTCATACCCGTTTTATCTAAAGTCTATTTTTATAAAATCCTGCCTCAAGCCGCTGGTGTATGGCGCGAAATGCCTTTATCGTGTCGGCTATATCGGCTTCGGTATGTCGCGCAGTAGCCACCAACCGAAAAAGAATAACTCCCTTTGGCACCACCGGGTACACTACCCCCGAACAAAAAATGTGGTGATGTTCGCGGAGGTCATACAGCAGCTGTGCTGCCTCTTCCAGGGAACACGACAGATACACGGGTGTAATGGGCGAATGTCCCGTGCCAACCGATAGCCCGGCCGCAGCCAACCCGGCACGCAACTGCTGTGCGTTGCGCCACATCCGGCCACGGGCTTCGTCACCTTGTTGAATTAACTCCAAACGCTTCAACGCTCCCAGGGTGATAATCATCGGCAGTGACTTTGCATACACTTGCGAGCGTGCATTATAGTAGAGATACTTTACCACATGTGCCTTTGCTGCCAGGAAGCCGCCAATCGAGGCCATGGCTTTTGCGAACGTAGCAAAATAAAAATCGATGTCATCTTGAACCCCTTGCGCCTCAGCGGTGCCCGCGCCATGCTTGCCCAGCACGCCAAAGCCGTGTGCGTCATCAATAAAAAAGCGAAACCCGTATTTGGGTTTTAACGCAGCAATTTCCTTGAGTTTGCCCTGATCTCCGCGCATGCTAAATACGCCCTCGCTAATCACCAAAATGCCGCCCCCGGTAGCCTTTACCATTTCCTGTGCCCGAATGAGTTGTTTTTCGAGATGATCGATATCATTGTGCTTAAACGCCATGCGTTTTCCCAAATGCAGCCGTACCCCGTCTATGATGCAGGCGTGCGACTCCTCATCGTAAATGACTACATCTTTTCGGCTAAGAATAGCATCGATGGAAGAAACCACTCCCGGATATCCAAAATTAAAGAGGATCGCGGCCTCTTTGCCCGCATGTTGGGCCAATGCATGTTCCAACTGTTCGTGCTCATCCTGGTGGCCAGACATGATGCGCGAGCCCATGGGATACGCCATCGAAAACCGCGCCGCGGCCGCTGCGTCCGTCTTCAACACCTCCGGGTGCTGGGCAAGCCCCAGGTAATCGTTCAAGCTCCAAACTGTCTTTTCATGCCCGTTGAAGTTCATCCGTGGCCCGAGCTCACCCTTAAGCTTGGGGAACGTAATGTAACCGTGTCCTTTTTCGGTGACTTCACTAAATGCACCTTTGCTTATATGCAAGTTATCGAGTAGGTCGTGGGCCATAACAATTGGAGGTGGGAACTTTGCCTTGCGAATAAAAATGGAAGTAACGGAAATTCAAGACTAAAAAAAATTGGCGATACAGACGAATTTTAATGAAGATGATTGACCCGTTAGGCAAAACAAAAGACCAGAAGCCGTGTCATAAAATACTGCCTCCCATCAAACGAACGAGAAATATCCGCAACGGCCGCCACCATCTGGAATTGCCCGTTGGCACTACCCGCGAAGTGATACCGAACTGATTTCGAGATGCCTGCCGAAAATAGGCGGTCGATTTGCCAAATTCTATTTTAAATCAACGGGAGCGCGTACCTTCGTTTCAACAAATTAAGTTATGCGGCAGCAACTCCTCAGTGAAGGCGCCAGTGAACTGAGTTACGAAATCCGGGAGATCGTAAAAAAGGCGGAACAAATTCGAAAACTTGGGTATGAGATTCAATGGGAAAACATTGGCGATCCCATCCAAAAGCATCATCAACTTCCCCAGTGGATACGGGAAATCATTGCTGACCTGGCGCTGCAAAACGACAGTTACAGCTATTGCCCAAGCAAAGGCATTCTGGAAACGCGGGAGTTTCTGGCTGCGCAAACCAATCAACGCCAGGGGGTAAAAATTACGGCCGATGATATTTGCTTCTTCAACGGCTTGGGCGATGCCATTGCGAAAGTGTACCAATACATTACGCCCACGTCCAGAGTAATCGGCCCCTCGCCCGCATACTCTACGCATTCCAGCGCAGAGGCCGCCCACGCCAGTCATGAGCCCCTCACCTACCGGTTAGATCCCGACAATAAATGGTACCCGGATGTAGATGACCTGTACAACAAGGTAAAATACAACCCAAATGTGGTGGGTATTCTCATCATCAATCCCGACAATCCCACGGGCATGGTCTATCCGTTGGAAACGTTGCAACGCATTGTGGCCATTGCCCGGGAGTTTCGCCTGTTTTTGATTTGCGATGAAATCTATATCAACATCACATACAATGGCGCGCGCGCCTACGCATTGGCTGAAGTGATTGGCGATGTGCCCGGCATCGCGATGAAGGGCATCTCTAAAGAATTACCCTGGCCGGGCGCCCGCTGCGGCTGGATGGAGTACTACAATCGAAAAACCGATCCCGACTTCGACCGGTTCTGCCAGGCACTGGACAATGCGAAGATGATCGAAGTATGCTCCACCAAACTACCACAGTTGGCCATCCCACGGTTGCTGGGTGACCCCCGCTTCCCCACCTATCGCGAAGCAACCAATCGCAGTATTGGGCGCAGAAGTAAAATCATCGCAGATATTTTAGGGCAGGTGCCGGAACTCACTTTTAACGAAACCTTTGGTGCATTTTACAACACGATCATTTTTCGCACAGGGAGCTTACGCCCCGGTCAATACCTGCGTATCGGGGATAGCCGTGTACAGGCATTGGTGGAAAATTGGACTTCAGCCGAGATGCCGCTCGATAAACGATTTGTGTATTATCTGCTGGGCGCAAAACAGGTGTGTGTGGTACCGATTTCCTCTTTCTGTTCGGAACTACAGGGCTTTCGTGTTACGCTGCTCGAAGAGAACGAAACCACATTAATCAAAACCTTCGAAGCCATTCGCGATGGGATCATCGAATACTTACGCTCAAACGAACAGCCATCTCACGAAAAATAGTTGTGCCTGTTGCCTTGCGGTAGCGTACGCTGCCGAGGTTTTACATTGAAATCAAGATTGCTGTAAAGATTGCATCATCCCTTCGGGCCACAACACATGGCGAAATGCGTTAATAACTACAAAATGGCTATACATGTGCAGATCACGCACGTGCAACGGCCGAGGTGTTACGCGCTGTGCCGCGAGCATCCATTCGCGCATGGTGCCGCAGAGGAGCGGCTGCTCAGGGGTGTACCATACCCCGTCTTTCAAAAAACAAATATTGCCGTAGGAGGTATCTCGTACCCAACCTGCTTGCGTGATGAGCACATCATCGCAACCGTTGCGCTCGGCAAACACGGCGTTAAGCGCATCGCGATTCGCATATTTCAAGTCGTACGTGAGGTGTGGTGCTTCTACACACCGAAGCGATCGAATGGGCTTTAACGTGTAAGGCTCAATTTCAACTACCGCGGTTTGGGCATTATACCGGAGCCGGCATTTGTGCATACCAACCGGCGGTACGTTGGTTTTCGAAAGTATTTCGTGAACATCAAAAGCAGGACGCACGCCAAATAGTTTTTGGCACGATCGTTCGATTCTTGCCGCGTGGCCAGGCATATTGCGAAACGTGCCCGCGTCAATACAAATCGTCTCAAGCAAGGGGTACATACACTTTGTTGGTTAGCTCCTGGTACTCGCGCGCGGCGGTACTGCCGAGTGTGATTCCCCCGCCGCTGCGGTATACGTATTTTGTTCCGCGTTGCTCCAGAAAACGGATTAACACACAAGAGTCAAACCGATGTCCATCAAACTACCCGGCAACGCCCGTGTAGAAACCACGCGCTTCGCCTTCTACTTCACGAATAAGCTCCAGCGTTCGTTTCTTTGGCGCCCCGCACACGGACCCGGCGGGTAACAGCGAGAAAAAGATTTCGCCTAACCGCTGCTCGTAGCCACCAGCCAAGCGTCCTTGAATCTCCGAGCTTAATTGTATCAGTCTGTGCCGCTCTGTTTCCACGTACGTAACAAACCGAAACCGCTTCACTTCCACTTTGGTAGCTACCTGCGCGAGATCGTTGCGCAGTAAATCCACAACGGTTACATGCTCAGCTAATTCCTTCTCATCTGCCAATAGCAGCTCCAGCGCTTTTGGTTGCGTGGCATCCGCTGTGCCTTTCATCGGGAAAGTGGCGATCACCCCATTCTCGATGGTTACAAATCCTTCCGGAGAAAAGCATACCCATTCGTTAGGCATCAAGATCTTGTATGGGGCACGGCTGTTGGCAAATAACTCTGGCAACGACCACGAAGTTTCTACGCTTGAGCATCCGGTTAAATTGAGTACATAGGTCTCGCCCCGTTGCAGCGCCTGCCACACCCGCTGAAACTGCTGTTCATAAAACCGTTGATCGGGCGGTTGAAATGAAAATGCAAACGGACGAGTTGCTGCGCGTGGCACGAATGGTTTTCCGTAGAAAGAGAACTGAATGCCGTTAGCTGCCGCTTCATCCGGTGTTAGCACGCGCGGCCGCCGCATCTCAAAATCCACCAAAACCAAAAACGGAATACGAAGGCTGGCCAACTGATTCATGCGTGCGATGGCCTCCGGTACTGACATGGATTCCAAAGTTAGCGATTTAGGCGCTAAGGTATGCGTGTACATGCAATTAGAAACTATCTCAAAAACATGAAAAGCGTCATTTCGAGGAAGGCACGACCGAGAAATCCTTGAATGCAGCGCTGCAAATAGGGATGCCTAACTTTCGTTCGACATGACGGGATATTTTTTGAGATGGCTCCTAGCATTAGTCGGCAGCACTCGCCACTTTTCAACCGGCAAGATCTCGCTTTTCGAAAATCAGTGATTACTCTGTAATACGCTACACGTCTTTGTAGCACCCATAAGTCGGTGCCGTGAGACACAATCTAAAAAATCGCGCCTGCAATGGTAGCGGTCATCATCGTTGCCAACGATGCTGCGATCATGGCCTTAAGTCCAAGCTTCGAAAGGTCGCCCTGCCGGTTAGGCGCCATTCCACCGATGCCTCCGATTTGAATCGCTATGGAGCTGAAGTTTGCAAATCCGCATAGCGCATAGGTGGCAATGCGGATGGACTTCTCGCTCAACACACCGGCTGTTTTCATGTTCGCCAAATCCAGATACGCCACAAATTCGTTGATTACCATTTTTTGGCCGAGCAAGCTGCCCACATAAATCGATTCCGACCAGGGCACGCCCATACAAAACGCAAACACGCGAAACACCTGCCCCAAAATATACTGCAAACTAAAGCCCGAGTAGGCCCCGGCCGAGGTGGCCTTTACCCATTCGTTTAATCCGGTATACGCGCCAATAAAATCGACTAACACCCAATTAACAGCAAAGATAATCGCGATGAATGCCAGCAGCATAGCCCCGATGTTCAACGCCAACTTCAACCCATCAGAGGCGCCAGTGGCCAACGCGTCCACAAGGTTAACACCAATCTGGTCTTTGTTCACCCGCAGCGTACGATCAATCTTATCGTGTTCAGTTTCCGGAAAGAATATTTTTGAAAGCACAATTGCCGCTGGCGCATTCATGATAGACGCGCTAAGCAAGTACGTAGCAAACCGAGCCTGCTCGGCCGGGTCTCCACCTCCCAAAAAAGAGACGTATGCGCCCAACACGCTGCCGGCGATCGTGGCCATACCGCCCACCATGAGGCAGTTCATCTCCGACTGCGTCATTTTTGGAATGAACGGCCGCACCAGTAAGGGCGCTTCGGTCTGGCCCATAAAAATATTTGCTGCTGCAGAAAGACTCTCTGCCCCTGACAGGCGCATGGTGCGTGCCATGAGCCATGCAAAACCCCAAACAATTTTCTGAAGTACGCCCAGGTAATACAGGCCCGTAGTAATCGCAGAGAAAAAGATTACTGTGGGTAACGCCTGAAATGCAAATAAGAAACCGAGATTGTGTTTTACATCCGGGTTGCCTGCACTATTCTTCGATAAATCGCCATACAAGAACTCCGCACCTTTTTGTGCAAAGCCAAGGAAGGTGACGAACTTCTCGCTCATGTACACGAAAGCGCTTTGCGCAAACGGTATTTTACCAATGATTAACCCGAAGATAATCTGAATGGTGAGTCCAACGGCCACCAGCCGCCAGTCAATCGCCTTACGGTTGCCGGAGAGCAAAAAGGCTACTAATAGTATGACAATGAGCCCGAGAAGCGCGTGCAGGTAATCCATCCGGGGGTTTAGTTGCGTTTACCTAGTTCATCGCGCAACTTCGCAGCCCTTTCGTAATCTTCTTTGTCGATTGCTTCGCGCAGTAACTCGTTTAGTTTTTCAACCGAAAAATTCTTGAGATCGTCCGCCCCTTTCTTTACGGTTTCTTTTTTGGCTTTCTTCTCTTTCGGTTCTTTTTTCTCTTTTTCTTTTTCCTTCTCTTCTTCCTCTTCGTCTGTCAGCACAATGCCGGCCTCGGCAAGAATATTTTCATACGTAAAGATGGGCGCATCAAAACGCAAGCCGATGGCAATCGCATCCGACGGGCGGGAATCAACATCCACTTTCTTCAAACCATCGCTACACACCAGCTTGGCAAAGAACACGCCTTCTTTCAAATCGGAAATAATAATTTCCTCTACATGGAAATGAAAATTGCTGGCAAAGGCTTTGAACAGATCATGGGTCATGGGCCGGTTGGGGATAATCTTTTCAATTTCAATGGCGATGGCTTGCGCCTCGAACATCCCGATGATGATGGGCAGCCGCCGGTTGCCCTCGGTTTCACCCAGCACCAACGCAAACGAACCCGTTTGCGATTGACTGGAAGAAAGCCCTAAAATTTCGAGTTTAATTTTCTTCAATGCCTGCGATTCTTAAATCAAATTAAAAAATATTCGGATAAACGGTTTCTCAATCACCAGTTTTATTTCGCGGCTTGAAACGCTTCGTTTAGCTTGGGCAATACATCAAACGCATCGCCCACAATACCGTAATCCGCAGCTTTAAAGAAAGGGGCCTCCGGATCTTTGTTAATCACCACAATGCATTTTGACGAGTTAACACCGGCAAGGTGCTGAATTGCTCCGGAAATACCCACGGCTACATACAGTTGCGGCGCTACCTTTACTCCGGTTTGCCCTACGTGCTCATGGTGCGGGCGCCAATGCATGTCGCTTACCGGCTTGCTGCAGCCCGTGGCCGCGCCCAGTGTTCTTGCCAGGTTTTCGATTAATGCCCAATGTTCTGGGCCCTTCATGCCGCGGCCACCCGAAACAACAATCTCTGCCTCAGGCAGTAAAATGTCGCCCGTAGCTTTGTCTACCGAAGTAACCTTCACATTGAAATCGGCATCGGATAACGCGGGTGTAAACGGAGTTACTGCAACAGCACTGGCTACTACCTTCGCCTCCGCTGCGTTCTTTTTTAGTGTGATAACTTTTTTAGCGTTCTTCAGTTCCACGTTGGCAAACGCTTTTCCGGTGTAGATGCTGCGCTTCACTACAAAGCCCGCGTTGGTTTGCGGCAACTCCACTACGTTCGAGGCCAGACTCGCCTGAAAACGTACCGCAATCTTGGCGGCAACCGGAGATCCCAGCGATGAGTTGGCCAACACCAATACATCGCTATTCTCGGCTTTCATGGCCTGATCAATTGCGGTAGTGTAACTCTGTACCAACGGGTCGTTCAGCCGGGCGTCGTTGGCATGCAATACCTTGGTGGCTCCGAATTTTCCCACGTCTGCAAGCGCCTGCGCATCGGCTGCGCCCAAGGCCAGCGCAGTAACTACGCCACCCATGCCGTGGGCGTAGGCCACTGCTTCCAATGATGTCTTCTTTACTTTCCCTTCTGCCGTTTCAACAAACACCAGGATGTTCATATGTTCTTCAGTTAAATCGTGATTAAATTACTTTCGCTTCGGTCTTCAATCGCTGCACCAACTCAGCCACGTTATCGGCAGCAATCATCTTTACCGCACCCTTGGGCGGCGGTAACTCAAATTTTTGTAGGCTTACGCGATTCTCCACGCCCACGGGCTCCACAACCTTGAGTGGCTTCGTGCGTGCGCTCATAATGCCGCGCATGTTAGGAATTTTCCATTCGGCAATCGGCTCCTGGCACCCCGCCACCAACGGAAGTGCAGCTTCAAGCGATTCTTTGCCACCTTCGATTTCGCGGGTCATTTTTACTGTGGTTCCTGCTATTTCCAAACTCATCACCGGCGAGAACGAGGGTAATCCCAGCAATTCGCCCACCATGGCGTGCACCACACCACTGTTGTAGTCAATGCTCTCGCGGCCCATCAATACCAAATCATATCCTTGGGCATGGGCAGCAATTTGGCTGGCTACAAAAAACGAATCCGTTGGCTCTGCGTTTACGCGGATGGCATCGTCTGCACCAATCGCCAACGCCTTGCGAATCGTTGGTTCGGTGTCTGCCAAACCCACGTTTAACACGGTAATGGTGGCACCCGATGTTTCTTTGAGTTCCACCGCGCGGGCCAGCGCATAGTCATCATACGGCCCGATGATAAATTGAACACCGTTGGTATCGAACCGGGTACCGTTGTCGACAAAATTAATCTTCGAGGTGGTGTCTGGAACGTGCGATATACAAACCAATATCTTCATAATCAATGCTTTACAAAATTTTTACAGAAACGGCCACAAGATAGTAAAACAGTTGATTGCCACAGGGCTAATTTTGGCCAATCGCTCCGAAAAAAGTCGGATTGTTAAACGCGATCTTTTATGTCGCCACGCATTTTACAACTACAAACCTTTCTGCAAGAAGATCCGAACGATCCGTTTCTACTGTATTCGCTGGCGCTGGAGTTTATTGTTGAGCAACCGACTGAAGCCGACCGACTGTTTAGTGACCTGTTGGCGCGGTTTCCAGACTACCTCGCCACGTACTATCAGGCGGCGCTTTTAAAAATTCATTTTGCAAACGTGCCCGAGGCGAAAGTAATTATCGCCCGCGGAATTGAACTTGCCAAAAAACAAGCCAATACCAAAACCGCCACTGAGTTGCGCCATCTGTTGGATGGCATTGAAGACGAATAAGCCGTTTATACCTGGAAAACGATCTTACCCACCTTATTGGGCTTCGTTATGTCCGGAAAAGATTCGGCAATCTTCGTAAACGGCCGAATGCTATCGATGATCGGCTTGATCTGCGAGCCGCTTACAAACGCCAGCATTTCGTTAAACTCATGATCGTTGCCCATGGTGGTACCCATCAGCGAAAGCTGATTCCAAAACATCCGGTACAAATCCAGCTTGGAAGGTAAACCGGTAGTGGCGCCGTAAAAAACCACTTTGCCGTTGGGCCGCAGTACTTTAATAAAGCTATTGATCTGGTCGCCTCCGGCACTGTCAATCACCAGATTAAACCCGCCCTTTGTTTTCCAGAGGTCGCTGTAGCTCGCTTCGCGTTTGTAGTTGTACGCCCCTTTGGCACCCAGCTTCAGTGCTTTTTCCACTTTCTCATCGCTGCCGCTGGTAACGTACACATTGGCACCCACCGCCTGAGCGAAGAGAAATGCAAACTGGGCCACCCCGCCTCCAAAACCGGATATCAACACGTTATGCCCGGGTTTAAGACCGCCGCGTTTAAACAAGGCACGAAACGCTGTGAGGCCGCCTAAGGGCAAAGCCGCGGCTTGCAGAAAATCAAGATGCCGGGGCTTGCGTTGCAGTCGATCAATCGATACCACAATGTACTCGGCAAAGGTGCCGTCTACCGGCATGCCTAAAATGGTGTATTTGCTGGATTGAACTTCCGGGTCGGTTCCCCAATCAATGTTGGGATTAATCACCACCTCCTGCCCGATCCACGGCTCATCTACTTCATCGTGCACGGCTTCCACAATGCCAGCTCCATCCGATCCCATCGTAACGCCCAGCTTGATGTTAGGATACTTGCCCTCGCGAATCCATTCGTCTCTACGATTTAGCGCAACCGCTTTTATCCGAATGAGTGCTTTCCCCGGCGCAAGTACGGGCACCGGCCTGTCGATGAGTTCTACGCGATTGGGCGCAGTTAGAACAAGTGCTTTCATAGAACTGAAGTTGAGCTGTTGAAGCGTGGAACTTGCGTTTGAATTTTACTGCACAAAATAAACGATGTGCCGCAATTAAAAAACAGCAGCGGTTAAAAGTTGTAACCGTTAAAACGGCGTTTCGTCATCGCCCGGGGGCGGCCCGGCCGGGGGCGTATCGCGGAAGGTATTCAGGCGGCTCTCGCGGGTAATACTGCTTAGCGGTGTAAGACCTTCGGGCGCATCGTAATCAGCAAACTTGGTGTACTTACCCAAAAACTTCAGCTTCACGTTTTCCAACGATCCGTTTCGATGCTTGGCGATGACCACCTCGGCCATCCCTTGCGTGGGCAGCCCTTCCTCATCTACGGTGATCTTGTAGTACTCCGGGCGGTACAGAAACATCACGATGTCGGCATCTTGTTCGATAGAACCCGATTCGCGCAAATCCGACAACTGGGGGCGTTTGTCACCGCCACGGGTTTCGACCCCGCGGCTCAACTGCGACAGCGCAATCACCGGCACATTCAGTTCTTTTGCGATGCCCTTCAACGCACGCGAGATGGAAGCGATCTCTTGCTCACGGTTGCCACCGGCATCGCCTTTCATCAATTGCAGGTAGTCGATCACGATCAACTGCACGTTATGCTCCGCTTTTAACCGGCGGCACTTGGCGCGTAGCTCCAGGATCGATAAGGCAGGTGTATCGTCAATAAAAATGGGGGCGCTGGAAAGGCGGTTGGTTTTGTGTACCAATTGCTGCCATTCAAACTCCGCCAGATTTCCTTTTTTGATTTTTTCTGATTCCAGTTCCGCTTCCGCGGAGATGAGGCGATTCACCAATTGCAAAGACGCCATTTCCAGCGAGAAGATGGCCACCGGGTAATTGAAGTCTACCGCCGCATTGCGTAGGGCCGATACCACAAATGCCGTTTTACCCATACCGGGCCGCGCCGCAATGATTACCAAATCCGACTTCTGCCAGCCAGACGTAACCCGATCTAAGCGCGAAAAGCCACTGGGGATGCCCGTGAGACCGTCTTTGTGGTTCTTTTTTTCCTGCAGTTCCTTAATCGCCTGAAACATCAACGACTTCATCGTGTCGTAGTTTTTGCGCAGGTTCGTATCGGAAATCTGAAATATGTTTTGTTCTGTTTTGTCCAACAGTTCAAACACGTCCGTGGTGTCTTCGTAGGCATCGTGGTGAATCTGCGAGGCGATCTGTATGAGATCGCGTTTTATGGCCATTTCGATCACGATCCGCGCGTGGTATTCCACATTCGCGGCAGAACTTACTTTGCTGGTGAGCTCGGCAATATAATAGGCGCCGCCCACGGCTTCGATCGTGCCGTTCTTTCTGAGCTGTGCTACCACCGTGCGCATGTCTACCGGCTCGGATGCCTTGAACAAATCGATGATGGCGTTGTAGATCAGTTTATGTGCCTCGGAATAAAAGTGTTCCGGGCGTAGAAACTCGACTACTGCGGTAAGCGCATTTTTTTCCAACATGAGCGCACCCAGCACGGCTTCTTCCAGATCAGGCGCCTGAGGGGGGAGTTTTCCCAGGCTTTCCGAGATATCTCGTACCAGCTTGGTTGACTTACCCATACCGCTTAGCGCGGTACTGGCCCTCAGAGGCGTTGATCGTTGCTCCATACAGTGGTTGTTGTACGTAGTTTCTTTAGTGGAGGGCAAACGTACGGTTACCGCAAAGAACACTATCCCCAAAATGGAGAACTTGTTCACATTCAATAAACACCGCAAAATGTGAATTGATTCTCGCCCACGGGTTGCACAGCCGTGCCGATCTGCCCAGACCACCCCTTTTATTTTTTTAATGCGCTTTTAACCAACACACTACGCAGTTCCATCACAGCCAATTTTTTACTTATTTTATTGGATGTATTTTCGCCCCAAATGAGTGTGAAGAAGTACCACTTTACGGCTATCGGTGGCAGTGTGATGCACAACCTGGCCATTGTATTAAAAGAACACGGTCATCAGGTTACCGGCTCGGACGATGAGATTAACGATCCGAGCCGATCGCGCCTGCAAGCCGCAGGCCTTCTTCCCGACTCCACCGGCTGGCATCCGGATAAAATTACCGCCGCGCTGGATGGCGTAATAGTGGGGATGCACGCCCGGCCCGATAATCCGGAAATCCAAAAAGCACAGGCGCTTGGAATTCCGTTGATTTCGTTTCCGGAGTTTATCTTTCAACACAGTAAAAACAAACAACGGGTAGTGGTGGCCGGAAGCCACGGCAAGACTACCATCACCGCCATTATCGTTCACGTGCTGGAGTTTTACAAGCGCTCGTTCGACTATGTCATTGGCTCCCGGGTACCCGGCCTGCCGCACAGTGTACGGCTTTCCGAAGGTGCGCCACTCATTGTTATCGAAGGAGATGAATATTTCTCCTCGCCGCTCGATCGCACCCCCAAGTTTCTCCGGTACCAGCACCACATTGGCGTGATCAGCGGCATCGCTTGGGATCACGCCAACGTATTTCCCACCGAAGACGAGTACATCCGGCAGTTTGACGCTTTCGCGGATGCCACGCCAAAAGGTGGAATTTTGGTTTTCAATGAATTGGATGCAGTAACTGCTGTGCTCTGTAACAAAGACCGGCCGGATATACTGCACGTGCCCTTCAAAACCCATCCGTATGAAATTGAAAATGGCAACGTAATCCTGATCAGTAGTAACAAAGAAAAAATTCCGCTGCGGGTGTTTGGCAAACACAACCTCATGAACATTGCCGCCGCTAAAGAGGTGCTGAAGAAAATCGGCATCACGGCGGAGCAGTTTTATAAAGCCATCCCGAGTTTTGTGGGGGCCGCAGGGCGTCTGGATAAAATCCGGGAAGATCAACACCTGGTGGTGTTTAAAGACTTCGCGCATGCCCCATCTAAAGTGCGTGCCACCACCGAAGCGGTAAAAGAACTTTATGCCAGCCGTCCGCTTACGGGGGTGCTGGAACTTCACACCTTCAGCAGCTTGCTGCCCTCGTTTTTGCCCAATTACAAAAACACCATGAAAGCGTGTACAGACGCCATCATTTTTGTTGATCCTGAAAAGCTAAAAACCAAAGGCGCTGCGATTGACGCGAACATGATTCAGGCCGCCTTTCAGCATCCCCGGTTGCGCGTGGTGAACTCAGCCGAGCAACTGCAGTCGGAGCTACTTGGTACACGTTGGGCCAACCAAACCCTGCTGCTCATGAGTTCGGGGGCCTTTGGCGGATTAGAGCTGAACCAACTCGCCACACAACTACTGCCCTGAGTGGCAACCCCATGAAGTTAAACTTAAAAGTGCCCCTTTGCCTGTTTGATTTGGAAACAACGGGCACCAATCCAACCACTGACCGGATCATCGAAATCGCAGTGATAAAACTCACGCCACACGGTGAAGAACTGCGAAAACGACATTTGGTAAACCCCACGATTCCCATCCCGCCCGATTCCACGGCCATTCACGGCATTACCAATGAAGCGGTAGCCCAGTTGCCCACCTTTAAAGATGTGGCAAAAGATCTGGCTCGTTTTCTGGAAGGATGCGATCTGGGCGGCTACAACATTTTGAAATTCGATTTGCCATTGCTTGTAGAGGAATTTTTGCGCGCAGAAGTAGAGTTTGAATACAGCCGCAGGCGCATCATTGATGCACAACGTATTTTTCATCTGATGGAAAAACGAACGTTGGGCGCGGCGTATAAGTTTTATTGCGGCAAGGAACTGGAGAATTCGCACTCGGCCGAGGCAGACACGGCAGCCACACTGCACGTGTTAATGGCACAGGTAGAAAAGTACGAACAACAAGACGTTACCGATAGCCTCGGCAAAAAAGTAGGCACTATCCGTAACGATATGGACTCGCTGGCACAGCTATCAACGCTAGATACCATTGACCTGGCCGGCCGGATGATCAAAAATGCGAAAGGCGAAGCCATGTTTAACTTCGGAAAACACAAAGGTAAACCCGTGCTTACCGTGCTCCGCGATGAACCCACGTATTACGATTGGATGATGAATGGCGATTTTGCTTTGGATACCAAGCGTAAACTCACCGAAATCAAACTCAGCCTGATGGCAAATAAATTTAAAAATTAGAAGCCATCGCAACAAAACGGAACGCGTAATTTGGTGGCAGGCACCACCGATAAATCAAAGCATGCACTGCTGCAGGCGAACCAAGACCCGCCCGCGTGTAATTACTTTTTGTAATACTGCATTGCCTCCGGAATCCAGCCATTAAGGTCGTTGATGCGCGTTTCGTGCGACGGGTGAGTGGATAAAAACTCCGGCGGCTGTTGGCCACCACTTAAACCGCTCATACGTTCCCAAAACGCAGGCGCCGCACTGGGGTCGTATCCTGCCATGGCCATAAAAATCAACCCCATATGATCTGCCTCGCTTTCGTGCTCCCGGCTAAACTTAAGCATGCCCACACCTGCACCTGCACCCACCGCCTGCAGTAACAACTGGCTGCCCAGCGTGGGGTTTTGCCCCATCAGCGCCCCGATTGTTCCCAATGCGCCCTGGGCAACCATCTGCTGGCTCATCCGCTCGCGCCCATGGTTGGCTATGGCATGCGCCACTTCATGGCCCATCACCACGGCCACGCCAAGCTCATCTTTGCAAATTGGCAAGATGCCGGTGTAAAACGCCACTTTGCCCCCTGGCATACACCAGGCGTTTACCGTTTTCGGATCATCCAGTAAGTTGAACTGCCACGAAAAGCCCTGTAACTCAGCGGACATATTTTTCTCGGCCATATACCGCTCAACCGCCTTTTGAATATTTACCCCGGCGCGTTTCACCATTTCGGCCTGCGGCCCGGTAGAAATAACTTTCCCTTCTTTCAATACCTGGTCGTACTGTTGCGCGGCCATGGGAATTAACTCGGCATTGTTGACTAGCGACAATTGCTTGCGGCCGGTTACCGCCACCGTAGCACACGCGTAAGCCACCAGCGCCACCACACTCAACAGTACAAAAGAACGGATCATAGTTGTATGAATTATTCGATTCAAAAATACGAAGTAGCACCAATATTGTTGATAGCTTTGCACGAATAAACCTCTAGCGGATATGCGGATCTTTGCCATCGGCAGAAACTATGCCGAACACATTAAAGAATTAAACAACGAACGCCCGGACGAGCCGGTGATTTTCACCAAGCCCGACACTGCGCTGCTGCGCAACAATGCGCCTTTTTACTATCCCAACTTCTCGAAAGACATTCACCACGAAGTAGAACTGGTGCTGAAGATCAGCAAAGAAGGCAAACACATTGAGCCGGAATTTGCATTAAAGTACATTGACGCCATCGGCATTGGCATCGATTTCACCGCGCGCGATCTTCAGCAAAAGGCAAAAGACAAAGGCTTGCCGTGGGATATCGCAAAGGGCTTCAACGGCTCCGCTCCGATTTCGGATACATTTTATCCTGTGGCAAAATTTGCCGATCTTAAAAATATCAACTTCAAACTGGAGGTAAACGGCCAACTGCGCCAGCAGGGCAATACCGGGTTGATGTTGTTTCCCTTTGAATACATCATCAGCTATCTGTCGAAATTTTTCACACTGAAAACCGGAGATTTGATTTTTACAGGCACACCAAAAGGAGTAGCGGGCATTGCCATTGGCGATAAGTTGACAGCGTATATTGAGGATGAGAAGTTGTTGGAGTTTGAGGTTAAGTAGTCTTTTCATTTGCATTTTGATCAGTGGGCCTGTGTGGGCCCAGTTGCGTGGCGAAGAGAATCCCCCACCCCCCGGGATTTATCTCTTCCCGATTAATCCCGGCAAGCCCAACATGCTCACCGGCACCATGGGCGAACTGCGAAACACGCATTTTCATGGAGGCTTGGATATCAACACCCCCGGTATTCGGGTGCCCGTGCGGGCCACACAAAGCGGCTACGTCAAGCGCGTTACCATAAGCCCGTTTGGGTACGGCAATGTGCTGTACGTGCAACATGCCGACGGTCTGACTTCAGTTTATGCCCATCTGCATGAACTGCGAGGCGCGTTGGCCACATTTGTGCACGAGCAACATTACCAACGCAAAACCTGCGATCTGGATCTTTTTCTGGAGGCCGGTCGCTTTCCCGTTACTCAGGGCGATACCATTGCCCTTTCCGGCAATACCGGTTCTTCGGGTGGGCCGCACCTGCACTTCGAGTTGCGCACAGATAAGGAAGAATTAATCAATCCGTTGGCATTTGGCTTTCGCGAAATCGTTGACCCCTTGCCGCCTACCATCCAGAAAATTGCTTTGCGCACGCTTAACATCGATTCGCGCATCAATGATCAGTTTGGGCGGTTTGAATTCTATCCCGTGAAAACGGCAACCGGCTACGAGCTTTCGCCCATTTTGGCTCACGGCAAAATTGGTATTGAACTTCTTGCATTTGATAAGCTTGACCGGTCGCGATTTAAGTGCGGCATCAACTACATCGATGTGTACGAGAACAACGAGAAAGTCTTCTCCCAATACATTGAAAAATTCAGCTTATCCGAAACCCGTGGTATTCTCACACTGCTCGACTTCAAGGTGCTTGAGGCCCGCGGCTTGCGTTACAACAAACTGTATGTGGCCGATGGTAACCGGCTGGAATTCTACCAGCAAAGCAAACACAACGGAGAGATTGAAGTGACAGATGCACCGAAAAATGTACGCGTGGTGCTGCGCGACCAAATGAAAAATGAAACTGAGCTGCGGTTTACCCTGCTGCCCAGCCGCCCAACACCAACGCCTGCACTGTTGCCGGCGCCGGTTACACCGTTGAGCTATGAAATCGATCACCAGGTGCTGGCCATCACCGCAAAGGCATGTGGCAAATCCCAAATCGATGTTTTTGCAAACGGAAAAGCGTACGCCATGAATCCCACCTACGCAAATTCTCAACGCATGGTGTACCTGATTGATCTGAAAAACATGCTGCCCGACTCAGTAGTGAGCTGTTGGGGCAGTCAGGCGTTTCTTTTTCGCGATCGTATTCCGGGCCACCTGCCCTACCGCTTTTACAGCGATTGGGTAGATATTGAATTCCCGGCTCAGGCCCTGTACGACACGCTGGCATTAGAAACCAACTACTGGCAGCGAGACGGTGCGGAATTCTTTTCCATTGGCAGCCCCTTTGTGCCGCTGCACCGCACCATCAACGTAAACTTGAAGCCAAAAAATAATTACGTGGCCTCAGGTAAATGGAGTGTGTACCGGCGGGAAGGCAACCGCTATGTACCCACCGGCGGCGAGTGGAAAAATGGCCGGGTTCGATTTAGCACGCGCGAATTCGGAGTTTTTACGCTTCGGCAGGACACGGTACCGCCCACCATTACCATCGTTAAAAGTCTTACGCACATCAAAAGATTCAAAATCCGTGACGACCTCTCCGGCATCGCATACTACGAGGCAAACATAAACGGCAATTGGCTGTTACTTTCTTACGATTATAAAACCGGATTTCTCGAAACCGATCGGCATCGCAAAGATCTGAAAGGTTTGCTTGAAGTAAAGGTTGTAGATTATGCAGGTAACGAAACCATTGTAAAACAAAACATTCTCTAAACCATGAGCTTAACCGTTGGAACAAAAGCCCCCGACTTTTCCGCACCGGATCAAGACGGAAAACCTGTGAAGCTAAGTGCGCTGAAGGGCAAAAAAGTAGTGCTGTACTTCTACCCCAAAGACATGACGCCCGGCTGTACAGCCGAAGCGTGTAGCTTGCGCGACAACTATCCGGCATTACAAAAGGCCGGCTACGTGGTACTTGGCGTAAGCAGCGATGATGCCAAATCGCATACGAAGTTCATTGAGAAGGAAAAACTGCCGTTCACGCTGTTGGCAGACACGGATAAGAAAGTGCACGCGTTGTACGGTACGTGGGTTGAAAAGTCGATGTACGGCCGCAAATACATGGGCACCGCGCGTGTCACGTACGTGATCGATGAGCAGGGCGTGATTCAGGAGGTGATCGAAAAAGTAGATACCAAGAACCACGCAGCGCAGATTTTAGGAGGCACGCCCCAAACAGCTACCAAACCCGCAAAAGCCGTAAAGAAAACTGCAAAGCCAGCAAAGAAGGTGGCAAAGGCCGCAAAAAAGGCAGTCAAAAAGAAAAAGAAATAACCGGGTTGCAAACGCATCAGGTGGCGAGTTGGTTGCGCGCAAATTGCCCGCGGGCCACTCGCACCTTTTTAAACCTTTCGGTTGAATAGGTCAGGACTATTGAACATCTTCGCGGCAAATTTTTTCACTTATGGCCGCGCAGCCCGATTTTGCTCACCTCAAGAAACTTGCTACCCAAATCCGTAGAGACATCGTGCGCATGGTGCACGCCTGCCAAAGCGGGCATCCTGGCGGTTCACTAGGCTGCACCGAATTCTTTGTGGCTCTTTACTTTGCGGTATTGAAGCACAACAAAAACTTTAATATGACGGGTGCCGATGAGGATGTTTTTTTTCTCTCCAACGGCCATATCTCGCCCGTTTGGTATGCTACGTTAGCGCGGGCCGGTTACTTTGATGTAAAGGAGCTTGCCACTTTCCGCCAGATAAATTCACGCCTCCAGGGTCATCCTGCCACACATGAGCATCTGCCCGGTATTCGTGTGGCGAGCGGCTCGTTGGGGCAAGGTTTATCGGTAGCAATTGGCGCGGCGCAAGCGAAAAAACTGGACAAAGACCCGCACCACGTGTACGTGCTGATGGGCGATGGCGAGCAACAGGAAGGCCAAATTTGGGAGGCTGCCATGTATGCAGCACATCACAAAGTAGATAACCTGATTGCCACGATCGACTACAACGGTCAGCAAATTGACGGACCTGTTAAAGAAGTGATGGACCTTCAGGATCTGAAAGCCAAGTGGGCGGCATTTGGTTGGACGGTAATCGAAAGCGATGGCAACAACATGGAAGCGCTCGTAGCTGCCCTCGAAAAAGCAAAGTCACTTACCGGGCAAAGTAAACCCGTGTTAAACCTGATGCGCACCGAAATGGGTTTTGGGGTTGACTTTATGATGAACTCGCACAAGTGGCACGGAGTTGCCCCGAATGACGAGGAGCTTAAAAAAGCGCTGGCCCAGCTCGAAGAAACATTGGGCGATTACTGATGCGCAGGTTCGGCCGAATCGTTGCGCTTGCCTTTGGGGTGTTGATCATGCTCATCATGATTGTGGTGGCCGTGTGCTATCGCCCTGAGGTTCCGCTAGAAGTGCTAAAACCAACCTACTTCACCGATCAGTCGAAATTCATTTTCGCCCAAGGCGATTCCATCCATACCCGCGTGCGTGGCCATGGCCCGGCGTTGTTCTTGTTGCACGGCAGCTTTGCGTCGCTCCACACGTGGAACGAATGGGAAGAAACGCTTTCGAAAAACTATCGCACCATCTCGCTGGATTTTCCCGGTCACGGCCTCACAGGTCCATCCGCACAGAAACATTACTCTACAGACCACTACGTAAATACCGTTTTGGCTGTAGCCGATGCGTTACAGATTGATTCGTTTTATGTGGCCGGCAACTCCATGGGCGGTACTGTTGCCTACAAGCTCGCCATCCGATCTGCGCGCGTAAAAAAACTCATCCTCGTAAATGCGGCCGGAGCCCCCCTACCGGTTGGATCTGCACCCGCTGCGGGCAAGCGCCCCTGGATTTTTGGATTACTTGCCAACGACATGACCGCCAACTTGCTTACGCGATTAACGCCGCGCTTCCTGTTCGAAAAAGTGATGGGCGGTGTTTTTGCCGACCGCACCAAAATCACTCCAGCCATGGTCGATCGTTACTACAACCTGATGCTGCGTGAAGGCAACCGGGTGGCCACCGTAGAGCGGCTCAGAACACCCAACATCGACAGCCGCGACAGCTTGAAAACGATTCAAATTCCTACGTTGATTTTATGGGGCGAGCAGGACACGTGGATTCCGGTAGCGCATGCGCAACGGTTTGCCGCCGCCATTCCACAAAGCGCAGTGAAGATTTTTACGAATGTTGGGCACGTGCCCATGGAAGAAAACCCACATGAAAGTGTGCAGGCAGTGGTTGAGTTCCTAGACCAAAAACCAAGGCACGATAGCCAGCAGTAAGGTAATGATCAACCAAAACAACATCTTGCGTTCCTCGCGCGAAAGGGTAGAAATCCGTAGCATACGGTTTTTTACGCACGCGCAAAACGGCAAGTTGTATCCGGAAATCACTTTAACGAACGATTAACAAATGGCCATGACAAAATACAGTTTCACGGAAAAAAAAGACACCCGCTCCGGATTTGGTGCCGGCTTGTTACAACTCGGCCGCGAAAACGCGCAGGTAGTAGGGTTGTGCGCTGACCTGACTGGGTCGCTAAAAATGGATGCCTTTAAAAAGGAGTTTCCCGAGCGCTTTTTTCAAGTAGGAATTGCCGAAGCCAACATGATGGGCCTGGCTGCGGGCATGAGCATTCACGGCAAGATTCCGTTCACAGGTACATTCGCGAATTTTTCCACGGGCCGGGTGTACGACCAGATTCGGCAGTCCATTGCCTATTCCGGCAAGAATGTAAAAATCTGTGCTTCGCACGCGGGGGTTACGCTGGGCGAAGATGGAGCCACCCACCAGATTTTGGAAGACATTGGTATGATGAAGATGCTACCCGGCATGACCGTAATTGTTCCGTGCGATTTCAATCAAACCAAGGCCGCAACGCTCGCGCTTGGTAAGCACGTGGGGCCGGCGTACTTGCGTTTTGGTCGCCCCAGTTGGCCCGTGTTTGTTCCGGCAGATCGCCCATTCACCATCGGCAAAGCCGATAAACTAATCGAAGGCAAAGACGTAACAATTTTTGCGTGCGGGCACCTGGTGTGGAATGCCATCGAAGCAGAGGCAGCCCTGGCCGAAAAAGGAATTCAGGCGGAGGTAATCAACATCCACACCATCAAACCGTTAGACGTAGAAGCCATTCTACAATCGGCACAGAAAACACGCGCGGTGGTAACGTGCGAGGAACACCAAATCAACGGCGGTCTGGGCGACAGTGTTGCGCAAGTACTGGCGCGCTTTGCTCCTAGGCCTATGGAAATGGTGGCGGTGAACGACTCTTTTGGCGAAAGCGGAACACCCGCCCAACTGATGAAAAAATATGGCTTGGGGCCGGAGCACATCATTGCGGCCGTAGAAAAAGTAATCGCAAGGAAATAATCAGGCGCCAACAGGCCGGAGCCAGCGTTTCGCGAGGCTACCTACCACCAAGCCCACCAGACTAATAGACGTGGCGGTTAGCATCGGTGGGATTTCGGTGTGCATGTTTTCGAGTACGATCCATGACGCGAATCCGGTAACCATGGCTAACCCTGCACCCCAACTGTTTGGCCAACTCGCATACAGCCCGAATACCATGGGCATGAAGAGTGAAACCAGACTAAAAATGGAACTCTCGCCCACCAATTCGTAAATGTTCGAGCGCCAGCATGCCACAGCGGTCGCCACTGAGGCAAATGCCAAAACGGAATACCGCGTGATGCGCAATAGCTGCTGATCCGAGAGCTTATTTTTGGCCAGCGGCCGCACCAGATTCTCTGAGAAAATAGCCGCCGGCGCAAGTATAGCCGAGCTGGTAGTGCTCATGATGGCGGAGAGCAATGATCCAAAAAACAGGATCTGCACCATCAGTGGCGTATGTTGCAAAACCATGGCGGGCAGCGCCAACTGCGTATCACCGGCCAGTTGCTCAGGATACAGCTGCAGCGTGCAGAGGCTAATGAACAAGGGCAGCATGGCCACGGTGAGGTACAGCAGCGCGGCCCACAGACTTGAATGTACCGCAGTACGGGCTGAGCCAGACGACATCGCGCGCTGAAAAACGTCTTGCGAAGGAATTGATCCCAATCCCAATACCGACCAGGCCGCCAGCCAACTTAAGATTGAATACACATCGGGCGGTGGAAAAAACCGCAGGCTATCCGCAGGCATGCGCTCCCAAACTACGCTTACCCCACCGGCCTTGTCCGACAACACCAACGCAAGCACGATCAATCCCGCAATGATGATGATGCTTTGAATAAAGTCAGTGATGGAAATGGCCCACATGCCGCCAACGTAGGTGTAGAAGGTAACCACCAGCGAACTGATCACTACCCCCTGCCACGTTTCCATGCCGGTTACGATGTTCAAAATCAACCCCATCGCCACAAGTTGCGCGGCAATGTACCCGATATAGCTTGGCACAATAAAGACGCTGGCAAACAACTCGGTACGAGCGCCAAACCGTACCTTAAAAAAATCGCCCAACGTCATCAGGTTCATCTGGTATAACTTCCTGGCGAAGAAGAGGCCAAACAAGATCAGGCAGAGTGCGGCACCAAAGGGATCTTCAATCACGCGGTAGAGCCCGCCTTTTAAAAACTCGCTGGAGGCCCCAAACACCGTCTCGCTACCAAACCACGTGGCAAACAAGGCCGATGTGCTGAGTACCAGCGGTAAACTCCGGCCGGCCAGCATAAAATCTCCGGACGTACGAACTTTGCGCGAGGCCCAATAACCAATAAAGATGGTGCCCGCGAGGTAAAGAATTATGGAAAACAGCAGCAACGTTAGCCGGTTATGAAAACCAAAACTAAAGAATGACCGGCACCTGCTAAAAGAAAATTATTTCACGGGCTTGTATTGGAGGTCTACCGATACCTCTACTTCCTCGGCTATTTTCTGCCAGAGTAATTTGGGCCGTTCCACATTGTAATCTTCAAGCTTCACCACGAATTTCGACTTGATCGACAGCCGGTCGCCCAACCTTTCAATTGTTCCAGGCACGGTAACCTCCTTAGTTACCCCGTGGATGGTGAGCTTGCCCCGCGCCATCACGTTTTGAATCCCGGCTTTGGCCGGGTCGAAATTCTCAATCTTGCCTTGAAAGACAGACTTGGGGAATTTCTCTGATTCCAGATACTTCTCATTAAAATGCTCTTTCATCAAACCCTTATCGAAGGCAAACTCTTTAATGGGAATCGAAAACACAATGTCTTGCGTATCCAGATTGTAGAGGCTTGCAGTTTTGGTGTTCTCGGCATAAATGTCCTCAAGGGCAGCATCCGAAAAGAACGTTACTTTCGATTGATCAACAGTAAACTTCTGCCCCAGTAACGCCATCGGCAGCAAAAGAAGAGTCACCACTATTTTCATTGCAAATCGGTTATCCCACAAGTAACGAAAACAATGCCACTAAAATTCGGAGATCAAAGGAATTTACAGTCCGGGCTGGCATCGAACCAAAAATGGCAATAACGCGAGGCGAACAATCTGAATGAGCGTTTCCAAACGGCATGTACGATAGCAACTAGTTGTTAGCAGCGCCATCGTCTACCCAACAGCCAATCAACGCAATTTGTGCGGCAGAGAGCCCGCCTCCCGGGGGCATCGATCCATTGGCCGTGCGGGCCTTCACCTGCGCGGCACGGGCTGCGACTCCAGCTTGGGTGGTAAAGTCGCCCGGACCGCTTCCACCTACCCGGTGGCAGTTAATGCAATTGTTGTCGATGATCGTTTTCACCTCGTTTGCAAAGCTGGTACCTGTGTTGCCGCGGGGCACGGTAACGGTTAGGGTTTGCAGACAGTTGGCCGCATCGCGAACGGATATCGTGTAATTTCCTGACCTTAATGCAGAAAATGAACTTGAGTTACCAAAAGCGCCGGTACCCAGCTGAAACTGAAAAGGTGCCTGGCCACCGGTTGCAGCCACGGTAATCGATCCGTTGTCGGCCACGCACTGGTTATCGGGTACAACGGCCGTAGCCGCCACCGCCAGATTGGTTGCAAACCCCTGCACGGTAACGGCAAGCGTGCGCTCGCAGCCGTCGCCATCGCGTACAGTAACAGTGTAATTTCCAGCCGATAAGTTTGAGAACACGCCCGACGCTTGAAACGCCAAATCATTCAATCGAAACTCGAAATTGCCTGAACCGCCCGAACCTGAAACGTTTATTGCGCCATCCAACAAACTGCACGAGCTCACGTCTTTCTTGCTATCCAGCCGTACCGCCAGCGTAGAGGCAGCGCAATCTACCGCGGGCGTCTCATCACTGCCGCATCCGTAAACAAACAATAGCCCCACTACCACCGAAACTGCCAACGTAATTTTCATGAAAGCGAATTTACTTGTTTAAACAGCCAAACATCCCAAAGAGTTGTAGCATCTAGATTGCAAAAGGGCTAAAATGAGAAAATCCCCCAAAGTCCTTGACCCCAGGGGATTTTCTTGTCTATAGTTGGCTTTAATCTGATTCAAAGGTAAACCGCCGTTGTACGCACACAAACCCGGTTCCGCCCGATGTCTATTTTGGCGGTTGAGTTGCCATTACTGCCGATGAATCGCCACCAACCGCTGTTTTAACCTGCAGCGTATCCGTTGCAGGGCCATCCAACTGCTTTTTTATCCGTGCTTTTAACTGCGATTTTGAGCCCGGAAACGTGGTGCGTTGGCTAATGTCGTAACTGGCATACACCAGCAACCCGAAAAACACCACGGAAACCACAATGAATATTTTCTTCGAAGTTTGCATAAATAAAAAAGGGGCCTTGGCCCCTTTTTGTTTTCAACTGGTTGCGTTATTTCAACTTCTTCACTACCGCCGCAAACGCCTCCGGATGGTTCATCGCCAGATCCGCCAACACCTTGCGGTTAAGCTCAATGCCCGAATCTTTCAATTTGCCCATGAACTCAGAGTACGACATGCCGTGCAAACGCGCTCCGGCATTGATACGCGAGATCCACAAGCTGCGGAAATCACGCTTCTTGGCTTTACGATCGCGGTACGCATAACCGAGACCTTTCTCTACTGCGTTTTTCGCAACCGTCCAAACGTTTTTCTTACGGCCAAAGAACCCTTTGGCTAGTTTAAGTACGCGCTTTCTTTTGGCGCGCGATGCTACATTGTTTACTGAACGTGGCATACATTTTTATTTTTGGCAGCTGGCGCTTCGGGTACTCCGAAAACTTGTTGGCCAGAAACCGGGTTTAACAAACCTGCCGCTTCTTGCCGCTGTATGTGCTCAGCAGCGAAACGACAGCACCAAAACAGGAATAGCGGAGAGCACACCTCCCCCTGCTGTATCTTAAATTCCCTCGTAGGGGAACATCAACCGAATGTTGTTCTCGTCCACCTTCTTCACCACCGCCTTGTTGGTGAGGCGTCTCTTCTGTTTGGTTTCCTTCTTGGTCAGGATGTGGTTCTTATAGGCTTTTTTGCGCTTGATTTTTCCGCTTCCGGTAATCTTAAAACGCTTCTTGGCTCCTGACTTAGTCTTTAACTTCGGCATGACGATTCTACTTTTATTTTTACTTCTTCCCTTTCGGGGCTAACAACATAAACATTCTCTTTCCTTCCAGGTGCGGCATCTGTTCTACTTTGCCGTGATCTTCCAGGCTCTGTGCAAACTTCAGCAACAAAATCTCACCGCGCTCTTTGTAGATAATCGATCGGCCGGCAAAGTGCACATAGGCCTTCACCTTCGAGCCCTCTTTCAAAAAGTTCACGGCATGCTTCAACTTAAAATTGAAGTCGTGCTCCTCGGTATTCGGGCCAAAACGAATCTCTTTTACTACCGTCTTCTGCGCGTTCGCTTTGATCTCCTTTTGCTTCTTCTTCTGTTCGTATTTGAACTTCGAGTAATCGGTTACTTTGCAAACCGGCGGATCGGAGTTAGGCGAAATCTCGACCAGATCAAGCCCTTGTTCTTGCGCTAACTTCAGTGCCACCGTTAACGGGTAAACATCCACCTTAATGTTTTCGCCCACCACGCGTACGCGTTGAGCGGTAATGCGTTCGTTTACTCGATACGGTTCCTCAACCACACGCGGTCGGAAGCCCGGCCGGGGTCTGTTACCACCGGGTCCACCGGGAGGTCTGTTAAATGGTACTGCCACCTATTGGGTTTAGTTAGTTCAAAATCTTGCCATTTTGGCAAAGAGCGTGCAAATATCGCGATTTATTCAGATTGCACAAGTTGTTCGGCTAAAACGGTGGTTAAGTTTTTGGCGGCCCCTCGCCCGGCCCACACTGCCGCCCTTCGCTCGGCCAGGCTTTCCGCGTCAACTCCGCGCCCACGCGCCCGCTTGCCCTTGGCGGGGTTTCTGCTCCAATCCTTGGCCGAATGCCGCGCGCACTTCACGCCATCAGCCAATTAACTCGGCATCCCAAAGTCGGCCTGGAAGGTGCTAATAAACTCATCCAGCAAAATACTGCCTTTGTCGCCCTCGCCATGTTTGCGCACGGCTACCTTGCGGTCGGCCACTTCTTTCTCCCCCACAATCAGCATAAACGGCACTTTCTTCACTTCTGCATCGCGAATCTTGCGGCCGATCTTTTCATCCCGATCATCTACAAACCCGCGCACATCCTTCATCTTCAGGGTATTAAGTACCTCTTCCGCGTACGCGTTAAACTTCTCCGAAATCGGCAACACGGCAATTTGCTCGGGCGCCAGCCACAGCGGGAAGTTGCCCGCGCAGTGTTCAATCAATACGGCCACAAAGCGCTCCAACGATCCAAACGGTGCGCGGTGAATCATTACCGGTCGGTGGCGCTGGTTGTCTGAGCCTACATACTCCAACTCAAACCGGTTGGGCAAATTGTAATCCACCTGAATGGTGCCCAACTGCCAACTACGCCCCAGGGCATCCTTCACCATAAAATCCAGCTTCGGGCCGTAAAACGCGGCCTCACCTTTCACCGAAACGGTGGTTAACCCGCGCTCATCGGCAGCCTCCTTGATTTCGCGCTCAGCACGATCCCACAACTCATCAGAGCCGATGTACTTGGTTTTGTTCTCGGGGTCGCGCAACGACACCTGAGCCGTGTAATTCTCAAATCCTAAAGAAGTGAACACCTTCAATACCAGATCAATAACTTTAATGAACTCACCTTTCACTTGATCCGGCCGGCAGAAAATATGTGCATCGTCCTGCGTAAATCCGCGCACGCGCGTTAAGCCGTGTAGCTCGCCACTTTGCTCGTACCGATACACGGTACCAAACTCCGCCAGGCGTATCGGCAAATCTTTGTACGAGCGCGGCCGTGACTTATAAATCTCGCAATGGTGGGGGCAGTTCATGGGCTTCAACAAAAACTCCTCGCCCTCGTCGGGTGTAGAAATGGGCCGGAAAGAATCCTTGCCGTACTTCTCCCAATGGCCCGAAGTTTCGTAAAGGCTTTTGCTGCCAATATGTGGGGTAACCACCGGATCGTAGCCCGCTCTAACCTGCGCTTTGCGCATAAACTGCTCCAGGCGCTCGCGTAGAATCGTTCCTTTCGGCAGCCATAACGGCAAGCCCATGCCCACCTTTTCAGAAAACGTGAATAGATCTAACTCCTTACCGAGCTTGCGGTGATCGCGTTTCTTTGCCTCCTCCAACAACCGCAGGTGCTCATCAAGTTCCTTCTGCTTTGGAAAGGTAATGCCATAAATGCGGGTAAGCATTTGGTTGTTTTCGTTACCCCGCCAATAAGCTCCGGCCACATTTAACAACTTAATCGCTTTTATAAAGCCGGTGTGCGGCAAATGCGGGCCGCGGCACAAATCAGTAAAATCCCCCTGCTGGTAAAACGTAATCGTTCCGTCCGACAAGTCTTGCAACAATTCAATTTTGTACGGATCGCCTTTCTTCGTAAAGTAGTCGATCGCCTCTGCTTTCGACACCTCCCGGCGCTCGAACACTTCGCTTCGCTTGGCCAACTCCAACATCTTCTGTTCCACAGCCTTGAGGTCTTCCTCGCCAAAGGCCTTACCACCCAAATCCACATCGTAATAAAAGCCATTATCAATGGGGGGGCCAATTCCAAATTTCACTCCCGGGTAAAGCGCTTCCAGAGCCTCTGCCAATAAGTGGGCAGACGAATGCCAGAAGGCGTACTTGCCCCCCGCATCATTCCACGTTAAAATTTTTATGGCAGCATCACCGGTAATCGGGCGGCTCAAATCCCGGATCTCACCATTTACCTCAATGGCCAGCGATACGCGGGCAAGGCCTTCACTAATCGATTGTGCAATCTCAATACCTTTCACCCCTGACGGAAACTCACGAACGCTTCCATCGGGCAATGTAATTTGTATACTCATGTTTTTGCTTCGGAGTGCAAATATCGCATTTCACTGCACCCGAAAAACCGCAGCATCTCAATTTTATAATTGCAGCTGCGCGGTGAAGAGCACGCCAAACCGGCGGACATCCGGCCGGTCGAGGTAGGTTAGCCGGTGCACGAAGTCTACCCGTAAAAACCGGAAGATGTTTTCCACGCCGTAGCCCAATTCAACATACGGCACAGAACTGGTAAAGTACCCGGCACGCAACGCTTCCAAACCATTGGGCGTGAATTGCGAGATCAGGTTTCGATTGGATGCGCGCATCCCGCCCAGAATAACGTTACCTGTGGCCAGCAACCGCCAATTGAGTTTCTTTAGCAGTGGCACCCGGTTCAAGAGAAAACCTTCCAGATACTGCCGGTAACGCACGGAAACATAATGGTCGCTGATGAACTCTCCGAAATTCATCAAGTTATATGTAACAGATGAATACAAAGGCGATTGGTTGCCCAGGTGAAGCGCCAACAACGGATACGGCACCGGGTTCAATACATACTCTCCGGTAATGGTGGCATAACCAACGCCCAACGGACCGGTTTTTATCCGCTTGTCGATGTTGAGCCGCACTTTGTCATAATGAAAATCGCTACCCAGTATTCCACGGATGCCGCGCGTGTAGCGGAAGGTAAAAACGGGCGACTTGTTGGTGCCTAAACTGATACGTTCGTTATCGTTAATCAGAAACGTTTCATCGCGCGCATATCGCGACTCCAGCGTTACTTCGGCCGTTTGAAACTGATCGGCTACCGAAGAGTTGGGCAACTCGGGGTTTTCAAAGTACCCAAAGTTGTAAATGGGGTCGAACGTCCAGTACCGCACGCCAATCTTTTGCGAGAAGCCCCGGAAAAACTCGCGCTGCCAGGCGATGCGCGTATCGTAGGAATAAAACCCCCTTCGAAAGAAACCCCAGCGCGTAGCCGTGAGGAACAATGGGTTTTCGGCCAGATTTTCATCGTCCACACCCAGTCGTTGTAAATCATGCCGGGTGCGCACGGTCAGGGTCGTCCATCGTTGGCGGTCAAGTATTTGCTTCACGCTCACATCGTATTTCACTCGGGTGTCGTTAAAGCCGTAGCCCACTTGTGCAGCGAATATAAATTTGCGACTGAACTGATAGTTTGTTTTGAAGCCACCTTGAATTCGCACCCCCTCAATGTTGTTCCACGCCAGCGCACCCAGGTACGGGCCAAGTTCCACCTTGTTTACTTTAACGTAACCATCCAGAATCACTTTGATGATGTCCGTATAAGTGCGGATAATCGGGATGTTTTTTAGCGTATCAATCATCTTGTACACGTTCACCTCTGTGGCCGATAACGGATCGTGCCGCAGCGTATCCCAATAGTGTTCTTCTTTAAACATGCGTGCATCTTCTTCAATCTGAATGGCACGCTCGTAAAAGCGGGGATCTTTAGGTTGATTTACCACGGGGTTACGGTTGCTGGTGTAAAACTTCGCCAGCATGCCCGCAGAAGATTCGGACAGTTCGCCAATATCAATCAGCACCCGGTTTTTTACCGGCAACCACGCGCCCTCTTTCGTAGGACTCAATTCCTGTTGAATCTTCAACTTTTCCACAAAATTGATGTTCGCCTGGGCGCCCATCGTTACATCAATCTGCTTCAGCGCAAACTCGTTTTTGGTAATCCAGATTGTACCCGTAAATGCCAGATCTTGCGGGCTCTTCGGAAAAAAATCGAGCCGGTAACAGAAGTGATCGCCTATGTACACACTATCCGTAAGATCATATTCGTAATACAGACGCCACGCATCGGAAATGGGCGACACAAATTCTTTGGATAAAATATTAAGCCAGTTTTGATAGAAATTATATTCCTGAAATGACGAACCGATTACCTGATTCACCAGACTTCCGTCTTCCACACCAACGCCGCTGATCTTTGTTTTCAGGATGTGTTCTTTTTTGAGCGTGGGACTGGTGCGGTAATACAGTTTCGAAACACTTTCCGTAATGAACAGCGGTAAAATCGGCTTACCATCTTCGCCTGCGATGCGATCGATGCTATCCAACACCTGGGAAATCTGTTTCATGATTTTACGTTCCCGGAATTTATCCGAGATGTGATCTACATCCACCTCAATCTTGGTGTAGGTATCGTACTCGTAGGCGGTAAGTCTGCGCTTGTCGTTGCGTGCTTTATTGCGCATGACTTGCCGCAGAATTTCGAAGGCCGGATTTTCACCCGACATTACTACTACCTCCTGAAGATTTGTAACTTCTTCCGCAAGTTGAAAGTTGATAATCTGGCTAACGCCGCGCTTCACCACCTTTGTGCGTGATTTGTACCCAACGTACCGTGCAATCAGGGTATCCGACGGGTGGGTGGTACGAATCAAAAAATTTCCTTCAAAATCGGTGGTCGCCCCGATGGTTGTGCCCGCAAAAACAACGTTTGCAAACGGTATCGGATCGCCCGAACCGGCATCCGTAACCTTGCCTCTAACGATGGTCTCTTGCGCATCAGAAATCAATGGAAAGGTTAAACACGCAAGAATAACCGAATAAAATCGAAGAATCTTCCCCACAGTTAAGCTACAAAACTAATCAATTAACGCAATCGAAGCGAAGGGGTTACCGCCTACCTGGCCAGCGTAACAGGTTGAGTGTGTAAAACAAATAAATCGAGCACCGCCTGGGCGCGCGCAAAAAACTCGCGCACGTACACGCGGGCACTTGCCGAAGATAAGTCAATGCCCGTGGCCGCAAATGCCTGCGCGTGCAAGTGGTGGTAGTGACCAATAAATAGCGCCCGGTGGGCATGAAACCCCTGAGTAATGATAATCACATTCGACTCGCCAAATACCGCCTGGCACCGAACGATGGAATCAAGTGTTCGAACACCCGCATCGTCCACCAGAATGGCGCCCGGCGGTACGCCTAACGCCACCAGGGCTTTCTTCATTTGCAGGGGTTCATTATAAAAAGGACTGCTCTGGTTATCGCCACTTACAATCAGTCGTTTAATTTTCTTCTGGTGATACAACTTGGCGGCCGCGGCAATCCGGTTTTCAAAAAAAGGATTTGGATGGCCTGAGGTGGTTTTGTTGCTGGTGCCTAACACCAACCCTACAGGCTGCGGATCAATTTGGTCTACCGAGCGAATTACATCGGATGCGGTGCTACGCACGACCCAAACATTCAGGAAAATCGAAACAATTAACAGCACCCCAAAACTGTACGCCGCCCACCGCACTACCCGTTTCAAAACCTGCATTTGCAAAATTAAAGCCGGGCAGCAAGATACACATAAGCCGCGGCTCAACCTGCGGGAGCAGCGAAGAAACGTTTTTTAAAATCCTTTTCCAGCGTTTCCGCTTTGCGCACGCTTTTGAGCGACCACTGTACACGAAGTGCACTTTTTTCGAGTTCCGTAAGGTGCCACGGAAGTTCGCTGGCGTGAAGTTGCGGAACGAAATGACTGAGTAAAATCGCCACCGTAGCCGAAAGGTTAAAGCTTTCGGTAAACCCATACATGGGTATGGTAACGCACGCGTCCGCCAGGCGCATCGCTTCAGGCGAAACGCCTTCCAATTCATTGCCAATGATCAGTGCGGTTTTCTGATCCAGCGGCATCTCGTTCATCGGTCGTGCGTGCACGCCGGGGGCTGTGGCCCACACTTGATATCCATTGTCTTTCAATCCACGAATACAATCGGAAATGCTCTGCCCAGCACTTGCTTTGTATTTGCGTAGTGTCATCCATTTGTGCGAGCCCTTCAATACCTGCCGGTTCGTTTCAAATGCACTTTGCTTCTCCACTACATGGATGTCCTGCAAACCATAACACTCGCACGTACGGATTACCGCACTGGCATTTTGTGATTGGTAAATGTTCTCCAGCACCACGGTAATCCACCGGGTGCGGTGCGCCAGGATTTTCTCAATTAACGCCTGCTTGTGTGGCGTGAGGAAGTTTTGCAGGTAGGCAAACAGGCTTTCTTCGTAGGTATTCAAAACAAGTAGATCAAATTCGTGTTTTTGCTACGATCGAAAAGTACAAAATGACAAGCGAAAAGCGTAATTACCTCATTGTAGGCGGATCGAAAGGCATTGGGTTGTCGTTGGCACAGCTCCTCACCCCGCACCACCAGGTGCTCACTACCTCTCGCCAGCCGGGCGCGAGCCTGGTTTGGAATGCGACAGACCCCTTCCCTACCGAAGGACTTCCTGAACATCTGGACGGATTGGTATATGCCCCAGGCACCATCAACCTCAAGCCGTTTCATCGGCTCACCGACTCCGAGTTTCAAGAGGACTGGCAGGTGAATGTGATGGGTGCCGTGCGCGTGATCCGCACGGTGTTGCCGCTGTTGAAGAAAGGCATCTCGCCCTCGATTGTACTTTTTAGCACCGTTGCTGTTCAGCAAGGTCTGCCATTTCACGCCTCGATCGCCATGGCCAAAGGGGCGATTGAAGGCCTCACCCGTTCGCTCGCCGCAGAGCTTGCTCCTACCATTCGCGTAAACGCGATTGCCCCGTCCATCACCGATACGCCGTTGGCCGAAAAACTGCTGGGCTCGCCAGAGAAAAAAAATGCATCGGCCGAAAGGCATCCCCTCAAAAAAATCGGCCTCCCGGAGGATCATGCCCAACTCGCGGAATTTCTTTTGTCCACGCGGGCGGGCTGGATCACCGCGCAGGTTTTTGGCGTAGACGGCGGCCTCTCGCGCATTCGGTAACATTCAGAACACACAGAACCGTTATTTTTGCGGCTTATGGGTCGCGTGATTCTTTTTGTTTTGATGTTTTTGAGCGCGGTGGGCGTCCATGCGCAGCGCGTACCCTACACGAAGGAGTTTAACGAGTTGCAATGCGCCCTGGCAACTTGTTTTTTGGAATTTGAACAGGACCCGCTACCGGCAGATACTACCGCCGCGTGGTTGCGTTGGAAAACGGTGAGCAACTATGCGTTTGGCAAAAACCGTGGCAATTTGTTGATGATTGCGGATGTAGATGCGCTGCACCCACACTTTCGCGAATTGGTGAAAACGCTGATAGCGCAATGTAAAGCAAAAGGGATTACGTTGGCCGTAGTGGAATCCTACCGAACCCGTGCCAAGCAAAACGAGTATCGCGCCATGGGGAAAAAATACACCCGCTCGGCTGGGGGTAGCAGCAAACATCAATACGGCCTGGCCGTAGATGTGGTGCCCATGGTGGACGCTGTGGCCGTGTGGGACAACCTTGCACTCTGGCGGAAGGTGGGAACCACGGGGGAAAAGCTGGGTTTGCGCTGGGGCGGCCGCTGGCGTCATCCGTTTGATCCCGGCCACTTCGAATGGACACAAGGGCTTTCTGCCCACCAACTGGCGCAAGGGATATTTCCGCAATTGAATGCAAAACAAGATACCACCGGCATCCAACACGAACTGCAGCGCCTGAGCGCCTACTGGAAAGCCTGGGAAGCCGAGCAAGCAACCGTTGCCCGACAAACCCAGCGATGAAGCGATTTCTTTTTCCCAAAAATTTCATCTTTGGAACCAGCACGGCCGCAACCCAAATCGAAACCGCATTTGAGCACGATTGGGCCGGGTTCGTAACCAAAGATCAGCACATTTTTTCGCGAACCACCGATCATGAACTGCGCTTTCAGGAGGATGCAAGCATCATTGCATCGTTGGCGGGCCACTACCGGATGAGTTTGCAATGGAGCAAGCTGCAACGTGGGCCAAACCAGGATTTTCATCCGGAAACCCTGCATGCCTATCTCGGGTTTATCCAGTTGCTCCGGGCCAAGGGCGTAAATGTGATGATGGTACTGCATCACTTCACCAATCCACTCTGGTTTGTCGAGCGGGGCGGTTGGGAAAAAGCCGACAACGTTTCACTTTGGATAGACTATGCCCAACGTGTGGTAGACGTATTTGGCCCGCACGTTTCGTATTGGAATACGTTTAACGAACCCAATGTCTACGCCAGCTACGGTTGGATAACGGGTTTTTTTCCGCCCTTTAAATCAAACCCGGTAACCGCTGCCACAGTAGTGAAAAACATGGGTATTGCCCATCGGGCGCTGTACACGTACATCAAGCAGCGTTACCCCCATACATGGGTGGGTATTTCGCATAACGCGGTTGTATTCACGCAGGAAAACTTGCTCGGGTGGTTTCCGGCCCGGCTGGGTGATTGGTGGTTCATGGAGTACGTACCGAGCCACTTTGAAGAAGCGGATTTTTTCGGCATGAGTTACTACGGTCGCATTTCGCACGATCCCTTTCCCATCACCTATCTGGAAACCCCCGACAAAATTAAAAAGCTCGGCCGCAGGCATGACGACATCTGGGAATATCACCCTGAGGGAATGCGTACGTGCCTGGATCGATATTGGGCGAAATACAAAAAGCCGATCATCATCACCGAAAACGGAATTTGCACCAACCGCGATGAGTTGCGCCAACAGGCCATTCGGGAGTATGCCCAAATTCTGCATCGGGCGTTGCGCGATGGAATTGATATTCGCGGCTACTACTGGTGGAGTACCTGGGATAACTTTGAGTGGCACCTGGGCCCCGAAATGCGTTTTGGGCTTTACGCGTGCGATTGGGAGACCAAAACACGCACCGAGCGACCAAGCGCTGCCTTATTCAGAAAATTGGCGAAAACGAAAATGTTAGAAGTGCCGGCCCACGAGCCAGTGCACGCAACATAGATCAAACAACGGATTTCACCAGAGTCGAAACCGGAGGACCGGCGGCTTACTCAAACCGCAACGACTCAATCGGATCTAGTTTTGAAGCTTTAAACGCCGGGTAGTAACCCGATAGCAGGCCAACCACTACACACACGGCCATGCCCACAAACATCCACAACCAGGGCAACACGATTGACTTCACGCCCAAACTCAACGACACCACATTCACAATCACAATGCCCAACACAATGCCACCAATGCCGCCCAGCAAACAAACCACAATGGCTTCGATTACAAACTGCTGACGAATGCGAAGCGGTGTAGCGCCCAGCGCTTTTCGCACACCCACCTCGCGGGTGCGCTCCGTTACGGATACCAGCATAATGTTCATTAACGCGATGGCTGCGCCCAGCAACGTAACAAAGCCTACACCAAAACCACCCACACGTAAACCATTGGTAATGCTGGCCAGGTTTTCGGCCAGCGTTTCACTTTTCACTAATTCAAACGAATCTTCGGTTCCCACCCGGTCTTGACGAATGGCTCGCATCAAGCCAGTGGCTTCGCCCATGGCAAAATCCATCTTCGATACATCATCAATACCCACGGTTAAGTAATAATCGAGGCCACGGCCAGAGGCCATTTGGTTGGCAACGATAATCGGAATAAACACCATGTTATCGTAGTTGTCTTCCGAAAGTTGCCCCTTCTCCTTCAGCACGCCAATCACCCGAAATTGAACACCTTTGAAGGAAACTGTGCTGCGAATCGGATCTTGACCGCTTTCAAACAACTTACCCGCTACTTTACTTCCTAATACCGCTACTTTGCTTCCGTATTGAATTTCGATGGCGGAGAAGTTTCGGCCCTTTTCAATCTCCAACGCTTTGATCGTCATGTAATCTTCATTCACGCCATCAACGCCAATGTTCGGATCTGTTTTTTTTGATTTGTGCTTTACTTCTACAATGGACGATAAGTTGGCCGACAAACTGATCCGTGCCGGCACCTGATAGCGATCTATGAACTTCTGCGCTTCATTCAGTTGCAGCGGTTTATACACTTTCTGCTTAACGCCATCCTGGCTGGCTTGGCGGTTACGTCTGCTGTAAATATCGAACGTGTTCACCCCCAGTGTGGAAAGACTCTCCGCTACAGACGCCTCGATTGCCTCTACGGCGGTAAGCGAACCTACGAGCGAGAAAATTCCAATGGCCACGATTAACGCGGTAAGTACCGAGCGCAACAAGTTGGCCTGGATGGAGCGAATGCCCTCGCGGAAATTCTCAATCAAATTCATAAACTCGCAGAAATAAAAGCGGACAAAAGTATATCTTTATTTTTTATGGGGATCATGGAGCGCGCGCAGAGAACAGTTTCGGGTATTCAAACGGTACAAATTGCGTTTTTGTTTTGCTTTTTGGGTTTTTCCGCTGGGGTGCGGGCCAACTACCTGTTCATTCCGATGGACGAAAAGCAAACCAACCACCTGAAAGCATACGGTTTGGCATACTGGGTGCTGAAAAAAGATGTGGAGGTAGACTGGTTGCTAAACTATCGGGGCGGAAGCTTTATGTGCAAGTATCACCCCGCCATTCAAAACGAACTTGTCATTCGCGGCGTGGGCTATGAAGTACTATCCGACGCAGACGCCAACGCCATTATTAACGAGATTGCCAGCCCGGCCGTCAATTATGACATCATGAAGTTAGAAAAGTGGCCGCGTATTGCGGTTTACTCGCCCAAATCAAAACAACCGTGGGACGATGCCGTGACCTTGGTGCTTACCTACGCGGAAATTCCGTATGACGTAATTTTTGATGACGAGGTGCTAAACAATGGCTTAGTAAAGTACGATTGGTTGCACCTGCACCACGAAGACTTTACCGGCCAGTACGGTAAGTTTTTTGGCAGCTACTCCAACATGCCCTGGTACATTGAGCAGCAAAAAGAAGCGGAGGACATGGCGAAGAAACACGGATTTCGTAAAGTCTCGCAGCTGAAACTGGCGGTCGTGAAAAAAATCCGGGAGTTTGTAGCCGGTGGTGGTTTTTTGTTTGCCATGTGCTCCGCCACCGATTCGTTTGACATCGCGTTGGCCGCGGATGGTCTCGATATTTGCGAACGTATGTACGATGGCGACCCGGCTGATCCGATGGCGCAACAGAAACTGGATTTCAGCAACACGCTCGCGTTTTCTGAATTCCGGTTGGTGCGCGATCCGTACCAATACGAGTTTTCGGATATTGATAACAACGCGCAAGAACGCGGCTTGCGGCAAGACAACGACTACTTTCAGCTATTTGAGTTTTCTGCAAAATGGGACCCGATACCCACCATGCTTACGCAGAATCACACGCGCGTGATCCGCGGCTTCTACGGGCAGACCACCGGTTTTAAATCGCAATTGGTTAAACCCGATGTGGTTGTGATGGGCGAAAATAAGGCCATCCGGGAAACAAAGTATCTGCACGGTGTTCTGGGTAAAGGGTTCTGGACCTTCTATGGTGGCCATGATCCGGAAGACTACCAGCACACGGTGTACGAAGAGCCAACGGACTTAAACTTACATCCAAACTCAGCCGGTTACCGACTGATTCTTAACAATATTTTGTTCCCGGCTGCTAAAAAGAAGAAACAAAAAACGTGATTCGACTCTTACTCTTGTTTGCGCTGATCGGCAGTTGCCGCGGCAGTGCTCCGCCAACGGCCGACCAACAAAAGGAGCTTGAACGGTGGGCAACCGGAAAATTCGGTTCTTCAATAGCCGTAGTGCAAAACACCGCGGGCGATCATGCCATTGTAAAACAGATCATGAATGGAGCGGGGCATCAAAAACAAACACTCCACTTTTGGGTCGTTCGCGTGTCCGACAAAGCCGAAATTGCAGCCGGGCAGTTTGCTCAAGGTTTAATTGAGTGGCGAAGCAACACGGAAGTAGCCTACCTGCCGGTAACCTCGCAGTCCAAAGTTGCTACTGAGCCCGAGCTCACCCTCATCGACATCAAAAAACAGAACTAAGCATTTTTATGAAACATTCGTCCCTATTCGTAGCGGCCCTGCTGGCTGTTGTTGTGTTCGCCTGGTGGGCCGTTCCGGGTATCCAGTGGCCAACGGGCTACACGCATGAACAGCAATCAAATCATCATCCGGCGGAAGCCGAAAAAGAAAAAGAAAAAGAATTCGATGAGCCCCGCAAATTCTTTGAGTTTCATCGCGCCATCCGTACGCCAGACGACCGCGCTACACCCGGGTACGAAGCGGGCCACAAGCTGCGGGCATTTCGCCAATCGCCACATATCAAACATGGCCCGTACCGAAATTTACCCAACGCCCGCACCCAAAGCGGAAATGGCGTATTGGAATGGCGCGAGCGTGGCCCAGCAAATGTTCCCGGACGTACGCGGGCAATGATCGTGTTGCCAAACGACCCAACTAACCGCTCATGGCTTGCGGGCAGCGCCACCGGTGGCATCTGGAAAACAACAGATGCGGGCCTTTCCTGGACGGAAAAAAGTGCCGATTTCCCGGTGCTTCCCATCTCCTCTTTTGCCCACGCACAAGGTGTGATCTACGCCGGTACCGGCGAGTTTGAATCCTCCATCTTTTCGGCCATTGGCGATGGCATCTTCAAATCCACTGACTTTGGCGAAACCTGGACGCAGTTGCCTTCCACCCGGGGAAATCCCGAGTTTTCGATTGTTACCCGGCTCATTGCCGATCCAAACAACAGCAATGTGATTTTAGCTACCGGTGCGCCCTCTGATTTAGACCCCGATAATACCTCGGCTATTCTTCGCTCAACCGATGGCGGCACAACCTGGACGAAAGTGCATGAAGTAACCGGTGCAATTGAACAGATTATTTTCACGCCGGGAAATTTTTCAATTCAATACGCAGCCCAGCGTGGCGTGGGCGTGCTGAAATCAACCAATGGCGGCCAGACCTGGGCGCTCTCAAATCAGGGAATGAGCCCAACGGGGCGAGTTGAAATTGCCGTGGCTCCCACTGATCCAAACCGGTTGTATGCGTCTTGCGTGGGCCCTACCGTGCCGTCCGGTACCGGTGGCTTACGCCCGGGTGCAGACCTATACATGTCGAGCGATGCCGGAGCCAGTTGGGGGCTGGTGGATGTAAATTTTAGTGGGCGGGTTTTTGATTTTCTGGGTGGCCAGGGAAACTATGACAATACCATTGCGGTGGATCCGTTCAATAAAGACGCGGTGTATTTTGGCGGCGTGAACTACTTCCGCACCACCATTGGAAGCGGAACCACGAAACTGGACAACTACGAGTTTGTAGAAAGCAACACCCAGACGTTTTTATCGCTGATTGCATTTACGAATGCCGGATTTTTTGCGGGCGGGCGCCTCCAAATCGGGGGCGAGGCAAATCGCAGATCCGTGGAAATCCGTTTTGGACCGGGGCTTAGTCAACGCGCGCACCGGTTTTTGGTGCCCGAGGGTTCCACCCAAGGTGTGCCTACGACCGGCTACACCTATCAGGATTACGTAAACGTGCCGTTACAAGCCTGGGATGTGACCAACCCTGCATCGCCAAAGCAACTCATGGTAAGTTTCCGGGATCAATCCCGTAACGGCGCGTTAGACTTCCTGACACAGAATTTTGATGCTGCCCAACCGCTGCTAAATAGCCGTGAATACGTGTATGTTCACAGCGTGGAGTATAATGCATCCACTCCCCTGTTCGCGGCAGGTTCAACCGGTGGGCATGAAACCCAACTTGCTTACGCCTTTTTTCCCGCGCTGGCCGCAGGCGGAACCTGGGCACCAAATAATTTGCCCGCTGCTGTTCTTGCAATTCGCTACGCCAGTATCGACAAACTTGTGGCCACTACAGTTACCTGCGCAGATGCCTACAATGGCTTCGATGGTAAAAACCGGTTTAACCAGGTAAACCTGGATAACGGTGGCGTGCATCCCGACCATCATTTCACCACCATCATTCCCGTGGACGCTGCCGCCAAAACGTTTCAAGTAATGATTGGCACCGATGGCGGTGTATTTTTATCGAATACTTCAAGCACACCCGGCATTGCGGAGGGCGATTGGTCGTTCCGCGGCCGTAGCTACAACACCAGCCAGTTTTATGGAGCAGACAAGCGGCCGGGAAAAGACGAATACTTTGGCGGCATGCAGGACAACGGCACGCGCAGATCGCCTGCGGGGCAGAACGCATCACAGACCAGCAACTACATTTTTTGCATCGGTGGCGATGGATTTGAAGTAGTTTGGCATCCCACAGACGAAAAAAGGCTGATTGGGAGCCTGTATTACAACACGTTCTACCGCTCGGCAGACGGTGGCACCACGTGGACTACCGCATTCTCGGGCTTCCCGATTTCGGGCGGATCGCCCGACCCGGCCCGCTACCCGTTTGTTTCTAAGCTTGCCAATTCCCGAAACACACCTGATGTCTTATTTGCTGTTGGGTCCGATGGCGTGTGGAGATCGGAGAACTTTGGAGGAAGTTGGACGCTCTCCCCGATCACCACCAATTGGGGCACACTTACTACACTTTTTGACGTTGAAGTCTCGCGCGCCAATGCCAACATTGTGTGGGGCGGCAGCGGCATGAGCGCCACACGCAGATTGCATGTATCCACCAACGGCGGAGCCACATTTACGGCTACCAATAACTTCACACAGGTACCCATGGGTGTGATTACCAAGTTGGCTACTCACCCTACCCAAATGAACACTGCGTACGCGTTGTTTTCATTCTCAAAACGACCGAAGGTTCTGAGAACAACAGATCTGGGGCAAACCTGGCAAGACATTTCTGGCTTTGGTACCGGCACCAGCAGCAGCACGGGCTTTCCGGATGTTGCAGTATATAGCCTTTACGTGCGCCCGGACAACCCGGATATTATTTGGGCAGGCACAGAAATCGGGATTGTTGAGTCGCGCAACAATGGGCAAACCTGGGCCATTTTAGACGACTTCCCGAATGTTTCTGTTTGGGATATGAAAGGGGTAGACGACCAAGTCGTGCTCGCCACCTTTGGCCGCGGCATCTGGACAGCCAAGATCGACAAGTCGCAAATCGTGAGTAATAATCCTTCGGTTGTTCAAGTGGGCACATCGCCCCGCGGCCGGTTTATGGTTCAAGTGCAACTGCCCGATGCGTATGACTCTACACAGGTTTTCGTTAACAATACGCGCATTGGCCGACTAGGTGCAACTACATCCGGAACCTACAACGTGAGCATTACGAATCAGGCCCCGGGTTTGAAAGACGTGCGCGTGGTGGGTTTCAAAACGCGTGCTCCCTTTACATCACCTACATTTACCGGTGAGCACATCTTGGTAACGGCCAGCCAGCGACAGTATTATTCTTTCTTTGACGCCGCTAATGATTTCGCCTTGCAGGGCTTTAGTGTACAAGCTTTGGGCAACACCTTCACGCTTCAAACGGAGCATAGTTATGTGATCAATAAAGAGTATCAGGCGCGACTTCGTACACCGATTATCATCAATGCCACCGGAGCAAATTTCAGCTACCGCGATGTAGCACTGGTAGAGCCCGGGCTTCCGAGTTCGGTATTCGGTCAGCCTGCGTTTAAGGATTTTGTTGTTGTTGAAGGAACGAAAGATGGACTCACGTGGGTGCCAATCGCAAATGGATACAATGCGAACCAGCAATCCGATTGGCTCACCGCATTTCAGGCAGCTTCCGTGGGGAACCTCACGTTAAAAAAAGATCAAAACTTCGATTTACGCCAGCGGTTTCAGCCGAACGACACCGTGTTATTCCGGTTCCGGATGTTCTCAGACGAAACGGGCGTAGGCTGGGGTTGGTCGATTGACGATCTGTACATTCAGATTCCGCCCGTGGGTGTGGAAAAAACCTGGGCGTTAGACGTTCGCGCCTACCCTAACCCGGCCCGGGAACAAATCCGGATTCGTTATTCACTCCCATCAACATCAACGATTCAAATCCAACTGCTGGCGGCAAATGGCAAGAAAGCACGAAGCCTTGCGGTAGGCGCTGAAGCTGCCGGACAATACGAGCAAGTGTTGAACATTGAAGACCTAACACCAGGAGTATACATCCTACAGGTAGAAAGCCAATTCGGCAAGGCTGTGCAGAAAATGGTGATTCAGGATTAATGCATGCGGTCGCCACGTACTTCCAGCGTGGCGACCAATTTGCCTTCCCGGTCTAAAAACTCGTTCCAGCGGTTGATGACGTAGCCCGGGGCTTCAACGTTTTTGGCCAGTTGCAAGAATGTTTTGTAATGCCCGGCTTCGGATACCATGAGTTCATAGTAAAACGTGCGCAGCTCCTGGTCGTGAATTTCTTTCGCAAGCAGTCGGAAACGCTCGCAACTGCGGGCTTCAATCAAGGCATTTAGCAGCAGCCGGTCTACCAAACGTTGCCGCTCAGTGCCGCCTTTCATCACAAAATCCTGAAGACCGTGTACATACATATCTTTTCTTGGCTTGCCCAGACCCCAGCCACGTTTACGAAGCTGTTCAAGCACACGCTCGAAGTGGCCCCACTCTTCGGCAACAATGGGTGTAAGCGTGGCCACCAGCATTTCGTAGTGTGGATAGGTTACAATCAACGAGATGCAGGATGAGGCCGCCTTCTGCTCGCAATAGGCGTGATCTATCAGAATTTCCTTAATGTCTTTCTCTGCGATCCGCACCCAGCGCGGATCGGTAGGCAGCTCCAAACCCAGTACGTGTTTTTCTACCATCTCAATCAAACAACAAGAGCTCAAATCCGAAATCCAACACATTGCGGAAACCCGGGTAAATGGACGATGCCAGATAGCCCTGGCGCGTAAAAAGTTGAACGATGTTGTGGTAGCGCAAGAAAAACCGGCCGCGCTTTATTTTACCGTTGAGAAACACATCAACTATCGGATACGCCGGCACCACCGTATCATGCTGCACGAAAAACTGTTGAATCACGGGGTCATACCCGAGGGCTTTATAGCCTGAACGCCAGTTTACTTCGACTCCGGTTTGTACCTGTATGGCCTTGTTAAACCAGTACGTTTCATAACTCAGTTGGCCGTTCGCAAACCAATTGGGCATTTGTAGGGCACTATCCGGATTCGCCAGAATGCGTGTTTGAATGATCTGCGTACGCAAATGGATTCGCTTGAGCACTGTAAGTTGCATCCGCCACTCCGGAAGCCAATAGCGGATATTTTGCCTAGCTTGCACGGGCAACACGGTTTGGCTCTTGCCGGGAAACGAATCTTGCAAAAAATAGATGAAATTGTTGAGTTCAGTGTACGTAGCCCCGGGCTCTAACAACAACGGGCCTGCCTTTAAATACAAATTTGCCTGGGCACGTGTGATGCCGGGCGCAGAAAAACGATTGCTCCACTCATCAAACCTTCCGCGATAAGACGAGACAAGGAAAGAGGGCTTGCTGACGGAGCGATGCAACGAGAAGTTGATGAACGGCAGTGTGCCTTCTGCATCCAGCCGGTAGTACGTTTGTTCTAATTGCTCGCCACGTACAGCAACAGCGTGTATCGAATCAAATTCAAAGCGAATGCCGCTGCCCACAAACAACTCATTGCCGGATAGTGGCAACGTGGGCTGCGATAACGTAAACCGATTGAAGTGCTGATACGAGCGGTTTCTGAGATAGCCGTAATAGAACAGTTTGCCAACGGTTCCTTTAAGTCCGATTTCGTTTTCGAAGGTAGACAACCGCACACTATCCAGTGCGCGGTTTCGCTCCCGTTCCGGAACCGCGTAGGTAATCGTATCAAAAAAAGATATGTTTGGGCCGCCCTGCGCAACATCGGTTCGGAACCAATTCAATTGGCGCGCCCGCTTTAGGCGGTGATACACCTGCACCTCTTTCGCCACTTTGTACCGATGAAATAAGTTTACCTCGTTGCGCTGATCAAAACTGGTTGTGCCCGTGAGTTTGGGCGTGACGTTCGGATCGAAAAATGAGGCATAAGTTGAATCTCGTGTGGTGGTGCGCACAATGTTGATACCCCCGGTCTCCTCCACCCGATGCCGCATGCGCCTATAGTTCAACGACATCCAGTACCGATCATTTTTAGACTGATACGCAGTGAAAAAATCCCAGTAGTACGACTGTGTTTGGCGGATGCCACGCCTGCGTTGGAACTGAACATCGGTTAAGATCGGCCGGAAGTTAAAGCCGAAGTTCCAATTGGGTTTGATGTTGCGGGCAAATTCAATCTTGGTGGCTGCGCGGCCGAGGCCACCCCAAATTAATTGCATGCGCGTGTAGGGCGACTGGGTATCGTAAAAACGGGGCTCTTCTGTGTTGAAATAATAGTCGTACGCCGTATAGCCGGTAGAAACACCAATGGTCTGCGGAATCGTACCGGTAAAAATCGGGCGCATGGCCGTGCCATTGTGGCCCAGATCGGTAAGGAAATAGTTAAACCGCGATACGTAATTCCAACGATGGTAATTGAAGATGCTGGTATCCAGAGGTTGATACCGATAGCTGTTACGAAAGAAGTCGGCCTGCGAGATCCAGCGCGTGGTGTTTGGCCCGTAAATGCTTTTTGTAGAATCGTCCACAATTTGTGAACCCACACGCAACGTGGACTCGGTACTTGGGGCCTTCAAGACTCTGCGTTTTGCCGGCTCTGCAGTCTCCGCCCGATTCTGGGCGCGGGCGGAAAAAAAACCAACGAAAATAAAAACCAATAGCCCCCAGCTTTTCACGCGGCAAATATAATTGATGTTTCAGGATAGCCGTGCTTGCACACGTTCACGAAGCATGCTATCAAATACCTTACCATCTTTGCCCACGAACATCATCTCAATGGGAATGTAAAAGCAGGGTACGCCTTCGAAGCAATTGGCTTGGCAGAACACCTGCAGCCGGGCAAAATCCTTTTCGGTAGTCAAGATGTTTACCGGCCCGGAAGCCCTGCGGCATGCCGTTAAGATCTTTTGGATATCGGCTTTGGTAAAAGGGTGGTGATCCGGAAAATGCACGTGTTGGATAACCTGAAAATGCTGCGCCACGTACTCCAAAAATGGGTGATAATTTGCGATTCCGGTAACGACCACTATCGGTTGCGTCCGCCAGGTTTCGCTTTGGAAACCAACCGGATTGCTATAACGCACCGCGGAGAACAAGACGGGTTTTGGCCCAACAAATCGCTGAATTTCATGCACACGCTCATCGCGCCAAGACTGCGTGGCGGTATCGGGGCACTTGGTCACCACCACTACGTCCGCCCGCTTGGCGCCCCCGCGCGCCTCGCGTAGCCGCCCTAGTGGCAGCACAAAATCATGGTAAAAGGGCTTACGCGCATCGGTTACCAAAATTGAAAATTGTGGCCGCACAGACCGGTGCTGAAAGGCATCATCCAGCAAAATAATGTCGATCTCCGGCTCTTCGGCTAACATGGCGGGAATCGCTAACGCACGGTCTTCGCCCACAAATACAGAAACCCGGTGGCCAAACTTTTGAAACATTTGCAGCGGCTCGTCACCCACGGTTTCGGCCGTTTCCTCACGTGTTACTTTGCGAAAACCTGTAGATCTGCGGCCATAGCCGCGGCTAAGAGTGGCAACTTTGTGGTGGGCCGATAACTGGGAGATGAGGTATTCCACCATGGGCGTTTTGCCGGAACCGCCTACGTTCAGATTGCCCACGGAAATCACCAGCCGGTCGAACTCGTGGCTGGCAAAGTAACCGCTGGTGTATAAATAGTTACGGAGCGCTGTACCTAAGTGATACAGCCACGCCAGGGGCGCTAACAACCAACGTAGCATACCAAACAAACCATAGCCCCTACTTTTTTTGCCAAAGTTAGAAACAGTAGGCAACTTGCCCTACTTTCGGCTCACATGACAATCGCAGAAATTATTCACTATCTGGAAACCGTGGCCCCCCGCGCCTATCAGGAATCGTACGACAATGCGGGGCTGCTTACGGGCTCGCCGGCCTGGCAGGCAAAAAAGGCGCTGGTTACGCTGGATTGTACGGAGGCGGTGGTAGACGAGGCCATCCGCGAAAGCGCCAACCTGATTATTGCTCATCACCCAATCATCTTTAAAGGGCTGAAAAGCATTACCGGAAAAAACTACGTAGAGCGCGCAATCATCAAGGCAATTAAACACGATGTGGCTATTTATGCCATTCACACCAACTTAGATAACGTAATGGGTGGTGTAAGCCACCGCATGGCCAGCGTATTGGGCCTAAAAGAGATAAAGGTGTTGCAGCCCGGGCGACAAACCCTGCAAAAGCTTACCACGTTTGTGCCGAAGTCAAGTACGGACCGCGTTTTAGCAGCGTTGCACGAAGCCGGAGCGGGCCAGATCGGGAAGTATTCGGCATGCAGTTTCCGCGTGGAAGGAACGGGTACCTTTCTTCCGGGCGAAGATGCGCAACCCACCCTGGGAGAGCGAGGCCGGCTGGAGTACGCGCAAGAGGATCGGGTGGAAGTAATTTTGCCCGCATACCTGCAGGCATCCGTGTTGGCCGCGCTGCGCCAAGCCCACCCCTACGAGGAAGTAGCGTATTATTTGCACACCCTGGAAAACGAGAACCAGCATGTTGGGTGCGGTGTGGTGGGTGAATTAGATGTTGAAATGCCCACAATGGAAGTATTGCAACGGGTAAAAACAGTTTTCAAAAGTGGTTGTGTTCGGCATACCGCCATTACAAAAGCCAGCATAAAACGTATTGCCCTTTGCGGCGGCGCCGGCAGTTTTTTGTTGCCTCGGGCGATACAGGAAGCAGCCGACCTGTTCATTTCTGCTGATTTTAAATATCACGAGTTTTTTGATGCCGATGGGCGCATTACCATTGCCGACATAGGTCATTATGAGAGCGAACAATACACGAAAGACCTGCTGGCCGAGGTTTTGCGGGAAAAATTCCCTACTTTTGCAGTCAATTTTTCAAAAACGATCACCAATCCAATCAGTTATCTGTAAATAATGGAAAATCAAGCAGTTGCACAAAAACTGGAGGCCCTTGTAAAGCTTCAAAGTATCGACACAAAACTGGATGAGCTAAAGAAATTGCGGGGGGATTTGCCAGACGAGGTACAAGACCTGGAAGATGAGATGGAGGGCTATAAAACCCGCCAGCAGCGGTTTGAGCAAGAGCAGAAAGAGTTGGAGGAGGTCATTAAGAAAAATAAAGAAGGCATTAAGGAAGCGGAGAAGTTGGTAAAGAAATACAACGACCAACAGAAGAATGTAAAGAACAACCGCGAGTACGATGCGATCACTAAAGAGATTGAACTGCAGGAATTAGAAGTGCAGATTTGCGAGAAGCGCATCAAAGAAGCGAAGGAGAAAATTGAAGGCAAGAAAGAAGAGATCAAAAAGATTGAGACGCTAATTGCCGAACGCAGCCAGGATCTCGAAAATAAGAAAAACGAATTGCAGGACATTCTGAGCGAAAGCCAGGAAGAAGAAAAGCGGTTGCTGGCCGAGCGCGAAAAGGCCGCGAAGAAAATTGAAGACAAGTTATTGAAGTACTACGAGCGCCTGCGCAAAAGCCTCTCCAACGGATTGGCCGTAGTACGCGTGGTACGTGGCGCGGCCGAAGGCTGCAACATTATTATTCCTCCTCAAAAAATTGCCGAAATCCGCGAGAAGAAGAAACTCGTGATTGATGAACACTCCGGCCGAATCCTGGCTGGTGTGGAAGATGTAGAAGTTGCAGAAGAAGAAAAGCCGAAAAAGACTACCGCTGCAAGGCGTACGAAAAAAGTTGGTTAGTCGGGCTGCCCATAACACATACCAGAGAGCAGGCGTAGCAGCCTGCTTTTTTTTACTTTCCGTTGCACTTGTTGCGGCTGATAAAGACTGGCAGTTTGATGCAGACGGTGCCCGTGCGCATCAATTGATCATGAACTTACAAACCGATGCGGCGCAGCAGTTGCTCGGCCGCATGAAGGGCAATGAGTTGCATAAGATGTACCTCTTAAGTCTGAATGAAACCATCGATGCGCTGATCAGCGAAGACGAAACAAAATTCGAAAGGTCGGAGGTGCTGTTTAAAGAACGCCTCGCCTATCTGGAAAAGTTGGGTGCAACACCCGACGCCCTGTTTCTGCGTGCGGAACTACAACTGCAAAAGGGCTTTAACCAAATTAATCTCGGCCAGGAGTTGAGCGCGGTGCTCTCTATCCGCGCTGCGTACAACCTGGCACAACAGTGTGTAAAGAAGTTCCCGGATTTTGTGCCGGTGAAAAAAACATGGGGTGTAATTCAGGTGATGATTGGCTCCGTGCCCGACAAGTACCACTGGTTTATGTCCTTATTGGGGATGAAGGGCTCGGTAGTAGTAGGTCAAAAAATGCTTAACGATTTGCGGGCGTCTCGCTCCTCGCTCAGTTCAGAAGCCGGTATTTTATATTATACCATCAAAGGCCTCATCAACCAACAATTTGATGAAGCCAGCAAAGGGTTAACGGATATGCTGAAACAGCAACCCGATCAACGCCTGATTTCGTTTCTGGCGGTAAACATGATGATTAAAAACAGCCAGAGCGAAGAAGCGCTGCAAATCATTCAACATTTGGATGCCAATACCAAAGGCCTTCCGATGTATTACATCGATTACATTCGGGGCGAAATTCTGCTGCAGCGGGCGGATTACACTGCATCCATTCAGGCGTTTCAGCGGTTTATTCAAAACTACAAAAGCCAGAATTTCAAAAAAGACGCGTACTTCAAAATCAGCCTCGCTTATTTTCTTCAAGGCAAAACCGAGCAAGCCAAAGGCTTCTTTGAGCGCGCGAAAAAAACCGGTCGAGCCACGGCTGAACCCGACCGGTATGCCGACGCACAACTGAAGGAAGGAATCTTCCCAAATCCAAAGTTGCTGCGTGCCCGTTTTTATACGGATGGCGGTTACTTCAAAGAAGCCAAAGAAATACTTACCGCCATCACCCCGATCGATCTAACAACACTGCTAGATCGCACCGAGTTCTATTACCGAAAGGGGCGCCTTGCGCATAAAACAAAAGATGTGGCCGCAGCCAAAATTTTTTATCAGCAAACCATTGATCTGGCCAAAGACAACCCGTGGTATTTTGGGCCCAGCGCCGCTTTGCAACTGGGGTACATTGCCCAAGAGGCGCGGCAATACCCGGAGGCCCGGGTATTTTTCGAGAAGGCGCTGAGCTACAAAAAGCACGAATACAAAAACAGCATCGACAGCAAAGCGCGTTTTGCGCTGGACCAACTACCTAGGTGAGTTGGTGTTTTTCTCGTACCTTCATTTGGAGGTGGGCTACGTCATTGTGTTTCTCCAGACGAAACATGCGCCCCGTGCCCTGCACCACGTACAGACATAAATTTTGGTGCTCAAACACATCCATCGACTTTAACGGATAGTTCAAAATTTGCGTGAGCAAAATGCGCATGGCGCGCCCGTGCATACAAATCAAAATGGTTTGCTCATCGCTTTTGCTTAAAATGTAATTCCAAGCGGCACTTTGGCGGGCCACTACATCTTCAGGGCTCTCCCCCCCTTCGATCTTGATGTGCGTTTGGCCATTTTGCCATTGCTTCAACATCCAATGATAGTAGGCGTCTTCCTCCGGGGTAATCTGCTTTCCCTCATGCACGCCCCAGCTAATTTCGTTTAGGCCGGGTAAGGACTCGTGCGGCGTTCCCTGTTGTAAAAAAGGTGCCACGGATTGCACGGTTCGTTTCAATGCCGACGTGTAAATTTTATCGAATTGCACATCCCGGTAGGCCTGAAAAAACGCCTCGCTTTGCCGCGTACCCTCTGCGTTCAGCGGTGCATCCACCCCACTGCCCTGCACAATTCCTTTGCGGTTGAGCTCCGTTTGCCCGTGGCGAATAAGGTAGATTTTTTTGCTGGTCAATTTCTTCTAATTTGGCCGCAAAAATAAGGAAATAAGCCATTGGCCAATACACCAGACGCCCGCCCCGCTCACTTGTTTCCCCCCGTCTCGCTCAGTAAGCTAAACGCGATGTCTGCAAATACGTTAGTCAGTCACCTCGGGATTGAGTTTACAGAGCTTGGGCCAAACTACATCGTTGCGCGCATGCCTGTAGATGCACGCACCCACCAGCCGTTGGGCATGTTGCACGGGGGCGCATCCGTTGCGCTGGCCGAAACCCTCGGCAGCGTTGCCGCTACGCTCTGCGTAAACCCGGAAACACAATATTGTGTAGGTCTGGAAATTAACGCCAATCACATCAAATCGATGCGGCAGGGTTTTGTGTTTGGCAAGGCCATGCCGATACACGTAGGGAAGCGTACGCAGGTGTGGGAGATTCGCATCACCAACGAACAAGACGAACTGGTCTGTGTTAGTAGAATAACATTGGCTGTAATTGACCGGAGATGAGGGAACTTGCATTACAAGACCGGCTGCAAACCGACACGGTGTTGCGCAAGGTCGTTGGCCAGTCTTTAATGGAAGGTAAAGCCGTGGCGGTTTGGCGGATGCCTGATACAAAAGCCATCGAGCTGATTGCCTGCGAACAGCCGCAATCACTAATCGAACTTGCCCTGGAGGAATTGCCCAGCGGATTTTTGGTTGGCCCATTCGATACGTCCCGGACCAAACTGTTTATACCCAGCGAATTCCATCTGCGTATCGAAAACGATACCGTTCAGGTGATTCGAACTCCGGCTGAGTTCAACATCCCGCAACTGCCGCTTCGCCCCTGCCAATGGCACATCCAGAAAAAAAGTGCATCAAAGGAAACACCCGCGCCAGCATTTGCTGACATGGTGAAGCAAGGCGTACACGCGATTGAAGTCGGCAGGCTCGAAAAAGTGGTGCCCTCACGGGTAAAGGATATTGTACTGGATGCTCAATTTGATCTACTCCAGCTTTTTCATTCGTTGGCTGATCAATACCCACATGCGTTGGTCTCGCTCGTATCGTCTCCACAGACGGGCACGTGGTTGGGAGCTACCCCGGAGTTGCTCGTAGCGCAAAACAACAACGGCATGTTTGCTACCGTAGCGCTGGCGGGTACGCAACCGTTTGTGGCGGGTACGGATCTCAAAAAAATTTCGTGGACACAGAAAGACATCGAGGAGCAGGCGTTCGTAAGCCGGTACATCATTAATTGCTTCAAAAAAATTCGCTTGCGCGAGTATGAAGAACACGGGCCCCGCACCTACCGCGCGGGTAACCTGTTGCATCTAAAAACGGATTACATCGTAGACACACGGGCCACGCACTTTCCGCAACTGGCATCGGTAATGCTGAAGCTGTTGCACCCCACCAGTGCCGTTTGCGGAATGCCGCTTGAGCCCGCATTGGCATTTTTACGAGCGCACGAGGCACACGACCGCGAACTGTACACTGGGTTTTTAGGGCCGGTAGACGTGCAAGGCAGCACCCAGCTCTTTGTTAATCTCAGGTGCATGCAGTGGTTCGGAAACGGGGCGCGCCTTTACGCAGGCGCCGGTGTTACGGCTGACTCCGACCCAGCGGCGGAATGGAATGAAACGGAAATGAAAATGAACACCATTCTCAAAGCCATTCAACACTAATGCATGGCGTACTCCTTTCGCTGGCCGAAATCGCTTCGAAAGCCGGTATTACCGATGTGGTGATCTGCCCGGGGTCGCGCAGTGCCCCACTGGTATTGGCGTTTGTCCGACACGGGGCCTTCCGCACACATGTTTTTAGCGATGAACGCAGCGCAGCATTTATTGCACTGGGCATTGCCCAACGCACGGGCAGGCCGGTGGTGCTAATTTGTACGTCCGGGTCGGCCGCCTACAACTTTGCACCGGCAGTAGCCGAAGCCTTCTTTCAGCAAATCCCGCTCGTAGTGCTCACGGCCGATCGGCCCAAAGAGTGGATTGACCAGCTGGATGGACAAACCATACGGCAAACCAACCTGTTCGCGGGCCATGCGAAACGCGCGTGGGAACTCAACGCAGATTATACCCACCAAGACTCTGCGTGGTATGCGCAGCGCGTGTTCAATGAGGCCATTTACACCGCGTTTGAAGCACCGAACGGACCTGTGCATGTCAACTTCCCGTTTCGGGAACCGCTGTACCCGGAAACCGGGGAACATCACCACACACAACCGTTCAGGCACATTGCGATCCAACCACCCGCGTTGTCGATCGCGCCCGAACCACTTGCTGCCTTGGCCGCACAGATCAAGGAAGCTAAAAAAATTCTAATTGTTGTTGGACAGGGCAACTACTCCTCCGCCACGCTGGCGGCTGTGCAGCTTTTTTCAAGGCATCACGGCGCAGTAATCGTGGGCGACATCCTTTCGAATTTCCACGGCTGCGAAGACACGATTCGGCTGGCCGATGGGTTTTTAGGCGCCATTGACACACAAAAAAAATCTGCGCTGGCACCCGACCTGTTAATTACATTCGGCCTGTCAGTCATCTCAAAAAACCTAAAGTTGTTCTTGCGCGCACATCGGCCGAACCAACACTGGCACCTTCAACCGAGTGGCGTAGCACCCGATACGTTTCAATCGCTTACGCGGATTATCCGCACAACGCCGCAGTGGTTCTTTCACCAGTTTCAGCACGAATCGGCCCACACGGAGCGCTCGGAATTTCAACTTCAGTGGCAAGGACTTGAAACCGCCTGCGAAGCGGCTACGCGAAACTTTTTAGCACCGCCAACCGATAGCGAATTTTTTGTGGTGAACGAGTTTTTGCGGCATTTGCCCGACAACGCCACGCTACACTTATCGAACAGCATGCCCGTGCGCTATGTAAACTACATCGGCCTGGCGCCAAACCGCAATGTGCAGGTTTATGCTAACCGCGGCACCAGCGGTATAGATGGGTGCACCAGCACCGCTGTAGGTCACGCGCTGGCGGATGCCTCCCGCCAGGTGTTACTCACGGGCGACGTTGCTTTTTTCTACGACAGCAATGCATTTTGGCATAGCAAATCACTTCCCAACTTGCGCATTGTGCTGCTCAACAACCATGGCGGCGTGATTTTCAAGTTAATTGATGGCCCGGGCGATTTGCCCGAGATGTCGCAATACTTCGTTACCGAACAAAAGCGAAGCGCCCAGGCCCTCTGCGCGGAATTCGGTATTCGCTACATACGTTACGCGCCCGGTATAGCGTGGGCCGATTTCTTCTCGGGCGATGGCCCCGCTTTACTTGAGGTTGTTTCTACGCCGGAGCAAAACAAGTTATATTTTACACAGTTTAAACAGCATTTAAAATCATCGATATGAATCTAAAGTACCCGTGGAAACCCATTAAAGAATACCAGGAAATTTTGTTCCACAAATACAACGGCATTGCACGCATCAGCATTAACCGGCCTAAAGTACACAACGCCTTTACTCCGTTAACAGTAAAAGAGCTCATTGATGCCATGAATGTTTGCCGCGAGGATAACGAGGTAGGCGTAATCATTCTCACGGGCGAAGGCGGTCAGGCGTTTTGCAGCGGTGGCGACCAAAGCGTGCGCGGCCATGGCGGGTACGTAGGTGGCGATGCCGTGCCCCGCTTAAATGTGCTTGATCTTCAGAAAATCATCCGCTCAATTCCTAAACCTGTAATTGCCGCAGTCGCGGGTTGGGCAATTGGTGGCGGCCACGTGTTGCATGTGGTGTGCGACTTAACCATTGCAGCCGAAAACGCGCGGTTCGGACAAACCGGTCCTAAAGTAGGCAGCTTTGATGGCGGCTTTGGAGCTTCGTACCTGGCGCGCATTGTGGGACAAAAGAAAGCACGCGAGATTTGGTATTTGTGCGATCAGTACGATGCCCAAGAAGCATTGGAAATGGGTTTGGTGAACAAAGTGGTGCCCCTCGATGAATTGGAGGCAACCTATGTGGCTTGGGCGGAAAAAATTCTGAAGAAAAGTCCGTTGGCCATCCGCATGCTTAAGTGCGCATTTAATGCGGAACTTGACGGGCAGGCGGGCATTCAGGAGTTAGCGGGTAATGCTACGCTTCTGTATTATTTGAGCGATGAGGCCAAAGAGGGGAAAAATGCGTTTTTAGAAAAGCGTGAGCCGGATTTCTCGAAGTTCCCAAAGTTTCCGTAATGTGCACTCATTAGCAGGTGTTCTTCTTGTATGTGTTAGCAGCATGGCCTTGAGTCAGTCTTCCGCTGGCCGATACTTTGCCCTTCGCCTGAAGCCGCATCAGGACGTAAAGCAAGAATTACTGCGGTTTGCGCAGGCAAACAAACTGGAAGCCGCCGCCATTGTTACGTGTGTAGGAAGCCTTGAAAAAATCAATCTCCGGTTTGCCAATCAGGAGTCGGGTTTCTCGCAAGCAGGCTTTTTTGAAATTGTTTCGTTAACCGGCACGCTCTCTGCATCGGCATGCCACCTCCATATCTCGGTTAGCGACGGTCAGGGCAACACCACCGGCGGCCACATGTTAGACGAAAATCTGGTGTACACCACGGCCGAACTGGTGCTTGTGGAACTCACCGATCTAAGTTTTGATCGTACCGCTGATAGCACGTATGGCTATCAAGAACTGTCCGTTCGAAAACGAAGGAAAAATGAGTAGCACAGTCCATGTAGATGGTGCAACCTATGGCGAAGAAGAACTGATTGCAGGTAAGTTTGAAGCCAGTACCGACCTGGCGCGAAAAGTTCTCCCCTTCTGCCGGGCATGGCTGGCAGGGCAAGAAACATTCGAGCTCCGCACGTCGGGCTCTACCGGAGCACCCAAATCCGTAACGTTTCATCGCGCTGCGATGAAGGCCAGCGCAGCGCTTACCCAACAGGCGCTACAGCTTCGTGCCGGCATGCATGCGCTGGTGTGCTTAGATACCGATTTCGTTGCCGGGCAAATGATGTTGGTGCGCGGTTTGGAAGTTGGCATGCACGTGCATGTGGTAGCGCCAAGTGCGAATCCGTTTGCCACGATCAGCGCAAAAACACCCATCGATTTTGTTGCGCTCGTTCCCTACCAACTTGAAACTATTCTGCAAAGCAGTGCGTGCGCTCAGCTTCGCGATGTAGCGTGCACGATTATTGGGGGCGCGCCACTGGAAGCGGCTACGGCACAAAAACTTGCCGCATTTCCAGGCCGGTTTTATGCAACCTATGGCATGACGGAAACCCTAACCCACATTGCACTACGTGCGTTGAACGGACCGCGGGTTGGGGAAGCATTTCGCACGCTCCCCACCATTCAGGTTTCCACCGATGAACGCGGCTGCTTAATCATTCGGGCCCCGCATCTGGGTGATCCCGTGGTAACCAACGATGTTGCGCGACTGATTAACCCAAATGAATTCGAGTGGCTCGGACGATTGGATTTGGTAATCAACACCGGCGGCATAAAAATTCACCCGGAAATGGTTGAGCGTAAACTTGAGCCGGTGTTTGCAAGCCAAGGCGTAAACAACCGTTTTTTTATCGCTGCCCAACCCCACCCGCAGTTGCATCAACAAGTGGTTTTGGTTGTGGAAGGTGATGCCACAGCCGTCCTCACCAAAATTTGGTCGATTGCCCACCCACTGCTTACGAAATACGAGGCACCAAAGCTGCTGCTTTCGGTACCGCATTTTGCAGAAACCGCGTCAGGAAAAATAGATCGGATAAACACGCTGCGGGCACATGCACAGACCTACGTGCTCACAGGGCAACCGTAAGATCATCAGGGCTACGATACTTTCGCTTGTACGCAAAGCGAATTGCTACTGTGTGCAAAAATCCAACTCACAGCCCCTTCCCGGAAGGAAGAGGTGTGAGTGGCAACCGCTAAGTTATTTCTTCAGCTTCGTTTTTAAGGAGGCAACTTCTTGTTGCAAATTCACCAGCGCCCCAGCCAATTCTCCAACCGACGCTTCTCCTTTAAGATCCACATCCGGAAACTGCACGCTGATAAACGCTTTCGCCTGCCAAGCCTCAGTTACCTCTTCGGCCGCGACCTGGTACGGAGAATACTGCCGGTTATCGGAAACCAAAAACAATTTTCCGTTTTCGGAGATGTAGTTAAAAACACGTTTGTACACAATCCCTTCACTTTGAGTAACCAGCACATAGGTCTTCCCATTGCGGATGTGCTGGAGGTTTTCCACATACTCGCCCACGATAATCGTTCCAGGCGTAATTGGGAGCATGGAATCTCCTGAAATTTCGAAAGCCCGGTACGTGCCCGTTGGTAAATTCGGGAGCCGGAATGAAGGTAGTTCTTTGATGAACTCTGGATCGGCATACCCATTCAGATAACCGGCTGCGGCTTTATGGGGTACAAGCTCAATATTGTCGCGCGAGTGCTGATCTACCGTTACCACCAACACATCTTTGCCTGGCGTGGGTGTGGCCACCGTTTTAAACACGCCCTTCGCGTTGGGCCCAGCCATAAAGCTTTCGAGTGGTATCTTACCCAGTTTCGCGATTTGTTGGATCAATTCCAGCCTCGGCTCGGCCCGCCCTTCTTCGTATGCCCCCACGAGCGAACGTTTAATTTTCAGCTTGGCGGCAAACTGATCTTGCGTTAAACCCAATTGTTTTCGCAGCGCTCGAATACTTTCGTTAATCTCCATACGATTATCGTTTATATACTACGATCTTTCCTGACGATGGCGCCCGTTTAAGCACGGAAAAAAGGTTGCGTTGCAGGTAGCGTTCTGGCTCTATCGCGGCCAACACGTGGCGCTCAATCTTCTCCATCACCTCGCGCAGCGGCGTGCGCGGTTCAGCCAAAACATAGCCGTAATACATCTCAGGCTGCCCAAATGAAAACTGCACCTGATACCGGCCGGAAGAAAGCTTTTTGCTCTTTAAACGGAATTGCTGCGCGTCCACGATTAACTAAATATTTTAGTCAAAAGTGGCCCTTTACGCGGGCAATAGCAAGAAGATTTAGCTAAATATTTTAGCTAAACAGAAACATACTGACGACCAGCGTTAATAAAATGTTGAAAATCTGCGCTAACACAAAGGTATACAGCGCTTTACGATTCTGTTGCTGTAACAACTCGCGCAGGTTGGTTTCAAGGCCAATTGCCACAAACGCCATCACAAACCACAGTGTTTGCATACTTTTCACCCCTTCTTTCACCATCGCCAACTGGGTTGGGGTAACCCAAAGCGTATAGATGAGTGAGGCCGCTACAAACCCTACCACGAATTTTGGGAATCGCTGCCAGACCACAGCCAGTGTGGGGCGTGCAGCAGTGGCTTGCGTCTGGCCGTATGCCCAATACACGCTGATCGCGAAAGCGGCTACACCCAATAACACGTTTTGCGAAAACTTTACGATTGTGCTCATCTTCAGCGCCTCATCGCCGGCCAGGGCGCCTGCGGCTACTACCGCACCGGTGGTATCAATCGTGCCGCCCAGCCACGCACCGGTTACCGCATCGGGCAACTGGAGATATTCGGCCAAGTAAGGCATCCCCAGCATCATCGGTATCGCCACCAACAGCACCAACGAAACCACCATGGAAAGTTTCTTTGTGTCGCCCTGAATGGCCCCGGCTGTGGCTATGGCCGCAGACACGCCACAAATGGAGACTGCGCTGGCAATCATGAGTTTTAGATCTTCTTCCAATCCAAAATAGCGGCCAACAAAATACGCTGCATACCAAACCGCTACCACCACCACCCCGGCCTGTATCAACCCAAGACCACCCGCCTTCAATAAATCAGAAAAAATCACACTCGCACCCAGCATCACCAATCCCACCTTTACCCATAGTTCGGATGAAACCACCGGCTGCCACGCCGCAGGCATCGGTCTGAACTGCCCAATCGCCAGCCCAAAAAGTAAACTAAAGATCACCGCTTCCAGGCCGAGTCCGCGCGCCCAACTCATCCCACCAAAAATCAACGCCACTTGCGCAATGATCCACACAACACCAAACGAAATGAGACTTGTCTGCCACGGGCGATGGGTAAACAGCGCTACCAGCATCCAAACGAATAACGCCAACGCACCTTGCACCAGCACGGAAATTCCTAAGGTGGGCAATGCAGTCAACTCAAGTTCTCTGTAGGATGGCGCCGGCAGCACGAATACCAGAGGAACCATCACCAGCAGCAATCCCGCGCACGTGATGAGCCAGTCTTCTGAAATTTTCGTAGTACGATTCATCGCTTCAAAGCTGTTTGCGCTCCAGCCCTTTCTCCTCGAACGAGACCGGGGCATCTTTTCGGATGTGTAGTTTCATGGTCACCACGAGCTCGGCAGCACCTGCCTGCAATGCGGCTTGTTGTGCCTCCCGGGCAACGCGCATAACCATGTCGTAGTCGCCTTCTAACACGGTTTCCATCGGCCCGACGGTAAATCGCAATCCCGATTGCTGGATCACCCGGATGGCGGCATCAATGAGGGAATAGGCGGGTTGATCGCTGAGCGGTACAATTTGAATGGCCAGATGGACGGTGTGCTTCATGTGCTAGCGTTAAGATTATTCCAAAGGCGCATCGCTTTCGGTGTGCGCAATGGGACTCCAGGGCAATGTTGCGTCATAGCGGATCTGGCCGGCATCAACCACTAACGGACTCTCCCAATTGTTGTGATACAAACCGCCTGTGCCGAGACCTTGAGGTAAGGTAGGCGCATACCCCGCGGTGAATTGCGCAATGGCGTTCAAACCAATGTTGGATTCGAGCGCAGACGTCATCCAAAAATCAATGCCTCTCGCTTTCGCCACGTCAATCCACTCCGCGCAGCCGCTAAGGCCACCGTGCAGGGAAGGCTTGAGGATGATGTACTGGGGTTGAATCCGATCCAAAAGTTCTTCTTTATGATGCCGATCCGCCACGCCAATCAACTCTTCATCAAGTGCGATGGGGATGGGCGATTGCCTGCACAAATCTTTCCATTCGGGCGAGCCCACCGGCACCGGCTGCTCGATGGAGTGAATCTCGAAGCGCGCCAGTTGATTCAGTTTGTAACGCGCATCACCTTTTTTAAATGCACCATTTGCATCCAGCCGCAACGTAATTTGATCGCGAAAATATTTCCTTCGAACATATTGCAGGATGTCGCACTCTTTTTCAAAGTCGAGGCCGCCCACCTTCATTTTAATGGTGGTAAAGCCATCGCGGATTTTGATTTCGATTTGTTGCAACATGGCATCCAGGCCGCCCATCCAGATCAAGCCGTTGATGGGAATCGCCTCGCCCTGAACAAACGCGTTTGGAAAAATATGGCGCTTACCGCCCAGCTGCCAATCCAGTAGCGCGGTTTCAAACGCAAATAGAAGGGCCGGGCTGTTGCCGATTGCGAGTCTCTTTTCTGCGAAATTCCTCAACTCCCCGAAAGGGAATAATGCCGCCTCCGCAGGCATGGCGCGCAAGGCATTGGCTAGCGCCGCCAATTGCGACTCAATATTTTCTGGATTTTCAGGACTCAGCCCCGACAACAAACTGCACTCCCCCACCCCTACACGCTCGGGCTCACGGTCATCCCACAGTCGTAAAAACCACGATTTTTTCTGTGTCATCCGCCCACGCGAGGTCCGCGCCTCGAAGCGGAAATCAAACGTGCGCGAAAAGAAATCGGCTTGCCACGACATGCGGGCGAAGATGCAACGCTTCCGCGGATTAAAAAAGATGCTAAAGTTCCAAAAAATTCAACAGGCCCTTTTTGCTTTCGCGATGGAAACCTGTTCAATTTTCAACGAAACGTAAAACGTGTTGCGCTTTCACGCTTACGCGGATGAAAAAATGCTCGAAAATTAACGGGTCTTTGTATTGCCTGTGGAGATTTGTCAGAATTTCAACGAGAGGCAATGTCGTTTCGCGATTTCCCCAGTTGGTAAGATACCGTTAGCCGAAGCGACACATACGATCCATTCGTAGTAATTCTATTTTCCAATGTCCTACCCGCATTCGAAAAGAAAATCCGTTCGCTTGCGAATCGAGTGGGTGAAATAAAGGAGTCGAAAATCAATCCATAGGTAAATCGGCCGTCGGCTTTCGGCTTTAAGCCGATGCCAGTGCCTACTTTCAAACCAACCACGTGAGGCCGCTCAATGATCGTGGTAGTGCTGTCTGGCTGATCGGGAGTATTCGGAAGACCAGTTTGTGTTTTGGGTTGTTCATAATCCACGCGATTTACCGGAGGTAAAAAGTTGTATGAAATACCGCCCCGAATAATCCATGAGAAATCCCATTTTTTGTCCGGCAGGATGCGTTTTCGTCTTTCAAGGATGAACGCCAACTCCCGCATACCGATTCCGCGTGCATAACCAAACCCGACGGGCCTCACACCGCGCACAATGTCGATGCTGTACGAATACTTCAACATAGAGGGAAATAGCGAGTAGTTCACGGCCACCACATACCCCGGCGCCACGCGATAGCCAACACCCAGCGTTGCCCCAAGCGAGGCGTTTGGCATGGTGCGAAAGAGGGACGACTGCCCATACTTTTCAGTAAAGTAGTTGAACGTGCTGAACGTGCCGAGTTGAAAGTCGAGCGACCATTTTTGGGAAGAGGCTGGGATAGCAAAAACTAACCCAGCTATAAAAATGAAGAACCGCATGGCCTAATAATCAGCAATTCGATAGGTTATTGATCTAGCACCAACTTCGGAGTTAACATGGTTGTAATAAAATGTCGCTGTCACTTCATAATCTTGTAATGCAGAAGTGCTTGAAAAATAGGTTTGCTTGCATTTGCCAGGGGAGTTCGCAAACGAATAGGTTGGCCAATCATGACTGGCGAACTCAGAGCGGCCGCACCTCACGCGAAAGTAGTAGTTATTCGTTATTATTCTTGCGAATCCATCATTGACATTGTCGAACCAAAACGGAACTTGATACTTAAGCGATTTCACATCTGCTTTAAGTTCAAAATATATGCCGACTGCATTATATTCGAGTTCCACTTTGGCCGAATACGACCTATCTGTTGAAGTAGATGAATCAGTATACGCCAAGTCATCGTTTTTACTTTGCTTTTGTTGAGAATTAGCCCGTCTAGCTCTGCAAAACCATTTCCAAAAATCAGTACGCCCGCGAGTATCTGCGCCGTAGTCTGGAGAGTTGGTATACCCTGCTTCCATGAGTTCGAGAACGTTTTCATCTGTTGAAAAAACCATAGCGTTTTTCAGGTTTTCTCCTTCCAAATCGGCTTTGTTGATGGATACCAAAACTGTTGATTTATTTAGATCAATTTGAAAGAAATAGTCCCCTAACTTAATAATTCCATCCTGATTCAACAGTTTGGTGATAAAATCATCGTCTGTAACAAATTCCGACTCTTTGGTCTTACCGCTGGCAGCTTGAGACATGACCTGCTCTTTCAACGAACGAAATCCATTCACATCGTTTACAAACTTCACTAACTCTGCGCGGGTTTCGTCTGTGCTGTTATCGATCAGATTTCGATACGCCTGTATCGACTTAAACGAAACCGTATTGTTGGCAACGGTTACAACGTCTTGGAATGGAGAGATTTCATCCCCCCCCCGCGGGTGGTTGGCAGGAAAATGGAATGGTAAGCACGCAGGCGTACATTAGATGCCTTTGAAAATTGATTTTTTTCATAATCGTAATTGTTTTGTTAGTATAAAATAAAACCGGAGCTAACGTTTCAAGTGCGCACATTGATCGTAGCTCTTGAACGAAATTACAATCATTGTTTAAAAAAATCACAGCAACAGCGAGTTTTTTTTTCAAAAACGGTAAACAATTACCCTAAAATATCTCGCAGCACTATTTTTTGTTTATCATGCTAAGCTTTTGTTTGAACAGGAAATCATGCAATCCATCGATATCAACGAATTCACCTACCCACTTCCGCCCGATCGGATAGCGGCCTTTCCGCTGGCGGAACGCGATCAATCCAAACTATTGCATTACGATGCGGGCAACATTCTTCACCGCACGTTCATCGACCTGCCGGAGGTGCTGCCGCCCGATGTTGCATTGGTTTTCAATAACACAAAAGTAATCCCCGCACGCCTGCACTTCGAAAAAGAAACCGGGGCCACCATCGAGTTGCTGTTGCTCCAACCCGTGGCGCCCTCTACCGTGATGTCCGTTGCAATGGAAGCAACGGGTGAAGTGGTGTGGCAGTGCGCCATTGGTAACGTAAAGCGCTGGCCAACCGATATGGTGTTAGAAAAACAAACCTCCAACGGCAGGTTGCGCGCACGGCTGGTAGATCGCACCGCCGGGCATGTGCAAATCTCCTGGCAGCCCGAAACAAAGAGTTTTGCGGAGGTAGTGCAACAGGCAGGGGTAACACCTTTGCCGCCATACATCAAACGCGCGGCCCAAAAGGAAGACCGCGACCGCTACCAAACAGTTTATGCCCGTTGGAACGGAGCCGTGGCGGCCCCTACCGCAGGTCTGCATTTTACCGAGCGCGTGTTGCAAAAGCTTAACGAACGCAAAATCCCGCAGGAGTTTGTTACCCTGCACGTAAGTGCCGGCACCTTTCAACCGGTAAAGGTGAGCAATGCCGTAGAACACGATATGCATGCAGAACAAGTAGTAGTAAGTCGGAAGACAATTCTGGCACTATTGCGTGCGAAAAACACCGTGGTGGTGGGTACCACTTCCATGCGCACGCTGGAAAGCTTATACTGGTTTGGGGTGCTGCTGCATGAGCAACCCACGGCCGGATTTTACATTCCGAAGTTGTACTGTTACCAAACGGCGCTACAACATATTTCGCGCGAGCAGGCACTCGAAAAAATTCTCGCACACATGGCGGTGCTTGGCCTTGAGGAGTTGCTTGGTCAAACTTCCATTTATCTTTTTCCCGGCTACCGCTTTCGCATGTGCGATGGGCTGATCACCAACTTCCACCAGCCCGGTTCTACGCTGATGTTACTGGTGGCCGCATTCATCGGGGCGGATTGGAAAAAGGTGTACCAGGCGGCGCTGGATAACAATTACCGCTTTTTAAGTTATGGCGATAGCTCGCTGTTGATTCCCAAACGTTAATATCGAAATGGAAAACAAACCTATCCGTATCGGCATCATCAATGTATCCGACCGTGCCAGTCAGGGCATTTACGAAGACATCCCCGGCAAGGCCATTGTAGAGCTACTCAACGAGTACCTCATCAGCCCGTGGGAAAAGGAATATGCTGTTGTGCCCGACGAGCAACCTGTGATTGAACATACGCTAAAGGAAATGGCCGATGTAAAAGGTTGTTGCCTGATCGTTACCTCGGGCGGTACGGGCCCCGCAAAGCGCGATGTAACCCCCGAAGCAACCGCAGCCGTGTGCCACAAAATGTTACCCGGCTTTGGCGAACAGATGCGCGCAGTAAGCATGCAATACGTAGCCACCGCAATTTTGTCGCGGCAAACGGCCGGCATTCGCAACCAAACACTAATCATTAACCTGCCCGGGCGGCCCCGGGCGATCCGCCAATGCCTGGAAGTAGTCTTCCCCGCAGTTCCGTATTGCATCGATTTGTTAGAGGGCCCGCATTTGCAGTGTAACGAAAAGGCAATCAAGGCGTTCCGACCTCCAAAATCCTAAAAATGCTTACCTTTGCCGCGGCTCGCGGATTAAACCGCTTTAATCCTTCAAAAACCCAAGGATGGCGAAAATCAGATACTATTACGACACGGAAACCTGCAAGTACGAGCGGGTAAAGACATCCAAGACGGACATTGTTCTGAATTTTCTGGGCATTTTTTCACTCACCCTCGCCATGGCGGTAGGGTTACTCATTCTGTTCAGCAATTATTTCGAATCACCCAAAGAGCTGCTGTTAAAAAATCAATTAAAAGAACAAGAATTTTATATCGATAACCTGCGACAGGATGTAACGAAACTCGAAGCCCTGCTGAACGATATGGAGTATCGGGACGACAACATCTATCGTGTGGTACTCGGGGCTGAGCCAATTGAAAAATCCATTCGCGAAGCGGGCGTGGGTGGCACCGATCGGTACGAAGAAATCCTGGCAAAGAATATCATTCATAAAGAAGTGATCGTAAACCTGAGCGAGCGGGTAGACAAGCTCCGCAGAAAGATGTACATCGAGTCGAAATCGCAAGACGAAATTGTACTGAAAGCCGAGAACAAAGAAAAACTATTCGCAGCCATTCCCGCCATTCAACCTGTGGCCAACAAACAACTGGTGGCGTTGGTATCGGGGTTTGGTATGCGTGTACACCCCATTTATAAAGTAAAGAAAATGCACACCGGCATCGACTTTGCCGCAGCCATTGGCACGCCTATTTATGCTACCGCAGATGGCCTCATCGATGAGGTGCAGGTAAGTTTCAGTGGCTACGGTAAAATGGTTGAAATCGATCATGGCTTCGGCTACCGCACCCGCTATGCACACATGCACGGTTTTGCGGTACGCAAAGGGCAACGGGTAAAGCGTGGCGAGTTGATTGGATACGTGGGTAACACCGGCCTCTCTACAGCGCCACATTTGCATTATGAAGTGCTGATTAACGGAGTGCAGGTAAACCCGGTACACTACTTCTTTAACGATTTGAATCCGGCCGAATACGAAAAGATCATCGAGTTGGCTTCCATCGAAAACCAGTCGCTGGGCATGTAACCGCCACCTAAGTCCGGGCACCGCGGCGCGCAAACAAGCGGGCGGGCCAGAAACTTTGACTCATCTCATTTTGAATTTTGCCAAAGGAATTTAATCTTGAGCAATGTTCTTGCGTACGCACATTTTTGTTGGATTATTACTCTCGCCGTTTTTTGCCGTGGGGCAAGGCTGCAGCGATGCCGGCTTCTGCACCATGGGCGCCATGAAGCCCGATCAACCGTTCAACAAAAAACTTCGCTTCCAACTCAACTCCATGGAGTTTAGTTTTTATCGCGGCACCACCACGCTTACCCCCGTAGTGCATGTGGCTACGGCCGATTTGAATTTCAGTTTATCAAACCGAAGTTCGTTGCAAGTAAAACTCCCTTATCAGTGGGTAACGGGCCGCCTGGCCAACACAGAGGGTGTGGGCGATATTTCGCTTTGCTTTACGCGAAATTTTTTGCGCACGGACCGGATCGACATCAACTATTCGCTCGGGGCGAAAATCCCTACAAATTCGTCCGACAAAAACATCAATACCTTACCGCTGCCCATGTATTACCAAACCAGCCTGGGCACATTCGATTTTGTAGGTGGGTTCTCATTGCTTTCGCGGAAATGGCTTTTTGCCACCGGCATTCAGGTGCCGTTTGGGCAAAATGAAAATCAGTTTGTGTGGAGCGCATGGGATGGTACAGAAGAAGAAAGCTATGTGGATCGTTATACGCAAGCCAAAGACCTGCGCCGGGGGATTGATGTGATGCTGCGGGCGGAACGAAACTTCCGCTTATCGCGATGGAATTTCTCAGTGGGGCTATTGCCCATCTATCGCATTAACCGCGACGCATTTACCAACTCGCGTGGCTTACGGGTGATCTCCAAAGATGCATCGGGCCTGGCCTTGAGCGGTATTGTTACCACAGGCTATAGTTTTAATGTAAAAAGCCAGGTGCGGCTACTGCTGGGCCACGTGCTGGTGCAACGAAAGTTAAACCCTGATGGACTCACGCGCGAATTCGTGTCGTCCATCACGTATGTCTATCGGTTTACACTGTAAGCGATGAAAAGCGGTTGGTTGTTTTTTCTTTGCGGATGGCTTTGGCATGCGGCCATGGCACAACCGGCCACCGAGGATCTGCTGGACTCCCTGTGGATCGCGGGCGAATACCAACAACTGGTGCAACGGGCAAACGAACTGGCACCCTTGAGCCACACCGGAGCTATTCGAAAAGCCGAGGCATTAACAGCGCTGGCAGATTATGGCGCAGCAAAAACGCTGCTCAGCCAAGTGGCGAAAGAAATACAAACGGCCGATCAAGCCGGATTCGAGACGGCCCTGGCGTATTTTGAACTGACCTCCGGACGCTCCGACCTTGCGTTACAGCGGTTGGAAACCGCGTGGGATATCCACCAGCGCGCAGGTACTGCTGCCACACGCGCAGCCGCACGTACGCTGGGGCTGTTAAGCACAACGCTAAATTCGCTGGGCAAATACAATGAAGCCATTCGCGTTGCCGAGCAGGCACTGGCCATTCGCCAAAACCTGCCACGGCTTTCCAAAGAAGAACTGGCGGCAAGTTTCAACGACTTGGGGTTGGTCTATAGCAAGGTGGATCCGGATAAGGCCCTCACCTACTACGATCAGGCATTGCCACTCTATGCGTCGCTCCATGGAAATATCCATCCCAAAATTGCGATTATCAATACCAACATGGGTTACGTCTACAACGACTTAAAACTGTATGGCGATGCAATCACAAACTTTGAAACCGCTTTAGCCATTTGGCAAAAAATCTACCCACAGGGGCATCCCAACGAAGCGTTTGTGCGCCTGAATCTCGGCCGCACCTACGGAAAACTAAATAACCTGGCGGCCACCAAAGGGTATTATCGGCAAGCCCTCGCATTATATCAAAAAGTGTATGGTACCGCACATCCGGACATCGCTTCAACGTTTAACCAACTGGGCTCCGTATTCTTGACGGAGTCCAAATACGATAGCGCTTTGTATTGTTTCCAACAAGCATTGGCCAGTAACTCGATCGGTTTTGCTGCATCAGACGTATCGCGATTTCCAGACATTTCGGAATACTACAATGGCCAGGTGTTGCTCTTCTCCCTTCACAAAAAATCAAAAACGCTGGAAGAACGCTACTATGGTAAAACACTGGGTCCAAAAGATTTAACCAGTGCGTTGAAAGGACTATTGCTGTGCGATTCGCTGATCGATCGTTTACGGCAGCAGACTGAAAACGAAAATGATAAACTTGCCATCAGCAGTCTTGCAAACGAGGTGTACCAAGATGGTGTGCGCGTAGCGAAAACATTAAGCGAGGTAACCACGCAGAACCGCCGCTACCGCGAGTTGTGCTTTTACTTCGCGGAGAAAAGTAAATCAGCCGTACTACAGGAAGCGATTGCAGACGCCCAGGCAAAGTCTTTTGCTGGCATTCCTGAAACATTACTGGAACGCGAAAAAGAATTGAAAGCTGCCATTGTGCTGCTGTCTCAGGAAATTCAAAACAAGCCCGACCCAACTACAGAAGCAACGCTGCGGCAACAGTTGTTTGCCAGCCATGAAGCCTATCAGGATTTTATTCAACAACTAGAGACTGATTACCCAGCTTACTACAACCTCAAGTTTAAACGCGCGTTGCCGCGTGTGGGAGATTTACAAGCGCAATTGGCACCGCAGGCCGCGATTGTAAGCTATTTCATTGAGGATATTACGCAGGGCAATTCGCGTGTGTACATTTTCATTATCAGTAAAAAAGGTTTTCGTGTGGAGAGCCGCACCTTGCCAACACCCGTTACCCGGGCGTTGATTGGCTTCAACAACAGTTTGTATTTTACTGATGCGGCCGTATTTCAGGAAACCGGGCGCCTGTTAAATCAATGGCTTCGCCCGCATTTACCGAAGGCCGTTCGGGAGGTTACCATCATCCCTGATAGCCAGTTGGGCACGTTACCGTTTGAAGCATTACCCACTTCGCGCAGGATCAAGTCTTTTGCCGATGCACGCTACTGGGCCGATGCGTTTGCGATTAGTTATCAGTTTTCTGTGGGCTTGATGGGCACGCCTGCCCCGACCACCACAACCCCAAGTATTTACCTGTGCGCCCCGGTTGATTTCGAAAAATCCGGCCTGGCCAGTTTGCCTGCAACCGCAGAGGAAGTACAGGCAATTGCTACGCTATTTGACGGACGAGCCCAAACCGATTTACGCTCAAATGCCACCGAGGCGCGCGTGAAATCGGAAGCGCTACGCGAGTTTGAATACATTCACTTTGCCACACACGGTGTGGTTGACGCACGCGAACCCGAACGCTCGCGCTTGTTCTTAGCGCCCTCCGAAACCGAAGACGGCTTTTTGTATAGCGGTGAAATTTACAATCTGGAGTTAAATGCAAAGTTGGCGGTGCTCTCGGCATGCCAAACCGGTCTGGGTAAAGTAAGCAAAGGCGAAGGTGTAATTGGATTATCCCGAGCGCTGGTGTACGCCGGTGCACAGAATTTAGTCGTGTCGTTTTGGAGCGTGGCCGATCAATCCACCATGCAACTTATGCGCTTTTTCTATGAGCATGTAAAAGAAAATCCGCAGGCTTCCTTCCGCAGCAGCCTGCAGGCAGCCAAGTTGAAGCTGCGCCAAATGAGCAACTACGCTACTCCGTATTACTGGGCGCCTTTTGTGCTGATCGGATCGTAAAAAACAACAGCACCGCAGGGGTTGGCGGTGCTGTTGCTCAGCGCGACTACTTCGCTACGCGGTACCGAAATCCAGCGTACCACATCCGCCCGAATACGGGCCCCCAAACCATCGAACTGTCGAAGTACATCCCAAACGGATCATTCGCGGCTACAATCGGGTTATCAAGACGGAAATTGGAAAGGTTCTCTACACCTATGTACACGCTCCAGCGCTCACCAAAATCCTTACTTACCTGGGCATTCATCAGCCAGTACGGAGCCGAATATTCGGGCAACTGGTATTCGGTCGGGTTAGAAAAAGTGAAGGGTATACGCTGGCGGCCTACCCGCTGTACAGTAAAATCAAACTTCCAATTGTTCTTTGTGGCATAGGCAAGATTAAGAAACGCACGGTCGCGCGGAATCAATGGCCGCTGAAAGCGCCCCAGAATGTAATCGGTTTGTACATCTAACCAACGGTAGGCCAATCGCACATCCAGCCTTCGTACAATTTGATAATCTACCTGTGCCTGTAAACTGTGGCTAAACGATTTTCCACTCAAGCCATAAAACGTAGCCGCCTGCGTATTTGCATCTACATCCAACACTGCCTGTTGTTGGAATGAAGTGTAGAAGTAATCCAAACTCAAACTACCCGGGCGGTAGTTCAGTTCAAACTCCTGGTTGAAGTTCAGGCCGTAATTCCAGGCTTGGTCGGGTCTAAATCCATACGCTGCGGCAGCGGTAGGATTGCGGAAGAGTACTTCGCGGGAAGACACCAGTACCCCGGTATTTTCGATGAGCAAATTTGCTACGCGAATGCCCCGCCCGGCCGACACCCGAATGACCGAAGTAGGCGTGATGCTGTACCGCGTGTGTACCCGTGGTGTAAACAACGTACCAAACAAGTTATGCTGGTCTACACGCGCGCCCGCAATGACCGAAAACTTGTCAAGGTAGTCGTACGTGTATTCCACAAACGCGCCCGGCACACGCTCTACGCGATCGAACTGCAAAGCACCTCCATGGCCGCCATGCACACCACCGGTACTCTGATCAAAAAACTCATTATGATCAATCAACTGAAAACTCAAACCGGTTTTGAACTTATGAGCCGTGGTTCCGATGATCGATTGATAAATCAAGTTCGAGTACAAAGACCGTTCGCGGGCATCGTGCACCGTAAATCCGTAGTAGCTTTCATGTCGGTGCTCCAGCGCGTTGAGTTGAAAGCCCACGCTTTTGTAAGTTTTACCCGCAAACTGATAGCCCAGTTTGCCGGTAAATTCGGCACGCGTAGTGTTGATTTCCAATCCGTACCGATTGGTAGTGAACTGATCGCGCTCGGGATCAAATCCGGTCTGGCCGCCTTGTTTTGTATCTTCCAGATACTTCAACGAAAACTGACCCAGCCAGCCCGTTCCAGAGTTGTACACCCAGCGATTTATAAAGTTCACTTGACTGCCCAACGGAAAGTCAAGAAATGAATCGCGGTTTTGATCCATCTCAAACGGCCGCGTACTGCCATGAACCAGGAATGTAGTTCCCCATTTTTTGAACGGCTGTGCGGTGTAGATCACATTTGCCTCAGAACGGCCTGCGTTATTTACATAACCGTTCAAATACAAGCGCTCGCTTTCCTGCGGCTTTTTTAGTTCTACGTTAATCTGGCCCGCAATGCTTTCATAGCCATTTACCACCGACCCCACACCTTTCGTTACCTGAATGGAGTTGATCCACGTACCCGGTATAAATTGAATACCCTGGCTGGAGGCCAACCCACGTACACCCGGCATATTTTCGATGGAAATAAGTGTATTCGGCCCGGCCAACCCCAACATCTGAATTTGGCGCGTGCCCGTAACCGCGTCTGTAAAAGCCACATCCACCGCCGGATTTGTTTCAAAACTTTCGCTCAGGTTACAGCAAGCCGCCTTGAACAACTCTTTCTCATCCATGACAATGCGGTTAATACCCGACGCATAGTCAATGGCCGAGGTTGATCGCCAACCAGTTACGGTAACTTCGGCAAGCACGGTTTCGGGTTTTAACTCCACCTTTACACTCGTTTGTGTGCCAAGTTCAAGTGTATCGGATCGATAGCCTACATAACTCACCACCAATCGGGTTTGTCCGGGCACGCGGTCGATCATAAACACTCCGTTTTCTTTCGTACTCGTACCCTTGATAGTACCTAACCAATACACGTTTGCACCCGGCAACGGCTGCTCAACGCCTTTTTCGGTCTTCTCCACCACTACGCCCATGACTTTCTGCGCCAAGGCAACCGGTGCTGCCAGGGCGAACCAAAAAACCAGCACGCGCATGTTAACGGCGGTTATCTTTCATACCGGAGTGGTCATGATCCCGATACAAACAACAGAACGGCAAATCGGCATAGACTTCATCTTTCGCCTTTACCTTGTCGGTATCATGGCCAACCGCAGCCACCGCTTCATGAATTTGCTGTTCGGTAATTTTTGATGCGTTGTAGGTTACTTTCAACTCCTTGCTCTTGGTGTCCCACACGGCCTGCTTAATCCCGGCTTTGTCGAGCGCGGTTTCGATGCGCTTTTTGCACATCGAACAGTTGCCGTAAACCTTCAACGAGGCAGTTACCACTTTCGCTTGCGCGGATGCACCCGCCACACCAATCAATACAAATACAATAACCAATAGATTTTTCATTATGCTTTAGTTTTTTGAAACGACTTGGAAAAGAAAAAAACGCAGGGGCGCTCAGGCGACCACCGCCTCAGCATCAATGAAACGAAATGCTGAGTAAAGCGAGTACAATGGAACGGGCGGAGGCGGCCCGTTGAAATTTAGCAACAATCTGCTGTGCGTGGGAATACGTGTTGGCGGGACAGCCGGTAGATGTATTGGAATAACGAGTTCGGACGTGTAGTCGGTGGCAATTAACACGCTACCGGCGGCGTGGTCGTTCTTCACTTTTACCAATTCCGATTCATCGCTGCAGCATTTTCCGGTTTTTTGCCCCGCAAAAAGCCAGCAACCACATTTTTTTGAGTCAAATGAGAAAAGTGTAGTGGAAGATTCCCTGCCCATACAGTAGTGGGTGGTTTTGGCCACTCCTACTGTTAGGGTCAGGTATACACAGGATAACGCTATGGCAAAAAGCTTTTTCACTGTGTGTTGAGAACCCCAAAGTAGTTGGTTAGGTTTCAATTTTCCTAAAGAATTTATGAAACTTTGTTCTGGCTGAAAAAATGGCCTTTTTTGCGTCAAAATAGCATGTTTGAGGACAATTATAAACAGCGGGGCCTGCGAAATAAACTCGTGAAATTGCTGCGATTAAAGGGCATTTCTGACGAAAAAGTGCTCGCTGCAATTGCAAAAGTGCCCAGACACGTTTTTTTCGATGATGCGCTGCTTAGCCACGCGTATGAAGACAAAGCTTTCCCAATTGGGGAAGGTCAGACCATTTCGCAACCATATACCGTAGCGTTCCAAACTGAGAAACTGGAAATCCAAGCGGGAGACAAGGTACTGGAGATTGGAACCGGTTCCGGCTACCAAGCCTGCGTTTTGCTGGAACTTGGTGCAAAGGTTTTTACGATTGAGTATAATCTCCGATTATTCGACAAAACAAAGGATACTTTACCCAAGTTAGGGTATAACCCGTTCTTTTTTCAAGGCGATGGATCGAAGGGCCTTAGCAGCAAGGCACCGTTCAACAAGATTATTGTTACCGCTGGGGCTCCAGCCGTGCCTCAAGCGCTTACCGATCAACTCGCAGAAAACGGTATTCTCATCATCCCGGTCGGTAATCGCGAAAGCCAAAAAATGATTCGCATCCGAAAACGAAACGGAAAACTAACACAGGAACAATTTGATGCCTTCGCTTTTGTACCGTTATTGGGCCAGGAAGGGTGGGGAAAATAAATCAACCATGTCGCGCAAAAAGAAAACTCCAAAAGAATCCTACATCAGCATGACCGAACTGGTCTTGCCCAACGATACCAATACCCTCAATAACCTGATGGGCGGGCGACTCATGCACTGGATGGATATTGTGTCTGCCATTGCTGCGCAGAAACATGCCAACCGCATTGTAGTAACCGCCTCGGTGGACAACATCTCCTTCAAAAATCCAATCCAACTTGGCAATGTAGTTACGCTTAAGGCCCAGGTAACCCGCGCGTTTAACTCATCGATGGAAGTGCGCATAGATGTTGAGGCGGAGGATATTCCAGCGGGCAAAAAATTCCTCAGCAATAGCGCATACTTCACGTTTGTAGCTGTAGATCAAAACGGGCGGCCTATTGATGTGCCGGAAGTAGAACCGGAAACAGCCGAGGAAAAAGAGTTGTATGCCGGCGCCCTACGCAGACGCCAGCTTCGGCTTATTCTGGCTGGGCGTATGAATCCCTCCGATGCGCATGAGTTAAAGTCGATCTTTGAGATGAAGTAAAGGTGGCTGCTGCAGCGATATATCAGGAAGAGCTCTACCACATTCCGCAGCCGGTGGTCGTGATCATCGACAAACCATGGAAGGAGGTCTCGGAACCCGAGCGGCAACTATTGTCGAAAATTCTGGGAGCAATCGAAATTCGTCCGGGCCACAGGCTTTCGCTGCTTGCGGTCCAGATTGTTACACAATCAACCCTTGCAGTCAATCAACTTACGGGCCATCCAACCCACATTATCGCATTCTCACCGGTGCCCCCTGGCGTGCCCTTATTTGAAGTCATCAAAACCCCCGATTACCAGTTGGTCGCGTCTGAACCCTTGCATCAGCTTATTTTGAATGACGATGGCAAAAAACGGCTTTGGGGAGCTTTGAGGGCACAGTTTGGCATGGGCGGCAAACCTGCCTGAGCCGGTTTTTATAATACGGGCCATCGTTTATATTTGCGCGTCTTTTTGGAGACTGGCTTGCCCGATGGATAAGCCATTTTTTTAAACCCTAAATAACGTATGCAAAATTTACTCTACGCCCTACCCGTTTTTGGATTACTGGGGCTGCTCTATGTGGTATGGAAAAGTGCCTGGGTGAGCAAGCAGGATGCCGGTACAGACAAAATGAAAAAAATTGCCAACCACATTTCGGAAGGCGCCATGGCCTTCCTTAAGGCCGAGTATAAAATTCTAAGCATTTTCGTGATTTGCGTGGCACTGTTGCTGGCATTCACTGCCAACAGCGAGACTTCTCACCCGTTGGTGGGCCTTTCTTTTGTGATTGGGGCTTTCTGCTCCGCGCTGGCGGGTTTCATCGGTATGCGTGTGGCTACAAAAGCAAACGTGCGCACCACCAACGCAGCGCGTACAAGCTTGGGTAAGGCCTTAGAGGTGGCGTTCACCGGCGGCTCAGTAATGGGCATGGGTGTGGTAGGTATTGGTGTGCTGGGCTTAAGCGTGTTGTTTATCATCTATGCCAACCAATTTGGTGTTGATACGCAACAAAACCTGAATAAGGTAATCACGATCATTACCGGGTTTTCCTTTGGTGCCTCTTCCATCGCACTTTTTGCACGCGTGGGTGGTGGTATTTATACAAAAGCCGCTGACGTGGGTGCTGACCTGGTTGGAAAGGTAGAAGCAGGTATCCCGGAAGATCACCCGCTCAATCCCGCCACGATTGCCGACAACGTAGGCGATAACGTAGGCGATGTGGCCGGTATGGGTGCAGATTTGTTTGAATCGTATGTTGGCTCCATCGTGGGTACCATGGTATTGGGCGCTGCATTTATGGGGCTAGCCGAGTTTGCAAGTCCTGACTTTATGAACGGCCTCTCCCCTGTTATTCTGCCGCTGGTGCTGGCGGGCGTGGGCATTATCATGTCGTTCGTGGGTACGTTTTTCGTACGTGTAAAAGAAGGTGGCGATCCGCAAAAAGCGCTAAACGCAGGCGAGATCATTTCTGCCGTAGTCATGATTGTTGCCTCATGGTTCATCATTAAATGGATGCTTCCGGAAACCTGGCAATACAGCGATCCGCTGTACAATGCAGCCGGTGAGTTCACCACGTACACCTCTACCGGAATTTTCATTGCTACGGTAATTGGTTTGGCTGCCGGCGTTGTGATCGGTTTGATCACGGAATATTACACCGCCATGGGCAAAAAGCCGGTGTTATCGATTGTGCGTCAATCCTCCACGGGCGCAGCTACAAACATTATTGCTGGTTTGGGCGTAGGCATGATGTCTACCATGTACCCCATCCTGATTATTGCTGTAGCGATCATCGGTGCCTTCAACTTTGGAGGCCTTTACGGGATTGCCATCGCCGCCGTGGGTATGCTTTCTAATCTGGGCATCCAGTTGGCGGTAGACGCCTACGGGCCCATCTCCGATAATGCTGGTGGCATTGCTGAGATGTCGGAGCTACCGAAAGAAGTACGCTCACGCACGGATAAGTTGGACGCGGTTGGAAACACAACTGCCGCTATTGGCAAGGGCTTTGCCATTGCATCGGCCGCGTTGACTGCGCTGGCGCTGTTTGGGGCCTTTATGACAACCGCTAACCTGAAGACGATTGATGTATCCAAAGCGAATGTGATGGCGGGCTTGTTCATTGGTGGTATGCTTCCCTTTGTATTCTCTGCCTTGGCGATGGGCGCGGTGGGTCGCGCGGCCATGAGTATGATTGAAGAGGTAAGGCGCCAGTTTAGTGATATTCCGGCGCTGAAGGCTGCCCTTGCCGTGATGAAGAAAAATGGCGACAAAGAAATGAAGGATTGGTCGGCCGAAGACCAGCGCATCTTCCAGGAGGCAGACGGTAAAGCCGAGTACGGCAAGTGCGTTGAAATCTCTACGAAAGCGGCCATTCGCCAAATGGTAGTGCCGGGTTTGATGGCAGTTGTCGTTCCGGTAGTAGTGGCCTTCTTGCCAGGATTTGGTGTAGAAGCCCTTGGTGGGATGTTGGCCGGTGTAACGGTAACGGGCGTATTAATGGCGATCTTCCAATCCAACGCGGGTGGTGCGTGGGATAACGCAAAAAAGAGCTTTGAAGAAGGTGTGGAAATAAACGGAAAGATGTATTACAAAAAATCTGATCCCCATAAAGCCGCGGTCGTGGGCGATACTGTAGGTGATCCGTTTAAAGATACCTCTGGCCCCTCGTTGAATATCTTGCTGAAATTGATGTCGGTAGTGGCGTTGGTCATTGCGCCGTTGTTGAACACCCAATCGGCAGCAACAGCAAAGCAAGAAGTGAAGTCGCAAATCGAGACGGTAACCAAAGTGGAGACGCCGGTTACTAACCCGCAATAAAAACCACATAACAAACCAGAAGAGCCGCGCGTTTACACGTGTGGCTCTTTTTTTATTTCACATGCACCCGATTCTTTTCTTCATCGCACTCCTTGTTAGTGCAGTAAGCCATGGTCAAACCATTTTGCGAAAATGGAAGCAGGTGGATGACATCACTGGCAAACCAAGATCGATCATTGAGCTGTATGAAAAGAATGGGAAAGTGGCGGGAAAAATCCTGGAGATCATGGCCCTTCCGGGCGAGGACCCCAATCCCGTTTGCACCGCCTGCAATCCCACTGATAGCCGATACAAGAAACCGGTGATCGGCATGGAAATACTCAACGAACTGGAAAAAGCCGGCAAAGAATTCATTAACGGGTCCATCCTTGATCCCGAAAACGGCAAAATTTACCGCTGCAAAGTTTGGCTGGAGGGCGGTAATCTTAAGCTTCGGGGTTATTGGGGTGTGTTCTATCGTACGCAAACCTGGCTACCCGCTGAGTAATCTAGCTGGATTTTGTGTTACTTTAACCGCACATTGCGCATAAAGCACCAATAATCGGTTACCCCTGTGAATTTTCGTGTATCAAGGTCTGATTCCCAGCTAGACGAAAAGGAAATTTTCGATCGGATCTGCAAAGGAGACGAAAAGGCCCTTGAGTTGCTGTACAAAAAGTACTACCGGATGATGACCAAGATGGTGATCTCCAACAGTGGAACCGAAGACGAAGCCCGGGATGTTTATCAAGACGCCCTGGTGGTGTTCTGGCAGAAGGCCAGAAGCGGCAATTTGGTGATGACGTCCAAAATGAGCACCTATATCTACAGCGTGTGCCAGAACCTTTGGCGTAAGGAACTGGACCGCAAAAAGCGCCTCTCAAACGAAGAAAAAGATGGCGCGGTGCAAATGGATCTTGACAGTGGCGAACGGGACAAAATCATTGCGAAATGCCTGAACCAACTGGGTGAAACCTGCAGAAAAGTATTGATGTACTATTACTTTGACGAACTTTCGATGCAAGAAATTGCCGAAAAAATGGGCTTCGCCAACACCGACACGGCCAAAACAAAAAAGTATAAGTGCAAGGAAAAATTAGACGAACTGGTAAAAACACAATACTCGGAAAAAGATTTTTTAGACTGATTGCGTAGTAGGCTTATGAAGAATTTTGAAAGGATAGACGAATACCTGGCAAACCGGATGAATCCGGCCGACCGGGCGCGCTTTGAACAGCAGTTAGAAGCCGATCCGGCGTTGAAAGCCGAAGTGGAGATGCAGTCGCAGATTGTCGCGGGCATTCGCTCCGCCCGGGCGTTGGAGTTAAAATCCATGCTGAAGAACGTACCCATTGAGACCGGTACGTTTTCGTTAAGCAGTCGCTCGGTTTTCCGGATCGCAGCAGGGGTTGCCGGTATCGGGGTGTTGATTGCGGCCACGTTCTACTACATCCAAACCGGTCATTCCAATCCGGCAGATACCTTAAGCACCAGCATTTCCAAACAACTGCCACGTGTAAAACCCGCTGCAGAGCATGCGGCAAAACCTGGCGTAAAAGAGATGGTGCCGGCCCAAGAAACGCCAGCCATCAATCAATCCGAAACGAAAAAAGAACCCGCCGCAGTTCCTGCAACATCAGTACAGAAACCAGCAATCAATGTGGCCGATCCTTCAGCAGAACTGGCGGAAGAATCAGCACCGGTACAACCGGCCCCAGATGTACCCCGGCGCGGCACCATTGCTGTTGCTGATATCCGGGTGTCGGTAGACCGTGCAAATGCCAAGTACAACTTCCATTACCAGTTCGAGCAAGGTGCACTGCGCTTATTTGGTCCGTTTGATAGTGGCCTTTTTGAAGTGCTGGAAGTTCAGGGCGAAAGTGTAAATCTGTTTTTGTTCTATCAGTCGGATTATTTCAGTCTGGCCGAAAAACAGAACCGCATCACCAAACTGGAAGCGGTAACGAATCCCGAGCTGTTACGGTTGTTACGCGAGTACCACAAGAAATAGACTTCTAAAGACTCCCGAACGGGAGTTTTTTGTTGCTGGCTGCCCCCTAAGTGGCTTTGATTATCTTTGTGCCATGGCAGCGCAGTCCTCATACAAAAAGAAAAACCTCGGGAGTTACCCGTTTGCGAGTGTAGTCTTTAGTATCACCTTGGCTCTGCTGGTGATCGGGTTATTTGGCGCCCTGGTGATCTATGCCCGAGAGTTGGAGCGCATTGTGCGCGAGCAGGTGCGGGTACAAGTCTACCTGAAAAGCGGCCTATCCCCCGTGCAAATCCAGCAACTTCAAAAAAATCTCTCCGCGCGGTACTTCATCGCAAAAGAAGCCGGCACCGATGCGATACGCTTTGTCTCGAAAGAAGAGGCTGCCAAGCAATTTGTAAAGGAAACTGGTGAAGACTTCTTGCAGTTTTTGGGTGAAAACCCGTTGCGCGATGCGTTTTTGATACAAATTGATCGGGCCTACCAAAACCCCAAAAGCTTTCAAAAGCTAAAATCGGAAATGGAATCCATCAATGGCGTTTTTCAAGTGTACTATGTCGAGTCGCTGCTGGAATCGATTAACAAGAACGCAGGTACTATTGCGTTGGGCCTTATGGCACTGGCTGCCATTTTGCTGTTGTTGGTCGTGCTGTTGATTCATAATACCGTGCGCCTGGCTTTGTTTTCGCAGCGGTTTATCATTCGCAGCATGCAGTTGGTAGGCGCCACGCGCGGCTTCATTCAAGCCCCTTTCCTTTGGCGGTCTGCACTCTATGGATTTGTGGCGAGCGTGCTTGCCTCCGGTGGCCTGATTGGGTTGCTGTTTACTGCCAACCAAAAACTAGAGGGTTTGGTGCTGTTGCAAAACAACGAACGGTTGCTGTTGCTGCTTGGCGCTTTAACATTATTGGGTATTTTTGTGGCTGTAGTAAGTACTGCACGGGCCATTAACAAATACCTTCATCAATCACTAGACGACCTGTATTGACCATGAGTAAGCTTCCATTCAGCAAAAGGAATTATCAATTAATGGTATTGGGCCTGGTTGTAATTGCAGTGGGGTTCATCATCATGGCGCTGGATACGGAACCCCATGGGTTTGGATTTCTGGGGATTACGTTGAGCCCCGTAGTGGTGCTCACTGGATTTGTGATTGAAATCTTTGCCATCCTTCACACGCCCGCCAGCAAATCATAAAAACGTATGTCGATTGGGGAAGCTATCGTTCTCGCTATTGTTGAGGGCTTAACGGAGTTTTTGCCCGTATCTTCCACGGGGCACATGATTATTGCCTCTTCGGTTATGGGCATCGCCTCAGCACCTTTCACAAAAACGTTTACCATTGCCATCCAATTTGGGGCCATCGTATCCGTGCTGGTGCTTTACTGGCGTAGGTTTTTTCAGAGCCTTGAATTCTACTTCAAACTTTTTGTGGCCTTTCTTCCGGCTGCAGTGATTGGATTCTTTTTGAACGATTATATCGATCAGCTATTGGAACATGTAACCGTAGTTGCCTGGATGCTGATTGCGGGCGGTGTTGTTTTTCTTTTCATCGATCGCTGGTTCGAAAAAAATGAGATGCAGGCGGATGAGAAAGTGTCGTTCCCCCGTGCCTTCAAAATCGGGCTGTTCCAATGCGTAGCCATGATCCCGGGCGTATCGCGCAGCGCAGCCACCATCATCGGAGGCATGGCGCAAGGTCTCACAAAAAAAAGCGCCGCGGAGTTTTCTTTTTTTCTGGCGGTACCCACCATGTTTGCCGCCACCGTGTACAAGTTGTTTAAATTTTGGAATTCCGGCGTTACCGTCAGCCAGGGCGATTGGCTGGCATTTGGTATTGGTAATGTCGTTGCGTTTTTAGTAGCCATAGTTGCGATCCGATCGTTTATCCAATACCTAACCCAGCACGGCTTTAAGATTTTTGGATACTATCGAATTGTGCTGGGAACCCTGATTCTCGTTTTGCACTATCTGGGTGTTTCTTTGCAGGTTTTGTGATGGAGACCCCGCAGGACCGCGTTTTGTTTATCGACAAACCCTACGCGTGGACTTCGTTTGACGTGGTGAACAAACTGCGAAAAAAACTTCGGATCAAAAAAATCGGACATGCAGGCACGTTAGACCCCCTCGCCACGGGTTTGCTGATTATCTGCACCGGCAAAAACACCAAAGCAATCGATCAATACCAGGCGCTGGAGAAAGAGTACACAGGCACGCTGGTACTTGGGCAATCTACCCCATCGCACGATCTTGAAACGGCAGTGAACGAAACATGGGCCATCGATCACCTGTCAGAAAAAATGATTCGCGATGCTACCCTGCATTTTCTTGGGGCGATTGAGCAAATCCCACCCCTGCACTCGGCCATAAAAATTGATGGTAAACGTGCGTATACGTTCGCCCGGCGAGGCACCGAAAAAGAACTTAAACCCAGAACTGTGTTTGTTTCCGAGTTTGAGATCACACGGTTGGCGTTACCTGAAGTGGATTTCCGTGTGGTTTGTTCCAAGGGTACCTACATCCGCAGCCTGGTGCGCGATTTTGGCCGCAGCCTGGATGGCGGTGCATATCTCAAAACACTTTGCCGAACCCGAATTGGCGAGTACTCATTACAACAGGCACTATCCATAGATGCAATTGAATGAAAATCTACTACAGCATTGAGGACTTCAACCCCCTACCCTATGCGGTAGTAACCAGCGGAACATTCGATGGCGTACACGTGGGACACCAAAGCATTCTTACCCGACTAAAAGAAGTGGCTTCTGCCAATGGCGGTGAGACGGTGCTGATCACGTACTGGCCGCACCCGCGTACGATCTTGCGCCCGGAAGAGCCTACCATTAAGTTACTCACTACCTTCGAAGAAAAGGCACAACTCCTCAAAGCGCAGGGCATCCATCATCTGCTGCGAATACCCTTTACGAAGGATTTCGCAAATATCAGTTCGCTTGATTTTATTCAAGAGATTCTCGTAAAGCGAATCGGCACACGAAAATTGGTGATCGGCTATGACCACCGCTTTGGAAAAAACCGTGAAGGAAGTTTTGAGCAACTGAAGCAAAACGCGCCCAGCTATGGCTTTGATGTAGAGGAAATACCACGCCAGGAAATCGACCATGTTACCGTTAGTTCGTCAAAAATCCGAACCGCGTTGCAAGAGGCCGACCTCGCTACCGCCACGCACCTGCTGGCGCGCCCGTATGCCCTGACCGGCCGCGTTGTGCGGGGCGATAAACTCGGCCGCATGCTCGGGTTTCCTACCGCCAATCTTGATACGGAATCGGCCAACAAACTCGTGCCTCGCGAAGGTATCTATGCCGCGCGGGTAACGTTTCACGAGCGTTCATTTGGCGGCATGTTGTATATCGGCACACGACCGACTGTGGACGGAAAACGTCAGGTGATTGAAGTGAACATCTTTGATTTTCATCAAGACATCTACGGAGAACTACTTACGGTTGAATTCTTACATCTCATCCGCAACGATATTAAATTTACCGACCTTGAGGCCCTAAAGGCACAGTTATTTCAAGACCGCAGCGCGGCCCTGCGCATCTTAAATCCGTAACCCATGGAGAAGAAACCGCTCTGGCAACCCACGCGCAGTTTCGTAGAGAGTTCAAACCTCACGGCGTACCGGAATTGGTTGGCCCAACGTGGAAAGTCTTTTGCGAACTACACTGAATTATGGCAATGGTCGACCTCTGACCTTGACGCCTTCTGGCAGTCGATGCTGGAATATTTTGATGTTCAGTATTCGGGAAAAATCCGGCAGGTGCTGTCCGGCACGATGCCTGAGTGCACCTGGTTTGATGGCATTTCCCTAAGCTATGCCGAGCACATCTTTCGCAACGCATCGCCCGATCGGCCCGCGTTGATCTGCCTGGATGAAAATGGAAATCGCAGGTATGTTTCTTGGGAAAGTTTACGCCATGAAACCGCGCAGGTGCAACGCTGGCTGCTGGCCCACGGTCTGGAAAAAGGAGATCGGGTGGCGGGAGTGATGGCCAACGGTGCCGAAGCAACGGTTGCGTTTCTGGCTACCAATGCCTGCGGTGCGATTTGGTCGTGCTGCTCGCCCGATTTCGGAACCGCCTCCATTATTGATCGGTTTGCACAAATTCAACCGCGCATCCTCATCGCATCTGCGGAATACTTTTACAACGGGAAGAAATTCGATCGGTGGGCAGCCATTGCGGAACTCCGGCGGCAGCTACCCACGGTGGAGCATGTTATTGTGGTTGGCCAAAAATCAGCGCACGGAATTACCACTTGGCACGAGGTCGTATCCCTACCAACACCAACCGAGTTATCCTTCGCTCGTGTTCCATTTTCCCATCCCATTTGGGTGCTATACTCCTCCGGCACCACGGGCCTACCCAAAGCCATTACCCACAGCATGGGTGGCATTTTACTTGAGCAGCTGAAATACGGAACCTTCCACAACGACATTCGGCCAGGAGAACGGTTTTTGTGGTACACCACCACCGGTTGGATGATGTGGAACTATTTGCAGGGCACGCTACTTTGCGGCGCCACGGCCATCGCGTACGATGGTAGCCCCGCCTACCCCGATCTGCATGCGCTCTGGAATCTGGTGGCCGACTTACGGCTGCAGCATTTTGGCACCAGCGCAGGTTTTTTGCTCGCCTGCCGCAAGGCAAACATTGATTGCACGGGGCTTGATCTAGCTGCGTTACGATCGGTGAACGCCACGGGCAGTACGCTACCCCCCGAAGGATTCGATTGGGTGTACGAGCACGTAAAGAAAGACGTGTGGCTGGTGTCCATGAGTGGGGGTACAGACGTATGCAGCGCTTTTATTGGCGGCAATCCCTGGGCGGCCGTTTACCGCGGAGAAATTCAATGCCGGGCGCTTGGCTGCCGCCTGGAAGCGTGGGATGAAAGCGGCCAGCCGCTGGTACAAGCCGAAGGCGAAATGGTGATCACGCGACCCATGCCTTCCATGCCGATCTATTTTTGGAATGATCCCGAAAAAAAGCGCTACCGCGAAAGCTATTTCGAAAACTATCCGGGCATTTGGCGGCATGGCGACTGGATTGAAATTACGGAAACGGGCGGCATCATCGTGTACGGCCGATCCGACGCAACGCTAAACCGCGGTGGCGTACGCATTGGCACCAGCGAAGTCTATCGTGCGGTAGAAACTGTTCCTGAAATTCAAGATAGCCTGATTGTATGTATTGAAACAGGCGAGGGTGAATTCTACATGCCTTTGTTTGTTGTGTTGCGGCCTGAACTTCAGTTAACACCAGAGATAAAACAAATCATTAACCGGCAGTTACGCACGCAGTGTAGCCCACGCCACGTGCCGGATGAAATCATTTGCGTACCGGAAATCCCTTATACCATTAGCGGAAAAAAAACCGAACTTCCGGTGAAAAAAATTTTGAGCGGAAAAGGCAACGCCTCTTCTTTGCAGACCGGGAGCCTGCGCAACCCCGACTCGCTCCGGTTCTTCCAGCAGTTATACGATCAAAAGAAAAAGTCATGAAAAAATCAACGATACGCTTCGAGGTTGAACTAGACAATCAAAACGTGCCCGATCGCATTGTTTGGGATGCGACCGATAAACCGGATGCCGAATTATCGGAAACTAAAGCCATCAGCATTTCTTTATGGGATCATATCCAAAAAAACACCCTTAGAATTGACTTGTGGGGTAAAGATATGCCCGTAGATGAGATGAAACGCTTCTATATCGACTGCATCGGGGGTTTGGCGCAGAGTGTACTTTCCTCCACAAGCGATGAATTTATGGCTACGGAAATGCGCGCCCTCTGCGATCGCCTGTCGGAGCACGTGCGGAAAAGCGAACAGCAATAGTTCTGTCTTAAACAAAACCGCTCCTCAAACGTTTCCAAAAAAATGGAATCGGAAACGTTTGTTTTCTTGTCATTTATTGTAGTTTTAACACCCAATTAACCTATTATCCTATGATTAAACTCTACTGGAAGACACTCGTTCTGGTGGTGTTGTTTGGAGTGGTTGGCTTTTCGGCCGCAGCCCAAACAAACATTTCCGGCACAGTGAAAGACGCAGCTTCAGGCGAAGGCCTGGGCGGTGTAAACGTGATTGTTAAAGGTCGCGTCGTGGGCACGATTACCGACATTAACGGTAACTTTAAACTAACCGTTAAGGACGCCCCGCCCTTTGTGCTCGTGTTCTCATTCGTTGGCTTTTCTACCCAAGAACTTGAAATCCGGGCGACCACGCCCGACCAGAAAGGCAACAATGAAAATATCGAGATCAAACTTGAAGAGCAAACACTACTTGGCCAAGAGGTAGTTGTTTCCGCATCGCGCGTAGAAGAAAGTATTCTCCAATCGCCGGTGTCTATTGAAAAGGTCGACATTCTCGCGATCAAGAGCTCCGCTTCGGACGACTATTACAAAGGCTTGATCAACCTGAAGGGTTTGGACATGACTTCCAGTAGTATCAACTTTCAAATTATAAATGCACGTGGTTTCAATTCTACCGGTAACACTCGCTTTGTGCAGCTAACGGATGGAATGGACACGCAGGCACCTGCATTGAACTTCCCGATCGGAAACTTGAACGGCCCTTCCGAACTGGATGTAGAAAGCGTTGAGTTTATTCCCGGTGCGGCTTCTGCACTTTACGGGCCTAACGCATTCAACGGGATTTTGCTGGTGAACAGCAAAAGCCCCTTCGAATACCAGGGTCTGAGCGCCTCCGCGAAAATGAGCGTGAACCACGTGGGCGGCACCTCAGCATTGGATAATGCGGGTGCATCCGAACCAATTGGCCCCGGTTCTGCACGACCGATGCAAGAGTACGCACTGCGGTATGCCAAGGCATTTAACAATAAGTTCGCCTTTAAAGCTGCGTTTTCGTACAGCCAAGCAACCGACTGGTACGGCACCAACCTTCAGGACAAAAATCCAGAACGTCAAGGTTCGTTGCCATTCAACCCCGGCGCTGACCGCGTACATGCCTTTGGCGATGAAGTTGCGAACAGTTTAGGGCTTTTGCGTTTGTCACTGGCTCCGGCTCTTGCAGGCTCGCCCCTCTCGCCATTCGTAAACTTTTTGCCTGACCAGACTGTGTCCCGCACTCCTTACGAAGAGCGCTACTTGGTGGATTACAATGCCAGAAATATTAAAGCCAACGTAGGTCTCAACTACCGCATCACCGACAAGGTAGAGCTCTCGTACCTGTTGAATTACGGTGCAGGTACTTCGGTTTATACGGGTGCACAGCGTTACTCTCTAAAAGACTTTAGCATTCAACAGCACAAAGTTGAACTGAAAGGCTCTAACTTCTTTTTGCGTGGTTACACCACCATTGAAGATTCTGGCGATTCTTACATCGCTGACCTTACAGGGGTAATCATCAACGATACCTGGAAATCGAACAGCAATTGGTTCCGTGATTATGCGATTGGGTATATGAATAACCTCGCATCTCAAGGATTCAATCCGCTGCTGGGTCAGCAACCTACCATTGCCCAGCAGGCGGCTGCCCACGGATTTGCCCGCGGCTATGCGGATAATACCGACACAGACGGTGCAGGTCCATTTGGAACTCGCCTGCAACCCGGTAGCGCTGAGTTTAATGCTGCCAAAGCCAACGCCGTGAGCCAGGTGATTCCGCGCGGTTCGCTCTTCAATGACCAGACTCGGTTGTATCATGCGGAAGGTCAATACAACTTTAAAAACCAAATCAAGTTTATGGATCTGGTGGTTGGCGCATCTTACCGCCTGTACGACCTCCAATCCAACGGAACCATCTTTGCCGATACAGCTGGAAATGATATCACGATTCAGGAAATTGGCGCATACACACAAGCCTCAAAAAAAATCCTGAACGACAAATTACGCCTGACCGGCTCCGTGCGCTGGGATAAAAACGAGAATTTCGATGCGCAAATTAACCCGCGTTTATCGGCTGTCTTCTCGCCCAAACCCACGCAAAACTTCCGCGTATCGTACCAAACCGGCTTTCGAATGCCCACCACCCAAAACCAACACATTGACTTGAATGCGGTTAGTGCCCGGTTAATTGGTGGTCTTCCCGAATATGCTGCGGCCAGAAATGTGTTTCAGTATGCGTATGATCTCCGCTCGGTAGTAGCATACACGGCCGCCGTTGCCCGGGGTGTTGCCGCGGGAAACCCGACAGCTATTGGTGATCCCAATAACCTCGCACTGTTGCGCCCCATAACGAGCGTTTCGCCTGTACGGCCAGAACAAGTGCAGTCGCTGGAGGTTGGTTACAAGGGTCTGGTGGGTGACAAACTATTGGTTGACTTAGTTTACTACCGGAATACGTATAACGACTTCATTGCTGCTCAGTTTATCCGTAAAGCAGCCGGTGCAATCGATATTCAGAACATGCCTACAACTGCTGCATACAACTTCGATCCCCGCACAGAACAGAACCTCCGGAATGCACAAACGTTGCTCACCCCGATTACCACGATCGGTCGGGAGAACACCTTCTCCGTACCCACAAACATTGATCGCACGCTTACCGCGCAAGGAGCTGCAATTGGTTTGGAATATAGCTTGCCGAAGGGTTACAAATTGGGTGGAAACTACAATTGGAACAGCCTGAGCGATGCCGAGCAATTGGCAGCCGACGGCTTCCTGGCGGAGTTCAACACACCTGAGCACAAATACAACATCACGTTTGGCAATCGTAAGGTGACCGATAAACTTGGTTTCAACGTTGCCTATCGTTGGCAAGATCAATTCCTGTGGGAGTCTTCGTTCGCACAGGGCATTGTACCAGCGATCGGTACAGTTGATGCACAGGTAAGCTACCGACTGAAGGACCTGAAGTCGGTACTTAAAGTGGGTGGATCTAACCTCACCAATGAGCGGTATGTATTGAACTACGGCGGCCCAACAATCGGGGCGATTTATTACATCAGCTTAACCTTTGATGAACTGTTTAAATAACAACATGCTTCGCATCATGAGAACAAAATATATTTCAGCTCTGGTGGGCGCGTTTGCCCTTGGAGCGTGTACGTACGATTTCCCGGTGCAGGACCCTCCCACAACTGGCCAGGCAGATTTCACCAAATTGGTTGCAGTGGGGAACTCGCTCACGGCCGGTTTTATGGACGGGGCACTGTACACGGCGGGCCAGAACAGCAGTTACCCAGCGATTATTGCAAGACAAGCGGCTATTCTTGGCGGCGGCACGTTTACGCAACCGGCAGTGAATTCCACCAATGGCTGCTTTAATGCCGCGGGCGGATGCACGCAAGGTCGCCTTGTACTTCGGAATCCACTTTCACCTGCGCCTACACCCACCGCCGGGGATAATGGAGCTGCGCTCGCGCGCTACACCGGCCCGGCCATTAACAACTGGGGTGTTCCCGGCGTAACATTGCAAACCGCGTTGATTCCGCAAACGGGTGGACCTGCGAGTCCAGCGAACCCTGCCTTCAATCCGTACTATGCACGAATCGGATCAAATCCAGGTACCTCTACCCTAATTGGGGATGCGGCGGCCTCGCTGGCGAACGGTGGAAGTTTCTTCACGTTTTGGCTGGGCAACAACGATGTTTTAGGATATGCAACTGGTGGAGCGGCTAACCCGGCCATCCTCACCAGTCAGGCAGATTTCCAAACTCGCTTTAACGCTGCACTGAATGCGATGTTAAACGCCAAGTCGGATGCCGAAGGTGCGGTAGCAAACATTCCGAATGTTACCAGCATTCCATTTTTCTCAACCGTACCTTTTAACCCGGTGCCGGTAACAAGCACTGCGCAGCGCGATCAGCTGAATGCGGGTTATGCCGCATACAATGGTGGTCTTGATCAAGCTGTAGCGGCTGGTTTGTTAAGCGCTGCAGAAAGAGATCGCAGACGTATTTCTTTTGCGGTAGGCGCTAACCGCGTGGTTATTCTGGACGAAACCCTTACAGCTCTGCCCGGCCCTTTTGCCAGCTTACCGCTGATGCGCCAAGCGACCGCAGAAGACAGGATTGTTTTGCCAGCAGCGTCTTTTATTGGCACATTAGTAGGGGGTAATCCCGCAGCCGTAAACGGAGTGACTGTACCGCTTGGTGACCAATGGGTGCTGCTCCCGAGCGAACAAACCGAAATCCAAAATGCCATTAACGGCTTCAACAACACCATAAAGGCAGCCGTAGATGCGCAGGCAGCCCGCCTGGTTCTGGTTGATATGAACAAGGCGCTTGCCGATGTACGCGCCGGTTTGGTATCCATCAACGGTTCTTCGTTCACCGCCTCGATCACGCCCCCTTTCGGTGCGTTTTCATTGGATGGCGTGCACCCGAACCAACGCGGCCAAGCTTTCATTGCGAACCAGTTCATTCAGGCCATCAACGCAAAGTGGGGCGCAAAAATCCCGCTGTGTAACCCGAATGATTTCGTGGGTAATGCGTTTCCGACGCCCTAACCGATACAACTTTCCTCGACGTCAAGAGGCTCCAATAACTCGGAGCCTCTTTTCATTTTAGGTCTGCTCTAGAACAGCTGTTTCGCGATTTTGTAAATCGGATCGGATTTGCCCATAGAATAAAAATGCAAACTTGGCACTCCAAACTGCATCAATTCCTTTGATTGCTTTACGGCCCACTCCACTCCTACTTGTTTAACAGAGGCATTGTCTTTGCACTTTTCAACCTCGTCAGCCAGTTCTTCGGGAATATCGATATGAAACACTGTGGCTAAAACGCTCGACTGCGCCTTTGTTGTGATCGGTTTAATGCCGGGAATGATTGGCACCGTAATACCCGCCTCCCGGCACTTGTTCACGAAATCAAAAAACTTAGCATTGTCGAAAAACATTTGCGTTACGATGTACTCCGCACCAAGGTCGACTTTCAATTTCAGATATTTGAGGTCTGTCTTCAGGTTCGGTGCTGCGAAGTGCTTTTCCGGATAGCCTGCTACCCCAATGCAAAACTTTGTTGGATTAGCGTTCTCCAAATCTTCATCCAAAAACTTGCCTTGATTCATGTGCACAATTTGTTCCACCAAATCGGAGGCATACTTGTTGCCATGCTGCTCGGCCACAAATCTGCCCTCCGACTTTATCCCATCGCCTTGTAAGGCAAGCACGTTATCGATGCCCAAAAACTGGAGGTCAATCAATGCATTTTCTGTTTCCTCCTTCGTAAACCCTCCGCAGATGATATGGGGTACGGTATCCACCTTGTAGCGGTTTTGAATAGCCGCACAAATACCCACGGTACCGGGGCGTTTCCGCGTTACTTGTTTTTCCAAAAGCCCGTTTTCACGTTTCTTATAGACGTACTCCTCGCGGTGGTAGGTAACATCTACAAAAGGCGGCTTAAACTCCATGAGCGGATCCATGTTGCTGAACAATGTTTGGATGCTATCGCCTTTCAAGGGCGGCAAAACTTCAATGGTGAAAAGCGTTCTTCCGTTCGCGTTGTTTAGGTGTTCGGTGACTTTCATTTATACAATTTGAAAATTCGATAATTTGAAAATTTTGAAAATGGCTAGGGTTTACATCGAATAAACTATTTTTTGGATGACGAAATAATTTTTGAAATTACCTTAATGATGGCTTGAACGTCTTCGAGCAGTTTGCCAGGATCTGGATAGCCATCCGACGCCTTACACAACTGCAACCAGTAATCCGTTTCATCTGCTTCTTTGGCAGCAATTTTGAACTTATGCACAAAGTCTAGCTTGCTTTCCGCATTCTGCGCCTCACGCGTGTTTGCACCAATGGAAGTGCCTGATTTCAATAACTGCTTAGCAATTACATATCGTTTTCCTTCCTCCAACTTCTCACAAAAAGCAATAATATCCAACGCGAAATTGAACGTTAACTTAACAATGATATTTTCTTGGTCGTTTCGCAATTCTTAAAATTTAGTTCACCTTCAAATTTTCGAATTGAATGATTTTCAACTTCTCAAATTGAATAGCCTAACACGGGCGACAACCATTTTTCTACCTCATCCACGGTCATGCCTTTTCGATTTGCATAGTCCTCCACCTGATCTTTTGAAATCTTTCCGAGCCCGAAATAGGCTGACGCCGGGTGCGAGAAGTAATAGCCACTCACAGCGGCGGCCGGATACATGGCGTAGGACTCCGTCAATCGGATACCAACGGTCTGCTCAGCCTCCAGCAAATCGAAGATCTTTTGCTTTTCCGTGTGATCCGGGCAGGCCGGATAGCCGGGCGCAGGCCGGATGCCCACGTAGTCTTCGTCTATCAGCTGCTCATTGCTTAGTTGCTCCGAAGGCTGGTAGCCCCAGAACTCTTTGCGCACGCGTTCGTGCAAACGTTCGGCAAAAGCTTCAGCCAACCGATCGGCCAACGCCTTAGCCATAATTTCCGAATAATCGTCATGATCGGCTTTATACCGCTCAATCAATTTCTCCAGACCCACCCCAGCCGTAACGGCAAACAACCCAACGTAATCTGTTTTTGCAAAGGAACTTGGGCACACGAAATCAGATAAACAAAAATTGGGTAGGCCTTGCGCCTTTTTGTTTTGCTGCCGCAGGAATTGAAGTGTTGATACAAGCTTTCCTGATTCATCGGCCGAAAAGAGTTGCACAGAATCGTTAGGCTGAGCCACGGCCGGGTAAAACGCCACCACGCCATGCGCTTGCAAAGATTTTTGATCGATAATCTCCTTTAGCATCAACTGCGCATCCGCGAATAACCGCGTTGCCTCCGAACCAACCTTCTCGTCTTTTAGAATGCCCGGATAGCGGCCGTACAACATCCAGGTTTGAAAAAACGGAGTCCAATCGATGTATCGTGCCAGCTCTTCGATGGGATAATCTAGGAAAACCCGCCTCCCTAATATCGCAGGGCGTGTGGGTTGAAAATCGCTCCATTCAATTTTTGCGGGATTTTTTCGGGCCTCAGCGAGTGAGATTAGATTTTTCTCCTGCTGCCGGGCGGCGTGATCCGTTCGCAGTTTTTGATATTCCTCTTTTGTTCTTTTTTGAAATCCGGGCCTGGATGCCTGATTCACCAACTCGCTTACGACCGGAACCGACCGCGAGGCATCAAGCACGTGCACAACGGGGCCCTCGTAGGCAGGATCAATCTTCACCGCGGTGTGGATGCGCGATGTGGTAGCCCCACCTATCAGCAATGGCAACTTCAGATTTGCATGTTGCATTTCTTTGGCTACGATTACCATCTCATCCAATGATGGCGTGATCAACCCGCTGAGGCCAATCACATCCACCTGATGCCGGGCTGCTTCCGCCAATATTTTTTCCGTGGGCACCATCACACCTAAATCAATGATCTCGTAATTGTTGCAAGCCAGCACTACCCCTACGATGTTCTTTCCAATATCATGCACATCGCCCTTCACTGTAGCAAGAAGAACCTTTGCTGCGGGTTGGCTTACCGCGCCCGATTTTCGTTTTTCCTCTTCCAAATAAGGAGTAAGATACGCCACCGCCTTCTTCATTACGCGGGCACTCTTCACCACCTGCGGTAAGAACATTTTACCAGCACCAAACAAATCGCCCACCACATTCATACCCGCCATTAGTGGTCCTTCAATTACATGTAATGGCTTACCATATTTTTGTCGGGCTTCTTCGGTGTCCGCATCAATAAAGTCGATGATTCCCTTCACCAGTGCGTGGGTGAGACGCTCTTCGATGGTTGCAGCCCGCCAGGCATCATCTGCCTCTTTTTTCTTTGCGCTGCCTTTTACGGTTTCGGCAAAATCCAGCAGTCGTTCGGTCGCATCGTCTCTTCGGTTCAGCAGTACATCTTCTACGCGCTCGAGTAATTCTTTGGGAATTTCATCGTACACCTCTAACATGGTGGGGTTTACAATGCCCATGTCCATGCCGTGTTGAATGGCATGGTAAAGGAAGGCCGCGTGCATGGCCTCGCGCACAAGTTGATTTCCGCGAAAGCTAAAAGAAACGTTACTTACACCGCCGCTTACATGGGCATGCGGCAGGTTTTCCCTGATCCACCGGGTAGCCCGAAAAAAGTCAAGCGCATACGATCTGTGCTCTTCAATACCTGTAGCTACCGGGAAGATGTTTGGATCGAAAATAATATCGTGAGGATTAAATCCAACCTGCTCCACCAAGATTCGATACGCGCGCGCGCAGATTGAAATTCTACGTTCGTAGGTATCGGCCTGGCCTTGTTCATCAAATGCCATTACCACGGTTGCCGCGCCATACCGCTTCACTAACCTGGCTTGCCGAATAAACTCTTCTTCACCACCCTTTAAGCTGATGGAGTTTACAATGCCTTTACCCTGCAGGCATTTCAAACCCGCCTCGATCACCTCCCACTTGCTGGAGTCTACCATGATGGGTACCCGGGAGATCTCAGGTTCGGCCGCGACCAGATTCAGGAAGCGAACCATGGCGGCTTCGGAGTCGATCATGCCTTCGTCCATGTTCACGTCAATCACCTGCGCCCCACCCCGAACTTGGTCTAACGCCACTTCCAGCGCTTGCTCGAATTTGTCTTCTTTGATGAGCTTTAAGAACCGGGCGGAACCGGTTACATTCGTACGCTCACCCACGTTTACGAAATTGGAGGCAGGTGTAATGGTTACTGCCTCAAGGCCACTGAGCTTAAGCATGCACAGCCACCTCTCTGGGCTTGTATTTTTTTGCTAACGCCGCGATGACGCGGATGTGATCGGGCGTGGTGCCACAACATCCCCCCACCATGTTCAACCAGCCTTCTTTTAGAAATTCCTCAATCTGCTGTCCCATCTCGGCAGGGGTCTGATCGTAATGCCCAAATTCATTTGGCAGACCGGCATTAGGATAGGCGGTTACAAAAAACGGCGCATTATCGTTTAACACCTGGATGTAAGGCCGAAGTTGTTTGGCCCCTAACGCGCAATTCAAGCCTACCGACAAGAGTGGCGCGTGGGAAACAGAAATAAGAAACGCGTCGGTGGTTTGGCCCGACAACGTGCGTCCGCTGGCATCGGTGATCGTTCCGGATACCATGATTGGCCATTCCCGGCCGGTATCCTCAAAAAGTTGAGTTACAGCAAAGAGCGCGGCCTTGGCGTTGAGTGTATCGAAAATAGTTTCGATCAACAACAAATCAGCGCCACCTTCCAGAAGCCCTTTTGCTTGTTCGTAATAGGCATCTTTGAGTTCATCGAATGTAATGGCCCGGTAGCCGGGATTGTTTACATCGGGCGAGAGGGAGGCCGTTTTATTTGTAGGGCCCATTGCGCCGGCCACGAATCTGGGTTGCGCCGGGTTGCTTTTGGTAAACTCTTCGGCCGCCTCCTTGGCAATTCGGGCACTTTCGAAATTCAACTCGTAGGCCAACGCCTCCAGGTGGTAGTCGGCTTGTGCAATGGGCGTGCTGCTAAAGGTATTGGTTTCCAGTACATCGGCACCCGCGGCCAGGTATTGCCGATGGATGTCTTGGATGATATCAGGGCGTGTAATCGATAGCAAATCGTTGTTCCCTTTCAGGGGATACGGGTGATCTTTAAAACGCTCACCACGGAAGTCTTCTTCCGTAAGGGTATGGCGCTGAATCATCGTACCCATGGCGCCATCAATTACCAAAATACGCTTCTTAAGTTCTTCGCGAATATTCATGCATCTGAATTAAACTGCACTTATTCCAGAAGCGGGTAGAAATCGCTCACTTATCTGGGCCGCACAACATGCGCGGTAGGATTTGGCACAACGCTTCTCAATCGATTGAAGCAGGATGCCAAGACTTCGCGGGGCCTATTCCCTCCGTCTTTCTGGATAAGTGCTGCAAAGAAAAACAATTAGGTAACAATTATGAACGTTTGTTGTACTTAATTTGAATCAATTTTACGCTTTTGAAGCTCGCTGCCATAGACATCGGCTCTAATGCCATTCGCTTTCAGGTCTCATCTGTGCTGGATGATGGACATAAGCTCCTGTTCAAGAAGATGGAGTACGTGCGCTTCCCGTTGCGGCTTGGGCATGACGTGTTTACCACGAATGCCATCAGCCTGAAAAGCAGGAACAAGTTCAAAAAACTGATGCAGGCGTATAAGCTGCTGTTAGACCTCTACGAGGTTGACGACTATATGATTTGCGCTACCTCGGCCATGCGCGAATCTGAGAACGGCATCCAACTGGCGAAAGAGGTAAAGGAAGAAATCGGTTTGAACATCAGCATTATCGATGGCCAACAAGAGGCTGATCTCATTAACAAAGCCATTCAATCCTACCTGAATGAACAAACCTATCTGCACATTGATGTAGGTGGTGGCAGTACCGAGCTGAACATTTATGCGGGTGGAAAAAAACTGAAGACACGTTCGTTCCGGGTGGGTTCGGTGCGCATGTTGGAAAACCATGATTTACCAGTGGTGTGGCAAGAAATGGAGAATTGGATCAAGGAGAACATCAAGCGTGAGATGGGTAAGGTTACCGCTGTGGGCACCGGGGGAAACATCAGCAAAATTTACGAACTGGCACAATTGAAACCTCACCGCCTGATGTCGCTTAAGCGGATGCTGGAAGTGAAGGAGATGATTGAGCGCCACACCCTTGAAGAGCGGATTTACAAACTTCAAATGAACCCCGACCGCGCAGACGTAATCATTCCTGCCAGCCACATCTATATCCAGGCGATGGAATGGGCCGGAGCAAAATATATTTTTGTACCTGAAGTGGGGTTGAAAGACGGCATGATGCTGCATCTGTACGAACGTAATGCAACGAAAAAGAAATTTGCCTTTGTTAACACCGATGACCAATCGCAAGGCAAAAAAGTAACGTCGGTGAAGAAGAAATCAAAAACGTAAATACACTACGCGCGAACCGCCTGCACGCTAGACGCCTCCGGCTACAAGCTGCAAACTACACTTGGCGCTGGGCATGAAACGCATCGCGCCCAGCGTGAAGACAGCGGCGCCGTTAGAAATTCCACTCTACGGTTTGCCCAGGAGTAAATCCGTCTTCGCCTTTATCCTGATCCGGGGCTTCGCTCCTATTTTCGTTTACCCTTTTTTCTTCCGTTGGCTTTTGCCTTGGCGGGGCTTCGAAGAGCTCGGCTTGGTCCTCCTTTTTTGGGCGGGGTGGCTTTTCGTTTTTTGGTGGCTGCGGGGGCTGGAAGAGCGCGGTTTGTCCGTCGGGTTCGATGATTGCCTCCGTTTGCTCTTTTTTTTTTGACCCACGATCAGCATCGGGGTCTCCACTTTCATTATCGGCATCATCTTCAACGGCCTCGCCACTTTCCGGATCTTCTAGCGCAGTAACCTTCGTTACCTTGTGCGTAGAGAGGCGGTTGCCCACGGACTTCCAACCCTTTACATCTACCAGTTCTTCCAGGTTTACCACTTCGGTTTCTTTCTCCTTGCCTTTGCCTTTTACGATTTCAATTTCCACCTCGGGCGACTCTGCCGAAGAAATGTACTCCAACCTGGAACCGATGGCCTCTGAGATGAAATCGAATTCCTTATCCAGCGTGGTGGTTTCCACCAAAAAACGCTTCACAAAATGCTGTTTGGAATCGCCATCCAGATACACGGCGGTAAGCACTTTTTTGGGATTGAATTTTTCCACCCAGATCACCTTCTCAGGATCATACCGGTTGGTGAGTTCAAAGTTGGTAATCTTGTAAACACCCCCACGGGTTGCCGCGATGATTCGGTCTTCTTCATGAAATTTGCCTAACCGCTGGCCCCGCTGCTCTTTGTTTAATCGGCCGGAGGCCATGTCGTACCAAAGTTCCAAACCACCCAGTGTTGAACCTTTCGACTCTTTAAAATCTACTTTCCGGATGGGGTACTTGGTAATCACATTACCACGCGCAGCGCGCCCTTTCACTTCCATTTCCGAGAAATCGAAATCAAAAATCTTTTTTCGGGCTGTGCTTGAGGGTGTTAATTTCACTTCTACGATTTCGGCCTCGCCATTTGGGTTGGCGCTGAGGTAGTGAACTTTATTGTTGGGATGGCCCGTAGTGAGATCGTATTCTTTATCGCGAATCACCGCGGGCATGGTAAACCGCTTGGCAAAACCTTTACCGGTTTTCGCATCGGTGTACACCATGTTGTAAACCATGCGCTCATCTCCTTTCCGCCAAACACCCACGTGCAGAATATCTTTGCCCACAAAAACCTTTTCGTTAATGCGGCTCACCACCGCCTTACCGTCTTTGCGCAACACGATGATGTCGTCCAACTCGGAGCAATCGCACACAAACTCGTCCTTTTTCAAGCCCCAACCAATAAAGCCATCCTCACGATTAACGTATAGCTTCTGGTTATTGGCAATTACCTCCGTGGCAGCAACCGACTGGAAACTCTTTAGCTCCGTTCTGCGCTCGCGACCTTTGCCATACTTTTCGAGCAAACCTTGAAAGTAGCTGATGGCATACTCGGTGAGGTGCTTCAAGTGGTGCAGCGTTTCCTTCAGCTCCTTGTCAAGTTCGCGAAGCAATTCATCTGCTTTAAACGAATCGAACTTGGAGATACGCTTGATGCGAATTTCCATCAGCCTCAGAATATCATCGCGGGTAATCTCCCGATAGAACTGCTTCTTGTACGGCTTGAGGCCCTTATCAATTGTCTCGATTACGCCCTCAAACGTATCCACCTCTTCTATGGAGCGATAGATGCGCTTCTCAATAAAAATCTTCTCCAATGAGCCAAAGAGAATCTTCTCCATCAACTCTGCCTTCCTGATTTCCAGCTCGCGCTTCAGCAATTGCACGGTGCTCTCGGTATTGATCTTGAGCATCTCGTTTACCTTCAGGAACGTGGGTTTATCGGCCACGATTACGCAGGCATTGGGCGATATCGAGATTTCGCAATCGGTAAAAGCATACAGCGCATCGATGGCAATCTCGGGCGACTGGCCCGACTGCAGGTGGATGATAATCTCCACATCTTTTGCCGTGTTATCGATTACTTGCTTTACCTTGATTTTGCCCTTTTCGCTCGCCTTAACAATAGATTCAATCAAGGAAGTAGTGGTGGTGCCGTAGGGTATCTCGCGAATCGCCAGCGTTTTTTTGTCGATAATCTCCAAACGCGCACGTACTTTGATCTTGCCGCCCCGAATGCCTTGTTCGTACTCCGCCACATCAGCGATGCCGCCCGTTGGGAAGTCCGGGTAAATCTTTGGGTTCTTGCCCTTCAATACATCGATAGACGCTTTGATCAACTCCACAAAATTGTGCGGGAGAATCTTGGTGGAAAGCCCCACAGCAATACCCTCCACGCCTTGCGCCAGCAACAACGGAAACTTCACCGGCAATGTAACCGGTTCTTTCTTGCGCCCATCGTACGACAATTGCCACTCGGTAGTTTGCGGGTTGTACACTACATCCAGCGCAAATTTAGAGGGGCGTACTTCAATATAGCGTGGCGCTGCGGCGCTGTCGCCCGTACGCACATCACCCCAGTTTCCCTGGGTATCGAATAGAATATCTTTCTGGCCGAGATTAATAATCGCTTCACCAATCGCAGCATCGCCGTGCGGGTGGTACTGCATGGTGCTGCCAATCACATTTGCTACTTTGTTGAAACGGCCATCATCCATTTCGCGCAGCGCGTGCATGATCCTGCGTTGTACGGGCTTGAATCCGTCTTCGATGCGCGGTACTGCACGCTCCAAGATCACATAAGAGGCATAATCCAAAAACCAGTTTTCATACATGCCATCAATGGCAATGGTATGAATTCCTTCATTGCCGGTGGCTCCTGCATCCTTGCCGGGCTTTATGGGCTTCTTACTCATTTACTACCTCCTCTTCCGTTTCTTTTTCTACTTCAGGTGCCGCAATTTTGTCTAAATCCACACGCAGGTTTTCGATAATGAAATCCTGGCGGTCGGGTGTGTTTTTACCCATGTAGAACTCCAGTAACTTAACCAAATGGCTTTCTTTGTGGATCAGCACCGGGGCTAACCGAATGTTATCTCCAATAAATGTTTCGAACTCATCGGGCGAGATTTCGCCTAATCCTTTAAAGCGGGTGATCTCCGGCTTACCTCCGAGTTTGTTTAAGGCAGCGGTTTTCTCTTCCTCCGAATAGCAGTAAATGGTTTCCTTTTTGTTTCGCACGCGGAAAAGCGGCGTCTCCAACACATACACATGCCCGGCTTTGACCAGATCGGGGAAGAACTGGAGGAAGAACGTCATGAGCAAGAGCCGAATATGCATACCGTCAACATCGGCATCGGTAGCAATAATCACTTTGTTGTAGCGCAGCCCTTCCAGCCCGTCTTCGATGTTCAGGGCGTGTTGCAGCAAGTTAAATTCTTCATTCTCGTACACCACTTTTTTGGTAAGCCCGTAGCAATTCAATGGCTTGCCACGTAAGCTAAAAACGGCCTGCGTTTCTACCCTGCGTGCTTTCGTGATCGACCCGCTGGCCGAGTCGCCCTCGGTAATGAAGATCATCGACTCTTGTGCGCGCTCGTCTTTATCCTGATCAAAGTGAAAGCGGCAGTCGCGCAACTTGCGGTTGTGCAAATTGGCTTTCTTTGCACGCTCGTTGGCCAGTTTTTTAATACCGGCTATTTCTTTGCGCTCCCGCTCCGACTGCAGAATTCGCTTTTGCAAAGCATCCGCCACAGCGGGGTTCTTGTGCAGATAAATCTCCAGCTCTCGGGCTACCAGGTCGCCCACGGCGCCGCGCACCGAAGGCCCATCGGGGGCCATATTAATCGAGCCTAATTTGGTTTTCGTTTGAGATTCGAACACCGGTTCCTGCACGCGCACCGCTACTGCGGCAATAATGCTTGCGCGGATGTCGGACGCATCGTAATCTTTTTTAAAGAAATCGCGCACGGCTTTCACCACCCCTTCGCGAAAGGCTGCCAAATGGGTACCGCCCTGCGTGGTGTTTTGTCCGTTTACAAACGAATAGTACTCTTCGCCATATTGATTTCCGTGGGTGATGGCAAACTCCACATCATCGCGTTTTACGTGGATGATGGGATACCGAATCTCTTCCGGATCGGATTTTTGTTTCAACAAATCCAAAAGCCCGTCTTTCGAAAAAAACTTGCGCCCGTTGTATTGAATGGTGAGCCCGGCATTTAAAAATGCATAGTTCCACATCAAATCATCCAAATACTCCGGAATGAAGTGGTAGTTCTTAAACATGGTATTGTCCGGTTCGAACTCCACCAGCGTACCGTTCTTCTCCTCGGTTTTGGATTCCTTCGCATCGAGTGTAAGCACCCCTTTCTTGAACTCCGCTAACTTCGTCTTACCATCGCGAAAAGCCTGCACCTTAAAATAATTGGAAAGCGCGTTTACCGCTTTAGTACCCACGCCATTCAAGCCCACCGACTTCTGGAAGGCGCCGGAATCGTACTTTGCCCCGGTGTTGATCTTGGAGACAACATCCACCACTTTACCCAGCGGAATACCACGGCCATAATCGCGCACCACCACCTTTGATTCCGTAATGTCTACTTCAATTACTTTACCGTAGCCCATCATGTGTTCATCGATACAGTTATCGATTACTTCCTTTACGAGCATATAAATGCCATCGTCTTTGGCCGAGCCATCGCCCAGTTTGCCGATGTACATGCCCGGCCTTAGCCGGATGTGTTCGCGCCAGTCGAGCGACTTGATACTGGCCTCGTTGTATTCAACAGGTTCTTTCGCCATGGGCGGATGTGTGGTTTTACGTCAGATCAAAAAATTCGAGTGCAAAGAAAGAAACTTTGAAAAATTGCACCCTACCAAAGAAATGAAATTTTGAGCGGTTGTACTGCCGGTGCGGGGCATGGCAACTTTAGTGTTTTCTGCACATTATTGGCAATAAGCGGCTGACTAACTGATGATAACTACAACTTTAATCAACTACTTTTACAAGCATTTTCTTGCGAAGAAATTGATACAGCGGGTACCCCACTACCCATACCAGCAACACGGCCAGGCTTCCGTTAATCAAAAAGCCCATGCGCGCGTAATCGAATTTTTCGAGACTGTTGGTAAGGTTTACAAACGCCAGCGCAACCATCAAAAACAAATGAAAGAAAATCAACATCCCAAAATACCAGGTTTGAATGGGCGGTTGCGAGGCGAATAACGTGCGGGCAGCAAAACCTAATGCATTGAGTGCCCCAACGCCTGCCAAAGCAGCGTAAAAAAAGACCGAACGGTCAACCTGCAGACGGTTGCCTAAATCCACAGCCTCCGGTAACCCGGCATATACGTACAACAAAAACGCGGCGGCAACCAATAAAGAAATAAACCAAACCGCTTTTACCACTTTCAACACCATGCCCTTACTTTTACGTGCGCAAAAATAACAAATCGCAGTTCGGCATGAGGAAATTGGCATTGGTATGTTTTTGGGGATTTGTGGCGATTGCTTGCAACAAGCCGCTACCCTCGCTTTCTGGCCTGGACATGGCCCAATGGCAGAAAGACGCCAACGGGTGCAGCGGCTACCGGGCTCAGCACGAGCCTGTTTTGGTGGCGGAAACAGAGGCCCTGCGCGGCCTGAGCCAGATGCAAATTGTTGAACTATTGGGCAAGCCCGACCAGAACGAGCTCTACAAGCGCAACCAAAAGTTTTTCTATTACTGGCTAAGCGGTGCGCCCGATTGTTCGGAAAAAAAGATGGCCAAACGTCTTTCCGTTCGCTTTAACGCCATGGGGTATGCCAAAGAAGTGTTGATCGAATAATTACACACCCCTACCGCGTTGAAAAAAGACGGGCTCAGTGCAATGCAAGGTCAACTCATTAATGCATTGCGCTGAAAATCTTGCTTCTTACGCTTCGCTTTCTCTATTGCCGACCAAAAGCGATCGACCAGCGCCTCCTTAGAACGGTGGTTAAGTGGGTAAAGTAGGGAAACCTTGAAATAAAACGTATCGCCCAATTGTTCTGGCGAGTACAGTTTCACTTCATACGTTCCGCCCAACGATTTGATTTCCACGTCTTTGATGTTCTCCAACGGAATGAGCAACTCATGATCTTTGCGTTGCACATAAAGAAACTCATCGTCAAAGGCAGCCCGCACCAGCTTGCCGGAAGCACGAAAGGCTACAACATAAAAATAGATGTAAAGGGCAGACTGGCACAGCCCAAGCACCCAATCTCCCGGGCCGTCTGCGTGTGCAAGAAACGACCACACAATGGCAACCACAAGCACCGTATATATCACCACCGTAGCCTGCCGCCACTCGCCCAGCCAGCGAGACGACAACCGGATGGGTTTGGTTTTTTTCACCACGGGTTCTTTTAACTTTACGACCGAAAAGATAAACAAACAAAAAAGAATCGCATGAGGCAGGTGGCAGTTATTGGGTCGGGTACGATGGGCAACGGTATTGCGCATGTGTTTGCGCAACATGGCTTTTCGGTGGCGTTGATAGACGTTTCGGAAGAGTCGCTCAAAAAAGGCGTGGCAACCATTGAAAAGAATCTGGGGCGGCAGGTTGAAAAAGGGATACTTACCGATACCCAAAAGAAAGAAACGCTTGCGCGGATTATGCCCACCACGCTTTTGAATGAAGGCGTGCGCGAGGCCGATGTGGTGGTGGAAGCCGCCACGGAAAATGTGGATCTTAAGCTGAAGATTTTTAAAGATGTTGATGCATTAACGAAACCGGGTACCATCCTGGCGTCTAACACCTCCTCCATTTCCATCACCCGCATCGCATCGGTTACCAAAAGCCCGGACAAGGTGATTGGCATGCATTTTATGAATCCCGTGCCCGTGATGAAGCTCGTAGAAGTAATTCGCGGCTACAGCACCAGCGATGAAGTAACCGCCACCGTAATGGAATTATCGCGTACGCTGGGTAAAGTGCCGGTAGAAGTAAACGATTATCCCGGTTTTGTGGCCAATCGCATTCTTATGCCCATGATTAACGAAGCGATCTATGCCTTGTACGAAGGCGTTGCGGGTGTAACGGAGATCGACACTGTAATGAAATTAGGCATGGCCCACCCCATGGGGCCATTGCAGCTTGCCGACTTTATTGGGCTGGATGTTTGCCTTTCGATTTTACGTGTGTTGCACGATGGTTTGGGTAACCAAAAATATGCCCCATGCCCCCTGCTGGTGAACATGGTACAAGCCGGCCATAAAGGCGTAAAAAGTGGCAGCGGGTTTTACAAGTACTCCACCGGCAGCAAAGAGCTGGTGGTAGCCGATCGGTTTACGAAATGACCCCGCAAGACCAAAAGTTTATTGCGTTCTGGGCGCCAAAAAGCCGCCTAGGTCGCTTAAAATACAGCCTTTATTACGGTGCATTGATTTTTGGTGGGATAACGCTTACCGGATCGCTGATTTTTGGACAATTCCTTTTCGATAAGCCCATTACCCTGGAACGGGTGTTGGTGGGTATCCCGATTTGGACAATCACCGGCTTTTTCGCGTTTGGCTGGTTTCAGTGGAAGCCCAACGAAGATCGCTACCAAAGATTGATCAATCGTGATTCGAAGGAAGATGTTCCCGGCCCTGGTGCCGTTTGAAATCAAACTGCACACCTACCTGAAAAAACCGAATGCCCGTTTCGTTATCTACACGGTAATCTAACTGGTATAAATAGCCCACATACGCAGTTACCTGCTGGGTAAACTGCCGCCCCAAAAGAACCGCAAAGCGGTTTCGCTCAAAATAGGTGGGCCGATCGATCAGGAAAATTTCGTTGGAAGCTGCCACGTACCAGGTGCCCGGCGCCATTTTGCGTTTGTTGATGGGTACGATGGCATTCACACGAAAGCGGTAGCGCGTGCGAAAGCCATTGCTGGTCCACCGTTGTTCCAGCCGGTACCGATGCTCAATCTTGATGCGCTCCAGATACTCGCTAATCGCGATTTGCTGCCACAACCGAAACTCATCATTTACCTCTGGCTCCAAAAAGTTGCCGCCTTGCTGAAACGTGTTGTAGCGCCCACCCGCCAACGACACAGAAAAGTTCTTGTCGAGATTATATGTGCCGCCGCCCTTAAACTCGTAGTAGTGAAAGTTGTTGTAAAAACTGGTCGATCGGATTTGCGCTTCGCCAAATACAGACCACTTTGGCGAGAGACCGTATTTGGCCGAGAGAATACTCCAGGAGCCTACCTGCGCGTGCGTGCCCACTGCCGCCAGGCTGGCCACAAAAAAGAAAAACCCCCGAATGCTCATCGGGGGTAAACATACTATTTTTTGAGAAGGTCGCGAATCTCGGTCAGCAATTGAATGTCGGCCGGTGGCGGGGCGGGTGCCGCGGGTTTTGCATCTTCCTTTTTTTGCGCGGCATTCATCGCCTTTACAATTAAAAACAGAACAAACGCAACAATAACAAAGTTGAGAATGGCGGAAAGGAACGTGCCGTACTTCACTGTATTAAACATGGTAAGTTCTTCCAACTTTGTTAAATTCGCTGCGTCTAGCGCCGGCTTCAACAACAAGGGAGTAATTACATCATCGATCAATGAGCTTACAATTTTGCCGAATGCTGCGCCAATGATAACACCGATTGCGAGGTCTACAACGTTACCGCGCATGGCGAAAGACTTAAATTCTTTTAACATGGTTAGGGGGTTTAGTTCTGGTGTTCAAAAGTAAAATATTTGCCCGGGAACTCCGCCGGGCGACCTAACGAAAATCTCGCTTTGAAGAAAAAACCAATAAAAAAACAGCGCACAGTGAAGCAATCAGCTCGCAGCGCCAAGCCAAAATCGGCTCTGCACGTTCCGGATGAGTTGATTCTATTCTCGCTCAACACCCGGTATGAGTACCTCAGCTACTCGCCCAACCACGCCGCTACGATGAAAAAAATCTGGGGCGTTGAAATCAAGGTTGGCGACTGCATGCTCGATTTTATTCTGAGCAAAGCAGATCGGGCGAAAGCCAAAAAGAACTTCGACCTGGCCTTGCGCGGAAAAACTTTTTCGGTGTTGGAAGAATATGGCGACCCCAACCTCTTTCGCACGTTTTACGAAGACCGCTACTCGCCCATCCGCGACGCCCGTGGCCAAGTGGTTGGGCTAACCGTACTGGTATTGGATGTAACCGAGCTAAAGCAAAAAGAACAGAGACACGCGGAGAGCGAACGTAAGCTTACCATGGCGCTGCGCGCGGCGCAAATGGGTATTTGGGTGTGGGAAATACCGGAAAACACAGTCGGTTGGTCTGACGAAGTGTATAAGATATTCGGTTTGACGGGCGAGCAGCCGATTGATTTTGAAGGCTATCAACGGTTAACGCACCCAGAAGACCGGTTGACTGTACTTGACCGGATCGAGAATTCACTTCACAAACAGACCGATTATGTGGTGGAGCATCGGGTGATTTGGCCAAACGACCAAGTGAGATGGATTGAGGCGATTGGCAACGTAATACGCAATGAAAGCGGACAGCCCATTCGCATGATGGGTACTGTGCGCGACATCACCGAAAAAAAGGAAGTGGAATTCGATCGTGCCGAATGGAAAACGCGCTACGAACTGCTTACCGCAGCCACCGGCGATGTGGTGTACGATTACGATGTGACCACCGGAAAGATTGTGTGGAGCGGGAATATTGGAAATGTGTTGGGCTTTGCCCCCGAGGAGATTGATAGTATAGCGCATTGGATGAGTTTGATCCATCCAGACGACCGCGACCGAAGCGTGACCGAATTGACTTCCGCAGAAGAAAACCTGCGCACCTACGAAGTGATGTACCGGTTCTGCAACAAAAGCGGGCGTTACCTATCCATTCAAGATCGCGGCTTTTTTATGGCCGATGAAAGCGGCAAAGCCGTGCGGATGCTTGGCAGCATGCGCGATGTAAGCGCCTCCATTCAAAGCGAACAGGAGAAACGCGAGCTACAACTTAGTTACGAAACACTCTTCAATAGCACGACCGATGCCATTTTTATTATGCAGGCAGAAGGCCCAGAAACCGGCAAAATTGTTTCGGCCAACCGCGCGGCCGCCAGTATGCACGGCTACACTATGGATGAGTTTCTTCAACTCAATGTGCGCGACTTAGATGCACCCGAAGAAGCCAAACGACTAACTGAGCGACTGGCACGGGTTTTAGAAGGCGAGAACCTCATGTTTGTTATTGACCATGTAAAAAAAGACGGTACCGTATTTCCCGTTGAGGTGACCACCGGCCTTATGGAAGTTAACGGAAAGCGTTTTGTTATGGCCATTGACCGCGACATTACCGAACGCAAAAAGGCGGAACAGGAACTGCTCGAAAGCGAGCAACGATTCCGACGGCTGCAGGAAGCCTCCTTCGGAGGTATAGGCATTCATGATCAAGGACGAATTTTGGACGCCAATTCCGGTCTGGCCGCGATGTGCGGCTACACGCTTAATGAATTAATTGGCATGGACGGTCTGCAACTCATTGCACCGGAATACAGGGCGCTGGCGATCAAAAACATCACCACCGGCTATGAGCGGCCCTATGATATGGAGCTTGTTCGCAAAGACGGTTCGCGCCTGTTTATCGAAGCGCATGGCAAGAGTATTCCCTTTCAGGGCAGGCAGGTGCGCGTAACCGAGTTTCGCGACATCAACCAGCGTAAACAGGCCGAGCAGCAAATTATGCAACAAAACATCCGCCTCACGGCCATCGCGCAAAGCCTTACCCGAAAAAATGAGCAGTTGGAGGAGTTTACGCAAATCGTATCGCACAACCTGCGTTCTCCGGCCGGCAACCTGGTGAGCCTATCGCAAATGATGGAAACCGCTTCCTCGGATGAACTGCCGGAAATGATCCGGTTGCTGCAACAGGCAAGCCAGTCGTTGGTTACCAGCCTTACCGAGTTGAATGAAATCCTGAAGATCAAACAAAACCGGAACATCGAGCGCCAGCACCTGGAGTTTGCGGCCGAACTTGATCATGTTCGCACCATGTTGGTGGCACAGATTAACGAAACGCAGGCGGAGATTCGGTCGGACTTTAGCAACGCACCCACGATTGACTTTCCTAAAGTGTATTTGGAAAGCATCTTGCTCAACCTGCTCAGCAATGCATTGAAGTATCGCCACCCCGACCGTCCACCCGTGGTAGAGGTTAGTACTCAGCAGGAAGGCGGAGTAATCCGGCTCACGGTGCGAGATAATGGGTTAGGCATTGATCTGGCTCGGCACGGCCACCAGGTTTTTAAGCTGCACAAAACTTTCCACGTACACCCCGAAAGTCGCGGTGTAGGCCTGTTTCTGGTAAAGAACCAGATAGAAACCATGGGCGGAGAAATCTCGGTGGCCAGTACCGTGGGCCAGGGCAGTGTGTTTGAAGTGCATTTTAACAAGCACACCGATAATTGAAGTTAGAACACTAACCGCAGCTGATTGCGTAAGCCACGAAAGCCGCTAAGCTCAATGCCGGTGCTGCCAATGAACATTTTGGCTTGAATCTTTACGGGTATTTTATTGGCATCGTCAGAGATCCAGGCGGTAATGGAGTTTTCGCCATCGAACAGTTTATTGTCGGGCATGATGGGTACCAGTTTGTGGCAGGGAATTTTACCGATTTTAGTGCTGATCGTTTCTTTTCCGGTGTACATCACCTTTAGTGTGTAAGAAGTATCCTCGAAAAAGCCCTGGATGTTCAACGTGTCGCCCACGCGCACCTTCCGGAAGTCTATTACCCGCAAAAGCATAAACCCGCCCACCAGATCTTTGGCATTTTTGGGGATTTCATACACCTGCGGGTTTTCGAACACCCCGGTTTCCTGATTCATCACCTTTACTTCCGCCTTTTGTTCTTTGTGATTGAACGTAATCAACTCGTCTTTCCGGTATTTTCCTTCGCGGATTTTGCGATACGAAACGTGTGTATTGAGCGATGTCGTATCAAGGTACGCCCCCCAGTTATCTTTTACGCGAGTAACCCAGGAAATCCAGTCGCTGGTTTCGCCATAGCAATCAATCTTGAAGCACGCCTTCTGGTGGATGTTATACACCTTCCGGTCGATTTTAGTGATGGCCTTTCCTACCGTCATAAATGCGAAGTTCACCCGGTACTCTAACTCCTCGCCAGCCGAAAAACTCGTGTTGGGGGTAACGGGTAGTTCTTTCAACTCACGCATGGGCGCCTGCCATGCGGCAAGCAAAGCCGAACTTACTACCAAAGCAACTGCTAACATCCCACGAAAAAGCACCGCCTGCCTCATATCTGCAAAATTAGGGGGTTTAGCAGGTAATGACAAAGCGCATGCCAATGAAGAAATCGTTACACCGCCACGTTGTTTTCGCGTAAAGCGTCATTCAATGATGTTTTCTTATCGGTGCTTTCTTTCCGTTGGCCAATAATCAAGGCACAGGGCACCTGGTACTCCCCCGCCGGAAACCGTTTGGGCAATGAGCCCGGAATTACCACAGATCGGGCCGGCACCTCGCCTTTGTACTCTTTCGGGTGCGCGCCCGTTACATCAATGATCTTGGTGCTGCCGGTAAGTACCACGTTTGCACCCAGCACGGCCTCCCGCCCTACGCGTACCCCTTCTACCACAATGCATCGCGACCCTACAAACACATGATCTTCGATGATTACCGGCGCCGCCTGCACGGGCTCCAAAACACCACCGATACCCACGCCGCCGCTGAGGTGCACATTCTTTCCGATCTGGGCGCAACTGCCCACCGTGGCCCACGTGTCCACCATCGTGCCTTCGTCCACATAGGCCCCAATGTTTACGTAACTCGGCATCATAATCACACCCTTGCTTACAAAACTCCCGTGCCGCGCAATGGCATGAGGCACTACCCGTACACCTTTTTCTTTGTAGCCACGCTTGAGCGGAATTTTGTCGTGAAACTCAAACGGCCCCACCTCAATGGTATGCATTTGCTGGATGGGGAAATACAGAATGACCGCCTTCTTCACCCATTCGTTTACTTTCCAACCATCAGCCGCGGGTTCGGCTACGCGCAATTCGCCCCGATCGAGCAGTTCAATAATGTGCCGGATCGCATCCTGCGTGGCGGGTTGTTGAAGCGCCTCGCGGTGTTGCCAGGCGTGTTCGATGGTGGCGATCAGTTCGTTCATTTTACATTACTTTTAACGGCCCGCAAGAAAACCACAAATCGGCAGATGTCCATATTCGCAGTTCGTATTCTCCATTTAATATTCCGATGCCGCCCGCAATAAGAAAACGAGTTGTTCTGGCCGCCATTTTAAAGCCCGTTAACGATACGCGGATGTACGAAAAGATGGCGCTGTCGCTTGCGCAAACCGGGGTCTATCAAGTAACCGTAATTGGTCGCGGTAGTGCTGCGGCCAACCACGCCGCCGTGCATTTTTTTTCACTTGGTAACTTTGGCCGCATCGGTCTGGCCCGACTGGTAGCACCCCTTAAAGTATTGGTTAAGTGCCTTCAAGTAAAGCCCGAAATACTAATCGTTACAACCCATGAATTACTGATAGTTGCGCTTATAAACAGAATTTTATTCGGGACTCGGATTTGGTACGATATTCAGGAAAACTACTACCGGAACATCCGCTTCGGGGGCGCATTCCCACCAGTAATTAGCGCGCTGCTTGCGTTGTTTGTGCGCCTGAAAGAAAAGGCAACCGCCCCTTTTTTTCAGGGCTTTTTTTTGGCCGAAACGGGGTACACGCGTGAGTTGAATTTTGTTGGCCGCCGGGCAATTGTTCTCGAAAATAAAGTAGTGCGCGCCCCGCTGCCCACGCGTAAAAAAGCAACCGAGTTCACGTTTCTCTTTAGTGGCACGCTGGCCGCGAGTACCGGGGTTTTTTCCGCCATCGAGCTGGTACGGCGCATCCGCGAGACCGGGGCCGCAGTTCGGCTGCTGATCATCGGCTACGCGGCTCAGACTTCCATACAACACCGTTTACGTGCCGCGAGCGATACGCTTGACTTCATCGCGCTCGAAGGCGTGCATGAACTTGTGCCGCACACCCGGATTCTGGAAGCCATCGCAGAAGCGCATGCGGGTATTGTGGCGTACCCTGATTCTCCGCATACGCAAAGCGCCATCCCTACCAAGTTGTACGAGTACCTTGCCCACCAGCTACCCATCGTATGCATTAACCATCCTACGTGGAGCGCCTGTATCACCAAATGGCACGCAGGCTTGAGCATCGATTTTGAAAACTACGAACCGGTGGAGGTTTGGAATCAACTTCGCCACGCACACTTCTATCCCACCCCGCCCACCGGCGTTTTTTGGAAAGACGAGGAGCCAAAGCTGTTGGATGCACTCCAGGTGGACAAGTGAACCCACTTAAAATATTTTTTAGACTAATCTAAAATTGTATTTTTGGGCATCCCAAACACGATGCTCAGCTTAACGGAAGAAAACTATCTGAAGGCCATCTATCATCTTTCTGATGGCGGCCAGCAAACAGTGCTAACCAACGCCTTAGCCGAAGCGATGAACACAAAAGCTGCCTCGGTAACGGACATGATCAAGAAACTTTCGCAGAAAGATCTCATTCAATACGAAAAGTATTATGGCGTGCAGGTAACCGCCAAAGGCAAAGCCGAAGCATTATCCATCATCCGCAAACACCGGCTTTGGGAAACCTTTTTGGTAAGCAAACTTGGCTTTCGGTGGGATGAGGTGCACGATGTAGCCGAGCAACTGGAACATATCCAATCGCAACACCTCATCGAACGATTGGATGAATTTCTTGGCTTCCCGCAGGTTGACCCGCATGGCGACCCCATACCGGATGGGAACGGCAAACTCCGCACCCCACCTAACGTGGCGCTCGATAAAGTGGCGGTTGGCTACGAAGGCAGCATTTTGGCGGTAAAGAGCAGCGATCCGCAACTCCTCCAGTACCTTGATAAAATCGGGGCCCATCCCGGCAAACGGGTAAAAGTACTCTCCCGGGAACGTTATGATGATTCCCTGGAGATCAATATCGAACGCAAGCAACATTTCATTTCACGCGAAGTTTCTCAAAATATTCTTGTCTCAGCGTAATCATGGAAAGCAAATCGGTTCAGCGTCGGTCGCTTAGCGAAGTTCACTCCTCGGTAGACCCCAGCCAACGCAAAGGTTGGCGCAAGCTATTGGCCTTTTTGGGTCCGGCCTACCTGGTAAGCGTAGGCTACATGGATCCTGGCAACTGGGCTACCGATATAGCCGGGGGCAGTCAGTTTGGCTACGCGTTGATTTGGGTTTTACTGATGTCTAACCTCATGGCCCTGCTGCTGCAAAGCCTCAGCGCGCGGCTGGGTATTGTGCGGCAACTGGATCTGGCGCAGGCATCGCGCAACACGTACCACCCCGCAGTGAACTTTGTGCTCTGGATTCTTGCCGAAATCGCCATTGCAGCCACCGACCTTGCCGAAGTACTGGGTATGGCCATTGGCTTGAATCTGCTATTTGGCTTGCCGCTGATTTGGGGCATCTCGTTAACCGTTTTGGATACACTGCTGCTGCTGTTATTGCAGAACTACGGCATCCGCAAACTGGAAGCGTTTATCATTGCACTTGTGGCCATCATCGGGGTATCGTTTTTTGTGGAGATGATTTTAGCGAAACCTGCGTTAAACGAATTGGCCAAAGGCTTCATCCCGAGTTTGCCAAACGATCAGGCCTTGTACATCGCCATAGGCATTATTGGGGCTACGGTGATGCCACACAATCTTTACCTCCACTCCTCGCTGGTACAAACCCGGCGCTTCGAAAAAGGGTCGCAGGGGATTTGGAGTGCAATAAAATACAACTTCATCGATTCCGCCATCGCACTCAACGCCGCCTTCTTTGTGAACTCCGCCATTCTCATTCTGGCGGCAGCTACCTTTTTTAAAAATGGCTTTTATGAAATTGCCGATATTCAGGATGCCCACCGCATGTTGGAACCGTTGCTGGGCAGCGAGTGGGCGCCGCTCCTGTTTGGTGTAGCGCTGGTTGCCGCCGGGCAAAGTTCTACCGTTACCGGAACACTTGCCGGGCAAATTGTGATGGAAGGATATTTGAATCTGCGCATTGCCCCATGGTTGCGCAGGTTGCTTACGCGGTTAATTGCCATCATACCGGCCTATGTGGTGATCTTGTTGTATGGCGAAGCGCAAACGGGCACGCTGTTGGTATTCAGCCAGGTGGTACTGAGTTTGCAACTCGGTTTTGCCATCATCCCCCTGATCCACTTTACCAGCGACCGCGAGAAGATGGGCGAGTTTGTGATTAAACCGTGGATGAAGATCGCGGCGTGGCTCATTGCTGCCATAGTGGTAAGTCTCAATGCAAAACTGGTGGTGCAGGAAATTGCCGGTTGGCTGGAAACTGCCGGAGACGGGCGAATCTGGATTTGGATTTTTGTGATTCCGGCCTGCCTAGGTGCTGCGGCACTGCTGCTGTACATCACGCTATTTCCTTTAGTGAAAAAGCCCGAGGAGAAAACTACCGATCTGCCCCACGGCCAGGCGAGCGAACTGCAAAACCTTGAGCAACCCGTATATGAGCGTATTGCTATCTGCATTGATTTTACCAAAACAGATGAGCTGGCTATTCGAAGTGCGCTGGCTCAGGGCGGCAGCCGTGCGCACTATGCACTCTTTCACGTGGTGGAGAGTGCGGGTGCGATGGTGTATGGCGATAACATTGCCGACCGCGAAACCGACCAGGATTGGTTGGCGCTGGAAGACTATGCCAACCAGTTGCGTGTGCGTGGCTTCAACGTGATCTCCGAGATTGATTATGGCAGCCCGAAAAACCAGATTCCAAAAATGGTAACCCGTTTCAAGGCCGATATGCTAGTGATGGGTGCACACGGCCACAACTGGTTTAACGACCTGATCTTTGGCACTACCGTGGATGCCGTACGCCACCGGGTGAATATTCCTGTCTTCATCGTAAAGCAGCGCTGAAATGGCACGTATACATGCGTTTGACGATACCATTGTGGCGCTGGCCACCCCGCAAGGCGTTAGCGCCATTGCGGTAATACGTTTGTCCGGCAGCCAGGCAATTGGTATTACCCAGAAAATCTTCAAAGGCAAAAATCTCGAGTCCGCGTCTTCCCACACGGTGCACTTCGGCACGCTGGCAACGGCCGACCGCACCCTCGATGAGGTGTTGGTTACGGTATTTCGGGGTCCCCACTCGTTTACGCGCGAGGACAGCGTAGAGATTTCCTGCCACGGCTCACCGCTGATTGTGAAGGAAATCATGAAGGCATTAGTAGCGCAGGGTGCACGTTTGGCCGACCCGGGCGAGTTTACCAAACGCGCCTTTTTGCACGGCCGGTTCGACTTGGCCCAGGCAGAGGCCGTGGCGGATTTGATTCACGCAGAAACGGATAATGCCCGGCAGGCGGCCCTGAACCAAATGAAAGGCGGGTTTTCGCGCGAGATCAAAGCGCTGCGCGAGGAATTAATCCATTTTGCTTCCTTGATTGAATTGGAATTGGATTTTGGTGAAGAAGATGTGGAGTTTGCCAAGCGCGATGAATTGCGCGTACTTATCCGGCAACTGCAAAGCCATATTCAACCGCTTATTCAGTCGTTCGACCACGGGAACGTGATCAAAAACGGTATTCCAACCGTGATTGCCGGCAAGCCCAACGCGGGTAAATCCACGTTACTGAATGTGCTGTTAAACGAAGAGCGAGCCATCGTCTCGGAGATTCCCGGCACTACGCGCGATGTAATTGAAGATGAAATGGTATTGGGTGGCATTTCGTTTCGATTTATTGATACGGCTGGCTTGCGCGATACCACAGATACGATTGAATCGATTGGCGTGCAGCGCACGCGCGAACAGATGAATCGCGCAGCATTAATTTTATATGTATTTGATTTATCCACGGCCACAAGCGCGGAAATTGATGAACAAGAGGCGGAACTGAAGCAACTTGGTAAAGCAATCTTAAAAGTGGGTAACAAAATCGATCGGGCTAACCCCGCATGGGTGGAATCACTTCGTGCGCGCGACTTTGTCTTTATCTCAGCTTCGCAGCGCGAGGGGATTGAGTCATTGAAGGCGCGAATCTTGAACACGTTCCAAGTCGATCGCGTAAAGCCGGGCGATGTTATGGTAACGAATTTGCGGCACTACGAAAATCTGCGTCAAACCAATGCTGCGTTGCAACGCGTGCTCGATGGCATGGATCAGCAAGTAACGGGCGACTTTCTGGCGATGGATATCCGGCAAGCGCTGCATTTTCTTGGTGAAATCACCGGTGAAATCACTACGGATGACCTGCTGACGAACATTTTTTCGAAGTTTTGTATTGGGAAGTGACAAGCAAACGCAGAATGCGCTGACCTGTCCTAATGCTTGATAAAGGCGATCTTTTTTGAGCCCGCGACCAATCACCCCTTACCCCAGCCCAGCCAATAACCCTGCCATCAGCTGGCGTTGACAAAGCAAGCCAGCCACTGCGAGCGCAACACCCAACACGCTGGGCACTTCATCGCGTATCAATATCGAACCGCTACTGGAACTCCACACCGTTTCACTTTTAAAAAGCACCTGCTTCACTCCACGTGCATTCACCCATGCCGGGCTCCCGCCCCAAAAGTTTGTCTTCCAGTCAAATCGTACCTTATTAACGGTGGTAAAACGGCCGCCCGAAGAACCAATTTCCAAGACACCCAACAACTCATGCTGATGAAAAACCTCCAAGCGGGTTTTCCAAATGCCGGTAGACCGGAATTTTAGATCGATTTCTTCCCCGTGGAATTGAATCTTGCTTGTACTCAAGGCGCTGGTGCGGAGTACGCCCACTTTTCGTGTGCCCTCAGTCAACACCAGGTTTTCACCGGTCCAACTTTCCGTGCTCCACCGTAGCCTCATTTTTTCTGCTTCTTCACTTTCGGTTCATGCACCAAGAACACCCGCATGCGCATCGGATTCAACGGCCTATCAGTTTTGTCGGTAGGCGTAGCCGCCAGTTTGTCAAGCGTCTCCCAACCACTCACCAATTCGCCAAATACCGTGTAACCGCCATCCAAATGCGGGGTGCCACCTACGGTGGTGTACAACTTGCGTTGCTCTTCATTCAGCTGTAATTTGCGCTGTACCACAAAGCTATCGAGTTGTGCGGGACGGTATGCTTTTCGTTGTACGATGTAAAACTGCGCGTTGCTGCTCGCCTTTTCGGGATTGTTGTCGCGCGCCATGCCGAGCGCTCCGCGCTTATGGTAAATGCCCTGCTCGGTGCGAAACTCTGCAGGAATCATGGGGCCCGGTGCCTCGCCATCGCCCAATTTCGTCTCGGCCGTTGCATACTTGCTGCCGGGGTCGCCCCCCTGCACCACGAAGTTGTTAATCACCCGATGAAACAGCAGGCTATCAAAAAAACCGGCTTTGATCTTTGTTATGAGGTTATCGCGATGCAAAGGCGTTTCATTATACAGCTTCAACACCATCTCCCCTTCGGTGGTGAGCATCAACACATGGAAACTCGATTTTTCTTTTACCAACTTCCTGGCCTTTCCTATCGCTTTCTTCTCGGCCGACAGCAATGGCCGGAAAGTTTGGGCGAGCGAATCAGAAAAAACCATCGCACACATCACGAAAAGTAGTGGTGCGAACTTTGCACTCTTGAATTTGTTTTTTAGATATTGCATAAAGTAAAGATGGTTTTCCTCGCATTAATTCCCGCATGTTTAGGTTTCTTTTTTTCACAGGAACCCACCGTAGTGATTTCGATCACAAACCTGCAAAGCACCACCGGTAATTTGTACATCGGCTGGTATGTGCAGCCGGAAGGCTTCCGCATTTTGGAAAAAGCAAAATACAAACGCATCGTGCCCGTGGTGGAGCAGGAAAAGATAACGGCCCGCTTTCAGGTGCCTCGCGGCACCTACGCGGTGGCGGTATTTCTCGATACCAACGACAATGGCCAATTGGATACGAATTTTTTCGGAGCCCCTACTGAGCCCTATGGATTTTCCAACAACAAACTATTTGCATTTCGCCCCACTTCGTTTGAGGAAGCAGCTTTTCGCGTAGACGCGGAAATGGAGATTGAGGTAAGGTTGAAGTGAGTCTGTTAGTTGTTAGTTGCTAGTTGTTGGTTGTTCGTAGCTGTGACACGTTCATGCTAAAATTTTTCTGATCAATTCGTTGTAATTAAAAAACGTGTTGATTTACCTTTGCATCATGCTTCAAGTAAAAGCAACATATCGATTGCACACTGAACCAGGTAGCGATATTTGGTTTTGGCCGCGGATTTTCAGTTGATCACTTCGTGATCGCACACTGAAAACCCGGCTTCGACCGGGTTTTTTTATGCCCGGCTCCCTTCGGAGCCGCATCAATAAAAACTCGATGAGAAAAAATAAATCACCAGCAGGTGAGGTGAAATCACTTTGCCTGTTTGAAAATCCCCGCAAGGGAAAAAATGAAAGACGATGAAAAGAAAAATGTTGAGTGGAAAAGATGTGATGAAGTTGGGCTACCCGGAAGGGCGGGCGATTGGCATGGCCATCAACACCGTGCATAGACATTTTCGCAGAAGCGAGAAGGAAGATATCTACACGATGCTGCGAAATGTGTTGGCCGATCCGCGTGCGTATATCAACGATGCCATATGGAGCAAAGTAGCGCTGGAGTTGGTGCCGACAGAAAAGAAGTCTCTCGTGCATCAATTGAACACGCAGCACCTGGAATATCGGATTTACGGTGCTGGCGAAATTGACGAAGGCGCTCGCAACCAGATGGAAATCGCGATGAAGCTTCCGGTAACCGTAGCGGGGGCGTTAATGCCCGATGCACACCAGGGCTATGGCTTGCCCATTGGTGGTGTGCTGGCGACACGCGAAGCGGTTATCCCCTATGGCGTTGGGGTTGACATCGGCTGCCGTATGTGTTTCAGTGCATTTGCGATTGATGCAGCGTACCTGGAGCGCCACCGCAGCAACCTGAAGCAGGTGCTGTTGGCCAATACGTGTTTTGGCCGCCAAACGTTTGATCGCCCCAAAGAACACGAGGTGTTGGATCGTGCGCTGTTTCAGGAGATCGCGGTATTGAAGCCGCTGCAGGGAAAAGCCGCACAACAGATTGGCTCATCTGGCAGTGGCAACCACTTTGTGGAGTTTGGTCTCGTGGAGGTGCCTGCTGAAAACGAGTGGCAACTGCCGCAGGGAACCTACCTCGGTTTGTTGTCGCACTCGGGCTCGCGTGGGTTGGGGGCAGAGATTGCCCGGCATTATACACGCGTGGCGAAGCAAGTATGCTTGCTGCCGGGTGAGGCCGCCAACCTGGCGTGGTTGGATCTGAACACCGCAGCCGGTCAGGAGTACTGGCAGGCCATGAATCTGGCGGGCGACTATGCCTCGGCTTGTCATCAGCAGATTCATGAACGGATCGCGCAGGCGTTGGGCGAGCGCCCGGCACTGCGGGTGGAGAATCACCACAACTTCGCGTGGCGCGAAGAGTTGGGCGATGGCACCGAAGTGATTGTGCACCGTAAAGGAGCCACACCGGCCAGCAGCGGAGTGCTGGGCATCATTCCCGGTTCTATGACGGCACCGGGCTTTATCGTGCGGGGCAGAGGCGAAGCAGCTTCGTTGAACTCAGCTTCGCACGGAGCCGGGCGACTAATGTCGCGAAGTGCTGCGCGCCAGCGCATCACCAACAAAATGGTGAAGCAAGAACTGGAAAAGCACCAGGTGACCTTACTGGGCGGTGGCTTGGATGAAGCACCGATGGCATACAAAGACATCCGCACGGTGATGCGACACCAGGCGGACTTGATAGACGTGCTGGCTACATTTTCACCACGCATCGTTCGGATGTGCGGTGATGACTCGCCAGCCGAAGATTAATCCGGTTCCCACACTCGTCCGGAATGACACGATTGGTAGTTTGTAGTTGATAGTTGTCAGTTGTTTGTTGGTAGTGGTTGGATAAAAGGGCGGCTATCAACTAACAACTTACTAGTGTCAACTGTCAACCAAACGAGGCGATGAGGTTAACCATGCAGAGGTAGATTTGAGATATGAGACTTGAGATGTGAGATGTGAGACCAATGAACTATGTTGTGTCTCATATCTCATATCTCATTCGAACGGCCGACCCGCTTATTTCTGGAGTTGCGCCTGCAACCATTGCGCCATTTGAAATGCTTCCACGGCCGAGATCCCGGAAACGGAAAAGGAAAAAGGTTTTTGCTCACCCGGAAAACTCTCGCTCAGCGGCCTATGATAAAGGCGCTCCAGTTCGGGCAACTTGGCCAGTTCTTCCTGGGTCAACACCGAAATTGATCCGCCAAATTGGCTTCCCGGCAACGCGGCAAATGAGTAGATCACGTGCGCAGCATCTGTAGAAGTAACGGCATCCAGTTTACGCGGAGTGCCGCCCCATCGCATCCGACTGAAATACACAAAGTCTTTTTCGCGCAATAAGAGGCCGTATTCGGTAAGCACGGTAAATCGTACTACCAGCAGTACCACCAGCAGAATAAAACCGGCCACAAATGCCAGCACCCAGCCACCCGGATCCTGACTGCCGATTCTTACCATATCTAAAATCATGGTAGCGGGTAGCGAAATCAGCAGAACGCAAAAAAGTACAAAAATCAACGTAGGCACAAAACCAACCGTGCGCTTCCAGCGCAAATCGTAGCCGCGCGCGGTAGGCGTTATCTGCACCGACTTCCTGTTAGATCGGCTCGACTCCAACTGTGCGGGGGCATCCAGTTTCACGCTGCGCATCAGCTCATCATACACCGTGGCGGTCTGTTGAACATCGTTGCTATAGTACAGAAACCACACGTTTCCATTCGTTTGCTTCGCGTAGATTGCATGGGCTACTCTTTCCACCCTCCTTTTGTTGGATACCTCATCGTATTTGTACCGATGTACTTCAATCGCAACCAGGTCTTGATAGGCAATATAAAGCTGGCCGCCTGCATGCGGCATCACCACTTCCAACCGGCCTTTTGCGTTGTTAAACACAAACCGCTCTGGAATGTGCTGCTCGTTGGAAAGCATGACAACAAGCCAGTAAATGATGCCTATCACAAACAGGGCGATGCCAACGGGCTGCGCCATCATGGCGATGGTGGCCATCATTAAAAAACCAAGCAGAAGCATCACACCCAGGAAAAAAGGCGAGCCCGGGTCCCGATGGCGAACGCCACGCGCAAACGTGGGCCGACCGGGGGTATTCAAAAAATGAAAAAACATATGGCGCAACAATTAATCGAAGATACCCCTTAACACCCAAATAAAAACTACTTCAAAGAAAGTGCATCACGTCACGCCACCGGCAACCCGCTGCGGTTGGAGATTTGTGCCTGTAACCAGTGCTCCAAGGCTAACCCATCCACCGGTGCGAGACCGGTAATCGGCAGCGACAAGGGTTTATCATTTTCCCAAAACACGACATCTATGGGCTGCTCCGGTTTCCGTTCGCGCGTACTTACCTTTTCCGCTTGTTCTTTGGTTAGCAGAAAAATTTCCGGAGAAATGATCTCCCGATCGGTTTGCATAAACGAAAACACTACGCGCACCACGTGGCGCAACGGCAGTGCAGTCCGTTTTTCATTACCACCGAGAAACCGAAACCGGGTAGTATAATTCAGGTGCTGTGCATCAAACGAAATCCGATGTATCTGCAACATTTTTCGCAGCAGCAGCGCGATCGTTACCACAAACACCAACGAAACCACCACCGCCAAAACCCAGCCGCCCGCCTGCTTGGATGAAGAGGCCGTTGGATCCAAAATCATGGAGGCCGGTATAATGCCAAACATCCCAATAAAGAGGCCCACGATCAGTAACCCCAGCCACCCAATCTCACCGCCCCATTCCAGCACGGGTCTTTGCGGTGTTGACACGTTTTTCAAGCCACCCAGCCCCGCAGTTTGCGTGGGTGCAATCAAAGGTGCTTGCAGGTTCACGCCCGCCACCAATTGCTGAAACACATCATCCGCATTGTGCTTTGACACGTGGTCGTACACGAACCAAACTCCACCATCTTTCTTGCGCAGGTAAATCAGGTGAATTTCACGCTGATAACCGCGTTCAAGAAACCGCAGCGTATGCTGAAAAAAGCCTTCAATTTCAGCGTACGGAATAAAACTCTGCCGCCCCGTTGCACTCATCACCACATCCAGCCGGCCGGCCGTATTGTTAAACACAAACCGTTTCGGAATAATGCGCTTTTTTTCATCCGGAGAAAATACGCCCACCAGAAAAATCAGAAATCCCAGCGCGGCAAAAAAAGCACCAAACAGGGCTTCCCCCCATAACAATACGCAGATGCCCGCCAGCATAAAAAACAGCGCTAAGAAAGCCACCAAACCGTACGTGCGACTGTAATCGATGCGCTCGAAAGTCAGTTGTTGGGGCGTGGTTTTAAAACGAAACGTCATGGCTTTTTACTCAAAGATATACGTCAGGCCATGCCGTACATGCGCCTCTGCGCAATCCAAAGGTTAAACAAAAGGCAGTTTTACCTGATGCAACATTTGTTGGGCGTGCCCACGCAAGGCGATTGGTCTGGCTGCTCCGGGGTTCGCTTGGGCTCCCGTGGCCCCGCGAAACGCGCGGCACCAAGCCCGAAGTTTATCCCGCCAAGGCGGGGCATCCCTCACGCAGTGCGGGTAACGCTAACGCATCTAGCAATAAGCCATCGCGAAAATGTGAAAAGCGGCATTTCGAGGGAGGCGCGACCAACAAATCCTTGATTGGAACGCTGCAAATAGGAATGTCTCACTTTTGTTCGACATCACGGGATATTTTTGAGATGGTTGCTCATCTTTTTGATCTCCCCGACACAAAAGCCCCGAAATCCACAACCGTGAAAAATGAAAATTGCATTTTAGATTTTCACGGTTAGTGTTACCTTTGTTTATGGTTACGCGAGACCTTATTCAAACCCTACGGAAGAGCCTGAAGCAATTTCCCGCTGTTGTTTTACTCGGTCCGCGGCAAATCGGAAAAAGCACACTGGCATTACAACTGGCTGGTCAACTTGCAAAAAAATCAATCGTGTTGGATCTGGAAAAGCGATCCGACCGGGCCAAAGTAGATGATCCCGAAGCCTTTTTTGAGAGTCATCAGGATAAACTGGTCATCATCGATGAAGCACAGATCCTTCCCGAACTTTTTAGCTCGCTGCGCCCCGCGATTGATGAGCACCGCAAACCGGGTCGGTTTTTACTGCTGGGCTCGGCATCACCGCAGTTGGTGCGGCACGTAAGCGAATCGCTGGCGGGCCGCGTAACTTATCTGGAGTTAACATCGATCACCCTTAGCGAAGCTGGCAGAAGTCGGCACGACCTCCAAACGCTGTGGCTGCGAGGTGGTTTTCCTCTGGCGCTCACTGCCCGGAGCGATACCAACAGTCTTGAGTGGCGGCAACACTTAATCCGCAGTTTTGTAGAGCGAGACCTCACACTCCTTTTTGGCGTAGAGCTTTCGCGGGTAACCATTCAGAACTTTTGGCAAATGATCAGCCATAACCAGGGCGGCATTTGGAACGCCCAGACATATGCCAATTCATTGGGCGTAACCGGGCCCACCATCAAGCGGTACTTGCAATTCATGAGCGGTGCCTTTTTGGTGCGACTGCTGGAGCCGTGGTTTGTCAATACCAATAAGCGCCTCGTTAAATCACCGAAGGTGTATGTGCGCGACAGCGGTCTTTTGCACGCCATGCTGGGGTTATCCACCTACACCGATTTGCTGGGGCATCCCGTGGCCGGCGGATCGTGGGAAGGCTTCGTAATTGAACAGATTACTGCGGTGATGCCGCCATCACTCCGTGCGTTTTATTACCGTACCCACCATGGTGCCGAAGCTGATCTGGTGCTGGTAAACGGATTGAAGCCCGTAACCGCGATCGAAATCAAACTCAATAATGCACCTGTAATCAGCAAAGGTTTTTATCAAACGTTGCACGATCTCGGTATCCGAAAGGGTTATGTCATCACACCGGCAGCAGATCGCTACCCTGTTCAAAATGTGGAAGTAATGTCGCTGCCAGTTTTCATCGAGCACATTCTACCAAAACTATAACGACTGTGAGCCAAAAACTCCCCCGCCAACTCGGCCTGCTATCGCTCACCGCTACGGGCATCTGCTCGATGATTGGGGCGTCCATCTATGTGGTACCGTTTATGGTGCAGCGCCACGTGCCGGGCATCGGGCCGTATGTGTGGGCCGCGTTTTTGCTGGCGGCTGTACCGGCTGTGCTCGCAGCGTTTGCCTACGCCATATTGGCTTCGGCCATGCCGCGTGCGGGCGGCAGTTACATCTTTGCCAGTCGCGGGCTACACCCCTACTGGGGTTTTGTAGCGAGCTTCTCGCAGTGGTTCGGCCTGTGTATCGCTATCGGTGTTGTGTCGTATGTAATCGTCCCTTTCCTGCGCGACATTGCCGTGGCCGCGGGCTGGCAAGCGCTTGCCGCACAGCTCAGCATGCCCACGGTGCGGCTGTTGCTGGCGCTGGCGTTGTTGTGGACGTTCGTGGCCGTGAACATCCGCGGCATTAAGGCGTATGAGAAAACGCTGCTGCCACTGATGATGCTCATGTTTGGTCTCGGCTTCATCGTGATCATCATCGGGTTCTATTTTAATTCAACTGAATTTATGGCTGCGCTGCAACGCAGCGGCCGTGCGTTACCCGAAATCTCCGCACCTTTTTCCTGGCCGGTACTTTTGTCGGCTGCTGCTGTTTTGTTCTCCAGTTTCATCGGCTTCGACTCCATTGCGCAGGCCGGTGGCGAAGCCCGCGAACCGGGTAAGCTGCTGCCACGCGCTATCGCGCTTGCGGTGGGCATCGTAGGTGCATTTTACTTTTTGTTTGCCTCGGCTGTGTACCACACCGTGCCGTGGCAATTTGTAGCGGCCGAAGCGCAGCAGGCAGACGTTACCGCTCCGGGCTTGCTGGCGTACGTGGTGCCAGCGGGACTTTCCGTTTGGATCGTAAGCGGTGCTGCGGTAGCACTCACCAACGATTTACCCGCCATGTTGCTGTCCGTGTCGCGGTTGTTATTTGCGTGGGCTGCTGATGGTGTTTTTCCCGCAGGCGTGGCCGCTATTCACACCCGCTACCAAACGCCTTATCGCGCTATCGTGCTCAGCGGCCTGATGGCTACTGTGGGCATTGTAGGCTGCCACCTTGCTGGCGATTTTTTTCTTGGTGTTGATGTGCTGGTCATTGCCATGCTGTTTAACTTTCTGCTGATGTGTGTTACGGTGCTCGCCATCCACCGGGTAAACCCCGGCTTGGCAGGCGACATCACAGTCATTCGAAATCGAAGGGTGCAGCAAGTGGTTGCGATGGCCGGGATCGTTGCACTTGCATTGTTTTTCGTCATCCACGTGAGGCGCGATCTGGCTTCCGACCTGCCTTGGTATTTTCATTCCACCTGGATGTGGCTGCTGGTGATGTTTATTGGCTCGCTCATCTTCCTCGTGAAGTACCAAAAGCTCAAACAAAATGGCAAGACTTCGGAAATCTTCACCAACTTACCGAACGAATGAGTACTGTTGAACTGGCACCCGGCCTGCGCATTGCGCGATTGGTAAATGGCCTTTGGCAGATTGCCGACCGTGAACGGAGCGGACAGAAAGTAGATCCGCGCGAAGCATCAAAAGCGATGTTGCCTTATGTGGCAGCCGGACTCACTACGTTCGACATGGCCGATCACTACGGCTCGGCAGAAGAAATCGTGGGAGCCTTCACGCAAGCCTACCCCAACCAAAAGATACAGGCGTTCACGAAATGGGTACCGCAACCGGGCCCTGTTTCCCGCGCGGATGTAAGGGCAGCCGTAGACCGCGCATGTGCACGTTTGCAAACCAACCGCATCGACCTGATGCAGTTTCATGCCTGGAGTTACGCGCACCCGGCCTGGTTGGATGCGCTGTATTTCCTCTCGGAAGAGAAAGAAGCAGGCCGCATTGCGCACCTCGGTGTTACCAATTTTGACACCGCTCATTTGCACATCGCGCTGGCCAGTGGCATCTCCATTGTGAGTAACCAGGTTTGCTTTTCATTGCTCGATCCGCGCGCAGCTGGCGCGATGTCCGATCTGTGCAAGCGTTTTGGTGTGAAGCTGTTGGCATTTGGTGTCCTGGCAGGCGGATTTTTGTCGGACAAGTGGTTAGGCAAGCCCGAGCCGGTTTTAAACGAGTCACTTTCGTGGAGCCAGATGAAGTACAAACGCTTTATTGATGTAGCGGGCGGCTGGGAGAAATTTCAGGCGTTGCTTCACGTGTTGCACACCGTGGCCCGCCAACACAACACGTCCATCTCAACGGTAGCCGTACGTTGTATGTTAGATGAGCCGGCCGTAGCGGGTGTGATGGTGGGAACGCGGCTGACGAGTGCTGAAACGATCGATGAGAATAAAGCTGCGTTGCATCTTTCGCTCAGCGCCAGCGATCGTGATGCAATCCGTGCCGCGCAGGCGAACCTCAACCCTATTCCGGGAGATTGCGGAGATGAATACCGCAAGCCTCCTTTTCTTACCGCCTCCGGTGATTTGAGTCATCACGTGAACAACTTTCCCAAACCCTATCCGGTAAAGCGCGATGAACTGGGCGTAGCGCATGCGCTGAGCGGCACGGTGTGGGAAGATCTCGCGGGTTTCAGTCGGGCGGTGCGCAAAGGCAATCGCATTTTAGTTTCGGGCACTACGTCAACCCACGGAAGCCGCGCGATTGGTGGCCATGACGCTGCTGCACAAGCCCACTTTGTTATCGACAAACTGGAGGGCGCGTTACAATCGCTGGGTGCAAAACTTGAAAACGTGGTACGCACCCGCATTTTTATTCGAAACATCAATGAGTGGGAAGCCGTAGCGCGTGCCCATGGCAGCCGCTTTGCGCACATCCAGCCCGCCAACACTATGGTGCGAGCCGATTTGATTGGCGATGAGTACCTCGTGGAGATAGAAGCCGAAGCTGAACTTTAGCTAGTGAGTACTTTTTTTGAACTGCCGCGTGAGTGATTGAGCGGGTCTGATCGAGCCCGAAATGGCACGTGTGTTGGATGGCGAGCCGCGAAAGCACGACCCCGCGGCCACTCACGAACTGTGGGACACGGGCCTGGCAGCGGCGGGGGCACGCCCAAAAATTCTAGCGCGCAAACTTGGCCTTCAACTTGGCCAGTTTCTCCTCCATGGTCTCTTCTTTTACCGCCGGCCGTTGGTTTTTCGGTTTACCCGGTTGGGATTTTTTTTCGGGTGCCGGTTGGGCGCCAAACGGATCAGACTTCATTGACAATGCAATGCGCTTGCGCGGCACATCTACTTCGATGACCGTGACGTTCACTTTTTGCTGCACGGCAATGACCTGTTGGGGATCTTTTACAAACCGATCGCCCAAGTGGCTGATGTGCACAAGCCCATCCTGGTGAACGCCAATGTCTACAAAAGCGCCAAAATTGGTAACGTTCGTTACGATGCCGGGAAGCAGCATGCCAATTTTTAAATCGCTGATTTGATTAACACCTTCCTGGAAGGAAAATATCTCGAACTGTTCGCGCGGATCGCGGCCGGGTTTTTCGAGTTCTGCAAGAATATCGGTTAATGTGGGCAGACCGACTTCCGCACTGACGTACTTATTCAAATCCAACTGCTTGCGCAATTCGGTATTCGTCATCAGATCTTTGACTGAGCAATTCAAGTCTTTTGCGAACTGCTCCACGAGATTGTACCGCTCCGGGTGAACGGCGCTCGCATCCAACGGGTTGGCCGCTTCGCGGATCCGCAAAAAACCCGCACACTGCTCAAACGCCTTGTCGCCCAAGCGCGGCACCTGACGCAAATCTTCACGGTTTTTAAATACCCCGTTTTTCGTGCGGTACTCTACAATACTTTTTGCAAGTGCAGGGCCGAGACCAGATACGTACGACAGCAATTCTTTACTGGCGGTGTTGACCTCCACCCCGACCGAGTTTACACAGCTGATGACCACATCATCTAGTCCTGCTTTCAGGCGAAGCTGATCCACATCGTGCTGGTATTGTCCGACACCGATCGATTTGGCATCAATTTTTACCAACTCGGCAAGCGGATCGGTAAGCCTGCGGCCAATGGACACAGCACCCCGCACGGTAACGTCCTGATCGGGAAACTCTTCGCGGGCCACATCACTGGCCGAATATACCGATGCACCGCTTTCGTTGACTACTACGATCAGGATCGCGCGGGGCAGGCCGATGGCGCGAACAAACGACTCCGTTTCGCGACTGGCCGTACCGTTACCAATGGCGATGGCTTCGATGTGGAAACGTTCACACAACTCTTTTACTACCGCAGCCGACTTTTGCGTTTCGCGTTGCGGCTCATTCGGATAAATTACCGTATTAAACAACAACTCGCCCTGCGCCCCGAGGCAAACCAACTTGGTGCCGGTACGAAATCCAGGATCGAGCGCGAGCACCCGTTTCTGCCCAAGGGGTGCTGCGAGCAAGAGCTTTTTCAGGTTTGCAGCAAAGACCTGAATGGCCTCTGCATCTGCTTTTATTTTTGTTTCCAGCCGAATCTCCGTTTCGATAGAGGTTTTGATCAGGCGTTTGTAGCTGTCTTGAATGGCGAGTTCCAGCTGTGCACGAGCGGCAGCACCCGCGGTTTCCCTAATAAATCTTTTACCAAGGATTTGAAGTGCATCGGCTTCGGGCGGAAAAATATCCATAAGCAAGAAGCCTTCCTTCTCGCCTCTGCGCATCGCCAACAGGCGGTGCGAAGGCACTTTGTTTACCGGCTCGCTCCATTCAAAATAATCTTTGAATTTTTGCGCCTCTTGTGCCGCCGCCTTGGATTTAATCACGGCGGTTTGTACCACCCCTTGGTGCCAGAACAAATCGCGGACGGATTGCCGCGCGTCCTGATTTTCGCTGATCCATTCCGCTACGATATCGCGTGCACCTTCCAGCGCTTCCTCAGGTGATGCTACGCCAAGTTCTGCATTAACGAAAGCCGCAGCCTCCGCGAACGGATCGTTACCTTCCTGGGCGAATAGCTTTTGCGCCAGTGGTTCGAGGCCTTTTTCTTTCGCCACGGATGCCCGTGTTTTGCGTTTCGGTTTGTACGGCAGGTACACATCTTCCAGCGCTGCCAGCGTCTCCGCACCCACCACCGCGGCAATCAATTCGGGCGTGAGTTTGCCTTGTTTTTCAATGGAGTTGAGAATGGCTTCGCGGCGCTTATCCAATTCGCCCAACTGTTCGTGGCGATCGCGCACCGCTGCCAGTTGTACTTCGTCCAGGCTACCGGTAAGTTCTTTTCTGTAGCGGGCAATAAAAGGAATTGTGGCCCCTTCGGCCAAGAGGTTTACTACGGTTTCTACCTGACGTGTTGAAATGGCGAGCTCGTTGGCAATGCGCGAAATGTTGTTCATGCTAGACTAAATCCGGGCGCGAAAATATCGGATTTATTGGAGTAGCCGCGCGAAAATCAGGAATAATTCCGGGCAGAATCACGCGGATCAAAACAAAACATTTTTGCTACATTCGTTGTATCGTTAGCTTTCCTTCACTATGAGAATCCTGTTCGCCTTCAGTATTTTTACCACAGCACTGGTATGGAGTTCATGTGATGATGACGTGGAGTTGATCTCCCGGTACCAGCAAACTTGGGAAGTTGCTGTAAATGACATCACCTTGAGTCCCCTTACGGTTTGGGCAGGTACGCTTCAAGCAGACGGAACAACAACAGTTTTGCTTACGGAACAACGAACAAGTAGTGTAGACCAAAAAATTTGGGTCGTTCGGATCGATGCTACTGGTGGGCAGCGCACGGTAAAAGAAATTGGGGCTGGCGTGTTTCTGATGGACGTAACGGCACAAAGCAACGGAGGGATTTTTGCTGTGCTGCAAAACGCCACGACCGGAGGCCGGTTTGAGCGTGTCTCCATCGATCCAGCGCTTAATGTGCAGCGGATCGAATTTCAAATCAATCTCCCCAGCACATTCCATGATTTGACATTTACACCCAACCACTACTTCATCAGTGAATACCTAAGTGGTTCAGCAGGCATCCGCGTGCGCCAGTTTACCTATGAGCATGCGGCCGGATGGAACCAAACACTTACGAAAGAGCAAATCAAGCCGTTTCCGGTACCGTTTGGCGATGATTTGATTTTCTACCGTACCGATAGCGAGAATTTTCTGGGGCTGACCTCAATTATTGCCGCTACAGGAGCAGAGCGCTGGAACACGAATTATATTCCCGGTGTATTGGCGAATCGGCTTCCACCGGGTTGGATGTTTTCTCCTTTTTTTTCCCGGGATGAATTACTCCTCGCAAACTTCAATCTGAACACCCGCCAATTTGTAGCGGCAAAAGTTAACACGAGCGATGGGAGCATCAGTGAGGAACGAACGGTTGCGATTCCACCGGACCTGGACGCGGCAAACCCAGTTTCTTTGTTGTCCGATGGCGGACTTTTAGTTGTTTGCAACACCATCACCGGCACGAGTGTTTTAAAAACAGATAGGCAGGGTAATATTGGCTGGCGCGGGAATTTTGTACCTAATGGGCGAGTTTTTGCGCGTGCAAATGGCCCGCTCGTGGTGGCTACACCACAAAAGATTTACATGCTAGAACCTGTAGTTGAATAATTTTCCGGTTAGGAGAGAGAGTGCGACATCCCTATTTGCAGCGCTGCAAATAAGGATTTCTTTGTCGTACTTCCCTCGAAATCACGCTGCTCATACTTTTGAAATGGCTTCTAGCTGAACAACATCGCGTTCACCAACCAGAGCTCACACTCAGGTAGCCTAAAGTAAAGCTCAAGTCCTGTTGGGTGCAGGCGCCTTTCATTTCAATTTGTCCGAACAAAAACACGAAGGAGCAGGTGCTGAGAAAAGTCGTGCGGGTTGCTCATCTTCTAAGTTGCACGTTAACGCATTCGAGAATCATCTTTTTAACAATTCTTTTACAGATTTTAACAAACCTGTAACACGGCTTTTGGTGCCGCTCGGATTTCTTTGCACGCAAAAAAAGATATGAACAAAAAAATAGTGTTTGCGGCGGCTGGTGTTTTCATTGCAACAGCAATGGGGTGGTTCTTTTTTAACAAGTACCGGGTAGTCGTGCCGCCAGTAGACGTTTCGCAGAGCGAGGTGGGCTGGAGCGCCAAAAGCGTTACCGACACCCATGTGGGTAAAATAAAGCTAACCAAGGCAGAGTTGCAGTTTCAAGATGAACGCCTGGTGGGTGGATTTTTTGAGGCCGACATGACCTCCATTACAGTGACGGATATCACCGACGCGAAACACAATCAGGATTTCATCAACCACATCACTACGGAAGATTTTTTTGAAGTAAACCGATTTCCGACAGCCACTTTTCGAATTACCGAAGTGGCCCAGCAAGCGGGTAACGACTACCGCGTGAAGGGCTTGATGACCATTAAAGGCAAAGAGCAAACCATCGAATTTTCAGCCACGGTAACGCCCACGCCCACAGGAAAGCGTACGTCGGCTACGCTGCCGATTGACCGCACCGCCTTCGGAATTGAGTATGGAGCAGAAGGAAAGCGCGGCTCCGAAAAAGACTGGTTCATTCATAACGAATTTACACTCCAAGTGAATGTGGTGACGGAATAGCGAATCCCTTGACGCTGCTTTTCAAATGCAACTGTGGATGTGGACGCATGGCATAAGCGCCCACCCAAACACGGCAAAAAATCCCTACCTGACTATAGGCGCGTGCCGAGCGTGACTCCTGCTAGCCCTTCCTCTTTCACAAAGGGCTGGTTGTACAACCGCTTGCCTGTGGCTTTAAAAAATGCGTTTGCCACAGCGCCACCTGTAGGCGGCAACGCCGGCTCACCCAGACCGGTGGGGTCAATGCCGTTGTCTACAAAGTGGACTTCGATTTCCGGAACTTCGCGCAAGCGGATCAACCGGAAGGCATTAAAGTTTTTTTGTTCAGGCTCGCCATTTTTAAACGTGAGGTTTCCAAAGAACGCGTGGCCCAAGCCATCCACAATACCTCCCCGCACCTGTTGCTCTGCTCCGCTTTTGTTCACCACAATTCCGCAATCGCTCGCGGCATAAATTTTTCGCAGTGTGGGTTGGTTGTTTTTGGTCTCCACCTCAGCTACCTGCGCCACGTAAGAACGGTGCGAGAAGTACACGCTGAAGCCCTGTGATACCGACTTTTTGCCCCAGCCGGATTTTTCGGCTGCGAGTTGAATGACACTACGCATGCGATCGATATCATACTGAATGGAACCTGTAGGCTGCTTTTTGGCTTTATCGAGCAGCGCCAACCGAAACTGCACCGGATCCTGGTTGGCTTCAAACGCTACTTCATCTAAGAACGACTGTTCCGCAAAGGCAAGGAAGTTCGTGATCGGTGCACGCCACGCACCAGTGGTTACGGGCGACTTCAATTCCACGGAGTCGATCAGCAAATTATCCACCGCACCCGACGGGAAGTTGTTTTCGCGCGTAGGGTTGCCGGAATTAATCCCGACGCCCCGCAGCTTGTAGCCAATCAGGTTTCCGGCCGCATCCAACGCTGCCTCAAAGCGATAGCGCACCGCGGGGCGATAGCTGCCCCCGGCCATGTCGTCTTCGCGGGTCCAGGTAACTTTTACGGGCGCTTTGAGGATGCTGGAAAGTTCAGCGGCCTCGGTGGCGTAGTCCGTTTTTAATCTTCGACCAAAGCCACCGCCCAATCGGGTAAGTTCCAGCGTGACTTTATCGGGCGCGATGCCCAACAAGCGCGCCACCTCATTGCGGGCTGCATCCGGCGTTTGGGAAGGTCCCACCAACTCCGCCCCGGTTGCGGTTACATGAGCGAAAAAATTCATGGGTTCCATCGGGTTGTGCGGCAGAAACGGACACTGATACTCGCGCACGATGGTTTTTGCTGCCCGCGTGAAGGCGGCCTCCACGTCTCCGTCTTTCCTGCGCACGGTAGCTTCTTTGCTATCCAGGTTCAGGCGCAAAGCCTGATCGTGATCGGATGAACTTTCGATCGTGCCGTCCGGCTCGTATTCAACGCGCAACTTTTTGCGCGCCTTGAGAATTTGCCAGGTGGATTTACCTACCACCGCAACATTGTTTTTGAACTGCACAACATCAACAATGCCAGGCATTGCCTTGGCTTCGGCCCCATCCACACTTTTGATCTTCATGCCAAAACCCGTGGGGCGCTGAATCATGGCGTGAAGCATGCCTTCGCGGTACACATCCATCCCAAAGAGCGGCTTGCCGGTAATGATATTTTGGTTCTCCACGTTTCGAACGGCAGAGCCAATCAGGGTGAACGCCTTTTTGTCCTTGAGCTGCACTTCTGCAGGCACGCGAAGCTGCGCGGCATCGGCCGCCAATGCCCCGAAAGAGATGGATTGCCCGGCTGAATTCCATACCTGGCCCTCGCGCGCCACCAGCGAAGTTGCAGGCACGTTCCAGCGCTTGGCCGCTGCCTCGATGAGTAAATGCCGGGCGGTGGCACCCGCTTTGCGCAGGCGTTCCCACGAATGTGGAATTGCCCCGCTCCCGCCGGTCAGCTGGCGTTCGAATCGTTTTGTATCAAGGTGCGCCTGTTCTACGCGTACCTTTTTCCAATCGGCATCCAGTTCTTCGGCCACAATCATGGGGAAGGACGTTTTGATATTCTGGCCCAACTCTGGGTTAGGCGAAAAGATCGTGATCACGTCATCAGGCGAAATGAGCAAATAGCTATTGAAACGCACGTCATCGGCCGCCAGCGCGGCAGCCGAAACAACCTGTACTTGATTTCCTGCGGACGCATCCCAATGGAAGCCGAGCATCAAGCCACCGCCTGCCGTAGCCGCGAGCTTTAGAAAATTTCTGCGCGAAGTGTGTTGATTTTCCATGGCGATCAGGGTTTCATTTTGTTGGACGCGACTACCACCGCCTCACGAATGCGATGGTACGTGCCACAGCGGCACAAATTGGCATTCATGGCTGCATCTATTTGTTCTGTAGTTGGCTTTGGGTTTTTGGCAAGTAACGCTGCGGCCGTCATGATTTGCCCCGCCTGGCAGTAGCCACACTGGGCCACATCTACTTCGTCCCAGGCGCGTTGCACCGGATGAGTTCCCGTTTCGGAAAGCCCCTCAATGGTGGTTACGGGTTTTGTGCCAATGGCGGCCACGGGCAACGAACATGCCCGCATGGCGTTGCCGTTTACATGAACGGTGCAGGCGCCACACTGACCAATGCCGCACCCGTATTTGGTGCCGAGCAAACCCAGGTGATCGCGCAGCACCCAGAGCAAAGGCGTATCTGCATCGACATCGGCCTGATACGCTTTTCCGTTAATCTGTAGTTGATAGTTTGGCATAAGCAGCGTTTTAACCGGAGAAAGATAACAAAAATGCAGGTACGCGTGGCGCCGTTTTATGCGAAGTACCCCGTGGGGTTGCCGCCGCGGGCAAAACGAAACTGCTTGAATTTTGGAACTGCGAAAAATTGCTTTACCTTAAACCACCGATACACGATGCCCGCTACACCCAAAAAGCTTTTTACCACCGATTACGAGCTACACGCCTCCATCAAGATGTTGTACCCGTATCTGGAATCTGCCGGTGGCTTGTCGGAATGGTTTGCCGATGATGTACGGATCAGCCCGGAAAAAGTATTTACGTTTGAGTGGGATACTGAAGTGCGCAAAGCGGTGATCAAGAGCCACCGCGCCAATCATTTTGTGCGGTTCGAGTTTCTGCCCGAAACAGAAGCGGAAAAAACCGATCCCGCCTACTTTGAGTTGCGGCTGGAAATTAACGAGCTGACACAAACCACGTTTTTGAAAGTTACCGACTATTCTGATTTTAACGATTTGGAAGAACTGCGCGATTTGTGGGATGGGTTGGTGGACAACTTGAAAAAAGTAGTAGGCGGTTGATCTGTGCGACCGCGCCGGTCGGCCTTGAATCTCTTCACGAGGAAACGTTACCGATTTTTTTGATGACTGCAACCGCGGCAATTGCCGGCATTTGATGTTTGCCGGGCTTGCCAGAACACGAACAGCCATGATTGGTTTGACTACGGATTCGGGAGCTGGCACACCCGCAGCAGGGATTGAGTGGGTTTGTTTGAGCCCGCAGGCGGCGGTGCGGTGGGTGGCGAGCCACGAAAGCCCGGCCGCGCAGCCGGGGCCCGGCGGGTGGGGCGCGCGGGCTGCCCAACATTTGCCCCTGCTCCGTTTAAACATGCGCGTGGGCATTGGTGCGAAAGGTTATTTTTGCAGCCTAATTTGATTTTATGACCCTTGCCAACATGAACCCGATGGAAACGCAGGCGTGGCAGAAACTTACTGCCCAATACCTGGTGATGCAGGCCACGCATTTGCGCGAACTGTTTGCTGACGACCCGCAGCGATTTGAGAAGTTTCATCTTCAGTTTGAAGACATTCTGGTGGATTTTTCTAAAAACCTGATTACGCAAGAAACGCTGGACGACCTGTTGGCACTGGCGCGCGAGTGCAAGCTGCCCGAGGCGATGGAGGCGATGTTTAAGGGCGAGCGCATTAACCAGACGGAGAACCGTGCGGTGTTGCATACTGCGCTGCGCAACCGCGCAAATACCCCGGTGATGGTAGATGGTGAGGATGTGATGCCTGCGGTAAACCGGGTGCTGGCGCAGATGGAATCGTTCGCGAACCGCCTGCTCTCTGGCGAGTGGAAAGGATACACGGGCAAGGCAATTACGGATATTGTAAACATTGGCATAGGCGGCTCTGATCTGGGACCGCTGATGGTAACCGAAGCATTGCGGCCCTACCACGCACACATTCGCCCGCATTTTGTTTCTAACATTGACGGCACGCATCTGGCGGAAACGCTGAAACGGGTAAACCCGGAAACCACGCTGTTCATCATCGCATCGAAAACCTTTACCACGCAGGAAACGATGACGAACGCGGAGTCTGCAAAGAGTTGGTTTCTGCAAAATACCAACGGGCAAGGCGATGTGGCGCGCCATTTTGTGGCGGTGTCTACCAACGCTGCTGCGGTAAAAGCGTTTGGCATTGATACCAACAACATGTTTGAGTTCTGGGATTGGGTGGGTGGCCGCTACTCGCTGTGGTCGGCCATTGGATTACCTATTGCCTGCACCATTGGGTTTAAAAACTTCGAAGCCCTGCTGGAAGGTGCACACGCCATGGATCAGCATTTTAAAACAGCACCGCTGGATAAAAACCTGCCGGTGGTATTGGCATTAATTGGCATTTGGTACGTGAATTTTTTTGACGCAGCCTCGGAAGCGATTTTGCCGTACGATCAGTATCTGCATCGTTTTGCGGCGTATTTCCAGCAAGGCAATATGGAAAGCAACGGTAAATCCATCGATCGCAACGGGCAACACGTGCTCTACCACACCGGCCCGATTATCTGGGGCGAACCCGGCACGAACGGGCAACACGCGTTTTACCAGTTGATTCACCAAGGCACCCATTTGATTCCGTGCGATTTCATTGCCCCGGCCATTAGCCACAACCCGTTGAGCGACCACCACGAAAAACTGATGTCGAACTACTTTGCACAGACCGAAGCGTTAATGATCGGCAAATCGCAAGACGAGGTTGAAGCCGAATTGAAAAAAGCGGGGATGAACGAAGAGCAGATCGCCTTTCAGGCACCGTTCCGGGTATTCAATGGCAACCGGCCTACCAACTCGATTTTATTTAAGCAACTTACCCCGCGCACGCTGGGCAGTTTAGTGGCGATGTACGAGCACAAGATTTTTGTGCAAGGCGCAATCTGGAATATTTTCAGTTTTGATCAATGGGGCGTTGAATTGGGCAAAGTGCTGGCCAAGAAAATTCTGCCGGAGCTGCAAGCGCCAGCCGAAGTGACCAGCCACGATGGCTCAACCAATGGTTTGATCAACTATTTCAAACGATTGAGAAACCACTAGCCCAAACACGGGCTTGGATTACAGAACGGTTACGTTATTTTTAGCGCCTGTTTAATTTCTGAATGAGCCATTCTATTCAAAAAATTGCGGTGTTTACTTCCGGTGGCGATGCGCCCGGAATGAACGCAGCCATTCGCGCGGTGGTACGCGCTGCCACATACTACAAAAAGGAAGTGTTTGGCATCATGCGCGGCTACGAGGGCATGATTGAAGACGAGATTGTAAAGCTCGGCTCCCGCTCCGTAGGAAACATTCTGCAACGGGGCGGCACCATTTTGAAAACTGCCCGCAGCGAGGCATTTCGCACGCCCGAGGGCCGCGCCAAGGCCATTCAAAATCTGAAAAAACAAGGCATTGATGGCGTGGTTGCCATTGGTGGCGATGGTACGTTTACCGGGTTGCACAAGTTGTATGAAGAATACAAGTTGCCTTCAATCTGCATTCCCGGCACAATCGACAATGACCTTGCCGGCACTGATTTTACGATTGGGTATGATACGGCAACGAATACCGCCGTGGAAGCTATCGACCGCATTCGCGATACTGCATTGTCGCACAATCGGTTGTTTTTTATTGAAGTGATGGGGCGCCACTCCGGTTACATCGCCATTAACAGCGGCATTGCGGGCGGTGCTGTAGCAGTGATTATTCCGGAGGCGGAAATGAGTTTTGAGTCGCTGTTCAACCTGCTGCAAGAAGGCGGCAAGACCAACAAAAAATCAAGCCTCGTGGTGGTAGCCGAAGGCAGTAAACTGGGCAGCGCTAACGAGTTGGCACGCATGGTGGCGGAGCGATCTTCCTATTTCGATATTAAAGTTACGATCCTGGGCCATTTGCAGCGCGGCGGATCGCCCACGTATTTCGATCGGGTGCTGGCCAGCCGCATGGGGGTTGCCGCCGTAGAAGGTTTGTTGAACGGCAAAACCGATGCCATGGTGGGCATACGCAACAACCAGATGGTGTACAATCCCTTTCATGAGGTGATTGGGCACACCCACGAAATCGATGCAGAGTCGCTGCGCATCGCGAAAATTTTGTCAATCTAGAAACTGAAATAAAACCGGGCGCGCGGGCGCTGGAAAACGATCATGTCATGAAAGAGTTAACCGTTGGGATTGATATTGGTGGTACAAACACAAAGTTTGGCATTGTAGACCGTGAGGGCACGGTGTACCATCAGGGCAACATTGCCACCACCGACTACGAAGAATTCAGCGACTTTTTTGATGGGATGGCGGACACCATGCGCGAGGCCATTCACTTTCTGCCCAAAGACACGCGGGTGGTGGGCATAGGTGTGGGTGCCGCGAATGGAAACTATTACAACGGAACAATTGAACGTGCCACCAACCTGAAGTGGAAAGGCGTTCTGCCCCTGGCCAGCATGTTTACCAAAGAATTTAACGTGCCCTGCCTGCTTACCAACGATGCCAACGCGGCGGCCGTGGGCGAGATGATTTATGGCAAAGCCAAAGGCATGCGCGATTTTGTGATGATTACGCTGGGCACCGGCCTGGGCAGTGGCTTTGTGTGTAATGGTGAATTGGTGAACGGCCGACACGGCATTGCGGGTGAAGTAGGCCACACTTCTGTAAACCCTAACGGCCGGGATTGCAACTGCGGTAAACGCGGCTGCCTGGAAACTTATGTGTCGGCCACCGGCATTCGCAGAACGGTGTACAAATTACTGGCCGACCACCTAGAGCCGAGCGAGTTGCGCAGCATTAGCTTTGATGACCTCAACACAAAAATGATTACCGAAGCCGCCCTGCGCGGCGATGTGGTTGCCTTACACGCCTTTGAATACACCGGCAGAATTTTGGGCATGAAACTGGCAGAAACCGCAGTACACACCGACCCGGAAGCAATTTTCCTATTTGGTGGCCTTACCCTTGCCGGGGATTTGATTTTCAAACCCACCATCAAACACATGGAAGAAAATCTCATGCCGCTATACCGCGGGAAAATCAAAGTGTTGGCCAGCGGTCTCTCTAATCAAGCCGCGCCCATTCTCGGGGCCAGCAGCCTGGTGTGGGATTATCTGGATAAACAAAAAGAAAAACACGCCGTGGCATAAACTACAATTCGTGCAACGGGTGCGGGAAAGTAAAATCATTTCAAACTATCTTTCCTCCACAAAGTGAAACCCCATGACCGATGCGCGATTCCATCTCTATGATCTGAAAGTAGAGGTTATTGAAGGCGACAAGCCGTTTGTTTGCAGCCACCAGGTGGGCGACGCCTTTGAAGTTAGAGGCGAAAATCTGCATTTTAAAACCGAGCGACCCTTTTCGCTGTATGCCCTGGCCGCCCTGCTGCCGTTGCTCACCCCCAAACAACGGCCGCTGAATGCCTACGATTGGATGGCCACCGATCACATCATCGCCTGTCCCGACCCGCACTGCGGAGCGCGCTTTAAAATCAGCCGGATCGGTAAGCGTGAGTACGTGCGCAGCGAAACCACCGTGGTGCCGCTTCCTGAAAATAATCCGTGGGCTGAAAAATGAGTACACCCAGAATCGAAGTCGAGAAAGGCTTCACCATTTCACGGATCATCAAAGGCGGCTGGCAACTTTCGCAAGGCCACAGCGAAGGCAACACTGGCACTGCGCTGACCGATATGCAGGCGTTTGTTGATGCCGGCATCACCACGTTCGATTGTGCCGATATTTATACGGGTGTTGAAGAACTGATCGGAAAATTCCTGAAAGACTATCGAGCGCGACATGGGCAGCGTGCTCCTGTGGAAATCTTTACCAAGTTCGTGCCCGACTACGATGCACTATCTACCTTGACCAAAGCGGATGTAGAACGTGTGATCGACCGTTCGCTCAGGCGGCTGGGCGTTGATCAACTCGACATGGTGCAGTTTAGTTGGTGGAACTACGCCATGCCACGCTGGATGGACACGATTCGCTGGCTGAGCGAGTTGCAGAAGGCAGGAAAAATCAGGCACCTGGGCGGCACGAATTTCAACACGGCTGCTGTGCAGGCGATGACTACAAGTGGTGTACGCCTCGCTACGCTGCAAGTGCAGTTTTCAGTGCTGGATCATCGGCCGGAGAAAGAACTGATTGCGTTTTGCCAGGCCAACCGTGTTCACCTGGTTTGCTACGGCACCGTGGCCGGTGGATTTTTAAGCGAGCGCTGGCTCGGGCAGCCGGAGCCCCTACCTCCTTTCGAAAATCGGTCGCTGGTGAAGTACAAGTTGATGATCGATGAATTTGGCGGATGGAACTTATTTCAGCAATTGCTGCTGGTGTTGAAGTCCATTGCCGACAAACACCGTGTGAGCATCACCAACATCGCTACGCGCTACGTACTGGAAAAACCCATGGTGGCCGCGGCCATTGTCGGGGCGCGCAGCGCACAGCACCTGGATGAAAATCGAAAAGTCTTCGCGTTTCAACTTGATGCGCAAGACCAACACGCCATTGCGCAGGTGTTGAACCAACGCACCGGGCCGGCCGGAGATGTGTTTGATCTGGAGCGCATCAAAGACGGACCCCATGGCCGCATCATGCGCTACAATCTCAACCAGCAAGCCACCGATTGATGAGCAACACCAAAACCTGGTCATCGAATTATGTGTTTCTGCTGGCTTCGATTGGCAGCACAGTTGGGCTTTCCAACATCTGGAAGTTTACCTACCTGGCCGGTGAAAATGGTGGCGGGGCGTTTGTGCTGGTGTACCTGTTGGTACTTGCTCTGCTTGGCATTCCCATCCTCGCAGCCGAGATGGTGATCGGCAAACGGGGCGGCCGAAGCATGGTGGGCACCCTGCAGGTACTCCACCTGAAAGATGGCATCGCCCGAAACTGGAAATGGTTTGGCTGGGTGGCGATGGTAACGGTTTTTCTGATCCTCAGCTTCTATTGCGTGATTGCCGGCTGGACACTCGACTATACTGCGACTTCAGTGGCCGGGCTTCTCAATCAACTCAACCGCGAAACGGCCACCACTTTTTTTAATGAGCTGATGGCAAGTCCCGGCCGCATGATGATCGGGCAGGGCATTTTTGTACTTGCCACCACGTGGATTGTCGCGAAGGGCATTCAAGATGGGCTGGAACGCTCCATTGGATGGATGATGCCGACTTTGTTTGTGATTCTGCTGGGCCTTGTGCTTTACGCGATGGTATTCGGGGAGTTCAGCGCGGCACTTCGGTTCCTCTTTCAACCGGATTTCTCCAAAATTACACCAGCCGTTTTTCTGGCAGCTTTCGGGCAGGCTTTCTTTTCATTGGGGATTGGTGTGGGCGTGATGCTCACCTATGGCGCCTACATGCCGCCCGGCACGCATGTGTTGAAGTCGGCCGCCATCATTGCTTTCTCGGATGGCCTGGCCTCGGTGCTGGCAGGTCTTGCCATTTTTCCGATTGTGTTCAAGTACGGCTTGTCTCCGGCCGAAGGCCCGGGTCTGATCTTCATGACGCTACCCATCTCGTTTGGAGAAATTCCCGGTGGCGGATTCATCGGAGCCTTCTTTTTTCTGCTGTTGTTTTTTGCTGCCCTCACGAGTTCAATCTCTTTGTTGGAGTCCATTATATCGCATTTGGAGGAGACGCTTCCTTTTTCACGGGCACGCATCACGTGGGTGGCGGGTGCTTTGCTATGGCTGATTGGTCTGGCTACAGTGTTTTCCTTTAACCATTGGAAATCCTTCTACCCCCTGAGTTTTCTGGAACCCCTGAAGAACAAAACCATTTTTGAGGTGATTGATTATTTCGGCTCCAATCTGCTGATGCCGGCCGGTGGAATTCTAATAGCGGTGATGGCGGGCTGGCTCTTGCCGGGGCATGCCATCCGGAATGATCTGCTCACCACCAGCACGCTGCAATTTCGCCTCTGGCAATTTATCGTGCGTTGGCTGGCACCGCTCGCGGTTGCCTGGCTGCTGGTGTACAATCTCTAACGAAGAGAAATCCGTTTTGGCTGGTACTCAAAACAAATAACCCAACCGCACATACGCCAGCACGCTTTCCCTACTGCGCCCCACCTCCAACGAAAGTACCGTCAATCCAAAGGGCGTAAACCACACACCAACACCTACGCCTTGGTGCCATAACGCGGAGCGGCCACGCAGCGTGGACGGATCGTTGCCGTTGGCATCTTTATACCACACCCTGCCCACATCGTAAAACGCAAGCAGTCCTACTGCCGCCGGAAAAACATACGAGCGAATGTTGGCCAATTTCACACGCACTTCATGATTAAAAAACAGCTCGCTGTCGCCATAGAACCGCGTCTTACGAAATCCGCGCAGTTCCGTTTTGCCATCCAAAATTTGAGCTTGAAAAAAAGGGAAGTCGCCCAGCGTAGTGCCCGCACCTACGCGCCAAGCGAAGGTTACGCGTGCCGGCAGCCGGAAACTCTGGTAGAGCGCAAACGTAGCCTGATGGCTGGAGAATAAGTCGGAATTATTCACACCCTGCTGCGTTTTGCCGTGGTAATGAAACCGAATGCCGCGCGTTGTGAATATTGGGTGGTTCACCTGATCCAGTGACAACGCATACACAAGCCCCATGTAGTTGCGTCCGGATTCAAACACCGGAAATGTGAGCTGCGATGCATAATCGGCAATAAACCGGCTTCGGCCACGCGTATCTTCAATTTCTACATGCTGAAACACGGGGCCGAATTTCAACATGCCGAAACTGCCAAGCGGCCGGGCCAGGCGCGCCTCTAATTTGTATTCGGTAAACCGAAGCCGGTAGTAATCAATGGAATTTTCTACACCCACGAGATTTGGGTCGTCATCAAGTGTGCGGTTAAAAACCGTTTCGTTGCCCAAACCAAAAAAGTTGTTCACAAAGTTGGGAGCTTTGATATCGGCATCGGCCTCCAGATTCCATTTTCCAAACACGTGCGTCCAACGCCCATCATATTGAAAATTATAGCTGGATGTATTAACGGCATAGCTGGCGAGAAAAAGGTGCCGGCTTTTAAAGGGTGTTTTGCGAAATCCATGCGTAACAGAAAGGAAACCACCGCCCACAAAAACGCCATCGTCTACATTGAAGTTTCCATATAACAAAGGTGCCAGCCGGTCGTATGTGAAGGCTTTTCGGTTGTATTCGTTCACGCGCGGGTCGGTACGAAGCTGCGACCGGGCACCGCCCTTCAGCTTCATGCCTTTTGGTCGATCGTAAACGAATGGTCGCTCGCGCGCCTCATTTTCCACTTCATCTTCACCCTTGCCACCAATCACGCGCAAGCGAATCGGAGTGCGGGCTCCTTCAAGAAAAAAATCATCGTCTCCGCCAAGGCCGTAGAGTCGGATTTCTTTTGTTTCGTGTGGATGAAACGTGCGCGAAAAAAGTAAATCATTTTTTTTGCCCTTCGACTCAAACATTTGCACGTGCGCGCTGCCGTCTGCTCCAATCGCAACTTTAAAATCTTCCTTTTTATCCGACCCTGAAATATCCACTTCGCGCGCCAGAAAGTCGTAATAACGTGCCGCATACGCAGGCAAATCTGCTTTGCGTTTTTTTAGCTTTTCCGCGATGCGTGCGCCATGCAGCGCATAGATTTCAGGAGGCCACTTTTTGAGCGCGGCATCAATTACCTCATCGGTAAGTTGGAGCTGAAGCTGAGCGGCAGCGGAAATCCAATCCGCTTTCGAAAGTCCGTTCAAAAACGATCGATCAAAGTAGCGCCCATTAAACATGAAGCCCGCCGGGTCTTTTAGCGTTTCATCAAAACCCTGAAACTTGGCCAACGCCCACTTGCGTCCCCAAAACGGGGGTAAGATGCCTTCATTCACAAAAAATGCCTGATCGCGATCGCGCGGAATGGGCTGATATCGTTTTCCGCTTTTGTCGTCTTGCTGCGCCCATCGCCATTGGTCATCATGGCGATCCCAATCGCCCAACCATAAATCAAATAGTCGGCTCTTCAGCACAAAAGGCTGATCAATGCGGTTGCGATTGTCCTCCGCTAACTTCTCCAGCACTTTATCGGTACTTACTATTTTTTCCGGATTACCGAAAAACGGGAGCTCGCGCCCATCCCCTGCCGGGCGCTCTTCAAACAGCATCAATTGATTCGCCACCAGTGTTTGGTACGGGCCAAACTCCGGATCATCCGGCACCCAAACTACTTTTGGATTCGTGTGATACACCCCGGCAGCTTCGGCCAGAAAAGGCACTACCAACGCCCCGTACGGATGCGATGCCGAGATTTGATCTTGCACCAGATCCTGAGCAAAGGTTTTTCGAAATGCTTCCGGCACTGCTTTTTCCGGATACTTTTCTATTGAGCGCAAGGTGTACTCGCGGCCAGCCGCATCTTGTAGCCGCAGTGAAATTGTTTGCTGACCACCGCCGCGTTGAACCACCTGCAACCCACCGTGTTCCTGGTTGATCCGAAACACGGGCACATCAATCGGTTGGCTCCAGGCAGCGCGGTAGTTCTTGCCAAGCCAACGTTGGTGTGCGCGTGAGGCAACGTATTGCCGGCTGGCGCTTCTTCGCACAGTGGTGGAATCAAGACGCGACAGCCGCCCCGGTCTTTGCCATTTGCCCGAGACCGGCACAAGCGGTTGGGTATAGGCTAACGAGGTTCGCTCGCCATCTGGCTTAGCCCAAAAAAAAGCAGTGCTCGCATGCTCTTTCGACAGCACGAGGCGGGCAAAGCCGCGGTGGGGCGAAATAAAGTTGGCATGACGTTTCTTTTTTACAACGGTAGACTTTGATCCCGATCCGCTGACCAGGTAATGCACACTATCTTTAAAAATACTTTGTAACGCATGTTCGTGCCCGGCCACGTAAACGGTGCCGGGGTATTGTTGAAACAGCGCTTCAAACGCCCGCGCCCACTGCCGGTACTGCGGATGTGGCGTATCTTGAATATTGCCGATCCATTTTCGATACAACGGCATGATAGAACCAACACCGGGCAAGGGCAAGTAAAGGCCTTTTACCGCATACGAGAGTGGAAAGAGGTGGTGCTTCCACGTAAACACACCCCCGTGCTCGCCATAGGTATGTATGGGATGATGCCCCGCCACGATCATGCGTTTGCCGCGATGGCGTTTAAAAATATCCTCCATCTGCACCAGCACATCGGCCAGCGTTTTGGCCTCACAAGGGCTGGCATCGCCTTCGGGCTTTTCCCACGGATGTAACAACCACTGCGTATCCACAATCACCAAAACCGTTTCTTCGTTGAGGATAATTTCTTCCGGGCCAGGGCAACCCGACTTGGGTAAAAACTGCACGTGTGGCAGGCGCAATGAATCGAACCAACGCTGCTGATTGCGAATTCGGGTCCACCCTTCCGGTTTCCCTTTTTTCCAGTCGTGATTACCGGGGATGAAGAAAACCGGTTGGCCAAACTCCTGCACCATGGCAAGCTGCGCCTGAAGGGCGGCTTCGTAGCGCATGCGACTGGGATCGTCTGCATCCGGCAAACCCTTTGGATAAATGTTGTCGCCCAGAAAAATAACAGCAAACGGATTTCGTTCACTTTTCAGTTGTTCGCGCAACGCATCCTGATAACCAAGATGATCGGGTGTGGGTTCACCTGCGTCGCCAATGAGGTACAACGTAAACTGGGTTTGTGCACGCGCAGGCGTAACCCATCCCATGAGAAGCATCAGCAAAAAAACGTAGCGCAGCACCCGGTCAAAGATAAACCAGTATTGAAACGGAATCAATGGCGATAGCGTTCATTTCAGAAATGCCATCGTTTTTTATAGCTTTAAAAGATTTATGACATCCGAGTTTATTGAAAAATCGCGGGCCTTTGCCAAGGAAGCCCTTAGCCATCTGCCGCCTGAGATCACGTATCATACATTCGATCATACCGCAAAAGTGGCTGCGGCCACCGAAATGATTGCCCGCGCGTGTGGCTTGAATGACACTGAAATCGAAACTGCGCTGGTGGCCGCCTGGTTTCATGACGTAGGCTACGCCAAAGGTCATTACCTGCACGAAATCGAGTCGGGCAAAATGGCCGAAACACAATTGCGTAGTTGGGGATTTCCGGATGCCCGCATTCAGGAGGTAAAACAAGCCATTGAATCTACCCGCGTACCCCAAGTGCCCCGCACAATGATTGACAAGGTGTTGTGCGATGCCGATATGTACCATCTCTCTACCGAAGAAGCGGAGGCCTATGCCGAGTTGTTGCGAAAAGAGATTTCGGTAACCAAAAACTTTGTGTTTTCGGATGACGAATGGCGCAAAAGCAATTACCAGTTTCTGAAGGCCCACGAGTTTGCCACACCCTACGGCCAGACCGTGCTGGAAGAGCAGAAAAGAAAAAATATTAAGGCACTAAAAAAGCTCATCAAAAAAGAGGCGACTTCAGCTGCTGATGAGCAGGTGCGCGAGATGGAGGGTGAGTTAGACAAACTGCGCCAGAAACTGGACCGCAAATCCATTCCCGAGCGCGGCATTGAAACCATGTTCCGGATCGCATCGGAGAACCACATCACGCTTAGCAGCATGGCCGATACGAAAGCAAACATCATGATTTCGATCAACTCCATCATTCTATCGGTGGTGGTATCGGTACTGTTTCGGAAAATTGAAGAGTTTCCCCACCTGCTCATCCCCACCCTGCTGCTGGTGGGTGCGTGTCTCTTTACCATCATCTTCGCTGTGCTCTCCACCCGCCCACAGGTGAGCACCGGCAAATTCACCCGGCAGGACATCGAGCAGAAAAAAACGAACCTGCTGTTCTTTGGCAATTTTCACGGCATGGCGTTGGAGGATTACGAGTGGGGCGTTAAGCAACTCATGAACGACCGCGACTACCTGTACACCAGCCTCACCAAAGACATCTATTACAACGGCAAAGTGCTGGCACGAAAATACCGGCTGCTGCGTTGGTCTTTCAACATTTTCATGTTCGGGTTTGTATCGGCCATCGTTGGCTTCATCATCACCCTGCTGATTTACTACAGCGGGTCAGGGCTTTAGCGAATCACCTGGTACACCGGGCTGCCCATCATCAACTGGTTGCGAATGCGTTCGTTGCGCAAAACGGCGTGGTCAAAGTCAGGCGAATTAGAAAACGAACTCATGGCAACCGAAATAAGATACAGTCGCGCGCCGCGTTGCCCTGGTTAACGAACCGAAACCATTTTGGCAAGCGGGCCTCTTCCACCAATCCACATTTTTCGAGCACCCGGGCCGAGGCCATGTTCTCCGCATCCACGAAAGTGCCAATCCGAAAAATACCCGGAAGCTGCCGAACAATGGGCAAAACGGCACGGCATGCTTCGGTGGCGTAGCCTTGGCCCCACACGGTAGGACTAAAGACATACCCAAACTGAGCTTTCCCTTCATTTACCAATACGCCAATACTCCCGATCAATCGCCCGGTATTTTTTTCGCGAATACTAAACGCGTAATCGATGCCCGCGCGCCAGGCAGGAATGGCGTACCGAAGGTAATTGCGGGTATCGCGAATGGTTTGATGCGTGGGCCACGACACAAACCGGGTAGCCTCAGGCTTACTGGCATAGGCGTAAAAAATTTCTTCCGCGTCTTCGTACCTTAGCCGCTGCAACAGCAGCCGGTCGGTCTCAACAAGCGCGGGAAAAAGCGGTGGCATACAATATAATTACGAATGAAATCAAATATCGTTCATCACTACTTCAAAAAAGAGACGCCCGAAGCGAAAATTCTGTTGATGATTGATCCGATTCGCAAACGCGTGCAGGAAATCATTCTGTACGCTGACGGAGCGAGCGAAGCAAATGAGGGCGATCTGGAATTGGATGATGCTGCGCTACGCAGCGAAGGGTTTGAGGCGGCAAGTCCACTGGAGTTTCATCTTTGCCTGGCCGGCCTCGCAAAATAAAAGAGGCAAGCCAAACATCGCACCGCTACAACCGCCTACCCTTGCTACCTTCCGGTCCTGGGGGAGTTCAGCAGGAGCTGGTCGTGTTAGCTTGCCGGGCGGCAAAGATAGAAGAAATTCCATTTCGCAACGGGTTAAAATAGAAATCCCACGAACCTTTCCGGGCTTCTCTTTCTATTCTATTTTTGCACATAAACCATTTTGCGATGAAATTCTTTATCGACACTGCTAATCTTAATGAAATTAAAGAAGCCTATAACCTGGGTGTTTTAGATGGCGTAACCACCAACCCCTCGCTCATGGCCAAAGAGGGCATTGCCGGTAAAGAAAAAATCATGGCTCATTACAAGGCCATCTGCCAGATTGTGGACAACAACGTAAGCGCAGAAGTGATCGCTACTGATTATGAAGGCATTGTGCGGGAAGGGAAAGAGCTGGCCAAAATCGATGACAAGATCGTGGTGAAAGTGCCGATGATCAAAGACGGCGTGAAGGCAATAAAATACTTTACTAGCGAAGGAATTCGCACGAACTGCACGCTGGTGTTCTCCTCCGGCCAGGCGCTACTCGCGGCCAAAGCGGGCGCTAGCTATGTATCGCCTTTCATCGGCCGACTGGACGACATTTCGCAAGATGGATTGGAACTGATTGCCCAAATCCGGCTGATCTACGATAACTACAGCTACGGCACCGAAATTCTTGCCGCCTCTGTGCGCCACACCATGCACTTGATTAAATGCGCAGAGATCGGGGCCGATGTGGCCACCTGTCCCCTGTCGGTGATCATGGCCTTGTTGAAACATCCCCTAACCGACTCCGGCCTCGAAAAATTCCTGGCCGATCACAAAAAGGCAAACGGCTAAGAGCGCCCCACCCTGATGTTTTCGAACGATCCCGTGGTACGTGTGCATGAAGCTACGATCTTTCAGGATCAGGCCACGGTACTGTCATCGGTTTCATTTCAGTTAGAAAAAGGTGAGTTTGTTTTTTTGGTGGGCCGTACGGGATCCGGCAAATCCTCATTACTCAAAACGCTATATGCTGATCTGCCCCTGCGCTTGGGCGATATTTCAGTAGCGGGCTACTCGCTGCGCAACATCAAACGCAAAGATGTGCCGCTCTTGCGCAGAAAAATCGGAATCATTTTCCAAGACTTTCAACTGCTGGCCGATCGCACGGTGGGCGAAAATCTGATGTTTGTGTTGAAGGCCACCGGCTGGAAAGACAAGGCGCGGATGAAGTCGCGATTGGTTGAAGTACTCATGCAGGTGGGCTTGGGTGCGGTAGAGAAAAAAATGCCGCACCAACTCTCTGGCGGCGAGCAGCAGCGTGTAGTAATTGCCCGCGCGTTACTAAACGAGCCCATGATTTTAATTGCGGATGAACCTACCGGCAACCTTGATCCTGAAGTATCGTTCGGCATCCTGAAGCTGTTTCAGCAAATCAACAAGAGCGGTACGGCAATTCTTATGGCCACCCACAGCTACGGATTAATTCGCAAATTTCCAGCCCGGGTTCTGAAATGCGAAAACGGCAACCTCATCGACTCAGCCGTAACTCCCTTCGAGTTGAAAAGCGAAGACGCATACTAGTTGCCCGTTGAAAAAATAACCCGGCGTGTCGCACGAACGTGAGACAACTCAACGTGCAGGGCTGTAATCCGGCAATTCCCGGTCGTGCCGCCTGCGAAACACACCATCCCTATTTGAGATGGTTGCTCGTGAAAAATCCTGCTCAAACAGGGTAACTGCCTTGCCGAATGAACCAGCTGGATGCCCGGTTACGTGCACCGACTAGTTCAGCACGTTTGTATTTTTCCGAATGAACGACGGGCACGGAATAAATCGCTCCCGTTTCTTTTTTGCAATGCGCGAGGCGAGTGGAAACCGATACTTCAATGCCATTTCGTGTGTGCCGCCGGAGGCAGGCCCTAATTCCGACACAGTGAAATCATAACTATACATTACCTCCCACTGCTCGAACTGAAAACCCAGAATAACCACTACGGCATCCTGGCTGATATTGTCCTTTACATTTTGCCTTACGGGGATGCCGCGATACCACAGACCAAATACGATCGGATCGTACAGAAAATGCGCACCCACATCCAACTGACTGAACTGCCCTTGCTTTTTGTAGACGAACGAGGGACTTAATACCGCTTTGTTTTCCTGCCGATAGCCGTAGTTCAAGGGTATGCGCACACCCCCATGGGCGGTGAACTTCACCGGTAGCACGGCCTGATCATTTAACAGTGATTGATTCGGGCGGTTGAGGTGACTGAATGCAGCACCGATCCAGATTTTATCATTGAACGCTACACTGCCCGCGCGAAAATCGAAGTAATTGGCTGAGCCCAGGCTTCCCACAATCGGATCGTCTGTGGGTGCATTGCCATCCACATCAAACTGTAGCTGGTCGCCAAACAGCAAGCGATCGAAATCAATTCTGCGCGAAGTGTAACCAAAGTGCAAACCCGATGAAAGCACCCATTTGCGGGTAAGGCGCAGCCGATACGAATACAAAAAACCGAGATTGGCGGTGGTGAGGTTGGCGCTGCCCGCCTTGTCCACCGTAGCCAGAAATCCTACACCACTGTTGTAGTTCAGCAAATTGTAATCGTAACTAAACGCATACGTTTCAAAACCGCGTGTAATGCTGGGCCACTGGTTACGGTAGTTTACAATAAACCGATGCTCCAAGGAGGTTCCGGTAAATCCGGGATTTAAATACAACGGCGCCGCATAGTACTGCGAGAATTCCGGATCTTGCGCCGCTGCAGAAAATACAAACCAGCAGGCAGCAACACTACACCACTTCTTTAGCCCGGCGCCCATCATCGAATCAGATTTACATCACCTACCCGCACTACGCGCTCGCCATCCTCAAAGGTGGCGGTGATGCGATACACATACACATCTTGCAGGCAGGGCCTGCCTTTGTAATAGCCATCCCACCCGGTTTGCGTATCGCGACTCACAAAAAGCAATTCGCCCCAGCGATTGAAGATCAACATTTCAAATTCCTTTACCCCTCGAATCAGCGGCAGAAAAACATCGTTCTTGCCGGGCGATCCATCGCCTGCTGCGCCCGCCACGTTGGGCGAAAATGCGTTGGGTACCAATAACTCACCGCCTTTTTTGGCCGTTACGGCACCCGGCATACGCGCGGTGTCTGCGCACTTAAACTGATTGAACGCAATGAGCGTAATGTCGTACACTCCCTCCGCCTGATACCGGTGAAGGGGCTCGGGTAAGAACGATCGCTGCCCATCGCCAAAATGCCATTCGTAGCGCGTGGCGTTGAAACTGCGGTTGCTGGTATATAAAATTCCATCGGGTACCTCTACTACCCTTGGCCGCACATCAAACCGTGCCACCGGCAAGGGATGTACAACAATGATGCGCTGTTTTATTTCGGTAGCCGTCTGGCCCGTGCGGTTGGCGGCCGCAAGCGTTACCGTGTAGGTACCCGGCTCGGTGTACGTGTGCGTAGGATTGATTAACGTAGAAGTCTTTCCATCGCCAAACTGCCAAACATACGTGTCCGGATCAGCAAACTGCGAGAGATTGGTGAAGCTCACGCGCCACGGTACACAGCCCTGTGGCGGACCAAAGCTGAAGTCCACAATCGGAGGAATGGCCAGAATAGTAATGGTCTTCGTGCTGGTGGTGCTGCACGCGCCATTGCGCACGGTAAGGCGAATGGTGAAGTTTCCAAACGTGCTGTACGTGTGCTGCGTGCTGGTCGTGTTGTTAACTACTACCCCATCTCCAAAATCCCAACTATAACTCCACGGACCGGGCAACGTAGCCGCCACCTGCACGGTACGTTCAGGCAGGGTTTGCGTGGCGGGCGTTGCCGCAAATTTGGAGTTGATGTTATCTACCGCAGGCACCGTGAGCGACTGCACAGTTACCGCGCTTACACAGTTGGCCAGGTTGCGGGTTTGTAATTGGAAGGTGATGATGCGCGCGGTTCCGGAACGGGCCCGTTCAAATGTAATTGCTTCTGTGCTGCCACTTTGGTTCAGCACGGGCGCACCGTTTTCAAGCACCGTCCAGGTGTAGGCAGACAGACCGGGGTTTAATGCCACCGCTTGCAACCGCAGCAACTCACAGGTGTTTACAAGCGTGTCGATACGAAATGCCGAAGGTGGCACCGGGCTGATGCGAATCAATCGGGTAGAATCGCCAAAGCACCCCGACGGCAAAGTGGTGGTGAGGCGAACCTGAAAATCTCTGATCGCCTGTGTGTTGTTGACAAAGTTGAATTGAAATGACGGTGTAGTACCGGTGCTTTGATCCGCCAACACACTCGTATTGTCCGACACGCGCCAGCGGTAGTCGGTGGGCGCGAGCGTGGTAGTAGAATTATCGACCACAAAACTGACCACCTGTGGCGAGCAATTATCAGCAAAGGGGGAATAGCCGGGCGAAAAAAAACCAGAAGCTGTACCCGGAAAAACCGTAATCGAAACCACAGGCGACAACGCCACGCAGCCTTGCGCAGAAGTGGCCCTGAGCCGTACGGCAAAAACCCGGTTGGTTGCCAGCGTGTTCCTAAAATCGTTGCTCCAGCCACTTGCAAAAAGTGGATCAGCCGGCAGCTGTGTTTGCCGGATAACGAACCCCTGCCCCTCATCTACCTCCCAATCGAAACGCACGATGGCCGAAGCAGGATCAATGGTTGAATTGTTCGTGAAGTTTACGGTAAGCACGCTACAGCCCGAGGTACGGTCCGGCACTATCGCTGCAATTGGATTTGGATCAACCGTTATGGGCAACACAAACAGATTCGCACAGCCCGCCTGATTGGTAGTCACGCGCAAGGCCACAGGATACGTGCCTGCCGGGCCGAACGGTCGTGTAAAATTAATTTGATTGTCGAAGCTGGGATCTTTATCAAACGTGCCATCGTAATTAAAATCCCACTCACGCAGTACAATTTGCTCGCCAAGAATGGCATTGAGTGCAGACTGATCCGCGAAAGCGGTACCGTTGCCTGCGCACACGCGCGAGGCAGTAAACAACGGGCGCGGCTTCTCGTACACGCGTACTTCCGCCTCAGCTGTTGTTTCGCATAATGTAATCTGGTCGCGCACAAACAAGCGAATTCGGTAACGGCCCGGTGTAGTGTAGAGTACATCGAACGGGCCGAGCGGTGTGGCGGAAAAACCCATCGCCGGCTCGCGCCGCACAACCGTGCCGGCAGGATCAAGAAACTCCCAGCGCCAACCGGTGTTGGGCGTAACTGTGCCGGTTGAAACATCGCGGAAGCGTACCGGAAATGCCGTGAGTGGTGCGGTAGGTTCCTGACAAAACTCGGCCACGATGGGCACATCGTTCACGTCCGTCGTTTCGATTCGGGCAACCAATGCCGGAGTGATGTTGACCAACCGGGTGGTCTGCGCCTGACAACTGCCCTGGGCTGTGGGATTTGAAGCCGTTACGCGGATAAGTTTCTGGCCGCCGGAACTGTAACTGAATGTGGGATTGCGTTGTGTGCTGGTGCCCACGAGTACCGTGCCTGCCGCATCATCAAAAAACTGCCAGGAAAAATTCAGCCCGCTGGCGCCCGGCGTTTGGTTGTTGAAAAAAATCGTTTCGCCAATGCAGAAATCGGTCGTGTTCGTGCCCGTATTGTCGCGGGTTTGAAATGCCGGTGTGGGCGCATCCACGATGGTAATGTAGGCCGTGGTGCTCACTGCATCCTCGTAGTTGGGGTTGGCGATGCTGCCGTTCCAAGGATTACACACGTTCCAGTTAAACAGCGTGATCTCAAACCGATTGCCTACTGAATTCAGTACGTTAGCGGGTGCACTCATGGGAAAGCTGATGGACACCGGCCCATCCGCCGGGAAAGGTATTGTTTGGATCGGCCCGAAATACCCGCCCGTTATTGGCAAGCCCGCGGTGCCGCGCGTTTGCGGATTTGCCAGCGTACCCGTGGCCGTGGTTAAGGGTTGCGGGCCACCATCGGCCAACGAAAGATTACGAATGGTAGCACCGGGGTTATGGTTGGTGCCGTACACCATTTGCACGTGGCGCGCAAAGCGGTTCGGGTTATCGGGTTCTACATTAATGTTGCAATTGAACTCCGACACATCGGCAAACGTGGCGTTTACCACCGGGTTGTTAAAGCATACATCCCACGAGTTGGGCGCCAGTTCCACGCGCGCGTTGGCCTGCACATCGGTGCCCCAAAAAAAGGCCGACTGCCGCTGTTCTGACGTAGGACAAACCACACCGTTGATCAGCACGTAGGTGGTGGGCCGAATGGCACACTCGCCATTGTTATTGACGTACGTGAAACTGGCATTGGCCGTGAAGGCCGTGTTACCCGCAGATGCCACAAGTCCGTTCCCTATGCCGATGGTCGTTTCCGTATTCGCAGGATCATTCCAGACGTAGCGGATTTGAATGGTGTTGGGATTTTGCGCTACGTTGAAATAATAGATGATCTCAAACCGGGTAACCGTTACCGGTGCACAATCCTGATCGGTGTTGAAATCAATCGTTACCTGCGGGCGTAGCGCGTTGCATTGCGCGTGTGCGTACGCGCTGATCATCAACAAAAAGGCAGGCAAAAGCCACCTGAATATGTACATAGCTCAATCACCAAAAAATGAAGATGAAGTAAGAGCCACACCAAAGACACACTTAATGCAACGGGCGTTGGCAAGGGAACCTGGGCGCAACCGGAGTAGTCGACCAACGCGCAGATATGCAAATAAAGGCACGTTTTTACAGGTTAACCCGCGTTTGAGTAACTCGCTGAATTCCAAAAATTAACCAAATGGCTTTCCCCCTAAGAACCGTTCAGTAATAAGCTATCTCAAACACGATCAAGCACTTATAGAGTTGTAAACAGTTTCTCAACAAACGTTCCACGCACGTTCCACGGGTACCCCCCTGCCCTATATTTGCAATCCGCTTTCAAAATTAAGCGCAGCTTTCATGGGTAAGATCATTGCGATTGCCAACCAAAAGGGAGGAGTAGGAAAAACCACCACCGCCATCAACCTGGCGGCCAGCCTGGCGGTGTTAGAGAAAAAGTGTTTGTTGGTAGATGCCGACCCACAAGCCAATTCCACCTCGGGTATTGGCATTAATCCAAAGGATGTTAAAAAAAGCATTTACGAGTGCATGGTAGAGGGCGTTCATCCGAAAGACGCCATCGTAAAAAACAGCCTCAGTCATTTGGAAGTGCTGCCGTCTCACATCGACCTGGTGGGTGCCGAGGTAGAGATGGTGAGCATTGAACACCGCGAAGAGAAAATGCGCGATGCGTTGCAGAAGGTAAAAGGCGATTACGATTTTATCATCATCGATTGCTCCCCGTCATTAGGTTTGATCACGATTAACTCGCTTACGGCTGCCGACTCCGTAATCATTCCGGTTCAGTGCGAGTACTTTGCATTAGAAGGGTTGGGCAAACTACTCAACACAATCAAAATCATCCAAACCCGACTGAATCCGAAACTGGAAATTGAAGGCATTCTGCTTACACTGTACGATCCGCGCACCTCACTCAGCAACCAAGTGGTAGAAGAGGTGCGTACACACTTTAAGAGCATGGCCTTTCACACCATCATCCCCCGGAACGTGAAGTTATCCGAATCGCCCAGTTTTGGGTTACCCGCGATTGTGCACGATGCGGAAAGTAAGGGGGCAATCAGTTATTTAAATCTGGCACACGAAGTGCTATCAAAAACCAGTAAAGGAAAATGATGAAGAAAAAAGGGTTGGGCCGCGGGCTAAGCGCCTTGCTGAGCGACAGTGAAGAGGACAAACTGGAAACCGAAGTAACGGATGCCCACCTCGCCTCGGCAGCCGCTACCGCCGCAGGCACGCCAAACCTAAACGAAATTCCCGTGGGCGAGATTGAGGTTAATCCGTTTCAACCACGGCAACATTTCGACCCAACCGCTTTACAGGAATTAGCCGAGTCCATAAAAGTGCATGGCATTATCCAGCCCATTACCGTTCGCAGGCTGGCCCCGCAGCAGTATCAGTTAATTTCCGGCGAGCGCCGGTTTCAGGCCTCTAAACTGGCCGGTTTGGAAACGATACCCGCTTACATTCGAACGGCCAACGACCAGCAGATGCTGGAAATGGCGCTGATCGAAAACATCCAGCGCGAAAACCTCAATCCCATAGAAATTGCACTGAGTTATCAGCGATTGATTTCTGAATGCAACCTAAAGCAAGAAGAGTTGGGCGACCGCGTGGGCAAGAACCGCTCTACCGTAACCAATTACCTCCGCCTGCTGAAACTCCCACCGGAAATCCAGATTGCTTTACGCGATCAACAAGTTTCAATGGGCCACGCGCGTGCCATTGTCAGCATGGAGCAACCCGACCAGCAATTGTACCTCTTCCAGAAAATGATCGCAGAGGATTTGTCGGTACGGAAAGTGGAAGAGTTGGCGCGCCAAATCGGCACGAAATCCCCCAAGGACGCTGCTGTAAAAGAAACCGCGCCCGCCAACCGGGAAATCGTTAACTTGCAAACGCAATTATCATCTCATTTCGGAACAAAGGTGCGTGTGAATAGCGATGGCAAGACAGGGGAAATCAAGATTCCGTTCTTTTCCGTGGAAGACTTAAACCGCATTCTGGATATCATTAAAATCGGTTAGGCATGGGCAGAGCGGTGTGGGTTGTTGGCGGATGGTTGATCGCGTTTTTTGCGTGCGCCCAATCCGACACCCTACGTACGGTTAACGATAGCACAAAAAAGGAATTGAACATCAAGAGCTACGGCTCGCGCTTTGATCCGCGTAAAGCGCTGTTGTTTTCTGCGGTGTTTCCTGGCGCCGGGCAAATCTATAACAAGAAGTATTGGAAGGCGCCACTCGTCTGGGGCGGTTTTGCAGCGGGCATATTTGTGATTAGCAACTACCAGCGCCAACATCTGGATTTCAAAAACCAACTGTTTGATCGAATCAACGGAGTAACCCTACCCACCCAGGGCCGCGTATTAAATGAACAGCAATTGCGAAATCTGGTGGATCGCACCAAGCGCGAGCGAGACTTTTTTGTGATCCTGACGAGTCTTTGGTACATCCTTCAAATGGTGGATGCCCATGTAGACGCGCACCTGAAAGAGTTTGACCTTAACCCGGAATTGAAAAACCGTGCATGGATCGAGCCCTCCTTTAAACAAGATGCCTTCTTTGGCCGAACGGCCGGCCTTTCATTGAAAGTTCGATTGTAACATGCGCATACTCATCATCGGCTACGGAAAAATGGGAAAAGCAATTGCCGCACTCGCCCAACAGCGGGGGCATGAAATTGCAGGTATCCTGGATGTGGATAACAAACATAGTTTTCAGCTACCCGCCGCCACTGATGTGGCCATTGAGTTTACCAACCCGGATGCCGCCATCGAGAACATCCAGTTTTGCTTTCGGCACCGCGTGCCGGTAGTGTGTGGATCCACCGGTTGGTACAACCAACTTGAGCAGGTAAAGGCCGATTGCACCCGCGAAAACGGCTCGCTGCTCTATGCCTCTAACTTTAGTGTAGGGGTGAATCTCGTTTTTAAGGTGAACGAATACATGGCGCGACTCATGGCCACGCGAGCCGAGTATCATGTGGAGATTGATGAAACACATCACACCCAAAAGAAAGATGCCCCCAGTGGCACGGCCATCTCGCTGGCGGAGGGTATCCTAAAAGAAAACACAAGTAAAAGAAAGTGGGTTAACGCCGCCGCGCAGAACCCGGAAGAATTGGAAATCCGCTCGCACCGGGAAAACGATGTGCCCGGCACCCATGTGGTTACCTATAGCTCCCCCATCGATACCATTCGCCTGAGTCATGAGGCACACACGCGCAGCGGTTTTGCACTAGGTGCCGTAATTGCCGCAGAGTTTCTGGCCGGCAAGAAAGGTGTTTATACCATGGCCGATGTGCTGCGGTTCTGAGTTTTGAATATTTTGATTTTCTTTGCACGCCTTTATCCATAAGCACGTATGATCACCGTAATTGTCATTTTTGTTCTGCTTCGCATTGCTTTTGTTGCGGGCCTCTGGAAGATTTTTGAAAAAGCGGGCATTGCGGGGTGGAAATCGCTGGTGCCGTTCTATGCTGAATACATCTTGATCGTGCAAGTGGTTGGCCGCCAGTGGTGGTGGCTCCTCTACCTGTTCGTGCCGGTGGTGGGTGTTTTTGCTTTTTTTGTGTTGATCTTCGATCTGCTGCGTTGTATCGGTAAAACCACGGTGGCCGATCAGGCCTTGGCCGTGTTTACCGGTTTGATTTACCTGCCGGTGGTGGCATTTCGCCCGGAAACTACGTACAAAGGCAAACTCAGTGAGTTGCCAGTGCAACCCAAGTCGCTGTTTACGGAGTGGGTAGACGCCATTGCGTTTGCCGTAATTGCCGCCACATTAATCCGCTGGCTGATCATGGAAGCGTACACCATCCCTACGCCTTCGATGGAAAACTCGCTGCTGGTGGGCGATTTCCTTTTTGTAAGCAAGTTTCACTATGGCACGCGCACACCAAAAACCCCGTTGCAGGTACCGTTAACGCATCAAAAAATCTGGTTTACCGAAATCCCAAGTTACGTGGAGTGGATTCAACTGCCGCAATACCGCCTACCTGGCTTTAGCTCGGTAAAACGCGAGGATGTGGTGGTGTTTAATGTACCGCGGATTGAGGAAAACAACTTCATGAATCCGAACCGCGCATCGTGGACTGACTATCCGTTGGATTTAAAAACCAATTACATTAAACGTTGTGTGGGTATTCCGGGCGATCGACTAGAAATTGTAGATCGGCAGGTAATCGTGAACGGCACTCCTTTGAAAAACCCGCCGCTGATGGAGTGGAGCTATCTGGTTACTTCTAAAGACGAAATCAACGAACGGAACTTGGCGAAACTAGGCCTGGATCCGGAGGACTACTCGCTCATCAGTCGCCCAGAGCAAAACAAGGTGGTGTATCAAATGCACCTCACCCAGGCGATGCTGGAAGAAGTAAAGAAATTGCCGTATGTGATTCAGGTAGAGAATGATTATCGCATGCACGATGGCCCCGACTACCGCATTTGGCCGAGTTCGGAATACTCGCGCTGGAATGCCGACAATTACGGCCCGGTTGTTATTCCCAAGAAAGGAATGAACATTTCCATTAACGATTCTACACTGGCGTTTTATGGATTAGCGATTGAAAAATACGAAAGCAACAAAAATGTAACCATCAAAGACGGCACACTTACCATCGATGGAAAAACCGTTACGGAATACACGTTTAAGCAGGATTACTTCTTTATGATGGGCGATAATCGCCATAACTCGCACGACTCCCGCTACTGGGGCTTTGTGCCGGAAGATCACATTGTAGGCAAAGGATTCTTCATCTGGCTCTCGATCGATAAGTTCGGTACGTTGCTTGATAAGATTCGTTGGAACCGATTCTTCAAGCCCATCGAGTAACGCTTACCAATCGATGGGTGTAAGTCCGTGTTGCACCAGGTATTCGTTGGCTTTCGAAAAATGCCGATTCCCAAAAAAACCCCGGTCGGCAGAAAAAGGCGATGGGTGGGCGCTGGCCAGTACCCCGTGTTTTGCGCCGTCAATAACCGCGCCTTTCTTCTGTGCGTAAGCGCCCCATAGCAAAAAGACCACGTGCGGCCGTTGGGCAGAAACCAGGCGAATCACTTCATCCGTAAACGTTTCCCAACCCTTATTTTGGTGCGAACCGGGTGTTGAGCCCCGCACGGTGAGCGTGGCATTGAGCAACAACACCCCCTGTTGGGCCCATCGTTCCAGATTACCCGAGGGCGGAATCGGTTTACCCAAATCCGCGTTGATTTCCTTAAAAATGTTGAGCAGCGACGGTGGAAACCGCACGCCATCGCGCACGGAAAAGCACAATCCATTGGCCTGGCCCGGGCCATGGTAGGGATCTTGCCCGATAATTACCACCCGCACCGCAGGCAACGGGCACAAATCAAACGCCCGAAAAATCTCCTTCCCCGGGGGGTAAACCGTTTGGGTTTTGTATTCCTGCTTTACAAACTCAATAAGTTCTTGGAAATAAGGCTTTTCAAATTCAAAACGCAAGTGCTGCTTCCAGGATTCAGCCAGTTTAACATCGGTAGTCATGCGGTTTTTAAACGGGTACAAAAAAGTTGCGAAATAGAAAAAAATGATACTTTTGGAGGAGATGATTCAGGCCATCACCCAAGGTGTAAAGGTAAGTGTGGAGACGGAATATCAACCCGGGTATTCCAGCCCCAGCCAATATCACTACGTTTTTACCTATCGGATTACCATCGAAAACCAAAGCGAATTCACCGTACAATTGCTGAGCCGGCGGTGGCAGATTTCCGACGCTGGTTACACCCCGCGCACGGTAGAGGGCGAAGGTGTGGTAGGCCAACAACCCGTGCTTGAACCGGGGCAATCGCATCAGTATGTATCGGGCTGCAATTTGAAATCGGGTATTGGCAAAATGGAAGGCGAATATATCATGGAGCGCATTGTTGATGGCGCCCGGTTTGAGGTGAAGGTTCCCTCCTTTCACATGGTAGCGCCCATGCGACTGAACTGAGTACACATCTGTTCCTCTTTCTTTTTTTGTAAAGTCTTTATTGCCATCGCGGAAGCAGAATTGAAATTCCGCTACCTTTCCTTGAATGAAGGCGCGTTTTTTTCCGATCAAAGCCTGGCTGCGACATTGGCTGCTGGCCGTTGATGAACACTCCATTCACGCGCCTTTTCTGTATGAGCTTTACACCACGGTTGTGCGGGCAAAGGCAGATTTATCCGCTTTTGCGGATGTGGAAGCCTATCGCGCGGGCTTGCTGGCAAACCAACAAACCATTGCTGTAACCGATTTGGGTAGTGGTTCCAAACACTTCCGTTCGCATCAGCGCGCCATCGGTGCCATAGCCGCCACAAGTCCGGCTTCGGCATTGCAGGCACACTTCTACTTTCGGCTGGCTACTTTCCGGAAACCAAAATCCATCATTGAGCTCGGCACCTCGTTTGGAATTACCACGTTTTATCTGGCCCGGGCCACGCCAGGGCGCGTGTACACCCTGGAAGGCAGCCCCGCCATTGCAGCCATTGCACAACTTCAGTTCGAACACCTCGGGCAAAAAAACATAGAGCTGCGCGAGGGAAACATAGACGATACACTGCCCCGGTTGTTAGATGAACTGCCACAGGTTGATTTTGCCGTGATCGATGCCAACCACCGGCTGGAGCCCACGGTGCGCTATTTTGATGCGCTGGCACGAAAGAGCAAATCGCACACGGTGTTGATAGTAGACGACATCCATGCCAGCGCAGAGATGGAAGCGGCATGGAACTACGCCCGGCACCACGAATTAGTGTATGTAGATATTGATCTTTTTCATTGCGGTTTATTGTTCTTCGATCCGTCCCTCCATAAACAATCGCTCGTGGCCCGCCTGTAGTCTTTAAAATTCCTGCCTATTTTTGCGCCATGGCAACACCATCTTCGAAAAGCAACCGCTCGTCTGTAATCATTTTTATCCTGGTATTGATCATCATTGGCCAATGGGTAAAGATTTATGTGGACTATCGCGACAAGCAGAATATCTCCGAAACACTTGTGGAGAAAACGGAGGAGTTGGATAACACCCTCGTACGCTTAAATGAAATCCAGGCGGAATTAGACGAGAAAATTGCCACCATCACCAAACTGGGTGGCGATATCACCGAACTTGAAAAAGCGAAAGCAGAAATCCAGAAAGAGCTTTCGCGCACCCGCACGCGCAACGCCAAAGCCATTGCCGAGCTAAAAGACCGTGTAGAAGGGTACGAAGAATTGCTAACGCTGAAAGATCAGGAAATTGAGCGGCTGAAAGAAGTAAACAAAGAGCTGTTCAGCGAAAACCGATCGCTGAAAACCAAACAAAATGTGCTGAACGATTCCATTAATCGATTGGCCAAAAACAAAAAAGAACTGGCCGACAAGGTTACGCTTGCTTCGCGGCTCGAAGCCGAAAACCTGAGTGTAGTGGCGCTCAACAACCGAGGCAAAGAACGCACCTCGCCCTTTCGTTCCAAGCAGTTGGAAAAACTGAAGATCGAATTCAACATTGCAAAGAATGACGTGGCCCCCATCGAAGGAAAAAAAATCATGATCCGCGTGTTGGACGAAAATGACCAGGTGATCTTTGATGTATCCAGGGGCTCGGGTACGTTTATGTTGAACGGGCGCGAAACGTTTTATACCGCGCAGCAAGAAATACTGTTCGATAACACCCGGCAAAAGCTCTCGTTTTTGTACGAAAAAGGATCGGAGTATGCCGCCGGAAATTACCGCGTAGAGGTGTTTACCGAAGGGTACCTGATGGGAGCTGCCGCTTTTGAGGTAAAGTAGCCCGTTTGGCTAGGCGTGCGTCTAATCACGCCCTGTTTTTCAGCACTTTGCAATGCCTTAACCGCCTTGGGCGGGGCAAAAAGTGCGTGCATTCTCGCGTGGAAGAAGCCGCTGGGCTTTGGTTTTTTGAACCAAAATCCTACTTTTGCAGTCCAATTTTCAAAACAACATGAAAAATTACGAGACGGTATTCATTCTCAATCCCGTTTTGTCTGAAGATCAGGCAAAGGATACTGTCGATAAGTTCGTGAAAGTGTTAAAGAAGGCGAAAGCTGAAATCGTTAACACCGAAAACTGGGGCCTCAAGAAATTGGCTTATCCAATTCAAAAGAAGTCCACTGGTTTTTATGCTCTCATTGAATTTACGGCAGCTCCCGAGACGGTAGCAACCCTGGAAACCGAATTCAGACGCGATGAATCGGTGATGCGCTTTTTAACGACGGTGCTGGACAAGTACGCAGTAGAGTACAACACCCGCAGAAGAAAAGGCGAGTTCAACAAGAGCAAAAAAACAGTTAAAAAGGAGGAAGTAGAGTTATGACACTCATGAACGAGCCCATTAAGCGGGCAGAACCCAAACCGAAGTATTGCCGCTTCAAGAAAAACGGCATTCGCTATATCGACTACAAAGACCCGGATTTCTTACTCAAGTTCATCAATGAACAGGGCAAGATTCTTCCCCGACGCCTCACTGGCACCAGCTGGAAGTTCCAAAACAAAATATCGCAAGCAGTAAAGCGTGCGCGCCACCTGGCGTTGTTGCCTTACCTGGGCGATGGATTAAAATAACCTATAACCGCTACCCGTATGGAAGTAATTTTGAAGCAAGATGTACACGGACTAGGTTACAAGTACGATGTTGTAAAAGTACGCGCCGGATACGGCCGCAACTACCTGATTCCGAACGACATGGCGGTAATCGCCAACGAGTCGAACAAGCGCATGGTGAATGAAAACGTTCGCCAGGCTGCCCACAAGGCGGAAAAGATCAAAACCGATGCACAGAATCTGGCCAATCGCATTGGCGAGTTTACAGTAGAAATCAAAACAAAAGCAGGCGAAACCGGTCGTATTTTCGGTGCCGTAACCGCCCTGCAAATTGCAGATGTGCTGAAAGCCAAAGGTTTTGATGTTGACCGGAAAAAAGTGGTGTTGAAGGAAAGCCCGAAGAACTTGGGCACCTACAATGTGCTTTTGGATCTTCACAAAGAAGTAAAGCACGAGATCAAAGTGAACGTGGTAGCCGAGTAATCGGTCCAGCCATAAATGAAAAGCTGCCTACGGGCAGCTTTTTTATTTTTAGGAAGTAAAAAAGCCGCTCATCCTGATCAGCGGCTTTTCTTTGGGTTTTTCAAGAAGGCAAATTCAACCTACGATTCCTTCTGCTTCATGTCTTGAATCTCCACGCGAATTTCCTGAGCCAGATTCTTCAAATCTTGCATGCCTTTGCGTACGCGTGTGCCCGCCGCGCTGTTTTGCTTGCTGTAAAACTTCTCTACATCGGGCTCTAACGAGGCCAACAGGGCCTTCAATTCTTCAAATTTTTTCATGTTATAAGGGTTTGTAATCTGTTTCAGAAAGCCAATTTAAAGAAAAACCCCGAAAACAAACAAAAAAAGGGGGTTTTTTAAACCCCCTTTGTAACGGCCACCAATTCTTCCTGCCGGTAGAACCCACTATCCAGCTTGGTTTTCAATGCACTAAAGGTTTCCAGGGTACGCTGCACATCATCCAGGGTATGGGCTGCGGTAGGAATAATGCGGAACATAATCACATCCTTCGGCACCACCGGGTAAATTACCACCGAGCAGAAAATACCGTAGTTCTCACGCAAGTCCATCGACATGTTGGCCGCCTCGCCAACCCCGCCTTTAAACAACACCGGGGTAACCATTGATGTGGTAGAACCCAGGTTAAACCCACGTTCGCGCAAACCGCTCTGAATGGCGCGCACAATCGTCCATAGCTTCTCGCGCAGGGCCGGTTGGGTACGCAACAACTCCAGGCGCTTTAATGCACCTACTACCAGCGGCATCGGCATGCTCTTGGCATAGATTTGCGAGCGTACACTGTAACGCAGGTATTTTAGAATCTTCTTATCGCCCGCCACAAAAGCACCAATGCTTGCCATGGACTTCGCAAACGTGGAGAAGTAAAGGTCAATTTGGTCCTGCACGCCCTGCTCCTCCCCGGTACCTGCGCCCGTAGGCCCCATACAGCCAAAGCCGTGGGCGTCATCTACAAACAATCGGAAGTTGTACTTTTTCTTTAGCGCTACCACACCTTTCAGGTTGCCTTGGTTGCCCGACATGCCAAACACCCCCTCGGTAATCACTAAAATTCCGCCCCCGGTTTCATTGGCCAGCTTGGTTGCCCGCTGCAATTGCTTTTCAAGGCTCTCCATATCGTTGTGGCCATACACAAAGCGCTTGCCCATGTGCAATCGCACGCCATCGATGATACACGCATGCGATTCCGCATCATACACAATCACATCCTTCCGGTCTACCAGCGCATCGATAATCGACACCACGCCTTGGTAGCCAAAATTCAGCAACATCACATCTTCTTTCTTTACAAACGCTGCCAGTTCCTTTTCCAGCTGCAAGTGGTTTACAGAGTTACCGCTCATCATGCGCGCACCCATGGGGTAAGCTAAGCCAAACTGTGCCGTTGCATCGGCATCCGCTTTGCGCACCTCCGGATGGTTTGCCAATCCCAAATAGTTATTCAAGCTCCAGTTCAACACCGCCTTGCCATTGAAGGTCATGTGCGGGCCAATCTCACCTTCCAACTTGGGAAAGAAAAAGTAATCATCAGGTAAATGAGAATACTTCGCCAGCGGGCCGGCTTCCATGCGCAGCTTTTCGAATAGATCAACCATTGTAACTTGTTTCTTTTAAAATTGGCGCAAAAATAGCATAAAAAAGCAGCCATTCCCGCGAAAGGGAACTACCATACGGTCAAACACTTAAAATGCTTTACCGGGGGCATGGCGCTGGGGCGCCACCGGGCTGTTCAGGGCTCCGCTTCGCTCCGGTGCCCGCGCGGCGCGGGCACTGTACCCTTCCCATCCCTTGCCCTAAGTACCACCTCAAAAACGCGCCCCCGCCAAAAAAGGCCAAACACCCCCCGCACAGCCGCGCCTGTTAAAAGTCATGCTTTCCGGCCGCCAGAATGCGTTATATTGAGCAACCATTTATCGTATGCCTAAAATCCAAAAACTTCTGGTGGCCAACCGCGGAGAAATTGCCCTACGCATTATGCGCAGCGCCCGCGAGCTTGGCATTGCTACCGTTGCAGTGTACAGCGAAGCCGATCGGCAGGCGTTGCACGTGCGCTTTGCAGATGAAGCCGTTTGCATCGGCCCGCCTCCCTCCTCGCAGTCGTATCTTGTGATGGAGAAAATCATCGCAGCAGCCAAACAAACCGGCGCCAACGCCATTCACCCCGGCTACGGTTTCCTGTCGGAGAATGAAGACTTCGCGCGGCTGGTTACCGAATCAGGACTTATTTTCATTGGGCCATCGGCACATTCCATTGAGCTTATGGGAAGTAAACTGGCAGCCAAAGCAGCGGCAGCAAGTTTCAACGTGCCGCTGGTGCCCGGCACGGCCGAACCCATTACGGATGTTATCGCTGCAAAAAAAATTGCCGGTGAAATTGGGTATCCTGTGCTGATTAAAGCCAGTGCAGGTGGCGGTGGCAAAGGCATGCGGATTGTTGAACAAGAAGCCGATTTCCAGGAGCAGATGGAGCGCGCCATCAGCGAAGCCACATCCGCCTTTGGCGATGGCTCCGTGTTTATTGAAAAATACGTTACGGAGCCACGCCACATTGAGTTTCAGATTTTTGGCGACCAACACGGCAACGTGGTCTATCTGTTCGACCGGGAGTGCTCCATTCAACGGAGGCACCAAAAAGTAATTGAAGAGGCGCCCTCCTCCATGCTCACGCCCGAGCTGCGTAAAAAAATGGGCGAGGCGGCCGTGGCCGTAGCCAAGTCTGCCAACTACTACAACGCGGGCACGGTGGAGTTCATCATGGACGCCAACCGCAACTTCTACTTTCTTGAAATGAACACCCGCCTTCAAGTAGAACATCCCGTTACCGAGATGATTACCGGATTGGATTTGGTGAAACTGCAAATTGCCGTAGCCGAGGGTGAAAAACTGCCTTTTCGGCAAGAGGATCTGGCCATTCATGGCCATGCCATCGAGGTACGCGTGTATGCAGAAGACCCTGCCAATAACTTCCTGCCCGACATCGGCACATTAAAAACCTATAAACGCCCGCAAGGCCATGGCATCCGCGTAGACGATGGCTTCGAAGAAGGAATGTCCATCCCCTTCTACTACGATCCCATGATCGCCAAAATGATTACCCACGATGAAACCCGAGAACGCGCGATCGAAAAAATGATTCGCGCGATTGACGAGTACGAAATCACCGGGCTGGAAACCACGCTGGGCTTCTGCAAGTTTGTGATGCAACACGAAGCCTTCCGTTCCGGCAACTTCAACACCAAGTTCGTAGAGCAGTACTTTACGCCCCAGGTGCTGAAAAGCACGCCCAGATCCGATGAAGAATTGTTGGCCGCCGCGTTGGCCGCCACCTTGATGGGCAGTAAACCGCAGGCCGCCGCCACACCAGGTGCCGCGCCGCAGCCGGTAAGTAAATGGCGAAAAAATCGGGTGCATGGCTGAAATCCGTCCGTTGCGTGCGTGGCGCTACAATACCGCGCTGGAAGAGCATATCGAGGATTTAACTTCGCCGCTGTTCGATGTAGTGTCGGACAAGCAGCGAAAGACGTTATATCATCAGCCTTTTAATTCCATACATCTCTCCGTACCGCAAGGGCCCTCGGCCGCGGCTTCCGCACGCGAACTGCTGCTGCAGTGGAAACAGAGCGGCGTGTTGGTGCAAGACCGTATTCCGGGTATCTACGTGTACTATCAATACTTCAAATTGCCGGGCGATCCGCGCCAATATTGCCGGAAAGGTTTTGTGTGCCATATCCGTGCGTACGACTGGGAAGAACACGTCATCCTGCGCCACGAAAACACGATACCCAAAGCCGTGAACGACCGCATCGACTTGTTGCGCAAAACCCAGTTACATGTAAGCCCAACACATGGCCTTTACACCGACACCACTTTTGAACTGGAGGCGTGGATGGACGAAGCCATCGCCTACCCCCTGCTCGAAACCGAAGACTACCAGGGCGTACGCGATGTGCTGGCCGTGATTCACGATGCCGCAGTCATCCAAAAGTTCATGCATGTGCTACGCGACAAACAAATTATTCTGGCCGACGGGCACCACCGCTACGAAAGCTCGCTCGCACTGAAGCACGAACTTCAGGCGGCCAACCCCAACCACACCGGCAACGAAGGCTACAACTTCCACCTGATGTACCTCACCAATACGGAGGCAGGCGATTTCAAAATTCTACCCACCCACCGCGTTATTACGGGCATCTCCACGTTGCACGAAGAATCCGTCATTCACCAACTCCAAACCGACTTTGATGTAAAACGCGTGGAAGACCCCGAGAACATTCCGGAAATCATCGCGGGAAAAAAGTGGACGTTCGGGTTGTTGTTTCGCGATTCCGCCTACAAGCTACGGCTACGGCCGGAAGCATTTCCCGCGCTACGTTGGAACTTTCCGAGGGAAGTAAACGAACTTGACCTTACGGTACTTCACTATTTCATCATCGAAAAAGTGCTGGGCATAGCCGGCAAAGATCAGCGGGCGAGCGATCACATCCACTTCGATCGGAGTTTCAGCGATTGCCTGGCCAAAGTGATCCGGGCCGAAGCGCAGATGGCCGTAATCACACAAGAAGTCACCATCGAAGAAATTAAACGCGTGTGCGCCAGCGGGGCCACCATGCCGCAGAAGTCCACGTACTTCTATCCGAAAGTGATTTGTGGCTTTTTATTTAGTTCCATCCAAGAAGATGAATTTGAAACGCCCGCTTATACTCGCATCTAGTTCCCCCCGCAGACAGCACCTTTTGCGCGAATCGGGTTTCGAATTTGTGATCCGGCCCTCGCACGTGCACGAAACGTTTCCACCCGAAATGCCGGTGACTGACGTGGCCGCGCACCTGGCCGAACGTAAAGCCCAACACCTCGCGCCCACCATCACGAACGAAATCATCCTCGCCTCCGACACCGTGGTGATCGTTGACGACCGAATCTTGAATAAACCGGCCGACCGTGCAGAGGCCATCGCCATGTTGCAAACCCTCAGCGGCCGGACTCACCGGGTAATCACTGCAGTTTGCTTGCTCAGCCACGACAAAAAAGATGTGTTTCAGGATGAAACCCTGGTAACCTTTACCGCACTCACACAAGCCGAGATTGAGCACTATGTTGACACCCACCACCCGTTCGATAAAGCCGGGGCGTATGGTGCGCAAGACTGGATCGGCATGGTGGCGATCACGCGCATTGAAGGATCGTACTTCACGGTAATGGGTTTGCCCATGCATTTGGTCTATCAACGATTGCGGGCGTTCTGATGCGTAAATTCTGGCGATTGCTGCGCGCGCATGTGCTGCTGGATTTCCATCGGGATTACTACCTCGCGGTGGCGGTGTTTCTGCTCGCCAGTGTGCTCGTAAATTACTTTTTTGATTTCGATCGGCACGTGGTCGATCGCGCGAGCGGCGTGCAGAAGGTGGGTTGGCAATTGCTGGTTTTTGCTGTGGGATTTTACATACCCCTGCTGCTATTGGTGAAAATCAAGCGCCCGCATGATCTGCAACTCACACCCGCGTTTGGGTGGCTTTCCCTTTCGGGGATGCTGATTCTTGCCATCAAAACCGGTTTCCCATATCTCAGCAACGTTACCCGCTGGCTTTCGCCCGATCCCCAAATCTTCACGTGGGCATACCGCGTATGCAACAACTTACTCGGATTTGCCACGGTGCTTTTTCCACTCATCGTGCTCCACCGAATTACTCGGGCGCGAAGCGGCCTCTATGGGTTGAGTTTGAAAACGTTTGACGCCCGCCCCTATGCATGGCTGCTGCTGCTCATCATTCCGTTGGTTTCCATCTCATCTTTCGAACCGGGTTTCCAAGCCTATTACCCCATGTACAAAGCCAACCGCGTGGCGGAAATCATGGATTGGCCGGCATGGTTGCCGGCAACGATCTTCGAGCTGGTGTACGGCCTTGACTTCATCAATGTAGAGCTGCTGTTTCGCGGTTTCCTCGTCATCGGCTTAAGCCAATACCTGGGCCGAAATAGTGTGTTGTTGATGGCCTGCGCCTACTGTTTTCTGCACTTTGGCAAACCGTGGGGCGAGTGCGTGAGTTCCATTTTTGGCGGTTATTTGCTGGGCGTAATCGCCTTTGAAACCCGAAACATCTGGGGCGGCATTTTGCTGCACATCACGTTAGCGTGGGGTATGGAGCTGGCGGCTTATTTGCAGAAATTGTAATACACGTGGCGCGAACGTTAAACTTTTTGCTGCGCCTTTTCATCCAAATAAAAATACTCCACATGCATGTTTTCGGATTCGTTGCACTGTTACTTGCCATGATGGCGGCACAAGCGCAAGAACGTGTTACCGGATTTAATCCCAACCAGAAGTATCACCCCGACACAGCAAAACGATGGACCCGGGCGGTGATGACCGAACTTAGTCGAAAGCATCCTGGATTTTACCGGTACACCTCGAAGACACGTTTTGACCAACTGATCGACTCCACCTGCGTTACCCTGATCGACTCGCTAACGGTATGGGAATACTATAAAAAACTAAAGCCACTCTTCGCGCAAATCGGATGCGTACACACAGGTGTTATGCTCTCCAAAGACTACGAACAATATTTACGGCAATCGAAAACCCTGCTCCCCCTCCAGGTATTCATCGATTCGGCTCAGCGACTATTGGTCGCCAAAAGTTATCTGCAAAATCAGAACCTGCCCATCGGTGCGGAAATTCTATCCATTGACGGACAGCCTGCGGCTGAGATTCTCAAAAAGTTGGTAAGCGCAGTCCCTTCCGACGGCTTCAATCAATCGGGTAAACTACTTGTGCTCAACCACCAATTTGCGCAGTGGTACCAAACCGTGATCGACTTTCGGACGGAATATTCGATCGAACTAAATACACCCCATGGAAAAGTCAGTGTTCGTGTTGCGGGTATCTCGCCAGAAGTTTTTCCAACTCATGAAGAGTTGGAATCTGCCTCAGAAAAACAACTAAAATTTAAAATTCAGGAAGGCATTGGTATCCTCACCATTCATTCCTTCGCAAGGAGCGCCATTAAACGAAACGGACAAAACTACAAACGATTCATCAAACACACCTTTGCTCAACTCGCGAACGAAAAGGTAAGCAAGTTGGTCATCGACTTGCGCTATAACACAGGGGGTACCGACGGAAACGCAGTATTCCTTGCCTCGCACTTCTTTGACAGGCCTTTTCGTTATTGGGACAGAATCGAGGTAACCGAAGCTATTGCCAAAGAAATTAAAGGGACTGCACGGCTTTTCTACCGAAAACCGGTGATGCGCGATGGATCTTATCACTGGCAAAAATCGTGGGTAACAAACGAGTTTTCGTACTACGAACAACAGCAACCGGCAAAATGGTCTTTTGACGGAAAAACGTTCTTGTTAACAAACGGCCTCTGCTTGTCTTCCTGTGCAGATTTTGTGGCCGTTTTATCATCCAACAAAAAAGCCCTGGTGGTGGGACAAGAAACGGGCGGCGGCTACGAGGGGAACACCAGCGGCATGATGCCTACCGCGAAACTACCGCCCGGACTAGCCATGACGGTACCCCTCATGAAATATACCAACGCAGTAGCACCCGGAAAAAATTTCGGGCGGGGAACTCTTCCAGATTACCCTATAGAACTAACGTTTGAAGATTGGACGAACGATCGCGATCCGGAATTAAACTACGTGCTCCAGCTAATTCAACAAAACAAATGAAATACCCAACTACGCGCGTGCAGTAACCTCTTGGTACACCCGCATCAAATCGCGTGCAACAGCTGCGCTTGAAAACCGATCGATGTACACCCGCGACTGCCTTACCCGGGCCTGAACTTGTTCTCCGCCACTCAGCATTTCGGTCAAGGCCGTTGCTAACTCCTCTGGCTGATCAGGATTTACATACCAGCTATCCGGACCACCGGCCTCCGCAAAAACTCCACCGCGGGTGGTCACCACAGGCACACCCGATGCAATCGCCTCCACAATCGGAATCCCAAAACCCTCGTACCTCGAAGGGTAAACAAAAGCACGTGCCAACTGGTACACCGTGGGCAGATCAACATAATCCACCTTCAAAAACCGCACCCAGCGTTCTAATCGGTTTGTACGAATCAACTCGTTCAATACCGCTTGGTAGCCCGTTTGCCGACCAACAAATACCACCGGCACGCGCCGCTGCATGGCCGCCAGTGCGCGTAGAACAAGTGCTGCATTTTTGCGTGCTTCCAGTGTGCCCACCATCAACACGAACTCATCGGGTAATTGATATTTTTTTTTCACAGCTAGTTGCTGCGCGGCGGTAGCGGTTTGATAAAACATCGATGCGCAGCCTTGATAAACGATCCGGATCCGTTGCGCCTCAACATCAAAAAGCTCTTGTACATCGCGGGCCGTTTGGGCGCTGATGGCAATAATCCGATCGGCCACACGGCACACGTGCCGCATTTTCATGCGATAAATGGCGCGGTCGATGGGCGAATACATCTGCGGATGCCGCTCGAAAATTAAATCGTGCACCGTACATACCAGGGGCAAACCCGAGGCCCGGCGCAACGGTAATTCGTTGCTCAACCCATGAAACACTTGAACCTGCGCCTGTTGTGCTACACGCGCCAACTCCACCGAGCGCCAATAACTGCGAAAAACCGCCGGAACTTCGGCCGTATGTACCTCAAACGGTGCGCGCTGAAACGGAGCCGTTTCCGTTCGGGCTTTCACCGCTGGCGTAAACAGCACATACTCGTTTTCAGGAAATTCGTTTTGCAGCGCGCGTACCACAAACCGGCTGTAGTTACCTAACCCGGTGAAGTTGTTAAACAGCCGTTTAGCGTCAAATCCGATTCTCACTTTCCAAATTCAGTTTGATAGCGCTCGAGACTGGCCTCCACAATGGCCAGCGCGCGTTGTTTTGGAAGAAACTCTTCCACCAAGACCTTTTTATTCTCAAGGGTTTTGTAGTTCTCAAAAAAGTGCTTCAGCTCAGCGCGCAAATAATCGGGTACCTCATTCACATCAGCAATCGCACTTACGCTCGCATCCTGAAGTGCTACGGCAATAATCTTGTCATCGGCTTCCCCGCGGTCGATCATCTGCATGACACCAATCACCCGGCAGGGAATCAAACACCCGGGTACTACCTCTACCTGCGTAAGAACAACAATGTCTAACGGATCGCCATCCTCGCCCAGCGTTTGAGGAATAAAACCATAATTGAGCGGGTAATACATGGAAGCGTAAATTACCCGATCGAGTTTAATGAGCCCACTCGCTTTATCAATCTCGTATTTCGCCTTCGAGCCGCGCGGAATTTCGATAAAAGCAGTGAGCCACTCGGGCGGGCGCTCACCGGCGGCCACTTCATGCCAGGGATGTTGAATCATGGTTTGAAATTAAAAAAAGAAGCCCGGCTTTTTGGCCAGGCTTCTCAATTTTGTTACTGTGGCTTACTTTTTTTCCTCCGTCGGGGCTTTCTTCTCGTCTTTCTTGTTGGCTTCCGTAATCTTGTCGCCATCTTTCAGGCGCTTAGATACCACCAGAAACGGACCTGTAATTACCTGCGTACTATCGCTGATGCCCTTCGTGATTTCGATATTATCATAATCACTGATGCCGGTCTCTACCTCAATCATCTTCGCCACGCCTTTCTCGTTTACAAAAACTACGGTTTTGGCTTTCTTCTCTTCCTTCTTTTTGTCGTTCGAATTCGTAACTACCGGACCGCGGTTGTTGTTATTGTTTGGTTCTGCCTTAGCGCCGCCGTCTGCCTCGCGCGTGGTAACCGCAGCTAACGGCACCGACAACACGTTGTCTTTACGGGTGGTAATTACCTCAACGCTGGCGGTCATGCCCGGGCGGAAGGGAAATCGGTTGCCTTTGTCGATCAAATCCTGATACGAAGACTGCAGAATCAAAATACGCACCTCAAACTCGGTAATCGCATCGGCAGACACCTTATCGCGGGCGGTGTTGGCGATGTTTGTAACAATACCCTTGAACTTTTTATCAAGTGTAGAGTACGAATCCACATCGATAATGGCCGTGTCGTTCAGGTGTACACGTACAATATCGTTCTCGTTCACATTTACCCGCACCTCCATTCGGTTGAGATCGGCAATCCGTAGCATCTCTGTTCCCTGCATTTGCGCAGTACCTACCACACGCTCACCCTTCTTTACATTTAACTTCGATACGATGCCGTTCAGCGGAGCAACTACGCTTGTTCTGCGTACATTCTCGCGGGCTTCGCGCACAGTAGCCTCGGTGCTGGTTACAATAAAGCGGGCGGCCTCTAGCGACTGTTTAGCAGCCGACAGATCATTTTGTGCCACCTTGTAATTCTGTTGTGCCAGTTGCCAGTCGGCTTCGGAAATCACTTTCTCACCCCAGAGCTTCTCCTGGCGCTTGTATTCCTGCTCGGCCCGGATAAAGGTGGCTTCCGCGCGCGAGAGTGCTGCTTTCGAAGATTCAACGTTTGCCTTTTGCTGGTTTAACGATGCCTCGCTACGCTCCAATTGGCTTACCTGCTGATCCGGGCGAATCTTTACCAGCAGTTTGCCGGCCGCCACCGCATCGCCATCTTCCACATTCAACTCAATAATTTCGCCCGACACTTCCGGGGCGAGTTTCACTTCGGTTACCGGCTGAATGGTGCCCGATGCACTTACTTTTTCGGTGATGGAAACCTTCTTGGCCTTGGCCAGTTCCACCTCCAGAAGTTTCTCTTTGCCAATCCAACCCTGGGCGCGCCCCACCATCAAAAAGATGATGAGCACTACAACACCACCGATGATAGAGTAAAGAACTTTGTTCGATTTCTTCTTTTGCTGCTTTGCCATTACGTGTATAGAATTAAAGAGTTGGGATTAAAGTTCGATTTGCTTGCCCTCGTAGAAATCGAGCACCTTTTTCTTAAAGATGAAGTCATACTTTGCCCGTAGCAAATCCGACTTGGCCTGAAATAAGTTGTTTTCGGACACCTGATAATCAACAAAGTTAATTGCTCCGTTCTCGAACCGTTGCTTGTTCATGCGGTAGGCTTCGTCTCGTGCGGCAACTTGCTTGGTGGCCGATTGATACGTCTTTGCAGCCGCCACCGCATCGTTATACGCCGTTTCCACGGATTGGCGTAAGCGGTTTTCATTGTCTTGCAGATTGATTACCGCTTGTTGATTCGCAATAATCGAACGCTGCACGTTAGAACGGGTTGCGAGGCCGTTGAAAACCGGTACTTGCAACTGGAAGCTCAATGCTTTACTGATGTTGTCGCTGAATTGGTCTGAGCGGGGTTTTTCCGCCAAAATCGGCCGAATTTGCGGAGACAAGGAAAGCACAGGCGCATTCGAGCCTTGCACAATCCCAATCTGCTGGGGAGGGCCGATGGTCTCAAAACTCACAGGCACTTTAAACGCACTGGAGTAATTCGTAAACACGTTGCCTACCAGGTTTAGTCGGGGCAGATAATTTCCGCGTGCGGCCTTCAATGCCAGGTTTGAGCTACCCACGCGCAACTGCGCGGCTTTCATCTCGGGCATGGTTTCCTTTGCCAAGCTAAAAATGTCATCCGCATTTTTGATCAACGCCAATTCCTCCATCATGGCAATGTCTGGCACTTCCACATCCATGGGCGATGTACCCGGCAATTGCAACGCCTGCTTAAGTTGAAGGAGCGATAAATTGAGCGCGTTTTCCCGATTCACCAAGTTAAGTTCATTAGTAGCCGACTGCGCTTCTAAATCCAGCACGTTGCCAAGCGGCACCGAGCCCGCATCCGCAAGCTTGCGTGTGCGGTCTAACTGCTGATTGGTGGTGTTCAGCTGAAACTGTGCGTTTTGATACAATTCCTTATTGAAAATCACATTCAGATAGAACGTAATCACACTTAAAATCACATCATTTTTCGCCTTGTTATAATCCTCAATTGCCGCTTTGTTATCGAGTTGGTTTTGGCGCACGGTGTTCAGCAGGCGCAAACCGTTGAAAAGCAAAAAGCTGCTGTTAGCATTGAAGTTGATGGAGTTAATTTGCTGTTGAATGAACAAGTTAGAGGTAGGGTCTACCGAGCGGCCCCAGTTCAATCCGTAAGAAGCCCCACCGTTAACCGTGGGCAACATGGTGGCTTTGGATTGCAGCAGGTTGATTTCTGCATTGTCTACGGAAAGCAAACTGCGCTTTACATTGATGTTATTTTGTAGTGCGTAATCAATGCACTCTTTTAAAGTCCATACTTTCGGGGCGTCTTGCGCATGCACGGCCACTGCAAAGAGCACCAACAACACGCTGGCTAGTCGTTTCATCATTCGGGTAAACAGTTTATTTTATTTCGGGTATGTAAATCAATTCTTTCATCCAGCTAAGACTCTGCAGATACTGAAAAGTTACCGGCCGGATGCCACTGTCCATTTCAATTACCTGGCAGGCCAAATCATTTTTGCCCTTGCGCGAAACAGACATCGTGGCAATGTTGCAGTTTTCGTTCGCCAGCACGCTCGCCACAAAAGCGATGGTGCCTTTCACATCATCCGCGAAAGCGATCAGCGTGTGCTGGTTGGTGGTAAAATCCGCCCGAAACCCATTCACCTCCGCAATGTTAATCATGCCACCACCTTTACTCTCACCCAGCACTTCAATGGTTTTGCTGCCGCGTTTTAAGTTCAGCCGAATGGAATTGGGGTGCAGCGTAGATGCGTTACCCACTGATTTAAAGTGGTAACGTAAACCCTGCCGGGCTGCTAACTCAATCGCTTCTTTTATCCGCGCATCGTCCGTAGCAAAATCCATCAAGCCGGCCAGAATGGCGCGGTCACTGCCGTGACCCTCGTACGTGCGCGCAAACGAATTGTAAAACGTAATGTCCGCCTCTTCCGGCAGGCCACCCAGCAGCTTCACCCCCGCCCGGGCAATTCGCACCACACCGGCCGTGTGCGAACTTGAGGGGCCAATCATTACCGGCCCAATCATATCAAAAACACTGCTTTTTTCCGGCATACGCGGGTATTAACGTATCAATAACAAAAAGGATTACCCAAAAAGGGCATTTTCGCCACGGTGGCAGGTATTTTTTAACAGGCGGCAAAAATAGCGGTTTTGAGGCCGTTTAGAGGTGAACCACCCATATTTAATCCAGCAAACAAGCGCATGATGGCAAGTTTTGTGGGTTACGTTTTACCCGACGGGAAGCCTGGGGCGGCTTTTCCGGCTTTCGCTACTCGCCGCCCACCGCACCGGCTGGCCGGGCTCAAACATGCCGCTCAATCCGGGCCGCAACTCCCGCGCAGGTTCGCATTTCAATTGCAAGCGCAACGCCGTGGGTTAAAAAAAGTTAAAACCGCTCGGCTGCCAAAACCCTTGGGCGGGTGGTCCCGTCTTACCAACCATGAAAACATACGCAGCACTGGTCTTCACCGTTTTGTTGGGTACATCGTACGCCCAAAGCCGTAAACCCATCACTATCCCATTTACGTTCGAAGATGACTTCATCACGCTGCAAGTACATATCCATGATACGCCACTGCTGTTTGTATTTGATACCGGCGCTACCTCCACCGTGCTGGACTCCGCCACCGCGGTACAGATCCGCCAGGCCCCCACATCGCGAATGGCCGCTCAGGGCGCGAGCGGCTCCGCAAGCTACCAACGCTCAACACTCAAGACTATCCGGGTAAACAACCTGGAGTTAAAAAACATCACCGCAGTGCATGTTCCGCTCACCCGGCTATCGAGCAGTTTTGGCAAAACCATTCACGGCATCATCGGCAACGATATTTTGCTGCGTTACACCGTAGAAATTGATTACGATAGCGGCGTGTTGCGGCTCTATGGTGCCCAGGCACTGCCACCACTGCACCCGTACCAAAAAATTCCGTTTACATTCGTGCATAACATCCCCATTCCAGCTATTGCATTGGAGGTAGAGCTGCAAAACGGAGCCCGCCTTACCGGCACCTATTTGGTGGATAGCGGTGCGGGCGCTACGCTCATCTTCAACACACCTTTTGCCAAAGACAACAACCTCTACACGCACATCGGCAAAACGATTCCCTCCTCCAGCAAAGACTTAACCTCGAAATCCATTACCCACCGCGGTTTGATAAAACAGGTCGCGCTAGGTAACCATGCATTTTCGGATGTGCCGGTGTCGCTCTCCGAAACCGAAAGCGGCGTAAACGCGCTACCCGGCATGGCCGGAATTGTGGGTAATGAAATACTAAAGCGTTTCAACTGGCTGCTGGACTATAATCGCAAGACGCTATACCTGAAACCGAACCACCACTACGCGGCCGCGTTTGCTTACCCCAAGTGTGGGTTTACCTACGAACGCGTTGGAGATAAAATTCTGGTTACGGAGGTTACTGAAGCGTCGGACGCACATAAAAAAGGTTTGCGCGTAGGCTTTGAAATCGAACAGTTTGGTGATTATTCGGGCAGCGACTTCGAAAAGATTCGTGCGCTGTTGCAGGCCGATGGAACCCTGCTGCTTAAGGTGCGCGACTTGCATGGCACATCCAGAACCCTGGAGATTGTGTTACAGCGCCTGTTGTAGTTCATCCACACACCTGCACCCGTTATTGCAAGGTCTGCCGCAGGCCGAAGCACTCTCTACATCCAACCCGTCATTGCGAGGCCTGCCGCAGGCCGAAGCAATCTCCACATCCCAACCGTCATTGCGAGGCCTGCCGCAGGCCGAAGCAATCCCGACACGTTCCACCAACTAAATCTAATTACAGAAGACTATATAATCTGAGATTGCTTCGTCCTCGTCCTTCATTCTTCAGGACTCGTTCCTCGCAATGACGGGTACGGAAATAGATCGGGTACGTCATTGCGAGGCCTGTTTCAGGCCGAAGCAATCCCGACGCGTCTCACCAACTAAATCTAACTACAGAAGACTAAACGAACTGAGATTGCTTCGTCCTCGTCCTTCATTCTTCAGGACTCGTTCCTCGCAATGAC